>Ga0213839_1000001_pt1:0-1280000 | contig 1868386 bp, 1754 predicted proteins | sample SWPATP21_FD_160075 | JGI IMG/M metagenome (GOLD analysis project Ga0213839, IMG submission 160075) | Coastal seawater microbial communities from Marineland, Florida, United States - SWPA TP2 #1 | ecosystem: Environmental > Aquatic > Marine > Coastal | place: USA: Florida...
CTTCCTCGGCTCACCCTGGCCTGACCTGCCTGGAGCCGTGCGGGACCGTACACCTCCCGCAAGACCCATCCTGTCCCCGCCCCCACAACCAGAACGGCACCTGATCCGGCTCCTGTGAGGGCAGAGGGAGAGTATGGGGCGACGGGGTCTCAGACGAATTGGGGGCGGCTATTTGTCGTCGTCACCCCCGATGGCGCAGCCATCAGGGGGCCCATCTCCTGAACGGAGCGGCAGGAAAACCGGTGCATGGAGGGGAACAGAATCCGATGAGCCGTGCAGGACGCACTTGGCGGCTCTGTTCCGTGATGGGCCCCCAGACCGCTGGCGCGGTCGGGGGTGAGCGGAAGAGAGGGAGGGACGTTATCCCCACGTGCGGGAAGCCGGGACGGGGCTTATCCGGCGCGGCGGTTGAGGCGGCGTCCGCCATTGTCTGCGGCGATATAGGGGCGGGCGAAGCCGACGGCGCGGTTCTTGCCGGCGCGCTTGGCGGCGTAGAGCGCCTTGTCTGCGCGGGACAGCAGGGTGGAGATTTCGGACGGGCGCGCGCCCTCGCAGAAGCCGAGACTGATCGTGATCGGAAGATCGCCATTTCGTGTGTATACGGGGGACGCCGCGACGACCGCCACCAGCCTGCGGAAGGTGCGGATCGCCTCCACTTCTGACGGGAAAATGCCGGCAATCGCAAACTCTTCCCCGCCAAGACGCGCGATGAAGCAATCGCTCGGCGCATGCGCATTCAGGGTCTCGGCGAGATCCTTCAGCACGATGTCGCCAACATCATGGCCCCAGCGATCATTCACGGATTTGAAATCATCCACATCCGCCAGCGCGCAGAAGAAATGGCTGCCTTCCCCGCCCGCGCGGGCCCGCATGTCGCGCACGCCATCAAAGAAGGCGCGGCGATTGGGCAGGCCGGTCAGCTCGTCCAGATAGGCCAGGCGGTAATTCTCCCGCGCCAGGTGGCGCGAGCGCATGTCCGCCCGCAGGATGAAGAAGCTGCAGATCGGGGCGATCAGGATGGGCAACAGGATGGCGCGGAGGATGGAGTCGGATTTGGTGGTGACAGGATCAAGCGCCAGCCAGACAACCGCCGGCACGACGGCCAGCACGATTGCGCCCAATGTGATCAAAACGCCAAACCCGATGGCCCGGCGGAGTTCCTCTGATTTCGTCATCCTGACGACCCTCCATCATGTTTGTATTTATTATTACAAACGATTGTAGAGGTCCGGCGTTAAGCCCATGCCTACAAGTTCAGGCGGATTTTGGGGGGTGTGTTTACCCGCTATTAGGCAGCGGTGCCGGTGCCGCGGGACAGGCTGTCTGTCGCAGATGCGGGGCGGCGGAAGTTCAGCGCGCGGTTCTTGCCATTGCGCTTGGCGGCATAGAGCGCGCGGTCTGCCTGTGACAGGATGGAGGACAGCTCTGTCGTGCGGCCGCCCTCGCAATAGCCGAGGCTGATCGTCACCGGCAGCGGGCCGTCCGGCGTCAGGACCGGCTTGCAGTCGATCACTGCGACAAGCGCGCGGAAGGCGCGTGCGGCCTCGGCCTCTGTGGCGAACATGCCGGCCATGGAGAATTCCTCTCCGCCGAGCCGGGCAACCACGGAATCGACCGGGGCCTTGGCGTTCAGCGTGGCCGCGATCTCTCGCAGCACCTGGTCGCCGGCCTCATGGCCCAATTGGTCGTTCACGCGCTTGAAATTGTCGACATCCGCAATGGCACAGTAGAAATGGTGGCCGACAAAGGCGGCGCGGGCCTGAATCTGGCGCGCAGCCTCGAAAAAGGCCCGCCGATTGGGCAGGCCGGTCAACTCGTCCATATGGGCAAGGCGATAGTTCTCGCGGGCAAGGCGGGCCGCGCGAATGTGATCCCTGAGAATGAAATAGCAAAAGGCAGGCGCGATCAGCGTCGGCAAACTCGCCGCCATGATCAGCACATTGATCGGCTCAATTGTCGTTTGTGTCTGCAGCCAGATCGCCACAATCACCACCGAAGCCAACACCGACCCCGCGACCACCAGAACTCCTGTTCGGATCGCGTCCAACACATCCTGTGAAATAGACATTGCGTCTCCCTGTCCCACCAAAGATTGATCTCACAGGCGGATTAAGCGGGTCCCTATATCGATGGGGGAATTGGTCGGGGGTGGTTAGGGTCTGATTATCCATGACGCCGAAACCTGGCCCCGGAACATGAAAAAGCCGGCCCCGAGGGACCGGCTTTTCCTGCGAATTCGGGGGGTGCGCCAGTCGCTAGCGGACCATCTGGCGCGGCTTGTTCGCGACATTCGTGACGTGTTCGGCCACGGCCGGGATAAGGCGCGGACCCAGCGACTGGCGACGGCCGAGAAAGTTCAGCGTCGCGCGGCGGGCAGCATAGGCTGCGCCCGTGGTAATTGCGGCGGTTCCGGCGGCGATGGCGATCTTCTTCCAGAGTTTCATGTCAGACTCCTTTGCGTGTGACGTTCACCCAATCAATGCGCGCCCTGGCCTGCCGGTTCCGAACGGGTCAGCGCCGCCCCATCACTGGTGGCATCATGCGGCGGGTTTTGAGCGCATGGGCCACGTCTGACAGAGTCGGCGCATCGGGCGCGCCATCCGGGGTGTCCCGGTCCAGCCGTGCATGGCGCAGGCCCTGTTGGAGATACGCTTCTTCCGGGCGTGTGGCGGCCTTGTCGGCGGCGCGGCGCATCGTCTTCCAGAAATTCATCTGTTCAGTCTCCCTTGCTGGTGTTGCGAGGGCGGGCGGACAGCCCGCCATTTGGCAAGTATAGCACACGGTCAGCAGCGGCTTGAGTGAAAGCCTTGTCAGGATAGCGCACGAAAAAGGGCCGCATGAATTGCGGCCCCGTTTCTAACATCGATTGCTTACGCGTCAGTGCGCCGTCACCGGGTCACCATGCGGGCTGGAGACGCCCTTGTGCGCTCGGAATTCGCTAGAGGTATCTTCGCCATTGCGCGTTTTCGCTGGGGTGTTGTCTTCGCGGTGTTGGCGCAGGAATTTGCGGCCATATTTCTGGCCGGCAAATGCGGCGCCTGCAGCGCCCAGGACACCAGCGGCGATCATCAACTGATTACGGGTCTTCATATCGTGTCTCCTTTGGTTCGCTTCGGTTTCATGCGGGGCAGAATTGCCATCGCATTCCCTGAATCAATGGGTGGGACCCGGCCTATGTTCCATGACAGAGCGGCAAGGTGCTTCCCTTCCGCGCCCCTCGGCGCTAAAGCCCACCTCATGAGCCTGAAGACCCGCATCATTCCCTGCCTCGACGTGAAGGACGGGCGCACCGTGAAGGGCGTCAATTTCGTTGACCTGAAAGACGCGGGCGACCCCGTTGCGCTGGCCAAGGCCTATGATGCGCAGGGGGCGGACGAGCTGTGCTTTCTCGATATCTCCGCGACGCATGAAGGCCGCGGCACGCTGATGGACATCGTGTCTGCGACGGCGGAGCAATGCTTCATGCCGCTGACGGTGGGCGGCGGTGTGCGCAGCGCCGAGAACATGGTGGCCCTGCTCCGCGCTGGCGCCGACAAGGTGGCGATCAATTCCGCCGCCGTGGCAGACCCGTCGGTGATTTCGCGCTGCGCCGCCAAGGCAGGGTCCCAAGCGGTAGTCGTGGCAATCGATGCGCGCGCCGTGGGCGACCATTGGGAGATCTTCACCCATGGCGGCCGCAAGGAAACCGGCATTGATGCGGTGGCCTTTGCGAAAGAAGCCGAAGCGCGCGGCGCAGGGGAAATCCTGCTGACAAGCATGGACCGGGACGGCACGAAGTCCGGCTATGATTTGCCGCTGCTGAAGGCGATCACCGGGGCGGTGAACATTCCGGTTATCGCCAGTGGCGGGGCTGGAAAGGTGGAAGACCTGGCCCCGGCCGTGATCGAAGGCGGGGCGACGGCCGTGCTGGCGGCCTCCATCTTCCATTTCGGCGAGGCGACCATTGATGAAGCCCGCGCAGCCCTTGCTGCTGCTGGCGCGCCCGTTCGCCCATTGGCAAACTAGGCCTTCGACGGAATCGTCACAAAGGCTTCAATTGCGTCAACCGCGCATCAGCGTAGTCTTTGCTCACGAACAGAGAGGAAGGAAACGACCATGAAAGGTCAGTGCGTTTGCGGGGCGGTCAGGATCACCATCCCCGACATGAATGAAGTAGCAGCGTGTCATTGCTCGACCTGCCGACGTTGGGGCGGCGGGCCGCTGTTCACGGTTGATCATGACGGCAAGCTGGAAATTGAAGGCGAAGACCACATTACAGAATACCAGTCATCGGACTGGGCAGAGCGGGCATTCTGCAAGACCTGCGGAACCCATTTGTTCTATCACCTAAAATTCCACGACCACTTCGCCCTGTCGGCCGGATTGTTTCAGGATGCGTCCCTCAAGAACATCAGCCAACAGATATTCATCGACGAAAAGCCGGAATTCTACGAACTGGCGAACGACACCCCGAAACTCACGGGTGAGGAAGCCTTCGCGGCATTCGAAGCCGCGACAGGCAAGGAAGACTAGTCAGCGAAGGCAGGCTTGCGCTTCTGCATCTCTGCGAACACCGCTTCCATTTGGTTGGGTGTGCGGATGATCTTGTCCTGCTCGTCGGATTCGGCCTGCAACAATTCCGCATCCGTCGCATCCTGCATCATGTTGAAGATGCGTTTCGATGCCTGAATGGCGTCTGGGTTCTTGTTGGCAATCTGCTTGGCAAGCGTCATCGCGTCTTCCAGCGGCGTGTCTGAAACGTGTGTGGCAAAGCCCATAGACTTCGCTTCTGTGCCGTCGAAAATCCGGTTCGTATAGGTCAGCTCGCGCAGCACATCATCGCGGACATTGCCGCGCCACAGCGGGAAGCCGGCCATGTCCGGCACGAGGCCCCATTTCAATTCCATGATGGCGCAGCGCGTGTCCGGGTGAACAAAGCGGATGTCGGCGCCGGACAGGATCTGGAAGCCGCCGCCAAAGGCAACGCCGTGCGCTGCGGCGATCACCGGAGCCGGAATCTCACGCCAGCCCCAGGCCACATGCTGGGCGCGGTTGGCAATGCCATGTGTCCGCTGGGCCAGTGTGCTGGCCTTGCTGCCGGTGACACTCTTGGACTCGTCACTTCCGGAATCACTGCCGAGGCTGGACAGGTCCAGCCCGGCGCAGAAGGCGCGCCCCTCCCCCGAGACGACCACGACCCGAAGGCCCTTGGTCTCTTTCAACTGGGCAATCGCCTCGTTGATTCCGTCGAACATGGCGGGATCGAGGGCATTCATCTTGTCGGTGCGAATGAAGCGGACATCGGCAATGCCATCGTCCAGCATGGTGATTGAGACCCGGTCTTTCATGACTCTGTTCCTGATGTGGTGGCGTTTCCTTTTGTAAAAGTGCGCCACCGGGCCGCGTCGTCAAGCACCTGCGCTTCCTCACGTCGCGTAAGTGCGCTATGGCGACGTCATGACTGATCTTGGCTCTCCTGACCGCCTTGCTGCGGCCCTCGCCCATCTCGGCAGCACAATTGATGCACGCGCAAAGGAAGGCGATGCCTCCAAATCCTGGACGGCGAATCTGCTGGCCAAGGGGCCGGAATCCTGCGCCGAGAAAGTGCATGAAGAAGGCATGGAGCTGGCCGAGGCCGTGCGTAGGGAGAGCGATTCAAACGTGGCGAGCGAAGCCGCCGATGTGCTCTATCACGCCTTGGTCGCGCTGCGCTCGCGCGGTGTGAGCCTGGACGCTGTCGCCGCCGCGCTGGAAAAACGGCAGGGCACGAGCGGAATCGATGAGAAGGCCAGCCGCTAGACGTTGAACGCGCGGCGAACGAGTGAGGGGGCGAGCGGGGACACTGCATGCCCCACCATGGCGAGACCGTAATAGGTGGTGGCAAGTCCCTTGGCGACGAGACGACCCGAGATGCCGAGCTTCATGTCACCGGCCCCTTCATCAATGCGCCTGAACGCACCTGAGAGATTCCACTTCGCCTTGCGCAGCGGGAACAGCGACGGACGCGGATCAGATTGCGGCCGGAGTGTCTGGTCCATCAACCAGGAATCATGCCCGTCAATCACTGCACGTTTCAGGAAATGCCCCAGACCATTCGGGGGCGGATGGGAGACGCGCGCCGCCGGGCAGATCTCGATCTGCTCGCCTGTCTTGCGCAACTGGTCCGCCAGCACATAGCAGCGCCCCCGCACCAGGTCGCTGTCCGGAAACGGAGAGCGGAGAAATGTTTCCCGCTCGATCAGGAAATTGTTGGCAAAGAAGCGATCGCTCTCAAAGGCTTCGGTCGCGGGCGACCGCGGCGGGAAGAACCAGAACAAGGCGAAGGCCCGGTCCAGCAGGCTGACCGGCTCGACATAGGTCTGGCCGCCAACAATCACCGCATTGCTGGTGCGGCGAGCTTCCAACAGCGTTTCCAGCCATGCCTCTTCCGGCACGACATCACTGTCGATGAAACATAGCCAGGGACGGGTCGCGAGGCGGGCGCCGAGATTCTTCTGTTCGTAGTACTCCAGGTCTTGCGCTGCCTCGATGCGGATTTCGGCGCGCGCTTCGGGATTCCAGGCCGAGTCCACGAATTGCTTCAGGGCGCCGTGATCGATGGCGTCCGGATCATGCAGGATCAGGATTTCGGCAGGGTCTGCAAACCGGTCGGCCAGGGCCGCGATCTGTCCGGACACGCCTTCCAGCATTTCAGCGGCGCGATCCGCGTCTGAAAGCTTTGCGTTCTCCCATTCCATGATGACCGAAAGGCCGGGATAAATTGTCATAAAGTCTGTTCCTGCCTGCCGGGACACCCTATCGCGAAAGCAATATCCGCGCCAAGCAAGGCGAATTTGCCGGCCAGGCGGGAAATCCGGGCACATGCGCGAATATTCAGCGCGCTATACCTCTCTCGGCGGTTTCAGGCGGCGTTTGGTCTGGTGGGTGTCTGCCCTGTCACCGGTAGGCTTCTCGCCGCGCATATAGTGGCGCTGCCAACGCTCTTTCATGGCGTTTTCCTCGCCGCCCTTGAGGCGTGTATTGAAATCAGCGCGGCTGTCTCGCCAGGCGTCATATTCCTTCACGAGCTCCGCATTCGACCGCAACAGCTTCCGTTCCGGTTCGATCTCTTCCAGCTTCTTGTGTTCCATCAGCGTGATGAAGGCGAACGGCTCTCCCTTTTCGAAGATCACCTCTCCGGGGCGGGTCATCTGCCAGTTCATCGTGAACGGGAACGGCAGCCAGTCGGTCTCGACAAGGCCTGTCAGCGGATAGATGCCATCCTTCGGCCAGTTCGGCGGGCCGGTAACCCAGACGCCCCAGCCGGGCGGCGTGCGGAACAGATGGCCTGTATGAAAGGTGACGATGCCGCGCATGAAATGAGCATCGGCAAAGCTGGCGATCGCGTTCGGGTCGCCCCGCGTCAGCAACTGGATGTCTTCATTCCGGTTGCCGCCATTCCACTTGATCTTGATGTCCATCGGGCACAGCAATTCCCAGCCCGTGGCGTTTGCCATGGTCAGCGGCAGGCACCGATAGGGGTGGCGATCCGTGAAAGCATCCATCCAGTCGCGATTGGAACGCGCCGGCACGAGGTCAGGTGCGACGTCGTAGATCTTGTAACAGTCTAGGTGCATGGAAGCGGTATCCGGGGCAAAGCTTGACGGGGCCTCAAGTCTTGGCCCAAAGGGCGCCATGACCGCAACCCCCGATGATCTGTTCGCCTATCTGGATGAGCTGGGCATTGCCCACACCACACACTGGCACGCGCCCGTCTTCACCGTGGAGGAAGGTCGGGACCTGAAAGCGTCCATGCCGGGCGGGCATACCAAGAATCTGTTCCTGACAGACAAGGATGGTGCCATCATCCTGATCGCGGCGGAGGCGCATTCCCAGCTGAAACTGAACCGGCTGCACCGCCTGATCGGCACGCGGCGCCTATCCTTCGGGTCTCCGGACCTGATGGATGAGGTGCTGGGTGTCACGCCGGGATCAGTGACGGCGTTCGCACTGATGAATGATCGCGGGGGCCGTGTACGATTCCTGGTCGATGCCGCATTGATGGCACACGACCCAGTGAATTTTCATCCCCTGACCAATACCGGCACGACCGCCATCGCGCGGGACGATCTGGAAGGGTTTGCCCGCGCAACGGGACACGGGTTCGAAGTGGTGGATTTCACCCAATTGCTGGACGAGGCCTGACGCTCCACCCTAAAAAAGGGAGGGGCCGCCCATGACAGGCGGCCCCGGGGATTGACTTGCTGAAAAGTTTTTTGACTGACTAGTCGAATGTGTACTTCAGGCGCACACCCATCGAGCGCGGCGCGCCGACGTGGGTATAATATGTACGCTGATAGACTGGTCCGCCAAGATCATCGGACAGAACCTGATTGTAGAGATTCGTGCCGACGACGCCCGTCTCGTAGAACTCATCGAACAGGTTGTTCACGAAGAAGGTCGCCTGCCAGTCACCCGTGTCATACACAGCGGAGACGTTGGCAAGACCGAAGGAATCCAGCGTCAGGCCATCGCCAAGTCCACCGGTCCGGCTGAGCACGTCGCCCTGCCATGTATAGCCGGCATTAAAGGCAAGTTCGCCATCAGCAAACGGCATGACATAGGTACCGAACACGGACAGCTGGTCTTCAGGTGAGCCCGGCAGGCGGTCACCATCACTGCCATCAAGCAGGACTGTACCAAAGCCCGGAGGCGAGATGGTGCCGACAAGACCCGGCGCATCAGCTGTCAGTTTGGCCTCAGTGTGGCTGTAGCTGCCGCGGACGGACAGGTTCTCGTTCACGGCCCATGCACCGCTGACTTCGAAGCCTTTGGATTCCGCACCTTCAGCGTTCACCGTGATCGGGATGGACGCGTTGATCGTGGCTGAGCTGAGCTGCGGATCGGTCCACTCGATGAAGTAGACGGCGCCGTTCAGGGTTACCCGGCCATCCATGAGAGTGGATTTGAATCCAAGCTCGTAATTGGTTGTGGTGTCCGGACCGTACTGAGACTCGTCTCGTGTGGAAATATCGCCCGCACCCGGCCCAAACTGCTGTCCCGGCAATAGCGCACAGGCACCTTGCTGGTTGTCAGTTGGGTCGTAATCCGGGCAAACGCCGATACCGTTCGAGTTTCCGATACGATAGCCTTCACTGACCGTGAAATAGCCCAGAATATCGTCGGTGAACTCATAGGACGTATTGAATTTGAACAGTGTTCCGTCGTCTGACTGGCTGGTGCGTTCGGTGCCGTTGGGGCTGCCGGCCGCGAAGTCAGACTTCAGTCTGTTCTCCATGTCGTTGATGCCAACGGGCTGCAAATAGTCCGGTCCACTGTCGAACAGAGGGAAGTCCACATCGCTGAAGGATTCAAGATCATATTCGTAATAGCGACCGCCAACCGTGACGGTCCATTTGTCTGTGATCTCAAAGCCGATTTCACCGAACAGAGCCATTTCCTCAAGCTCGGAGAAGAACTGGGAATAGTATTCCAGATCGTCCGGACGGTCGAAGCCGACATAGTCCGCATAGCCCGGCGTGTATTCCTGTGAATAAGACGTAACGTCCGAGTTGTTGTAGAACGCGCCAATGATCCAGTTGAACCGGCTTTCCGTCGTCGAGACGAGGCGGACCTCCTGGTTGAACGTGTTCGATCGCCCCTTCTCATGTGTGAAGGAGGTGAAGGTCGGGAAAAGCTCGTAGCTGTATTCCAGAGAGATCAGCAAATCTGTCTGATCACGCTGTCCGTCATCATCAAAGCGGGAAAAGCCGGTTGCGGAGGTCAGCTCCGCAAAGCCGAGATCCGCCGTCAGTTCGAGGGCCAGCAATTGGTTGGTGATCTCGTTCGGTTCTTCGACGCGCTTCGCCAGTTCATACTTGCCGGTCTGGAGCGTGTTGCGCCAGCTGGAGCCCTGACGGCCATCAATGTCCGACTTCTGATAATAGTAGGTTGCCGTACCATCGAGCCATTCGAGCGGCTCCCAGCGCGCGGCAAGACGCCCGGACACGGTCCGCTCGCCATTCGCATCAGTTACGCCGCGCAGATTTGCAGCCACGTCGGACGGATCGGAAAAGTCCGGGTCTGGGTCGGACACACCGATTTCCTGCACAATGTAAGGATAGTCGATGAAGCCGGAATCATCTTCGAAGTCGATGGAGCCACGGATGGCGAAGTTGGGCGCCAGCGCCTTGTTGAAGGTAAGGCCTGTCTCATAGCTGAGGGATGCAGCCTCGGAATATTTCGAGACTTCAGAGCGCACTTCGAGAAGGTCGCCGTCGAAGTCCGGCTTGTTCGGAATGTAGCGGATCGCGCCACCCAGCGTGCCCGCACCATAGAGTGTGCCCTGTGGTCCAAGCAGAACCTCGACACGCTGCATGTCGTTCAGTTTGAGGTCCACGAACAGCGGGATCTCGCCAATATAGGTTGCGACCGTGCCGCCGCCGTCATTGTTGCCATCGCCGGAACCAAGTCCGTCAGCGTTCAGGCCACGCACGATCAACGGGTTGCCCTGACGGCCCCCGCGATCCACCACGTTGATGCCCGGAACATAGGACAGCATGTCGGACAGTTCGTCGAAGCCCTGCTCCTCGATCTGTTCGCCGCCAACAGCTGCGATGTTGAGCGGAATGTCCTGGACACTTTCGGCCCGGCGGGTTGCCGTAACGGTGATGGTCTGCGCGCGAAGCTCGCTTTCACCAGAGGCCTCTTCCTGGGCATTGGCGCCCATGACGAGGCCTGTCGCGAGAACGGCGAGGCTGGTCTGTCTTAGTAAGCTGGATTTCGACATAAAATTCTCCTTAAGTTCCTACCTCACCTTCCTGAGCAGGACATCGGAGGGACCCCTCCCTCACGCCACCGTCCCATACGGCAGCACGAATGTTCCCAAGGAGTAAGATTTTTGGCACGCCTATGCGCCAAGCAGGTGCAGAACCGGATGAAAGGAGCACAGCTCTGACCAATAATTGGGCAACTTCACCACAAAGCGCCTTGCTGGACGAGGCGGCCGCGATGCTGGCCAGACGCGCCTACCGGGACGCGCATGCTCTGTGCATGAAAGCGCTGCAGGCTGACCCGGCCGAACCGCGTGCCTTTTACCTGCTTGGCATTCTCACCGCGGACCATTCGAATTATTCGAAGGCGATCGAATTGTTTGACCGGGCGCTGGCGGTGGGGACAGCCCGCGCGGATATCCTGGCGCAGAAGGCGCGGTGCCAGATTGCCCTGCTCCAGCGGGAAGGCGCCGTGCAAAACGCCGAGGCGGCAGCGAAACTAGAGCCGGATGATTCGTTCACACTGGATACGCTGGGGGTCGTCTTCAGCCGGGCCGGCCTGCACGAGCGATCGCTGTCTTTCTACCAGCGTGCCACGGATGCCGCGCCGGATGTCGCCGCCTATCACTACAATCACGGCGCGGCATTGCAGTTTGCCGGGCGTATGGATGAAGCCCGGGATGCCTATCGCGCCTGCCTGGCTCTGGACCCTTCAGACACACGGGCCCGCGCGGCCATCGTGCAGATCACGAAGCAGACGGAAAGCCAGAACGAAATCGCTCAGCTGGAGCAGGTTTTCCCGTCGATTGCGGACGATGCCGACGACGCCCTGCGCATCGGCCATGCCCTCGCCAAGGCGCATGAAGACCTCAACCACCCTGCAGACGCCATGCACTGGCTGGCGCGCGCCAAGGCTGCGAAATGGGCAGGCCTCAACCATGACGAAGCGTTTGATGCGGCCGTGTTCGAAGCCGCGAAACGCACGGCGGATGTGCGCGAAGGCGACGGCTTTTCAGACGCCGCGCCGATCTTCATCGTGGGGATGCCCCGCACCGGCACGACGTTGGTTGACCGGATTCTCTCCAGTCACAGCGAGGTCACCTCAGCCGGGGAATTGGCCGATTTCGGCCTCGCCCTGAAACAATTGTCAGGCACGCGGTCAAACTATGTGCTGGATGCCGAGACGCTTGATGCCGCGGCCGGGGTGGACGCCGTGAAGCTGGGCCAGACCTATATGGCACGCGTAGAGGCCACGCTCGGCCTGACCGGGCGGTTCATAGACAAGCTGCCGCTGAATGCGATCTATGCACCGATCATCCTGTCCGCCCTGCCGAATGCGCGGATCATCTGCCTGCGTCGGCATCCTGCCGATACGGTGCTCAGCAATTACCGCCAGCTGTTTGCAACGCGGTATCCCTATTACGATTACGCCCTGAATCTCGAAGCGACGGCGAATTACTATGTCGGCTTTGATCGCATGATCCGCCATTTCGCGGACACGCTGCCCTCTGGCCGGTTTACGCAAGTGCATTACGAGAACGTGGTGGCAGACATTGAAGGCGAAGCCCGGCGCCTGCTCGATTTCTGCGGACTGGAGTTCGAGCCGCAATGCGTCGAGTTCCATCGCAATGCCGCGCCGGTGGCCACAGCCAGCTCGGCCCAGGTACGTGAGCCTCTGTACACGCGGGCGCTGGCCCGGTGGAAACGCTATGAAGCTCATCTCGGCCCGGCGCTGGACATATTGGAAGCCGAAGGCTGCATTCAGGCCAGCGAACGCACTGCCCTATAGGCAGCTCTGGTCATACCGGCGTCAGGCATTAGACTTGCCCCCGAAAGAGGGAGTCACACGCCATGAAACACCGCCGTCTTGGCAAGAGCGCCATTTATGTGTCCGATATCTGCATGGGCACGATGACCTTCGGGTCGCAAACCGATGAAGCCGAATCTCACAAGATCCTGGATGCCTGCTTCGAAGCCGGAATCAATTTCTACGACACGGCAGAAAACTATCCTGTGCCGCCCAAAGTCGACTGGGCTGGCCGGACCGAGGAAATCTTCGGCCGCTGGATGAAGACCAAGGATCGCGACCGGATCATCGTTGCCACGAAAGTGTGCGGCCCGTCTCATGGGTGGATCAAGGGCTCTCAGCGTGGAGAAATGACGGCATTGGACCGGCACAATATTCGCCGCGCCATCGAGGCCAGCCTCACGCGCCTGCAAACCGATTATGTCGACCTGTACCAGACGCACTGGCCCGACCACGGCACGGATTTCGACGAGACGATGGAAACGCTGGACGATCTGGTGCGCGAAGGAAAGGTGCGCATTGTCGGATGCAGCAATGAAGACGCCTGGGGCCTGATGAAAAGCATCGAAACGTCCAATCGTCTGGGTACGGTTCGATATCATACCATTCAGAACAATTTCAGCCTGAACAATCGCCGCTTTGAGGATGCCCTCGCCAAAGTGTGCCGTCGCGAAGGCGTCAGCCTTATTCCTTACTCGCCTCTTGCGGGTGGCGTATTGTCTGGAAAGTATCAGGAGGGCGCACTTCCGGAAGGCGCACGCTTCTCCAGCTATCTGCAACATGGAGGGCGCCAGACCGTCATGGCGGGGCGCTTCGTGAACGAGAAGTCCCTGGAAGCCACACGCCGTTACATGGACATTGCCACTGAAGCAGGCATGGCGCCGGTTACGCTCGCCACGGCATGGTCAAAGCAGCACGACTTCGTTGCGTCCACCATTGTTGGCGTATCCAAATTCGATCAGCTGGCGGACATACTGGCAGCGGCCGACATGGAACTGTCTGGCGACGTCATGAAGGCGTGCGACGCCGTTGCCAAGGACGTCATGTACCCGATGGGCTAACGCCCTAAAAAAGGTCGAGCCCCCACCCGCTTCTGCGTCGGATGGAGGCTCTTCCTTTGTGACCCACCAAAGCTTGTGGGACTATTCCGGGCTTGGCCGGGCGCTGGCGAGGACTTCGCGCTTGCCGGCATGGTTTGGCGCTGAGATCGCGCCTTCTTCTTCCAGTCTGTCGATGACGCCGGCCGCCTTGTTGTAACCGATCTTCAGGCGGCGTTGCAGATATGAGGTCGAGGCGCGCTGGTCACGCACAACGATGGCGAGTGCCTGGGCGTAAAGATCGTCTTCTTCGTCGCCGGAGCTGGTGCCAAGCATCGCATCCATGACGGCAGACCCTGTGGAGCCATCATCGGGTGCTTCGAGAACATCCATGACATAGTCCGGCTCGCCCTGTTCCTTCAGCCAATCGACGACAGCGCCAACCTCGTCATCGGACACAAACGGACCGTGCAGACGCTGGGATTTCTTGCCTGGGGCCTGGTAGAGAAGGTCACCCATACCAAGCAATTGTTCGGCGCCCTGCTCACCCAGGATCGTCCGGGAATCGATCTTCGTGGTGACCATGTAGGAAATCCGTGTCGGGAAGTTCGCCTTGATCGTACCGGTAATAACGTCAACGGACGGGCGTTGCGTTGCGGTGATCAGGTGGATACCCGCGGCACGCGCCATCTGCGCGAGGCGCTGGACACAGCCTTCGATTTCTTTGCCGGCAACCATCATCAGGTCGGCCATCTCGTCGATCACAACAACGATATTTGGAATGTGGTCCGTCGGCAGAACTTCGGATTCGTAAACCGGCTTGCCGTGCTCGTCGAACCCTGTCTGAACCTTCCGGATCAGCTCGTCGCCATTATTGCGATACTTGGCCGCCTTGTCGTTGAAGCCCGCAAGGTTTCGGACGCCCGCCTTGGACATCAGCTCGTACCGGCTTTCCATTTCGCGCACAGTCCATTGCAGCGCGTTCACGGCCTTTTTCGGATCTGTCACGACCGGAGCCAGCAGGTGCGGGATGCCCTCATAGATCGACAGTTCGAGCATTTTCGGGTCGATCATGATGAAGCGGCATTGTTCCGGCGAGTGGCGGTAGAGCAGCGACAGGATCATTGCGTTCACGCCGACCGACTTACCAGAGCCGGTCGTACCCGCGATCAGCAAGTGAGGCATCTTGGACAGGTCGACCACGGTTGGCACACCACCAATGTCTTCACCAAGCGCCATGGGCAGGCTGGCCCGAGTGCCGACATAGGCTTCGGACTGGAGCAGCGTGCGGAGGAAGACCGTATCGCGATCTTCGTTCGGCAGTTCGATACCGATTGCGTTCTTGCCCGGCACAACCGCGACACGGGCAGAGATGGCGCTCATCGAGCGGGCAATATCATCAGCGAGGGAGATCACGCGGGATGACTTCACGCCAGGCGCGGGCTCCATCTCGAACAGGGTGATGACCGGGCCCGGGCGTACTTCCTTGATGCGGCCGCGCACGCCAAACTCTTTCAGCACGTCGGTCAGGCGGGCAGCCTTTTCGAGCAAGGCTTCTTCGTCGACCGTATCGCCGCGCTCTTCAGGCATTTGGAGGAGATCGATGGATGGCAGGCGAGTCGATTTGCGGCGACGTTCGGATTTCGTCACGCGAGGCTGGTTCGGAACTTTCGGCTTCGACACCGGAACGGACAGGCGACGCGTCTGGATGGGCTCGAAGTCATCGTCTTCGTCCTCATACATGTCGTCATCCTCGAGAGACGTCTCGTCTTCTTCATAGGAGTCGTCATCGTCCTCGTCATAGTCGACATCGTAAGCTTCGGCGTCAGCATAGTCTTCGTCGCCCGTGACGACGCGGGCACCGCGATTGACGCGCTCCATCTCTTCTTCGTCAACTTCCTGGGCTTTCGGCTTGAAGTGAGAGGCCACGGAAACCAAGAAGCCGCCAAGGCCGGTTGCCTTGCGCGCGGCGTGGCGCCCGGACTGTGTTGCCGCATGGTGCAGCAATTGTGCGTCGCGGCGGCGGAAGCCCATGGCAGACAGGGCGGCCCACATCGACGCCGCGCCGAGCAAGGCGCCAGCCCATGTATTCGGAGACGGCAGCAACAAGGCGCGGAAAGGCATGGACGCGTAATAGAACAAGGCATCACCGACGACCCCGCCCAGCCCTGCGGACAGTGGCCAGGATTCCGGCACCGGCCACGCGGCGAAGAACGCGGCCGAAAGTGGCACGAACGCAAAGCCCATCATCCAGCGACGCACGCGCGGCATGCCGATCAGCACGGTGCGCATCGCGCCGCCAATCATCATGGCAAGTCCAGCAGCCCAGGCAGACCAGCCAAGCATCTGGCGCGACAAATCCGCGAAGATGGCGCCGGGCCCGCCGAACAGGTTTTGCACTTCGGCATCGGTCGCCGCATTCCAGCTGGGATCGCTGGGCATGTAAGAGCCAACGCTTCCACAGATGAACACGCCCAGACCGAAGGCCGCCGCCCCTGTCAGGATCCGCCAGATCGGGTCACTAACGCTCGGGAGGTCGTCTTCAGTGTAAACGTAATCTGTCATGAGGTGAGGCATCTCCACTGGGGTCGCGGGGGAGCCCTCACTCTGCCGCAACACGCTTAACGCCCGGCAAACGGCCGTAAAACTTTTGCAGCGCGGAAATTAACTTTTCAGAGACCATGACGCGCCGTCGGCGGGCTCTGGAAAACCGGATTTTGATCCAGATCAACCACACTGATCCCGTGTGCTGGTTCGCGTGTATTCTCTGTAACCTTGGGAACTTCAGGGCCGACGATCCCATTGATCGTGCAAGACCAACCCCAAAGGAGAGTTCGATATGAAACGCACACTGATCATTCCCGCCACAATCGCCCTGTTAACCGGTATGTCTGCAACTGCGCAGGAAACTAACGAATCCGGCGCTGAAATTAACACCTCGGCCGCAATCGAGGCAGAAGCAGATGTAAACACTGACGAGATGTCGATTGAGGAATTGAACGCGCTCCAGCTGAAGGTTCTCGAAATGGCCGAAGGTGCCCAGACCGATGAAGACACGATCTTCACCGTTCAGACCGAAGCAGACGCCATGATCGCGAGCGCTGATCGTGTCCATCCGGAAGGCGATACGAAATCCCATGAGTGGGACAAGGCCGACATGGACAAGCAGATTACCGCAGAAGCTGACATCGCTGCTGATGCCGAAATGGGTATGGGCGGACCTGACTACGCGTCCGAGACAGACGCCCTGGCTGACACGGCCATGCAGGGCACGATCGCGGAACTGGCATCTGAAGACGCTCGCTTCACGACACTTGTCGCCCTGGTTGAGCAAGCCGGTCTTGCCGACAAGCTGAATGCCGAAGGCGAGTACACAGTTTTCGCGCCAACGAATGCTGCGTTTGAGAAACTGGACCCCGCGCTCGTCGAGAAGCTGAAATCCGGTGAAGCGAATGACACGCTGAAATCGATTCTGAAGGCGCACGTCGTAAAAGGCGAAACGATGAGCACCACCCTTGTCGAAGGTGAAAACACGATCGCCACCATGTCGGACGTTGACCTGATCGTTCGCAAGACGGGTGACAGCGTGACAATCGGCAACGCGACTGTAGTCGCCGCTGACATCGACGCATCGAATGGCGTTATCCACGCGGTAGACACGGTCATGGTCCCGGCTGATCTGGATCTCGGCGCAGACAGCAACTCCTAATCCCCCTGTCTGAACCTGTGTTCAACGCAAGAAAAAGCCCCGGCAGATCGCTCTGCCGGGGCTTCTTACTTGGGAGGTCCACAGTTTAGTTGGCAAACTCCGGATAGGCTTCCAGGCCGATCTCGGATTTGTCGAGACCCAGTTCCTCTTCTTCAGCCGTCGGACGCACGCCGATGGTGAGCTTGAGGACGTACCAGATGATGCTGGACACGATCATCACGAACACACCGGTGAGAACCACGCCGACCAGCTGGCCGATATAGTTCGGGTCACCTGCTTCGTTCGGCATGACCGCATTGGTGTAGGAGAATGGTACAACCATCGTGCCCCAGATACCGCAGACGAGGTGAGCCGGAATGGCGCCAACCACGTCGTCGATCTTGAACTTGTCGAGCAGCGGAACAGAGACGACCACCAGCACACCACCGATCGCGCCGATGATGATGGATGCGCCCATGCTTGGTGCCAGCGGCTCAGCCGTGATGGACACGAGGCCACCGATTGCGCCGTTGAAGACCATGGTTGCGTCGATCTTGCCTTTGTAGAGTACGGCCGTGGTGATCATTGCCGCGACCACACCACCTGCAGCAGCAAGGTTCGTGTTGGCGAAGATCTGGCTGACAGAGTTGATGTCTTCGATCGTGCCAGCAGCAAGCTGAGACGCACCGTTGAATCCGAACCAGCCGAACCACAGAATGAAGGTACCGAGTGCAGCGAGCGGGATGTTGTTGCCCGGCATCGGGTTCACCTGCTTGCCGAAATACTTGCCGATACGTGGCCCGATGATGATGGCACCTGCCAGGGCTGCCCAGCCACCGGTCGAATGGACCAGGGTAGAGCCAGCAAAGTCAGAGAAGTCCCATGCGGAATCGAGGTAGCCGCCACCCCACTCCCAGGATGCCACGATCGGATAGATGAACGCGGTCAGGAGGGCAGTGAAGATCAGGAACGGCCAGATTTTGACACGCTCGGCAATCGTACCGGACACAATGGATGCCGCCGTTGCCACAAACACCATCTGGAAGAACCAGTCAGACGCAGCCGCATAATCCCCGTGCGACTGATCGAGTGGGTCACTTGACCAGATGAAATCCGGAATGCCGAACAGGCCAGCAGCAACCGTAGCAGATGGATAGGCCATGTTGTAGCCGACGAGCCAGAACATGATGCCGGCGATCGCAAACAGGGCAACGTTCTTGGTGGACTGCATTGCAGCGTTCTTGGAGCGGACCAGACCCGCCTCAAGCATGCAGAAACCAGCCGCCATGAACATCACGATGATGCCGCCAATCAGGAACAGATAGCTGTTGTCGACATAGGCGCTGGCACTTCCCGTCACGCTCTCTTCGAGCGCCGCCAGCCTGGCTTCCAAGTCAGCATCCTGGGCGTAGGCTGCTGCGCTTGCAATGAGTGCGGCTGGCAGCAGTGCTGCTCCGCGTATTGTATTTTTTAATGTTTGGCCCATCGGCCCCTCCTTCGTCACGAGACTGCAGAGCTCGGGACCCCCCGTGCTCTCCCAGAACCGATATGATTGCGGGCTTACACGAATGTCGCACCAGCATCGGGGATGACCGGTCTTTCTGAGGGGGCATGGTCAAAGCGTGGGCAGCGATGCGGCGAATCGCCTAAAACTCCATCATCGCTGGACGATTGCTAACAGCGTCACTAGCTAAGGCTCATGACTCACTCCGCTTCCCAGTCTGACCAGACGTATGACCTCGCCGTTATCGGGGCTGGCCCTGTCGGTACGACCCTTGCCATTCTGGCGGCTCAGCGTGGTTTCTCTGTCGTGCTTGTGGACGCGCGCGATCCGGATGCGACACCGCGCGAAGACACGCGAACCTTTGCAATCGTCCGCGGCAGCTGGCGCTTGCTCGGCGCAGCGGGTGTGACGGACGCCCTGTGCGGGTCCACCGAGCCGCTGAATGGTCTCGAAGCGATTGATGGCGGAACGCACTGGTTCGGGGCGCCCGGCGTGTTGTTCGGGAATGAAGACCTTCCTGACGACGCTGACGATCAACCCCTGGGCCAGATGGTTCCGGCTGCGGCGCTGCAGGCTGCGCTTGATGGCATATGCGCCGACACAGGCGACATTCACTGGGTTCGCGGAAAACTGTTCAGCACGATGGAAACCGGCCCTGCGGGCGCGACGCTGACTCTTTCGGACGGGACGCACATCAATGCGCGCCTCGTCGCCGCTTGTGACGGCATGAAATCCTCCGTGCGCGAGTGCGCAGGCATCACAACCGAAGGGCACGACTACAATCAGTCCGTCTTCGCCGCGAACGTGAAGCTGGAACGTCCGCATGATGGGATCGCCCGCCAGCTGTTCACACCGGAAGGCCCGTTCGCCACGCTGCCGATGCCTGACAATCGCTCAAATCTCGCCTGGTACATGAAATGCGGTGCCGCAGAAGCCATCGCAGCCATGTCCGTGGAAGACATCAACGCTGAACTGAATGCACGTTTTGCCGACTTTGCCGGACCCATGGAAATTGACGGTCCCTACTCGGCCTATCCGCTCGTCATGCAACTGGCGACCCGGATGGTCGGACCTCGCACGGCCCTGGTCGGGGATGCTGCACACAGGATCAATCCTCTCGCAGGACAGGGCTTAAATCTTGGCTTCAAGGATGTTGGTGCGCTGATTGATGTGATGTGCGAGGCGCGTGATGTCGGGCTCGATCCGGGATCGGATGTCAGTCTGGAGCGCTATGAGAAATGGCGCCGTTTTGACGCCACTGCTGCGGCCATGTTCATGGATGGCATCGACAAGGCATTCACGAATGACAGCGCAGTTCTGAAGCCGTTGCGCGGTCTTGCACTCACGCTTGCACAGAAGGTGACTCCGCTGCGGCAGGCCCTTGCCCGGCAGGCGAGCGCCGATCAGGCGCACCTGCCAAGCCTGATGCGTTAATCAGTCGTCGCAAGCTCGCGCAGGAATTTCCAGGTGTAGAGCCCGGAATCATGGCCGTCTGAGAATCTGATACGGATCGCATAACGCCCGACCGGTTCCGCGCCGATGACGGAGATATCCTCCGGCACAGGAGGTTGCGGAGGTTTCGGCCCGCTTCCATGACCCCTGACTTCCGCAGACGGGCTCTCTTCACGCAGGCGCTTGTAGGGAATGGTCGCAGACACGCCATCTTCGAACTCGATCAACAGTTCCTGAGCGGATTTTCGGAACGCCAGTTTCTTCGGCCAGGATGGGTCGCTCATGGATTGGACTCGCCGTCTGACTCCAGAGCATCTAGATCGCGCGCTTCGTCAGCCAGCATGATGGGGATGCCATTCCGGATCGGATAAGCAAGGCGCGCCTTCGGCGACACAAGTTCGTCCTTCTCCCGATCATAGCTCAGGGCCTGGCGGCTGACCGGGCAGATCAGGATTTCCAGCAGGCGGGGATCCACCCCGGACGGGCCTTTGCGCGGTGGCGCGGAGTCTTCGGACATGAGTGCCTCTATTGCAGCGTGCCGCCGTCTTCGCCGGACACATCCATTTCAAGCAGGGTGATGAGCGTTTCAGCGCGATCTTTCAAGGTGGGCGCTTCGACCAGGGCCTGTTTTTCCATCACGGAGAATGGACACCCGGAACAGAGCGCATTCACCAGCGTCTCCATCGGGGCTTCTTCCACCGCGCTCCAATCCGTCGACATGTCATGCGCCTCAGTATAGTCGTGCAGCGCGGATACCAGACGCGCCCTGTCCGGAAGTTTGGAATCAGGAACGTCTTTCAGGTCTGCCTCATAAGGTGACCAGTCAGCCACGACCTGCCGATAGGGCGTCATCACCGAAAGCTCTTCCTTTACATCGAACCGGGCAATTCCGGTCAGCGTGATCAGATAGCGCCCGTCGCCAGTTTCGGACCATGCCGTGATCCGCCCGGCGCATCCTGTATGTGCGACATCCGGTTTTGCCCGCGACCCACCGACGGACTGGATCATTCCGATCATCCGCGTGCCCTGAATGACATCGTCGATCATGTTGAGATAACGCGGTTCGAAAATGTTGAGCGGCAATTGCCAGCGCGGGAACAGCAAGGCCCCCGGCAACGGAAAAATCGCCAGCTCCTCAGGCAATTCGGAAACGCGCGTGAAGCTGGGCTGTGACATGTATTCAGTCTCTTTCTGGTGTTGCCTGAAAGAGTGATGTGGCGCGCCTACGCCATCAGGCAAACATGAGCGACGCCAGACGGCGCCGACCGCTGACCGTCGCAGGATCTGTCGCGCCGGCAGCTTCGAACATTTGTAGCAGCTTTTCCTTGGCCTTGCCTTCTTTCCAGTCGAGGCCATTGCCGAGAATGATCAGCAAGTGATCAATTGCGTCTCCAAACCGCCCTGCGGCTGCGTACTTTTCCGCAAGCTCGAAGCGCTGGTCATGATTGTCCGGATCAGCGAGCACGGCTGATAGCGCGTCTTCGAATTCATCCGGTGCAGCCGCATCATCGCCCATCATGTCGATCGCCATGCGCACGCCTTTGACAGCGCTGTCATTGCGTTTGTCTTCCGGGACCATGTCGAGCGTCGCTTCCGCGCGTTCCTTGTCGCCATTCGCCAGGTAGCACCGGGCAAGGCCCGCCAGCGCCGTGACGTTTTCGGGGTCTTGCTGCAGAATGGCTGCGTAGATCTGCGCCGCTGTCCCGATGTCACCAGCCTGGCTTGCCGCTTCCGCCTGTTCCAGCGCCTCGGCGATCATCTTTCCGGCATCCGTGCCGCTCAGCAATTTGTCGATGAAGGCATTGATCTGGCCTTCCGGCAGCGCGCCCATAAAGGCATCAACCGGCCGGCCCTTGTCGAAGGCGTAAACCGCCGGGATGGAGCGTACACCCAGCTGGCCCGCATAAGCAGGGTTCTCGTCAATGTTGATCTTGACCAGTTTCACCTGACCGCCGCGCGCGTCGACCGCCTTTTCGATGATCGGGCCCAGCGTGCGGCAAGGCCCGCACCATGGCGCCCAAAAATCCACGATTACCGGCTGGTGTTCGGACGCCTCCACGACATCCGCCATGAAGTCCTGGTCGGTCGTATCCTTGATGTTCAGCGATGCCGTATCGGTCATAGGTGGTGTGTCCCTTGAATATCTGCAGGGAACATGGGCCGCAGGACCTGGTTTCGCAAGGCGGTGGCCTGAACCGAAACACGCACTTCGCGTTCATCTGCCAGTCAATCCGCGCAGGCAACGGTCTGAAGCTGAACCGGATGCAACGAAAAGCGACGAAAATACCTTTTTCGCGCCCTGTTTCTGCTAGGCCTGCACGCTTAAGTACAAGGCCATTGGTCAACGAATTGAGGAGACCGCACAATGATGAATTTCCTGGCAAGCCTTGGAGCGATCACCGCCATCGCAACGTCTCCGCTCCCATGGAGCCTGCAGGCCACGCAAACGGCCGCCCCTGTGCCGCAGGTGACCGAACCTGCATCTGCAGACTTGAGCGAGGCCGACCGCAAGCGCCTTCTGGAGCGCGCATCGACGGCGCTGGCCAAGGTCAAGACCGCCAGCGGCACGTTCGAACAATTGTCGCCGGACTATAGCGAATCCACCGGCCGCTTTGCGCTGTCGCGCCCCGGCAAGGTGCGGTTCGAATATGATGACCCGAGCCCGCTGCTCGTCGTGAGTGACGGCACAACGGTCGGACTTCAGGATTCCGAACTGGAAACCACGGACCGCGTTCCGCTGGGCACAACGCCGCTCGCCTTGCTGTTGGATGATGATATCGACTTCGCGACCGAAGCGGACGTCCTGGATGTGACCAACCGGAATGGTCGGGTGGAGATCACCCTGCGCGACAAGTCCGGTGAGATGGATGGCACGCTGACCCTGATCATGCAGGAAAGCGATATGAGCCTGACGGGTTGGCACACGCTGGACAGCGGCGGGAACCTGACTCAGGTCCAGCTGACCGATGTGTCCTACGGAAAACGTCTCAATCCACGCCTGTTCGTGCTGAAGGATTTCGACGAAAACTGACGTGTTCACGTCACACCCAAGGACATAACACAATATTCACTTGATTTTTTTCCAAGGAGTGACATCTTTGCAACTGTCGATGACGAAGCAAATTGAGCGCAGCAATTGACCCCCCGTTGCGCCCCTTGTGTCATCACCGTCGGAGCCTTCCCCTCCCGACGAGACGTGTAAAGCAAGCGTCTGGCGCGCCCGAACTTCCCCGCGTTCGGGCGCGTTGACGTTTCAGGAAACACTGCTACGCAGCCTGAATGTCAAATTCTCTCAAGATCGTCAGCTGGAACATCAACTCCGTTCGCCTTCGCGCGCCGAATGTGGCCGCCTTCGTGGCCGAGGAACAGCCGGATGTCGTCTGCCTGCAGGAAACGAAATGCCAGGATGGCGAATTCCCGGAAAAGGCCTTCAAGGAGATGGGCCTGCCCCATCTTGTGCTGAACGGTCAGAAGGGCGGTCATCACGGCGTGGCGATCGCGTCCCGATTGCCGATCGAGCGCATAGAAGCGCCGGATCTGTGCCGTCACGGCCACTCGCGCGTAATTGCGGCGAAGGTGGCTGGCGTCGAAGTGCACAATATCTACCTGCCCGCGGGCGGGGACGAGCCGGATCCGGACATCAACGATAAATTCGCCCACAAGCTCGACTTTCTGGAACGGCTCGGCCCTGCCTACAAGAAACAGTCAAAGACGCCGCGCGTCCTGGTGGGCGACCTGAACGTCGCGCCGCATGAGAATGATGTCTGGTCACACAAGCAGTTGCTGAAGATTGTCTCCCACACGCCGGGGGAAACCGAACGTCTGGAAGACTCGCGCAAGCAAGCCGCCTTCGCAGATATTGCTCGCCTTTCAGTAGAGGATCACCAGAAGCTATACTCGTGGTGGAGCTATCGCGCCAAGGACTGGGCAAAGAGCAATCGTGGCCGCAGGCTCGACCATATCTGGATGAACCCTGCCGCGCTGCCCGATACGAAGATCGACACCTTCAAGATCCATCTTGCCTGGCGTGGCGGCTGGAAACCATCGGACCACGCGCCAATAAGCGTCGAGATGAAGGTTTAGGGCTGCAGGCGATACCCGCCTGCGTCGGTCAGCAACAGGCGGGCATTGGCCGGGTCCGGCTCCACTTTCTGGCGCAGGCGATAGATGTGCGTTTCCAGCGTGTGGGTTGTGACGGTGGCGTTGTAACCCCAGACCTCTGACAAGAGCTCGTCCCGCGCGACAGGCTTGCCCTGCGCGCGATAGAGATATTTCAGGATGTTGGTTTCCTTCTCGGTCAGACGCACCTTGCGGCCATCTTCCGTCACCAGCAGCTTCATCGACGGGCGGAATTCGTACGGGCCGACCTGGAAGGTGGCATCTTCCGACTGCTCAAAGCTGCGCAGGTGCGCCCGCACCCGCGCCAGCAATACCGAGAATTTGAAGGGCTTGGTGACATAGTCATTCGCGCCGGATTCGAGCCCAAGGATCGTATCGGCGTCGCCATCCTGTCCTGTCAGCATGATGATCGGCGCGCGGACGCCTTTCTGCCGCATCTGTTTGCAGGCTTCGCGGCCATCCATGTCCGGCATGTCGACATCCAGCAAGATCAGGTCGATCCGCTCAGCCAGGGCGTGGGTAATACCCTCATGAGCGTTTGCCGCCTGTAGCGTGTCGAACCCGTCATGCAGGTCGAACTGTTCCGCAAGCGCTTCGCGCAGGTCTTCGTCATCATCTACCAGCAGGATGGTCTTCTTGCCTGTCACGGGCGTCTCCTTCGAATTCGAACGTCGCTGTGTATTGCGGCTGGCCTCAGATGCCATATGACTTTGCATGACGCGTGATCACAAGTCTGGGAGCATTTGGTGAGCCTGAAATTTACCGCAAGTCCGACCGGGAAATTCTCAGGCCCCGGCTTCACCGCCCGCTGCGCTCTGGGCAAGGGCGGTGTGGCGACCGCATCGCAGAAGCGCGAAGGCGACGGTGCTTCGCCGGCCGGGGTGTGGCCCGTGCGTAATGTGTTCTACAGGCCAGACCGTTTGAAGCCGCCCGTAACGAGCCTGCCATTGGTGCCGCTGAAGCCATATGATGGTTGGTGCGACGCGGCGGATCATCCGCTGTACAATCGTCCGGTGTCGCTTCCCTTCGCGGCCAGTCACGAGAAACTCTGGCGCGATGATCATGTCTACGATGTGATCGTCGAGCTGGGTTATAATGATGATCCGGTCGAAGCTGGACGCGGCAGCGCGATCTTTATGCACATCGCCCGGCCGAATTATGAGCCGACCGAAGGCTGTATCGCGCTCGACAAGGGCGACCTGCTTGCCGTGCTGGAATTGATGATCCCCGGAACCGAAATCGAAATTTCTTTCTAGGCAGAACAGTCCCGCGGCCCGAACAGGGCTGTCCCGATCCGCGCATGCGTCGCGCCGAACTGCGCGCCGATCTCGTAATCCGAACTCATTCCCATTGAGAGCTGGTTCAGGCCGAGCCGTGCCGCAAGCTTCGCCAGCAGGGCGAAATGGGGCCCCGCAGGCTCTTCGACCGGCGGAATGCACATCAGTCCGACCACATCGAGCGAGCCATCCCGTGCTGTCTGGAGCAGGCCTTCCACCGCATCTGGCGAAACACCCGCCTTTTGCGGCTCTTCGCCCGTATTCACCTGGATCAGGTATTTCCGGCGCAGGCCTGTTTTCTCTTCTGCCTTGGCCAGTTCGCGGCAAAGCTTCGGCCGGTCGATTGTTTCGATCACGTCGAACAGGCGCACGGCGTCCTCGGCCTTGTTTGATTGCAGCGGACCGATCAGACGCAGTTCCAAATCCGGATAGGTCGCCTTCCGGTTTTCCCAATGCTGGTAGGCCTCCTGCACGCGGTTCTCCCCGAAAACGCGGTGGCCAGTTGCCAGAATCTCATCGAGCGCTTCATCAGGCTGGGTTTTGGTCACCGCGACCAGTGTTGACGGTGTGTCAGACAGGCGCTCCAGATCGCTGAGGATCTCGGCGCGGCGCTTGGCAATTCCGGGGAAGTCCGTATCAGTCATTGTGATGGTGCAGAAACCCCAATCCGATGCGAGACGCAAGCTGATCTCTGCGGCGCGGTGCGCCGGTCATCATATGCCCTCCTGGTTACCACCTGCCCTGTTCCTGACAGATCCGAAGCGCACGCCGGACCCGGTCTCTGTCGCGGAAAACCTGCCGGCCGGGTGGGGGATGGTTTATCGCCACTTCGGTGCAAGGCATCGATTGTGGCAGGCGCGGCAGCTGGCGGAAATCGCGAACCGACGGGGATTGGCCCTGCTGATTGCAGCAGATCCCGGACTTGCGATTGAGGCCGGTGCGGCGGGAGTACACTGGCCATTCGCGCAAAGACAGGTTGCCCGAAAGTGGCGGGGCCGGTTCGACCTGATGAGTGTCAGTGCTCATGGCGGCGATGAATTGCGACAGGTGGAGCCAGACCTGTTTGATGCCGCGCTCGTCTCCGCAGTGTTCCCTTCAAACAGCCCGTCAGCCGGCACGCCAATCGGAGCTCACCAGATCCGCACTCTGTCGCGGCAAAGCCGTGTTCCGGTCTACGCGCTGGGCGGAATCAATTCACGCAATGCGGGCTGCATCTGTGGATCAGCGGGATTAGCGGCGATTGAGGGAATTCAGGACGCGTTCAAGTCCTAGAACTTGAAGGCAGACTTCAGGCGGATACCGGCTTCGACTTCGCGGGATTCCCACGTTGACGTGTCGTTTAGCTCATCTGCACCGACGCTGACCTCACCCCCTACGGAAAAACGCGGAGTGATGCGGAAAGTGGCGCCTGCCTGCATTTCCTCGCGCGGCAGAGGAGACAGATCTGTACGGGACACCTTGTCCAGATTCAGTTGCCAACGCGTATTGTTGCCAAACTGCATGGAGAATTCACGGTCTGGCTTGGACTGCCATACCGGCTCAGCGCTCGCTGGCTTGGACTGCGCAAACTGGCGATACCACTCAGACTGCGCTGCAGACGTCTCAGAAATGCTGGGCGCTGCCAGTTCCAATTCGGGCGCAGGTACGGCATCTTGCGCAGCAGCTGGCATAGCCAGCGCAGTACACAGCGCGATCCCGATTGTTGCAAAGCCCAGCTTCATTTCTTGCACCTCTGAATACAGAAATAGTCAGATGGGCGGGTAAAGAGAAGATTAAGAATCTGACAGGCCCGCGATTCTATCGCAATAGTGTGATTTCTATCACAATGCCATCTGGTGAATTCTTCCACTGTGGGGCAGGGTTCGCCCCTGACGCTACACGATCCAGGCTGTTTTCGCCATATCCGAGAGAAAACCTTGCATGTTTCGTGACATCGTGGGCGATGCCAATTTTCCATGCATCTCCTTCAAGAGCAGTCAGGCCGTCTTTTGCAGCGCCATATTCAAGACCAATCTGTGTTTTTCCGAACGTCTTGGTCACTCCTGCCGTCCACGATTCGTAGTCGGCGCTCTGGGTCAGGCCGTTGTCAGACTGCAGCCAAGTGAAACCGAGGGCAATGGTTTCGAACTCAGCCCTGGCACCGGCTGAGAATGTGGAGACGCAATCATAAACGGGTGCGGCATAGGGGGGCGTGTCCACCTCAGCCGTGCTGGCAGCCAACGCTGCGCTTAACCGCACGCCCTGCTCCCTCAGCAGGCGCGACACATTCACCGAACCTTCGACCGCGTTCACGAGAGTGATTGGCGCTGCGCCGGGCAAATTCCGGTCCGCATCGCGGTCGAGACCCCTGACATCCGCTTTCGGCGTAAAGCTGACCCCGGCACGGATGCCGATCAGGCGGGGGGTGGCGTAGCTCAGCTTTGCGGAGGGTCCGGTGAGATCGTGCCGCGTGGTAACTATGTCGATACCCGTCGGATCGAGCGCCTGGCGGCCTAGCGCGAGAGCGTTGAAGACTGAAGGCGCATTTTCCTGAAACCGCGCAGCAACCCCCTCGTCCCTCCCGAGGCGGAGTTCGCCATATCCGCCATCAACATAGACATATGCCTCTTCCAGTTCCGCCCGCAGGTCGGCCTCTTCCAGCGCAGCCCCGTAGGCAAGGCCGGTAAATGCGCCCTGGAATGCTGGCTGTGCGCCTTCGGCACCGCCAGGCACGCCGCTGAAACCTGCTCGCAGAGGATGATCTTTCTGCGCCTCAAGACGGCCGGAAACGCCAATCTCCAATCCGTTTTCAAGGATCCGGTTTGTTGACACTCCAACCCAACCCAAACCGAGTGCCTGCTCATCGGCATCTGGCGCAAGAACCAGTGTGGCGCCCAATTCGGTTTCGGTTTCCCACGGGTTCCAGTCGTCCTCCCACTGGGCGTGGGCGGCAGGTATTACGGACAGGATCGTCACAAGTGAGATTCCAACGAATTTCATTCCGATCCTCCATCGGTCGCCGCGCGCAGATCAGCACTGGCGAGCCTGTAAACCCCTTGTTATACAAACGCCCGTCAACAAGGTCTTGCACTCAGGAACTTTCTTCATGGTCAAATATGTTTTCTCTGCGGCGGTTGCCGGCATGCTGATGGTTTCAGGCTGCCAGTCCGGATCCGGACCCAGCGCCGAGGCCCGCGTCGTTCAGCAGAATATCGGCAGCGTGAACCCGTATCTCTGGCGCGCATCGCTCGACACGTTCGAGAACATGCCTGTTGCGACAGCTGATCCGATCGGCGGCCTGATCAATTATGACTGGAAGACTTTCGAGTCTGCGCCGAATGAACGCATCAAGGCCACCGTCTACATTCTCGATACCCGCCTGCGCGCAGACGGCGTGAAAGTTTCGGTATTCCGTCAGGAAAAGAATGAAGCCGGCGATTGGGTCGATGTCAGCGTTGATCCGGAAACTGCACTCCAGCTTGAGAACAAGATCCTGGATCGTGCGCGCTTGCTGAAGAATTCCCAGCTGGGCTAAGCCCGGCCGGCACACTTATCCGGAAAGGTCAGGGCCATGGCGACCCGTTACGATCCGCAGATTGCGGAACAGAAATGGCGTGCAGCCTGGGACAAGGCTGCGCTGTTTACCGCGAAGTCCCCTGCTGAAGCTGGCGACGCACCGAAAGCATACGTGCTGGAGATGTTTCCTTATCCGTCGGGCCGCCTGCACATGGGCCATGTACGGAACTATGCGATGGGCGATGTCGTAGCCCGTCACAAGCGCGCAAAGGGGTACAATGTCCTGCACCCTATGGGCTGGGACGCCTTCGGCATGCCGGCAGAGAACGCCGCAATGGAGCGGAACGTTCATCCGGGCGAATGGACCTATCAGAACATCGCCGCCATGAAGGCGCAGTTCATGAAGCTCGGGTTGTCGCTGGACTGGAGCCGTGAGTTCGCAACATGCGATCCTGAGTATTATGGCGCACAGCAGGGCCTGTTCCTGAAATTCCTTGAAAAGGGCCTCGTCTATCGCAAGGCTTCCAAAGTGAATTGGGACCCGGTCGATAATACTGTGCTGGCCAATGAGCAGGTGATTGATGGCCGCGGCTGGCGCTCAGGGGCGCTGGTTGAGCAACGCGAGCTGACCCAGTGGTTCTTCCGCATCACCGATTATGCCGAAGACCTTCTGGAAGAAGTGAAAAAGCTGGAGCGCTGGCCGGAGAAAGTCCGCACCATGCAGGCGAACTGGATCGGCCGGTCGGAAGGCCTGCAGATGCGCTTCGAGTTCGATTCTGCGGCGCCGGCGGGTTTCAATGACGGCGTTGAGATCTTCACGACCCGCCCCGACACGCTGTTCGGCGCAAGCTTTATTGCCCTGTCGCCAGATCATCCGCTGACAGTCCAACTGGCTGAGACCTCTGAAGAGCTGAAAGCCTTCCGCGCAAAATGCGCCCAGATCGGGACGAGCGAGGAAGCCATCGAAAAGGCCGACAAGCTCGGCTTCGATACCGGACTGACCGTGAAGCATCCATTTGACGACACGAAGACCCTGCCCGTCTGGGTCGCGAACTTCGTCCTGATGGGTTACGGCACTGGCGCGATTTTTGGCTGCCCCGCGCATGATCAGCGCGACATCGACTTTGCGCGCAAATATGAGCTGGATGTCGCGCCCGTTGTATTGCCGCCCGACGCTGATCCGGAAACATTCGCTGTTGAGAACGAGGCCTATACGGGCCCCGGCAGCATCTTCAATTCCAGCTTCCTTGATGGCTTGTCCATCGAAGACGCCAAGCGCGCCGCGATCGAGAAAATTGAATCGATGGGCCTCGGCAAGGGTACGGTGAACTATCGACTGCGTGACTGGGGTGTTTCCCGCCAGCGCTATTGGGGTTGCCCGATTCCGGTGATCCATTGCGAGAGCTGCGGTGTCGTACCGGTGCCTGAGGCCGATCTGCCTGTGAAGCTGCCGGATGAAGTATCGTTCGACCAGCCCGGCAATCCGCTGGAACGGCATCCGACCTGGAAGCATGTTGATTGCCCGAATTGCGGAAAGGCAGCGCGGCGCGAAACAGATACGCTGGATACGTTCGTCGACAGCTCCTGGTACTATTCGCGTTTCGCCAGCACGAACGATCTGGAAGAGCGCGCCTACTGGATGCCGGTGGACCAGTATGTTGGCGGTGTCGAGCACGCAGTGCTTCACCTGCTCTATGCCCGGTTCATCGCACGCGCGATGCGGGATGTAGGTCTGCTCGACTTGCCGAATGGCGAACCATTTGCCGGCCTGTTCACGCAAGGCATGGTGACGCATGAGACTTACAAGTCTTCAGCTGGAAAATGGCTGCAGCCCTCTGAAGTCACGCGGGACGGCGACACCTGGATTGAGACGGAAACCGGTGCGATCGCGACGGCCGGCCCAATCGAGAAAATGTCCAAGTCGAAGAAGAACACGGTCGACCCGGATGCAATTATTGGCCAGTTCGGCGCCGATGTAGCGCGTTGGTTCGTGCTGTCTGACTCTCCGCCTGAGCGGGATGTCGAGTGGACGCAATCCGGCGTTGAGGGCGCAGCCCGTTTCGCTCAACGCTTCTGGGGTGTCTTTGATGCCCTGCCGGAACAGGCCGACATCACTCCGGGGGATGACGCGGCATCAACAGCCCTGCGCAAGACAAGTCACAAAGCCGTCGCAGCGATCGACAAGGCAATCGAGGAATTCCGCTTCAACTCTGCTGTCGCGACGATCCATGAATGGGTCAGCGCACTGAAGAAAGCCGAGTCTGCGGGTGACGCTGTGCTGGGCGCGCGGATTGAAGGCGCGTCCATGTTGGCGCGGTGCGTGACACCTTTCATGCCGCACCTGGCTGAAGCCTGCTGGGAACGACTTGGTCAGCCCGCCTTTGTGTCGTCGGCGCCCTGGCCCGTTGCCGAAACCTCACTGATGGTCGACGATGAAGTCACGATGGCCGTGCAGGTAAACGGAAAGCGCCGCGGAGAAATCACCGTGCCGAAAAGCATGGACAAGTCTGATATCGAGGCCACTGCAACCGCCCTTCCTGAGGTTAGCAGCTTTATCGAGGGCAAGTCCGTGAAGAAAATCATTGTTGTGCCCGGGCGCATCGTGAATATCGTAGTCGCATGAGACATCTGATTGCCATCGCGGCCCTAAGCCTGATCGCGGCCTGCGGTTTCCAGCCGGTCTATTCGAGCGGTTTCAACGACGGCCAGGCCGGAAACATCACGGTCAACAAGATTGACGGACGTGCAGGCTACGAACTTCGCAGATCCCTCCTGCAAGAGCTTGCGGTTGGCCTCCCGAATGTGACCGAACCTGCGACGCTAAATGTAAGCCTGTCGGAAAGTCTTTCACGCCTGACCTTTGAAACAGACGGCGCAGCGACCCGCTCCAGCATTGTGGCAAGTGGTTCGTACACGCTGACCTATGGTGACAAGAGCCTTTCAGGAAGACAGGAAACGGAGATCAGCTTTTCCGTTCCCGACAGCCCCTATGGTGACATCGCCAACCAGACCGGAGCCAGCACGCGCGCCGCGCGCCAACTTGGCAAGATGATCGCAGATGATCTCCGGCTCAAACTGTCCACGAACTAATGCTGCTGAAGGGCAAACAGGCTGCTGATTTTGCCCGCAAGCCCAAACCCTCGGTCTGGGCAGTGCTCGCCTTTGGTGAAGATTCCGGTCTCGCATCGGACGCCGCGCTCGCCCTGATCAAGGGGTGGACACCAAAAGGCACCACGATGGATGTCACCACACTTGATGACGACTCGATCAAGAAGGACCCCTCCCTCCTGTTCGATGGTCTAGAAGCTGTGTCCTTGCTGGGTGATCCACGTGTCATCCGCGTTCGCACCAGTGGGGACAAGATTGCCGCTCTACTCATTGAAGCAATTCAGAAGGGCGACACGGAGGACGGTTATTATTCAGCCAGGCTGATCATCGAAGCCGGAAGTCTTCAGAAGCGGTCCAAACTACGCGCCGCGGCAGAGTCTGCCCGATCAACTGCGTGCCTTCAGCTGTTTGCAGATGATGCCGGTGATATCGAACAACGTGTGCAATCGGTGCTGAAAGCGGAAGGTGTGGAGATCACGCCGGATGCATTGGCGCTGTTTGTCGGAGATCTGCCTGGCCATCGCAATCTGGCAAATTCCGAAATCGAGAAACTGGCTCTCTATGCTCGCGGCTTGGGACGCCCGCTGGATCTTGATGATATCCGCGCATTGTCCGCCACTGATATTGATCACAATCTGTCAGCCGCCATTCGCGCTGCGCTTGATGGAAAGCCCGCGCTTGTGCATTCCGCGCTGGACCGGCTAGCCGTTGCGGGCACGAGCGGAATCTCGATCCTGCGGTCACTCCAGTTCGAAACCATGCGCATGCTGGATGCCCAATCGAGAATAGCGTCCGGACAATCCAATCCCGGCATGAAATTGCGTCCGCCGGTCTGGCAAAGCGAGTGGGGCATGTTCAGTGCACGACTGAGGAAGTGGCCGACCAAGCGCCTGATGCGTGTCATGGAGCGCATCTATGAAGCAGAGCAGCAGGCGAAATCGGGTTCAGGCAGCGCTGACCCTGTAATTCGTGTACTGATGAATGAGATCGCGCGGGCAGCGGAGCTTGCCAGCTAGAGCGTCAAAGCTTGTTTCGCTTGGCCGTAAGCCGACGGCAGACATCATCCAGCTGTTCCAGATCGCGATACTTGATCCGCAACTCACCGCCATTCTTCCCGTGCCGGATATCCACATCCAGCCCGATCGAACGTGACAGGTCGGCTTCCAGGGCCTCGGTGTCGACGTCCTTTTCCTCTGGCTTGGGCCGAGCGGCTTTGGTTTCGATCGGGGTGTCTTCCCGCGCGGCCTTGGCATGCGCCTCGACCTCCCGAACGGTCAGTCCCTTTTCGACAGCCAGATCAACAAGCGCTTCAGGGTCTGGTGCCCCAAGCGCAGCCCGGGCGTGGCCTGCTGTGATGTGACCCGCGCGGACATGTTCCCGGGCGGATTCCGGAAGTTGCAGCAAGCGCAAGGTATTCGTGATGTGTACCCGGCTCTTCCCCACGCTCGTCGCAAGGCTGTCCTGGGTGCGTCCAAACCGCTTCATCAGCGCTTCATAGGCTTCCGCTTCTTCAATCGGATTCAGGTCCGCCCGCTGGACGTTCTCGATAATCCCGATTTCCAGTAGTTCCAGTTCGTCGGTATCACGTATGACCGCCGGAATACTGGTCAGACCCGCCAGTTTGGCCGCGCGCCAGCGACGCTCGCCTGCGATGATCTGATAGTCATTCTTTTGCTTGGGGTCGGGACGCACCAGGATAGGTTGCAGTACACCCTTGGTCTTCAGGGAGTCCGCCAGTTCCTGAAGTGCGGCGTCGTCGAATGTGCGCCGGGGCTGTTTCGGATTCCGGCGGATTCGCTCAATCGCGATTTCCGCAGCGCCGCCTTTGCCATTGTCGTCGGATTTGGATTCCGGCGGCGATACAGCCTCCACCTCTCCGATCAAGGCAGACAGGCCACGCCCAAGGCGGGAGGGTTTTGTCTTTCCGTCTTCGCTCATAAGTATCAGGCCGCGCGAGCTTTCTCTCGTTGAAGGACTTCCGAAGCAAGGCGGATATAGGCCTCGCTTCCCGGACAGCGATAATCATAGAGAAGCGCCGGTTTCCCAAACGATGGCGCTTCAGACAGGCGCACATTCCGCGGAATGACGGTGTTGTAGACCTTCGCCCCAAAGAACGCCCGCACCTCATCGGCGACCTGATCGGACAGATTGTTCCGGCGATCATACATGGTCAGCACAACACCCTGGATTTCCAGGTTAGGATTCAGACCGGAACGAATGACTTCCACGGTACGCAGCAATTGGCTGAGGCCTTCAAGGGCAAGGAACTCACACTGGAGCGGCACGAGCAGCGCATCGGCGGCCGTCATCGCATTCATCGTCAGGGATGAAAGAGATGGCGGGCAATCGATCAGGATGTAATCGTATTCGACAAGTTCACCTTGCTCCGCGCGTGCAATATACTGGTGAAGCGCATCGCGCAATTTGTATGACCGGCGGGAATCGTTTGCCAGCTCCGTCTCCACGCCCGACAGGTTTTCGTCGCCCGGGACAATGTCGAGCCGAGGTACGATGGTCGACAGAACCGCCTCTTCCAGCGGAATCTGGTCTACGACGATATCATAGGATGTCTGATGGCGATCCTGGCGTTCAATACCGAGCCCGGTAGACGCGTTTCCCTGCGCATCGAAATCGACAATCAGAACGCGGCGACCGACAGCGGCCAGCGCTGTCCCGAGATTGATGGATGTCGTGGTCTTACCGACCCCACCTTTTTGGTTCACAACTGCGAAAATTCTGGGTTTACCGCCTGCCACGTTCGAGCTCCCTAACGATCAAGATGACGCCTGACCCACCAGTGCGACTTGGAATCGCCTCATACGCGAAGTTCCAACTTTGCTGGGCATCCGTCAATTCTTCTTTCCAGCGTTCGCCCTTTAGAAAAACCCCTGTCGCGCCGTTTTCCATCCAAGGAGACGCGTATTCCAGAAGTTTCGGCATCGGTGCAAAGGCACGCGCCGTGACGATTTCGGCGTTCGACCTTGGTGCGGACTCAATTCGCCCCTGAAACACGGAGGCATTGAGGCCCGCTTCAGTAATCGCCGCGCGCAAGAATGCGCATTTCTTGCCGACACTCTCCATCATCGTGACATGACCGTTCGGTCGTGCCGCCGACACGATTAGTCCCGGAAACCCGGCACCCGATCCAAGATCCACACATTTGGCCGTCTCGGGAATATGCGGGAGGATTTGGTAGGAATCTGCCACGTGCCGCGACCAGATTTGCGGCCATTCACGCGGACCAATCAAATTTGACCGCTTTCGCCACGCATCCAGGGTTAAGATTATCGCGTCCAATCTTTCCGATGTTTCACGTGAAACATCGAATTCGGCGTGAAACGCCGTTCGGTCGTCGGAATTCATCATGATCGTTAACCGGCTTTCTTTCGGCGCTTAACAAATCCAAGCAATGCCGTCAGCGCGCCTGGGGTGACGCCTTCGATACGCCCCGCCTGGCCGAGGGTGCTCGGCCGGACGGCTTCCAGTTTCTGACGAACTTCGTTGGAAAGCCCGCCGACACCGGAATAGTCCAGATCCGCCGGGATCATGAGATCCTCATCACGACGAAGCGCCGCAACATCCTCGGCCTGACGTTCGAGATATGATGAGTAAAGCGCTTCGATCTCGATCTGGGTCGCGATCTCGTCGTCAAGATCGGCAAGCTCCGGCCAAACCGCTGAGAGAGCGGTCAAATTGATATCCTTGTAGGACAGATACTCCCACGCGGTTCGGACGCGGCCATCCTGATTGACAGCCCAGCCGGCTTGAGCCGCTTTGGCCGGCGACAAGGTCAGGGCGTTCAATCGATCTCGGATCGTCTGAAGCGCGGAGTGTTTCACGTGAAACACGTCTGCCCGGTGAGACCCGACACATCCGGCGGCGATACCTTTCTCGGTAAGCCTTTGGTCGGCATTGTCTGCCCGTAGTGCCAGACGGTATTCCGCGCGCGACGTGAACATGCGGTATGGCTCGGTCACTCCACGCGTGACGAGATCGTCAATCAGAACCCCGATATAAGCTTCGGCCCGATCAAAAATGACCGGTTCCTTGCCGGATGACGCCCGCGCCGCATTCAGGCCGGCCACAAGACCTTGAGCGCCAGCCTCCTCGTAGCCCGTCGTTCCATTGATCTGTCCCGCCAGATACAGGCCGGGAAGGACCTGCACTTCCAATGAGGACGACAAGGCGCGCGGGTCCACATAGTCGTATTCGATCGCATATGCGTATTGCAGAATCTTCGCGTCCTCCAATCCAGGAATCGTGCGCAGGAAGCGCTCCTGGATCTCCTCCGGAAGCGAAGTGGAAATGCCATTCGGATAGACCGTGTGGTCATCTAGTCCTTCTGGTTCCAGAAAAATCTGGTGGCGATCCTTGTCCGCGAACCGGTGAACCTTGTCTTCGATCGACGGGCAATATCGCGGGCCGCGCCCTGCGATCGCGCCAGAGTAAACCGCGGACTGGTCAATATTCTCAGCGATAATCGCGTGAGTTTCAGGCGTCGTCCATGTGATGCCGCACTGGACCTGAGGCACCGTAATTTCATCTGTAAGGTATGAAAACGGGATGGGCTCCGCGTCTGCAGGCTGCATCTCCAACCGGTCCCACGCGATGGTCCGGCCGTCGAGACGGGCAGGCGTACCTGTTTTCAAACGGCCCATCGGCAGACCGAGCCCGTATAGCCGGTCAGACAAACCAATCGCGGGCGCTTCACCAACCCGTCCTGCGGGAATGCGCTTTTCACCGATATGGATCATGCCTTTGAGAAAGGTTCCGGTCGTAATAACGACGGAACGGGCGCGATACGTATCGCCATTCAATCCGACCACCCCAGCGACATGACCATCTTCAACGACCAGGTCTTCGGCGCCATCCTCGATGATGGTCAGGTTGGGGTAGTCTGACAGTTCGTTCTGCATGGCTTCACGATAAAGCTTCCGGTCAATCTGCGACCGCGGGCCCCAGACAGCCGGGCCTTTCGAACGGTTCAGCATACGGAACTGGATGCCCGCCTTGTCAGCCAGTCGTCCCATCAAACCATCGAGCGCGTCAATTTCCCGAACCAGGTGACCTTTTCCGAGCCCGCCAATGGCCGGGTTGCAACTCATCTCGCCAATCGTCGCGAGCTTGTGGGTGACGAGCGCGGTGCGCGCACCCGTCCGCGCCGCAGCAGCGGCAGCCTCACAGCCGGCATGACCGCCGCCGACGACGATTACATCAAATTGGTTTGTGTCGCTCATGGCGCTGCTTCAGGTCCGGAGTTTCAGAAAGGCGCTATATAGCGGTTTGAGCCCCCAAACCCTAGGGGTCATTTGCCGATGCAGAATTCCGAGAACACGGCGCCGAGCACATCCTCCACACCAACCGCGCCAACCACAGCGCCCAGATGCCGGATTGCCATGCGAACGTCTTCTGCTGCGAGCTCCGGTCCGGTCCCCATTTCGAGTGCGTTTCGTGCAGCTATAAGACAGGACAGACCGTCCATCAGACGTGCACGGTGTCGGGCCCTTGTGATGACAGGAGCCTCAACCGACGACGCCTTGCCTGATATGAACTCGGACAAGGCCGTGTCGAGCGCCGGAACACCCTGACCCTCTTTCGCGGAGATCTTGTGATCGAACTCCGGAAGATCCGGCGACAGATCACTGTCGGCCTTGTTTACCACTACTATATCGGTCGGCAGGCGGTAGGGGGAGGACAGGACACCCACATCCGGCGCGCTTCCATCAACCATAAAGACACGTAAATCAGCTTCCGCAGCGACCCGTTCAGCACGGCGCACGCCTTCCGCTTCAATCTCGTCTTCGGTTTCACGAAGGCCAGCGGTGTCCGAAATCCAGACCACCTGTCCACCCATGACGCGGCGAATTTCAATCACGTCCCGCGTTGTGCCCGGCCTGGATGTCACGATCGCTGCTTCACGCCCTGCGAGCCGATTGAGCAGGGTGGACTTGCCTGCGTTCGGCGCGCCAATGATTGCGATCCGAAATCCGTCTCGGATCTTCTCGCCGATGCCGCGATCACCGAGCGCGGATTCGATGTCACCTATCAGGCTGTTGAGCTTGCGGAGAACCGGCACGATTGTTTCTTCCGGCGCATCGTCTTCATCGGGAAAGTCCACAACGACTTCGATCAATGCGAGTATGCCCGTAAGTTCGGCCCGCCAACGGTCATACTGTTCGGTCAGACCGCCGGACAACTGGCGCAGGGCCTGCGCTTTCTGGGCGTCTGTTTCAGCTTCGATGATGTCAGCAACACCCTCAGCTTCGGTCAGGTCAATTTTACCTGCTTCAAAAGCGCGGCGCGTAAACTCCCCGGGCTCAGCAAGACGCACGCCGGGTTCACTCGTCAGTGTACTGATCGCATGGGAGATCACGGCCGGGCCACCATGAAGGTAAAGCTCCAGCGTGTCTTCGCCTGTGTAGGAGTGTGGGCCCGGCATGAAAACGACCAGGCCTTCATCGATCAGATTGCCGTCCTCATCGCGAAACCTGGTCAACACCGCGCGCCGGGGCGGGGGCAGACCACAGTCCAGCAACGCGCCGGCAATTTTCCAGATCCGGTCCCCGGAGAGGCGGATGATACAGATTGCAGCAGGGGGCTGGCCCGAGGCGAGGGCGCAGATCGTGTCGCGCTCGCTCATGGGCCGGGCGCTCCCTTAGTTTTTCATCGCTTCGAAGAACTCGGAATTGTTCTTCGTCTGGCGCAGTTTGTCGAGCAGGAAGTCAATCGCATCGTTCGTTCCCATTGGCCCGAGGATCCGGCGCAGAATGTAGATCTTCGACAACTGATCCGCAGGTGTGATCAGTTCTTCTTTCCGCGTACCGGACTTCATGATGTCGATAGCAGGGAAGGTACGTTTGTCGGCAATCTTGCGATCAAGCACGACTTCAGAGTTACCCGTACCCTTGAATTCTTCGAAGATGACTTCGTCCATACGGCTGCCGGTATCGATCAGCGCTGTCGCGACAATGGTCAACGATCCGCCATTTTCAACATTCCGCGCGGCACCGAAGAAGCGCTTCGGGCGCTGCAGGGCGTTCGCGTCGACACCACCGGTCAGAACCTTGCCGGAGGAAGGCACCGTAGTGTTGTAGGCGCGGCCAAGACGCGTGATCGAATCCAGAAGGATGACAACATCGCGCTTGTGCTCGACGAGACGCTTGGCTTTCTCGATCACCATTTCAGCGACCTGAACGTGGCGGGTGGCCGGCTCGTCAAATGTTGACGCAACGACTTCGCCCTTCACGGTGCGGCGCATGTCGGTGACTTCTTCCGGGCGCTCATCGATCAGAAGAACGATCAGATAGCATTCCGGATGATTTTCCTCGATGGCTGAAGCGATGTTCTGCAGCAGCACGGTTTTACCCGTCCGCGGCGGCGCGACGATCAGGGCGCGCTGGCCCTTACCAATCGGTGCAACAATATCGATGACGCGGCCAGAACGATCCTTGCGAGTCGGATCCTGGCTTTCCATGCGCAGGCGCTCTTCGGGATAGAGTGGCGTAAGGTTGTCGAAGTGAACCTTCTTGTTGGCCTTGTCCGGTTCCTCGAAATTGATGCGGGATACGTCTGTCAGCGCGAAGTAGCGCTCATTGTCCTGTGGCGCGACGATCGGACCTTCTACCGTATCACCCGTGCGGATGTTGCCCTTCTTCAGAACTTCCGGGCTGACATAGATGTCGTCCGGGCCGGGCAGATAGTTGGATTCCGGTGAGCGCAGGAAGCCGAAGCCGTCTGTCAGAACTTCGAGCACGCCCTGGCCGGTGATTTCAACTTCACTGTCGGCAAGTTCCTTCAGGATGGCGAACAGCATGTCCTGCGTCCGCATGGAAGAGGCATTCTCGATTTCCAGCTCTTCTGCATAGGCAAGCAGTTCCTCGGGCGACTTTGCCTTGAGGTCACTGAGTTTCACGCTGGTGATGTCGTCGAGCATGGAAGATGCCATGAGTGAATTCCGGATAAGGGGCCGCCGTCAGGAGTTTCGAAGGCCGGATTTTGTCATTTGGGAGTTCTTCGCCTGCGCAAGGAGAGCGCCGCGGTTTCCGCGCATATGGGGCCAGAAGGCTCGAAACGTCAAGAGTTGCGGTGAATCCCGGCCTAGAACGGGCGAACGATCACCATGATCACAACACCGATCATCAGGATGAACGGTACTTCGTTGAGCATGCGCAGGCGTTTCGCAGAAACAGTGGCAACGCCGCGGTCAATCTTCTTGCCGATACCGATATAGTAGCCGTGAATGCCGGAGAGGATCAGCACGAGCAACAATTTCACATGCATCGAAGGCTGACTGAGCAGACCCTGGTTCATGACCAGCATTGTGATGCCGAATACCCAAACGAGGATCAGACTGGGGTTGAGTATGATCTTCCGCAGCTTGTTCGACGCATCCTTCATCGTCTCGAACAGGGGTTCTCCAGGCTGGCTGGAGAGTTGGTGAATCTTGTAGCGCGGATAGATCAGCAGGCCGCCCATGAGCGCAATCACGAAAATGACGTGCAGGGCTTTCACCCAGAGATAAGCCATCAGGCGAGTTCCTTGCTTGGTGGATTGACGCGCTGGCCGACTTTCGGATGCGGCTGTTTGTGCGGACAGTTTTTCCAGTCGCTGGGGCACAGCCGCGAATTTGCACAGGAGCGCATAGACTGGTCACTCTTCAGCGATGCCAGAACCTCATCACGCAACATGGAAATGAACTCTTCATGGACACCAAGCGCTTCGACGCGGGTATAGCTGGCTGCGCCGTGATCTTCGGCGACGAGCCGATATTCTTCGCCGAGTTCTACCAGCGTCTCGATATGTTCAGACACGAAGGCGATCGGCGCGATCAGGATGTTCTTTCCATCCTTCGCAGCCTTCTCGATCTCTTCCTCTGTCGGAGGGCCAATCCATTTCAACGGTCCGACACGCGACTGGTAGCAGGGCACCACTTCCCAATCGGCGGGTACACGCGCGGCCAGCATGTCGCCCATTGTCTCGCATTGCCACTGATACGGGTCGCCATCCTTCACGATCTTCTCGGGCAGGCCATGCGCAGACAACAGAAGTCGTACATTGTCGGGTTCACCTGCCGCCTTGTGGGCCTGCATGATGCGATCAACATGCGCGGAAATCAGCCCTTCAGCGAAGGGATAACAACAAATCGTCTTTGCCGGTCCCTTGTATGCCTTGTTCCAGGCCGTGAGCGATGACCCAGTCGTTGTCGTCGAGAACTGCGGATAGAGCGGCAGCAGGATCACTTCATCCGCGCCCCAGGCTTTAACCTGTGCGGCGGCTTCCTCCGTGAAGGGGTGCCAGTATCGCATGCCGATAAAGCAGCGCACCTCGTCATCCGGCAGCGCCTCCCGCAAAGATGCCGTGAGCGCTTCCGCCTGCTTTTCCGTTTCCGGCAACAGCGGAGACCCGCCACCAGCATCCATCATCGCATAATTCTTGATGACGGACGGTGCACGCGTTGTCGAAATCAGTCGCGCCAGAAACCAACGAATGGGCAGCGGCGCTCCGATGATTGCAGGATCCCGGAACAGGTTTTTCAGGAAAGGCCGCACCGTCTTGTCAGAATCCGGCCCGCCCAGATTGAACAGTACAATCGCGATCTTGCGGCCCATGTTCCTCAGCCCTTCCGAATGATTTCCAGCACGCGCTCTACGTTCGCGATTGGTGTTTCCGGCCGGATGCCATGTCCAAGATTGAAGATGTGCGGCCGACCTTCGTAGGCAGAGATAAGCTCCCGAACGCGGGCGTCGAGTCTCTCGCCCCCTTCTATCAGCAGAAGTGGGTCAAGATGTCCCTGAACCGGGAAGCCGGCGGGCAGGGCGGTGTTGACGAATGACGGCACTGCAGCCGTGTCGAGGCCAACGGCTGATACGCCCGTTGTTTCCACGTATTCCGGAAGCATTGCCGCGGCGCCCCGCGGAAAGCCGATGATCGGAACGTTGATGCCCATCTTGCGGAGACGAGCGACAAGTTTTTGTGTGGGGGTGATGATGACTTCCCGGAAGATGTTGTCTGGAAGTCCTTCGGCCCAGCTATCGAACAGCATCAGCGCATCGGCGCCGGCCTCTACTTGAGCCGCCAGATAGTGCGCCGTCGCTTCGCTGATCCGGTCCAGCACAGAGGCAAGTTCGTCCGGCTTTCCATGTGCCCAGCGCCAGGCAAGCGACTTGTCCGTCTTGCCGCGGCCTTCAATTGCGTACAGCCCGACTGTCCAGGGTGATCCGGCAAACCCGATCAGCGCCGTACCGTCCGGAAGCGAGCTCTTCACTCGGGAAACTGTTTCGTAGACCGGGGACAAGCGATCAGCCGCTTGTTGAGGGGGAACTTTGTCGAGATCACTTGCCGACTCAATCTGCTGAACGATTGGGCCGACGCCTTTCTCGAATTTCACGCCCAGACCCATCGTGTCGAGGATCAGCAGGATGTCGGCAAACAGGATAGCACCGTCCATTCCGTAACGGCGAATGGGTTGAAGCGTCGCTTCTGCGGCCATGGATGGGGTGTAGCAGAAGTCGAGAAAGTTCTTCGCCCGCGCTCTCAGCTCGAGATATTCTGGCAGGTGACGTCCAGCCTGTCTCATCATCCATACCGGAGGCGTTGAGACCGTCTGTCCCTCAAGTACCTGAATCAGCTTAGGCTTGGCGCTCATGCCTCAGGCCCCTTCCATCCCAAAAACAAAACAAAGCCCGACAGGGCGCTTATAACTATTAGACCGTGTAATTCGTGGAGAAAGGCCACTCACAGGAATTGTCCAGCTAAATCCACAGGCGAGTCACAGGGTGTCGCACCCCGGTAAGGTTTCGTTAACTGTCGATGCCACCGTGGTTAACGATGGGTTAATACCCCCGCTGGAGTCACAGGTGCGAACGAAAGGGGATTCTGCCGGAGTCGGATTCTTGGCCTGTGACTCGATTGTGAATCCTTTTGGGGAAGATTGCTTATCCACAGAGGAGTCACAGGTCTTGTGTGTTACGCAAACCTCGGCAAGAGAGAGGACATGAACAAGCCACCTGCCCGCCTAAGCATCTATTTCAACGTTCATCTCGTCTCTGACAGCACCGGCGAAACGTTGAATGCCATTCAGCGCGCTGCTTGCGCGCAGTTCCAGAACGTCCAGCCCCTTGAGCACAATTACTATCTCGTTCGCTCCGAGCGTCAGCTGGAGCGCGTGATGCGAGAGATTGAAGCTGCTCCGGGTGTCGTCTGGTACACGATTTCGGACGAAAACCTTCGATCCAAGTTGGAAGCCTTCTGTCGGGAGCGCGGCGTTTCCACGTTGCCGGTGCTTGATGCATCCGTTGCCATGTTGGGCCGGCATCTCGGCGTGTCGGCAAATCGTGTGGTTGCGGGCCAGCACGCACTGGATGATGACTACTTCGATCGGATGGAAGCGATCAATTTCACGCTGGCGCATGATGACGGACAAAATGTCGACGGCCTGCGCAATGCTGATGTCATCCTGCTGGGCGTCAGCCGAACTTCGAAAACGCCAACCAGCGTCTATCTGGCGAACCGCAAGGTGAAGGCGGGAAACATTCCCCTTGTACCGGGTGTGCCGCTTCCAGCCTTTGTGGAAGAACTTGGTCCGCGGGGACCGTTGATCGTCGGCCTCAAAATCAGTGCTGAGCGTCTCGTGCAGATCAGGCGTCAGCGATTGATCTCTCTCCAGGAAGACGAACACACGATTTATGCGGACGAAGCTGCGGTGCGCGATGAGGTGACTCAGGCAAACCGCCTGTTCCAGCGCAACAAGTGGAAGACAATCGATGTGTCCCGCCGGTCGGTTGAGGAAACCGCTGCTGCCATCCTGAATTTGTTGAACGAGCGGAACGCACAATTATGAGCCATCGTATAGTCCTGGCCTCTGGCAGCCAGAGTCGCCGCGCTGTGCTGGCCGCGGCGGGCGTCGAGGCTGAAACGATCAAGCCGAATGTCGATGAAGATGCCGCCAAGGCTTCGTTTCGTGCGAGCGACATGAAAGTTCGAGACCAGGCGATGCAGCTTGCCGAGCTCAAATCCGTGAAGATCTCCATGCGGGAGCAGGGGCTTGTCATCGGATGCGATCAGATGCTGTCGCTTGATGGCGAGCCATTCGATAAGCCGGTCGATTTGGACGATGCCCGCAATCATCTGACGAAACTGTCCGGCAAGTCGCATATCCTGGAAACTGCAATCGTCATCAGTGAGAATGGCAAGCCTGTCTGGCGTCATCTTGCACGCCCGAAACTGACAGTCCGCAAGCTGAGCGATGAGTTCATCGACACTTATGTCGATACGATTGGCGAGCCTTTGCTGTCGACCGTGGGCGCTTACCAGCTCGAGGGCCTTGGCGCACAATTGTTCACACGGATCGACGGTGATTACTTCACCATTCTCGGCCTGCCCCTTTTGCCCCTGCTGGATTACCTGCGCACACGCGGAGTGTTGATGTCATGACGAAACTCTACGGCGTTGTCGGTGATCCGATCAGTCATTCCCTGTCTCCTGTCATCCACAATGCGTGGATCCGGGAGCATGGCATTGATGCAAGCTACGAAGCCATGCACATTCCGAAGGGTTCTTTTGCCGAAGGGCTCAAAACGCTTGAAGATCGTAAAGCGCTTGGCCTGAACGTAACTTCTCCGCACAAGGAAGACGCGATAGAACTCGCAGAAGGCAAGAGTGATGTTGCCCGGCGCATCGGCGCGGCAAACACCCTGATCCGTCTGAAATCGGGCGGCTGGCTGGCTGAAAACACGGATGCCCCCGGATTCACAGAAGCGCTCAATCGTGCCTCGATTGAAATTGGCGGCCAGAACGTTTGCCTGCTCGGGGCGGGGGGCGCGGCCCGCGCTGTCGCACTGGCGCTGTCGGACATGCGGGCTACGCTGACGATCTGCAACCGAACCGAGTCGCGCGCGGAAGAGCTGGTCAAGCATTTGAACATCGAAGCGGATATCAGAAGCCTCGATCATGCTGACGCTGAAATGGCGAAGGCGGATGTTGTTGTGAACACGCTGAGCCTCGGCCAGACCGGGCAGTCTCTCGAATTGCCTGAAGGAAAGATGCGCACATTCTACGATATTTCCTATGGCAAGCCGGCGAAAGCGATGCTTGGCCGCGCGGAAGACGCCGGCTGGAAGACGCTTGATGGCCTGAGCATGCTGGTGGCGCAGGCAGCTTTCAGTTTCGAGATGTGGTTCGGCATCTTGCCGGACATGGACTCTTCATTGGCGCGATGCCGGAGACTGGTGGAGGCGACGGAATGATTATTCTTGGCCTGACCGGATCTATCGGGATGGGGAAATCTGCAACGGCTGGACTGTTCCGGGATGAGGGCGTTCCGGTTTATGACGCAGACGCCGCAGTACACGCACTTTATGCGAAAGGCGGCGCGGCAGTGGAACCTGTCGAGGCGGCATTTCCGGGGGTGACTGTTGACGGCGCGATTGACCGGATGGCCCTTCGTGAACGTGTGCTCGATGATGCTGACGCGATGCGCAAGCTGGAAGGCATTGTTCATCCACTGGCTGGTGACGCACAGAAACAGTTTCGCGACACAGCTCGCGATGAGGGCGCACCCTTTGTCGTGCTGGACATCCCCTTGCTCTATGAAGCGGGTGGCTATGCCTATTGCGACTATGTTGCGGTGGTAACTGCGCCTGCCGAAATTCAACGCGAACGTGTCCTGTCGCGACCTGGCATGGATGAGGATACTTTTACGTCCATCCTTGGTCGGCAGATGCCGGATGCAGAAAAGCGGGCGAGGGCTGATTTTGTCATCTCCACCGCGCACGGATTCGAGTATGCTGCTGATTGTGTTCGCGCAATTGTTGCGTTGATGGGTCGGAAGGTTGAGGAGGCAAATTCATGAGCGAAGATATCCGCGAGATTGCATTCGATACCGAGACCACGGGCCTGCACCATCTGGAAGGTGACCGGGTGATCGAACTGGGCGCTGTGGAGATGATCAACCACATCCCGACCGGTCGAACATTCCAGACCTTTATCAACCCCAAGCGATCCGTATCCGAAGACACGATCCGGATCACCGGTATCACGGATGACCATTTGAAAGACGCGCCGTTTTTCGAAGATCCTTCCGTCGTGGATGCATTCCTGGAATTTGTCGGGGACGCCATTCTGGTTGCGCACAATGCGGGATTTGACCGGAACTTCCTGAACATGGAACTGGAGAAATGCGGGCGGGCTCCCATACCTGAGGACCGCTGGATCGATACCGCCATGATGGCGCGGAAGAAATATCCCGGCGCGCCTGCAAACCTGGACGCCTTGTGCCGCCGCTTTGATATCTCGCTCGAAAGCCGGACATTCCACGGCGCTTTGCTGGATAGCCAGCTGCTGGCGGCCGTGTATCTGGAATTGCTCGGCGGCCGGGCGCACGCTTTTTCGTTTGAATCTGAAGAAGAGAGCAATCGGTCTCAGCGCACACGGTCCGCACGCCAGCGGCCAGAACCGCTTCAATCCCTGGTCACGGATGAAGAACGCGCTGCGCACGCTGCTTTCATTGAAAGCCTGGGCGACGACGCAATCTGGAAAAAGGTCAGCTGATCAGGCTCAGGCCTGGCCGGTTTCACCGTTCGGCGCGGCCGGAGCAGCAGGTGCGTTTCCGCCAGCCGCTGCCGCGCGTTGGTATTGCGACTGGTACAGCTGAACGAAATCAACCGGATCGATCAGCAGCGGCGGGAAGCCGCCTTCACGGGTGATTTCAGCAATGATGCGGCGCGCGAACGGGAACAGAAGGCGCGGGCATTCGATCAGAAGCATCGGTTCCATCTGGCCCTGCTGGGCGTTCTGGATCTGGAACAGGCCGGCATAATCAAGCTCGCAGATGAACAGGACAGACTGTTCCGCGGTGGCCTTGGCAGAGAGTTTCAACGACACTTCGTAGAGACCGTTCCCATCAGCATGGGGGGTCGCGCCGACATCAATTCCAAGATCAATGTTCGGCTGGGACTGGACCGGACCAACGCCCGGATTCTCGAATGACAGGTCCTTGATGTACTGACCGAGGACGCGCATGGCTGGCCCTTGAGGCGGGTTGCCCTGTGGTTGAGGGTTTTGCGGTGCGCTGGCATCTGTCATGCTTATACTCCCTGAAACTCAAGCCGCGCGCCTAGCATGCGGCCCGTTAACGCGCAACGTATCACTGGCATGATGCGTTGGTTCGCTCTATCTATGATATTACACAATGCGTTGGAGGTCTTTGCGCGTACATGTTTGATCCTGTGATCGAGGTTGTCATTCTTGCAGCCATTGCCCTGTTTGTCCTGTTCCGTCTCTACACGGTGCTGGGTCGGGGCGAGGACAATTCTCCTGTGCAACGGACTGAGCCTAGTGCCAAACCGCGTCCGGCGGATAACAATGTGCATGACCTGCCCTTGCCCGGCAGGGAGAATGACCGGCCGATATTTACCGGTCCTGCTGCGGGTGGGCTGGAAGACATCTACAATGCGGACAACAGTTTCGACGTCCCGACCTTCATGCGCGGCGCCAAGGCCGCCTATTCAATGATCGTAACCGCTTTTGCGGAAGGCGACCGCGATGCGCTGCGCCCATTGCTGGACGACGATGTTTACGAGGCGTGGGACCGCGCCATTGCGGAGCGCGAAGCAACAGGCGGGTCTGCCTTTGAATTGCTGCGCATCAAGCGGGCTGAGATCGAAAGCGCCGAGATGGATGGCGATATGGCCCGTATCTGGGTGCGCTATGAGGCTGAACTGGGCGATGGTGAAGTCACCCGCACAGCGAAAGAGCTGTGGGCCTACATGCGGAATGTGACCGCAAACGACCCGAATTGGATCCTGGATGATGTGGAAGAGGCCAAATAGGTCTCCACCCACAACAAAGCGCAATTCAGGGGCGTGACACTGCCCGTCAATCCATTCCATAAACGGCGTCATGCTTCGACGTCTCCTCCTGCTTGCCAGCGCCTGTGTTCTGGCCGCGTGCCAGTCTGCGCCGCCACCTGCCCCTGCACCGCGGCCAGCGCCGACCCGTCCGGTTGAGCAGGCACCTCTGCCACCTGCTGCGATTGAACGCCCGGCCAGCTTCATGGAGCTGCCCAACTGGGAAACGGCCCCGATCGAGTTGCCGCTCAGCGCGTTCAAACGCTCTTGCGTCAAACTGAAGGACCGGTCTGCCGGCGATTATCTCGCCAACGTCGCGCCCTGGGCTGGCTATGTCGCCGAATGGCTGCCCGCCTGTAATCTGGTGGACGATGCCGTGGATGATGAAAGCGCACGGCAGATCCTGGAATCCCTGTTCACGCCGGTCGAGATCATTGATCCGGCGGGCAAGAGCCGCTTCACCGGCTATTTCGAGCCGCTGTATGAAGCCCGTTACACGCCCACGCCGCCCTTTACCGAGCCTGTGCCAGCGCTGCCTGCGGACCTTGTGCCGAATGGCGCAAATCCAAAGCAGCGTCTGCGCAATGGCGGTACGCGGCCCTATCCGGCGCGGGCGGACATCACGACCAATGGCGTGTCGGCCATCGCCTATGCCCACCCCGCCGACGTTTTCTTCCTGCAGATCCAGGGGTCGGGCCGGTTGAGATTCCCGGACGGGCGCACCGTGCGCGCGGCCTATGCTGCGCATAATGGGCACCCGTTCAAATCCACCGCCAACTGGCTGATGGAGACGGGGCGGATCACGCCGGGCGAAGCCAGCATGCAGGGCATTCGCGCCTGGATGGACCGGGCAGGCCCGATCGAAACGCGGCTGGCGATGAACCAGAATCCCCGCTTTGTGTTCTTCCGCGCCCTGCCGGAAGGCGACCCCAGCCTTGGCCCGGAAGGGGCGCAAGGTGTTCCGCTGACGCCGCTTTCATCCATGGCCGTCGACACGGATATCCACCCGCTGGGCGTCCCCATGTATGTGCAGACCACAGCGCCCGGCCTGGGCGGAGAGTGGGCTGGCATGCTGATCGCGCAGGATACGGGCGGCGCGATCAAGGGCGCGGTGCGCGGAGACCTCTATTTCGGCACGGGCGTGGATGCCGGTGAGCGCGCGGGCACAATGAATGCGCCAGGACGGCTCTGGGTGTTCCTGCCGAAAGGCGTGGCCGAGCGGCTTGAGCGGACAGACATAGCTTCACTTGGGTTTCAGGCCGGGTCGCCCTAGATAGCGGCCATGACGAAACGCGGCCTGACCCCGGAAGAATCCCGTGCCTGGGCGCGTGTGGCGAAAACGATCAAGCCGATCGGACCGGCGCAGGACAGTCTTGAGGATTTTGAGCGCGCGCTGGAGGCGGGGGAGCCGGTGTCTCCGAACCGTCCGCGCAAATCATCCGCCAGCGGCCTGATTGCTGCGGCGGGCCGGGCCACCGAAACGCCAAAACAATCTGCCCGCGCCGCTGACCGCAAAGGTGAAAAGCGTGTGCGCCGGGGCCGTCTGGAACTGGCGGGCAAGATTGACCTGCACGGCCACACCCAGGCCTCAGCCGAGGCAATGCTGCACACATTCCTGAAACGAAGCCGGGCCGGAGGCGCGCGCTGCGTGCTGGTGATTACAGGTAAAGGACGCGGGGGCGAGGGGGTGCTTCGCCGGAATTTTCTGGACTGGGTTCAGGGGCCGGAGGCCAGTCATCTTGTGTCTGGCTATTCTGAAGCGCATGCCCGTCATGGAGGCTCTGGCGCATTCTATCTCTTTCTTCGTCGGTCATCCGCGCCCTGAGTTCTTCCGCCATTGCCTCCAGCCTGCGCATGTCTTCCGCATAAGCCTCTGCCAGAAGTTCAGGATCGAGTGAGCGCATGATTTGCAATGGCGTGTAGAGACTATCGAGCGGGTTTTCCTCGAACGCGTCGACGTCCGCATGCAGACAGGAATAATTCTTCGTGATGCGGCGCAAATATTTCACGACGGTGCGAAAACTCTGCAGATGATAGGTCCGCTGGAATTTCACGCGAAACGTGTTGCGGTGGCGGGCTTTGCGTCGGGGCATGATGACGTCTCCTCTCAGCGCCCAAAGCCGGACTGGCCGAAACCATCCGGGTATCTCCTTCTTGGCTCAAAGAGCCTGGCGCGGCGGGCGCCGTGGCGCTCCGCCTTGGTTTTGGAATGGCTACGGAATGGAGCGTTACCGCCCGCCGCGCCGGACAGGAGTTTCGGCGGACACCTCGAAAGGGCCCAAGGTCCCGGGTCTTCGTTACCGGCGCCGCGCGAACGAGGCCTCCGTGCTTTTCACACGAAAGGCTCATCCGGGGAGGCCTTACTCCCGTGCGTCCGGACGAGGCGGATTCCCAACTTGCCTTCGCAAGCTCACCCTGGCCTGACCTGCCTGGAGCCGTGCAGGACCGTACATCTCCCGCAAGACCCATCCTGTCCCCGCCCCCACAACCAGAACGGCACCTGATCCGGCTCCCGTGAGGGCAGGAGGAAAGTATGGGACGACGGGGTCTCAGACGGATTGGAGGATACTCTCAGTTCCGAGGATGCCTGCGGAGGCAGGTATCCATCTCCCGAAGGTGCCTGTCGCACTTGAGGAAGTAGTAGGAGATGGGCCCCTGCCTGCGCAGGGGTGAGCGGGAGGAGAGGGAGGGAGATTATCCCCACATGCCGGAAGCCGGGATGGGGCGAATCCAGCGCGTTCGCGTGTCCATCGAAGCGTGGCAGGGAAACCACAATGGCTGAAAGTTTTTGCAAGTGAATGTCACCTTCACATTGATCCGTGGCATCCGCTGCCACTATTCAGGCGCAACTCAGTCTCAATTTCAAAACAGGTATCCCCTCATGCCGTTTTCCCGCTTGTCTGTTCTTCTGGCCTCCAGCGCGCTCGTTTCGCTTTCATCCTATGCCGACACGGCGACGGAGCCCGGCGAACAGAACCCCTACACGCTGTTGTCCACAATTGTCGTGACAGGTTCGAGCGAAGCGGTCGACGAGGTCGCTGGATCGGTCTCCTTCCTCACGGATGCTGACCTGTCGGCGCAGGCGCAGAGCGATATCCAGCGCGTGCTGCGCGTGGTGCCGGGCGTGAACATTCAGGAAGAAGATGGCTATGGCCTGCGCCCGAATATCGGCCTGCGTGGGTCCGGGTCTGACCGGTCATCCCGCATCGTGCTGATGGAGGATGGCGTGCCGATTTCGCCCGCGCCCTATGCGTCTCCGTCTGCCTACTATTTCCCGACAACGGCCCGGATGAGCGCCGTGGAAGTGACCAAGGGGCCAGCTGCCATCCTGTACGGTCCGCGCACGACTGGGGGCGCGTTGAACCTGTTCTCCACGCCGGTGCCAACAGAGATGAGCGGTTTTGCGCAGGCTTTCTTCGGCACGAATGATCGCCAGCGTGTGCATGCCTGGACGGGCGGGCGCGCAGATGTCGGCGCAGGCTGGCAACTGGGCGGCCTGGTCGAAGTCTTCACCGACGAGACCGATGGCTTCAAGGAACTGGACAATGGCGGCCCAACCGGGTTTGACGCTGATGATCTGATGCTGAAGCTCGGCGCCTATCAGAGCAATGGCCCGATGCCGCAAAGCGTGGAGCTGAAATACCAGACGCGCGAAGAGACCTCCAACGAGACCTATCTGGGCCTGACCCTGCAGGATTTTCAGGCCGATCCATACCGCCGCTATGATGCCAGCGCAGACGATACGTTCCGGGGCGAGAATGAGCTGTTCCAGCTGACCCACAAGATCGAATTTTCCCCCACGCTGAACCTGACGACGATTGCCTATCACCACGACTTTGCGCGCAACTGGTACAAGCTGCAGGGCATCAATGCTGATGGCACGGGCGCAAGCGGGGATACCGGCATTTCCTCCATTCTGGCGGATCCGGTGACCTATGCTGCCGAGTACAGCCTGGCGACGGGCGCAACCAGCCTGGACAATTCCATCGTGTATCGCGCCAACCGTCGCGCCTATTACAGCGAAGGCTTGCAGACGACGCTCAGCTGGCAGACCCAGCTTGGCGGGCTGGACCATGACCTGACGTTCGGCGTGCGCGTGCACGAGGATGAAGAGGACCGGTTCCAGGAAGAAGACGCTTATCGCCTTGAAGGTGGGCGGCTGATCCTGACGGGTGCAGGCGCAGCGGGCAGCAATGCCAACCGCGTGTCCAGCGGCGAGGCCGTGGCGGTTTTCGTTCAGGACCGGGTGACGCTGGACAAGCTGACCGTGACAGCGGGCGCGCGTTTTGAGGATTATGAGCTGACGCGTGAGGATTACTCGACGGCGGACCCGACCCGCGCGGCAGGGCCGACCCGGGTGCGGACGTTGGATGATCAAGTGGTCGTACCGGGTCTGAGTGCGCTTTACGAACTGAATGACGATCTGACGCTGCTGGCCGGCGTGCACCGCGGCTTTGCCATTGCCAGCCCGGGCGCGACTGATGCCGACGCCGAAGAAAGCGTGAACTGGGAAGCCGGCGGGCGCTTTTCCAGGGACGGACTGGATGTCGAGGCGATCGCCTTCTTCAACGACTATTCCAACCTGCTTGGCACCTGTACGGCGTCTTCGGGCGGCAATTGCACCATTGGCGACCAGTTCGATGGCGGCGAAGTGGACGTGATGGGCCTGGAGCTGACCGCCAGCTGGGACGCGGCGAAACTGTTCGACACGTCGCTCTCCCTGCCAGTCGGCGTGGTCTACACCTGGACCGATGCTGAATTCCAGTCGGCCTTCGAGAGCAGCTATGAGCCGTGGGGCGATGTCGTTTCCGGCGACGAGCTGCCTTATGTGTCCGACCAGCAGATCACGCTGATGGCTGGCATCGAGGCGAGCCGCTGGGGCGTGGATCTCTCGGCAAACCATGTCTCCGAAGCCCGCGCGCGGGCCGGGCAGGGCGCCATTCCGGCCGGTGAACGCATTGATGCGCGTTGGCTGGTCGATGCGGCGGCCTGGATGGATTTGACCGACACGCTGCGCCTGCGCGTGAAGGCCGAAAACCTGTTTGACGAAACCTATGTCGCCTCCATCGACCCCGCCGGCCTGCGCCCGGGCAAACCACAGGAGATTCTGGTCGGCCTTGAGGTGAAATTCTAGGGGGCCCCAGCAAGGGCGACTTTCCCAATCTGTCATCTCGGAAAGCGCCCCGCGCTTGTCCGGGACCCATCTCCCTGTGGGTTCCTCCAGCACCCAAAGCCGGACTGGTTCTCACCATCCGGGTATCTCGTATTCTCGGCCCCTGATGGAACCGACAGCGCGGCGGGCGCCGTGGCGCTCCGCCTTGGTTTGAGTATGGCTACGGAATGGAGCGTTACCGCCCGCCGCGCCGGACAGGAGTTTCGGCGGACACCTCGAAAGGGCCCAAGGTCCCGGGTCTTCGTTACCGGCGCCGCGCAAACGATTCCTCCGTGCTTTTCACACCTGAGGCTCATCCGGGGAGGCCTTACTCCCGTGCGTCCGGACGAGGCGGATTCCCAACCGAGCTTCCTCGGCTCACCCTGGCCTGACCTGCCTGGAGCCGTGCAGGACCGTACACCTCCCGCAAGACCCATCCTGTCCCCGCCCCCACAACCAGAACGGCACCTGATCCGGCTCCTGTGAGGGCAGGGGTCAAGTATGGGGCGAGAGCGTCTCAGACGGATTACCCACTACGAAGATACCTGCGAAGGCAGGTATCCATCTCCAATTGTGGCCTCATGTGCGAGGGGAAAGGTTCAGAGATGGGCCCCTGCCTCCGCAGGGGCCGGCGGGGGAAAATGCTTTCTCCCACAAACACCGTATCCCCGGCGCATGCCGGGGTCTCCTGCTGAAGCTACGCGGAGCCAGCCGCACGAGACTCCGGCATGCGCCGGAGAGGCGGGGAGAGGAGACTTTGTCATCGCGGAAAATCCGGCAGGATTTGTCCGGGACCCAGATTCTCAGATCACGCTATCGCTCTACTGGGTCCCGGATATTTGCTCACGCAAATTCCGGGATGACGAAGTGAAATGCCGTCGTAGGGCGGGTTACGGGTCGCTACCCCGCCCTACGACGAGGCTTATCATGGGGTTTTATCCTTCCCCTCGTGCGCGAGAAAATACGCCGCAACGGTAATGATCTACTCACTCATTGGTTCGACCTAGATAGCCCGCAAAATCCACTAGACTGTTTTTTAGTCTGCTACTTATTCCCTCTGAATATTCATATTCGGAGAGCGGGATATCCGATAAGTTGGACTTTGTTATCACTGCTTCCAGTGCTCGTTCGAAAGATAGTCTTTCAGAAACGCTTTGCCGTCGGACAATGGCGATTAGTACAGCTGCACGCTGTTTGAGGTCCTCATCGGTATTACGCTGTGCTGGTCTAGTGCAGCGACCAAGCCCTACAGACTTAAAAGAGCTTTTCTCGTAGTTTAGATCAGCGTGAGCAAGAAGCGCTTCTCCCAGTTTCCTGCCGCGACGGTTTGCTAGGCTTTCAGCTGATACATAATTCTCATCAGTAGTACTGAGGACATCATTGGAATTTGCGACAAGTCCCAGCGAAACAAAATCACTTATACCCCTTTGCGCGTGGTAAATTCGATCCCTCACATCGTTATCTTCAAATATCGAAGCCAATGAGAGTGGTTCACCAAAGCGCTCTAACCGATCATACCGACTCCGAGGCCAGGATGCTTCATCATGAATGCGTAGAACGTCCGCAACTGCCAAGGTTTGTTTGTTGTCTCGAATTATAACTTCTGTCCCCTCGAAGTTGGGACTTTCCTCACAAATTGGGCGTTCGAGCACTTGAAAACCTACGTATTCACCCTTGTAGTGAAACCCCTCATCTTCTTGCTCAGACCGGCTCTTGAGCCACAAAGGACTGTCTAGACCTTGTTGCTCTAACTCGTCTGCGTATCTTTCTTTGACGGCAGAATTCCAAGCTCCAAACAGGCCGAGTCCGAGTGCAAGGAATATCGCACAGACCGTGAGTATCCAGCTTTTGGTAGAGCAATAGGTGATGCATGCTCCTATCACTATTCCAAACGTACCCAGCACCATCGCGCTGGCCCACCATATGTCCCGCCCACTAGACTTGGATAAGGCATTGAAGTCTGGTTCAGGTATGGATGCCAATTATAACGCCTATAAAGTGACCAATTTTCCACCTTTAATATATTTGATCAACAGAAGCAGGAAGTGGATTCTGCCATCCGGCGGATTGTGAGACCAAAACACCTCCCCCTCTTTCCAAATACCAGCAAATGAGCCATAAGCCGCCCCTTGTGGTGGGATATCGGGTTCTGACCCGGCTGGACGACATCCCGGCCGTGGCCTGGAACTGCAGATACTCACCCAAAAACCCCGCCAATTCAGGCGTTTAGATGAAACCCGCCGCAAGGCGATCACATGAAAGATATTCGATGTCGATTACCGCTGAGAAGAAAAAAGAGCTGATCGAAAAGTTCGCCACCAAGCCTGGCGACACCGGCTCTCCTGAAGTGCAGGTCGCGATCCTGACCGAACGGATCAACAACCTCACCGAACACTTCAAGACGAACAAGAAAGACAATCACTCCCGCCGGGGCCTTCTGGCCATGGTTGCCACCCGCCGGAAGCTGCTTGACTACACAAAGAGCAAGGATGAGGCGCGCTACAAGACCCTCATCGAGGCCCTCGGCATCCGCCGCTAGGCTGACCAAACAAGCCCGCCGGGCAATAGGGCCACGGCGGGCTTTTCGTATGTGAAAGAAAGACTGTTAGATGTTTGACAAGAAATCCGTGTCGCTGGAATGGGCCGGCCGCACGCTGACGATTGAAACGGGCCAGGTGGCCCGCCAGGCCGATGGCGCCGTCATGGTGACCTATGGGGACACAAGCGTCCTCGCCACGGCTGTCTATGCCAAGGAAGCAAAACCGGGTCAGGACTTCTTCCCCCTGACCGTGAACTACCAGGAAAAATACTACGCATCGGGCCGCATCCCCGGCGGCTACTTCAAGCGTGAAGGCCGCCCGACCGAGAAAGAGACGCTGACGTCTCGCCTCATCGACCGCCCGATCCGCCCGCTTTTCGTCAAGGGCTTCAAGCATGAAGTTCAGGTCGTGCTGACGGCTGTGTCCTATGACCTCGAGAACGACCCGGACATTCTGGGCATGATCGGCGCCTCTGCTGCGCTCGTCCTGTCCGGCGCCCCGTTCATGGGCCCGATCGGCGCAGCCCGTGTTGGCTACAAGGATGGCGAATACATCATCAACCCGTCCGTGGTCGACCTTGAAGAGTCCGAGCTGGACCTCGTCGTGGCCGGTACGGCTGACGCCGTGATGATGGTGGAATCCGAAGCGAAAGAACTGTCCGAAGACGTGATGCTCGGCGCTGTGGTTGCTGGCCATGACGCCATGCAGCCAGTCATCGATGCGATCATCGAACTGGCAGAGCAAGCCGCCAAGGAACCGTTCGACTTCGCACCTGTCGACAATTCCGACGCGGTTTCCGCGATCCAGAAACTGGTCGGCGAAGACCTGTCTGCCGCCTACAAGATCACCGAAAAGCTGCAGCGCCAGGCCGCTGTCGGCGAAGCACGTGACAAGGCGAAAGAGGCTCTGGTCGGAACTGAGGAAGAGCCGGGCGAAATGACCGGCGAGGTCTTCAAGGCCGCGTTCAAGGAAGCCGAAGCCGCTGTTGTCCGCGGTGACATCATTAAGACCGGCAAGCGCATTGACGGCCGTGACCTGGATCAGGTTCGCCCGATCCTGGCAGAAGCCGGCTTCCTGCCACGCACGCACGGGTCTTCCCTGTTCACGCGCGGCGAGACGCAGGCGATCTGTGTGGCCACGCTGGGCACGTCCGATGACGAACAATTCATCGACAGCCTGGACGGCACCCGCAAGGAACGCTTCCTGCTGCACTACAACTTCCCGCCATACTCCGTGGGCGAAACCGGCCGCATGGGCGGCGCAGGCCGCCGCGAGATCGGCCACGGCAAGCTCGCCTGGCGCGCGCTGCAGGCTGTCCTGCCGGAACATGCGGAATTCCCGTACACGATCCGTCTCGTGTCCGAGATCACCGAGTCCAACGGTTCGTCTTCCATGGCGACCGTGTGCGGTTGCTCCCTCGCCATGATGGATGCCGGCGTGCCGGTGAAGCGCCCGGTTTCGGGTATCGCCATGGGCCTGATCCTGGAAGGCGAAGACTTCGCCGTGCTGTCCGACATTCTCGGTGACGAGGATCATCTCGGCGACATGGACTTCAAAGTGGCCGGAACGGAAGCTGGTGTGACCAGCCTTCAGATGGACATCAAGGTGGCCGGTATCACCAAGGAAATCATGGAGAAAGCCCTTGCCCAGGCAAGTGGTGGCCGCCTGCACATCCTCGGTGAAATGGCGAAAGCGCTGGATACGTCCCGCGACAGCCTGTCCGACAACGCACCACAGATGGAAATCATCAAGGTGCCAACCGACAAGATCCGTGACGTGATCGGTTCCGGCGGCAAGGTCATCCGCGGCATCGTGGAAGAGTCCGGCGCCAAGGTGAACATTGATGATGATGGCACCGTTCAGGTTTCCGCGCTCGACAAGGAGTCGATCAACAAGGCGCTGAAGATGATCAAGGAGATTGTCGCAGAGCCGGAAGTTGGCGAGATCTACGAAGGCAAAGTTGTTGGCCTGAAGGATTTCGGCATCTTCGTGAACTTCTTCGGTCCGAAGGACGGTCTGGTGCACGTTTCGCAAATGGCGAACGAGCGCGTGAACCATCCGAAAGACATGGTGAAGGAAGGCGACACGGTCTGGGTCAAGCTGATGGGCTTTGACGATCGCGGCAAGGTGCGCCTGTCCATGAAAGTTGTCGATCAGGAGACCGGCAAGGAAATCACCAAGGACGAGGGCGGCGAAGAGGAATAGTCCTTTTCCCGACGACGAATTGCAGAAGGCCGCCCCACCGGGCGGCCTTTTTTTGTTGGGGCCTACAGGCCTTGTCCGCCGGACACTTCGATCCTCTGGGCAGTGATCCAGTGATTGTCCGGGGCCAGAAGATTGGCAATCGCTGGCCCGATATCGTCGGGCAGACCCACACGCCCAAGAGCGGTGACATCTGCGATTTGCTGGTTCAGGACAGGTGTGTCGCGGACAACGCCGCCCCCAAAATCCGTTTCCACCGCGCCCGGCGCGACCGTGTTCACGGAAATCCCGCGCGGGCCCAGCTCCTTTGCCATGTACCGGGTGAGGATCTCGACAGCGCCCTTCGCGGCGGCATATGCGCCATAGCCGGGAAACACCATCCGGGTGAGTCCGCTGGATATGTTCACGATACGGCCATTGTCAGCGATCAGGGACATCATGGCCTGCGTCAGGAAGACGACGCCCTTCACATGCACGTTCATCAGCGTGTCGAACTGGTCTGGTTGGATATCGGCCAAAGGTACGTTGATGCCCTCGCCAGCATTGTTCACCAGATGGTCGAACGTGTCCCGGTTCCAGGTTTCCCGCAGGGCGGCTGTCACACTCTGCGCGAAGGCCGCGAAGGTGTCGATCTTGCCTGTATCGAGCTGCAAGGCGCGGGCTTTCCGGCCCATCGCCTCAATTTCGGCAACGACAGCGTCGGCGGCGTCGGCGCTGTTGCGATAGGTTAGGATGACATCGCCACCCTTGCGCGCGATGCTGAGCGCGGTGTTGCGGCCAAGTCCCCGGCTGCCGCCGGTAATGAGGGTGATATGTGTCATGTCGGGCTCCTGTCTGGTGACAGGACGGAGATAATCAGCGGCCGTCCTGAAACGTTGCCGGAAGATCGACGTTTCTTGCCTGATTCTCCAATTCTCATGCGATGACGGCGAATTTCGTGTAGGGTCACGGAATGAAAGATCCCATGCTTACAGCGGCGCTCGCATATGCCGCGGCCAATGCGAATGAGACAGGCGCGGCGGAAACCCCGATCCCGGGCTTCGTCATTATGACCGCTACCGAGCCGAGCGAGCTTCAGCGGCTGATTCTGCAGCCGGTTTGTTGCCTGGTTCTGCAAGGCAGCAAGCGCGTGATGATGGGCGCTGATGTGTTCGATTTCTCGCAAGGGGATTCCCTGCTGATCACATCAGATGTGCCGACTGTCAGCGAGATTACGGTGGCAAGCGCGGACGAGCCCTATGTATCGCTCGCGCTGGACCTAAACGCCGCGGTGATTGCAGACCTGATGGGCGACATGCCCCCCACGCGCCAGCACCCTGCCGCGCCGGTCCGAGTGGACACAACTGACCGCGAAGTGGCGGATGCGGCCGGACGACTGGTGCGGCTTCTGGACCGGCCGGACACGTTGCCTGTCCTGCAGGCGCAGCTCGTGCGTGAGATGCACTATTGGCTGATGGCTGGCCGTCACGGTGACGCAATCCGGCAGGTGGGCTGGCCGGACGGCCATGTCGAGCGGATTGGCCGGGCCGTTGCCGTGCTGCGCCGCGATTATGCCCGGCCCCAGCCCGTGGCCAAACTGGCGGAGATCGCCGGCATGAGCGTGTCTTCATTCCACCAGCATTTCCGATCCGTGACCTCCCTCACGCCGCTGCAATTCCAGAAACAATTGCGGCTGATCGAAGCCAAACGCCTGATGCAGGCGGAGGGTCGCTCGGCCAGTCAGGCGGCCTATGCCGTGGGGTATGAGAGCGTTCCGCAGTTCACCCGCGAATATGGACGCCTGTTCGGCCTGCCCCCGGTGCAGGATATCAAGGCGAACCGGCGAAAAGCAGAAACCGTTGCGGGCTGACTGCAAGCGGTGCAGGCGTTGCCGCAATAAGTCGTTGAAGCCCGGATATCTTTGCCGCTAGACCCATTGGCATCATGGCGAAAAAGAAACCCTTCCTTGTAGCGATGTCGGGCGGTTCAGGCTCCGGCAAGTCGACTCTTGCCGAAGCCCTGCTCGATCATTTGCCGGAAGGCCAGGCGGTCCTGTTCGGTGAAGACGCCTATTACTACCCGATGAGTCATTATGGCGAGCCGAGCAACAAGGCAGAGTGGGAAGCCCTTGTGGCGGGCATCAATTATGATGCGCCGAAATCGAAGGAAGCGGATCGGTTGGTGAAGGATCTGCGCGCGCTGAAGGCGGGCGAAACGATCCAGCAGCCGATCTATGATTATGAGCGACACGACCGCAGCGACAAAACGCGCGAGATCAAGTCAGCGTCGATCCTGATCCTGGAAGGCATTCACGCGCTGTCCATTCCGAAGATCCAGTCCCTGATTGACCTGTCTGTCTATGTCGACACGCCGGACGATTTGCGCCTGGCGCGCCGCATTCGCCGTGACGTGCTGGAGCGCGGGCGGTCCATGCAGAACGTGCTGGAGCATTATCTGGGCACCGTCCGCGCGGCGCATTATCGGTGGACCTATCCGGCCATGTTCGAGGCAGATCTGGTGATCGCGGATGAGGGCCTGCCGGCCTATGGCAAAGTCTGCCCCGGTCAGGAAGCGATCGAACGCATGATCGCGCCCGTCCTGGCCCGTTTGCAGAATTGCGGCGCGATCTAAACGGTTTCCGGCCCGGTGGCCGTCTGATAGACATCCTGCCATCGAAACAGGAGATGGATCATGGCGCGCACGCACTCACTTTTCATGGCGGGCTTGCTCGCGCCGCTGGCCCTGTCGGCCTGTATCTATGTGGACGAAGGATCCGCGCCGGTTCGCGAAGTGGTGGTCGAGCGGGAGGTGATCGTCTCTGAGGCAGTGCCGCAGGATGACCGGCTGAACGCCGTGCTTTGGGCGCAGCAGGCGGTTGAGTACAAGGCGACCACTGATGGTATCTACGCGCTGGCCGCGATGCGACTGGATCAGGCCCTGGCCGATCCTGACTGGACTGCCGCGCCGGACCTGCAGGGCGAGGCATATCAGCACCTTCCGCCCGCTATCATCCTGGACGCAGACGAGACCGTGCTGGACAATACGCCCTATGCGGCAGACGACGTTCTGTCTGGCGAGCAATATGATGGCGACCGCTGGAACAGCTGGGCCAGTGCAGGCGTGGCGAGCGCTGTTCCGGGGGCGGCGGAGTTCACACGGCTGGCAGCCGCAAAAGGCGTGAAAGTCTTCTACGTGACCAATCGCGACGCGGTGACAGAAGAGGGCACTGCCCGAAATCTGGCGGCGCTCGGCTTTCCGATGGGCGGCAATGTCGACACGCTGCTGATGAAGAAGGAACAGCCGGACTGGGGCTCTGCAAAGTCTTCGCGCTGGAGCGTGGTGGCGAAGGATTACCGCATCCTGTTGATGATCGGTGATAATCTCGGCGACTTCACCGATGCCTACAAGACCAGCCCGGCAGACCGTCAGGCCGTATACGAAGCGAACGCGGAGAAATGGGGCCGGGAATGGATCGCCCTGCCGAACCCCGGCTATGGCAGCTGGGAAAGCGCACCATTCGATCATGACTACAGCCACTCGGTGGAAGAACGTCGCCAGCTGAAGCGCGAACAGCTTCAACCCTGGCCACCAAAACCGTAACTGTCCTGTTCATCTTCGCCGGGATATAATCCCGGTGAGATGATGTTGAGACCCCTGATTGTTGGCCTGATTTCTGCGCTGATCGGCTTGTCCGCCCACGCTTGTGAGCTTGGCTGGTCAGATCGGGGCGAGGCTGTGGCAGACTACGTCGAGCAGGTTCAGCCCTGTTTCTCCAGCCTTCCGGACGGCTATAGTTTTGATACGCGCATGGAGCGGGAATTCCTGCGGCTGACCAATCTGGCGCGCCGGGAAGCCGGGCTCGCGCCGCTGGTTTACAGGGCCCATTTGCGCAATACAGCGCGGTTCCACAGCCTGGACATGGCGTATAATGACTTCTTCGGTCATGTCGGGCCGGACGGACGCGAACCGCAGGACCGTATCGCTGCTTTCGACCGGCGGGCGCTTGTTCAGTATTCCGCCGAGAATGTTGCCATGCTGGAAGTGGTGAAAGGGCGGTGGAATCTGGAGCGGGAAGCCGTACGCCGCCTGCACCAGAATCTGATGGAGAGCCCCGGCCACCGGGCAAACATTTTGAGTGAAGAGGCTACCCATGTCGCAATGGGGGTTGCTCGAACGGAAAAGGGCGTCTGGGTGACGCAGAATTTCCTGAACTTGTCAGGCAGTCTGGCGCGCGATGTGCCGGTCCGCATGAAGGCAGGCGACAGGCTGCGCCAGATGCCGGTACTGGAAGGCTGGAAATTCCGTCAGTTCACAGCGGAATTGCCGGATGGGGATATTCTCTCTCTGGGGAATGGTATCCCCGCCAATCTTCGCGGGGATATTCACATCGCCGCGGAAGGCCGCAAGCCTGGTGAGAAGCCACTCAGCTTCTACACAATCCAGCTCCCCGGCCCGGCTGTAACGGTGGGCGGCTAGAGCACCTGCATGATCTGATCGAGCGGTTTCTTCACCAGCGCGTGTTTCGGCACCATCGCGCCGTCTGCCGGATAGCCCGCGACGAGGATAAGGAAGGGTTTTTCCGTTTCCGGACGATCACAGATCCCGTTCAGGAACTTCATCGGATTGGGCGTATGGACGAGCGTGGCCAGACCGGCCTGATGGCAGGCCGCCATCAGCATGCCGGTGGCAATTCCGACGCTTTCATGGATATAATAGTTCTTGCGGTCTTCGCCTTCATGGGCGCCGCCGCGCCGCTGCGCGAAGATGCAGATCAGCCATGGCGCGGTCTCCATATAGGGCTTGTCCGCATCCGTACCGATTGGCGCCAACGCGTCGAGCCAGTCTCCGCCCGCGCGTCCGGCGTAGAACTCCCGTTCCTCGGCCTCGGCGGCCTCGCGGATTTCCCGCTTTTTCTCTGCACTGTTCACACAGGCGAAAAACCAGGGCTGGTGGTTCGCGCCGGATGGGGCAGACCCCGCCGTTGCAATACAGGCTCCGATGATTTCCCGCGGCACTTGTGTATCTGAAAAATCCCGGACTGAGCGGCGAGAGGTCAGAGAGTCGTGAAACGCAACTGCGCGTCGCAACATCTCGTCTTCCGGGTAATTCGGGAAACCGCCAAGCGGCACATGAGTATCGGGCGTTGTTTTCATGAACGCCCGATATCACAGTTTCAGAGCGGTCGGGACCCTATTGCCCGATCAACAATTCCGTCACCAGCTGGGTGGCGAGCTGAACCATCACGATATCCCCGTCAACGCGGGCATAGTAGTGGCCACGCGGGGGCGGGGCGAGATTGTAGCGGCTGTAATCTTCGACGATGTAATAGTCAGTATAACTGCGGTCGCCGTAACGGATCGCATCGCGGCGGCCCTCACGATAGCCCTGTTCATAGGCGCGTTCGGCCTCTCGTTCGGCACGCTCGTGCTTTTTCCATTTCTGCTTGTCGTGGCCATATGCGTGCCCGTTTCCGGGGTCAGCAAGCGCGGGGCCTGCTGTTGCCAGAGTCATCGCGGTGGCGAGCGCCGAGAGGGTTGCAATATGTTTCATGGCTGTCTCCTTTCCGACATTGCCTGTACGGAGAAGAAACGGGCGCCCAAGCGGAAGGGTTCCGGCCTGCCTGTCGTTATATTGTGTTCACGTCCGAGGCGCGCGGGCTAGTATCTTCAAGAGCGAGAGAGGCGCTTTGCGGCAGACGCGCCCCGGGCCTCAGCCTTTGCAAGCCATTTCGAAATGGTCGCCTCCTTGGCGGTCTTGACCGGGCCGACCTGCAACAGGCGCATCGGCTTGATGCCGACAAAGTTCATCACGGGCTTCTGAACCTGCTTCTTCGCGGCGCGGCTGTAGGTGAGCTGGTCAAACCAGACCGGAGCATCCGATGTCATCAGCACATCGGCGCTGCGCCCTGCGAGAAGCCGGTCCCAGAATGGATCCTTGTCGTGATACTGCATCGCATAGCCGGGGAGGAAACAGCGATCGAGGACGCCCTTCATCTTGGCCGGCATACCACCCCACCATTGCGGATAGACCCAGCTGGTATGGTTTGACCAGGAAAGACTGTCCCGCCACGTTTCCAGGCAGGGCTCCAGCGTTTTGCGGGCGTGATAGCCTTCGGTGAGGTCCGGGTCGAACTGCATGTCGTGCAAATTCATCCGGCGGATTTCCGCGCCCTGGCTTTCGGCGCCGCGCTGATAGGCATCCGCAAGGCCGTGACTCAGGGACGTGGCCCTGGGGTGACCGACGAATACGAAAATCCTGGCTGGCATGCATCCCCCCGCGATATAATTGAACATTTCATTTATTGTTCAATTTCGAGGGCTTTGCAAGCAGGTTGAGGTCGTATTGTCGGCCTCTGCCGTAGTGCGGAGCCGGTGTCAGCTGCGCTTGAGGTTCGCTACGGCGTCTGAAATCGGCGTGGCGCCATTGGTCAGCTCTATGATCTCATTGGTGATCTCGGGCGTGTCGATGAGTTTGGCGAGCATGCCTGCGACATTGCCGCGGGCCACGTCGCCGTAGGTGATCGCGCGGCCGGCGCAGACTTTTCCGTCTCCGTCATCATCCTTCAGCGTGCCGGGGCGCAGGATGACATAGTCGATGCCGCTGGTGGCCAGGGCCGCATCGGCGCGGCGCTTCATCGCCATATAGTGCTCGAAATCATCGCTCGTGTCGCGATTGCGTCCGGCGTCCATGATGACGGAGACCATGTAGATGCGGTTCACGCCCGTGGCGCGCGCGGCCTCGATCAGCTTCTCCGGGCCTTCGCCATCAATCGCCGTTGTCTTGTCGCGGCCAGATCCGGCGGCCCCGGCAGAGAAGATGGCCGTGTCAAAGCCCTGCATGGCGCTGGCGATGTCGTCAGCCGTCATGTCGATGATGTTGCCATGGACCGGCTCAACGCCCTGGTCGCGCAGATCACCCGCCTGTTCGGGTTTGCGGTGCAGGCCTTTCACATTGTGGCCGGCCTTGACGAGTTTCGGGCCAAGGCGGCTGCCAACGCCGCCCGTGGCGCCGATAAGGAAGATGTTGGACATGGAAGTCTCCTGTCAGAATGGGTTCGCCAGACCAACAGGACAGACAGGCAGGAGTTCCGGGCGATTACAGAAGCGTGATTTGAGTAACTTAGCTTCTGTTTGCAACTCACAGAAAAGACTCACTATTTCGCAGCTAGCTACTAGCGCGAGTCCGAGAATCCTACCTCAAATGAAAAAGATCGGCCGTGGAGCGACCGATCTTAAATCAGTAACCGCCAAAGCAGGCGGGGTTGTCTAGACGAATTTCTTGTCGACCGTAACGGGGCGACCCGTCAAGCCTGCAGCGGCATTTTAAAAGAGAAATGCTTATGACAGGAAATCATGTAGATCCTGAAAAACGAAAACCTAGCAAGAGTATCACGCTGAAGATGGCTCGAGATTTTCACCGCCTTCGCAAACGTGGCTGGTTCGTGAACCGCATCGCTGCAGAGTACGATGTAAATCCCGGACGGGTGAGCGAGGTGTTGACGGGGAAAAGGTTCCCTGAGGCCAAAGATCCGGAGCCGCCGACTTTGTTCGGATAAAATGAAGAGGGGCGGCTAGTTGCCGCCCCTTACCATTTCTAGCAAGAATGCAAGTCGCCAGACGCTACTCTTCCGGCAAATCCGGGACGCCGACGACGTGGAAGCCGGCGTCGACATGGTGGACTTCACCGGCGACGGAGTGGCCGAGTTCTGACAGCAGGTAGAGCGCCGCGCCTGCAACGCCTTCCATCCGCGTGTCTTCCTTCAGCAGAGACCAGTCGCGGCCGGTGCCCATCAGGCTCTTGCCGCCGCGAATACCGGCGAGGGAGAGCGTACGCATCGCGCCGGCCGAGATCGCATTGACGCGGATGCCCTGCGGACCGAGGTCACGTGCGGCATAGCGGGTCGCGGCTTCGAGCGCGGCCTTGGCGACACCCATGACATTGTAGGACGGCACGGTGCGCTCTGCGCCGAGATAGGTCATGCAGATCATTGCGCCGCCATCGGGCATGATCTCGCTGGCGCGGCGGGCCGTGTCGATGAAGCTGAAAACCGAAATGTCCATCGCGCGGCGGAAGCCTTCGCGGGTCGTGTTGGCGACCATGGAGCCTTGCAGCTCGTCCTTGCCGGCGAAGGCGATGGAGTGGACGAGGAAATCGATCTTGCCCCATTTTTCCTTTACCGCATCGAAGGCGGCATCCATCGAGGCATCATCGGTTACGTCAGCAGGGATCATGAAATCCATGCCGATGCTTTCGACCAGCGGGCGAACGCGGCGCTCAAGGTTTTCGCCCTGATAGGTGAAGGCGATGTCGGCACCCTGCGCGGCGAGCTGGCGGGCGATGCCCCAGGCGATGGAGTTCTGGTTCGCGACGCCCATTACGATGCCGCGCTTGCCTTTCATCAGGTCGCCTGCCGGCGGGGTCCAGTCATCAGCCATGTGGGAAAGCCTCTCTTGGTGAATGTTCTATGGGAAACCGCTAGGCATCCCCGCTTTGCCCGTCAAGTTTCGGGCGGTGTTTTGCGCGTATCAGCTTCGCGCCAGCCGGTCTGAAAGGGCATGGAGGAGGGTTGCGAACTCGTCCACCCGCTCGCCCAGCGTATCGTCAATCAGCGCGTTTATCTCTGCAAACGGCGCGTCGATTGCGCTGAGTGCTGCGGAGCCATCATTGGTCAGGGACAATTCCCAGGCGCGGGAATCCTCGGCGCTGCGGCTGCGCTGGACAAGGTTCAGGCCGATCAGTTTGGTGATCATCGCGGTGACGGCCGACTCGTTCAGCCCCAATGTGCGGGCCACTTCGTTCTGCCGCATGCCGGGAGTTCTGGCGATAACAGCGAGTACGGCAGACTGCGCCGTCGAGATGCCCGCCGCGCCGGAGACGGCAAGGTCGGCCTGTTTCTGAAGGCGGTGGGCGGCGATCTGGAGCGCGTGATAGAATCGGCTGGAATGTGCAGTCATGACGCTACGTAGCCGCTTGCGAGGGGGAGTGAAAGCCATATACTTCAATAGTGAAGTAAATGGAGCAAGCCATGATCATCGATGTCTGGGCGCAGGCAACCACGCCGCGCTTCGCTGCAGCCCCCTGGTTGCAAACTCTCCTGAAGTGGACCGGACGGGAAGGAGATACGCGCGGCACCACAGTGGAGCAGACGATTTCCGCGATGGACGCTGCGGGTGTCGACATCACCTTCCTGTCGGCCTGGTCTTCGCCAACTGGAGACCTGATCTCGAATTCGGAATTGCAGGAACAGATCGATCAGGCGCCGGATCGGCTGCGCGGGCTCGCGACGGTGGACCTGACCGACCCGATGGGCGCTGTGCGGGAAATTCGCCGCGTCGTGGACGGCAAGCGCATTGTGGGTGTGCGGCTTGTGCCGTGGCTGTGGGATCTGCCGCCAAACGACCGGCGCTATTATCCCGTCTACGCCGCATGTATCGAGGCGGGTGTGCCGTTCTGTACGCAGATCGGGCATACCGGGCCGCTGAAGCGATCAGAGACCGGACGCATGCTGCCCTACCTGGAAGATGTGATGCTGGATATTCCGGAGCTGGTCGTGGTGGGCGGCCATGTCGGCTTCCCTTGGCTGGATGAACTGCACACGATGACGATCAAGTTCCCGAACTTTCACGTCGACACGTCCGCCTACGCGCTTCACCGCCTACCGCCAGCTTTCGTCGACTGGATGAAGGGCATCGGCAAGAAGCGGGTCATGTTCGGAACGAACTGGCCGATGCTTTCACCCCAGCGATGCCTTGAAGGTATCGACGCGCTCGGCCTGGCCGATGATGCACGCGAGGCATTCCTGTCCGGCAATGCGAAACGGGTTTTCCAGCTCTAATATGTCACCCGGCTTCATCAGTTCCGGGGCGTCTCGCTCATAGCCTCATCAGGTCTGGCGTGGCGCCGCGCTTGCCCATCCATGCCTTCTTGTACAGATGTTTCGCATAGCTGGCCGAGCGCCGGTTGCCCTGTGCCTTGTAGGTTTGCCACAGGCCGTAAAGCGCATGGGCATTGTTCGGCGAATTGAGCAGGGCACGGTGGAACATGCTTTCGGCCCGATCCAGCTGGCCATCCTGCAGGAGCAGCGCGGCAAGGGTCTGGCGGGCGGGATAGTACCAGATTGGTGGCTCGCTATAGGGAAGCGCATCCTGAAGGTCTGCGGCAAGCTCCATGGTGGAAATAGCGGTGGCGAAGTCTCCGTCATGGGCGGCAATCCGCGCAGACACGATGAGCGATGAAATCCGGGCGATGTCACCTGCGGGAAGATATTGTGCTTCCAGTTCGGCGATGCCGGGGCTGGAAATGAGAGCATCGATCCGGTCTGCTTCAGACTGTGCACTGACGGTGTTGCCCTCGGCGGCGAAGGCCAGCCCTCGTGCATAGTGCCAGGCAATCTGGTCCATCACGACATCCGATCCCGGTTCGGGCAGGCCGAACACGGTTTCCGGCGCCGAGAATTGTGCGTGGGCATAGTAGGCCGACGGACGGATCAACGCGATCCAGGGGGCCAGCGACGACATCTCCTGAGGCAGTGCGGCGTCCAGCCGGGTGGCCGTGGCCAAGGCGGTCTCTCCGTCCCCGGCCATCATCGCCGATGTCAGGATGAAATGGAGATTGTGGGGGTAATACCCGTACTCATAGAGGGGCGGAGCATTGCCGCTTGCGATGTATAGCTCATCAGCCTGCGCCGCAGCCAGATTCGACTCCATGGACCGTTTCCACTGGCCGGTCAGGTACCAAAGATGGGAAGGCATGTGGACGAGGTGACCGGATTGTGGGGCGAGCCCGGGCAGGTGTTCGGCCGTCTCGATTGCGCGCCAGGGATCGTCCGACGCTTCGGTTGCATGGATGTAGAGATGGATCGCGTGGACGAATTCCGGATTGCGGTCCAGCACCGCCTCCAGCAGCGTGATCACGTCCGCCGTCCGGCCTTTCGGCGTGTGCCCGTCTGCCTGCCAATAATCCCAGGGCTGGGTGTTCATGGCGGCCTCGGCGGCAAGCGAGAGAACAAGGTCGTCATTCGGAAACCGCACGGCCGCCAGCGCCATTGCATCTGCGAACGCAGCCGGGTCTTCCGTCACACCACCATCTTCCGTGCGCGGATACCGCGCGACCATGGCGTCGATCAGCACCTGCTCCAGAACAGGGGCCCCGGCGGCGCGGAGCTTTGCTGCCTGCGCCGCATCATGCGCCAGTTCGAGCACGTCCTCGCCGACGGCGAGATTGAGATTGCTGCCGCGCGCGAACGCTTCACCCCAGTGGCACATCGCGCAGTCCGGGTCAGCCGCTTGCGCCTGGCGGAACACCTCAATGGCTGCGTCGTGATTGAAGCTGATGACAAGGGACAGGCCCAGGTCGAACAGATCCTGAGCATCGGCAGATCCGGTTGTGACCGGATAGGTCATGATCGGCGCGGTCAGGCCAGCAGCGAATTTATTGCCGACCTGTCCGGACTCGGCATATGCGCGCGCCGCTCCGAGAAACAGGCTGAGACGACGGGCGCTGCCTTCGCTGCCAAGACAGGACTCGCCCGACAGCAGGACGGGGTCCGGAAAGGGGGCCTGTCGGGGCGTCTCGGCCAGATCCACGCCGCCGAGCGCGAGCACGGCAGCGGTAAGAATAGTGCCCGTTTTCCAGTAGGCCATGCGGTATCCCCTTTTCTCCCAGGAGGGGAAAGTACCGCAGGTCCGTCAATCTGTCATGGGCGGGGGCTTTCGCACGTCGTAATGCACAGCCCGTAGAGCCTGTGCGCTAGAGTACGTTCTTCAGGCCGACCTTCATGTCGAGGGCGGTGTAGACATGCTCGCCATCGACATAGACGCGGCCATCCGCGATGCCGAGATTCAGCTTGCCGCGGCGCACGCGCTTGATGTCGATGACATAGCGGACCAGCTTCTTGTCAGGCGTGATTTCACCGGTGAACTTCACTTCGCCGACGCCGAGCGCGCGGCCCTTGCCGGGGCTGCCGGACCAGCCGAGCCAGTACCCGACGGCCTGCCACATGGCATCAAGGCCAAGACAGCCGGGCATCACCGGGTCGCCCGGGAAGTGGCATTCGAAGAACCAGAGGTCCGGCGTGATGTCGAGCTCGCCGATGACGCTGCCCTTGCCATACTCGCCACCATCCATGGTGATCTCGGTAATGCGGTCCATCATCAGCATTGGCGGGACGGGCAGCTGGGCATTGCCGGGTCCGAAATAGCCGCCCGCGCCGGATTTCAGCAGGTCTTCCTTGGAATAGGAGGATTGGGGCGTGTGGTAGTCGTGCGGTCCGGACATGGCGGTTCCCTTGTTCATTCAAGCGCAAGTGGCCGTTCGAGCCTGTGCGGCCCGGCTTGTCAACTCTGATGGGATGTTGGCGGGTGCTGGTTTACAGCGCAGCGGCGCTGGTATTGTCGCCCCAGAGCGCCGTCGTTGGCACGAAGCCCTTGTAGTGACTGGCCGATACCTTGCACCAGCCCTGACCGCATGGCCCGAGTTCGACCAGCACAGTGGCTTCAAGGCGCGCGACCTTCGGGCTCATCGCGTCCGGCTCCTTGTGCATGACCGTATCGGACTGGACCATGGCGATGGTGTCAGGCTCCAGCATGCGGGCATGAACCCAGACTTCAGCACCTTCCGGGTCTCGCACGCGGCGCCAGTTCTGGCTTTCCTTGATGATGAGCAGGGGCAGGCCCTTGCGCTCATACCGCCAGACTATCGGATGGTCCCGGCTGGGCCCAGCGCGGCCATTCACGGCATTGTATTTCAGCGTTTCGAAGCGCGGCACTTCCTTGCCGGAAAATTTGCTGACGCGGACATAGTCAGCCCCTTGCGCAAACGCAGCAGCGCTCGCGACGAGAAAGCCCGTTAATATGACTACTGCCCGCTTCATGTGCAGTCTTTTCCCATGTCTGCGAGGGGCTAGAATTCCATAGCCAAATGAATCTTGTGTAAAACATGAAGCGTTGGCGTGTCCCGATCCCTCTGCTAAGGCCCGATTGAGAATATTTGCAAAAAGAGTCCCTATGTCCGCGAAGAAGCTGAAAGTTGTCGTCACCCGCAAGCTGCCCGCCCCAGTCGAACTGCGCCTGAAAGAGCTGTTCGATGCGAGGCTGAATGACGACGACCACCCCTTCACGCAGGAAGAACTGGTCGAGGCGATGCAGAGCGCCGATGTTCTGGTGCCCACCGTTACGGACCGTCTGGACGGCCGCGTCATGGCCCGCGCGGGAGAGCAGCTGCGCCTGATCGCCCAGTTCGGGGCAGGGGTCGACAATATCGACGTGCAGAGCGCGGTACAGCGCGGCATCACGGTAACGAACACGCCCGGCGTGCTGACCGATGATACGGCCGATGTCGCCATGGCGCTGATCCTGTCTGTGCCCCGCCGCCTGTTCGAGGGCGCCGAAGTGATGAATTCTGGCGGCTTTGATGGCTGGACCCCCACCTGGATGATGGGGCGCCGGCTGGCAGGCAAGCGGCTCGGCATCATCGGCATGGGCCGGATTGGCCAGGCCGTTGCGCGCCGCGCCAAGGCGTTTGGCCTTCAGATCCATTATCACAACCGCAAGCCGGTCAGCCCGCGCATCGAAGAATTGCTGGAAGCAACATATTGGGACAGTCTCGACCAGATGCTGTCACGCATGGACATTGTCTCGGTGAATTGCCCGCATACGCCGGCGACTTTCCACCTGATGAATGCGCGCCGGATCGAACTGATGAAGCCGGAAGCCTATATCGTGAATACCGCGCGCGGTGAGGTGATCGACGAGGCCGCACTGGCCCGCGCGCTGAAGGCAGGCAAGATCGCCGGCGCAGGCCTCGACGTGTTCGAGCGCGAGCCGACAGTGAACGAGGAATTGTTCGGCCTGCCGAATGTCGTGCTTCTGCCGCACATGGGCTCGGCGACGATCGAGGGCCGCACCGAAATGGGCGAGAAGGTCATCATCAACATCAAGACCTTCGCCGACGGCCACCGCCCACCAGACCGCGTAATCCCGTCGATTCTGTAGAATTTGCACAATTAGAGGTTGACGTTTCCTGACCGGTTTTCCAGTCTCCGCTGGTACGGGGAGGGTCCATTTGGTGTTGCGTATCCTGGCGGTTCTGGCCGCCATTTTTCTTTGTGGTCCAGCGTTCGCGCAGGAGCCCGACCCTCCAACCCTCGAAGAATTCCTGAGCGATCTGGATTTCTGGAGTCCGGAATTGTCGCCATCTGGCCGTTATATGTCAGGTGTGCGCCGCGTCGAAGGCGAGGACTTCCTGGTGATGCTGGATCTTGATGATCCGGCGCCGACACTCGATGCGACCAATCTGGGGGATTTCTACATCCGCTGGGTCGACTGGATCAGCGATGATCGATTGTTGGTCGCGCTGACGGGATACATCGACATCCGGTCTGGTCGCCCCATGTCCCGCCAGGAATTGCGAGACTGGGATGAGGACAGTCGGACTATTCCTACACCCTTTTCCCGACTGGTCTCCGTGGAGCGAGAGACCGGGAAGACGGTGGCCATGTTCCAGGAAGAGAAAAGCCTGCACCGGAACTTCTATCTGACCTCGGTGACGGACATGTTGCCGAATGATCCGGACCATATCCTGATGCCCGCACGCCTGGACGGAGATCTCGACTTGTTCAAGGTCAATGTCACCGACGGCACAGTCGAGCGGATCGCGACAGGAACGAAAAACACCTATGAGTGGTACACAGACCGCAATGGGGAGCCAGCCTTTCGCCTGAATGTAAATTCGCGGGGCACAGTGATTTATATCTATGCGCGCGAAGACCGGAAAAACGGCTCGACCAAATGGCGAAAGATCCGAACGGTACGCCTCAAATCGCGCCAGAATGACGAGGCGGCGCTAGACTTCCAAGTGCTTTATCCCGGTCCTACAGAGACGACCTACTATGTGTCCGCCCGGCCGGATGACGAAGACAAGGCTGGCATCTATCTTTACGATTTCGAGCGGGATGAAATTGTCGAAACTGTTCGTAAGCATGAAGAGGTCGATATTGAAGATGGATTCTTCAATACCGAAACTCAAGAATTGGTGGGAGTGTTCTATTATGATGACCGCCTCGTCATCGAGATGGACGATCCCCTGATCCAGAGCCACCTGGACGGGTTGAACACGTATTTCGGGAATGAGGCCAATGTGATCCCGCTTGATGCCAGCGAAGATGGCAAACGATGGCTGCTCAAGGCCGTCGGGCCGCGCGAACCAGGTTCGTATCATATCTACAATCTGGACACCGCCTGGGCGACGGAACTCGGTAACCAGCGCAAGCGCCTCAACGATAAGACGTTCGGCGCCACCGATGTCATCACGTATACGGCGCGCGACGGACTGGAATTGCGTGGATACCTCACCCGTCCCCCGATGGCTGAAGGTGCGCCTCCGCCCCCGCTGGTCGTGATGCCGCATGGTGGTCCTGAAATGCGGGACATGGTCACGTTCGATCAGGACGTGCAAATTCTTGTGGCGCGCGGATACCAAGTGTTCCAACCCAATTTCCGTGGCTCTTCCGGCTTCGGGAAGGCATTCGCTGACAAGGGGCGGCGGCAATGGGGGCGTGCCATGCAGACCGATGTGGAAGATGGATTTGACCATCTTGTGGCCGAGGGCTTGGCGGAAGCAGACCGCGCGTGCATTTTCGGTTTTTCTTATGGCGGGTATGCCGCGATGGCGGCCGCCACGCTGACCCCCGAAAAGTACCAATGTGTGATTGCTGCGGCAGGGGTCAGTGACTTACATGCATTCCTGCGTCGCGAACGACGTGAAGAGGGTAGCAATTCCGAAGCCTATCAGTACTGGGTCGCTCATATTGGCCACCCGGGGCGAGACAAAGAGACCATCAAAGCAGTTTCGCCGGTCGAGCATGCGGGCAATCTGTCACGACCTCTTCTGATCCTGCATGGCAAGGATGATGGTGTGGTCGACTACGAACAAGCCGAACGTATGGAGAAGGCCTTACGCAAAGCAGGTAAGTTCTTCCGGCTCGTGACGCTGGAAAACTCCTCTCATTCCTACATGCCGGAAGAGGATGAGCTGATCTACTATACCGAGATACTCGCCTTTCTGGAGACGTATTTGCCGGTCAACTGAATGAACGGAATTCAGTCCAGCGCGCCGATATATGGCAGGCCGCGATACTTGCCGGCGTCGTCCATGCCATAGCCGACAAGGTAGCGCCCGGGTGCATCAATGGCGCAATAGTCGACACCGTTTTCGCCGCGCGGGGCCCAGGGTTTCTGGGTGAGGGCGCAGGTGATGACTTCGCGCGCGCCCTTGGCCAGCATGTGTGTTTTGGCGAAGGCCAGTGTCCGGCCCGTGTCGAACACATCATCCAGAATGATCACGCCCTTGTCCTTCACTGAGCGGGCAAGGTCTGCGCGCACGACGACCCGGCCGGAGCTTTCCCGCGCATCGCGATAGGATTCCAGCCAGATGACGTCGAGCGTCGGGTGAATGTCGCGGCGGGCGAGGGCCTTCATCAGGTCTGAAGTGAAGGGGGTGGCGCCAATCAGGATCGAGACCACGGTCCATTCCCCGGTCAGGCGCGGGGCCAGTGTCTCAGCTAGTTTGTCGATCTCTGTCAGAAGTTCGTCTTCCGGCACGATCACCTCAATTTTCGGCATGTCGGTCATTCTTCGGCGGCGTCCATCTCGGCTGAATTGGCGGTATCGTTGGGCAATTCCGGTTCGGGGGCGTCTTCTGGAATCTCGGACAGGTCCACGAATTTGAGTTCGATCTCGAAGCTTTCCATCGGCGCCTGCTCTACCACCACACGGAAGCTGCCGGATTCGCCTGCGTCCAGCTGCGCCGGGCTGATGCGGCCATAGGTGGTGGCAACGATGATGCCGATCTCGTCTTTCAGATCCACACGCACGGCAGGGGAGTCGACCGTGGATCGGGAGATGTTCAAAGCCTTGCCGGATACTGTGACGATCGGGATCGTGTCGTTAAAGGTACGGCTGCGCTCGATGTCTTCGAATTCCAACCCGAACCGGTTCACCTTGAACCCGATCTGCTTGTAGGCGCTGCCCGCTTCAGGCCACAGCTTCACGACTTCGTTGCGGTATACGATGGCGCCGACGCCGAGGGCAAAGAAGATCGCCGCCGTGATGAGCCAGGAGAGCAGGGCGGCCGTGCGGCTGCGACGACGCCGCTGGGCGCGAACTTTCTCGCGATAGATTTCATGTGCGGCGGCAGGTGTACGGCGCACGGTTTCATCAAGATGTTTGGGCTCAACAAACCACGATCCGCCACAGGCGGCGCACTTCACGGTGCGGCCGCTTTCACCGATTGTTGAGTCATCGGCGAAATACTGGGTTTCACAATGGGGACAAGTGAGGATCATGACTTGGTGTTTCCCGCAATTCGCCCCAATAATCCACTCGAACGAGCACAGGATAGGAGCTGATGACTCTTCCCCGCCATGACCTTTTTGACGATGTCGCCGTGCGCCTTGATGGCGTCTCGCTGCGTTACGACACGTCGGAAGACATCCTTAGCGGGATTGATCTTGTCCTGAAACCCGGATCGTTCAGCTTTCTGACCGGGGCATCGGGCGCAGGCAAGACCAGCCTGCTGAAACTGCTCTATCTGGCGCTGAAGCCGACGCATGGCGAAGTCTCCCTGTTCGGCCGGCCGACCAGCCGTCTGACACGCGACCAGCTCTCCGCGCTGCGCCGCCGGGTGGGGGTCGTGTTCCAGGAATTCCGCCTGCTGGACCATCTGACGGCATATGAGAACGTCGCGCTGCCTCTGCGCGTCCTGGGGCGCAAGGAAGCGAGTTATCGCCACGATGTTGAGGAGCTTCTGGCCTGGGTTGGTCTTGGGGAGCGCATGCATTCGCGCCCGCCAACCCTGTCCGGCGGTGAGCAGCAGCGAGTCGCCATCGCCCGCGCCGTCGTGACCCAGCCGGATATCCTGATTGCGGACGAACCGACCGGCAACGTTGATCCGGAAATGGGCGCCCGCCTGATGCGCCTGTTCCTTGAGCTGAACAAGCGCCGGGCCACAACAGTGATCATCGCCACGCATGATCTGGGACTGGTGCGACAGGTCGATGCGCCGGTGTTCCGGCTGCAGCATGGCCTGCTGGTTCAGGATGTCGAATATGGCCCGGCTGCGCGGCGCCGGACTGATATCGTGAAGACGGTGGACTAGGTATGGCGAAGGAAACCCCGCTTCTGCCGGTAGAGGATGCGCGCGAAATGGCGTTGTTCTTTGTTGTCGGTGCGCTGTGCTTTCTGGCCGCGCTGGCGACACTTTCGGCAAAATCGACTTATGGTGCGGCGCGCAGCTGGACGGCGGAAGTTGAGGGTGAACTGACTGTGTCCCTTCCCGATGCAGACCGGCGCGGCGCCGAGGACGCGCGGCAATTGATTGAGGCGACGGACGGCGTGCGTGAAGCGCGGCTGCTGTCGAAGCAGGAAATTGACGCGCTACTGGAACCGAACTTTGGCAGCCGCGGCCTGCCGGAAAGCCTGCCCCTGCCGCAGCTGATCGCCGTGACCGCAGAACCCGACGCGCAGTTCATGGGCCCGACATTGGAACGCCGGTTGACGGAGGCCGGATATGCACATGCCGTGGACGAACATGCCGATTGGGCGGGCGATGTCCGGCGAATGCTGGCGATTGCGCGGCTGGTTGCGCTGACGGCGGTTGCGTTGCTGGCGTCCACGGCTGTGGCCGTGATCGCCTTTGCAACGCATGCGGCACTGTTGGCCCGGCGGGACATTGTTGACGTGCTGCATCTGGCCGGCGCGCGGGATCGCTATATCGCCGGCCTGTTCGAACGGCGCTTCTGGTTGCTGGGCCTCAGGGCAGGGGCAGTTGGCGCTTTGCTGGCGCTCGGCGCAGCAGCAGCGATGATTTTCGGGGTTCATTCCAGCGGCGCGCGGTCAGGTCTTTTGCCCGTGCTGAGTCTCGATATTGTCGATCTGCTGATTCTGGTTCTGACGCCGGTCATTGCCGGCCTTGCTGCGCGGATTGCCGCGCGTGTTACAGTTATCCGTTCCCTGAAGAGTGTGATGTGAGCGGCGAACGACGATTGCGAAAACGACGTATCGGTGTGGTGCCCGCCCTGCTTCTGGCGGGGCTGCTGCTTGCCGTCGGCGATTTCATCCTGTTCGCAAACCGCGTGGCGGGCGTCGATCATTCGCCCGACGTCACGGCAGATGCGATCGTCGCGCTGACAGGGGGGTCAGGACTTCGCATCGCGGCAGGCATCGACCTTGTTGCAGATGGGCGCGGCAGCCGAATGCTGATTTCCGGTGTGAACCCGGACGTGCCGAAAGCGGATCTGATCGCGCTGGCGGGCGGTTCTAAAGACGTTTGGGATTGCTGTGTCGACATCGGCTATGTGGCGGAAACGACGCTCGGCAATGCGGATGAGACTGCGGCCTGGGCCTATGAGCGGGGCTACAAAAGCCTGATCATTGTCACCTCTGACTATCACATGCCGCGCAGCCTGATCGTCCTGAAAAAGGCCATGCCGGATCTGGAGCTGGTCGCATGGCCTGTGCGCACGGTGAATGACCCGGCCCGCATCTGGAGCGATCCGAGTTCATTTCGGGGCGTGTTCCTGGAATGGGCGAAGTGGCGGGTGACGACTCTCGAAGTTTGACCTATCTGATACCTGCATGATGATGTTTCGCTCTATCCTCTTCGTGATCTGGATGTATGGCCTGATGGCCCTGCTGGGCATCCTGTTCCTGCCCGCGCTGATTCTGCCGAAATCGGTGACGTTCTGGGCGATCAGCCTGTATGCGCGCGGACTCATTTTCGGACTGCGCGTGATCTGCGGGATCGAGGTAGAGATCCGGGGCCGCCAGCACATGCCACGCGGCACGGTGCTGTATGCCGGCAAGCACAATTGCATGTTGGATGTGTTTATCCCGTTCCTAGTGATGCCCGCCCCGGCAATCATCCTGAAGCAGGAATTGCTCTGGTATCCTTTCCTTGGCTGGTACGCGCTAAAAACGGCGATGATCCCGATTGACCGGGCCGGAAACACGAGAACGCTGAAGAAGATGGTGGCCGCCGCAAAGGTGCGCGCGGAAGATGGTCGTCAGATCGTGATCTTCCCGGAAGGGACGCGCACAGAGCCCGGTGCCCCGCCCGCCTATCACGCAGCCGGAATTTCCGGCCTCGCCAAGGCGATTGAAGCGCCAATCGTGCCTGTGGCGACCAATGCCGGCCTTTGCTGGCCGGGCCGCGGCCTGAGGCGCAGCAAGGGCCGGATCGTGTACGAAATCCTGCCGCCCATTCCTGCGGGCCTGCCCCGCAAGGAATTGATGGCGCGGCTGCAGGCTGATCTGGAATCGGCCTCTGACGCACTTGTGGCTGAAGGCCGCGACGTGCAGAAACACATCGCCTCTTAAATCCTGTCAGGACTCCACATGGTCGAACCGTCCACCGCGCAGAAAAAATCCCGTTTCTGGCTGTACTTTCCATTCGTCCTTTTGCTGATCGCGATCGGCGCATGGACGGCGTACTGGTTCATCGCAAAGTCTCAGCTGGACAAGGGCATCGACCACTGGATTGCCGAGCAAAGGGCGCTGGGCGCTGAGATTGAGTATTCCAGCAAGTCTCTCGGAGGCTTCCCTTACCGATTTGAGCTTGTGGTGGACGACCCTGTATATGCAGCCCCCGCCGCGCCGCGCTGGGAAGGCGAGCAAGTGCGGCTCGTCATGCAGCCCTGGAACTGGCAGCACGTCATCGCCTATTCGCCTGGACGAAATGTGCTGACCGAAGACGATGGCATGCGGCAGACGCTGACCCTGGACAAGTCTTCCGCGGTTAGCGTGTCATGGAATTCCGAAACAATCCGCCGGATTGGTGTGCAGATGGGCAGCGCGACCGCGCTCATCGAGGGAGAATCCTATGAGGCGGCGAACTTCTCCCTGAACCTCGCGCCCCGCATGGGCTCGGAAGACGATTTGATGATCGCGCTGCAATGGGACCGGTTGACGATCAATGGCGCGCCGGAAGGAGCCGAATTTCTGGGCGACACGCTCGGGCCCTCTCGGTTGATTGGCGAGGTTCGTGAATTCTTTCCCGCTTGGATTCGGAGCGGAGGAAATGCCGACCGGCTGCATCGCGCGCTGATCGACGCCGATGGCGGTGTGGAGATCGCACAGGGCCTGCTCGATTGGGGGCCTCTGGATCTTGGCGTGAAAGGCGATGTGGCATTCGAGGACGGTGTGGCCAATGGCTCTATGGGCGTTCGGATCGACAATGCGGACGAACTGCGTGAGGCGCTGGAATCGTCCGGCCGGCTCGGCCAGCAGGAAAACGCCATGCTGACCATGCTTGAAACCTCGTCTGCCGACGGCGGCTTCCTGACCTTCACCATCAAGGATGATGAGGTGAAGATGGGATTGGTGCCGCTGGGCCGTTTGCCGGGGCCGGGTTCTTGACCGCGCCCTCGCGGCGGAAACTGAAGGCGGCCTGTGAAACCCTGGCCGCTGCCGATCCTGCGCTGTCCCGCGCATATGACGAATTGGGCGTTCCGACATGGCGGGTGGGCGAGCCTTGCTACGCCGCGCTCTGCCGCCTGATCGCGTATCAGCAATTATCGACGAAAGCAGCCGGCACGATCTGGGGGCGAACCGAAGCCTTTTTCGGGCAGGTGACGCCAGACGCCGTACTGGCAGCAGACCCGGAAGACATTCGCGCGTGCGGAATGTCCCGCCCCAAGGTGCGCCACATGGTGTCCATCGCAGAAGCAATCAATTCCGGGTCTCTGGACCTGGAGCGTGTATGTGCCTCCGATCTCGACATAGCGCGCAAGGAATTGGTGTCGGTGAAGGGGATCGGCCCGTGGACTGCAGAATTGTTCCTGCTCTATTCGGTGGGAGCGATGGATGCTTTTCCCGTCGGCGATGTGGGCCTGATGGAGGCACACAAACTCTTGTCCGAGGTCGAAACCCGTATGGAAATCAAGGAATTCTCCGCCCATGCCGAGGTGTGGAGGCCCTATCGGGGGGTTGCGGCCCATATGCTGTGGGGCTGGATCAATGATCTGCGTGCCAAGGCGTCACAAGCCAGTCCGCAAGCCTGATTGCCCGGAAAGCGTTGCAAAACGCCGTTTCTGTCATAATCTGATGATGTGAATCACCTAGATCAGGGGCGAGACGAAAAGGAGCTACGCCTTCAGTCGGTTCGAGCAAGCATATGTTCTCTGCTTCATGGAGGTGTTCCATGGCTGAGATTCTTTCGGCCCCACCGAGCGGTCGGCCCGCTCTGGTATTGAACGCTGATTTCAGGCCGCTCTCCTATTATCCCTTGTCCCTCTGGCCCTGGCAGGAAGTGGTGAAGGCCGTTTTCCTCGACCGTGTCGATATCATTGCAGAATATGACTATGTCGTGCGCAGCCCGAGCACGGAATTCCGCTTGCCGAGTGTCATCGCGCTGAGGGATTTTGTGCGTCAGGACAGGCCGCCCGCCTTCACCCGCTTCAACGTGTTCCTGAGAGACGGGTTTGAATGCGCCTATTGTGGCGCGACCGAGAATTTGACCTTCGATCATGTCGTTCCACGTTCAAGGGGTGGACGGACGACCTGGGAGAACATCGTGGCGGCGTGCAGCCCGTGCAATCTGCGCAAGGGTGGGAAGATGCTGCACCATACGGACATGCATCTTAAATCGCGCCCGGCCCGCCCGAACAATTACCAGCTTCAGGAAATCGGCCGCAAGTTTCCGCCGAACCACCTGCATGAGACCTGGATGGACTATCTCTATTGGGACGTCGAACTGGACGGCTGACCTTGTCAGGCCCAGTCGAAAGCAAGACGGGCCTGTTCAATATGGTCGAGCTTGGCATCAAGCGCTGACCAGTCGTCGGCCTCGGCAATGGGGTCCCAGACAGCTTCCACCTCATCTATCAGCAGGCTGACCGGAGAAGGGCCCTGAAAGTAGGTATGTTGTAGCCGTTCCGGGTGGACGGGGTTTCGCGCCACCAGGCCGTCGTGCACCGGCGCGAAACTATCGTCCGTATAGAGCGATGCCTGTGGCGATGCCTTCGCCCGCGCTTCGCTTTCGCGTCCGCCGAACCAGTCAAAGAAAGTTTGCGGCCAGCTGGCCCCAGATTGCGTCATCCAGGCATAGAAGGCTTGGAGGAATTCCGTATCCATCTGCGGATCATCCAGCGGGGCGATCCCGAGCAGAGCGTGAGTGTGGGTGACAAAGCTCTCCTGATAGGCGCGTTCATAGGGTTTCAGGCCGGTTGCGAGATCTTCCGCCGACGCCAGCGGAAGGAGCGCAGAGGCCAGCTGTTGAAGTGCCCAGCCGCCCTGAAGAGGCTGTCGACCAAAGCGATAGAGACCCTGCTGATCGAAATAGGCCGCGGTAAAGTTCGGATCAGACACAGGCAGGAACCGCCATGGTCCAAAATCGAAGGTCTCTCCGGTGATGTTGAAATTATCCGTGTTCATCACCCCGTGTACAAAACCAGCGGCCATCCACTGGCCAATCATGCGGCCAGTCGCGGACGAAATGGCGGCCAGCATGTTGACCGCTTTCTGCGCCATGTTGGCGTCGTCGGCATCCGGATGGAAATGCGCCACCACATAATCGACCAGCCGGGCGAGATCCTTGTCCTGTTCGAGATAGGCGAGACGCTGGAAACTGCCGAACCGGATATGGCTGTGAGAGAGGCGGGTGAGGACAGCTGATCGTGTGGGGGACGGCTCATCATTTCGGGCCAGCTGTTCGCCAGTCTCGATGACCGCAAAGGGCTTGGACGTGTTCACCCCCAAAGCCTCAAGATAATTGGCAGCCAGGATTTCGCGGACGCCACCTTTCAGAGTCAGTCGGCCATCCCCCTGCCGGCTCCATGGCGTCTGGCCAGAGCCCTTTGTGCCGAGATCGAGAAGGCGGGACTGCTGGTCACGCACCTGCGCGAACAGGAAGCCCCGACCGTCGCCCAGTTGCGGATTGTAGGTGCCGAACTGGTGGCCGTGATAGCGCAGGGCCAGGGGACGTTCGAGATTATCCGGCAATGGATCGAACCGCCCGAAATGGGCGACCCGCTCGGGTGGGCTGAGCTGGCCGAGGCCGATATCCGATGCCCACCGGTCATTCCAGTATCGCAGCTCATGCTTCGGGAAGTCCGCCGGATCGACAGGGTCCGCGATGAAGTCGGCAATCTCGAGAATCGGGGGGGAATGGGTCATGGTTTGTACATAGGCGCTGAATGCAAAAAGGGCGACCCGCAGGCCGCCCTTTCCAGTAAGTCTCGATGAGACCTGTATCCTAGTATTCGTAGGTCAGCTCCAGACCGACGAGGCGGCCTTTCTTGAGCGGGGAGAACGTACCACCTGCCGGCAGACCCATGTACGGGTAGTTGTTGCCGGTCGAGAGTGGGCCCGGGAATGGCAGCTGGGTGTCATTCCCCGCCTGCACTTCGTCGAGCAGGTTCTTGCCGTAGATGGAGGCTGCAAGACCGTCGATCGGGGTTTCCCAAGTCAGGTTTGCGTCCAGCATGTTGGCAGACTGAATCCAGCCGAAGTTGCTGTCCGTGTACGCAATGCGGTCGCGGAACTGATAGTTCACCTGACCAACCAGAGCGCCACCATCACCAAGGTCTACGTCCTTGATCAGGCCGACACCCCAGGTCGCTTGTGGAACACGCGGCAGGTCCAGTGCGAGGTCGCTTGAGCCAACAACACCGTCAGCATCCAGATCGAAGAAGACATCGTCATACGACGCGTCGATCATGCCGACATTGAAGGTTGCGAGCCAAGATTCGCCGATGGCGACGCGGCCGTCCACTTCGACACCGGTGATGGATGCATCAGCAGTGTTGATGATGTTCTGCACAACGCCGGAAGCACCAGCGGTGTTGACCTCACGCTGCATGTTCTGGATCGCCGTGTGGAACAGGGCGCCGTTGACTTGAACGCGGCCGTCTTCGCTGCTGGTTTTGAAACCAACTTCGAATGCGTCAACTTCTTCCTCGTCAAATCCGAACTCACCCGTTGCGGCAACGAACTGATAGAAGATCGGGATATCGGTGATGCGGAAGTTGTAACCGCCAGACCGGAAGCCCTTGGTGTAGTGTGCGTAGGTCTGCAGGTTGTCGGTCCAGAAGTATTGCAGGCCGAGTTTCGGTGTCCAGTTGGACCACTCATTGCCATCGCTGAAGCCGTTTGGCTCCTGTGCAACACCGCCAGTGATCAGCGAGATCAGGGCATTCGTGCCGTCTGGCGAACAGGTGCCGCTCACAACAGAACATTCGTTACGCGGACGGATGTAAATGACGTCTGCGTCCTTCTCTTCGTTGGAGTAGCGCAGGCCGAAGGTTGCGACCAGCTTTTCCGTGAAGGAATAGTCTACGTTCGCGAATGCACCCCAGACCGTGTGATCCTGGCGGCCACCACCATAGAAGCCCCACGGAATAGATGCCGGCAGCGCAGCCGGGCGGGTCGTCGGCAGGTTGCGGGTTTCCGTGTAGGCGATTTCCTGTTCGAAATAGTACACGCCCGTGGTCACGTCTGCCTGGCCGAACGTACCTGCATAGCGCAGCTCGTTCGAGAATTGCTCCTGAGTGAACTCGGAACCGGAATGGAAGAGCGTGAATGGTGTCGCGTCGATGTCACCCACAGTGGCTGAATCGAGATCGCGATAACCGAAGATGTTAGTGATACGGCCATTGCCGAAATCAACGTCATAGTCGGTGCGGATTGAGCCGAAGATGGTCTCGGCTTCTGCGAGGCCTGGCTCGTTGATCGAGAAGTCGAAGGTTTCACGATCGAAATAGGAACGGTTCTGGCCGGTGGGTCCGTCGCCGCGGCTATCGGTGTATTCGAGCTTGCCGAGCACGCTGAGGCGTTCTGTTGGCGTGAATTCCAGTGCGCCGCGATAGGTTGCGGTCTGGAGTTCGCCGTGATTGTCGCCATTGAACTGGTTTTCGAAGTAGCCGGCATCGGTCGTGTAGGACGCACCGATCTTACCGTTCAGAAGGCCTTCGATCAGCGGACCGGAGACATAGCCCTGTACGGTCGCGCTGGCGCCGCCACGATCTTCGTCAACCGGACCGTCGACTTTCGCGCCGACCTTGTAGGTGAACTCGTCCGACGGATTGCCGGTGTTCAGAACCACGGCACCACCAGTCGTGTTCCGACCGAACAGAAGACCTTGCGGGCCGCGGAGGATTTCGATGCTGTCGACGTCGAACAGGTCAACCACAACACCGGTGTTCACGCCGATGTATACGCCATCGATGAACACGCCGACGGCAGGGTCGATGGATGGAATGGAAGAGTTCACGCCCAGACCGCGGATGGCGAAGTTCGCAGAACCGCGGGAGGTGCCAACGTCATCAAGAGACACGTTTGGCGAGGAATAGGACAGGCTTTCCAGCGTCGTAACGTTGAGCGCGTCCAGCGTGTCAGAGTTGAAAGCGGTGACGGCCACAGGCACGTCCTGGACGTTCTCGACGTCCTTTTTCTTGGTCGCGGTGACGGTGACCGTACCAAGCACGCGGTCGATCGCAGACTCGCGATCCGCTGCGGTTTCAGGCGCGGTTTGAGCGTCCTGAGCCTGAGCGTTGCCCGCAATTAAGAGGACGGCAGAAGCCGTCGCAAACAAAGAGTGTTTGAGATGCATAGCAGTTTCCTGATTGTATGTGTCTAGTTCCGGGAGGGTATTTCGGAGGCCGCTCTTCGTGGCGGCTTGGCCTTAAAGCTAATCATTTCACGTCGAGATTCAGCCTGAATTTCCGGTGAGCCAGCGGGATTCTTGCCAACTGTAACATTTACGCCACAATCCAAGCGATTCTGACCGAAAATGTGCAGTTTGTGGCGTAACTGAGACACCCTCATCTAATTCCGACAACGTTGTAATGGCAATCCATTGCAATTTCGGCCTCAGATTTGTTGCGGCGCACAACATTATACCCCTGTTCCGTTGGGGTGGGCAGCATATTCTGACCCCGAGTGAGACACGAACCGGTCACCCAGATACCGGTCGCTCACAATACGGGAGGAAATATATGAAACACCAATTCAAACTGTGGCTCAGTGCGTCTTGCGTTGCGATGGCGGTCGGCATGCCGGCGGTCGCGCAAGAGGAAGATGCGGAGGCACGCCAGGATACCGTCGTGGTGACGGGATCGTTCATCGCCGGAACGCCAGAGGACGCAGCGCTGCCGGTAGATGTGCTCACAGCCGGTGAATTGAAGCTCGAAGGCTCGCCCAGCGTGTCTGAGCTTATTCGCAACCTTGGCGTGTCTTCCGGTGTGGACGGACAAACCAACCAGTTCGCCTCGAACGGCCTGGAAGGAACGTCAAACGTCAACCTGCGTGGCCTTGGACCTGGACGGACCCTGGTCCTGCTGAATGGCAAGCGCCAGACATTCTCGCCTTACAGCGTGGGTGAGCAGGCACAGCTCTTTGTCGATACGAACATGATCCCATCTGCCGCCATTGGCCGGATCGAAGTTCTGAAAGACGGTGCAGCGGCCCTTTACGGCTCCGATGCGATTGCCGGTGTGGTGAACTTCATCACGCGCAATGATCTGGACGGGTTCGAAGTCGGAGGCAGCTTCCAGCAGTTCGACGGTTCGGACGGCGAGTACGACGTATCTGCTGCCTGGGGCAAGCAGGGCGGCGACTGGAACTTCATCATTTCGGCTGGCTACCAGTACCGGAACGAAGTGCCACTTCTGGAAAAAGACTGGGCCATTCTGGACATCACTCAAAACCCGGTCGGTGGTTTCTCGTCCCTGTCCAATCCAGGTCGCTATGTGGCTCTGGGCCTGACAGGCAGCGGTGTTGGACCGATTGGCGCAGTCAATCGTGAAGCGGGCTGTACGGACGTTGGCGGAGTGGTGAACCCGGCAAACGACCAATGCTATTTCCAGTTCACCCAGTTCGACAATCTGGTTGAGGAAGAAGAACGCTATCAGGTCTTCGCAGAGTTCAACCGCGAATTCAGCAACGGAATTGGTCTGCACCTTGAGGCGCTTTACGGCATGACAGATGTGCCGTCCTGGAAGACCTCTCCGTCTTACCCGCCACAGGAACTGGCAACCCAAGTTGTTCCGGTTACGAACCCAGGCTTCCAGCAATACATTGCAGACAATCCCGGCGACTTCCCGGCTGGCACACTCGCTGCACTGTACATCGGTCGTTCGTTCGGCTGGGGCGGCTTCCCGGGCACGGGCGGCGCGCAGGAAGGCTTCCGCGAGCATGAAACGCTCCGGCTTGCCGGTGAACTCGACGGCACGTTCGAGAACGGCATCAACTGGGCGGCCAGCCTCGGCTATAGTGAAGCCTCTGCAGACCGGAATACGAACGACACCTACATCCTCGGCTTCACGGCTGCTCTGAACGGATTTGGTGTCTGTACGGATCCGATCACGGGTAACGACCCGGCAACCGGCACACAGCCATTTGCAGCAGGTTATACCGGTTCGCTGGTGGCGGGTGCGGGCGCCTGTGAATACTACAACCCGTTCTCCAACGCCATCGCGTCAAATGCCATTACGGGCGAAGCAAACCCGTCCTATGTTCCGGGGCTTGAAAACTCCGCAACGCTGGCAGACTGGATGACAGATGGTCAGTTCACGGCTGCAGAAACCAGCCTGCTTGTGTTTGACGCCGTGATGAACGGTCAATCGAACGTCCAGGCCGCTGGCGGATCTGTTGGTTGGGCTGCCGGTTTCCAGATTCGTCAGGAAACCTACACGCTCACGCCTAACAATCTGAACAATCTGAACATCACACCCGGACCGGGTGGCACAGGTCCGTTCTCGTTCCTGGCCGGCTTTACGCCAGCTGATCGCGACCAGACGATTTATGCCGCATTCGGTGAACTCCAGATCCCGTTGTTTGAGGATCTCGATGTTCAGGTTGCCATGCGGTATGAAGACTATGGTGGCGATGTCGGCTCGACCTTCGACCCGAAAGTTGCAGCCAAGTGGGAAGTCAATGATGCCTTCTCCCTGCGCGGCTCCGCTCAGACCTCGTTCAAGGGGCCAACGCTGAACCAGCTGGCAGGTAACGTCACGACACTGCAGTTCGTCGCACCGACCTCCGCCTTCAAAGCGGTGGACCAGTTCGGCAACCCGCAGCTGTCGCCTGAAAGTGCCTTCAGCTTCAACATCGGTGGTATCTATCAGCAGGGCGGTTTCAGCGCCTCGCTTGATTACTACAATTTCGACTTCTCTGATCCGATCATCGTGGAAGATCAGGCATCGATCGTGAATGCTGCCCTGGCGGCGATTGCGGCGGGTGACACTGAAAATGCGATCCTGGAGCGTATCACGTTCACGGATAACAACAGCGATGGCATCAATCAGGCAAACGAGATTGCCCGTGTTGAAACCAACATCGTCAATGGTCCGGACATCAAGACATCCGGCTTCGACGTACGGGTAGAGAATGTCTGGGATGACGCATTTGCAGGCGGCGAATTCTCGCTGGGCGCAGAGGCTTCATACATCCTGGAATATGATGTCGCCGACTTCGAGATCGAAGGCGTGGTCATCCCGGGCGGTGACCGTGTGGATCAGTTCAACCGGTCCAACTTCTCTCGGTCCCTGCCGAGCTGGAAAGCGAACGTGTTCGCCAACCTCTCGACCGGCGATCACAATTTCCGCGGTGTCATGCGCTACATCGACTCTTATGAGGACGAGCGTGGCGACCTGACCGGTAACGGTACGACAGATATCGACAGCCAGACCACGTTTGACCTGTTCTACACGTGGCAGTCCACAGCGTGGGATCTGGACCTCGGCCTGTCAGTGGTGAACGTAACGGATGAAGATCCGCCATTCGCCCAGTTCGACCTGAACTATGACCCGTACACACACAATCCGTTTGGCCGCACATTCAAGATCAGTGTGACCAAGCGTTTCGGCGGCAGCAACTGATTGCCATCGAATGCAGCACTGGAGGCGGTCTTCGGATCGCCTCCTTTTTTATGCGCGATCAAATGGAGCCGAGCGCTTTTCCGGCTTCAACGCCAGCATCGCGAATTGCGATGCGGACAGAGTCCGACAGGGCTGTCATGTTCATGAACCCATGCACCATGCCGGGATGCTCGCGGACGCTGACCTTCACGCCAAAGCTCGCCATCTTGTCGGCGTAAGCAAGCCCTTCATCCTTTAACGGATCCCATCCACACAGCACAAAGTGAGCTGGGGGCAGTCCCTTGAAGGAGACGGGGTCTGCGAACAGGGGCGAAACGCGGGGATCCATCCGCTCTGCATCGCTGCCAATATAGGCATCGCGGAAATATTCGAACAGATTGGCGGAGATGAAGAAGCCGCCTTCCTGAAAGGTCATTTTCTTGGTTCGTATGTCCACGAACTGTACGAGCGGATACAGCAGCAACTGGAACTTCGGACCGGGCTTTCCGCTTCGCAGCAATTCCTGGGCGAGGAAGGCTGAAAGGTTGCCCCCCGCGCTGTCGCCGCACACAGCCAGGCGGGTGGGGTCAACGCCGCAGGCGTCTGCGTGGGCGGTAATCCAGTTCCACGCGGCGAGCGCGTCTTCATGCGCCGCCGGGAATTTGTGTTCAGGCGCAAGGCGATAATCGATGGCGATCACGCGCGCTCTCGCTCCCTCGGCCAGCCTTCGGCAGATCATGTCGTGACTGTCCAGGTCGCCCAGCACAAATCCGCCGCCATGGAAAAATAGGATTCCGGGACCGGGCGGAATTCCCGCGCCGAGCGGAGTGTAGATGCGGGCCTTCATCGGTCCTGCGGGACCGGGCAGGGTGATCAGCGAGATATTGGCCATTTCCGGCGCATCCCGCTCGATTGCACGGCTGGCCACAAAGAATTGCTGGCGCAGGCGGTCTACGGAGCCCTTCCAGTCCACTGCCGAAAAGTCCGGCATCTGGAATTTGTCCATGAATTGGCGGAAGGTGTCGTCGAAGCCCATAACAGGCTAGATGGCCCTAAAAGTTGGCCTTGTGAAGACGCCAATACGCCGCCAGAGTGACGGCATGAAAACTGTTGATGTCTTCTGGTCGTTTCGCTCGCCTTATTCCTATCTTGCAACCAAGCGGCTGCGCGCGATGGGATCGACATGGGACGTGCGTGTGCGGCCTCGCCCGGTCTATCCGATCGCGATCCGGACGCCGGAATTCTTCTCTGAGATTCGTCCACAATGGGTGCCATACCTGGTGCGAGACATCGTGCGGTTGGCCCAGTATCTGGACCTGCCGTTCGGGCCGCTGAATCCGGACCCGGTGGTCATGAATATGGTGACACGGGAGATATCACCGGACCAGCCGCATATCGGGCGGCTGACGCGGCTAGGGATTCTGGCCTGCGAAGCGGGCGATGATGCGGGCTGGGCGTTCATGGACGAAGTTTCGACCCTTATCTGGTCAGGCGGCGCATGGACCGAAGGCGATGCCCTGGCACAGGCTGCGTCGCGCGCCGGGTTCGATCTCGCTGACATGGACAAGCAACAGGATGCGGAAGCCGAGAGGCTGGAAGCGATTATTGCTGAGAACCAGGCAGCGCAGGACCCCCATCACTGGGGCGTGCCTCTGATGGTGTTCGAAGGGGAAGCATTTTTCGGGCAGGACCGCCTGGACGTTCTGGAATGGCGGCTTGAGCAGTCAGGCGTCCAGCGCCGCTGAGGCTCAGAGCCGGGACAGGCGTTCCAGCTGGCTGAGATCGCCGGAATCGAAATCTGCCGACTTCACGAATTCAGAGAAGGCGCGCCCCTTCGTGCCCTGGGGCAGTGTCTTCAGCGCGGTCACCGCCGTGACGCCCAGTTCGCACATATCGAGAGAGTCCAGCATCTTCGGGGACGGCCCGTCCGCGTTTGCGGCAAGCAGAAGCGGCATGATCTGCGGATCGGAAATGATGGACATGGCGACACCTTGCAGCGCTGATTCATCCTGATGTGTCAGGGCGCCGTGCTGCACTGGGCGTACGCGTGCATCTTCAATCGCGGCAAAGGCGATATTGATGGAGGCAAAGGAATAGTCGGTCAGTTCGCTGCCGAGATCAGCAAGGTCCGAAGCTGCCGCCATCTGTGAGGAAAACCCGGAAGCGGTATCGAAATTCTGATACCGGCTGCCTGCACACCAGCGATGGTCCGAGCGGGATGCACTCCGTAATTGCTTGCGGGTCATCTCCAACCAGACATCCACATGACGCGCATTCGCCTGGGCAAGCGTGTCCTGATGCTGGTCCAGCACCTTGCCTGCAGTGGCCAGGGCGATCCGCGCATGGTCATGGGCGTCTGCCCTCGACAGGCGGCGATCAAGATCTGCGCGGGCGCCGGGGTCAATCTGTCCAAGCGCGCGCAGAAAAGCCTCGGCCGATTTGCCTTCGAGGCCTGCATGCTGCGCGGATTCGATGACGGCGTCCGCGACGGGCAGTGGCGCGCTGGACGTGCTTTTCTTGGGCAGATTCAGCACAGCGAAGAACGCGCCAGCGACAACCAGAATCGTGATCGCGCCGAATGTCAGCGTGCTTCCGCCTGTAGATTTATCGCCACCCCGTGCGTCAAACGTCATGGTCAGTCCCCCAATTCTCTCGAAAGTGTGGGGGAGAATTCCTGACAAAGCCTTATCAGGCGGCCGCTTTGACCGCCCCGACCACGTGAGACAGGGCGCGCAGCATCAGGTCTTCCTCCAATGCCTCGGCCATGACGCGGATCAAAGGCTCGGTACCGGATTTGCGGACCACCATGCGTCCACGTTCGCCCAGCATCGCGTCAGCGTCGGAAAGTGCGGCCTTTACGGCGTCTGCCTCCAACGGGTTCGCGCCACTGAAACGAATATTGACCAATTTCTGCGGGGCGGGGTCGAACACGTTCAGCAATTCGGATGCCGGGCGCCCGTTGGCAGCCAGTGTTTTCAACACCTGCAGCGCCGCCAGCAACCCATCTCCTGTGGTCGAAACATCCGACAGGATGATGTGGCCGGATTGCTCGCCGCCGAGATTGAAGCCGTGCTGGCGCATATGTTCGCCAACATAGCGGTCGCCAACCTTGGTGCGGGCCAGCGTCAGGTCCAGACCTTTCAGGTATTCGGCGAGGCCCATATTGGACATGACAGTGGCCACCATGCCCCCGCCGGTCAGCTTTCCGGTGCGGTGCAACTCGCCAGCGATGAGTGCCATCACCTGATCGCCATCTATTTCTTCGCCGGTTTCGTCGACCACGATCACGCGGTCTGCGTCCCCGTCGAACGCGATGCCTATATCGGCCTTCGTGTCGACAACCGTTTCTTTCAGGAGGTCTGTCGCGGTTGAGCCCACACCGGCATTGATGTTCAAACCGTCTGGCTGATCTCCGATCACCGTCAGATTTGCGCCGAGCTGGCGCAGCGCGTCCGGCCCCACCTCGAACGCGGCGCCATGCGCGCAATCCAGCACGATTTTGAGCCCGGACAGATCCATGCCGTCGCCCACGGCTTGCAGGCATCGTTCGAGATAAAGCGCTGTCCCGCCGGAGAATGCATGAGGGGTTGAGACGGTGGAGGGGGCAGGGTACTCGCCCTCGAACGCGGACGCCATCGCAGCTTCAAGAGCCTCTTCGGTTTCATCCGTCAGCTTGATGCCTTCGGGGCTGAAGAGTTTGACGCCATTATCGTGTGCCTTGTTGTGAGACGCCGAGACCATCAAGCCCAGCGCGGCGCCGGTTTCGCGGGTCATCAAGGCAACGTTCGGAGTCGGCACAACACCAAGCAGAACGGGTTTCAGTCCCATGCTCGTCAGGCCGGCAATCAGGGCGGCTTCGATCATCTCGCCGGATCGACGAGTATCCCGTCCTATAACGACTTCCCGCCCGCCATTGGGGGCGAATGTGCGCGCCGCTGCAATCGCAAGTCGGAGAGCGGTTTCAGCCGTCATCGGGTGCGCGTTCACCCGGCCCCGAATACCGTCTGTCCCGAAATACTGCCGTTCCATACGCAACATCCTCCTCACATGCTTGTGGCAGGAGATTACGGAAAAATCGAGATCGGGCCTCAGGCGGGGGTCACATCGCCATAGACGATGAAATGAGGATTGTCGTATCCGCGCTCTTTCTTGCCGTAGAGCAGCGGTGAAGCATCCTCGGTCAGCACGCGACCACCTGCAGCTTCCACAACAGAATGTCCCGCTGCCGTATCCCACTCCATCGTGCGGCCCATGCGGGGATAAAGGTCTGCCTCTCCGGCTGCGATCAGACAGAATTTCAGCGATGACCCGGCACCAACCGTTTCCGCGACATTGAACTTGCCGAGCCAGTCATCCGTTTCCGCTGACCGGTGCGATTTCGACGCGACGGCCGTGAGGCCCGCTTCCGGTGCGGGGCGGATTTTCAGCGCGCTGCGCTCGGTTGGCACATCACCACCCGGCTCGACTGTTGCCTGCCAAGCCGAATTATGGCTCTCGGCGACGAACAGGCGATTGCGGGCGGGCGCATACACGACCCCCATAACCGGGCGACCATGCTCGATAATGGCAATGTTCACGGTGAACTCGCCATTCTTGTTCACAAACTCCTTTGTGCCATCCAGCGGATCAACCAGAGCGAAGCGGTGGCCGTGATCCGGCACTTTGCCATCGCTGAAGGATTCCTCGGCCACGACCGGCAGGCTTGGCTCTGCATCGGCCAGGCCTTTCAGGATAAGCACTTCCGCACGCTGGTCGGCTTCGGTCACCGGGGACGCGTCTCCTTTGCGATCCACGTCGAAATCGCTTTCATAGATTTCCATGATGAGCTTTCCGGCATCGAGGGCAATCCGGGCGAGTTGGTCGGCGGAAACGGTCAAATGTCTGGTCCTTTGCGTAAATCCGGGCTCTTCCTGTCAGCGGTGGTGGCCGAAGGCAAGTCATGCGGTTGGGTCGTGTTGACGCGAATGGTTTGCATGGGCAAGAACAGGTCATCTTCAACGCCGGAGGATCAGGATGATCTCACGTCGTCACATGCTGTTACTTGGCGGCGCAGCTGCCATGCCGTGGCCCGGTCGCGCGCAGGAAACACCGGCGATAAAACGCATCGCTCTTGTAATCGGAAATGCGGCCTATTCCGAAGGAATCGGCACGCTTTCAAACCCGATAAACGACGCCCGGGTGGTAGCCGAGGGGGTCCGCAATTGCGGCTTCCAACTCGCCACGGGTGATATTGTTCAGGACGCTGGTCGCTCTGAAATGATGAGCGCGATTCGGGACTATGTGTCGGAACTGAAAGATGCCGGACCGGACGCGATGGGCTTTTTTTATTATTCCGGTCATGGCGCCGCGCGGGAATCCGGCGGGAATTACCTGATCCCGGTTGGCGAAGCGAATGAGTTGAATGAAGCCCTGTGGGATGATTCTGTCGAACTCGACTGGCTGATGGAGCGGCTGGACGCGCTGGAAGCGCCCAGCGTGGTCGCCATTGATGCGTGTCGTAACGTGTTGAGACTGCCGGAGGCCCAACGGGCACTCGGCGGCGGCGAATCCTTCCGGGGCCTGAGGCGGACAGCCGGCGGCGCCGGCGAGCGCAACATGTTCCTGTCGTTTGCGACATGGGAAGGAGAAACCGCCAGCGATGGCCGCGCGGATGACGGAAATGGACCTTATGCGAGGGCGCTGGGCGTTCGTCTGAATGAACCCGCCACGACGGTACGGGACATGTTCGAACAGGTACGATTGGATGTGCTTGAACAGACATTCCAACGACAGGAGCCGATGAACCTCTCCCGGCTTCAGCGCCGTTCCTCCGACATCAAGATTGGCTCCTGGACGAAGGATCCTTCGGAAGCGACTGCCGGGACCTCGCGCTACCCGCTGAGGCACGCTCTCGTCATCGCCAACTCCTATTCAGCAGCGGACGAATTCAGCCTGCCAAACGTCCATCATGATGGAGAGATGGTCCGGAGTGCGCTCGATTCAGCAGGCTATGCGACCGTGTATCTGCCGGATGGAAATGAACGGGAAATCCGCGAGCAGGCGAACCATTTTGTTCAGAGACTCAACGCGGCCGGCCCGGCATCGGTAGGGCTTGTCTACTTCGCCGGGTATGGAACGTCCTTGGACGGAGAGAACGTGTTGCTGCCGGAGGGGAATATTCCTCAATCCGGATCCGACCTGCGTGAGCAAGGCATTTGGATTTCCGATCTGGTGGAACAGATGGAACAGGCATCGTCCCAGGCCATCATGATCCTGGTCGACTGCGGCAGGCCGTTCTCGCTTGGCGGTGAAAAGGGAGAAGATCCCGGCTTTTCGCATGACTTTGGCAAGGAGCGCGTTGTCCTTGCCTATGCGGATGCACCGGGAACATACCATCCGGACGGGAGGGCGCCCTCCTTGTTCGCAGACGCTTTCGCCCGGCATGTCGTCACGCCGGATCGGGTGAGCATTCAATCGGTTCTGCACCGTGTGAACAGTGATGTTCTTGAGGCATCAGACGGGCGGCAACGGCCATGGTTCCAGACGAGCCTGGATTTGCCGATCTATTTCAGGGCTGATCTGTCGGCAGAGGACTTTGAGGACGCGCCGACCGCGGAGAGATCATCACCGAATTCTCCGCGCCGGTACAAGAGACGCTAGTTCATCACGTCCAGAAGTTCGACCTCGAACATGAGATCAGCATTTGGCGGGATCGGGCCACCCGGCGTGCCTTGCGCGCCATAGGCAATGTCCGATGGGATGTACATCAGCCAGCGATCGCCCGGCTTCATCATGGCTAGCGCTTCGACCCAGCCGGGGATCAGGCGGTCTGACGGGAACAGTTCCGGCTGGCCGCGCTGGAACGCGCTGTCGAACATCTCGCCATTCTCCGCAAGCCGACCTTCATAATAGACGGCAACCATTTGTCCGTTCACGGGGCTAGCGCCAGAGGCGTCGCCGCTCTCCAGAACGACATATTGCAGCCCGGACTCGGTTTTCTCCACTTCCGGAAGGTCTGAATTCCATGGCGTGTATTTGTCCCAAGCGTCTGCGTCTGCCGTTTTCGGCTCCATCACTTCCACCAGTTCAACCTGGAAGACGAGATCGTCGCCGGCCTTGATGACGTCGCCGCGATTGGCATTGCCATAGGCAAGAGCGTTCGGAATGTAGAAGAGATAGGTGTCGCCTTCGCTCATCAGCTGCAGGCCCTGTGTCCATCCGGGGATCACCTGGTTCAGGCGGAACATGGACGGAGACCCGCGATCATAGGAGGAGTCGAACTTCTCACCGCCTGCGGTGCGGCCTTCATAGTGTACACGCACCATGTCGGTCGGCACGGGGCTCGCGCCGTCTTCCGGGCCTTCCTTCAGGATCACATATTCGAGTCCCGCCATTCCGGTTTCGACATCCGCGCTTTCTGAATTCCAGGGCAGGTGCTTGTCGAATGTGGCGTCGAGATCGGCTGTGTCATTGCCGCTGCTGCAAGCGGCGACAAGAAAAGTGGCGGTGAAGGCCGCGAGAATAGTCCGGATCATGTGTCTCTCCAGTGATCAGGTGGGATCAGTCCCGTTTAGGCGGGACAGGCTGCAAAGTCACCTCGGCAACTGACGCCAGTGTCAGAGCGACCGGGGCGGATAGCCCGCTTGCGCAAGCGCATCGATGACTTCCTGCGTGTGCTGTGCGTCGCGTGTTTCGATCAGAATATCGAACTCTGCGCCTTTGGCGGGAACATCCAGTGCGATGCGGTTGTGCGCGACTTCCATGATGTTCGCGCCCTGGTCGCCGATGATCTTGGAGACGAGGGCCAGAAGGCCCGGCCGGTCATCGCCAATGATCCGGATGGAGGTCAGGCGGTTTTCTCGCACAAGCGCGCGCGTCAGAACCGATGACAGCAGGCGCGTATCGATATTGCCGCCGCACAGTACAAGACCGACATTCCGGCCCTGGAAGCGCGAGGGATGCGCCAGAAGGGCGGCAAGCCCGGCTGCACCAGCGCCTTCGGCGATGGTTTTCTCGACCTCAGCGTACAGTGTGATGGCGCGCTCCAGATGCTCTTCCTCGACGAGGACAATGTCATCGACCAGAGCGGCGCAGATCTGCCGGGTCAACTCTCCGGCTTCTTTCACGGCGATGCCTTCTGCAATTGTCGCACCGCCGGTTTTCGGCGTTTCACCGCGCAGAGCGGCGTGCATGCAGGGATACATTGCCGCTTCGACCCCAATGATCTTGATTTCCGGTTTCAGCGCCTTCGCCGCAATCGCAATGCCGCTGATCAGGCCGCCGCCACCAATCGGCACGACGAGTGTGTCGAGATCCGGGTTTGCCTCCAGCATTTCCAGTGCGATCGTGCCCTGGCCAGCGATGATGTCCGGATCATCGAATGGATGCAGAAAAGTGAGATTATCGCGCTCACACACTTCCATGGCATAGCTCTTGGCCTCGTCGAAGATCATGCCTTCCAACAGAACGCGGGCGCCGTGACTGCGAGTGTGCTCAACCTTGCTGAAGGGCGTTGTCTTGGCCATGACGATCGTGGCCGGGATGCCCAGACGGCGCGCGTGATAGGCCACGCCCTGCGAGTGGTTACCGGCGGACGCGGCGATCACACCGCGCTTTTTCTGATCTTCAGTCAGTTTGGACAGTTTGTTCAATGCGCCGCGTTCCTTGAAGGCTGCGGTGAATTGCTGGTTTTCAAACTTCACCCAGACTTCGGCGCCGGTAATCGTCGACAGCGTCCGAGACTTGCTCATGGGAGTGTGGACGATCTGGCCTTCCAGCACGCTTGCGGCGGCTTTGATGTCGTCCAGGGTCACGGGCAGGTCGGGGGTGTGTGTATCGGGCATGGTCAATATGGTCCGGGGATGAAAACGCGCGCACCCTATGCCTGCGCCTTCTCAAGGGCAAGGCTGGAGACAGTGATCCTGCAGCGGCTTCAGGAGATATAAGAAAAACCCCCTCTGAATCGTATTCAGAAGGGGTTCGAGGGGCCTGTATCTGAAAGCGCGCTAGTGCACGCTGAGGGGCTTCAGGTCATGGGACCGTGCAGCGGCAAAGGCAGCTTCGCGGCCTTGAACCACGGCCAGGCGCACACCGTCTGCTGACGCCACAACGAACAAGTCGTCAGGCTCGTCGATCTGGTCGATCGCATTCGCAGGAAGAATTCCCGAAAGTTCTCCGGCATCAAGATGGCGGATGTACACGAAGGCATCGCTTTCAAACGGGTTCGTTTTCAGTTCTGTAGTCATCGTTCCAATCCTTTCCGTCACTCGAGACAGACATGCCGAACGCGGGGAAGCATGTGTTCCACTGTTCATAATAAAGGTGGGGAACAAAGGTTCCGGTTCAAGGACCGGTTTTGGGCAAGTTCTGGGCAAACCATCACGTTTATGTGCGCCGAAAGGCGCATATGTTCAGGCGAGGTTCAGGAATAGCAAATGCGGGAGTAAATCGTCGGATTTGCAGGAAATGGTGGAGCCAGACGGAATCGAACCGACGACCTCTTGCATGCCATGCAAGCGCTCTCCCAACTGAGCTATGGCCCCGAACCGGAAGCGACGCAGTTACATCCGCCGCTTCCGGGTTTCAAGTCTATTTTTCATCTTCCTCGTCATCGAGAGTCAGATCGTCGTCGTCATCGTCGGCGTCCGCATCGATTTCGAAGTCGGTGTCATCATCGTCATCCAGCAGGATGTCATCGTCATCATCGTCGTCGACGCCGTCTTCATTGAATCCGGCGGGCACTTTCGCAGGCGTGTCGCCGTCTTCGTCGTCGTCAGACGAACCGTCCAGAATGACTTCTTCCTCGTCGCCGCCAAGTTCCTTGGCTTCGTCGTCGTCGGATTCGTCCTCGTCGTCATCGATGTCGTCATCGGTGCGCGCCGCGGCGTCCTCCTCGTCATCATCTTCATCATCATCCTCGGTCTTCACCGCAGCCTTCGCAGCTTTGGCTTTCACCTTGGTGATGGTGGTGCGGATGACTTCGTCTTCCGGATCGAACTCCTCGCCGCATTTCGGGCAGACGCAAGGGCGCTTGTTCAGGTCGTAGAAGCGTGCCTCGCAGGAAGGGCAGACCTGTTTGGTTCCAAGTTTGTCTTTCGACACGGGAGACAGCCTCCTTATGGTCTTCTCTGATTTTGATATGGGCGGGCGCTTGCCATGAACGCCGCACGCTGTCAAAGCCCCATTTCACGTGATCAATCAAGCAGGGAATGTACCTGAAATGGTCTGGACCAGCCGACCCGTTAAAGCTCTCAAAGGCAACATCCGCGCGCCGGGTGACAAATCCTGTTCACACCGTGCCCTCATCTTTGGCGGTCTTGCAACAGGAACCAGCCGGTTTACCGGGCTTCTGGAAGGTGAAGATGTGCTGCGCACGGGCTGGGCGATGCAGGCTCTGGGCGCAACTGTAAAACAGACCGGACCGGGCGCGTGGGACGTAACGGGCGTTGGGCAACAAGGACTGAGCCAGCCTGAAAAAGTTCTCGATTTCGGCAATTCGGGCACAGGTTCCCGCCTGATGATGGGTCTTGTTTCCGGTTACCCGATCAATGTCGAGATGACGGGCGACGAAAGCCTGCGGTCGCGTCCGATGAATCGGATCCTGAAACCGCTGCGCATGATGCGCGGGCTCGATACGGCAGGCCCTGACGGCCAGTTGCCGTTTGCGATTGTCGGGACCGAAAGCCTGAAAGCGATCACCTATGTGCCGCCAGTGGCTTCGGCGCAGGTGAAATCGGCTGTGCTTCTGGCTGGTCTTAATGCGGACGGTACAACGATTGTCGAAGAGGCGCGCCAAACCCGCGACCATACAGAACGCATGCTGCGTGGATTTGGCGTGACCGTGGGCACCGAGCGTTTGGGCGCCGAAGGCGCGCGGGTGTCGCTGGAAGGCGGTCAGAAATTGTCAGCGATTGAGGCGGCGATCCCGGGGGATCCGTCCTCCGCAGCCTTCCTCGTTGCAGCAGGCATCCTCTCGCCAAAGGGCGATGTCATGGTCGAGGGCATCATGTCCAACCCGACCCGGTCGGGTTTCTATGATGTGATCAACCTGATGGGCGCACATCTGGGCGCGGAGGAAATGGGCGATGCCGCCGGCGAGCGGCTGATCAACGTACACGCCGGGTCGGCACGCCTGAACGGAAAGGCCGTTCCGGAACGCCTGGTGCCCTCCATGATCGATGAATTCCCGATTCTGGGCGTCATGGCTGCATTCGCCGAGGGAGAGACGGTTGTCACGGGCGCGGAAGAGTTGCGCGTGAAGGAATCTGACCGCATCGGCGCCGTCGTCGCCATGCTGCGCGCCAATGGCGTGGAGGCGGAAGAGCGCCCGGATGGGTTTGCGGTCCAAGGCTGCGGTGGTCCTCCGCCAGGGGGCGGCCTTGTCGAAACGCGGCATGACCATCGGATCGCCATGAGCGCGCTTGTCATGGGTACAGCCTCACAGAATCCGGTGAGCGTGGACGATATCTCGATGATTGCGACCAGCTATCCCGACTTTCTCAGCCACATGGCAGAGCTCGGCGCGGACATTTCCGAGGGCTGATTTCCGCTAGGTCAAAATTGACGGGACAGTTTGAGGCAGCAATGTGCAGGTCATGACTGATCTGACATCCCCCCTGATGCTCACGCGCGGGCCAGCATTGAAGAACCGTTTCGTGCTCGCCCCCCTCACCAATCAGCAGAGCCACGCCGATGGCACGCTCAGTGCCGACGAAATCCGCTGGCTCTCAATGCGGGCGGAGGGCGGCTTTGGCCTGACCATGACCGCAGCAGCCCAGATTGATCCGCACGGAATCGGCTTTCCAGGCCAGCTTGGCTGTTTTGATGACGCGCACCTTCCAGGCCTGCGGGAACTTGCGGCCAAGATTAACGCGGAAGGCAGTCACTCCGTCGTCCAGCTTCATCATGCAGGCATGCGCACGCCGCACGATCTGATCGAGGGCAAGCCGGTCTGTCCGTCGGACAATGAAGAGTTCGATGCACGGGCGATGACGCTCGCCGAAGTCGAGAAAGTTCGCGACGATTTCATCGCGGCGGCTGTGCGGTGTGAGGCGGCCGGCTTCCATGGCGTCGAAGTGCATGGCGCCCATGGGTATTTGCTGTGCCAATTCCTGAGCGCCGAAATCAACACGCGCGACGATGACTATGGTGGCAGCCTGGACAATCGTGCCCGGCTCACCTTCGAGATCATTGATGGCATTCGCGCGGCTTGCGGTGAGAACTTATCGCTTGGCCTGCGCTTGTCACCAGAGCGTTTCGGCATGGATCTCGGCGATGTGCGTGAAGTGGCTCGCCGCGTCATGGCGGACGGCAAGATCGATTATCTCGACATGTCGCTGTGGGATGTCTTCAAGATGCCGGCAGACGAGGCCTATCAGGAGCGACGCCTGGTTGACTGGTTCACGGATCTGCCACGTGGAAATGTTCGCCTTGGTGCCGCCGGCAAATTGCTGACTGGCGCAAAGTGTCACGAAGCGATCAAAGCGGGACTGGATTTTGTCGTGATTGGTCGCGGCGCCATCCTGCATCATGACTTCCCGGAGAAGGTTGCGGCAGACCCTGCCTTCGAGCCCGCCAGCCTTCCCGTTTCGCGCGATCACCTGCGCAAGGAAGGGCTCGGTGAAAGCTTCGTGGACTATATGAGTGGCTGGAAAGGCTTCGTGGAAGCCCCAGCGGCCGAGCCTGCTTGACTTGCATGACCGGATCGCTCACTTCCCGCCCCCATGATTATTGCGATTGATGGAACCACCGCTTCGGGCAAGGGCACGATTTCAAAGCGCCTGTCGGCTCATTACGGTTTGCCGCACATGGATACGGGCCGGTTGTACCGGGCGACCGGTGTCGCGGCGCTTCGCGCTGGCACCGATCTGACGGATGCGGATGCGGTGGCGGCGGTTGCACGGCATCTGGACCTGGCCGATTTCGACGAAGCGGACCTGCGCACGGCCGATGCTGGAAAGGCCGCGAGCGTCGTGGCCGCAATACCGGAAGTACGGCAGGCATTGTTCGAGCTGCAACGCGCTTTTGCCACCCAGCCCATCGGGGCGCTTCTCGACGGCCGCGACATTGGCACTGTGATCGCGCCGGAGGCCGACGCCAAGCTGTGGGTGGACGCGCGCGTCGAGGTGCGCGGCGAACGGCGCTGGAAGGAATTGCAGGGTCAGGGGAGTGACCTGACTCTGGATGACGTGATCGAACAGCTGCGTGTGCGCGACGAGAGGGACCAGTCCCGCAAGGATGCCCCGGCAGAAATGGCGGCAGATGCTGTCTTGATCGATACCAGCGACCTGACTATAGAGGCCGCAGTGGAAAAGGCGATTGCGGCTGTCGAGGCAGCGATTGCCCGTGGAAACCGCGCCTGAAGGGGCTGCTCCTCCAAATTGGGGCACCTCAAATCCAAACAGGCCGCACCACTTCAAATTCAAAGAGACCACGCTCTCGGGTCGTTCTGAGCAGGCTGCAATGGTGCACGTCTGCCTTGAGCCGTTCGACCCGCCCGAAGGAACCCAAATGTCTGATAGTTTCAATCCAACGACCGACGATTTCGCAGCAATGTTCGAATCGTCCACGGCCGCCAGCGCAATGCAGGAAGGTCAGGTCATCCCGGCAACCGTTATCCGTATCGATAATGACGCGGTGCTGGTTGATATCGGTCTGAAGACCGAAGGCCGTATCCCGGTCAAAGAATTCTCGATGGAAGACAAGGAGCCGGCCCCCGGCGACATCGTCGATGTCTACCTTGATCGCATCGAAAACGCCCTTGGCGACGCTGTCCTGTCCCGTGACAAGGCTCGCCGCGAAGAGCGCTGGATCAAGCTCGAGAAGAGCTTCAACGCCGAAGAGCCTGTCAAAGGTGCAATTTCCGGCCGCGTCAAAGGTGGCTTCACGGTCGACCTGGGCGGCGTGAATGCGTTCCTGCCGGGCAGCCAGGTGGATATCCGCCCGGTTCGCGACGTGGGCCCGCTCATGGGCGAAATTCAGCCCTTCCAGATCCTCAAGCTGGACCGCGCACGCGGCAACATCGTTGTTTCCCGTCGCGCCATCCTCGAAGAGAGCCGCGCCGAACAGCGCGCAGAGATCGTTTCCGACATGGCGGAAGGCGATGTTCGCAAGGGTATCGTCAAGAACATCACCGATTACGGTGCGTTCGTTGACCTCGGCGGCATCGACGGCCTGCTGCACGTGACGGACATGAGCTGGAAGCGGATCAACCATCCGAGCCAGGTTGTGGAAGTTGGTCAGGAAGTCGAAGTCCAGATCATCAAGATCAACCCGGAAACCCAGCGTATTTCGCTTGGCATGAAGCAACTCGGTTCCGACCCGTGGGACGGCATCGACGTTCGCTATCCGGTTGGCGCACGCCTCAAGGGCCAGGTCACCAACATCACCGATTACGGCGCCTTCGTGGAGCTGGAAGATGGTGTCGAAGGCCTGATCCACGTCTCCGAAATGAGCTGGACCAAGAAGAACGTCCATCCAGGCAAGATCCTGTCGACCTCTCAGGAAGTCGATGTGGAAGTTCTGGACGTCGACTCCGAGAAGCGCCGCATCTCGCTCGGCCTGAAGCAGACCATGGACAACCCATGGACGGCCTTCCTTGCAGAGCATCCGGTCGGCACGGAAATCGAAGGCGAAGTTCGTGGCATCACCGAATTCGGTCTGTTCGTTGGCCTCGGCCCGGACCTCGACGGCATGGTGCACATCAACGACATCGCCTGGGACAAGTCTGGCGAGCAAGCCATCGAAGCGTTCAACAAAGGCGACATCGTCAAGGCGAAGGTCCTCGACGTGGACGTCGACAAAGAGCGCATCTCGCTCGGCATCAAGCAACTGTCCGGTGACCCGATCGAGGCTCCGGCAGATGGCGGTGCTGGCGTGAAACGCGGGTCGACTGTCACCTGTACGGTTACGGAAGTCACCTCTGGTGGTGTCGAAGTTGAATTCGGCTCCCCGGCGATGAAATCCTTCATCCGTCGCTCTGACCTGTCCCGCGACCGTGCGGACCAGCGTCCGGAACGGTTCGCTGTTGGCGACAAGGTCGACGCGAAAGTGATCTCGGTGGACCGTTCGTCCCGCCGCGTATCGCTGTCGATCAAGGCCCTCGAAATTGCGGAAGAGGCAGAAGCCGTTGCACAATACGGATCGGCAGACGCCGGTGCGTCGCTCGGCGACATCCTCGGCGCAGCCCTGGCTTCGTCCGGTGGTGCCAAGGAAACCTCCGAGAAGGTCACGCCAACCCCGCCAAGCACAGATGGCAAGGCTACTGCCGACGCATCTGCGCTCGACGAGAATGGCCGCCTGTCCGAAGCCCAGGGCGATGCTGACGATCTGAAGCAGATCAAAGGCGTTGGACCGGCCTTCGAGAAGAAGCTGAACGAAGCTGGCATCTACCATTTCTGGCAGATTGCTGCGCTGACAGACGCTCAGCTGGCGACCCTCGAAGAGGAAGTTGGCACGTCCGGTAAAGGCGCTGAGTGGAAAGCTCAGTCCGCTGAACTGGCTGACAGCTGAGGTGATTGATCCGACTGTCGGATCATAATCTAAAATTGATGAAATGTTTGCGGCGGGGGCCTAGCGCTCCCGCCGCAAATACGTTTAATATCAACGACATGCTGAAGTCTGAATTGATTGCAAAACTCGCTGTGGAATACAGCCACCTGCGCCAGGAAGATCTGGAGCGCGTGGTCAATGTGATTCTGGATGAGATCGGGTCTGCACTCGCGCGGGGAGACCGTGTCGAGTTGAGAGGCTTTGGCGCATTCTCCGTCAGGCAGCGCGAGGCGCGTAAGGGGCGCAACCCGCGCACAGGGGAATCCGTTGATGTCCCGGCCAAGTCGGTTCCGTTCTTCAAGGCAGGCAAAGAGCTTCGCGCCCGTGTGAATGGCGGCGAAGACCCGGAAGCCCGCTAAAGGGCGCTGCAGCGTTAACTGAGTGTGACGTCTTGACGCGCCGGGCAAATTCTCGGCCTATTTGCTTCACGACTGAAATATTCAAGCAGCGGAAAAGGGGCGCACAATGCTTAAGGAATTCAAAGAGTTTGCCATGAAGGGCAATCTTGTCGACATGGCGGTTGGTTTCGTCATGGGCGGCGCATTCGCTACGGTTGTCACGGCTTTCATCCAGGGCGTGTTCCTGCCGATCCTGGCGCCAATCATGGGCGGCATTGACCTGTCGGCCCTGACCTACACGATCTCTCCGGCTGAGCTGAACGAAGCTGGCGAAGTGGTGAAAGAGGCCGCCATCGTCGAATTGGGCGCGTTCATCGCCGCGCTGATTTCTTTCATCATCGTTGCGTTTGTCATGTTCCTCATTATCAAAGGCATGAACAGCATGCAGAAGAAGGAAGAAGAAGCTGCACCGGCTGCGCCACCGCGCCAGGAAGTGCTTCTGGAAGAAATTCGCAACCTGCTCGCCAAGCAGAGCTAGGGTTCGCGTTACCTCATTCATGAAGGGTTAAGCTCAGTATGCTTATCTTCATGGATAGTAGAGTACAGGTAGAGTAGTGAGGGGCGGCCTGATTGGCCGCCCTTCTTTTTTGCCTCTGTGCTTCAAAAGCCTAGATCCGATGGCATGAACGCAGTCGTATTCGGATCGAATGGCGGGATAGGCCGCGCCCTGACAGAGCAACTCGTCCGCCGAGGCCAGCACAATAAAGTGTTCGCTGTTTCGCGCTCGGGCTACGCGCCGGATGGAGCGATCAGCCTGGCGGCTGACGCGCTGGACGAAGCCTCTCTGAGTAAAGCTGTCAAAAAGATCGCCAGCGCCGGTGACATCCGGCTCTGTATCGTTGCCATTGGCCAACTCCATGATGGGCAGGGGCTCCAACCCGAAAAATCGTACCGCCACCAAAGCCGCGATGCGTTCGAGACAATTTTTGCGGCGAACACGATCGCGCCGGCATTGATCGCGACACATGTGCTTGGCGTGATGCCGCGATCGGGGCGGTGGGCGTTTGCGCCTTTGTCTGCACGCGTTGGCTCCATCAGCGACAATCGCCTCGGGGGCTGGCATGCCTATCGCGCGTCGAAAGCGGCGCTCAACATGCTGATCCGGAACTATGCGATTGAGAGCGCCAGAAAGAATGACGAGTCCATCTGCGTCGGTCTGCATCCGGGCACGGTCGATACCGGACTCTCCGAGCCGTTCCAGTCAAATGTGCCGGACAAGCAACTCTTTTCACCCGCGCAATCGGCAAGTTATCTGCTTGATGTCGTCGAGGGCCTGCAGCCAGGTGATAGCGGGCATGTGTTCGACTGGGCGGGGAAACGCATTGAGCCCTGAAGGGCCCCGTCCTGCGTGAAAGGCAAAGTTAAGACCGGGCGGATACACTGTCAGGCATGGAAACGCTTGCCGCCTTTGTTGCCTATCTCACGGATGAGCGCCGGATGGCGGACAAGACCGTCGAAGCCTATCGAAGCGATCTCGCAGGGTTCTTCGGATTCCTGATGCAGCATCTCGGAGAAGCTCCGACGCCTCAACGGCTCGCGAAGTTGCGCGCGCGTGATGTACGGTCATTTCTTGCGCACCGCCGTCGAGATGGCCTGTCAGATGCGTCCATTGCGAGGCTTCTGTCCTCCATCAAGGCGCTTTATCGCTGGCTTGGCAGGGCGCACGATATCGAGAATGCCGAGATCGCCTATCTGCAGGGTCCGAAACGTTCGCAGCGCCTGCCGCGCCCGGTATCCGTCGAGGCCGCAAAGGATCTGATCGAGGAGGCAGGGACTGACCCGGATTCCGAAGCCTGGATCAATGCGCGTGATGCAGCAGTTCTATCTCTGCTCTACGGGGCCGGGCTTCGTATCTCCGAGGCCCTCAGCCTGAAGGGTGCAGATGTTCCCCTGCCGGAGCGGTTGAGGATCACCGGCAAGGGCGGAAAGGTGCGTATCGTGCCGCTTATTCCGGCGGTGAGGGAAGCGGTGGATACGTATGCTGCCTTGTGTCCCTACAATCTTGGCCGCGGCGACGCCTTGTTCCGCGGCGCAAAGGGCGGCGCGCTCAATCCACGGCTGATCCAGGGCCTGGTCCAGAAACTTCGGGCGGTTCTGGGGCTTCCGGATACAGCGACGCCGCATGCACTGCGCCATGCCTTTGCGACCCATCTTCTGGCGGCCGGGGCGGACCTCCGCGCGATCCAGACGCTTCTGGGTCATGCTTCTTTGTCCACGACCCAAGTCTATACCGGTGTCGACGCGACCCGCTTGCGGGATGTGCATTCCGCGGCTCACCCGCGGGCCTGAATAGCCTTAGTAAACTCATTCAAATTGCCCATTCCCGCCTTAATTCGCGGTAATTCTGCCTGTGTACTCTGGGGAGGTATGCGGAAAGGATCGGCGCCATGGGTGTCAAAGGAAATGCGGTTCTCGGCCTGATCACGCTCGCGGCGTTCATCGGATGTGGACTGATGGCGCAAGCTCAGGAAAGTCAGGTCGACTATGACGGATTCCTTGGCCTGACAGCCGAGGTCTCTGAATATCGCGCTTCGCGTCTCGTCGATCTCGACACGTTCAACCAGATGAAGGCCGATCCGGAGACGATCATTCTGGACACGCGCAGCGCCGAAGCGTTCGAGATGGGGCATATCGACGGTGCAATCCATCTGAATTTTTCGGACTTCACAGACGAAAAGCTCGCCAAGGTCATTCCGTCGAAAGACGCGCGCATCCTGATCTATTGCAACAATAACTTCACCGACAATGTCGCGCCTGTTCCTGTGAAACGCGTCGAGCTTGCGCTGAATGTCCCGACATTCATCAACCTCTATGGCTACGGGTATCAGAACATCTACGAGCTTGAGGGAGCCTATTCCCTGTCTGATCCAAAGATCGCCTGGTTGGCTGGCGACGTGGCATTCCAGACATCGCAGCGCTGAGACTCTTCAGTAAAACTCAATAGTTCATCTGCAGCATTGCATTCTTCCCAACCACACGTCATGTGACGTTGCGAATGAAATGCAAAGAGCGAGATGCCCTGATATGACTGCAGATGCGACGCCTGTTGCCGCCAAGAAGGTAAGTCCCAACGCCCCGACCGAAGAAACCGTTCTGGAGGTGAAGCACTATACCGACCGGCTGTTTCGCTTCCGGCTGACCCGTCCGTCGAGCTTCCGCTTCCGGTCCGGCGAGTTTGTAATGATCGGGCTTTACAAAGATGACGGCCGTCCGCTTCTGCGCGCATATTCTATCGCCAGCCCGAGCTGGGATGAAGAATTGGAGTTCTACTCCATCAAGGTGCCGGATGGTCCGCTGACTTCCCGCCTGCAGGCCATTCAGCCCGGCGACAAGGTTCTGCTCGGCAAGAAGCCGACAGGCACGCTGGTTCACGATGCTCTGGTGCCGGGCAAGCGGCTCTATTGTTTCTCCACCGGTACAGGCTTCGCGCCATTCGCCAGCGTTGTCCGCGATCCGGAAACCTATGAGAAGTTCGACGAAGTCATCGTCACGCACACCTGCCGTGAAGCCGCTGAACTCGATTATTCAAAGGAAATTGTCGAAGAGACGCTGAATCACGAGTTTCTTGGTGAACTCGCGCAAGGCAAGCTGCGCCGCTATGGCAGCTGCACGCGCGAAGATTATGAGTACAAGGGCCGCATCACGGACCTGATCGAAAGCGGAAAGCTTTTCGAGGATCTTGGCGTGCCGGCGCTCAATCCGGAAACGGATCGCGTCATGATCTGTGGCTCCATGGAAATGATCCAGGATGTGAAGGATTTGATGCTGAAGGCGGGTCTGACCGAAGGGTCAAACGCATCGCCGGCGCAATTCGTGATCGAGAAAGCGTTCGCAGGCTAGCTCCACCAAAAGCCGCATCTTGGCGGTTTCGCGCAGGCATGGTTAATCTTCCCACACGGGAGGACGTGACATGTTGCGTAGAGTTTCCAGTATCGTTGCGGGCAGTTTTGCCCTCTCTCTGGCATGCGGGCTTTCCGCCACAGCCCAAGACCGCGTGTGCCGTGTTGAAGACACGCCGACCGGCGCGAAAGTGGTTGGCGGCGTAAATGCCCATCTCGCAAACTGGCCCGGCATCGCCTCCATCCAGCTGCGCATGCAGCGCGGCACCTTTCATGTGTGCGGCGGCGCGGCCATCTCGAAGGAATGGGTGCTGACAGCGGCGCATTGCGTCGAAGGCTTCCGCGTATCCGAAGAGAGCGGACGGGTGTTTGCCTATGAGCCTGCGGATGATGGAGGGGCGGAGCGGAAAGTCGCCGCGATCCGCGTTCAGCTGGGAACGGGAGATCTGGGGCGTACGCCGGATGGCTCGCAGGCCGCATTTGTCACAGAGGTCGTCACCCATCCTGCCTATGAAGGCGCGGAGGAGATCTACAAGGGCGCCGACATTGCGCTGTTGAAACTCGACACGCCTTGGGAAGGGCCACTCGCGACATTATCTGCAGATGCGACGACGGATCGCCTGTCCCAAGCAGGTGAAGAAGCGTGGGTCGCAGGGTTCGGAAATCTGACAGAACTGGAGCCCGGACAGCGCACCAAATGGCAAAATGCGCGCAATTTCGCCCTCGCCGCGCCGAGCCTCGTTCTGCAGGAGACGTCAGCGCCAACGGTCGCCGCATCGGTCTGCGAGTCGCGGTTGCGGCGGGCGTCGATGCTGGAAGGCTATCCGGAGGAATACCAGTCACTCATCGTCGATGAGACTCTCGTCTGTGCCGGGCTGGAAGAAGGCGGACAGGATGCCTGCCAGGGCGATAGCGGCGGCCCTTTGGTCAAGTATGACAAGAATGGCTGCGCGTATCAGATCGGGGTCGTCAGCTGGGGTGTGGGCTGTGGTCGCTCCGCCAGTCCGGGAGCGTACACGCGGGTGTCCGCGTACGCAGATTGGGTGCGGTCATTCGTTCCGGACGCGAACTTCATTGCCTATGCAGATGTTCCTCCGCCCACGCGAGGGGTGCCGGATCTGGTCTCCAGCGTTCAGCATGATTTCGACACGCTGGTGAAGAACATGCCCATCTCGCTGGTGACGCCAACCGGGGAAACGGTCAGCGTGGTGGAGAATGGCCAGATGGTGGATCTGAAAGTCACGCTGCCTGTGCGTGGCAAGCTCGTCCTGTTCGACTACAATGCAGACCAGATCCTCACCCAGCTTTACCCCAATCCGATCGAAGCGGCCGGACGCTGGCCGGTTCGGGAAGCCGGTGAAACCGTTTTGCTGGCGCGGGACATATTCGGTGAGCCGGGCCTTCAGGCTGGCCCACCGCTCGGCCCTCAATCCATGATCGCGATGGTTGTGCCCGAAGATGCGCGGCTGCCGGTCTCTCCGCAGCAGGGATTCCAGCAGATTGATGCACCGGTCGACTACATCACGCGACTCGTGCGCACCGCATTGCGCCAGCAGCAACCGGTGCGCGGCCTGTTTCGGATCGCTGCCGCCACCGTTGCGCCAGAGCCCGAGCTGGATGAGGCGGAAGAAACCGATGAACAGCCGCCAATCGAGTCCCATTTGGCCATGGGCGTGCTGAACTATTGCATCGACTCTCGCATATGCGGGAGCGACACCGAATAGTCCCTTGGCGATACGTGGCGACAATAATCGATAAAATTCGCAACATCGTGTTCAGCGGACGGTTACCCTGTGCGTGCTACGCGAAGGAATGCTTCGCCGACTCATCGCTATCCTGCTGACCATCTATGCGATCGCCTTTGCGTTTGGCGCGCTGACCGCCGTCCGCTGGCCATCGATCATGATGGCGATGAGCTGGATTGTTCAGGACGATATTGCAGGTGGTCTCGAAAGCGTGGATTGGCGAGAACTCGGCATTGCGCATGGAGGACCATACCTTTTGGCCGCGCTCTGCTTTTACTGTTCTGCCGCCATGATCGCTGCGAAACGCCCAGGTGGAGTGCTCTGGTATGTGATGGGCCTGTTTGCCGGTATTCCGTGCCTGTACCTGGTGACCTTTGAGCCCGGCTGGTGGAATGATCCGAGCGCGGCTGAAGGCGCAATTGCCGGTGTGTGTGCGGGGGCGTTCCTGTTGTTGCTGGCGGTCTGGGAATTGAGACTGCGCCGCGTACGCCCGCAGGATGCTGCCGCAGAGACCGCGCCCGTTCTGCTGTCTCAACCCGTCCTGGTGAGTGACCCTACACCTCAAGCGATCCAACGGCCAATTCCGGTGAAGCCCGCCCGCGTGCCCGCTGCAATTGCGCGCCAGCGCGCCAGTTTCGCGCTTCATGGCCGCAAGATTCAGGAAAAGCGCCGCCGCGCCGCCCAACACTAATCATTTGCTGCAGCGTCCAGCTCGCCATACCCTCTGCTGAAAACTGAGCGGGAGGAAACGGGATGAGCGTGAGGCAGATAATCGGATTGCTGCTGGCCCTGGTTGGCGGATGGCTATTCTGGGGTGGCGCGTCCACCGTCAACATATTGGTCAATCGTGGCAGCAGCCTGTCGGACGCGTTGCTGCAGCCACCAACCAGCTTGCTGAGACTTCTGGCGACAGGCTTGATCCTGATCGGTGGCCTCGCGGTTCTGGCAGGTAAAGGTATGGGCCGTTGGTTCGCCTTGGTCGGCATCTTGTTGTTTAGCCTTCTGGCTGGCCTGATGATCCTGGCGGGCGCAGATTCGGTGATGTGGGCCGATGAAGCCGTGATCAGCGGGGTGCTGTGGCTGCTCTTTCTGGGCCTTGTGATAACGAAACGCAGCTAATCCAAACTTGCAGACCCCGCCGCATTGATTTCAGGGGCAAAATGCCTAGTTTGGCGGCTCATTCCTACTGGGCCATCTAAGCAAGGCAGAATTCCCCATGGCTGAGACATACGACGTCGTCATTATCGGTGGCGGCCCCGGCGGCTACAATTGCGCAATCCGCGCTGGTCAACTTGGCCTGAAAACGGTCTGCATCGAAGATCGCGGTGTTCTGGGCGGTACGTGCCTCAATGTCGGATGTATCCCGTCCAAGGCATTGCTCCACGCCTCTGAACTCTATGCGACCGCACAGAATGATTTCGAGGCGATGGGCATCAAGACTGGCAAGCTCGAAATCGATCTCGACACCATGATGGCCCAGAAATCCGACGCGGTTGATGGCCTGACCAAGGGGATCGAATTTCTCTTCAAGAAGAACAAGGTCGACTATATCAAGGGCCGCGGAAAGATCCTCGGCAAGGGCAAGGTCGAAGTCAAAGGCCACGACGGCAAGACCCAGACGCTGGACACGAAGAACATCGTGATCGCCACAGGGTCCGAGCCGACCAACCTGCCAGGCATCGAGATCGATGAAGAGCGCGTTGTCACCAATACGGGCGCGCTGTCGCTGACCTCCATTCCGAAGCGCCTGGTGCTGATCGGCGCTGGCGTGATCGGCCTCGAAATGGGGTCGGTTTGGGCGCGTCTCGGCTCTGAAGTCACAGTTGTTGAGTATCTGGACCGCATCATGCCAGGCGCGGATGCCGACGTGGCCAAAGAAGCGCAGAAGATCTTCAAGAAACAGGGTCTCAATTTCCGCCTCGGCATGAAAGTGACCGGCGTCGAAAAGCTGAAGTCCAAACTGAAGCTGAGCATGGAGCCTGCAGCAGGCGGCGACAGCGAAACCCTGGACGCAGACGTTGTGATCGTCGCAATCGGCCGCAAGCCGTACACGGAAGGCCTTGGGCTGGATGCTGTAGGCGGCAAGACTGACAAGCGCGGCGTGGTGCAGACGACCGATGGCCATTTCAAGGTGGCTGATGGCGTCTGGGCAGTTGGCGACTGTATCCACGGCCCAATGCTGGCGCACAAGGCTGAAGATGACGGCGTCGCCGTTGCTGAACTGATCGCCGGGAAGGCCGGTCATGTGAACTACGATCTGGTGCCAAGCGTGGTCTACACGAAACCGGAGATGGCGTGGGTCGGCCAGACCGAGGAGCAGCTCAAAGAGGCCGGTGTGGACTATGTGAAGAGCAAGTTCCCCTTCATGGCCAATTCACGGGCGCGCACGAACCACGAGACCGAAGGTTTCGTGAAAATGCTGGCTGACAAGAAAACCGACAAAATTCTCGGTGTTCACATGGTCGGTGTTGGCGTTGGCGAACTGATCGCTGAAGTCTGCGTTGCGATGGAATTCGGTGCGGCGTCGGAAGACATCGCCCGCACCTGCCACGCTCACCCAACTCTGTCGGAAGCGGTCCGTCAGGCGGCAATGGGGGTCGAAGGCTGGACGATGCAAATGTAGGCATCTGGCATTTCACCAGATTGTATCTGAATTTAAGGGTGGACCCGGCGACTGATCGGGCCCACCCTTTTTTCATGTACACACACTCTGGAGCAGGCTGGCATATCCGCGACTTTGAGCGCAGGGACTATCGTCCGTGTTATCAGGTGTTCCGGGAATGCTTGCGAGAGTTCCCGTGGCGCGGTCCGGCCGCGCCGTATCTCAGACAGCTGTTCAATTCCTTGCCCACTGCGCGGGCTCTGGTGGCGGAAGAGCCTCAGGCCGGCGTGATCGGCTTCATGACGCTAAGGCCGGATTCCGGCTATGTGGACCATCTGTTCGTTGCGCAGGACTGGCGCCTGTGCGGTGTCGCGCGGGGATTGCTGCATGTTGGTCGTGAAGAGATGGGAAAGCCGCTGCTTTTAGATGTAGACGCCCAGAACACAGCGGCGCGCGGTGCATATGAACGGCTTGGCTGGAAAGTCTTCGCCCGGGCCGGCGACACAGGCGCAGAACAGATTCGCCTGATCGGTCCGTAGCCGCTATTCTGCGGCACGCATCAGGGCCTGCATCCTGTCCAGCCAGGCAAGCCACGCGGATCGACCGGTTTCGGTCAAATGTATGCGTGTTTGTGGCCGTCTTCCGACGAAGCGCTTTTCCAGTTCGACATATCCGGCCTCTTCCAGCTTTCTCAAATGTGTGGACAGGTTCCCATCGGTTGCGCCCACCTTGTCGCGAAGTTCGCCAAAGATCGCCGGACTGACACTTGAGAGGTAGGCCATGATGCCAAGGCGTAACCGACCGTGAATGACGTCATCAATGTCGTTGTGATCGAATGGGTTCTCGCCGGACATGGTACTCACACGGTCTCCGATGGTTCGTTCCGCATCAGCAGTACGCCCGGCAGGAACACACAGACAGCCGCAACGGCAGAGCCGAGGAGAACGATGTAAGGCGTATTCATCAGCAAGACTGCCGGCACGGTACTGACAATGGCTGCGGTGCCACTGATGGAAAGGATCCTGTTCTGCGCCATCTCGCCAGACACGAATTGCGCAAGGCCGTACAGGCCGATCACCATCGGAACAGACCACATGAAGGCGCCAGTCCCCTGACCCAACAGGGCAGCGAGAAATGCACCAGTGAAATATGCGCCGAGGAAGCATCCTGACGCCTGCCACACAATACGCGACACTTGATTGCCGACTGAGGCGGCGCCGGGCTTGTGACCTGAGAACTGCATTTGCATCAGAAACATACCCCCCATGCCGATAACGATGTAGCCGAACCAAAGCACGGCAAAGGCGACGGGCGACAAGCCGAACATGCCGGTCGAAACGACGTAGTGTCCAAGGTAGGCGAGTGTGGTCAAGCCGCCCCACCAGGCAAGGAAGCGCCCGCCCAGCAGCGGAGCCTTCTGGCCAGCTTCAGCCAGATCGCGCACATAAGCGAGATCGTCAGTCAGGGTTTGAGGGCTCATTTCTGTTCTCCACAAATAACTTTGAAATACAAAGTATATTGATAAACAGAAAAGTCAAGCACGGCTCAGCGACGTGCAGACCTGGCGTCTATACTGTTGTGGATCTGGCTCGATCAGCTTTCGGCGAGGCGTGCGACTTCCGCGTCGGACAGTTCGGAATTGTCGTAGACGTTCGCCACGTCATCCAGATCGTCCAGCACATCCAGCAGCTTCATCAGCGTGTCAGCAGCCTGTCCCTCGACCGGGATCGTGTTTTGAGGCTTCCAGATCAGCTTGGTCGATTTGGCTTCGACTTCCTCACCGAAATGTTCGACCAGTGCGTCAGCAACGGTCTGCAGATCTTCACGAGCGGTATAGATCCAATGGCCTTCATCATCGGACTCAACATCCTGTGCGCCGGCCAGGATGGCAGCTTCCATGATCTCGTCTTCGGAGCCGGCCTCTGGTGAATAATGGATTTCGCCGACCTGGTCGAAGCTGAAAGAGACAGAGCCTGTTTCGCCGAGATTGCCGCCATTCTTGGAGAAGGCCGTGCGCACTTCAGTTGCGGCGCGGTTCTTGTTGTCCGTCGATGCCTCTACGATGATGCCAACGCCGCCTGGTCCAAACCCTTCGTAGCGGATGTCGACATAGTCTTCTCCGCCACCGCCCTGGCCCTTGTCGACCGCGCGCTGGATGTTGTCCTTGGGCATGGACTGACCCTTGGCGTTCTGGATCGCCAGACGCAGACGCGGGTTGGCATCGGGATCGGGGCCACCCATCTTCGATGCAATTGTGATTTCCTTGGACAGACGGGAAAACAGCGCGGCGCGCTTCTTGTCCTGCGCGCCTTTGCGGTGCTGGATGTTTGCCCATTTACTGTGGCCTGCCATGGCGCCCTCGTCGAATTTGTTCTGGTTCAGGAGAAGGGAGGCGTTTAGCGCAGGTTTGCAATTCGGCCAAGCACCCCGTGTGCAGAGGGCAATCCGGGGCAAGGATTTGCGATTTTGGAAGGGATTGCAGTGGGTTTTGCAAATTTTTCCGCGCCAAATTGACACTTACGTCAACGTCAACCTTGCGTCTTTGATTTCTCGGCGTTAGGCACAGCCCACACTAGTTTAATTCCAACAAATGTCTGGAGCGGTTGTATGAAGGTCCTGGTGCCGGTCAAACGCGTGATCGACTATAACGTCAAGGTTCGGGTCAAGCCGGATCAGACAGGTGTCGATCTCGCCAACGTCAAAATGTCGATGAACCCATTCGACGAAATTTCGGTCGAAGAAGCAGTTCGCATGAAGGAGGCCGGAACGGCAACTGAAGTCGTTATCGTTTCCATCGGTCCGAAACAGGCTCAGGAAACCATCCGCACTGCGCTGGCAATGGGCGGCGATCGCGGCATCCTGATCAATACCGACGAGACCGTTGAGCCGCTGGCTGTTGCGAAAATTCTTGCAAAAGTCGTCGCCGACGAGAGCCCGGATCTCGTTCTGCTCGGCAAACAGGCCATTGATGACGATTCCAACCAGACGGGCCAGATGCTGGCTGCGCTGCTGGATTGGCCTCAAGGCACATTCGCGTACAAGCTCGAGAAGGACGGCGACGCCCTGAACGTTACGCGCGAAGTTGATGGCGGTCTGCAGACGGTGAAACTGGCAACACCAGCGATTGTCACCGTTGACCTTCGTCTGAACGAGCCACGCTATGCATCCCTGCCAAACATCATGAAGGCCAAGAAAAAGCCGATCGATGAAAAGGCACCTGGCGACTATGGCGTTGATATCTCGCCGCGCCTGTCTGTCGTGAAAGTCACCGAGCCGCCAGTTCGCGAAGCGGGTGAGAAGGTTGAAGACGTTGCGACGCTTGTTTCGAAACTCAAATCAGCAGGAGCGATCTAATGGCTGTTCTGGTTATTGCTGAACACGACAATGCGGCCCTGAACGACGCCACCCACAAAGTGGTGACCGCCGCCACGAAATTCGGTGGCGACGTTGACGTTCTGGTCGCTGGTGAAGGCGCAGGGGATGTCGCGGCTGCGGCTGCGAAAATTTCTGGTGTCCGCAAAGTCGTCCACGCTGACGGCGCTGCAGTTGCCAAGCAACTGGCGGAAGCCATGGAAGCGCTCGTTGTCCCGATGATGTCTGGCTATGATGCCGTCTTCATTCCGGCCACGACGACTGGCAAGAACATCGCCCCGCGGATCGCCGCCAAACTGGATGTCATGCAGCTGTCCGACATCACAGATGTGATCGACACTGAAACATTCGAGCGTCCGATCTATGCAGGCAACGCGATCCTGACCGTGAAATCGTCTGATGCGAAGAAGGTCGTCACCGTTCGCGGAACGGCGTTTGATGCGGCTGGCGAAGACGGTTCTGCATCGGTTGAAACCGCAGAAGCTCCAGCAGGTCCTTTCAAATCCGAGTTTGTGTCCGAGCAGATGGTCAAGTCTGACCGTCCTGAACTGGCAGGCGCCAAGCGCGTCGTGTCCGGTGGACGCGCCCTTGGCTCGAAGGAAGAGTTTGACCGCCTGATCGTGCCGCTGGCCGACAAGCTGGAAGCTGCCGTCGGCGCATCCCGCGCTGCAGTGGACGCTGGTTACGCGCCTAACGACTACCAAGTTGGACAGACGGGTAAGATTGTCGCTCCGGAACTTTATGTTGCGGTCGGTATCTCCGGTGCGATCCAGCACCTTGCCGGTATGAAGGATTCCAAGATCATCGTTGCGATCAACAAGGATGAAGAGGCTCCGATCTTCCAGGTTGCTGATTACGGGCTGGTTGCAGACCTATTCGCAGCCGTTCCGGAACTGACTGAAGCACTCTAAACACCTGCTGTTTCGAAATTGCAGGCCCGCAGCCCGATCCGGGTTGCGGGCCTTTTTCATTGCTGGTGCAACGCGCGAACCGTCTTATACCGTCCAGAGAACCTTCGGTGCGTTTCCTTCGCTGACTTTCAAGAGGAATGACGGGATTTTGTGACACGGGCTGCGGAAAATTCAGCTTCAACGAAGCAGGCGGGCGTGCGGTATTTCATCGCCAGCCTCTTTGCGCTGGCGCTTGATTATCTGCTCACGCTGTTCCTGCACCATGGAATTGGTTTAGCGCTGTCTGTTGCGGCGGGGATCTCGTTCTTCCTGGTCGGGATCGCGTTCTACTTTGTACATGAATTCTGGACGTTCCGGCGGAGCTCATCCGGCGTATCTGGTCGGCGCCTGGTGGGAAATCTCGCGGTTCTGGTGACGTCGGGGTTTGTGAGGGTCGCGGTTATTTTTGGGCTTGAGGCTTGGCGTAGCCCACAAGGTGTTTGGGTGACCCTGTACTTTCTCGCAGGCGTAACCTGTTCTTTTGCGACCAATTTTGTGCTGAATCGGTTCGTGGTCTTTCGGGAATAGGGCAGATTCTGCCTCGGATTTTCATTTAGGAAATTGCCTGGAAGAGCCACAATCCAACTGCGTGTCGCACTTGTGTTTGACGCACTGCACAAACAGGATATGACTCCAGACTTTTACGACGTTCCGGACGAGACAGATGACAGAGCTGAAGACGATTGGTGTGATTGGCGCGGGCCAGATGGGCAACGGGATTGCCCACGTCAGTGCGCTGGCCGGATATAATGTTGTGCTCAGCGATATCTCCGAAGAGTCTCTGACGAACGGTATGCAGGCGATTGAGCGCAATATGGCGCGCCAGGTCAGCCGGGGGCAGTTCGAGCCCGACGCGATGACCTCTGCGCTTGCGCGCATCAAGCCGACGACCGTTCTGAAGGACCATGAAGCCGCAAATCTCGTGATCGAGGCAGCTACCGAGCGCCGCGAAGTGAAGGAGCAGATTTTCAAGTCACTCTGCGAGATCGTGCCATCAGACACGTTCCTTGCGACCAATACGTCCTCCATTTCCATTACACGGCTTGCATCCGTGACTGATCGCCCCGAGCGTTTCATCGGTCTTCACTTCATGAATCCTGTGCCGCTGATGAAGCTGGTGGAAGTCATTCGCGGCCTCGCAACAGACCAACAGACCTATGACATGGCCATTGGCTTCGCGGAGCGTCTGGAAAAAACGACGACGAATGCGGAAGACTATCCGGCCTTCATCGTGAACCGTATCCTCGTGCCAATGATCAACGAGGCTGTTTACGCATTGTATGAAGGCGTCGGCACTGTGGAGAGCATTGATACGGCCATGCGTTTGGGTGCCAATCATCCGATGGGGCCACTTACGCTCGCGGACTTCATTGGTCTGGATACATGTCTGTCGATCATGCAGGTGCTGCATGATGGCCTCGCAGACACGAAATACCGGCCGTGTCCGCTTCTGGTGAAATATGTGGAAGCGGGTTGGGTTGGCAAAAAGGCCGGCAAGGGCTTTTACGACTATTCCGGAGACGTCCCCGTTCCGACGCGGTGATCCCCAGCGCGGATTCGTGGGTGGAACTACCGTACTTTATTCGCCCAAAAGCTTCGCTTGAGGTCCCGGAAATCCTGCAACATTTGTTTCCCTTTCCTTAACCCAGGGGTGTTTTACTCTCAGCGAGAGTATCCGGTCACCGGATCGGGGGACACGTTTATGGTTTGTTATGCAGCTGACGGGATAAAGGCATCCCATGAGCTCGAAACTTCCGAAACGTCGGCGAGACAAGCCAGCATCGTCTGGCAGCGCCGCATCGCAGGCCTTCGGACAACAGCTTCGCGGTCTGTATCTGGACGTCCTTTCGGAACCGGTGCCTCCGCGATTGCTTCGTCTGATCGATACGATGCGAGAGACCGAAGCGGCGAAAAAGAAATGAGAGCGCGGGTGGGACGACGCTAATGACTGAAGCACTGAATGACACATGGTCGTTTGTTGATGAGCTGGAGGCGCTCCTGCCCCAGATGCGAGCATTTGCCCGCAGCCTGTGCAATGACGCGACGCTGGCCGATGACATCGTTCAATCAGCATGCCTGAAGGCGTGGAGTGCGGCAGATACGTTCGACCAGACTGCGCAAATGAGACCCTGGATCCTGAGGATCGTGCGAAACGAGTACCTTCAACATTGTCGCCGCGCGTGGCGGAATGTGGATGTGGAATCGGAGTTTCTTGAAGAGTCGCTGGTGGACTATTCGTCCGCTGAGCTGCAGAGCGAAGCGTCGCACGCGATCCAGGCGATTTACGCGCTGCCGCTGAAACAGCGAGATGCCGTCATTCTGGTTCTGGCAGCGGGCCTCACATATGAGGAAGCGGGCGCCGTGATGAATTGCTCTCCGGGAACGATCAAGAGCCGGGTGAACAGGGCGCGGTCTGTGCTTATGGACGGACTGAACGGACTTATCCCGGTGATTTCCAATGATGGAGATCAAGAGGATACCGACCGGTCAACGCTCAATGGCCTGGTGACGTATGCCGAGGGCTTGATGGCGCGAGCGGCGTGATCAGACCATCAGCAAGAACACACTGACAGAGTAGAGCGCCATCAGTGCGCCGGTCTTGATGCCGGCAGAAATCAGAAACGGACGAAGATCTGACCACGTGGTGTTGCGCGCGATTGCGGCAACCGAACTTGCAATTTCCTGTTCCAGACCTTCCCGAGATTGCCCGGCCAGCATGAGCATGATCCGTGTAGTGCGTTTTGTCGGGACAGACTGCGCTTCGAGCAGAACCTGCTGGAAGACGTGTCCGGCCACGACCTCGCTGAGTGCGCGCTTCGGATGCCACCCATATCGCGATAATTCGGTTACGCCCAATCGGACAAATGGCCAGGATATCCAGATGTCCCGAACCAGAAACAGCGCAAGCACTAGCGTTACGCTCCAGACAAAATACGGACGCTCGAGAAGGCCAAAATGGGCGACGCCCCACAAAACGCACAGAATGGTGAGCTTTATGGCGGTTGCGGTGGCGAACGCCCTGAAGCTGTTCTTCAGAAACTCGTCCGCATGGCGTTTTATGCGCCGCCGGGTCTCGATTGCAGCGGCTTCGATCGCCTGGCTTTTTTGGGATGACACCCCTTTCTCGAGGTATCGTCGCCCAAAGGCCAAGCCCGCGCCCACAGCAGAAGCAATGAGGAAGATGGATCTCATGCTTTCAATATAGGAAGATTTTGCCTGATTGTCCGGGAATTATGTGAGACAGCCTCAAAGCAGCCCAAGCAGCAAGCGCTGTGCGTGCCGCGTGGCCGTCTTGGGATCACGTACCAAAGTATAGCCCAGTAACAGCGCGCCGGCAGAAACGGAGACTGGGTACTTCTGCACCAGAGACTTCAACGTATCGAACGGAAGGTCGGCCAGCGCGTTCGCCGTCGTTTCCTCCAGATCGTCAATTTCCTCGGAAGACTTCCGATATGGCAGAAGAAAAATATACAGCATCAGAGCGGCGATACTGACGAGAATGGCCGCCACGGTAAAGCAAGCAGCAGTCAATCCTATCACGGACGACAAGGCCAATACGCCCGCGACAGACAACGCAAACATGCCGCCGAAACCACAAACGATTCCGGCGACAGCTGCGAATAGCCGAAGCTTGGTCGCATCCATAAATTATTTGCCTCTCATCATCGCAAGGATGAGTCCGGCTCCAAACGCAATGCCCACGGCGGCGAACGGATTCTTGCGAATCTCAGCTTCTACCTCGCCGCGAGTTTCCTTGAATTGGCCGGATGCTTTCTCGGCAATCTCCTTGCCTTTTTCCATTCCGGCCTGCGCTTTGACTTTTGCGAGCCCACGAACATCTTCCATGACGTTCTTCAGGTCGCTGCGGAGCATCGCAATATCGTCCTTCAGCGCGGCGTAATCGTTTTCGGTTTCAGCTTTGAGTGTGCTGGCAGTCTTGGTGTTCACGTCAAATCTCCTGAACTGGAATACATCAACTAAACAATCAGAAACGTCATTGGTTCCTTCCAGAAGCGTGAACTTGTGGTGAGGAACCATTTTCTCGAATCGACGTTTTGCCGACATGGATGCTTTCAGGAACAGACTATCCCAATATGTCACCCTCGCACCTGATGCGTGGGAGGAATTTGAGAATCTTGATCTGCAATCGCGCGTTTTTCTCGCGAATGAAGACATCATCCGTGTGGGCGAAACGCCTAGAAAGATGTTCTTCGTAAAGGACGGCTGGGCCATCCGCTACCGGACGCTTGATGATGGACGTCGTCAAATCGTGAACTTCATGTTGCCAGGCGACGTATTCGACATGCAGGTGGTGGCGGGCCTTGAAGCGGACCACTCTGTTACGACCCTTACCAGAATGGTTGTCATGGCCGTTGGCGCGGACAAGTTCGTGCAGGCGCTGAGAAGCAATGCAGACATCGCGTCTGCCTTTTGGTGGTCGTCTGTGCAGGAAGAATCGATCCTCAGGGAACAGATCGTGCGCGTTGGCCGCCGCTCGGCGAAGGAGAGGATTGCTCATCTTCTGCTGGAGTTGCAACGACGCATGCACGCGGCGGTCGGAGGGGCCGAAGACCATTTGCCGATGCCATTGACGCGGACAGATATGGCCGATGCGCTGGGACTCACTCCGGTTCACGTTTCCCGTACGATGTCTGCGCTGCGCCGATCTGGCTACATCGACGAATCCCGGGGCCAAATTACAATTCTGGATCGGCACAAACTCGCGAGCCTGTCTCAGTTCGACACCGATTATCTACACATGCGCCGACTTGATTTTGCCAAGCGCCCGAAAACGTTCCGGGGAAGCCATAACGGGCATGACGGAACAAATGGTGCTGGCCGAAATGGCGCGTCCTTCGAAGACTAGGCGCTTTGGCGAAAACGACATTCACACCGAATTGGAGAAAGTATGCAAACTACATCGAATGAAAAGGAAGTTACCCCGACAGAAGCACGGCAGGGACGCCGGCGCACGGGCCTGCTGACCGTCATGGCGATAGGGATTGTGATCGCGTTGGTTGGTATGCTGCTGGCTTTTGTCGTGACTGGCTAGGACTGCCCTTCCTGTCCTTTAAAAAAGGCCGCTTTGGATGATGTCCAGAGCGGCCTTTTTGTTATCTGACGATATTGGTCTCGCCGTTATGCGTCGACCTTGTTGTTCGCAGGATGGAAAAACAGCGCCTGGCCGATAGCGGCCTTGACCGTATTCTCCTGGAAAGGCTTCGGAATGAGATAGGTCGGTTCCGGACGCTCTCCAGTGAGCAGTCGCTCCGGGAATGCCGTGATGAAAATGATCGGCACATCGTGATCTGCAAGAATGTCGTGCGCGGCATCAATACCGGACGACCCGTCAGCCAATTGGATATCGCAAAGGACCAGCCCAGGCAGGTCAGCGCCGAAGAGAGAGAGCGCTTCACGATGGGTGGTGGCAATGCCGGTAACGGTGTGGCCAAGATCTTCGACCAAGCTTTCCAGATCGGCAGCGATGATCGGCTCGTCCTCGATGATCAGGACTTTCGTTGCCAGCTCGCTTTCGATTTCCTTCTGCGCATCTTGTTCCAGCATTCTCTGCTCATCGTCGGAAATGCCGAGAATGTATGCAGCTTCAGACGCCGAGAATCCTTCCAATGCAGTCAGCAGGAACGCCTGCCGCTGAATAGGCGCGAGTGATTGAAGGCGGTTGTCAGCTGGGTCGTTCGACGCGGCTGCCTTACCTTCCAGTTGGGCACCTGTCGTACCCCAAATTACATGAAAGAACCGATAGAGTGAAAGCCGAGGATCTTCGGAATCTTCAACAATATCTGGGTTCTCGACCAAAGCCTGCAGGGAAGCGCGAATATAGGCATCGCCGCTGTCCTGGCTTCCGGTCAGCGCCCGCGCATACCGCCTTAGAAATGGCAGATGGGGGGCAAAGGATTGTACCAAACTCATGGGAACCTCTCTTCTGGGACCGCATTAATAATTCCTGAAACACGTATCGGTTCCACCATAGTGCAAAAAACTGCACTTGTTTGGAACTTTTACGATGCCTGTGGGTTTATGGATCAGACTCATATAGTAGGTATTGGATCGTGAATCAGGATAGTTTAGACGGAATGGATAAGACCGGACGCACAAACGCCGTCAAATCCGACCTCGGTAGTAAGAGGCGGACGCAGCGCATTGGTGAACAATTGCGACGCGTGTACGACGAAGTTGCGCAAGAAGATGTCCCGGACGAATTCCTTCGGCTTCTCGAAGAAGCTGACAAGGCTCGCCCATCTTCGACCTCAGACAAATCCTGAGGGGGCGGCCATGACAAACAATACGGAAAAGCTGAGTGACGCTGAGTTCAAGCGCGAGCTGGCTGATTTGATCCCGCACCTTCGTGCGTTCGCCCGCAGCTTGTGTGGCGATGCCACCCTCGCGGATGATCTCGCCCAGGATGCAATGCTGAAAGCGTGGAACGCGCGCGAGTCTTTCCAGGCGGGCACCAACATGAAGGCTTGGGCCTTCACGATTTTGCGCAACGTGTTCTATTCGGAAAAGCGTCGGTCCTGGCGGCGCACGCCGCTCGATCCGGAAGTTGCGGAGGCAACCCTCGTCTCCAACAGCAATCCATCGGATTCCATTGACCTGCTCGCCATGCGCAATGCCTTGGGCATGTTGCCAGTTGACCAGCGTGAAGCCTTGATCCTGGTCGGAGCAGGGGGGCTGCCGTACGAAGAAGCTGCCGATATCTGCGGCGTGGCTGTAGGCACGATCAAAAGTCGTGTTTCTCGCGCACGCAAGGCCATCGTCGAGATACTTGAGTCCAATGGCGCCGGTTTCAGCGACGATTCAACCATGAAGGCTGAAGACGCATTCAACGACATCATGCGGCAGGCGGACGATATTGCCGGTGTCGGATGATCATGAAGACATAAATTCTGAAAGTGCGCCACCAAGTGCAGCGCCGCTTCGCAACAAGCTAGTCTTGACCCTTGCGGCGGCGCTGACGCCTGTCCTGCTACTTTCTGCGTTCAAGGCCTACATTGACGCTCGCGACGTTCGCGACAGCCAAGCTCAGAATCTGGTTCTGGTTGCGGGCGCAGCGATTGACGGCGTGAACCAATCCCTTCAACAGGCCGAATTGTTGCTTTCCTTGTACGAGCCTCGGTTGTCATCCGGCGAATGCAGCGGTGTGTACAACGAGTTGATCGAACACATACCATCCCTCACGAATGTCGTCGCGTTCGACGAAAAAAGTGATGTCATATGCTCCGCAGTCGGCTCACCGAAGCTGAGCCGGGAGAATCAGGTCCTGCACGACCGCCTTCGGTCGGGCGGGGATTCCTTTGCGCGTAGCGATGCGTTTTTTGGCTCCGCGAGTGAGGCCTGGCTGTTTGCTTTGAATAAGCGCGTTGAAAACGAAGCCGGGGAGTTTACGGGCATCAACACATTTGCGCTCGGTGCCGTGGATCTCGCCAATCTTGTCCGTACGGGCTATCTGCCGGAATCTGTCTCGCTTGCGATCGCTGATGAGACAGGACGAGTGTTTGGTGACACGCCAATTGACTCAATCCCGTCCGAATGGATCGAGGCCGTCAACGAAACCCGGGACGCACAACTGTTTCGAGCAGATGAGCCGGATGGGAGCACAGTTGATGTCGCGCTACGTCCCGTCGGCGAGTCCAATATTTATGCCGTTATCGCAAGACCGTCGTATGGCGTTTGGAACGATTTGTTCGTTCGCCCCGCAACGTCTTTCGGGCTGCCTCTCCTTGCCTTCGCCGTGACACTGTTATCCGCTTGGTTGGCCATTGACGGGCTCGTACTTCGGTGGATCTCCCGGCTTACTCGGACAGTACGCATTTACGGGGCCGGCCGGTACCAGTTCAAGGCAGGAAATTCCTTTTCTGATGCCCCATCAGAGATCCGCAGTCTGGCGCGCGCCATGGAAGTTATGGCCCAGGACATCGATCACAGGGACCGTGACCTCAAGGAAGCGATCGCGACGCGCGACGCCGCCGTGAAGGAGATTCACCATCGCGTGAAGAACAACCTTCAGATCGTGACTAGCTTTCTGAACCTCCAAGGCAGGCAGCTGAAAGATCCGCAGGCAAAGGAAGCTATCTCGGCTACGCGGCACCGCATCGATGCGTTGGCGATCGTTCACCAGACGCTTTACCAGAATGAGCGTCTGGAGAGCGTCGACATGCGGCCGTTTCTTACCGGATTGCTGAACCATCTGTCTGACGCACTGGGCATGACGGAGTCCGGGATCAATCTCGTGCAGTCATATGACGACATCCAACGTGACGCGGACGACGCTATTCCGATGGCACTTTTCATCGTTGAAGCTGTCACCAACGCGATGAAATACGCGTTCGAAGAGGATGGCGGAGAAGTGGCGGTGAATTTGTCAGCGAACGCAGGAAAGGTGATATTGGAGATTCGTGATACCGGACTTGGATATGAGGTGAAGGACGGCAATTCTGGATTGGGTTCCAAGCTGATGGTTGCATTTGCACGGCAACTTTCGGCCGAGTTCACAACCGAAGCGAAACCTGGCCAAGGCTGCACGCACCGCCTCGTTATGGATCTTTAGAGAAATAGACCGCTAACAAGAAAGCCCGGGTGAACCCGGGCTTTCTGATACTTGGATAAGATACAAACCTACTGCGGCTCGTCGGTTGATTCCGTCATGGCTTCGCCGGCTTCGTTCACAGCCGCCCCGGCCTCATCGCCAGCGGCTTCAATTTCTTCTGCGGCATTGCTGGCCGATTCCCGTACCGCGTCTTCCGCTTCTTTCAGTTCGTTGGCAAGTGTATCCGACTCGCCGGGATCAACCATGTCGGAACTCTGGGTCTGTTCGCTCGGCCCGCACGCCACCACTGTGCCCATGGACAACAAGGCGACGGCCAGTGCTATATTACGCATATCTCTCTCCTGTGCGATTGAAGAGTTAACGCCTGTTGGTAGAGCCGGTTCCCCTTATTCGGGGCCATGGAACCAAGACTGCCTATTCGCGTTCCAAGATTATGCTCACAAACAACCGTCCCTCTATTGATATCCAACGGCCAATTCGTGGCTCCGCTAGGAATATCAAGGTCCTGCTTAGACTGGCAGCCACGGGAAAACTAACTGCAGTCCTCTCGGTACTGATTGTAGGGTTGAGCCAGGTTTTTTCTTGCATGTGGAACAAGTGTGGGGGCTCTCAATATAGAGAGGAGCCTCGCGTTCTGCTCATATCCTGCAGCAAATAGGAGGCATTGGACCAGGGGGGAACAAGCATAACTTCTGTGATCATCCAAAAAAAGCGCACCTCGCGGGTGCGCTTTTTCTTTAAGTTCTGGATCAACTTAGTCGTTGATGTCTTCTTTCACTTCCTGGGAAGCATCCTGGATGACTTCACCACCCGCTTCGACATCTTTGCCGACGCCGTCAACTGTATTGCAGGCTGCAAGCAGTGTGGCCAGAGCGCCAAGCGCGCCTACAGTAGCGATTTTGATCGTGCTTTTCATAATCCGTGTCCTTTCTTATTGAACGCCTAAAGAACGCCGCACGTGTGGGAGAGTTCCGTGTGGGGCGTAAAAAATAGTCGGGAACTTCTGCGCCAAGATCGAAGTTAGTAAGGCATCGTATCGGTGGACACGCCGATCTCGTTTTACAAAGAAGGAGTAGTAGTCATGCTCGGTTGGGCAATCGCATTTTTCGTTCTGGCGTTGATCGCCGCAGTTCTTGGTTTTGGCGGTATTGCGGGCGCTTCCGCGGGTATTGCAAAGATTCTGTTCTTCGTATTCCTCGTCCTGCTGGTTCTGTCGTTTGTTGCGCGGGCCGTTCGGGGTCGAAGCATTACCTGATGACAGATAAATTAGACTAAGAAGGCGTCACTGACAGTGGCGCCTTTTTTGTTGCGCGGTAATCGGCGGAACCAGTCTTCCAGTTGGCGCGTAATTCTGTCAAAGCCCCTTTAGGAGGTCCACTTGCCAGCAAACGACAACCAGCTTTCGCGTTCCGAGGCGGGCGAAAAGCACGATGTTGTTCGCAACTGGGCTGTCACCGGTATTTTCTGGATTCTGGTTCTGGGGGCGCTTAGCCTGGCGCAGGGCGTCTTTGTTCCGATCATTACGGCCTTGGTGTTGGCGCTGACTTTCAGCCCGGTAAGAAGGGCGTTGGGCAGTGTGGGTATCCCTCCCGGTGCAGCGGCTGGCATTATCATGGTCAGCCTGCTCACCGTGTTTGCCACTCTGTTCTTCTTCATATCAGAAGCGCTGCAGGAATATGTGAGCGATGCACCCAATTTTGCGGAAGAGGTTCGCCGTGAACTGAGCGGGTTGTTCGGTACGATAGAGCCGGTTCTCAAAGCCGGTGACCAGATTGAGGCGCTCACGAAACAAGGAGAGCAGCAAACAGTGGCACTGCGCGAACCGGGTTTTGTCAGCGTTATGACGCAGGCAACTCCGGCAGTTATCAGCCAGCTGATCGTGACCGTGACGCTGTGCTTCTTTTTAATCGCGTCTGGTGACATGTTCTACGAGAAGCTTGTCCAGGTAATGCCAAAACTGAAGGACAAACGCAGGGCGCTTGCTGCCGCAAGAACGATCGAGACGCAGCTTTCAACATACCTTTTCACCATCACGGCGATCAATGCGGCGCTCGGTGTCTTGATCGGGTGCGTGATGTGGGGATTGGGTATGCCGAACCCCGTCTTGTTTGGATTGGGCGCGTTCCTCTTGAACTACATTCCCTATATCGGGTCGATCGCGGGTATCGCCATTACGCTGGTGACCGGATTGGTGACGTTCGACAACACAGTACAGGCTATACTGCCGGCGTTCCTGTATTGGATTCTGAATACGATCGAGGGTCAGTTGCTGACGCCGGTGCTGGTGGGCAAGCGACTGAAGCTGAACGCGGTTGTTGTCTTCATTTCTTTCGCTCTGTGGGCGTGGGTCTGGTCATTCATGGGCATGCTGCTGTCGACCCCGATTCTCCTCATGGCAAAAGTTGTGTCAGATAACGTCGAAGGTCTCGAAAGTTTTGGCAAGTTTCTTGGAGACAGAGACGATCTCTCCCGGTCCGATTCCCGCCTGTTGAAATTTGTGTTCAAGCAGAAGAAGTCAGCAGCCGTGAAACAATGAGCTGGCGGATCTCAGGTTCGCGGCATTTCAATCGACAAATGAGCTAGTGTGAGGCTCGCGGGGGCTCTCGCAGAGAAGGCAATCATTCGAAGCCCACTTAACTGAACCCCGGCATCTTCTAAATCGCTCAATGGTATTTCAAACTCGGCCCTGTCCGGGGCGCGACAGGCGATCCTGTAATTTGCCAGCGGACCGATCGGCAGCAGATCATCACCGCAAGCTGCAAGTATGTTTAAGAGTGCGTCTTCTGAAAACTCATTTGTGGTGACCAACCTGATACAGAAACCTGCGTTGGCCTCCCGGGTGAGGTCCAATGACTTGTGATGAAATGATACCTCTTCGTGGCGCTCCCCTCTCCACGTACACATGATGGCATTTTCCTGTTTTCCAAAGTCTGCTGACTGTGCTGTCAGCGAGTTGTTTCCACAGGATCTGCTGCCGCCGGACCAGGGAAGGGCGGGTTGAGCAGAGCCTATTTGAATGCGCCACCCCTCCGAAGTTACGCCATTTCCAAAAATTGTGCCGTGGTCTGTTGTTGTTTGCTGACGTTCCTCGTTGAGACGCGGGCAGTTGCACGCTTGCTGAAGGGTGAGACCAAACCCGCAATTGAATTGCGATGTTCTCGTTCTGAGACCATGCCCAGCGCCAAAATCATCTGGTTCTGTCGGCCAAGAAAACGGAAGTTTTCCTGTGAAGTCGACCTTCCCATTGGAGAAAATCAGGTCTGCCAAGGCGCCAGATTGCGTTCCCGGTAGAAACCCTGCGATGAAGGCATCCGAGGCGTTGATCAGGGGATTGGTCCGGAGCGGCCGCCCGGAAATGAATACTGTCACGATCGGGACACCAGCTTGCCGTAGCTTGGTCAGGCGCGCGACATCCATGTCTTGAGGAATTGAGTACTCGAGATCTTCTCTGTCGCCTCGGAACTCAGCATATGGCGGCTCGCCGGTCACGAAGATCGCAGCGTCTGGTGTATTGATGCAATCGTCGCCCTGCGTACGCAAAACACTGCCCCCCGAAGCGCCAACAATTCGTTCTACTCCTTCCAGCACAGTTTCAGAGTTCGGATAATCAGTCGGATCCAAATTTCCTCCCTGCCAGGACAATGTCCAGCCGCCGCATACGACCCCGAGATTGTCTGCAGCGTCGCCAAAAACCAAAACACGGCTGGTAGCGGACAGTGGCAGTGTCTGCTTGTGATTCTTCAAGAGCACGGCAGATTTCTGAACTGCCTCTGCTGCCAATTTGGAATGATCAGTCAAACCAGACTTGCGTCGAATTCGAGCGCTTGGTGTTGGCGCGGAGAGAATTCCAGCGCGGTACTTCAATCGCAGAACACGACGCACCGCATCATCAAGCCTTTCGGACGATATTTCGCCTGAACTCAATTGACCGAGTAGTGTGGCATGAAGTCCCCTCCAACTGTCCGGGGCCATGTATATATCAAGGCCAGCCATCAGTGCGTCAGGAGAATTGGTCGAACTGGCGCCGTCGATCTGTCCGTGACCATTCCAGTCTCCAACCACGACGCCATCAAATCCCCAATGGCTTTTGAGCAAATCGGTCAACAATGGTTTGTTGCCGTGCATCTTGCGACCGCCCCAACTTGAAAACGAGGCCATTATCGTTTGAACGCCCGCAGCGAGCGCGGAGTAGTATCCGGGGGCGTGGACGTCCCGCAATTCTACTTCCGTCGCCATGGTATCATCCTGGTCTCTGCCGTCACGGGTTCCACCATCACCGACGAAGTGCTTTGCAGTGGCTATGATCTTGTTCGGCCCGAGAAAGCCGTCCCGGTCCGGTCTTCCCTGAAGTCCGCGAACCAATGCAGCCCCAAGCTTTGCAGATATCTCCGGGCATTCTGAGTAGGATTCAAAAGTGCGTCCCCAGCGCAAATCGCGGGCAACGGCTACGGATGGCGCAAAGGTCCAATCCATCCCTGAAGCGCGGACATCGATCGCTGTGGCAGCGCCGATTCGCTCTACGAGGTCCGCATCTCTCGTTGCGCCGAGATTGATATTATGTGGGAAAATGGTAGCGCCCGCAATATTATTATGTCCGTGTACGGCGTCTGTTCCCCACATGACAGGAATGCGAGAGCCGTCAGCTCGCATGGAGGCGGACCAGTACTCGTCAGCCAGCTGCAACCATTCAGAGAGTGGAGCCCGTTGCTGGCGGCCCGGAGCGGAATTTCCTCCATTCAGCACGGCTCCCAAATGATACTCAGCAACATCATCAGGAGTGGCTGATGAGATGTCCGCCTGAATTATCTGTCCAACTTTCTGGGCGGGTGTCAGCCACTCAAGAATGCCGGAGATCAGACGTTCGGTTCTCTGGCAGGATCGATCCGGTCGCGCGGCTACTGGCCAAATTGACAAATCGAGATCCGGCTTTTGAGGGCCAGTCATGTCTGTACCTCGTTTTGGGCAAAAGCCTGATCTGTTGAGTGTTCAGGAGAATTTCGAAGATGGTCGTACCAGTTGAACTTCAAGAAAATACTGGTCGCGAGAACCAATGTGAAGGAGGCGCCAAGTTTGCTCCAGTCCTGTATGACCAGAAAGATGGGACTGCAGATTAGTGAAGTTTGCCAGATAATTCCCACTGCTACATTCAGCAGATCACGTCCCATATTCGTATTTAACGAGACGGGCTCACCTTTTGAGCACAAGGACTCCGCAACGGGTTTCCAGAATCCCCAAGGGCGCGTTTTCCGATAGAACTCTTCAAGCGTCTCCATGTCGGTTGGTGGCGTCGCGAGAGAACCGATTATGACAGCGGCCAGGCATGCTGCGAAAAAGAACGGAAAAGCGTGGAGCGGGTCGATGTTTATCTGGGGGAGGCCGAGCGCCAGAGCGGCTATGATGCCCACCAGCATTCCCCAAAAATAGCCATACCCGTTCATTCTCCACCAATACCATTTCACCACGTTCGCGGCGGTGTAGCCGCCATATAATCCGGCAGTGATCCACTTGATCGACGTATCGATGCTGGTCAGGAACAATCCAAACAGCGTTCCTGCGATAACGAAGATGGTAGAAGTGATGTAACTCATCCTCAGATAAGTTTTTGCGGGCGCATCGGGACGAATATACTTTCTGTATACGTCATTCACGATGTATGCGGGAGCCGCATTCAATGGCGCGGCAAAGCTTGACATGAATGCCGCGAGGAGTCCGGCGAGCGTTAGCCCGAGAAGGCCCGTCGGAATGAACTCCTTCAGTGCAAGCGGCAAGACGGATTCAAAATCGGCATCTGCGCCCATTCCCCTGAGATAGGGGCTGAAGTAGACGAGTGCGAGGACGGTCAGGCCGGTTATGAAAAGGTATCGCGGCAGATTCAAAACCACGCTCACCAAGGCGCTCATCTTGGCAGCTTCAACAGGCGTTCGCGCTGAGAGGATCCGCTGCATATCGTAATTCGGGGCTGGCCCGGCCAGTGATGTGAAAACACCCTTAAGCAACACCAACATGAAAAATATGCCGAAGAGAGAGTACCCCTCTGTCGCAATTTTCTCATTTGCGGATGGCAACAGTTCGGACCAGTCCAGACCCAGTTCCCACCCGAAAAATGGATTGTCCCACCCTGCGGGAGTGGCGGCCGCCAGCATATCAGGTGAAACATGCATCATGGCGATGATGGCTACGCCGATACTCGCAAGCGTCATTACGACAAATTGGAGGACTTCGGTGAAGACCACCGAGTACATGCCTCCCTTGATGACGTACAGCGACGTCAGGATGATGAAGAAGACCCCGTACGCTTTTTCGTTCAGTCCGACCATCATCGATGTTCGCTGAAGCAGGGCGTCGCCTGAAAGGTCCGCTTCCTTGAGGTGAGATGGCAGGAAGACGTCGAGATGAAGTGCCGAAGCCATGTCGAGCGGAATAAACTGGGCGGCCAGTTTTCCGATCCCCAAGAATCCGTAGGCCATATAAGCCAGCACCAGGATAAGCGCGAAGAGGACAATGATGAGGTGACTGAGCCGTGCAGCGGTGCCGTCTCCGAAGCGGAAGGTGATCCATTCTGCCCCCGTCATGGCACCCGACCGTCTCAGCCATACGGACAGGAAGACCATGAGAAAGATCTGGTTGAACACCGGCCATAGCCAGGGAATCCAGATGCTCTTGAGACCATACACAAACAGGATGGACACCAGCCACATCGTGCCGGCAACGTCGAACATGCCGGACGCATTGGAGAGGCCCAGAGCATACCAGGGGAGGCGGTTTCCACCCAGGAAGTAGCTGCGCATGCCAGCTTTCGCCCGGCTGGAGATCCAGAAACCGAGGGCCAGCGTCAATCCGATATAAGCTGCAATCACAGCCAAATCGATCGGATGCAGAGCCATCTATTGCCCCTTTGCAAGCATGTCTGCTCCACTCGCTCCCGGAAGCAGCACGCTATATTTCCTCCTGGCCGCTCACCAAGCAGACGGCCGCGCCGTTCTTCGACTGCCTTTGCAAATAACATTCTATACAACCGGTTTCATTGCAAGGAATGTTGGTGTTTGATGCAGGCTCACCCAAACGCTGATAGCCAGCTTCGGCGGGTTTATAGAGCGCTGCGATCACGGTGCTGTGGGAGGAAAATGATGGCGCAGATCCGAGACGTGGCCCGGCAGGCGGGTGTTTCACCTGCCACAGTATCCCGCGCGTTTTCAGACCCCGGCAAACTCTCAAAAGAAACGCTTGAACGGGTTTTGGCAGCTGCAACTGACCTGAAATACAAGCCAAGCTCACTCGCCCAGTTGTTTCGCGAAAAGCGGACGAACACCGTCCTGGTCATGGTGCCGGACATCGCAAACGTGTTCTTCGCACGTGTGGTCTCCGGCATCGAGCGAATTGCAGTCGAATCCAAATACAATCTGGTCGTGTCTGATACAGGCGACAAGCCGGATATAGAGCGTGTCGGGATCGAGATGGTTGAGACGTATCGCGCTGATGGTGTCATCCAGTTGGGCGAGCGCCCGTTGAATGAACTCCATCCCGACGCCGAGCGGAACCTGATACCCTTTGTTCAGGCAATCAGTGCTGATCCGCGCGGCAAATACCCAACTGTCGGCATTGATGATCGGGCTTCATCGGCGATGATGGCGCGCTATCTCATAGAGCACGGGCACTCGCGAATTGGCGTTGTTGCCGGCCTTGAGAGCCGACTTGTGACACAGGAGCGATTGGCCGGGTTCAGTGACACAATGGAGAATGCAGGCATCCTGTTCGATAGAGGGGTGGTAGAGTTCGCGCCTTACTCCATGGCGGGTGGCGAAAGAGCTGCGCATACCTTATTGTCTCGGCAAAAGGACCTGACGGCGTTGTTTTGCATGAGTGACGAGATTGCGATTGGCGCAATCCGCGCAGCCTATGATCTTGGCTACAGTCTGCCGGACGACCTCTCGATCTCCGGTTTCGACAATATTGAGTTCGGCAAATACTGTACGCCGCCCCTTACAACGGTGATGCAGCCGGCAGAGACGATCGGTGAGGTGGCGATGTCGCTGATGCGCGACATCCTGAAGGGAAAGCAGGCGACCCTTGTGCACGAAATGTTGCCGACGGAACTCGTCATTCGAAGCAGTGTACGGAGGCTCTGATAGACGCCCGGCGTCAGAAAAAGCTCGGCAAAGCCAGCGAAATCGAAGGAACAAATGTGATGATCATCAGCGCGAGCAGCAGCGCTCCATAGAACGGCCAGATCGTTCTGACGGCTTCCTCCACGGGCACTTTTCCAACTGCAGACCCGACAAAGAGGACTGAGCCCACTGGTGGAGTAACCAGGCCGATTCCCAAGTTCAGCATCATGACGATTCCGAAGTGAACGGGATCCACGCCCACTTCCATAACTACAGGCAAAAGGATGGGAGTCGTGATGATGATCAGCGGCGACATGTCCATGAATGTGCCAAGCACAAGCAGGATTACGTTGACGATCAGCAGTACGAGTATCGGGTTACTAGTGGCCGATGTGATCATGTCGGCAAGTTTTGCTGGCGCTTCCAGAATTGCGAGCGCGTAGCCAAAAGCTGTCGCAGCCCCAATGATCAGCAAAACCATAGCGGTAATCTTGACCGACTGCATCGCGGCCTCGGAGAATCTTTGCCAGCCGAGAGTGCGATAGACGAATGCGCCAACAGCGATCGTGTAGATGACTGCAATCGCGGAGGATTCGGTGGCGGTGAATATGCCAGACAGGATTCCGCCCATGATGATGATGGCCGTGAGCAATCCTGGCACAGCGAACAACAAGGCGCGCAGGAAATTGCGCCAGCCGGGAAACGCGCCGCTGGCGTAGCCGCGTTTCACAGCTACGCGCCATGCGACAAGCATCAACAGCGCGGCTGTCATAATGCCAGGAATGATGCCAGCAAGGAACAGATCGCCGATCGACACACCGATGCCGCTCGCTGCAGAGTAGATAATCATATTGTGCGATGGCGGAACGAGCAGACCCACAATCGCAGCCGTTACAGTTACGTTTACTGTATAATCACCGTCATAGCCACGCTCGCGCATCAATGGCATTAGCGTTGACCCCATCGCCGATGCGCTGGCGATAGCGGAACCTGAAACAGCCCCAAACATGGTGGAAGCGCCGACATTCACGAGCCCAAGGCCACCTCGCGTCCGTCCGAACGCGCCTTCGGCCACTTCAACCAGCCGTTTTGCGATGCCGGAGCGATACATTAAGTCACCGGCAAAAATGAAGAAGGGAATTGCCATGAGCGTGAAGACGCTGAAGCCTGCCGCCATGCGTTGGAAAACGACAACCAGCGGAATGTCCAGTGCAAGAAACGTCGCCATAGCAGAGCCCAGCAACGAGTAAGCCACAGGCACGCCGAGTGCGAGCAGGATGACAAGAACACTGACCAGAATAATCAGCTCCATCTCGGATCCTCCTCGTCTTCGATGTTTTCGCCGGATACTTCTTCCAGCACTCGTTCCAATGAGAAGACGGCCATCAGAGCCCCAGCAATGGGAAGTCCCAGATAAGCAAGGCCGCGCGGAATTCCGAGCGATGGGATAACGTGGCCCCACGTCTTGGCGACCAATTGACCGCCCCATACCAGCATTGCGATGCCGCAAGCACCAACGACGATGTTGGAGGCAATGCGCATCCACAGACGCGTTCCGGGACCGACTGCATTCTCCAGCGCGACAATTCGGATATGGAAACCCTCGCGAACGCCGGCTGCGGCGGCGAGTGATACATACCATATCATCAAGGCGAGAGATGCCTGTTCAGACCAGGACGGCGTGGAGTTCAGGACGTAACGACCGAACACTTGCCACCCGATAATCAGTGTCATGAGAACAAGACCCATGGCCGCAATGCGCACAAGCCAGTCGGCTGCAAGGTGAGTCGTTCTTGTCAAAAGATGTATCATGAGCCCGGCCTCATGTTTTCGATTTCGGAGACCAGTTCCTTTTGCGCATCAGTTTTGACAAACCGGTCCCAGACGGGGCGCATCTGTTCCTGAAAGGCGCCAAGGTCCGCGACTTCATTCACTTCTACACCGGACGCCATGATCGTGGCGCGGGATTGTTCGACGCGTGCGTCCCATAATTGACGCATGTAGGGAACTGAATCCCGGGCGGCCTGTTTGACGAGTGCCTTGTCTGCGTCTGGCAGTTTTCTCCACCGGCTCGCAGACATCACCAAAACCTCCGGCGCGATAATGTGCCGTGTCAGGCTGTAATAGGGCGCTGCTTCAAAGTGGCGCCCGCTTTCAAATGACGGCCAGTTATTCTCGGCTCCATCGATGACACCCTGGACAAGTGCCTGATAGACTTCGCCAAGTGACATTGGCGTTGCATCGGCGCCTAGCGCCTTGATCATTGCTACGTACAAGTCGGAGTTCGGTACCCGTATTTTCAGACCGAGCATGTCATCCGGCGTCAGAATGGGCTTGCGTGTATTGTAGAAGCTGCGTTCGCCGGAATCATAAAAGCACAGGCCGATCAAATCATGTGGCGCGAGAGAGTCCAGGATACGGTCTCCTACTGGGCCGTCGAGTGCCATGCGCATGTGCGCGGTCGAGGAAAACAGGAACGGCAGGGCTGGAACCGTCGTCAGCGGTTCAATTGAGTTCAACGGCGCCAGGTTGACGCGGTTCAGGTCCAATCCCCCAAATGTCGTGATCTCCAGCGTATCCCGCTCTGATCCCAACTGCCCACCGGCATACATCTTGATGCGGAGACGACCTCCGCTGCGTTCATCCAACAGGCGTCCCATCTCCCGCACAGCTTCGACAGTCGGATAGCCGTCCGGATGGGAGTCGGCGCTCAGCAGATCCCGGCCAGAGCGTTCGCCGCATGCGGCAAGTCCAGCGGTCGCCCCCATGGCCAGAAGAGACTGCCGACGCGTCATCGAGAGTGCGGTTCCACTCATCCGCAGCACCGGCTTGTCTGTCTTGAAGGCGCTCTGACGCGTCTCATGATCTTCCTCCCCGCGGCATTTATCTCTCCCACAAACAATGGGGCAGCTCGCGCAAACTTTGTCTATGGTAACCGGTGTCATTCTTTCCGCAAGAGGGTGGCAGCGGAATTAATGAGGCCAGCGTTCTGCCAGTACTTCCACCTTGCCTTCCGAGGTTTTGACTTCCATTGCGGGATCGCTCGGCTGGCCGGCGGCGAACAGTTCGTAAATGATGCTACCATCAGTCTGAACGCTTTCGATGATTCGGACCGGCTCGCCTGCACCAGCGGACAATGCAGCCTCGCGTACAGTGGCTGGAACGTCAGACCATGCCAGGTCGCGCTGGATTTCTACCACTTCCGCAACGCCGTCTGCGTACAGGATGTCGAGCTCGATTTCAGATCCGTCCGCGCGTTCACCCTCCACATCAAAGTAAACCCGTTCATTGCGCTCTTTCCTCAGCACTTCCTGAATAACCATGTCGGGCATGGCGGCAGACACGGCTGCCTGAACCGGACCGGGAAGGTCGCCGGGAGCCAATTCCGTGATGATGTCACCTTGGCTCGGTAGAGTTGCGGCGGGCTCTTGGGAGCAGGCGGCAAGAAGTCCCGCGGCGACGGTGATACTAATAAGTGTTTTCATGGATCAGGTCCCCCATTGAGTGAAAGGTACTTTGGCAAAGAGTTCCCGCTCGGCTTGGCGGGGATCGTTTTCCTGGCGTGTCGTCACGTCGAAAATCATGGTTTCGCGATCGGGCAGGGTGTGCCGGGACCATTCGGGCATCCCGGCATGGTTCGGCTGGCCGGTGCGCGCCATTGAGATAAAGGCCCGCGACACCTCATCGGCAACGCGGGCATATTCTCCTGATGCGGGTACCCGCGTCCCTGTGTACTCGCCAGATAGGCTGAGATTATCAAACGCGAACGCGATATCCATTGTGTGCGGTGCACCCCATTTTCCGCCATCATCCGGTGATCCCAGATTAAACTGGTACACCCAGGTCGGCCCGGCCTCTCTAGCCCGGGCATCTGCTTCCTCGACCTGGCCGCGCCAGGAACGACCCGCCGTTGTGGCAGCAAAGAAGACGTCGCTCGGCGAATGGTCCGGGTAAATTGACTGATAAGTTGCCACGACCTCGAGAGGGGCGATGTCACACCGCATATGCGTGGACAGCAATGTTGGTAGATCTTCCCAATCGAGACTGAACGCTTCGGGTAAGCTTCCTCCGATGAGATTACGCGTCTCGTCGCGGGTGTTTCCAAGGATCATGGGAATATGAGCGGATTGCGCGGGCGCACTCGGCCAAAACGGATGACGAGACAGGAATCGACTGTCGAGGACCGGACCGAAATAGAGACGGCGTGACGGGTTTATCGGGTCGTTACTTGCGAGACCATCTACCAGCCGTTCCATGGACGCGGTCAGGAGCGCATTTGAATCAGCCGAGTCAATACCAACCGTGTTCAGGAAGCTTTCTGCGCGCGCCTTCGCGTTCAGCGGTCCGCATGCAGTAACTTGCTGGCCACTCATCGTGGCAGCTGAGTGAAACAGGCCATCGGCAGAGGGCGCCGCCATCAGTGTCGCAATTTTTGCTCCGCCGCCGGATTGGCCAAACACGAATACCCGGTTGGGGTCTCCACCAAAACTCTCGGCATTGTCCCGTACCCACTGCAGGGCGAGCACGAGATCCCACATGCCGCTATTTCCGGAGTCCGGAAAATCAGGATTGAGGAGTCCAAGCGATAGATACCCGAACGCGTTCAGTCGGTGGTTCACCGTGATGACTACAACGTCCCCTTTTGTCGCAAGTGTGCAGCCATCATAAAGCGGCGACGATCCCGACCCACTGGCGTAGGCGCCGCCATGGAAATACACCATGACCGGACGTTTGCCTTGATCCGCGATGCCTGGTGTCCAGACGTTCAGAAACAGGCAATCTTCGCTGCTGGCTTCAGGGCGGGCCGATTGCGGTGCGGACGATCCGTATTCTGTGGCCTGTTGTATGCCGGCCCAGTGCTGAGGCTTGCGGGGCTTTGCAAAACGCGTCTGGGCCGTGTCAGCACCATATCGGATACCTTTGAAGACGTTGATCCCGTCCTGCCGCACCCCACGTACAGCGCCGTGGCCGGTTTGGGCGATTGGGTCATTTGACGCTCGGCGGGAAAACCCTACGAGCGGCGTCACGGATGCTGCCACGCCAGCAGCACCGCCCGCAAAGGATCGGCGGGTCATGTCCATCAATTTTCCTCCTCGTGTGCGCGTCTTAGCGGCGCACATCCAGACCATTTTGCGAAAGCAGGTCTTCCACTTCTTCGACACTGGCCCGGTTACAGTCTCCCGGTACGGAATGCTTGATCGCCGCAGCGGCGATGCCAAAATCCACAACGTGCTGAGGTGTCATGCCCTCAATCAATCCATGAAGGATTCCGGCCGCGTATGCGTCGCCGCCTCCAATGCGGTCGACGATATCCGGCAGGTCCATCTCTGCAGACATGGTGACGTCTGTGGGCGTTGCGAGACGCCCGGAAATCTTGTGATGATTTGCGCTGATCTGCTGCCTGTAGGTGGACGCAATGTAGGTTAGCGCCGGAAAGCGCTCGAACGCAGCCGCTTCTGCATCTTGGCGATCGGCAAATTGCGATCCGAGAATCAGATTTATGTCGAGCTCGTTGATAAAGGCCAAAGTGGCCTTGCTGAGCAATTCCGCGAGAATTTCAGGACCGTTTCCTGACCATGATTTCCAGAGTTGTTCACGATAGTTGCCATCGAACGACACACTGACGCCGCGTTCTTTCGCGACCGACATTGCGTCAAGTGCTGCTCTTGCTGCGTTCAGTCCGGTGGCCGGTGTGATCCCGGAAATGTGCAGCCAGCCAGCGCCCTCCAGCAGACGGTTCCAATCATAGGACTCTGCAGGAGTCAGGGTGAATGTGCTGCCAGTTCGGTCATATACAATCCTGGAGGGGCGCCGTACGGCGCCCGATTCCAGAAAATACAGCCCCACCCGTCCATCGCCGCGAAGTACAGGATTTGTATGAACGCCGTGGCTCTTCAGATCGCGGATCACTGCGTCGCCCAGAACATTATCCGGCAGAGAGCTGACCATCGTCGCACTATGACCAAACTGGGAGAGGGAAACCGCGACATTCGCTTCTGCGCCGCCGATATGTATCCCGAGCTGTGAGGACTGCATAAGGCGTTCATTGCCCGGTGCACTCATCCGTAAGAGGAGCTCTCCAAAGCAGATGATTGCACCAGTCATTGCGAGTTCGTCCGTTCCCGTTATCTATCGTGCCAACCAGCCGCCATCGACCGGCAACGTGATTCCCTGAACATAGTCCGACGCGCTGGAAGAGAGGAACACGGCGGCGCCGCCCAGGTCTGATGGCTTCCCCCAGCGCCCGGACGGGATGCGACCCAGAATTTCCTTGTTTCGGCTTTCATCCGCCTGAAGAGCGGCCGTATTGTTGGTTGCAAAGTATCCGGGGGCAATCGCGTTCACATTGATGCCATGCTTGGCCCACTCATTGGCGAGGATCTTTGTCAGGCCAGCCACGCCGCTTTTCGACGCGGTATAGGATGGCACTCGAATACCACCCTGAAAGCTCAGCATACTTGCAATATTAATGATCTTTCCACCGTTGTCGGCGGCAATCATCTCCCGCGCGACAGCCTGGCTGAGAAAGAAAAGCGTTCGGAGATTCACATTCATGACCGAATCCCACTCGTCGAAAGTGAAGTCGATGGAATCGTTCCGCTTGATGATGCCGGCATTGTTCACAAGAATGTCGATGCTGCCGAGCGCGGACTTGGCGTCAGACACGATCGCGTCGATGCCGTCTGCTGATCCGAGATCTGCAAGAATGGAATGAGTCCTGCGCCCGGTCGCGGCGAGCTTGTCGAGAGTCTCACTTGGCTCGCTGCGTCCGACGAGACAGATATTGGCGCCGGCTTCTGCGAGCGCGATTGCCATGCCTTGCCCAAGGCCGGTATTCGCGCCCGTTACGATGGCCATCTTGCCTTCAAGACTGAACGGATTGATGCTCATCAATCTCTCTCCGGAATTGATCATGCGTGAAGTTTGATACCGCGAAGACTAAGAGGCCAGTACAGACTTCACATAATCTGCGATGTTGTCGTCCTTCGCGTTCGCAAAGAAATATTCCTGGAAGTGCTCGCCAGAGATTGCGGTCTTCAACAGTTCCTGGTCGACAGATTTCAGGACCGTCACCATATCATGGTGTGAAGCAGCTTTTACGTTGCTGAGGATATTTCGGTTCTTCGCCATGATGGCTGCACGCTCCTTGGGATAGCCTACGCCGCGCTCAACTTCGAAAAGCTTGCGATAGCAGTCCTGAAGATTGAGTTCAGCGGCCCATCCGAAGCCCTTTGCATACGGCATGGAGATGGCATTTCCATCATTAATTTGGCCAAAGAGAAATGCGTCTGTTGGATCGATCACGAGGCCGCAAATGACGCCCGGCATGGCGTTGCAGCCGAGCATGGATCCCATACCGGTGCCGCATCCCGTGACGACAAAATCTGCCGCTTTCGAGTTCAGCAGAATACCGGCCAGCAGGCCGTTCATGATGTAAGTTAGCTGGGTGTCATCCTCGGGGCTGTACATCCCGTAGTGGTGCACATTATGGCCGAGCGGTTCAGCTACGGTCTTTAGAGCGTCATGAACAATTTCGCTCTTCGCTGCCTGACTGTTTTCAATGATGAGTGCGATATTCATAGGGTTTCCCTTTGATGGTTCTGGTTTCGCCCGCGCCCGGCTTGCGCGCTTTGTGTGCCAATCGGAACTGCGCGTTGATTTAATTTGGTAACCGGTGTCATAACATTTGCCCGGAAGACTTACAACCGCGTCCTGCGTATGAATTCAGACGGAACGCGTGGACTCGCGCACAATCAATTCGAGTTGGAAGGATTGTAGTTCCTTGAGGTTCTCAGAACCGTTCCCGCGCTTCAGCAACAGGTCAGCCGCTGCGCGCCCGACCTCCCGGATCGGTGAGCGGACCGTTGTCAGCGGGGGCCAGATGCGCGCCGAAATCGGCGTGTCGTCAAATCCGACAATGGACAGGTCTTCCGGAATCCTGAGGCCGGCTTTGCGCGCGGCGACATACACGCCGACGGCCATTTCATCGTTACCCGCAAAGATTGCGGTTGGCCGGTCGCGGCGATTCAGCAGTCTGGTTGCACTGGTGACACCTGAGTCGAATGTGTACGCGCCCTCGACGGTCAGTTCTGGCGCGAGTTCGAGGCCATAGCTTTCCAGGCCGCTTTTGAAGCCAGACAAGCGTTCATGCGCAGACCGGAACGTTTTTGGTCCGTGAATGTGCCCGATCCGCTTGTGGCCCAATTGGGCAAGGTGGGCCGCTGCCATCTCGGCACCGTGCGCGTCGTGCGTGCGGATGCTTCGCGACGGAATGTCCAATTCGAGCGACGCAATGCGAACATAGTCGCATTCTTCTTCGCGCAGAATTTCTGCAAGGGTCTCATCTTCAGAGACGGATGGCGTCAGGATGATGCCATGTGGTTTGTGTTGCAGGATGAAGGATCTGACCCGCTCACGGTAATTGTCGTCGCCACGATCGCACGGTCGCAAGACCAGCTGAAATGCGGTGTCGCCGAGCGTATCAAGTATGCCGCGCTGCATGTTGACGACATATTGCGGGCTTGGGTTGTCGTAGACCAGACCAATCAGGAAGGACTTGCGGAAGGCAAGCGCGCGTGCTTGCGGGTTTGGTGTGAACCCGGTTTCCGCAATGATTTCCTTCACTTTCTTCCGTGTTTCTTCGCGTACGAGCGGCGACTCGTTGATCACGCGCGACACGGTCTTTTTCGAGACACCTGCCATGCGCGCGATATCAATGATCGTCACCTGTGACCGGTCGCGTGCCGGTTTGGCCTCATGTTCGTCGTCACTCATAGGAAAGCCTTGCTGCCCAGCGAACCTTTTTCACCTGATTTGGGGCAGCTTCAAGTCCCCTTCGCTTTCAAGCCGGCATCGAGAGCGTCTTGTGTTGCGGGCTCCATCGTATCCAAGTGCCATTGCGACGGGTCGAATTCGCGATAAGTCGCCGCCAGTTCCGGGTAACCACCGACCTGTTCCTGGCTGTCGATGATTTCTCCGCGACCTTCAGCGGTATCTGCCAGAATACGCACATCCACCGCGTCACGGTCCCAAGGCCGCGCGCCGGCATTCATCAGGACGTAACCCTCTACCTGGCCAGCCGCGAAAATGGGCAGATCTGCAATAATCGCTGAAGGTTCTACCTCTCTCAAACCTGCGGCCGCATTGCTCGTATACCTGCCTGAATCCGGCAGGGCAGCACCCCATTGATCCTGCGCGACATTGCCTGTCATATGGAGGTCCAGAGGCCCATCGCCTCCGATCATCAGAAGCGGCAGCCCGTCACTTGTAGACGGCCCGGCGCGCATGACATTGCCGACCAGATCCATCCTGCCGGTCTCGGCAGGGACGTCTCCCCATTCCAGACCCTGGAGATTGTAATGCACTCCGCGCTGACCTGGATTGTAGATGAAATTGTTCACGATCGCGCCGTGAACGCCCCCTTTGAACAAGGGGCTCCGCTCAAAATTATGTGCGTACAGATTTCCATAGATCAGGATGTCACTCACATTATCGTGGATGAGGGAGCCCTTGGAGTGTTCGCCCTTGGCATGCGTCGAGTGGGAAAGGCCTTCAGCGATGATGTTGTTTGTATAGGCGATGGAATGAGAGGTGCCATCGCGCCATTCATCAGGCGTGTCGCCGGTGAATCGCGGGCCGGAAGCCGACAAATTCTCGTCTGTCGCCCAGCTTAGCGAACAGTGATCAACGATGACGTTGCTGGCAGAGATTGTCGTGATGGCGTCGATATCCCGGCCACTGCGATAGGCCTCGCCCAGATCTCCGGGGCGAACTCGCAGGTGCTGTACGATGACGTCGTTGCCGGTGATCACCATGCCGCCTTTGATAAGCGTGATGCCGGGGGAGGGTGCTGTTTGGCCCGCGATCGTGACGTTCGATGTCGCCACGTTTAGATTGTCGCCGCCGAGGTCAATGACGCCGCCGACCTCGAACACGATGATTTTTGCCCCTTCCACCTGCAAGGCTTCGCGGAGACTTCCCGGGCCTTCGGACTCCAGATTGGTGACTTTGACGATCTGGCCGCCTTTGCCGCCGATGGTCGTTTTGGCGGGGCCGAGTGGCCCCATCCAGGGCGCAGTTGGAGCGGGGGACGAGGCGGTCACGGAAGAGGCTGGCGCATCTGGTACGAGTGTGGGCTGCGCAGTCGCGCAACCGGCCAGCGACATGATCGCGAGCAAAGCTAGTGTTCTGGAAGCAATTTGTTGCGCCATATCGGATTCCTCGCATTTGTCTTCGGAAATGGCGAGCCAAATGACGGCCACAGCCTGTTTCCGCTGGATTTTATCATTATGAGGTTTGAAAATGACACCGGTTTCCTATACTGTCTACCCCAGTTCGAACAGGCCGAGGTAAAAGCGTGAGCGTCTTTGAAAATATTGCAAAAAAATTCGTAGAAGCGCGGCTTTCGGCTGGCAGTCTGACTGAGTATCCGGGAGAAGCGCCACATACGCTTTTGGACGCTTACGCAATTCAGGATGCGGCGATTGATTTGTGGCCGGATGAGATCTCTGGTTGGAAGGTCGGCCGTATCAATGGAGACGCGGTAACCGCTCACGGCACTGACCGCCTGGCCGGGCCGATCTTTTCAAGACAGGCCCGAGATCAGCGGGAGGCGGTGATGGAATCCCCGGTCTTCTCCGACGGGTTTGCAGCGGTCGAAGGCGAATGTGTCGTGATGGTTGCTGAAGATACCGATCCAGCGAAGCTTGATTATACGACCGACGAAGCCATCGCGCTGATCGAGAGCGTTCGGGCCGGGGTGGAGATTGCAAGCAGTCCTTTCACGGGAATCAATGACCACGGCCCCCTTGTGACAATCTCTGATTTTGGAAACAATTACGGGCTGATCATTGGAGACGAGCTGCCAAATTGGTCATCGCTAGACTTCACGAACTGGCCGTTCGAAACCCTTATCGAAGGAGAGACTGTCGGCAGAGCCGATGCGGCATCCATTCCCGGAGGCCCTGTGGAGTCCTTTCGATTCATGCTTGAGAATGCTGCGCGTCGCGGGCGCCCCCTGAAGAAGGGGATGGCTATTCTGACCGGCGCGATCACGGGTGTGCATGTTGCGCATGTTGGTCAGGGCGCGGTTGTGAAAGTGTCCGGAGCTCGGGACATAGAGGTGCGTCTTACACCGCTTGCCAGCAACGCTGACGCGACGGTCTGATCCCGTACGATTTCCAGTCATCAGCAAAAAAGGAGCCCCGGCAATCAGATTGCCGGGGCTTTGATTTGAGACTGCGCACTTGGGAGGACGACTGTTCTCATCTCAAAAGTTGTTCAGCGTTCGGGACGTATCGAATGCTGATTGGGAAGTGAAAGCAGGCTGAGGCAAAATGTTGTCGCGCCAGCCTGCTTCAGATTGATCCTTAGAAGGTATACCGGGCACCGATCAGGAAATTTCGTCCGGTGTGGTGATACAAAGTTGGCAGTTCTAGGCGGTCAAAGGTCTGATGCTCAAACTCGTCAGTGAGATTGATGCCTTCGAACGTCAGATCGAGTTGATCGGTCAACGCGTAGCTTATCGACAGGTCGACGTTGTAGGTTGACGCGACGCCGCGTTCTTCACGACCTTCCGTGCGGCCGGAACTGCTCGGGGACGTGGTCTGGTAAGGATCGCGATACGCGCCGGAAATACGAGCCGAGAATCGGTCTGTCTCATAATACAGCGTCATGTTGTGAGAGATTTCCGAGAAATCCCGAATTTCGTCGGAGTCGACATAAGTCAGGTTTCCAACAAACCCGGCATTTTGCAGAAGTCCCGGCAGGAAGAAGAATGGCTGTTGATAAACCAGTTCCATTCCCTGAATTGACGCTTCACCCCCATTTGCGACCTGGCTGACTGCAACCAGAGGATCGAGACCGTTTGCAAGGTCCTCGCCAAGCGGGCTGGTTGAAGATGCCACGCTGGCCGGAAGCCCGAGCGAACTGAATGGCACTTCCACGCTGGCAGGAGTGAGGAAGTAGGATTCAACATCCTTGTAGAACAAGGAAACAGCCAGAAGACTTTCCTCGGCGAAGTACCATTCCGCACTCAGATCGAATGCAGTCGCACGATAGGGGTCTAGCTCTGGGTTGCCGATATCGAACTCGTATGGAGGGCCGCTGAACGTATCCAGATTGCCGCCCGGTGTCAGGTTTCCGAGAGATGGGCGTGCCATCACCTTGGCAACACCTGCGCGGAACTGAACCTGATCATTGGCCTCAAGAACGAGGTTCAACGAAGGCAGGAAATCCGTGTAGGAATTCTCGACAGTCCGCAGTGCGAGTCCACTACCGCCCGGAACATAACCAGAGGCTGTGGTGGTCGTTTCCACGTACCGGGCACCAACATCACCGCGCAGCAACATGCCGGCAAGTTCCGTTTCGAAGTCGAGCTGGACGTATCCGCCAAGATCTTCTTCTTCAACAGAGCGGTTGTCTTGCGGGCGGGAGGCAATGTCGCCGGAAATGTCCAGGATACCGCTTAGCGCAATAGCTGCGTCCCAATTGGCGCTGATCCACGACGTGTCGTTTGATCCATAATCAAGGCCATTGCCAAATCCCGTGACCAGGCCAACAAGATCTCCGCTAACGGTTGGAGACTCCGTGAAGCCGTCGAGGTCCGCGACGTTGCCGTCAATCCGGATCTCGCGCGTCGAAAACTCATACTTCTTGAAGCTCAATCCGCCTGACAGGGTCAGATTGTTGCTGAAATCGTACTCCAGATCTGCGCGGACAGTTTCGAAATCATTGTCCGAACCCTGTGGACGGTTGCGGAACTGCGTGAACAGGAACTCCGATGGATCCGTTACATCTGTATTGCCATAGCTGATTGCCGGAAGCTCAAGATTGTTTCGGAAATCATAGCTGTAACCTTGAACCGGGTTCGCGGCATCGTAGAACACGGTGGCCTGAACCGGATTGTCGAAGCTGGACGCAGACTGACCCGCAAAGAACGATCCTCTCAGTTGATCGGAGAAGTCGTGGTCAACCTCTATGGTGAACTGGCTGAACTCTGTCGTGTAGTAATCGCGACGATGCTCGCTCCGCATCGGGATGATGCCGTTGCTCGCGTCGGCAAGTACATCACCTTGCAGGTAGTCGAGCACGCCATCGCTGTTCACATTGTAGTCCGTGACCGCGATGTTGTCTGTGTTCGAGCGGACGAAGACTTGCAGGAACTCTTCATCACGTTGAGCATCGAGTTCTGAGTAAAGGCCCTCGATGGTTACTGTTGTCTTGTCTGTAGGGCGGAACTGAACCGCGCCAGTGAGGCCGGTGCGCTCTTGGTCATAAGTCAGACGACCATAGCGAGGGATCCGCGCATAATACGAATTGCGAACTTCATCGCATCCTGCAGACAATGGCGAGGCGCCGATGCACCCGACGCCGTCGACAGAACGGAATGTGCCGAGATCGTCAAAGCGGACGGAAGAGAAGCCTTCCTCGCGGATCGTGCGATCCTGGAAGGCTGCGGAAAGCAACGCGCCGAATTTGCCATTGTCGCTCTTGTAGGAAGCAAGGCCCGCGAGGCGCGGGGACGTGTCTTCAACAAGGTCGTTGTAGAGCGCTTGTCCGGACAGCGAGAAGGTCCAGCCATCATCATAGTCCAGTGGACGGGCTGTCTGCAGTTCTACGACAGCGCCGAGTGAGCCTTCCTCGATCGAGGCAGACTGCGACTTGCGCACGACGAGCTGGTTGAACAGCTCGGACGCGAATGTGTTGAAATCAAACGAGCGGCTTCTGTTCGTGCCACCTGATGCGTCTGAACCGCCGCCGGTCGCCAGAGCGTCCATGCCGTTGATCCGCACGCGCGTGAAGTCGCCGGACAGGCCGCGTACGGTGATACGCCGACCCTCACCAGCCTGGCGGTCAATCGCGATACCTGGAATGCGTTGCAGCGATTCTGCGAGGTTCAAGTCCGGGAAGGCCGCAATGTCCTCCGCAACGATCGCGTCGACGACCCCTGTCGACTCCTTCTTCAGGTCCAGCGCCTCAGCGAGCGAGTCCCGGAAACCGGTTACCACGACGCTATCAAGTCGACGATCTGTCTCGTCGACGGCTGTTTCTTCAGGTGCTTCCTGTGCATAAGCTATCGACCCGGACAGCAGAAGGCTGGCCAGGGACGCGCCCGCAAGGACTCTGACTCTAGTGGATACCCGCATCTTGAATTTTCCTCCCGATAGGTATTTTTATCACCGAAATGACACCGGTGTCAGAAACTGCTTACTGCATTTTCAACTTATATTCAAGTCCGCGCCAAGCGTAGGCGCGTTGAATTTAAACCTGTCGTTTAGGCACTGGCGCGCCGTCAGAACGCGGATTTGCAGGCTCGGCACGGCCGGATATCGTCGGTGACAGCTCACATAACGCTGTGCCAGCAGATGGGTTCAGGAAGCGGCCCGCTCGGTTGCGTGCAGGAAGCTCTTCAGGCAGTCGGCAAGTTCCTGGGTTGGCTTGCCGCTCTCTGATAGTTTTGCTGACACGGACTCGAGCGAGAACGCTGCCTGTGAAACTTCTGAGAAGCCAAAGCTTCCTGCGCTGCCGGCAATGGAGTGCGCAAGCTGCCTGATTTCCTTCAGCATCTCATCCGAATTGTCTTTGCCGAAAATCTTCGAAACTTCATTCGGAACGCTGGACAGGTATTCCCGGTATCTCTCCGTGAGGGCGCCGATCGGATCCATCTCGCCCGCCGTGTTTGCAGCCCCCGCAGATGTGTTGCACGTTTCCGCGATGCATTTGTTCAGTTCTGAAATATCAATCGGTTTGGCGACGTGAGCATTCATTCCTGCGGCCAGGCAGTTTGAGATCTGTTCGGGCAAGACATTCGCGGTCAGGGCGATGATCGGGGTGTCGCTTGCGGGCCCAGCCATGTCCCGGATCATTCTTGTGGCGGTCATGCCGTCAATATCCGGCATCTGGACGTCCATCAGGATAACGTCATAGCGCTCACCATTGCGCAGATCCTCGATGGCGTCGCTGGCCGATTGGAACGCGTTTACCGAGTGCCCGAATTTCTTCAGGCCGAGCTTCACCAATTCCAGATTCATCGGCACGTCGTCGACCGCCATGATCGTCAATGGCTTGGAGAGTGGGTCTTGCGCTCCATCTCTTGACTGCGAGCGGTCATCCAGACTCGCCGGGTTGAAGGGCAGGCTAACGGTCGCGGAAGTGCCTCGACCCAACGTACTTGCAAGAGTCAGGTCGCCGCCCATAAGTCTGGCCAGAGATCGACTGATCGACAAGCCGAGGCCGGTCCCGCCATAGACCCGCGTCACGCTGTTGTCAGCTTGCCGAAATCCTTCGAATACGCTTTCGAGCTTCTCGGCAGGTATGCCCGGGCCAGTGTCGGAAACAGTCAATTCCAGCATGCCATTCCGAATCTCTGCATTGACATCGATCCGACCCTGCTCCGTGAACTTTGCGGCGTTACTCAGCAGGTTCGTGACGATTTGCTTCAGGCGAACTTCATCTGTGTACATGCCGATAGCGCCAATATTCGCATTGATCGGAACGGACTTCTTCTCTCTGCCCGCTTCGACGATTGCGACGGTTTCCTGAACGATGTGAGCGATGTCCACGGGACGTTCTTCAAGCGTCACCCGCCCAGCTTCGATTTTCGAATAATCCAGAATGTCATTTACAATGTCGCGAAGAAGTCCGCCGGCCGAAAGTGTGCGCTGAACAAACAATGATTGTTCTGAGTCCAGATCTGTCTGATTCAGGAGCTGAGTGAAGCCGAGAATGCCGTTAAGGGGCGTCCGGATTTCATGGCTCATGTTGGACAGAAACTCGGCCTTTGCCCTTCCGGCTGCTTCGGCTTCGGCGCGGGCTTCGGCAAGAGCCTGCTCGCGCTCTTTCCGGTCTGTGATGTCACGAAAGGTCGAGATGATCTCTACGGGGACGCCATTCTTGTCCCGGATGATTTTCGGGTTGCCTTCAAGCCAGATGACGTTGCCATCCTTATCGCGAGCCCGGAATTCACGAAGGATCGTTGGGTCAACCGAATTTTTCTCGAAGAGATCCTTCGTGATGGAGGAAGCGAAATCCCTGTCTTCAGCAATCGTGAAGTCCACCGTCGACAAGCCAATTGCGTCCTCAGGGGTCACGCCGAGAATCTGACATGATGGCGAAGCGTATGTAATGATTCCATCAAGCCCAAACCGGACGATGATGTCGGTCGAGTTATCCGCAATCGTCCGGTAATTCGCTTCACTGCTTGCGAGAGCTTCGATGACCTTCTGTTCGTCTGTGATGTCCTTGAAGACACCAAAGATGCGCTCGACATTGCCGTCCTTGTCCGTCGACAGATCGCCGATGGAGCGAACACGGCGCATCTGTCCGTCAGATTTCCTGATTATCGTCGCTTCGAACTCCCATCCTTCCGCATCGGTGATGGCGTGCTGGACGAGGTTACGTACCCGGTCACGATCCTCTTCGGCGTAAAAGAGGATAGCGTCACCATACATCGGATTGAACTCTTCCGGTGTGACCCCATGAATCGTGTAGACTTCAGGCGACCAGGACACATCCTGAGTGACTGGGTTCAGCGTCCAATGTCCGACACCAGCCATACGTTCGGCAAGGCGGGCCTTGGTCAGCATTTCCTGTTGCTCGCGGGATTTCTCTCTCAATCGCGCTCTGGATTTTCCGACCTGTCGCATCAATCGGCGCCGATCGGATGCAGCAGCGCCTACCGCAAGGCCGAGGACGGAGTTTGTTGCCAGAAATAGTTGCAACGCCAGTATCCGGGCAATTGTATCGCCGGTCATGAGCGCAAACGGCCCGGACCCGGCCAAAGTGAAGGGCAAGGCAATGGCCGTGATCATGAGCAAGCCAATGGCGGCGGCTTTCACGCCCCGACTGAATGCCAAGAAAACCAGCGCGGGCGGAACGAGAAACAGGAATGGATAGTCGCTCTGGGCGAAGACAAAGAACGTGGTCGCACACAGCAGGCCCAGCTTCGCAACGTACTGGAAGTCAGGCGCATTTGCTTCGAACCTCGAAGAGCGCTCGAACAGCGACCAGGCAATTGGCGCGAAGAGAAGGATTCCGAGAAAGTCAGCCGAGAACCAGTTTACTGCTTCCTGCAGGACCAGCGTTTCTCCGGTGACAGCAAGACCAATGGCCGCCATTGCGGCTGATATGACACACCCCAGAGTGGCGCCGCCCACAAGAATTGAAATACCCGGCAGGCTGAAGAACCGCACGGAAGGCGCACGAAGGAAAGCATACAGCACACAGCAAATCTCAGCCAGATTTGCGAGCGACAGAATGGCAGACCGCGGAACGCCATTGCCCATCGTCAAATTGGCCACGAACAACCCGCAGGTCGTTGAAAGCAGAAGTGCGAACCAGTTTGAACGGTGGCTCTTCAGGAGAAGTGCTATGAGAATCGCGTTGATTGGCCAAATTGTTGCAACTTGCCCGGTGCCTCTTGTGAACTCTATTGACGCTGTTGCTATACAGCAGGCCAAGGCTCCAATGATGAGGGCGCGCAAGAGAAGGATGGCGACCTTCCGCGAGTCGGACGGCTCGCTGAGCAAGTACCTTCTGTTCTGTATCCCCGGGGTCATTGGCGTGCCTCCGAGACGTGCGCGGATGGCAGCTTGGCTTCGTACCAGGCGGAACCGATCTGACGTTGGCAAAACATAGGCTTTGAGTCCGAGGTCGAGTGTTCAAAGGCGCACTCCGTCCAGTTTCAGATCAGAATCCGACGAAGGCAAGGCGTCTGAGCTACTTTCACACCGCGATTTGCGTTACCCGTCTCAATAGAATTCCGATGCTCAATCCAGCAGAATGAAATCGATTGTTATTTGATAGGGTTAATAGCTGAACAGTTCCTGAAAATGGGTATTCCCTTGCCGGCCGTATTCAGCAATTACGTGTTGCTCAAACGCTTCCAGGTGGAGTTTTGGCTCCAATGGCGGTATTCTACTCTTACCAGAGGTTGTCAGACTTCCGCATTGGCAGGCCAGCGCGTTTGCACGGAACTGGAAACGAGGCAGTCGGTCATGAACTCATCTATCATCTCTGAAGAACTGCCTTCATTGCGCTCTTATGCCCACCTGCTCGTTGGGGAAGTAGCGGCAGGCGATGAAATCGTGAGCGCCATGCTGAGAGATTTCGTGTTCGACGCACAGACGTCCGAATTGCCTGACATAAGTCGTGAGTGCCTTTTTCAGACTCTTGATGCGAAGCTGCTGGACCGACTGCAACTGGACTGTGCAGAGGTTGAGACGGTTCCAGAACTGCAAGGCCTGTCCCTGCATGAACGCAGGTGCCTGTTGCTGACAGTTATCGGGCGGTTTGATCCATTTCAGGTTGCAAGCATTACGGGTGCCAGCCTTGAGTCGGTCGAGGGGTTGCTCAGTCGAATGACACCGGCTGTCGTCACAGTTGAGGCGACAGGTGTGCTGATCATCGAAGACGACCCCTATATGGCAGAGTTGCTGGGGATCCTGGTGGAGCAGGCTGGTCACCGGGTTGCGGGAATCGCGCACTCACTGGCCGAAGCCGTGAAACTTGCCAGATCGCAGGAGTTCGGATTGATCTTGTCAGATGTGGAGTTGAACCAGAAGCAAAGCGGACCGGACGCCGTCCGGAGCATTCAGGCGGAGGTTGGCCGGCAGGTTCCCGCAGTCTACATCACGGCGCACCCTGACAGAGTTTCCTCGGACGAGGTGGAACTGGAGGGGGGGCTGATTTCAAAACCCTTCGACATATGGCGCGTTCGCGATGTCATCGCGGAAGCGCTCAGACGCCTTCCCACAATTCAGACTGGCATGTGATCTTGGGAGCGGCCCCGGAGGCAAGGCTCAAGGCGCGATCGAATCCGAGCGTAGATCGCTGTTCTTAGCGGCAATTTTCACGCTGACAATGTAAGCTTTCTCACCATTCATGTTCGCGAGGATCAGACCGGCCTGATCGCTCGGAATCAAACGGAGAAACCCTGCTGCAAAGCCGGGGTCCATTTGGTCGAAGATACCGGCCGCCTGGTCGGGCTTCATGGCGGCATACATCTGAGCCAGATGGTTCAGGTCCTCATTGGCCGTGTCCGACATTTTCTGCCAGCGGCTGTCCAGTTGCTCCTGGATTTGCTTGAGGTCTTCGGCCTGCTGGGCGAGTTCCAGTTTTCGGTTTCGAAGGTCGATCTCATCTTGTCTGAGGTCAGAGATACGCTGTTCGATGTCTCTCTGATCCTGCTCCATCGCTGCCGCGAGATCACCTGTCAGGCAGACGTTCTGAACACGATCGGACTCGTCGACGGTAAATGTCTGCGGAAGTGCTTTGGACAGGTCGTTGACCGACGAGGACCGATCCGTGGTGGCGAATGCCTGAGGCAACCAGCGGGTTCCGCCTGCGATGGTGAACAGGACGCCGATGGTGAGCAAGACGTGGGTGCGACTGTTGCTTTTCATGGTCCTATCCCTCGTAGACCCGCTTGGGCTTGCTGATTTCTTCTCCGTCAAAGAGATAGTCGGCACTGTCGAACCGGGCGGCAGTACGGTCTGCGACGGCTTCCAGCCTCTTTGTGAGGCGGGTGATTTCGCTGATCTTTTTCGACGAAGCTTCCAGCGATTCACGCAACGTGTTGCGAATGTCGGCGTCGGTTGCCTGAATACGGCGAGAAAGCTCGCGGTCTTTCACTTCCATCGCGGTTTTCAGTTCTTTCAGTTTTTCCGCAGTTTCCTGTGCCTCTTTCATCGTCACGGCGAGTCTGTTGGCCAGGTCGCCTGCCTGCGCTTGCGTTTCGTGCCTTGCCGAGGAAACAGCAGCGACGGAATCTGACATCGCCCGGATCGTCGCGCCGAGCCCGTTCTTCGTATTTTGAAGCGCTTTGAGGCGTCGGCTGAGCAGCGCGCAGTAGAGGCACGCGGCGAAGGAAACCAGAAACAAGGCGATGTCGGAGATTTCTATGGGCATCGTCTTACCGTAGCAGGAATTCAGTGATGAGTACGCCGTGCGAGGCATCAGCGCCGAGCACGACTTCAGATCTCACGGCGAGTTGCTCTCGCATCCGCGGATAGAAGTCTGCGGACTCGAAATCGGACAAGGTGAGCGCGCGAAGATATCCAACAAACGCGTCTACCAGCATGGGTTCCGCCTTCTTCACATCGCCCATATGCTCGTTGTCGGAAATCACCGACATCTTGATCTTCACGTAACGTGTCGCTGGCTCGTTGCCGATTGTCACAAGGATTTCCTGCAAATCGACATACACGTATTCGCTCATGGCCAATGGGGCATGAGCCGAGCCGTCTTCTGCATGTTCGCCACATGCGAGCACCGCGGGCGTGTCCTTGTCGGACAGCATGAAGACCGTACCGAATGCGCCGGCAGCACAGACCACAGCCAGCGCAATAAGGGAGACGAGCCCGCCGCCACCTTTAGGGGTCTCGTCCGGTTCCGTTTCTGGATTCGAAGCCACCCTTGCCCCCGATCAAACAATTTGCCGTTGGTTCACGCTTATTAAGGGTCGGGTAAAGGAAGCGTTAACAATTTCACGGAAAATATTAACCAAATCGCGAGTCGATGTCGTAAACGGGAAGTACGCATCCATGAAATTGCTGGAAACACTCAAAGCGCTATCAGTCGCGCAGAAACTGGCGCTTGCCGGTTCTGTGGCTGGCGTTGTCATCGCCATGACAATGTTGGTGCAGGGTGCAGTACAGCAACCGAAGGCACTGCTCTATTCTGGTCTGGACCCGATGCACACCGGTGAAGTCATCGAGGAACTGGAAAAGCGCGGCGTCGAATATGAACTGCGCGGGGAAGCCATTTTCATTCCACAGTCAGAGCGGGATTCGGTTCGTTTCGCGCTTGCCAAGGATGGTTTGCCTCAACAGTCAGTTCAAGGCTACGAGCTTCTGGACGATGTGAACGGCTTTTCCGTGACATCTGAGATGTACAACGCAGCGTATTGGCGGGCGAAGGAAGGTGAGCTGACGCGGACCATCCTAGCGATCCCCGGCGTTTCTTCTGCGCGCGTGCACATCGGGGCAAGCCTGCGGTCTGGTTTCTCGCGGGCTGGCCCGCCACAAACAGCATCTGTAACGCTGGTTGCAAGCAACAAGGTCAGCGCTAGCCAAGCCGAAGCAATCCAGTACCTGGTGGCCTTGGCTGTGTCCGGTCTGGATCCGGCCGATGTCGCAATTATCGACCCCAAACGTGGTCTGCTGGCTGGTCCGAACGTGGACCGGATGGAAGAACCGGCGATTGTTGCAGAATCCCAGTCCACACGCCTCGAACAAAAAATCCTTCGCCTTTTGGAAGCGCGTGTCGGACCCGGAAACGCACGTGTTTCTGTTTCGGTTGATGTGAACCGGCAACGTCAGCGTGTGTCAGAGGTCGTGTACGATCCCGCCTCCCGTGTCATTCGGAACAGGACGACCAATGATGTCAGCGAAGCGAGCGGAGGCGGGTCTGCAGGCGTAACGGTTGCGAGCAATCTGCCACAAGGCGCAGGTGGGCAGGGCGGCGGTTCAAGTACGCTGAAAAACTCTACCGAAAGCGTTGTGTACGACGTGAATGAGACACGCAGGGAAACAGAAACCCTGCCTGGCGAGATCGAACGTATCTCCGTGGCTGTTCTTGTGAACGAGCAGGTGCTGGGCTTCGATACGACCACGGAAGATGTTGGCCCGCTGATGCGCAGCCTGATCTCGGATTTTGAACAGTTGATCCTGTCAGGCGCGGGCCTGAGCGCCGACCGTGGCGACTCGCTTACGGTCGAATTGATGCCATTTCAGGAAATTGAAGTCGAAGAACTTACCCCGGCGCCCGGCCTGGTTGAAACTCTGACCGAACGCTATTTCTGGTCCGCTCTTCAGGCAATCCTTCTGGGCATTGTTGTGATAGTGCTGGGGTTTGGTGTCGTTCGGCCACTCCTCTCCCAACGCTCTGATTCTGTGCTCGACACAACGGCAGATCCAGCAACAGATGGATCAGGCGTTCTCACCACGGAATCAGTGGACGCGCTTGAATACCTCAAGAGCTACACTCGTGAACGTCAGGATGAGACAGCCAGCTTGCTGGAAGAATGGCTGAACGAAGACCGGAAGGCTCTGGTCAATGAGTGAGTCCCTGTTCGCGAACCTACCCAGGTTTGACGGTGGAGATCTTTCCACTGATCACATTGAGCCACAAATCCTGCCTGCTTCCGAGCCAGAAGAAGTTCATACTGAATCAGCAGACCATGTCGTGGAGCCGGTCGCCCAGATTGATCCGAACGTTGAAGTCTTGCTGAACCGCCTGGCTCAGGAAATTGACCAGGCGAACAGGAAGGCCGTGTCTCAGACGGCGCAATGGGTATCCGCAATTGTCGAGAGGCTGTTTCCGGAATTGTCCAAGGCTTTTCTTGCCGAAGAGATTGCGCGTCAAATCCCGAAACTGCTGCCAGCCACGCCAAACCATGTCACCTTGTCAGCGCCGAGCCCGCTGGCTGAGCAGCTATCAGAGATTGTCGAGAATAGCTCCCGGCTCGCCGGATGCTGCACTGTTGAGATGTCCGAAAATTCGTCACCGCACAGTGTCCATGTGACTTGGGAAACCGGTGGTTTGTCACTCGAATTCGACGAGCTTCTTACTGCCTGCCTTGAACGCTTACAGTCCTACAAATCGCCGCAAGAGGAATCATAGAGATGGCACTCCCGGAAATGACGCCTTCAGATGAAATTGCGATTGAACAGGAAGACGTTCTGCCAGGCGGCAAGGCGTACAGGTCAATCTACAATGTTCCGGTGAACGTGATTGTGTCCATCGGGCAGAAGCGTCTGACCGTGGCCGAAATTCTCGACCTCAAGCCGGATTCCGTTATCGCATTGTCTGCCAAGATCGAGGATCCCGTTACCCTTTCCGTCGACAACAGGCTGATCGCCCGGGGCGAACTGATCGAGACGGAAGAGGGCGGGCTTGGTGTCAAGATTACGGAGATCGCGGAGGATCCCGATGACAAAGGGACCTGAATGGATGCCGCGCTTTCTCGGCGGCGTCATCGTATTCTTGTTTCTCTATGCGGTCTCAGGGGCCGCTTTCGCGCAGGAGATTGATCCTTCGCAAATACAGGTGCCCGAAGGGCTTCTGAACAATGGTGGAGAAGGGGGCCTGAGCGGTTCAGTCATCCTTCTTCTGGTGCTGGTTACGGTTCTCAGCCTGGCGCCAGGCATCGCGATGATGGCGACCTGCCTGCCTTTCATGATCATCGTGTTCTCGTTTCTCAGGCAGGCGATTGGTGTTCAGCAAGCGCCGCCCAACATGCTGATCATGGCTCTGGCGATGTTCCTCACATTCTTCGTGATGGAGCCCACCTTCATGGAGGCGTGGAACAATGGCATCTCGCCATACATGGATGGGGCGATCGATGAGGGTCAGGCCTGGACCGCTGCGACGGAGCCGTTCCGCGCGTTCATGACTGCGCGGGTTGATCCTGAAACCATTCCGGTTCTGGCGGATGCGGTGAACCGGCCTCTAGAAGAGGGTGAAGAACCTTCATTCGCACTTCTGTCGACCAGCTTCATGCTGTCCGAGATCAAGCATGCGTTCCAGATCGGGTTTGTAATCTTCCTGCCCTTTCTGATCATCGACCTGGTTGTGTCATCTGTTCTGATGGCGGTTGGTATGATGATGGTGCCCCCGACTGTTGTTTCGCTTCCCTTTAAGGTGGGATTCATTGTTCTGGCCGATGGCTGGTTGAAGATTACGGAAGCACTTCTGCGAGGGTATGCCGGATGAATTCGGTCGTTGAAATGAAACAAGGTGCAACTCCACAGGCGATCGCTCGCACATCGCCACCTGTGCCGGCATCTGCGCTGAAGCTCACCCGCGCCCAGAAGGCCGCAGTGGTGATCGCAATGCTTGGAGAAGCCGAAGCGCGGCCGATTGTCGAGCGACTGGACGACCGCACCATGGCACAGGTTGCGACGGCCCTGGAGACCATTTCGACATTAGCCCGGGAAGACCTGATCGAGATCGCGGTGGATTTCCTGCGAGAATTGCGTGCGGCAAGCGGATCCTTCTCCGGAGGTCAGGACAAGGCACGTCAGATTATTGCGAACTTGCTTGATCAGAACCGGTATCAGCAGATCTATGGATCAGACGACCCCGCCATTTCGTCTGAGGCAGAGGTGCCAACCGACACATGGCAAAAGCTGGAGCGGCACGATCCGCAAAAGGTGGCGGATTATTTCAACAGCCTGACACCAAACATCATTGCCCTAATCCTGCGCAGGATTGACGTTGCCGCTGCATCCGAAATCGTCGGCTTTCTGGACGAGAGCCAGCTTGATCCGGTTGTCGGTCATCTGGTGGAAGACGAGGCGCCCGACGCAGAGATCTACACCGTCTTGGCGCACATGCTGGAAATCGAGTTGCTCAACAAGACGGAAGGCGGGAGTGAAGAGGATGATAGCCATCTTGATGTGATCGGCGAAATGCTGAGCCTCGTACCTAGCGACCGCAGGGACCGTATACTCTCCTTCCTGAGCAGCACGCACGAGAGCAAACTCAAGAGTATCGAGCGGGTTATGTTCACCATCGACAGCCTGCCGGAGATCCTTCCGCGGGAAGTCGTTTCTGTGGTTTTCCGGGAACTTGGCGAAGAGTCGATGACGCGTCTGCTCGCCAGCCTCCGCAACAATGGTGGAGAAGTCACGGATTACTTGTTGGGCAACATATCATCGCGCCTGGCAGACCAGTACCGCCTGCAGCTCGAGGACGTGTCGGAAATGTCGTCGGAGAAGGTCGAAAAGGTTCAGCGAGAATTTCTTCTGGCGCTGATGGCCCTTAAACGCGACGGCACGATCAAGATCGGCAAGCCCGAGGAAGACTAGGCGAAGTAAGCCCGCCCCTTCGATTGCGTCAGAGAAAACAAAAAGTCTTTTGGGATCAGCGAATGATCAGGTCCGCATGCAAGGCGCCAGCCGTCTTCATGGTGCGGATGATATCCGCGATTTCCTGGGGCGTTACGCCGAGTGCGTTCAGGCCGGCAATAAGTTCGGACAGCGAAACATTCGGCTCAAGCATAGCGATGTTTGTGCTTCCTGTCTGACCGATTGTGATCTGCGACCGTGGCAAAGCAATGGATTCTCCACGGGCAAACGGATTGGGTTGAGACACGACAGGGCTTTCCACAACCTTGATAGAAATATTGCCTTGAGCAATCGCTACCTTCGAGATGGTCACGTCCTCACCGAGCACGATTGTACCTGATTTTTCGTCAATCACGATGCGGGCAGGCACTGAAACACTCACAGGCAGGTTTTCGATATCTGCCAGAATGCGGGAGGGCGATCCTTGCAGCGCACGCAAATCGAGATCAACGGTGCCGGGGTCACGTGTGTAGGCAACCTGGGTTCCGTATGCGGTGTTGATGACATCTTCCACTCGGGCTGCTGTGGTGAAATCAGGATCACGAAGGGCGAGGGTCAGGCTATCGCGTTGGTTGAAGTCGTATCCGATCTCGCGCTCGACGCGTGCGCCATTCGGGATCGCACCGGCAGTTGGTGTGCCGCGTGTTTCCCGCGCCGCTTGCGCTTGAACGTCGATGCCAGACACGATGATGCTGCCCTGAGCGACGGCGTAAACTTCGTTGTCTGCGCCCTTGAGTGGCGTAAGGATCAGAGTTCCGCCTTCAAGGCTCTTTGCGTCGCCGATCGAAGATACCGAAATATCAATTGTGGAGCCGGTACGTGCGAATGAGGGCAGGGTGGCGGTGACAAGAACGGCCGCAGCATTGTTGGGTTTGATGTCCTCGCCCTGAACGTTTACGCCCAGACGCTCCAGCATGTAAGTCAGCGTGTCTTCGGTAAACGGAGAGTTTCGAACCGAGTCGCCTGTGCCATTCAGGCCGACGACAATGCCGTATCCGATCAGATCGTTCTGGCGCACTCCTTCTACATCTACCACATCTCGAATGCGGGTCTGGGCAGACCCGGTTGTGACGGCGGTCAACGCGACGAGACAGGACAGAGCAAGAGTTTTCCAAAACATGGTGATTAGCCTAGATAGTTCAGGAGAGAGAGCTGGGACAGACGAGCGGTGATCATGTAGGAAGCTTCCAGCGTGGTCTGCAAAGACTGGAGTTCGCTCGCAGCTTCGTACTGATCGCGGGCAGTAAGATTGTTGAATGATGCCGTCAGGATAGTTTCTTCCGAGGCAAGATTTTCGAGGTCGTTTGCGATGCGTTGCTCGAACACGCCGAGGTCTGCTCGCAGGTTGGTTATAGCGGTTTCACTCGCGGAGAGTTTGAGAGATGTCGCTTCCACCAGGTCAGCGTAGCCGCTGAGTTCGGAAATGCTTCCGCCAGGCCCGGAAAGCGAAAGAACGGCCAGATTGCGTACGAGGGAACGAATGGCGTCATGGTCAGCATTTACGCCATCAGGATCGGATGTGGTCGTGCTGCCATTGTAGATGTTCTGCTGCCAGCCGCCTGTGGGTGAGCTAAAATAGTCATCAAGCTGAGTTTCGAAGTCTGCAGCGCTTGTGGCTGATTGTGCGATGGTTTCAATGTCGGCCAGCAACTGGTCAGGACCGGAGAAGGGAAGAGACGAAGTCGCGTCCCCCGAAAACAGGAAGCGCTCGCCGTACCGCGCATTCAGGGCTGACATTGTGGTGGAAAGTGCCGTTTTGGCATCACGGGAGGCAGTAGCGGTCTCTGTCTCGTGATTGCCAACGATCGCACTGAGCATGCTGGCAGCAATACCGGTCGAACTTTCCTGTACTGTTGTGAGACTGGATTGAACCAGAGAAAGCCTTGCGCTGCGCAGGTCTAGAACCTCCTTTTCGGATGTCAGGTCGGTGAGCGCTTTCTGGCTTAGCATTGCCTTTCCGATCCGTCCGGAAAGGTGCAGCGTCAGGTCTTCGTATCGACCTGTCGTCGCCTCGGTTGACGTTTTTCCGATCTGAGATCTCAGCTCAGAAATGTGCTGACTCAACGTCGATGTCATCAGGCCGGAGGAAATGGCAAAGCGATCCATGTTAAATCTCCATCAACCGCTGCAGCATCTGGTTGGCGATCTCAATTACGCGCGCATTGGCGGCATATGCCTGCTCAATCGCCAGAAGGTCTTGCATCTGGCTGTCGATATCGACGCCTGTCTCGGACAGTTCTGCTTCCATCATTAGATCATGCTGGGTCGATGCAGCGGAAAGGGCGGTTTCGTGTGAAATGCGCGTTTGCCCCGTCATCGAAGCCACATGCGCCACAAGGTCTGTCGCTGAGAAGCTTCCCTGAATGCCGTTTGAGTTCATGGACTGGATCGCCGTGAAGGCGTCAGACATCGCCGACAGGATAGAATTGTTTCCGGGTGGACCTTCGCTGACCGCACCAACGCCATCACGAAGACGCCAGATGCTACCACCCTGAGTGGGATCAATCTGGGCATTGATATCAATGCGCCCCGCAAGGCCCGGATCGCCGGGCGTGCCGGTGTCCACAAACAAACCAAATTCGCCGGCCACTTTGGTGGGGTCTATGGCGTCGTTAGAGAGCCGGGTGACAAGGTCGTTTGCGATCGTGTCCAACTGGGCCCCGAAAGCGGGAAGGTCAGTGTCGCGAAGCGTGAACAATGCGCCGAACATTCCGCTGGAAACAGCGGCGTAACTTGAGGCCCCCGGAGTGAGTTCCAGATCACCGACCATCAGCTTGGACAAGGCACCATTGTCGACGGTCATTTCCGGACCGAACGCATTTCCGGCGGTGAATTCGAGTTGCTTTGCTGTGCCGGCGACTAGGTAGACGCCTTCAGTGGTGACGACATCTATCGTCCCACCTTCGCGGGGGACTGCTTCGATGGGCAGGTATTCAGAAATTGTATCGAGCGCGCGCTGGCGATCATCCATCAGCGCTGCTGCCTGAGCGGTCGAACGGTCCATTCCGGCGAGCAGACCGTTGAGTTCCTCGACCTGTTTCAGCGCGGCATTGACGACGTTCACTCCGTCGGCGATCTCGCGATCGGCTTCTGTGCGCTGTTGGGTGACCAGCTTCGACAAGCTGTTCAGTTCGTTGACGACAGAGTTCGCTGCATCCAGCAGTGCGGACAATTGCGTGCCTGACTCCGGCGATGCCACGGCAGCTGACAAAGCAGATTCAAATCTGGACAGTTTGCTGAACAATCCTGTGCCTTCTGCATCGTCTCCAATCCGTGATGAAAGCACCTGCCAGGTGCTGGCCATCAAACTGGATTGCGCGACATTGCTGGAAAGCGTCATGCGTTCGGATGTGAGGGCCGCATCCGTAGAGCGCACCACGCCGGTCGAGCCAACTCCGCTCGTGCGTCCGCCGACCAGCGTTTCGCTCAAAACGACCGAACGCCGGACATAGCCCGGCGTCGATGCGTTGGCGACATTGGTGGCCACAACATCGGCCCGAAGGCCTGAAACCTTCAGGCCGGTTTGGGCAGCGTTGATGGCGTGGGATATACTCACGGCAGGACTCGCATGTCAGCTAATGCGGGATTAGCGCTTCAGATTGGTCGTTTCCTGAAGCATTTCGTCGACAGTCTGAACGATCTTCGCGCTGGAAGAGTAGGCGCGCTGGGTTTCGATCAGATCAGTCAGTTCTGCAGCAATGTCCGTGGTCGACTCCATCAGGGCGTAGCCTTCAATGCTGCCAACCGGTCCGGTACCTGCATCCCAGAGATAGAGGTTGCCGCTTTCCGCAGACACGCGGAACGCCTGTCCATCCAGTGCCTTGAGGCCGTTCATGTTCGGAACGTCACCGACCGGGATCTGGTAGAGAGTGCGGCGGAAGCCGGTATTGTAGATGGCCTGAAGGTAGCCATTCTCGTCTACTTCCACGGACTGGAGGTCGCCGATAGGCGCACCATCCTTGCTCACCGAGGTCGGAGAGAAGTTTGCAGAAAGCTGTGTGATACCTGCGCTGTCATTCGGGCGTCCGATGAAGACTTCAACGTTGCCGTGTGGCAGGCTCAGCGTCACTGTGCCGGTCGCCTCATCATATGTGGCGCCGTTGGAGGCGGTCACGCCGCCGGTGTCGATACGGCCACCATTCGCGGCGCTGTCAGCAAAGCTGATTGCCAGGTCACCGATGGAGGTAAGTGGATCGCCGTTGGCGCTGTCGAATATCTCGACGGTCCAGTCATTGCTGGACCCAGAGGCCGGAACCGCTGGTGTAAATTCGATCGACAGTGTTTGTGCGCGTCCAAGATTGTCGAAGTATTCGATTGGGAGCGTGTAGGCCTCACCCGAACCGCCAGCGGTGGTTGCGTCAGCCGGCAAGTTGATCCCCAGCTCGATACGGGATGTTGGAGAGGCGGTGTACTGGGATGCTGCGATGTTGACTGGCTCAAGGTCGGTGCCGCTGTTCCGGCTGACATTACCAATCTCTCCGTCGGAGTTTGCCGGCCACCCGAGCAGGAAAAGGCCACTCTGCGTGCGCAGGTTTCCGCTTTCGTCAGCGTAGAAAGATCCCGTAGGCAGAAGCATCAGGCTGCGTTCAGACGCCAGCGAGTTAACGCCGGTGTTATCTGTTACCGGGACGAGGCCGCGACCAGACACTGCGAGGTCGGTCGCGTTGCCTGTGGAGATGAGCGACCCTGTTGCGGCGATATCCTTGAAGGCCGTTACGCGAACACCACCCGCTGCGTATGCGGAAGATTGCTGTTGAAGCACCATGCTCGAGAAATCGACCTGGCTACGCTTGTAGCCATAGGTGGATGAGTTGGCGATGTTATCGGAAATGGCGGAAAGGCGGCTTGAATTTGAGTTCAGCCCCATCACGCCCGCATTCAGGGATGAAGAAATGCTCATGGTCGACTCCTACGACAGATGTAGTTCTATCAGTGGAGCGCATTCCTTAATAAGCCGATAACCCTAATTCCTAATAGCCAGACAATCTGAGTTCATCTTTGTTCGTCTTATTGGTCAGGATAACAATCGAGATTCGACGGTTCTGGGAAGCTGACGGATCGTTGGGCGCCAGGGGGTCTGTATCGGCGCGCCCAGACACTTCTTTGAGGCGTGAAGGCATCATGCCTTCTTCGAGCAGAAGCTTGCGTATCATGTTGGCTCGGTCCGTCGACAGATTCCAGTTGTCGTAATTCGCGTCGAGGCGGTACTGGAGGCTGTCTGTGTGTCCAACAATCTTGATGTCGTTTCGAAACGCGTCAAGCGAGCCGGAAATAGACGTAAGCAACTTCTGGAGCAGGGGCGTAGGATTGCTGCTCCCGACCATGAATAGGGGAGAGCTGTCGGAGTCGATTATCTCCAGCACCATGCCCTCGGGGGACATCTTGATCATGAGGTGCTCGGACAGTTGCTTGGCTTCCTCGCTCAGCTCAGCCCGCAGGTTCTGAAGGTTTTCAGCCACTTCCTCAGCGCTGGCGTCAGCGGCGGTAGTGGACCCTTCCTTCTTTGGGGTGTCGATCGTGACCGCTCGTGTGCCGCCGGTTCCCATTTTCGCATAAGTGTCTTCGGTGAACATAGACGATCCGTTCAGGCCGTCAGATCCACCACCGGAAATTCGACTTACAGGAATGGTCGGGTTGAAGTAGTCAGCGATACCCTTGCGCTGTTCTTCCGTGGTGGCGTTGAGCAACCACATAAGCAGGAAGAACGCCATCATCGCTGTTACGAAGTCGGCATAGGCAACTTTCCAGGCGCCGCCATGATGGCCATCACCCTGGACCACCTTCTTGCGCTTGATGATGATAGGTTGCACGTTTGTCGACGCTTTATCGACCATGATAAGTCCTGCCCCCGGCGTTCTGGAATGTCACTCCTAGCAGGCTTGAATCAATTCATGGCTAATCTGAGCTAAGCGTTTCAGACGGTCTCGGTAACCATTCAGCAACCAAATTACTTAATTCCTACCAGACGGAACTGGGTAAATTGATAGGCTTGTTGTGTCGTCTGTGCTGCGAAAGAAGATCGGAGCAGGGGGAGGACTCCCTCCAACCATTCGTCAATGCGAACCCCTGTGGGGCGCGTTGGCATCGGCCGTCAGCCTATGGACGCAAGAAGTTTACGGCCAGACCTCGACGCCAGAGCTGATGGCCCGGAAGGTTTTAACCGGAGCTGAAGTCGCCAAACTGCCGGGTGATACATTCACCTATGTAGCGCCCGAAGTGAATGACGGACCGGTCGCCGCTGTATCCATCAATATGACTGGCGCCCAGAAATACTCGGCACAACGTCTGCGTCAGGGTGCCTCCAGCCTGGCCAATGCGCCCGAATTATTCCTCCGTCTGATGGCAGAGAGCGCTGCCAGGGTACTTTGGACAAGAATGTCCCTTGCGACCTCTAAGGATAGTGATGCCGGCAGCGGCCACTCGAGACTGATTGACCTTGCAAGTGCGCCAGATCCGTTCGGCGCTGATACAACTTACATAAACCTTGTCTACAAACTCGGAGATGGGGGCAGTGAGGATAGCTGGCTGATCGAAGGTGAAACGGCTGCGCCGGAGATCGGCGTGTTGTTCCGCTTGTCGGCTATCAAATCCCTGGCGAAGTCATTTCAGGAAAATGCGGCAAAGCCCAAAGCCCGCGCGGAAACCGGGCGGGAAGTTCTTCGCGAACGGGTGCGGCATACGACGGTTGTGCTGGATGCGGTCTTGGATTCGATGTTCATGACCATTGGAGAATGCTCCGAAATCCAGGTCGGCCAAATCATCTCACTTCCGGGTGCGAAGATGGACAAGCTGGACCTGAGCGCGGGTACGATGAACGGATCTCTGCCAATCAGCCAAGGTGAGCTTGGTGCGTGGAAGGGGCAGAGAGCCTTGAAACTAAAGGCACCAGTGCCTGAGCATATCATTCGGGAAATTGCGGAAATTTGAATTCATCCCCGCTGATGGCGGCGGAGTGCAGGGAGTTAGTAAGTGAACGCAATAGCAGGACTTGTCGTCACGGTGGTGATGGTCTTCGGCGGGTATATGCTTGCCGGAGGACATCTGGACATCATCATGCATTCTCTGCCCTTTGAGATGATGATGATCGGGGGCGCCGCAACGGGAGCCTTCCTTGCGGGCAATGATCTGACCACGATCAAGCATGCTGGTGGCGATATAATCGCGGCATTCTCAGGTCCAAAATGGAAGAAGTCGGATTATCAGGATTTGCTGTGCCTGATGCACGAGCTTCTGAACGTGCTCAAGAAGAACCCTGTCGATATCGAGGCTCACATCGAGGCGCCTCAGGATTCCGAGATCTTTGCCCGGTACCCGAAAATCCTGAAGGACAAGCGCGCAATCGAGATGATCTGCGACACAATCCGTTCCATGATCATGAACTTCGACAATGTTCACCAGGTCGAGGAATTGCTCGAGAAGCAGCTTGAAAGCCTGATCGAGGAAAAGCTGCATGGTTCTCACGCGCTGCAAAACATGGCCGACGCGTTGCCAGCCCTTGGAATTGTCGCCGCCGTGCTGGGCGTGATCAAGACGATGGCGTCCATTGACAAGCCGCCAGAGGTTCTGGGCGGCATGATTGGCGGCGCGCTCGTCGGTACGTTTCTGGGGGTGTTCCTCGCATATGGGATCGTCGGCCCATTCGCCACGCGAGTGAAACATATCCGCCTGGAGGAGCACAATTTCTATTCCATGATCGGTGAGGTTCTAGTGTCGAACCTTCACAAAAACCCGGTCAATATTTGCGTGGAAGTAGCGCGCCGTCATGCGCCCACACGTGTACGCCCATCCTTCAATGAAGTCGAAGAAGCGATCCGGGGGTTGAAACAAGCCGCTTGAGCCGCGTTCGCCTCTCCCTTCTTGCTGGCTTGTCTCTGCTGATAAGCACACCCGCGCTTGCACAGGCGTCGGGGCATGATGACGACGTTCCAGTTGCAGAAGCGGACCAGTTGTCAGAGCATTTCCGGCAGTTCGTAGACGATGCAATCGATGAAGGGCTTCTCGCGCCGGCTGGAACGAAGCCGCGGATTGGTCCTGCTTTCAGGGGGCGATTGAATGCGGATGACACGGATGAACCCGTATCGGTGAGCGACCCGTGCGCAACTGGCAAGCTTCTGGATTTCGAACCTTATTCTGGCTTGGCCAGCTACGAGGATTTCCTTCACTGGCGAGCTCAGAAACTCGCAACTGTGGAATCAATTCCGCCGACAGAGATGGCGACAGCGTACATCACCATCGGCTTGTTTGCAGAAGCTCGTCTGCAACTTGCAGATCTGGAAGGCCACGAAGCCGAGTTGCTGCGGGACTTTTCCTACCTTCTTGAGGAACGCCGTGTCACGCGACTGGACGCGCTCGACCGTGCGGCTGGATGCAGCTCATCCGCGGCGCTCTGGCAATCGCTTGCCAAGATCACGATGCTGAATCCCCAAGGTGCGACGCAACTCAATTCGAATTTGACGCTCTTCAGAAAGCTGCCCTGGCATCTTAAAGTCCGCTTTGCTTCCATGGCTGTGCCGGCCCTCGACCAGTTGGGTGAACCCTTGCTGGCTGAGAAAATGATGGCGGATTTTACAACCGAGCAGATTGAGAAGTCTCCGCGTTTGTCGCTGAACCAGGCAATTCTCGACATGTACAAGGGTGGGCTTGTCGCCGATGAGGGATTGAGACCTTTCCTGCGGAATTCTGATTTGCGATCTGTGGCGGCTGCGGCGTTGCTGAAGCATGGGTTTCCAGTCGAATCCGAATATCAGAATGAAGTTGTCGGGAATATTGTAGACAATGTGCAGCGCATGCCGGATGGGGCAAACATCCGAACGAACCTGCGCGCCATGCTGGATCGACCCGGTGATGTAACCGACTACGAGACGATCTCTCGCCTGGCATCCTTGCCCACACTCCAGGAACCAGAGACGAGGAGGCTGCTCAGTGAGCAGCTTGTCAAACGGCTTGAGGCAGATTTCGCGAGAGACGAGCACTTCGCAAAGGTTGCGGCCATGAGTGCGACTTTCCTGAACCGTGATTTGCTGCAGCAGGATGAGGGCGCCGATCAGGTCCTGAAGGCGGCGACGATTGTGGCAGCGGATCTTGGCCTTGCGAACGTGGTCAAACTGTTCGGCGAGAACGCAAGACAGGATGACGAATTATCTGCGAAACGCGCCGAATTGGCGTTTCGCATGTTTGACATCGACGCCCTTCGCCGACTGTCGGGTACTGATCCAAAGAATTACGACGTGACCAGACTTGCTGCCATGAGCGCGATCATGGCGCGGGACACGATGTGGCTACAGACGCTTGTTTCAAAAGTTTCTCTGGATGCTTCGACAATCGTAGACCTCATCGAATGCGATGCGATCTACGGGGACTGGGTTCTGCCTGACAACTTCTATCTGGCAGCAGAACAGATCACGGATGAGAAGTACGTATCGCGTGCACAAGCCGTTCTGGCGCTGCGAGCACGTAGTTCGACGACTGGGTCGAGAACGATTCACATGAACGATATTCCCGAAAATCTTCAGCTGATCAGCCAGCTTCTCGACTCCACAATTGGAGGTACTCTCTGATGTCCAATGCGATTTATGCAACTCTGACTCGCCAGGATGGCTTGTTGCGGGAAATGCAGGTGATTGCGAACAATGTCGCAAACGCCAGCACGACGGGATACAAGTCGAACCACGCCATCTTCGCAGAGCATATCGCAGCGACGAATGGAGAAGGCGGCAGCGTTTCAATGGGAAGTCTCTCTGGTCACAATCATGACTTGTCCCAGGGGGCTATGAAACATACTGGCGGACAGTTTGATATGGCCATCCATGGTGACGGGTTCTTCGTGTTGGAAACCCCGGCAGGCGAACGTCTGACCCGCGCAGGTGCCTTCCAGCTTTCAGCGGATGGAAATCTTGTAGACGCGTTTGGAAACCAGGTCATGGCCGCGGGGGGCGGGGCAATCGCCATTCCAGAGGAAGTCACCCGCATTTCCATCGCTCCGGATGGGACCATTTCTTCAGGTCAGGAAATCTTTGGTCAGATCGGTGTCGTGCGCGCGAATGGTCAGATTGCCCAGGAAGGCGGCACCATGTTTCTGGCCGCAGAGGGCTATGAACAAATTGAAGAACCAAATGTGATCCAGGGCGCTCTTGAGCAGTCCAACGTATCATCCATTCTGGAAATTTCGAGATTGATTGAAGTGCAACGCGCTTACGAGGCCGGACAAAGCCTGATCGAAAAAGAAGACGAGCGGATCAACCAACTGATCAAGACGATGCGCCAGCTTTAGGGCAGGGCGTGAACCGAGGGGAATGACATGAAATCATTGCAGATTGCCGCAACAGGAATGGCCGCTCAGCAATTGCGGGTGGAGGTCATCTCTAACAACATTGCGAACATGAGCACGGCAGCGTATCGGCCGCGTACCGCAGAGTTCTCGGATCTGATGTACCAGCAACACCTGACCCCTGGAACGATCACGTCTCAGGTGGGAACGGTGGTGCCAGCAGGTATTCAGCTGGGTACAGGCGTGAAGCCGTCTTCAGTATCCATGGAGATCACACAGGGCGGTTTGCGGGAAACGAGCTCGGAGCTCGACCTCGCAATTGACGGCACTGGCTACTTCGAGGTCACGCTCCCATCTGGTGAATCCGCATACACACGAGATGGAAAGCTCAATCGAAGCCCGGACGGCGAGATTGTCACCATGGATGGGTTTCCGCTTGCCGATGGAATCGTGATCCCGGAAGAGGCGCGCAGCATATCCATCAGTCGAGACGGTGAAGTCGTGGCTTACTTCGATGGCGAGTCAGACGGCCAGCCTATCGGGAACATCTCATTGGTGCGTTTCGTCAACGAGAAAGGCCTTGAGGCGATGGGCGATAACATGTTCCGCCAGACTGAGGCTTCAGGCCCACCCAATCAGTTGGTGGCTGGCACGGAAGGCATGGGCTTGATCCGGCAAGGCTTCCTTGAGGAGTCGGGTGTGGACGTTGTCCAGGAGATCTCTGAACTCATCGAAGCGCAACGCGGATACGAGTTGAACTCGAAAGTCATCACAGCAGCGGACGAAATGCTCGCAGCGACAACACGCTTGAGGTAACAGAATGATACCCACGATAGCCCTGGGAATTGGATTGGCGGCGCACATGCTGGGCGCGTCGGCCTCGGTCGCGACAGAAGTCATACGCGCAGGCGACACCGTTACTGCCGCGAATATATCTACCGAGAACGGATCCATGGTTTCATCGGACAATCCGTTGATCGGACGCGAAGTTCGTCGGACGGTCTATGTGGGGCAAGAGCTCGGCCTGGATGATACGCGTCCCGCAAGACTGGTGCGACGCAATCAGGTCGTGACGGTAAAATTCGTCAGTGGGGCGCTTGAAATCACAACGACTGGCAGAGCCATGAGTGAGGCGACCGAGGGGGATAGCGTCCCAATTCTAAACCTCAGCTCGAAGAAGATTGTGAGTGGAATCGTTCAATCAGACGGATGGGTACTGGTACAATGAAAACGACTTTGACCCTTACTGCAGCGGCGTTTGGTATTGCCGCGTGTGCATCAGTTCCGTCTCCGGACGCCGAGTTTGACATGACCGCACCGGCGGTGATGCCGGTCATGCATCAGCCCCCGGCAGAGCAGGTTGGGGTGGATGATGCATCTCTGTGGACAACCTCCCCAAATGCCTTGCTCAGTATGCGGCGCGCCAAGGCTGTGGGTGATCTGCTGACGGTTGTCGTTGAGATGGACGACCGGGCAAGTCTACAGAGCTCCTTGTCCCGCAATCGCAATAGCAGTGCGGATCTGAACGTTGATGCCTTGTTTGGCCTCCCTGAGTGGGCAAACGGTGTTCTGCCAGGTGGAGCGTCACTTTCCCCGGGAGTGGATTATAATCGCGGCTCCTCGCTTGACGGAAGCGGAGCAATGAACCGCGCAGAAAGTATCGCATTCACTCTGGCAGCCCGCGTCGTCGCGATGGAGGCCAACGGTAACCTGGTCATTCAGGGCTATCAGCAGACACGCGTGAGCAACGAACTCAGAATGCTGACGGTTAGTGGTGTCATTCGCGCTCAGGACATTACGCGGACAAACACCGTATCGTACGAAAAGATCGCCGAGGCGCAGATTTCGTATCTGAATACGGGTGACGCGACATCTGTTCCACAGCAGCGGGTAGGGCAGAAAGTGCTCGACCGGGTTATTCCGTTCTAGGACGCCATCATGAAACAGTTTGTTCCGTCGATTGTTGCCTTGCTCGCCATTGTTGCAGGCGGGGGAGCGGCTCATTTCCTCACATCAGGTAGCTCAGCAGACGCTGCGGTGGACTCCCACAAGGAGGACAAGCATGCTGAGCCAAAGAAAGAGAAAGCAGGTCACGGAAAAGCGGACAAGCACGGAAAATCGGACGGGTCCGAGGTAACCTATTACAAATTCTCTCGGGAATTCGTAGTCCCCATGATCGAGAATGATCGCGTGCAGAGCCTGGTCATCCTCAACTTGAATCTCGAGGTAGACACATCGATTTCCCAAGAACTGTTTTCGAAGGAACCTGTCCTTCGGGACAACATCATGACCACCCTGGTCAAACTCAGCAGTGGCGGCCGCACTTTGAATTCGATCACTGATGTCGACAACTACGAAACGCTCCGCGCCATGATCCTGGCGAACCTGCAAAACGAAGTTCCTGAGGGTATACGGAACGTGCTTATTCTCGATATGGCGCGTCAGGACCTGTAAAATCCTGTCGCTTTATCAGCTTTCTCCGCGATACTTGGTCACGCTATAGAGATCAGCAGACAGGTGCGAAGACGTACCAAAGCGGAGTGTACCATTCTCACTTCCAACTTCAGCAATGATTGTGATGAGTTGCGGCGCTCCGAGGCTGATATACTCGCTGCCCTTGTAGTAGTCGATGGAGAACTCGAACAGTTCGTCCTCGGCAATTGTTTCGCCAGAGTTCGTCTGGCCATTCCACGTATGGACGCTGCTATCTGAATCCAGTTGTTCAGACCAGATCAGTTCTCCATCAGAATTCCGTACAGTGAGATAGGCGCTGTCGGCTGCTTCGGGAGAGTTCGTCAAATACCTGATCTCTGAACCGGTGTAAGGCACCCATGACGACTCGATCGTGACGGTTTCTCCCAGCCATTCACTGGCGAACATCGTGTGGAGATCGCCAATCAGTGAAGATATCCCGCCCAGGCTTGAGTTCGTTTGGACTTGCTGTTCCAGGGACGAGAAGGTGGCCAACTGATCGACAAACTGAGTCGAGTCCATTGGAGACAACGGATCCTGATTCTGAACTTGCGCAGTAAGCAGTTTGATGAAGTTGTTGAACTCTTCGCCAAACTGCTGTGTCGCGGCAGAACTCGCAGAGCTTTGTTGAGTGGCCTGCGTGGTGGTCGTGTTGGTTACAGTGCTCATGATCTGCGTCTCTTAAACCCGGATATCCAGGCCAGTTGTTGTTAGCTGATTCGAACTCTTGCGAGGTTCACCGGCAAGGGATTCTGATTCGGATGGATCTGCGTCTGCGCCGGCCGCGCTCCTCTCGGATGATTGCCAGTTCTGGGCGGAGTTCTGCTGTGACTGCTTCTGCTGGAAGGTCATGTCACTGCCTGACAATCCGTGCTGTTCCAGTGTCGCAACGAGATCAGGATGGAATGCTCGTATACGTCGGATCGCCTCGGCGGAGTCGGCTGTCACGACGACATGCTGTAGGCCTTGTGAGTCAAATTTGAACTCAAGTGAGACCCGGCCGAGTTCCGGGGGATCCAGTTGAATCCGCACGCGGGAATTCTGCGTATCCGACGACAACTCTTGCGATATGATGCTTGCGATATCGTCAGGCACGGCAACGTAATTTGCAGGCGCCTGTTGCATCTGGACACTGGTCGGGGTGGCGGTCACCTGGGTCAGAACAGGCGCGGGCGAAGCGGGGAGAGGGGAACTCGTCCCCAGGCTTGAAACGCTGGGTGTCGTGTCTCCAGATCCGGAATTTTGCTCTCCCACAGTCGAGACTTGCGCGTTCGAGGCGACTCCGAGCGCTGGGGTGGCCGGCGATTCAGTGCGGCCAGGAGCCTCTGGTTGATCAGGCTTTGCCGGTTCGTTGCTTTCCGGAACCAACTCTGCGGCCTCAGCTTCGGATACAGGTGCTTGAATGCCTGATGAAGCCTCCGGCACTGGCGCTTCAGCAACAATGATTTTCTCCGAGTCGGAGGTTTCACCTGTGACGCCTGGGACAACAAATTCTGCGGGTGTACGAGACACTGCGTCCGCGCCACTAGTCTCATCAGCAGCGTTCGCTACATCTCCCGGCGCGGCCGCGGGAGCGTCGGTGCCTGAAGGTGAAGCGCTCAAAGCAGCTATTTCAGGTGTCTGTTGTGGAACGCCAGGCTTGTTCTTGGCATCTATGGCCAGAACAGGTTCATCGCTGATCTCGTCCAGATCGCCTGGCTGGATTTCCGTTTCATCCTCAACCGAGGCTGGATCAATTGTTGTAGAGTTTACGAGGAGTGTTTGCGTCTCCTCCGGTGGCAACTCCACGTCGGTGGTCAGCAGGTCGGTATCTATTTGCTCCGCATCTGGAGCAGATACATTCAACTTCGTTACAGTGTGAAAGAACTGAGCGGAGTTTTGATCGGACTGGCTTAGACTGGATTGAACGAATATCTGGAGCCCTTCGATCGCCTCATCTCCGGACGGCTCGATGCTCTTTATGGTGTAAGCTTCCAGAAATTGCTTTCCCATCCCGCCTTCAGAGGAAGACGAAACCTTGGGGGCCCGATCAGTTGCTTCGGGTCCGGACAGACGTTCCAGGTTCAGGAAAGGCGTCATTCGTTAATCCAAGTTAGGTATCTTTTAACCCTAATTGGCCCACGAGTGGTAAATTAAGATTTAAATCGCCAACGTTTCCTTATTGGCGCTCGAGACAGATGGAGAGCGTAAAATGATCAGTGTCCCAGGACAGGTATCAGGCGCCCAGCTGACGGCTTCCAACAGCCAAGTGAAGTCGAGCGCACAAGCGGAGGAGCTGAAAGAGGTTGGGAAACGCTTCGAGCAATTGCTTTGGGCAGAAATGCTGAGCCACACGGGTTTGGAAAAGGCCTTTACTCAATCCGGAGGGGAGGCGGCATCGGCTTTCTCGCGCATGATCGTTGAGGCCATTGCAGAAGATCTGGCGGAATCACATCCACTGGGTTTGAACGCAACAGGATTTCCCTCAACGCAGGTGAATCAAGAGGTTTCCCATGACTGAAGCGGTCGAAATTGACAGCGCGCTCACGCGCCTGGAATCCGTATTGGCGACGGAGCGTGTTGCCTTGATGTCAGGTCAAATTCACCGGATCGGTGACCTCATGTCTGAGAAAATGGAGGCTACGCAGGCGGTGGATGCCTTGGTGGCGAGGCGCCACCCCGGATTGAAGAGTGACCGGGCGAGATTTCGGCTGCAGGGCGTGGTCAATGCGGCGAAGGAGAATGCGCTACACTTTAAAGCGGCTCAGAATGGACTTCGCAGCCTTGCGGCGAGAGTCGGAAACTTCACGCAAGATTCCTATGTGGGCGCATACAACTCCAATGGTTTGCAGACTCCCTTCAGCAAGGCGACAGGTAATTATCTGAAGAAGGCATGATGATTAACTGATTGTACACGGCTCCTGTATACTCAGGTACAGCGAACCAAGATGGGTTGCGGGGAATCCCGACGTCAGGACGACGTAAGATCGAACCTAGGCAGCGCAAAGCCGCTCGCCTGACGAAAATGGGGTATATTCAAAATGTCCAGTATTCTGACAAACAACAGTGCGATGGTTGCGCTGCAAACTCTGCGCAACATCAACAGCAACCTTGAAACCGTTCAATCCGAGATTTCGACCGGTAAGAAAGTTGCTACAGCAAAAGACAACGCCGCTATCTGGGCTATCTCGACGGTCATGTCGACCGACGTAGAAAGCTTCAACCAAATCACAGACTCCCTGAACAAGGGTTCTTCCACGGTTGGCGTTGCACGTGCCGCATCCGAGCAGGTTACCGAGCTGCTTCAGGACATGAAAAACCTAATCGTGTCGGCTCAGGAAGATCTGAACGCTGATGACCGCGCAAAGATCCAGACAGATATCGATGCAAAACGCACCGCAATCAGCAACATCGTCAATGCCGCTCAGTTCAACGGCCAGAACCTGCTGAAAGGCACTGAGAGCATCTCTATCCTTGCGTCTCTCGATCGCGGTTCCGATGGCACGGTTTCGGCCACGTCCATCACCGTAAACCGCCAGGACCTGCAGACGACCGCTGCTGTTGACGCGGCTGCAAAGGAAGCGACTGACGCCGGTTACGTATCTACATCGGACTCGATCACTGCGACTGACACCGACAAGACAGGTGGTTCCGCTGGTACGATCGCTTCGGATGATGTCGATGGCACGATCTCGGATGCAGCAACCGCTACCCTGACGATCAAAGGCGGCGCCGTCACTGCAGGCGACAAGTTTGAATTCACCATTGGTGGCGAAGATATTTCTGTCACTGCTGTAGCCGGTGATGACACAAACACGATCGCTGCAAAGCTTCGTGCAGCCATTGATGCAGCTGGCGTAACAAACCTGGATTCAGCTGGCGGCGTAGACGGTTCCGACCCGGCAACCGACGACGCAACTATCACGCTCACGGCGAATGGCGGTGATATCACCTTCGACACATCTTCGATCTCCACGACCTATGAGCAGTCGCTTCTGGGCGACACGGAAACGGCAGACGTTTCGATTGCTGGTGGCACGATTACCGCTGGTGATACTTTTACAGTTAGCGCAGGCGGTTCAGAGTACACCTACACAGCTGTTGATGGCGACACCAACAATGATGTGGCGGCCGGCCTGAAAGCCCTGCTCGATGACGCAAGCATCACAAATCTGACGGTAACAGTTACGGATGCATCCGACCCGACTTCGGACGCTGCGACGCTGACCCTTGAGGCAGACGGTGGTGACGTTGAGGTCAGCCTCGGCGCTCTCGCATCCCAGAACGCAGCTGTGGCCGCTGGCGGTCTCGGAGCAATTGCTGACCTGAGCGTGGCGTCAGCTGCAGATGCAACGACTGCTCTGAACACGATCGAAGATCTGCTCGACACGGCAATCAACGCCGCGACGGCATTCGGTTCTGCTCAGACACAGATTGAGGGTCAAGGCGAGTTCGTCCAGACACTGATCGACTCCATGACATCCGGTATCGGTGCCATGGTTGATGCCGACATCGAGGCGGCTTCGGCCAAGCTTCAGGCCCTGCAGGTTCAGCAACAGCTCGGCGTCCAGGCGCTGTCTATCGCTAACTCGAACCCGCAGACGCTCCTGTCGCTGTTCAGATAAGTCTAACCGAACCCGGGCGCTAATCGGTGCCCGGGTTCACCCAGTACCAAATCAAGAGAGGGTGTATGCAACAACTGGCTTACAAGGCATATGGCGAAGTAACGAGCCGTACCGCCAATACCGGACAGATTGAATACACCCTGTTTGAGGAGATTACCCAGGCCCTCAAAGCGGTTGATGCCGAAGAGCATCCCCAACCTACTGTCTGGGCCGATGCCATCGATCGCAATATGAAGCTCTGGCAGATACTGTCGACCGACCTCGTCAGCGACGAAAACCAACTGGAGCCGACGCTCAAACGAAACCTGATCGCGCTTGCCGAATCCGTTCGCCGCATCAGCTATCACGTTCTTTCACGAAAAGCAGAGATTTCGGAGCTCGTTGAGATTAACGAAATCATCATGGAAGGCCTGTCTGGTCAGGGGGCATCAACAGCAAGCGTGGCGGCGGAATAATGTCTGGACTCGTACTTAAACTTGCGGCGGGCGAACGGTTCGTCGTGAATGGAGCAACGCTGGAGAACGGCGATAAACCTTCGACAGTTCGAGTCGTGGATGATGACGCGCGTATACTGCGTTGCCGGGACGCCATGCGTCCGACAGAAGTGGATACGCCCACCAAGCGAATTTACTATGCAATCCAGCTGATCATTACCGGCGACCTTCAGGAAGACGATGTGTTGCCAGCGATCATTGATGAGTGCGGCCGTCTTGAGGACGTTTTCGAAACAATCGACCGGAAGCTGATTGCGGTGCTGCGATCCATGCTTGGCCGTGGCAACTTCTACTCAGCCCTCTGTCATCTTCGCAATATCATCGCGATCGAAGCAGAGCTGCTGAAACATGCCAATGAACGCCCACCAGTTGAAGCGCACGCTCGGGTAGCCTGACATGGTGTATCAGCCGGTCATTCCCCTTACAGGCTATGGCGGGTGGAAGTTCCTGGAGTCCACTTTCGACAAGCAGTTGGAAGGCTATACGGACTCTGCCAGTGTCAGAAATGATCGCGCCTATTTCGAAGAAAAGATGTCTTCTCCGGTCGCAATGGAGGATTTTCTCTCCGACAAGCGGCTCCTCAGAATCGCGCTGACGGCGTTCGATCTTGGTGGGGAAGAGTGGAAGGTAGGCTTCATCCGTCATGTGATGGAAGAGAGTGCCGATCCTGACAGTACGTTTCTCGGACGTTTAAACAATCAGTCGTATACCAATTTCGCGAAGACGTTCGAACTGAAAGACGGGAAGATATCCTTGTCTGCGGACACGATTGCAACGGTCGCCAATGATTTTGAACTCGCAGGATTTCGCTCTGCCGTTGGTGACGTTGACAACAATATGAAGCTCAGCCTGAACTATCAGGCCAAAATCGGCGAACTGGTTCGTGAAGGGTCAAGCGAGTCTGCAAACCTCTATCGTATTCTGGGTGATGTTCCGGTCCGCACGATGCTTGAGACCGCGCTCAACCTGCCGACCTCCTGGCAGGAACTGGATGTTGACCGTCAGGCAGAGATCTTGAAAGAGCGAATGCTGAGCGTATTTTCGATCAGCAGGGTGACGGACATCACAAATGAAGATGTGGTGGAGAAAACAATCCAGCGCTTCCACACGATGGACTCCATCCTGAATGGACAGACATCTCTTTCATCCGGGTCTGTCGCGCTGACTTTATTGAACAACGCAGCCGGTTTCGGCTCATCCGCAAGTCAGAACCTGTTCCTCAGCATCGTTTCCAGCGGTTAGGCCGGTTCGACGGGGTCCTGAGGTTGTTCGGAAAGCAGGATGTTAAGCATCTGAAATGCGTCCGGAATGTTCGCAGGATTTCGTTCTGATACGAATGCGTCGAGTGCGGGGTATAGCCGGATCGCGCGGTCTCCAGCCGCATCATGTCCTTTCTCGTACAGATTTGCACGCAACATGGGGGCGATCTCTTCGAACAATGCGACGGTTCGACGGTAGTCTCTGATGATCGTGTTTTCGTCAGGTGAGGCCGCATCCGGTAGGCACCGAGAAACGCTCCGTAAAACGTCTACCGCGGGATAACGTCCGCGCTCCGATATTTCCCGCGACAAAATGATATGCCCGTCCAGGACACCTCGAACCATGTCGGCAACAGGCTCTTCCATATCGGACCCGGCCACCAGCACTGAAAATATCGCCGTAATATCCCCGCGTCCGTGCGGGCCAGGGCCTGTGCGTTCCGCAATCTCGGCGATCGCCCGTACTGTCGAGGGGGGGAAGGCGTTAAGTGCCGGCGTTTCACCCGCCGCCAAAGAAACTTCGCGGTGGGCTTCGGCAAACCGCGTGATTGAGTCGAACAGGAACAGAACCTGATGTCCTTCGTCGCGAAAATGCTCGGCCGTTGCGATCGCGCACAGGGCTGCGCGTTTCTTTGCACCGGGAGGGTCGTTTGCGGTTGCCGCAACAATGACCGTTCGCGACAACAGAGAAGCGGGGAGCGTTTTCTGAACGAATTCATTCACCTCGCGGCTACGCTCTCCGATAAGGGCGATCACCACGCGGTCGGCTTTCACTCCAGCGGCAAGAGATCCAAGAAAGGTGGACTTTCCGACGCCAGACCCCGCAAACAGGCCCAGCCTTTGTCCCTGGCAGATCGGCAAAATCGTATCTGTGATCATCCAACCTGTGGATAGCCTCTCCCCAAGGCTCTTCCGACTGGTGTTCGGAGGTGGCGGCGCTCGCAAAGCCCGGCGCGCCGTATTGGGGGCGGGGGGAACCGCGGCCTGTCCCGGCATGTTGCCGCGATAGTCTACAATCTTGCCAAGCCAATGGTCGCCCGGATCAACATAGGCTTCCTGTTCTAGGAATGTCCGATCTCCAATGCGGATGGCGTCCGAGTCGCCATAGAGCATGGCTTTGACGTATTGCCCCGTTACCGAGAGAACTTCGCCGAAAACCTCGCCCTGACGTGTCTGGACGCGGATTTCGTTACCGAGCCGGGCCAACTCGCTGATGCCGGCAAGCTGAACGAGACCTGGCGTCACTTCCGTCACGGTTCCCCAGACTCGGTACAAGCGATCCGGAAAATTGGGTGTCTCTCGCAACAAGTAAACAGATCCCGCTTATTCGTTAACCATTTCTTCAAATTAGAACGGCTAATTTTCTAAACGGTTAACTAAGGGTGATTCCGTGTCGATTCTCAATCTGGACGTTCTGAGTGTCTACAGCGCCATGGCCCGGCATGCGGCGGAGAGCCAGAAGGTGTCTGCGACCAACATCGCGCACGCCAATGATCCGGGCTTCAAAGCCACTCAGGTCGAATCCTTCCAGGACTTTCTGGCACGTGCCGCAGCTGGAACGGCGGACGAGACAGACCCTGTCTTTCGGTCTTTCCAGCAGGAGATCGCAAATTCGCCGAATGGCAATTCGGTGAATCTCGAAGTCGAAATGTTCAAGGCTGCCGAAGCGCAGGGACAGCACGAGATGGCTCTGTCCGTCTACACGAAGTCGCTGGACCTGTTGCGAACCGCCATTGGCAGGAAGGGGTAAATCATGGATTCACTGAAAGCCACGATGTTGCAGGCTGTTTCCGGCATGCAATTACAGTCAAAGCGGATCGACATCACGTCGCAGAACGTCTCGAACGCTGACACGCCCGGCTATCGCAGAAAAGTGCTGACCGTCGAACAAGCGCCATCATCCGGAAGCGCATTCATGCAGACACGCGTCGACCTGGATGAGACAGAAGGCGAGCGTCGCTACGATCCGGCGAGCCCGATGTCTGACCCCGAAGGTTATGTCACGTCTTCGAACGTATCGCTGGTGACGGAGATGGCGGACATGCGCGAAGCAAATCGCAGCTATGAAGCGAACCTCAATTCATTCCGCCAAGCGCGGAGCATGTACCAATCACTTCTTGATGTTCTCAGGCGCTAAGGGGAGGGCAGAATGTCCAATGTAAGTTTCAGCGCATATGCGGCGCTCGGCTCGGTTCAGCCGACGAAGACACCCGAAAAGCCGGCCCAGGCCGAAGAGGGAAAGTCGTCCGGACTCGCGGAAGGTTTCTCTACATTCAAGGCGGCCCTTCAAGACGCCGAACAGGCTGCGATGCAAACCGCCGTCTCCGGCGCTGATCCGCATGCGATGGTAGAAGCACTCGCGCAGGCGGAACTTGTTCTGGATGCCGCGGTGACTGTGCGCGACAAGGTGGTTGAAGCCTATCAGGAATTGCTCCGGATGCCGGTCTGATCAGGACGGGCCCCGATGACCGAACTTGCCATCTTTGAAGTCTTGCGTGGTGCCCTCTGGGCGGCGGCGATGATGGCATTGCCGATCCTCGCCGTTACGCTGGTTCTGGGTTTCGTGATCGGTCTGCTTCAGGCGCTTACGTCTATTCAGGAAATGACGTTGACCTTTGTCCCGAAGATTCTGGCGGTCGTTGTCGTGTTCTTCCTGACGCTTGGGTACATGACCCGCATTTGCCTCGATTTCTTCAACAACACCGTCCTTCCGATGATCTCCCGATAGGGGCACCATGCCGACTTCACGCTTCTTCGACCTTTCGAAACCGACCGCCGTCATTGCCATAGGCCTGATGATGGTCATCCTGGTGATGGTGTTGCCGGTTCCAGCATGGGTGATGGACATCGGGCTGACCGCATCATTTGCCTTTGCGATCCTGATTTTCACGACCAGTATCTTCATTGAGAAGCCGCTGGATTTCTCGTCATTCCCGAGTGTGCTGCTCGCAAGCCTCGTGCTTCGCCTCGCGCTCAATGTCTCTTCTACAAAGCTGATCATCAGTGAGGGGCATACTGGCACCAATGCAGCCGGCGGAGTCATCGAAGGCTTCGCCATGTTCATCATGGGCGGAAATCTGTTCGTCGGATTGGTCGTATTCGCGGTTCTCGTGATCGTGAATTTCATGGTCATCACAAAAGGTGCTGGCCGCATGGCGGAAGTCGGGGCGCGCTTTGCCCTGGATGCTATGCCGGGCAAGCAAATGGCAATCGATTCCGATCTCGCCGTGGGTGCCATCAGCCATGAGGAAGCGCGCAACCGTCGTCAAAAGGAACAGGAAGAAGCGTCCTTCCTCGGATCTCTCGATGGTGCCTCCAAATTCGTGAAGGGCGACGCTATTGCGGGCCTGTTGATTACGGCCCTTAATCTGGTGGCCGGCATCGGTTTCGGAATTGTCGCTCATGGGCTCAGCTTCACGCAGGCGCTCAGCAATTATTCCATTCTCACCGTTGGTGATGGTCTCGTCTCCCAGATTCCTGCCGTGATTGTTTCAGTGTCTGCAGCGCTGCTGCTCGCGAAAGGGCGCGAGGATGGTGCAATCGACCTCGCGCTCGGCGCACAACTCGGCGGCAACGCAACCTCGCTGATGATTGTGGCAGGTATCCTTGGCGCGTTTGCCCTGTTCCCTGGACTGCCATTCATTCCATTCATGCTGGCCGCTGCTGCCTTTGCGACGGCATCCTTCTACATTCGCAGCCGCGAACGAGAGAAAGCGGCTCAAGCTGAAGCCGAGGAAGTTGAAGCGCCGCAAACCAGCCTGGTGATTGGAGATTCAATTCATTCTGACGAAATCCATTTGGAAGTGGCTCCCGACCTTGTCGGCATGGTGCTTCAGGGGGCAGGGGGCTTTGAAAGCCGGATCGACAAAATTCGACGTTACATTGCGGAGGAGTACGGCTTTGTCCTTCCGTCCATCCGCATGACGGACAATCCGACTTTGGCCAAGAACGAGTATCGTATCCGGATTCAGGGTGTCCGTGTGGATAGCGGGCTCGTACGGCCCGGGTCATTGCTGGCCCTGATGGAGGATTCCCAGCTGCCGCATTTGCAAGGCGAGAAGGTCAAGGAACCCGTTTACAAGGCTGCGGCCCGGTGGTTGCCGAGCACGAAAAAGCAGGAGCTCGCCGCTTCAGGTATCCCGGCGATCGAGCCGACGGAAGTGTTGGCGACCCACATGCTTGAAGTTATTCAGGCGAATTTCACACTTGTCTTTACACGTATGGTTATGCTCGACACCCTGGATGCGCTGACTCATATCAGCGACACGGAGCGCGCCGCGTCCAACCGTCGATTCCTCGACGAGTACATTCCAGGCAAGGTTACGCCGGAACTGCTTCTTTCAGTGTTGCGTCTCCTGCTCGAAGAGCGCGTTTCAATCCGGAACCTGTTCCTGATTGTCGAAACAATCGCGGAAGTTAAATCCCAATCGAGCGCACCCTCCCGAATCGTGGAACTTGTCCGTCAAAGACTTGGATTCCAGATTGTAGACAGGTTGCAGGACGGCCAGGGCCGTTTGCCGCTTCTACAGCTTTCCACGAACTGGGAGCAAAAGTTCAACGAGCACGAAATTTCCCGCGAGGATGGCGGTTCGGACATTGCGCTGCCACCGGAAATGTTCGGAGAACTGACAGCCGCTGTTCAGGCAAAGCTGAACGAGATGGCACAGAAGGGGGTTGTTGCATCGGTCGCGACCTCTTCCCGCCGCCGGCGCTTCCTGCAGACTGTGCTCGCCAGCAAGGGCGTGCGAAATGCTGTTCTGGCCTATGAAGAGATCGGCTCGAAAAGCAAGCCGTACATCGTCGGCGTGGTGTGATGCTGGAGCAGCTGCCATTTGGGCCGCAGCTTTCCGCCTGGATCATCATGTTCATGCTGATCGTGGGCAGGTTGACCTTTGTTGTGTTTCTCATGCCCGGTATCGGCGACCAGACCGTTCCTGCGCGAGTGCGGCTGTCACTTCTTCTCGGCGCCGCCATGCTGTTCGCCATGTCGGGCCTTGTCAGTCCACCAATAGACCTTTCCATCGGAAATTTCGTCGGCCTGATGGGGACCGAAGTGATCATCGGATTGGGTCTGGGAGTCTTGCTGAGGACTACGATCTGGATGCTGAACATGGCTGGCGCGTTGATCGCCCAATCCATTGGCCTGTCCCAGATGCTCGGGATCGCCCTGGATACAGAGGCGCAAACAGTGACCTCGAACTTGCTCGCCATGGCGGGCGCTGTCTTGCTGCTTTCGGCAGACTATCATGTCAGCGTGTTCGTTCGCATCGCTGAAGTGTATTCGGAAATCCCCGTTGGCGCCTTGGGGCAGTTCGATCGGGGTTTCGTAATCGACGGCATGCTGAACGCGATCAAGTTCGCCGTCCTGATCGCCTGGCCGTTTGTTGCGATCAATTTGCTCTACAACATCTCCTTGGGCTTCATAAACAAGGCCTTGCCGTCCCTAATGGTGGCGTTCGTGGGTGCACCGTTCATGATTGGCGCGGGCTTTGTATTGTTGGCTTTGTCAATTTCGACCATACTCATGGTCTGGATGGATAGAGTGTCCGGATCTGTCGGCTGGTGGTGAGGTGAGGCATGGCTGAAGACCAGTCAGGTGGCGGCGAAAAGGAGTTTGAAGCCACCGAACAGCGGCGTCGTGAGGCGCGCCGCGAAGGTAACATTCCTCAGTCCAAGGAAGCTAACACGTTCGCCCTGTTTGCAGGGATAGTGATCTCCGCGATTGTGTTCAGCGCTATCGTCGCGGGCGCAATGTTCAACGAGTTCTCGTCTTTGATGTATCATGCCGACAGTTATGCGTCGGACGTTTTCACGTCAGATGGCAGTGCCACCCGCAGCTGGCTGGTACGTATCCTTGTATCATTGACGCCGATCTTCGCGATCCTTGTGGCGCTGGTGCTGGGTACATTGATCATTCAGCAAGCGGTGGCGTTTTCCTTCAAGAAGATCAAACCCGAGTTCAACAAGATCTCCCCCACTGAAAACCTGAAGAAAAAGTACGGCGCAAAGGGGATCCTGGATTTTCTCAAGGACATGGCCAAGATGCTGTTCGCGGGAGGTCTGGCAGCTGTGTTCCTGTATGGGTTCGCTCAGCATTATTATGCAAGCAGCGCGGTAGAGCTTGGCCAATTTTTCAACTTCACCTTCACACAGGTGCTGACGCTGTTCCTGATATTCTGCGCGTTTCAATTCGCTTTGGCCGCAATCGACTTGCCCCTGCAGCGTCAATTGCATGCCAACAAGCTGAAGATGAGCCGCGAAGAAATCAAGAAGGAGCAAAAACAGAGCGAAGGTGACCCGCAGCTGAAACAGAAGCGCCGGGAGAAGGCGTCCAGCATCAGCCGTAACCAGATGATGCAGAACGTGAAGACGGCAACAGTCGTTATGGTGAACCCGGAGCACTATGCTGTGGCGCTGAAATGGGATCCGGAAGGGGATCGAGCCCCCGTCTGTGTCGCCAAGGGCGTTGACCATCTGGCAGCCAGAATTCGTGAAACAGCGATTGCAAACGATGTCCCGATCTATCGAGACCCGCCGTCGACGCGCTCTATCTATAGGCTTGTCGATATCGATGAGGAAATTCATCCGGATCATTTTGCCGCTGTTGCCGCTGCGATCAGCTTCGTTGACCGTGTTCGCAAAGAGGGCAGATAGTTCAGATGGTGAAGACGGCGCAAACTCTCTCAAGGATCGTGGCGCTCAAGCGTCAGAAGGCAGAGCAATCCCTTGCCCTGCTACAAGCGGCCCTTCGCCATGCCCGTGATGATCTTGCTCAGCTTGACGCGCTGCTCGCCAGTTCAAACAACGTCAGCCACGATTTCGAAACCCTGAAACTAGCCACCCAGAATGGCCATCTTCGCCGCGTCCTTCATGATATTGACAGGAAGAAAGCGGAGATTGCCGGGATCGAAAACCAGCTGGACGAAGCCCGTGAGGCGCTGAAACAGATCCTGATGTCAGAAGACGAATTGTCGAAGATGAACGCAGCCAGGCGCTGAAGGACGTGACCGTCAGGCTGCGTGGGTATCGACAATCCCGGATTCCACACGATTGCGCCCATTGCTTTTCGCAAGGTACAATTTCTTGTCAGCCTGCTCGATCAGGTTTGCGCTCGATGTGCCAGCCGTAAAGCTCGCAAGCCCGAAGGAGGCTGTAATCGCCCCGATGGGTGTCTTGGTTCCCTTGAGCACCAGACGGCGCTCGCTCATCTGTACACGTATCCGGTCGATGAGCTGGGTTGCGGCGGTCAGACTTGTGGCCGGCAGGATGATCGCGAACTCCTCGCCGCCGTAACGCGCCACCAGATCCTGTCCCTTGATGTTGCTGGTGATGACTGAGGCAAAAATCTTCAGGATCTCATCGCCGACCCGGTGCCCGAAAGTGTCGTTGACGCGTTTGAAGTGATCCAGGTCTGCAATGGCCAGGCAAAGTTCCGATTTCTGTGTGGTCGCGGCCTCGATCTCTGCGGACAGGCGCATGTCAAAGGCCCGGCGATTGTAGATCTTCGTCAACGGGTCGCGGAGGCTCTCGTTGCGAACCGCTTCCAGTTCCTTTTGAAGACGTTCAATCTGCTTTTTCGACTCGCGCAGGCCTTCGGTCAGGCTGTGGCTCTGCTCACTCATTCGTTGATTCTCGGACAGAAGCCGGGTGATGGCGGCAGACAGAGGGACGGAAGAATCGGATTCCGCCACGGCTTTCTGGATCTGCTTCAGTGCTAGTTCGAATTGATCGCTATTTTCCACACCGGTGCCGACCAGGTCCAGAACGCTGGACAATTGCTGCTCGACCTCACGACCGATGCCTTCGCGTTTCTCTGAATCGTCACTGCCGCCAAGATGCATGTTGTAGACTTGGTCTATTTCATACTGACTGAATGACCCGCGCTCCAACATCTCGTTTACGGCGACGACAACGCTTTGGTCGGACTGCGCAGCATACGCGTACATGAGCGCGAACGTATTGGGGAGCGGCGGCGTGCCATACTCGGTGATCAGCTCGCAAGCGGAATTCGCATGCGCATAAGTCTTCGCGAAAGCCTGCTGATTGTCCGGGCATGGAAACACCGGCGTGTTTGCGTCTTTCATCTTGTGGAACCGTCCCCTTCGGTTTCTGCCAATCGTATGGAAACTTAAACGCGCGATCTTCAAATATGGTTAAATGCGGCTCGAATCCTCAGCAAACATTGGCGATCCCGGCGCGATTCGAACGCGCGACCTACAGATTAGGAATCGGAATCAGAGGGTGTTTGGCATTGCTGGAAGTTGAGAAATCTCAATAAAAACAGACTTTATTTTGTTTCGAATTGATACTCTTTGTTGAGTCAAGTTGGAAAAAGTTACCACGGTTACCACGGGTGTGGCCTTTTAGGCTGTATAAGCCATCCGCATTTTCGAGTGGTTTTGGATTGCTCTCAACGCTCCACAAACCTACTTGGCCTTTCAAGCCGTGATCGAATTGTTCGAGGCAAGATGTCGGAACTCACCCTTCCCGATTATAGCTGAAATCTCTTTAATTAGGCCATCTGGTCGCTCCCTCAGACTGAGCAGCCTGGCCACTTGGCGCTCCTCCACCCAACGAGACGGATCACGAATATCGTCTGGGGTGATTCAATTTCGAGTCCGCACCTGGTCTTCGCGGCGGCATCTCAGTGTCGATCAAGCGAGATTTCAATTCGTGGCCATAAAATCCAGCCCGATTCTGCTGAGCCATCTTCCGAGTTCCTGAGCGAGATTGACAGCATAAGTATAGCGCAGTTGTCCGACAATTTCGGCATCGATACTCGTCAGGACAAGATTTCCCTCATCTGTCCTGTTGCGCACGACACCGAGAATTCGGGTATCCGGATTGAATACGCCGCTATTGGTCGCGATGAAGGTGTGCCAGTCGAGGTATGAGCCGGGCTTGTCGGCGGCATTGACACAGAAACATTTCGTTTCGCCATCTTCCTTCAAATAGATGAATCGCTTGTCGGTCGCGTTCTTGCCCGCAACCTTTTCGGTTGTGGAGTGAAGCCGCACAGCCAGAAATGGCAATCTGTCTTCACCGAAAATCTGTACGCGTGCTGGTTTCTGCTGGCCAGGGACGAGATCGCATGCTGCAGAGAGGCAGACCCAGTAGTCTTCTCCTAACTTGAAAATATGTCCGGTCTGCAGGCGACGGCCCCTGATGGCTGGCAGAGTGCTGACCAAAAGATTGTTCTCGCTCACCGCTCGGGCGCGATCATCGGGAGTATTCAGATTGACCTTGTAATGCTGTCTGCAAGACTTGGCAGGATCACCTTCGGCGTCCAGATTCACCAGATCCTTCGAGAATTTCAACAATGGGGGTTCGATAACCGAAAGTAGTGCATGAATGTGCCGGGATAGAGTTTCGGATAGCAATGCATCCTTCTCGGAATCCGACGCCGAAAGCAGATCATGATACCACTTGGCGGATGCGTATTTCGTACCGAGGGCTAAGGTTTCGGCGGTCGCTCCCCGGTCATCCAGCTCGACGAGGAGTTGCTTCAGCATCAGTCTCGACGGCTGCGGATGCCAGTCTGCTAGGGACAGCTTCAGATCAGCTAGAAGATCCGCATTGTCGCGCTTCTGGGTGAACCCTATGAAGACCGTATTCAGCTTGACCCAAAGATGATCGTCCGAAATGGATGAATAGGATATCGGCCCCATGTCCTTGGCGTCCCAGAGTCTTTCACTGATCGCTTCATGGTGTGCGGTCAGGATCGAAGCCAGCAACGGCGCCCGCATTTCCGGGTCCACGCCTTTTTCGTCACACAGGCTCGTGAACCCGGCGAAGGGATATAATTTCCATTTTCCGCGGTGGCTCAGCACGCACGGATCCTTTCGGGCTTCGAGGTAGGCTGCGTCATCTTCGAGCAGCCGCTTCGAAAGTTCGTCGAATAGATCGGGATCTATCGCATCGACGTGCTCATGGGCAGCTTCTAGTTCTTCTTCGAAGCCGAACGCAGCTTCACAAGGTAGCAGGCCAACCACCACGTCCCGGAACACTTGAGTCGGTTCGAGGCTTGAATGCATCATAACCAGATTGAAGTGCGAACTGCCCGCGAGTTTTCTGAGAATGCGGATGGCTTCCGAGCCGTCGTCCTTTCGGCTCTTGTCGAGGCAGAAGTCGAGAACAAGCAGGTCGGATTGGTGTAGGTGCTCGGCAACCCGAAGCTCCGGCTCTTCGCCTATATTGGACCCGTCGTGAATATCGACGATTAGAGGAGGATCTTGGGTTCTAAACCCTTTGACGATGTTCAGAACCGTCTCGGGATCGGCCCCCCAGGTTTTGCTGGTTTGTCCTTCGGCTGGCGGCGTCTCATACGGACGCAGGAGACTTTCCAGCGTCGGATAGTCGTCGTCGATGATCAGTACACTCCTCAGACATTTGAGATAGGCTTGTTCGATGAAGTGCTCGTACGTTGTCGGATCAGCCAAATTCAGCCCCTTGAAACCTGATTGCGAAGTTGGCCCCTTGATGAGGCATTCCGCGCGGATCCTCGACGTAGCGGATCTTGTGTCCGCCTGAGACAAGATTGGCGCGCGTGAGATAAAGTCCGACGCCTCGGCCGCCGTGAGACTTGCGTGTGAAGAAAAGCGTGAACAGTTCGCCGACGTCCTCAGGCGCGACTCCCGGACCGGTGTCGGAGACGATTACCTCCTGATCAACGATATCCAGCGTGATCGTACGCTCATGACCTTTCGCATTCGAAGTCCAGTAGATGGCGTTGTTCACGAGATTGATGAAAACCGGGTACAGTCTCGAAGGGAAGTCGGTCACCGAGAAGCGATCAAAACGCTTCGTCGTAACGAGTTCGACTGAATGAGTGCTGAGCTGCAAGCGGAAGAATTCGGCGAGATAGCTCGCGATGTCTTTACCTGTGATCTTCGATCGAATTTTCTGCCCGGCCAGCCGCAACGGTGATAGAAAGCGAAGTTGATCGGTCAGACCTTCGACACCCAATGATATGTCTCGGACGGCCTTCAATTTCCGAACCTCTTCGGGCAGTTTCCTGAAAGCATCCGAGATGAGATCGTCATAGTCTTGCAGCTCATGTCCTGAAATCTCAACCGCAATTCCCAGTTGAGCAAGGCTGGTGAGTCTGTCAATCTCTCCGCGAAGGTCGTTCGCCTCTTCGAGCCCGAAGGACACGAGCTGTTCAAGATCGATGTTTTCCTGAAGAATCTCCAAAGCACGCAGATACGGAGCGAACACTTCGGATGCTCCGGCTTCCGAAGACGTCCTCAGGTCACTCAGATTACGCGCGGCATCAGCGTATGTGATCTGACCGGCTCGATGCCGCTGGATGATGGCGGCTGTCTCCTCGTCAAAAGTCCGTGCTTTTTGCTTTTCCAGCTCAATGGCGGCGGCGAGCTGACCCTGCAACATGTCTTGCACCCTGTCGCGCAGACCTTTCAGCGACAACTTGTAGGCGCGCTGATTGCGTTTGGCTTGCTTTTCCAGAATGCTTCCGGGATCAGGCGGCGCTAGGACTTGGCGAGCCGAAGCGAGCTTCTCGTCAGCCCCGTCGATCAGTCCTTTGGTCAGACGGTAATCCGAACGGTAGGCTTCATATCTCGATGCCATAGTGCCGAGGGATTTAGGAGCGCCGGACAGTGAATAGTCAGACAATTTCGAGCGATAGGTATCGATGCGCTCTTGGACGGCATCCAGATCTTCAGGGTCTTTCAGCTCAAGAGAGTCCCAAAATTGTTCCACTTCTGATTTGAATAGCGGAAGCGTTGCGGAAAGGTCCTTAAGGCGGCTTCTGAAGGCGCGACTGTTCCTCTTCCGCAGCTTTTCCCGCTCTTCGGCCGCCTTGCGGGCGTTGAACGCTTCACGGATCGCTGGCAACGCCTGCTTGCGAAATTCGGAATTCGTGCCGAAATACAGCCTTGCCGCCTGCATCAGGACGTTGGAGACTAGTTCGCGCAGGACCTTCGCTGCGCGATTGTCAAGCAAGCCTTCCCGACCGGCCTTGTCCTTCAGATTGGGATTGTAACGGCGGGAAATCGAAACACGCCCAAACATCTGCCTGTGGTTCCAGAATTCCCGACCGGCATGTCTGCTGCGCCGCTCTTCGATCTCGAAGAAGTCGTTATCCGTCCGTCCGTAAGGCAGAACCCGCAACCCGTCGCGGAACATGAGGAAACCGGCATACTTGTCCGCCAGCTGACGGAAATGTTGGAAGTCGGCGGCCTGCATGGAGGTATTTCGCAGCTCAAATTCCATCGCCGCGATATAAAGGCCGAACGGACCCACCCGCGTATTCGATCTGCTGGGCAGATCGAGATCGCGTGGCGGATAGATTACGCGCTCATCCTCCAGCCACACGCCAAACGTCTTTATCCGTCCCCTGAACACGCCCGCATCGTCGAAGACACCGTCTATCTGATGCTCCAGCCCCTCTAGAGCGTCGCGTCCGAAATCCTTGTCGGATCCGATGATGTTGCGAGGGACCAGCTCATTCCATGCCCGAACAGCATAGGAAAACTGAGGATCCGTCGCATAGACGGATGATCCGCCCTCATCCGTGAAGGGATCGACGAAGTTGGAGAGCGTTTCGACGAATCGGTTGCGCGCGGCCTTTGCGGACGTGTCGTTCAGGGAGGGATCAAGGAGGACCTGAAGATCGAAATTAAGTCCGGCCACGAGCATCGCTGTTCCATGTTCGGCCTCACCGTTCCATACGGGCCAGTTGCGTAAATGGTTCTCACTAAAAGGGATCGCCTCAAGCTCCTCCTTAAGTTCCCGTGAAGGGTGAGAACCGTCGTCGGACGCCTTCAGTGCGTCATACCGCTCCCAAGCCTCCTTGCTGCGGGCCGAGCGTTTTCGGTCTTCTCCTCCCGACAGGTTTTCCAGCAGCCTTGCAGCCAGAAGCGGGAGGTGCTCCAGAACCTTGTCCTTTTCCTTCAGCACTTCGACCGGAACTTCGATGTCTGAGAGATTCAGATAGGGGTTTTCAAACAGCCTCCAGTCCACCATGCTCACGACGAAGTCGCTGTCCTTACGCTTCGATATCAGAAGAAGGGTCGGCCCAAGATTCGCACATGAAAGTCTTCCTATTCCTTTCTGCCCGAGTTTGGCACGCCGTCTCAACCCGTTGCGGTCGGCCGCCGAGGTGTCGTCGTTCCCGGCTTTGGATTCGGTGCCAACGACGAGCCAGCGATTGACGAACTCCTCGCGGTTCATCCCGTGACCGTCGTCCGAGAGCACGGCGACCGGACGTTTTCCGCCGTAAAGGTCCAGATCAACCCGCCGGGCATAGGCGTCGTAAGCGTTTTTCCAGAGTTCCGATACGGCTGTCGGGCAGTCGGCGATCTGCTCTCGACCCAGATGATCGATCGTTCTGGCTTTCGTCTGGAAGGAGATGGAACCGATCATGCTCTTTGGGGCCGTTTGCTTTTGGCGGATTTCCGAGTCTGCGCCGCCGCTGACAAGGCTGGTTGGAGCCCGTTGAGAATGACTTCCGCCAAGCGCACGGGCACCGCGTTTCCGACCTGTCGTCCCGCCGCCATGAGGCCTCCCGAGAAGACGAACGTATCCGGGAAGGTCTGGATGCGAGCTGCCTGCCTGACCGTGATTCCGTGATGGAGGGTGGGATGAACAAACCTTCCCTTGGACGGATTGATGCAGGCCGTCGTCATCGTCGGGGCTGGTTTACTCGGATCAATACGTCCGTATACGTCCTTGTGGCCATCGTGGCCCACATGACATTTCAAAACTCGCCCGGACTGATGGCGGCCTCCGCCGTTAGCTGGCGTGTTTTTAAAGGCGGCGATCAATTCCTTTCCGTGGCTCATGTGCATGTCATTGGGGTCATCCACCGGGGCCGGCCGGAAGGCATCTCTGCAGTCGATCCATTCTTCAGTTCCGTCGCGCGCAACGGGGCCGTGGGTCGGCTTCGGAGGCCACGTCAGATCCGACAGTTCGACCTCGCGCTGAAATCCGAGGATAAAAACTCGCTTGCGGCGCTGAGGTACCCCGTAATCTCTGGCGTCCAGAATTACCGGGTCGAAAATCCGATAACCGGCGGCGCGGCCTCTCCTGTAGAACTCCCTTACATAAGCGCTGTGGCGTTGCCAAAGCATTCCCGGGACGTTTTCCATGAGAAACGCCGTCGGCTGCAATTCCTTCACACAATCAAAATAGGAGTGGATCAGGTCGTTCCGGTCATCTCCGACGCCGGCATCATTTATACGATGCCTAGAATAACCTTGGCAGGGCGGACCTCCCAGAATCAGATCGCATCGCATGCCGTTCGGGAAGGCTCGTCGTTTCGCGACCGCGAAGTCGATCTCCCGAATGTCTTCGGCAAGCAACAAGTGACCATCTGAACCGGTCCGAAAATTTGCCTTGTAGGTAGCCACAGCATGCGCGTCATTCTCTATCGCGAGGCGAACGGACAGCCCCTCGTTTTCGGCCGCTAGGGAAAAGCCGCCCGCTCCAGCGAAAATGTCTGCGCAGGTAAGCTGAAATTTTGCCATGAATACTCGTCCACCGCGGCCTGTCGGCGAATACTCGACCATCGCCGCCTATTAGTAAACCATTGATAGAATGGCAACTTGATGGACATTCGGTTAATGCCCGCCTCACTTGGAATGGTCGTTGTGCATCTACCCAACACTCACGGGGCATTCCGCCGGTCGCCCCCCCCCGCGCACGTCCGCCATCATCTCGTCCGGCAGGAGCGAGACGAGATCACAGGAGGCAGCCTATTGAGCCTATGCATGCCTGCGAAAATTCAAGGCATATTGCTCCAATTTCACTTACCACACACAACGCCTATTGTGTGGTAAGAGGTGCGACAGCTTGGCGTCACAAATTTCCTCGGATGTGTGTGAGAGGAGATAAGTGGTTTCTTGTGGTGTATCGTGAAGCCGCGTGAATTCCCGGGAATCTTAAGGTAACTCAAGGATTTCGTTGCTCTTTTCTGACTAGCTAAGTTGTGCTGGGCTGCCCCTACTCACAGTATGAGGAGTAGAGTGTATGCCCGATCCCCGTGACGACTTTCCCAAAATCGAGGACATCCTCCAGCACAATCCCGACTGGCTCGATGAAGCCATCGACACGCCTTCGGTATCCCGGCTGACCGGCGTTCCGGTTTGCACGCTTGCCACCTGGCGTTGTCGTGGCGGTGGGCCACCCTTCCTGAAACTCGGCTCGGCGGTCCGCTACCGCCGACGCACCGTGCTCCGCTGGCTCGCCGAGTGCGAGAAAGCCCAGAACCAGCGGAAGCGCACACCCCAGTGACCGACAAGACCCGCCCCCTGTCGATCCGCCTTGCCGAGTCGGACATCGAAAAGCTGAACTTTCGTGCCCGCCGCATGTCCGGGACGCCTACGGGCATTGCCCGGGAGCTCATCCTGTCGGGTCTCGCAGACGGTGATCCGTATACGCAGGCCGAACGTCTCCTGAAGATCGAGCGAAGGCTTTCTGCGCTGTCCCAGGACCTTGCGGCCGCTTCGGCCACATTCGACAGCCAGTACGGCTTGCTCGAACGTCTTGAAGCCATGTTCGAGCAATTGCTCCTGGCTCTCAGTGGTCGTACTGCCGGTTGAGGACCCGCGCCATGAGACACCTCAAGCCTGTCCTCTTCAGCGTAGCCTTTCTGTCAGGTACGGCTTCTATCGCAACCTACAAGTTTGGTTTCGAAATATACCCACCTGGCATCTATACCGGGGCGGGCGTCTACGCTCGCCACGACAGCGGGTTCATGGCTAGATGCGGCAAAGCCCGGATCACCTCCCTCATCGGCGACCCCATCGGATCGGCCGATTGGTCGCAGTGCCGACGCATCCTCGACCATTATGGAACGACCAGGCAATTCATGTTCCGGCACAATGCCGTTGCGGTTTTGACAGGACTGTCACTCCTCGGCCTGACCGGCTTCATCCGACTGACGATGACCGCCCGCCCACCTCCCAAAGTCATTCGTGGGCGGATGCACCTTGGAGGCAGAACCGCACAACGAGCGCTGCAATCCCTGTCCCAATGCGAGTGTCGCCGGTCCGGAGTCGGGCTTGAGTTTCCGCCCGGCATTCCCATCAGCCGTGACCGTGAAAGTCGTCATTTCCTTATCTGGGGCAGTACCGGGGCAGGGAAGACCACCGCCATGCTGCACCTGATGCTTCAGGCGATCGACCGCGGCGACAAGGTGCTGGTGCTCGATGTCAAAGGCGACATGACCTCGAAATTGCCAGAGATCGGCAACATCATTGCGCCTCATGACGCGCGCTCCCTCCAATGGGACATCGCGACCGACTGCCAGACCCCTCAGGAAGCGCGAGAGCTCGCGGCGCGGCTCATCCCGGAAAGCCGGTCCGATCGTATCTGGTCAGATGCAGCGCGCGAGATCCTGACTGCCTGCATTGTCTCACTCCAGGTTCGGCACGGGCGCGGCTGGGGCTGGACGGACCTCCGGAAGCTCGCGGTCGCTGATGCGGATATACTTCTGGAGATTGCCGTACGCTACCATCCCGAAGCGATCCAGTTCCTGAAAGAGCCAGGCAGCAAGACGACGCAAAGCATCATCTCGACTTTCAAAGCCCACATGAACGTGGTGAGCGTTCTCGCCGAAGCCTGGCCAAACAGTTCGCGCGAGCGATCCTTTTCGGTCCGCGACTGGCTGCGCCATCCCAGCTGTCATCCGATCGTGCTCCAGCATGATGGACGCTTTCCGCAACTGACCAAGGCCTGGCTGTCCGGCATCATTGGTCTTCTCGCCTCTCACGCTGCGTCGCCAGCCATGCAGGAAAACCCCGAGCGGCGCACCTGGCTCTTCCTCGACGAATTCCCTCAACTCGAACGCCTGCCCCATTTCTCGACCTTACTGGATGTTGGCCGGTCCAAAGGTATCAGCGTGGTGCTTGGCGCGCAGGACCTTTCCCAGATCCGCAACACGTATGGCCGTGACCAGGCTGATGCCTGGATCGGCATGATCGGCACGCACATCATCACACGCATGAATTTGGGGCAGAGCGCCGAAACGACGAGCCGGCTAATCGGTCAGCAAACCGTCGAGTTCTACCGCAAGAGCGAGACACGCTCCGGGGGGCATCTCTCGACCAGCTGGACAAAGGAGCGGGAAGTTCGCCCGGTTATTACGTCGTCGGAACTATCGGACAGGCTTGGCGCGTTCAGGCAAGGGGTTTGCGCGCTCCTCATCGGTCCGGGCGAGCATGCCTATGAAATTACCCTCCCGTATCCGCAGCTCAGCGTATTGCGCCCGGCCAGTGTGCTCGCTGACTGGACGACCAAACCTGCCCGTGAACTTGCGCCACTGCCTGATGCGCCATGGACCGGCCCCACCTCGATCCTGTCGCTGGAAGACGCCCAACGCATCCGAACCTCGTTCTCACGGGAACACGACGCCTGATGGTCGCATCGATCTCCGCCGGGAAGTCCGTTGCCGCTGCGGTCAGTTATTTCAAGCACATGGCTGAAGACGAATACTATACCGGCCATGGCGAGGCCGAGGCGGACGGTGAATGGGACGGGAGAGGCGCTGAACGGCTCGCGCTTGAAGGCCCCGTCTCGAAAGCAGATTTCGAAGCCGCTCTGAATGGACACGATCCGAGAACCGGCACACGCCTTACCCAGACAGGAAAGTCTCATGCTCCCGGCTGGGACATGACCTTCTCGGCCCCGAAATCGGTCTCGGTGATGTGGGCGCTTTCATCCCCCGCTGAACGTGCCAGGATCGAAGCTGCCCACCGCCAGGCTGTTCATGCCGCAACCACCCATCTCGAAGACCATCACGCCTTCACTCGGCGTGGCAAAGGCGGCGCAATCCGCGAACCAGTCGCCGGCCTGACGATTGCCCGCTTCCACCACCACACCAGCCGTGATCTCGACCCGCAGCTGCACACTCACGCCTTCATCTTCAATCTGGCGCCCCGCCGAGATGGAAGCTGGGGCAGTCTTGTCAGCCGCGATCTCTACAAGGCCCAGAAGGAATCTGGCACCATCTACCGCGCGCACCTCGCCAATGGACTCGAGCGCGATGGCCATGCCGTCGAACGCCATGGCACCAGCTTCCGTCTGATCTCGATCCCCCGCGCCCTCGAACGCGCATTCTCGAAGCGCAGACAGGCGATCGAAGCCGCGGCTGACACTTATGGCTACCGTACGGCCAAGGGGATGGAACTGGCGGCTCTGCGTACACGGCAGGCCAAAAGACCGAGAGCACGCGCGGCGCTGTTCCAGGCCTGGCAGGCAGAGGCCAGAGCACTAGGCTTCGATCTCGCCAGAGCCCGCCAACAGCAAGCACAGGTCGGCGCCCCGGTCCATCGCGTCCCGATGCCAAGTCGTGCGGCTCGCACGCGATCGCCAGCTCGCGCCTTGCCCCGGGTGCAGCAAATGATCAGCGCCATTGCGCTCGCCTCACGAGCTTCGTCCAGCATTCAAGACATGCGGATCAGTTTGCATCAGAGACCGGGTGAACGTGACATTGAGCGAGAACATTGACGTGTACGCATCTATCCAACGCATCCGCCCGTAATTATTGGTTGGCATGCCGCTCCCGGAAGAGTTTGTAATCGCTGAATGCCGCGTCCGTACACGGCCTTTCCGGACGAGATCTCCTGTGGTTGCGGGTGTTTGAGACTGGATCGCTCGGCGGTCTGTCAGCATCGAAGGTGCATGGGGTGTGACACCCATAAACCATGAAGTCGTTCGCAGAAAAAACATCCACACGTAAAGTTTCATGACGAACCTGCTTTTCCGACTGGCACGTCCGAGTTGGCTCAATGGGTATCGATTCATTCACCTTGGTCGAGTGTGAAGCATTGTATCAGTACTCAAAGAGAAGTATTGTTGCGTCTCGCACGTTATGCGACTTGCAAATACAACGACTGGTGGAGCGGTTGCTGTGAGTGAAGGTCTATTTCGACAGGAAGCATTGGACTATCAGGCGGCATCCGGCACCCAGTTTGGCGCGCCGGCAAGTGTATTACCGCCGTCATGGTCCCGCGTCACGCTATTACTTGCACTTTTTCTAGCAGCTCTTCTCGTATTCCTTTTCAGTGTGGATTTTGCGCGCAAAGAAACCGTCAGGGGCCGTCTTCGTGTTGATGGCCCTGAAGCGAAAGTATTTGCGCTAGAGGCAGGTATTATCCATGAGGTTTTTGTTGAGGACGGGCAAGTTGTCGCGAAGGGCGATCCGATCGCCGAAATCAGAAGCGAGCGGTTCATGGCAGACGGCGGAGCGCTGAGCGCCGCCACGCTTGATGAGCTTGAGCACGAACGAAGCATCTTGGAGGAGCAGAAGCTTTCCATTCACAATGCGGCGAACCTTTCAAGACAGTCGGCAATTCAAGCCTATGAAAATGCGCTGCGTCGGGAGACCGAGAGTCTTGCACAGCTAAAGATCATCGATGAGCGCCTTGGCGTCGCCAAGAAACGAAGAGACGACATAGCGGAACTCAAAGACCGAGGCCTAGTAGCGGAGCCAGTATATAACGAACGCCACGAGGCCGTGGTGACCTTGAAACAGTCCCGCCTGGAGGTGACTTCGCAAATGTTGGACGCAAGATCCGAACAGGTGCGCGCACAAACTGAGATGCGTCGGGTCGAGACGATTTCGGCACGTGATATTTCACAATTGGACCAGCGCATTTCTCAGATTGAGACAGAGTCCAATCGTACTGAAGCAAATGCCGGACATGTAGTTATGGCTCAGTCCTCGGGAAGGATAACGGCCCTGCAGGCCCGAAAGGGCGAGCAAGTACGTCCGGATACTCCTCTCGCAATTGTTCTTCCAGTGGATGCAAAACTGCTCGCCGAGGTCTTCATTCCATCCCGCGCAATCGGATTTGCCGAGCCTGGCCAGATTGTAAAGTTAAAATACGATGCGTTTCCATATCAGAAATTTGGGGTAGCGTACGGAGAAGTATCCGCTGTCGCGACGGCGGCGCAAACGCCGCAAGAAGTCGGTGTCATGAGTAAAACCGGTGAGATGCTTTACCGGGTCGATATCGCAATCAACGACCAGAGTGTAAACGCATACTCCAGAGAGTTTTTGCTGCAGTCGGGGATGGAGCTCTCAGCGGACATTGTGCTGGAGAACAGGAAGCTAGTGGAATGGCTGATGGAGCCGATGATGAGCATTCGTTGATCCTGCAGAAAGGTTCTGAAGTATCCGGAGAGAAGCCGACAAGGTATTCACCCAAGAGACTCACACTCGGCTCTAGCTGAAAATGGAGCATCACTCAAAATGCGGCATCCTATTTTACTTTGTATTTCGACGGATCTTCGCCTGAAAACACAGTCTTTGAAAAAGCAATTTCTATCTGATGTCCGCTACTTGGCTCCTCTGGACCAATGTTGAGGTGTACAGTTCCGGTTTCCCCCAAGTCCCAACGGGTGGACTTATGGCGTTTGCCTTGATCGGGACCTTTTCCTACTCGATCGCGAACAGGCTCATGTTGCGGGAGCTGCGCACCAGATACTGAAAGCGCCCCAAGTACCTCCATCAGCCGATCAAGATCACTAGCATGAGCGAAAACCGTGCAGGATTTGACGCCCAAAACCGGACGATCAAACTTGTTCATAGGATCCGGCAAAACCGAATCTTCCGAAATGAAGTCCGCTTCAGACGTGATCCCGGCAGAGAAGAGTCGTCTTGTCTCAGACGTGATGCGGCCCTGCGCATCCAGAGTAATGAGACTGTCTGACGATCCATCAAGGCGGAAGCCAGCACGGTCAGCGGACAGGATGCCCCACATTTTTGGATCTATGATGGTATTAGGCACACGGATGGCATTCAAATTCATCAGGATTTCGTGTTGAGCTGCGAAGTCGTTGTCAGGTTTGAGGCACACCATCTCAAACAAATCGACCACATCCGTCTCTCTTGTGGACGCGGTCAACTCGGCCGAAGCATCTTTAGTCGAAGACGCAAACGCGTCAGGCGGGCTGACGTCCGATTGTGTCGGCGCCTCAATCTTATTCACTTGGCCATCTGCCGAAGTTTCTGACGCGGGTGACTCGATTTTACCGCCACATCCGCTGACTAGACTAGTCAGCGCCAAAGCTAAAACCAAAGCTGCAGTTTTCATAGCTTCACTCCAGATTTCGACGCCCATACGGAATTAGGTGAAGCCCCGATTGCCCGGGGCTTCACGCCAAAATATGACTATACGCCATAGCCAGGAGGGAACGGTTTAAACGAGTGCAACAGGTCATAGGCATCCTGCCAGTCGCTCCCCCAACCGTTTTCCGATGTTCCATGCTCACCGGCTTCGTAACCTGGCTCCAAGGGGCCTTGGACACCATCGTTGTCCCAGTCGAGCCAACCGTCTCTCTCGATCTCCCAAGAGAAGGATCCGTCATCGTTCTGTGTAATGGCTATTCCTGGAACTCCGTCGTCTGGACTAGGGTCGTAGAATCCTCCCCCGCCCGCGCCACCTGGGCCAAACGACAACCCCCCATCATCCTGAAATTCATCGGCTGTATTCTGGTACTCGTAAGGCAATGAACTGGGCTGAATTCTTGTTCCAAGTACTGTTACCGACGGCATGACAAGCGGGTCGTCTTCGCCGCCCGCAACAGCTCCAATTTCTGGCGCTCTAAGCTCTCTCATTAGTATCTCCACGTGCACAATTTTGTTACCGGCGAACAAGACCCTTTGCGCCAGGAACGGGCACTAAGAACCTCGTCATCGAGCGGCCTTCACACCGCAACCTAAAGGTTAATCGTGTTTCCAATGGGGTCAAGTTAAGTTTCAAAAAAACTCTTCCTAAGGCCTACTCCCTCCGTATACATATCATGGTTTTCTGGTGACTTGCGTTTCGATTCTGCTGAAACGGGTCGCAACTCAAAATGGATTGGGCCTAGTTGCCCGTCCTGCAATCCAATCACTCGATCCGCAGCGGCCAATGTGTCAGGCCTATGCGCTGCAATTATTCGCGTGATCCGCAACTGTTTAAGTTCTGCGTTGATGCGCCGCTCTGTCGCGACATCGAGAGCGCTCGTGCCTTCGTCCATCACGAGCAATCGAGGACGGCGATAAAGCGCCCGGGCCAACATAACTCTTTGCTGTTGACCGCCGGACAACGTGTTGCCCATGTCGCCGACCAATGAGCGATAGCCCATTGGCATCGTTTCAATGTCATCGTGAATTGCGGCAATACGCGCGACATGACGAATGTGCTCGTGATCTGGATGCTCATCAAAAAGAGAGATGTTTTGCTCAATTGAGCCCGCGAGCAGAGTATCGTCCTGCATCACCACGCCCATTTGCTGTCGTAGAGTTGATAGCCCCCACTTGCTCGTATCCAGACCATCATAAAGTATCTTGCCCGCTGTCGGATGGTACAAGCCAAGGATCAGTCGAAGCAGCGTCGACTTACCCGCCCCAGATGGAGCAGCGAGCGCTACGAATTCGCCAGCGGCAATGTCGAGATTCGCCCCCTTTAGAATGAACGGTTCAAATTGCGCATACCGAAAATGCAGGTTCCGTATCGTGATGCGGCCATTCATCTCTCTGCGAACTGGCGAAGTCCGAAGACTTGGCTCCTTTTGCTCCAAAGCAATGTCTGAAATACGCTCAAGGTGAACATCGAGTAGTTTGAACTGGACGTATTGTTCCAGCAGCGCCATCAGCCTCTGTTCCAACTGGCCCTTGTAGGCGATGAATGCAGTGATCATGCCGATCGTCATGGCACCATCAATCACCTGCGACGCGGCCAGGTAGATGACCAGAATATTTGAGAGACCCATCAGAGTCTGGCTCACGGCACCGTAGCCAATGTTGACGTTGCCGACGCGAATCTGAGCGTTCAAAGAATTGGCAGCAAGATTTCGCCAGAGAGACTCGCGCTCATTTTCTATACCTGCGACCTTGATCGTCTGCATCGCACGAAGTGTCTCAAGAAATTTTGTGCTCTCTTTTGCATCTGCGACCAGCAGGTCGCCAGACAGGCGCTTCGAAAGCGACAGAAACCCGAAACGCAAGACGGCATAGGCCGCAACGAAGGCGATCACGGCAAAGCCGAGCATAGCGTCATACAGGAAGATTATCACACCAAGGAAGATAGCGAGAATACCGTCAATAAGTGCCGCCATCGCCCCATTGGCAATAAGATCACGGATCGGCGCAAGCGATTGGAAGCGTTGCTGAATGTCACCGACATGGCGGCGGTGAAAATAGGCTAGCGGCAAACGGATCATGTGCCGGAACAGGCTCGCCTCCATGTCGAAGGCGAGCACGTTTGAAAGAAACTGGAATACAAGGCCTCGCAAGATCGTCGAAATCGCCTCAAAAACCTTGAGAAGAGTGAAGCCGATAGCGACAGCTGCGAGCAGAGACATGTCCCCCTTCAGAATCGCCTCATCGATGACGAGTTGCATATAGTACGGGCTAAGCAAGACGAAGACTTGCAGGAACATAGAAAGGGCAAGGCCTTGCGCAATTGCCTTCCAGGCGGTGCTGTCGAGCTTCACCAGACTGCTAAGCTTGACAGGATTACGCTCTCTCTTCTTCTGAAAGCCCGCGGAGGGCGTCAGCTCCAATGCCACCCCCGTGAAGTGTTTTCCTGCTTCGCCAAGTGACAGTGCAACCTTTCCCGAGGCGGGATCGTAGATTTCTAAATTCTTCTTCGTGGCACGCTTCAACACGACAAAGTGGCTCATATTCCAATGTAGGATCGCGGGCGTGCGTAGCTGGCGCAGCTCTTCTGGCTCGCACCGTACAGCACGCGAGCCAAGTCCGATCTGGGACGCGATTTCGATCACATCCTTTAGAGTTGCCCCCTTAAGTGAGATCGGAAATTTGCTTCGCAGCGTCGTCAAGTCAGTCTTGAAGCCGTGCGCCCCTGCAACCATGCCAATGCATGCCAGACCGCATTCCGCAGCTTCCGCTTGCCTAAGCAGCGGCATCGATCGCGCGCCGGAATGATTGAGCGACGCCATCAACCCGCTCTGCAGCAACGCATATGGGACCAATCACGACAGTCGTGATTCAGTTCGAGTGCTTGAAGAACCAAGGACGAATACATAGATTGGGCGACGATCACGATGACATCTCCACATGCACGTGATTAAGCCCCGCAGTTGCTTCACCAGCTGCGGGGCGACTTACGTCGGAAAACAAACAGATTTGCCACTCAACCGTCAAGCGCATTTTTGCAAGCCAAGGGCGCAAGGATTTCACGTTTTGTGAGAGGCTGAGAACCGTTCCGACCCAGCAGGAAATGAAAATCAACGGTGGGCGAGCAAGAACACGATGGATCTCGCTCTGCACAGTCTTGGTTTTCCAGGATACGAAATGACGCCGCACGGGTTCCGCGCCAGCGCCTCGACCTTTTTGAATGAGCGGCCTCGGGAATCCCGACGCCATTGAGGCTAAACCGGCGCATGCAGACATCAGAAGCGCCAGGTCCATCTACAACCGCGCGAAGTACTGTAGCGAGCGGGTCGAGAAGATGAACTGCTGGAGCGAGTACGTGATCAGAAACACGAATGCGAGATGACGGCTCCAGCCGGAGCCGTCATCTCTGCGGTCAATCCTTCGGATTCCAGAGGAGTACGTAGCGCCCCTTCCTGCCCCTTACGGGCGCAAGGTTCGCATAGACCTTGCGGACCCCGATACTCGGGTCGGCAAGGGTAAGGGAGACGTATTCCCTGCCGCTGGACTTTGCTTTGACGATCCAGCCACCGCCGATCTCGGCCTGGATATCGCCGGCGAAGATGCGATAGTCCGGTTGGGCGTCCACCGTCTTGTCGGCATTCCTCTCGATCCGGATGGGCGCGGTGAGGTGTATCATCGCGAGAGCGCCTTCGAAGCCGGTTGCGGTTTCGCGGACGTAGCCGAGTGCGTTTGCCATGGGATGTTCTCCTTTTCGTTTGCGTGGATGCCGAGCGGGGCTTGGCGCGTCCCTGTCGACGCCGGACCGAAGGGACGGCGCGGACAGGCCCAGAACCCTCAGGGGCAGAGCGAAGCGGCGCACCGGCAAGACACCAGCGAATTTGCATCGCGATGAATGCGCGGACCGCGCAGAGGACATTCGTGGGGACGGCCGGTTTCAGGGCCGGGCTGCGCCGTCCAGGTCAGAAGGCAAGAGACAGGGACGAACAAAGCCGACAGGCCTCTCGACCGAAAGGGAACACCGGACTGCCCGTCGCCGCCCCCGTCAGCTGTTCCAGAACACATGTACTTCGTCGAAGCCGAGGGCGATTGCGAACACGTCGCCGTTCAGCTCGAGATCCCGGCCCATCGCAGTCCAGTCGATATAATATTCGAGGGCCTTCGGGATGCCCGTTCTGGTCTCGCGGGTGAACTCCTCGGCAAAGTCCGCAAGGGAGCAATATTCACCGGCATAGTGGTCGAGCGACGCACGGGCCTCGTCCAGGCTTTCGCCGAAATGGCCGTAGAGCTTTGCACCAAGGCGCCCATGTTGCTCGACAAAATCGGCAAGCTCGCACACCAGGTCGAAGCTCGCCCATTCGGAAATCCGGCACCCTTCGAACCCCTCGTAATCATGGATCGCGTACTCTTCCGCATCCGGTTCCGGCGACGCGGCAAGCATCGCGCGCACCTCTTCCCTCACCTCTTCTGGTTCGCTCGCCTCGATCCACCGCCCATGCAGGTGTCCGCCATTATAGGCAGCTAAGCATGCCACGTAGATTCGGGGGCGGTCTGCCCGGTGAGGCACTGCCTGTGCTGCTGAAGCATTGGTGTCCATGTCATCCTCCTTCCCGCCCTGTTGCTTTTCCCGGCAAGACGGGATGGGGCGGCGGAAGACGCGGCAGCCAGCGCGCACAAGGACTGGCTGAAAGGGGATCAGGTAAGAGGCCCCAGCCACCCCGACGCCCCCAAAACCCGCCCCCTTGCGGCCAGGCCGCGCGCTGGCATACGCGCCGTCCGCCCCGGACCGGCTTTCCGGGAACGCTCTCCAATGCCCGTGACACGACGCAACCCACTATCCGACCGCGCCTACGACCCCCTCTGCCCCCGCAGCGCGCCGCGCAGCGGCGTGACCGGAGACGAGCCGGGCAGGGGGCGGTCAACGATTTGCGAATCATCAAGACGATATGTCCACCGCCTCCGAACCGCCCCCTCGTCAGAGAGGCATTCGCAGAATGAAACGATCACTCCGAAGACTCGAGGCGGATCCATTGCTCGACATGCTTTATAGTGCCGCTCGGATCGGCCCGGTAATTCGCGATCATGAAGGCGGTAGCGCAAGTCGAGGGCAAAGAGCCCCCTCCGAAGAGTCAGCTCTGGTTTGTGTCCTTGCCCCCGATTCCAGCCATCATTCGGGAAACGAATCTCAATCCGGCGTCACGAGGTCGACATGCGATACTTCGAGCGCCTGGGCCAGTTCATAGAGAGTCATCACGGTCGGGTTGCGCTTGCCCCGTTCCAGTCCGCTTAGATACTGCTGGCTGAATCCCGAGCGTGCTTCGACCTCCTCTTGAGTGAGGTGCTTTTCTCGGCGAATGCGCGCAAAATTTCTTCCAACCAGCTTTCGTATATCCATGATGGAAGAGTAGGCGCTTACATATTTTAGTGTTATGTACTATAATATGTAAATTGATTGACATTTCACATTTCCCCCGGCGCCTACCACGGGACCGTCCATGTTCAGCAAGATACCGATCCACCTCTTCGCGAAACACGTTTCATCGACGAATTTTGGCCTTGGCAGATCTCAGCCTGACAAGGCTGAAGAAGTCTGTTCCGATTGGCTCGATCGACATGCCGAGCAAACCAGACTCGCAGAGCGATGGTGCAAACTGGAATCCTTCCTGATCCACGAGCACGACTTTTTTCAACTCGCCGAAGAAGAGCGTGCCGACTTTATGGAGGCAGTCCCTCTCGACGTGATCAGTAATCGCCTCAACGAGCTCTATGCGCTGAACAAGAAATTGATCGACAGAATATCAGGGTCTCATGCGACCACGACGGTTGGGCTTGTAAGGAAGTTGCAGGTGGCATTGGCACTCGTTCACCCTGATGAAAACAAGGAGGTTCATGGGCTCATCCAGAGCATTCTACGTGACATTGAGCTTACTTAGGAAACTGTTGGGGGATCAGATGGCTTGCCAAGAGGCGCGTATATTGGCGCACCCAAGAGGATTTGAACATGTAACTTAGGTTCAGGGACCTGGCTCCAAAAGTCCAAACACTTAGGCGTCTAAAAATACTCGCCCCAACCAACTATCGATCGCTGCCGCCACATCCCGCTTGAGATCCGCATACTCCGCTCGGATATAGTGCTTGCGGGCTACGCTCGCCGTCTGTCCATGATTGTGCCAGATATCCAACCATCGCTCATCGATCCCGGCATCGATAAGATGAGTCTTCATCGTCCGGCGCAGGTCGCGCGGGTTCCATTCTGGAAACTCGAGCTTGCGGTTCAGTCGCTTGGCCGCCCGTGAGATCGCAGCAATGGTTAGCGGTTCGTCCGGGTTCCGAGGATTGGACATGAGGTACGGCGAACGCGGATGGGAGCACTCTAGGCATCGTTCGACTAAAGGGGCCGCTGTTGAGGTGATAGGTAACTGGTGTGATTTGCCGTTCTTGGTCTCCGGTAGGGCCAGCCATCCATCACGCCAATTGTCGGCCAAGCTCGTTGCGACCTCCGTCACCCGAAGCCCGCCCATGGCGATCATCAGTTTCAGAACGCGATGCGTCGGGTGGTTCTCATCCAGCGTATGCCAGAGCGTCCTGAGCTCGTCGTTCGAGAGGAATCTGTCTCCGGGCTTGCCGCGCGGAACTGTAGGTAACTGCTCGGCAATATTGGAAGCTATGCCATAGTCTCTGGCACTTCCTCGAAAATCGTAACGGTTCTTCACCGCCCATTTCCAGGCAGTGACGATGTAGGATCGAAGATGCGCCGCGTATCCCGGGCTCCGCGCATAGCTTTCCGCCATCCATGCCTGCAGGTCCTGAATAGTCACATCTCCGGCACGCGGCATGCCTCCATGTCGCGCGACGAGAAATGGAAGCAAGGCGTACTTACCGTCAATGAGGACGCCTCGCACTCGCCCCGCTGAGGCGACACCTCGCGACTTCATGTCGGCGACATAGTCCTCGAAGAAATTGGCTGCAGAGGCGGACACGGCATCAGCCAGTTCCTCCGCTCTGGCAGTTGGCGTCGGCGCGAGGGAGCGCATCTGCCGGAACTCTCCTGCCCGAAGTCTCGCCTCTCGCAAAGCAATTTCCGGATAGGCACCAATGCGGACCCGAACCGCCTTACCGTCCAGCTTTCGCACCGCAGAAAATGTCTTCGAACCGGACTTTGCGACCCTCACTTTCAGGCAGGATTCGATTGTGTCGGAATACTCTCCGGGGTCGGTCACGGCCGAAAGCCAAGTGTTGGTAAGACGAAGTTTTACCATGGTTTTCTAGCCTTCGGTTACCATATAGTTACCACGAAGCCAATTGTGAGCAAGGGCCAACCTCTAAGATCGTGTAGTGCATTGTATTTAAAGTGTTTATGGCGATCCCGGCGCGATTCGAACGCGCGACCTACAGATTAGGAATCTGTTGCTCTATCCTGCTGAGCTACGGGACCGCGGATGCCTAGCGGGCTATACGGCAATTGCCGCCTGGTTTGAAGTCGGCATTGCCTGATCGTAGCCTGTAGTGAACATTGGGGCCATGATCATTCTGATGGGGAGCAGGTGAGGACAGGCGTGCGGGCAACAGCAGCAATTTTTGGGGCAATGCTCGTCGTCACGTGCGGTGCGCCCGGACCTCTGGATGGGCTGGAGCCGGGCGAACGGGGGCGCGTTGTTCGTGTCGTGGATGCCGACACGATCGTGCTGGATACCGGCCAAAGTGTCCGTCTCGTGGGAATTGAAGCACCCTCTGGTAGATTTCGGGACCGTGAGGAGCAGCCATTTTACGCCGAATCGAAACGGATGATGGAAGACATGGTGCTGGGGCGTGAGGTCCAGCTGCATTATGGTGGCCTGACGCGGGATCGGTACGACCGGGCGCTGGCGCATGCAGAGACGGTGGACGCTTTGGGGCCAGCTTACTGGCTGAATGCTGAAATCGTGAAGCGCGGCGGCGCGCGCGTTCGGGTCTATCCCGACACGTCGGCCGCGAATGCGCCCTTGTTCAAACTGGAGCGGGAGGCGCGCGAGGATGCCGTTGGCATGTGGCGTATGCGCGACTACCAAATTCCCGATGCGGCAGACCTGCCGACTGCGTTTGACGGATTTCAGCTTGTACAGGGACGCGTGGGCGGCATGCAGGGGAGTGACGGTTTTGGCGCGGTGTGTGATCTGGCCATCGAAGGTTCGCGCCTCCGGTTACAGATCCAGACGGCCGCGGCCACGCATTGCCAGAGCGCCGTTGGCAATGATGTTCTTGCGCGAGGCTATGTGCGCGATGATGTGATGGAGATATCCGACCGGCTGAACCTACAGCTTCTGGACACCGCGCTCGACTAGGTACCGGGCAGCAAGCCGGCCTCGTCAGGGTCTCCGACAATGCGCTCTAGCGCCCGGCGGAGCTTACCCAAGGCCTGGTGTTCGATCTGCCGTACACGCTCTTTCGAAATGCCCAATTCGTGACCCAGTGTTTCCAGTGTGACCGAATCCTCACACAGGCGCCGTTGCATGATGATGTGAGTTTCTCGCGGGTTCAGGGCTTTCAGGGCGTTGGCGATCCATTCCTTGCGACGCGAAGAATCATGCGACTCCATCACCTGCTGTTCCGGCATCGGAGAGTCGTCTGGCAGCAAATCCTGCCACTCACCATCACCATCGACAGCCATCGGGGCGTTTAGTGAGCGATCTGATGCGGAGAGGCGAGACGCCATGTTCTCGACATCTCGTTCGGGTACACCCAGATGCTCCGCAATCCAGGCCCGGTTTTCCTTGGTCATGACACCATCCCCCGTATCGTCGATACGGGCGCGCAGGCGGCGCAGGTTGAAGAACAGGGATTTCTGGGAAGATGTCGTGCCTGTACGCACGATAGACCAGTTGCGAAGGACGAAGTCCTGAATGGAAGACCGGATCCACCAGCTGGCATAGGTCGAGAAGCGGACTTTCCTGTCGGGTTCAAATCGGGCGGCGGCCATCATGAGGCCAACGTTTCCTTCCGAGACGAGATCCGGCATGGGCAAGCCATAATGGCGGAACTTCGATGCCATCGCGATGACGAGGCGAAGATAGGCACGTGTCAGTTCGTGCAGGGCCTTTTCATCTTCCTCCTCGCGCCACCGTCTCGCGAGTTCCAATTCATGCTCAGCCTCCAGCATGGGGGCTTTCATGGCTTTCTTGACGTAAGACCGGTCTGCAGGTCCGTTGGAGCTGTAGGCGTTCGCCATGACGGGTCATCTCCTTCTGCGACAAGGCATGCTGCCAAACTATCACAGTCTCTACGGACAAGAGCGCGGACCGGATCAACTTCGTTCCCAAAATTGATCACATTCCAGAGAGCAGCGCCGCAATCGAGTGAGTCAGCCAGCCTTGACCGCCTGTGCCTGGCTTCGGTAACGTCCGAACATAACAGGAACGAGGGCGTTGCTCATGTCAGATCTGAACACCATCGACCCATCAATGACGCGGGCGGCTGAAATCGTACGTGGTACGCAGCGCCTGTTGGCCGGGCTTGGATTTTTTGGTGTGACGGAGCTGAGCTTGGCGAATAACCGTCGCGCGGATATCGCAGCGCTGGGGCCGTCCGGAGAGGTCTGGATGGTGGAAGTAAAGTCTTCCATTGCCGACTTCCGATCGGATTCGAAATGGCCCGAATACATGCCTTATTGCGACCAGCTCTATTTCGCGGTGGCGAGTGATTTTCCGCAGGAACTCATCCCGGACGAGACGGGCCTGATCGTGGCAGATGCGTTCGGCGGGGCGATCATTCGCGAGTCTCCGGAAGACAAGCTGCCGGCGGCGCGGCGCAAGGCCATGACGTTGCGCCTGGCCCGATTGGCGTCCATGCGCCTCACTCAGACGACAGATAGCGGCTGGACGGCGGCATCAGGCTTGCTTACCTGAGGCGCATGAGCAACGCTTTTCCCATTGCGGTACGACTGGAAGACGCGCTGAAGCCCGGCGTCAAGGCGGCGCGCACCCGTGCAGCCGCCGAAGCCCTTGTGCCAGACCAGAAGATCGAGTCGCTTGCGACCGAATGGCTGAACGTCACCGAAGCGGAAGCCGCGAATTATCTGGCCGTGCAGTCGGATGAATCCGGACCGCATGGTCATCTCCAGAAGTATGAAGACAATGAGGGCAATCTGGTTCTGGCTGTGACCTGGTGGAAACTGGTCGATCAGGCAGACATCATGCCGCTCCCGAAAACGCGCAAGAAAAAACCGGCGACTGAAAAGCCGCCGGTCGAGGATCATACGGATGATCTCTATTTTCGGTCTGGCCGGACCAAGACACGCCGCAAGCGCTACATTGATCCTCGCCAGTTGGACCTGTTCAAGAACGCCTAGATCAGGCCTTTCACAGTCTCCGCGACCTTCTCGGCCGTGATGCCGAAATGCTCGTACAGCTTCTGGTATGGCGCGCTGGCACCGAAACTGTCCATGCCGACGAAGCCGCCTTTCGGACCGATCCAGCGATCCCAGCCAAAGCGAACACCCGCTTCAACTGCGACTTTCGGCAGGTCGCCGCCAAGCGTCTCTTGCTGGTACTTTTCGTCCTGCTGCGCGAACAGCTCCATGCACGGCATCGAGACGACGCGAACGTGGATTTTCTCTTTTGCCAGTTCGGTCTGGGCCTGAAGCGCGATTTCGACTTCAGATCCGGTCGCGATCAGGACAGCTGCCTCGCGAGATTTCACCTTCGATGGCGAAAGGACATAACCGCCCAGAGCGCTGAGGTTTTCGTCCGTGTGTTCCGTGCGAGACGGGCTGAGGCCCTGACGCGTCAGGGCCATGGTTGATGGGCCGTCTGCGTGACCGACGGCAACTTCCCAGCACTCGGCTGTTTCAACACCGTCAGCCGGGCGGAAGACCAGCATGTTCGGCATCGCACGAAGAGACGCAACCTGCTCCACCGGCTGGTGTGTCGGGCCGTCTTCGCCAAGGCCGATGGAGTCGTGCGTCATCACGTGGATAACGCGGGTGCCCATCAAGGCGCCAAGGCGGATAGCTGCGCGGCTATAGTCAGCGAAGACAAGGAAGGTGCCGGAATAGGGGATGACACCGCCATGCAGCGCCATGCCGTTCATCGCGGCAGCCATGCCGTGCTCGCGTACGCCATAGTGGACATAGCGACCAGACCAGTCGGATGGGGTCATCGGCTGCGTCTCGGCCGTCTTGGTATTGTTGGAGCCCGTCAGGTCAGCCGATCCGCCAATCGTTTCAGGCACCAGATGCGTAATGACTTCCAGAGCTGCACCGCTCCACTGACGCGTAGCTTTCTTCTCGCCGCCTTCAACAACCGCTTTCTTGTGCTTGTTGATCGCCTTTGAGAGATTCTTCGGCAGGCGACCGGCCATAGCGGCGTTGAACTCACCCTTGTGTGGCGACGCCATCTGGCGCTCTTTCCAGGCCTTGCGCTCATCTACGCCGCGCTCACCGACCTTTTTCCAGGCTTTTTCGATGTCGGCAGGCACTTCGAATGGCTCGTGCGGCCAGCCGATATTCTCGCGAATGCCGGCGATTTCCTCTGCACCGTAAGGGCCGCCATGCGCCTTGCCGGTGCCGGCAATCTTGGGCGCGCCGTAGCCGATGATGGTTTTCACGGCCAGGAAGACAGGCTGCTTCTGTTTCTGGGCCCACTTCAAGGCCGCTTCGATGTCTTTCTCATCATGGCCGTCAACCTTGCGGGTAACCCAGCCGGACGCTTCAAAGCGGGCGCACTGATCTGTTGAATCCGCCACATCAATGTTGCCGTCGATGGTGACCGAGTTGTCGTCCCAGAGAACGATCAGGCGGTTCAGCTTCATGTGGCCAGCGAGCGTGATCGCTTCCTGGCTGACGCCTTCCATCAGACAGCCGTCGCCTGCGATGACATAGGTCTTGTGGTCGACCAGGTCGTCGCCAAAGCGCGCATTCAGGTGGCGCTCGGCCATCGCCATGCCCACGGCGGTCGCAATGCCTTGGCCCAGCGGACCGGTTGTGGTCTCGACGCCCTTGGTGACGAAGTTTTCCGGGTGACCCGGCGTGTTTGCGCCGAGCTGGCGGAAATTGCGAATGTCGTCACGGCTGACGGATTTGTAGCCGCTGAGATGAAGCAGGGAGTAGATCAGCATGGATCCGTGACCCGCTGACAGGATGAACCGGTCGCGGTCCGGCCAGTCTGGCTGGGAAGCATCGAATTTCAGGAATTTCCGGAAAAGTACCGTCGCAGCATCTGCCATTCCAAGTGGCAGACCGACATGTCCTGATTTGGCCGCCTCGACGGCATCCATGGAAAGTGCGCGGATGGCATTGGCCATGTCGCGGTTCGTGACAGCCATTCTGCTGGTCTCCTTTGGTTTGCGGAAGTCGTAGGCCAGACTAAACCCGTTGCGTCAAGTCGCTTGGCTGATTGAGATAATACCGTTACTTCATTGTGTATATGAGTGAAATCGACCCTGCTATTCGCCAATTGGATGAGGCGCTTGTCCGACTTGAGTCGGCGCTGGACAGTCTGCTGGCGCGCGCGGGCGATCCCGATGTGATCAAGGCCGAGCTGGCGGCCCTTACGCGCGACCGGTCAGACCTCGCCGAACAGCTTGATGCATCTCTCGCCAGAGAGCAGGAATTGCAGGCCTTGGCGGATGAAGCCAGCGCTGCGCTCGGCGCGGCCATTGAAGAAGTGAAGTCTGCCATCGGACAACAGGGGCAGGGCGATGGCTAAAGCGGATATTCAATTACGCGGCCGGTCTTATTCGATTGCCTGCGCCCCCGGCCAGGAAGGCCGGATCGAAGCGCTGTCGAAACAGCTTGATGCCAGGGTCAGGCAGATTGAAGGCGCGGTTGGCGATATCGGCGAAGAACGCCTGTTGCTTATCACGGCTCTGGCCTTGCTGGACGAATTGGACACGGCGAAACGAACGGGCCCCGGCACGGCATTCAGCGAGGCGCGGGCAGCCGAAGCGCTTGTGAAGGCGGCCAGTCGCATCACCTCCCTCGCCGAGCGGATGGAAACCGGCAAATGACCGCCGCGACGCTTTGCGCATGGCCTTCCGGGTATCGCGCCCTATGCTCTGGCCTCTACGCTGCTTGAAAGGCTGCCCATGCAAACCGTTTTGATGATTGGCTTCTACGTTGCCCTCGTTGCGCTTTTGATTGTGCTGGGGCTCGGCATTGCGAACATTGCTCGCTCCGATGACAAGCAGGCCAGCCGGTCCAATAAATTGATGCGTCTCCGCATTCTCGTGCAGGCCGTGGTGATCGTCATCCTCGTCGCGCTGGGTGTGACCGTGGGCGCAATCAAGATCGGTTTCTAGGGGTATCCATGGTCAAGCTCGACAAGATCTACACGCGGTCCGGAGACAAGGGCAAAACGCGCTTGTCGACAGGAGAGCCGGTCGACAAATGGCATCCGCGCGTCGTTGCCTACGGTACTGTGGACGAAACCAACGCAGCGCTTGGCGTTGCGGCATTGAAAGCCGACGGGGACATGCTGGCGGCGATCCGCCGTATCCAGAACGATCTATTTGATCTGGGGGCTGACCTTGCTACGCCGGATCGGGGCAAGCCTCTGGAGTGGACCCCCTTGCGCGTCATTGAGAGCCAGGTGCGCCGACTTGAAACCGAAATCGACGCAATGAACGAAGCACTTGCGCCACTCGACAGTTTCATCCTTCCGGGTGGCAGCGAACTGGCCGCGTATTTTCATGTCGCCCGCACGCTGTGCCGCCGCGCAGAGCGGGAGGTTGCCGAAGTCTACGCGATGGAAGGCGAGATCGTCAGTGACGAAGCGCTGGCCTACATCAATCGGCTGTCCGACTGGATCTTCGTGGCAGGGCGCGTTGCCAACAATAATGGTGCGGACGACGTCAAATGGGTGCCCGGCGCGAACCGATAGGTCGCCCGCGTTCTAGAACCGATCCAGTAGGCGTCGCAGGTATTCGCGTTCTTCGGGATCATCGGAGTCATTGTACCGCTCACGAAGCTCTTCAAGAATGTCCTTGGCACGTTGGCGTTCGGTCGCGTCCGGAACATTGACCTCTTCGCCATTATTGCCAGGTCCCCCGGTTGCGCGTCCGAACGGGTCGCTTTGTTGCGAGTCCTGACCGCGGCGCTCTCTTTCCAGGGTGTCCAGTCGCTCTGCCATGTCACGGGCGACTTGAGACAGAGTGTTCGTTGCCAGTTCCTGCTGGGTGACAGCACCGGCTTCATCGCCGCGATCCAATGCGTTCTGCGCCTGGCGCTGCGCTCGGCGGATATCGTCCAGAGCGTCCGGGTCCACGCGGCCGGCAAGGGCGTCGTCTCCGCTGCCTGTTTCACCGAGCCCATGTTCACGCGCAAATTCCTCGACCAGCCGGCCAAGGCGCGCCTGTCGTTCGGCGAGCGATTCAGATTGTCCGGGGCCGGAGCCTTCACCTTCATTTCCTTCCGCGAACTCGCCGCCGCCTGAACCCGGGCGTTCGCCATTCTCATCGCCACCGCCTTGCGGCGCTTCCGTCTGGCCGCTTCCAGCTTCGCCGCCGCCGGGCTGCCCCGAATCCTGGCCTTGTTGAGTGCCGGACTGCTGACCGGGCTGTTGACCGCCTTGTTCCTGTCCGGATTGTCCGGGTGTTTCTCCGCGCTGCTGCGCGCGCGTGTCATCACTCAGCTGGCGTTGTTCCCGCAAGATCTCTGACAGGCGACGCATGGCATCTGTCAGCTCCTGTTCTTCCTGCGGCAGGTCTTCCTGCTCACCATCGGCCTGCTGTCCGGGCATGCCGGGCATTCCTCCGGATCCGGATTGCCCGCGTTGGAATTCCAGATTCTGCAACATGTTGGTAATGTCGGACAAAAGCTGGCGCGCCTGATCGGTTGCACCAGTCTCGGTCAGGTCCTGAAGCGCATTCAGCATGTCTTCAAAGTCTTGTCCCCCAAGATTGGGCCCCCCCGCCATGGCCTCCTGATCCGTCTGCATCTGGGGTTGTTCATCGCCATTGGCGATGGCTTCAGCCATCTTCGCTGCAAGGTATTCGTTCGCCGCATCCCGGAACGCTTCCATGCGTTGCTTGATCTCATCTTCTGAGGCGCCATCGCGCAGGGCCTGTTCCAGAGCGCGCCGAGCGACTTCAAGGCGCCGCAACGCATCTGCCGCGCTGCCATATTCGGATCGAAGCGCGAGCGCCCAGAGCAGGGGATCGACCTGTTCTGCTTCGGCCTTGGTACCAGCCGCCTGCAGGATGCCCTTTGCGGTGCGGAAGGTCAGGTAGACGCCCTGATCGGGCATGTAGCGCTCACCCTTATAAGTCATCGCGTCGAGCATCAGCGCGGCTTTCTGGATATCCGGCGGCGCCGTGTCCAGACGGTTCGAGGCGGTCAGGTTCAGGGCGTCCTGTTGCAACGCGCCATCATTGCGCGTCAGCTCAGCATAATCGCGCGGCTCTCGCAGAACGGTAACCCGTACTTCCTGCGCCACACGCGCAATAGGGTCCAAAAACAGCTTTTCCGGCAGTTTGAAGTCTAGAGGTTCGCTGAGTCCGGTCTGGCCCGCGCCATCGATCGCAACGAGCTGAAGCGTGACCGGCAATCCGGCCCATCGATGCCGTGTCAGATCCAGCTGGGTGACATCTTCAGCGGATGTGGGGGAGATGCCGGGCAAGGGAACCTGGACATGATCAGCATCTTCCGGAGCGGCCGGATTTGGTGTTTGCAGCGTGATCTTCAGTTCGAGGGACTCAACCCCGTAATCATCGGTGACAGACCATGCGATTTCGGTGCGGTCCAGCCGGCCCATTTCCGGGGCTTTTACAAACGTCGCAGCCGGTGGGTCGTCCGGCGAAACCAGCAGGCGCCACGCGGCACGTTCCCCCCACCAGCGCACAGACAGGCGCGTGTCTTCCATGATCTGCGTGCGGGCTTCGAACGCGCCGTCCGGGGTCGGCTCGAATTTCTGTTTCTGAGTCTTATCGCCCTTCAGGATGAGCTTCGGCGCGCTATGCGCATCGGTCCTCAGCGTTACTTCGGAGCCTTCCGGCACACGGACATTCTGCAGGTCCGGAGACAGGAAAATGGGCGCCCGGCCCGTATGGTCTGGCGGTGTGATCCAGGCTTCGACCACCATGTTGTCCGCTCCGACCAGCGCGCCATAGTCTGGAAAGAGCGCTCTCTGCAGGCGAGACGTCGCATCGCTGCCTGCCAGAACGGTCAACAGGACAAGGGCCGCAGGCAGGGCCGCCCGCATCCAATAGGGGTCCAGTCGCGCCCATTCCCGTGCCAGTGAGGGCAGGCGCAGACGCGACACCTCTTCCAGCAGTCTGGCGCGGTGTTTCTGCCAGAGTCCCTGAGAGTCGCGATGCGTCGCTGCGGGGCGATCGGTCAGGGACGAGACCGGCCGCAGGTCAGACTGGCGGTCCAGAACCCGCGCAGCATCTTCCCGGCTGACCGGTGTGAAGCGGCGGCCGCCCTGTAGAATGAAGAACACCGATCCGACGAGGAAAATCAGCGTGGCGATCGCGGCCAGCGACGCTGTCATGCGGTCGATCAGGCCCGCCAGCGCGATGGCCAGAAAAATGGCGGCAAAGGTCAGGAAAGGCCAGAAGGCCTTGAAAAAGGCATAGACCGTCAGCTTCCGTCGTGTTGCGGAAACCTTGGCATTGAGTGCCTTCATGCCGTCTGCGTCAGCCAATCGGGAACCTTTTCGAGGGCGATCATCTCTTCAAAGTCCGGACGGCGGCGAATGATGTCAAATGACGACCCGTTCACCAGAACTTCCGGAACCAGCGGCCTTGCATTGTAGGTCGAAGACAGCACAGCGCCATAGGCACCTGCAGACATGAACGCGATCCGCTGGCCGGGTCGAAGCGCGGTCAGCTCGCGCGCCTTGGCAAACTTGTCGGTCGACTCGCAGATCGGACCGACCACGTCATAGGTCTTGCGTTCCGCGCCAGCGCCGGACTGCTTGATAGGCAGGATATCGTGATGCGCATCGTACAGGGCCGGGCGCATCAGATCATTCATGCCTGCATCGATGATCAGGAAATTCGTCTCTGGCGCGGCTTTCTCGTAGAGAACCGTGCTCAGCATCACACCTGCATTGCCCGTGATCACGCGGCCTGGCTCCAGGATGACCTGAACGCCAAGGTCCTGGGTAACGTCTGCGATCATGGCTGCATAGTCAGAGGGGGGCGCCGGGGCATCGTCTTCCTTGTAGGGGATGCCGAGGCCGCCGCCGAGATCGATGCGGCTGATTTCGTGGCCCGCGTCCCTCAGGCGCCGGGTCAGGCCGACGACCTTCTCGAATGCGGCGCGCATCGGGACGAGGTCGCCGATCTGGCTGCCGATATGCACGTCCACACCCACGACCTTGATGCCGGGCAAGGTTGCCGCTTCTGCATAAAGGTCTTCAGCGTCGCTCCACGGCACACCGAACTTGTCGCCTTTCTTGCCGGTCGAGATGTTGGGATGGCCACCCGCCGCGACGTCCGGATTGACCCGGATGGCGACCGGTGCGTCCACGCCCGTCATCGTGGCGACTTCAGACAGGCGGCGCAGTTCAGCGGCGCTTTCCACGTTGAACTGGTGAATCCCGGCCTTCAGCGCCAGGCGCATCTCTTCGGCTGTCTTCCCGACACCGGAAAACACGATGCGATCTGCCGGAATGCCAGCACGCAGCGCACGTTGCAGTTCACCACCGCTGACGACATCCGCGCCGCAACCTTCCTGTGCGAGCGTCGAGAGCACGCCCAGATTGCCGTTCGATTTGACCGAAAAGGCAATCAGGCAATCCTGACCTTCAAACGCAGACGCAATTACGCGTGCGTGTCTTACCAGCGTTGCAGAGGAGTAGACGTAACAGGGCGTGCCGACTTCATCGGCAATCTGCTCAAGGTTCACATCCTCGCAGTGAAGGCAGCCATCCTGATAGGTAAAGTGGTGCATATATTATTCGATCTCGCCGAGTGCGCCATTGTCGATGGGGGTTGTGGGTTTGGCATCCGGAACGATGCCGCCCCATTGATTTATGACCGGGCCTTCCGGTTCAGACGTGTCGAGCGCGGTAGCGACAGCCACTGGCTCCACGGGTTCGGCCGGGGCCACGGCTTCCACCACCAGGGTTTCCGGTTGGCTCTGGCAGGCAGCGGCGAGACACAGGGCGGCCAGACCGGCGGCCCAGCGCGCGGTCTTTACAGTCTTGGAGAATGTCATGGAAAACTCCTTACGCGCCGCCGAGCAGTTCATCGTCGGCTTCCGGGGCTGCGTCTTCATCTTCGCGGTCCGGCAGGTCAGGAAGATTGGTCTGGTTCTGGTCCGGCAATTCCGCAGGTTCGAGGTCCCCGCTCGGATCGCCCCAGAGCGGATCGGGACGTTTGAGGTCTCCGGTCAGCCCGCAGGCGGCCAGATTGGCAGACGCCAGAACGGCGGCGACAAAAAGAAGAGGGCGTTTCATCAATGACTACTCCAGTCGAAGTCTCTGTTTCCACTGTGCCACTTGTTCGGCGACGCGAACAGGGCTTGTAGCGCCATAAGATGTCCGAGATGAGGCAGACGCCTCAACGGTCAGCACACCAAAGACGGCATCGGTGATACCGGCATGCACCGCCTGCATGTCAGCCAACGACAAATCGGCCAGATCGCAGGCCTGTTCTTCGGCTTTTGCCACCAGCGTTCCGGTAACGTGATGGGCTTCCCGGAAGGGCAGGCCGAGTTCGCGAACCAGCCAGTCCGCGAGATCTGTCGCGGTGGAGAAGCCTTTTGCGGCGGCGGCGCGCATATTCTCAGGCTTGAAGCCAATCGTGTCGATCATGCCGGTCATCGCCTGGATGCAGAGATTGTAGGTGTCAAAGGCTTCGAAGGTCAGGCGTTTGTCGTCCTGCAGGTCTTTTGCATATGCCAGCGGCAGCGCTTTCACGGCACCCTGCAACGCAGAATACAGCCCGGTGATCAGGCTGGCCTTTGCGCGGATAAGCTCTGCGGCATCCGGGTTGCGCTTCTGCGGCATGATGGAGGAGCCCGTCGACCATGCGTCGGTCAGTTGGGCAAAACCGAACTGGGCGCTTGTCCAGAGCACGATCTCTTCCGCGAGGCGGGACAGATGCGTTGCCGCAATGGAGAGGGCCGCAAGCGCTTCAAGCGCGAAATCACGGGCCGAAACCGCATCCAGGGAATTCGCCATCGGACGCGCGAAGCCGAGCGCGTCGGCGGTCATGTCCCGGTCAATCGGGAAGCCCGTGCCAGCAAGCGCTGCGGATCCCAGCGGGCACTCGTTAAGGCGCTCCGCGCAATCCAGCAGGCGGGAGCGGTCACGCTCCAGCATTTCCACATAGGCCAGCAAATGATGGCCCAGCGTAACCGGCTGCGCTGTTTGAAGGTGGGTAAAGCCCGGCATGATCGTTTCGGTATGCTCGCTGGCACGCTTGACCAGTGCAGCCTGCAGGCCCGCGACGAGCAGGCTCGCTTCGTCCAGCGCGCCGCGTGTCCAGAGCCGGAAATCGGTGACGACCTGATCGTTGCGCGAGCGCGCCGTGTGAAGCCGTCCGGCCGGCTCGCCGATCAGTTCCTTCAGGCGGGCTTCCACGTTCATGTGGATGTCTTCCAGCTCCCGGCGGAAGGGGAAGGTGCCCGCTTTCAGCTCTTCGGTAATCGCGTCAAGCCCACCTTGAATGGCTTCATTGTCCTCAGCGGAAATGATGCCCATTTCAGCCAGCATATCGGCATGGGCGCGGCTGCCTTCGATATCTTCGGATGCCATGCGCCGATCGATATCCAGAGAGGCGTTGATGTCTTCCATGATGTCGGATGGGGTCGCGGCAAAGCGTCCGCCCCACATTGTCTGGCCTTTGCCTGTCGTCACTGCCATATCCTTCGAACTTGAATTGGAGACCCGTGCCCCATGACCCGTCTGGCCTATATCGCCCTCTTCTTGGTGGGCCTGATCGCAATTGTCTATGCGCTGATGAGCGCAGGGAGCGGAAAAGCTCCAGATAACCGGCTGGAAGCCTTCGCGCGAGGTGAAATCGAGAAGCTGGACTTCTCAAAGGCCGGAACGCCGGCCGCCTCGTCGCCCTTCTACCGGCAAGACGGCACTCCGGTAACCCTGCAGGCCTATCAGGGCAAGGTTGTGCTGGTGAATTTCTGGGCCACCTGGTGCGCCCCCTGTGAAAAGGAAATGCCGTCGCTGGGCGCCTTGCAGACGGCGCGGGACGGTGACCGGTTCGAAGTTGTGGCGATCAGTGTCGATTCCGAAGAGGACCGGGACTATGCCGCGCAAAGGCTTGGGGAACTGGGCGCGAGCAACATCACCTTCCACATCGCGACACCGGAACAGTACGAAATTGTCTATGACAGTGGCGCGCAGGGGTTTCCGACCACGATCCTGTATGATGAGGCCGGTCTGGAAATTGCGCGGCTGGCTGGTGATGCGGACTGGAGTTCGATTGAAGCGGTCGGCTTCGTGGATGCGCTGCTACAGGATTGAGGCGGCGAGGCGCGCGCGGGCAATCTGCGTTCCTATGGCTGGCTCCGGCGCGACGGCCCCGGCATCGACAGGGCCTTCATCCGGCCACATACGCACGAGCAGTTCCAGCTCCAGCAGGAGGTCGTCTCCTCCTTCGATCTGTCTCGCAATGTCGCGTGCAATGACCGCGTATCCATACGATGCCTGATAGGCGAGAGGACGCCGAATGGCAGAATCCATGACGCCTGCTGCATAGGAGTCGCTGCACTGATCCATCAGAAACAGAACCTGGTCGAGCGGGGCTGTCCCGGTGCTGGCGAGCATTGTGCGAATATGCTCTTCCGCCGCTGACAGGTCGGGCAGGCCTTCCTCGTCCGTGGGGACCGATGTGACCAGGCTTTCGAAATCGGCAGGATCAAAGCCGTAGGCGTCGAAACCGGCGCGTTCTGCCGCTGTTTCGTCTGCGATCAGCCGGTCAAAATGCGTCGTGGCTGCCTCGGTTTCCCCTGTCCGATAGAGCGCGACACCTGCAGCGGCGTGCCCAGCCAGTACCAGAGCGCGTTTTTCTGCGGGAAGTATGCGAATGCCCGCGGGTGTATTGATCTCGTCCGGACCCAGCGGGCGGTCCACACTGACAGGACCGTTGGCAACAGGATCAGGCACCTTGTGCGATTGAGGCGGAGGCGGGTCCAGCGCGTCGCAAGCAGTCAGTCCAAGCAGGATGAGCGGTGCAACCGCCGGGCGCAGATCTCGCATCTATGTCGGCTCCTCAAGTCTATGCTGGAAGCCTAGGCATAGTTTGGGCACCGGGCAACCGCCGGGCCTTTTACGGGCTGAGCGGGCCGGAGCGGGATTTCGACCGAGTGGAGGCGCACCAGTCGGGCTTCGGGGCTCCGCCATCATAATCCCAGACCCTGTGTGTGCCTTCGGCGACCAGACGCGCGGCCAGGTCTTCGCCGTCCACGCTGAGATCAACCACCAGCCGGTCGTAGCGGTCCGGGCCGTAGTCGCGCGTGACCTTGATGTCTGCATCGCGTGTCAGCTCGAGCACTTTCTCCTTGGCGATGTAGCCAAGCTCTCGCTCGGACTCGCATTCCGCGCCGCCAATCTGTTTCAGGCTGCGGGTTTCGGGCGCATCCACGCCGTGCAGGCGGAACTTCGTGCCATCCGGCAGGCGGCCTGAATCTCCATCGGACCAGTAGACCAGACCGTCCTGATCGATCGTGGCCTGCGCCGCGAGCGCAACTGCCCCGCCAAGCCCGGCCAGGATGGCCACCGAGTACAGGATGGATTTGATCTGAACGCCGCGCAGCATGTCGGGCACCTCCTTGGAATTGGAGGGCACGCTGGCTTGGACGGGTTAAGTGCCGGTTAAGGGATATTCGCGGCCAGGATGATTGGCGCTATTTCCAGGGAATTTCGCGTTCGAGCAATTGTTCGAGGCGGTCTGTTTCGCATTCAAGACGCGCCTGAAGCGCCTCGCGATCAGCCTCGTCAACTTTCAGGTGGAGGCGTTTCTGCAGGGCGTCGGGCGCGATCTTGTTGGCCGCCCGAATGATCAGTTCGGCAATCGGCTGCCTGCGCCCCTTGGCGTATTCGGTCATGCGCATGCCCGGTATCTGACGCAGGTAGCTGGTCAGCGGTTTCGGCTTCGCATTGTGAACCTGATAGAGGGTGTCATACGCGTCGACCTTGTTCAGTCCAAGAAATTCGAACACCCGATTGGCCGTTTTCAGCTTTGCCTCATCTGGCCGGATGTCATTTTCGTAAACCAGCGTCATGAGGCGGTCGTCCGGAAATGCCTCCAGCCAGACTTTCAGCTGTTTGGAATACCGTCCCTTGCTGACAAAGCCCCAATCATCGATGAATTCGCTGTCGCGAATGCGTGTCCACGGGGCAATTCGGCCACGCAATACCTGGTGATGAAACGCGGAAATCGCCCGGTCGACGGGATTGCGCAGGCACGCAACCAGTTTCACATGGGGCAGCAACGCCTTTACCCGGTGGGGCTGGTCCTCCCAGAAGAAGCGGTCGCTATGGGCCTCCCGCTCCAGATCGCTGGGCACGTTCCAGAGATAATCCGGTGTGGCTTCGCCGATAATCGGCGCGTCCCAGCCGCCGTCGAACGCGTCAAGATACCAGTCGACCCCCTTGGCGTAATTTTCCCGATGATTGAAGAAATGCAGTTCCTTGCGCTCGGGGATGAACGCCAGAGGATGCGCCGACACGATGGTGGACAACCAGCTGGTTCCACTCTTCTGCGCCCCCAGAATCAGGAAATCGATCGCCCTCAGCCGTTCCTGCTGATGGGGAGTTGCATCCCGAAGACAATAGAGTGGGTCGGCGCTCAAATAGTAAACTCCAATGAATTCAGAGCGTACTGGAACTCTCGTGAGGAGTCTAACAAAACGCGAAACGGAAAAACCCCGGCCAAAAGGCCGGGGCTTTCCACTGTACGCATCATGCGAAGCGAAGGACGCTTACATGAAGCCTTTGAACTTGTCTTTGAAGCGGGACACGCGACCACCGCGATCCAGCATCTTGCCGTCGCCGCCGGTCCATGCCGGATGCGATTTGGAGTCGATATCCAGAACAAGGCGGTCGCCTTCGCTGCCATAGGTGGAGCGCGTCTGGTATTCGGTGCCATCGGTCATCACCACGGTGATGAAGTGATAGTCGGGATGACCTTCTTTTTTCATGGCCTTCGCCTCTCTTGAACTCTAATGACAACCGCGCTCTGCCGTGTTCGGGTGCGCGGGCTTGTCTCAGCCTGTTTTCGAAGTGGGGCGTGTAACTGAAACACGGCGTCTCTGCAAGTGGTTGCTGGCAGGGAATCTGAAAGGAACTATAGACACCGCATGTCCGATACCGACAGCTCTCTCGTAGATGATCGCCGCGCAACCTTGCCGGAGGGCGGCGAGGGGATAAACCGGCCCAAGGCGAAGTCCCTGAAACCGCTTTCCCTGTTGCTGCCATACGTGGCGCGCCACTGGGTGACCGTGACGATTGCGCTGGTGTTTCTGGTCGCGGCAGCGGCCGTCAGCCTCGCCATTCCGCTGCTGCTTGGCACGGCAGCCGATGCCGGAAGCGCGGCGCAGGGCAATGCCGAGGAATTGCTGTCCCTGGTCGACCGTGCGTTTCTCTGGGTGGCCCTGGCAGCCATCCTGTCAGGAGTCCTCGGCGCAGTCCGGTTCTACTTCGTCTCGCGGTTCGGCGAGCGGATCGCCGCTGACCTGCGCAAGGATCTCTACGCCCACCTTCTGAAATTGTCGCCGCGCTATCATTCCCGGATGCGATCGGGGGAGGCGGTTTCGCGCCTGACGGCGGACATTACCCTGATCGAGACCTTCCTCGGCTCCTCGGCCTCTCTTGCAACGCGTACCCTGCTGACGACAATTGGCGCACTGACCATGATGCTGGTCGTGAACTGGAAGCTGGGCCTGACCCTTCTGGCGATGCTGCCGATTGCAGTGCTGCCGGTCATGGCGATCGGCCGCGTCATTCGAACCATGTCGAACCGGGCGCAATCGCGGCTGGCAGATGCTGGGGCAGAGGCCGCTGAAGCGCTCGATGCGATTGAACTGGTGCAGGCCTACAATCGCGAACAGAGCCGCCTCGGCGCATTTACGGAGGCGGTAGAGGCAACCTTCAGCGCCGCCATGCGCCGGATCGGCGCGCGATCCATCATGATCGTGCTGGTCTCTGTTCTGCTGTTCGGCGGCTTTGTCGGTGTTCTCTGGCTTGGCGCGCGCGCGGTTGCGACGGGTGAGATGAGCTTTGGCGATCTCGCTTCGATGGTTTTGTACGCGCTCTATGCAGGGTCCGGCTTCGGCATGCTGGCGGAAGTCTATGGCGAGGTCATGCGCGCGGCTGGGGCGGCAGATCGCGCAGCAGAAGTTCTGAACGCCGAACCCGAGATCACCGCGCCAGAGCATCCGGTGGCCCTGCCGGCGAACGTCACCGGCGCGCTGGAGTTTGACGATGTCACCTTCCGCTATGGCGATGAGACTGTCTCGGCGCTGGAGCATTTCTCGCTGTCCGTGAAGCCGGGCGAGTTCGTTGCTCTGGTCGGCCCCAGTGGCGCAGGCAAGACGACTGTCTTTCGGTTGGCGCTGCGCCTGTTCGATGTTCAGTCCGGTCGGATCGTTCTGGATGGCGTGTCTGCGATGCAGGCGGATCCGCGTGACTGGCGCCAGCAATTTGCCTATGCGCCGCAGGAATCAGCCTTGTTCACCGGCACGGCGGCGCAGAATATCGGCTTCGGCACGGACAATCCGGATGAGGCGCTTCTGGAAACGGCCGCGCGCATGGCGGAGGCGTTTGATTTCCTGGCGGACAAGGACGGCCTGGCGACAGATTTGGGTCAGAAGGGGCGGAGCCTGTCTGGCGGCCAGCGTCAGCGCGTTGCCCTGGCGCGTGCGCTGGTGCGTGATGCACCGGTCCTGTTGCTGGACGAGGCGACCTCTGCGCTCGATTCCGAAAGCGAAGCGGCTGTGCGCCGGGCCATTGCGAACGCGGCCGAGGGCCGAACGACGCTGGTGATTGCGCACCGCCTGTCGACCGTGCGCCGGGCCGACCGGATCATCGTGATGGAGCATGGCCGCATCGTCGAGGAAGGCAATCATGACCAGCTCGTCGCCAAGGGTGGCCTTTATGCCCGCCTCGCCGAGCTGCAATTCGCGGAACGCTGATCCGCTTACTTCTTGCGGAGCTTCTTGACCTTGCCGTCAATCGTGAACGCAAAGGCGAGCGACAGGACAAGGGGCACCCAGATCGGCAATTCCCCGAGGCCGGGCGTTTCCAATGCCTCTGCCAGATGATCGTCTACACACCACCACAATAGCCAAAGCCACATAGTTCCAGTTCCTTCATCAAGCCCCTACAGGCTCAAGATAGGAGCAGACGACGCGATTGAACAGGGCAAGGCCGGGTCAGGCCTTGCTGATGGAATTTCCGCCATCAACTAGCATTGCCGACCCCGTCACGAAGCTGGAATCCTCGCTGGCGAGGAACAGGGCAGCACGGGCAATTTCAATCGGCTCGGCCATGCGCTTCAGGGCGTGAAGGGATGCGATGTAATCTTCCGCGCCGGGGGCGCCGGAAAACATTTCCGTCCGTGTCCCGCCGGGCAGGAGGGTGTTCACCCGGATTGCGTCCGGACCATGCTCAACCGCCAGAACCTGTGCGAGGCCGATCAGGCCGGCCTTGCTCGCCGCATAGGCGGACATTCCCGGAAGGCCGATGGTGTGGCCCACGAAACTGGAAGTGAAGATGAGGGACCCGCCACCCGCGGTTTTCATGGCGGGGATCTGGAATTGTGCGGCATGAAATGCGCTGTCGAGATTTGTGGACAGAACATCGCGCCAGTCATCTGCGGCCATGTCGAGAAGAGGGCCGCCTTGGCCAAGGGTTCCGGCATTGTTGAAGGCGATATCCACGCTTCCGAAGGTCCCGATCGCCTTGGCGACGAGGCGGTCATGAAAGGCTCGGTCGCCTACGTCGCCGGCCAGATAGACGGCGTCTCCGCCACGATCCCGGATCTGGTGGCAGAGGTCATCCAGGCGCGCTTCGCGGCGCGCGGCGAGCACGAGCCGTGCGCCTTCGCTGGCAAAGAGGTGGGCGGCTGCTGCTCCGATTCCGGAGCTTGCCCCGGTAATGATGGCTGTTTTGTTCAGAAGTTTCATGAGTGTCTCCAAGGAAATTGCCCCGGAGACCTTCAGCCAATGAGCTTTGCCGAGCCACCCGATACGTGCTGGCCGCGAAGATTATGCGTTTATTCGGCCGCCTGCAGGGCAGGGGCCTGTTCGGATTCATCTGCGGGTCTGAAGCTCAGTACGCCATCATCGATCTTGCCGAAGCGCAGATTCATCAGGTCTGCACTGTAGTTCTGGTTCAGCTTCCAGGGCTTTTCCGTGTGCTGGCGTGGGAACTGGTCCATCACGCGTTGGAAATAGCCGGAGGAGAAATCCACGAAGGGCTCGGTCTGGTTCGGATAGTGATCCAGTTTTGGCATCGCGGAGCCGTATCCATGCTGGTCCATATAGTTCAGCAGGCGGCAGACATATTCAGATGTCAGATCAGCCTTCAGGGTCCAGGAGGCGTTCGTGTAGCCAAAGGTGCAGGCAAGGTTCGGCATGTTGGACAGCATGACGCCCTTATAGTTCAGCAGGCGGCCGGGGTCCTTCTTCTCGCCATCGACGGAGACTTCGACGCCATTCAGGAATTGCAATTGCAGCCCGGTGGCAGTGACGACAATGTCTGCGTCCAGTTGCTTGCCCGATTTCAGCTTGATGCCGGTTCTGGTGAACGTCTCGATATGGTCGGTCTCGACGCTGGCCTTGCCGGATTTGAGTGCATTGAACAGGTCTGAATCCGGCACCAGGCACAGCCGCTGCTCCCACGGATTGTAGGCCGGATTGAAATGGGTCTCGACTGGATAGTCCGGCCCGAGTTCCTCGCGGACCATGCCCACAAGGCGCTCGCGGGCCTTGTCCGGATTGGCGCGGGTCTGTTTGAAGAAAAATTGCTGCAGCAGGACATTCCGCCAGCGGATGAAGGAATAGGCCCAGCTATCGGGCAGCACCTTGCGCAGGAAATTGGCGAACTTGTCGACTGCGGGACGCGAGACGACATAGGTTGGTGAGCGCTGCAGCATGGTGACGTGCGCTGCCTTGTCGGTCATGGCCGGCACCAGCGTCATCGCGGTTGCGCCGGACCCGATGATCACGACTTTCTTGCCGGAATAGTCCAGATCCTCCGGCCAGTGCTGGGGGTGGACGAACTGTCCCTCATAGGTGGTCTCATCCGGGAAGTCAGGGCGGTAGCCCTCATCATAACGGTAATAGCCGCCGCACATGAACAGGAACCGGCACGTCGTCACATCGCGCGCGCCCAGATCGTCCTCATGCGTCACATGCCAGAGCTGTTCCTCACTCGACCAGTTCGCGGCAACAATCTTCGTATTGAACCGGATATGGGGCGTGATGCCGTATTCATCCGCGGTTTCCTGGACATAATTCCGGATGGAGGGGCCGTCTGCGATGGCCTTGGCTTCGGTCCAGGGTTTGAAATTGTATCCCAGCGTGTGCATGTCGCTGTCCGACCGGATGCCCGGATAGCGGAACAAATCCCATGTTCCGCCGATGGCGCTGCGCTGTTCGAAGATTTGATAGCCCAGACCGGGGCATTTCTTTCCCAGATGAACCGCTGCGCCAATGCCGGAGAGACCGGCCCCGATGATCAGAACGTCCGTATCGGAGTGTGTCATGACTGTTTCCTGCCCGTTTTTCAGCCCATAAGGCCAAAAAATGACGCAGGTGTCACGGAGTTTCTGACCCTTGCGGGGGGACGACCCTACGGAAAGGGCCTAGTCAGCCTTGCGGGCAAACGCAGCCGCGTGGCGCAATTGCTTTTCGATCAGCGGATGAAGTTCTTCATTGGCCGCAAGCAGGGATCCGGTCTGCATCACGTCGCCGCCATCGATCTCTGTGATCGTACCGCCAGCTTCCTGGACCAGCACGATTCCGGCCGCGATGTCCCAGGACTGCAGGCCGCGTTCCCAGAAGCCGTCAAACCGGCCGGCAGCAACATAGGCCAGATCCAGCGCCGCGGAGCCGTAGCGGCGAATGCCGGCGCAGGCCGGAGTCATGGCCAGCATTTCGCGGGCAAAATGGGTGTGCTTCTCTTCGGCCTTGCCATGCCAGGGCGTTCCGGTGGCAACCACGGCTTCATGTAGCTTGGTGCGCGCCGCAACGCGCAGCTTGCGGTTTTCAAGCCAGGCGCCGCGGCCCGTTTCGGCCCAGAAGATTTCATTCTTGGCGACATCATAGACGACGCCGGTCAACAGCTTGCCTTCACGTTCCAGCGCGATGGAGACGGCATAATGCGGCTGTCCGTGCAGGAAGTTCAGCGTGCCGTCGAGCGGATCGACGATGAATTTGTTGGACTTGTCCGTACCCTCGACAATGCCCCGTTCTTCCATGACGAAGCCATAGCCTGGCCGCGCCTTGGTGAGGGAGTTGTAGATGATCTCTTCGGCGCGATGATCTGCGTTCGAGACGAAATCAGCCGGGCCCTTCTTGGAGACCTGCAGGTTTTCGACTTCGCCAAAATCACGCGCGAGGGAGCGACCCGCTGCGCGGGCGGCTGCAATCATTACGGTGCCGACGGGGGAGGGCTTGGACATGTCTGACCTTAGTCTGCGCGGCGGAGGTAAGTGGAGTCAGCGGTCTGGACGACGATTCTCTCGCCAGTGCCGACAAAGGGCGGAACCATGACGCGGACACCGCCGGTGCAGCTGGCCGGCTTGAAGCTGTTCGCCGCTGTCTGGCCTTTCACGACCGGTTCGGTTTCCTCGACTTCAAGGATGACCTGCTCGGGCAGGGACACGCCAATCGGCTTCTCGCCATAGAATTCGATCTCGACGACCATGCCATCCTGCAGGAAGGCGCCCTGGTCGCCGATGAAATCCCGCGGGATCATGATCTGCTCGAAATTCTCCTGGTCCATGAAGGTGAAGGAGTCATCGTCTGCGAACAGGAACTGGTGGTCCTTCTGCTCAAGGCGGACCTTTTCGACGGTCTCGGAAGAGCGGAAGCGAACATTGGATTTGGAGCCGTTCAACAGGTTGCGCAGTTCGACCTGATTGAATGCGCCGCCCTTGCCCGGCTTGACCGAAGCCGTCTTCAGGGCGCGCCAGACGCTGCCATCATGCTCGATGACGTTGCCCGGCTTGATTTCGTTGCCATTGATCTTGACCATGGGAGGCGTGTCCTTTTGAAGGTTTGGCGGGGGCGTAAGCCCTTGGCTGGAAACGGTCAAGCCGGGGTGTGTTAATGCGCCTGCCAAGCGTGCGGGGCAATAAAAACCGGTATTCCTTGTCCCGACCTCTATTCACAGAGTGCTGCAATCATGAGCAGAATACCAATTCCACTGGCAGATGGGGGGCAAGCAATGCTTCAACGCTTACTTACTTTTGACAAGCTGATCGGCACGACGCTGATCAAGATACTGTATTATATCGGTCTGGTCGGGATCGCGCTGTACGCGATTGTCCTGTTCCTGACCGGCCTTGGTGTGATGGTGAGCCAGAGCTTTATCGGCGGCATCGGCATGATCATCGCAGCCATCATCGGCGGCGCGGTCAGCCTGCTGTTCTGGCGCTTCATGTGTGAGCTCTACATGCTGTTCTTCCGCATCAGCGACGATGTCCGGGAACTCAAGGAAATGAAGTCCGGCCCGACGCCGCCTGCAGCAGCTCCGGTCTCGCCGGACGTCTAGTCCGCCGACGGGTCCAGTCGATCCAGCAATGCATTGAATTCTGCCACCGCGGCCGGGGCACCGGCCGGGTGGTTCCACACGCCTGAAGACACGGCGAGGAAATCGGCGCCAGCCATGATCAGCAGCTCGGCATTTTCCACCGTGATCCCGCCGATCGCGACGCAGGGCACTTCCATGCTTTCCTGCCAGATCTCCAGCAGTTCGGGGGACGCCTCGACCGTGTCATCCTTCGTGCCGGTCGGGTAGAATGCGCCAAAGGCCACATAATCCGCGCCTGCTTCGCTGGCCTGCATGGCGGCGTGGCGCGAGTTCTTGGCGGTTGCCCCGACGATCATGTCCTTGCCGACAATCTCGCGCGCGGTTTTCACAGGCACATCGTCCAGTCCGACATGCACGCCGTCTGCGCCAAGCTCCACGGCGAGTTGCGGGCTGTCATTGACCAGCACAGCGACGCCATAGGCCTGCGCCATATCTGTCACTGCAGCGCCAACCTCGCGGGTGGCCGCTTCGTCGATCTCTCCGGCTTCGGTTTTCAGGCGAAGCTGAAGGCAGGCCACATCGCCTGCCGACAGGGCCGTTTCCAGCAAGGCGGCAAACGCGTCGACATCCTCGATGCGGGGAGGGGTGATCAGGTAAAGCCGCGTGCGCGGGCGGACATAATCTTCAGGTGTGCTCATGGCGGGCGCTATAGCGCAGGGGACATTCGGCTGAAAGCCATTAGACGCGGTGGCCTGCGCCCCAAATGAAAAAGGCGGCCCGGTGGGGCCGCCTTTTCGTCATCTTACAGGCAATTATCAGCCCGCTGCGGAGGCGGCGCAGATATTGTCGATGGTGCCGGCCAGCGTCGTGTTGAAGTCCTCGTCGCTCTGCTGGGCGGAGAGGCCTTCGGTCAGAGCGCGGGAGAAGCTGGCGATCATGCCGGTGTTCTGGGCGAGCTTGTCACAAGCATCCGTACGGGAATAACCGCCGGACAGGGCGACAACGCGCATCACACGCGGATGCTCGACCAGCGATTTGTACTGGTTCGGTTTCGTTGGCAGGGAGAGTTTCAGCATCACCTGCTTGTCTTCGCCCAGCGCGTTGAGCTGCTTGGTGATCTCGGCCAGCAGGATGTCTTCGGCTTCGGCCTTGTCAGAAATGGTGATCGTGACTTCCGGCTCGATGATCGGCATCAGGCCGTGGCCCAGAATCTGGCGGCCCACGTCAAACTGCTGGGCAACGATGGCGGCAATGCCTTCCGGGTTTGCGGCATGGATGACCGAACGCATCTTGGTGCCGAAGATACCTTTCGAGACAGCGCGCTCCAGCAGGCTGTCGAGGTCTGGCATCGGCTTCATCATCTGAACGCCATTGGCTTCGTCAGCGAGGCCCTTGTCGACCTTCAGGAAGGGAACAACCTGATGTTCGTTCCAGAGATATTCCGCAGTCGGCGTACCGTCCACTTCACCATCCATCGTGCGTTCGAAAAGGATCGCGCCAATGACTTTCTCACCATTGAAGGCCGGTGCCTTGATGATGCGGGCGCGCATGTCGTGGATCAGAGAAAACATCTCTTCATCGTTCGAATAGGCGTCCTCGTTGACACCATACAGGCGCAGCGCTTTCGGCGTGGAGCCGCCGGACTGGTCAAGTGCTGCGATGAAGCCATTCTTCTCGGCGATCTGCCGGGCCATTTGTGGATTGGTCATAGGAATATCGGGGCGTCCCTTGCATGCGTGGAGTTTGCAAACTTTGCATTCAAGTACCGTGCCTGTCGGGCGGGTCAACCGGACCGCCTGCGTGAGGAGACCGTTCTGCCAGATCGCCTGAATCTCAATCAATACGGGCGATCTGGGCGTTCATCAGGCCGAAATGCGAGCTGAATTAGCGCGCGCAGCTGCTTTCGGTGACTGCTTTAAAATTTTGCTGATGCCCTGCAGCACTTTCTGGGAACGTTGTCATTTGGGTGGCCCTGCGCGATATGCCGCAGGGCTGTCTCAAAAAGGATCAGGCCTTGAGCGCCTCGACGCCGGGCAGGGCCTTGCCTTCCATCCATTCGAGGAACGCGCCACCGGCGGTGGATACGAAGGTGAAGTCGCTTGCGGCGTCGGCATGGTTGAGTGCGGCGACGGTGTCTCCGCCCCCTGCGACGGCAACCAGCTTGCCATCCTTGGCGCGAATGCCGGCAGCCTGGGCTGCGGCCACGGTGGCCTTGTCGAACGGGGTCAGTTCGAATGCGCCGAGCGGACCGTTCCAGACCAGCGTTTTCGACGCGCCCATTGCGGCGACCAGCTTGGCGACAGTTTTCACGCCTGCGTCGAGGATCATTTCGTCTTCGGCAACATCATCGACCGCGCAGGTGCGGTTCTCGGCATGGGCCTTGAAGTCCTTCGCCGCGACGACATCGACCGGCAGCAGGATCTCGCAATTGTTCTGCTCGGCGACCTGCATGATCTCGCGCGCGGTGTCTGCCAGGTCATGCTCGCACAGGGACTTTCCGACGCTGATGCCCTGCGCGGCCAGGAAGGTGTTGGCCATGCCGCCACCGATGGCGAGCGAGTCCACCTTGGTGACGAGGTTCTTCAGCAGGTCGATCTTGGAGGAGACCTTCGCGCCGCCGACCACGGCGAGGACCGGGCGCTCTGGCGTGCCGAGGGCCTTGTCCAGCGCGTCCAGCTCCGCTTCCATGTTCACGCCTGCATAGGCGGGCAGGATCGAGGCCAGAACGGCGGTCGAGACATGCTTGCGGTGCGCGGCGGAGAAGGCGTCGTTGACGTAGATATCGCCCAGCTCCGCGATCTCCTTTGCCAGTTCCGGATCGCCTTTTTCCTCACCGGCATAATAGCGGGTGTTTTCCAGCAGGATCACGCCAGCCGGTTCGAGCTTTTCGATGGCGGCCTTTACATGATCGCCCTTGCAGTCGGCGATGAAGCTGACATTGGAGCCGAGCACCTTGCCGAACGCGCCTGCCACGGGGGCGAGGCTCATCTCTGCCACGCGTTCACCCTTCGGGCGGCCGAAATGCGCCAGCAGGGCCACTTTCGCGCCCTGGGTCCGCAGGGTCTGGACCGTATCAACCGCGGCGCGCAGGCGGGTGTCGTCCGTGACGAGGCCGTTTTCCATCGGCACGTTGAAGTCGACCCGGACGAGGGCGGTCTTGCCGGTCAGGTCACCGGCATCGGCAAGGCGTTTGAAGCTGGACATGAGGATATCTCCTATGGGCCCGGCCATGCGGGCGCGATGCGGTGGGGATGGAAAAAGAGCGCCTCCCGGCCAGGAAGCGCTCTTGGAAGCGGGGTGCTAGATCAGCTTCGCCATGGCGAGCGCTGTATCGCTCATCCGGGTCGCGAAGCCCCACTCATTGTCGTACCAGGACAGGACGCGAACCATCGTGCCTTCGATGACCTGTGTCTGGTCGAGCGCGAAGGTGGAGGAATGCGGGTCGTGGTTGAAGTCTGCGGAAACCAGCGGCTTGTCGGTGTAGCCGAGCACGCCTTTCATATCGCCATCGGCAGCAGCCTTGATCGCGGTGTTGATCTCTTCAACCGTGGTTGGCTTGCCGGCGTCAAAGACGAGGTCGATCATGGACACGTTCGGCGTTGGCACGCGAACCGCGGAGCCGTCGAGCTTGCCCTTCAGTTCCGGCAGGACGAGGCCAACAGCCTTCGCTGCGCCGGTCGAGGTCGGGATCATGGACATCGCAGCTGCGCGGCCGCGATAGAGATCCTTGTGCATGCGGTCCAGCGTCGGCTGGTCGCCGGTGTAGGAGTGAACCGTGGTCATGTAGCCGCGCTTGATGCCGACTGTGTCGTTCAGAACCTTGGCGACCGGAGACAGGCAGTTCGTGGTGCAGGATGCGTTGGAGACAACGAGGTCATCCTTGGTCAGGGTGGAGTGGTTCACACCGTAGACGATGGTCTTGTCGGCATTGGTGGCCGGAGCGGAAACCAGCACGCGCTTGGCGCCAGCCTTGAGGTGGGCGGACGCCTTTTCCTTGTCCGCGAAGATGCCGGTACATTCCATCGCGATGTCGATGTCCAGCTCGGCGTGCGGCAGGTCAGCGGGGTCGCGCACAGCGGTGCAGAGGAATTTGCGGTCGCCAACGACGATCGTGTCACCGTCTACTTCGACGGTCTGGTTCAACCGGCCATGAATGGAATCGTACTGAAGCAGGTGGGCATTGGTGGCCACAGGGCCGAGATCGTTGATGGCAACGACTTCGATATCCTTGCGGTCATGTTCGATGATCGAACGCAGAACGAGACGGCCAATGCGGCCAAAACCATTGATTGCAACACGAATGGCCATGAAAAATCTCCTTTGGAGCGGCAGGCTTTAAATCTGCTGGGCCCTTTACGACGACTAGGCAATTTCGTCCACCCGCTGGCCGTGCGGCCTCGCGCCGCTTTCTGCCTGATTACGCTAACAGATATCCGCCGTGGACTTGATCTCACCGGGCTCGTATTGCGGAAGGCTTCAGGGAGTGAATGCATGCGGCAAACGCAGATCGGATCGAGCGGACTTGAAGCCGGCAGCCTGGGCTTTGGGTGCTGGCGTTTTCTGGGACATGACCTGTCTCATGCCGAGACGCTGATCGAGACCGCGCTCGACCTGGGCATGACACTGATTGATACGGCCGACATTTACGGTTTTGGCGCTGCCGGGTTCGGCGCGGCAGAGGCACTGCTGGGCAAGGTGCTTGCGGCAGATCCGGCGCGGCGCGCCCGGATGGTGCTGGCCAGCAAGGGCGGGATCATTCCGCCGGTGCCCTACAATTCCAGCCGGGCCTATCTGATTGAGGCCTGCGAAGCCTCGCTGACGCGGCTGGGGGTTGAGCAGATTGATCTGTACCAGATCCACCGCCCGGACCTGCTGACCCCGTGGGAAGAAGTTGCCGGCGCGCTGGACACCCTGATCGCAGACGGAAAGATCGGCTTTGCCGGCGTTTCCAACTTCACCGTGGCGCAGACCCGCGCGCTGCAGGCGCATCTCGGCGCGCATATTGTCAGCACCCAGCCGGAATTCTCCGCGCTGCACCTGCAGCCGCTGGAAGATGGCACGCTGGACTGGTGCCAGGAAACCGGGGCAACGCCGATTGTCTGGTCGCCGCTGGCCGGGGGCAGGCTGGGCGAGGGATACACGCCGCAGGCGGATGACCCCAGCCGCCTGGCCGAATTGCACGACACGCTGGACCGTTTGGCGGCCCTCTATGATGCGCAGCGCAGTGATGTGGCGCTGGCCTTCCTGCTGAAGCATCCGGCGAGGTCCATCATCCTGCTGGGCACGCAGCGCCCGGAGCGATTGAAAGCGGCGCGCAATGCGCTGGCCATCCCGCTGACGCGCCAGCAATGGTATTCCATCCTTGAAACCTCTCGCGGCGAACCGATGCCATGAGCCAGAAACTGCCCACTGGCCGGTCGGCATCCGACTGGGCGCTGTTTGCGCTGCTGACCCTGTTCTGGGCCGGGGCCTATGCCCTGACGCGCGTGGCGGTGGACAAGGGCAATCCGGATGCAGGCCTGCCGGTCGGCTGGGTGTTGCCGGGGCGCCTGACCATTGGCGCGGCATTGCTGTGGATCGTCATGCTGGCGCGCGGGCAGAAACTGCCCTCCTTCCGGGACAGGCCGCGCTGGATCGCCATTATCGGCATGGGGCTGGCCGGATCTGTCTTTCCCTTCTTCCTGATCACCACGGCGCAAGAGACGGTGAATTCCAGCCTTGCGGCGCTGTATACGGCGGCGGTGCCGATCTTTGTGGTCAGCGGCGCAACTTTTCTGTTTGCGGATGAACGCATGACGCGCGGCACGGCGGTGGGCGTGCTGGCCGGGTTTGCGGGTGTGGCCGTGCTGTTCGGGCCGGACGCCATGAAGGGGCTGGGCGATGCGAGCGTGGTGGCGCAGCTCCTGTTGATCCTGGCGACGATGAATTATGCGGCGGCCAGCCTGATGGCGCGCGGGGCGCCGAAGATCGAGGCCATTCCGTTCGCCACAGGCTTTGTCACGCTGGCGGCGATCGTCTCCTGGCCGCTGGTTTTCACCGTGGACCCGTCCGAGGTGAATGCGGACTGGACCCATTGGGCGGGTGTGGTGGGCCTTGGCGTGATCCCGACCGCGATTGCGCAGGCGCTCTACATGTTCCTGATTGCGCGGACCAGCGCGACGTTCCTGTCATTGACGGGCTATGCCATTCCGGTGGTCAGCGCCGTGCTCGGATGGATCTTTTTCCGAGAGACCCAGAGCTGGCATGCGCTGGTCGCTTTCGCCCTGATCCTCGGCGGTGTCTGGCTTGCCCGGCGCGGCGGCGGCGTGAGAGCCGGGTAGGCAGCTGCACGTGCGACGCCCGTGAAGGCGCTTCGTTTCTGGAAATTGGGTTTTCTTCCGTGAGGAGACCGGTCAGGTATCCGGCGGGGGCAGAGGGCAGCCCGCAATAGGGGCGCAGGCCGGGACTGCGACTTGCGCGAAAATGCCCGTGCATTCCGGGCCCCGGTCGTCGGCGGGGTGCGCGGACAGGAGGGACGTGCCGTCCAGCGCCGCAGTGAGAGCTTTTGATTGCGCCCGGTTCAGCATGTCCTGTTGTTTCTTGCGGGCAAGCGCCGCCTGATGCTCGGCCTTCGTGTCGCCGATCTCGACAAGGAGGACGTGTCCGGTGCGGGTCACCCCATAAAGAAAGTTCGCATCCGCGCCCTTCACCGCGCGCACATAGAGGCGCACGAGGACCAGCTGCAGCCAGATCCAGAACCGGTAGGGTTCCATCTGCGGCGGCAGGTTTTCGGGCGGGGCGAACAGGTAATCCATGCATGCAGTATAGCTCCGTTCCCGGAGGGGGAGGACAAACTAATCGCTCATCGCTGTTTTCATTGCGGTTTTATGACGAAATTAGGGGGATTGCTGTCATAAAACTCATACCAAACTGGCTTATGGGCCGTTTCCATGACCCGTCCAGACAAACGCCCGGATTATCGCTCGATTTTCATCTCGGATGTGCACCTTGGCAGCGCCGGGTGTCAGGCCGATGCGCTGTGCGCCTTCATGAAGACGCATACTTCAGAGCAGCTCTACCTGGTGGGCGACATCATTGATGGCTGGCGCATGCGGAAGAAATGGTACTGGCCGCAATCGCATACGAATGTCATCCGCCGTATCCTGACGGCCGCCAAACGCGGCACGGACGTAACCTATATCATCGGCAATCATGACGAGTTCCTGCGCGCCTTCCTGCAGTTCCGTCTGGCCTTTGGCGAGATCAAGGTGAAGAATCGCGCGGTGCATGAGGGCGAGGATGGCAAGCGCTATCTCGTCGTGCACGGAGACATGTTCGACGGCATGATGCGGGCTGACCGCAAATGGATCATGCATCTGGGCGATCATGCCTATAATTTCCTGCTCTGGGCGAACACGAAGCTGAACGCGGTGCGCCGAAGCTTTGGCATGCCCTACTGGTCGCTGTCGCAGGCGCTGAAGAAGCGCACCAAGCGCGCGCTGAACCATATCCACAATTTCGAGGGCCATGTGGCCGATTACTGCCGCCGCAAGGATTTCGACGGCGCGATCTGTGGCCACATCCATGTCGCGGAAATGCGCGAGATTGACGGCATCACCTACATGAATGATGGCGACTGGGTGGAAAGCTGCACCGCCCTTGTCGAGCATCATGACGGCCGCTGGGAACTGCTCCACTTCCAGCCGCATGAGGTGAAGGGCGATGCCCCAGCCTCAGAGCCGGTCCGCATCCACGCGGTGGCTTAGCGCGCTGTTTTCCCCTGAAAACCCGTATTTGGAGATAAAGTCTTAGCTAGACACAATCTGAACCGCGCGGACTAATTACCCCTTGTTCAATGGATACCCAACATAAGGGGCGTCCTTGGCTCACACGTGAATACTGAGCAGGTTGAAAATCAACCATGGACGATCCTGTGAAGATCTGTGCAATGATCTCATTCACGTCTGACTTTTCGAGTGGTTTTCCAGAAGTCGAGCGAACAGCCAAAAAGACGAGGGCTCTCTGCTTGAGTTCATCTGCATTTGTCGCGGGCTGTTCTGTATTGTAACCGGCGCCGATACCAACAAAACGCGGGCCTTTTGGCAGATCCTTCGTGGCGTCTGCTAGCATTCGGCACAGCTCAAACGCTCTGCGGTCGGCAAGATTACCAAGCACCTTGTCTCGTTCATCTTCTCCCGAAGAACGCAAGCGCGTATTCATTTTGTTCGACGCGAGTCCTACGCACCCGATGACCTGTTCCGTTTTCAGCGACTGTTGAAGGCGCGAGCTGCGGAAAAACTCTTCGACTTTATGCGGACTGTTGATCTTCACTTCATCAGATTTCCATGACCCATCGCGCCACAGAACCCATACTTCAACTTCGGCATCTTCCTGCTCGCCGAACTGAATATCCAACGTTTCTTTGGTAATCTGAAGCGAGTCAAAAGGCGATTTCGCCAGTAATTCATGTGTCACTGGAGGAGGTGGAGGGGGTGAAGGAGCAGCGATAGTCACAGGTCCAGAGATGTTGGTTTGGTTCACCGTCCCAATCGGAGCAGACGCAGTCATATTGTTTGGATTACTGTTCTGAGGGGCACCCTGGGTTGGGGGAGGCGGCAGGTTGGACGTCTCCATTTCTGGCTCGGAGAGGCGTCGCAGGCCTATCCACGTGAGGCAAAAGAATGCGATTGCCGCTATAATCCAAAGCAACGTAAAAGTAGGGCCAAGTCGTTTGGCCATATCGATCCACCACTCGAAATCTGTTCCGAACATCGGTCTGTACCGCAGCTAAACCCCTGAATAATGACTCGATTCTGTGATTGGGTCACTCATTTTGTTGCTACATTGTTCCGTTGCAACAATGATAAGTACTGCGCTTGACTTCCCTCTCACTCCCGGCCAAGCCGCGCGGATGAGTTCCTCCCTGAAGGCCATTCTCGGCCCCACCAATACCGGCAAGACGCATTACGCCATTGAGCGGATGACGGGCTATGGCACCGGCATGATCGGTTTGCCGCTGCGCCTGCTGGCGCGGGAAGTGTATGACCGGGTGGTCGAGCGCAAGGGCGCGGCGCATGTGGCGCTGGTCACTGGCGAGGAGCGGATTGTTCCGCCTACGGCGCGCTATTGGGTCTGCACCGTGGAATCCATGCCGGTGGATGTGCGCGTCGACTTTGTGGCGATTGACGAGATCCAGCTGGCTGAGGACCAGGATCGCGGCCATGTCTTCACAGACCGCATCCTGAATCTGCGCGGGTCGCACGAGACCCTGTTGCTGGGCAGCGATACCATGCGCGGCGTGTTGCGGACGCTGGAACTTGGCGCAGAGACCGAACCGCGCGAGCGGTTTTCAGAGCTGCGCTATGCGGGCCATTGCAAGATCACCAAACTGCCGAAGCGGACCGCCATTGTCGCCTTCAGCACCGATGAAGTCTACGCGATTGGCGAATTGCTCCGCCGTCAGAAGGGCGGGGCGGCCATCGTGATGGGCGCGCTGAGCCCGCGCACCCGCAATGCGCAAGTCGCCATGTATCAGTCGGGCGAGGTGGATTACATCGTTGCGACGGACGCCATTGGCATGGGGCTCAACCTGGATGTCGACCGGGTCGTGTTTGCCTCTCGCTCGAAATTCGACGGGCGGCGTCATCGCCTGCTGACACCAGCCGAGTGCGCGCAGATCGCGGGCCGGGCCGGGCGCTTTCGCACGGATGGCGAATTTGGCGAGACAGCGACCTGTCCGCATTTTGACGAAGAAACCTGGAAAGCCATCGAGGCGCATCGCTTCGATCCGGTGGACCATTTGCAATGGCGCAACTCGGCGCTGGATTTCTCCAGCCTACGTCGCCTGATCCTGAGCCTTGAAAAGCCCTCCGGCCATTCGGCCCTGATCCATAATCCGCATGCACTGGATGAATGGGTGCTGCGCCGGATGAGCGAGGATGGCGCCATCGGGCCGAACGTGGCCGGGGCACGCCAGGTGAAGCGTTTGTGGGATCTGGCCCGCCTGCCAGACTTTCGCAAAGCCGGGCCGGAAGGCCATGCACGCCTTGTGCTCGGACTTGCCGAAACGCTGGCCGATCCGGATGCGCGCCTGTCCGACACAGGTCTTGAGCGCCGGCTGGACGATCTCTCCTCAACGCAGGGGGACATCGCAAAGCTGCAGCAACGGCTTGCCAATATCCGGACATGGACCTATGCCGCCCACCGGCCTGACTGGCTGGAAAACCCCGAAAAATGGCAAGATCGTACGAGGGAGATTGAAGACTCCCTGTCAGACGCGCTACACGAAGCCCTTACAGCCCGGTTTGTGGACCGGCGCACCACCGCTTTGCTTGCCAGCCTGAAGAAGGAAGACGCCCTCGTGACCGAATTGACCCCGGAAGGAGATGTCCGTGTGGAAGGCCATGTTGTTGGACGCCTCAAGGGCCTGACATTCGAGCCTGTGCTGGATGCCCGGACGCTGGAAGGCAAGGCCGTGCGCGGCGCAGCGCAGGCGGCCGTTCGCCCGCTGATCGTGGAACGGCTCAGCCTGATCGTGGCGGCCCCGGATGATGCCTTCAAGCTGAATGATGAAGGCCAGGTGGAACATATCAATTCGCCTGTGGGCCAATTGGTGAAGGGCTCAGGCTGGATGGCGCCGCGCGTGGAGATCATCGGCGCGGCCGAAGTTGACCCGGCAGAGCGCGAAGCCGCGCGGCAAAGGCTGGAGCAATGGGCGGCAAAGGAAATCGCCCGCATCCTGCCAACGCACACGAAGCTGGCCGTCGACAAGGCGGGCGATGCGCTGGAAGGTCTGGCGCGCGGGATCGCGTTCCGTGTGCTGGAAAGCGGTGCAGCGGTCGATCTGCGCCAGGATGATCCGGGCCTGCGGCTCAGCGCCGAACAGCGCGAAGCCCTGAAAGGCATCGGCATTCGTGCGGGCCGTGTGGCGGCGCATGTGCCGGACGCGCAAAAGCCCGCGGGCCAGCGCATGATTGCCATTCTGCGCGCCGTGTTCGAAGGCCAGCCTTTCCCGCTTGCGCCGGAAGGGGCGGGGTCTTTCGCGCTCGACGGCACTTGGCCGGAAGAGGCGTTGGCCGCGAATGGATATCTGCGTTTCGGCAAGCGCGCCGTGCGGGCCGACCTGGCCGAGCGCCTTGGCTGGGAAATCGCCAAGCGCCGCAAGGAAGCCGGCAAGAATGCCTTCCCGATCGAGATTGACCTGGCTTCGGTCGTATCCTGCCCGGCCGATGACTGGCCTGCGGTGCTGAAAGGCTTTGGCCTGGCCCCGGCAGAGAAGGACAAGGAAACCGACGCGGTCCTGCTGTGGCGCTATGCGGCGCGGTCGCGGCCGGAAGGTCGCCCGGAGCGTGGCCGTAATCAGGGTGGCGGCGCCCCGCACCAGAATGCGGGCGGCAAGGGCGGCAAAGGTCCGCGCGGCGGCAAGCCCCAAGGTGGCGGACGCAGCCCGGCCCGCAACGCACCGGCATCGCGCAAGCCAGACCCGGACAGCCCGTTCGCGGCGCTGGCAGCTCTGTTGCCCGAAGAAAAGCCAAAGCCGAAGAAAAAGAAGCGCAAGCCGAAGCCCAAGGCAGAAAGCGGCGCGACTGAAACCGGCAGCGACTTTACCTATACGCCCTTCCAATGACGGAAACGCCGACGCTGCGCCTGGATGTATGGTTGTGGCGGGCACGGTTCTTCAAGACGCGCGCCCTTTCCGGAGCGCATATCCGAAAGCGCGGTATTCGCATCACCCGGAATGGCCAGACGCGCCGCGTGAACAAGCCCGGCACATCCATTGCTGTCGCAGATATTGTCACATTGGCCCTTGGGGGGCATATCAGGGCAGTCGAAGTGCTTGACCTTGGCATGCGGCGTGGCCCGGCCGACGAGGCGGCGGCGCTGTACCAGACACTGGAGATGGACGAATGATGAGCGCGCTGAAAAACCTGTTTCGGCAGAAAACGCCTGCGGAGCTGCCAATGGATCCGCATGTCGCGGCAGCGGCGCTGCTGGTCGAAGCGGCCCTGTCTGACGGCGTTTATGTGAACATCGAAAGCGACATGATCGCCGAAATCCTGCTGGAGGCGTTCGGGTTTGATGCCGATCGCGCCGATGCCGTGCTGGCGGAAGGGGAGGCGCTGGCCGAAGAGGCCGTAGGGTCTCACCAGTTCACCAAGCATGTGAAGAAGCTGCCGATGGCCGAACGCGTTTCGATCATTGAGGGGCTCTATCGCGTCGCACTGGCAGATGGCGAGAAAAGCGACATCGAAGACGCCTATATCCGTCACGTCGCGTCATTGCTGCATGTAGACGATATTTTGCGCGCGCAGGCCCGCCAGTCTGCCGAACAGCGCATCACTGACGCTTCCTGAAGAGACCTGTCAGCTCGCCTCATTGACATACGCGTCTGTGCGCGCCATTTCGCCCATGCACAAATCGCAGAAGGCCCTCCCTCACATGACCTATATCGTCGTCGACGCCTGTATCCGTTGCAAATACATGGATTGCGTCGAGGTTTGCCCGGTTGATTGCTTCTATGAAGGCGAGAACATGCTGGTCATCCACCCGGATGAGTGCATCGATTGTGGCGTGTGCGAACCGGAATGCCCGGCAGAAGCCATCGTACCCGATACCGAGGACGACCCGGACGGGAAATGGCTGAAACTCAACAGCGAATATGCGAAGGTCTGGCCGAACATCACCCGGATGAAGGAACCGCCCGCAGATCGCGAACAATTTGCGCAAGAGACCGGCAAACTGGAAAAATATTTCAGCCCCAAGCCGGGTGAAGGCGACGTCTGAGTCAGCCCGTCCGAGCCCTGATTTTGCTGGGTTTCTCAATAAAGGTTAACAAAATCAGCGGCCTTGGGAACTTTACCCTTGGTTAGCATCTGGGCGTGTCTGTTGAAAAACCTGCACATTTATGCTAGTGTTCAGACTTGAGTAATAACTGACAAGAGCCGGAATCTTCAACTCAGACCGTCAAATGCGTCGGACTGGGAGGGACTTTATCGGCTCTATTTGCGTAAAAAAGGGCGATATCCAACATGGCTAAAAAAGCATCTGCGGAACTGGCGTTTGAAGTGGGTCAAAGCGTCGTTTATCCCGCACACGGGGTGGGCAAGATCACGAGCGTCGAGAAGCAGACTGTGGCCGGCATGGATCTGGAGGTCTACGTGGTCTCCTTTGACCAGGACAAGATGATCCTTCGCGTTCCAACCAACCGCGCCGAAGCTTCCGGCATGCGCGCCCTGGCCGGCTCCAAGCTGGTTGATGACGCTCTGAAGACGCTGGGCGGCCGCGCCCGCATCAAGCGCACCATGTGGTCGCGCCGCGCACAGGAATATGAAGCGAAGATCAATTCCGGTGACCTGATCTCCATCGCCGAAGTCGTGCGCGACCTGCATCGCGGCGAAGACCAGCCGGAACAATCCTATTCCGAGCGTCAGCTTTATGAAAACGCGCTGGACCGTATGGCCCGCGAACTCGCCGCTGTCGAAAACATCGACAAGGACGACGCCATGGAAAAACTTGCTCAATCCCTCGCAAAGAAGAAAGTCGCCGCGTAAGGCCTCTTTCCCTTTCGATCATGCAAGGCCCCCGTACGGTGAACACCGTGCGGGGGTTTTTCGTGTTCAGGGCGGAAAAACCCGTCATTCGTGAAGATTGATCGCAATTCCATTAAAAAAGCCGCGTTTTCGGCAGATCGCTGTTAACCATACGGCAAAGGAGAGCGGGCACTCTTTGCCTGTCGCCGGAACGATCCGGTGGCGGATGGATGCTCAGGCTGACATGCCCGGAAAGGGTGGCGGCACGGGCAGGGTGACAGGAGAAACAAGATGCCCTTTTCAGAGATGGAAATACAGCCAGGTGGCCTGCTGGGCGCCGAGGCAAATGCGGACGAATTTTATCAGGCAGGTCTCGCCTGTGCAGCCGGTGTCGGATCTGACATCGACCTGATCTCTGCGCACAAATGGTTCAACCTCGCGGCCTCCAAGGGCCATGACGAGGCCAAGCTGCAGCGCCAGGAAATGGCTGACATGCTGAGTACGGATGAAGTCAAGGTGGCGCTGTCGGCGGCGCGCGACTGGCTGAACCTGGCCAACTAAGCAAGAATGATCATGGCGGACAGCGCAGGGGACGCTGCGCCATCCGCCATATGATCAGCTGACGCGGCGTTCCTGGTCTTTCCAGTAAACCTCGCGCAGATCCTTGCGCAGGATCTTTCCAGACGGGTTGCGCGGCAGGGTTTCGATAAACTCGACCGTCTTCGGACATTTATATCCGGCAATCCGCTCGCGCGCATAGGCGATAATGTCTTCCTGAGTTGGGGATTCGCCGGGCTTGACCACGATGATCGCCTTGACGGCCTCGCCCCATTTCTCGTCCGGCACGCCAATCACGGCAACATCGGCAACGCCCGGATGGCCGAAGATCGCGTTCTCGACCTCTGCAGGATAGATGTTCTCACCGCCAGAGACGATCATGTCTTTCACGCGGTCATGGATGTAGAGAAATCCGTCCTCGTCGAAATAGCCCGCATCGCCGGTGCGGAAGAAGCCGTATTCGTCAATCGCTTCGGCAGTGGCATCCGGACGATTCCAGTAGCCCTTCATGACAAACGCCGACTTGATGGCGATCTCGCCAACTTCCCCGGTCGGGACGGAATTGCCTTCAGCATCGAGGCAACGGACGATGGTTGCCGGGTAGGGGACGCCGCAGGAGCGCAGCTTGCCCCAGGACGGATCATGCGCTTCCGGTGGAAGATATGTTCCGCACCCGCCCGTTTCCGTCAGGCCGTAGAGCTGTGTGAACTTCGCGCCCATGATATCTTTCGCATCCAGCAGCAGGCTTTCCGCAATGGGGGAGGCGCCATAGAAGACCTGTTTCAGCGGGGTCCAGTCAATGTCGCGCACATTCGGCATCTGCGTCAGCATCAGGATCACCGCAGGCACCCAGAAGGCATGTGCGATCTTGTGTTCCGGGATGAGTTTCAGGATGAGCGTGGGATCTATCTCTCGCAGGACAACTGCGTTTGCGCCCTGCGCCGCGGTCAGGATGCCGATATTCACGCCCGCCACATGGAACAGGGGCATGGCATTCATCACTGCGTCGCCCACATCATAGCTGGCCCAGTCCAGCTGGCCGGCCTGTTCGAAGATCGCGCGGTAATTGCCATTGGTCAGCTGCACGCCCTTTGGCATGCCGGTCGTGCCGGAGGTGTAAAGCTGGATCACATCATCCGTATCATGTGTTTCGATGCCGGGGGCCTCCGTCGACTGGCCGTCGCGCCAGACAGTGTAGGATGGCCAGTCATCGCGCTCACCATCAATCGCAATCACGTGCTCCAGATCAGGCAGGTCTGCGCGGATCTGGTCGATCATGCCGTAGAAATCCTTGCCGACGAACAGGATCTTCACCCGGGCGTCGGACAGGATGAACTGGACTTCTGGCGGGGCGAGGCGCGTGTTCACCGCCGTCATCGCGGCGCGCACCTTGGCTGCGCCGAACATCATCTCGTAATAGACCGACGTGTTCTTTGCGAGATAGCCGACCCGGTCATCAGTCTGGATGCCGAGGGCGATCAGGCCGTTTGCAACCTGAGTAGACCGGGTTTCGAGCTGCGCAAAGCTGGTGGTTTCGCCTTCGAACCAGAACGCGGTCTCGTCCGGGCGGATACCGGCCTGGACACGCGGAATATCCGCCAGATGCGGCATCGCCTTAACGTCGATCATGTACTTCCTCCGGATGATGTGTGTTTTGTCAGGCGCATACTAGGGCAAAAATCAGAAGAGTCAGCCCGTCGCTGCGCGGTGTAATCATTGCGGCCACGGCGGGCGCGATCGCGGCGCATCTTGCGAACCCCCGGCGTTTCCGGCACATCCAGTGCCATGATGGATACGATAGCTGACCAGACCGCAGATCTCGGCGAAACCATGCTGGAAATGGGCCGCCGCGCCCGTGACGCCTCCCGCAGGCTGGGCCGGATGAGCCCGGCTGATCGCACGCGGGGGCTGAAGGCTGTGGCCGGGGCGATCCGGGCGGCTGCCGACCAGATTCTCAGTGCGAACGAAGCCGATATGGCAGCCGCGCGGGACAAAGGGCTGGACGCCGCCATGCTGGACAGGCTCGCGCTGGATGCCGCGCGGCTGGAAGGCATCGCATCATCCGTCGAGGCGGTGGCCGAACTGGGCGACCCCATCGGACGCGAGCTGGCGCGGTGGGAGCGTCCGAACGGGTTGGATATCGCCCGCGTGGCCGTGCCGCTGGGCGTGATCGGCATTATTTACGAGAGCCGCCCGAACGTCACCGCCGATGCGGGCGCACTCTGCCTGCGCTCCGGCAATGCCGCCATCCTGCGCTGCGGATCGGAAAGCACGCATTCCTCCCGTGCGATTGTCGCGGCCATGCGCAGCGCGCTGAAACAGGAAGGCTTGCCGGAGGACGCGGTCCAGTTGGTGATGACCACCGATCGCGCCGCTGTTGGCCATATGCTGGCGGGGCTTGAAGGCAATGTGGATGTGATCGTGCCGCGCGGAGGGCGCAGCCTGGTCGAGCGCGTTCAGAAAGACGCCCGTGTTCCGGTGATCGGACACCTTGAAGGGCTTTGCCATGTAATCGTCGACAAGGCAGCGGACCCGGACAAGGCGGTGTCGATCGTGCTGAATGCCAAGATGCGCCGCACCGGAATTTGCGGCTCGGCCGAAACGCTGCTGGTGGATGCGGCGGTAGCGGGCGACCTGTTGCCGAAGATTGCAGCGGCGCTGACTGAAGCAGGGTGTGAGCTGCGCGGCGATGCGCAGGCGCGCGCCATCGTGCCGGACATGGTTGAGGCCACTGAAGCGGACTGGGCAACAGAGTATCTCGCGCCGATCCTTGCGGTGGCGGTCGTGGATGATTTGACGGCCGCGCTGGATCATATCGGCACCTGGTCGTCCGGCCATACCGAATGCATCATTACCGAGGATGGGGCCGCGGCGGATCGCTTCTTCGCCACGATCGACAGCGCGATCCTGCTGCACAATGCGTCGACCCAGTTTGCGGACGGTGGCGAGTTTGGCATGGGCGCCGAGATCGGCATCGCCACAGGCCGTATTCATGCACGCGGCCCCGTGGGCGCAGACCAGCTAACGACCTACAAATATGTCGTACGCGGCAGCGGACAGGTTCGTCCTTGAGCAGATCACTCTTACCGGGACCGACACGCCGGCTGCGCATCGGGCTGTTCGGAGGGAGCTTCAACCCGGCTCACTCAGGCCATTTTCATGTGGCCTCAACGGCCATGAAGCGTCTTCAACTGGATTGGGTCTGGTGGATTGTGGCGCGCGGCAATCCGCTCAAGACCGGACACGGAGATTTCGGGGAGCGCTTCTGGTCTGCCATGGCCATCGCGGATCATCCCCGCATGCGTGTGACTGATATCGAATCCCGCCTTGGCCTGACCTACACTTACCGCACGCTCTCTGCGATCACCCATATTGCGCCGGATGCGGACTTTGTCTGGCTGATGGGCGCGGACAATATGGTCAACTTCCATATGTGGAGCGAGTGGCAGGAAATTGCGCGAATGATGCCGATTGCGATTGTGGCGCGCCCCGGCGTGGGGCCGGGCGCGCGTAACTCGCCCTTCGCGCGCCGGTTCGCGAACAGTCGGATTCCCGAAGCGGAGGCCACGACCCTGCCGGGTCTTGCGCCGCCAGCCTGGGTGTACCTCACCGCGCCGCTGGACCCGATCTCCTCCACCGCCATTCGTCAGATGAAGGCCAGCCAATGAGCCTCAGCCCCGAAGAACTTGCCCGCCACAAACGGCATATCATGCTGCGGGAAATCGGCGGTCCCGGCGTGCAGAAGCTGCGCGCGGCGCGCGTATCCATTGTCGGGGCAGGAGCGCTTGGTGGGCCGTGCGCCATGTATCTGGCTGCAGCGGGGATCGGCCAGCTGGAGATATGGGATGATGACCATGTCGAGCGCTCCAACCTGCAACGACAGGTCCAGTTCGGGGAGAGCAGCCTTGGCAAGTCCAAGGTGGATGTTCTCTCCGCGCGCCTGACGGCAGACCATCCGTCTACCCATGTTCGTGGTCGCCGCAAGCGCTGGGAAGAGACGGATGACTTGGCCGGTGAGATACTGGTCGATGCGACAGATAACTTCCCTGCGCGCCATGCGCTGAACCGGGTCGCGCATGCCACCGGGCGCTCATTGGTGCATGGCGCTGCGGCGGGATGGAGCGGGCAGGCCAGCGTGTTCGCGTCTGGCCATGTAGCGGACGCGCCGTGCTATCAGTGCTGGGTGCCGGAAACGCCGCCCGATGCCGAGGCGTGTGATGAAGTGGGCGTGGTGGGCCCGGTCACAGGAATGATCTCTACCCTGATGGCACTGGAAGTGATCAAGCTGATCACCGGTGCGGGCGAGTCCCTGATCGGGAGGATCGCGCTGGTTGACGGGCTTTCCACCCGTCAGAGGGCGGTCGGTCTGCGGCGCGATCCGGCGTGCCCGGTCTGTGGGACTGATCGCAAAATTTGACTTGTCGTGAGTCGCAGGGCTTTAGTGCGTCACCCTTTGGTGTGCATGTAGGGAGTTCGGGACTGTGATGAAACGACTGTTGGTCGTGCTGGTGACGCTTGCGATCATATTGACAGCAGGATGGTGGATGCTCCGCCGCAATGACATTTCCTACACGACGCTTGAATCGGTCTATGCGAAATCGAACAGTCGCTTCCTGAAATCCGGAGACGATGTGGAAATCCATTTCACGGATGCCGGCCCGCGCGATGCGCCGGTCGTTGTCCTGGTTCATGGCTATTCCGCTTCGTTGCAGACATGGGATGCCTGGGCGCGGAAATTGCGCAAGGATTACCGGGTCATCCGTCTGGACCTTCCGGGGCATGGCCTGTCGCGTTGCCCTGACAATGACTCCATCGGCATCGAACAATTCGTGGCCAGCGTGGACCGTGTCGCGCGCACGCTGGACGTTGAGCGGTTCACCCTTGTTGGCAATTCCATGGGCGGGCATACCGCCTGGGCCTATGCGCTGGAACATCCGGAGAAACTGGATGGACTCGTTCTGGTCGATGCTGCGGGCTGGCTGGATGCGCCGGGGGAAGGGGATTCCGAACCCTTCATCTTCAAGCTGCTGCGCAATGGCGTGGCGCGCAAGGTGATGCGGGATCTGGATATGTCGGCGCTGATCCGTTCCGGTCTTGAGGACAGTTTCTACGACCCGGCCTTCGTGACGGACGAGATGGTGGACCGCTATTCGGCCATGTCGCGTGCACCGTGTCACCGTGATGCGCTGCTGAAGCTGATGAGTGGTGCGACGCTGCGGATTCTGGCGTCTGATGAATTGCTCGGAGACATCTCCACGCCCACCCTGATCATGCATGGCGACAGCGACAATCTTATCCCCGTTGCACATGGTCAGAAATTTGCGGACGCCATTCCTGGGTCAGAGCTGATCATCTATCCGCAGACGGGTCATATCCCGCAGGAGGAGAAGGCCGCCGAGTCTGTCGCGGATCTGCGCGCCTTCCTGGCAGGTCTTCATGCTGAAGAGGCGCCTGCAGATGCTGGCGATCTGCTGGAGCTTGCCCCGCAAAACGGTGGCTGACGCGTATTTGCGAAACCGAACAGGAGGGTCATGCGTAAGAGGGGAGAAGGAGATTTCCCATGCGTATTGCCCTGTCGGCCGTCGCGACAATTCTTGTCGCTGCCTGTACCAGCCAACCTGATTACCGCGCCGAAACTGCGCCGCCCCCAACTGTGAATTCGGTCGATCTGGAGCGTTATTCCGGCCTCTGGTACGAGATCGCGCGCTATCCCAACTCGTTCGAAAAGGACTGTACGGGCGTGACCGCCGAGTATGGCCTGAATGCGGACGGCACGGTGAGCGTGACGAATACCTGCTACAAGGGATCGCTGAATGGCGAGAAGGATGTCGCCGAGGGCACAGCCCGCGTCGTCGAAGGCAGCAACAACACAAAGCTGAAAGTGAAGTTCGCGCCTGACTGGGTGCCGTTTGCCTCGGGTGATTATTGGGTGCTGGCGCTGGAGCCGGATTATTCCGCCGTGCTGGTTGGCAGCCCGGATGGCAAATATCTCTGGATCCTGTCGCGTACTGCACAGCTCGACCCGGCGGTGCTTGATGGGCTGAAGCAGCGCGCCGAGGCGCTTGGCTATGCAACCGAGCCGCTGGAGATGACGGTTCAGGCGGAACAGGGGTGACGCTTGGGGCGGGCTTTGCTACGCGGAAATCATGAGCCTGCCAGACCTTGATACCCAGAATTTCGATGCCGACCGCCAGCACTGGATCAGTGTGCGCGTTTACTACGAAGACACTGATTTTACCGGCATGGTGTACCACGCCAATTATCTCCGCTTCTTCGAGCGGGGCCGGTCTGACCATCTGCGTGACGCCGGCATCTCGCACCAGTCCCTGCTGGAGCGGGAAGATCCGGCAGCGTTTACGCTGACCCGCGTTGAAGTGGATTATCGCAAGGCCGCCAAGGTGGACGATCTGCTGCACATTCGCACGCGCTACATCGGCACGGACGGGCCGCGCATCCGCTTTTCCCAGACCTGTTTCCGGGGCGAGGAAATCATTGCCGAAGGTGAGATCACGGCTGTGATGATTCACGCCGATGGGCGCCCGCGCCGCCCGATCCGCGAACTGGTCACGCATCTCGAAGCGTATCGTTGGGAACCGAAAGAGCGTTAACGCGCTGCCATAAAATCTTAACCGTTCCGGCCTAGCCCCCAAGAGAGCTGCGGAAACTGGCCATTCTGCCGTGTTTCTGCCGGATTTGGTGTGGATGAAGGGGTGTGCCGGTCCCTGAAGGGATGCGGCTGATCACCCATGATACGTAGACAGGAGCATTAGCCCCCATGGAATCAGAAGCGATAGGCACCGCCGCAAGTCATGCCGACTTCTCGCTGTTCAGCCTCATCATGGCGGCTGACCCGGTTGTAAAACTGGTCCTCCTGTTCCTGCTGCTGGCCTCGATCTGGTCGTGGATGGTGATCGGCGAGAAGCTGTTCTCCCTCGGCGGCCTGCGCAAGAAATCGCGCCAGTTCGAAGAAGCCTTCTGGAGCGGACGTACCGAAGATTTCGACATGCGCCCCGGCCAGGCCTCCAATGATGCGGCCAGCCGCGTGTTCGCCGCCGCCGCGCGCGAATGGTCCGATGCGCGCCGCCAGTCCCATAATCCTGCCGAAGCCGCCGCCATTGTCAGCCGGGCGGAGCGTTCCATGCGCGCCGCTGTCGATCGTGAACTTGGCCGGGCAGGCAGCGGCCTTGGCGTGCTCGCCACGATCGGTTCTGCCTCTCCGTTCATCGGCCTGTTCGGAACGGTCTGGGGCATCATGAACGCCTTCCTCAACATTGCCGAACAGCAGGATACCAGCCTTGGCACCGTGGCCGGCCCGATTGCGGAAGCCCTGTTCGCCACCGGCCTCGGCCTCGTGGCCGCTATTCCGGCCGTTATTTTCTACAACAAATTCACCGGCGACCTGACCAAGCTGGGCGACCAGCTCGACACATTCTCCCAGGACGTGCTCGTGCGCCTGTCGCGCCGTGCCTCCGAATCCGCGAGGGACTAGGCGATGGGATTGATCCTCGGTTCAGGCGGGAAGGGCGGACGGCGCGGTCGGCGCGCGCTGAATGCCGAAATCAACGTGACGCCTTTTGTGGACGTCATGCTGGTTCTGCTCATCGTGTTCATGATCACGGCGCCCCTGCTGGTGCGTGGTGAGGAGGTAAATCTGCCCAAGACGAGTTCGGGGCCGATCAAGACCGAACCGAATGACGATCCGCTGGCGATTTCGATCCGGGAGAATGGGGATGTCTTTATCCAGACGACCCTGGTTGAGGACGTGTCCACGCTGGGCCCGCAATTGCAGGCCATTATCGGCGAAGGCTATGAGCAGCCAATTTACCTGCGCGGTGACGAGAACACGCCCTATGGCCGGATCATGGAAGTGACCGCCGAAATCCGGGCAGCCGGTTATACGCGCGTATCCTTTGTGACTGAACAGAAGAAGTAGGAGCGCATCGCCCCACATGCTTCGCGGCTTTACCATCTCGACCGTTCTTCACGCCACCGTGCTCGCCGCGGCGGTGATGACGTGGCCGATGAAGAAAAGTGAATGTGACCGCGAGATCGAACGGCTTGAGCGCGAAGAACCCGGCCTGTCGCCCGTCGATATCCTGATGCGCCTGCCGCAATGCGCGAGCACGATCGATGTGCCGATCGATGTTGTCGACATTGGCCTCGTGACAGATGTGGCGCCGATCCAGAAGGCTGAAGAGCCCCCTGAGGAAGAGGTCGAGGAGTCCGAGCCGGAAGAGCAACCTGACCCGGTCGATGAAGATGCCGAGATTGTCGAAGACCCGCCTGAAGAACAGGAAGAGGTGAACGAGACCCGCGAGACGGAAACGGCCGAGGAAGAGCCTGTCGTGGAAGACACGAAGGCCGAGCCTGAGGAACAGCCCAAGGAGCCAGAGCCGAAGAAGGAAGAGCCTCCGAAGGAAAAGCCGAAGCTGATCGAGAAGCAGAAGCCGAAAGCGGAGTCTGACGATCTCGACTTCCTGAACGACTTTGAAGACATCCTGAAAGACAAGGCGCAGTCCCAGCGCAAGGTCGCGCAGGAACAGGCCCCGCCGCCGATCAACAAGCCCGTGCTGAAAGACGTTCAGCAACCCCGCAAGGGGGCAGGGGAGCGCCGCGGCAATACCGCCTCGCTTCAGGCCGCCATGCGCCGCCAGATCGGCTATTGCTGGAATGGCGTGGATGATCTGCCTAAGGAAGACCAGTTCAACGTCGTGGTCCGTGTGAGACTTAACCTGGATGGTTCTCTGGATGGCAATGTGAACCTGGTAAATCCGCGGTCCATGCCGATCGGGCGCCGGGGTGTTGTGGTCCAGCGGGCCCTGACAGCCGTGCGCCAATGTGCAAACTATCAACTGCCTGAAGACGATTATGACGAGTGGAAAGACATCGAGGTCACGATCGGACCGATCAACTGACCTGAACCGAGATTCTGAGGAGACTTTGAAATGACCCGCATCCTGACAGCGCTAATGCTGGTCCTCCTGACGCCATTTGGCCTCGCCATGCCTGCCGCTGCGCAGCTGCAGGTCCGCGTCGATGAGGGCAATTTCCAGCCCACACCCCTGGCCATCCCGGACTTTGAAGTTCGCGGCACGAATGCTGAAATGGCAGAGGACATCGCCGATGTTGTCCGCGCCGATCTGGAATCGACCGGCCTGTTCGACATTCAGAACCCGGCCTCCTTCATCCAGAAGGATCTCTCGATTGACGTCCAGCCACGCTTCCCGGACTGGCGCATCATCCAGACCGAAGGTCTTGTGGTCGGCGCGTATGAGGAATTGCCGGACGGCAAGATCGCGGTTTCATTCCGCCTGTGGGATGTGTATGGCGGTGAAGTCATGCGCATCAATGGCCAGCCGGGCCGCCGCCTGACGACCACGCCGGACAATTGGCGCCGCATTGCGCACAAGATTGCTGACTCGATCTATACGCGCCTGACCGGCGAAGACCCGTATTTCGACACGCGCATTGTTTACATCGCCGAGACCGGCCCGAAGACCGAGCGTGTGAAGCGCCTGGCGATCATGGACGCCGATGGTGCGAACCAGCAATATCTGACCGGTGGCACGAACACCGTGCTGACGCCGCGCTTCAGCCCGTCGGCTCAGGAAATCACCTACATGTCTTATGAAGGCGGACGCCCGCGCGTCTATCTCTTCAATATCGAGACCGGCCGTCAGGAATTGCTCGGCAACTTCCCCGGCATGACCTTTGCGCCGCGCTTTTCCCGGGATGGCGAAAGCGTTCTGCTGACCCAGGCGCAGGGCGGTAATTCCGACATCTATCTGATGAACCTTCAGACGCGCCAATCGCGCCGCCTGACGGACCATCCGGCGATCGATACTTCGCCGTCAATGTCACCGGATGGCCGGGGCATTGTCTTCACGTCTGACCGTGGTGGCAGCCCGCAGCTCTACATCATGAATACAGATGGCAGCCCGCGCACCTGCCCGTCGGGCGGACGTGACGTGGCATGCCGGATCACCTTCAACAAGGGCCAGTATTCCACGCCGGTCTGGAGCCCGCGGGGCGACCTGGTGGCCTTCACGAAACAGCTCGGCGGCCGCTTTTATATCGGTGTGATCGGCACCGACGGAAAAGGCGAGCGCCTGCTGACCGAATCCTATCTGGACGAGGGTCCGGACTGGTCTCCGAACGGCCGCGTGATCGTGTACTTCCGCGAGAGCCGCCCGGGCGCAGGACCGCAGCTCTGGTCGGTCGATCTGTCCGGCCGGAACGAGCGCCGCATGTCGACGCAAACGGACGCGTCCGACCCGGCCTGGTCACCTTTGTTGCAATAATTTCATGGACTTCGCCCCCGGTTTCTATCCGGGGGCGTTGCATTTTGGAGATAAACCGTCAAAATATCGCGAAATCGGGGTTGCGGTTCTGCTTCCGCCCGATTGTCGCCCGAATTCTGTCAGAATATGGAGACAGATACCCGCTACATCCGGCACAACGTTGACAAACGCCAGCCGTACGGCGTCAATTAGCACTCAGGACATCCAGGGGAGTCTGAATAGCAATGAATACCACCTTTAAACTTGCAGCTGCTGCAGCAGTTGTTCTTTCCATCAGCGCATGTGCATCCCAGCCGGAGCCTGTCGAACAGGTTGAAGAATCGGCACCGGTTGAAGTCGCTGAGCCGGCTCCAGCTCCGGCACCAGTTGTTGAAGAGCCTGCCGCACCGGCTGGCCCGCTCGCAGGGTCTCTTGAAGACTTCCGCGTCAATGTTGGCGAGCGCGTCTACTTCGACCTCAACGGCTACCGCCTCGACGTCGACGATCAGGAAGTCCTGAAGCGTCAGGCTGCCTGGCTGTCTTCCTACCCAGGCGTTCGCATCATCGTAGCAGGTAACTGCGACGAGCGCGGCACCCGTGAGTACAACCTTGCCCTCGGCGAGCGTCGTGCATCCATCGTGAAGGACTATCTGGTCAGCCTCGGCGTCGACCCGTCCCGCATCGACACGATCTCCTACGGTAAAGAGCGCCCGATCGCTGCTGGTTCTGACGAGCAAGCATGGGCTCTGAACCGGAACGGCTTCACGCAAATCGTTTCCGGCGCGACCACAAGCTAAGCTTTCTGTCGCGAATAGCTTCACAAGATGCAGCCGGGTGCCTTAATTTGGCCCCGGCTGTTTTCGTATGAATTCAAGAAATCCTCCGGAGGCTCATCCATGTTCAAAGCGCCCGCTCTTGTCCTCGCCAGCCTGTGCCTCGTGGCCAGCCCTGCCATTGCCCAGCGCAGTGCACCAATTACTCAGGGCGTGACGAGTTCAGACCTTTCCCAGCAAGTCGCGCAGGCCCGTCAGCAGAGCGCCCAGGTGCAGGTTGAAGTGAACGGCCTTACCGGCGATGTGATGCAGCTGACCGGCCGTGTTGAAACCCTCGAATTCCAGTTGCAGCAATCACGCGAGCAGACTGAAAACCTGCAACGCGACAATGAAGCGCTGATCGACGAGATTGATGATTTGCGCACGCAGCTGGACGCGCAATCTGCGGACATGGCCGCTTTGAAATCCTTCATGGCGTCTGCCGGGCTGATGCCGGAAACCGAGTCGGCACCGGGCGGCATGACCGGGGCATTCCCAGACAGTCAATCGTCCGCGCTGGGCGATCCGGCAAGCGCAGGCCCCCGCCGTCTCAGCGGGCTGAGCGAGATGTCCGAGCCTGAGCCAGAGACCCAATCCGGCCCGACGCGCCTGACGCCTGCAAGCTCCGTTGCCGACAGTGAAGGCCTGCCCGAAGGGTCATTGGGCACCATTCCAGCCAGCGCCTTGCCGGGCGAGGCAGGGCCGCTGTTCGCGCTCGCCAAGTCCCGCCTGATCCAGTTCGACTATGCGGGTGCGGAACAAGCCTTCCGGTCGTTCCTCGAGCGTTTCGGGGATGATCCGCAGGCGGGCGAAGCGCATTACTGGCTGGGAGAGTCGCTCTACCAGCAGAAAGCCTATGCCGACAGCGGCGCGGCCTATACGACCATGATCCGCTCCTATCCGGATGATCCGCGTGCGCCCGATGCGCTTGTAAAGCTCGCGCGTGCGATGCGCCTGATCGGTGACAAGGAAAAAGCCTGCCTGGCGCTCGGTACGTTGCCAAGCCGGTATCCCAACGCGTCCGGCGTGACGCGTGACCTGGCCGCTGTGGAGCGTACCAAATCCGGTTGCGACAGCTGACCCGGACATCCGCTGTCTGATGGACCCGTTTGACCGGCTCTGCGGCAAGGCCACAGGGCCGGTTGGCGTTGCGGTCTCAGGTGGCAGCGATTCCCTTGCGCTGCTCGTGCTCGCGCATGAGTGGGCGCAGCAATCCGGCCGGTCGCTTGTTGCTTTCACGGTCGATCATCAATTGCGCCCAGAAGCTGCTGACGAGGCACGCGCTGTCGCGCAAATTTGTGCTGGTCTCGATATTCAGCACCAGACTCTGGTTTGGCATGACCCGAAAGGAAAGCAGGCGCTGGCCCGGCGCGCGAGGCATGCGCTGATGGCAGACGCATTGCGGGCCCTAGGCGGTACGCACCTCTGGCTCGGCCATACGGCGGATGATCAGGCCGAAACCTTCCTGATGCGCGCCCGGCAGGGGTCCACTTGGTATGGGCTTGCCGGCATGCAGCCGATCGCGCCGTCGCCGGTCTGGCCGGAAGGGCAGGGCATCATGATTGGCCGGCCAGTCCTGGATCGCTCGCGGGCGGATCTGCGCTGTGAACTGGACCGACGCGGGATCGACTGGATTGAAGACCCGTCCAATCGCAACCCCGCTTACGAGCGCGTACGCGTTCGGGCGTTGCTGCAGGGGCAGACCGGTCTGAAAGGCCGCATTCTCGCGTGCCAGGCCCGCCTTCAGCAGCTGCGGCGTCTGGAAGAACGACTGATTGCGCGATGGATGCAGACGCAGGTCTGGACCGACAGTGATGGCGCATACCGGCTTGACCTGTCGGGATTGCCGGACGAACGCCTCATCCGCGCGCTTGGCCTGATGTTGCAGATCGTCGGAGGGCGGGAGACGCCCCCTCGCAAGGATGCGGTGGAGCCGCTGGCCGGGCGCCTGACAGGCGATGAGTCCTTCTCCGGAGCGACACTTGGCGGGGTCATGATCTACCGCAAGAGCGGTATCGCAAGTTTGTCTCCGGAGCCCGGCATCGCAGACAGCGCAGCCGATCCGGCACTATCTGAACGGCGATTTGACCTGATCCGCAGCCTGTATGCCGGCGATACGTGACAAAACAGCCATTTTAAGAGCTTTTGAGTCGTTTTCGTGCCATAAGCTTCCTATCTTACGGGACGAACACCGGAATTTGGAGCGAGACGCGATATGAACGTCAGGAATTTGGCTATCTGGGGCGCCATTGCCCTCCTGGTCATCGGCATGGCGGTTGCCATGGGTGGTAACCCACAGGCGGCACGGGCCGAGAAGGCCAAACTGTCGGTGATCTATGAACTGGTCGAAGACGGCAAAATCGCGGACGCGACGCTTGGCGATCAGCGTATCATCGTGACAACCACAGATGGCCGGACCATGGTCAGTGAGTTGCGCTCACTGGACATGACGACCCAGCAATTCCTCGAAGAGAACCAGGTGCCATTCACCGTGGATGCTGACAGCGGCAAGAACACGTTTGCGTCCCTGATCTTTTCCATCCTGCCAATCCTTCTGATTGTCGGCTTTGTCTTCTTCATGATGCGTCAGATGCAGTCTGGCGGCGGTCGCGGAGCGATGAGCTTCGGCAAGAGCCGCGCCCGCCTGCTGACCGAAAAGCATGGCCGCGTGACGTTTGACGACGTTGCAGGCGTGGACGAGGCCAAGGAAGAACTGCAGGAGATCGTCGAATTCCTCCAGGATCCGTCGAAATTCCAGCGCCTTGGTGGCAAGATTCCGAAAGGCGCGCTTCTCGTGGGCCCTCCGGGAACGGGTAAGACGCTGCTGGCGCGCGCTGTTGCCGGCGAAGCTGGAGTTCCGTTCTTCACGATTTCCGGTTCGGATTTTGTCGAAATGTTCGTGGGCGTTGGTGCGAGCCGTGTCCGTGACATGTTCGAACAGGCCAAACGCTCTGCCCCGTGCATCATCTTCATCGACGAGATCGACGCGGTCGGTCGCTCACGCGGCGCAGGCCTTGGTGGCGGCAATGACGAGCGCGAACAGACGCTCAACCAGTTGTTGGTCGAGATGGACGGCTTTGAAGCCAATGAAGGCATAATCCTGATCGCCGCAACGAACCGCCCGGACGTTCTGGACCCTGCATTGCTGCGCCCCGGTCGCTTTGACCGTCAGGTGACAGTTGGCAACCCGGACATCATGGGCCGCGAGAAAATCCTGCGCGTTCACATGCGCAACGTGCCGCTGGCGAAAGATGTCGATGCGAAGACGATTTCGCGCGGTACGCCTGGCTTCTCCGGTGCTGACCTTGCAAACCTCGTCAACGAGGCCGCTTTGCTTGCGGCGCGCCGTGGCAAGCGCGTGGTTGCCATGCAGGAATTCGAAGACGCCAAGGACAAGGTGCTGATGGGGCCGGAACGCCGCTCCATGGTCATGTCCGAAAAGGAAAAAGAGCTTACCGCCTGGCACGAGGCCGGCCACGCCATCGTGGCGCTGAAAGTGCCTGCGGCTGATCCGGTCCACAAGGCGACGATCATCCCGCGCGGTCGCGCACTCGGCATGGTGATGCAGCTGCCGGAAGACGACAAGCTGTCCATGTCCAAGATCGAGATGACCTCTCGCCTGGCCATCATGATGGGCGGCCGCGTTGCGGAAGAGCTGAAATTTGGCGACGACAATGTCACTGCTGGCGCCGCATCGGATATCCAGCAGGCCACGCGTCTTGCCCGCGCCATGGTAACGCGCTGGGGCTTTGCAGATGCCGTTGGCCCGGTCGATTATGGCGATGATCAGGGCGACGTATTTCTTGGCCAACAGCTGATGCAGTCATCGCACGTGTCCGAGGAAACGTCTCGCAAGATCGAGGAAGAAGTTCGTACGCTGATCCAGACGGGTATGGATGATGCGCGTCGCATCATGACCGACTATCGTGGTCAGTGGGAAGCCATTGCCACCGGCCTGCTCGAATACGAGACGCTGACAGGCGAGGAGATTGCCGAACTGTTGAAGGGCAACCCGCCTTCGCGACCAGACCTTGGCGATGATGATTCGTCTCCGGGCTCCGCCGTTCCGGTGATCGGCAAGCGCCGCAAGCCGAAAGGCGATGGCGGCCTTGGAGATCCAGAGCCGAACCCGGTCTGATCGGAACGCCAAAACACATATTTCCTGAAAAGCGCGGCCACCCGGTCGCGCTTTTTGCATTTCGGGAAGTGCTTGCCTTTGGAGATAGGGACACTACCGTTGTCTGGCGAATCCGGAACGGTCCGACCGGTCTGGAGTTGTGTGGTGGAGCCGTCAGGAGATGCATCCTGACTGGTGGGAACTCTAGACGGAGGCTGGCAGGCCTTATGTGTAACGCTCCGCTTCAGGTCTCTCTGGATACTGGCCATGATGTTCTGCTGCGGCCTGTCGGGATCGACGATGAACCGAAATTCCAGCAAATCTTCCGGGCGATGTCTCCGGAGTCCCGATACCTCCGGTTTTTCAGTGGCGCGAACCCCGTGCCGGATGCCGTCGTCCGCTCGCTGGCCGATGCAGACGGAAACAAGCATATCGCCTGGGGCATACTGGACGAAGGCGAAGATGGCGCGCCCTTGATGGCGGCGGCGCATGCCATCCGTAGCCAGGAGGGGAGTGACCGCGCAGAACTGGCGCTTGGCGTGCTGGACCAATACCAGGCGCATGGCCTCTCCCGGCTTCTGATCGCATCGGTGGCGCTATCCTGCCGGGCGCGCGGCATCATCACGCTTGAGGCTGAGACGCTGCCGGAAAACCGGAAGGCAAACAGCCTGTTCAAGGCGCTGGGCGGAAAAGTCATCCGTCCCATGCCGCCAACGACGCTCTGGGAGTTTGATGTCGCCCAATTGATCGAAACCCTCCAGACGATGGAACGTCCGGAGGGTTTGCGAAAAGTCTTTGCGGTGAATGCAGGCGGGACCGCTTAGGAAACCCGCTCCACCATCATATGCTTGATCTTGGCGATGGCCTTGGCCGGATTCAGGCCTTTCGGGCAGACCTGCGCACAGTTCATGATCGTGTGGCAGCGATACAGCTTGAACGGATCTTCCAGATCATCCAGGCGCTCGCCAGTGGCTTCATCGCGGCTATCGATCAGCCAGCGATAGGCCTGAAGCAGCGCGGCAGGGCCAAGATACTTGTCGCCATTCCACCAATAGGATGGGCAGGACGTGGTGCAGGACGCGCAGAGGATACACTCGTAAAGGCCGTTCAGCTCTTCCCGGTCTTCTTCTGACTGTTTCCATTCCTTCTCCGGCTCTGGCGTGACCGTTTTCAGGTAAGGCTGCACATAGGCGTGCTGCGCGTAGAAATTGGTCAGGTCCGGGATCAGGTCTTTCACCACCGGCTGGTGGGGCAGGGGCGCAATCGAAATCACGCCGCCCGGCAATTCGTCGAAGCCCTTGGTGCAGGCAATCGTGTTCTGACCGGCAATATTCATTGCGCAGGAGCCACACACGCCTTCACGGCAGGAACGGCGGAAAGCCAGCGTCGGGTCGATGGTGTTCTTGATGTAGAACAGCACGTCCAGGATCATCGTGCCGGCCTTGTCCATGTCTACCCAGTAGACATCCCAGCGCGGATTGCCGCCTTCTTCGGGGCTGTAGCGATAGATCTTGAACTGGCGAAGATTGGTCGCGCCTTGCGGCTTGGGCCAGGTCTTGCCTTTTTTCGGGGCGGAGCCTTTGGGGAGGGTAAGCTGTACCATGTCTTGCGTGCCTTGCTGTCCTTAGTACACCCGGGCCTTAGGCTCGATGTAGCTGATTTCGTTCGAGAGCGTGTAATTGTGCACTTCGCGATAGTCGATCGTGACCTTGCCGGCCTCGTCGCACCAGGCGAGCGTGTGCTTCATCCACTTCTCGTCATCGCGCTCGGAATAGTCCTCGCGGGCGTGCGCGCCGCGGCTTTCTTCCCGGTTGGCGGCCGAATTCACGGTGACGGCAGCCTGAGCGATGAGATTGTCGAATTCGAGAGCTTCCAGAAGATCGGTGTTCCAGACCATGCCGCGGTCTTTCACATCAATGCCCGGAGCCTTCTTGTAGACTTCCTCAATGGCGTCGACACCGTCCTTAAGAACGTCGCCGGTGCGGAACACCGCGCAATTGTTCTGCATGCCCTTCTGCATTTCGAGGCGCAGCTTGGCGACCGGCTGGTCACCGGTTGCGTTGCGCAGGCGGTCCAGGCGTTCGAGATGCTTGTCGGTCGCGCCTTTTGGCAGTTCCGGCTGGGTCGCGCCAGCTTCGGTGGTTGCGCCGCAGCGCTGGCCAGCCGCGCGGCCGAACACGACCAGGTCGATCAGGGAGTTGGAGCCGAGGCGGTTTGCACCATGCACAGACACACAGGCCGCTTCGCCGACGGCCATCAGGCCGGGCACCACGGAGTCCGGGTCACCATTTTTCTTGGTCAGCACTTCGCCATGATAATTGGTCGGAATGCCGCCCATATTGTAGTGAACCGTCGGCAGAACGGGGATCGGCTCTTTCGTGACGTCGACGCCTGCGAAGATTTTCGCTGTCTCAGAGATACCCGGCAGGCGGGCTGCGAGCACTTCTGCGCCGAGGTGTTCGAGGTGCAGGTGAATGTGGTCTTTCTCTGCGCCAACGCCGCGGCCTTCACGAATTTCCATCGTCATGGCGCGTGAGACAACATCGCGGGAAGCGAGGTCTTTTGCGGATGGCGCATAACGCTCCATGAAGCGCTCGCCCTCGGAATTGGTCAGATAACCACCTTCACCGCGGGACCCCTCGGTGATCAGGCAGCCAGAGCCATAGATGCCGGTTGGGTGGAACTGAACGAATTCCATGTCCTGCAGCGGCAGGCCGGCGCGCAGCACCATGGCGTTGCCGTCGCCCGTACAGGTGTGGGCAGAGGTACAGGAGAAGAAGGCACGTCCGTATCCACCGGTTGCCAGAACAACCTTTTGTGCGCGGAAGCGGTGCAGTGTGCCGTCATCCAGTTTCCAGGCGGTCACACCGCGACAGGCGCCTTCCTCATCCATGATCAGGTCGAGCGCGAAATACTCGATGAAGAATTCGGTCTCTTCCTTGACGCACTGGCCGTACAGCGTGTGCAGCATGGCGTGGCCGGTCCGGTCAGCCGCGGCGCAGGTACGTTGTACCGGGCCCTTGCCGAATTCACGGGTCATGCCACCGAATGCGCGCTGGTAGATCTTGCCTTCGTCCGTCCGGGAGAAGGGCATACCCCAGTGCTCAAGCTCGTAAACAGCAGCAGGCGCTTCACGGCAGAGATATTCAATTGCGTCCTGGTCGCCCAGCCAGTCAGACCCCTTCACGGTGTCGTACATGTGCCAGCGCCAGTCATCCTCACCCATGTTGCCGAGCGAGGCAGCGATGCCGCCCTGCGCCGCAACCGTGTGGGAGCGCGTTGGGAAAACTTTGGAGATACAGGCGGTTTTCAGGCCGGCCTGTGCGGCGCCCAGGGCTGCACGGAGGCCGGAACCGCCAGCGCCCACAACCACGACATCATATGTATGGTCGATCCAGGTGTAATTGCTCATCTTGTTGCTTCTCCCGCAGGCTCTAGGCGCCTGCGCCAATCCAGAGTTTGAGAACCGAAAGGGCCACAGTCACGAACAGCGCGATGCACGCGAAGCTGTTCAGGATCAGCAGGGCCGACTTGGTACCCGTTTTTGCGATATAGTCCTCGACGACCACCTGCATACCGATACGCATGTGATAGAACGCCGCGCCGGCGGTCAGTATCAGCAGGATGGCGTTCCAGGGCTTCGCGGCCCAGGCTTGCGCTTCGACAAGACCGCCGCCCATCGCATTGATGATGGAGAAAATGAACCACGGAACGAGGAAGATCAGCGCAATCGCAGAGACGCGCTGGCGGATATGGGTTTCGGTGCCCGTCTTGGCAGAGCCGAGACCGCGAGCCGCTTTGGCGGGCGTGATGAAATTGTTCGATGCCATGTCAGTCGCCCCCTTAAAGCCAGTTGGTTGCGGCAAAAATGGCCGCAGCGCCGAGGATGGCGAACAGGAAGTTGAACACTGAGACCATGCTTGCCGTCTTCGGGGCGAAGCCGATCTGGGGCCCGTCCCACAGCATGTGACGAATGCCGTTGGCGAAATGATACAAAACGGCGACTGCCCAGAGGAACAGGATGACCTGACCGTACCAGGCTGAAATGATCGTTTCGATCACGTCGTACCAGCCTGCGCTTGTCGCGAGGGCGACAATCCATGCTGTGATGAGAAAACTGCCGAAATACAAAGCGCAACCAGTGACGCGATGTGCGATGGACGCTGCCATGGTGATGTGCCAACGCCAAATCTGGACGTGTGGCGACAGGGGACGGGTATCTGCCCGTGTAGTGCTTGTCATGAGGGGATGACCTTGCTTGCCTGCAATGAATGCTTTGGCTTGGGTTCTAGGTTTCTCTATGCTTCTGTCAACGGCGCAGGGCTTGGGAGCGACAATATGAAACCTTTTCTTTTTGCAGTGGCTTTCGGTGTTCTGGCGGGCGGTGCGGTGGCCGATCCCCTCGACCAGTTGGTGCCGTCATATGAAGCCTATGCGGATGCCCACAGCCCGGAAGGCGCTGCGCGCAAAGCAGGAACCGCGCCGGACCGCTGGTCTGATGTGAGGCCTGAAGCAATCGCCGCGCAGGCCGAGGCCGCCAGGGCGTTGCTTGAAGACGTGCAAAAAGCTGAAACTGAACGGGCGATCGATCAGACCATCCTGATCCGGCTGCTCAACTCTGACATCATGTGGGCAGAGACCGATTCGGCGCGTATCCCGTTCGTCGGGGACTGGGGATTTCAGGCAGAGCCGGTCTTCGCAGCCATGCGTACCAATCTGGACAGTGAAGCGGCCGCCGATGCCTGGATCGCGCGCCTGAATGATGTGCCACGCTATTTCAACGACAACATCGAGAATATGCGCCGCGGGATCGAAACAGGCTGGACGGCGCACGAGGACCCACTGGATACGGTGATCGCGCAGATCCGCGAGCAGATCGTCGATGATCCTGCCGAAAGTGACCTTTACGCACCCTTCCTGTCGCTGCCGGAGGACATGGACCCGGCAATTGCCGAACGTGTGCGCAGGGATGGCCTGACGGCGACGCAGCGCGCCATGGATGCCTATCTTAATGCGTGGCGGTTCCTGGAGATCGAGTACAAGCCATATCTGAGACAAGGCGCCGGAATTGCGGGTCTGGACAACGGCCAGACGGTCTATGCGGCCATGGTTGAGCATCACACAGCCGGCGCGGGATACACTCCGGTTGAGATCCACCAACTCGGCCTCAGCGAGGTCGCGCGGATCCGGGCGGAGATGGAAGCCATCATCGACGAGATTGGCTTCGACGGCAGTTTCGATGAATTCCTGACCCATTTGCGCACAGACCCGAAATTCTATGCGCAATCGGCCGATGAATTGATGGCCGCAGCAGAGGAAATTTCGTCCCGCCTGCGGGCGAGCCTCCCCGATTATTTCGGAAATCTGCCAGAGTTGGAGTTTGAGGTTCAGCCCGTGCCGGATGCGATTGCGCCGGGCTATACGACCGGGCGCTATGTTTCCGGTGACCCGAAGGAGGGACGGCTGGGTATTTACCTTGTGAATACCTACGCCCTCGACCAGAGACCGCTTTACGAACTGCCCGCCCTGTCGGCTCACGAGGCTGTGCCAGGGCATCACCTTCAGATCGCGCTCGCGCAGGAAATGAGTGATCAGCCGAAATTCCGTCAGGACTATTACGCCACCGCCTTCGGGGAAGGGTGGGGGCTTTATGCCGAACGCATCGCAGGTGAAGCGGGCATCTACCGGACGCCCTATGAGCGGTTCGGCGCGCTGTCCTACGAAATGTGGCGGGCTTGCCGGCTCGTCGCGGATACCGGTCTGCATTGGTATGGCTGGACCCGTAGCGAAGCCGAGGCCTGTTTCCTCAATAATTCAGCTCTCGCCCCCCTGAACATAGAGACCGAAGTCACCCGCTATATTGGTTGGCCGGGACAGGCCGTGGCCTACAAGGTAGGAGAGCTCAAGATCCGTGAATTGCGCGCACGCGCTGAAGCATCATTGGGCGATGCGTTTGATGTGCGGGAATTTCATGATGCCCTGCTTGCAGAAGGCGCCGTGCCACTCGATGTATTGGACGCGCGCATCGACCAATGGATCGCGGCGCAGACCGACACCGCCACACATTCCGAGACGCTTGCAGACTGATCCCCAATGAAATTGACCATTATCGAGACCGGACTCGTTCCCGAGGCCATTCGGGCGGACTTCGTTGACTATCCCGAGATGTTCCGGGACCTGATCTCGGCCGCCGATCCGGATATGGAGTTCGAGACCGTTTCTGTGATCCAGGGCGAGGCATTGCCCGATCCGGCGACATTGGACGGCATCCTGATCACGGGGTCACCGGCTGGCGTTTATGATGATTATCCGTGGATTGCGCCGCTCGAGGAATTCATTCGAGGGGCGGCGAAGGCCGGCGTTCCGCAAGTGGGCATTTGTTTCGGTCACCAGATCATGGCCGAGGCATTGGGCGGGAAAGTCATCAAGTCCCCGAAAGGATGGGGGATCGGCCTCCACACTTATGAAATGAAGTCCTGCCCGGACTGGATAGGTGATGTTTGCCCGGCCAGCATTTCCGTGCCGGTTAGCCATCAGGACCAGGTGGTCGAGTTGCCGCCAGGCGCGAGTGTGTTGGCGAGGTCGGATTTCACACCGATGGCAGCCATCGATTACGGCACGGCACCGGCCATATCATTTCAGTGCCACCCGGAATTTGATGCGGAATATTCCGCTGCGCTGTACCGGAGTCGAAAAGGGCGGCCCCTGACAGAGGCCGCCGTTCATGGAGCAATCGAGAGCCTCAACGCGCCGCTGGACAACCAGCAGCTGGGCGTATGGATCGCGAACTTCCTGAAATCCCGGCACTAGCCGAAGCGATAGCGCACGCCGACCGTGAACAGATTCTGCTGGTTCTCGATTTCGAGATTGCCGGGGAAGAGGTCATTGTTGACCTCAATGTCCTCGGTCGCGCGATAGGCATATTCGCCATAGACTTCCCAGGTTTCCGAGGCGAGCCAGGTCAGTCCGGCTTTCAGCTGGTATGCGAATTTGGTTTCGCCATCATCGATAACGCCAACGCCTGACGGGTTGTACTTCACGTCTACATCGGAAAAGCCGATACCGGCGCCTGCATAGGGCTGGACCGTGCCGGCAGTGTTGAAATCATAGTACAGGTTCGCAAAGACGGACGTGCTTGAAATATCGCCGCGGCCATCGGCGACGACGTCAGCCACTGTCGCGCCGAGCGGTGTCGGGCTGCCGGCGATGGAGGCGGCATCGAGCGCATCAATGCTGCCACCGCCGAGCGTGACGCCGGTATGGGTGTCCACGTCTGCGCTCGAATAGGCAAGTTCGACCGCGCCGCGGAAACCGTTGCCATAGCGCGCGCCAACTTCCGCGCTGAAGCCGGTGCCATTGTCGAATTCCGTGTTCCAGCCATAGGGCGTGCCAGCGGCAACATCCAGCGTGGATCCATCGCCGAGATTGCCGGTGGTGAATGCGCCTGTTGTGCCGGAATTGTCGCTATCGGACTGGTTCAGATAGCTGACCGAGCCTGCTGCATACCAGTCCTGGGCCATCGCAGGAGCGGCAAGCAACGCCGCGACGGATATCGATACCGAGATGTGTGAGAGTTTCATGGGGGGTTCCTCAATGACAGGGTTGGTGTCATCAGGAGGTACGAACCGAGTGCTCGATCGGATGATTAACAAAGGGTCATGTTTTGACGCCTATGGCGCGGCTCATGCATATCCTAATCGAAATGACACACTCGACGTGTAGGGACGCACAAAGCCTGGAGATGCAAGACTCATGATGCCCAAACCACTGGCTGACATTCAGCCGAATACGCTGGAATTTGAAATCCTACCGCTGGTGAAGCCGACCGGCTTTCGCGAATATGATGCGCGCTGGTGGTTCAACGGCATTGGCAAGGAAAAAGCGCCGGAGCTGAACCTGACCGGAGTGCAGGCGCTGGGCCTTGGCATGGCGACCCTGTTCCATGAGCTGGGCGTGGAGCCAAAGGTGGTGACCGGCCACGATTTCCGTTCGATCAGCCAGCCGATCAAGAATGCGCTGATCCTCGGCCTCGTGCAGGGCGGATGCGAAGTGCTGGATGTGGGGCTTGCGCTTTCGCCGATGGTTTACTGGAGCCAGTTCGAACTGGACGTGCCATGTTGTGCAATGGTGACGGCGAGCCATAACGAGAATGGCTGGACGGGTGTGAAGATGGGCGCCAACCGCCCGCTGACCTTTGGGCCTGACGAAATGGGGCGCCTGAAGGAAATCGTCATGGGCGGAGACTTCCAGCCGCGGGCTGGCGGGGCGCATCACCGTGTCGATGGAATTCGCGAGAGATATATTGATGCCGTTGTGGGTGACACCAAGCTGACCCGTCCTCTGAAAGTGATCGCGGCGTGTGGTAATGGAACCGCTGGGGCGTTTGCGCCGGACGCGCTGCGCAAGATGGGCGCCGAAGTGATCGAGATGGATTGTAATCTCGACATGACTTTCCCGAAATACAATCCGAATCCGGAAGACTCCAAGATGCTGCATGCCATGGCGGACATGCTGCGGGAGACCGGCGCCGACGTGGCGCTCGGGTTTGATGGTGACGGCGACCGGTGTGGTGTGGTCGACAATACGGGCGAAGAGATTTTTGCTGACAAGATCGGCCTGATGCTGGCGCGCGACCTGTCAAAAATCTATCCGAACGCAAAATTCGTGGTCGATGTGAAATCAACCGGTTTGTACAAGACTGACCCTGTGCTGCAGGAAAACGGTGCAACGGTCGATTACTACAAGACCGGCCACTCCTACATCAAACGCCGTACGACAGAGCTCGGCGCGCTGGCGGGTTTTGAAAAGTCCGGGCACTTTTTCTTCCGTGAGCCGATTGGTCTTGGTTATGATGACGGCCTGGTGGCGGCAAAGGCTGTACTGGAAATGCTGGACCGCAATCCGGACAAGACTATGGCTGACCTGAAAGGGGAGCTGGGTGTGGCCTACACGTCTCTGACCATGTCCCCGCATTGCGACGACGAAACCAAATATGGCATCGTTGACAAGATGGTTGAGGAGTACAAGAGCCTCAACGGCACGGAGATCCTTGGGCGGAAGGTTGTGGACGTGAACACCGTCAACGGTGCGCGTGTGACGCTGGAAGACGGGTCGTGGGTGCTGGTGCGTGCCTCTTCAAACAAACCGGAACTGGTCGTTGTGGTGGAATCCATGACCAGCGCTGACGATATGCGGGATCTCTTCCACAAGGAAGTGAAGCCACGCCTAGGCAAGCATCCGGAAGTTGGCGCCTACAACCAGGAAATCTGATCAGGCATTGGCCGGCAGAGTTTCAGGTCCGTACCCGTCCATTTCAGCGTCATCCTTTGCGGTTGCGCGCTGGAAGGCGGGACGGGCCGCGCCGCGTGCGATATAGTCTTTCAGGGGCGGGGTTGCGGGGATCGAGCCAAACTGCACACCCCAGGCAATCTGGGATCCGGCATACACGTCGACCGCGGTGAACCGGTCGCCGCAAATATATGGCCGATCTTCAAGGATCGATGAGAACGTCGCCAGCGTACGGTCGAAATCGCCATAGCCTGCCATGCCGGAATGTTCTGCCTGCGCTTCGAATCCCATCGCCTTGTTTGTGCTCGCCTGTTCCCACGGACCGGCAGCGAAGAACATCCAGCGATAATAATCCGCCCGCTCCTGGGGCAGGGGCGCGAGCCCCGAATCCGGAAAGGCGTCGGCCAGATAGGCGCAGATCGCACCGCATTCTGTCACCGTCTTTCCGTCATGGACGATGGCGGGCACTTTCATCATCGGATTGATAGCCTTGTAGTCGTCTGACTGCATCTCTGGCCCATAACGAAGCAATACCGTGTCATACGCTGCGCCGGTTTCTTCCAGCATCCAGCGGGCAATTCGGCCGCGCGACATGGGATTTGTGTAGAAGATGAGATCCGCCATTCCCGGCACTCCATGATGTTCATGAAAAGTTCTAATCCTGCCGCCCGGCCGGTGTCAACGAATAGCTGGCGCGGTGCCGATTGGTGAAGCCGGGCATGAGGACATGCGTTCCAGCACAGGCCCCCTTGACCATTTGGCACAAAAATCGCACCCCTCGCGACCAATCCAGATGGTTTGTTTGTAGTGAGGAAATCTCATGCGCGTTGCGATGATTGGGACAGGCTATGTCGGCCTTGTGAGCGGGGCCTGTTTTGCCGATTTCGGACACGTCGTGACGTGTGTCGACAAGGACGCCTCAAAGATTGAGAAGCTCGAAGCGGGCATCATGCCGATCTATGAGCCGGGCCTCGACAGCCTGGTCGAAAAGAATGTGAAGGAAGAGCGCCTGTTCTTCACGACCGAAGCCAAGGATGCGATCCGTAGCGCAGACGCTGTGTTCATTGCGGTCGGAACGCCGTCGCGTCGCGGCGATGGGCATGCTGACCTTTCCTATGTCTACGCGGCTGCGGAAGAAATTGCCGAACTCATGGATGGCTTCACGGTTATCGTGACCAAATCCACCGTGCCGGTTGGCACCGGGGACGAGGTTGAGGAAATCATCCGCAAGAAACGTCCGGATGGCGACTTTGCCGTCGTGTCCAATCCGGAATTCCTGCGTGAAGGCGCCGCCATCAAGGATTTCAAGATTCCGGATCGCGTCGTCGTTGGAACGGACGATGAGCGCGCCCGCGAGGTGATGAAGGAACTGTATCGTCCATTGTTCCTGAATGAGACGCCAATCCTCTTCACGGCGCGTCGTACGTCAGAGCTGATCAAATATGCCGCCAACGCGTTCCTGGCCGTGAAGATCACGTTCATCAACGAAATGGCGGATCTTTGCGAGAAGGTCGGTGCCAATGTTCAGGAAGTCTCGCGCGGCATCGGCCTTGATGGCCGTATCGGCAAGAAATTCCTGAATGCCGGGCCGGGCTATGGCGGCTCCTGCTTCCCGAAAGATACGCTGGCCCTGACGAAGACGGCCAATGACTACAATTCGCCGGTCCGCATCGTGGACACGGTGGTTGAAGTGAACGCGGCTCGCAAGAAGGCGATGGCGGACAAGGTGATCGCTGCGATGGGCGGCGACGTGAAGGGCAAGACGATTGGCGTTCTCGGCCTGGCGTTCAAGCAGAACACCGACGACATGCGCGATGCACCGAGCCTGGACATCATTCCGGCGCTGCAGGCAGCCGGGGCAAAGATTCGCGCGTTCGACCCCGAAGCGATGGAAGAAGCCTCCCACCTGCTCAGCGATATAGAGTTTGCGAAGAATGCCTATGACGCGGTCGAGAAGGCCGACGCCATGGTGATTGTCACGGAATGGGACCAGTTCCGCGCGCTTGACCTCGACCGGATCAAGTCGGCACTCAATTCAAACATTGTGGTTGACCTCCGGAACATCTATTCACCTGAGGACATGGCGGGCCGTGGATTCCAGTACACGTCCATCGGGCGCCCGTCGGTATGAGACGCCAGGAAAACAGGACTCTGAACATGAAATTTTTCGTAGATACAGCGGACACAGGCGATATTGCCGAGCTGGCCGCGACCGGCCTGATCGACGGGGTGACCACCAATCCGTCCCTCGTTGCGAAATCCGGACGCCCGTTCGCCGATGTCATCAAGGAGATCTGCGAGATCGTCTCCGGACCGGTCAGCGCAGAAGTCGTTGCAACCGACTATGACGGGATGATCTCCGAAGGCCGCAAATTGGCGAAAATCGCTGACAACGTTGCCGTAAAGCTGCCGCTGACGCTGGACGGCCTGAAAGCCTGCCGCACCCTTTCGGATGATGGCACGATGGTGAACGTGACGCTTTGCTTCTCGGCGAACCAGGCACTGCTGGCCGCAAAAGCCGGCGCGACCTTCATTTCGCCGTTCATCGGCCGCCTGGACGATATCAATGTGGACGGAATGGAGCTCATCTCCGACATCCGCCAGATCTATGACAATTACCTCTTCGACACGGAAATCCTTGCAGCGTCGATCCGCACGGCAAACCATGTGAAGCTGTCGGCTCTGGCCGGCGCTGACGTGGCCACAATGCCACCGGCCGTCATCAAGGGACTGGTCAAGCATCCGCTGACCGACAAGGGCCTCGAGGCCTTCCTGGCGGACGCTGAAAAGGCCGGCATCAAGGTCTGAGTGTCATGACCCAATCAGACGGCCCACGCGGTCGTGTTCTCATCATCGCCGGATCTGATTCCGGCGGTGGTGCTGGTATTCAGGCAGACATCAAGGCTGTCAGCATGCTTGGCGGCTATGCGATGACTGCGGTGACCGCGATCACCGTTCAGGATACGCGCGGCGTGCATGGTGTCTGGCCTGTGCCAATCGAAGCCGTGACGGGCCAGATGCAGGTGACGCTTTCAGACATTGGCGCCGATGCCATCAAGACCGGCATGCTTGGATCGGCGCCTCTGGTCGAAGCCATCGCCGAGATACTGTCGGAGCGCGCTCAGCTCGTGCCGCGTGTGATCGACCCCGTAATGGTCGCCACATCCGGCGATCGTCTCGTTGATGCGAAAGCCGTGGAGGCGATCCGGTCCGAATTGGTGCCCCGGGCCCGCGTGGTGACCCCGAATGCCCCCGAAGCGGAAGTCCTGACCGGCAAGGCCGTTGAAACGGTCAGCGGACAGAGGCGGGCGGCCGAGGCCTTGCTGGAGCTGGGCGCCAATGGCGCGTTGGTCAAAGGCGGCCACATATCCGGAGATGTGATCACGGATGTACTCCAGACCACGACGGGTGAATGGATTTTCGAAAGCCCGCGCATAGACACGACCTCCACGCACGGAACGGGCTGCACGCTGGCCTCTGCGATTGCAGCGCTGCTGGGGCAAGGCATCAGTGTTCCGGACTCTGTTGAACAGGCGCGCGAGTATCTGATGAAAGCCATCCGTGAAGCGAAGGGATTCGGAAGCGGTCACGGCCCGGTTCATCATGGCTGGGTTCTGGACGACGAATAGCCCGCCTCAACCATCGTTCAGAATTCATCGTTTTTCCGGATCGGTCTGACGTGGCATTCAGGTCGCATTGTTTGGAGACGTCGCCATGCCAACCCTGCCATTCTATCAGATAGATGCGTTTGCCTCGAAGCCGTTCGAAGGAAACCAGGCTTGCGTCATGCCGCTGGACGCTTTCCTGCCGGATGAAACCCTGCAAGCGATTGCCGCCGAAAACAATGTGGCGGAGACGGCTTACATTGTACCCTCAGGGGAGGGGGTGTGGGCGCTGCGCTGGTTCACGCCAGCTGTGGAAGTGCCTCTCTGCGGCCATGCCACACTTGCGACGGCACATGTGCTTTTCGAAGAGATGGGGTTTTCCGGGGAGTCGATTTCCTTCGACACCGTGAAGTCCGGCCGATTGACGGTCAGACGGCTGAAAGAGGGCCGGCTTGAAATGGACTTTCCATCGGCGCCCATCACTGAAATTCCTGTTACGGACGAGGTTGCAGCGGCTTTGGGGGCGCGACCGGTTCAGGCGTGGGGCGGCATGTTTTATGCCGCGCGTTTCGAGACACCGGAACAGGTGCGCGCCCTGACGCCTGACCTGAAGGCATTGAAGAATCTCGGTGTTCCGGGTGAGGGCTGGGATAGGGGCAATTTCGGTTGTTTTGCAGCGGGCGGTGACGGTGTGGACGTGACCAGCCGTTTCTTCGCGCCCGGCAGCGGCATTGATGAAGACCCGGCCACGGGCAGTTGGCACACCATGCTGGTGCGTGTGATGAGCGAACGCTTTGGCCTGGACCGGATGAGTTGTTATCAGGCTTATCCCGGACGTGGCGCTTACATAGATACCGTGCTTGAAGGCGACCGAGCCAAGCTGATCGGCCGGTCCGTAACCGTGATCCAGGGTCGCTTCAGCCTGTAAGGCCCGCTACTCCGCGCCCCAGGGTGCAGGTGGCGGTGCGACCGGTTTCGACGTGTCGAATTCTATGCGGAAAAATCGGTTCGGCCGTTCCATTTCGTAAGCGAACAGTGTGTGGGCCGGTCGTACTTCGATAGCCCATACATTGTCCTTCGACTGAGGGATTCCTTCAGCGTCGAACAGGGTTTTCGTGGCGTCATCCGCTGGGAAATTCGTGCGGCTGCCGCTATAGCGATCAGCCCGCGCACCGCCATACCAGGTTACCGCATCGGGGCTGCCGTCTTCATGGCGATGGTCATGGTGCAGAGCAAGCCGCCCGCCTTCGCGGTGGATCACCCATGTGCGGGAGTGATCGTCGCCGACATGGAGCGGGATGCGGATTTCGTCGGCAGCGCATTCGCGGACGTGCATGACGATGCGCTCGGCTCGCCAGGCATCATCTTCGGCATCATCGCTGACGATGCGTCCTTCGAATGCCTGTCCACAAAGTTGGGACAGGCGGTGCATGAATTCTGCTTCCCTTGCGTCCGGCCCGTTGCAGGCGCTGAGCGCCAGTACGGTTGCAAGGGAAAGCAGAGCGCGCATCAGACTATCCTAGTGGCGGAAGTGGCGCATGCCGGTGAAGACCATGGCGAGGCCTGCTTCGTCAGCCGCAGCAATCACCTCGTCGTCGCGGATAGAGCCGCCCGGCTGGATGACAGCTGTTGCACCCGCGGAGGCGGCTTGCAGAAGGCCGTCGGGGAAGGGGAAGAAAGCGTCGGAGGCCGCAACACAACCCTTTGTTTTCGGCTCAGACCATCCGGCAACTTCGGCGGCGTCTTCGGCCTTGCGCGCAGCAATGCGGGCCGAGTCGATGCGGCTCATCTGGCCGGCGCCGATGCCGACCGTTGCGCCGTCTTTCGCATAGATGATGGTGTTGGACTTCACGTGCTTGGCAACGCGCCAGGCGAACAGCATGTCTTCCAGTTCCTGCTCGGTCGGCGCTTTCTTCGTCACGACTTTCAGGTCTTCACGGGTGATGCGGCCAAAATCCCGGTCCTGCATCAGGAAGCCGCCAGCGACTGTCTTCACGAACCGCCCGGCAGCCGCCGGATCCGGCAGGCCTTCCGTGATCAGGAGACGGAGATTTTTCTTTTTGGCGAAGACGGCCTGCGCTGCCTCGTCGGCGCCGGGGGCGATGACAACTTCGGTGAAGATCTGGGAGATCTCTGCCGCAGTCTCTTCGTCCAGCGCGCGGTTCAGCGCCACGATGCCGCCAAAGGCAGAGGTGGAGTCGCAGGCGAGCGCTGCGCGATAGGCCTCAATGATGCTGGCGCCCTGCGCCACGCCGCAAGGATTGGCGTGCTTGATAATGGCGACGGCGGGCGTTTCTGCACCCAGTTCGCCGATCAGTTCGTAGGCCGCGTCTGTGTCGTTGATGTTGTTGTAGGAAAGCTCCTTGCCTTGCAGCTGCTTTGCAGTGGCAACGCCGGGGCGTTTCTCGCCGGTCACATAGAAGGCCGCTTTCTGGTGCGGGTTTTCGCCGTAGCGCAGGCTTTGCTGGCGCTTGCCGCCAAGGCTGGCCCAATCCGGAGCCGGGTCTCCCAGTTGTTCTGCATACCAGGTTGAGATGGCGGAATCATACGCGGCTGTGCGCGCATAGGTCTTGGCCGCCAGTTTTCGGCAGAGCGATACGCTTACCTCGCCATTGGCCGTTTCCATTTCGGCCAGCACGGCATCCACGTCGCCGCCATCCGTACAGACCGCAACGAATGCGCCATTCTTCGCGGCAGCCCGCAACATCGCCGGACCGCCAATGTCGATGTTCTCGATACACGTGTCGAAGTCTGCACCAGACGCGACGGTGGCTTCAAACGGATAGAGGTTCACGTAGATCAGGTCGATCGCGCCAATGCCGTGCGTTTCGGCATCTTTCACATGGGAAGGATTGTCGCGCAGATACAGCAGGCCGCCATGAACCGCCGGATGAAGCGTTTTCACGCGGCCATCCATCATTTCCGGGAAACCGGTCAGGTCCGCGACATCCTTCACATCCAATCCGGCTTCTTTCAGAAGTTTGGATGTTCCGCCCGTGGAGACAAGTTCGACGCCCATCGCGGCGAGCTTCTGGGCTTGCTCTACGAGTCCGGTCTTGTCCGACACGGAAAGCAGGGCGCGGCGAATGCGAACGGGGGCTCCGCGAGAGGCGGCATCTGTCATGTTTGGAAATCCTTTGGCGCAGGCTTCAAGCTGTTGCCGCGGGGGGTAGCATGACCGCCGATTGCGTCAAGCGCTCCAGCGCCGCGCCCTTTCGGCGCGTTCGCTTGCATATTCGGGCACCAGGACGCCGAGCAGCCTGAGGGCTTCGGATCGTTCGCGTCTGGATGCCGCTTCGATCAGCTCAGCCAGACGTTTGTCGAACAGCTCGGACAGGGAATGCACATTCTCGACCTGCCAAACGCCATCCACACTCGTCGAGGTGACGGCCTCATGTTCGTAGGTGAGCGCTTCGTGCATCTTCTCACCTTCACGCAAGCCGGTCGTCGTGATCTGGATATCCACGCCGGGCACGAGGCCTTTCATGCGGATCATCGTCTCGGCGAGCTGAAGGATCGGCATGGGTTCGCCCATATCCAGCACGTAGAGGCCCGTCTGCGCCGTCTTGTCCTGAATTGCTGCTGATTGCAGCACCAGCGCGGACGCTTCCTCAACGGTCATGAAGTAACGTGTAACGCCCGGATCAGTCAGCGTGACCGGGCCGCCTTCGGCGATCTGGCGCTCGAACAATGGCACGACGGAGCCGGACGATCCGAGGACGTTGCCGAACCTGACAATCGATGCGGCCATGCCTGTACGGCTCGCAATGCGCGAGATCGCGACTTCTGCGAGTCGTTTCGTGGCGCCCATGACGTTGTCAGGGTCGACAGCCTTGTCGGTGGAAATAAACACAAAGCGCTTGGCGCCAGCTGCGGCAGCCGCTTCAGCAGCGTTCACGGCCCCGAACACGTTGGTGAGGATCGCTTCGCAGAGATTTCGCTCCATCAGCGGCACGTGTTTCAGCGCGGCGGCGTGAATCACGACGTCAGGCTTTGCATGTGTCATGATATCGGACACACGTTTCACATCGCGCACATCACCAAGCCGGGCCTGATGGCGACCCGGCAGGAGGCGCGAAAGCTCCATGTCGATGGAGTAGAGATTGTATTCTGACGCGTCCATCACGGTCAGAGATGCCGGATTAAGATGGGCGACCTGACGGGTCAGCTCGGAACCGATTGTACCACCGCCCCCGGAAACGAGCACGTTTGCCCCATTCACCAGATTGCGCACCGGCTCGATATTCAGGTGACGCTCCGGGCGGGACAGCAGGTCCGACGGCCGAACGGGTTCGAGCACCTGGGCCGTCTGATCCTGGCTCAGCGCCATGATCTCAGCGCCATGGTCCGACGCGATCTCTAGCACACGGATTGTCTTGTCTCGCTGGCGCGCCGTTCCGGTTACCGCGACCCAAGGGGTCTGCTTGTAGCGGACGGTAAGCACGTCAATCAGATCGCCAAGTTCATCAAGGGAGCCGAGAATTGGAATTCCCCGAATGGCACGGCCTGTTTCTGTCGGTTGAACATCGACCAGGCCGAGCAGGCGGATCCGGTTAGACTGCGCAGTCGACTGAAGGCGCCGGATAACGTGCACGCAGCTTTGCGAATCACCCACCAGCAAGACGGGCTGACCGTTCTTCGCGACAGGGCTGAAGATCTGGAAGGGGGCATGTGTCGTGCGGGACAGGGCAAACATGCGTCCGATGAACAAGCCGATCGTCCAGATGATGAGGGCAGACGTCAGCGTGGTGAACGGCGTGGCAAGCAGTCCGTTCAACATAAGCATGACGGGCAGATAGATCAGCGCCGACAGGCAGACCCCCTGAAACACCCGCACGGCATCTGGCCAACCCATATGGCGCCAGACCTGCTTCTGAATTCCAAGCACCAGAAAGGCCAGTGTCACGGCCAGTGCGAAGAAGCATGTACTGATGGCTATGGACGTGACGGGAAAGTCTGGTCGCGGATTCTCAGACGACCAGATCAACAATCCTGAGAACCCCATTGCGCAAATGGCAATGAAAACATCAAATCCGAGAGTCAGCGCCATCGCCCTGCGGGCGGCCTGTTGTGGCGTCATGCGGATCTTTCCTTCAGAAATGCCCACCGAATACAATTCGGAGGCTGCTGCCCGTCCCCATTCGGATCTGCGAATCCAGCCATAACGATTTGCTCAGGTCTTTCAACCACACCGCGTGCCAAATATATGGTTCTTTCAAGCCGTGCCCCCTCGTGACTCGTCTTGAATTTCCAAACGGCGCCGTCATCACACACGAGACGAATTGCGTCTCGTCCCATGATCGCCGTCACGGTTGGATGTAAATGAAAGCGAATTTCGAAGCCAATGAACTTCCGGTCATCTGACGGCCCTTGGGAAATCGGCCGCACCAGCGAATCTTCGCCAGTGAGTCGTTTTCCGTCGCCCGACATGAACAGACGTCGCCTGTGGAGCAGGCCACACGCCGCCTTGTATCCGCCATGCTGGGCGTCCAGCCAGATTTCGTCGGCTTCTTCCAGACGCTTGGCAGAAATGCCCTCGGGGCCATGTGCGGACAGCAGGCGAGACTCTTCATTGAGAGAGAAAGACGACGAATCACGACCCGACAGCACGAGTGTCGAATGCGCCCCGGACCGGCGGACTGCCGCCTGCCAGTCGACGTTCACTTCGGCGCTGTACCCGCACGATGTAACCAGCCGACAGGGCCCGTCAGAAAGCTCAAAACCCAAAGCGCCTGCATGGGCATAATCGCCAAAGGGGCGCTCTGGAGCGTCTCCACAGTCCAGAATCAGGCGCAAACCGTTCTTTTCGAGCTTCTGAAAGCCGGATTTGGGCGCAAACATGAACCGCCTGGGCGGTGAAGGGAGAAGAGCCAGTGCCGCGTCCACAGTCTCCGGCCGGGCTTCGTCCCCGTCATTGAAGGGGCTGAGCGCACCGTCATCGGTCCGGAAAAATGCCACCATTGCCCCGATCCGGGAAATCCACTTTTCGAGGAAATCCGGCTCTGGGTGACCCGCGCGACGGAAAAGGTCCTGCAGGGTGAGCAGGTGAATGAGTGTGTTCAGTCCGCGTGACGGACTGCGGGTAACATGGCCGCCGTCCGGCAGGATCTGGGCGGTGCACTCGGCATCGAGCCGGGCGACAGCCGCATCCAGGCTCATGCCGCGATCTATACAAAGCGCTGCAGCAACCATGGTGACCGATCCGAACCACCGCGCCTTCGGGTCGGTGGCAGCGTCTACCTGTCCCGAAATGTAGCGCAACTGACGGACGAGGCTGTCCAGCCGGGCTTCGCGCGCCTCTGTCGAGCCGGTTTCAAAGATTTCGCGGCCGCAAAGCATCCAATTCCAGCAACGCACGCTGGTAGGTGCGAGCCGCCACGAAAACCCGTTAAAGTTGCCGTGTGTCTGTATCCACTCATCGACGAATCGGACCGCGCGTTCCGCGCCTGATTCGCCCTGATCCAGCAAATCCGGCAGCCAGGAAAAGCGATGCAGCCGATCCGCGAAATGCTTGGACGGCAGGGGAGTTGACCATGGAGATTGACCAGGCGGCAGTGTCATCCGCTGCATCCCGATGCGCCAGATATCCTGCATCAGGGCTTCGCCGCGACGATCATCAGACGGTACGAGCCTGTTCAGATGATGGGAAAATCGGTCCGGAACCGGTCCGGAAACGCCAGACCTTTGGAGGGCGGAGACTTTTACATCGTCGCCGGATGCGCCGCGAAATCTGCGCCAGAGCGCTGCGTCATCCGCACCGGTCCTGGTGCGGTCAGCCAGAATTTCGCTGTCTCCGCCTCCCACGCTCACCGTCCATTCTGTCCAAGACTATACTTTAACGTGCGGTCTGAGTGACCGAATATTGTCAGCATAGGCGCTCGGGCCACCCTTGAAAACGGCAGATCCGGCTACGATCGCATTTACCCCGGCGGAGATCGCTTTTGGAGCAGTCTCTGCGTTCAGTCCGCCATCAATCTCGAGAATGATGGCGCGCCCTGTCGAATCAATCATGCTGCGGAGCTGTTCCACCTTGCGCAACTGGCTGTCGATAAAGGCCTGTCCGCCGAATCCCGGATTCACCGACATGACGAGGATCAGGTCGATTTCGTCCATGACCGGTTCGAGAATGCTGGCAGGCGTTCCCGGATTCAGGGCGACGCCCGGTTTCATGCCGGCGGCGCGAATGGCCTGAAGGGTGCGGTGAAGGTGTGGTCCCGCTTCGGGATGAACGGTCAGGATGTTTGCGCCGGCCTTTGCAAACGCCGAGATGAACGGGTCTACCGGGGCAATCATCAGGTGCACATCAAAAGGCTTGTCTGTGCACTTTCGCAATTTTTCGATGACAGGAGCGCCGAATGTCAGGTTGGGAACAAAGTGTCCGTCCATGACATCGATATGGATCATGTCGGCGCCAGCCTGGTCGATGGCGGCAATTTCCTCACCCAGACAGGAAAAATCTGCGGAGAGAATCGAAGGAGAAATAAGCACGTCGCGCATGCGTTCTCCCTATGCTGGAACAGCCGACCACACAAGGCGGTCGGCTGTCCGAAAATGCATGAAGCAGCTTAGTAGGCGGCTGCTGGAACCAGTTTCCAGCCATCCGCGCCAGCGATGATGTCAACCGGCGTACCAGGGGCGATATAGACGTCTGCGCCCTGAATGATTTCCTTCACATCGCCCGTAGAGAAGCGAACAATATAAGCATAGCCCTGTTGCTTGCCGACGGCCTTGCCCGCAGCGTTACCGGCGATACCGCCCACAACGGCGCCACCAATGGCACCAGCTGTCTGGGCCTTGTCACCACCACCAAGCTCAGAGCCTGCAAGGCCGCCAAGAACGGCGCCGGTTGCCGTACCGATCAGCGAGCGGTCAGACTGGATCGTCACTGCGCGCACGGAAGTAACCGTGCCGTGGTAGACGGTAGAAGCCTGGCCGACAGCGCCTGGGGTCGCAGTGCCCGCGCCATAGCTGTTTGCACATCCGGTCAGCGCAAGTGTCAGGGCAGCAAAGGCACCCACAGCAACCTTCCGGGGGGAAAATTCGGTAATCATGTTCGAGTGCTCCTTGCACATTTTGATAGGGTGATTTTGCACAATCGGCCCTGAATGGCAGATGAACTCTGCGGGGCGTTTTTGTGGCGCGTCAATTTAAAGATTGGAAACCATAAGTCGCGTTTCGCGCTCAGGCGCGGGTCAGTCGGGCGATGTAGAATGCGTCATGTCCGGCATCCTGCTTCGGGATTGTCAGCAAATCGCCTGCTTCGGTGATGCAATGCTCGAAACCGGGGATTTCGCCCGGTGTGATCGCATTGCGCGTGTAGAGGCCGTTTCCAATCGCGTTGTCGACGATCTGAAGCCCTTCAGACTTGAGGGGCGTACACACGCAGTAGATGACCGTGCCGCCCGAAACGACCATGTCTGCAGCAGCGGCCAGTAATCGGGCCTGCGCGGTTGGGAAGCGGTCGATCTCGGCTTCGCGCTTGATCCACGCGCCTTCCGGGTGTCTCCGCAGCGTGCCGAGGGCCGAGCAGGGGGCATCGAGCAGCAGTTTCGAGACATGCGCATCCGGTCGCCATTCGTCGGCATTAGCCGCGATGATATCAGCCGACAGGCCTGTACGAGCGAGGTTTTCCCTGAGCCGCTCCAATCGTGGCTTGGAGCGATCAACAGCCGTCACATGTGCGCCACTTGTCGCCAATTGTAGCGTTTTGCCGCCGGGGGCTGCGCAAAGGTCTATGATTTTGTCGTCTTTTGTCGCGCCGAGTAGTTTGGCGGGCAGGGCGGCAGCGGCATCCTGAACCCACCAGTCCCCGCTGTCATAGCCGGGAAGCGCTTCAACATTCGAATGACCGAGGCGGATGGAGCCGGTCGGCAACATGTCGCCATCTGTCGCATTGGCCACGTCGGCGGGGTCTGATCGTGCAGACAGGAAGAGGGGCGCTTCGGACAATTGGTGCAATGCGAGCGTCTCCGCGCCATCCCCGCCGAGGTCTGCTGCAAACCGATCAGCCAGCCAGTCCGGCCAGACGGATGGTGCGGGCATGGCGTCCAGTCCCGGATCCGTATCGGCAGCGCGGCGCAGGACGGCATTGAGGAAGCTGCCGCCCGAGCGGGCGTCCGGCCAACCCTTGGCCGCTTCAACGGTTTCAGACACCGCCGCGTGGGCGGGCGTGTCCAGCCGCCAGAGCTGTATCGCGCCAATGCGCAGGAGTGCGCGAATGGCGGGGCTGGTTGCTTCAAGGGGGCGCGAGAGAAGGGGGGAGAGGCTGGCATCAATCCGACCGAGTTCCCGTAGCACAGCGCTCGCCATCACGCGCGCAAAGCCGCGGTCCGGGCCTTCCAGATCGTTGTAACTGTCAGTCTTCGCCATCGCTTCATCAAGCGTTCGGCGACTGTCCAGCGTCAGCATCAGCAATTCTGCCGCTGCGCGCCGTGTCTGGGCTCCACTCATTCTGTGTCTGTTCCCTTCAGCCCCACGGGCCGGCTTGTCGGCGCGGAGTCTCGGCTTTTTCCGAGCTTACACCCATTTCGGCAGCCATGCGACGCAGGGCCTCGATCCGGTTGGCGGTGGCCGGGTGGGTCGAGAAAAGACTGTCCGCGCCGCGACCGCTGAGGGGGTTGGCGATATACATGTGCGCCATCGCCGGGTTGCGCTCTGCGGCCATGTTCACGGACGACCGAGTGCCGCGTTCAATCTTCTGCAGCGCCGAGGCAAGCCAGAGCGGATTGCCGCAAATTTCTGCGCCGCGCTTGTCAGCCTCATATTCGCGGGACCGGCTGATTGCCATCTGCACCAGGGCGGCTGCCATGGGCGCAAAGATCATGATGGCCAGCGAGCCGAGCAGGCCCGAACGCTCGCGGCCAAAGAACATAGCGAAATTGGCGAGCATGCCGATCGCGCCAGCAATCGTGGCTGTCACGGTCATGGTCAGCGTGTCGCGGTTTTGAACATGGGCAAGTTCATGCGCCATCACGCCGGCGACCTCTTCACGCGACAGGGAGCCGAGCAGGCCCGAGGTTGCTGCAACGGCCGCGTTTTCCGGATTACGGCCGGTCGCAAAGGCGTTCGGTTGCGGCGTTTCGATGACGTAAACGCGAGGGGCGGGCATGCCTGCGCGCTCTGCCATGCGGGCCACGTCTGCCGCAAAGGTGCGCAACATGGGGGAGGAGGTTTCAGGGGTCACTTCTTTTGCGCCCTGCATGCGCAGCACGATCTTGTCTGCGTTCCACCAGGAAAAAATGTTCATGACCGCCGCCACGACAAAGGCGATTGCCATGCCAGCAACGCCTCCGACCAGATAGCCTACCGCCATGAACAGCGCGGTCAGCGCGGCAAGTAACATGAAGGTTTTTGCGGTACCCATGGGTGACACGTCTCCAGCGGTTTCAGTCTTGGGGATGTATAAAATCCTCACAAGCCTATATGGGGATTGTTAATGAATTGGGGAGTGCAGATGAGCACACCGGACTTTCTTGATGAGGCGGAAATCGAACGCCGCAAATCTTTGCCGGAAGCCGCGCGCCGCGCTTTGGAAGAGGCCGACGCCCGCAAGGCGCAAGAGGCCGAGGATGCGGCTGCCCTGCCCGAAGACGAACGAGGTGGCCCCCGCAAGATCGAGCCGACCCGGTATGGTGACTGGGAACGCAAAGGCATCGCGTACGATTTCTGATCGCGTGAGCCGCTAGAGCCCCAGAACCTTCTTGGCGATAATGTTGCGCTGGATCTCGTTGGTCCCGCCATAGATCGATTGTGCCCGCCCGCCGAAATATGCGGCCACGTCCGGCGCAGCAAATGAGGGCAGGCTGCTTGGCAATTCCCCTGCCTTGCCGAAGGGCTGGCCGAAATGCCCAACCGCATCCAGCATCAGTTCCGTGATCTGTTGGTGCGTTGTCGTGGCCAGGATCTTGACCGTCGACGCGGCGTCTCCCGGTGATCCGCCTGCGGACAGGGCAGAGAGAATGCGGAACACGGTCATCTCCAGTCCATCGACGGCCATTTCCGCTTCGGTCAGCTTGCGGGCAAACCCCGGATCATCAATCAGGCGGTAGTTGCCATTTTCCGGCATCTCCCGGGCAATGTCGCGCACATGGCGCAGCATGGCCCGCTTGCCGCCGATGCGGGCATAGGAGGTGCGCTCGAAACCGAGCAGGTATTGCGAATAGGTCCAGCCTTTGCCTTCCTCGCCGATGCGATGGTCTTCCGGCACGGTAACATTGTCGAAAAAGACCTCGTTCAGCACATGCTTGCCGTCGATCGTGATGATGGGCTTCACGGTTACGCCCGGCGCATCAATCGGGCAGCAGATGAAGGTGATGCCCTCCTGCTTCTTGCCGGCATCCGAGGTGCGCGCGAGCAGGAAAATCCAGTCCGCATGCTGCGCAGCAGAGGTCCAGATCTTGTGGCCGTTCAGCGTGTAGGTGCCATTCTCCAGCACAGCGCTGAACTGGAGTGAGGCAAGGTCTGAGCCCGAACCCGGCTCGGAATAGCCCTGGGCCCAGCCGACTGAGCCATCGCGGATGCCGGGCAGCCATTTTTCCTTCTGCGCGTCAGACCCGAATGTGTAGAGCACCGGGCCGACATAGACCACGCCCATTGGCGTGACGGTCGGCACGCCGGCGCGTTCCAGTTCTTCGTCAAAGACGTATTGCTCCTCGACCGACCAACCGGGGCCGCCATATTCCTCCGGCCACGCACTGGCGAGCCACCCCTTCGCGCCGAGCGCCATTTCCGATCGGCGGACTTCTGCTGTGGTCAGGGCGAGCCCTGCGCGGTTCTTTTCGATGATGTCCTTCGGAAATTCGGTCTCGAAAAAGCTGCGGACCGTTTGCCTGAAGGTTTCAGTCTCTGGGCTGAAGTCTAGGTTCATGGCGTTTTCTCCCTGCCCAAAAGCGTAGGGCAGGGCCTGCCTCAAGCAAGCCCTGCCCTCGCGTCGCCCGGTTGGGCGATCAGGTCATGTGGGGGAATTACGCGGCTTGTTGTTCCGCGATCCACTGGTCGACGCGGCGTTCGAGGATTTCCAGCGGCATGGCTCCGCCACCCAGAACCGTGTCGTGGAAGCCCTTGATGTCGAACTTGTCGCCCAGCTCGGCTTCGGCCTTCTTGCGCAGCTGCTGGATCTTCATCATGCCGATCTTGTAGCTGGTCGCCTGTCCCGGCATCACGATGTAGCGCTGAATCTCGGACCGGGCCTGCGCCTCCGTGATTGCAGTATTGCTCAGGAAGTACTGGACAGCTTCTTCCTCGGTCCAGCCCTTGGAGTGCAGACCGGTGTCCACGACGAGCCGGATTGCGCGCCAGATCTCCGAACCCAGTCGGCCGAAATCGGAGTAGGGGTTCTGGTAGGTGTCCGGGAACTCCGTGGCGAGCCATTCGGAGTAAAGCGCCCAGCCCTCGATATAGGCCGTGAAGCCAGCCTGCGTGCGGAATTGCGGTACGCCTTCCAGTTCCTGCGCGATCGAGATCTGCATGTGGTGGCCCGGAATGCCCTCATGATAGGCGATCACTTCCAGTTCCCGTTTCGGCATCGCCGTCATGTCTGACAGGTGGGCGTAATACGTGCCGGGACGTGTGCCATCCGGCGTGCCCGGATAGTAGTGCTGGGCTGCACCGTCCTGCTCGCGGAACGGCTCCACCCGCTTCACGACGAGGTCGGCCTTTGGCAGGATACCGAAGAAGTCCGGCAGGTTCGCCTTGATGTTTTCGATGTCGCGGGTTGCGTCATCAATATAGGCTTGGCGGCCCTCATCCGTGTTCGGATAGTAGAAGCGCTCATCATCCTTGGATACGCGCAGCATTGTGAAGAATTCCTGCAGCGTGCCTTCGAAGCCGACTTGCGCCTTGATGGCTTCCATTTCTTCGTGGATGCGCGCGACTTCGGCCAGGCCGATCTCGTGGATCTCGTCAGCGGTCAGGTCCGTTGTCGTCTGCGTGGCGAGCAGGTGGTTGTAATACGCCTTGCCATCGGGCTGCGTATCAGCGCCGACCGGTTTGTCGGAATCCGGCGAGTTCGCCATGTCTTCTTCAGCAAAGGCAATGATCGCCTCATAGGACGGCAGGAAATTGTCGACCAGGGCAATGCGAGCCTGTTCCAGCTTGGCGTCCGCCTCTTCCTCGGTCAGGTCGCCGGACTCTTTCAGCTTGGCAATTTCAGACTTCACGTCGGCGTATAGGGCGCTGTCCTCGCCTTCCGTGAACGGTGCGCCGGTGATGACTTTCTTCGATTGGTCGATCACGCCTTCATAGGCAAACTTTGGTGCGTGAACCCCGCGCGAGGCAGACTCGCGGGCCAGGTCAATGGCCTGGTTCATGGCGCGGCCGCTTTCGCTGATCCGGGTGATCAGGGCGTCCAGATCTTCCACCGTGTCCACGGAATGGAAATTGATCAGGAAGGTCGGCACAAAGCCCTGCGGCCCGTTCATCTGGTCAAAGATGTAGCCATTGTAGAGGTAGGCGTCGCCGGCGACTTCCTGCTCGGTCTGGTATTTCCAGATGTCATACGAGATCTGATCTGCTGGTGAGAGCGCGTCATAGTCGAACTCGCGCTCCATCTCTTCGGTGGCAGCGACCCGCCAGGCGAGTTGCTCCTTGTGGCATTCGATCGTGAAGCAATCGATCTGGTCATTCTTGTCCTTCCGGCCGAGGAATGTCAGGCCAATCGGGCTGAATTGCAGCTCTTCTTCATACTTTGCGTCGAACCAGGCATTCAGGCGTTCCCCGTTCGCCGCCATCTCCTCAGCGGTGACGGCTGGCTTGTCCGGCTCGGCGGCTGGCGTGGATGGGCCGCACGCGGTCAGCGCGAGGGCAAGGGCAATCGCGGTGGCGGTTTGCTTGATCATGAGGGAACTCCGGAAAAATATTCTCGAATAACGATAAGACTTGGTATGCCTTTCCGCGGCGCTGTGTCAATTGGCAAGTGGCTCTGCGGGCGCTAGGGGAGGGGAATGACTGATCCACGTATATCTCCCGACGACACTTCCCGCCGCGACCAGCGTGTTCTTCGCGTTGGGACGCGAGGGTCTCCGCTGGCGCTTGTGCAGGCGCGGCAAGTGGCGGCGGCACTGGAAATCCATTCCGGCGGCGCATGGCGTGGAGAGATCGTGACCTTCACGACATCCGGCGACCAGTTGACGACCGAACGCCTGATTGATGCGGGCGGCAAGGGCCTGTTCACGCGCGAACTCGACGCGGCGCTGGATCGCGGCGAAGTCGATGTCACGGTGCATAGCCTGAAAGACGTGCCTTCTGTCCTGCCGGACGGGCAGCGTTTCGTGGCGTTTCCAGAGCGTGAGGATCCGCGCGAGGGGTTTCTGTCGCCGCATGCTAAATCCCTGACCGATTTGAAACAGGGCGCGCGGGTTGGAACGGCCTCCCTGCGCCGGGAGGCCCAGACACTGGCCCAGCGTCCAGATGTTGAGATCGTGACGTTCCGGGGAAATGTCGCCACCCGTATGCGCAAGCTGGAAGAAGGGCTGGCCGATGCGACTTATCTCGCAATGGCTGGCCTGACGCGTCTCGGCATGGCGCATCTCGCCAACCCAATTCCCCTGGATGACATGTTGCCGGCAGCGGGGCAGGGCATTGTCGGCGTCGTGGCGCGGGATGATCTGCCGGAGGATGCAGGCGAAGCTTTCACCAAGATTAACCACGCGCCAACCGAGGCCGCCGCACATATCGAGCGCGCCTTTCTGGCCGCGCTGGATGGAAGCTGCCGCACGCCCATTGCGGCGCATACATTTGACGAAGGCGAAACCTGGTTCATGCGGGGCGAAGTTCTGTCGCTGGATGGCAAGCAGACCTGGTCCGCAAGCGGATCGTGCGCAAAGGATGCGCCGCAAGATGCGCTCGCCGCGCTGGGGGCGGAGCTTGCGGGCAAGATCAAAGATGCGGCTGGCAGAGAGCTCCCGGCCTTTGGTGGCGCATGGTGAAGCCGCCTGTCATCGTGACGCGGGCCGAGCCGGGCGCGTCCGAGACGTTCGCGCGGGTTCGTAATCAGGGGCTTCGCCCGATCCTGTCGCCCATGCTGTCCTTGCGGGCATTGAATGCTCCAGCGCCTGACCTGACTGGAATCTACAACCTGGTATTCACCAGCGCGAATGGCGTGCGCTATTTCATTGATGCCGTTGGAGGCATCACGGAGCAGGTGACTGACATGGCCGCATGGTGCGTCGGGCCAGCGACCCGCGCCGCCGCGGAAGAAGCGGGTCTACAGAAGATCATCGCCGGTGATGGCAATGCGGATGATCTGGCCAGCCTGATCCTGACGACTGAAGATCAAACCGACGGGTTCCTGCATGTGGCGAATGATGCCGCCGCGGGAAATCTGGTTGCGACGCTGAAGGATGCCGGACGCGATGCAAGATTCCTGGCGCTGTATGAGACGGTGCCTGCGCAGGAACTTTCTGACGAAGCGGGGGATGCCCTGCGCTCAGGAGAGGGCGCGATCGTGCTCGTCCATTCAGCCAAGGCGGCGCAGGCTTTCGCAAAACTTGCAGGCGGGCTTGCCGCCGACGCCTGGACATTGATTGCGATTTCGGAGGCTGCAGCAGCGCCGCTGAAACCCCTCGGCGCCTCCCGCATTATTGCAGCGGACAGGCCGAATGAAGACGCCCTGATCGCTGCGCTGATCGAGGCCACCAAAGGGCTTTGATCGCCGCTGTAGTCTGTGCGAATGTGGCGGAAACTCCCGTCTGAAGGGAAAACAGGATTCATGACTGAAAACGCCACACCTGATGACGATCCGATTGGCACAAGCGAGCCGATAGACGCCGACTTCGAGCCAGCGCCGGAAGGGTCTGCGAGTGGAAAGCGAAGCTTCTCTGCCGGGCCGGGCTGGCTGGGCGCGTCCGTTCTGTCGCTGTTCGCTGCGGGACTGGGCGGAATTCTCGGCATGGCGGGCACGCGCTACATTGCGGACACGTCTACAAATCCCGGCATGGTCGAAACCCGCCTGGACGAGATGAAAGACGGACAGGAAGAAATTTCCATCCGGCTGGCCCGAACCATTCGTGAGCAGGATGGGTTGAGCACCAGTCTTGCGACGCTGTCATCCGAGGTCGAGGCGCTCTCGGACCGTGCGCCAACGGCAGGCGGCCAGGTCGACGATCAGGCTTTGCAGGATCTCGTGCAAAGGGTGGCGGCGCTGGAATCTGTCGACACATCAGGCGAGGTCAGCCCCGAGGACCTGTCGCGCGCTGTCGCGGGTCTCGAAACTCGTCTGAACCGTGTGGCGCAATCTGTTGAACAATTGCAGGAAGCGCCGGATGGCGTGGACGTCGAGCGGGTCATCGAGATTGAAACGCAGCTCGCGGAACTGCGCGACGACTTGAACGAGGCACAGCTTTCCAGCCGTCAGGATGCCGAGCAATTGGCCGGTCTGATCGAAGGCATGCGTCAGGACGAGGCCAAGGCCCGCGGCGCGGCACAAGCCGCCGTGCAAACGGCAGAGGTGGCCCGCGCGGTATCCTCCATTGAGGCCGCATCGCGCCGGGGTGGCGGGTTTGCCCCTGAGTTGCGGACACTGAGATCGCAGTATCCGAATGACGCCGCTATTCGCCAATTGTCGCCCATCGCCGACGACGGGGCGCCCACAGTCGCCGAACTGCAGGCATCATTCGAGGCTGCCAAAGTCCGCGCAGAGGCGTCACTGCCCGGTGGGGGAGAGGGCTTGTCCTGGCTCAATCGTGCCTTTGGAGACGCGGTGAGCGTCCGCCGGATTGACGGTGAAGACAGCGACCCGCAAGCAATCCTTACGCGGGCTGAAGAGACGCTGGCGGCGGGCGACATCGCTGAGGCATTGGCCCTTGTCGAGCGGCTGGATGGCGCGCCTGCCTCCGCGATGGCTGACTGGACCGAACAGGCAAACCGTCGCATCACTTTGGAAACGGCGCTGGAAGGCTTGCAACAGCGCCTGCTTGAAGGAAACAATAGCGCCCCATGAACCGGATTGTCCTGTTTGTCCTGATCCTGCTGCTGTTTGCGGTCGCTGCGACATTTACCTGGTGGGCGTTGTCGCTGCCGGGGGCGGTGACGTTCCCTTATGGGGAGCAGGAAATTTCGGTCCAATCGGGGCTGGCGGCCTTTCTGTTGCTGATACTGGGCGGGGTGATCGCCTTTGCGTGGTGGATTGTCAGCGGCCTGTTCATTCTGCCCGGCAAGATCGGGAAGAACCGTCAGGTGTCGCGCACGCGCAAGGCCAACTCTGCGCTGACCGAAGGCCTGCTCGCCGCTGAAGCGGGCGACGCGAACACTGCCCTGAAACTGGCCCGCAAGGCAGCCAAGCATGCCGACGATGAACGGTTGCAATTGTTGCTCGAAGCGCGCGCTGCAGAAGCCAATGATGACTGGGCCGGGGCCGAACGCGCCTGGGGCCAGCTGACCCGTCTTCCGGGTGGGCAACTTGCGGGGCTACGCGGGTCTGCGACTGCGGCGGCCGAACGCGGCGATCAGCAAACGGCGGAAGCCCGCGCCCGTGAAGCGCTGGGCATCAAGTCCAATGCCGACTGGCCCTTCAATTCCCTGTTTGATCTCCAGGTATCGCGCGGCGAGTGGACCAAGGCGCTCGAAACCCTGTCGATTGGCGAAAAGCGGGGCCTGATCAAGGGCGACAGTCTGCGACGCCGGCGCGCTGTATTGCACACGGCCCGCGCCGTGGGTCTGCCACTCGGCAGCAAGCTGGAGGCACAAAAGGAGCTTGCAGAAGCCCTGCGCTCTGCGCCTGCATTTTCACCGGCGGCCTGGCATGGCGCGCGGCAATTGATGACGGATGGCAAGGCGAAGTCGGCCCAGACCGTGCTGGAAACCGGATGGAAAGCGCGCCCGCATCCGGCACTGGCGCAATTGTCCCGCCGCCTTGTGCCCCAGGACACCCAAGAGAATATCGCGGCGCGCCTGAGGGCGCTGATCAATTCCAATCCGCAACACCGCGAAAGCCGTATTCTCGACGCTGAATTGGCAATGGATTCCGCTGACTGGACGGGTGCGATCAAGGCGCTTGCGCTGCTGGTTGAGGAAAAGCCGACAGCACGGCTCTGCCTGCTGATGGAGCGCGCGCTGAAAGGCTATGGCGATATATCCGAAGCAGATCGCTGGGGCCGCATGGCCGTGTCAGCCTCGCGTGAGCCGGACTGGTCGGACCTTGATCCGAAAGGGATGGCGTTTGACTTCTCCCAGAGAGACTGGAGCCGTCTTGTCTATGCCTTTGGCGATGTCGGCGATCTTGTGCACCCGCGCTATGAATCCTTTGGCCGCGAGCTTGAGGCCGGCCGCGTCGCAGCCCTGCCAGCCCCGGGCGAGGAAGATGATGTCGCAACACCCAAGGCCCCGGACGAGCGCCGCATGCCGCCGCTCGATTATGTCGCCGACGACGACTGACGCCCTGCGTGGCTGTCAGCAGGGACAGCTACAAAAGCGTCTTGCGAAATTCGGCCCGTCTCGGTATGAGGCGTGGCTCATAAATGGATAAGCCGCTATAGCTCAGCTGGTAGAGCATCGCATTCGTAATGCGGGGGTCAGGTGTTCAAGTCACCTTAGCGGCACCATTTTCTTCCGAACAATTTGCTTTCCTTACGCACTCATGGCGCGGTCCAGAAATGCGCGCGCCGTCGACAAGTCCTGGGCGAAGCGCTGGCGTTCGGTGCGGGCGCGGTCCGCGTCCGGCAGGCGGAGCAGGTAGGCAGGGTGGACCGTCACGAGCACGGAAGACCCGTCCGGTGCTTTCTGGATCTTGCCGCGCACATCCGACACTTTGAGCGCATGGCTGAACACGCCGCGCGCTGCGCTTGCGCCAAGGGCAATGATCAAATCCGGCTGGATCTGCTGTCGTTCGAGGTCTAGCCACCAGCGACACGTATCGATTTCCCCGGCATTTGGCCTCTGATGCATGCGCCGTTTGCCGCGCGGGGTGAATTTGAAATGCTTTACAGCGTTGGTAACGTAGGCCGCGCCTCTATCCAGCCCGGCATCGACCAGCATCGTATCGAGCAGCTGTCCGGCGGGTCCCATGAAAGGCCTCCCGGCAATGTCCTCCTGATCTCCCGGTTGCTCCCCGACGATCATCAGCCGCGCATCGACAGGTCCTTCACCCGGCACGGCCTGCGATGCGTCCCTGTAGAGCGGACATCGCTGGCACGCCGATACAGCCGTTCGAATGCCGGCGAGCGTCTCCAGCGCCGGGGCAGGGGCGGCCTGGGCGGCGCGTTGGCGATCGAGATGCGTGGCCAGCGGGTTCGGGGCTTGCGGGGGCTTGGCCTGCATCGAGCGAGCCCGTGCGGGCGCCGTCGCGATCAGCTCTGGAATCAGGTCGGCTTCCGGCAGGTTCTTCCAGTACTTGCGCGGCATCTCCGATGTCATCGCGCTGACCTTCAATCGTGCTGGATTGAATATGGAGCGGAAATAGGTGCGCCATTGATCTTCCACCGCATCGTCCGCTGGAACGTCGGACCGCTGGCCACCTTCGCTGTAGCGCAACGCGTGCCCGTCCCAGCAAGCGGTTCGATGCGGCGTGACGATGATCCAGTCCATGTTGGGAAATCGGCGCTGAAAGAAGGGTGCGCTGAGTTCCAGAGTGCGGTGAGTGGGCTCAAACCATGCCGCGAAAGTCTCCCGGCCATCCGGCCCGGTCCCGGTTTCACGGAAACGGACGAAGGCATGGGTCTTGTGAACATCTCGCCGGATCGCCTTGTCGCAGGTCAATAGCCAGCGAATGTCATCATCTGTGACCTGATCAATATGAAGCGTGCGCGCCTGCAAACGGAACAGGATACGATACAGCCGCGCAAATCGCTGCGGGTCGGTATGGTAGATCGCTCGGCGGGCTAGGTCGATGAAACGTTTCGCAACGCGCATCTGGGATGCAGGCGGGCTGGCGCTGGAGGGCTGAAACGAGCGGGCGGCCAAGAGGTCACCAGGCGCGCCTTGTATTTTCCAGTCGACCGTATTCGGAGAAATTCCTTCGGCCAGAAGCCCGCGGGCGAGGTCACGCCATCCCTCGAAATCGGTTTCGATCTTCAGCTCCGCGGTGATCATGCGAAGAGGTCCAGCTGTTTCGGTGCAGGCAGGAAGCGCTGTTTCAGATCCAGCGTATCGGTCAACTTTCCCGGTGACCATCCCGATGCGGTGATGAACGGGCGAACAGTTTTCAGGCTGCGAACGATCCGGCCAAGATCGTCCAATGTCAGCCGCGTATGACGACGGGCCGCGACGATGCGCTTGGCGCTGGTTGGGCCAAGACCTGGAATGCGCAGCAATTCCTGATAACTGGCCCGGTTGATGTCCATCGGGAACAGGCCGCGATTGCGCAGGGCCCAAGACAATTTGGGGTCTATGTCGAGGTCCAGCATGCCATTGTCTGCCACTGATGTGATCTCGGCCGTCGTGAACCCGTAGAAGCGAAACATCCAGTCAGCCTGATAGAGGCGGTGTTCCCGGATCAGGGGAGGGCGAATGGGCGGGAGATCTGCGCTGGCATCGGGTACGGGACTGTAAGCGGAATAATAGACGCGCTTCAGTCCGTAACCTGCATAGAGCCGGGCGGAGGAGTGCAGGATGTCCGCGTCGCTGGACATGTCGGCGCCGACGATCATCTGGGTGGACTGTCCGCCCGGTGCAAAGGCCGGGGGTTTGGCGCGTTTCAGGATGCGGCTGGTTTGCGCGTCCTTCACATTGTCGATCTCGTACCGGATGTCCGCCATGGCTTTGCGAATGGTCTGGCCGCTTTTTTCAGGGGCATAGTGAGTCAGTCCCTGTTCGGACGGGAGTTCCACATTCACCGACAAACGGTCTGCGTGTATCCCGGCCAGGCGGATCAGTTCCGGATCCGCCTCGGCGATTGTTTTCAGATGGATATAGCCGCGAAAGCCATGATCCTCCCGAAGGCTGCGGGCCACCTCCAGCAATTGCTCCATCGTATAGTTCGGCGATCGGATAATCCCGGAGGAAAGGAACAGGCCTTCAATGTAGTTTCGCTTGTAGAAGTCGAGCGTCAGTTTGACGACTTCATCAACCGAAAACCGTTCGCGTTGCACGTTGGATGAGGACCGATTGATGCAATAGCGGCAATCGAAGATACAGAAATTTGTAAGCAGTATTTTCAGAAGCGAAATACACCGGCCGTCTGGCGCGTAGGAATGGCAGATGCCCATCCCCTCCGTTGAGCCAATTCCTTTCGTGCCAACAGAATTTCGCTTTTTTGATCCAGACGACGCGCACGAAGCATCATACTTCGCCGCATCTGCGAGAATCTCCAGCTTCTGAATGAGGGTTCGGCGCGCCATATTCCTGCTCCTGCGAAGTTCGGAACATAGCAGGAACATTTTTCATTGCATTAATCTAGGTCAGTGCCTGCGACGCCGGGTCACTCCAGAACGTAATCTGCCTCAGCGACATACCGGCTGGGGCCATTGCCCGTATGGCTTGAATAGAGGTGAAATCCCTCAGCCCAGAATGATCCGCTGCGATAGGCATGGTGGCGTTCGACCCAGGCCTTCGCTTCGTCCAGCGGCGTGCCGTGAAGGTAGGCGAGGGTGACGTGCGGCGTGAACGGGCGTCGGTCAAGTTCAAGGCCAAGACGCCGGGCTGCCTGGTCGCATCTGGCAGAAAGCGCGCGCAACGGATCGCTCTCGCGGACACGGGCCCAGACCGCAGACGGTTCGCGGCGACCGAACCAGCCCATGCCCTCCAGCGACAATTCAATGGGAGGGCAAGATATGGCGGCGAGCAGCTCATCGAGATCCCGCGCATCCGAATGAGACACGTCCCCGAAAAAGCGGAGTGTGATGTGGAAATTCTCTTCCGGTCGCCAACTGGCACCCGAAAGGCCGGTTTGTGTTTCTATCAGGCCAGGGTGGAGGTGTTCCGGGACGGCAATGGCGGCGAACAATCTGTACATGAGAGGGTTGAAGCCTGTTCCGCGGCAAAAGAAAACCCGGCACATCGGCCGGGCTTCCAGAATATCTGATGTCGACCAGACTTAGCTGGCAAGCGCGTCCAGTTTCCCGAAATGCTCAGCCAGCAGATAGTAAAACGTCACGCGCGACTTGTTTCCGCCTTCTGCGCTCATCTTGTCGCAGACGGCCTTGATCGCGTCGTCCAGTTCGCCCTGTGTGTGCGGCAGACCCAGCTTGCCACGGCACCACTTTTCGCGAATGCGGTCCAGTTCACCGGAATCGCTGCACGCGACAATCGAGCTGTCCCGATTGCGAAGAGCAATTCCCAAACGTCCCACGATTTTTTCAGCGGCGGCCTGATTGTATCCGTTCGCATATTTCTTGATATTGTCGGCATATTCTGATGCGTCTGCCATTTACGTCCCCTTCATTCTCAGCGCCCCCACTGTTGGAAATGCGCCAGAACACGAAAATTAACCTTGGTCAAAACCAAGTCAATGCACAACACGGAGTTGATTGCAGCAGGAAGTGGCGAATACCACCCTAGCGAGGTTTGATTTGGGCAAAATCCGAGAGAACGATATGGATTACTAGCAGTTTCTGCCAAAACCGTCCGCGTGGGAAGCTGCATATCGGGCTGAGTGCCACGTCGCCCCCCGTTGGTCTGTATACCGGTTCCGCTTGCGAAAATCACCCGTCTCACCCATATTCAGCGTAAGTTTGGCGGGGAAATGCCCGCCGATCACAGAGAAAGGGTAACTTACCTATGAATGACTTTAATCGTGCCTATTCGCCGGGTCCGACTGGCCAGACGATGGACATGTCGGTCAATGAGGGCCTGCGCAGCTTCATGCTGGGCGTCTACAACAAGATGGCGCTCGGCCTGCTGCTGACAGCGGCGCTGGCTTACGCCTTCGGCGCACTCGTGCCTGAGAGTGTCACCCTCACCCTCCTGACTGGGCCAATCGGCCTTGTCATCATGTTTGCCCCACTGGCGATCCTGCTTCTGTCAGGCTTCGTGATGAAGAATCCGTCGCCGACGGCCGCCAATCTCGTCTACTGGTCAGTGGTCTCGCTGATTGGTGTTGGCATGGGCGCTATCGTCTATGTTTATGCCCGCCAGCCTGATGGCATGCTGATCGTATCGAAAGCTTTCCTGACAACCGCCATCGCATTCGGCGGCCTGTCGCTCTACGGCTACACGACCAAGCGCGACCTCTCCGGACTCGGTGTATTCCTGATCATGGGCGTCATTGGCGTGATCGTTGCGTCGATCCTGAACATGTTCATCTTCAAATCGAGCATGTTCCACATGGTGATCTCCGTGGTCGGTCTGCTCGTATTTGCTGGCCTTACCGCCTATGACACGCAGCGCCTGAAGAACATGTATTTCCAGATTGCCGGCAATGCCCGTGCAATGGCCGTGGCCACCACATTCGGTGCACTCAGCCTGTATCTGGACTTCGTGAACATGTTCCAGTTCCTGCTCGCCATCATGTCGGGCCGCGACTAGTCAGCGTCGCATAACGTATTTAGATGGAGCCCCGTCCGAAAGGCGGGGCTTTTTCATTTCGCCGCAGAGGGAGAGTGTCATGGCGATTGGTCCAATCCTGGAAACGGAACGTCTCATCCTGCGGCCCCCAACGACCGAGGACCTTCCCGCCTGGAATGCGTTCCATTCAGATCCTGAAGTCATGAAACATCTGGGAGGTGTGCAGGGGCCTGAGCTGACCTGGCGCTCTGTGTGCGGCATGGCGGGCGCATGGACGATCGAAGGGTTCTCCATGTTTTCCGTGATCGAGAAATCGACCGGTGCCTGGGTTGGCAGGCTGGGGCCATGGCGTCCCGCAGGGTGGCCTGGCACTGAGATCGGCTGGGGGCTTGCGCGCTCGGCCTGGGGGAAGGGCTATGCCACTGAGGGGGCGTCGGCCGCGATGGATTATGTGGTCGACATTCTGGGCTGGAGCGAAATTATCCATACGATCCTGCCGGAGAATACCGGCTCCATTCGGGTGGCGGAGCGCCTCGGCAGCCGGTACCTGCGCAAGGAAAAGACGCCGCCGCCCTTCGAGGGAATGGTTTGGGATGTTTACGGACAGTCGGCGGACGAGTGGCGGGCGCGCAGAACTCACGCGTGATCAAGCCTCTGTGAAGAGGGGTCTTTTCGCCTCGCCAGCTGCGGATTGTGCGCTTAAGGCTCATTTGAGATATTAGGAGACGCCCCATGATCCGCACCATTCTGCTAAGCCTCGCTGTGGCTCTGTCTGCTTCCGCAGCAACCGCTCTTGAAACTGTCGAGATGCGCGCAGAAACCGATGTGTCCTCTCCCGCCATCCCGACGCCGGATGTTGGTCTGGCCATCGGGCAGACTGTGCCACCGGTTGAACTGGTGCGGACAGATGGAGCTAAAGCAGACCTGCCGGACCTGATGGGCGAGCAAGGCGTCGCTCTTGTCTTCGTCCGCTCAGCAGACTGGTGCCCATATTGTCAGAAGCAGTTGAAACAGATCGATGATATCGCGGGTCAATTGTCTGAACTCGGATGGCCGCTTGTGGCGGTTTCCTATGATGACTCCGACCTTCTCGCCGAGTTTTCAGAAAAGCACGATTTGTCTTATGAGCTCACATCCGATCCAGAATCTCAGGCGATCATGGGCTTCAACCTTCTTAATGAGGATATGACGCCGGGGTCGCGCTATTACGGCGTGCCACATCCGGCCATCTTCTTCGTGGATACCGACCAGTCAGTCCGCGCGGTGCTGCGGGAAGAAAGCTACAAGGATCGGCCTGCCATGGAACTTGTCCTGCATATCGCAGCCCAACTCTAGGAGAGGGGTGTTCATCGCGCCGTCTTGCCCTGTACAGTCGTCAGACCGGGTTTGGCAGGAGGAACGTGATGAAGAACCGCTATTTATTTGCAGGCGCGCTCGCGGGGGCGTGGCTGACGTGCGGCCCGTCCTCATTCGCGCAGGACGCCGAACTTCCAGCAGACATTGCTGCAAACACGCAGGAGCTGATCGATGCCGGTCTGCAGGATGATGTTGGTCTCAAATTCGTGGAAGACCTGACCACAGAGATTGGCGCCAGGCTGGCCGGGTCGCCAGACGAAGCGCGGGCGCGCGTCTGGTCGGTGAACGAACTCAAGGAACTGGGCTTTGACGCCGTGCGGGTGGAAGACTTCACCATTCCATACTGGGCGCGGACGCGGGAAAGCGCGCGCGTCGTAGGGCCAAACGCACAGGATCTTGTCATCACGGCCCTGGGTGGCAGCCGCGCGACGCCGCAGGGCGGATTGGAAGCGGAACTCGTACGTTTTGAATCGCTCGCGGAGCTGGAGGCGGCTGACCCCGCCACCATCGCCGGCAAGATCGCATTCATAGACGAGCATATGTACAAGACGCAGAACGGCGCGGGTTATGGTCTGGCCGTGCGCAAGCGCAGTGGATGCGCGAAGGCTGCTGCGGAGAAGGGGGGCGTCGCCTGTCTCATCCGGTCGGTCGGAACGCAGCCGCGCCGCATGCCACACACGGGCGGCATGTCGCGTGAGGGCGCGCTTGGCGACCTGCCAGCCGCGGCACTTTCCGGACCTGACGCAGACCAGCTGACCCGCCTTCTCGAACGGGGACCTGTCTCGGTAAATTTGGATATCGGGGTCGAGTATGCCGACTCTGCTCCGTCAGGAAACGTGATCGCCGAAGTGGAGGGAACGGACCTGAAAGATGAGATCGTGCTGATTGGCTGCCATCTCGACAGCTGGGATCTCGGAACAGGCGCACTGGACGATGGCGCCGGATGCGGCATCGTTGTGGGCGCCGCGAAGCTGATCGCGGATTTGCCGACCAAACCGCGCCGTACGATCCGTGTGGTTCTCTATGGTTCAGAAGAGGTCGGCCTGTTCGGGGGGACAGCTTATGCCCGCCAACACGCCGAGGGTCTGGACATGCATGTACTCGCCGCCGAGAGCGATTTCGGGGCAGGGCGCATCTGGCAATTCCAGACGAATTTTGGCGACTCTGCGCTGCCCTATGCCGCGATCATGAAAGAGGCGCTGATGCCGCTGGGCGTATCACCGGGCGACAATGCCGCCGGTGGCGGGCCGGACATCGGCGTGTTGCGCCGCGCAGGCGTACCGGTTGTCACGCCCGGTCAGGATGGCCGCGACTATTTCGACTATCACCACACACCCGACGACACTTTCGACAAGATCGACGCCGAGGAGTTTCGCCAGAACGTGGCTGTGTACGCAGCGTTCACCTATATCGCAGCCGATACAGGGTGGAACTTCCGGAACCAGCCGACGAGCCCTGTCGGGACAGAATAGGCCGTCAGCATGTCGGCCGCTGACAAGATTGCGCCGGCCTTGGCGGGGGCTCTGGAAGCGCTGAAGCTGGCGAAGCGGGAAGTCCCTGAAGTTGAGCAGGACCCTGAGCGCTGGCGCTGGGTAAGTGTCGGGCTGGTTACCGCGCTGAAATGCGCGGCCATTGCGGTCCTGTCCGCCTATGAGACGGCGGAGGATTCCGACACGCTGGATCTGAAGTCGCCGACAAAGGTGGCGCCTTTGAAACTGTTGCTGCGCCGCGCGCGTTCTGACGATTTTTTGCTGCCGCCCGAACAATTGCCGGCGACCGCACGCGAGATCGACGCGGCGTTGAGACTGGCAGCCTATCGGAACGAAGTGCTCCATGGCGGGCATGGCGACCGCGCCGTGTCCATAGCGAGAGATGCGGACATCTGCGTCGACATGATCCGGCATTTTCTGGAAGTTGCGCCGGCATTTGATCCATCAGATCATGCGATCCATTGCGCATTGATTTCAGATCAGCTTTCCGCAATCGGGGCGGCGTTGAGGCAACTTGGTTAATATTGAAGTCATGACCAGCTGCGATAAGGGCAGGATGCGCGCGACTTGCCGGTCTCTTGTGTTCGTTTTTGCGGCGTTTGCCCTGACGGCGGCGATGCCGGAAACGTTTTCCCGCGAAGAACTCGACGCGCTGGAAGCCGAACGCGTTGCGGCCGAGCGCAAGCTGGAGGCGCTTGAAAGTGCCGGCGAGACGGCGCTCAGCGACATCAAGAACATTGATACGCAACTGATTGCGGCGGCGATGGAATCCCAGCGCCGGGAAGAACAGGCTTCGAGTGCAGAGAAATCCCTGATTGATCTCGGGACGCGTCGCGTGTCCGCCCAGATGAAATTGCTCGAGAACCGGCAGGCGCTGGAAGACCTGCTGGCCGCGCTCGCTGCATCGAACAGGCGCAAGCCACCTGCGCTGATTGTATCGCCCAACAAGGCGAACACCGCCGTTCGCCGCGCCATCCTGATGAGTGAAACAACTCCGCGCCTTGCCTCCCAGTCAGAAGAGCTTGCGACCGAAATCGACTGGTTGAACGAGCTGGAACGCCGCATTCGGGGCGAAAAGGCGAGGCTCGAAGCTGCAGAAGCGACGCTTGCCCTGAAACAGGTCGAGATCGAACGGCTGGCCGCGGCAAAGCGCGGTAATTTTGAAGACCTGTCTGGCGACATCGCGGCGTTGAAGGCGCGAGCGGCAGAAATTGGCGCGAAGGAGCAGGACCTCAGATCCCTGCTGGAGTCGCTGGAGGCCCAGGCCCCGTCCGCGCCCGGCGTGAAACCTGAATTGCGGCCACGTCTCGTTTCCAGTTCGCCATCATCGCGCCCGTCCCCTTCGGCGGTGCAGCGCACGCCTTCCTCACGGCCGCTTGGAAAGGCCGTTCTCGGCGCACTCAAGCCGCCGGTTGCCGGGCAACTGGCCAGGGCGTTTGGAGAAAAACTGCCGACCGGCGGAAAGTCGGAATGGGTAGCATTCGCCACGCGAGCAAATGCGCAGGTCGTCGCGCCTGTTGGCGGCACAGTGGAATATGCCCGTCCGTTCCGGACGTATGGATCAATGTTAATTTTGCGGACGAGTGACGGCTACCATGTTATTCTTACTGGTATGAGCCGGATCTATGTCACTGAAGGCCAAGGCGTTTCTGCAGGCGAGCCCGTGGGGCGCATGCCCGACCGCGCAGACCCCGTTCCCGAATTGAATATGGAATTAAGGCTTGGCGACAAGGTAATGAATCCGGCAGACTGGTTACCGGGCCGGAGCTAAGGTCAAAGGATTATGGAGGACTTCAATATGCGTTCACTACTGACGGGGGCTGCCCTCGGTGTCGTATTGGGTGGCGCAGCTGTCGGGTTCTCTGCTTTCGCGTCTCCGGAAGATCGGGCGGAAGATCCGCGGATGATCACGTATCAGCAGCTGGACCTGTTCGCTGAAATACTTGCTCGCGCCCGTCAGGACTATGTGACCGAGATCGACGAGAAGGCCGCGATGAAAGCCGCCATCAATGGCATGCTGACCTCGCTGGACCCGCACTCAAGCTATCTGGATCCCGATGATTTCCGCTCCATGCAGGTGCAGACCAGCGGTGAATATGGCGGGCTCGGCATCGAAGTCACCATGGAAGATGGCTTTGTGAAGGTCATCTCCCCAATGGATGATACGCCGGCCAGCCGGGCCGGAGTTCAGCCGGGCGACCTCATCACCGCCATCAATGGCGCGCCGATCATTGGCCAGACCCTGAATGACGCCGTGAAGGAAATGCGCGGTGAGAAGGGGACGGACATCGACATCACCATCCTGCGCGAAGGGGTTGATCCGTTTGACGTGACGCTGACACGCGAAGTGATCCAGCAGAAATCCGTTACCTGGAAGATGCAGGAAAACGATATTGGCTATATCCGCATTTCGACCTTCAACGAGCGCACGACACTGCTGCTGGAAGAGTCGATTGAGGAAATCGCCAAGGAAACCGGCTCGCGTCCGCGTGGCCTGATCCTTGACCTGCGCAACAATGGTGGCGGACTGCTCGATCAGGCGGTGTCCGTGTCTGACATGTTCCTGTCGGGCGGCGAGGTCGTGTCCACGCAAGGCCGTCGTATCTCCGACATGGAGCGTTACAATGCGCGGTCTGGAGAAGTCTTCAAAGGCACGCCGATGATCGTGCTGATCAATGGAGGGTCTGCATCCGCATCGGAGATCGTTGCGGGCGCCCTTCAGGATCGCAATCGCGCCACTGTGATTGGCACGACCAGCTTTGGCAAAGGCTCGGTCCAGACCGTCATTCCGCTCGGCGCAGATCGCGGCGCAGTGCGCCTGACCACAGCGCGCTATTACACACCTGCGGGTCGTTCGATTCAGGCCCTCGGCATTGATCCGGATATCGAGATCACGCAATCGCGCCTGACTGAGGAAGAACTGGCCCGCATCAAGCGCTGGTCGGAGGCAGACCTTCCGCATGCCTTGGCCAATGAAGATGGCGAGCGCCGCCAAGACATCTCCATGCCGGACGAACAGCCGCCTGAAGATTGGGATGGCGACGACTATCAGCTGAAGAGAGCTGTGGAAATGTTGAACGAAGGCACTGTTACCGCCAGTGCAATTCGCCGAGCTGGTTAACGAGATCTTTGCGACCTGTTAACCAGTTGGATGCAATTCTGTTCGTTCGGAATGCACCAATCTGAATTAATGAGGTCCATGAATGGCTAGCCGCAGGGATGCCGCCCCGTCTCCATTGCGTTCGGGTCTGACTCATACCGGCTTGAGCCTGCTCGTATTCGGAGGCATTGCCGCCAGCCTTGGCGCTGTGATCAACTATTCCGGCAATCCAGCGCATTCGGGCCCACGCGAGGTCCTCGCCCTGTTCGAGACGAGCCAGGGGTCCCAGGCCAATCTCAAAGCACGCCTGAAATCGGAAACGCCAACCGGCGTGGCGGCAACGGTCGTTCTCGCGGATGATGACACTCTCGGTATGCAGCCGACGCTCGGCGTTGAGTATAGCGAGGCACCGGCACTGGCTGCAGAGGCCCAGCCGACAGGGCAGGGCGACGAAGACTCAGCCAGCGGGGGCATTCGTATCAATGGCACTCTGGTGCGGCCAGGCGAATCCTATGGAGAGCTGACGCGGATCACATCGCTCGACCCAGCCCCGATTTCCGGTCTTTCGGAGCGCGTGAACGGGCTGACCCTGCCGCGCATCTCTGCCGATGGGCAGGCTCCTTCAGACGTGTATGCGCGCCCCTTTGCCAATCCGGGCAACCAGCCGGTCGTTGCGCTGGTGATTGGTGGCCTGGGCATCAATGCGACACATACCAAGGCCGCGATCAATGAACTTCCGCCAGAAGTGACGTTGTCCTTCGCGCCGGACGCCGGCAACCTGCAGTACTGGGTCAACCAGGCGCGTGAGAAGGGCCATGAAGTCCTGATCGAGGTGCCGATGGAGGCGTTCGAATACGGGCGCATGAAGATGCACCCTCAGACATTGCTGGCAAATGATGATGGCACGCGAAACATTCCGCGTCTGGAGCGTTTGCTGAGCCGTGCCAGCGGGTATTTCGGCATCATCAACTATCAGGGTGCCAAGTTTGCTGAAGATTCCGGTGCGGTGAACTCGGTTCTCAACACCCTCAAGGATCGCGGCGTTGCGCTGATTGAGGATGGCAGCTTCTCCGGTGGTGCGTTCGATACGGCTGCGGGCCAAACAAATTTGAAGTATGCACGTGCCGCCAGCACGATCGACGCAAAAATGAACGCGGATGATATTCGCAATGAGCTGCTTGGCCTGGAAACCTTGGCCAAGGAGAGCGGTGGTTCGATGGGGGCAGGGTACGCCTATCCATTGACCATCGAGATTGCGAAGGACTGGACACAGGACCTGCAGAATCGCGGCGTGCTGCTTGCGCCCGTCTCGGCGCTGACCGCTGAAAAGTCTGTAGAAAATGACACGCCTCAGCCGGTGAAGACTGGAAGCCTGATGCAGGCTCCGCTAAACCCTGAAGGGTGAGCGTAACAATACCTGATCCAGACCTGTATCGGCCGAATGTCGGCCTCGCCGTGTTTTCCAAGGCGGGGCATGTTTTCATTGGCCGCAGGATAAATGGCCGAGGCGCCTTCCAGTGGCAGATGCCGCAAGGCGGGATCGACAAGGGCGAAACACCGCTCGTGGGCGCGCTGCGCGAGCTCGAGGAAGAAGTCGGCATCCCGGACAAGCTTGTGGACGTGCTCGAAGAGACATCCGACTGGCTGTACTATGACTTTCCGCACGACGTGAAAAAGCGCCTGCCGGGCCCTTACATCGGGCAACGGCAAAAATGGTTCGCGCTTCGCTTTAAGGGATCTGACAGTGATGTGCGTCTGGACCGGCATACGCCAGAGTTCGACGCATGGCGTTGGGCGCGTCTTGAGGAAGTCCCGTCCATGGTCGTACCTTTCAAGCGGATGGTATATTCCGAAGTGGCCGAACGGTTTCAGGCCTGGTCTGAGCCGGTGCCGGGCCACAAGGAAACGCAAGGCTAGAGACAGACAGACCTAAAGGGCGCACCTCATGACGAAATCCCTGTTGATGATCCATGGTATCGGGTGCGGCGGAGAGGTCTGGGATCGAATGCGACCGGGCTTTGAGGCGGCCGGCTGGTCGTGCGAAGCGCCGACGCTGTTTCCGGATCGCCGCGTTGCTGAGAACCCTCCCGCATCCCTCGCCGAACTTGGCCTGGATGATTATGTGGCGGCAATGGCAGACAAAGCCCGCGCGATGGCGGACGAGTCGGGTTCAGCGCCCGCGGTGATCGGCCATTCGATGGGCGGTCTCATCGCGCAGTGCCTGGCCGAGCAGGGGCTTGTCAGCCAGGCTGTCTTCCTGACGCCGGCCCAACCCAAGGATTGTGCCGTGGTGACGCTGTCGGTCGCCTATACTTTCCTGAATATTCTGATCGGGCGAGACCGGACCAAGGGATACAAGATCTGGCAGTCCGGCTTCCGGTATGGCGTGCTCAATAAGGTGGCGCGTCGTCGGCATGCGGAAATCTATGCAAGTGCGCTGTACGACTCCGGCAAGGTCTATGGCGATATTTCTGACGGTATCGAGATTGATGAATCCCTGATCACTATCCCGACACTGACCATTGCCGCTGGAGCAGACAGGGCGACCCCCGCCAAGGGCGTACGAAAAGTCGGTGAGAAATACGCCAAAAGCCCGGTTTCAGGAGACTTCCTGGAATACGCGGACAATGCGCATTGGATCGTTGATGAGCCGGGCACGGACAAGGTGGTTGCGGACATCGCAGCGTGGCTGGAACGGACTGCGCCGCAATAAGCCCCATAAAGAAAAGCCCCAACCATACGGTCGGGGCTGTCTTGTTTCTATGGCAATCTGGATTAGCCTTTTCCGGCCATCCGCAGGAAGCGGTTACGCAGGTCGGCGTCTGACTTAAAAACGCCCGTGAATTGCGTGGTGATCGTGCTGACATCCTTGTGGTGGACGCCGCGGGTCGACATGCACTCATGAACCGCATCGATCAGGACCGCCGTGCCCATCGGGGCCAGGCTTTCCGTGATCGCGTCACAGATTTGCGCTGTCATGGTTTCCTGCGTCTGCAGCCGCTTGGAAAAGATCTCCACCACGCGTGCGAGCTTGGAAATGCCAACCACGGCAGCCGATGGCATGTAGGCGACGTAAGCTTTGCCTAGGAACGGCGCCATGTGGTGTTCACAATGGCTTTCCACATCAATGCTGCGCAGCATGACTATGTCGTCATAGCCCTGCACGTCTTCAAAGGTGCGGGACAGGTACTTTACCGGGTCTTCTTCATAGCCGGAAAACCATTCCTTGTAGGCATTGACCACGCGTTTTGGCGTATCAAGCAGGCCTTCACGCTGTGGGTCGTCGCCAGCCCACGCAATGAGCGTGCGAACGGCCTCTTCAGCTTCCTGAACGGTGGGGCGCTTCACAGGCTCAGCGCGTGCCTTGTCTTTATTGGGAGTAATGGCGTCCATTGCCATGATTGAAGTTTCCTTCGACTGAGGGACGGGGGTCGAGCCGAGGCTTGGTCTGGGAAAGCGCGTTCATCTTGCTCCCCTGCCCGGACTTAACGCCCGCCCGGAGTTGATACCCTCAGGGCGATACGAGGAACATAAGGGCCTGAATGCCCCGTTTCCAGCCCTTTCTACGGTGACGTCGCGCCAGTGGATGAGTCATTTCTTGGCTTTTTTGCGCGCGAGTGATACTGGCTCGCGGATGAAAACAATCCGATTTCACCGCTGTTCTGCCTGCTGCTGTTGCTGTTGACGCCTCAACACGCCATTAGGGCTGGCCATCTATTCCCGCAGCCAGTGCATTCCTCAGACTTTTGAAATCGAGCCACAAGACCATGACAATCCGCCTTTACGACACCTCCGCGCGTGAAAAGCGCGTATTCGAGCCGCAGGATCCGGCCCGGGTCACGATGTATGTCTGCGGGCCGACCGTCTACAATTACGCCCATATCGGGAATGCGCGCCCGCCCATCGTATTTGACACGCTGCGGCGTCTGCTGATGCGGGTGTATGGCGAAGATGCGGTGATTTACGCGCGCAACATCACAGACATCGAAGACAAGATCATCAAGGCGAGTCAGGAGACCGGCCAGCCGATTGCGGCGATCACGAAGAAGTTTGCAGACATCTACAATGCTGACACGACAGCCCTGAACGTTCTGCCGCCAAGCATTGAGCCATGGGCGACTGCGCATGTTGGCGAAATGATCGACATGATCGAAAAGCTTGTCCGCAAGGGTTATGCCTATGTTGGCAAGGAAGGCGTCTGGTTCTCCGTCAAGACCATGTCGGACTATGGCAAGCTGTCAGGCCGCAAACTGGAAGACAATGAAGCTGGCGCGCGTGTCGCGGTCGACGCGGACAAGCGCGATCCGGCGGATTTCGCGCTGTGGAAATTTGCCAAGGAAGGCGAGCCGGAGGACGCGATCTGGGACAGCCCATGGGGCAGGGGACGTCCCGGCTGGCATATCGAATGCTCGGCCATGGCGGCTAAGCATCTCGGCAAGACAATCGACATTCATGGTGGCGGGATCGACCTCCAGTTCCCTCACCACGAAAACGAAATCGCCCAATCCGAATGCGCGCATGGCGAGGTGATGGCGAATTACTGGTTGCACAATGGCTTCCTCGACATGGGCGGAGAGAAGATGTCGAAATCTCTCGGCAATGTCGTTCTGGTTCACGACCTGCTCCAGAAATGGCCGGGTGAGGTTCTGCGTTTCGCCATGCTGAGCGGACACTATCGCGCGCCGCTCGACTGGACCGAGGAGCTGCTGAAACAGGCCAAAACGACACTCGACCGCATCTATGGCGCGCTTCGCCGGGTCTGGGCCGCTGAAGGCGGAGAGATTGATGACCGCGGCGTATTTGATGCGCTGTGCGATGATCTGAACACGCCGGAGGCGCTGGCCTCCCTTTCCCGCCTCGCGAGTGAGGCAAACACGGCTGCCGACAAGGGCGATGCGGACGCCATGGCGACAGCGCGGGCGAATTTGTTGGATGCAGGGGAGTTCCTTGGCCTGCTGACGATGACGCCCGCAAGTTGGGAACAGGGCGGCGACGATGACGACAAGGCGCGGATTGATGCGCTTGTTCAGGCACGGATCGATGCCCGCGCCGCAAAGGACTGGGCTGAGGCAGACCGCATTCGTGATAAACTCGCCGCCGAAGGCATCGAGATTATGGACGGGGCAGGCGGCTCTACATGGAGACGCGGCTGACACCGTTTCCCATGACGGAAGCTTTATTTGACCTTAAGCGCGCCCTTCGGTCTGGTGCGGACAAGGCCTGAGCGCCCCGATTTCAATGCAAGACACACTTCGCCGCCTGATATGCCTGTAGTGCATCATCAGGCGGCTTTTTTCGTCACAGCTGCAATGGCTTGCATGCCGGACCGCCCAGCGCCATGTTCCCGGTCATGAGCGAGCTATATCACAACCGCGTCCTGGAACTGGCAGCAGGCATTCCGCATGTCGGCGATCTGGAGTCGCCGGACGGGTCCGTGCTGAAAGTATCCCGTGTGTGCGGATCGACCGTGAAAGTGGATCTGACGCTGGATGAGGCGGGCGAGCGCGTGACCGCGATTGCCGTAGATCCCAAGGCCTGCGCGCTGGGGCAAGCCGCGACATCAATCCTGGCCGAACATGCCGTTGGCGCGACGATTGAAGAAATCATCGCGGCGCGCGATGCGCTGAAGGACATGTTGAAAGACAACGGCCCGCCGCCGGAGGGTCGCTTCTGGGAGCTGCGCCATCTGGAGCCTGTGGCGGACTATCCACCACGGCACACATCGACCCTGCTAGCGTTTGAGGCAGCCGTCGCAGCCATAGATGAAGCGCTCGCGAGCCGCGGATTGTCGCGAGCGGCAGTCAATTGAAATGGCCCGGCTGAGGCGCCAGGCGGCGGAGGGTCTGCTCTGGCTCTACAAGCATGGGCCGAGCCAGGTCTTCTATGCTTTTGGAGCACGCTGTCAGCACACCCCGACGTGTAGTGAATACGGCGCCGAATGTGTCGCGCGGTTTGGCTGGTGGCCGGGCATCTGGATGGCGCTCGCGCGGTTTATCCGGTGCAGGCCGGGGGGAAGCCTCGGAAGAGACCCCGTACCTGAATCCCTGCCGAAAGTGCCATTCTGGCAGCCCTGGCGGTATGGAGAGTGGTCAGCCGGGAAGGTGATGGCGCGAATTGAAAAGCGGAACGCATCGTGCCATAGGGAACTCAATGAGTGATATTCGTTTCTTCTTCGGCCCCGTTGGCCTGACCACACGAACTCGCCGGGGTGCCTGACGCGCCCTTGGCCGCGCTGCTGCGCGCCCGCATCACGCACCCGTAAAAAACCTGAAATGAAGCCCGGATTCTGGTTCCGGCCTGCCAGACTGCACGTTCAATGTGTATGGGGTGGGAAATCTGGTGAAGTCGCGTTAAGCAGTCGCCGGATAAAGGGCCAGACCGGAACCGAATTTGCCGCGCTGCCTGCAGCGCTGAAATGCACGAAAAGACTGAACCATGATCAAAGTTTCCCTGCCAGACGGCTCCGTTCGAGAATATGAAGACGGTGCGTCTCCGTTCGATGTCGCCAAATCGATTTCCAACTCCCTGGCAAAGAAAGCGCTCGCCGCGCGTGTCGACGGCGAATTGAGAGATCTGATGCGCCCGCTTGAGGGCGACGCCAGCATTGAGATCGTTACAGCAAATGACGCCGATGGCCTTGAGCTGATCCGCCATGATGCGGCCCATGTGCTGGCGCAGGCGGTGCAGGAACTCTACCCCGATGCGCAGGTCACGATCGGACCCGTGATCGACGATGGCTTCTACTACGACTTTGCCCGCGAGGAGCCCTTCTCGACGGAAGATTTCGAGAAGATCGAAAAGAAGATGCGCGAAATCGTCGACGCAGACTATCCGATCATCCGCGAAGTCTGGGCCAAGGAAGACGCCATCGAAACGTTCAAGAAGATTGGCGAAGACTACAAGGCGCAGATCATCGACGACATCATCCCGCCGGGCGAACCGATCACGGTCTACAAACAGGGCGAATGGTTCGATCTGTGCCGTGGGCCGCATTTGCCGAGCACGGGCAAATTGCCCAAGGCGTTCAAGCTGATGAAGCTTGCGGGCGCGTATTGGCGTGGCGACTCGAAGAACGAGATGCTGCAGCGCATGTACGGCACGGCCTGGGCGAACGAGAAAGACCTGAAAGCCCATCTCACGCGTCTGGAAGAGGCCGAGAAGCGCGACCACCGCAAGCTGGCCACGCAGCTGGACCTGTTCCACCTCGACGGCCTTGCCGCTGCCGGGTCCATCTTCTGGCATCCGAAAGGCTACCAGATCTGGCGTCAGATCGAATCCTATATGCGCCGCCGTCTTGATGCGGCCGGCTATGAAGAGATCAAGACGCCGCAGCTGATGGATTCCGTCCAGTGGGAGAAATCCGGTCACTGGGGCAAGTATCGCGAGAACATGTTCATCGTCCCGGATTTTATCCCGGAAGGGGATGAGGGCGTTGAAATCTCCGTACCGGAAGATGCCAAGCTGATGGCGCTGAAGCCGATGAACTGCCCGGCGCATGTCGAAGTGTTCAAGCAGGGCCAGAAATCCTATCGTGACCTGCCGCTGCGCCTCGCCGAATTCGGATGCTGTCACCGCAACGAGCCGCATGGCGCGCTGCACGGCATCATGCGGGTTCGTCAGTTCACGCAGGATGATGCGCACATCTTCTGCCGTGAAGATCAGATCGTTGAGGAATCCATCAAGTTCTGCCGCCTTCTCGAAAGCGTGTATCGTGACTTCGGCTTTGAAGACATTGCGGTGAAACTGTCCACGCGCCCGGACGTGCGTGCCGGGAGTGACGAGACGTGGGACCGCGCCGAGAAGGGCCTTCAGGAGGCGGTCGATGCGGCGGGTCTGCCGTGTGAGATCATGCCGGGCGAGGGGGCCTTCTATGGTCCCAAGCTCGAATTCCAACTGACGGATGCGATTGGCCGTGTGTGGCAGTGTGGCACGCTGCAGCTGGACTATGTGCTGCCAGAGCGTCTCGGCGCAGAGTACACGGCGCCGGATGGGTCGAAGCAGCGCCCCGTCATGCTGCATCGCGCGATCCTCGGTTCCATGGAGCGGTTCATCGGTATCCTGATCGAAGAATTCTCGGGTGCGTTCCCGCTCTGGCTTTCGCCGGTGCAGGTCGTGGTCGCGGCGATCACGGATGCGGCGAACGAGTATGCCGAAGAGGCCGCTGAAGCCCTTCGCAAGGCAGGCCTGCGCGTTGAGACGGATCTTCGCAATGAGAAGATCAATTACAAGGTCCGCGAGCATTCTGTTCAGAAGGTTCCGATCATTGCCGTGGTCGGCGGCCGGGAAGCGGAAGACCGCACGCTCGCGCTGCGCCGTCTGGGCAGCAATGGTCAGCAGATGATCTCGCTGGATGAGGCATGCGTGGACCTCGCACAGGAGGCCCTGGCGCCTGACCTGAAGGTCAGCGAAGCCCAATAGACGGGTGACAGGCAGGGCAGATCAGGAAAAGATGCGTGGCATGAGTTACGCATCTTTTCTTGCTGCCGCGTTCCTGTTGTGGCCGATTACCAGTATGGCGGGCACGCAAGGCAACCCGCTATTGCTTGCCTTGGCAGCTATCCCTGCACTGTTTATTGCACGACCGGGCATCCGGCCGAAGGCGTGCGTCATTGCGGCTATCGCCTTTATTGCCTGGTCGGTCACCACGGAACTCTGGTCGCCGGGCTCACGGGGAATCATCAGTGGCAGTCTCATGGGCGGCGATCTGGCGATTCGGTCGGCGGGATTGCGGATCGCGCTCGTCCTGGCATTCACAATCCTGCTGGTGGGCGGCATTCTGAAAATTCAGGAAGGACGCGCACAGGTCTCGTCACGGATCATGCTCGGCAGTATTTCGCTTCACGGCGTCATGGTGTGGCTCAGCCCGTTTCTCGCGGCGTCTGTCATTCCGTTTTTCTATAATCATGATCCCGCAGAGTATCCGAGCGGGTTTCAAAATTTGGATCGTGGCGCGAATGCTTTTGCGCTGGTCCTGCCTGTGCTTGCGGCCTATTTGGGAACGCGTGCAGGTATTGCGTGGAAAGTGCTCGCGCTCATAATCGTGATGGCCAGCGCGGTCAGTTTTGCGTTGCTCGGAGTATCCGCCGCAATGTTTGGCGCAATTCTGATGCTTGCTACATTTCTGGTGGTCCGCCTGTTTCCGAAATACGGATTGCGCGGCCTCTTTTCCCTGGCGGCGGTATACCTGATCAGTGCGCCATTCCTGATTGGTGGATTATTGAACCTCGTGAAAACGGCCGGGATCACTCTGCCGGGATCTTTCCAGTCGCGCGCATGGTCGTGGGAAGTGGTGATCGGCAAGATCAGGGAAGCGCCCCTAAAAGGGCATGGCATCGAAGCGTCCAAGACATGGCAGGAGACCTACGCGGCGTACCCGGAGTGGATGGCCCAGCTGCCAGACTTCTGGGCTTACTATCCCGTCGTGCCGGGACACCCCCACAACATGGCCTTGCAGATCTGGGCGGAGACCGGGGTGATTGGTGCGGCCCTGGCGTCGCTGGCGATTCTTCTCATTGGATGGGCGCTGCCATCAGGCGACAGGCTGAGGCCTGATATACGCTATGCCACGGCAGGGATGATCGCCGCCGCGCTCTGCCTGTTCAGCTTCTCATACAGTGTCTGGAACGAATCCTTCTGGGCGACCCTTGCGCTGGCGGCGGGCGCGCTTCTCCTCCTGTCACGACGCGTTCGGGAATCTCTTGCATGACCCTGCCGACAATTACCGCAATCGTGGTGAGCTATCATACTGGGCCCCGCCTTCACGAATGTCTGTATGCCTTGAAATCTGATCCGGACGTTTCCGAGATCGTCTTGGTAGACAATGGCAATCCACCCGAAGAGCAGGGCTGGATTGATCGGTTCGTTACAGCGTCAGACAAGGTTCATCTGGTCAGGGACGGGACCAATCCCGGCTTTGGGGCTGGTGTGAACAAGGGCGCTACCGGTGCGCTTGGCAGGTTGTTGCTGGTGATTAATCCGGATGCGGTCCTTCGCAGAGGGTCGCTCGGGCGCATGATTAGTGCAATGGATCAGCGCTCTGAACCTGTCCTCGTCGGAGGCAAGATATTCGACGTCAACGGGTGCGAAGAGCGGGGCGGACGGCGCAATACGCTGACGCTCGCGCGGGCGCTGGGGCTCGGCAAATGGACGTTGGAAAACGACCCGCCTCCAAGAGAATCCATCGAAGTGGGCGCGGTTTCGGGGGCGTTCTTCATGATGGACCGGCAAGCCTTCCGAAGCATGGGGGGCTTTGATGAGGAATACTTCCTGCATGTTGAAGACGTGGATTTGTGCCGCCGTGTGATCGAGATGGGTGGAAGCGTCGTCTATCAGCCATATGCGAGCGCGCTGCATTATGGTTCGACATCCGACATTTCGAGCGATGCTGTTCTGGATCGCAAGGCGCAGAGCCTGTCGCGCTACTTCCGCAAGTTTGCTAAAACCCGCGGTGAACGCTGGCTTGTGGCGATCCTGTCGCCGTTCATGAAACAGGCCCTGAAAATGCGCGGCTAGATTTCCGGGCGCCAATTGTCTGGTGCGAGTTCAAAGCCGCCAAAATGAAATCCCGGTGCCACGATACACGAGACAAGCGTCCAGGCGCCGAGCGTTTCTGCGGTCTGCCAATGATTGGCCGGGACGACGCATTGGGGCAGTTGGCCCGCGCGAAGATCGGGGCCGAGCGCCATGGCGCGTGCGCCTTTTCCATCAGGCTGCGACAGCGTCAGCGAGAGTGGACCGCCCGCGTGCCATAGCCAGAACTCATCTGCATCAATGCGGTGCCAGGCAGAGACTTCGTCCGCCTGCAGCAGGAAATAGATCATTGTCGATGTTGCGCGGTCACCAGGGTGAGACTCCGCGCGGAAGGTCTCGCTGTAGTGCCCGCCTTCCGGATGCTTCCGCAAACCGAGCATGCGGATGATTTCTTTTGCGCCCAAATCGCCAGACAGGGCAGGCATCAGAACCGGTCCTTCCGGGTCCGGATTTCCGCAAATGTGTCGACCGCATTGCCGGCATGCCCCATGGCTGCCTGAAGCGCCGGGTCATCGGCCCGCAGGAAAGGGTTCGTGGACAATTCCTTGTCCAGCCGTGTTGGAACTGTCGGAAGGCTCTTGGCGCGACGGTCGTCAATCCAACGGATGTATTCGGCCAATTCAGAATTATTGGGGTCGATGGTTTCTGCGAACCGGGCATTCGCCTGCGTGTATTCATGCGCACAATACAATTGCGTGTTGGGCGGAAGAGTCTTCAGCTTCGACAGGCTGTTCCACATCATCTCCATCGTGCCTTCAAATACGCGGCCGCAACCCAGTGCGAAGACGGAATCGCCAACGAAGGCGACATTCTGCTCTGCAAAGTGAAGAGCGATATGGCCAAGTGTGTGGCCCGGCACGTCCAGCACGTCTGCTGTCGCGCGGCCGAGTTCTACCGTGTCACCTTCGGATAGCTGAACATCGATGCCGGGGATTTTCTCGGCTTCGCCGGCTGGCCCGTAAATGGTGCAGCCTGTCGCTTCCTTGATCTTCAGATTGCCGCCCGCATGGTCCGGATGCCAATGCGTGTTTAGGATGTGACTGATGGACCAGCCCATCCGATCGGCTTCGGCCAGGTATTTATCGGCGTTGGGCGTGTCGATGGCAGCCGTTTGCCCTGACCATGCCTCATGTACCAGATAACCGTAATTATCGTTCAGGCAGGGAAATTTGTGTATGTCGAGGGTGATCTTCGTCATCAGTGTCTCCTGCAGACCAGACTAGCACAGGGCCGTACATGCGTCAGGATGCCGTCACATTGCAACGTTTCTACGCGTCGCCATTGGGCCTGGCAGCCTCGAGGATCCTGTCCGGAAAGCTGACTGACCTGTGGGGAGATGCGCGGGGCCTGTCATTGCTTGGCCTGGGATACGCCATCCCGGTGCTTGAAGCTTTCGGAGAGACGCCCAGCCGCAGCGTGGCGGGGATTCCGCTGGATCACGGCCCGGTCAACTGGGACCCGTTCGGGCGGGGAAATGCCACCGTTTCGGTCGGCGATGAGCGATTGCCGTTTCCGGACGGCATGTTTGACCGGGTGATCGTCCTGCACGGATTGGAAGAATCCGGAAACCCGCGCGCATTCCTGCGAGAAATCTGGCGCATCACCGCCCCGGAAGGCCGGATTGTGCTGGCTGCGTCCAATCGCTCCGGCCTGTGGTCCCGTGCCACACGCACCCCCTTCGGACAGGGGAGGCCTTGGACAAGGGCGCAATTGATGAATCTGCTGTCGATCGGCCTGTTTCAGGTCACTGCATCCAGCAGCGCGCTGTACATGCCGCCCGTTGCGACGCAACTTGTCACATCTGCGGCAGAAGGCTGGGAGGTAATGGGCCGCATGCTGGCGCCCGGCTTGGGCGGAGTGGTGCTCGTTGAGGCAGTTAAACGCCTTTATGCCTCTCCTGGAGGCGGTGCGGGGGCACCTGTGACCGAAAAAGTGCGCTTGGCGCGCCCTGCGACAACCAGTGGTCGCGAAAGACATTGACGCCGTGGCGGGCCGCTCGGTAGTTTAGAAATCTCTAATAGGCATTGCAGATCAAAGGATTGAGCGCCATGAAACTCGTAACGGCCATCTTCAAACCAAGCCGGCTGGATGCGGTCATTGATGCGCTGTCCGAAGCCGGCGCAACGGGTCTGACCGTCTCCGAAGTTCGCGGTTATGGCCGCCAGCTGGGCAAAACTGAAGTGTATCGCGGCGCTGAATATGAGGTGCGCCTTCTGCCAAAGGTAAAAGTGGAAGTTGCATGCCCCGCTGCTTCAGCTGAACGCTATGCTGAGGCGATCACGCAGGCGGCCAATACCGGCACGATCGGTGACGGCAAGATCTTCATCTATGATCTGGACAGCATCATCCGGATTCGCACGGGCGAGCGCGACGAGCAGGCCGTTTCCGGCTAGTCTTCGCTGTCTGGTTTGAAGCTTGCCTCTTCAGCGCCGTGATGGAGCTGGAGGTTGAGCAGCACGCCTTTCGCGACCGGGAGCAACCAGAGCGACAATCCGACAACGGCAGCGCACAGCGCGATGAAGGCGATGATCATCGGCACCAGTGGCAACGGGCTCATCGGCAGCAGGAACAGGAAAGGCGCGAGCAGCAAGAGCACGCCGAACCCGACGAAAAACGCCGGGCCATCCGCTGTATCCGCGGACGACATGTCCCGCCCGCACACCGGGCATGCCTCGTTCAGTTTTAGGTAGGAGCTATAGAGCTTGCCCTCGCCGCATTGACCACAGCGCTGTCTGATACCGGAAAGGATGGGGGAGGGATGGCTCATCAGCTGATACCTTCGCTGGACGTTATCGCTTGTTTTCGTCTGTCGCGGTTCGTCGCGATTTGTTGCGTTCTGTCGCCTCTATGTAGTTCGGGTGTCGCACGTGTCATCTGCGGTAGATGGCTGCAGGGACATCAAGACCTTGACCAATCGCGCAGCATTCCGCACCAGAGCGAGCGAAATCTGACTGCAGGTAATCCATGACCAACCCCGTCTTCGACAAGATCGCCATCATCGGCGCCGGCCTGATCGGCGCATCCATTGCCCGGGCAACCCGGGCCTATGGTGCTGCGGAGACGGTCAGCCTGTATGATGCCGACGCGGATGTCCGTCGCCGCGCGGCCGCGATTGATCTTGGTAGCGTCGCCGATGATCTGGCGGCCGCGGTGTCCGATGCCGATTGCGTTATCCTGTGTGTGCCGGTCGGCGCGCTGAAAACGGTTGCCGCTGATGCCGTTCCGCTGATGAAAGCCGGCGCGATCCTGACAGATGTCGGTTCCGTGAAGGGACAGGCTGCGGACGCCCTTGCGGCGGCGGCGGACGGGCGCGTTCACATCATTCCCGGCCACCCGATTGCGGGCACCGAGCAGTCCGGCCCAGAAGCAGGTTTTGAGACCCTGTTCCGGAATGCCTGGCATATTTTGACCCCGCTGGAGGTGGAGGGCGAGGATTACGCCGAAGCGGTGTCCCGCCTGGAAGCCTTCTGGACCCAACTCGGCGCGACCGTTGAGACCATGGATGCCGCGCGGCATGACCGTGTGTTGGCGATCACGTCGCACCTTCCGCATTTGATTGCTTTCAACATCGTGGCAACGGCCTTTGATATGGAGACGGTGGAGCAGGGCGAAGTGGTGAAATATTCCGCCGGTGGCTTCCGGGATTTCACGCGGATTGCGGCCTCTGATCCGGTCATGTGGCGCGACGTGTTCCTGAACAACAAGGATGCCGTGCTGGAATGCCTGGGCCGGTTTTCTGAAGACTTGGCCGCGCTGCAACGGGCCATTCGCTGGGGCGATGGCGAGACGCTGTTCAACGAATTCACACGGGCGCGCTCGATCCGGAAGGCCATTATCGATGCCGGTCAGGATTCCGGCGCAGTGAACTTCGGGCGCAACCAGCGCAAGGGAGACGGGGATGAAAAAGCTTGAGCTGACCGAAGAACGCCGCGTGACCTTGCGCGGGCATCTGCAGACCCTGTTTGCGACTGAGTTCGACGAACGGCTGAGCGATTTTCGCGCCGACGATATTATCGACCTGATGATCAAGACCCTCGGCCCCGCTGTCTACAATCAGGCCGTGGCTGATGTTCGTGCGCACCTGCAGGGGAAACTGGACGATCTGGACGGTGAAGTCTGGGTCGAAGACAGTCACTGACACAGGTTTCACGCGCTTGTGTGTAGTGCGCGACTGAACCATGCGGCATGGTCCCGCGTATGAAACGCATGACCCAATCGCTTTCCCGCCGCGCGTTGCTCCTCACCGGTGCCGCCTCGCTGGGCTTAACGGCCTGCTCCATCAACTCGACTTCCGATTCGGCCAGCGCCGAGAATGAGAACAATGAGGATCGCTATGCGGACTCAAAATGGCGGCAGCTGAGCGAGGATGATTGGAAAGCGCACCTTAGCGCGGCGGCCTATGGCGTGATGCGCAAGGAGGGAACAGAGCGGCCTTTCACCTCCGACCTGAACAATGAGGCGCGCACGGGCACGTATCATTGTGCTGGGTGCGATTTGCCATTGTTCTCCTCAGATACGAAGTTTGATTCCGGGACAGGCTGGCCCAGCTTTTTTGACGTGCTGCCCGGCGCGATGGGGACCAAGCCTGACCGCAAGCTGATCTATGTGCGTACGGAATATCACTGCGCCAGATGCCTCGGTCATCAGGGGCATGTTTTCGAAGATGGTCCGGCACCGACCGGCCTGAGATATTGCAACAATGGCGTTGCGCTGACCTTCAGGCCGGCCTGACCGGAACCTATTCGATGATCTCCATGCCTTCGGGAATGATGAAGGGCGTGGTCGCGACTTCAACGCCGCCGGTTTCAATCACTTCGCCCGGCCCGCCTTCGCGGCGCTCGTAGGCCTGTGCAAGAGACAGGTAGGGCGGCACATGGATCCAGCCCGAACCGGCATCGTTCTGAGTGATCTCGAAGTGCAGGTGGAACGTGGTCGGAGTGCCTCCAAAATCATTCGAGACATACCCAATATGCTGGCCTGCGGTGACGGGGTCACCGGCCTTCACCTCCAGCTTGCTCATATTCATGTGCATGTATTTGTAGATCCGGCCGCCCGCACGCAAATTCACGCTATAGGTGCCCACATGGGAAATGACGCCATCTTCCACGGCGACCACCTTGTGTAAGGCGCGGTCCGCAGCAGACGTCCGGCGAAGCGTGTTGCAGTCGGCCGCCGTACCCACGCGAATGTCCTGCCCTTGGTGCACCTTTGGCTGAGGGCAGTAGGGGGATGTGCGGTTGGCGGAGCGGACTTCGCAGAAATTGTCTCTCCACGGATAGGTGTAGTTGCGCGCATCGCATTGATCGCCGCCCGCAACGCCGCCGCCAAAGCTGAACACTTGTGACTGCAGATAGGCCGGTGCACCCGCAATCGGGAAGACGATGTCCGGGGCATAGGCAATCTGGTCCGGCGCGCCCTGGCCGGAGCCGGGCAGCAGCGCACCAGCTTCGAAATAGCTGAACGTGGGCTCGACAGGGTCCGGAAGGCTGGCTGTGTCATCGCCATCGCCATCGTCGTTCGTCGGCGCGTCAGTGTCTTCTGGCGTGTCCGGCGCCGGGCTGTCATCCGGGTCTGCGTCCGTATCAGCGTCAGGGGTAGTGTCGGTGTCAGTATCCGTATCCAGATCGGTATCCGGAACGGTCGTCGTGTCGTCGGCATCGTCCTCTGGCGGCGTGACGGGCGCATCTGTGTCATCCGTATCCGTGCCCGCATCTGTATCGTCAGGTTCTGCCGGATCATCAGCTACGGGATCAACAGGCGTGTCCGGCCCGGCGTCTACATCTCCGTCATCTGTATCCGTGTCACCGCCTGTTCCGTACGGGTCATCGACCGGCGCAGAAGGCGGAGGCGGCCCCGGCGCACCCGGAGGAACAGCCGGACCGACATCCGGCGTTTCCGGACTCGGCCCGCCATCACCCGGAAATCTCACAAAGTCGCACGCGGCGAGCATCAGGGCGGTGCTCGCCAGTAGCAGCAATCTCGTTGGTTTCATCAACGCGTCCCCGCAATTACCAGCTTGTTGGTGACTTCCAGAGCTTCCTGCTCGGAAATGCACTCGGCTTCATTTGTTGGCAGCGCCTTGCACTCGAACTCTACGAGATAGTCAGCGCCATATCGTGAGAAGGAGACCAGAGCGCCGGTCATGGTGGGCGTAAAGGTCAGCACCGGTTCACCCTCATCTTCCGGGCGCGCATCAGCGCCAATCACTTCATTTGTTCCGTTCACGACAATATCATAGTCGATTCCGGGATAAGCGGCGAAATAGCCATCACTCATCGGCTGGAAGCGTATACCGCCCTCTGCGCCCTGCGGCACGACAATTCCTGTGGGCAGCAGGACCGGCACGGGCGGGGCATTGCTGCCGGACGCGACCTGGAAGCCGGTTTCACTATCTTCGCTGGAACGCGCGGCCATGTCGGCGCGGGCGGCTTCCCAGTCGATCGTGGCCGTGCTGGCCGTCATCACCGGTCCTTCCGGTTCGGTAGGAGCGTCAAGTTGCACGTCTTCGACAGGGGCAGGCGGTTCGGTGGTTTCAACCGGGTCGGGCTCATCGGGGGATCTGGCGATCAGGAAATCGCATGCGGTCAACGACATGGCGCATGCGGAAGCAATCAGGATCGTGCGGGTGGCAGTCATTTGCGTTTGTCCTCTCCGGGATGGGCAACAAAGTCCGGGTCTGCATAGGCGACCCCCTCAATCGACAAAATCCTCGTGCGGATTTCCTCGATCCGCCCGCGTGTGGCGTCGACGCCTGCGGGCAGGGTATAGGCAAGGCTTATCTCACCGGAATAGCTCGCGCCGACCAGCTTGAAATCCTTCAGCGCAGGAATGTCTGCGGCGAGATCGTCAAAGGCGGCCTGCGCCGTGTCCCGGTCCCGCTTGTAGTTGCGGCAGATCGTGTCGATCTCCGGCCGCCCCTTCAGGCGCACGATGAATATGATCTCTGCTGCGCCGGATGCTGACGGGGCATCTTTCGAAGCGGAAGCTGCCTGAACCTGTTCTACGCCCACACTACCGATGGGGGGGCGCGGGTCGGGCTGTGGGGCGTCCGCTGGCGGTGCCACGGTCCCCTGCTGAACAACAGGCTGCGGCGTGTCCGGATCATCATTGGCCACAAGGACCAGCCCCACCGCGCTCCCCAGCAAGGCAACTCCGGCAACCCCGAGAGGGCCGCCGAAATGAACGGGGGAGGGGCGGCGCTTGGGCATTACTCTCCGCCGGCGCTCATCTTCTCGGGCACCAGCGCCAGATCCAGCAGGCCCTGGCCGCATGGCCGCGAACACATGCCGTCGCTGCCTTCAATTGGCGTCGTACCAGGATAGAGCGCGCAGGAGCCGGAACATTGCTGTGCAGAGCGAGGCGATACAGCCGCCAGCAGGGTTGCTTTCAGCTCCTCCGGCGTGGCGTCCGGGTCACGCGCCTTCAGCAGGGCGAGCGCGGCAGAGACATGCGGCGCGGCCATCGAAGTGCCCTGTTCGAAGGCGTAATAGCAATCCTCAACGGCGTCGCCAGTCAGCGGGTCGTAGCAATTGGTTGCGGCCTTGGTGGACAGCACGCCGTCCGGGCGGCCATCGCCATTATCGTCCCGCGTCAGATCCCCGCCCGGTGCCAGAATGTCGACTTCCGGACCAAAGTTTGAATAGGGCGCAATCACGCCGCGCGCATCGCCTGCTGCCACCGTGATGACATTGGCGCAGCCGCCGGGCGCGTAATACTGCGTGGCGACACGGGCATTGCCGGCTGCGGAAACAACGATCACGCCGCGCTCCGTGACGGAGTCGATGGCGTCCTGCAGGGAGGCCGGGCAATATTCGAACAGGCCGATGGAGAGGTTGATCACGTCCGCCGGATTGTCGTTCCAGATCTCGTTGCCTTCTTCGTCTTCAGCAGGGATCAGGCCGCCTGCCCAGCGGATGGCGTCGTTGATGTCGGACAAGCGCCCGCCGCATTTTCCAAGCGCGCGGACAGGAACGATTTTCACATTCCACGCGCCGCCCGCAACACCGGAGGCATTGTTTGTGGCTGCGGCGCCGATTGTGCCAGCCACATGCGTGCCGTGGAACGTGTCAGCTGCGTAGGGTACGGACGGGTCGCACAGATCGCCGGGATCATTCGGGTCGCTGTCACGACCGTCGCCATCATTTCCCATGCGCGGATCGGAGACCATGTCCCAGCCCGGCGCAATATTCGGGGAGTCCTTGATGTCCGGATGTTCCAGTTGCAGTCCGGTATCCACTACCGCGACCACAACATCCTCAGAGCCTTCCGTTCCCTGACGGGTCCAGAAATCCTGGAAGCTCGACCCGCCCACGGATTCGCCTTCGCCGGACCCATTGTTCTGGAAATGCCATTGCAGGTCCCAGAGTGGGTCATTCGGCGTGATAGAGGCATCGGTGATGACATCCGGTGTCACGTCCGTGCCGGTCGTCGGTGTGTCTGGTCTGGGTTTGCGGGCGAACTGGTTCTCGAAGATGTAGTCTTTCTCGACATATTCGAATTGTCCGGACTCGCGCAGATCCTTCACGATACATTCCGTGGCCAGCACAGGGCTCGACTGAACCTGCATCATGTCCGGGCTTTCCGGGCATTCAAGCTTGGCGTCGACCGCGAGGAAATTCTGTAGTGCGCTGCGCGGCGCGCGCTCCGGCGTGAACTGGGTCGGGCTCGCGCCATCTTCGCCAATCTGGATGACCATCTGACCTTCGCGCGACAGGGCAACTTCGCCGCCCATGCCGTATTTTGACAGCGTGTCCAGCATCACGGAGTTTGCATCCCGCTGCGCCGTGATCGCATCACGGCTGATGACAGATCGGCGCGCCAGCTTGCGGGCGGCCTTCTGCTCGATCACCGGGGCAGATTCCAGCGAGCGCGTGTTCAGCGAACGGGTCCGCTTGACGGGGGCAGGCTCCTTCGCGGCGGCCTGTTCCAGTTCGCGTGAGGCTTCCTCGATTTTCTGAAGCGTTTGCTCTCTGGCTGCCGGGTCCAGTTTGATCTTCGGCATCACGCGTGCGGGCTGAACCGTCAGGCTGCGGGATGTAGACGGCGCGGCAGGCGCAGGCGCGGTGATGGCGTCCACGTCCGATTCCGGCGCGCTTTCCAGCGCAAGCTCTTCCTCGGCGACGTCTTCAAGCGCTTCAGGGTCTTCCAGGAACAAAGCATCATCTTCGACAATCGCCATCGCCTCGGCTGGTGGAATGTCTTTCGGCTTTGCGATGATGGAGCCGACCGCGAACATCGGGCTGGCGCTCGCCGTCTCGAAATTCATGTCATTGCGCACCGTGCCGGCGATTGCGCGATCAGCAACATCGACGGCTTCCAGCGCGTTGGGTGAAGACGGCTCCACAATGGTCCGTCCGCTCAGCTGATCCAGTGTCGAATCAGCCAGGTCGCGGGCGCGTTCGAGACGCAGATCCTGTTGATCGCAGGATGAAAGGACGAGCAGGCTCGCCATGGCTGTGCCGAGTGCCAGACCGGCTGGCTTAGACATCAATTTCCGCAGCATGTGAGATATCCCCGTGCGTTTCCCAAGATACTCCCAGCCTCTTAAGTTAACCCTTTAGCAAGATTATGACGAGGGTGGGGCATTGTCCAACCATAACCAGCTTCCTTGCTGAAGGTTGTGCGGGAATTCGGTCACGTGCCTGTCCCAACGGCACGACCGTCATGATGCTGGACATTTCCCAATGACAGGCCGAAGACAGATGACATGAGCGCAGGGCAAATGATTCCTCCAGACATGTCACGGCCAGACAGACGCGGCGCGTTCTTCCTTTTGTTCTTCTCTCTCATGGCGATTGGCGCCGGCAATACGATGCTGATTGCAGCGGTCTTGCCGCCGCTGACACGAGAGATCGGGCTGCCGGACTGGATGGCGGGCGCGGTGTTCGGGCTTTCAGCGCTCTGCTGGTCGCTGATGTCCCCGTTCTGGGGCGGACGGTCCAACCGGTGGGGCAGGCGGCCCATCGCCGCACTCGGCCTTGCGGGCTATGGCGTCTCCATGCTGCTCCTTTTCCTGACAGGCTTGCTGACCCTGACGGGCGTATTGACCGGCACGTTCCTGATGTTCGCGTGCCTGGCCATGTCGCGATCCATTTTCGGGCTGATCGGCTCTGGCACGAACCCGGCCGCGCAGGCTTATGTCGCGGACCGGACCAGCCAGGCTGAGCGCCAGTCAGAGATCGCTTTCATCACATCCGGCTTCAGTGTCGGCACAGTCATCGGTCCGGCCTTCGCGGCGGCGCTTGTGGCGACGCTTGGCCTGCTCAGCCCATTGCTGCTTACGGCGATCATCGCTTTCACCATGTCCGCCATGATCTGGTTCCGCCTGCCGGAAGATCGCGCGCCGGTGACGGATGCGACACAGATTGAAGAAATCCCGGGGGCTCGCGGACTGTGGCGCTCTGGCCCGGTCTTGCCGTTTCTGATTTTCGCCGTTTGCCTGTCGCTGACGACCGGCGTGCTGACACAGGTTTTCGTCTTCTCGGTGATGGACAAGCTGGGTGTGTCCGGCAAAGAAGCCGCGCAGTTTACCGGACCGGCCTTCACCGTTGGGGCGCTCGCAGTCCTGCTGGCGCAGCTCGTGCTGATCCCGCGCATGAAGCTGAAGAACAAGACGTTGATGTGGGGAGGCTGCCTGCCATTGCTGGCCGGGGCCTTGCTGATGGTGTTTGCGCAGGATTACGCCAATCTGATCCTTGCCCAGTTCTGCATCGGACTGGGGCAGGGGCTGGCGCGGCCGGGCTTTTCCAGCGGCGCGTCACTGGCCGTCTCGCCTCAGCTGCAGGGCAATGTGGCCGGGCTGGTGATCTCCGCCAATGGCATGGGCTTCATCATCACGCCCTTCTTCGGCCTGTTCGTATATGAATACGTCCACCCCCAGCTGCCCTTCCTGTTTTGCGCCGCCTTGTTGAGCTTCATGATCCTCTATGCCCGCTTCGGGCTGAAGGATGGCATCGGCGAGCCGGATGATGATGAGGCCGCCGACGCCTTCTGATCAATTGGTGCTGGAGGCGACCCCGACAGCCTGGCTTTCCATCACCGCAGTCAATGCCTGCTTCGTCGGATAGCCGTCTGCGACAAGGCCCTTCGATTTCTGGAAGGCCTGCAACGCGCCTTTCGTGCGGCGGCCCGGAATGCCATCCACCACGCCTGCATCAAAGCCGCGTGCGTTGAGTTCCGCCTGAAGGATCTTGATCTCCGCCACGGTCAGCGGGGTCAGATGCGTCGGCCACGAGGCGACCGGACCGGTCTGGCCTCCCATCGCATCGCCTGAAAGGCCGACCGCGAATGCATAGGAATCCGCGTTGTTGTAGGTCTTGAACGCCTTGAAATTGTTGAAGAGCAGGTATTTCGGGCCGTCAGCGCCGGCGGGCAGCCAGAGTTCGGCATAGTTCGCACCGCCCGTGTTGAACGCACCGCCACGGGCCGGAACGAGCCCCGCGCCGGACCAGGTTTCAATACGGCGCTCATTGCCATCAGCAAGGCTGAAATCGAAGCCGGTCGGGGCCAGAACTTCGATGCCCCAGGGCTGGTTCAGCGTATACCCGGAATTGGCGAGATAATTGGCCGTCGAGGCGAGGGCGTCGGCTTCATTTTCCCAGATGTCCTTCTTGCCGTCGCCGTCAAAGTCTTCGGCATAGGCAATGAAGGTGGAGGGCATGAATTGTGTGTGGCCCATCGCGCCTGCCCATCCGGCAATCAGGTCATCGCGGTCTGCATCGCCTTGTTCCAAAATCTTGATAATGGAGAAAAGCTCGCGCTCGGCGAGGCTTTTGCGGCGGCCTTCGACGGCCATGTTGGCCAGTACGTTCGGCGCGTCGAAATTACCTTTCACGGCGCCAAAGCTCGTCTCCATGCCCCATATGGCCACAATCGCCTCACGGTCGACCTTGTAGGCGGCCTCGAGCGCGTCAAACAGGGCCGGGTTCTCGGCAAGGCGCGAAGCCCCGGTGCTGATGCGGCTATTGCTCATAGGCACGCGCAGATAGTCCCAGATCGGCTTGGCGAATTCTGCCTGGTCCTCAATTCCGGTCTGGGCGGGCTGGAACGTCGACCCCAGCCAGAGTTCCAGAGGGGAGATGCCGGTCAGCACCGATTTTACCACATCGCGGTCATGGCCTGCAGCGAGCGCCTTTTCGGAAAAGGCGACGCGCCAGGTGTCCATTCCGGCATGCCCGGAGGATGCGTATGAGATGGGTCCGGTTTCCGGCGCCGGCACCGGAGCCGGGCTCGCAATGGGCGGAGCGGCCTGTCCGGAACTGGTCGCACAGGCGGCGACCAGCGCGGTCATTGCGGCGGCGGCAACAATATGAGAGCGCTTCAGCGCGATGAGGGCCATTTTTCCAGCTCCTGAAACTGCACGCTCATGACAGCGTGCATCCTTGACTCTTTCCATCGGATTCATTACCCGCTCCGCTTTCCAATTTCTTATGATCCACAGGCTAGGCCCATGAAAGTCCGCTCGTCTCTCAAATCGCTCAAGTCGCGCCACCGCGACTGTAAGATCGTGCGCCGCAAGGGCCGCGTTTACGTCATCAACAAAACCGACCCACGCTTCAAAGCAAAGCAGGGCTGACGTGAACATGAACAGGCAATGAGGCGGCACTATGGCTGCTGAAATTGCGCTGTTCGATCTTGGGCATGTGGTTCTCGATTGGGAACCCTCCCGGCTTTACACGAAGATATTTGATACGCCGCAGGAACGTGATGCGTTCCTGACGGATGTCTGCACCATGGCGTGGCACACACGACATGATGCCGGCGTCAGCTTTGCTGACAATGCAGCCGAGCTGATCCGGCTTTACCCACACTATGAAGCGGAAATCCTCGCCTGGGGCCGGCGATGGATGGAAATGTTCGATGGCTACATGGATGGTACGGCTGAGCTGATTGCGCGGCTGGATGCGCGCGGCGTGCCGCTTTACGCCCTGTCGAACATGCCGGCCGATCCGTGGGACGAGATGCTGGAGGCATTCGACGTGTTGCGCCGCTTCCGCCATGTCGTCGTGTCGGGCCAGATCGGCATGATCAAGCCGAATGCCGACATCTACCATCACGCGCTGAAGATGATGGACGGTCCTGACCCGGACACGGTTATATTCATCGACAACAGCCTGCCCAATGTCGAGGCTGCAGACGCGCTGGGCTTCCGGACGCATCATTTCAAACATGCAGAGGGGCTTGAGCAGGCATTGGTGCGAGAGGGGCTGCTGTGATCGCCAAGAGAGCTTGTCGCGGCGCATATGCGGCATAATATCGAACACATGATACGCGCACTCTTTCTGGCAGCTCTGTTTCTCGCAGGGGCAGCGCACGCTGAGCCCAGCGAAGAAATGTTTGAGAAACTGCGCGTCGCCCCCAGCGACAGCGAAGCCCATGACGTGGCCATGGATATCTGGGCATCGTGGATGGAGTCCGGCTCGCCCACGGTAGATGTCATCATGGAGCGCGGCGTCGATGCGCAGACTGGCGGCGATCTGGAAACGGCGCGCGCCTTTTACGACCGGGCCATATTGATCAAGCCCGATTATGCCGAAGCGTGGAACCGGCGCGCCTCATTGTTCCTAGTGGATGAGAACTACCCCGAAGCCCTGCGGGACCTGAACGAAACCTTGCGGCTGGAGCCCCGGCACTTCGGCGCATGGTCTGGCCTCGGCATCATGTTCGAACAAATGGGCTCGCCCAAGAACGCGCTCGAAGCCTATCGGGAAGCGCTGAAAATCTATCCGCGCATGCAACAGGCGCTCGCCGCAGAGAAGCGGTTGTCCAAGATCTCCGAAGGTCAGGGCCTTTGAGGCGCATGATCACGGCTGCCACCCTCGGTCTTTGCGCTCTTGGCACAGGCGCGTGCGTGACCAGCGCCGCCTACAAGAACAAGATCGAGTCCCAGCATCCGGCGATCGGCGAATCCATTCAGGTGAACGGCGAGACCGTGCATGTGATCCGGGAAGGGGAGGCAGGCCCGCCTGTCCTGATGATTCACGGGGCGAGCGCGAATGCGCGCGAGTTTACCTGGACTCTGTCTCCGCGCCTTCGGGACACACATCGTGTGTTCATGGCGGACCGTCCCGGGCATGGGTATTCAGATCGTCCGGATGGCGCGCATGATCTTGGTGTACAGGCGGCGCAGATGGCAGGTGTGCTCGACGCGCTAGCGCCCGGTGAGCAAGCGGTCCTTGTTGGGCACTCCTTCGGCGGCGCAGTCGCGCTGCGTGTGGCACTGGACAGGCCGGACCTTGTGAAGGGGCTCGTCCTGCTGGCGCCGGTCACCCATGATTGGGGCGGCGGTGGTCAGGCCTGGTACAATTCGCTCGCCGCGCCGCCAGTGCTGGGCCCGGTGTTCAGCCAGCTGCCTCCCCTTGTTGGCCCCGGCCAGCTCGCAGGCGGGATCACGAGCGTGTTTGATCCTGCGCCCGCGCCAGAGGCCTACTCGGAAAAATCCGCCATCGGATTGCTGTTCCGCCCCAGGAATTTCCGCGCCAATGCGCGGGACGTGAAAGCACTGGAAGACCAGTTGGCGGAGCAGTCCACGCGCTATGGAGAGCTGGACCTGCCGATCACGGTGTTTTCCGGCAGCGGCGACACGGTGATTTCGCCCAAGCTTCATGTCGGCGAACTGAAGAAACAGGTGCCTGTTGATCTCGTGATCCTGCCGCATGAAGGGCATATGCCGCATCATGGTGAGGGCGGCGCTGTCGCTGACGCCATTCGCCGTCTGGCCAGCGAGTGAAACTCCGGCTAAGACGCGCCTTCTTTTTCGAACCCGATTCCCAAGGAGACTCTCATGGACGACGACGCCTCGATCACCCATCTCACCGAAGCGACCCGCGAGAAACTCCGCCAGACCGTCGCCAAGATCGAGCGTCTGGAAGAGGAGAAGAAAGAAGTCGCCGAGCAGATCAAGGAAATCTACGCCGAAGCCAAGGCGTTCGGCTTTGATACCAAGGCGCTGCGTCAGGTGATCAAGCTGCGCAAGGTCGACAAGGCTGAGCGCGAAGAACAGGAAATGGTGCTCGACACCTACCTGCTGGCGCTCGGCGAAGCCTGAGCCGGTTTGCCTCCGGCGCAATAATCACCATATTCTCTGCCCATGGGCCGAGATGTCGACGAACGCAAGAAACGTGCGGCGCTCCGCAAGCTGCGGAAAGCGGCGGCCTTGGCCGAGCAGGGCCTCGGCCCGCCCCTGTCCGACTGGGAAAAGCAATTCCTTGAAGAGGTCGAAGAGCGGATCGAGACCTACGGCTCTGCCTTTGCGGACCCGCTGAAGGGAAGCGATGGCGAAGCACTCTCCAGCCTGCAGCAGATCAAGTTGAAGGAAATCGACAAGAAGGCTCGCGGCAAGGCGCGCTCGGGCTTTGGCGCGAAGAAAAAGAAGCCCGGCGGCTTCAACAAGCGGCCACCTCCGCGCGTGCGTCAGCTGGATGATGATCTCGAAGAAGATGTGCCGCCGCCGATGCCTGAAAAGCCGGTGCGCAGCACGCCGAAGCTGGTTCGCGCCTCTGATCTGAGACCGGTTCCACCCGAAGACACCCCGCCGAAACCCGTAGACCCACCCGCCCCTCAGGCCACGCCCCAGAAGCGCCCGGCATTCCGTGTGATCGAAGGGGGAAAGCAGGGCGAGTAAACCCATTTGCCCTGTCTGTGCGTATAGTTTCCTGAAGATCCGATATTGGAAGGACATCCCGCATGAAGACTGTCGTAATCACCGGCGCATCCACCGGTATAGGCGCCGCAGCTGCGCTCTATCTCGCCAAGCATGGCTGGTGCGTCTTTGCGGGCGTGCGAAAGCAGGCAGACGCTGATGCCCTGAGCGCGCGGTCAGAAGGCGACATTCGCCCTCTGATCCTTGATGTCACCAAGCAGGACCAGGTCGATGCCGCGGTGGAGACCGTCTCTGAACTCCTGAAGGGACAGACGCTCACAGGCCTCGTCAACAATGCTGGCATCGCAAATATGGGGCCGCTCGCGATCCAGCCCCTGAATGATTTCAAGGCGCATTTCGAGGTGAACGTTTTCGGGCTCCTGCGTGCCTCGCAGGCCTTTGCGCCATTGCTGGGTATGGACAAGGCGCGGACCGGGGCCCCCGGCCGCATCATCAACATCACCAGTGTTGGCGGCCGCATTTCAGCGCCGTTCCTCGGGGCGTATACGGCCACAAAGCACGCGGTCGAGGCGATGACGGATTCCCTGCGCCGGGAGCTTGTCATCTTCGGCGTCGACGCGATCGTCATCGGGCCGGGCTCTGTGAAGACGCCGATCTGGGACAAGGCGGAGGAAGCAAATTCCGACGGGCCGTATTCCGGCAGCGCGTGGTCCGAAGCGCTGGAAAAGTTCGAGCAGGTGATGCTGAAGGGTGGGCGCGATGGGCTGCCGCCGGAACAGATTGCCAAGGTGATCGAGATCGCGCTGGACGATGCGACACCACGCGCGCGGTACGCCCCCGTTCCGAACAAGCTGACCAATTGGTATGTTCCGAACCTGTTGCCCAAGCGCATGCTGGACGGCGTGTTCTGGAAGCGGTTCGGACTTTCGAAACCAGACAAGTAAATTTTCCCGCAGGCATTGACGAACCGCGGGGAAAGGGCGCGCATTCTCCTGAAAAACACAACGGGAGGAATACGCATATGGCCAATCTGGACGGCAAGGTTGCCATCATCACAGGCGGTGCCAGCGGCATCGGTCTGGCTGGGGTCGAGACATTTGTGGCCGCGGGCGCGAAAGTGGTCGCTGGCGATATTCAGGATGAAAAGGGCCAGGCGCTGCAAACGCGGTTCGGGGACGACAAGGTCCTGTTCGTCCACTGCGACGTTACCGACATGGCCCAGCTCGAAGGCATCATGGACAAGGCGGTCGACCATTTTGGACGGCTGGACATTCTCTGGAACAATGCCGGGCATGGCGGCACGCCTGACACGGTCGAGGAACTTGATCTGGACGCCTATGACCAGACCATGTCGCTGCTGCTGAAGCAGGTCTTTGCGGGCACGAAATTCGCGGTTCCTCACATGAAGGAAAATGGCGGCTCGATCATCAACACATCTTCGATCAGTGCGGTCTGTGCCGGCTATGCGCCGATTACCTATTCCGTCGCCAAGAAGGGCGTGGCGCATTTTTCCAAGCTGGCAGCGGCGGAACTGTCCAAATACGGCATTCGCGTAAACGCGGTCCTGCCGGGTTTCATCGCCACATCCATCTTCGGCGCATCGCTGGGCCTGCCACGCGAGCAGGCGGACCAGATGGCGGCCATGCTGGTCGAGGCGGGCGGCAGCATGCAGCCGGCCGGACGGATCGGGAAGGGCGAGGATATTGCCGAAATGGCGGCGTTCCTCGCGTCTGACGCAGCCGGTTTCATCACCGGAGGCGAGTTCCTGGTCGATGGCGGCATGACGGTCGGCCCGCGCCATTCCTGGGACGAAACGGCCGGAGGCCCACTTCTCGACGCGCTGGGCATTACGCCGGAACAAGCCGAACAAATGCGCACACAGATGGGCAATTGATGCCTGCCCGGGGGCGCTATTGGTCTTCCGATAGCGCCTCGATGCCGGGGATGGACTCGACCTTGGCCAGCAATGCAGGCAGCGTTTTTGCTCGTGCGACGGGACGTCCGATCTCGTCAGCTATCACAAACCCGGTTTTTGACTTACTGAGAGGAAACCGGCGCCAATGGGCGCGCGTCCTGAAGATCCAGACCTGTTCAGGCTCGCGACCCGAAGCGGCCCAGCCGGTCCACATGTGATCGGCAGGCAGCTCGCGCCAAAGGCGGTCGATTTCCTCCAGTTCGGAAGGCGTAAAACAGCCCATGAATACTCGCCCCGATCAGTCTCAGACCACAGACCTAGAGGGCAACCCGGCTTCGCGCAATATTGAGGGCGCGCTCTGGATGCTCGCATCGGGCGCCAGCTTCACGGTGTTTCTCACCCTGTCGAAGCTGCAATCAGCCAGTTTCGATCCGGGTTTCCTCGCGTTCTGGCGGTCAGGTGTCGCGCTGATCGTGGTGCTGCCCGTGATCTTCCAACAGGGGCTCGGCATCATGAAAGTGCATCAGCCCGGCATGCTGTTCCTGCGCAGCCTGTTCGGAACGCTGGGGTTCGCGGCCGGGTTCTATGCCGTGTCGGATTCGGTCGGCCTGCCGCTGTCGGAATTCAATGCGATCAGTTTCTCCCGCGCTATGTTCGTCACCATCTGCGCGGTCATCTTCCTGCGGGAGCGGGTCGGCCCACATCGCTGGGGCGCGACGATTGCCGGATGTATCGGCGTGATGATCATGATGCAGCCGCAGCTTGGGGTTAGCCTGGGCATGGTGCTGGCGCTGGTCGCGGCGTTCTGCATGGCCGGGGCGATCACGCTGGTGAAGTCACTGACGCGCCTGCACCGGCCAATGACGCTGTTGATCTGGGCGAATTTGCTTTCATCGCTGATGTTGTTGCCGCTTGCCATTTACACTTGGCCCGACGTGCCGCCCTCGATTGTGGACTGGTCCTATATCGGCCTGATGGGCATGTGCGGCGTTGTCGGGCAGTACTTCTACATTCGCGGCATGAGTGTGGGGGATGCGTCTTTCCTGTCACCTATCGACTATATGCGCTTGCCGATGGCGGCTCTTGTGGACTGGGGGCTGTTTCATGTTCTTCCGGGAACATGGACCTGGGTCGGCACGATCGTGATCATCGGTGCAACGATGTACATCACGATCCGGGAACAGCGCCTGAAGCGTCCGACGGCGCCGCCGCTCTAGATCAGGCAACCTCGTCTGAATGGATGGCGCCGCGCCACGTCGCGCCCGCAGCGGCGAAACTGGCCACGGCCATGACGCCCGCGATGACGCCATTCCAGCCTGCCATAGAGAGACCCAGAATGTAGAACGGCGCGTCCGTACAGGAGGGGACATGCATCGGCTCGTCGAAGTCGCGGATCACAAGCGGGTCAATCGGGCCTTCGCCGCTGCAGCCCTCAGGCGGCGGTAACAGGCCCCATTCGACGCCGGAGTGATAGAAGGCAACGATCACGCCCACGATGAAGACGAGTCCGATCATCACATTCAACGCCACCAGGAAACGCCGTTTGGGAATGAGGCGCCAGAGCGCGAGCCCCGTCAGTGTCATTGCGATCAGCGCCCAATAGACTTCACGTTGCCGGAGGCAGAGCGGGCAGGGGGCGAGACCCCCAAATGTCTCAAAGGCGTGCGCGGCTGCCAGCATGAAGGCAGACAGGACCGTCGCGACGAGCGGCCATTTCCAGTCTTTCAGAAGGGATCTCACAAAATCCATGCGTCAGCTAAAACCGGGCAGAGCCTCGATCACAATGCGGCGCAAGGTCACTTTGTTGTTATTCGTCAGCCAAACAGGCTGACAGCCCCGAACATGACCGCGCCGATCAGGCCACTGACCCAGGCCGACCCGATCACCAGTCCGGCGATTACCATCAGCCCGTCCTTCTGCATCAGACCGAAGGACGCAATCGCCACCGCGAAGCCGGGCACCGTATTGGTCATGGGCAGCGGCACCAGGATCGACGCGCAGAATATGCAAAGGAACAGGCCGATTACGCGCTCGGAGCGCTTGCCGGTGATTATCGTGAAACGTGGGCGCACGATCCGTTCGATCCAGCCAAGCCATTTGCGGCCACCGCTGGCCATCTGGGTCAGCCCCTTGCGGTCGATTTTCCGGTTGCCCAGCTTTTCCGGCATCCAGGGCTGTTCGCGCCCCATCGCCATCTGTGCGGCCAGAGCCATCATCGGCAGGGAGACCACCTGCGGCACACCATAGAGAAACGGAATACAGCAGGGCAGGGCCAGCAGAAACAAGCCTGCGCCGAAGGCGCTTTCATCAAGCTGGTCAAAGATCGCGCGCAGGGAAAACCCTTCCTCAGGCGCGCGCGCGGCCAGCGCCTCGATGGTCTGCAGCAGGGTCTTTTCAGACGGAATCTCGGTGGAAGTCATGCAAAAGCTGTTAGATGTCTTTGATCGCTACGTCGAGTAGATTGACATCCGTCGCAGCAGTCGGCAGGAGAAGCGCTCCCGTTTTGGGCCTCTGTGGCGGAATTGGTAGACGCGACGGATTCAAAATCCGTTTCTGGTGACAGAGTGCCGGTTCGAGTCCGGCCAGAGGTACCACTCAGGAAGATCCCACTTTCTCTTGAACAGCCGCTTTCGCCGCCGGGCCGAGCTGGCCCAGTGTGCGATGCGATACGGGCGCGGAGATCCCGGCCGCGATCATGTCGATCAGGGTTTCGATCTTGAATCCGAATTCGCGGGAGTGGCCGGCACGGGTCGCTTCAAGCACTGCAAGTGCGGACACACATTGTTCGGTGGCGAGCAGGATGCGCATTTCTGCGACCTGGTCTGGCAAGTAGCGGACCGCGTCGCGCACATGTTCGACCACGTCGAACCAGGCCGTCATCATGTCAGGCGGTGTCAGTTCAAGCGCCATCAGTCGTTCATGGCTCGCGCGATTGAGAAACTGAAGATAGTGGTTGCCATCCGCGCGCGGTGTCAGCTCTTCGGCCAGCGGCCAGACCATGATGTCGACGAGGGTGCGAATATCGCCCAGTGTTCCGGCTGCTCTGGCCGCATCCAGGCGGGCCTGCCTGCGCGGATTGATGCCCGCCATGCGGTGAGCAAACACCGCCTCAACCAATTGGTCGCGTGAGCCAAAGTGATACTGGATTGCGGACGCGTTTTTCTGCTTCGCGGCGTCACTTATCTGGCGCAGCGACGCGCCGTGAAGCCCATGTTCGGCAAACAGCCGCTCTGCGCTCAGCAGGATCGCCGTCCGATTGTCGCGCGGGGGCGTTGGAGCGTTCATCTAATTCACCTGAATTATTTCCGACAGGCTGAGAACTATTTCACGGCAGAATAATAATTTCTATTGCCCAAATTAATGCATATGCATTAAATGAGGTGAGTTTGATCCGGAGAGATCACCACCACACACGCAATGGGAGCCCAGAATCGCCATGACCGACCCCGCCATTTCAATCGAGGACACGCAGTATGTGTTCCTCGCCACGCTCATCATCCTCGTGCTCGAGGCGCTCACCGGGCAATTGAAGGGCGCGAGCCGACGGGATTTTGGTCTCACGGCCGTTTGCTTCGTGGCAAATTCAGCGGTGATGCGGCCGCTGGTTGGTCTGGGCGTCGGCGTTCTGGCGGTCCAACTGGTCCCGCAATATGCGGGCGGGCTGTCCCACTTGCCGCTCTGGCAGGCTTTCCTCGGCATCTTCGTCGCGATGGAATTCGTCTTCTACTGGGTGCACCGTTGGTCACATGAGGGCCAGAAAAAGGGCAGCCGTCTGTCCTGGCTCTGGAAAATCCACCGCACGCATCATTCGGCCACGCAGATCAACGTGTCGGTCACGATCCGCCAGAACATATTCTGGGCGTTCTTCACCCCGCACACCTGGATGACAGGGCTCAGCATCTATCTCGGCATGGAGGCCGGTGTCGCTCTGGCCCTGCTGTCCATGTATATCTGGAACCTGTTCACTCACATGCACTGGCGCACAGATGACGCGTTCCTGCAGTCAAAGCCTTTCCGCGCGCTGCAGCACGTCATCGTCACGCCCAGCATGCACCATGCGCATCATGGCTATGGCAAGAATGGCAAGATGTATCGCAATTACGCGCTCTGCCTGTCCGTGTTCGACTGGATGTTCGGCACGCTCTACCTGCCGGACGGCAAGCCATCGCGATATGGCGTACCCGGAGAAACGCCGCACTGGACGGAAGAGGCCTTCTATCCGCTGACGTCGCTTGCTCCGAAGCGCGCGCCAGCAGAGTCGACCCCGTCGTGACCTAGTATTCGTACTTTTCGATGTGCGTCAGCGTCAGCGTGTAAGCCGCATCGGCCAGTTCGCTCTCCTGGGTCTGAGCGGTCAGAACCCCTTCGACCCAGACGGCTTGCGCCAGGTCCTTGAGCAGGATCGGATCCTCGGCCATCACGAACAGGGTCTGGTTTGGCGGCGGGGGAGGTGCATGGATGCAGGCGCCAAAATAAGGCACCAGCAGGAATTCTGTCACCTCTGCCTTCGCGCCATATTCGAACGGCACGGTATAGCCCGGAATGCGCACCTTCTTGCTGTTGAGTTCGGGCACGGTGTTGAACGTGCCGATCTGGACCATGGCGTCCGCAGCAGAGCCTTCCGCGATGCCGCCGCCGGCGCCGTACAGCATCGACATTTGGCTCTGATACATCTGGGCCAGGCGTTCTTCCTCGCCTTCCGGCATTAAGTCTTCCCAGCCAATCTCGGTTACGCCGCGCGCTTCGGCCTCAGCGGCCTTGCGGGCTTGAGCTGCGGCGCGCTCGGCAATGGCTTTCTCGCGCGCGGCTGTGCGTTCGGCGTCGCTCTGGCCGATCTTGTCTCCGACTTGCGGGCCATCCGAGGGGGGCGTGGCCTCAGCCTGCTTGACGGGTTGCACCTCTTGCGCGGCAACTTGCTCTGGCGTTTTGGCTGCGCCGCACGCGGCCACAGCTGTTGTGATCATAGCGGCGAGAAGGAAGGAAGAAATCTGTTTCATGCGGCCAATCTAGGACGTGAGTTCGCTGCCCGCCAGTGGGCATGAGCGGTTTAAACGCGAATTGACAATCCATCCGCCAGCGACCGCCGGAAAGCCATCCAGGCAGGGATCGCGCCCGCCAGCAGCGCCGCGCCGGTCACGGCCAGCAATGTGTAGAGATCCGTCAGGCCAAGTCCGGTTCCGATCAGGGAGATACCGAAGCGCTCGGTCACCATCGGCCCGGCCACAAGCAGCAGGGCGTGGATCAGGATGATGCCCCCCAGCGCGCCGAGAAATCCGACCAACCCGGCCTCCAGCACGAGCAGCGTGAAGATATGGCCCGGCCGCGCGCCCACGGCCCGCAGGATGGACATTTCCCGCCGGCGCTCATTCAGGCTGGTCAGGATGGAGGTGAGGATGGACACCACGCCCACGGCGATGACGAAAATCGACACGGCAAGCAGGGCGCGCTCGGCAATTGCGGTCACGCTCCACAGTTCCGCCAACGCTTGAGAGGGGATGATCGCCATCAGAGGCTCGCCGCGATTGGTATTGATCTCGCGGCGCGTTGTCAGGATCGTGCCCTTGCGCTCCAGCCCGAGAAATATCGCGGTCACGGTTTTGGGGGTTAGGTCGAACGATCGGATCGTCTCCTCGCTGATCGTATCGGCAAGCGGGTTCTTGGCGCCGGTTTCCCAGCCGACATGAATGGCGGTGATCGCCTCCAGGGAAACATGCACTGTCTGGTCAACAGGTGTGCCGGTCGGAGCGAGGATGCCGGACACCCGGAAGGGGCGGTTGTCATGGCCCGGTCCGAAATCTGCCTGGCCCAGCCCGTGCGACAGGATCATCGGGCTGCCTATTTCATAGCCCAGCTCGCGGGCAACGTCTGCGCCGATCACGGCATCGAACAAATCCTCGAACCGCGCGCCTTCAGAAAGTGTGAGGTCTTGTTGGCGACCATATTTGTAATGGTCGAAATATTCGGTCGTTGTACCCATGACGCGAAAGCCGCGATGGCTGTCGCCCAGCGATATCGGCACCGCCCAGTCGACATCTGCGCGATCAGCGATTTGCTGATAGGTTGGCCAGGAAATCTCTGCCGTGGCGCTGCCCATGCGGAACACGGAGTAAAGCAGCAGGTTCACGCTGCCTGTCGGTGCGCCAACGATCAGTTCAGTTCCGGAAATCGTATTGCCAAACCCTTCGCGGGCACCGGTGCGCGCCTTGTCGACTCCAAGGAACAGCGCCACAGACAGTGCTACCGCCAGCAGGGTCAGCAATACCGACCCCTTCCGGTTCATCAGGCTTTTCCAGGCCAGCGAAAGGATCGCGCTCATGCACTCACTCCTGCGCGGTTGATGTCACTCAAATCGACCGCGCGGTCGAAATGGTCTGCGAGGCCGGCATCATGGCTGACAAACAACAGTGCCGCGCCGGTGCGTTGCGCTTCATCGCTCAGTAGGCTGATGAACTGGTCCCGAACATGGGCGTCCAGCGCAGAGGTTGGCTCGTCAGCAATCACGATTTCAGGTCCGCCGATCAGGGCCCGCGCCGCCGCAACACGCTGTTGCTGTCCAACCGACAGGTCGGATACGCGCCGCAAGAGCAAGGACTCATCCGTCAGGCCGAGCCGCGCAAGCAGCCGCCTTGCTTCCGCGTCTTCTTCGCCGGCGATTGCTGCGCGGCGGGCCGGAGAGAACCGCAGGGGTAGGGTGACATTTCCGATCACGGACAAGTATGGCACCAGATTGAACATCTGGAAGATAACGCCCAGATGATCCGCCCTCAGCCGGTCGCGGGCTGCGGGTTTCAGTTCGGTCAAATCATGCCCCAGTATCTGCACGCTGCCAGAGCTTGCCTCCAGCACGCCCGCAACGATGCCCAGAAAGGTTGACTTACCCGAGCCGGACGGACCGCGCAGGAACAATCGCTCCCCGGCGTTCAGCGTGAACGTCTCAATATCGAGCACATCTTGTCCCGGCGTCCAGGCGAAGCGCAGGTCCGAGATCGAAACGACCGGTTCAGTCATGTCAGGATCCGAAGGGCAGGAACGGGCTTTCCGGTGTCAGGACCGCAGAGGACGTTTCGCCGCCCTCACCAAGATAGACGGCTTCGACGGTTTCGAATGCGTCATAGGTCTCGAACCCTGTGAACATCAGGCCGTCCAGTTGGCTTGGCCGGCGGCAATCCCAGACGATGGAGAGCGTCATTGCGGCGTGGTCGCCGGACCGGCGCAGATCTGCAGACCGTTCGACCAGATCGCAACCTGCATTGCCCATCAGTTCGGTGAGGCCGTCAGCATATTCTTCAAGGTCGGACGATTTCTTTTTCGTTTTTTCCGAAAGGCCGAAATTGGCCAGGGGCGCATCCACAGAGATGGTGACGAAATTGTTCTCGCTCGTCACCGCCAGCTCTGCCGCGCCATGCACATGTGCCTCACCGCCGGCATGGTCTTCATCATGTTGCGCGTGCGCGTCATGGTCATCCTCATGGTCTGCATGATCGTCATGGTCATCATGCACCGCGCTGTCAGCCTCCGGGGAGGCAAGTTCTGCCGACTCGGCGGGCGGCGGCGGCGCGGCCTCCATCGTCTCTGGTTCGTAAGGCTGCTCTGCGCTGCATGCCACGCACAGCGCCAGACCCGCTCCAGCAAGACTCAGAAAGGCCCCCCGGCCGAATGATTGACTCATATCGTCGCTCCGTTTGCCCCGTTTGGGAGATTCAGTAAAACAGGAAAATCTGCTCGCAAGCGGGATAATGGTACCATATAACACCTCTTCGCAAGGCCGCAGGATGCGGTTTTTAAACCGCACCTGACTGTTACCGGACGAGCTGACCGCTTTCCATGTTTGAATCCATGCAAGCCCCGTTGTTTTTCGGCTTGATCGCGGCGTTCGTCACCACGATCGGGTTGATCGCCGTTGCTATGCGCGGGGATTGGAGTGCGCGCTTTTCGGCGGTTATCGGCCTTGCCGCGGCCGGCATGCTGGTCACGCTCACCCTGTTGCACATCGCGCCCGAAGCGTTCGCGGCGAGCCCAAGGGCACCTTATTTCATGCTGGCGGGCTTTCTTGGCGGCCTGATCCTGAATTACACGCTCAACACATTCTTCCCGGAAGGGGCGGGCGGAGGCCGTATTGCTGCCGTCACGCCGGTTCTGGCCATCGCCATTCATTCCCTGATTGATGGCGTCATCTATTCGGTCACGTTCGCGGCCAGCTTTTCGGCGGGCGTGTACGCGGCAGTATCGCTCATCCTGCACGAGTTTCCGGAAGGCGTGATCGCCTTCGCCATCCTGCGTCGGCACAATTTTTCCAACCGGCAATCCTTCCTGTTCGCTTTCCTCGCCGCATCGGCCACGACCCCGCTGGGCGTGATCCTGTCATCGCCCTTCATGTATTTTCTCGGGCCAGAGGCGATCGGCGCATTGTTCGCGGCGTCGGCTGGCCTGTTGCTGTATGTGGCAACGGGGCCCCTTATGGCCCCCCTCAAGGAAGAGCCGCCCCTGCGGAGTCTTGTGGCCTTGTCCGTCGGAGTGGTCACGGCGCTCATGATCTCCATGCTGCCGGTTCATGACCATCACGAGCATGGCCATGACCACGACCATGATCACGGAACGCACATCATGGAAGCGCCGCGGCCCCTGCCGGACCGGATCTGATGCGGGGCCGATGTCTCGCCCTTGTCATGTGTTGCCTGATGGCATGCCTGACGGCGACCCTGATGCCTCATTCTGCGATGGCTCACCCGGATGACGAACTCTGCCTGCCGGATGGCGGCATGGACCCCGCGCTCTGCCGCGAATTGCAGGCGCTGGACCGTGCCGGACAGGTTCAGGGGTTCGAAGGCGGCATTCCGGGCGGGGAGATTTCGCTTGACCGCACGCCTCTGGAAACCGGGCTCTTCTACATTCGCATCGGGTTCGAACACATCCTGCCCATGGGTGTGGACCATATCCTGTTCGTGCTGGCGCTGTTCTTCTCGACGCGGCGGATCGGCCCGTTGCTCTGGCAGGTCTCGGCCTTCACCCTGGCGCACACGGCCACGCTTGGCCTCACAGCCGCCGGCCTGATCGCGCCGCCAGCCAGCATTGTTGAGCCCTTGATCGCCTTCACCATTGCCTGGGCCGCGCTGGAGAACATCCTGTTCAGGGAGCCGAGCGCCTGGCGGCCTGCGCTGGTGTTCGGGTTTGGCCTGATTCACGGAATGGGATTTGCGGGGGCGTTCGGCGATCTCGGCCTGCCGGCTGATATCTTCTGGCCTGCGCTGATCGGCTTCAACATCGGGGTCGAGGTTGGCCAATTGGCCGTGATCGGCATGGCGCTTGCATTTGCGGTCCTCATCAGGAGCGTCCTGAGGCAAGCGGGTCGGCCCGATCTCTATCGGCCGGTCCTGGTATGGCCGGTTTCGGCATTCATCGGAGTAATTGGGCTCTGGTGGGCGATCGAGCGGGCATTCCTTAACCCTTAGCCTGCCACAGTGCGCTCCAGTTGAACTGGACTGCACCCTTATGGCTTCACGCGACTGGATCAGGCATTTCGGACCGGCCCTGCTGGCATCTGCCCTTGCAGGCTGGATCGGCTATGCCGAGTACGCGTCCGCCTTTGTCCCGCGCGCCGATGATGAAGGCCTCGCGCAGGAACAGGTCTATTCAGAAGCTGCCGCCTGGCGCGGCGCCGAAGCCAAGCAGGCGCGCAATGCCCTGATTGCCTCGTGGCTTGGCGGGCTCAGCGATGCCGGATTTGCAGACTATTCCGTCCGCCATCTGGACAAGGGGCTGATCTACGCGATCCGCTTTCGCGACCCGACAGATCGGGATGACATCAACGCACTCTGGGTGGCTGTGCCGGATGGGCCGGACCTGCCGGCATCAGTACGCCTGCGCACGCCGCAACAAAACGCAACACCGAAAGCCATTCTCGAGCAGCAATCCTGCACGTCCCGCCGGACCCTGAAAGTGTCGGAAACAGAGTTGCCGCGCGACCAGGCCGAAGCGCAGGCCGTATCGCAGCTGAGCACATATCTGGACGCGCCCGATCCGATGCCGATCACTGTCCTGAGTGAGGCGCGCGACCTTTGCCGCGACATTTCGCGAATTCTACCGACCCCGGAACAGTAACAGCGCCTGATCAGGCGAGCTTTTCAGCGGCTGCCTCATCGGCTTCGCGCATGGTGAAGCGTTTGGTGAACTCTGTAACGCGCGGCGCAATTTCCGTCTGGAAGCGCTTGCCGTTGAACACGCCATAATGGCCAACGCCGGGCTGGATATAGTCCGCCTGCATGTCTTCCGGCAGGCTGGAGCAGATCTCGTGAGCAGCCTGTGTCTGGCCAATTCCCGAGATGTCGTCCTTCTCGCCTTCCACCGTCATCAGTGCCACATCGCGGATCTGCTCCGGCTTCACCACATGCGTGCCGCGATAGCGGTACACGCCCCGCGCCAGCTGGTGCTCCTGGAAGACGCGCACGATGGTCTGCAGGTAGAATTCTTCCGTCAGGTCGAGGACTGACAGGTATTCGTCATAGAACTCGCGGTGCTTGCCGACATTGTCGCCGTCGCCTTCGACCAAGTGGTTGAAGAAGTTCCAGTGCGCATCGACATGGCGCGACCAGTTCATGTTCATGAAGGACGCCAGCTGGACAAAGCCCGGATAGACGCGCCGGAACATGCCGGGATAGGGGCCCGGCACCGTGTGGATCATGTTCTCTTCAAACCATGACAGCGGCTTTTCCTCTGCCAGAACGTTCGGAACGGTCGGGCTGAGGCGGGTGTCGATGGGAGAGCCCATGAAGGTCATGGAGGCCGGACGCGCCGGGTCATCATCTTCGGCCATCATGGCGATGGCAGCCAGCACAGGCGGGCCCGGTTGGCATACCCCCAGCACATGCGCGCCTGCGCCAAGGAAGGTCAGCATATTGCGGATATGGTCGATATAATCGTCCAGATCGAACCGGCCGAGCCAGACAGGCGCCATGCGCGCATCCTGCCAGTCGGTGATGAAGACATCATGTGTCGGCAGGAAGGCCTCAACGGTTCCGCGCAGCAGGGTGGCATAGTGACCGGACAGGGGCGCGGCGATCAGAAGACGAGGCTGCGGGCCGAGCTTGCGGGCATCGCGCGCGGCGGCGAGCGCTTCAGGGTCCTTGCGAAAATGGATCATGCTGCACCAGGGCGAGCGCCAGGCGACGGTCGGCGTCACATCCACAGGTGCGCTGTTCACCTTCACCTTGTCGATCCGCCATTCCGGCTTTCCGTAGTACCGCGTGGCACTCTCGAACACGTCGGCCATAGCCGAGAGGGAGCGGCCATATTCGGTTTGGCCAAGCGGGTTCAGCGGAGAGCTGAGCGCAGCGCGGCTGGCCCGGGCGGCGATGCGAACTGGCGCCATTGCTGCGCGGTTCATTTCAACAAGTGAGTAGAGCATTCGTCACACATCTTCCATGTTGCGGTGCAGCATAAGTCTCAAATGAGGAGAGAGCAAACGGATTCGCCAGACGCGCGTGTCGGCGCCCGCAGGGGTGACCTGCAAATTTCAAGCAAATTTACCACGACCGGGCAGGGCATGTTTAAGCCGCCGACCGTATTTTCTGCTGGCAGTGGAGTAATTGCCATGTTCCTCAAATGCCAGCCAAACCCCCATCGTGGTGGCCGCATGACGCGGGCGCTGATCTATGAACAGGCGCCGGGCCAGCGGTTCGCGATTGATGCTGAAACCCTGCACAAACAGCCGGAATTGCTGAACGTATTCGGGCGCTACATGCATGCCCGCTTTCGTATCCTTGATGCGTTGGCCTACTTCATCTGCCTGGCCGGTGTGCTGGCGTCGCTGGCCTTCGTCTGGTGGGCGTTCCTTCCGGGGATCGCCATCTGCACGATGATGCTGGCAGTTAATCGCAAGGCGGCGGGCAAGATTGCACTGCACGCCGCAAGGAAGTCGGCTGACGATTTCCGCAAGCTTCACGAAATGGGCTGTCTCTGGCTGGTGTTCGCCTGATCGCTGCCTAGATGCGCACCATGCCGAGCACGGCAGAGACGATTGCGACCAGCGTAAACATCAGAGAAAAACTGACGGACACAGCGCGCTGCTCCTTCCGGCTTGTGCGCACGCCTTTCGGCTTCTTGCCGGGAGCCAGCATCCAGCGATTTGAGAAGAACCCGAATGCCGCCAGCAACGCCGTGATGGCTGCGGCCCAACTGGTGGCCAGCAGGTAAAAGGCGCCAGATGCGAGCATCATGCCGGCAATTGGCGTCGAGGTCTGAAGAAGCAATTCCCGCACATGCCGATCCGCGCGCGATCCGTCCAGCTTGTCAAAGCTGCAATTCGGCGACGCGATGGCCGCCACCCATGAGGCTCCGATGGCCATCGCTCCGAAGAGCAGGCCGAGATGGGTGGCAGTTGCGGAGAGACCTTGAAGCATGTCGCGACTATGCGCCGGATTCGCCCGGGAGCCTAGAGAAAGCTTGCCGGAGGCGACACCACGCAACGCGGGTGCGACCTCCGGCGAGACAAAAGGCGACACGTCGCGACAGATGGCGACATGCGGCGACACCTCGCAACAGCGCGCGGCGCGCTACGACGATCCGCTACAGCGCGGCTTCATACACTTTCGCGTAATCGTCGGCGCTCATGGGTTTCGGATTGCCGAAATGCGCCAGATCCTTCAGCGCATACTCAACCACGCCCGGCGCATCATCTGCGCTGAGGCCGATCTCGGAAAGCGTTGCCGGAATGCCGATATCTGCGTTCAGCTCAGCAATCGCATCACCCAGATCCGCACCCGGCTTCAGGCCCATTGCCTGGCGCAGGCGCACATATTTCTCGTCCGCAGTGCCTTCGTGGAAACGCAGGATGTGCGGCAGGAAGATCGCGTTCAGCGTGCCGTGGTGCAGCTTCTTCTCATGCAGGCGGCCAGCGGCATGTGACAGCGCGTGCACGCCGCCCAGACCCTTCACAAACGCCAGGGCGCCTTCGTAGCTGGCCATCATCATGTGCCAGCGGGCATCTGCATCAGACCCGTCAAGCACAGCCTTCTTCAGCCAACCATTCCCGACCGAGCGGAACACGCCCTCATAGGCGATGCCTTCGGCAGGCGGGTTCACGGAAGGGGAGAGCACGGATTCGATACAATGCGTGACAGCGTCCATGCCCGTCGCAGCGGTCAGGCCTGCCGGCAGGCCGAGGGTCAGGTCCGGGTCGCAGATTGCGGTCGCCGGGATCAGGTTCGGCGAAACGATCGTTTCCTTGCGACCATTCTCCAGAACGATGACCATGCCGACGGACACTTCAGAACCGGTGCCCGATGTGGTCGGGATGGCGATCAGTGGCGGAATCTTGCCGATCTTCTTCGCGCCGCCCGTGATGGCTGCGTAGGATTCCAGCGGTTCATCATGGCTGACCAGCAGCCCAATGCCCTTGGCGTGGTCCATTGAGGAGCCGCCACCCAGCGCGATCAGGCCGTCAGCGCCGCAGGCTTTGTAGGCCGCGGCAGCTTCCTTGGTCTGCTTTTCAGTCGGGTTTGGGACAGTTTCCGCAAATACGCCGGCCGGTGCCACACCGAGGGCATCTTCCACCTTCGCCAGGATCCCTGCAGCCTTGATGCCCGGATCGGTAACAATGAACGGGCGGGACATGCCAAGCTTCTTGGCCGTGCCTGCCAGCTGCTTCAGCGCGCCGGAGTCAAAGATACAGGTTGTGAGATAATTGATGACGGGCATGCCGTGGTTCCTCGCTCGAATGTTTCCTCACCGCCCATGTGCCCTAGCGGCAGTGTGAAGTTCAAGCCTGACCGTGGGAGAACCCTGTTTTCGCCATCAACACGGGCTGTGCGCGCCCGGAAACCGGGCATGCATATTCCAACAGTCTCAAAGGTTCAAAGCCATCGCAATTGGGGAGAATACCTATTCGCGATGCCATGCCGCGCGACAAGGCCCCGCGCGTCAAAACGGGCAATTACTCCCATGAAAACATAGGCGTAGGTGGCAGTCATCCGGCGCAGGTTGGTGCGCCAAATTTGGAGTGAAAGACCATGAAACAGCTTCTCCTTGCCTCTCTGGTTGCCGGGGCGACCTGGCTGGGAACAGCGCCTGTCGCATCGGCAGACGAAAACCCGTGGATGGTGCGCGGACGTGTGATCGGCGTTCTGCCGGACGAGTCCGGTGACCTTTCGGTGGCTGGCGCCCGCCTGGCGGGTGATGTCGATATTTCGGACCAGTACGTGCCTGAACTCGACATCACTTACTTCTTCACGAAGAACATCGCCGCTGAACTTATCCTCGGCGTGACACCGCATGATGTGAAGGCCACCGGCGTGACGGTGCCCGGCGCGCTGGACAATGCCACGATCGATCTGGGCGACGTGACACTGTTGCCGCCGACGCTGACGCTTCAGTATCACTTCGTGAATGACAGCCAGTGGAAGCCTTATGTGGGCGCTGGCATCAATGCGACCTTCTTCTTCAATGAAGATGAAGGCCCGGTCGCGGACGGGATCGACTATGACACAAGCGTCGGCCTCGCCCTGCAGGCAGGCGTCGATTACGACCTCGATGGCGAGCCCGGCGGCTGGGCCATCAATGCGGACATCAAGAAGGTCTGGATCAATCCGGACGTGACCGTCGATTTCACCACGGCGCTTGGCGCAACAGTGGATGCTGACGTGGACATCAATCCACTCGTGGTGGGACTGGGGCTCGGATACAAGTTCTGAGACCCAATTGCCGAAGGCGGGGTTTCCCATTGAATCCCGCCCTCGCTTTCTCCTCCTTGGCCGCGTTCTCTCCCGATGAGCGCGGCCTTTTTTTGCCTTTCTGCAGAGCGGTCGTTGCGCCCTTCGCCGTCCGGTATACAGATTGCGATCATGGCTATTCTATCTGTCAAAGATCTACGGGTTTCCTTCGACACGCCGGACGGTGTGGTCGAAGCGGTCAAGGGTATCAGCTTCGATGTCGCCAAGGGCGAATGCCTCGGCATTGTGGGTGAAAGTGGTTCGGGCAAGAGCCAGTCGGCCTTGTCGGCGCTCGGTCTGCTCGCAGGAAACGGCACCGCAACCGGGCGGATCGACTTTGACGGCGTCAACATGCTGGACGCCCCGGACGCGACTCTGCGCGACATTCGCGGCGCGCGCATGTCCATGATTTTCCAGGATCCGCTGACCAGCCTGACCCCGCACATGACGGTCGGCGCGCAGATGCGCGAAGTCCTGGCGCTCCATAAGGGACTGAAGGGCGAGGCCGCAGATCGGTTGTGCGTCGAATGGCTGGAGAATGTGCGCATTCCCGAAGCGGCACGCCGAATGAACCAGTTCCCGCATGAACTGTCCGGCGGCATGCGCCAGCGTGTGATGATCGCCATCGCCATGCTGTGCAATCCGGAGCTGCTGCTGGCGGATGAGCCGACGACGGCTCTGGACGTGACCGTTCAGGCCCAAGTGCTTGAGCTGATGGACGAGCTGAAGCGTGAGACCGGCACGGGCATCGCCCTGATCACGCACAATATGGGCGTCGTGGCGCGCATGTGTGACCGTGTGATCGTGATGCGCCATGGCGAGATTGTGGAGCAGGGGAGCGTCGATGACATCTTCTACCGCCCACAGGCCGATTACACGAAAATGCTGCTTAATGCGGTGCCGAGAATTGACGAGCCGGACCGCCCCGGCCGTCCGGTCCTCTCTGATGCTCCGGCACCGGGCACAGAGCCGGTCCTCAAGGTTGAGGACATGAAAATTCACTTCCCGATTTCGGTCAAAGGCGGCCTGTTCGGGAAGACCAAGCCGCTGAAGGCCGTGGACGGGGTCTCGTTTGATCTGAAGCCTGGCGAAACCCTCGGCGTTGTCGGCGAGTCCGGTTGTGGCAAATCCACCCTCGCGCGGGGCGTGTTGAATCTGATCCCGCCGACCGACGGCACGGTTGCGTGGCTTGGCCGGGACATCTCAAAGGCCGGCCGCAAGGAAATGAACGCCCTCCGCGACGATCTGCAGATCGTGTTCCAGGATCCGTTGGCCAGCCTGGATCCGCGTATGTCCATCGGGGCCTCGATTGCTGAACCGCTGCAAGTGCACCAGCCACGCCTGACGCGCGCCGAGCGGGAGGCGAAGGTCCGTGAAATCCTGCCGCGGGTCGGCCTCGACCCGAACCTGATCAACCGCTACCCGCACGAATTGTCGGGTGGACAAAACCAGCGTGTCGGCATCGCGCGTGCGATGATCCTGCAGCCGAAACTGGTGATCTGCGACGAAGCGGTGTCTGCGCTGGATGTGTCTGTTCAGGCGCAAGTCGTTGATCTCCTGATCGAGCTTCAGAAGGAGTTCGGCCTCGCGATGATCTTCATCAGCCACGATCTCGCGGTCGTTCGCCAGATCAGCCATCGCGTCATGGTTCTCTATCTTGGCCGCGTGGTGGAGCTGGCAGGGCGCGACGCAATCTACAATCAGGCGCGCCATCCTTACACGAAAGCCCTCATTGCGGCGGTTCCGAACGCCGATCCGACCGGTGAGCGAATCCGTGAGCGCCTGCGCCTGACAGGCGATCTGCCGAGCCCGCTGGATAGCCGGGCCGCGCTGCGTTTCATGAAATCGAAGCTGGTCGATGATGCAGACGCGGACCAGTACAAGCCGAAACTCGTGGAAGTCAGCCCCGGACACCTCGTGGCCGAGCATGACCCGGTGATGGGTGGGGAAGGGCTGCTGGCCAGCTGATCTCCCGGTAAAATGCGGGCCTTGTAAGCTTGGCTTAAGACGAATGTGCAACGGTGACGGTTCAAGTCTTGCCGGAGCCTGCGCGTTTTGCCTCAATTGATTGGTCTTGTTCTCGTGCTTGTCCTCGTGATGGGCGGCCTCGCCCTGACCGGTGGGCAAGGCGTGATGCAGGCTTTGCCATTCGAACTGGCCCTCATCGGCGGCGCGGCCGTTGGCACGCTTCTGATCGGAAATTCGCCAAAAGTCGCGAAAGAGGCGTTCGGCGGGTTCGTCCGGTCTTTTCAAGGCAGCCGCTGGCATCGCGCCCAACACCGGGAATTACTTGTCCTGTTGGCGACATTGATGCGCAAGGCGCGTCAGGACGGGTTCGTTTCGATTGAACGTGACATCGAAAATCCGGACGATTCTGCGGTCTTTGCGACAGCGCCTGGCGTTCTGGCCGACGCGGCGGTACGCGACATGATCTGCGATTCCTTCCGCCTGATGGCGCTGGATTTGTCAGATCCGGCGCGGGCCGAAGCACATATGGAACAGGCCGTTGCGCTTCATGTGGATCAGCGCATGAAGGCGGTGAATGCCCTGAACACAGTGGCAGATGCGCTTCCGGCGCTCGGCATCGTGGCCGCTGTTCTCGGTATCATCAAGACGATGGGGTCTATCGACCAGTCACCCGCCATCCTCGGCATGATGATTGGCACCGCCTTGCTGGGAACCTTCCTGGGCGTGTTCCTTGCGTACGGCGTAGTTGGGCCCGTCGCAGCGCGCTATGGACAGATCGTCGAGGACGAAGCCCAGCCCCTTGATGTGGTACGCACCGTACTGTCTGCTTTTGGCGGCGGTGTTCAGCCCGGAATTGCCATTGAACTGGGCCGCACAGCCATTCCGGTGGAGCAGCGTCCGGACGCAGATTCCGTGGAACGCGCCCAGACGACTGCACGCTTCACGGAGCGGGCCGTCGCATAGGCGTGCACCCATTGCGCGTTGACCACGGTCGACGGACACCGCATCACAAACAAATGCCCCAGATTCGATTGGCCACGTTCAATTGCGAGAACCTGATGATGCGCTGCGATTTCGCTCGTTCAGGTCTGGCGAATGCGCGCAGTCGGCTGACGGACGTCGATGACGCCCTGATCGCAGAGCAGGTGGACGCAGTGTTCGATGTCTTGTCTGAGGACGACCGAACCCTGACAGCGCAGGCGCTTGTGGCGGCACAGGCCGAGGTGTGCGCCCTGCAGGAAGTGGAAAACCTTGTCACACTCACTGCATTCGACAACCGCTATGTAGCGCGGTGGGCTGGCCAGCCCTTCGGCCAGCGTGTCCTGCATGAAGGCAATGATAGTCGCGGCATCGATGTCGGTCTTCTCTCTTCACACCCCGTCGTGTTTCAGCGCAGCCATGCGCGCGCCACGTTTGGCCGGCTCGGCATTCGACCGCCGAAGGGGGCGTCGGTGAATGATTACGTGTTCCGGCGGGACTGTCTCGAAGTGGATATAGTGAAGGAAGGGCGCCAGCTGACGCTGTTCATCTGTCACTTCAAGTCCATGCATGGGGGCCGCAAACGCACGGCGTCGGTCCGTGAAGCAGAGGCTCAGGCCGTTCGGAAGATCATCGGCCAGAGGTTTGAAACGCCCGCGACCGAGGACTGGGTGATTCTGGGAGACTTCAATGATTACTGGGAGGTCGACGGCCATCCTGCGCCGTCTCACGGGCTGGGTCCACTGGTCGGCGACGGCTTTGCGGTTGATCTGGCTAGCCGCGCGATCGCAGACCCGTTCGACCGATGGACTCATCATTACAGCGGCGATGACACCTATGGCGCGCTGGACCACATGTTTTTGTCGCCCAGCCTCGCCGCGCAGAATCCCGCTGCAAATGTCGAGATCATTCGCGCTGGATCGCCCTACAGAGCGGCCCGATACGACGGAGATCGCTTCCCGGGCGTGGGCTGGATCACACCGAAAGCGTCGGATCATTGCCCCATGGTTGCGACTTTAAAGTTTGAAGGTCGCCCAGCGGCACCCTAATTTAGGTGGGCTTTGGTAACCAAGGGGGCCGCAAGGCTGTGTCACGATTTGATAAGCTGATCGAGACGGTGGAGGCCTATCAGGCTCTCGCTGCCGAGAATTACGACCGCATCCGAACATTGGCCGAGGAGGTGCGCAGCGGCTTTTGCGATTATCTCGGCGCCAGCGATGGAGTCTGTGTTCACCTCGTGCCTCCGGTTGGCGAGTACAAGCCGAAGGCCCATGGCGATGCCGCATTCTCCATTCCTCCGCGTGGATTCCGTCTTCTCGGGCCAATTGCGTTCGGCCTGGCCGTGCGGGTTTCCCGGGACACTGACTGGCTGCGACTGATCATGAGATGCCGCAAGATTGGAGACAAATTCATGATCCAGATCGAGGATGGCTCAGAGTATGAGTTCAGCCTGCCGCTCAAAGATGCCGATCCGGAGCCGTTTTACGATCATCTCTATCAGCATATCCTGCTCTGGTTCTCTGACCATATCGAACGCTACAAAGTGGGCGATTACGGAACCCGCGAGATCGGATTCGACTTTGCTGATGACATAAATGCCGCTCAAGCCTAGTTTTTTGACGAACTGGCGGGCAGGGTGGACCTAGAACGGGGCTGGTATGGACCAATTTGATTTTGCACTGGCGGCCGCCGGGTCCAGCGAGTTGATCTTTGCGTGCGCACTGATTGGTGCACTCGGAATCGGCGCGCAATGGATTGCATGGCGTATTCAGGCCCCGGCCATCGTTTTGATGGCACTGGCAGGCCTTGCCGTTGGACCGCTCTGGACGGTCATTTTCGGTGAGCCACTGCTCAATCCGGAAAAAGTGTTCAATGGTGGCAGCAATGAGTTGCTTCGTCCGATCGTGTCGCTGGCGGTCGCGGTCATCCTGTTTGAGGGCGGCCTTGTCCTGAAATTTGAGAATTTGCGGGATGCTGGCGCGGCCGTACGACGGATGGTGTTCCTCGGCGGGCCGTTAGCCTGGGCTCTGGGCACGTTCGCAGCGCACTATGCAGCAGGCCTCGACTGGGGCAGTTCTGTTGTGTTTGCGGGCGTACTCGTGGTTACCGGGCCAACGGTGATCATGCCCTTGCTGCGGCAATCCAAACTCGGCGGGCGAACTGGTCAGTTCCTGAAATGGGAAGGCATCGTCAACGACCCAGTCGGCGCATTGTTTGCCGTTGCGGCGTTCGAAATCATTCGCGTGGCCGCGACCGGTGAATCCATTCTCGGCAAAGGCGCGATGATCATCGTTGCTGCGGCGCTGGGCGTGGGGCTGGGCTTCGCATTCGGATGGGCAATTGTCCGGGCGTTCCGCCAAGGCTGGACACCGGAATACCTCAAAGCGCCGATCATCTTTGCCTCAATCATCCTCTGTTACGCGCTGGCGGAGATGATCGAGAAGGAAATCGGCCTTGTGGCCGTGACGGCCTACGGCATGACGCTGGCCAATTCACGGCTTGCAGGTCTCGCAGAGCTCCGAAAGTTCAAGGAAGACATCGCGGTATTGCTCGTCTCGGGCGTGTTTGTGATTCTGACGGCGAATTTGACGCCGGATGTTATCCGGCGCGCGCTGACCTGGAACACACTCGCCTTCCTGTTGGCGATGCTGTTCATCGTGCGTCCGCTATCTGTCTGGATCGCGACATTCGGAACGCTGAAACGGAATGAAGCCATCCTGCTGGGATGGATCGCGCCGCGCGGTATTGTTGCAGTCGCCGTGTCCAGCCTGTTTGCGACCCTGCTTGAAGACCTTGGTCGACGCGGGGATTCGCGTTTCTACTTCTCGGGCGCCGAGCAGATTACCCCGCTTGCCTTTGCGATGGTGTTCGTGACCGTCGTCCTGCACGGGTTCACCATTGGCCCGCTGGCGCGACGTTTGGGGCTGGCGCGGAAAGAACGGCCCGGCGTCCTTCTGGTTGGCGTGAACCCCTGGAGTATCGATCTGGCCAAGGTGCTGAAAGATGTCGGGATCGAGCCGATCCTTGCCGACAACAATTGGCGACGCCTGCGGCCGGCACGTGAGGCGGGGCTGAATACGTTCTTTGGCGAAGTCCTGTCTGAAGAGGCCGAAGTCCGCCTCGACCATGCCGCTTTCGATCAGGTTGTCGGCCTCTCGGCGAACGAACCGTACAACGCGCTCGTCTCCGGCCATTTCGCGCCAGAACTTGGGCGTCATCGCGTCTATCAGCTTTCGGCGCAGGATACCGAGGAAGAAGATCCGCGCGCGATTGGAATGGGAACGCGCGGGCGGACGCTGATCCGCCGGGGCAGGGGCTATGACGGCCTGATCCGCGATCACTATCGCGGCTGGACCTTCGGCAAGACAAAACTGACCGAGGAATATGATCTTGCGGAATACCGCAAGGATCGCCCGAAAGCAGACATCATTGCGGAAATCCGCCCGGATGGCACCTTGATCTTCCTCGGGCCAAATCGCGAAGCCCGCGGCGGCGATGGCGTGACCCTCATCAGTTTTGGTCCGGCGCGTGAAATGGAGGTTGCAAAGGAGCCTGAGGAGATCAGCTCCGACAGCAACGAAGGCTAGCTGCCTGCCGCCTGCAGCGTGGCGCCATGAACCCGCAACCAGTTGCGATGGACCTTCCAGTCATCGCAACACGTCGAGACGTGTGCCCAGAAGCGCGGCGAATGGTTCATTTCCAGCAAATGCGCGCACTCGTGGGCCGCGACATAGTCGAGTACAGCGGGAGGCGCCATGATCAGGCGCCACGAGAAGGACAGCTTTCCGTCCGCAGTGCATGATCCCCAGCGCGAGCGCGTATCCTTCACGGATATCTCGCTATAGGTCACGTTCAGGCGCGCGGCATGGCGCTTTACGGCGCGGGTGATATCCGCGCGGGCCTGCTTTTTCAGGTATCTCGTCGTGCGCAGATGCAGTGTCTCGGGGTCGCCCGGAGCGCAAAGCGTGTTCGGATCGCCCGGAAGCATGCGCGCAACGCGGCCGTCTCCTATGGCGGTCAGACGACAGGGCGCGCCACGATAGGAAATCACGCTGCCTTCCTCGAAACTGACTGCATCCGGCAGGTGCCGCAACCGGCTGTGTATCCAGTCGACGCGTTCTGCCGCAAAGGCTGCCGCGTCCTTGATCTGGCGCCGGGATGGAGCAACGGCCACGGCTTCCCGGCGGCGCTCATCCAGCCGGAGAATCAGACGCCGTGCTTTCGAGTTCACTTCGAGGCGAACGCGGATCTCGTCCCCGTCCGGTCCACTCAGTGTCACGGTCTGGCCATTGTTGTATGGCATGTTAATAATCTCACATTAGGTGACGGGCGCACTCGATACGCTGGCATCAACTATTTAAGGGACCAAACATGAAATATCTGCTCACAGGCGTTGCCGCCATCGCCATGCTTACGGCTTGCGGGGACAAAGACAAGCCGGTTGATGGCGCAAGCTCTGAATATGCTGGCAAAGCCTCAAAAGACATCAAGGTCCGTGCTGGTGATCCTGCGACCGCGCCGCAAGCGCTCGCCGCTTTTGCACTGGATGGATCGGATGCCACGCGTCTCACCTTCGCTGGCAGCGATATCAAGGGCGACAAAGCCGTGTTCACGGATGTGACGCTGTTGTCTGCGGATGATGAGGATGATTCTGACGAGGACGGTCTCGATCTGGACGGTACTGTCGTGAAAGCGAAGAAGCTTGAACTCGACGGTCTGGCGATGGTCGATGGCAAAGCGAGTTTCTCGAAAATGGTGATGAGCGACATTTCGCTCGTGCCGACCGACCCGGAAGAAGCCGAGGAAGGCAGCGCGACAATCGGGTCGATCCAGTTGATCAATCCGTCGCCCGAACTGGCCGCCTGGGTTGCAAGCGCGTTCAGCGATGAAGAGCATGGCGACATGCCGACCGGGGAAGCCCTGTCTTTCGACCTCTGGTCGGTTGGCGACGTCAACATGCAGATCAATGAGGAAGATGGCGAAACGGGTTCGTTCCTGATCGACGCGATTTCCGTCAGCGGCATGAAAGATCGCAAGGCGGCCGCAATGACCCTCAAGAACATGAAATTCGACATGTTCGATCCGTCTGAAGACACCACAGTCAAAGCAAATCTCGGCAACGTAAACATTGAAGGGTTCGACTTTTCGGTCTTCGCGCCGGAAGAGGGCGAAAGCCTTGAAGACAGCTTCGAGTCCGGCTTCATGTCTGGCCTGAATGCACAGGATCCGGCGAATCCAGGCTACAAGTCGATCACGATGAAGGACCTCAACTTCGACGTGTCCGGCGTGAATTTCGACATGCCGTCGCTGGTTTCCAAGGTCAGCCACGACAAGCAGGGCCGCGCCGTGAAGGTCGTGACCGAGCCGGTCAAGATGGTACTGAACGCAGGTGACGGTGAGCTTGGCCAGCAATTGGGTACGCAACTGGCGACGCTCGGCTATGAGAAGCTGGAGCTGACCATGGCAAGCGAGCAGTCCTACGATCCGGATGCGGACATCGTGACCCTTGCCAAAGGCAAGAACTATTGGGAACTGAAAGACGGTTTCCGCCTAGACTTTGGTGCCAAGTATGAAGGTGCGAGCGCCATGGCTGCAGCTCAGGCAGACCAGGGGGACGCGTCAGCAGACCCGTCTGCCATGATGGACGCTGTCATGGAGAAGCTGACGATCCACTCGCTTGACCTGGCGCTTGATGACAATGGCATCGTCGACCGCGCGTTCAATGCATATGCCGCCCAAAGCGGAGAAGATCCGCAGCAGTTGCGCAATCAGACGGCCGGCATGCTTGCCATGGCCCCGATGATGGCTGCTGGATCCGGTATCGATCCGGAACTGGTGACCGAAGCCGCGACCGCGCTGTCGAGCTTCATCACCGATCCGAAAACGCTGACATTGTCACTGAACCCGGCATCGCCGCTGAAAGTGTCGACGCTGGCTGAAATGGATGATCCATCGGGTCTGACTAAATCGGCCCTCGGTTTCTCGGCCTCCAACGAATAGGTCGGAACACATACCGGACTGATCTGCGCGCGTGCCCGATATGGGTGCGCGCGCTTTTCTTTGTGTTTCGGCCAAGGCATAGACTGATTGCCATGAAGCTAGCTTTTTTTGGAGATGTCGTCGGAAAGCCCGGTCGTCAGGCCGTGCTGGACCATTTGCCGGGCCTGAAAGCGCGCCTGCAGCTCGATTTCGTCGTGGTGAATGCCGAAAATTCGGCGGGCGGCTTTGGCCTCACAAGCGCCATAGCAGAAGAGTTCTTCGCTGCTGGTGCAGATTGCCTGACACTGGGCGATCACGCCTGGGACCAGCGCGAGGCACTGACCTATATTGAACGCGAGCCGCGCCTCTTGCGCCCGCTGAATTATCCACCGGCCGCGAGAGCCCCGGGCAAGGGAGCGAACCTGTTCAGTCTGCCGGATGGTCGCCGGGTCGGTGTGATCCAGGTTCAGGGCAATGTCTTCATGAAGCAAATTCTGAGCAATCCCTTCTCTGCGGTCGATGAGGCGCTGGACTCGATGCCGCTCGGTGCCGTGGCAGATGCTGTCATCGTGGATATTCACTGCGAGGCGACCAGCGAGAAGATGGCCATGGGACACCATTGTGATGGCCGCGCGAGCCTCGTTGTCGGCAGCCACACGCATGTGCCGACTGCCGATACCATGATCCTCGAAGGCGGGACTGCGTATCAGACCGACGCTGGCATGTGCGGCGACTATGACAGCGTGATCGGCATGCAGAAGCAGATTTCTCTATATCGTTTCGAGACCCAGTTGCCTGGTGAGCGCTACCAGCCGGCGTTGGGTGAGGGAACTTTGTGCGGGACTTTTGTGGAAACGGATAATGCGACAGGTCTGGCTGTCAGGATCGAAGCTATTCGTGTAGGCGGGCGACTGAGCGACGCCGTACCCGGGCAATAAGTCGGATTGCCGGGCTTCAAGAGGATGGCTGACGATGAGTAATTGTGCGTTTCGCCATCTGTTGCGTGAGGAGACATCCGAAGACCACGCCCGCGTGGATGATCTGTTCAGCCAACTCGACCTGACGACGCCCGATGGACTGGCGGATTTTCTGTCTGTCAGCCATTTGGCATATCAAACTCTGGACGGTCGGCTGCAGCCATTTGGGACAATTTTGCCGCCACCAGCTCCAATGGAGGCGATTTGTGCAGATCTTCATGATCTGGGCAGGTCACCACCGGAATGGGATTGTTGCCCGGATCTGTCGGAGGCTCATCCCCTCGGATTGATCTATGTTATCGCGGGAAGCCATCTCGGCGGTACGATCCTGCACCAAAGGTGGCAGACCAGCCAGAATGAGATTGTTGGCCACGCAGGGCGATTCCTTGGCGTTCTGTCAGATCGTGCGTGCTGGACGCAATTCGTTCAGCGTTTGCCGAGTGTCAACGTTGGCCAAATAGAACGCAATCATGTAGTCGAATCGGCCAAGGCCTGTTTCTCTCTTTTTGAGGGCGCTTTCAGGCATGTAGTGAAAGAGACGGATTATGGTTGAAAACGGTCGCGAGATGATCGGTTCAGGTACGGCAGTTGACCTGACAAACTGTGATCGAGAGCCCATTCATGCGATTGGCCGCGTGCAGTCCTTTGGGGCGCTCATCTCCATGTCTTCCGACTGGATCGTGAATCACGCGTCCACAAATGTCGATGAATATGTCGCAAAGCCCGCGAAAGACCTCATCGGTCGACGCGTCGCTGATGTGCTTGCTGAGCCTGCGTTGTCAGTCATTCGGTCGCGTCTGCCAATGCTGACATCACCGGATGCTGTGGAACGCGTTTTCGGGCTGGACCTGACAGGAAACGGACGCCTGTGCGACCTTTCAGTCCATTTGTCAGGTCGCTCCATAATTCTGGAGTTCGAGTCGCATGATGCCACCCGCGACACGAACTATGTGAATTATGTCCGGCCAATGATCGAGCGGATTTCCCGGGCCACATCCTCAACTCAGTTGTGTGAAGAAGCTGCCCGGCAGATGCGGAGCCTGATCGGCTTCGACCGTATCATGGTTTATCGCTTCGCGGACGATGGCACCGGAGAGGTTGTCGCGGAGTCGCTCAAGCCCGGTATGGAGAGTTTCAAGGGGCTGCATTATCCCGCATCTGATATCCCGAAACAGGCCCGGGCATTGTATGCGCGGAACTTGCTCCGGATCATTGCTGATGTTTCGGATACGGGGGCGGAGATTATTCCTCATGCCAGTCCGGAAGGCATACCGCTTGACCTTTCCATGAGCGGCGTGCGGGCGGTTTCGCCAATACACCTTGAGTATCTGGCGAATATGGGCGTGCAGGCATCGCTGTCCATTTCCATCCTGAAGCGCGGCAAGCTCTGGGGCTTGTTCGCTTGCCACCACGAGGCGCCAAAGGCGCTGTCCTATGAATTGAGGACGGCCGCCGAACTGTTTGGACAGTTGTTCTCTTTCGTGCTCGATCAGAAAGAGACAGACGAGAGCCGCGAAGAATCCGATCGTGCGCGTATGCTGCATGACCAATTGATGGCCCAGCTGGCGGAAGACACATCGATCCCAGAGAATTTCGAGGCGATCGTAAACGCGATTACATCGGTCATTCCATATGACGGCGCGGTAGGCTGGGTTGATGGCCAGTTCCAGTCAGTTGGACAGACGCCTACTGAAGAAGAGTTTCTGGGGCTCGTGAATTTCTTGAACACGATCGCCGCAAGTCAGGTGTACCAGACAGAAAGCCTTGTGAAGGTTTATCCGGCTGCTGACGTATTTTCCAATCGCGCCGCCGGCATGCTGGCCTTGCCGGTCTCGCGCACACCGCGAGACTACATTGTCCTGTTTCGGCGGGAGATCGCCAAATCCGTAACCTGGGCCGGCAACCCGGAAAAGCCGGTCACGGTGGGGCAGTTTGGCACGCGGCTGACACCGCGGAAGAGCTTTGAAGCATGGCAGCAAATTGTGCGGGATACCTGTGCGCCTTGGCTGCCAGCGGAAATTCGCGCAGCGGAAGCCCTTCGTCTGACCCTGCTGGAGGTTATCCTGCGTATGTCGGACGCCGCCTTGCGTGAGCGGACGAAGGCGCAGGAGCATCAGGAGTTGTTGATCGCCGAGCTGAACCATCGTGTCCGGAACATCTTGGGCCTGATTGGCGGGCTCGTAGAGCAAAGTGGGTCTGATGCCAGAACCATAGCGGAGTTTACGCAGGTCGTAGGCGGTCGTATCCATGCCTTGAGCCGGGCGCATGATTTGATCACCCGTCAGCAATGGGCAGCCGCGTCCGCCCGCGAATTGATCCAGATCGAATCCGAAGCCTATCTCGGAACGAATGCGGAAAGGGTTCGCATCAAGGGTGCAGACGTCAGCCTGGAACCCAAAGCATTCACATCAGTCTCTCTTGTGGTGCACGAGATGTTGACCAATTCCGCCAAGTACGGAGCGCTCAGCGAACCGAACGGCGAAGTCCGCATTGAATTCGGACGGCTCGCAGACGGAGGGCTGGAACTCACTTGGCTGGAAACTGGCGGCCCACCCATTCAAGCGCCGCCGACCCGGAGGGGGTTCGGTACGACAATCATCGAGCGGTCGATCCCCTACGAGTTGAACGGTCGCGCCGAGCTGAAATTCGAGGTCACGGGTGTTTCCGCGAGATTTGAAATACCGTCGGCCTATGTTGAGGCGTTCACCGGCAGCGCGCAGGAAGAGCCCGTCGCCGCACCTGTAAAGTCGAAAAAGACCCATTTGAATGGGCAGGCGCTGGTGGTCGAGGACAATTTGATTATTGCTCTTGATGCTGAGGACATGATCCGCTCGCTCGGGGCGAGCGAGGTGTATGTGGCGTCAAATGTGAATGAGGCGCTGGAGTTCATCGGGTCCGAGACACTGCACTTCGCCTTGCTCGACGTAAATCTGGGATCGGAGACCAGTGAGCCGATTGCAGAACGTCTGAACGAGTTGGGCATTCCGTTTGCTTTCGCAACAGGCTATGGCGATTCAATTGATCTGGCGAAGCGCTATCCTGACGCGCCTGTCGTCAAGAAGCCCTTCGATCTGGCCTCTGTCGCGGTAGCCCTGCCTGGGTGACAGGGCTGTCAGGCCAGACTATTTCTCAGGCTGAGCGGTGTAACGCAGATAGGGTTTGACCGCTTTGTACCCGGCAGGGAACAGGCGTTCGATTTCTTCCGGATCAGTCAGGGATGGGACGATGATAACATCATCACCATTCTGCCAGTTTACGGGCGTTGCAACCTTGTGGTTGTCCGTCAGCTGAAGGCTGTCGATCAGTCGCAGAATCTCATCGAAATTCCGGCCGGCGCTCGGGGGGTAGATGATGGACGCGCGAATCTTCTTGTTTGGATCGACCACGTAAACGGCGCGCACAGTGACCTTTGCGTCCGCGCTCGGGTGGATCATGTTGTAAAGCGTCGCGACGCTTCTGTCGGGGTCTGCGATGATCGGAAACTCGACGCTGGCATTCTGGGTTTCCTCAATATCTGAGATCCACTTCTTGTGATCCTCAAGACTATCAACGGAAATCACCAATGCTTTTGCGCCGCGTTTGGCAAATTCGTCTTTCAGCTTAGCTGTATACCCAAGCTCGGTTGTGCAGACAGGCGTGAAATCGGCCGGATGGGAGAAGAATACTACCCAATCTTCGCCAATCCATTCGTGAAACCGAATGCGGCCTTCTGTCGTGTCGGCTTCAAAGTCCGGGGCAACATCGCCAATCAGAAGGCTCATATTACCATACTCCTGTCTCTTGATTTCTGACAGGAAAATGGTGCCTAAGAGGTAGCAAACCAATGCGTGGCATCTCAAACTGTCGATAAGTTTTTCTAATGCCCGGCGCGGGAAGAAGGAATTTGAATGAAACGTCTCATTCTCATGCGACATGCCAAGACCGAACCTTGGGCTGAAGGTGTCGATGACTTCAGTCGCGCGTTGATTGAACGGGGCAAGGAAGACGCCAAGCGTGTGGCCGAGGAACTTGTGGCAACCGGCTGGAGCCCCGAGCGCATCCTTGTCTCAACGGCGCGGCGAGCGAGGGAGACCTGTTCGGAAGTCGCCAAGATCGTGGAGGGCGAGAAGGTTCGCCCGATGGAGAATTTGTACCTCACCGGCGTTCGCGGGCTCACCGAAGCAATTTGTCATAATGATGGGGCCGGGACCCTCATGGTGATAGGTCACAATCCTGGCCTGCATGACTTCGCCATGGAGATATTGCGGGAAGCGGGCAGTCAGGACCATCAGGAATCTATCCGTCTGATTGAGAAGTTCCCGACCAGTTGCTGCGCCTTGTTTGAAAGTGAGCAAGATGGCGCGTTCCTGCCGGCGCATTTCAAACTGGTTCAGATATTGCGGGCGAAAGATCTTCGCGAGGCAGATATTTCTCAGTGATAAAAAAGCCCTGCCGGTAAGGGCAGGGCAGAGATCCTGGTTGGGCAGGTGGTTTGGAGAGGCTGAGATCCTGCCGTTCGGATCAGTTTGCAGTTAGTTTGACTGGTAGTGGACGTCGGTGAACGTATCGTGGCCGACATAAGAGACCACTTTCTTCATCATCTGGCGTTCGCATTTGTTGACCACCAGGTCCTTGGCGAATTTGAAGTTGGCGTGTTCGGCGTCACAGCGAACGTTCACCTCTTGGCGAATGCGATCATATTCGGCTTGGGCCCCGGCGACGGTTTCCAGTTGAGCGCGATTTACGTCGATTTCCATCTTGAACTCATCGGATGCAGCGAATGCCGGAGCGGTTGCGACGGAAGCAGCAAGGGCGAGAGCGGTGAGAGAGCGGATCATGGCGAAAAATTCCTTTCGAAAATGGGTGAGACTGATGGGGCAAGGAAGCTGACGCTGCATCGCATCGGTAAGGGGCTGGATAGATGCAGCGTCAGCCGGGCAGGCTTAGCGAGCTTCGCGGCGGGCGAAGCGGCGGCGGCGGCGGACCAGAAGATTCTGACGACCCTCCGCTGTGACATCATTGGCCGGCCGGGTCCGGTGAGTTGCCTCTCCGGTCATGATGGAGAGGGCCATCATGCTTTCGGTGGCTGGGGCGGTGATGTCGCTCTGACGGGCGCGGGGGATCATGATTTTCAATTCCTTCTAGCTTTCTGTTGGATGTCCTTGGCGAGACCATCCCGCCGCCGACACCCTCTATCTAGGTTGGAAATTATCGAAAATCAATAAGTTTTTATCGAAAAATAATAAACTCCAGCGTTTTCAAGGCGCTGCTGTTTGTTGAATATCGATATGCGTCGCCATTTTTCAAGTCAAGCCGCCCCAAAGAAGCTGGAGAAGAATTCATGCAATGGATTGTGGGCGTGCAAAGAGGCTCATCCCGTGCGCCCGACTGGCTCAATTGCCTAGCCATGGCCTTGCAGGTCGAAACTCAATTGGGTGGGACCTGAGGGCAGGGCCCTCGGATGAGTTCGCTTTGGAATACCTGGTTTGCGAGACAATCTTGTCTGTGCCGGCACGTCGAAGGGAAGTGCCTTGGACGTGATGTTCGGGAACAGGTGATTTCGTGCTGCGCGGGCCGCAGCAATATGGTCCACCATTCGCATCGGATAAGTCTGGCCCAATACGATGCCCGTATCAGCAAGAAGGCTTTTGGGAGCTTCCCAGGGCGAATGTATCCATTCGTTTGTCAGATTGGCGATTTCCGGAACCCATTTGCGAATGAACGTCCCTTTCGGGTCTCTCACCAGGGATTGGCGCACCGGATTTGGAATTTGTCCGGTGGGGCGCGAGGATATTCCAATGACTTTCCTGGCATTGCCGTAGAAAAGAGCTGTGTCGAAATCCGTGGAAAGACTCGCCAGATGTTGAGATGGCGCGACCGGGTCGAGCCATAGATGACAGGTTGCAAAAGAGAGAAGGAGGCTGCGCAGTTCTGCTTCCAACCGCCCCGTCGTCTGAAGGCACCTCATGCTTGCATCCAACAGTGGGAACCCGGTTCTTCCTGTGGACCATGCCGTCAGACGCGGGTCTGACATCCCGGCGGCATCTCTTGCGAACGTATCAGCCGGCAGACCAGCATTGGCCATATGATCGTGTCTGGGTGTGGCCGCGAGAAGACGAGAGCGCTGGCGTAGGTTTTCTGCAAATGTATCGAGTGAATCTGTGAACGTGTTGTCGCCATCTGACTTCAGGGCCGCTCTTGCGCGCATCGTGGCCTGCCAGACTTCTCGATCAGAAATCGTGCCCAGGACGAGGTGAGGGGACAGGCCGGAGGCGCTGTCTTCACGATCGATGATGCAAAGGTTTCGTTTGCCGGAGCAGCGGCCGCGGCCTGTCAGAAACTGGCGCAACTGAAGGACGCCATTTGTACGCCCGCCAATCTGACGCTCAGTGCAGGTGTCGTCATTCAGATCGAAGTCTGACGCCATTGGCCAATCGTCCGATGAGATTCTTGGCGAGTTTATACTGTCAGGTCCGGCAAGGCGTGGCTGGCGCATGGATTGCTGCCAAGAATCGTGCGCGATAGTAGGGCTTGCTGAAAGCGAGCGATTTCCACCTTGCTCCCGCAGCGGGATGCCTGCCTTCATCGCCCAATTTCGGACCTGTTGGTCGCGTTGCGCTTCATGACCTGACGCATGAAAGTGCAGGGAAGCGATGCCATGTTTCGAGTGAATTTGCGAAAGGATTTGTGTCGCCGGGCCGACCTTGAGGCATAGTTGGCTGCCGCGTTTGCGAAGAGCGCTATCAAGATCTGCGAGAGATTCCATCAGGAAGTCGAACTGGCGTTTCGATGTGTCCGGGCGATGCCAGTGGTCTGCATCAAAAATGTAGAGGGGCAGAACCAGGCCACCTGATGCGCAGGCGGCCGAAAGCGCCGCGTTGTCGTGAACGCGCAAATCGTGCCTGAACCAGATGACATGTAGATCGGACATGGAACAAATATAGAACATTGTTCTGTTCTGTCCAATCTTTTCTGCGCAATTTCAAATTCATTACGAGAACGAAACAAATTCAACTTGTGGTTTCTTGCGGGTTAATCGTAAACGCTCTCATTAGATCAAATGGGCGCTGAGGGAGTGGAGGCGCGGGATCGTTTCCCGCTGCATCTTTTCGATAATCTTGCTGAACCGAAGCCGGATTCGCGTATGGCAGAATCCGCTGCTGAGGCGTTTCCGGCAAGATTTCTTGGGATGTCTGCAAAAACCGGCCTGTCTCAAGGCCAGGCGAGGTCCGGCGTCCGCTTTTTCACGGCAATGGGCCTGTTTGGACTATTTGAGCCGGGCATTTTACTCGCCGTTGCCGGAACGATTGGCATAGGCGTGTTCGCGCTGATCATGGTGTACCGGTTGGCGCTGATCCTGTTCGGACCAAGTTCGGTTGTCCTCCTGACAAACCCCGCATCTCTGTCACTCCTGTTGCCAACCTATACCATCCTGATCGCCCTCAAGGATGAGGCGGCGTGTATGCCACAACTGGCAAACAGTCTGATGTCTCTGGAGTACCCCCGCAGACTGCTGGATGTGAAACTTCTGCTGGAGGAGGGGGACTATGAAACAAAGAGCGCCATCCATGCTCAGATCTGGCCTGAAGGCACCGAGTTGCTGGTACTGCCGCCCGGCAAACCACAGACAAAGCCCCGCGCGCTCAACTATGGTCTTGCGCGTGCAAAAGGCGCTTTCGTGACCGTCTATGATGCGGAGGACCGGCCGAACCCGGGGCAACTAATAGACGCGGTTCGCCGGTTCGCCTGGGATCCGGACCTTGCCTGCGTACAAGCGCCACTTTCCGGATATGTGCGCGGCGGCAGCTGGTTGGCTCGGCATTGGGCCCTGGAATATGCGATCCAGTTCAACCGGCTCATGCCTGCGCTCGCCCGGTTGCGCATGCCGATACCACTGGGGGGCACCAGCAATCACTTCCGGAAAACGACGTTGCAGGCCGTCGGAGGGTGGGACGCGTGGAATGTAACGGAAGACGCCGATCTGGGGCTGCGACTGGCGCGACTGGGCAAGAAGGTTGATGTGATTGCGCCGTCCACCGTCGAGACACCTCCTCAACAGCTTGGTGTGTGGGTGGGACAACGGTCACGATGGCTGAAGGGCTTTGTGCAGACCTGGCTCGTGCTGATGCGAAATCCCCTCACAGCCATTCGTGAGATGGGCATACCGGGTTTCCTCTCAATGCAACTGACCCTTGGAGCTTCGATCCTGTCTGCGCTGGTGCATTTGCCGTGGCTTGTGTGGTGTCTGATCTGTCTGTTATCGCCCGCCGCGAATGTGAGCACGATCAGCTGGGCCATGTTGGCAGCCGCCTACGCTGTGGGGGCAATCTCAGCTCTTACTGTTCCATCAGCGTCGTTTGCCGTGCGTTTGCGTGACGTCCTGACGATCCCGTTTTATTGGCCGCTGCAGTTTATCGCCATGTCGCGTGCGCTCTACAGCTTGTTCCGCCGTCCACACTTCTGGGTGAAGACACCGCACGATCCGGAAACCTGACGGGGCAAGGCTCACTATCTGAGCATTTTTCTAACGCAAGGTCAGCGCTTGGCGGTCCTTCCGCTTGGGCATACAGTCGCGGCAAGATCTGTTGCCCCTACAGGAGTCCGATATGGCGTATGATGAATCAGTCGACCTAGAGCAGTTTCGCGCAGAAACGCGCGAATGGCTGGAAGAAAATTGCCCCCCTTCGATGCGCACGCCAATGAAGGATGACGAGATCGTCTGGGGTGGCAAGCGCGAGAAATTCAAGAACCCTGAGGCAAAGGACTGGCTGGAGCGGATGGGTGAGAAAGGCTGGACGGCACCCGAGTGGCCGGCAAAGTATGGTGGTGGTGGCCTAAGCCGCGCACAGAACCGCGTCCTTCAGGAAGAGCTGCGCCGCATCAAGGCGCGTCCCGCCTTGTTCTCCTTCGGCCTCTGGATGTTCGGGCCGGCGCTTCTCGAGTTCGGCAATGAAGAACAAAAGTTGCGGTTCATTCCCGATATCGTGAAGGGCAAGACGCGCTGGTGTCAGGGCTATTCGGAGCCGGGCGCAGGGTCCGACCTTGCCGACCTGCAAACGCGCTGCGAAGACAAGGGCGACCACTATCTGATCAACGGTCAGAAAGTGTGGACATCCTACGCGGACAAGGCTGACTGGATTTTCTGTCTGGTCCGGACCGATACGAGCACCAAGCATGAAGGTATCAGCTTCATCCTGTTCGACATGGAAAGTGAAGGCGTTGAGGCGCGTCCGATCCTGCTGATTTCCGGCGAGAGCCCGTTCTGCGAAACATTCTTTACCGATGTCAAAGTGCCGAAAGACCAATTGGTTGGCGAGGTAAATGGTGGCTGGCAGATCGCAAAACGTCTGCTGCAGTTTGAACGTTCCTCTATCTCCGCCGGCGGCTTTGGTGGCACGGGTGGATCCGGCATTCTGGGACCTGAAGAATATGCCAAGATGCATATCGGTACGGACAGCGAAGGTCGCCTGATCGACGGTGATCTCCGTGGGCGGATTACAGACCACAAGATGTATGCCAAGGCCTTCAACCTGACTGTTCAGCGTCAGGCCGAGCAAGCCAAGGCCGGCCAGCAAGTCGGTCATACCGCATCTATTCTGAAATATGGCGCTGCCAAGATGAACCAGGACCGGCACGAATTGCTCGTGGAAGCACTCGGAACAGAAGGACTGGGCTGGGAAGGTGAGGGCTTTGACCCAGCGGCCAAAAAGGTCACTCGCCAATGGCTTCGCTCCAAAGGAAATTCCATTGAAGGCGGCACAAGCGAGATCAATCTGAACGTGATCTCGAAACGTGTGTTGGGCCTCAAGGACCACAAGTAATCAATGTCGTCCACACAGATCATCCTTCTGTTCCTTGGCACGCCGTTCATGGCCGGAGTCCTGGCTCCGTTCTTCCGTGGGCGGCGGCTGGTGCAGTCGGCTGTGTGGATGTTTGCGCTGCTGTCGACACTGGCTGCACTTTATGTGTGGGCCGGTATGGAAGCAGCGCGCCTCGAATTGACAAGCATCAGGCTGGCACTCGCTGCCAGCGCTCTCTGGAGTACGGCTGGCCTGGCCGGACTGCTGGTTGGGCGCGAAGCGGAAAACGTGCGGCGTGTTGCCAGAAATACCAGGGACAAACGCAAGGCTTCGGAGATATTCAGATGACATTCCTTTTGACGGAAGACCAGGAAATGCTGCGGGACACCGCAATGGCGTTCGCGCGAGATGAGCTGCCGGTGACGCGCCTGCGCAAATTGCGCGATAGTGGAGCAAATGGTGTAGACGCAGAAACGCGCCAGAAGCTGGCTGAGCTCGGCTTCTTTGGTGTGATCATTCCAGACGAACCGGGCGGTGAGCATTTCGGGCTTGTCGGCCTTGGTCAGATCCTGGAAGCGCAGGGCCGCACGCTCGCGCCGACACCTGTGCTCCAAACCGCACTGATTGCCGCCAGTGCTCTGCAACTGGGCGGAAGCGCTGAGCAGCAGGCGGAATGGCTACCCAGGATCGCCGGTGGAGAAACAACGTTCGCGCTGGCGCTCGATGAAACGGCCCATTTCAATCCGCTCGGTGTTGCAACCGAGGCTGAGCGCAACGGTCAGGGGTACACGCTGAACGGCATGAAGCGCTACGTGACGGACGCTCATCACGCAGACATGCTGATCGTAGTGGCTCGTACCTATGGAGAGGCTGGAGACCGCCATGGCCTTACGCTGTTCCTGGTGCCTGCGGATGCCAAGGGCGTTTCGGTCCAGGCGCTGAATTCCGTTGACTCGCATGGCGCAGCTCACATCACGCTGGAAGATGTGATTGTCCCTGACAGTGCGATCATCGGTGCCGTCGACAAGGGCGCTGATGTTCTGGAGCCAGTTCTGGACCGTGCGGCCATCGGCCAGGCAGCAGAAATGCTTGGAAGTGCGCAAGCCGCATTCGACATGACACTGGAATATCTGAACAGCCGCAAACAGTTTGGACAATTGATCGGGTCTTTCCAGGCATTGCAGCATCGCGCGGCAAAAATGTTTACGGAACTGGAGCTGACGCGTTCATGCGTTTCAGCTGCGCTTGCCGCCGTGGATGAGGGCAATGATAATGTCGCCGAGCTTGCAAGTCTTGCAAAAGCCAAGGCGAGCGAACTGGTGCATCTGGTATCGAATGAGTGCGTTCAGATGCACGGCGGTATTGGTATGACGGATGATGCCGATCCGGGCCTCTACATGAAACGCGCCCGCGTGCAGGAAGCCATGTTCGGATCTGCCAGTTGGCACCGCGATCGTTACGCGCGTCTTGCGGGTTACTAGAGCCTCGCGAACTCCGAATTGAAAAAGCCGGGAAGGTTTCATCCTTCCCGGCTTTATTTTTGTCTCGCGAGAGAAGTTGGCTTAGCCCTTCAGGACCGAGCCTTTCTTCAGAGCCTTGGCAATCAGGTAGTACATGACTGGACGATGCTTTGCGCGGACGGACTTTCCGTACTTTGCAATAGCGTCGGCAATCGCAGCATCTGCTTTTGCATCGTCGGTCACGCCAAGTTTCTTCGCAATAAAGCCTTTCTTGATGCGAGCCAGTTCTTCCTTGTCGGAAGCGGCAACCGTTGCAGAGTCGGCTTTGTAGATTGTTGGTCCACAAGCTTTCACGGCAGCATTCAGAAGATCCATGTCGGAGCGCTTCTCGCCAACCTTGTCTTTCAGGTCGGTGACATACTTCTCCATCAGCACTTCTTTCGGAGAAGGTGCCTTGGCTGGCTTGGTTGCAGTCGGTGCAGCGGCTTTCTTAGGCGCCGCGGCTTTCTTGGCTTTGGTTGCTTTTGCCATGGGAGTTTCTCCTCAATGGGCCCGCCGGACGGGCGTGTTTGAATTTACGCAGCTCACAATACGAATCAGTTTGAAACGTGAATTGCACACTGAACTGTTTTTCCACAGCCTGCCAACCCCCTTTCGGTAGTGAAACGATTTTCGGCAACATGAAGTACACGGATTAAATAGTGGCCTGATGGCTATCACCAGCGGGCGTTGCAGCATGATAGACGTTGATTGACCTGTGCTGGTTGGGAGTACACATCTTGAATGCGAACAAGACTTGAGATGAGGGCTGACATGTTCCGATACCTGCCGTGGATCACGATTGTATTCCTGCTGATCGGGTGCCTTGTGCTTTGGCGGCAGCAGCCATGGCTTTTATACATTGCCATCGCACTTGCACCCTTGGCGCTGACCGGTCTGTACGACGTGTTTCAACGCAAACACAGCCTGTGGCGAAATTATCCGTTGGTCGCAAGAATCCGGTGGATCGCAGAAGAGCTTCATCCCTTCCTGCGCGCCTACATCGTCGAAAGTGAAACAGAAGGGCGGCCGTTCAATCTTGAAGACCGGGCGATGGTGTATCGCCGCTCGAAGAATGTGTCGTCGGTGGAGCCTTTCGGGAGCCATCTGGATATGGATAAGCCACCTTATGAGTGGCTCTCGCATTCCATTGCCGCGAAGCATACCGCCGAAACAGATCCGCGTGTCCTGATAGGTGCGCCGGGTACAGCGCAGCCTTATTCTGCAAGCGTCTTCAACATCTCGGCCATGAGTTTTGGGTCTTTGGGCGCGCATGCAATTGAAGCGCTTTCAAAAGGCGCTTCGCTTGGCGGATTCTATCACGACACGGGGGAGGGGGGCGTCTCGCGGTATCATCGCCAAGGCGGGGGAGACCTCGTCTGGGAACTGGGGTCTGGCTATTTCGGATGTCGCGCATCTGATGGGAGCTTCGATGCCGCGAAGTTTGCTGAAACTTCCGCCGACCCTCAGATCAAAATGATCGAGGTCAAGCTGAGCCAGGGCGCAAAGCCCGGTCATGGCGGCGTGTTGCCCGGCGAAAAGGTAACTGCGGAAATCGCAGAAGCGCGCGGCATCGAAATCGGGCAGACCTGCGTCTCGCCGCCCTCGCACTCTTCCTTTTCGACGCCTATCGAGATGCTGGAGTTTGTCGCGCGCTTGCGTGACCTGTCAGGCGGCAAGCCTGTTGGCATCAAGTTCGCGGTTGGCAACCGTTGGGAAACACTCGCGATCTGCAAGGCTATGCTGGAGACGGGTCTGCGTGTCGATTTCATGGTTGTAGATGGCGGCGAAGGCGGCACGGGTGCTGCCCCCGCAGAGTTTCTGGATCATGTCGGGGCTCCATTGCGCCAGGCCCTTGTGCTGACGCGCAACGCCTTGGTTGGAACGGGTCTGAAGGACGAGGTTCGTCTTGCATGCTCGGGCAAGCAGATCAGTGCATTCTCGATTGCGTCTTCCATGGCGCTTGGGGCGGATTGGGTGAACACAGCGCGGGGATTCATGTTTGCGCTCGGCTGTATCCAGTCCCTCAATTGTCACAACAATACGTGCCCGACCGGCATCGCGACATCCAACGTGGCGAGACAGCGCGGCCTGGTGGTTGACGACAAGGCCATCCGAGTCAGGAATTTTCACGACAATACCGTGAAGGCACTGATGGAAGTTGTTGGCGCTGCAGGGTGCGAGCATCCTTCTGGCCTGACGCCCCGCCATGTCATGCACCGGGTCACTGAAGATATCGCCTACACCGCGGAGCGGGCATACCAATTGGTGACGAAGGGGCAATTGCTGGACGCGCCCGACGAGACGCAACTGGCGCAGGAATGGCGTATGGCCCAGGCGGCGAGCTTCCTGCCACTTGTCTGACCTGCATGTCGGAAATGCGCACCTACACCGTAGATTCTACGGAACCAGCCTTGTCTCGTTTGGTTCTGTGCTAGTGCTTATAAAGCGGGCAGCATGATGGTTTCCGCATCCAGGGGTCTGCCACTCCCTTTGGTCAGGGCTGGACGCGGGCTACACCGAGTGGGACAGGATGGGCAATGACTGAAACTGAATCGCCAAAGCGTAGTCGACTGATTGCGATTTCGAACAGGACCGCAGCCGGACAGGAAAGCCGGGCAGGCGGTCTTGCCGTGGCGTTGTGGGACTCTCTCGCCGATACACAAGGGCTCTGGATCGGCTGGAGTGGCCGCATTCTGGATTTCCCCAGCAATCGTGCGCGCAGGTCAAAGGAAGATGGCGTTGAGTTTGCTCTGACGGATTACTCCCGCGATCAGTTTGACGGGTTTTATCTCGGCTACTCGAACAGTGTCCTCTGGCCGGTGATGCATAACCGCATTGATCTTGCGGTCTTCGACTCCTCGTTCTTTCGATACTATGTCGAGATCAACGAGAAATTCTCAGACATTGTGCGACGTCAGGCGACAAATGACGACCTGATCTGGGTACACGACTATCACTTTCTGTTGCTTGGCGACATGTTGCGGGAAGATGGCTGGACTGGGCGCTGCGGTTTTTTCCTGCACATTCCCTTTCCCTCACCGGAAGTCTTCCGCGCCATTCCGGAACACAGGAAGCTCGCCAAGGGTTTGTGCGCCTATGATGTTGTGGGCCTTCAATGCCGCAAGGATCTCGCCAACCTCGCACAATACCTAGAAGAAGAGTTCGATGCCGAAGAACAGCCCGACGGAAAATTCCTCGTAGACGGTCGCCTCGTACACTTGCTGCACTGTCCAATCGGAATCGATAGCAAGGCGTTTGCGCAAGCAGCACTGGATGCGCCAGCCTCCCGCGCTGCAGGCCGATTGTCCCGGTTTCTGGGTGAGCGCGATCTGGTGATCGGTGTCGACAGGATGGATTATTCCAAGGGACTGCCGCAGCGCTTTGAAGGTATGGCGGATCTGTTCGATCGTTATCCCGAATTACACGGCAAGATCTCCTTCACGCAGATCGCGCCACCGTCGCGTTCTGTTGTCGAAGAGTATGCGCAGCTGCGCGAACAGTTGGACGCCCTGTCCGGACGCATCAATGGAGACTACGGCGATCTGGACTGGATGCCGATCAGATATCTCGCACGCGGATATGACCGTGAGGAGATTGCGGGTCTCTACCGACTGGCCAAGGCGTGTCTGGTGACGCCTTTGCAGGACGGCATGAATCTGGTCGCCAAAGAGTTTGTCGCCGCGCAGGACCCGGAAGACCCTGGCGTTTTGATCCTGTCACAGTTTGCGGGGGCGGCAGAGCAAATGAAGGAGGCGTTGATCATCAATCCTTATGACAGTTCGGCGATCGCCGAGGCAGTGAAGCGGGCCATTCAAATGCCGCTGGATGAACGGCAGGAGCGGTGGCAGAAGCTTTACGACAATATTTCCCAGCAAGACATCAGCTGGTGGCGCAGTCGCTTCATGTTTGCTTTCGAACAGGTCCCGGCATGAAGCAACAAGACGTCGCGCCGCCAAAACTTGACCGAAATTCTGCATTGTTTCTCGATTTCGACGGAACACTTTCCCCGCTTCAGGATGATCCGGATGCCGTGTTTTTGTCGCCGGGGATGGATGATGTGCTGATGAAATTGTCGGAGGCGCTTGATGGGGCGCTTGCGATCCTGTCTGGACGCGACCTGGCGGATCTTTCGAAGCGTGTGCCAGATGGATTGTGGCGCTTTGGAAATCATGGCCTTCGCGCAGCTGCTCCCGGGGAGGATCTGAACGAGAAGGTGCCTACAGCCCCGGATTTGCTGGTGTCTGAGCTTCATGCGCTGGTTGACGCGCACGAAGGGGTGCGCTTGGAAGAGAAGGGGCCCGTGCTGGCCGTTCACTATCGCGCTGCGCCTGACAAGGGTGCGCAACTGACCCAGCAGCTGGAATGCGTCCTTGCCGGGTATTCTGATTATGCTCTGCAATCCGGCAAAATGGTTCTTGAGGCAAAGCCGAGTGGCGCCAACAAGGGCGTGTGCCTTGATCGCGCGATGAAGCAATCCCCATTCTCCGGCCGGGTTCCTGTCATGATTGGGGATGACAAAACGGATGAAGATGCGATTCTGGTCTCTAATCGGTTGGGCGGATGGTCAATCAAAGTTGGGGAAGGTGACAGCGCAGCAACGTATCGGCTGAAGTCACATCAGGATGTGGAAACTTACCTGAAAGAGATGTTGGGAGAATTATGAGCCTGGATCTTGGAGTTGTCGGTAACGGGACGGTAGCAGGCCTGATTAATTCGCGGGGAGACTATGAATGGTTCTGCCTGCCGCGTTTTGATGGTGAGCCGGTGTTTAACAAGCTGCTGGGCGGCGGTGGAACGTTCAGCGTCTGGATGGAAGGACTGGCCAAGCGTTCACAGACTTATGATCGCAACACCGCAATCCTGAGAACCCGGATGGAGTCTGAGGATGGCGCGATTCTTGAGATTGTGGATTTCGCGCCGCGCTTCCAGCACAAGGGCAGGACTTTCCGACCAGCAAGTCTGGTCCGCCGTTTCGAAGTTATCTCCGGGACGCCTCAGCTCAAGATCTCGCTCACGCCAGAAACGGATTGGGGTGGGCGTCGCCTGAAGCCAATTCGCGGTGTCAATCATGTGCGCTTCGTAGACGAGGAGTTGTCATTCCGGGTGACCACAGATGCGCCGGTTTCTTACATTCTTGCAGAGACCAGTTTTATCCTAGACAAGGATGTGACATTTATTCTTGGGGCTGATGAATCCCTGACAGACTCGCCGGGTGTCATCGCGCGCGACTGGGAAGAGCGTACGCGTCAGTATTGGGCAAAATGGGCGCGAAGCCTCGCCATTCCGTTCGAGTGGCAGGATGAAGTGATTCGCGCAGCCATAACCCTCAAGCTTTGCGTGTTCGAGGAGACCGGTGGAATTGTCGCCGCGTTGACGACATCTGTTCCTGAACATGAGGGGTCTTCACGCAATTGGGATTATCGCTTCTGCTGGATACGTGACGCTTATTTCACAGTGACCGCACTCAACCGCCTCTCGGGCATGGGTACGTTGGAACACTATATGAGGTGGGTACGGAATATTGTGGCCCATTCGAAAGGGGGGCACATCCAGCCTGTCTATGGAATTGGCCTTGAGGCGGACCTGACGGAGGACCTCGCGCCCCATTTGCCCGGCTTTCGGGATTCCGGTCCGGTCCGACGAGGAAACCAGGCCGCTGAGCATATTCAGCATGATGTGTACGGTCAGGTTGTGCTGGGCGTTGCCCAATCTTTCTTCGACCACAGACTGCTTGCGCAGCCAGGCGTCGCAGAATTCGAACAATTGGAACCAGTCGGCGAGCGGGCCTTTGCTGTTTACGATACGCCCGATGCGGGCATCTGGGAATTCCGTACGATCGCACACGTTCACACATCGTCTGCTATCATGTGTTGGGCGGCGTGTGATCGCCTGTCTCTCATTGCGGACCGGCTGGGCCTGGACGGCCGGGCCGTCTATTGGAGAGAGCGCGCAGACATCATCCATGCGACCATTCTGGAAAAAGCCTGGAATGATGAGGTGAAAGCCTTCACGGCCGCATTCGGCGGTACAGATCTGGACGCCTCTGTCCTCTTGATGGCGGAGATTGGATTTCTGCCCGCGACGGATGCTCGCTACGTTGCCACCGTTGATGCGGTGGACCGGGATTTGCGCATGGGGGACCATGTCTACCGGTACAAGGTCGAGGACGATTTCGGCAAACCCAAGACCGCTTTCACAGCCTGCACATTCTGGTTCATCGATGCGCTTTATCGCGTCGGCCGGGTGGAAGAGGCGCGGCGCATGTTTGAGGCGGTACTGGCCACCCGCAACCATCTTGGCCTGCTATCCGAAGACGTGGACACGGAAACCGGTGAGCTGTGGGGGAACTTCCCGCAAACATACTGCATGGTCGGAATCATCAATTCTGCAGCCCTTCTGAGCAAGCCTTGGGCAGCGGTAACATGATCCTGCACAGTTTTAGCGAACTCAGCCTGATGATCGTAGGAAGAGACTGAGTTTGTTGAACTGATTCAGTGGCTGTGCGTTGCTGGATTCATGGGAGAAGGCGACGATATCTTCGATGAGATGCATGGGTTCGGGGACGGGGTCCGTTCCCCATACGCCCGGTATGAATCCTGGTTTGAAGGAACTACACCGCCCGCATTGCTGAAAAAATCGCGCGATGCTCGGGCTTTCTTTCGGCGCACAGGCATAACGTTCAATGTCTATGGCGACGTTGAAGCCGACGAGAGACTCATCCCGTTCGATCTGGTGCCGCGCATCATCGGCGCCACTGAGTGGGCCTTGCTGGTTCAGGGAATCGAGCAGCGGGTTCGGGCCATCAATGCATTCCTCTACGACATTTATCATCGGCAGGAGATCATTCGAGCGGGGCGTTTGCCAGAACATCTGATCCGCGAAAATGACGCTTTCCTGCCCAAGATGATTGGCTTCGACCCCCCGGGTGGAATTTACACACATATTGTTGGCATAGATCTGGTCCGGACGGGGCCGAATGAGTTTTTCGTGCTCGAGGACAATGCTCGCACTCCATCTGGCGTCTCCTACATGCTGGAAAACCGGGAAACGATGTTGAAGATGTTTCCCGAGCTATTCGCTCAGGTGGCGGTGCAGCGAGTTTCCGGGTATCCGATGGCCCTGCGCCGGTCACTGGAAAGATCCGCGCCTCAATCTTCCGGAGAGAAGCCAACTGTTGCGGTTCTCACTCCGGGTATCCACAATTCTGCGTATTTTGAGCACGCGTTTCTCGCAGACCAGATGGGAGTTGAACTGGTCGAGGGTCACGATTTGCGTGTTGTGGATGGGCGAGTCGCGATGCGGACGACGCAAGGATACGAGCCGATCGACGTGCTTTATCGGCGGGTGGATGATGACTTTCTGGATCCCCTGAACTTCAGGCCGGACTCCATGCTGGGTGTTGCGGGCATATTCGATGTCTATCGTGCAGGTGGCATTACGATTGCGAATGCACCGGGTACGGGCATTGCGGACGACAAGGCAATATACTCCTACATGCCCGAGATTGTGGAGTTCTATACAGGGCAGGCACCGCTTCTGAAGAACGTGCCGACATGGAGATGTGCTGAGCCGGACGCGCTGGTCTATGTGCTGGAGCATTTGGAAGAACTTGTCGTGAAGGAGGTGCACGGATCAGGTGGTTACGGAATGCTCGTTGGACCAGCAGCGAGCAAACGAGAGATCGCAGCATTTCGCAAGAAGCTGAGTTCGAAGCCGGCCAACTATATCGCGCAGCCTACACTCGCACTCTCGACGGTGCCCATCCTGACCAAAGCAGGTTTGTCACCTCGTCATGTCGATTTGCGGCCATTCGTGCTGGTTTCACCCGACGGCGTCAATGTAACGCCTGGCGGCTTGACCCGGGTTGCCATGAAGAAGGGGTCTCTCGTGGTGAATTCGAGCCAGGGTGGCGGCACCAAGGACACGTGGGTTTTAAAGGAAGGCTAGGAGATGCTCGGAAGAACCGCATCCGGCCTGTTCTGGATGGCACGCCTGCTGGAGCGGGCAGAGAACACTAGTCGTCTCGTGGAGGCAGGCTTCCGCATGGCCTTGACCAGGTCTCAGCCGGGCGAAGAGGAGTGGCGGTCCGTGCTGGTCACAGCCGGTTGCTTTGATGCGTACAGAGAGCGCCATGATGTCATTGAAGGAAGCAAAGTTGCAGATTTTGCGCTGCGTGACCGGTCAAACCCGTCGAGTGTCCTGTCCGCTCTCCACGCTGCGCGTGAGAACGCCCGGATGACCCGCACGGCCCTTACGCGTGAAATGTGGGAGGCGATCAATGATTTCTGGATGACGTTGCGCGACGCGCTAAAACGGCCTCCTTCGGAAACAGATCTGCCCGAAATACTGACCATGATCCGGCAGCAAGGCGCGCAAGTGCGCGGCGCGACAACAGGCACGATGCTCCGCAACGACATCTACAATTTTGTCATTCTCGGCATCATGTGCGAACGGGCAGACAATACGGCGCGTATTCTCGACACGAAGTACTATGTCCTCCTGCCGACGAGTGCGTCTGTCGGTTCGTCTCTCGACAATGTGCAGTGGGAAATGATCTTGCGATCCGCGTCAGCACAACGCTCGTTCCATTGGCTGAATGGGGGCAGTGTAACGCCGCGGTCAATCGCGGATTTCCTCGTATTTGACACCCGAATGCCGCGCTCTCTGGCCTATTGTTACCAGACGATCACGCATGAGCTTGATTGCCTGTTCCGCCAGTATGGCCAGCGCGTTACAGCACATGAACTGGCGACGTCTCTGGAGGCGAGCCTCGCGGCGACAAATGTCGACAGTGTGTTCGAAAACGGCTTGCATGAATTCCTGACTGATTTCTTGGGGCGCAACTCTGCGCTATCCACCCAAATTGAACGTGACTACAGGTTTGCGGAGTGACGGGATGAGGCTGACAGTAGACCACACATCCACCTACACGTATGAGAAAGCCGTGTCTTACGCCCTGCAACAAGTGCGTAAGCGTCCTATCAGCCTGCCATCCCAATCGATCCTGTCATGGGACCTGTCGATAGATGGTGCGCGTCTGGAGACCAGTTACACGGACCACCACGGAAACCTTGTTGATTTGATTCAGGTAGATCCGGATGCCTCAAGCGTTACGGTCAGTGTCAAGGGTGAGGTCGAGACCCATGACAGGTCTGGGGTCATGGGAGGGCACCGCCAGCTTGTGCCCCTGTGGTTGTACCAGAGACCAACGGAATTGACCGAGCCGGCGAAAGGGCTGCGCGCTCTCGCTGCAAAATTCAGTGGAAGCCCCGCCCAGGAAGTCGGGGTTCTTCACGAGGTGATGGCGGAAATCGCCAGCCAGGTAACTTACCAAACTGATGAAACCGATTCCCAGACAACGGCTGAAGAGGCGCTTCAGAAGGGGCAGGGGGTGTGTCAGGATCACGCGCACATATTCATCACCGTTGCCCGCTTGCTCGGGTATCCCGCACGCTACGTCAGCGGCTATCTGATGATGACAGACCGCGTCGAACAAGACGCTGGTCATGCTTGGGCTGAGGCGTGGGTGGATGGCCTCGGCTGGACTGGTTTCGACGTGTCAAATGGCATTTGCCCGGACGCGCGTTATATACAGGTGGCAACAGGTCTGGACTACCGGGACGCTGCGCCGATCCGTGGTCTGGTGTACGGGGCCGGTGATGAAAACCTAGTAGTATCCATTCAGGTCCAGCAGTAGGTTGCGAGAGCTTTTGTATCGGAGAATCACCCAGTGACGTATTGCGTTGCGCTTCGGCTCGACCGGGGACTTATCTTCATGTCGGATACGCGCACAAATGCCGGCATCGACAATATTTCCAAGTTCCAGAAAATGTTTACTTGGGAGAAGCCGGGCAGCCGGGTCATAACCATATTGACGGCGGGCAATCTGGCGACGACCCAGGCTGTAATCAGTCTTCTGGATGAAAGACTGAAAGCGCCGGAGGAGCGCAATCCCAGCATCATGGCGGCTGATACCATGTTTCAGGTCGCAAAACTGGTGGGCGATACGCTGAAGGAAGTCATACGTACGCAGGGCGATGGCGGGCCGGAGTCAGAGGCTGCGTTTGGGGCCACGCTCATTGTTGGTGGTCAGATCGCCGGTATGGAGCCCAGGCTCTTTCTTGTATATCCGGAAGGCAATTTCATCGAGGCAAGTGATGAAACGCCTTTCTTCCAGATTGGTGAAACCAAGTATGGGCGTCCTATCATCTTGCGGGCATTCAGTCCCGACATGACGTTCGAGGAAGCTGTGAAGCTCCTCTATGTTTCATTCGACTCCACTCTGAAGGCGAATTTGTCTGTGGGCATGCCACTGGATCTTCAGACAATTGAACTGGACACATGTAAGGTGGCGCAGAAGCGGCGTGTCGAGGAAAGCGACCCTTACTTCTCGACGATATCATCGCAATGGGGCGACGCTCTGAAACTCGCTTTCAATTCACTGCCAGACTACGAGTTCTGATCAGACCGGTTCCGGCACGTGATTGCGATAAAGCTTACGGGCGAGTTCCACGCGGCCGAGCGCATCGAGACCATCTGTGTTTGCTTCCAAAGTCGCATTCAGAAGAGGCCTGATGCCAATACGGTTAGCGATCTGGATCGCAAGTCCAGGCCGCGCATTGAGCTCAAGAAGTAGGGGCCCCTTGGTTTTGTCCAGAACGATGTCTGCGCCGAGATAACCCAGCCCTGTCACGTCATGAGCTCTCGAAGCCATCTCCAGCATGGTGTCCCAATGCGGTACCGAGAAATTGCGCAGGGGATTGGCTGTGTCCGGATGGATGTCCGTCGTCTTGCCATTCTGCATGCCGCTGAGCGTCTTGCCCGTGACGAGATCCAGTCCAACGCCAACGCCGCCCTTGTGCAGGTTTGCCTTGCCATCCGATTCCGCGGTGGGCAGGCGGACCATTGCCACGGCAGGAATGCCGCGCACCACGATGATCCGGATATCCGGCACGCCGCCGAAGGAAATCGGATTGAATATTTCGTCGAACTTCACCCTGTACTCGAACATCGCCACGTCAGGTTGGCCGCTGAGGCTATACATGCCTGACAGGATATTGTTCACGTGAAAGCGAATGTCTTCCAGCAAGGCACGCTGGCCGTTTGATCGGCGCCACCCACCACGCATGGGCTCCATCAAGACCTGGATCCCGTTGCCTTGCGAACCATTCGCCGGCTTGATGACGACGCCATCGGGCTTGTCCAGGTAAGACTGCAGATGGCGCATATGAAACGGGTTGGCGATTACGCCATAGAGTTCCGGCGTGGGAATGTTCGCTGCATTCGCAAGACGTTTGGTCTCGCGCTTATCGTCCACCAAGCGGATCAGGCGACGTGGATTGAGCTCGTTAACAAGCCGGACGTTACGCTCGTTGATGCCGAGCAGGCCAGCTTTACGTAGCGCCCGATACCGTCCGATCATTTGCGTCCATCCAACTCGCGGAACCGGATCAGTTCGCTGAGACGCAGGCCGGTGTATTTGCCCATGAGCAGGCAGACCGCCATGATGACCAAAAGCAGTTCTGGGAAATTGAACATCAGATACTCGACATGAGTGTTTGTCATGACGAGATAGGACGCCGCTGCAACCATCAGGCTGCCGATACCCTGCTTGATAGCTTCTGTTGCTGAATATTCTTCCCAGGCAATCGACATGCGCTCGATCGTCATGGTCAGAATTACCATCGGGAACAGCGAAATCGACAAACCGATGCGCTGGCCACTATTGTTCATCATCTGGGCGATCACAGCCATACAGATCACAATGAACACGACGACGGTAGCAAGTCGCGGAACAAGCAGGAGTTTGAGCTTTTCCAGATAGAAACGCACGGCGAGCCCGAGCGCGATAAGGGCTGTGAAAAGGATGACGCCGTTGACCAGCGCTGTCTCGCGGAACGCAATGCCGATCAGCACGGGCATGAAAGTGCCAAGCGTCTGCAACCCGATGAACTGGCGCAGGAACACAAGCATCAAAATGCCAACAGGAATGGTGACCAGGACCTGATAGACGAGCTGCGTAGTGATTGGCAGGCGATTGAAGGAGAACCATTGCATCGCCGAGCCTTCGTCCTTGGCAACGCGTTGCACCACGTCTGCAACTGCCGCGTTTACGGGCTGAATACTTACTTGCAGGTCCAAGTCCGAAATGCCCTCAGCGCGGATAAAATCCTTTGTGCCGTGCCAAATTGTGAAGAACTCCTGAGGGTCAGGCCCTGGGAAATAGCGCCGGTCTACACCGTCAGCATGATATTCCAGCCAGTGACGTATCTCTGCACGCCGACGGGCCGAATCCAAGAAAACACCATTCGCCACGCGGGCAGGAATGCCCTGACTGGTAAGCACATCACGGGCGAGCGCCAGCCGAGCTATGGGCCGGGGCAGGGCTGGAGAGAGAAGCGCTTCGACTTCATCAACATCTCCATCCACGAAAATTTCCTCGAGAACCAGATCTGCCAGAGACTCATCATCTGCTGAACGACGACGCAGATCGGTCGACCAAACGAGGAAGGCTTGTCGTTCAAGGTCGTTCTCGGCTTCCGGCGCGGCGCGGCGCAGTTTGCGGCGCATGTCATCGGGCAGAGGGCTTTCGACGGTCTCACCGAGCAGGCGCGCACGATATCGAAGCACTTTGCGGTCGTTCGGGTAGCGGTACGTCCAGATTGCCGTGCGGCCCTCGTCGTCACGCCCATTCAGCCGCAATCCGAAGGCGCCATTATAGAATTGCTCCTGCGACACGCGACGATTCTCGCTGTTCGACGGAACAAAGGTTTCAAGCCGGACGGGCTGATTGCTGGTGTCGAAATCAAGATAGATTTCGAAATCCCAAGTGGTGGTTTGCAGCCCCGGGGTAAGGGGGTAGTCGTGTTGAAGCACCTTGGTCGCAAAAATGCCGAGGCCAATGGCGGCCAGAACCAAGGCAAGAAGTCGGGTATGGGTAAAACTATTCACGGTCTTCGGTTTCGCAGCTGCCTGGAGCAATAAACGTCGACGCGGAATCGACAAACACGCGGGACGCCATGAACTCGCGTCCTACGAGGAAATCGTATTCAAATTCTTCCCGGTCGGCCAGATTGACTTCAGCCAGCCCGCTTACGCCGCCAATGCACAGCGGTAGGTGGATGACAGGGCGTCTGATGGTTCCGCCTTTCTTCAGCTTGATCAGCGCGAAGCGGCGAACATTCTGGTCGTAACGCACCGTACGGCCATTTTTGCCAACCAGGCGAAAGCGAACCCAGTCATCCTTGCCGGACTTGTTATAGATGTGGACATCGCGAGCGAACACGGAGCTGGAATCTGCCCCGGTGTCGAGTTTGCCCTTCATTTCGAGGCCCAGTTTTCCGACATAGACGTTCTCAACATAGCCCATCGTTACCGGATCGTCGGTGCGGTCATCGCTGTCCGCCAAGGCGGAATTCGCGGGCAATGACAAAACGGCCATCGCGGCCACGACATATTTGAAATACTTCACGTGAATTCGTCCCTTTGCCTTAATGGAGGCAGTCCTTTGCTCACCTACCATGTGAGTGGTGAAGGCGATAGCTTCCGGATCACTTCGGCGTCCCAATTGGGGACGCCACACAGACTGATAAGTTCCCTTTTAACGCCCAATTTTGTCTCACAATCCTGATTTCGTGTCATTTCTATGGTGGTGACAGGGATCGACTGTGGCCTCGGTCTTGCATGTCGGTACAGTTCACGCTGCGCGCGTGTCTCCCCAAAAATTAACCAAGAATAGAATTTTAAAAAAACTCCATTTCAGGTTGCGTTCTGTAATTGCTGCTGTACAATGGGCGCCGGAGGGAGAGAGCTGCGGCTGTCTCGGAGACTTTAAAACGCTGGAGTGTGTGGTTGTTGCGCAATCACAAACGTTGGCGTTGTGCTGATGGTGAGAGTGGCGTCGTGCCCCGAAGAATTCGGGGTTGATGAGCAGGAAGGCTTTATGAGTCTGTCGGTGGATCAGATTCTGGATCGCATTCGAGAGGGTGTGGACGTCTACGTACAAGACGGTGTGCTGGTCGCGGAGACGTCAGATGCGCGGCGCTTGTCGTTGCCCGCGATCTATCCGGAATGGCTTGGCGACGCGGCCTTCGCGCAGGCGCACGGGGCTCGATTCAATTATGTTGTCGGCGAGATGGCGAGAGGCATTGCCACGCCCCGGATGGTCATCGAGGCTGTTCGGGCAGGGTGCGTCGGATTCTACGGCAGCGCGGGGCTGAAGCTCGATACGATTCAGGCCGGTATTCAGGAAATCAAGGCGGGCATCGCGCCGGGGCAAACATCCTGGGGCGCGAATCTGATCCATTCACCTCAACAGCCCGGCTATGAAGCGCAGGTCGTTGACTTGTTTCTGTCGATGGGCGTCAGGCGCGTTTCGGCGTCAGCCTATATGCGATTGTCGCCAGAAGTCGTCCGCTACACAGCGCTTGGCTTGTCGAAGGACAAGGAAGGCGCGATCAGGCGCGCCAATCATGTCTTTGCAAAAGTGTCCCGCGCCGAGGTTGCCCGACAATTTATGCAGCCTGCGCCAGAAAAAATCCTGCGTGACCTGATAGCAGAAGGGCGCATATCGGCAGAGCAAGCCGAGCTGGCGGCCCAGGTTCCCGTCGCGCTCGACATTACGGCTGAGGCCGATAGTGGCGGTCACACCGATAACCGAGCGGCTGCGCCCTTGTTCTCGTCGCTGTCGATCGCGCGCGACCAGGTGGCCGCGGAAACGGGTATCGATGCGAACACGATCCGTATTGGTTTGGGCGGAGGCATTGCCACCCCTCACGGCGTCGCGGCGGCGTTCCAGATGGGCGCAGCCTATGTTCTGACCGGGTCGATAAATCAGTCAGCCATCGAGTCAGGTCTGTCTGAGCCCGCCCGGCAATTGCTGGCCAAGGCCGGGCCGGCCGATATCGGAATGGCACCCGCCGCCGACATGTTCGAACAGGGCGTCGAAGTGCAGGTGCTGAAGCGCGGAACGCTGTTCGCCATGCGGGGACGAAAACTACATTCGCTCTACAAGGCGGGGCTGTCTTTCGAGACGATGGGCCAGAAGGATCAGGCCTGGCTGGAAGACGTGCTGGGCGAGCCTTTTGAAAGCGCTTGGCAGAAAACGCGCGCATTTATGGTGCAGTCAAACCCGAAAGAGGCTGCGCGCGCCGAAGCGGACGGGAACAAGCGACTGGCGCTGGTCGCGCGTCGTTATCTATTCATGGGTGCACAATGGGCACGCGATGGCGTGCCGGAAAAGACATCTGACTATCAGATCTGGTGTGGTCCAGCCCAAGGCGCATTCAACGAATGGGTGGCTGGCACATTTCTGGAGCCGATAGAGAACCGGACGGTTCGCCAGATCGCCTTGAACCTGATGGAAGGCGCGGCGCGCTTGTCCCAAGCCGGGCAAATGCGTGCCGCCGGCATTGCGGTGCCGCCCACTGCATTCTCCTGCACGCCGAGAAAGTTTCTCTGATATGATTCATCGCAAGGTCAGCAAGCCATGAGTTCAGAAGCTGCCACTCCGATTGCCATCGTGGGCATGGGCGCGATCTTCCCGGGACGCGGGGACGTGACCGGATTCTGGCGTGATGTATTTGAGGGTCGCGACCTGTTGTCGGATGTGCCGTCCACGCATTGGCTGACCGAAGACTATTATGACAGCGATCCACGGGCCAAGGACAAGACCTATGGCCGCCGCGGTGGATTCATCGATCCCGTAGCCTTTGATCCTTTGACCTTCGGTATCCCACCCAAGGCAATGGAGGGGACGGACACGGCGCAGTTGCTGGCCTTGGTGGCTGCTTATGCGACGCTTCAGGATATCGAACGTGACAGTGAAGGTCGCATCGACAAATCCCGTACCAGTGTGATCCTGGGTGTGGCGTCTGCCACAGAACTGACCGCGCATATGGCGGGTCGCCTGCAGAGACCGGTGTGGGTCAATGCCATGCGCGAAGCAGGGTTGCCGGAAAGTGAAGTTATCGCGCTCGCCGAGCGGATCGAAAGCCATTATGTCGAGTGGCAGGAAGCGACGTTCCCTGGCTTGCTCGGAAATGTCGTGGCCGGACGGATTGCCAACCGGTTTGACCTGGGTGGCAGCAATATGGTCACCGACGCAGCGTGTGCGTCCAGTCTGTCCGCTCTCAGCATCGCTTTGCATGAATTGCGATCAGGCGACAGCGATACGGTTCTGACCGGTGGAGTCGATGCGCTGAACGACATCCTGATGTATATGTGCTTTTCGAAAACGCCGGCATTGTCGCCAACAGGTGATTGCCGACCGTTTTCGAATGAAGCCGATGGCACGATGCTTGGCGAAGGGATCGGCATGTTGGCGCTGCGTCGTCTTGAAGACGCTGAGCGTGACGGCAATACGATCCATGCCGTCATCCGCGGGCTCGGCGGCGGATCAGATGGCAAAGGCACGGCGATTTACGCGCCGGTTCCGGAAGGGCAGGCGCGCGCCTTGAGGCGCGCCTATAAGCAGGCGGGCTACGGTCCCGACGCTGTGGATCTGGTTGAAGGGCACGGCACAGGGACGAAGGCGGGTGACAAGGCTGAACTCGACGGGCTGCATCTGGTCTTTGGTGAAGTTGAATCTGAGGCACCCTGGTGCGCACTCGGATCCATCAAGTCGCAAATCGGCCATACCAAGGCTGCAGCAGGTGCTGCCAGCCTCGTCAAAGTCGTCAATGCGCTCAGCCGGAAAATCCTTCCGCCTACAATCAAGATTGAAGAGCCGGCAGATATCATCAAGGACAGTCCTGCCTTTTACCTGAATACTGAGGCGCGTCCGTGGATCGCGCCCAAGAAACGTCCGCGCCGCGCTTCGGTCAGTTCGTTCGGATTCGGTGGCAGCAATTTCCACGTCACGCTGGAGGAGTATCTCGGCAAGACGGCGGTGAAACCCTACCGTGTGATGCCAGCTGAACTATTCCTGTTCAGTGCAGACTCAGCCGAGGCGTTGGCCTCGGAAATTGAGGCGGCAACGGATGAACTCGACGAAGCTGCGCTGGCATATGCCGCGTCGCAATCGCAAGCTGAGTTCAGGGCTGACGCTCCGGCGCGCGCGGCGATCGTTGCAGAATCCCTGACGGACCTGAGGTCCAAGGCCGAAAGTCTGTCCCAACAGATCAGGGCAGGGGAAATTGGAGTCCGTCCGTTCAAGGCGGATTGCGTCGCCTCTCTGGACGCGCCGATTGAGGGCAAAATTGCCTTCATGTTCTCTGGCCAAGGCAGCCAATATATTGGCATGGGGTCTGATCTCGCGATGGCTTTCCCGCTCGCCCGGGAGGCTTGGGACAAAGCGGCCAGTCACAAGCGGACTGGCAAGTTACGATTGGACCGGCTGTCCTTTCCACCTGCCGCGTTTGATCAGGTCGACTTCGGCGCTCAAACGCAGACTCTGACAGAGATGCAGCATGCCCAGCCCGCCATCGCTGCGGTCGCGCTCTCGCAATTGGGGCTGCTATCGCAGCTTGGTCTCAAAGCAGACATGGCCGCCGGGCACAGTTTCGGTGAGATCATGGCGTTGCACCTTGGCGGCGTGATGAATGCCGATACGGCGCTAACGGTTGCGGCGGAACGTGGCGCCTCAATGGCTAAGGCGGCCGGCAACACCAAGGGCGCGATGCTTGCGGTCCAAACAGATGCGGAAACGATCCAAGCGGTTCTACAGAAAGTGGGACAGGGGCTGGTGCTGGCCAATGATAATGGCCCGGACCAAGTCGTTCTTTCTGGAGCTCAAGAGGCGGTTGAGGCCGCCAAGACAGAGTGTGATGCTCAGGGACTGAAGGCGCGGATGCTGCCTGTCGCGACGGCTTTCCATTCCGAGATCGTCGCCGAGGCAGTGTCGCCTTTCGAGAAGCTGCTTGCCAAGCAAAAGCTTCGCGCGCCGAAGCTCGACGTGTATGCGAATGCTACGGCTAAAAGGTACGATGCGAAAGTTGCCGATCTTCCGGCATTCATCGCGGATCAACTGATTCAGCCGGTGCGGTTTCGTGAGCAGGTCGACGCCATGTATGCCGACGGCGCCAGAATATTCGTCGAAGTCGGTCCCGGCGGCGTCGTCACTGGGCTTGTCGGTCACATTCTGAGTGAGCGGCCACATCTCGCAATTTCGCTGGATCACAAACGACGAAATGGCGTGAACCAGTTCCTGTTTGCAATCGCGACGCTCGGCGTCTCGGGAATTGGTCTCGACTATGCGGCCCTGTTTGCGGATCTTCCGCCACAGCCGCTGAAGCCGGTTCCGTCCAAACACTCCGTGAAGATCACGGGCGGTAACTACAATAAGCCCTATCCGCCAGCGAATGGCGCTGTTGGGCGAGCAGTCCCGAATCCCGAAAAGCCAGAGATACCTGACAATTCCACCGTGGCGGAATCATCCGCTCCTCCTTCCACCCGAAACGGCATTTCACCGCGTTCGGTTGCTCAAGACCTTCCAGAACAGACAGGCGCTTACATGACCCAAGATCCGTCCGCACCGAGCCCGCATTTCGCTCAGGTACAAAGTTCCGCACACAGCGCGCCTGCTTCGACGACCGAGCGCATTATGCAAGAAGTTTCCCAACGCCACGCAGACTACATGGCGGCCATGTCGACGGCGCATTCGGCATTTATGGACGTCGCTGCCCAACTTGCCGGGCATGCGCCGACTGGGTCAGTGAAGCCAGCCGCGCCGCAAGCGTTGCCTGCGCCTGTTCCAGCTCCGACCCCAGCACCAGTCGTCACGCCAACTCCGGCCGTTCAGTCGCAACCGAACGGAGCTTATCGCGAAATGGCGCCAGTGCCTCAGCCCGTGCCGGTACCGGAGCGTGCGCCTGCGCCAAAGCCCGCTAGCCCCGCGCCTGTTGTGGCACCTGCAACGGCACGGTCGGCAGCAGGTACAGACTCAATTGGCCTGGTCCGCGGAATAATCGCTGAAAAGACGGGCTACCCGGAAGACATGCTCGAACCGGATATGGATCTGGAGGGTGAACTCGGCGTCGACTCGATCAAACAAGTGGAAATTCTCTCCACCTTGAGAGAGCGCATGCCGCAACTGCCAGAGATCGCCCCGGAGCAACTGGTTGAGTTGCGCACGATCGCAGCAATCGCGGAAATGATTGATGCGTCCGGAGCGGGGCCTGCGGCTTCGGTTGCAACGCCTGCGACCGCGCCGGAGCCACAAACCCCCGCAGCCAATGGCGGCATTTCGGCCGATACAGTGCGGGCCTTGATTGCAGAAAAAACTGGCTATCCTGAGGATATGTTGGAAGATGACATGGACCTTGAGGGAGAACTGGGGGTCGACTCTATCAAGCAAGTCGAAATTTTGTCCGCGCTTCGTGATCAGCATCCGGAATTGCCAGAAGTCAATCCTGAGGTTCTAGCTGACTTGCGCTCGATCCGGGCCATCGCAGATTTTTTTGGATAGGGGACGGCGGAGCGCCCGCCGCGCTCTCCCGTCCCGGCCCTCAGGCCGGTTCGGTTCCGGACTATGACAGTTCAGTTCGTGTGGTTTCATTCGGCCCAGCGCAACCGTTCAACAGGGATGTTGATATCGCCGCGCAAGGACCGTTCGCAGTATCCGTCGCGGCTCCGGGAGTTGCCCGCGACCTTGTGAACGTGCTCCAGTCTCACGCCGCGCAAGCCGCAGTGTTGGGTGAGGCCTCCCATGATATTCGCACAGTAATCCTCACGGAGGGCCTTTCAGATCTTCCCGTTACGGAGCGTCATTGGGAGGCTCTGGATCAGTGTCGGAAGTTTCATGGAAGTGATGTTCGGATAATCATGCTGGAGCCATCCGCTTCAGTCCCGGTGGATCAGTTGTCTGGTTTGGCTGGTTTGTCGCGCACATTGCGTCAGGAATGGCCCGGTCATGATGTCGTGACATGGAGTTTGCCCGCAAATGGTACCCCAGCCGAGTGGGCCGAATTGGTGGCTTCCGCCTTAAGCTCAAATTTGTCCGACGCGACTTTGACACTGCAAGGAACGACCAAGCAGCAAATCGGCCTTGCGCCTAGGGTGGGACGAGACTCCCACGAAGCGTCAAATGTCTGGTTCGTTCCTGGTGGTGCGCGCGGTGTTACAGCAGCTTGCGTCAAAGAACTTTCGCGCCGTCAGCCAGATTCGACTTTCGTACTCGCAGGCCGGTCTGCTGTGGAGTCGTGGCCCGCGGGGATAGCTGTAACAAAGGACATGAAGCAGCTGCGCGGTGCATTGATTTCGTCTGCTCGCGAAAGTGGTCAGAAGCCTTCGCTTCCGGACATAGACCGACAGGCGAAGGCTTTGCTCGCTGGTCAGGAAATTCGAGAGACGCTGGATGAAATAGCGGCGGCGGGCGCCAAGGCGACTTATCTGCAGGCAGACATGTCCGACATGGCGAGTATCCAGTCTGTGGTAGCAACTGTTTCGGAACGATATGGCGCCATTACCGGGTTCATCCACGGGGCAGGGGTGCTCGCGGACGGGCTGGCGCTCAAGAAATCGCGCGAAGATGTCGCTTATGTATTCGGTCCGAAAGTTGAGGGCCTGGCAATGTTGCTGAAGGTCATCGACCTCACCAAGCTTCGCCATGTTGGCCTGTTCTCGTCAGCCTCAGCGGTGTTCGGAAATGTGGGACAGAGTGACTATGCGATGGCCAATTCCTGGCTCGGCGCGGTGGCCAGAAAACTCTCTGCCGAATTGCCCGGCGCCATCGTGAAGAGCTTCTGTTGGGGGCCTTGGGCGGGCGGCATGGTCGATTCTTCTCTCGCGGGTCATTTTGCCTCGCGCGGCATTTCCCTGATCGGTCTTGATGACGGTGCTCATATCTTTGCCGATCAAATTTTACGGGGTGAGCGGAGTGAAGTGGAGCTCCTGATCGGGGATGAGTGGGCAGGATGAGCAGGGCGGACGTATTCGAACCTATCGCAATCGTTGGGCAGGGGTGCGTGCTGCCTGGTGCGATGAATCCCGGCGAGCTTGGTGATATCGTATTCGAAAAGCGAATAGTGTACGGGCCGGTGCCGCCCGAGCGTCTGGGGCTGTCTGAATCAGATGCGGAATCCCGTCAGTACGTATCCGGTACCGTAGACGGGTTCGAAACCGCTTTTAATTCGAACAAAATTCCCGAGTCCTGGCAGTCCGTCGCCAGTCTCGATCCGGTTTGCGGGTGGAGCTTGCGCGCTGCGATGGATGCATGGGCCGATGCGTGCACGCCCAAAGTTCGCAAAGGCAAGGGCGGTGTGTTTGTCGCGAACTTGTCCTATCCATCTGCGGCGCACGCGAAATATGCGGCGGAATACTGGGCGGGTCAGAGGCCCGACGATCCGCGGGCGACACTGAACTCGTCTCTTCCTCCACATTTGGTTGCGGGCGTTCTGGGACTGTCAGGTCCGGCTTTTTCCCTCGATGCGGCCTGCGCGTCGTCACTCTACGCGCTGGAAATTGCCTGTCGCAGGCTGCAATCGAGAGCGATTGACTGTGCGCTCGTGGCTGGCGTGAACGCGGCAGACAACCTTATCCTCCATATCGGCTTCGATGCGTTGAAAGCGCTCAGCCCGACGGGCCAATCCCGTCCGTTCGTGAAAGGTGCGGACGGGCTCGTGCCGTCCGAAGGCGCCGTTGCGGTTGTTCTGAAACGGCTATCGGACGTCCGGAAAAAAGACCGGGTTCACGGTGTGATCCGGGGGATCGGATTGTCCAATGATGGCAGGCGTAAAGGCCTGCTTGCGCCGTCCGGTGATGGGCAGCGAGAGGCCATGCGCCGTGCCTACGACATGGCAGGACTGGAACCGGCCAGTGTGTCATATCTCGAGTGCCATGCGACTGGCACGCCGACTGGCGACGGCGTCGAAGTGCAGGCTTCGGTTGATATGTTTGCCGGAAGCGAAGAGCTCGCCATTGGCTCACTGAAAGCGAATACCGGACATCTGATCACCGCGGCTGGGCTCGCCAGCCTGCTGAAACTGACGGAGGCATTCAAACGAGAGACCCTGCCGCCGACACCGATTGGCGGCGACCTTATAGAGGCTGTAAAGGGGAAGGGCCTGACTGTTCTTGGTGATGCAGCCCCCTGGCAGCTTAAAAAGGGTGTCCGCCGCGCCGCAATCAGCAATTTCGGGTTTGGGGGCAACAACGCACATCTGATTCTAGATCAATATGATCCGTTAACTGAAGAAAAGTTTTTCCCTGCGGCGGAAGCGTCGCGCTCCGAAGTAGTAATCTGCGGAACCGGCCTAATGGCCGGAAGTGATCGCGGTGTGGATGCGGTGACGCGGAGGATCATGAATCCTCCATTGAAACCCGCTGCGCCCTGCCGGAAGATCGGGGCAGACCCGAAGTCCGCCCGGACACCCCCAATGGACCTGCTTGAGGCCGAACCACAACAACTGGCGATACTGGATGCAGTAGAAGAGGCGATATCTTCGGCAAAGCTTGTGGACCGGCAACGCGTTGGTATCTTCACGGCAATGGGATGTGCGTCGGATTCGGCGCGTTGGCTGCTCAGAGAACGCCTATCGGCATTCACCTCATTACGTCAGGGATCGGATGCTCTCGCGCAGGCAGAAGCTGGCGTGGCACCTGCGCTGCAAGCGTCAACGGTGCTTGGCGCGATGGCGAACATGACGGCCAATCGCGTTACGTACGCGCATGACTTTCACGGAATGGGATTTTCGGTGTCAGCCGAAGCAGCTTCCGGACTGGCTGCAATCGACCTTGCTGTTGCGGCGCTCAGCAGCGGGCGGCTGGACGTGGCGATTGTCGCGGCTGCGGACTTTGCGACGGAACCGGTCCGAGCCGCAGCACTGGCTGAACTCGGGGTTACAACCGAACTGGGTGATCAGGCTGCGGCGCTGGTTCTCAAACGGGCGGCCGACGCGGCTGGTACCAAGGATCGCGTATTTGGATCGATCGAAAAGATTGACTGGTCCAGGACACAAGCCGTCTCTGGTGAGGGTGCGTTAGAAGGAGTATTTGGGTTCGCTCCGTGTTCGTCGGTGGTGTTCGAGTTGGCGCTACAGGCGCAGCTAGCGGCCCGAGGACATGTGCTGACGCCAGAAGGCGCAATTCCTGATTTGCGACATAAGCCAGAGATGGTGAAAGTCGCCGTGCGTTCGACACCCGCGAATTCGCCAGGTGCGCTCTCGTTTCGTCCTGCAGAAGCTACACCCGTTCCGGATATGCTGCGCCCGACACCGTACCTGTATTGGGCGGCCGCCAAGGACACGGCAACGCTTGCGGCGCGTGTTGCATCCGGGAAGACCGGCGGGAGGGGGAAGTGCCGGATCTCAATTGTTGCGCCGACAGAAGATGATCTCCGGGAGCGGCAGAACCACGCGCAGGCCAGCCTGGCGCAGGGAAGGCCCCCCGAAGGTGAGGGAATTCAGTATGGAGAGGGTGCGGCCGCAGGTGAGTTGGCCTTCATGTTCACCGGATCTGCCGCAGTATATCCGCGTATGGGGCGCGGTCTGCTCTCTGCATTCCCGGAGCTGCGACAGCGCTTGTCCAAGCTCGACAAGGCAGAAGAGATTTCGCCACTGCTGACGCGCGCCAGTCTGAGCGAGTTCGAGCAGCTTTGCGCCGGCACCCTGCTGAGCCAGGCGCACGCGATCCTTCTGCAGGACCTCCTCGGTGTGAAACCGGACGCCGCGCTCGGATTGTCGCTTGGAGAAAGCAATGCCCTGTTCGCATTTGGCTTCTGGCGAGATCCCGGTGCGCTACTGGATGAGATTTCTGATGCGGCGATGTATGAGCGCCACATAGGTGGAAGTTTTGAAACAGCGAAAGAGGCCTGGGGACCGAACGTTCCAGCGGACTGGACCAATTGGCGCGTGCAGGCATCGATCGATTCTGTGAAGGCAGAGGTGGCGAAGCACGAAGGCGTCGAGATCACCATCATCTATTCGCGAACTGACTGCATGATCGGCGGTCCTGCGGAAGCCTGCCGCCAGGTCTGCGCGGCGCTGGGTCCGGGAAGTGGCGCAAAGATGCACCAGCACCTTATCGTGCACGCGAAGGCGATGAAGCCATTCGCGGACACATGGCGCCGCCTGCATACGCGCAAGATGCATGATGGTTCGAAAGTGCGTCTGTATGCCAACGCCATCAATGCGGCTTATGAGCCGACGAGTGAATTGGCGGCTGACATGCTTACCCGACAGGCCGTCGACACGGTGGACTTTCCGCCCACCGTAGAGCAGGCTTGGAAGGATGGAGTACGAACGTTCGTGGAGCTTGGTCCGCGAGACACTCTCACATCAGCGTTGGCGAGCATTCTCGAAGGCAAGCAGTTCATGGCCATAGCGACGGACAGGATCGAATCTTCTGACTTGTCCCAGATCGCGGAATTGGCAGCATTCCTGTTCGCGGATGGACGCGCCATCAGGATGAAGCCGGTTACAGAGGCTCTGGATGCTGCCCGGCGTAATCAATCAATGCGGCCTGAGCCATGGCCGCTAACGCGCCCGGTTCCTTACGCTCGGCCAGTGGTCCCGCCGCTTGCTTCATCCTTCAGCATGCCAGCAGCGCCTCGGCTCTCCAATATTGATTATCCGCCATCATCATCTCCGAGTGAGAAGTCGGATGAGCCAGTCGGTTTTGCGGCCCCTCCGCCAGACCGTAGACTGCCAACACCTCGCAAGGTCGTAGCTGGGACAGAGCCTCTGTTGCCGCGCACACCGGCCGGGCCAAACTGGGACTATGCGGAGATTGAGAAATCGACCCGCGGGAAAATGTCGGCGCTTTTCGGCAAAGGGTTCAGGAAGCAGGATAAATACGAGCGCCAAGTACGTCTGCCTGCGCCGCCCTTGCTGCTAGTGGATCGGATCACAGGAATAGATGCCGAAGCCCGGGTGGAAAGCACGGGGGTCATCTGGACGGAGACGGACCTGACAGAAGACCAGTGGTTCATCCATGATGGACGGATCAGGCCAGGACCGTTGATCGAGAGCGGCCAAGCGGACTTGACCCTGATCGGCTGGATGGGCGCGGACTTCAAGAACAAGAATGACCGTGTCTATCGTCTGCTTGGGTGTGAGATTATCTTCCATGATGGAGGCTTGCCGGAGCCGGGTGAAACGCTGCGCTTCCAGATCGAGATCACGGGTCATGCCACTTTGGCTGGTGTTCGCATGTTCTTCTTCCAGTATGATTGCCTGGCAGGTGATCGGCGCGTTTTCTCTGTACGTAACGGGCAGGCCGGATTCTTCAGCGATGAAGAACTGGCGTCCGGGAAAGGCGTCATGTGGGATGCTGCGAAGGATGCGCCCCCGACAGCCCGTCCTGCAGAATTCAAGGCGGTCGGTGCCAGCCAGAAAAAGGCGTTTACTGCCGAAGACATTCAGGCCTATCGAGACGGAGACGCCTGGGCCTGTTTTGGTGACGGGTTTGAACTGGCCGCGGCCCGGTCACGTCCGCACCGTTTGCCGGATAATCGCCTCGCCTTGTTCGACGATGTGGAGATGTTTGATCCACATGGGGGTCCATGGGGCAGGGGATATCTCAAGGCGCGCGCGCATGTGCCAATGGACGCGTGGTTCTATGACGGACATTTCCACAACGATCCCTGCATGCCGGGCACGCTGATGGCGGAGGCGGCCGTTCAGACGCTGGAGTTCTATGCGGCGGCGGCGGGTTTGCTGACTGAGCGCGACGGGTACGTCTTTGAACCAGTGCCCGGGCACATGGCGCAGTTCGTGTGCAGGGGACAGGTCATCCCGGATTCAGATCACGATGTAACCTATGAGGTATTCATCGACGAGATTGTCGACGGCGAGACGCCAGAGATTTACGCATCCTTGTTGGCCAGCTGTGATGGAAAGAAGGTCTTCCATTGTCCCCGGTTTGGCCTGCGCCTCCGCAGAGACTGGCCGGCGCCGCGAATTGCGGGACAGCCGATCCGGACCGGGCCTCAGGGCGAAAGCCGGGGAGATCATGCGGCACTGCTCGATTGCGCCAATGGTGCACCATCGGCTGCATTCGGCGACATGTATGATCGTTTCGACAGGGAAGGTATCGTGCCGCGCCTGCCGCAGGAACCTTACCATATGATGACGCGTGTGATTGACGTGTCGACCCGTCCGGGCGTTCCGGTAAAAGGCGCGCGGGTTCGTTCGGAATACGACATACCGCCGGATGCCTGGTATTTCGCCGATAATCGCAATGGCGCCATGCCTTTCGCAGTTCTGTCAGAGGTCGCCCTGCAGCCTTGTGGCTGGTTGGCCAGCCATTGTGGTTTTGCCTTGTCAGGTGACCTCAAGTTCCGAAACCTGGAAGGCGACGGCGTCCTTCACCGTGAACTCTTGCCGGACGACGGCACGCTCATCATCGATAGCGAGCTGACTGATTTCTCCCGTGTCGGACCAATGACAATTGTCACGTTTGCTGTGAAGGTGACTTTGGAAGTTGGCGAGCCTGTTCTTGAACTGACAACACAATTCGGCTTTTTTCCGGCCGCGGCATTGGCGCGGCAGGCCGGACTTTCAGATAAACCTCATTTCCGGGAAGCGTTTGAGCTACCCGGTAACAGCGTGAAGACCAAGAAGATTGAAAAGCGGATGCCGCACGGTCGGCTTCGCATGCTTGATTGCGTGGACTATTTTGACCCGGATGGGGGAGAAGCAGGCCTCGGCCTGATCAGGGGCAGGCAGGCGGTTGATCCGCATGCATGGTATTTTAAGGCGCATTTCTATCAGGATCCAGTGCAGCCCGGATCGCTTGGTCTGGATGCTCTCTCACAGCTTCTGGCACGCGCTATCCTGCTGAAGGGTCTGGATCAGGGTATGGACGATCCGCATTTCGAAACGATCGCGACCGGCGCTCCGTTCAAATGGAGCTATAGAGGACAGGTGACGCCCGACAAGAAGGAGGTCGTAACTGTAATGGAGATCACCTCCATAGAAGAGCGTGGAAACGGCTATCTCGTCTCGGCGCGTGGAAGTCTGTGGCGTGACGGGCTTCGGGTGTATGAGGTCGGGCCGTTCAGCCTGGCTCTGCAAGACCGGAGTTAGCCTGCGACGATCGCTAAGCTGATCATGAGATCGCCATATTGAGTGCAGTTTACGCTGAAAGTTCCGTGTGCGCTGGATATCTTGGTATGTGGTTCAGCGCCAGTCAGGAATGCGTCAGGAAGGCTGATGCTGCGCGCGTTCATCCGAAACCCTTCGCCAGCAGCTTTCATTATGGCTTCTTTGCCGGTCCACAAACGGTAAAAGGCGGGAAGAGAATAGGTGTCTAGTGTGGACAGCAACGCCATTTCCTCAGCCGTGCAAACCATATTTTGCATCGCTGTCCAATCAATAGCTCGCACAAGTTCGATGTCGACACCCAAGACGGTTAGTGGCGACAACGCCAATGCGGACCAACCCGTAGTCCTGGATATGGAGAGGCGTAGCCCAGGCGAGGATGAAAGCGAAGGTGCGCCCTGGGAATCATGCGCTATGGCGATCTCGGATGCGGTCGTGCCGGTCAGTTCCGCCAACGCCTGTCTCACAGCGATCAGGGACCGTTCAAGATCACGCCGCTTTTTCGCGTGCTTGAGCGTTGATACCCGCTTGGTTTCCGCCGCAGACAAACTGTCTGTACGCGCGTCAACGGTCTCATGATCCATGATCCTGACGACCGTTCGATCCGGCATTCGGGTGGCATTGCAAGTGGAGAAAGGATCGAAGGATTCCATAAATAAACGGCTGCAAGCCTCATGCCTGTGATAATGGAACGCGGAGCGCGAATGCCAATCTGCAATGAAAATTTCCTGCAAGCTATTCAATTTGGTTCGTAGACCGGATCAGTTTCACTCGGACCGACCCGCGCCGCGCATGAGAATGTCACATTATCGCTCTTCGAGGATCGTCATTTCTTCGGTTCGGCCACGCCTGCTGCCGACGTATCCATTTCTTGAACAATCGGAATGCGGGAGTGTTGAATGTCCAAGCACGAAGGCAGGGACCTGACCGGCAAGACGGCGCTCATCACCGGTGCGTCTGGTGGCATCGGTAGTGAAACCGCCCGCCGGTTGGCAAAGCTCGGGGCGAACGTCGTCCTTCACTACAATTCCAACAAGCAGGCAGCAGAAGAGCTCGCCGCAGATATCACCGCTCAGGGCGGCACCGCCATCGTGGCCGGCGGAGACGTGACCGATGAGACCGCGTGCAAGGCAATGGTCGACGAAGCCGTTCGCGCATTTGGCGGGCTCGACATCCTCGTCAACAACGCTGGCATCTCAAGCGCCATTCCTTTTGGCGAGATGACAGCCGACGCGATCGACAAAGAATTCGCCGTGAATGTTAAGAGTGTGATCCTTCTGACGCAGGCCGCCGCGCCTCACCTCGAAGATGGTGGCCGCGTTATCAATCTCAGTTCCAATCTCGCGTTCGCACCATTGCCGGGTATGACGGCATACTGCGCAGCAAAGGCGGCCGTTTCTTGCCTGACGCGCGGTTTCGCCAAAGAGCTCGGGCCCAAGGGCATTTCAGTCAATGCTGTCGCGCCTGGCGCAACCAAAACGCAGATGACCGCCTGGATCCCCGACGAGATGATGCAGGGGATCGCTGATTCCACCCCCCTTGGCCGTGTAGGCGAGCCGGACGACGTTGCGGACGTCATTGTTTTCCTCGCTTGCGGTGAAGCCCGTTGGGTCAATGGCTGTTCTGTCATGGTCGATGGCGGGCTCGTCTGATTTTCCTCCCGAACCAAGTCAAAAGGACTGCTGCGACATGACTGACCCCAAGGCCCCGAAGGCAATCTGGCCGGATGTCCCCGAACCGCTGATGCCATATTCCCCGGCTGTTAAGGCCGCGGACTGGATTTTTGTCTCCGGCCAGCTGGCGAGTGACTTCAAAACAGGGATCGCTCCAGAGGCCATTCCAGACAATCCGGCGTTGCAGAACGAGCAGGATCTGCAGTCGCGCTTCGTGCTAGACAATCTTAAGCGGACGCTTGCGGCAGGCGGAGCGGATATCTCCAAAGACGTTGCCCGTATCTGGCAATGGCTGCCTTGGGATACGCCGACCTATGACGATTTCCTGTCAGGAAACAGCTGGCCGGATGGCTTGTCGATCACGCCATACCTGGACGCCCGAAATGAGTACATTTTTGACCCGAGGCCGGCATCGACCGCGGTAAGCATTCGCGCGCTTCCTGTTCGTGGTGCGCATATCGAAATCGACATGATCGCGATCACCGATGGGTCTGAGCCTCAAGGATTCTCGCCTGGCCCCGAAGTGCCAATGCCGCTCGCTGGTTACTCGCCTGCGCTACGCCGCGGCGACTGGGTGTTTCTTGCCGGTGAAGTACCGACAGACTGGGTCGGCGATTATGGCGAGGCACGCAGCATGGGTCCTGAGAGCGCCCTTGCAAACCGGGCACGGATCAACCCTCACGTCTGGTACGGCTCGGAAATTGAGGCCCAGACCGACTACACACTTTGGAAGCTTCAGAAGATTGCCGAGTCGGCGGGTGCGTCCTTCAAGCGGGCCGTTAAGGCTGAAGTTTACCTTGGCCACCCCAACGATTATCAGGGCATGGACAAGGTCTGGAAGCGTTGGTTCCCTGACAATCCACCAGCTCGCGTTGTTATTCCGTACATGGGACTCGGTACGCGCGGAAGCCGCATTGAAATCGCGTTGACACTTCTTGCGGACGATTCAGAGCTGGAGATCGAAACCATTGAGACTTCCGAGGCGCCTGAACCATTCAGTCATGAGCCTCAGGCTGTGAAGGTCGGAAACTTCCTGTTCCTCAGTCAGCAGATGGCTTGCGACTCGCGTGGTGTCCTCGCGGACGGCATGCTGCGGCATGAGAATTTCCCTTGGTACGGGCTGCCAGGCCAGTTGCAGATGCGCTACATGATGAAGAACATTGCGGCGATCTGTGAAGCTGGCGGTACGAGTGTCGAGAATATTGTTCGCCGTGCATGCTTCCACGATGAGGGTGACCATTTCTACGATTCCATTGAAGAGTGGTCCAAGTATTTCCCAGGCGTGAAGCCGGCATCGACCACAATGAAAATTGGTGGGCCACTGGTTGTCCCAGGTGCGAATACGCTGCTGGACCTGATCGCATACGTCCCTGACCCTGCCTGATAAGATTACGATTTCTATCCTCCTCATGAAATCGTATGTCCCACTGCCGTCCGGTGTCCTCCCCACCCGGACGGCAGTTCTTTTATTGAGAACCGTCTGTGAGGTGATCTAATCGACAGGCGGAGACTCACCGCTTTCCGTTCGCTCGCATACCAGTTTGCTTCAAGCTGAATCTGTAAGGAAACCGGAAGTTGGCGAGGAGGGACCACTATTGTCCCAATCAGGACTGATCTTTCAGGCGAGTTCGGGCAACCGGTGCGACAATTACCGCGTTGGTGGTGCGATCGTCGATTTTGATGCCATCGCGAGCAAGTGGCGCATGTGGTATTATTGCCGAGACAAGGATTTCGGCGGACCCCCAACGCTTGGTACAGGTTACATCGCCCATGCCGTGTCAGATGACGGGATCGCCTGGGATCGGGTGGACGGATCAGAGGCGCTCGGTTCTGTTCTTGCGCCCAATCCCGACCCGTCTGCGTTCGACAGCGTGCATGTTGGTCTGACGGATATCACGCGCGGGCCTGGCGAGTGGTTGATGTGGTACTTTGGCGGTGACAGTCGACCGCAAAAGACTGAGGCACCCGAACTGGGCGAAACAGTGGTCGGTCTCGGTATGCGCAGCGGCCTTGCGCGCAGCAAGGATGGTGTGAACTGGCAACGTGTGACTGGCCCACATGAAAGTGGCGCACTCTTCGACTATCCTGCTGAAGACATGTACGCTGCCTGGCCAAACGTGGCGTATGACGGGCGACGTTACATCTTGCAGTACACAGCGCCGAAGCTCGACCTCAGCTATTTCCACACACGAACTGCTACGTCGTCGGACGGACAGAACTGGGAAAAGGGCGCAGACCTGCACTGGGCAGACGGTGTACGCTCGTATGATGCTGGCGGGATCGTGACGCGGCAGACGCTGTTGAATCCGCTCCCCGGCGGACGGCGCTTCCTTATGGTATACACAGCGACGGACAAGGATCATGGCCGGTCCGTTGCCGCAGCTGAGTCTGATGACGGGCTGGCCTGGTATCATCTGTATGACGAACCGATTTTCCATGTCGGTGAACCTGACGCCTGGGATGCATTTGGTGTGGCCGCGAACCGCCTCGTGCCGGCGGGGGATCGTCTCCATTTCTACTATTACGGTTTTCAGTCCCTCGGCGCTGATGATGCGGCCCGGGGCATCGGTCTCGCTACTTGTCCAGTTGGAGACCTTCGAAACCTCAAGCGAGTTGAGCCCACGTAGAGTCGTCACCCTTCACCCAAGGAGTAAGCAGATGGAGATTCCTGAACTGGCCCAGAGAGGTCGCGCGTCGGTCGATTTTCTCGCTGATATCTATTCGACGTTCGGCATGTTGCGAAAGGGTATGGAGCAGGAGATGGCCGACAAGGGCATTACAGCTGACACCATGCCAGACGACATGGATGAGCGTCACAAACTAGTCGAAGATGCCCTCTCCGGTTCAGAAACGCGCAAGACGCAGCAGCTTTTCTTCGAATGGTCGCAAAAATTGTCAGGCATCCTGTGCACGGAAGCATTTGAGGAGATTTTTGACGAGTTGGAGCCAACGCTGAAGGCATTGTCAGAAGGTCCGACGACGCTCGTGAATTCAATGAATGAAGCGGCGCCGGACTACTGGTCGGATGTCTGGTTTCACCGCACTGCTGGCGGCTGGGATGCCACTGAGTATCACGGCTACGTCCATGCGCAGATAATCCACCCTAAACTCGTGCAGCAGCACAGCAAAACGAGCATTTTTGGGCACCGCCACCAGGTCGCAGAGTACGCGCCGCGGCGCGACTACGGAAAGATACTCGATCTTGGTGCGTCGTCTGGTCATTTTACGCTCGCTTTGGCGGACGTGTTTCATGATGCAAGCATCTACGGTGTGGACCTGTCCCGGCGTATGCTCGAGCAAGCGCAGCGTACGGCAAATCAAAAGGGCTATGCGTGGAAATTGTTCGTGGCCAAGGCTGAAGACCTGCCATTCGGCGATGGAGAATTCGGGCTGGTGGCGTCGTTCATCCTGCTGCATGAAATTCCGGACCCGGTAATCCGAAAGACATTCGCGGAAGCATTTCGCGTGCTCGAGCCGGGCGGCGACATCGTGTTCTCAGACGTGCCGCGCTACGCTGATATCGACAAGCTCAACGCGTGGCGCCATGACTGGATCGCTCGCGAGCATGGCGAACCCTATTGGCGCGAAGCTGCAGAGATCAATCTCGTAGAGTTGGCCAGGGAAGTGGGATTCGTTGACATAGAAGAGAATGCCGTAGGCCCGGCCAAATATCCGTACATGATCCGCGCGAGGAAGCCAAAATGAGCATGATTGCACCAGCCAAGCCTGGCAAACCCATCTCGGAGATCGAACGCAAGATCCTCGCACCCCAGGACGTCGACAAGCTCGGTGAGGCGGTTCTCTCACTCGCACGCGAGGTCTGGGTTTTGACTGACCGACAGATGATCCTTGAGCAGGCTCTGGCCGATGCCGGTGTCGACGTTCGAGAAGCCGTCGACAAGTATCAGCCCGACGACGCGCTCGCCGGAAAGCTGGCTCAGCGTCGTCAGGCGATGATTGGCGAGATTTTGCGTACATTCGGAACCGGAATCCCCGAAGGTGTCACCCAAAGCTCAAAATTTGGCGACTGACGACCTTTTCGCAGTGCCAGCTGAGAGCAGGCATGGACAGCGTATCGGGCTGGCGGAATGGTGATCCCCCCGCCGCGGAGGAAAATATGAGCGACACAAGTGACACCAGCGCGAACTCGGCCGACCGGTTAAGCTTCGGCATCAAGTTGAGCTGGGGTGCTGGAGCGCTCGGTGCTGCGGTCCTGATGAATTCCGTCAGTGTGCTCATCGTGTATTATCTTGCACGTATTGTGGGCATGGAGAGCTGGATTGCAGGGGCGCTTTTGTCGCTTGGCCGTGTTCTTGATGCTGCGAACGACCCGCTCATGGGCTGGATCAGTGACCGCACGCCGCCGAAATATGGCGGACGAAGGCGGCCTTATCTGCTGATCGGGGCGGTGCTGTCAGCAGTTTCAATCCTGATTTTGTTCAACATTCCGCTGCGCGGTAGCGGGATTGAAGTGATTGTCTACGTCCTGCTGGCACTGTTGTTCTTCGGAATTGGTTATACGGTGTTCAACGTGCCGTTCATTGCCATGCCGGCAGAGATGACGGGCGATTATCACGAGCGTTCGTCGATCCACAGTTTCCGCGTCATGTTTGCCAGTGTCGGCATGATGATCGCGTTCGCCGGTTCGGGTATTCTGCTGGGCTGGCTGTCCAACGGCACTGACGCGAATGGTGTACAGGTCAACACGGCGGGCGACTACGCCATACTTTCAATGATATTCGGCAGTATCATTCTTGTTTCAATGCTTGTCGCCTGGCGTGGTACGCGCAAGGCAAAGGTCACTCAGAGGTCAACAAAGCAGATCCCGGGCAGGGAACAGCTGAAGACCTTTTTCAGCAACAAATCCTTCCTGACGATTATCGGTGTGAAGGCGTCACAGCTGATTGCTGTCTATGCCAGCCAGACCGCAACCTTCTTCATGGTTGTTGAAGTTCTTCGCCGCTCCAGTGACCAGATGGCGCTGCTCAGCATTCCGATGGTGATTGTCTCGATCATCGCAGCCCCGATTCTCGTTCGATTCTCCAAACGGTTCGGAAAGCGCATCGGCTACATGACATCGGCGCTGTTCACATGCGCGTCCTACATGTCCTGGATCTTCTCCGATCCGGGCGAACCAGAATACATGCTGGCGGTTCGCGGTGCCATCCTGGGCGTCGGTTTTGCCGGAAATGTCATGTTCGCAATGTCCATGATTACTGACGCGATGGAGCTTGATACCATCAAGACAGGCATGAACCGCGAGGGCATGTACACGGCTGCCTTCAGCTTCGTTGAAAAGTCCGCCGGCGCGCTCGGCCCGGCCATGGTTGGCGCGGCGCTCAGCATCGCAGGCTTCGACAAGAGCGCTGATGTGAATGCCGAAAATTACGAAGCAGTGCGTCAAGCTACGCTCGCCGGGGTAGCCTATATTCCATCCTTCTTCGCTCTGTTGTCTGTATTCATTCTCAGCTTCTACAAGCTGGACGAGAAAACGCTGCAAGAAGCGCGTGCCCAGGCCGCATTGGATGCGACACCACGCGAAGAGATTAAGGAAAAGGTTCGGGAAGCTGAGTATCTCGAGGGTGAGAATCCCGCCTGACTATCAGTAACGTAAACAAGACAGGCCTCATGCTGCACCAGAAGCGGGATGAGGCCTTTTTGTAAATTTTGAGATTACACCCTGAAACCATCGCCTTTTGGGTGACCTGAGAATCGATCATCCGTTTCCGGAGTTTTAGGGTATCAGCGAGCCCATTTCCGTTCGAAAGCCCAGATGTCCTCAAAGCCGATCAATCGGCTAAATTCGCCAAAGTCGAACAGGTCAACACCTTCCGTCCCCTGGCTCTCCTTGAGGTGCATCAGAGCAAGCTCCATCGCGCGCGTTGCAGCGAGGCTCGTCAGTGATGGATAGATCGCGAAGGCAAAACCAATTTCGGCCAGAATTGTAGCCGATGTGACGGGTTCGCGGCCGGTATTGGCCATGTTTACCATCAGCGGCAGGTCAAACGTTTCACAGACTTTCCGCATATCGCTTTCATGGGGAAGGGCCTCTGCAAACAGAATGTCTGCTCCGGCTTTGGCGTAGGCGTCGAGACGCCGCAAGGTGCCGTCGAGTCCCTCGCTCTGATAGGCATCTGTGCGCGCGATGATGAGCAGGTTTTCGTCTTGCCGCGTGTCCACCGATACACGGATGCGGTCTACCATATCGGCGGTCGGTACGACACGCTTTCCAGGCGTGTGGCCACAACGTTTGGGAAATTCCTGATCTTCGATCTGGATCGCCGTTACGCCAGCGGCTTCGTATCCCTTCACGGTGTGTTGGACGTTCAGCAACCCGCCATAGCCGGTATCGGCGTCAGCAATCACCGCAGCACTGCTCGTGCGAACAAGCACCTGCATGCGCTCAAGCATGTCGGAATAGGTTACGATTCCGGCATCGGGCAGACCGGATGCCGAGGCTGTTAGCCAGTAGCCTGAACCGAAGACGATATCGAAACCGACCTTATCGGCGATGGTCGCCGCGATCATGTCCTGCACACCGGGGACAACGAAGAAGTCGCCGCTATCGAGCTTTTGCTTCAGGACCGGGTTTGCCATTCGGTTTTACCTTCCTAGACGACGGCGCAAACGGTCTTCCATTCGAGATAATTGTCGAGTGCCGTCACCCCGCTATCGCGGCCATAACCGGACTGTTTCAGCCCGCCTACGGGCAGGGAGGCGTCGAACATGGAGTGAGTGTTGATCCACACTGTCCCTGCGCGCAATTGCCGTGAGACGCGGTGAGCCGTGGAGAAGTCACGCGTCCAGATGCTGGAGGCGAGGCCATAAGGCGTGTCATTGGCAAAGCCCAAAGCTTCTTCGAGCGTATTGAACTTTTCTGCCACAATGACCGGACCGAACACCTCCTCACGGCAAATCGGGGATTGCCGATCGACATTGCTGACCACGGTCGGTTTGATGAACGTCCCGTTCTCGCCGAACCGGCCACCGCCCAGGACTTTTGCGCCGCCGCTGCGGGCATTCTCGACATAGTTCTCGATCCTCTCAGCCTGTTTGGCGGAGACGACAGGCCCCATCACTGTTTCGCGGTTGAGGCCATGTCCCAGCTGCATCTGCTCCCCATAGGCAGCCATGCCCTCAATCACCTTGTCGAAGATGTCTGCGTGGATAAACGCGCGGGAATTTGCGACGCAAACCTGTCCGGCATTGAAGAAGATGCCGTTGGAAAGGCCGGGGATGACGAGGTCGAGGTCTGCGTCAGGCATCACGATGGCAGGGGATTTCCCGCCAAGCTCAAGTGAGACACGTTTCAAGTTCGACTTGCTGGCCTCGACGATGGCGCGACCCGTAATGGTGGAACCCGTGAACGCGATCTTGTCGACGTCCATGTGACCCGCGAGCGCTGCGCCGGCTTCCTGGCCGTAACCGGTGACGACATTGAGAACGCCGGAAGGTAAGCCAGCTTCCAGCGCAATCTCGGCAAGTCTGAGAGCAGTCAGAGACGTCTCTTCCGACGGTTTCAGCACCACCGTGCAACCTGCTGCAAGTGCCGGCGCGATTTTCATCGCGGTGAGCACAAGAGGGGAGTTCCAAGGCACAATTGCGCCGACAACGCCCACCGGCTCACGCAGCGTCCATGCGTGAACGTCGCGGCCTTCCGGCTGGTACTCGACGGAAGTGTTTATTGTGCGGCCCTGCACAGTGTGAACGAGACCAGCGAAATAGCGGAACTGTTTGGCCGCGCTCGGAATTTCGGCCCAGCGAGACACACCATAGGGCTTGCCTTGGTCCAGAGTCTCAAGCTCGGAGAGTTCCTCAACGTTTTCGTCGATCAACTCACCGATCCTGTGCAGGATGGCCGCCTTCTGGCGGGGATTGACTTTTCCCCAGACAGCGAGGGCGTCTCGCGCAGCAGACACTGCAACATCTATATCTGTCTCTGCCCCGCGTTGGAGATGAGCGATAGTGTTGCCAGTTGCGGGATCAACAACAGGGATTGTCCCCCCTGATCGTGCGTCAACCCATTCACCCCCGATCAGCATGCGCCGGGTCTGTGGTTCGCGCAGCAGGGCGGCAACGGCGGCGGTCTCAGGGGCGCTGGCAGCAAGAATGGTGGTCACGGATTGTATCCTCGTCTCCCGGGTGAAGGTCTGACAAAGAGCAAACTCTACCCGGCTTTGTATTGCGCTGACGAAAGTCGCGCATGTTCGCCTGCCGAAAACGGGAACACGCTTTGTGCTTATCCGGCTGGTGGTCATTCTGAGATTCGCGGCCCACTCAAGTGTCTGAACCGCCAATACTTGAGTGGAGCCGCGTCTCGAGCGCGGACGATCAACAAGCAATCAGGACAGCAGACATGACCGACTCACTCGGCTGGCGGATGAAGTTCGCAGTGATCGCCCCCTCCACCAATACAAGCGTGCAGCCGGAATATGATGATATGCGCCCCTGGGGCGTGACAAACCATTTCCAGCGCATTGCCATTCCTGACACGAAGGTGACAGACGACGACAGTTTCATGGTGATGCTGGAGAATATCCGCAACGCCACGATGGACAGTGTCGAGCCAGCCATGTCGATGGACCCGGCGTGCCTGATCATGGGCATGTCTGCTGAGACCTTCTGGGACGGTGCGGAAGGTGCTGAGCGCCTGCAGAACCGGATGCTGGAGAAGACCGGAGGCGTCCCCGTCGTCATGGGTTCCCACGCCGTCGACGCAGCCATCAAGGCATATGGCGGCATCAAGAAGATTGGCATCGTGACGCCTTATGCCCCGATTGGCGACGCGAATGTGAGGCGCTTCTTCGAAGAGACCGGTTATGAGGTGGTGAATCTCAAGGGTCTGGCCTCTCCATCGCCGATGCAGATCGCGCACGAAACACCCCAGACCTTGAAGCGGGCTGCCATTGAAGTCTCTGAAGGCGTCGATGCCATTATCCAGTGCGGTACGAATCTGGCATTCGCGAAGGTCGCGGCGATGGCAGAATTCTGGCTGGAAAAGCCGGTCATCGCCATCAACACCGCCACTTACTGGCATGCGCTGCGCAGCATGGGCATCACCGATCGCGTAACCGGCTTCGGCAAGCTCCTCGAACAACACTGAACCAGCAGGCGGATTTGCAATGATGGACTACGATTTCGTTCCCCTTCCCAAGCGTGGAAAGCTGGAATGGCCGAATGGGGCGCGCGTTGCGCTCATCCTCACCTTCAACCTGGAAACGTGGGACCTCATCAAAGACACTGATGAGCCCTACTATGCCGGGGGGCCGCCGAACCTCCCGGCCGTGCTCCCCGGCAACAAGCCGGACTTTCCGAACTACACATGGCGTGAGTACGGCCAGCGCGTCGGCATCTGGCGACTGTTCAAGCTTTTCGACGAAATGGGCATACCTGCCTCTTGCACCACAAACGCCGTCACCTTTGAGCGGCGCAAGGACATGGTCGATGCCTGCCTCGAGCGTGGCTGGGAATTGCTCGCCCACAATTGGGAGCAGGGCGAGCTGCTCACAGACTTCGCCCACGAGATCGAGAAGGAGCGTGATGTCATTGATCGTTCTATCGCCATGTACGAGACACATGTCGGCAAGAAGCCGGTCGGCTGGCTGTCATCATCCCTGCGCGGAACGCTCAATACGTGCAGCATCCTCAAGGGACATGATTTCAAATTCTATTGCGACATCATGAATGATGATCAGCCCTTCCTGATCCGTACGGACAATGGCCCGCTTGTCTCAATACCGTACTCCAACGAGATCAACGACTTCACGCTGCTGACCCGTCGCAACTTCACGACGGATGAGTTCCGCGACTGCCTGATCGAAGAGTTGAATGTGCTCTACGCAGAAGCTTCGGACACCGGCCTGATCATGAATGTCGGCCTGCATCCTCACGTGTCAGGCCGTGCCCACCGGATCCGCGCACTGCGTGAATTCATTGCGCATGCCAAGTCACTTCCGGGTGTCTGGTTTGCGACCCGTGAAGAGATCGCGGATCATTACATGAAGGTCCATGAGAACCACATTCCTGGCCAACTAGGTTAGGAAATCATGTTCTCTAGTTCGGGGCCGTTGGGTGATTTGTTGACCGCTCGGCCCCGAACCCCAGCCATCCGGCAAGCAGGCTGACTACAAGAATGGCCGTTGCAGCAAGGAATGGCGCCGGAGGCGAGATCATATCGTAGAGAAGGCCTGCGCCCGCTGGGCCAAGCACCCGGCCAAGCGCTGAGGCAGATTGCACAACGCCGAGTGCCTTGCCTTGCTGGTGAGACGGCGCAGCGACGGAAGCCATCCCCGAAATTGCAGGCGTTACCGTCGCAAACCCGCAGGCGATGAGCCCCATGCCGATAACCGCTTGAAGAAGCGTTGATGACACTCCGACCACGGCCATGCCGACCGCAAGCACACCGAGTGCAAAGTTCAGCATACCGCGCTCGCCAATCATGCGTGCAAGTGGTCCTGCCAGCGCGAACTGGCCGAATGCTCCGATAATGCCCATGCCACCAAAAATAAGGCCGATGCTGCTCGGCCGAAGGGCCAGAACATCATCAGCGAAAATCGCGAACGTGGCTTCGGTGTTTGAGAGCGCCAGTGAAGAAACCAGAGACATTACGATAGTGAAAGCAAGCACCGGGCTCTTGAAGAGCTTCAAGCCGTTCGTGGGCGGTAGGGTGTCCCTGGTAACCGGTGGGGATTCAGTGTTCTCCTTTACCAGTGTCTCGGGCAGAAAGAAGAAGGTCAGCAAGCTGCCGATGGCAAACAGTGCGGCGCCGGCAAAGCAAACCCGCGCGAAGGCTTCTGGGCCTGCATCATCTCCTGCGGCGAAGCCGCCGAGGGCAGGGCCCAGGATAAAGCCGAGGGAAAATCCCGCGCCTACCATGCCCATGATGCGGGTGCGTGTTTGCGGTGTCGAAAGATCGGCCGCGACAGCAAATGCGACGGAGAAGCTCCCAGCCGCGAGACCGCACACAAAGCGAGCGAGGATCAAGAGCCAAGGCGTATCGGCGAAGACGTTGAGCGCCGACAAGATTGCCCCAACGAGCAGGCTCCCGACGAGGATTGGCTTGCGACCGATCTTGTCTGAAATCTGCCCCCAGAAGGGGCTGGAGATGAACTGGCCAAGGGAAAACGCGCCGATGGCAAGGGTGAGTTCGGTAGCGTTTGCCCCGATCGCATCGCCATAGATCGGGAAAACCGGAAACAGGAAACCAAAGCCTGAAATCGTCACGAAGTTGACGAACATGATGGCGACAAGCGCCCCCCGTGTGGCCGATGACATACCCGCCCCCTTACAGTAATTGCCTAGGGGCCAGTCATGGGCCGAAAACGATCTGAAAACAGATTGGTTCTTTGCAGTTAATCGTCTGACGAAAGGCCAGCCATGGCGTTGACGATGCGTGCCGAAATGAACTGGCATTTTTCGTTCAGTTTCGCCTGCAAGTCAGCGTCCGGTTCGAACCTGTCGATCTCGTCGGAAATGTCGATGCCGTGTTTGGCCAGAACCGCTTCCAAGACCGTTTGTCTGTCTGCAAGAATCCAGAGTTCCTGAGTGAGTGTCAGAAGTGCTTCAGCGAGGCCGGCTGTGTCAGCCTCGTTCAACGTTTTTCGGTCAGGATGGTTGTACGCTGTTGGATTCATCGCAATCACTCCGGTTTGCGGCCTTTGACGACGTGCGGGTATTTCATGGCGCCAAGCCCTTCAGCGATGACATCGACGAAACCTGCTTGTCGCGCCACTTCGGCAAGATCGAGGCTGGCGGATTCGCGCCAATGCGGTTCGCCGCCATATTTGGCGCCGCGGTCAGCATGCCAGACGCCGATGGTGTCGAGATCTGCGTACCGTGTTACGTCGCTCATGATCATGTCGCCGCCAGGCTTGGCGACGCGGAACGCTTCGCGGAAAACCGCTTTCACTGTTTCCGCGGGCATTTCGTGCAGCAGAATGTAGGAGGCGACGAGGTCGAAACTGTCAGCGTCCAGTCCGGTTGCTTCGGCCGGACGCTGATAAAGGCGCCAGGCCCAACCGTGAGAATTGGCCTGACGCTTGGCTTGCTGCAATGTTTTCGGGGACAGGTCGACACCGTGGATTTCGGCGTTCGGATAGGCTTCCTGCAGCGCGCGAGTGAAATGCCCGGTCGAGCAGCCAAGATCCAGGATGCGATCATAGTGATCTTTCGGCGCCATGTCGGCGATCATCCGGCGCTGCTTGAAGATGCCGCCTGGATAGATCGTGTTCACCATGCGTGAGTGGACGATTTCGCCGTGGATGTAGCCCTGATAGTCATGCTCATCCCAGCCGCCATGCGTGCGATGAAAATTGACACCGTCCCAATAGGCAGGGGCTTCGGCGTCCGGATTGAGTTCAAGCGTGGCGGGGCCTTCCTCGCAGGCCTGGATAGCGGGTTCGATATCGGGAAGGATCTCTTCAAATGCGTCCCGCGCAGTGAGGCCGTGATAAGTTGAATGCCACTCGGCGACAGCTTGCGACACGCGGAAAGGCCGAAAGTCGGACAGGCTTTCCTCCATGAAGGTGTCAAACTGGTCGAGGTCATTCGGAATGTTCGAGGCGGTCGATGCGATCCTGCGGGCCTCGGTATCGACAGCGGCCTTCATCGGCCGGGACCCGATCGAGAAGTTGCCGAGGAAATCAACGGCAGCGCGGCCGCGCTGTTTCAGTTGGGGTGTGAGGTCCTTGCTCATCACAGGTCTCCTTGTCGTGTCATGGTCTCGACCAACTCGCTGCTTTCAGCGCTCCAGCCGGCGCCTGTTGGCAGTGTACCGGCAAGCGCGTCTTCAATGAAGTCAGCAATGCGCGCATTGAGGTCGTTCACTGCCTCCTGCGCGCTGAAGCCTTGTTCGGTCTCCCGGCCGAACGCACCGTTGAAATAGTGATCCATGCCGTCATAGACGAGCGCATAGGCTAGTGAGTCCGGGGCCGCGTCATATCCGTCGAGATGGCCGCGCCAGTCATCAATGAAACCGGGCAGAACATCGGTGGTGCCGGTAATGACGAGCATCGGCGTATTGATGTTGGCAAATCCGGAATTCGAAACCAAACCGTCTAGTTCGCTCGGCGGCGAAATGGCAATGATTGCCTCGGGCGCTCTGCCCGCTTCCGGCAGAACGAGCCCCGGTGTGTCGAGCGTTGCGCCGCCGGCCACTTGCGCAATCAGTCCGCCATACGAGTGACCCGCTGCAATCTGTCGGCCGTTGAACGTGAAGCTACCGAGCGAATACCCGTCGGCTGCGAACGTGTTTGACACGAGCGCGTAATCTTCAAGGCGGGCTGGCCGGCTGGTTTCCATCGTCCACGAACTGCGGTCCGGGTGTTCCTCAGAATCCACATGTAGTGGTGCGACAACAACATAGCCACGCTCGGCCCAGTCGTTCAGCAGGACATCATAGCGATCATAGGTTGCGTAGGCGCCGTGAGAGAAGATGATGAGCGAGCAGGGCGAACAATCTTCACCGGGAACAAAGGCCCGGAGCGGCACGTCACGGCCACTCGGCGCGGTGAGACTGAAGGTCATCTGCGAGGCTGAAAATCTGTCAGCTCGTTCGGCGGCGTCGCCCGTCGTGCAGGCGGCCAGCACAATCGCGGCTGACGTCATCATCGCAAGCGTACGCATCACTGCACGGCTCCATCTGGAAAACTGCCAGAAGCATGGGCATCAATGGTCGCACCAGATGTGCGGCTGCGATTGGGTCTTTTATGAAGTTCTCGTCTGTCGAACTCTGTCCCACTACACAGGGACACTCACTGTTTGCTGTTTTTAGATCGGCGTTCAAACATGCCAGGAGATTGCTATGCGTGCTTCGTCCTTCACAGCGCTATTGCTTGCCAGCGCCTGCGCGACTTCGCTGCAGAGTAATCAGGATATGTCTCCTGAAGATGCCGAAGAGCTTTTCTCAGCCCGCTTTGAACGTACGCGTACGCGTCGCACGGGTGATGGTATTGGTCAGTACGACACGCTTGCGCCGGTTGCTGGCGCGCCAAATGCGGCGCCTTTGCCCAAGGCGAGCAACCCGACTGCTGTCCTGTCACAGGAAACGCTCGATGCGGCGACGCAATTCGCGGGCCGGAACAATTCATCGGCCCTGATGATTTGGAAGGACGGGGAGCTCATCGCCGAAGCCTATTTCGAAGGGTTCGACCGTGACTCGATGCTTGTGTCGCGTTCACTGGCCAAGCCGCTGAGCGTGATCGCCGTTGGGCGAGCTGTTGCGCAAGGCCACATAAGCACGATCGATGACCCGGTCGCGGACTACATTTCCGAATGGAAGGGGACGCCTAAGGAAGCGATCCGTATACGCGACCTTCTGGGTATGCACTCAGGTCTGCTGCCGCAAGCCGCTGCACCGGACAAGGACAATATCCTGAACAAGGCCTATCTTCATCCGTTTCATGATGAGATTATTGTCAATGATTATCCCATGGTCGCTGAGCCTGGAACGGTTTACGGCTATTCGAACGCGACGGGTGACCTGTTGGCCATCCTCATCGAACGCGCAGCTGGAAAATCCTATGAAGACTGGCTGACCGAAGACGTGTTCACGCCTCTTGGTGCCGCAGGGGGAGAAATCTGGATGAACCGGCCCGGCGGTACGCCACATGCCGGGTGCTGTATCCTTCTGCCCGCTGAAACATATCTGCGACTTGGCATCCTGCTGTCGCAGAGCGGTGAGTGGAATGGTCGCCAGCTCCTCACGCCGGAGTTTGTTGAGGCCATGAAGACGCCGGGCGTCGACTTCGAGAATGCCGGCATGGGCCTCTATCTCGGGACACCGTATCGTGAATGGCGCGGCGCTTCTGGCAATACCGATACGCCAATGCTGAACTCAAGCTGGCATTCGGAGCCCTTCCTAGCAGACGACCTTATCCTGTTTGACGGGAATTCGACGCAGGTCGTCTACATCGTTCCGTCCGAACAGTTAGTCATCCTGCGCACGGGCGACCATCCGCCAAAGGACCCGCAGTGGGACAACGCCTACCTGCCAAATCTTGTCCTTTCGGACCTTGCCGGCCGCAGCGACTAGAGAAGGGCAGGGCGTCGCCGCTTTTCCGCAAACGAATGCACTTCCCGGACAGGCTGTTGCTTCTTACTTCTGCCCGGGTATCCGCATGAAGTAGATTAGAGCCGCTGAGATGACTGCAACAGATATCGGGAAGATTGCGATCAGCGTGTAGAGCGCGTTGACCACAGATTCTGGCTGCTCGACCGAAGCGCCGCCCGTTCCCTTGATGTAACCCGTCAGACCAAGGACAAGACCTGTGAGGCTGGTGCCGATGGCAAACGCGAATTTTTCGACCAGCGTATAAACCGCTGCCAGCAACCCTTCGCGGCGCATGCCCGTCAGCTTGTAATCGTAGGCCATCACGTCAGGCAGCAGGGATTGGCCGATCATCAATCCACCGCCGCCAATGATGCCGGCCGCAAGACCGCGAGCCAGGACGAAGGAGAACGGATCTTGCGATGTTGCGAGTGACCAGGTCAGGAAGACAAGGGCCGACAGAATTGTGGTTGTAATGAATAGCCAGCGTTTGCCGATCCTTCGGGCAATCATCAGCCACATCGGCTGGGAAATCATCATGCCGAGATAGAAGAGCAGGAAATAGTAGCCGAGCTGCGCGGAGTTCAGAGACAGAACCTGGCTGAACAGGAAAGGCATCACGGCCTGAGTAATCGCCATCGACATGAGGCCAAGCAGCTTAACGGTTACAAGGATCATGAACGGCTTGTTGAGCCAAGCCGAGCCGAGCATCTTGAACAGGTTCAGCTCATAAGGCGTGTCCTGATAGTGAAATGGCGCCTTGCGAGTCGTGTAGAAGGCGGTGAGGCCGCCAATCACGGCGAGGCTGGCCAGCATCGCACTGTAAATCGTGTACCCCGCGCTGCTGTCAGAGAACATCTGCAACACAACAGGGCCAACAAAGGTCGCGATCAAGCTGGCGATCGCGACGGCGAGAACGCGATAGGAAATGAGGCGCGAACGTTCGTTATGGTCATCGGTCATTTCTGCGGGCATCGCCATGTATGGCACGCCAAACAGGCCGTATGCGGTCGCATAAACCAGCAACGCAAACCCTGCGAAAACAACCTTCCCGGTGTCATTGAGACCGCCCGGTACATTGAAGAGCAGGATCGCCGACAGCGCCAATAGAGCGCAGCCATAGAGAATGAAGGGGCGCCTGCGGCCCATTTTGCTACGGCTGCGGTCGCTGACGGCTCCGATTACAGGGTCGGTGAAGGCGTCGTACAGTTTGGACGCGGCCATTAAGCCGCCAGCCACGGCTGCTCCAATGCCCACAAAATCGACAAGGTAGCGCAAGAGAAGGATGTTCACGGCGTTGTACATCGCCGCGACGCCGAGCGTTCCCATGCCCCAGCCAAAGGCTGTCCAGAAGGGTAGGCGGTCTATGAGGCCAGGCTTATTGCCTGCGTCCACTCCGACAGTTGCTTCGGTCATATCGATCTCCTGGCACAATCTGGCTGGTCACATCCGGACTGAGCCAGTGTGGCAGAGAGGCGCTGATAGTGAATTAGCCGGACGCGGGATTCGTCCGGAGCAGCTGCTAGCCCGAGAAGACCGGGCTTTCCTTGATGCCGGCCCGTTTCAGAATGTCCTCGACAGAGCGCTTTTCGCCGGCGATCGGCGCGCTGAGAACCAGTGTCGAGAACTTGTCGCGTTCGGCTTCGATCTTCGCAGCAAGCTCGTCCGGAATTTCCATATTGTCGAGTTCGTCTGGTGCGAGACCGCCGCGTTGCTCAAGAAGGTGTTCGAGCAGCATTGTGCGATCCTTCAGTATCCAGACTTCAGACATCAGAGCCAGAAACATCCGGCCCAGATCGGTGACACTTTTTTCGTCGAGATAATCGTAAGCCATTATGCAGCCACTCCATGATTGACAGCTGATGCAGGTTTTCTTGCGCGCGTTATCCAGGGATAACCGTCTTGACCGATGGCGTATGATTCCACGGCTTCAAAGCCCGCCTGCTGCAGCATTTCGTCGAGACTTGATTCAAGGATTGCGGTGAAAAAGGGTTCATCGCGGTGGTCAGTGTCCCAATCGAGAATGACCGCGTGGAAGAGGGGAACAGCGCGGAATGGCGGTGGATCTGAAATCACGATGTCTGCGCCCGGCTTCATGATGCGGAACATCTCGGCAAAGAGTTCTTCATTTGCCTTTGGCGGCATTTCGTGGTGCAGCGCGTAGGTGATCACGCCGTCAACGCTTTCATCCGGTTCGCTGGTATTCGTCGAATCTTCCAATTTCAGATGAACCGGGAATTTCTGCTTGTTCGCCAGCATGTAGCCATTCTTCAGAAGCAATGGCGACAGGTCCGAGCCATAGAGCTCTGCGTCCGGGAAGATGTCTTTGATCGCTCCCATGGTCGATACACCGCCACAACCCGGCTCATAGATGCGCTCATACGAATCCTTGGGGAATTGTCGGATCGCAGATTTGCGTTGTTCGATGATGTCGTCGCCATAGCCAACCGCTGCGTATCCGCCATGGCGGAAGATCAGCGGGCCGAGGCCGAAGGCGAAGAGCGGGCCGTACAAATCGTAACCGTCCCAACCGCCGGGCTCGAGATGCCAGTTCACATTGGTCCAGTATTTCGGCGCGTCGATTTCAGCCGACATGTCGAGCTCGGATCCGTCGACAGGTTCAACCTGCGCTGTGATAAACTTCTCGAAGTTCTCGCGGCGCTCCTCAATGGCGGGAATGCCTCGGTTGAAATTCTCCTCTGCCACATAGCGCTGGAGAAAGCGCTCCATGCGGTAATCCTTGTCGGATTCGCAAATTTCGCGCGCGCGGGACATGCGGCGACGCAGTGCCTTCTTGTCGGGATTCTTGTCGGCTTCATGTTCGGCCGACAGCGCCCTGGCTTCTTCGTTTTCTGCGAACGTCTCCGCCGCGATCTTGCGGAGGACGCTGGACGAGTACTTCTGGATCGAGCCGAGAATTTCGAGACCGGAGCGCCCGCGCTGAGACAGCGAAAAGTCGGGGAGCGCTTCGCCATTCGGGCCGGTGCGATCAAGCTTGGTCATGAACGTCATGGTCTTACCCTCAAGTCGTGGAACAGTGGCTGAGCCTGTTCTCTGATAATTCGAGATAATGGTTGCCCTGCGTTCTGAGAATATCCAGCAGCGGATGCAGAAAATTCGCTTGGTGAGAAAATTGTCTGCAACGCCGCTCAGATACTGGACGCATTGCCTAGTCAGAGATCGGCGGCGGCTTCATATCATCAATGACCATGTGGTATTGGTACCGGTCAGCGCGATAGTGTGTGATCGAGAACTGGACGGCATTGTCCAGCTTGTCTCGCAAGACGCGGCGAATAGTCAGCACAGGCGCGCCTTCGGCCAGCATCAGTGCTTGCGCCATCTTGCCGCGCGCCGTTTCTGCGATGATCGTCTGCTCCGCACACACAACCCGATGGCCAGCTTCTGCGAGAATGACGCTGAACGGACGCCAGGCAATGTCACTCTCCTTCAGCTTGGAAGCAACATAAAGCGGCGTATGGTTGACGATGTACGAGAAGGCCGCGCCTTCCAGGTGCCGCACTCGCTCAACGACCTGGACTTGCGTGTCGAGTGGGATGAAGAGCTCTTTCGCCACATCCTCGCTGACAGTGCGGACATCCATGCTCTTCAGTTCAATCTTTGTCTGAAAACCAAGCTGGCGTAGATGCTCCATTGGAGTCTGCAGATTGCCTCGTACGGGCGGGGTATGGGAGCTGTGTGACACGATCGTGCCACGTCCTCGAAACCGGGTGACATAGCCCGCCGCCGCCAATTCGTTCATGGCCCGCTTCACAGTGATGCGCGACACGCCAAGTTGACCTGCGAGGGCTTCCTCAGCAGGCAGCTTGGAGTTGAAGGCGAAGTCGCCTGCTTCGATCTTCGATTTCAGTAGCGCGAAGATCTGGGAATAGAGGGGCTCTGCGGCGCTTGTATCAAGCTGCTGCGCCCTGAATTGCAGCGTCAATCAGTTTCACCCTGTATCGTTCTTGCGGTGACGAGTTCACCTTTCTCGGCCGTGCGTACTTGTCCCGACCATGCTTCGACAATTTCGCCCGCAGTCTGTATTTTCAAGCCGTCAATGGTCTGTAGACCTTTGATCGCTTCCTGTAAGGCCAGAGTGCGGAATGGCAAGCCTACGACATATGGCGTCAACGTAAAGCCGAAAACCTGAGAACCAAAACGCTTGTACTCGCTGGCGAGATAGTCTCCGGCCTCAATGATCTGATCACGCCAGGCGTCTTCGCTTTGGCGTTTCGTCAGTAGTAGGTTGAAATCGTTCAGTTCGAACGAGTTTGGAAGACTGGTGACACTGCCAGACGAAGTCTTCATCTTGATGGGGCGCTGGTCCATTTCCCAGTCCAGGCAGACCGTCAGGCCGTGCTTCGCGAGGAGGTCCATCGTCCGATATGACTGGTTACGCGCGGGGCTCATCCAGGTCGTGGGCACGAACCCATGCTTCCTGAACACCGCCAGCGTCGCTGTGATGTAGTCACTTTCCTGCGCTTCGGTCAGGCCATCGTGATGAATATGGTCTGTTGATACGCCATGAGCTGCGATTTCATGGCCAGCATCGGCAATCCGCTCAATGAGCGAAGGGTACCGTTCCACAACCGCGGCGTTGACTGGCACGACAGCTCTTAGTCCGGCCTCTTCCAGCACTTTAAGAATGCGGAAAATGCCGATCCGGTTGCCGTAGTCGCGCGTCGTATAGTGGCGCAGATCAGGATAAGGCGTAACCATCGCACCGGGATGCTTGAACGGTATCCCCGACGGGTTGAGCGGAAAGAATTCGAGCGGCACGACGATGAAGGCGCTGACCTTCGTTCCGTCGTCGAGGAAAACAGGAGCCCGACGCCCGCTATATGACCAGTCATAGAGCGAATGGTCGTTTCCATAATCGCGATGCGGATAGTCAAGATGGCTCATGATGTGAAACTCGTTCCCGCGGTCGCCAGGCCTCGACGCTCGATGTCGTTGATCGTCTGGTCCCAATAATTCTCTCGATAGTAGCCGGCAATTTCCTTGCCTGTGGCAAACCACACATCGTCGCTGTGTGCTGTGATATGCTTCAGGACTTCGTCGAATGGACGCATACGGTGCGGTTGGGAAACGAGATAGGCATGAAGTGGGATGCACATGACAGTGCCGCTGGTCTCGCCCTCCTTCAATAACTGGTCGAAGTGACGTTTCAGCACGTCGGTATAGCGATCGGGAGACTGACCCAGGCTGCTATAGGTGATGACGTCATTCACTTCGAGGGAGTAGGGCATCGAGACAAGTTTGCCAGTCTTTGTCTTGATTGGCTGCGGCTGGTCATCCTGAAACAGGTCGCAGGAATACCAGAAATCATTGTCCGCGATCAGGTCGATTGTCTTCTCGGTGTGCGTTAGCGCCGGGGCCAGATAGCCGCGAATACGTTGTCCGGCGTGTTGCTCGACGCTGCGAATACAGTCTTCCAGAACGGCGCGTTCTTCTGCTTCGGTGAGGCCGTAGGAGTAGCGCGTATTGTAAATGCCGTGCGAGAAGAATTCCCAGTTGCGCGCGACGCAATCCTCGATGATTTCAGGATGATGGTCGAGCAGGGCAATGTTTAGCGACACCGAGCCTCGCAGATCATATTTATCCAGCAATTCCATCAGTCGAAGGTGGCCGACCCGGTTGCCATAGTCTCGCTGGGAATAACCGATGATGTCTGGATTTCCGCGCGGCCACGGCTGCCGCTTGTCGTTGTGAGGCGGCTGAAATTCGTAGAACTCAATGTTCGGTGCGATCCAGAAAGCCAGTTTCTTACCGCCCGGCCAGACGATTTTCGGTCGGTCTTCGTACGGCCAGTAGTCGTAAAGGTTCGGTTCTGCGTGCTGGGTCATGCAGCACCGTCGTAATTATTCAGCCATTCGACCACAGCTTCAGTCTTCACGATGTCCGCATACTTCAGGTGAAGGTCGGTCAAATTGGCGAAATGGTAGCTCTCATGCTTGTCGGCGACGCACTCGATCGGGACGATGGTGCGGTAGCCGCGTGACAGGCTGTCGACAGCGGTGGCGCGGATACAGCCGGAGGTCGAGCCGCCGGTGATGACGACGGTGTCAATCTTGTGCCAGACGAGGAAGCTCTGCAGCGGAGTTTCGAAGAAGGCTGACGGCATGCGCTTGGTGTAGATTGCATCTACAGCAGGGTCGATCTCCAGCCGGTCATCGAATTCCGTGCGCTCGGAAGCGTACTTGATGTTCTGCAGGCTATCCGGTGTGTCGGTGCGCGTGCCCCAGATTCCGGCATCGGCTGCATTGTCCATGTACGCAACATGGGTCCAAACGACAGGAAGTCCTTTGGATCGTGCAAGACTCGATATGCGGCTGATGTGGTGCATCTGGTCAGGATCGGTGATGTACGCGCTCTTCGGGAACAGGTCCGGCCGGGTATAGCTCTTTTGAGGGTCGACATTGACGATGGCCAGACGCTCGCCGAAGCCGAAAGCTGCCCGCGTTGGATTGGTCCAGGCCTGCTCGAAAATTTCACGGGCGGTCATGTCCGACTGGACCATGGTTGGCTCTGGTTTTTGGGTGCCGTCTGTCATGGATGCCGATTTTCCTTTTTTATGCGGCCCCGGGTCGGCCTTATTTGTTTGGCGTTGTCACGCCAGCATCGAGGATCACATGAATGGAGGGTGAGGGGCGTCATTTCTTCGTGAAAACCAATAGTATTCGGTATGCGAACACGGCGGTTGCTCGAACCGAATTCCGCGCAGGGCGACGACCATGTTCGCGCAGTGATCAATTCGTGGACATTCATCGCCTGTTTCAAGGCTTTCATGCCACGTTCATTGCTCCGAAGCCTAACAAGAGTGAGCGCGGGATGTCATCGTCCACTGAGTTTCAGCGCGCCTGGTTTGTCATTCTCGCAAGTGCGGTAGGCGTCGGAGTTGGCCTAACGGGTCTGCCATTCTATACCTTCGGCGTTTTCATCAATCCGCTAGAGGACGCGTACGGTTGGAGCCGTTCGGCAATCGCGGCTGGCCTGATGGTGGTCAATGGTGGAACGCTGCTCCTTAGCCCTGTTGTGGGTTGGGGTATGGACCGATTTGGTGCCAAATGGATTGCCGTTCCGTCGCTGATTGGTTTGGCACTTGGCCTTTTTTCCCTTTCATTCGCTGGTCCGGGCCTGCTCTCATTCTATTTAGCCTGGTTCCTGGTTGCGGTTCTTGGGGTAGGCACCACACCATTGACCTGGACGCGGACGATCACTGCCTGCTTTGACCGTATGCGTGGCTTGGCGCTTGGTCTGACACTCCTCGGGACGGGCGTCGCAAGCATGCTGGGTCCAGGTCTTGTGCAACACGCCATATCGACTGACGGTTGGCCATCAGGTTTCCGCGCGATGGCCGCCTTTGTCCTGCTTGTGGCCGTGCCGTTGGCCGTCTTCGGACTGCCGTCCAGAAAGCGTGCTGAAGAGAGCTTGTCTGGTGCTGATCCTTTGGGCCTTAGCTTTGGCGAAGCAGTGCGGAGGCCGGCTTTCTACTTCATTCTTTGTGGTATCTTCTTTGCTATTCTTGGTCAGTCTGCCGCGACGGTTCACTTTATCCCCCTCATGCGCGGACGCGGCGTCGATCCGGCCTATGCCGCCCAGATGATGTTTGCGCTGGGCCTGTCTGTAATCATTGGCCGGGTTTGTATTGGCCTGTTGCTGGACCGGGTGCACGCGCCGCTTGTCGCGCGCGTCTGTCTTCTTATGCCAGCCATCGCGCTCGCGCTTTTGTACTTGAATAGCGACATCACTGTTGCGTGGGCTGCGATCATTCTGCTTGGCTTGGCGGCCGGTGCTGAGGTCGACTTGTTGGCGTATCTCGTCGGGCGGTACTTCGGGTTGCGCAGCTATGGCAAGATCTATGGTGTCATGCTGTCAGGATTCGCGTTGGGTGGCGGATTGGGCCCAATCCTCGCGGGAGCGGCCTTCGATACGTTCGGAAATTACGACACGGCGATGATCAGCGGAATGCTTATATTTGCTGCAGCTGCGCTGCTTCTTGGTGCAATGGGCCGGTATCCTGACTTTCAGAAGGCATCCTGAGAGGCTGGATATTCGAGAGGCGAATAACTCTGTCACGTGCATTGGACGGTTCGGGCCGTTGATACTCTGCTTTCGGGATTGTAACAGGTCAGGAGCGAGCGCGTGAGAACTTCCAGAGGTATTTCGCTAGGTATTGTGCCAGCAATAATTGCGTTTGCGGCGGTATCGTCCTGCGCTGCACCGGAACCCCAAGCTGAATTCGCCGCGCAGCCGGAAGTGGTACGCGAAGTAGGGGGCGTCGATACCGCCTACGGTAAGCTGGTCGGTGAAATTGTCGAAAACGAAGGTTACGCGGCATTTCGTGGGATTCCCTTCGCTGCACCCCCGGTTGGCGATCTGCGCTGGGCACCGCCGGTGGCGCCAGCAAGCTGGGAAGGCGAGCGCTATGCCAGTGAATTTGGGCCGTCCTGCGCACAAACGACCCCAAAGCCCGGTGACTGGAATTATGATCCAGATGTCGAATACAGCGAAGATTGCCTGTACCTGAACGTCTACGCTCCCTTGGATGCGTTTGATGATGCGGCAGAGCCTCTCCCGGTCATGTTCTGGATATATGGCGGCGGCTTCTCCAGAGGCGGTGCCAGCCAGGCAGTTTACCGCGACCCGACAGAATACACGGACCGCGGCGTCATTCTGGTTATCCCGAACTACCGTCTGGGTGCTCTCGGTTATCTCGCGCATCCTGATTTCACAGCCAAATCAGGCAATGGGATGTCTGGGAATTACGGCACTATGGACCAGATTGCTGCGCTGGAGTGGGTGCAGGAGAATATCGCTGAGTTCGGCGGCGACCCGGCAAATGTCACCTTGTTTGGAGAATCTGCTGGCGCGATCAGCAACAACGTACTGATGGTAACGCCGAGCGCACAGATGCTTTTCGATAAGGCCATCATGCAGAGCGGCGGTATCTGGGGCCTGACGCCGTATATGAAATCTCTTTCTGAGGCGGAGGCCTGGGGTAAGTCGTTCCTTGAAGGGCACGGTGCAAAAACACTCGAGGAAGCCCGCGCACTCGATACCGCCGCACTTGCTGAGCTGCCGTGGGAATACGCTTATTCGCTGCAACCGATTGCTGATGGTGTGGTCACACCGGCAACGACAGGTGATGCCTTTTTGCGCGGCGAGCAGTCAGCTCAGCCCATCATTATTGGCTGGACGCGCGACGAAGCGGGCCGGATGCATAGCGGCATCGAAACAGAGGGAGCCGCTCGCGACTGGTTCAACAAGGAATTCGGAAATGACGGGCCTGGCCTGTTCGAGGAATACTTCGAGGTGCATGGCGACTATACGGCGGCGGTTGTGGCGGCGGCCTCTAATGGAATAGGACAGGGTTCACTCGTCGAAGCTGCGCTGCATCTGGAGAAAACACCGAACGTCTTCGCCTTCCGTTTTGATCAGGCCCAGCCAACCGAAGACGGGCAAAAGTACGGAGCTGTCCACGGCGCTGATGTTCCTTACACATTTGCTCACTTCTTCGACGGCGCCGATTGGCGCGAGTCGGACAAAGCGCTCAGTACTGCTCTCATAGATTACTGGGTCTCGTTTGCGAAAACGGGAAATCCAAATCTGGAAGGTCATCCGGAGTGGCCAGCTTTCAATCCCGAATCACCTACTGTCATGTCGTTTGGTGATCCGGTCCAGCCCGTCGCGGTTGAGAACTATGATCTCTTTATACGGACGATGAAGACTGAAAACTTCTCACGGGATGACGTGCTGAAAGCGGAGCAATAATCATGCGCAAGACCGGAACCCATTTTGACGCAACTCGCCGAAATGTCCTGACCGCTGCAGGGCTGGCAGCGCCAGCGATGATCGGGCTTTCCGGATGCGCCACCTCAGAACAGGTGCCTATCGCAACGCTCCAAGCTGACAAGTCGAATCGAGTGGAGTTTGCAACGCCGCCCGACCTTATTGTCGACACCGACAAAGGTAAGGTCCGCGGGTATTTGTCTGGTGGCATCCGTACCTTCAAGGGGATTCCGTACGGCGCCGATACGTCCGGAAAGAACCGCTTCCGTCCGCCGGTTGCGCCCGCGCCATGGTCAGAAGTCAGGGATGCTTTTGCCTACGGGGCGACGTGTCCTCAGAGCCCACCTGGGCCGGCTGACCGGATGGGCTTTCTGCTGAATCACCAAGTGGGACACACTAGCGAAGACTGTCTCAATTTGAATGTCTGGACGCCGGGCACAGACGGTGGGAAACGGCCCGTCATGGTCTGGATCCATGGCGGCAATTATTCGACTGGATCCAGCTACGCTATCGCCAGCCAAGATGGCGAGTCTCTTGCGCGGCGCGGCGACGTGGTCATCGTTTCCGTCAATCATCGTCTGAATATACTGGGCCATTTCGACCTTGGCGCACTGGGTGCCGGCGCGGACTTCTCAACTTCCGTGAACGTTGGTCTGCTGGACCTTGTCCGGGCGCTGGAGTGGGTCCGCGACAATATCGGACAGTTTGGTGGTGATGCGTCCAACGTCACACTGTTCGGGCAGTCGGGTGGTGGACTGAAGATTACTCACCTCTCTGGCATGCCGTCCGCAAAGGGACTCTTCCATAAGGCCGTAGTACAAAGTGGATCGCAGGTCGAAGTGTTTGCCGAAGACATGACCGCCGAGATTTCATCCCTCGCGCTCGATGAGTTAGGTGTTGACGTAGGCAATGTAAAAGCTCTTCAGACGCTGCCGATCAGTACTCTTCAGGCAGCATCGCAAGCGGCGACCACGGAGTGGCGACGGACTGGCGGATTTGGAAATATCTGGCGCACCGTCGGCTGGGCGCCGCGCATTGAATCTGGAACGCTTCCATTTCATCCGTACTCGAAAGGCGGGGCGGTTGTGTCCCGGGACATTGCTTTGATGGCAGGGTCTACTTTGCATGAGTTCAATCTTGCCCTGTTCAATCCGGCAATGGAGGCTATGACGCGCGAGGAGTTGAAGTCCAGTCTTGCCGCCATCTATTCTGACCCGGAAGCGGTGATTGTCGCGGCGGAACAGACTTATCCCGATCAGAAGCCGGTGGCGCTGTATTCAATCATCAGTGCAGCAAGTTTCAACCGTCGCAATGCAATCAAGCAATGTCAGGCCAAAGCAGCGCTCGGCGGGGCGCCTGCTTTTCTCTACCAGTTCAACTGGGAAACGCCGGTGCTCGATGGCACACCGCGTGCGTATCACTGCGCTGAGCTCCATTTCGTTTTTGCGAATGCTATGCGCGAAATTCAGGCGACGGGGGGCGGCGACGATGCAAGATTGGTCGAGACTCAGCTCTGTGATGCCTGGACTGCTTTTGCTCATTCAGGAAATCCGCGGCATGAGGCACTGCCTGCGTGGACAGCGGTCAGGCCAATGACAGCGCCAACCATGGTTTTCAATAGCCAGGCCGCACTGGAGAACGGAAGAGATCAGCAGCTAATTGAAGTCGTTGGTCAACTGACAACCTGACTCGCAGGGGTGTCTCCAGACACAAGGTAGGATAAGCTCCGGTCCGCAAGGGTACGGAGGTATTTGTATTGGTGGAATGTGTGGAGTCTGGAGTGGAAAAGATAGCAATTTATGGTCGATCTGCAGAATATATTCGGTATGCGATAACTCACCTGAAATTCCTGTAAGTATTTAAATCCGAATTCATACTCACATTCGAGGGAACAATCTGTTCCTAGAGCTGTGTAGCGCCGCGGTGCTGCACCCTAAGTGTAAGGAATATGTTGGTGAACACTACTTCAAACATCAAAAAGCTGTTCCGCGGTGCCAGCGTCGGAGCAATCGTATTAGCGGCCTCGGCTTCCGGAGCCTTGGTCTCTCACGCACAAGAGGCGGAAGCCGAAGTCGAAGGGGCCAAGCGTCTGAACGCTGTCACGGTGACAACCCGTCGGTCTGAAGAAAACCTGCAGGATGTCCCGATCGCAATCACGGCAATCGACGATGAGGCTATTCTGGAACAGGGGATCGCCGATTTCGATGATATCGCGGCCTATACGCCTGGTCTGAACTTCAAAGACTTCGTCAGCGGGTTCAATGGAGTCGCCACCATGCGCGGCCTCGCACAAGCAAACGTGCAGGACTCTACCGGCAACGTCGGTACCTTCGTCGACGGGATCTATCTTCAGCGCGGCTACATGGTGAACTTCGCCTTGGCCGACATGCAGCGCATTGAGGTCGTCAAAGGTCCACAATCTGCTCTTTATGGTCAGAACACCTTCTCGGGCGCGATCAACGTTGTGACCAAAACACCGGGCGACGAACTCGAAGTCGACGCTCAAGCGACGGTCGGTGACTATGACCGCCTTGAGTACAAAGTCGGCGTCGGTGGTCCAATCATCGACGGCCTGCTGGGCGGACGTGTCTTCTATGGCAAATCCGAATACGGTGGTTCGATCGAGAACACGTTCCCGGGCGACCTCGGCGACTTTGAGCGTTTTGGTGGTTACGACCGCGAAGCTTATTCCGGCAAGTTGGTCTTCACACCGACAGATGCGCTGACCTTCGAGGGCTACTACCAGCACTACGAGCGGGATGAAGAGCAGCGCGCTTATTACGCCTTCTCCGGTACTGACGGAGAGTGGAACGCGAATGCTGAGAATGGTACGTGGTTCCAAGGCACGCTGCCTTCGGACCCTGCAGACCTTCTGTCTGGTGCAAACCCAAATCGTCCGGACGGCCTGTTCTCGGTACCGCAGCCTAATCTCGTAACCGAGACCGATGTCTACCGTCTAAGCGCCCAGTGGGACATCAATGACGACTGGACAGTCAACTACCTGTTCGGCAAGGCGGAAGGATCGGCTCTCGAACAGTTCTGGTTCCAGTCGAACACCTACAATCCGATTGCTGGCCTCTCAACCTATCAGAACCAGCACGAAGGCGGGACGCTCGACTTCCAGAGCAACGAGCTTCGTTTTGCCTATGACGGTGGTGGAAACCTTACTTTCGAAGGTGGCTACTACACCTCCGAGGCGGACGATGAATTCGCATTCGGCCTGAACCTGCAGCCTGCAGATGGAGAGATCGATTCGCTCACGAACGATCCGACTGACATCTCCAACATGTTCTTGCCGTTCAACTATCGCTCCACGAACTTCGAGACCGAGGCCCTGTTTGCCCGGGCTGAATACGAGTTCATGGACGGCCAGCTGATTGCCGGTCTCGAAGGCCGCTACACGATCACTGACACGGTTGTTCGCGATAACCTCGCTCGCACCGCAGCTGAGAATAACGGTCTCGACCCGGATGTCGAAGCGCCGGACCTTTCGGACCAGTGGAAAGAGTTTACGCCTCGCGCGACTCTGAACTACTTCGTCACGCCGGATAACATGCTCTACGCTTCGGCTGCGCGTGGTGTGAAATCTGGTGGTTTCAACGGTTACGTGACAGGTTCTGTTCCGCTGGACGAGGACGAGCGGTCCTATGATGCGGAATCGAACTGGACGTACGAAATCGGTTCGAAGAACGAGTTCATGGACGGTCGTCTCTTCACCAACGCCGCACTGTTCTACACCGAGTGGAAGAACCAGCAGATCTCTATCGTTCCGCGTAACTATGAAGTCGTCATCGGCGACAGCCGCGCGGTTCCAGGCATCTGGGGTGCTGTGGGTGACTCCACCGCTTGGGGTGTCGAGATTGAAACAAGCTTCGTCCCGAACGAAAACTGGAGCTTCTTCGGCAACATCGCCTATACTGACACCGAGTACGGTGAAGGCGCGAACAACCCGGCCTATGGTGAAGTGGCTGGCAACACGATCCCTGGTGCTTCGCCGTTCTCGCTCTCGGCCGGCTTCCAGTACGACCAGCCGATTGGCGATTTCGATGGCTTCATCGCATTCGATGCCAACTATGACAGCGACTGGTACACGACGCCGGACAATACCATCGAAGTTGAGGGGCGTACGCTCATCAATGGCCGGATCGGTGTGACCAAGGACAATTGGAAAGTGTTCGCATACGTGAAGAACCTAACCGATGAAGAGTACATCGACGGTGTGTTCACGATCAAATCACTGTATCGCATCGTGCCATCATATGGCGAAAAGCGTACAGTCGGTATGACGGTTGCTTACACTTACTAGCTTGAATGACGCGCCCTGGACCCTGGTCCAGGGCGTTTCTTTATTGTTTGAATGCTGATGGGATGTGGCCGATGAAGCGTATTCTGCTTTCGCTGATATTTGTGTCTTTAGCTGGCTGCCAGCCGAAAGCCGAAGAAATGGCGTCGGAAGACACGCTGGCTCCCGGCGCTTCCATTAAGGCCGACTTCTCGTTCGAAGAAGCCCGGGATGCGATCTGGAAAAAAGAGCTGGCGGTTTATGAAGGACGAAGCCGCGGCGACATCTCTATCTATGTTTCGAACACCGCGGACGGCTATTCTGCCTGGCCGCCTTTTTCACCGACTCCATATGGGCGTGAGACTCTGCAGGCCAATGGCGGCGGCACAAATGGCGGCACGCAAGAACAGCTGGCCATGGATCTGGTGAGCTTCACCCTGAATGGCGAGAGCGCCATCATCTACTACAAGACCCATATGACCCGCGCTGCTGACGGCACGCCCGTCGATTACCGATATGAGGTCACCCATACTTGGGTGGTTGAAGACGGCGACTGGAAGGTGCTTGGCGGAATGGCGCGGGCTATGCCTGACCGAGGGGACTGATCATGAAAAGAATTATCGCAAGTATTGCCATGGCTGCCGCAACATTTGTTGTGTCGCCAGCGATTGCAGACGATGCCGCGAATCCAGACCTCGAATATGAGGCTGCCAAGGACATCATTTGGAACCTTGAACTTGGTATCTACGAAGGCCGGGGCAACGGCGATCTTACGCCCTATGTCGAGAATCTTGCCGCGGGCTACTCTGCCTGGCCACCGCACATGTCCACGCCGAATGATGCGGAGGCGATGAAGCAAGCCGTCGATGGCCTGAAGGGCATCGACCAGGAAGAACTCGACATGGAGTTCGTCAGTTTTACGCTCAATGGCACGACAGCGATCATTTACTACCAGACCCATATGACCCGCACTGGGGCAGGGAACCCTATCGATGCGCGCTATGAAGTGACGCATACTTGGACCTATGAAGACGGTGCATGGAAGGTGCTCGGCGGAATGGCACGCGCCCGTCCAGACCGCAACTGAGGGTTTGTGCAGAAAATTTCAGTTTATTCGCCAGGCGAATACAGCGTTGGGATACAATACCGGATTGGCGGATTACGCCGTACTATACGATCAATTGACCATATGGATGAGGGTTAGATTGCCTGCTGGCATCGCTTGTTCAGGCTCAGTTTAGACAGGCGATTTTCGACCGGCCCGCAAGACGTTGATCAGAACCAGTAGCGCCCGCCGCGCAAGAATTCAGGAGACCAGACCAATGACAATTCAAGTGTTTCCCAAAGAACCTCTCGCACCCGTAGCGCCAGCGCCGCTAAGCGTCAGCCAACGCGGTCGTGCCGGTATGGAGGCTCTCGGCTCAATGCAGAAATTTGCGTCCGATGTGTTGCGGAAACATGCGGCTGAAACCTTTTTTGCTGACGATACAGCGGCGAAGCTGAACGCTGAACACGTCGCGGATAAGAAACCCGCAAAGCCTGCCCTGCGCAAACGCATCGCCGCCGCCAAGGAAATCTGTGAATCCGACAGCATCTATCGTCTTGAGCGGTTCGTTCAGCGCTACGTTGCCGAAGAGAACTACAATCGAGGCATCCCGGCCATTGAAGAGCGCCGGTACATGTTCGAGCCTTTCGTAAACTCCGAGGCGACACCAGCCGAAGGAGCATCATTGGAACTCGACGAGGCCGGTGAAGCCCCCAAATACTGGTCCGCCACCGAATGGCACCTCGAGCCGGGCGGTTGGGAAGGTTATGATCTCTATCCGGCCGTTTTTGCCTTCACGATTGGTCCGAAAGTCTTTTCTCTTGGCGGATACGCGGCCGTAGGTGTTGGCGATAAAATTCAGGAACAGCGCTACGAAGTGGCCAAGCAGTTCCCGAAAGAGAGCTATGCACGAGTCTACGAGCCTGGCTGCGGTGGGTTCTCGACACTGAACGCAGTGCACCGGGTTTTCCCGGAGGCGGAACTGCATGGATCAGATCTGTCGAAAACCCTGCTCACAGGGTGCTACAAGATGGCAGGTGCCCTAAAAGTGCCGGTTCAATTGCGCCAATGCGATTCGACTAAAACAGGCGAGCCAAGCGACAGCTATGATGGCGTGATCACCTATGCGTTGCATCACGAGATGCCACCCAAGGTGAACCGCGCCCTGTTCGAGGAAATGTTCCGGATTCTCAAACCGGGCGGTGACATCGTGATTTCTGATCCGCCGCCTTTCCGCGCGGTAGACCTTTTCAATGCCGTAATCCTGGACTGGGACACCGATCACCGTGAAGAGCCCTTCTTCTCGGCAACAGGTGAGACCGTTCTCGAAGATCTCCTCGAGGATGTCGGTTTTGAAGCCGCTGAAGCTTACAGCATCGGCACCCAAGGAAGCTATCCATGGGTAACCCGTGCGCGCAAGCCAGATGCGCTGCAGAACGAGCAGTTGAACTAGTCGCCTGCAACCCAGGCTGCTCTTGGTAGCGAAGAGGCCACAGTAAATTCCGCCGTCCATTTGGGCGGCATGGATATCGCCTGGCATGCGACGCTTGCCAGGCGAACTGACTCTTGCGCGTCCTGCCGTCAGAACCATCATTTAAGCGGCCCAAACGACTGTCTGTTAAGCAGCGAAAGGCCGTCTGCAATTTTTCTTGACATTTTGTTGACGGATCCAGCCCCAGGCGTTCTGATATTGGTATATCAATATACTGAATGGAGGCGCGAATGGCAGATGGAACAGCGATGACGGCAACAACCACCGAGGTTGCTGGGGAAGAAGCGCAGAAGGGGATCCCGATCCGGTCGATCAGCCGGGCTCTGCACATCCTTCAGATCATCAACAGGGCAGGGTCTATTTGCCTGATGGATATTGCGAAGCAATCCGGCCTTCCATATCCGAGCGTGTGTCGGATCGTTCAAACGCTGGTGCATGAACAGGTGGTCGAGCGGGAATCCTCGCGGAAATACTACCGGCCAGCCCCGAGTGTCCAATCTTTGGCCTACGGGTATCAGGATGACGAGGAACTGGTGAAGACGGCGCGGCCGCATATCGAGCAATTGACGCGCGACATCGGCTGGCCCGTTTCTATCGTCACCCGCGTTGGCAACCAGATGATCCTGCGAGACAGCACTCATTCGATGACGTCGCTGACCTTCGCTCGCTATTATCCTGGGTACAGTCTGCCGATTGCGTATTGTGCCGACGGCAAGGCGTTCCTTGCTGCGATGCCTGAAGACGAACTGAACCTGGTACGTGAGAATCTCGGTCCGCGCATTCCGGTTCCGGGTGACCCGAATTGCGTTCTTGATCCGCTGGATGACCTGCAAACCATTCGCGAGCAGGGCTATGCCATCGTTGAACGGGTTCAGCACACCGCAACCCCGGGCAAAACATCGTGCATATCCATGCCTATCTTCCGGCGAGAGCGTGTGGCGGGTGTTGTGACGATTGCGTTCTTCGCGACAACCATGAGCCAGAACAAAGCGAAAGAGACTTTGCTTGGCCCGCTTCGCAAGGCTCAGGAAAAGATCAACCAGGCGCTGTCAGCTGGTGCTTATCTGGATGACAGGTTGGACGACGTAGCCTGACCTGGTTCAGCACGCTTTGAAATGACGGCGTCGATGGCCAGGATGCAGAATGCTCCAACCCATGGCGCCACCGTTGACCAGATGCTGCCCGGTCCGCTCGCCAGCAGAAACGTCAATACAAGGCAAAGGCTGAATCCCACCAGCATGGCCGCAAGGATTCCGGGTCCGCTGGGATGATGTCCGAAGGCGCGTGCGACAACAATCGGCCCGAATGAGCCACCCAGCGCAACCCAGGCGAACAGTACCCGCTCGAAGATCGATGAAGGCATCAACAGCGTGACGCCGATGGCGATCAGGCAGACAGCACCGATCGACAGTCGCGTGATCAGAACTTCGCGCTTGGGAACAAGCCGAGCCAGTCCAAGGTCATGGCTGATGGCGGCGCCGGCAACGAGAAGCTGGCTATCCACGGTCGACATGATGGCCGACAGCGTGGCGGCCGCGACTATGCCGGCGAAGATACCGGGCAGGAGTTCTGCGGTCGCTCCGAAAAAAACGCCTTCATTCACGCCTGCATCGCCAAAGATTCCGCGTGCGGCGATGCCGAGTACGCCCATGCCGGTATAAACGATGACGCCCCAGGAACAGGCGATGACGCCGCCTTCAATCCGGGCACGCTTGTCCTTAGCGGCCATGACCCATGCGACGAGGTGGGGTTGTCCGAGTGCACCAAAGCCAGTTGCTGTGAGGCCGACGACAAAGCCAAGAGCGACCATGCCCGTGCGCCCGCCGAAGGGATGGGCGTAAAGGTCTGGGGACGTCGCCAGAATGTCTGAAAAGCCTTCGAACCCGCCAATGTGGATGAAAGCTGCTGCCGGCAGGATAATCGCGACGATACCAATGAGCGCGCCTTGCAGCGTGTCGATCATGGAGACAGCTACGAAACCCCCAAGAAACGTGTAGATCAAAATGAGGACAGCACCGAGGATAACGCCGGTCGCGATGCCGCTTCCAAACAGGTCGTTAAACGTCTGGCCGGCGCCTTGCAGTTGGGCGGCAATGTACCACGAAAAGCTGAACGCGATCATCAGCGAAGCCGCTATCCGTATTGGTTTCTTCATGCGCGGGCTGGCAGACTGGATGATAAAGTCTGTGAGCGTCAGGTGATCATGCTCCGCTGTGTCTTCTTGCAGGACCTGACCTGCCCAGAACCATACGACGGCGTACCCGGCGAGAATCCCCGGAACCATCCAGAAGGCTGACGGGCCAACCGCGTACACAAAACCGGAAAAGCCCAGAAGCACCCAGGCAGACGATGTGGAAGCCGAGTAGGCGAGGCCCGCGACGAGCGAGCCAAGCCCGCGATCTGCGAGGATGAAAGCGTCTTCCGACTGGGCCTTGCGAGAAGCCCAGTATCCGATCCCGACCAATGCCACCGAGTACAGCACCAGAGTCACGAGTGCTTCAATATTCACCATGACCCGGGACTCCCTCTACAGCGCCACTATGCGAGTTCGCTCGCCGCCTGCTGGCTGAAGCCGAGTGGAAGGCCTGCGCGCGGAACGAAGCCATAAAGTTCCTCGTCCGGCAGCGCTTTCGCAAGGATGCTGCGCAGTGACAGCAGCTTTTCGAGGTCGATGCCGGTCTCGATGCCCATCGACTCGAACATGAAGACGATATCTTCGGTCACGATATTGCCGCTGGCGCCCGGTGAGGTCGGACAACCGCCCAGACCGGCTTGCGATGCGTCGAATGTTGTGATGCCTTCTTCCAGCGCTGCGAGGGCATTTGCGAGACCAAGGCCGCGCGTATTATGCAGGTGTACCCCCGTGACATTCTCCGCGCCGACGACACCACGGACTGCGCGGATCAGGTGTCGGATAGAGGCGGGGTCGCCGTATCCGGTTGTGTCCGACAGACCAACTTCATCACATCCGGCGGCCATAAGGCGCTCTGCGAGCGAGAGAATGACGCGCTCCTCGATCGCTCCCTCAATCGTGCAGCCGAAAGCGGTAGACAGTGATCCTTCGAAATGCGGACGCGAACCTTCAGGCTGCGATGCGATCAGCGCCGCGATTGCCTGTGCTTCTTCGATGACCTGGTCATGCGTGCGGCGAATATTCTTGATCGAGTGTGTTTCGCTGACTGACAGGGGCAGGGTGAGCTTGTCAGCGCCAGCTTCGATAGCGAGTTGAGCGCCCTTGATATTCGGTACGAGGACGGCAGCTTCCAGACCCGGCAGCGTTTTCGCGAAACGAACGACATCGCCCGTATCCGCCATTTGCGGCAGGAGTTTTGGTGAGACAAAGCTGCCGACCTCGATTTCCTTGACTCCGGCATCGGCGAGACCAGCAATCCAAGTTTTCTTGTCTTCGAGCGGCATGGTCTGTTTGCAGTTCTGCAGGCCATCGCGTGGGCCGACCTCGCTTATGAGCACTTTGGTCATACTGGTTCCGATCTTTCGTCAGTTTTCCATGGGCTATAAGCTTGGCCGACGGGCAGCGTCCTCGCAAAAAACGCAAGTCATCGTAGAACGAAAATTCGTGGGGCAGAATGTCAGGCGAGTTCGTAGCGAGACAGCACGTCCCTCGGTGGGGTCATGGCTTGTCGTTCGGCAATGCGCGCGGGGGTCAACCAGTTAAACAGTTCTGCATGGCCCTGGTGGTTGAGCATGGTTTCGGCCACCCAGTCGGCAATGGTCTCGACATGATCGCCGATGATGTTCAACACGCTCCGGCGTTCTGGCGAGAGACCGCCTTTCGAGCGCGCCTGCTCTCGCATGAAGCCATCGGACATGACGACACCCGGTGCGAAGGCATTGACGCGGACGTTCGAACCTTCGGCTTCCATCGCAAAGGACCGATGCATGAAAGTGAGCCCGGCCTTTGACGACGCATAGCCGATCATGCCGGGAACGGGCTTTGCATCCCATCCAGCGCCGAGCATATTGTAGATTGCGCCGCCGCGATCTTTCATTCCGTTAAATGCGACCTTGCAGCCATGCATTGCGCCGAGCAGGTTCACGTTCAGCATGGTCGCAAACTCTTCGCTGGGCAGATCAGCAAGCTGTTTTCCTGTCAGGGCGAGGCCGGCATTGTTGAGCCAGATGTCGACCTGTCCGAAGGCTTCGACGCCTGCTTGCCACAGGTTCTCGACATCCCGTTCGCTTGTCACGTCGCAGCTGACGGGAAGGACCTCACCCTTGCTGCTCGCAAGTTCGCGAAGGGACGCTGCAGCGCTGTCGCAATCGGCTTGCCGAGGTCCGCTGAGGACTACGTTACACTCGCGTTCCAAGAGGCTTGCGGCGATACCATAGCCAATGCCGCGGGTACTGCCGGTCACGATTATGGTTTTAGGGGATGAAGGCATTCTACTAGTCTCCTTCAGGTCAGATATAGGTCCAGCCACGGAAACTGGATCCGGGCGTCCGGCTTGGCAGCAGGTCATACAGGCCGGTGGCGTCTGCAATTCCGCGAAGTGCGTCCTGGGCGTCGGAGACGATTGTCTCTTCGTCCCAGATTGCGGAGCGCCCGTCTTCGACGAGCTTGCGGCCAGCCACGAAAACAGTGTCGACCATTGAAGACTGACCGCCCCAGACCAGCGCGCCAGGGCCACGCCGGCCGTCATAGGTCGGCTGGGCTTCAACGCCGCTCATGTCGACGATGATGAAATCAGCTGCCTTGCCAGTTTCTATGGAGCCACAGTCTTCATCCATGAACAAGGTCTGCGCTCCGCCAAGCGTTGCCATTTCAAGACAGGTTTCGGCCGTCAGCCAGTTTTCCTTGTCCGGACGCTCACCACCAGCGGCGACGCGCGCCTTTACCGAGACGTTCTGGGCAAGGATCATCAGGCGCATTATCTCGAACGGGTTCTGCGAGTCGCTGACGAGTGGGGCGTCGGTGCCGATGGCAGGCAGCTGGCCACGCTTCAGGAATTCGTCGACCGGGATGCCGGTAGCATCGAAGAAGCGAAGAACCGGCACCAGTGAGGTGCGGCAGTCGTGCTCGGCCATGATGTCGAACTCGTGCGGCAGCACATTGACCGCCTTGCCAGCATAAATGGGTGAGGTGAGCAGGTCGAAGCTGCGGTAATATTCAACCTGTCCACCGTCGAAGCCGCGGGCTTTCAGCGCTGCGCCGCGGCTATTGTCTGTCATGTCTATACCGAAAGGCACACCGAGACGGTCACAGCCTTGGCGGATCCGGCGCATGTCTTCAGGATCTGCCAGAAAGTTGAAGTTCAGGAATCCGCCGACGACAGCGACGCGGTCAGACGCGAACTTTGAAGCGAGGCGCTCAAGCTCGATCAATCCGCTTTCGACGTCCTCTCGTCCGGCTTCAGGTACGCTCTGGCTGTTGGCGATGCAGCGCGTGAGATAGCCGCGCATTCCGGAGTCGGTGATGGCCTGCCAAGAGCCGTCGACACTGTCCTTGCGAATATTGGTAAAATGCTCGTCATGCGTGGCGGTGTAGCCGAGCTTCAGCATTTCCAGTGCGTGCAGGCGGACGATGGCATACGTTCGCTCTTCGTCCATTTCACCCGCCATGAGGAAAAGCTGGCTGATCAGGGCGCGCACGGCCGCTGGGATGTCGAGGACTGGCCAGCGGTCATCATTGTAGCCGCGGAAGCAGCTCTGGACGAGGTGGTTATGCGCATTGGCAAAGCCAGGCATGACCATCTTACTCTTTGCGTCGATGGTTTCGCTGGCTGTGAACGCGCAGTCCTTGTCTTCTCCGACCGTATGGATGCGTCCATCTTTTACGGCGAGAAAGCCCGCTGTGAAGACGCGGCGGCCGGGGTCCATCGTCAAGATCGTTGCGTTGCGGACCAGTGTGTCGACGTGTTCAGGCGCGGCCATGATCAGTCCTCCCTGAGGCTTTCAAGGGCAGCGATGACGCTGTTCGGAAGCCGGGCATCGTCCCAGACGGTGCTGGTATTGCCCAGGCGAACGATAACCAGGTCTTCGGATTGGCTGGTGTAGACGCGCTGGCCGCCAAAACCGTCGAAATAGACAAGATCGTCTACAGCAAAGGGCGCGCTATGCGTTACGGAAAAACCAGCGCCCTCGTCATTGTAAAAGCGCTGTTCAGTCCAAGATTCGCCGCGCCAGATCTGCCAGCCATAGTCCGCATTGTATTGCGACCCGGATTTCAGTTTGCGGACAAGCTCGGCATCAATGATCTGACTGCCAGCGAAGCGGCCGTCGTCTTTTACCAGCAGGCCGAGCCGTAGCCAGTCGAGAGGACGGGCGAGCAGAGAGGCGTACCCGCGTGGAAAGCCATCTTCCTCGAAATTGTAGACATAGGCATCGTCGGCGCCAATGGGTTGCCAGATTTTCTCGGATAGATACTGCGCATACGGTGTGTCGGTGGCATTCTCGACCACCATCAGGAGGAGTTGGCTGACCGTATTGATGTAGTGGAAATGCGGGGCGTCTGCCTCTTCGGGTTTGAGGTTCAGCAGGGCTTCGCGTGCATTGAGATCCCCGGCCATAAACTTGCGGGCAGGGGCGTCATCACCACCGACATAGGAAAGTGGCGCGAGGCCGGAGGACATGGTGAGAAGCTGCCGGACGGTGATGTCGCCACGCGGATCAGCCGACCATTCGGGAATGTAAGTGCCGATGGGTGTGTCCGGGCTTGCAATATGGCCTTCTTCCAGCGCTTTGGCCGTCACAAGACCGAGGACGGATTTGTGCATCGAGGCTGGTTCGGCCCTCACCTCGACTCCGTATCCGGGAAGATAGTGCTCCAGCACCAGCGCGCCATCATGCCAGATCAGAAGGGCGTAGCTTTCTGTTTCGCCGGCGTAGGCAATGGCGTCGGCGAAGACTGCTTCGGGATCGGTTATAGTTGACGCTGCCACGCTCGGTAGGGGGCGTGGTGCTCCTTTGACCAGACCGAGGGTCTGATAAGTGTTCATCGCGTCTGCGTTGGTGAATGCAGGCGCCTCTGCTTCAACCACTGTAGCGGTTGGATTCTGGCAGCCAGCCAATATGGCGAGCGCGACGAGCGGGGCGAAGCGAAGAATCATGAAGGCACCTTTTCGAGCGATGGCCCAGGCGTGAAGTATTCTGTGGCCCAGTATAAGATCGCCACGATGAGGAACCCGGTTGCGACCATGGCTACCATAGGCCAGCCGCCTGCATCGTAGCAGATCGGAGCAATCAGCGAGCCTGTACCGGCACCAACGAAGAGGCTGGTCATGTAGAAGGCATTGGCGCGGGCACGCGAATCCGGAAGGCGAGCATAGATCGTCGCCTGCCCAAGCACCTGGTTCGCTTGCACAGCAGCATCGAGAATGACTGCCACCGCCGCAAAGACGAGCAGGTAGCGAAACGCGACGAGCTGGATGCTGAGCAGCATGCACACGATCAGCAGGCTGAGTGCAACGCCGGTCGAAACCCGCGTGTGTCCCTTGTCTGCAAGCTTGCCCGCATGCGGCGCGGCCAGCGCACCACCTGCGCCTGCAAGAGCAAAGAGTGCGATCTCCTGATAATTGAGTCCGAATGAATCCGTTAGCACCAGCGAAGAACTCGTCCAGAACATGTTGAACACGCCGAACGCAATTGCTTGGTAGATCGAGCGACGGCGCAGCGCATCTGACCGAAAGGGGAGGGCAACCATCGTTTTGATGAGGCTGCCATAGCTCTGCTGGCTCGTCGGCTTGAAGCGAGGCGTATAGATCGCGAGCAGGATGCCGATACACGTCATCACCGCTGCCATGAAGAAGAAGGGCGCGCGCCAGCCCCAGAGACTGGCCAGGAAGCTCGACAGCGGTCGTGCCAGCATGATGCCGGTCAGGAGGCCTGCCATGATGGTGCCGATCTGTGCGCCACGCTTTTCCTCAGAGGCGAGATTGGCGGCGAGGGGCACAATGATCTGTGTACCAATGGCGGCTAGGCCCACACAGAAGGAGGCAATCAGGAACATTAGAGGTCCGTTCGCCAGCGCGATGGCCAGCATGCCCGTTGCAACAAAAGCCGTGGAAACGAGAATTAGTCGTTTGTTCTCCGAAACGTCCGCAACTGGACCAATGAAGAACATGCCAAGAGCAAATCCCACCTGCGCTAACATCACAATTGTGCCAAGCCGCGCGGTTGTTATGCCGAGATCATCGCCGATCAGCTCGATCAGTGGCTGAGCGAGATACATGTTTCCAGCGAAACAGCCTGTCGCGACGGCAAATATAAGTATGGTCACGCGACCAAGTTCGGGTTTCTTCGTATCAGCCGAAGCAGGCGCGTCGTTATCGTTCATTCTGTGTCTGCCTGGACCTGTGCCGCGGCTGCTCGGCCAGCGAGTTTGCCGAATGTGGTTGCGGTGAGGAGGCCATTGCCTGCCATGTAGCCATCGGCGCCATCGCCGGAGATGCCTCGCGCGGCCCCACCGGCGGCAAAGAGGTTGGCCATTGGTGATCCGTCTTCAGCGATGACGCGGGCGTCGCCGTCTACGACGAGGCCACCTTGTGTATGGAAAAGTGCCCCGGCGACGCGGGCGCTGTAGAACGGGCCTTTCAGAACCGGCTTGCCAGTGAAGTCGCGGCCGAATTCATCTGCCTTTTCGCCCGTCACACACGCGGCAACGTCTTCGAGGGTTGCCTTCACTGTATCGACCGGCAGATTCGCGCTCGCGGCCAATTCTTCAATCGAGTCGGCTTTCTGGACCGCGCCCGCTTTCAGCGCGTCCTGATAGTCGTCGAAGGCGAGCATCAGCTCATGCAGGCGTTGGTCGAAGATGGACCAGGCAACATGGCCAGGCTGCGCATTCACGCGCGCGGCCTGTTCGGAATATCCCGACGCCTCATTGGAGAAGCGCTTGCCTTCCTTGTTGACCTGGAAGCCGCCTTCCATGATCAGTGGCCAGAGGATCGGGATGCCGTGTCCTGCCGCAAGTCCACCATGCCCCTGATAGGCAGACATGTCAGCAAGCTTCGCACCAAGTTCGCGACCCCAAACAATCGCTTCGCCCTTATTGCCCGGATGGCCGTGATAGGGCGCGGCTGCCATTTCAGGGATCCATTCGGCGACCATGTTTGCATTACCACCAAAGCCACAGCTCGCGAGAATGACGGCGTCGCAAGTCGCCGTTTCCGTCGAGCCGTCCGGACGCGTAAATTCGACGCCCGTCACGACCCCGTCGGTCGAGAGAAGGCGGGTCACGGTCGCTTCGGTGAGGATGATCGCGTCGCTGGCTTCGCAGGCTTCCTGTAGGGAGGCCATCAACTCCCCACCAGTGCGGTGCGGCGTGCCGTACATGCGCATCGCCGTGTGACCAGGATATAGAAAGCCACCTATCAGCGACAAGGGCACTTTGTGGTCATCCCGTAGCCATTTGATCGTGTCCCAGGACTGTTCGGCGAGCCGAAGCGCAATTGCGCGATCGGTTTTGCCCTTTGTCTTCCCCATCACATCATCAGCAAAGCGCTCCGGGCTATCATCAATGCCCTGTGCGGCTTGATCAGGCGTTCCGGCGGCCGGGATCAGGCCGGTCGACATGGCGGTAGAGCCCATCGGCACGGCGTCGCGTTCAAGCACCAGAACATCTGCGCCAGCATCACGGGCTGCCAGAGCTGCGCAAAGGCCAGCGCCACCTGCACCAACAACGATTACGGGGAAATGGAAATCTTCACTCATCTGGGCTGTCACTCAACTCATAGATCCAGGGGCGGGCGGCGCGGTCTTCGTTGCGGAAGGCTGCAATCTCACCGGCACGCTTAAGGGTTAGGTCGATCGGGTCCAGACCTTCCAGCAGCATGGTGCGCGCTTCGTCCGCAATCTCAAAGCTGCAGCTTGTGCCAGTCAGAGGTTTTACGGTGCACGCGTCAAGGTCAACTTCGATCAGTCCACCCGTCTCGGCAAGCGCCTTGGCGCACCCGCGGACCGGCAGGATATCATTTCGGATGCAGTTACCATAGAAAATCGGGTTGAAGCTCGGCGCGATGACCGCCCGGATACCGTATTCGGCGAGCGCCCAGGCCGCATGTTCGCGGCTCGACCCACAACCGACATTCTCACCCGCGAGCAGGATCTGTGCATCCTTATATTCGGGCTGGTTGAGTACAAAGTCTTCGCGCGGTGCGCGCCCACCAATCTCCGTATACCGCCAACCGGCAAACAGACCGTCTGCAAGACCGGTCTTGGAAACCGATTTCATCTCCCTAGAGGGAATGATGATGTCCGTATCAATATTATCTCGAACTAGCGGAATGGCTTTGGAAACGATCGTTGTGAAGGGCTTCATGGCACCACCTCTGCCGTGAGAGAGGCGGGGTCTGTGATCCGCCCGGTGATGGCCGACGCGGCAACGACTTCCGGCGCAGCAAGGTGCGAGCGTGTGCCCGGGCCCTGACGGCTTTCGAAGTTGCGATTGGTCGACGTGATGACACGTTCCTGAGGCCCGAAGCTTTCACCGCCGGCAAAGAAACACATTGAACAGCCGGATTCGCGCCATTCGAAACCCGCGGCTTTGAACACTGCGTCGAGCCCTTCTTTTTCTGCGCGCGCCTTCACGGCGGTCGAGCCTGGAACGCAGATCGCCTTGACCCCTTTCGCCACCTTGCGCCCCTTGAGGATGGCGGCCGCGCGGCGAAGATCTGACAGGCGGCTATTTGTGCACGAGCCTATGAAAGCGGCCTGTATCGGCAACTCGTCGAGTTTCTGTCCGGTCTTGATCCCCATGTACGCAAGTGCACGATTATAGCTGTCGATGGAGTCGCGATGCGACACGGCTTCGAAATCTGGCACTGGCTGATCAATCGGGATGGATTGCTGCGGGCTGGTACCCCAACTGACCATCGGGCGCACAGCCTCACCTCGGAAGATATGCTCGGAATCGAATGTGGCGGCCTCGTCGGAGTATATTTCCTTCCACGACATGACAGCTTTTTCCCAAAGTGGCCCTGTCGGGACGTATGGGCGCCCTTTGAGATAGTCGAAGACTTTCTGGTCTGGTGCAATCAAGGCGGAGAACGCGCCGAGTTCTGTCGCCATGTTGCAGAGGGTCAGGCGCGCCTCTACCTCCAGTGCACGCACAGCTGACCCGGCGTATTCGATGATATGTCCTTTGGCGCCTGCCGAACCGATCTCGGAGATAATGTAGAGCGCAAGATCCTTCGCCGTAACGCCGGCGCCGAGTTCACCATCAATGGTAATGCGCATGGTCTTCGGGCGCTGGACACGCAACGTTGAGGTGGCGACTGCATGTTCGGCTTCGGAAGATCCTATGCCCCACGCTAGTCCGCCAAGTGCGCCCTGCGAGCATGTATGACTGTCAGGGCAGACCAGCGTGGCACCCGGCAGGACAATCCCAAGCTCCGGTGAGATCACGTGCACAATTCCTTGGCGGGCATCATGGAGGTCAAACAGGGTAATGCCAGCTCTGCGGCTGGTCTCCCGAGTAATCGTGATGAAATCGTGGCCGGTGGGCATCAGTGTTTTGTCGTTGCGGCCCGGAAAGGTGTCGACGATATGGTCCATTGTGGCAAACACTTGGGAAGGGTCGTTCGGCTTTCTTCCGGAGTCCTCAAGACTCTTCAATGCCACGCCACCGGTGCGCTCATGCAGGAGGATCCGGTCAATGGCGATCAGGTCCGTGCCGCCGCCAAGGCTCGCGATCCGATGCATGTCCCAGATTTTCTCGAAGGCTGTCCTTGCCATTCCTGTTCATTCCCACGATCGCCTGGCAAGGCAGTACCCCTTGCATCTCCGGCCTAGCGAACCAGAGGGGCTAGTTGCTTCCGGCAATTTGCACCTGCTCGGTCTACGAATATCGCCGACTGGCACCCGTCGTGGGTGATGGTCGCCAGTCGAACAGGCAGAAATCCAGTCGGGAAATCCCGTGCCGATCCATGAGAGCTGAAAGCTGATTTATATGGAATTCGGGAGTACAGAGCCGTGCAGCAGAACGCACCATTAGCGGGCATCACAGTGGTCGAGTTCGCCCATATGGTCATGGGGCCAGCCGTCGGTCTCGTGCTCGCCGATCTTGGCGCACACGTTATCAAGGTCGAGCCGATCGGTGGTGACAAGACACGCAGGTTGAAGGGGTCTGGTTCCGGCTATTTCGCCATGTACAACCGCAACAAGCGAAGCATTTGTCTCGATCTCAAATCGGAGGAGGGCAAGGCAATCGCGACAAAAATGATCGCTTCGGCAGATGTTTTTGTGGAGAATTTCCGTCCCGGTGCATTGGAGAAATTGGGCTTTGGGTATGAGGCGATGCGTTCGCTCAACAGGAAGTTGGTCTATTGTTCCGAGAAGGGCTTTCTTTCCGGCCCGTATGAAAACCGTACCGCGCTTGATGAAGTTGCGCAGATGATGGGCGGCCTTGCCTACATGACGGGTCCGCCAGGACGTCCACTCCGGGCAGGCGCTTCAGTGATTGACGTAACCGGCGGGATGTTCGGTGCGATCGCGGTGCTGGCCGCCTTGTGCGAGCGCAACAATTCCGGAGAAGGGCAGCATGTGCAGGCGAGTCTGTATGAGACAACGGCCTTCCTTGTTGGCCAGCACATGGCGCAATTTGGGGTCACCGGAAAGGCGGCAGCGCCAATGCCGGCGCGTATTTCGGCCTGGGCTGTATATGACGTGTTTGACGTGAAGGATGGCGAGAAGGTTTTCGTTGGCGTCGTTACGGATGGACAGTGGCTGAAATTCTGTGAGGCATTTGGTCTTGATGACTGGGCCAGCAATGACGAGCTCGCCCAGAACAATGCTCGTGTCGAGCAACGCGACACCATCATTCCGCGTCTTCGTGATTTGTTCGCCACGTACGACAAGTCAGACCTGATGGCGAAACTCGAAACTATCGGGCTGCCTTTCGCACCGATTGCGCGTCCTGAAGACCTGTTTGATGATCCCCACCTGAATGCAGAAGGCGGCCTGTTGGAAATGGAACTGCCGGAAGGCAACTCGATCAAGCTGCCGGCCCTTCCGATAAAGATGGGGCAGAGCCGACCTGCACTTCGCCGTAATCCGCCGAAAGCCGGTGAGCATACGGTTGAGATTCTCAACGAGATGGGCCTGTCGGATGGCGAAATCAGCAACGCTCTGGCCACAGGTATTGCAGGCGACGCGTCCTGACGCCGAACAGGAGGCGCGAATATGACTGATCTGAAGACGGACTATGATGAGGCCGGGTTTAATGGCGCTTTGGCCTTTGGCAAAAAGCCCGCGCTCATCATCGTAGATGTCTGCCGTGCCTATGTGGACCCTGACTGCCCGCTCTATGCAGGGCCGGATGCACAGATGGCGCTGGAAAACAATGTCCGCCTGCGTGATGCGGCCCGCGAGAAGGGGGTGCCGGTCATATTCACTGCGGTTGAGTACACCGATAGTGGTGTTGATGGGGGACTGTTTTTCAGGAAAGTCCCGGCGCTGAAGCATTTTGTGAAGGGCCATCCCATGGCCGAATTCATGCCTCAGCTCACTCCTGAAGGCGATGATATCCTCGTCACCAAGCAGTATCCGTCCGCATTCTTCGGCACATGTCTGGCACCCATGCTGACGGCGCTAGGCACTGACACCGTTCTGATCACAGGCTATTCGACTTCGGGCTGTGTGCGCGCCAGCACGCTGGATGCGCTCTGTCACGGATTTGCACCCTATGTCGTCGAGGATGCGTGCGCAGACCGCGCATCTGGCCCACATGAGGCGAACCTCTTCGACATGCGGGCCAAATATGCAGAATGCGTCAGCACAGATGCGGCGATCGCGCAGCTGAAAGCTGTCTGACGACTTTTCTCAGCTGGTTGCTGCTTCGAGCTCCAGGCTCTTGAACATCGCCTGATCAAGCAGGTAGTTGCGCCGGCGCTCGTCGTCTTCCAGGATTTCTGTCAGTCCTTGCTGGTATCGTTGCTGAGCTTCAGGATCCCGGTTCTCCAGCATCTTCTTGTTCTTGATCGTCTGTGTCTGGACGAAGTTTCGCATCACGGCCTGGCGCTGGCGCTCGTAAAGGCCAAGCGGTTCATCGTGGCTGCCGCCAGCCTTCAGGACGGGGATGAGCTTCTCGCTCAGATTCCAGACATCATGAATGCCGGAGTTCATGCCAAGGCCACCAAGCGGATTGTTGAGGTGTGCAGCGTCGCCCGCAAGAATGATCCGGCCGTCTACATAGTTTTCGGCAACCCGTTGATGCACGCGGTAGATTGTTCTGTGAACCGTCTCGACATTCGGATCGCCGATCAGTCGATCAAAGACCTTGGCCTTCATTTCGTCCGAAGTGATGTAGTCGTCATCCATATCGTGCGCCGGTACCAGCACGCGCCAAAGCTTCGGCACTTTAAGCAGGACCATCCATTCCGTCGGATCGGCCACATAGTTCACATGGGCGAGTTGTTCGAAATGCTGCTCAAGCGGCACCGCGGTGCTGAACGTCACGAACTTTTCGGGATAGGTGAACCCTTCGAAGCCGACGCCGAGCCATTTACGCACGGTGGAGTTTGCGCCGTCGCATGCGATCAGGAAGTCAGCCTCGAATGTTTCGATGCCCATCGGTGTTTCAGCCTGGACGACGACTCCGTCTTCATCCTGCTTCACAGTCAGAAGCCGATGATTGAAGCATACGCTTCCGTGTGGGTGCTCGGCGAGGCGATCGGTCAGCAGGCGCGCCAACTTGAACTGTTCGCATTGGAGCCGGTAGGGGAACTGCGTCACGTCGGACAATTCGCCAAGGTCAAATGAATAGTACTCTCCGGTTTGCCGGTTTCGGTACTGATAGACGGGTGCGCGCAGACCGATCGCGTCCAACTCGTCGGTGATGCCGAGGCTGGAAAGCATCTCGAGCGTGGGCGGGTGGAATGTCGATGCGCGAAGGTCTTCCGGGCAATTCGGGTGCGCTTCGAGGAGAACGACATCGATACCCTCGCTCGCGAATTTGTAGGCTGCCGTCGTGCCGACCGGGCCAGCGCCGATGATGATGATCTGGGTCTTCTTGTGTGACATGGTCTTTTTTCTTTTCAGGTCGCGCGCACCTGGCGCGCTGCAATTCACTCGGTGACGATGAGGCGCATTTCGACCACGGCCGCGCCTTCACGCCTGGCTTTTCCTTCGAGGTAAAGCGGGTCGTTGATATACGCTCTGGCGGCTTCGGCGGTCGGGAATTCGCTAACCACGACACGCTGGTCTGTTGGCACATTACCTTCCAGCACTTCGCTGATCTGGCCTTTGACGATTGATTTGCCACCATGCTTTTCAGAGAGGCCAGCAACGGCCTGCCCATAGGCCTTGAAGGCCTCCATATCCGAAATCGTGACGGTCGCGACAATGAATGCGGGCATCGGCTATTTCCTTTTTCCTGCCTGCAAATTGATGCCTGCGTGCCCGCTTATCCTCCCAGTTTTCGACATTGTTCGAAGGGCGAGTAAGCTTCCGGCCCTAGAGGTCCAGACGCGTTTCAATTCGTCAGTGCGAGTGCGTAGACCGCCGGACGCGTATCGGTTTAGCGCCTGCGCACCATCCAATCTGTTCTCGTTGAGCCGCCCCAATGAGGAATAATCCACAGGAACAATGGATTAATTGGGTGTTGCTGTGCATAAAGTCGGGCCCGTCATAGCCCAGCCGAAAACCACCATGACTAAAGATGCGTTAGATCGAAAATTTTCCATCGCCCCGATGATGGACTGGACGGATCGGCACTGCCGCATGTTTCATCGCGCCCTGTCGAAACGAGCGTTGCTCTGGTCGGAGATGGTGACGGCGGATGCAGTCATCCATGGCGACCGCGATCGCCTGATCGGCTATTCTAAGGCAGAGCATCCGGTTGTCCTGCAACTCGGGGGAAATGAGCCTGCCAAGTTGACGGAGGCTGCTGCCATCGCAGAACAATTCGGCTATGACGAAGTGAACATCAATTGCGGGTGTCCGTCAGATCGGGTGCAGTCCGGCGCGTTCGGTGCGTGCCTGATGGCCCGGCCGCAGGAAGTCGCAGATTGTGTGAGCGCCATGCGATCCCGGGTTTCAATACCTGTTACGGTCAAATGTCGCATCGCCATCGACGATCTGCCAGCAGAAGAGACTCTGTTCGGCTTTGTCGAAAACGTTAGCGCCGCAGGGTGTGACGTGTTCACAGTGCATGCGCGCAAGGCATGGCTGAAAGGTTTGAGCCCCAAAGAGAACCGGGATATTCCGCCGCTCGACTATGAGCTCGTGGCACGCCTGAAAGCAGCGCGGCCTGACCTGACCATTATTCTGAATGGTGGCATCACGACGCTTGAACAATGCAAGGAGCATCTTTACGCGTTTGATGGCGTCATGCTGGGGCGCGCCGCATATCAGACTCCCGCCCTGCTCGGAGAGGTCGATGCTGCGCTCTTTGGCGATGAAAGCCCCGTATCGCCATTTGACGCCATTGAAGCCTATCGACCTTACATGGCGGACCGCCTGGCAGAAGGCATGGGTTTGCACGGCATGACGCGGCACATGCTCGGCCTGTTCAATGGTCGCCCCGGTGCGCGCCAGTGGCGGCGGACCCTGTCTGAAAAAGCGGTGCGGAAGGGCGCGGGCCTCGAAGTCCTCGACGAAGCGCTCAGCGCTGTGATGAGCGACGCCTGATATAAGGGCGATTCAACTTTCCGGAATTTCGTTCTTTATTTGTTCGCGGCATTCTGTTAACCGTTTGATCCAGGCTGAACGGGGTTGGACATGGTTTGCAGGGTCACGACATTTGCATTCGAGGGCGTTGAGGCCCAGCCCGTTGATGTGCAGGTACAGATGACGGGTGGGCAGCCCGCCTTTCATATCGTTGGCCTTCCGGACAAGGCCGTTGGCGAAAGCCGCGAGCGCGTGAGGGCGGCCTTCGCGTCTCTGGGCCTCGCTCTGCCGCCCAAACGTGTCATCGTGAACCTCGCGCCTGCGGATCTACCCAAGGAAGGCAGCCATTACGATCTCGCGATTGCGCTGGCTATTCTCGCCATGATGGGCGTCGTTCCGCCAGATCAACTGGAATCCTATGCGGCGATTGGTGAATTGTCTCTGGACGGTTCATTGGGAGAAACATTGGGCGTATTGCCTGCGGCCATGGCAACAGAGGCGATGGACCTTCAACTCATCTGTCCACAGATTTGTGGTGCAGAGGCGGCCTGGGCTGGCGGCAGTGTGATAGCGGCGACCGGCCTCATTTCATTGATCAACCATTTTACGGGCCGTGCAGTGATTTCGCCGCCTCAGCCGGGAGAGCTTGCCACGCCGCCTGCGGGCCCGGACCTGCGGGATGTAAAAGGGCAGGAGGGCGCCAAGCGCGCGCTCGAAATCGCCGCTGCGGGTGGGCACAATCTGTTGTTCTGCGGGCCGCCCGGCTCCGGCAAGTCCATGCTGGCGCAGCGACTGCCCGGGATATTGCCGCCACTATCCGCAAGGGAGTTGCTGGAGGTCTCTCAGATTCAATCCATAGCCGGGCTGTTGGAGCGGGGGCGACTGTCACGCCGCCGGCCCTTCAGGGCGCCGCATCACTCGGCCTCGATGGCTGCACTCGTCGGAGGCGGTATAAAGGCGCGGCCGGGTGAAGTATCGCTGGCGCATCACGGCGTCTTGTTCCTGGACGAATTGCCGGAATTTGCGGCCACCGTACTGGATAGTTTGCGTCAACCACTGGAGGCGGGCGAAGCCGTTGTGTCCCGTGCCAATCGGCACGTGCGTTATCCAGCGCGGTTCCAGCTGATCGCGGCCATGAACCCGTGTCGTTGCGGGGGAGGGCCAGGCGCTGCGGCGTGCAGGCGGGGACCGCGTTGTGCGCAGCAATATCAGGCGCGATTGTCCGGGCCGTTTCTGGATCGGATCGATCTTTACTACGACACGCCACCAGTGACAGCAGTGGATCTGGCTTTGCCGCCGCCTGTAGAGGGATCTGCGGAAGTCAGGGAACGCGTTGCCCGCGCGCGTGAGATTCAGACCGGGCGATTGGCGCATATGGCAAGCGATACGTGTCGGCCGGTGAATGCCGACACCCCGCTTCCGGAACTGGAGAAATCGGCTGCGCCGGATGAGGCTGGCGCGGCCCTGTTATCCGACGCGGCGGCAAGGCTCCAATTGACGGCGAGGGGCTATAGCCGCGTCCTCAAAGTGGCCCGCACAATCGCGGATCTGGACGGTGCAGAGGGGGTTCGCCGTATCCACATTGCCGAGGCATTGTCCTATCGCCATCGCCCTGCCGGAAGTGCAGAAACGTCAACAATCCCGGCGCAAGAGGGGCTGGTCGGTTAAACGAATGCTAAAGGCTTTGCCTTAAGGGGGAGAGTCATGACGGATGCATCAAAATCCCCCGAACAGGCAGGTAAGCCGGAAGACACCTTCCTTGCGACCGCCAGCCATGAAATCCGAACGCCGCTCAACGGCATTCTTGGAACAGTGTCCCTGCTGCTGGAAACGGAGCTGGCACCTGCCCAAAGAGAGTATGCCGAAGCCATTCGGATGAGCGGTGCCAGGCTGCTCGATCTGCTCAACAACGTGCTCGATTATGCGCGGCTGGATGCGTCAGCGGTCGACCTGGAAGTCGAAAATTTCTGCCCGGTCCGTCTTGGCCGTGAAGTGATCGAGCTGCTCAGTCCACGCGCGCACGCCGCGGGTCTTGATCTTGCTGTCCGGGCGGACCCGTTGCCTATGCCGACATATTCAGGGGATGCCGGCCGTATACGGCAGATCCTGTTCAATCTGGTCGGCAATGCCCTCAAATTCACGCAGCAAGGCGCTGTCCTGCTGGATGTCATCGCCCTTGATGACGGATTGAAGTTCCGGATCATCGACACCGGGCCGGGAATTGCGGAGGCTGATCGCAAGACCCTGTTCAGCGCGTTTACGCAGTCAGCGACCCGGGATGCTTTCAATGATGGCGGCGTCGGATTGGGGCTCGCAATCGTCAAGAGGCTGACAGATTTGCTGGAAGGCCATGTCGAGATCTCCGGTGCTCCCGGTCTTGGCACATGTTTCGAAGTTTTCCTCCCACTTGCCAGGGCGGACATTGCACCGACCCACGACCTGCCAACGCTGGACATGACCGTGGGATTGGTCGGTCTGCCGGCTGCGTCAACTCTGGCGGCTGCCACGGCGCTGCAGGGGGCGAATGTCAGAACCGTCCTGATCAATCCGGCGAATACAAATCTGCCGGCGAATGTCGACGTCTTGCTGATTGGCGCTGATTTGCGCGAGATGTTGGTTCGGAATTTTGCGAGCCAGCGACCGTCGCTGGTGGTCTTGCGCCCGGAAGACAGGGGCGCGATTGATCGATTTCGCAGCCTTGGCTGTGCAGGCTGGTTGGTGCGGCCGCTTCGTGCGTCGTCTATCGCAGAACGTGTGTTTGTCGTCCGGTCGGGCGGGCAGGCTCCGGATGAACCGGAACGCAAAACCGGCGTCGGGCGTGTGCTGATTGCAGACGACAATCCGGTAAACGCGCTGATCGCACGTCGTGCCTTGGAATCGGCTGGATTTAGCGTCACTGTGGCCTCCACCGGAAGCGAAGCAGTGGAGACAGTGGCCCAGATGACCCCTGACCTTGTCCTGATGGATTTGCGTATGCCCGTGATGGACGGGTTTGAGGCGATGCGACGTATCCGAAGCCAGGGCGGCGACATGCCCATGATTGCGGTTTCAGCCGAGATGAACCCGAATATCGAGCGGGAGGCCAAGGCGGTCGGCGCGAATGGCGTTGCGGCCAAGCCGTTGGATGCCGAAGCCTTGCGGACCCTGGCCCTGGAGTGGATCAATGGGGCGTCCCGGCGCGAAGGCGCCGCATGAGCGACACATCGGCGCCAACGCCGCCTGCGGTGAAAGAGCCGTCGCGCGCTGTTCGAGCCTTCAAGGCATTGAAGGATCGCCGCATGGCGGCGATGCTTATCCTCTCATTCGCGGCCAGTATTCCCTATGGCGCGGTCGTCGGGGTCCTTTCAGCCTGGTTGACCCAGGAAGGAATTGATACCGACACGATCGGCGTGCTGGCGCTGGTCTCACTTGGCTATTCGTTCAAGTATTTGTGGGCGCCCATGTTTGGTCGTGCCCGGAATGTGCCGTTCCTGCGTATCGGCGGGCGGCGATCCTGGCTGGTCCTTTGCCAGTCGGTAATTGCGCTCCTCCTGATCGTTCTGGCGTTCAGCAATCCGCCGGAGAACATCGGCCTGTTTGCGCTGATCTGTTTCGTGATCACGATCATCGGCCCGACACATGATTTGATTCTCGATGCGTGGCGGATCGAGGTAGCCCGTTCTGAAGAAGACAAGGATCTGATGTCGGCGCTGTACCAGTTTGGATACAAGTCTGGTGGGTTCATATCCGGCTTCCTCGCCCTTTTGGTTGCTGCGCGCGTCGGATGGACCGTGTCCTATGTGATGATGGCGGTCTTCATTGCCTTCACCGTGTTCGGCAGCTTGCTTGCGCCAGAGCCGGAGTCTTCGTCCCGGCCAGATACAAGCCGGATGAGCTTCCTGCCTTCGCTGCGCAGAAAGGTAACGCTGCCTGCTGTGGTGATCGTCTCGCTCAGCTGGGTCGTCGGCTTCACGCTCATCGGCATTTTCGTGGTGAGAAAGCTGGCACTTGGGGCTGATATCTCTTCGCGGGTTTTTGTCTCGGAGCAGGGGCCTATCATCGTATTGTTGACGGTCGTGCTGCCCGCCGTCGTGGCGGCGTTGCTCGTCTTTACGCAGAAAGCGGTGGCGACCGAAGCGCCCTTGTTCATTGCCGGGCAAAGCCGGGGCGACAAGCTGCTCTCCACCTTGTTCCGGGCAATCTTTGATCCTCTGATGGAGCTGATTTCCCGTCTCGGCTGGTGGACAATTCTCGTGCTCGCCTTGGCGCTGACCTATCGCTTCACAGACGCCGTCTGGGGGTCGTTTGCTTATCCTTTCTATCTGCGCACCGATCTCGATGCGCTTGGCCACACGCTGGACGATGTTGCGATTGCGTCGAAATTCTTCGGGGTCGTCGCCACAATTCTAGGCTCGCTTATCGGCGCCACGCTGATCGCCGTGTTGGGGCGAATGCCTGTCTTCTTCGTTGGCGGCATTGTCGCGGCAGTGACCAATCTGCTTTACGCAGACCTTGCCGCAGGCGCCGCGGCAGTCGATGGCTTTCTTGCGTTCACCCATCTCGACGCGCCGCTGATCGCCTTTGCTGAATGGGCCGCGAAATTGCAACCGGAAGAAGTGATGATTGCGTCAGACCAGGGGCAGCGCATGGCCCGCCTGATGGTGACGATCTTTGCGGAGAACATCGCAGGCGGTTTCGCGCTGGTGGCGATGACGGCGTATCTGACCTCTGTGGTAAACCCGCGGTTCGCTGCGGTCCAATACGCTTTGCTGGCATCCCTGACGATGCTGATCGGAACGCTCGGGCGGCCATGGCTTGGCGAAATGATCGAGCAGAACGGGTTTTATGACGTGTTCATTATCACGTTCTGGCTCGGGGGTGTTGCCGTCGCGCTGAGTGCCCTAGAATGGGCCCGTCAGGCCTATCTGAAACGGTAGGTAATCGCCTCGTGCCTGCGGGGCTCCGAACCAGGAGATATGTGATGCGGTCAGCCCTTTGCGCGCTCTTCTTGCCGATTCTAGCTGCAGGGTGCGCAACGCAGCCTGCGCCATCATCCCATCTGAGCAGCGCGATTGAAGCGCAGGAAACCGCCGCGATAAGTGCGGTGCTCCAGGCTCAGGATGAGGCGTGGAATCGCGGTGATATCCCGGCTTTCATGGCCGGCTATTGGAAGTCACCGGATTTGCGCTTCGCCTCCGGTGGCAACATCGCGCGTGGTTGGGATGCGACGCTGGAGCGGTATGAAAAGCGCTATGACACGCCGGAAAAGATGGGCCAGCTGATCACGTCGGATTATGAGATTGAGCTGCTCTCGGCTGATGCGGCCATCGCACATGGCAGCTGGATGCTGGAAGTAGACGGCGATAACCCGTCCGGTCTCTATACGCTGGTGATGCGGAAGATCGGCGGGGAATGGGTCATCGTGTCGGACACGACCACATCAGCCGACTAGGCGCGATCATCACCCGATGACTTGGCAGGCCGCACAGTTGCGGGCAGAACGCCTTGTGGCCTATCGACCGGAGGGGAACGGCACAGACCATGAAACGCGCGACGCTCGATTTCGAAACCCATAATTCCGCGCTTGAAGCGATGGTGGAACGGCCGTGGTTCCGGCATTCGGTGATCGCTCTGATCATCATCAATGCTGTGATCCTTGGTATTCTGACCTATCGGGCCACCCTGCCGGCCGGGCTCGTTCGGTCGCTGGATATGGTTGACCAGGCCATCACCTATATCTTCGCGGTCGAGATACTGTTGAAGCTGGTCGTCTATCGGTTGCAGTTCTTCAAACGGGGCTGGAACTGGTTCGATTTTATCGTGATCGGCGTGTCCCTGGTGCCGGGTAGCGCCGCATTCGGCGTGCTTCGGGCCCTCCGTGTGCTGCGTGTATTGCGGCTCTTGCACATCGTGCCGATGATGCGCCGGATCACCGAAGCCCTGATGAAAGCGCTGCCCGGCATGGGGGCGATCTTTGCCGTGTTGGCGCTGATCACCTATGTGGCGGCGGTCATGGCCACCAACATGTTCGGAAATACGGACAATGAGGAAGTCACTGAGCTGTTCGGAGATTTGCCGCGCTCTGCCTATTCGCTGTTCCAGGTCATGACGATGGATGGATGGCGGTTCGAGGTCGTCCAGAAGGTGATTGATGACGGCAATCCATATGCTTGGCTGTTCTTCCTGATTTTCATCTTCATCGCCAGCTTTGCCATCCTCAACTTGTTCATCGCGCTCATCGTGGATTCGCTGGCTGCCGAGCAGCAGGCGATCATCGAGGAAGGCCTCGACGAGATCGAGGAGGAGCTTGAGGGCGAACTGATGACAGCAGAGAAGGGGCGTGTTGCCGTATTGAGCGCCATCCAGGACATGCGGTCGGAGATTGCTGCGCTGCGCGCAGCCGTCGAGTCTCAGAAAAAATAGTCCAGCGCAAAGAAGAGGCCCGGCCGGAAAGTCCGGACGGGCCAGCTCTCAGTGCTACAGCTCAGACTTAGCTGCTTGGCAGCAGAACCTTGTCGATGACGTGGATAACGCCATTCGACGCCATCACATCAGCTTTCACGACGGTTGCTTCGTTCACCATCACACCATCGGTGCCGTCAATTGCAACTTGGCCATTCAGCGTGTCGGCCGTCAGCGTCTGACCGGCAAGCTGATCGGAGGTCACCTTACTGCCTGCGATGACATGCAGTTTCAGGATTCCAGCCAGCTGGTCCTTGTTCTCCGGCAGTAGCAGCGTTTCGACCGTGCCTTCCGGCAACGCAGCGAAGGCCGCATCGGTCGGCGCGAACACGGTCAACGGACCGTCACCTTTCAGGGCGTCGACCAAGCCTGCAGCCGTCGCGGCCGCCAGAAGCGTGTCGAACTGGCCAGCTTCTGCAGCGGTATCGACGATATCCATCTTGGTCCATTCGCCCTTGACCAATTCGGCTTCAACCTGATGGGCGGTCTTTTGCTTCGAGTATTGGCAGGTTTCAGCAATTGCGGGGGCTGCAGTCAGGGCGAGGGCGGCGGAGAGCGCGATAAGGTGTTTCATAACTGGGGGTCCAACATATGAATTGACGGGTGGAACCATATCCACCAGCGCCCCTCTGTACGAGCGACCCGCGTGCGGGATCAGAATCTAAAAAATTATTCACGATTGAAATTGTGAGCAGTACTTCACGTAACTGTCAGCATGCCGCTCTCCCAAATCTGGAAAAATGGGGTATAGATTTGCGGGAAATGTCTTTGTGGACCCGATTGCTGGAAGGCGGACGTCGCCTGTTTGACCCTGACCATTCCGATGGCGAATCCGCCGACGGGGGTGAGTTCGCGTGCGCGCCGGATCCGAACGATGTTGGTTTCACTGCGGCGGTTGTTGGCCTTGGCGCAAAACTGGCCGTTGCCGACGGCAACGTGTCTGACGAAGAGATCATGATGTTCTCGCGCGTGTTTCGCGCTGCGCCTGAGGATGCGGACAGCGTCCGCCGCGTATTCAACATCGCCCGCCAGACTGTGCGTGGCTATGAAGGCTATGCCCGCAAGATAGGTCGCCGTTATCATGACCGTCCCTGCCTGCTGGAAGGTGTACTGGACGGCCTGTTCCAGATCGCCGGGGCAGACGGCGTCGTCACCGCCGATGAGCTGGACTATTTGCGCACCGTTTCGAACGCGTTCGGTTTTGATGAACAGACTTTCCGTCGCATCAAGGCCAGTCATCTGGGGCCGGACGGGGACGATCCGTACCATATCCTGGGCGTCGCGCATGATGCGGAATTCTCAGCCATTCGCGCCGCCTATCGCCGATTGATGGCGGATAACCACCCTGACCGCGTCGTCCAGATGGGCGCGCCGAGGGAGTTTGAAGATGCGGCTCATGCCAAGGCAGCGTCGATTACGGCGGCCTACGCTCAGATCCGAACGGAACGCGGCCTGCTGATCCGACCGGATTGAGGCAATTGCGTGATTTCACGTGGTATCGGCATTGCATTCCATTGACGGGACGCACAGCTGACGCCATGTTCTACTTTCAGACGAGAGAATGATGACACATACCGCTTCCAGTTCAGCCCGATTTCAGCTTGCCGGTGCCCTTTCAGGTGCGATCAGCCTTGCGGCGCAATTGTGCATCGGTCTCCTGCTGGTTCTGTTCGCGGGCATGCTGGCCCTGATGACGGCAATCGCAGGCGTACTCCTCGCGGCGGCTGCCTTGGTTATGCGGTTTGCTGGCCGCAAAGGCGTACGCCGCACAGCTCCCGCCAGCCCTGAAGAGCAGGCAATGACGCTGGACGCTCGCCGCACGCCGCGTGGCTGGACCGTCGAGTAGCCGAAACCCTTCCGACAATTGAGCGCAACAGCGTCGCATTTTGTTGGCGACACCACTCGCTTGTTTTCACTTGACGCGTATTCGCTACAAATGTAGCGTACTTGTGTCAGTGATAGCGAGGTGTCCATGTCCCAACCCAATCCGTCTGAACTCAATGTTCTGAAACACCTCTGGACGCATGGCCGGCAGAGTGCGCGCGAAGTGCATGACGCAGTCGGGCCGGCGCAGGGGTGGAAGCCATCCACCACACGCACCGTGATTGCTCGCATGGAGGAAAAGGGGTGGGTCACCCGGCAGGATGTGCACGGAATAACCGTGTTCACCGCTGCAATCGACCGCACGGCGACACTGGGTGGGCTCGTTCGCCATCTTGCCCGACAGGTTCTGGACATGGATGGCCCGCTCCCTGCTGCGCTCTTCGCGGAGAGTCCGCACTTGTCTGATGCGGAGCTTGATGAACTGGACGCCATCATCAACGCGGCTGAAGATGATCGGGAGGACAAGGCATGAGCGTGATCGGACTTGTTTGCCTGACCTTCCTGTGGAGCGCCGCATTATGGGTGCTCGCAACCGCGTTGTCATCGCTCAATCCTTCGCCCAAAGCTGCGCAGGCGATCTGGCGCGGCGCAGCGGCGCTCATGTTCGCGCCATTCGTTGCGTCAGCCTTCATGCCGGGGGTTGGCCAGGTGGCGGCTGAGGCCCTGCCTGACCTTCCAATGGCAGAGGTTCTGACGATCCAGCCGGCTGCCGAGCTTCCAGCCAGAACTGATTCGTCATTCCGTATACCGCAAATTTCGGCATTCATCGTCTGGGCTCTGGTGGCGGGGTGGTGCATTCGGGGCGCTTGTTGGGGAATTGGGCAGATCCGACTTCAGCGTATCAAGCGACAGGCCCGTGCGGTGATGCGTCCCGTGGGCCATTGGGCAGAGGCTGTTGGCCTCAGCCGCACACCAGATATACGCGTCATACCGCAGGGGGCGCCATTCCTGGCAGGAATACTCCGTCCCGTGATTTACATTCCGGCTGCCCTGATATCGAAAAGCCATGCGCCACAGATCATCGTTCATGAAATGGTGCATCTGAAGCGAGGTGACTTGCTGACCCGGCCGTTCGATCGGCTCGTGGCAGACATCTTCTGGTTCTCACCCTTTGCCTGGGCCACGCGCGAGCGGCTCGATTACTGGCGTGAGGCCATTGTGGACGAGGAGACCGCCGACCTTACCGGCGACCGGATCGCCTATGCCCGCGCACTTACCCAGGTCGCGCGTCATGCCCGGCCGCCCATGATCCTGCCGGTTGCGGCATTCATCCTCAAAAAAGAAGGAACCCTCAAAATGCGCCTGACCCAATTGTTGAGCGAGACTGACCATCGACCGAAGCGCCTCGGGCTGGCGGTTGCTGCGGCTCTCGCGCTTGCTGCGCCTCTTGCTCTGGCCCAGGGTTCACTCATTCGTGGCGCAGCCGCGCTGCCTGCTGCGACTGTGCACTATACTCATCCCATTCTCGACAAGGCCAAGCTGACCAGTGCTTTTGGAATGCGCACGCACCCAATCACCGGCGAAGAAAAATTGCATCGCGGCATTGATCTGGCGGAAGAAGAGGGCAAGCCGATTTATGCGCCGACCTTCGCCACCGTCACGCGTGCGGAGATGACGAAGGGATATGGCAACCTGGTCGAGATCGCTGCAGGCAGCACAGTCCTGCGTTTCGGCCAGTTGCAGGATATCAAGGTGGCTGTTGGCGAGTCCGTATCCGGCGGGACGGTCATCGGAACCCTGGGGCAGACAGGGCAGGCGACCGGTCCGCACCTGCATCTGGAAGTCTGGCGCGATGGGGTCGCAGTTGATCCGATGGCGGAAGAGGGATTGGAGCTGGCGAAAAGTCTTTTCATCGCAGCGAATTCGGGTGCGAAAGTGCCGCCTCCCGCAGCTGCACCAAAAGCTCCAAAGGCCCCTGCCGCACCACAACCTGCTGCCGCGCCGGCAGCGCCAGCCGGGTGCGCAAGCGACAATACCTGGTTCGCAGATGGTGATATGTCCCTTGAATGGCGAGAGCGAGCTGACGCCGCGAAACAGGCAAACATGGCAGCTGGCCTCAGCCTTGATCCTAAATGGACACCGACCACCACAAAGTATCCTGCGCCGTCCTATCCAGTCGATGCCGCCAAGCAACATCTCAGCGGCGCATGCCTGGTCATGTTTGATCTGGGAGTGGACGGCTTGCCGAAGAACAAGATCGCCGAATGTTCTGACCCCGCATTCGACGCCGAAGCCGTCAAGCTGACCGGCGCTGTGTTCGAGCCGGCAACGAACAAGGCAGGCAAAGCTGTCGAAGTGAAAGGCGTGACCTATCCGCTGGAATTTTGCATCGGCTGATCAACAAGGCACCAAGAGAAAAGCCCGCGCCAGTTCTGGTGCGGGCTTTTTCTGTTCTATTCTATTGGCGCAGTCTAGCGGTCGAACAGTTTCGACACACTCTCTTCATTCGCGATCCGGCGGATGGCCTCGCCCAGAAGCGGCGAGATGGGCAGGATGCGGATGGATTTTGACTTGATCGCATCAGCAGATGGCTGGATCGAGTCTGTCATCACCAATTCGTCGAGGACAGATTTCTCGATTCGCTGAACCGCATTGTTCGAAAGCACGCCGTGCGTGACATAGGCCGCAACGGATTTCGCGCCATGCTCTTTCAGTGCAGCCGCAGCGTTCGCCAGCGTGCCACCGGAATCACACATGTCGTCCAGCATGATGCAGCGTTTGCCGGAAACATCACCAATGATGTTCATCACTTCCGACTTGCCTGCCTCCGGGCGACGTTTGTCGACAATTGCGAGATCTGCCTCAAGCCGCTTGGCCAGCGAGCGGGCGCGGACCACACCGCCTACGTCCGGGGAAACGACGATCAGATCCTTGTTGCCGTACCGCTCCTTGATGTCATCCACCATGACCGGGCTGCCGAACAGATTGTCGGTCGGGATGTCGAAGAAACCCTGGATCTGCCCGGCATGCAGGTCCACCGTCAGAACGCGATCGGCGCCGGCGCTGCAGATCAAATTTGCCACCAGCTTTGCGGAGATTGGTGTGCGGCCATCCGTCTTCCGATCCTGACGTGCATAGCCGAAATAGGGGATGACCGCCGTGATGCGGCGGGCCGAGGCGCGCTTCAGCGCGTCCATGCAGATCAGCAATTGCATCAGATTGTCGTTGGCGGGGTAGGAGGTCGACTGGATGACAAATACATCCTCGCCGCGAACATTCTCATCGATCCTGACGAATATTTCCTGGTCCGAGAACGTCTTGACTTCAGAGCGCGTCAGGCGCGTGTCGAGATAGTCGGCGATGGCTTCTGCCAATGGCCGGTTCGCATTGCAGGAAAGCAGTTTCATGATGTATCGCCCGTGATGCCCGTTGGTGTCGCTTTTGTAACATAGGGCAGTGAGTCGCAACCGGACTCTGTGCGGTTTTGCAGAAAATTACAGATGAAGCATGATCACTGAGGCATTTCGGCCATAGTCCGGTTCGCCGCGATGATTTCGTCGGCGATTGGAGAAGTAATCCTGTTCCAGCGCACACGTATCGAGTCCAGAATCATGGACTGAATGGATACCCAATCGGTCAAGTTGCTGTCGGCAATAGCCGGGCAGGTCGAAGTGAAACCGGTCCGCCGTGCCCGGGATAAACAGGGCTTCGCTCTCCGGCGACTCGGTCAGGAATGTGTCGCGGAACTCCGGGCCGACTTCATAGCTTGCCTGTTGAATCGTCGGACCGATGGCCGCGCGGATGCGGCCCGGCGCGGCGCCAAGATCCGTCATGGCAGAGACGGTCGAGTCGAGCACGCCGCCAATCGCGCCTTTCCAGCCCGCATGTGCTGCGCCGATCACGCCGGCGTCTGGATCGGCAAACAGGACGGGCGTGCAGTCGGCGGTCAGAATACACAATGCGAGACCGGGCTCGGTCGTCACCATCGCGTCGGCTTCCGGTCGCATAGTCCAGGGCTGGGTGACGTGAACAACATCCGCGGAATGAATCTGGTAACAGGAGAGAAGGGCGCGGGCAGACAGGGCCGCGCGAACACGCTCCCGGTTTGTCGCCACGGTGTCCGGAGAATCCCCAGATCCTTCGCCGACATTCAGGCTGTCATACAGTCCGCTCGACACGCCGCCCTTACGGCCAAAGAAGCCGTGTCGGACATTGTCGATGGTGTGCAAGTTGTCTGCTTTGACGGAGGGGGGAATCGACATGGTTTCTATTTAGTCGCGGATGGGACGTGCCGGAACGGGCAGGGTGCATATGTCGAGGCGCTTCGGCGGCGTCACCACGATTGCGCCAATGGCGCTATAGTCCCGCTTTGAGGTTTTCAGGGTTTCCCATTCGGCGCCTGGCGTGGCCATCACCTCCCACCGGGGGCGCAATTCTGCGGGCATGTCTGCGACGAGCCCGATGGATACGATCCGGTTTGCGGAGAGTCGCTCAGCCCGTTCTGCGAAGGCTTGTTCAGACGTGCCGGGATCTTCAAAAGCGGCAAGCGCGTCTTCACTCGTGGGGTCCACGCGGTCGAGGCGGTTGATGTGTTCCAGCCCGGCGATCACCCGTCCGAATAAAGTGTAGTTCCGGTCCAGGTATCTGCGATGGCCGATGGCGATGTAGAATTCGGTCGCACCAGAATCCGGCGGTGTGTCACGCGCCATACCCACCGCACCAGGGCAATGCAGTAGCCATTCCTGCCCGTCTTCGCGGCCTGCTGCAAAGCCGTCACGGTGGCCTGCGATTTCAGCAAACAGATCCGGGTTTCCGAGCGGCGCAAAGTCGTGTGCATCGATCGGCCGTTCAGCTTCCAGCGGCAGTTCAGTCCAATCGTTCAATCGGGATTCGAACTCGAGTCCGGCCTGCGCGACATGGCCGTCGATCACGCGATAGAAGAATTCGTCATTATAAAGGTTCGCGCGAATTGCTTCCCGGAATTGAGCCGCGTGGGCCGGCGCAGCGTCGGCGGCGAGTTCTATCACCACGTCGCCCGTCAGCGTCTGGAGGATGACCAGATCTTCGTCGGCAACTTCTCGCCAAGGCGCATCCGGGACAGTTTGCGGGGCAGGGGCTGCGCTGCTCTCCGGCAGTGGGTCCGGTCGTGTTTCGCAGGCGGTCGTCATTACCAGCGCTGCCGCCGCTGCCATAAGGAATGCTCTCACGTGTTTGTCTCCTTCCCAAGAAACCGTCCGCCTGCTAATCGCCGCGCATGTACCAGATAACTGCAAAGGGCGCGCGGGCGCCAGTCGAAACGGCGTGGGACGCCCTAGCGTGGGCAGATCCCTCGCCTGCGGGTGCCGTGGACGCCAAGGAAGATGGACGCGGCAGCTGGCGGCTCGATGCCTTTGCCGAGACCGAGGAAGACGCTCAGGCCTGTGTCGAGATCATCGAAGAGTCCGCGCCGGAACTGACCGCGCGGATCGAACAGGTGATCGAACAGGATTGGGTCACCCTGTCTCTCGAAGGTCTGCCGCCCGTAAAGGCCGGTCCGTTCATCGTGGCGGGCAGTCACGCCCTGGCGCGCCAGTCGCCCGGCAAGATTTCCGTTCTGATCGAGGCCGGGCCAGCCTTTGGCACCGGCCATCACGGCACGACGCTGGGTTGCCTGCTGGCGCTGGATGAGGTTCGCCGCAGCCGCAAGGTCGGCAAGGTGCTGGACCTTGGAACCGGATCAGGCGTGCTGGCGATTGCGGCTTTGAAGGCGGGTGCGTCGTCGGCCATTGGGACCGATATTGATCTCGACAGTGTCCGGGTGGCGAATGAGAACGCCCGGAAGAACCACGTCAACGGCTTCACCGCCATGCACGTGACCGGCGCAAACACGCCTCGCATTCGTCAGGGCGCGCCATATGACACGGTCTTCGCGAACATTCTGATGCGGCCACTGATCGGGCTCGCGCCGGACATCGCCGCGCTGACGGCGCCGGGCGGCACCATCATCCTGTCGGGCCTGCTTCATCATCAGGCACCGCCGGTCCGCAATGCGTTTGCGTCTCGGGGCCTCGATTTCCAGAAGCGTATTCGTGAGGATGGCTGGTCGACACTGGTGTTTCGCAAGCCGGATTGAAGCGATTGCCGCACTGGCTGGTCGATCTAGATGAAGCGTAGTGGAGGCGCTTCAGAAATGTCCAGACCCGGCAGCAAACCAAAGCGCGTCAGTAAAGCTGACCTGCCCGAGAAAATCTGTGCTGTCTGTAACCGCCCATTCTCCTGGCGGAAGAAATGGGCGCGGGTCTGGGAAGAGGTAAAGTACTGTTCCGAACGGTGCCGCCGGGACGCTCGGAACCAATGAGCAGATCAGTAAGCGGCGCGGCGTGCCCAGCGAGCCGAACGACGGGCCAAGATTTGCGGACGCTGGCTTTCAGCTGACTTCAGCGAGTGCGCGAAAGCCGACTCGGCAACTTCATTGACCATCAGCGGGCGATCTTCACCGGCCATGTTGGTCATGATTGGCGAAGCGATTGTGTTTTGACGTCTCATTTCGAGATCCTTTTTTCTGTATTGTGCGGCGCACAATTTTTTGTGTGGCGCGGTATATGGGCAAATGAGGTAAACAAAAAAGTAGGGCTAAGCTGAAAAATCCATGCTAAAACGCATAGCTGAAGTGCGACTTTAAATAGGAAGCGTTCGATGCTATTGGCTCGAAGGGGCGTTTTTCAAAATCAGACGTATTGAGAGCGCTCGATGAAGCTACCCCTAGTCTTTGCAACTGCCATTCTGCTTGCAGCCTGCCAGCATGACACCAATCCCGACCTGCCCGCACCCGGCAGCGTCCAGCATGAAATCATTTCAGCCGAGGCCGAAGCGTGGCTCGAACAGGATGATGTTCCTGCGCTGGCTGTTGCCTACATCGTCGATGGCAAAATCGCCTGGACGGATGTTTACGGCGCAAGCGGCCCCGGCACGCCAGCCACTCAGGATACATTGTTCAACATTGCGTCGATGACGAAACCGATCACCGCCGAGACAATCCTGCGGCTCGCAAGCGAAGGGCAAGCATCGCTGGAGGCTCCGATGTCGGATGTCTGGACCGATCCGGATATTGCCGACGACCCGCGTCATCTGGCGCTCACCCCCGAACTGGCCCTCCGTCACCGTACCGGGTTTCCCAATTGGCGGGACGGCGAGCTGACTTTCAAATCCAACCCCGATGAGAAAACCGCCTATTCGGGGGAGGGCTATCAATATGTTGCCCGCTATGCCGAGGAGCTGAGCGGGCAGGCCTTTCCCGATCTGGCAGAACGGGAAGTCTTCGTGCCATTGGGCATGACGGATGCGACCTATGTTGCCCGGCCCGGTGATTTGCCTCGCATCGCCCGACCCAAAGGGCCGGACGGCAGCTGGGGCGATCCGGTCCAGCGCACGCAGTTCAATGCGGCCGATGATGTCCTCGTCACGATTGGCGACTATGCGAAATTCCTCGTCGGCGTGATGGCGGATGAGGGCATTTCGGGCGACCTTGCGGCCAGCCGTTTCCGGATTGACGACAATCTGTTTGCCTCCGGCTGCCCCTGGGGTCCGGAGACGTGCCCGGTCGAAGGCGGTTTTGGTCTCGGCTGGACCGTCTTCCGCTATGAGAACGAGACGGTCGTAATGCATGGCGGGGGCGACTGGGGCGAGCGTACGATCGGGTTCTTCGTGCCGGAACGCCAGGTCGGTGTCATCGTCTTCACCAATGGCGCCAATGGAAGCCGCTCAATCAGCCGGGTTGCGGAAGTCCTGTATCCTGAGTCCGACTTCCTTGATTTCCTCGCATTCCAGGCCAGCCGCTGACCTGCGCACCACGCGCCCGGATGCCATCGGCACCGCGGCGCGTGGTGACCGCAGACTGTGTCTTTTGTTCGCGTGGCTTTGGCAGTAGTTTACGCGCATGAGACAGACATTCGATATCAAGGGCGGCCCGCAGGACGGGCGCGCACATCTTCCGCTCCTTCGCGAGGAAATGGCCCGTCAGGGGCTGGACGGTTTCTACGTCCCGCATGACGATGAATATCAGAACGAATACCTGCCCGACGCGAACGAGCGCCTGGCATGGGTCAGCGGGTTTACCGGCTCGTTCGGCTCTGCATTCGTCTTCACGGACCGCGCCGTCATCTTTGCAGATGGCCGCTACACGCTTCAGGTCGTCGACCAGACCGATCCTGATCTGTGGGAAGTGCAGTCGGTTCCCGAGCCCGGCCCGTTCGGCTGGCTGAAATCGCAGGACATGTCCGGCAAGCGGATCGGCTACGACCCGAAACTGATGAGCCCGAACGATGTGGCCGCAATGGCAAAGGCTGCCAAGGCCGCTGGCGCCGAGCTGGTTGGCGTCACAGACAACCCCATTGATGTGGCGTGGGCCGACCGCCCGGACCAGCCAATGGCACCCGTTGTCCCGCATGATGTGAAGTTCGCCGGCAAGGCCCACGACGAAAAACGCGTAGAAATCGGCAACGCCCTGAAAGCTGAAAAGCTGGATGCGGCGGTGATCACATCGCCAGCCTCGATCGCATGGGCATTCAACATTCGCGGCGGAGATGTCAGCTGCACGCCGCTGCCGCTCGGCCGGGCGATCCTGTTTGCAGACGGCTCAGCAGACTTGTTTCTGGACGAGGTAAAGGTCTCGGACGAACTACGCCAACATCTTGGTAACAGCGTCACGCTTCGTCCGTTGGCGGATCTTGAGAAAGGTCTGGCGGACCTCAAAGGCAAGACAGTCAGCGTCGACCCCGATGTCGCTTCAGCCTGGTTCTTCGACCAGCTGGAACAGGCAGGCGCAACGCCGGTCCGCGACCGCGATCCTGTCTCGCTGCCCAAGGCACGCAAGAATGACGCCGAACTGGCAGGCTCTGCCGCGGCGCATATCCGCGATGGTGTTGCGCTCACCCGGTTCCTGCACTGGCTCGATACAGACGCGCAGAGCGGTGATGTCACCGAAATCGACGCGGCCATCAAGCTGGAAGAGTTCCGCGAGAATCTGGGCGGCCTGAACGATTTGTCCTTCCCGACAATTTCCGGGGCAGGGCCCAACGGCGCGTTGCCGCATTATCGCGTCTCGACCGCGTCCAATCGCAAGCTGGAGCGGGGCAGCCTCTATCTGGTTGACAGTGGTGGCCAGTATCTGGACGGCACTACCGATGTAACTCGCACCGTGCCAATCGGTGATCCGAGTGCGGACATGCGCCGTCACTATACGCAGGTCCTGAAAGGGCATATCGCGCTGGCCGTCGTGCGCTTCCCGAAAGGCACCACGGGCACGCATCTCGATGTGCTCGCGCGCCACGCGCTCTGGCAGGCTGGGCTCGATTACCAGCACGGCACAGGCCACGGCGTGGGGGTCTATCTCGGCGTCCATGAAGGCCCGCAGCGTATTGCAAAAGGCTGGAGCCCGATCCCGCTGGAAACCGGCATGATCGTCTCTAACGAGCCGGGCTACTACCGTGAGGGCCAGTACGGCATCCGCATCGAGAATTTGCAATATGTCACCGCGCCGGCCCCGATCGAGGGCGGCGAGATCGACATGTATGGCTTCGAATGCCTGACCTTCGCGCCGCTCGCGCGGGACCTGATCGATTTGGCTCATCTGACCAAGGAAGAGCGCGAATGGGTCGATGCCTATCACGCGCAGGTCTATGAGCTTCTCGCAGACAAGCTGGACGGCGCGGTGAAGGACTGGCTGCGCGCAGCCTGTATGCCGCTTTAGCGCCGTTAACGAAAAACAGGCTTGTTCCTGTTTTGTTCCAATGATAAATCATGGCCAGTAGACTCTTTGGAGACTGGCCATGATCCTTTCCTTGTCGATACGTGATTTTGTCCTGATAGACCGTCTGGACATTGAACCCGGCAGCGGATTTACCGCGCTGACGGGCGAAACCGGTGCAGGTAAATCCATAATTCTTGATGCCTTGTCGGTGGCGATGGGGCATGGCTCTGACCGTGCCATGATCCGCGCCGGGCAGGACCAGTCGACCGTGGCGGTCGAGTTTTCACCGCCCGTGAACCATCCCGTTTGGGCGGCGCTGGTCGAGAGCGGCATTGATGCCTCGCCTGATGAAACCCTTACTCTCAAACGGGTGCTGCGGCGGGCCGGTCCTGCGCGCGCCTTCCTGAATGACCAGCCGGTGAGCGCTGCGCTCCTGTCGGAGATCGGCGATTTCCTCGTCGAGATCCACGGCCAGCACGCGGCGTCTTCCCTGATGAAACCTTCGTCGCACAGGCATTTGCTCGACTTGTTCGCAGGCAATGAGACCCTGCTTGAAGCCTGCGCCTCTGCCTATGGTCTCATGGCCGAGGCACGTGCGAAGCGGGAGGAATTGGAGGCAGAGCACGCCAGGGCAATTGAGCAGCGCGACTGGTTGAGCGAGGCCGTGGACGAATTGTCCGCCCTCGGCCCACGTGAAGGCGAGGCCGCTCAGCTTACGGAGCGACGGACCTTGCTGATGCAGTCTGAGCGCGTGACAGAAGCCGTACGCGAGGCCGAGACTGTGCTGGACGAGTCCGGAGTCGAAGATGCGCTGGCACGGGCTGCGCGGGCGACCGACCGGATTTGCCGATTGCCGGGGTTCGAGGCGTCAGAAGACGCCTTGCCGGTGGCCGCGCGCGCGGCAGCCGAAGCGGTCGAGCGCGCCTTGATTGAGACGCGGGAAGCGGCGAATGCCATCGGCCAGCTCGAACGGCTCGTCGACCATGACTCTGCAGAACTGGACAGTGCGGAGGCGCGTCTGTTTGCTCTGCGCGCCGCCGGGCGCAAGCACAATTGCGACCCGGACCTGTTGCCGGACATGCTGGCATCGCTCAGTGAGCGGCTGGATCTGGTCGAGGCGGGCGAGGATGCGCTGAAGGCAGCTCGCAAGGCCGAGGCCTCGGCCAGGGCTGATTGGCATCAGGCTGCAGGCAAGCTGAGCGATGCCCGCAAGGCGGCGGCCTCCCGGCTTGAAAAGGCCATCGCAAAGGAACTGAAACCGCTCAAGCTTGGCAGCTCTGTCATTCGCGTGTCGATCTCGCCATTGGAAGAGGGGGAGGGTGGTCCGAGCGGCATCGACCGGGTCGAGTTTGATGCCGAGACCAATCCCGGCGCCGGGTTCGGTCCGCTGCGCAAGATTGCGTCTGGCGGCGAGCTTGCGCGTGTGTCGCTCGCGCTGAAATGCGCGCTTGCCGAGGCAGGCTCTGCCCTCACCCTCATCTTTGATGAGGCAGATCAGGGCGTCGGCGGCGCCGTGGCGGCGGCGATTGGCGAGCGCCTCATTTCGCTTGGCCAGTCCCGGCAGGTCTTCGCCATCACACACAGCCCTCAGGTCGCCGCATCCGCAGCGGCGCAGTGGCTCGTGGAGAAGGGGGCTGGCGGCTCACGCATACGCGGGCTAGATGACAGCAGCAGGCAGGAAGAAATTGCCCGGATGCTGTCAGGTGCCGAAGTGACCGCTGAGGCCCGCGCCGCTGCCGGGAGGTTGTTGGAGGGTGCATGAGCGAGGCAACACCGGTTGAGGATCTGACACCGGACGAGGCAGCCGCAGAACTCGCGCGGCTTGCCGCGATCATCGCCGAAGCTGATGCGGCCTACTATCAGGAAGACGCGCCCGTCTTGACCGATGCGGAGTATGATGCGGCCCGCCAGCGCAACCTCGCCATTGAGGCCCGGTTCCCGGACCTGAAGCGTGAAGACAGCCCCTCTGACCGGGTCGGCGCCGTCGCTCAGGATGGCTTCACCAAGGCAACCCATGCCGCGCCGATGCTGTCGCTGGACAATGCCTTCTCCGACGAAGACGTTGAGGAATTTGCAGGCCGTATCCGGCGGTTTCTGGGGCTCTCGGAGGATGACGAGCTGGAGCTGACCGCCGAGCCCAAGATTGATGGCCTCTCCCTCAGCCTCACGTATGAGAAGGGGGTGCTTCAGCGCGCCGCCACGCGGGGCAATGGCCAGGTCGGTGAAGATGTCACCGCCAACGCTCGCACGCTCAAGGACATTCCCACAAAGCTCTCGGGCAAGGGATGGCCGGACTTCATAGAAATCCGCGGCGAGGTCTATATGAGCCATGCCGATTTTGCCGCGCTGAATGCGCGCGAAGGCGACGCCGGGCGAAAGACTTTTGCAAACCCGCGCAACGCCGCCGCCGGCAGTTTGCGACAGCTCGATACCGAAATCACCAAATCGCGTCCGCTCAACTTCTTTGCCTATGCCTGGGCGGCGGAAAGCGAACCCTTTGCCGAGACCCAGATGGAGGCGGTGGAGGCGTTCGCCGCGTGGGGCTTTGACACGAACACGTTGATGGCCAAGGCGGCGACACTTGGCGACATCCTGGCGACATATCGCGACATCGAGCGACAACGCGCGACACTCGGCTATGATATTGACGGTGTTGTCTACAAGGTGAACCGGCTCGACTGGCAGCAGCGTCTCGGCTTTGTCAGCCGCGCGCCGCGCTGGGCGATCGCGCACAAATTTCCGGCCGAAAAGGCCACTACAACCTTGGAAGATATAGATATTCAGGTCGGCCGCACGGGCTCTCTGACCCCCGTTGCCCGCCTCACACCCGTCACGGTCGGCGGCGTCGTCGTCTCCAATGCCACCCTCCACAATGAAGACGAGATCGAACGCCTCGGCGTAAAGCCCGGCGACACCGTCGAGATCCAGCGCGCAGGCGATGTCATCCCCCAGGTCCTGCGTGTGGTGAAGGATGGGGGCGGCGCGCCCTGGCATCTGCCTGAGACCTGCCCTGTGTGCGGCTCAGCGGCCGTGCGCGAGATTGACGACAAGGGCGAGGCTGATGTGCGCCGGCGCTGCACGGGCGGGCTCGTCTGCGCGGCACAGGCCGTTGAGCGGCTGAAGCATTTTGTCTCCCGCAAGGCGCTCGACATTGACGGCATCGGCGCAAAACAGGTCCAGCTCTTTCATGAGAAGGGTGTCGTGAAGGCCCCGCAGGACATTTTCCGCCTCGCAGACCGCATCGCGGAGGAAGGCCTGCCGCCGCTGGAAGAGTGGGACGGATTTGGCAAGGCTTCGGCAAGGAAACTGTTCGATGCGATCGATGCGCGCCGCAGCGTGCCCTTTGCGCGCTTTCTGAACGGGCTCGGCATTCGGCATGTCGGCCAGACCACGTCCCAGCTCTATGCGCGCCATTTTCTCGACTGGGCACCTTTCTGGCAAACCGTGGTGCGCGCGCAAGAAGGTGGGCAGGAATCGGATGCCTTTGCCGAGCTCACCGGCATTGACGGTGTCGGGAAGGCGGCCGCAGGTGCGCTTGTCGACTTCGAGGCAGAGCCCCACAATCGGGACATGCTCGCCGCGCTTCTGCAGGAAGTCACGGTTGAGGCGGAAGAGGCGGCAGCATCCGACAGCCCCGTGGCAGGCAAGACCGTCGTGTTCACGGGAACGCTGGAACGCATGACCCGTGATGAAGCCAAGGCGCGGGCCAGTGCGCTCGGCGCGAAAGTGTCAGGGTCGGTTTCGGCGAAAACAGACATTCTCGTCGCCGGTCCCGGTGCGGGCTCCAAGCTGAAAAAAGCTGAAGGCCTCGGCGTCCAGACAATGACCGAAGATGAATGGTTTGACCTGATCGGTGGGTAAGGAGCGGGCGGCTTACTTGCCGCCGGGAATGATCCGCTGCAGCAGCGTGCGGCGGGTTTCGCCATCCAGCGCTTCCGGGTCGAGCCCTTCATTGGTCAGGAGGCGATAGCTCATCCGATACCAGTCGCTGTCGGGATAGTTGTATCCCAGCGTCGACCCTACCGCGAGCGCCTGGTCACGCAGGCCGAGCGTCAGATAGGCCTCCACGAGACGGTGAAGCGCTTCCGGCGTGTGAGATGTGGTTTCGTAAGTGGTGACCACAGTGCGGAAGCGATTGACCGCAGACAGAAGCTGATTGTTGCGCAGGTACCAGCGACCGACCGTCATTTCCTTGCCGGCCAGCTGATCGTGGACCATGTCCAGCTTGACGCTGGCATCGCGCGCGTAGCTGCTGTCCGGGAAGCGGCGGACCACATCCATCAACGCATCACGGGCGCGCTCGGTCGTGGCCTGGTCGCGGCCTACATCAGTGATCTGGTCGAAATAGCTCGCCGCGATCAGGTAATAGGCATATTCGGCTTCCGAGCCGCCCGGGTGCAGGGCGAGATAGCGTTGTGCTCCGGAAATCGCCTCGTCGTAGCGACGTCCCTGATAGTGCGCGAAAGATGTCATCACCATCGAACGGCGGGCCCATTCGGAATAGGGGTGCTGGCGCTCGACTTCGTTGAACAGGAGGATCGCCTGATCATAGTCCCGTTTGTCCAGCTCCGATGCAGCCTGATTGTAAAGCTGCTCCACCGGACGCTCGACATAGGCCAGTTCCTGACGACGATTTTCGCGGGATTGGCACGCCGTCAGCGCAAGTGCGGCGGTCGTGATCAGGAGAAGGGGGAGCTTTTGGGATACTCGCATGGCAGGGCGGGCGCTTTCTGCTGTGATGATCTGATTAACTGCTTAGCGCGAACCCGCAGGGTTTTCCAAGCGCGTTTCTCAGGCTTCAGCGACCAAACGCCTTAAACGGCCGCGGAACGGCGTGCATCGACACGACTCGCGTCGACCGTATCTGTTTCCCAGCACCAGGCTGATGGCGTGTCCAGCAATTTCCGAACAAGCAGATTGTTGATGGAATGCCCTGGCTGAACGGCTTCGTAGCGGCCCGCAATCGGGGCGCCGGCCAGCATCAGGTCGCCAACGGCATCAAGCATCTTGTGGCGAACGAATTCATCCTCGGACCGCAGTCCTTCCGGGTTCATGATCTCGCCATCGTCGACCACGACCGCATTCTCAAGCGAGCCGCCACGGGCAAGACCCATGGAGCGCAGCATGTCCACGTCGCGGGCAAATCCGTAAGTGCGGGCAAAGGCCAGATCCCGGGCAAACATGCCGGGGGCCAGCTGCAATGCCATTTCCTGCACCCCGATGACGTCGTCGTCATACTCAATGCGGGCATTGAGGGTCAGGAAGTTGTCGTCTGATGGAGACAGACGCGCGCGCTTCGGGCCGTCTTCAATCTCGATGGTTTCAAGGATGCGGATACGGCGCCGCGGCGCGGATTGCTGTTTCAAACCCGCCTGCATCAGAAGTTCGCAATAGACGGCCGATGAGCCATCCATGATCGGCACTTCCGGGCCATCAATCTCAATGAGAAGGTTGTCGATACCCATGCCAGCAAGCGCAGCCATCAAATGCTCAACCACAGCGACAGATACGCCCGCCTCATTGGTCAGCGTTGTGCCAAGCTGTGTATCGGTGACCTGTTCAGCATCGGCCTGAATGGCCGTGTTGGCGCCCTGAATGTCCGTACGGCGAAACACAACGCCCGTTCCGGCTGGAGCCGGTTTCAGCACAAGACGTGCTTTCTCGCCGCTATGCACACCCACACCGGCACACACGGCGGGCCGCGCAATCGTTTGCTGAAATTCTACACTACCGGACAACACACCTACCTCCAGTTTCGCAGATTACTTTGGGGCGTGCGGCGTCAGGATACAAAACACGGCTTGTTTCGGCGTGTTACAAAACGGGCCAAGATCGCGATCTTGGCCCTGTAATCATTGTGTTTTATTTGAAACAAATACGTCCGGCATTTGCTGCAATCATGTGCAAAATCAGTGATTGGCGGACCGGCGAAGAAATGCCGGAATTTCCAGATCTGAATCGTCAAACGGGGCCGGTTCCGGGTGATCATCTGGCGAAGAGACGATCTGGCCGCTGGATTCCGGTGCTGAATTGTCGTCGGTATCGGCATGCGCGTGACGACGCCAGCCGAACAGATTGGAGAATCCGGACGGGCCGTGGCGGTTTTCATCTTCAGCCGGCGCGTCGGTCTGCTTGCTGAAAACAGCATCGGCCTGGATCTGGTCCTCGCCCTCGCTGCCCTCAAAATGCTCAGCTGGCAGAGACTGGCCGGGGAAGTCTCCACGAGGGTCGGCTTCCTCGGAGCGGAGGGGGGAGGGCGTATGCAGGATCACTTTCGGACGGTCGTCCTGTTCAGTGAACTCTGTGGTGGCTTCAACTTCCGGTTCAGCTTCTGCCTCTGCAACGGGCTCCTCCTGAATCGGCTCGGCGATTGGCTGGCGAACGGTTCTGGTGACTGGAGCGCTCTGCTTGAGGGATGGCATCACAGCGTCCACGCCAGCGGCGACGACCGAAACACGGATCTTGCCTTCCAGTTCGGTATCGAAGGCCGACCCGAGAATGATGTTGGCGTCCGGGTCAACTTCGCGGCGGACTTCATTGGCCGCTTCGTCGAGCTCAAACAGCGTCATGTCATAGCCGCCGGTGATGTTGATGAGCACGCCCTTGGCGCCTTTCATCGAGATATCGTCCAGCAGGGGATTGTCGATGGCGGCCTTGGCTGCCTCCAGCGCGCGGTTCTCGCCTTCGGCTTCGCCCATACCCATCATGGCAGCGCCCATGCCACGCATGATGGAGCTGACATCGGCAAAGTCGAGATTGATCAGGCCGGGCATGACCATGAGGTCAGTGATGCCGCGCACGCCGGAATAGAGCACGTCGTCCGCCATGCGGAAGGCTTCGGCGAAGGTTGTGCGGTCATTGGCGATGCGGAACAGGTTCTGGTTCGGCACGACGATCATCGTGTCGACATGCTTCTGGATGTCAGCAAGGCCGCTTTCAGCGAAGGACATGCGGCGTGTGCCTTCAAAGCTGAATGGCTTGGTGACGACAGCCACCGTCAGGATGTTCATTTCCTGCGCTGCGCGCGCAATGACGGGGGCCGCGCCGGTGCCGGTGCCGCCGCCCATGCCGGCGGCGATGAACACCATGTGTGCGCCTTCGAGGCGCTCGCGGATTTCGTCGATGGATTCTTCAGCGGCCTTCGCGCCTACATCAGGGCGGGCCCCGGCGCCGAGACCGGATGTGGTTTCCGGGCCCAGTTGAATGCGGTTTTCCGTCTTCGAGCGGGACAGGGCCTGCGCGTCCGTATTGGCAACGATAAACTCGACACCCTGCAGGTTCGCCTCGATCATGTTGTCAACGGCATTGCCTCCGGCACCGCCGACTCCAAAGACCAGGATCCTGGGCTTGAGTTCATGTGTCATTCGTCGTCCTCACCTAACCGCCTGAGCCATGCTGAAGCGCTAAAATGACGCGTTGCAGCTAAGAAGCGGTTAAGTGATTCGCGATTGGCGTCAGAAATTTTCCTTCAACCAATGGAACGCCTTGTTCACGGCTCCGCTTCGGGCTTCTGCTCCGTATTCCTTTGACGCAATGCCAGCCCGCACAGCGTCTGCGAACCCCAACTCGGTGTACAGTAGCAGACCTGAAGCTGTAGAAAAAGCTGGTGTTCCCAGTGTTTCGCCAAGGAATTCAGCATTTGTCGGCCGGCCCAGTCGAACAGGCGCTTCCAGAATGCGCATGGCCACTTCCCGCACACCGGGCAACTGGCTTGCGCCGCCGGTCAGCACAATTCTGCGCGGCAGTACTTTGCGTACACCACTCGCTTGGAGCGTGCGCTGGACCAGTTCGAAGATTTCCTCAACGCGAGGGGCGATGATCTCGGCCAGCTTACCACGCTCCATACGCGTTGCCTGAAGGCGGCCATCATCTCCGAGGCGTGGCGCCTCGATCCGTTCCGCGAGGCCGGGGCCTTCCAAATTGGCCGTGCCATAGACGCTTTTCAGGCGCTCAGCGGCGGCGAAAGTCGTGCCGATGCCTTGCGCGATATCAGAGGTCACATGCGTGCCTCCCGCTGGAACGAGGCCCAGCCAGGCCGGCGAGTCATTCAGATAGACCGAGACCGCCGTCACCCCTGCGCCCATGTCGATGCAGATGGCGCCGTTTTCGATTTCATCATCGATCAGCGTGCCTGCGCCGCTGGCAATAGAGGAGGGGATCAGCGCTTCCACCCCAAGATGCGCGCGGCCAACGCATTCCACCAGATTTCGGACCATCGCTTTCGGCGCGGTGACAACTGACAGCAGCAAGCCGAGCCGGTCTGCATACATGCCGGCAGGCTCACGCACGCCTTCCTGGGCATCTACCCGATAGGCGACGGGCCACGCAGCCAATACGTCTGAGCCTTTGGTCGGGATCTGCGCCATCGCCTGCGCCTGAACGCGGCGGATGTCTTTCGGGGTAACTTCCCGGCCCCCGACATCGGTCTCTGAGGTGACCAATTGGCAGTTCAGTTTGGGCCCGGTAATGCCCAGCATGACCTGGCTGATCTGCTCTCCGGCCTCGCGCTCGGCATCTTCCACGGCCAGGCGGATTGAGCGCTCGAGCCCATGCATGTCAGTGATGGTGCCGCCATTGAAACCGCGCGACTGTTGGCGACCCGCGCCGAGAATCTGGAAATTGCGCGGACCTGTGCCGTCATTCCGGCCGATCAGACAGGTGATTTTCGAACAGCCAATGTCCAGCGCTGCAATCGGGCTGGACGAGCGAGACCCTACAAATGGTTTTCGCCGGGCCTGGACGTTTGCCATCAGCTTCGGGCCGCCTCTTTTCGAGCTGTGAAGTCGGGATCGTTGACCGGATTGAGATAGACGCGGCCCGTGTTGCGCAGATCAATGGTCTCCAATGGGCGCTGCATAAGAGCCGTGCGAACCTGAAGTGTGGACAGGCTGTCGAGCGCAGCGACCATTTGCGGATCTTCCGGCAGGCGTACCGTGGCGCCGGAAACCAGCCGCATATCCCAGCGGCGGTCATTGATGCGGGTGGCAATGGCGATGCGCGGAGATACGTCCGGTTCAGCCTTCAGCGCCGCAACCAGGGCAGGGGCGGCTTTCGCTGCGCCGCGACCTGCCAGACGGATCAGCTGTTTATGATCGTCGGCGCGTGCGTCCGGAATGACCCGGCCGAGGCCATCGACCACGGTCCATTCCTGGCCATCATGCCAGACGGCAACAGGTTCCGCGGCATCAGCAAGGATCACGACCTGATCTGGCCAGAGCCGGTGGACGCGAACGTTCAGAACCTTGTTCGTGCCTTCAACACGGCGGCGGATGACATGAGGATCGGCGCGGAACATGTTTTCGCCCGGCTCGATCATCGCGGCAGCGCGGATGTCCTGCGCAAGGGCCGGGTCCTGTTCCAGACCGATGATGGACACGTCGTTCACGGCGATCCCGACAGTGCGGGCGGTATCATCCATGAAGCTCGCAAACCGGTTTTCGATCTGGGACATGGAGCCGCCCATCCAGGCGGCGGTGGCCACGACAATGGCAACCAGCATAACGAAACCGAACACGACAGAGGAGACGCGCACCTCTTCGCCCGTCACCTCATCGACAATGACGGCGGGCTTGCGCGCTTTCTTCGGAACGGTCTGATTGCGGGTTACCTTTGGCATGAAGCATCCTCGATCATCCAGGTGACCAGCTGTTCGAAGGACATGCCCACGAAAGCGGCCTGTTCGGGGACAAGCGAGGTGGGCGTCATGCCGGGTTGTGTATTTGTTTCCAGGATCACGAGCCGGTCTCTCTTGTCGTCATAGCGAAAGTCGGACCGCGTCGCGCCCCGGCATCCGAGCGCCTGGTGTGCTTTCAGGGCAAATTTCATTGCCGCTTCGGTCACATGGGCAGGCAGGTCTGCCGGGATCACATGCTGCGATCCACCAGCTTCATATTTTGCATCAAAATCGTAATAGTCTCTTAAGGTCGTGATCTCTGTGACGGCCAAAGCGCGGTCACCCAGCACAGCAACGGTCAGTTCCCGGCCGGGAATGAATTCTTCGGCCATGAGATGATCGCCATATCGCCAGTTCGGGCCGGTCAATTCCTTTGCAGGGCCATTGGCGCCCTCACGCACGATCAGAACCCCAAAGCTTGAGCCTTCTGCGACGGGTTTGATCACATAGGGGGGGGCGAGAGGATGCGCTGCGGCGGCTTCTGCGCGGGTCACTTGCTTGTCGGCGGCGACCGGAATGCCCGCCTGCTGGAACACGGCTTTGGATTTCAGCTTGTCCATGGCCAAGGCGGAGGCCAGCACACCGGAATGCGAATAGGGCAGGTCCAGAACCTCCAGAACGCCCTGCACGCAGCCATCCTCGCCCCAGGGGCCGTGCAGACCGTTCAGGACCACATCGACCTTCGCATCCGTCAGCTGCGCCGCAAGATCACGGCCCGAATCAATTTCCACAACATCATATCCAGCTGACCGCGCGGCCTTAGCCATTTGTTTACCGGACGTAACCGACACCTCCCGTTCAGAGGACCAGCCTCCATAGATCACGGCCACACGTTTCATAAGAATATCCTGCAAGCTGGTAGTGGAACTATTCTTCGCGTCTGCAGGGTTAAAGCGGCCTTAGCATGGCAGCCTGTGTGTGATTTCCCGGCAAAATAACAAAAATATTAGGAAACGTCGGTTGCCACGTTTCGACTACAACTGTAGTCAATATCGAAAATCAACATCATATCCGGACGTGAGATGCCGGTTTGGTCCATCATCTGCGCGGGAGGATACGCAGCGTGAACCCTAAGACTCGGCTTTTTTCGGGCGCCATTTTCGGCGTGCTGGGATTACTGGCGCCCGCATCATCTGCGGTTGCAGACGTCGCTCCCGAATCCACGCCTGGGGCAACCATCTTCACGATGGAGGATTTCCGCCAATACGCGCCGCGCACCGCATTGGAGATGGTTTCCCGGATACCGGGCTTTTCGATTCAGGGAGATGATGACGGCTCCCGTGGTTTTGGTCAGGCCAGCGGCAATGTCCTGATCAATCGCCAACGCGTGTCCGGCAAATCAAATGGCGCAACAGACACGCTGGACCGGATCGCGGCGACAAGCGTTGTACGGATCGAACTGGTCGATGCATCAGCGTTTGAAATTCCGGGCCTCTCAGGGCAGGTCGTGAATGTCATCACGACGGGAGAGGGGGGATTGTCTGGCACGTGGCGCTGGAGCACGCGCTTTCGTGATAATCTTCCACCCTATTACAATGATTTGAACTTCACCCTGTCGGGGGAGCGGGGCGATGTCAGTTGGACATTCGAAGCAGAAAGCAGTCCGGAAAGAGGTGCATCGAACGGACCGGAATTCGTGACGGATGGTCAGGGCACCTTGATTCAGCGTCGCGAGGAAGACTTCACCTATGCTGCAGAAGTCATGTCAGTGTCCGGATCGGTTGGGTGGACGCCAGCATCCGGTGTCATCGGAAACCTGAATGCCAAGGCTTTGCTCTACCAGCCGGACTTCAAGGAGGCGGGGAAACTGTTTCCTGTTGATGGGCCGGAAGGGCGGCGTTTGTTCGTCGGGGCAGAGGATGAGGTATTCGTCGAGGTCGGCGGAGACTACGAATTCGGGTTCGGCCCCGGCAGGCTGAAGACAATCGGTCTGGTTCGTCGAGAAGACAGTCCAATTGCTGACCGTGTACTGGTCGGTAATCTGGATGGCTCCATGATCTCTGAAAACATCTTCAGGAAGGACGTTGGAGAAGGAGAGTATATTCTCAGAACGGAGTATGCACTTGGGGTTGGGTCCGGAGCGGACTGGCAAATCGCCCTTGAAGGTGCGTTCAATTATCTGGAGCAGGATTCCTCCCTGTTCGTGTCTCAGGACGGGGGACCGCTCACCCGACAGGAGCTGCCGCGCGCAAATTCACGCGTCGAAGAGCAACGCGGTGAAGTCTCCATTACGCATGGTCGGCAGCTTGCCGAAGGCCTGACAGGGCAGCTCTCTCTCGGAGCTGAAATCTCCGAGCTTTCGCAATCAGGAGACGCGTCCAATGTCCGGACATTCACCCGCCCGAAGGGGTTTGCGAGCCTTTCCTGGCAGGCGACGCCAACGCTGAAACTTGTAACCCGGCTTGAGAGGGAAGTGGGCCAGCTCGACTTCTATGATTTCGTTTCTTCGGTGAACCTGAACTCCGGGAATGGGCAGACAGGCAATCCTGAGATCGTACCAGACCAGAAATGGAAACTCAGCCTCCAGACCGAAAAGAATTTCGGCGCATGGGGCGCTGGCACGATCGAGGTGTTCTACGAGGACATTGAGGATATCGTGGACCGTGTACCGATCGGGTCCGGGGATGGGCCTGGCAATCTTGATTCTGCATGGCAGGCTGGCGCCGAGTGGGACGCCACGCTGAAGCTTGCTCCCATCGGATTTTCAGGCGCAGAACTTACCTATGAAGGAAATTATTACGAGTCCGAACTAACCGATCCGTTGACGGGAGAACTCCGCCCGATCAATGACAGCTCGAAATACTGGATGATGGTGCAATTGCGTCACGACGTGCCAGCGACGGATTGGGCCTGGTCAGTTGGGTTCGAGCGCTGGGAACGCAATCCGTATTATCGTCTGGCCGAAACGGGTCAGGAAGGCGCGCGGCCTGGATTTGCGTTCGCCTACATTGAGCATAAGGATCTGTGGGGCATGACCGGTCAGGCCATGATCGGAAATTTTGCAAACCAGAATGATACTTTCCGCCGGAAGATCTATGACACCAACCGCTTGGGAAATGTCGTGCGTGTAGAAGACCGCGCCCGCGATTTTGGGCCGATATTGACCTTCACACTGGAAGGAACTTTCTAGTTCTCGATCGGGGGAAGGGGTGGTTTGATCCGACCTATACGGCGCACTTCCCAGCGCAGGTCCACGCCTTGAGTGGCCAAGACTTGAGCGCGGACAAGCTCACCCAACGCTTCCAGATCCGCAGCTGTGGCGTCCCCGGTATTGATCAGGAAATTACAGTGCTTGGGAGAGACCTGCGCACCACCCACTTTCAGGCCGCGACAGCCGGCGGCGTCGATCAATTTCCAGGCCGAACGCTGGTCTGGCGTCCCCGGAGGGTCTGGGTTCGCAAACGTAGACCCGGACGTCTTTTCCTTGATCGGCTGGGTGTCTGCCCGCCGCGCCTGAAGCGCTTCAATCTCTGCAAGGATCTTTTCCGGGACACCAGAGCCCGTGCCCTCAAGGGTCAGCTTGGTGACGATGAGATCATCGGGCAGGTCTGTGTGGCGATAGGAAAATCCGGCCTCAGGCAAATCGCCAGGGCGGCCAGGCCCGCGATAGGCGACATGGGTTCCGTCCCGCAGGTATCCTTCCAGCCCTACAAGCACGTCGCGCAATTCCTGACCATAGCACCCGGCATTGGTGCGGGTCGCCCCGCCCAACGAGCCGGGAATGCCCGAAAGGAACTCAAGACCGGTTATGCCGGCGCGGGCCGCGGCCTTGGCGACCGAAACATCCAGCGCGCCGGGGCGGGCCGTCAGGAAGCCATCCTCTCTCGCTTCCACGTCTCCCCAGTATTTTCCCATCAACCGCACAACGATACCGGCAATGCCTCCATCACGCACGATGACGTTCGAGCCGACACCCAGCACTGTCACTGGTATGGCGGGATCGACTGTTTTCAGGAATCCAGCGAGATCGGCCTCGTCTTCCGGCAGGAACAGCCAGTCTGCCGGCCCTCCCACGCGAAACCAGGTATAGGGGGCAAGGTTAGCATCCTTGATCAGCTTGCCGCGGACAGGGGGAAGTGTCGTCATCATACAGGATTACGCGTTCGGGCACTTCCCCGTCAGAGTCAAGCCGCGCGGCGGTACGGGTCTAGTGTTCGGGGGACCCATCCTGATCCAGACCGTCGGAAATCTCATCCGCGGCTTCTGAAACCTCATTTGCGAACTCGGAAGTTTCTTCCGGAAGGTCATCAATTGTTGCATCCATACGCGCACCGGCGCCTTCGAACGAACCTTCCTGATAATAGAACCAGCCGAGTACAATCAGAAATGCAACGCAGATAAAAGCGAGGATAGCGGTGAGCGTACGGCCCATGACGAGACTCCTTGTGGGTGTTCATCAGGGTTAACGCAGTCTATTCCGTCTGGTTCCGGATCAAACCTTCTGGCCGATCAAGGCGCCGTGGCAGTGTTTGTATTTCTTGCCGGAGCCACAGGGGCAGGGGGCGTTGCGGGGCGTGTTGGCCCAGCTTTCCTCTGCCTGATGAAGGGCGGGTCCGGGCGGGGGTGTGTCATCGTCAGACATCTCGTTTTCGCCCGTGTCCGGATCAAGATGTGTTTCGCGCATCTGCGGCGCAGGCGCAGCGGGTTGCGGCGCAGGGCGCTGCTGTTGCTGCTCGGCCGGGGCCTGAACGCGAATATGCATCAGCGAACGGGTGACAGTCACGCGCAGTTCGTTCAGCAGATTGTAGAACAGGTTGAACGCTTCTTCCTTGAACTCGTTCAGCGGGTCGCGCTGGCCATAGGACCGAAGATGGATGACGGACCGAAGCTGGTCGATCATCTGGAGGTGCTCGCGCCAGCGCATATCCAGAACCTGAAGCAGGATCTGCTTCTCGATGCGTTGCATCTGTTCAAGGCCGACTTGCTGGGTGATGGCCTCATAGACCTTGTTCACGCCATTGTGGATCCGCTCGGCGATTTCCTGGTTGGCGACGCCTTCTTCGCTGGCCCAGTCCTTGACCGGCATGTCGATCGCGAAGTCCTGTCGCAGGGCTTCGGCGAGGCCATCCATGTCCCATTGCTCCGCATACGCGCGTTCCGGCATGGTGCGGGTCACAAGGTTGTTGATCACGTCCTCACGCATATCAAGGATCGTGTCAGACACGTTTTCAGCGCGCATGAAGTCCATGCGTTGTTCGAAGATGGCCTTCCGCTGATCATTGATCACGTCGTCATATTTGAGGACGTTTTTCCGGATCTCGAAATTGCGCTGTTCAATCTTCTTCTGCGATGTTTCCATCGCCTTGTTCATCCAGGGATGCGTGATGCCTTCATCTTCCTTGATGCCAAGGCGGCGCATCACATTGTCCATACGTTCTGCCGCGAAGATGCGCATCAGATCGTCTTCGATGGAGATATAGAATTTCGACTTGCCGGGATCGCCCTGACGACCTGTCCGGCCGCGCAGCTGGTTGTCGATCCGCCGGCTTTCGTGGCGCTCCGTGCCAAGAACATACAGGCCGCCAGCATCCAGCGCCCGCTTCTTCTTGACTTCGATGTCCGCCTTGATCTGGCTGGTCAGCAGGGAAAGTTCGCTTTCTGTCAACTCCCGCCCGAGCTTGGCTTCCTGTTCAGCCTTCTCCTGCTCAAGCCGCATTTCGAAATTGCCGCCCAGCTGGATGTCGGTACCGCGGCCCGCCATATTGGTCGCCACTGTGATGGCGCCCGGCACACCGGCATTGGCGACGATGTGAGCTTCCTGCTCGTGGTGGCGCGCGTTGAGAACCTTGTGAGGGATCTGTGCTGCCGTCAGCAAATTGGAGAGGACTTCGGATTTCTCGATAGACGCCGTACCCAACAGAACCGGCTGGCCCTTGGCGTGGCATTCACGCACATCGGTGACAATCTCGGCATATTTCGCCTTCGCTGTGCGATAGACCACGTCATCTTCGTCGATCCGCTGGATCGGCTTGTTGGTCGGCAGGTCCACAACACCCAGATTGTAGATGTCGGCGAACTCATCCGCCTCGGTCAGCGCCGTACCGGTCATGCCGGCCAGTTTCTTGTACAGGCGGAAATAGTTCTGGAAGGTGATCGATGCCAGCGTCTGGTTCTCTGGCTTGATGTCGACTTGTTCCTTCGCTTCGATGGCCTGGTGCAGGCCTTCGGACAGGCGACGCCCCTCCATCATGCGACCTGTAAACTCGTCGATCAGCATCACCTGACCGTCTTTGACGATGTAATCCTTGTCGCGTGAGTAAAGCTTGTGAGCGCGCAGGGCCTGATTGGCATGATGGACGATCGAAATGTTCGCCGGTTCCCAGAGAGAGCCTTCAAGCGTTCCGTTTTCTGTCAGCCACCCTTCGAGCTTTTCCGTGCCGGTCTCGGTGTAGGTGACGGAGCGCTGTTTCTCATCGAGCTCGTAATCCTCATCCGTCAGGCGAGGCATCATCGCGTCCAGCGTCATATAGAGCTCTGATCGGTCATCGGTCGGACCTGAGATAATCAGCGGCGTACGCGCTTCGTCGATCAGGATAGAGTCGACCTCGTCGACGATGGCGAAGTGGTGATCGCGCTGGGCCATCTGGTCCAGCGAGTATTTCATGTTGTCGCGCAGATAGTCGAAGCCGAACTCATTGTTCGTGCCGTAGGTGATGTCTGCGGCGTAAGCCTGGCGGCGTTCTTCGTCAGAGATCCCATGCACGATGATGCCGGTCGTCATGCCGAGGAAGCCATAGACCTGGCTCATCCATTCAGCGTCACGCTTGGCGAGATAGTCGTTGACCGTGATGACGTGGACGCCTTTGCCTTCCAGTGCATTCAGGTAAACGGCCAGCGTCGCTACCAGCGTCTTGCCCTCACCCGTGCGCATCTCGGCGATATTTCCGGAATGCAGCACCATGCCGCCCATCAACTGGACGTCGAAATGACGCATGCCCAGCGCGCGGCGGGCGCCTTCGCGAACGACGGCAAAGGCTTCTTCCAGAAGGCTGTCGAGAGTTGCGCCATCGGCAAGGCGCTTGCGGAATTCTTCTGTCTTGCCCTTCAGCGCTTCGTCGGACAGCGCCTCCATCATCGGCTCAAGGGCGTTGATCCGGTTGACGCGCGCTCGAAGCGGCTTCAGCTTGCGATCATTAACTGAACCGAAAATCTTGCGGGCAACAGAAAGCATATCAGGCAGCACCAATTGATCTGGGCGACAAAACTCTAATCCTGACAGCGGAACCGACAGAATTTTTGTGGGTTCTCCCACCGCACTCTCGCTGGCTGAAACCCCTCGACCAGCGTTCGGGTCAGACTTAAGAACGCCGCATTGGGGTGTCAATGCAGCGCCCTCAGCCTAGAGGAGACTTTACAGTGCTGCTTCTGAAGCCCTTTTCCCGGATTTATCCCGTCCTTGCCGTGTCGCTCGTCCTGTCTGCAGCGGTGGCATGCAATCGTCCAGTCGAAGAAGAACCCGTATTACAGGTCGAAGCGGCAACAGCTGTGACCGTAAATGGTGACCCGATATATGTCAGCGATATTGAGCTGGAAGCGGTGGCGCGTGGCCTGATCTCGCCCGGTGAGGAATTTGGCCCCGGCGACGAAAATTATGACCTCGTTCTGGATCAGCTTGTCGATCAGAAATTGATGGCGCAGGAAGCTCTGAGCCGCAGGCTCGACAAGGGCGCTGCCGCAGAGCGCCGCCTGGAAGTCGCGCGCGAGCGCATCCTCGGAAACCTGCTGGTCGAAAGTCTCGTCGCCTCCGAAGTGACCGAAGACAGTATCGAGTCCATGTACAAGGAGCAGGTCGCGCTACAGCAGGAAGACGATGAAGTCTCGATTGCGCATATTCTGGTTGAGACTGAGGAAGACGCTCGCCGCCTGTATGACGATATTCAGAATGGGGCGTCGTTCGAAAGTCTGGTCGTGTCGGATTCGGTAGATTCGACGACGCGGATGGAGAACGGTGATCTCGGTTATGTGTCTCCCAACAATATGGCCGACCCGTTTCCCGTCGTGATCGCCAATACGGGAGTGGGAGAGGTGTCTGAGCCATTTCTGTCTGCCGATGGCTGGCATATTCTGAAGGTCAAGGATCGCCGAACCAGTCCGCCCAAGACGCGCGCCGAGATGCGCCCGGAAATCGTGACATTCCTCACTTTGAACCAGGTCAGCAAGATCCTTCGACGGCTGCGCACCGAAGCGAAGATCGAAAAAGGCGAAAAATCACCACATATCGTTCCGGATTCGGGACTTTCGCTTGAAAGCGAAGGCGATCTGCTGAAAGAGCAGCCCGCATCTGAAGCACAAGGACGTGAACTTTGAAACTGACCCCATCCCCCTTCGCCCCGGCGCATTTTCCTGACCTGCCTGCCGTAAACGGCGTGCGCGGAGCCACCGGCTCGCGAGGCTTTTACGCGGCGCGTGGTCTGACGCGGGATGATGTGTTCCTGTTCGCTTTTGACGAGGGTACGAGTTGCGCAGGCGTCTACACTGTTTCCAACACAGCCTCAGCCGATGTGCTGTGGTGCCGGGAAGCGCTCAAGACCGGCGCCGGGATCGCGCGCGCCCTCGTGGTCAATTCGGGGAACTCCAACGCGTTCACAGGTCCAAAGGGCGTCCTGAAGAATGATGCGACGCTGAAAGCGATGGGCGAAACCCTGGGCGTGGCCAAAGAGTCCTGTTTCCTCGCCGCCACAGGCGTGATCGGCGAGCCGTTGGCAGATCCGAACTATGTCGGGTCCATTGTGCCGGAACTGGCAGGTCGCCTTGCCGCGCCGAACTGGGAAGCCGCCGCCCGCGCTTTCATGACAACGGATACATTCCCGAAAGGGGCCGGCCGGTCGATCGATCTCGACGGAACGCAAATCAACATTGCGGGCATCGCCAAGGGTTCGGGCATGATCGCGCCGAATATGGCGACAATGCTGTCCTACATCTTCACTGACGCCGCCATTGCCCCGGCTCTGCTGCAGGAATTGCTGGAGGACATCACAGACGAAACCTTCAACAGCATCACGGTGGATGGCGACACGTCGACCTCCGACACGTTGATGGTCTTCGCGACCGGTGCCAGCGGCATGTCACCCATCACATCGTCCGACGATCCCCGGTTCGAAGCGCTCGCAGACGCGCTGCATCCGGTTTGCCTCGAACTGGCCCACCTGATCGTCAAGGACGGGGAAGGGGCCAGCAAGTTCGTCACAATCACCGTGAAGGGCGCCGTCTCGAGTCAGTCTGCCAAGATCATGGCGTGCGAAATCGCAAATTCGCCTCTGATCAAGACTGCGATGGCGGCTGGCGACGCGAATTGGGGGCGTGTGGTCATGGCTGTCGGCAAGTCACTGGAACCGATCCAGATGGACGAATTGTCGATCTGGTTTGACGACGTGCTCGTCGCTCAGAACGGCTCCCGTGCGCCGGACTATTCCGAAGCTGCTGCCAGCGCCGTGTTTGCGAAGCCGGAATTCACGATAACCGTTGATGCCGGCGTCGGTGATCAGTCCCACACCGTCTGGACCTGCGATCTGACACATGGCTATGTGGACATCAACGGAGCCTATCGCACATGACGCGCCGGACGGTGCTGGTCGTCGCGGCAGCGCTTTACGATGCAACAGGACGCATCCTGCTGGCTCAGCGCCCGGAGGGAAAATCCATGGCGGGGCTGTGGGAATTTCCGGGCGGGAAGATCGAGCCGGGCGAAACTCCGGAACAAGCGCTCGTTCGCGAGCTGCACGAGGAATTGTCCATAAAAGTGGATGAGACCTCACTCAAACCGGTCACTTTTGCAAGTCATGCTTATCCTGATTTTCACCTTTTGATGCCATTGTTTTCGACGGAGAGTTGGGACGGCGAGCTTGTGCCGCGAGAAGGTCAGTCACTGGCCTGGGTCAAATCAACGGACCTTCATCTCTATCCGGCGCCTGCGGCAGACATTCCCCTGTTTGACGCGCTCTCGGGTAAGATAACCACTCGGAGCAAGCAAAATGGCCTCGAACAAGATGATAAACCGCTTTCTGGCGGATGAATCCGGCGCTTCAGCCGTAGAGTACGGTTTGCTGGTTGGCCTGATCGCTGTCGCGATCATGGGCGGTCTGGTCGCTGTTGCCACGTCGATCAATTCGACATTCCACAATGTGGAAAGCGAAATGTCCTGACTGAACCCGGATCGAGCTTCAGCGTGATCCGGCTTTCTTGACGGCATCAGCAAGGCTGACCGTCGCACTTCCGGGTTTCAGGGGTTTTGGCTGGGAATCTGCCGGGCTCCAGCCGGATAAATGAACAATCTCGAACGTGGCCCGGATGCGTCCGTCCGGATCACTGAATTGTTTCTGATAGATTTCCATTGCCCGCATCAGAACGCGCCGCGGCAGAGGCCGGATTGTTCCTGTTGAAAACGCTGCCCGCTCGCCCATCCCCTTGAGGTCGGCCAGAAGTGTCAGCGGGGAGCCATACCGAACGACAACCGGATCGCGATCCACCACAGGAAGGGTAAACCCGGCGCGTTGCATCAGGCTCGCCATATCTCGCAGGCCCGGCAGGGGAGAGAGCCGCGCGGAGGCTCCGCCTGTGAGTTCGGTCTCCGCTTCCATCAGGCTGGCGCGCAATTCGCTCAGGGTTCCCGCACCAAATAACGCCCCCAGGAAAAGGCCGTCCGGCTTCAAAGCCTTCCGAATCTGGATCAGCGTGCCGGGCAAGTCATTCACCCAGTGTAGCGAAAGAGCGGAGACAATCAGATCCAGGCTCGCCGGCGCAAACGGCAACTGCTCCTCATCGATCTGTTGCGCGGTCAGACCATTGGCTTTGCATAGGTCGACCATGCGGGCGGCCAGGTCACCGGCCTCGACCATGGTGACTTGTCCGCTGTCCTGCAGCGTTTTCGCAAGCTGGCCATCGTGTGCCCCAAGATCGAAAGCGCGCTCGAAGGAATGAGACGTGTCGGCCAGACGTTCGGCGATATCGCTCGACACGCGGGCTTTCAGGAAGTCATAATTCTCGAATTCCGCCGCAGCCCGGTCGCGATTGCGTGCGAGACGGGCGCGGTCGAACAGGCGAGGCGGACTGGCATTCGGGGAAACCGGGGAAGACATGGGCAGCGATATGGACCAGCCAACCCGTATGGCAAAGGGGGCATTGCGCGGCATTGCTGAGTTTCTGTGGCCGCAGCGCTCCCTGGTCAGCGGGCAAAGAGGCGTCGGCAAGGGACCTCTTACGGCATCCGAGTTTGCCGCCATCGGTTTCCTGTCAGAGCCTGTGTGCAACAGCTGTGGCCGCCCCATGGAGCTCGATCTTGGCCCAGAGGCGCAATGCGCCGCCTGTATTGCGCGCCCTCCACGCTGGGACCGGGCACGGGCAGCCCTGATCTATGATGCTGCCAGTCGCCGTATCGTGCTGGATCTCAAGCGGTCCGGTCGGCGGGACGGACTACACGTCATGACAGGCTGGATGCAGAGAGCAGGCGCAAATCTGATTGCGGAAGCGGACATGATCATACCGGTGCCGCTGCACTACACACGACTGGTGAGCCGGGGATTCAATCAGTCGGCCTGGCTGGGGCAGGGCATTGGGCGCCGAGCCGGACTGCCGTGCCGTGTGGATGTTCTGAAACGCAAGCGGAGAACGCCGACGCAAGGAGGGCTCAGCGCAAAGGCGCGCCATCGCAATGTGGCTGGCGCTTTCAGCATTTCGCAGCGTGCCGCGGCCCTGATCAACGGAAAACGCATTCTGCTGGTTGACGACGTTCTGACTACGGGCGCGACCCTTTCTGCATGCACGCGTGCCCTGAAACGCGCCGGAGCGCGACAAGTCGACGTGCTGGTGCTTGCGCGCGTTGTGCGGGAAACGGATGTCACCATATAAATCGGGAAGAAACCTGTTCAGGAGCCCAATTTATGGTCGATGTAACGATCTATACGCGTCAGTTTTGTCCCTACTGCACGCGCGCTGTTTCCCTGCTGAAATCCAAGGATGTGAAGTTCACTGAAATCGATGCCGGCATGGATGCGCAGAAGAAAGCCGAAATGGTCGAGCGCTCCGGAGGGGGCCGCACCTTTCCGCAAATCTTTATCGGCGATAAGCATATCGGCGGTTGCGACGACATGATGGCGTTGGAGCGGTCCGGAGAACTGGACCCGTTGCTGCAGGCCTGACACCGAACGCCCATGATCCGATACGCCTTGATCTGTTCTGATTGCGAGCACGACTTCGAAGCGTGGTTCGCTTCCTCGTCAGCATTTGACGACCAGTCGGCCCGGGGATTGGTGTCCTGCACCATGTGTGGCGGTGCAAATGTCGCCAAGCAGATCATGGCCCCGTCGGTGAGAACGTCAGAATCTGGCAAGACCCGTTCGGATGAAGCCGCCCTAGCGCGTGAATTCATTCAGAAGGCCCGCGACCATGTCGCCAACAATTTCGACTATGTTGGCGACAGCTTCGCAGATGAGGCCAGATCCATGTATTATGGCGAGACCGACAGTCGGCCCATCTGGGGGGAAACAACGGCGGAGGAGTCGAAGGCCTTGCGCGAGGAAGGTGTGCCCGCCGCGCCGCTTCCGTCCGCTCTGGCGCCGCGACCGCCCAAGTCTGACAAGCAATTGAACTGAACTGGAGCGCTTTGACGCGCTTGACCCTGCTACGCCCTCATATATTACGCAGGACACAAGGTTTTTGACGGGGAGTGCCCTAATGGCTGCCAACGAATATCATCGCGGTGACATGGATATCAGCGTCCAGAAGGCGACTTGGGATGGCTTCATGGTGGGCAGCATCTGGGGCAGCCTCCTGATCATCATGACGGTCGGCTATGCCACGCTTGCTGTTGCCATCGGAATGAACTGGATGATTTCCCTGGCTCTGATGGCGATTGTCGGCGTTGTGTCCGGTCTTGTCATGAACCTCGGTGGCCGCTGGATGGCGACCGTTGTTCTGATGGTTGTGCTGGCGTTGATCGTCCAGTTCTTCATCATGCTTTTCGGCGTGTTTCTCTAGATAATTCAGCTCGTAAGGGCTGCCGGTGGACGGCAGTCCGAACAGGTCTCGACTGCCGGATCTGCAGCCAGCCGCGAGAGCGGTATCGGGCTGTTGCAGCCGGTACAGATGCCGTAATGGCCCGCATCCATGCGGTCGAGTGCGGATTCAATCCGGGCAAGCTGTTCTGCGTATTTTTCGAGTGGGGTCTGCACGCGGTCGAGTCCCTCTGGGCCTGCACTTTGCGTGAGGCGATCCGGCACAGGAGGGGGAGGTACCGTCTTCATCTGCTGTGATGCTGCGACTCCTTTAAGGGCTTGGCAAGGCAATTCGGACATTTGAAGGTGTTGCATATCGAGAAACGAGACGCCCACCGCCGCTAACCCCACGAGGACGCCCGAACCGTGCCTGCATCCCCGCTGACCCTGACTGCCGTCACCAAACGGTTTGGACATTTCACTGCTGTCGACAATCTGTCGCTGGACGTACCGGAAGGTCAGATCATCGGCTTTCTTGGGCCGAACGGCGCAGGCAAGTCGACCAGTTTGCGGATGGGACTCGGCATCATGGAGCCGGATTCTGGCTCGGTGGAGCTGTTTGGCAGCGCGCCGAACGTACAGGCATTGCGGCATGTCGGCTTCCTTCCGGAAGAGCGCGGCCTCTACAAGAAGATGACGGCGCGCGACACGATCAGTCATTTTGCGCGGCTCAAGGGCCTGTCGGCATCGGATGCCCGTGCTCGCGCGGACGAGTTGCTAGAGGCAACCGGGCTCGGTGAGTTCAGCCGGTCGCGTATCTCCAAATTGTCCAAGGGCATGGCGCAGAAGGTGCAGATCCTGTCGACACTGGCGCACCGTCCGGATTTCCTGATCCTGGATGAGCCATTTTCCGGGTTGGACCCAGTGAACCAGCAAGCGCTGGAAGATCTCATCCGCGCCGAGCATGCGCGCGGGGCAACGATCCTGTTCTCCACACATGTGATGGAGCATGCAGAGCGTCTGTGCGACCGGATCGTGATGATGGCGCGCGGACGGAAAGTGCTGGACGGCACGCTGAGGGAGGCCTTCGCCACGCTGGGGCAGGGCGCACGCATCTCCGTTGAGCACGGGTTTGATCTGGCCGCCGCGCTGTCACCGAAGGGGTTCGAGGCCATTCGCACGGCGGATGTCGGCCATGGTGACACCTGGCGGATCGAACTGCCACCCGGCCGGGAAGCGCAGGATGCCTTGCGCGCCGCGCTGGAAGCGGGGGCACCGATAACCGGGTTTGCCCCAGAAGAGGCGCGCTTGAGGGACGTGTTCGTCTCGCTGGTCGGCGAGGCCGATGCTGCCGCGCTTGAAGCATCACTCGCAGAGGATGAGGTCGCCTGATGCGCAACATATTGCTGATCTTCCGCCGCGATTATCTTGGCTATGTAAAAGCATGGGGCTTCTGGCTGAGCCTTGCCGCCGTGCCGCTCTTCATGATCATTGGCGCAGCGCTTGCCGCGTTTGCCGCGCAGTCTTCCCCCGTGCGCTATTTCGCCGTGATCGAGCCCGGTAGCGTTTATGCCGAAGCCATTGAGGCAGAGTTCCGCGAGCGCGAGCTTGCCGAAATCGAACGAACCAGTGAAATCGCCGAACAGCTGGACCTGCCTGTACTGTCTGAGGAAGGGGCAGCTTCATCCGGTGAAGGCGGGACAAGCCCGACCGACCGGAAATTCATTCAGGTGCCTGCGCCAGCCGCGTCGATTGACGGATTGCGGCCATATCTGCTGGGTCAGAAACTTGTCTCCGGTCCCCTTGGCGAAAAGCCTCTCTTTGCCGCATTCATCCTGACAGAGGATGGCGGCGAGCTGGAGTATTGGAGCGACGATGTGAATGTCGACCAGCTTCGTTATCTCGCCAAGAATGCGATGCTGGACCTTGCCCGCAAGGATGCGCTGGCCGAGGCGGGACTGGGCACAGACTTTCTCGAACAGGTCGATGACGCAGCCTTCGATGTGCCCGCCCGGCGCATCCGCACGGTGGAGGAACAGGACACCACAGGCTCTGAAGTCACCATGGCGGATCGTGCGCCAATGTTTGTTGCGGGCGGCTTGGCCTATTTTCTCTGGCTGATGGTGTTCTCCATCATCCAGTACCTGTTGATGGGTACGATCGAGGAACGATCAAACAAGATTTTCGACACGCTGCTGACCTCGGTGAAGCTGCCGGAATTGCTGGCGGGCAAGCTGCTGGCCGTGTTCGCGGTGACCACCACAATGATGCTGTCCTGGGGACTGTTCGCCTTCTCTGGAGCGACGATTATCTCAACTCAGATCCCCGGTGTCGGCAACGCCATCGCTCCCTTCATCGCGGCACTCGCCAATCCGGCCATCATCGTGCCCGGCCTGATCAGTTTCGTTCTCGGTTATATCATGTACGGCATGATCTTCATGGCGCTCGGCTCGCTCTGCGACACGATCCAGGAAGCGCAAACGCTGCTCAGCCCGATGATGATCCTCCTCATGCTGCCGATGTTCGCGATCTTCATCGCCTTTCAGGATCCTGGCTCGCCATTGATCGACATCGCCTCATGGATCCCGTTCTTCACGCCCTTCCTGTTGATCCTGCGCATGCCGCATGATCCACCGCTCTGGGAAGTGCTGGCCCAAATGGGCGTGATGGTGGCGTTCGCCCTGTTGATCCTGTGGCTGTCCACAAAGGTCTATCGTGCAGGTGCCGTCCACGGCGCCGGCATCGGCGATATGGGCGGCATGCTCAAGCGCTTGGTCGGTCTGAGAGGGAAGACAGCTTAGGCCTTACCTAAACTCAAACCCGCCATTGTTGATCACGATCCGGCCGTCGCCGCCGACCGTCTGGAAGATGGCCGTGCCGTCTTGGCCTTCGCCGGTCCAGATCTTGATGGTCAGCGCCTCGCCGGGCAGGACGGGTGAGGAGAAACGCCCCTCCATGGCCTTGAACCGTGCCGGGTCATTTCCGCAAAGCGATGACAACAGGGCGCGCCCGGTGAACCCATACGTGCACAGCCCGTGCAGGATCGGTTTCGGGAAGCCGCCGACATCCGAGAATTTTTTGTCGGAATGCAACGGATTGCGGTCGCCGCTGAGGCGATAGAGCAGGGCCTGGTCCGGACGGGTCTGGTAGGTAACCGTCAGGTCCGGCGCGCGGTCCGGGGCTTCGTTCGGCTTGTCGGCCGGGCCGCGGTCACCGCCAAAGCCGCCTTCGCCGACAATGAAGACCGAGGAGGTCGTCTCGAACAGCGGCTGGCCATCTGCGGCGAGCGTCGCAATCGCTTTCGTTGCGATAACCGCGCCCTTGCCCTTGTCATAAATGCCGGTGATCTCGTCGGTCAGCGAGATTTCGCCCGACACCGGAATGGGGCGGTGCAGGCGAATGCCCTGTTCACCATGGACCAGCATGCGCGGATCATACGTGCCGGCATTCGCCATCGCGCTTTTGCCACCTTCGGCATTGAACCCGGCAAGCACGCAGAAGGTGGGCAGCACTTTCTGGTCGACGCCCATCGTGTTCTCGGTCGTGAACTCCAGCTCTGCGCCCACCGGATCGGCCACGCCGCATCCGACGCCCAGCGCGTAGAGCAGGGCATCCTTCGACTCCCACGCCCATGTGCGCGGGGTTCCCTTTGATCCGATGGCTTCGAGATTGACTGGCATGATATGGCGGCTCCTCACCTGCTTGTTTTGAGGCATGAAGCACGCGGAAGCCGATCCGCGCAATGTGTGATCGCGCGGGCGCCCCAATAGAAAAAGCCCCGCCAGCGCGAACTGGCAGGGCTTTTATGGAAACCGGAGATCCGGAAGCCGGGTCTATACCAGACCTTCGCGCTGGGCGCGCTTGCGAGCCAGCTTGCGGGCGCGGCGAACCGCTTCAGCGCGCTGACGGGCTTTCTTCTCGGATGGCTTTTCGAAGTACTGACGGGCCTTCATTTCCCGGAACATGCCTTCGCGCTGCATCTTTTTCTTCAGTGCGCGCAGAGCCTGCTCGACATTGTTATCGCGGACGACGATCTGTACGATTGTTCTTCTCCATTCGTTGGGGGCGTCGCCCCGATGCATTTCGGTTGAGGCCTACAGACCTCGGAAGCGGCGCCTATATCACGGGTCCGGCCCATTGGCCAAGCCCTTAAAGCCATGAGGTTCAGTTATGTCATCAACGCCGTCAGAAACACTACGGTTCCGCTGGCTGGATGCCCTGTTGCCCGAGATCCCTTTTGACGGCTGGACAGACGCTGCCGCCCGGACAGCGGCCGTGCGTGCGGGCCTCAGCGATGGGGAACAGGCGCTGGCCGCGCCAAATGGCATTACAGACCTGATCGACGCATTTTTCGAGCGGGCAGGGCAGTTGGCGCGGGCCGCGCTGGCGGCTGAGGACCAGTCTGCCCTGAGCACGCCAGGCCGGGTCAAGGCAGGCGTGAAGGCCTGGCTGGCCGCTCTGGAGCCGAATCGGGAGGCTGTGCGGCGCGCGGCGGTGCGCGGCCTGTTGCCTTGGGGTGCCCTGCCGGCCGTGCAGCGCACCTGGCGTGTGGCGGACATGGTCTGGGAAGAGGCTGGCGATACGGCGGAAGACTATAATCGCTATTCCAAGCGCGGTCTGCTGGCCGCAGTGATCCCCCCGATCGTCATGTACTGGCTGGACCAGCCATCGGATGAGGATCTGGACGCCTATATTGATCGCCGCCTGAAACTCGCCTCAGGCATTGGCCGGAATATCGGGCGCTTTGCCAAGCCATTGCTTGACGCCTTGCCCGTCTCACGGCCCAATGGGTCCAAGAACGCGTAGCTGATATGGCAGTGAAGGATGAGATGTCGGACAGAGGCTGAACAAACGCCCCAGGGGGCTGGGGGGGCTGATGGGTCCGGGGTGTCTGCTGAACACCTCCGCCCGACAATTAGAAGATGATTGGCGTCGGGGGCGGACGCAAGGCGGAAACATGGCAAATCTGCCTAAATCAGGCGGGATTTCCATTAAATTGCGTTTAGGCGAGCTTACCAGCCACCTTTTCGCGTCACAGGAGAAACCAGAAAGGGAAAAATGGCAGAAAACACGCACCGGATTTCACCCCCGGAACCGCGAATCGCTTTCCACAAGACAGAGCTTCAACCGATTCTCGATGTCTATGGCCGCCTCGTCATGGCGGGCGAAGCGAGAGATTATGCGATCGGCATGCACAAGGATGTCGCGATCTTTGCCATTTTCAGGCGACACGCCGAAAATCCCACCTGGCGCATCGAGAAACAGCCGCATCTGGCAAATATGCAGGGACAGTACGTCGTCTACGGACAGGCCGGACAGGTTCTGAGACGGGGGCGCGAACTGGCGCAAGTGTTGAAAGTCTTCGACCGCAGCCGCTTCCGCGTCATCGATTGAATTCGACCGAATCTGTTAACGCGCTGTTAACTAAAAATTTCTTGCGGAACGTTCTGGAACATTATAGGAACATGCTTATTGGAACGGAGCATGAACATGGGTATCGACGTAAGGTTTCGGGGACGTTCAGGCAAAGCCTGGGATTTCAAACGTGTCCCACTGGATGCGCCTTGGGCGCGCACGGCAGGCGTGGCGATCTTCGCTGCCCCGGACACATATGGATGGCGCATCATCCGCACGATTGAGCTGTCAGGAAAGCCGAATGACATTCAGCCGATCTGGGCGCTGGCCGATGCCGAACGCTATGGGGCGCGGGCAGTGTTTCTCGCGACGGAGTTCGACGCCAGAACGCGCCGCGTGATGGTGGATGATATCGAGGCCGGCTTCAGCCCGGTCTGCATGTCGGATCGCAGCCGGGCCGAAGACGCGCCAATCGCAGCCTGATCTATTCTTCCTGACCCTGCTGGCGCAGGGCGGCCTGAGCCTCTGCCGTCTCTGCCAGCCGGGTCAGCTGCACAAACTCTGCGCGATAGCCGAATTCGTCAGGGCCCTTGGCACCATTCGCCAGGTTTCGGATACTCTCCCAGCCGAACCCGGTGCCGAGGGCCTCACCACCTTTCAGCATTTCACCATAGCCCGCCACAGCGGTCGCAAAGCGTGCCCATTGCGGAGCATCCTCCACATTGTCTACGCGATCTGATCCGGTGACCGCGCGCTCCAGCAGGGTAGAGGTGTCCTCACCCGGTGCCTTGTAGCGCAGTTTCACATAGGCGTACTCGCCGGATGGCTCAGCCGTGCTCGTATCCGTGTCGCCATAGCGGAGAGGATCGATCTGCGTCGCGTCAGAGCCGACGGGCGTGATCTCATAGATCGCCGTCACACTGGTGCCTGCGCCGATATCACCAGCGTCCACCTTGTCATTGTTGAAGTCTTCGCGGTCCAGCAGCCGTGTCTCATATCCGATCAGGCGATATTCCGCGACACGTGCCGGATTGAACTCCACCTGGATCTTCACATCATCCGCAATCGGAAATATGTTTCCAGACAGATCATCGGCCAGAACCTTGCGGGCCTCGCTCAACGTGTCGATGTAGGCGGCCGTGCCATTTCCGGTCTGTGCGATCTTTTGCATCATCGCATCATTGTAGTTGCCGCGGCCTAAGCCGAGTACGGAGAGGTAGATGCCCGTCTCGCGCTTGCGGGAAACGAAATCTTCCAACTGTTCTGGATCAGATATGCCGACATTGAAATCGCCATCGGTCAGCAGCATCACCCGGTTGACCGCGTCTTCCTTCAGGCCCTGTTCGGCCAGGGAGTAAGCAAGGCGAAGGCCCTCGCCGCCCGCGGTTGATCCGCCCGCGCGCAATTCTTCCAGCGCCGCCACGATCGTGCGTTTCTCGCTCACCGGGGTTGGCGCCAGGATCTCACCGGCTGCGCCTGCATAGACCACAATCGCAATCGTGTCGGTCGGCTCCATTTCCTCCAGCATCAGCTTGATGGCCTGTTTCGCCAGCGGCAGCTTGTCATCGGAAAACATTGAGCCCGATACATCCATCAGCAGCGTCAGATTGATCGGTGGGCGTGCATCGCGATCAATGTCGCGGCCCTGGATGCCGATCTGCATCAGCTCGCGTCCCTCGGCGAAGGGCGAGGGCATCAGGTTCACCTGCGTGGAAAATGGCGCGTCGCCCTCAGCAGGTTGCGGATAGGTATAGTCGAAATAATTGATCAGTTCCTCGATGCGCACGGCATCCTTCGGGGGTAGTACGCCATCCTCCAGGAACCGGCGCACATTGGCATAGGATGCCGTGTCGACATCAATGGAGAAGGTCGAAACGGGTTCTTCACTGACCAGTTTGACCGGGTTCGGATCAACATCTTCATACTGGTCGCGGAATTCCGGTTCGGGCTGGACCATGATCGGGGCAGGTGCGCCCGCCATTTTTGCGAAGCCGACAGGTGATTGCATCTCGGCAACCGCCGGGGAAGGGGGAGGCGGTGGGGGCGGTGGCGGCGCCACCGTATCGTCTGCCATGTCCTGTGACGTACACGCCGCCAGTAATGCTGCTGCGGCCACTCCGGCCAAAACCATTCCGCGCATTCGCATGATTGTCCCTCCTCATTGCGTCCTGCTCATGACAGAATGGTAAGCCGGTCATGGCGTCAATAAGGCAAAGCCCGGATACTTTTAGGCAATTGGTTCAATCGTCCGCATCAAGCTTCGAAATGTACCAGCGTTCGACATCGTCTTCGAGCAGGGACAATGGACGTGGTCCGCCGCTCAGCACCACATTGTGAAATTCGCGCAGGCTGAAATCTTCCCCCAGCACCATCTGCGAGCGGGTGCGCAGGTCCAGCATCCGTTTGGCGCCGACCCAATAGGCCGCAGCCTGACCGGGCCATACGGCATAGCGGTCAACTTCCTGCGCCATTGCTTCACGGGATTGGCCTGTTGTTTCAGCAAGGTAGACAATCGCATCCTCTCGCGACCAGTGATAGCGGTGCATGCCGGTGTCCGCCACCAGCCGGGCAGCGCGAAACAGCATCGCCTGCAGGAATCCGATCCGCCCTAATGGGTCGTCCGTATACAGTCCCATATCCTGAGACAGCACTTCTCCGTAGACGGCCCAGCCTTCGCCATAGGCCACATTCCACACCATCTGGCGGATCAGGGGTAAATTCGCCGATTCTGCCGTCAGTGCACTTTCCAGATGATGGCCCGGAATCGTTTCGTGGAAGACAAGCGTGGGCAGCATGAAATCCGGCCAGTCGCTGATGTCTGACAGATTGATCTCGAATTGCGCAGGAGCGGAGCCATTCGCCGGCGCAGCGCTGTAATAGGCAGACGGCGCGGAGGCTTCGAGAAAGTCCGGCACAGCGCGAATGGTCACGCCCGTACTCGGCAGGGCGGGCATCACGTCCGCCATCACGGTTTCTGCGCGTCGCATATGATCGCGCATCCGGGCCAGCAATGCTTCGCGGCCTTCCGGCGTATCTTCGTAGAGCTGACCTTCCTGCTGGGCCAGCAATTCCAGACGCTCCGCCAGTGTGCCCTCAATCAGTTCCTGCGCTTCAAGCGCGGCCATCAGCTCTTCCGTCAGCCGCTCGACTTCGAGCAGGCCCTGAGCGTGCAATGCTTCTGGCGTTATGCCTTCATCGGTATAGGCGGCGAGCGCCGTGTCGTAATAGGCGTCGCCATCCGGCAAACGCCAGATGCCTGGCTCTTTCGGCGCATCTTCCTTCAGCGCGCCCAGCGCCGCTGCGAATTCTGCATAGGCGGGCAATACCTCCTCGCGCATCAGCGTTTCGACCTGCTGCGCCAGCTCCGTTTCATCTTCGAGGCTCAGATCGTCCGGCCCGGCGACAAGATTGTTGAAGGTGGTGACCAGAAGGTGCGTCTCGGCGGGGCCGGCCCCGATCGTCTCTGCCAGGGTCTGCATCCGGTCCAGCACGAAGACGGGCGGCACGATCCCGGCGCGGGCGTCTGCCTGCAGGCGGCGGCGTTCATCCTGCAATGCGCCGGGCAGTTGGGACAGGCGGGTCACATAATCGCGCGCATCCTGCGCCGTATTGAACGGGTGCGCCCCGGTCAGCAGGTCCGGCACATCGATATAGGCGCCGCGCATATGGTCCGCGACATAAGGAAAGGCCTGGCCGAGTCCTGTCTGCCCATGACCTGATACGAACAGGGATTCCGCTGTGCGATAGGCCTGCGTCACGGTGATCAGGTGGCGTGACTGGCGACCGCCAGCGGCAGGCTGCGGCGCGGCGAGCAGGGCTTCCAGCGTTTCCAGCCGCTTCACACGCATGCGCTCATAGGCTGCCTGAGAACGATCTGTGAGATAGGTATTGAAGCGATATCCGGTCGAGGATTCACTCAGCCCGAGCCGCGTCGCCAGTTCCGGGTCGTCGGCCAGTTCGTTCCGGGCGATGGAGGTGAGCAGTTCATCCACCTCGCGGGCGATCCTGCGCGGCGTACCGGAATCGTCCACAGCCGGGGCGCACGCTGCCAGGAAAGATGCGAGCATGAGGCTGCCAAATGCAGTGCGTGCTACAGTCCGGATCGCAGGTGCGGAGGGGAAAAACATTCGAGAACTATGACCTTTTTCTGACTGTAGTTCGCCCTGATTCGGGTGTTGTGACACAAGCCTATTTCCGGTAACGATCCGTCAACAATTTCGGGAGTTTCCAACGTGAACACAACACCTGCAAACCCGCCAGTCGGCGGTCAGCCAAGCCTCACCGGTAATGTCATGTTCTACAAACAGCCTCAGCCGCTGTCTGCAGAAGCGCATGCGGGCCTGGGCGTCAAACAAATCGAACAGCCTTTCGCGTTCCTTCGGGAATCCCATGCTGTGCCGGTCACCGTATCGGAATTTGGTCGCGCCGCCAGCTTCTTTCCGCTGATCTTTGTGGGTGATGACCGCACGCCGGTGGCCGTGATGGGCATTCGTCAGGGACAGAATTTGTTCGTTGATGACAAGGGCTTCGTTGCTGACGACCACTACGTTCCGGCATTTGTGCGCCGCTATCCGTTCGTGTTTGCCGCTGATGAGGGCTCTGACCGCCTGATCCTGTGTGTGGACCGCTCTGCGCCGATGGTGACCAACCAGCCGGAAGTGCCTTTCTTCGAGAACGGCCAGCCGAGCAAGTTCACCAATGACGCCATCGAATTCTGTAAGGAATTCGAACGCCAGCGTCAGGCGACGACAGAATTCGGCAAGATCCTGAGCGATCTGGACCTGTTCGAGCAGAAAACTGTTTCCTTCCAGCCGCGCGATGCGCAGGGCAACGAAATGGGCGCTCAGCAGAAAATCGCCGATTACTGGGCCGTATCCGAAGAAAAGCTGAACGCACTGCCAGCCGAGAAATTCATCGAGCTGCGTGACAATGGCGCGCTCGGTGCGATCTATGCGCACCTGATTTCACTGATGAACTGGCAGAACGTGATCCAGCGTGCGGTCCGCATCCAGTCTGCTGCTCAAGCTCAGCCGGCTGCTGCACCGGTCAACTAAGACCCGTCAGATACTTAATTCGAAGGCGGTTCCGCTCCGGCGGGGCCGCCTTTTTCGTGTGCGCCACCGGTTCACCATGTCATCACGATTAGGCGAGGCCCTTCATCCCGTGGCAATAAGCGGGCATATGGGCGAGCGTGTAGTTAACTTCCCTCAAGGTCTTCGTATGCTTCGAGCGTTCTTCCTGTCCTGTCTCGCGCTGTTCATGGCGTATTTGCCAACCGCCAATGCGCAAGCCGTTGATGGCGGTCATGCGCTCGTCGAACTGATTGCAGAGCGCGAAAGCGTTCAGCCGGGTGACACGCTTTATGTGGCGTTGAAGATGGACCTTGATGAGGGCTGGCATGTCTATTGGCGCAATGCGGGCGATGCCGGCCTGCCGCCACTCGTCGACGTGCTGGATGGCAGCTCGATTTCAGACGACAATCTTGGCGACTTTGTCTGGCCCATTCCGCACCTGCTGCCGGTCGTGGAAGGGGAGATCATGGATTATGGCTATGATGACCGCCTGGTCCTGCCATTTCCCCTGACCGTTCCGGCCGACGCCGAGGGCAGCGTCCAACTCAACCTTCTGGCCGATTACCTCATCTGCGAGGAGATCTGCATTCCGGAGACGGCGGAGGTCAGCCTCACCCTGGCCGTCGGTGGAAATGATCCGCACGTTGAACACGGCAACCTGATCGGCGAATGGGTTGCCAAGGCGCCGCGCGACTTTGACGGAGAGGTCCGCATCGATACCGCGAACGCGCCGTGGAAGCTCAGCCTGAAGACCGATGGCGGCTTTGACGACAACGCCGATATTCGCTTCTATCCGTTCGCGCATGAAATCAGCCACCCTGCCGACCAGCCGCTCGGCTATGGCAGCGACGGCGCGACGCTCAGCCTGTCGCCAGCGGATGCCAGCCTGGACGGCACGCTGGATGGCATCATCGTTGTGGAAACCTCGGACGGCGCACGCACCGGATACACGATCTCTGCGGAGCAGGGGGAGGTGTTCGAGAATACGGCCGGAATTGCCGCGCGGCCTGCATCGTCCGGCGGCGGGAAGAGCCTGATTGGTCTGGCCCTTGCGGCGGTGATCGGGGGATTGATCCTGAACCTGATGCCGTGCGTGTTGCCGGTTCTCTCGATCAAGGCGATGGGCATGGTACATGCCGTTTCTTCCGGCCATCAGGGCGAAGTGCGCAGTCACGGCCTCTGGTATACGGCAGGCGTTCTGCTGTCATTCGCGGCGCTGGCGGCGGCGATCATCGCCATTCGTGAGGCAACCGGCACAGCCAATCTGGGCTTCCAGCTGCAGAATGGTCCGACAGTAGCAGTCCTGACACTGATCATGTTCCTGATCGGGCTCTGGCTGCTCGGCATGTTTGAGCTGGGCACATCCATTCAGAATACAGGCAACAGTCTGGCCTCGCGCAGCGGATCGATGGGCGCGTTCTTCACCGGCGTCCTGGCGGCCATTGTCGGCGCGCCCTGCATTGGGCCATTTCTCGGCGCGGCGCTGGGCGCGGTGCTGGACCGGCCAGCGCTGTCGGTGATGGTTGTCTTCCTGGCGATGGGCTTCGGTCTTGCGCTGCCATACCTTGTGCTCAGCTTCGTGCCGGGTCTGTCGCGTTTGCTGCCAAAGCCGGGACGTTGGATGGAAACGCTGAAACAATTCTTCGCCTTCCCGATGTTCCTGACGGCGGCAGCGTTGCTCTGGACGCTGGGCGCGGTGTCCGGCCCGGCAGCGGTCGCCTGGACCGTGGCAGGCGGTACACTGATCGCGTTCGGCATATGGCTCGCAAAGCGCGGCGGCGGGGCGGTTGCGAAATCCCTCGCGGCCGTCGCCGTGATCGGCGGCATGGTCTACCCGGCGCTGACCGCGAACTCCACCACCGCAGCGGGGCAAGGCAATGCGCAATATGCCGAGAAGTACGAGACCGAAGACTGGAGCCCGCAGCGCATCGCCGAACTCACCGCCGAAGGCCGCCCGATCTTCGTGGACTTCACCGCCACCTGGTGCGCCACCTGCCAGTTGAACAAGGCGACCACGCTGAAGTCAAAGCCGGTGCAGGAAGTCTTCGCGGCCAATGACGTCGCGTTTCTCGTGGCAGACTTCACCCGCAAGGATCCGATCATCGCTGAAGAGTTGAAGCGCCGCCAGCGCGCAGGCGTGCCAATGTATCTCTGGTATCCGGCAGGTGCGACTGAGCCGGAAATCCTGCCGGAGATCCTGTCTCAAAAGCTTGTGATTGGACTTGTGACGGCAGAGTGATCATGATCTCTCCAACCCACCCCAATGGAGAAGTCCCATCATGATGAGCCGTCGCAATTTCTCGCTCGCCGCTGGCATGGCCGCCGCCGTGGCGTTGACCGCAGGTGCCCTGATCGCCTCCACCGCGCAGGCCGCGCCGGATGATGCCGCCACGCTCGCGCCAGACTTCACCGGCGTAACCGCTGCAGGCGAGACTGTGTCCCTGTCCGATTTCGCCGGTCAGACCGTGGTGCTGGAATGGACCAATGATGGCTGCCCCTTCGTTCAGAAGCATTACGCCACGCCCCCAGCCAACATGCAGGGGCTGCAGACCGATGCGTCTGAGAGCGATGTGGTCTGGCTGTCCATCGTCTCCTCTGCGCCCGGCAAGCAGGGCCACCGCACTGGCGCCGAACTGCTCGACATGAATGAAGGCCGCGGCGCGACACCAGCCCATGTCATTATCGATGAGAGCGGCGACATTGGCCGCCTCTACAAGGCGAAGACCACGCCGCACATGTTCGTCATCACCGCTGAGGGCGAAATCGCCTACCAGGGCGCGATTGACGACACGCCTTCGGCCCGCGTCTCCGACATCGAAACCTCGACCAATTACGTCTCTGCCGCCATGCAGAGCGTTGCCGCGGGCGAGCCGGTCGAGGTGGCCAGCTCCAAGCCCTATGGCTGTTCGGTAAAGTACTAGCTGCGCCCAATCGGGCACATGACGAAACTGTCGCTTGAACTCGGCGGCAATGCGCCCTAGACGCGCTCGCCATGCTTCAGATTGTGCCCGAAACGCCCGAACTCCACGCCGATGCGATCGAAGAGCTCTTCGCGCGCACCTTTGGCTCGGGCCATTTTGCCAAGACGGCTGAGCGGCTGCGGGAATATTCCTGCTCCCTGCCAGAGATCAACCGCGTTGTCGTGCTGGATGGCAAGGTGATCGCCGTCTGTCGTGTCTGGCCCCTGAAAGTCGGCCCGAACGCAGACCGCGCCCTGTTCTATGGCCCGGTCGCCGTCGGCCCCTCCCACCGGGGCAGCCGCTTGGGCCTGAGTGTCACGGGCGAGGCACTGGAGGCCGGCAAGGCCGCAGGTTGGCCAGCTGCCGTGCTGATCGGCGCACCGGCTTATTTCGGCGAGATCGGCTTTACGGTGACCCCGAAGAACCAGCTTCTCTTCCCCGGCCCTCAGGACCAGGCCCGCGTCATGGTGAAAGACCTCGCCGGAGACGCCAGCCAGCTTTCCGGCCTCGTCACCGCGGCGTGATCTGCTGCGCCGCATCGCGGGCTTCTCTGACGCAAGGGCAGGGGGGCTAGCGTCCGGCGATAAAAGTAGCAGCCAAAAAGACTTGAGCAGGGAGGGCCACCGGCCATGGAATTCGATGAGGTCATCAAGACGCGGCGCAGCATTCGCGGATATCTCGACAAGCCGGTGCCGAAGGAGCTGATCCGCGAAATCCTCGAGATTGCCATGCGCGCGCCCACCTCGATGAATTCCCAGCCCTGGAACTTCTATGTCGTCGCCGGGGAGGTGCTGGACCGGATTCGCAAGGGCAATGTGGAGCGCAACGTCGCCGGCGTGCCCGACAGCCGCGAGTTTCGCATGGGCCCGCCCTATGCCGGCGTTCACCGGGATCGCCAGGTCGAGATCGCCGTCCAGTTGTTCCAGGCGATGGGCATTGAGCGCGGCGACAAGGAAAAGCGCATGGACTGGGTGCTGCGCGGCTTCCGGCAGTTCGACGCGCCGGTCTCCATCGTCATCACCTATGACAAGGCGCTGGCGGGCGGAGACATCCCGCCCTTTGATTGCGGCGGCGTGGTCAATTGCATCGTCAACACGGCCTGGTCGCGCGGGCTCGGCTGCGTGATCAATTCGCAAGGCATCATGCAGAGCCCCGTCGTGCGCGAAGAGGCCGGCATTCCGGATGATCAGGTCATCCAGACCTGCGTCGCCATGGGCTGGCCCGACGACACTTTCCCGGCAAACGCCGTCGTTTCAACACGAAAGTCCGTAGACGAAGCAGCGGTGTTTCGGGGGTTTCAGGAATCCTGAGCCGGTCCTGCTAGTCCGTCATTCCATCGCGAATTAATCCGTCTTCAGAAGAATTTTGTCTTTTGGGGCGGATGTACTTACAGGACTGGCGATCTCCTGACTGATACTCATTCCGGTTCGGACGGCGCTGTGAGGGCATTGATCAGCGCTTCTCCATTCGACCCGTTGGTGAATATGGCGAAGCCATCACCTGTCTCCAGAATGATGCCTGCCAGCGCGCGATACTCATCATTATTGCCTGCGTGACCGACAAATCGTGCGCCTCCGAGGTCAACCGTCATCCAGCCGAGTCCCCATGAGGTTGGCAACATCGACTCGCCTTCTGGCACTGGAGACTGAGGGCGAAACATTTCCGCATAGCTTTCCTCCGAGAGCCCTCTCTGAAGGCAGACATGAGACAGGAAATCGGCAAAGTCTCCCGCGCGCGTGACGAGGGAGCCAGCTGCCATTCCGGCCTGTTTCAGATTGTCCATATCACGACCAGTTTCCGGTTGGCTGGTCGCCTTGTAGCCGCGCGACGGGGAGAGCCCGGAGGGCAGGGGCTGTTCAAAGCGTGATTGCGGCATCACCGTGCCGAGGCGATCTTCGAACAATTGCTGCAGCGGCGTGCCGGTCTTGAACTCAATATAGGCCTGGAGAAGCTGAATGCCTTCCCCGGAATAACCATAGGCCGTGTCCGGCACGAATTCGAATGGGATAGTGGCGGACCGTTCTTGAAATTCCGTTGCCTCGTCGACCCAGTTCGGCAGGCCGGATCGATGCGCCAGGATCATGCGCGGCGTGATCTGGGCGTAGGCCGCCTTGTCTGAAATTCGCGAATAGTCGAATTCTTCGGCAAGCGGCCGGTCGAGATCCACAAGGCCATCTTCAACCAGGGTCATGACTAGATAGGCGAACACCGCCTTGGAAAGCGAGGCTGCCTCAAAGGCGGTGTCGGCGGATACGGGGGCGCCTGTGTCCAGGTCTGCGACACCTGCAACAGCAACTCCGTCGACTTCGCATGCTGTCAGCGTGGCCATTGCCAGTCCGGGTACGTCGAATGCTTCAAGAGCCGCTTCGAGTTCGGATTGTTCGGGTAGGGCGCCTGACGCTTCGCTGTTTTGTTCAGGTGCTGGAGCGACGCTCGGCGCTTCCGCGCACGCGGTAGACACAACCAATGTGAATATCATCAGTATCGAAGCGGTTTTCATGATGCATCCCTGAATTACCCGGCTCCAGCTTCGTGGAGATGCACCCGATTGTCCATAACCTATCCTATTGTCACCATTCTGACCTTGTCCGCGTCACCGGCGCTGGCGGCGCCTACTTCCCCTCAAAGAAAGAATAGACCGCATCTTCCGGATGGCTTGCGCCAATCGGCTTACGCGGGCCAAAGCGCTCGGCCTCGCTGCCCGGAGGCAGCGGCATTTCCTCGGTCCAGTCGAACACGACCAGCCGGTTCAGGATGCGCCATTCGCCGTCGCGCTTTACGAACCAGTCGAGATAGCGGCCCTTCATGTCCCATTGCTGCATCTGCCGGTCCGCGCCCGGCTGGCGCTGGAAAGCCGAGAAATAGGATTCCACTGCTGCGCCACCCTCGCGGAATTCGATCAGGATGTTGTGGATCTGGTGAATGCCGCGCTCGATATAGGGAAGGGTCTTCATTGCCCAATCCACAAAGCCGGATGCGCTGCCCTGATACGGCCCATGATGGTCCGTGCCATCGGGCCAATAGGCAGAGCGGAGCATCGCTTCGTCGGCGCGGTCAATACCTCGCGCATAGCGGAAGAGGCAATCACGGATCGCCTCGCGCGCCCATAATTCCTCGATCTTCTGTTCCAGCGTCAGCTCGGACATCTTGGCGCTCCCATCATTCTTGTATGGTTTGGTCTGTGTGCTTACCGCCCCTCACGCCGCCAGGCGAGGAGGAGCAGGCCGATCAGGACCGCTGCCGCGATCAGGCCCGGCAAGAGCGGCTGGCTGCTGGACGAGCGCACGGCATAGGCCCCGCGCTCTCTCAGGCCCAGCCAGTTCCCGCCTGCCGAATTTCCCCGCGCGCCGGTGCGGCGAATGTCCGGCAGATCGGTGCCGCTGGCGTTCAGGCGAAACACGCCGCCGCCCGTTGCGTCCGCCATCGGGGCCAGCACGTCGGTCGTCGACTGAAGGTCTGCATATTCCTTCGGATTGGCCGGCCCGTTCAGCGCGACGGCTTCCAGCCCGCCCGCCTCGGCGCGGTAAAGGCCCAGCTGGTCAATCGGCGCCTCGGCCACGAATTGCCCCGGCGCGTCCTGACGCCATTGCGGCTCCAGGAAGCTGCCCTCCGGCGTCTCGACCAGAAGCGGCGGCGCGGTGTCCAGCAAGGTGCGCAGCTCTACACGCGCCGTATCGCCCTCCGCAACCAGGCTCAGCTTGCGCTCTTCCAGTTCGGGCTCCTTCATCATCCAGTGCACGATCCGGCGGATCAGTTCGGCAAACGGTCCGCCGCCATCATGCCCGCGGGCCCACAGCCAGATCTGGTCGGTCATCAGCATGCCCACCCGGCCATCACCCACGCGGTCCACGATCAGTACGGGCTTTCCGCGCGGACCATTCATCAGCACGTCCCCGGCCTGCGCCTCGGCATCGATATACCGCATCCAGCCGCCCCATTCGCGGCCGTCCAGCGGCATGGTAACGGCATGGCGCTTGCCCGGCTCGGTCAGCTCCGGCGTGTATTCGCCCGTATAGATATCTCCGGTCGGCGTGGCGGGAAGCACAGAGGCGAGTGGTGATCGCGCAAGGCTGCCCGGCCCGGCAAATGGCTCGCCCGCCGCGATCAGCAGCGCGCCGCCATCGGTCACGTACCGGGCCATGTTGGCGAGATAGGATTGGGTGATCACACCGCGCCGTTCATACTGGTCAAAGATGATCAGGTCGAATTCTTCCAGCTTGTCCTCGAACAATTCCTCGGTCGGGAAGGCAATCAGCGCCAGTTCTTCCGTGGGCGTATAGTCCAGCTTGTAGGGCGGGCGCAGAATCGTGAAGTGAACCAGATCCACAGACGGATCGGATTTCAGCAGGTCGCGCCACACCCGGCCTGCCTGGTTCGGCTTGCCAGTCACGAGCAGAACCCGCAGCCTGTCGCGGACACCGGACAGCGTCGCCGCCGTGCGATTGTTCGCAAGCGTCAGTTCTTCGCGGCCCGGCGGGGTTTCCACCACGATGACATTCTCGCCGCGCCGTTCAATTTCGATTGGCACAGTCGTGTCTTCGCCCGGCGTCACATCCATCCGGCGCGGTGTGCCGCCATTGATGGACAGTTCAATCTGGACCGGGCGTCCTTCCGGCAGGCTGGAATCATCGACCCGCACGACCAGTTCCGCCCTCTCCCCGACAATGCCGAAATCCGGTGCGTCCACGATGGAGACACGCCGGTCGCCGCGGTTCGGGTCGCCCACGATCAGGCCGTGCAATGGCCCAATATGACGTTCATCCGAATCCGGATCCGGTAGATCATGCACCTGGCCATCGGTGATCAGGATGGCTCCGGCAATTCGGTCGCGCGGAACATCTGCCATCAGGCCTTCCAGCGCGCCGTAGAGATTGGTGCCGTCTGCGCCGGGGTCACTTTCCAGCACGCGCACTTCCAGGCTCGGGTCTGCCTCCAGTTCGGCCGTCAGCGCCGCATAAGCCGCAGAGGCGGCGGCTTCGCGCTCGCCGAATTCCATGCTTTCGGATCGGTCAAGGATCACCGCTGCGACAGAGGGGAGAGGCTCTCGCTCTTCCTTCACGAGGGAAGGGTTTGACAATGCGGCGGCCAACAGTGTCAGCGCCAGTCCGCGGGTCAGCCAGGCGCGGCCGCGCAGGATGGCATAGGCGATCCAGGCGAGGGCCGCGATGGCGATGACAGCCCAGAGAACCGGCCAGCCAAGAAAGGGCTCAAAGCCGAGGCGTGTCGCATCAATCATTGCGGACCTCCATCCAGGACCCGGCCGGGTAGCCGCACGGGGCCGTCCTCGGCCTCTTCTCCATCGCCCAGCCGTTCCAGCAGGGCAGGGATATGAACCTGATCATCCTTGTAGTTGCCGGTCAGCACATACATGACGAGATTGACGCCGAACCGGCGCGACATCTCCCTTTGTTCTGCGCCGCCGTCTACGGAGTACAGATCGCGTCCCTGCGCATCGACCGCCCAGGCAGAAGCCCAGTCCGCATCTCCGATGATCAGCCGGGAAACACCATCGCCGCGCGGGGCGCTCGCGTCACCGGCCTGTTCGATCCACAGGCTGCGTTGAGCATACCGGCCAGGGAAGTCGTTCAGCAGGTAGAAACTGCGGGTGAGGACATGGTTCTCGCCAACGGTCTGGAGCGGCGGCGCATCAAGACCCTCAAGCAGCGTTTCGAGACCGCTGACATCTGTCTGTGATCCGATGGTTCCACCCGCGCGCGTGTCGATGACCAGCGCGCCGCCAGAGCGGAGATAGGTATTGAGATTGGCAATCGCCCTCTCGGACAGGGGTGGCATCGATTCCGGCACATTGAAATAGATCAGCGGGTAAAGTTCCAGCGCGTCTGTCTCCAGATTGACGCCATGAGGGTCGGCTGGCTCGACGGAGGTGCGCATCCGCAAGATGCTGGTCAGACCGGACAGGCCCGCTTCGGTGCGACGGTTCAGGCTGCCGTCTGGTGTCTCGACAAAGGCCAGCCGCATTTCCAGCGCGGCGTCGATTTCCTTCTGCGTGGCATTGCCGCTGGACGGCAGCCGGATCACGTCCGGACTTGTGTCGACACGCCGGTATGTTCCGTCCGGCAGCAATTCGTACTGGAAGGGCTGGGCCGTGGCGTCCGGGGACGGCAGGACAAACGCGCCGCCAATAGTCAGCAGACTCGCGGCGGCCATGCCTTTGCCAAACCGGCGAAGTCGTCCGGCCACGAACAGGGCGATGAACAGGTCCAAGGCGAGCAAGACCGCCGCCAGCGTCAACAGCGGCCCGGCCAGACGTAGCGACCGCGCCTCTGCATCACCGAGAAGGCGTGCTGACAGCGGCCATTCGGAAATCAGTTCCGGGCGCTCCCCTGCGCCAGCATTCAGGGCGCGGGTTCCGGCTGGGCCGCGATAGAGACCCGGCGGGTGGGATTCAGACAAGACTGTTTCCGCAAAATCCACTGCCTTCAGCGGCGCAGCATTCGGTCCTGCGGCAGACAGCCGACCATATCCGTCCAGTGTCAGGTATGGCGTGTAAGCGCCCTCCGCGTCGCCCACCGCTTCGCCACGCCCGGCGGCAATGGACCGGCGCAGCATCTGCGAGAAGGTGCCGGAATAGGCAAGGTCTGCCCAGTCCGGTCCGGCAGTCGTGTGGAACAGGATCAGCGTGCCGTCGCCGCGCGTATCGGCGGTGACCAGCGGAGAGCCGTCTGCTAGCCGGGCCCAGGTCTTCGACGCAAGCTCCGGTCCCGGACGGGCCAGAACCTGTTGTTTGATGCGTACGTCTCCCGGCACAGGCAGACCCGCGAAGGGGGACGCGTCCGGGAATGAGGCCATCGCTTGCGGCTCATCCCAGGCGAGGGCCCCGCCCAGCGCACGCGATGACCGGCGCAGCGCCACGGGCAACAGGTCGTCTCCCTGCGCGGCCAGTCGCGGTCCGGCAAAGCGGATCAGGGCGCCGCCGTCTTCGACCCATTGGTTCAGCAGCTCTGCATCCTGCGGCAGGATCTGGCCGACATCACTCATGATGATCGCATCGGGGGAGGCGGCGACAAGGTTTTCGATACTGCCTTCGGAAATGGTTGCGAAGGGCTCCAGCGCCTTGCGGATATAGTGCATGTCAGACAGCAGCGGCTGCGCAGAGGCGCCCGCATCGACAAGACCGACCCTGCGGGAGCGATCCGCTGAATCCCATAGCCAGACCGTGCCTGCGCCCTGTTGCCCCGTCACATTGAACCTCGCCACACGCGCCAGCGCCGCCGCGGGAATGGTGAATTCTGCGTTCGCTTCGCTCTGGCCCTCGGTGAAGTTCAGTGGTGCGGTGGCAAGGGCAGAGCCGTCAACGGTCAGGGCAGACACATATCCCGTTGCGATCCCGCGCGTGTTTGCGCGCCGCGCCGTGACAGAGACGGAGTCTGTTTGTGACTGGATACCGGAAATCACAACCGGCCCGGTCGGTGCGGCGGCGTAAACGGTCAGGGGCGCAATGCTGGCCAGTTCCTGCGCGAAACGCTGCCCATTGCGTCCTTCCAATCCGTCGCTCGCCCAGAAGATGCGGTCAGGCGTGAACGTGGAATCACGCAGGCGTGCCAGCGCATCGGCGCGGTCCGGAGCCCAGGCCTGTGGACGCAGGGACGACAGGCGTTTGGCCATGTCAGCGCGAGAAATGCGTTCTGCCGGGTCCGGATTGAATTGCTGCGGCGCAGTCAGCAACAGGTGAACCGGCGCGTCGCGGTTTCCGGTGTCCAGCGTGGCGGTCGCCGCATTGACGAGGTCGGGCCAGCGCGGCGCAGACGACCAGCCATTGTCGACAACAATCAGAAGGCTGCCTGTGCCTTCGGCTGTTTCGGTTTGTGCGCCCGGCGCATAGACGGGTTGTGACAGGCCGAGGATCGCGGCGGCAACCGCCAGCGTACGGATCAGCCAGACCCACCAGGGCGTACGCGCGGGGGTTTCTTCCTGCGGTTCGATCCCGTCCAGCAATTGCAGTGACGGCAGCTCGGCATGGCGCGGGGCGGGCGGCGTCGCACGCAGGATCCACCAGATCAGCGGCAGCGCGGCAAGCGCGGCAAGCGCCCAGGGTGCGCCAAGCAGGAATGGGCCGAGCGCCGTCATGCCTTGGCTCCGAAGGTTTCGATCTGGGCTTTCAGGCGCGCGGCGCCTTCCAGCGAGGATTGCCCGACAGTGTGCGTCACCAGTCTCCAGCCGAATTGCGTGGCCAGTTTTCTCAGCCCCTCGCGCTGCTCGGCGAAGCGGCGCAGATAGGCGTCCCGCATGGTTTCGGCGCGGCCCAGAATGCGGTCGATGCCCGTGCCCGGCCGGCTCAGTTTCGTGCGGCCCTCAAAAGGAAAGTCTTCCTCAATCGGCGCGGCGATGGCCAGCAGCACACCTTCGGGGCATTTGGCCGCCAGCGGGGAAAGCCTTGCCTGCCATTCCGTGAGCGGAGCATAAAAGTCCGATGCGAGCACCAGCGTCGCGGCGGAGCGCGGCGGGGAGGGGAAATGCCCGTTCGTGCCGCGCTCAAGATCTTCGGCAAGTCGCGCAACGGCCTTCTTGCCAAAGCTGGCGGACCGGCCTGCGCCCAGCATGCCGATCCGTTCGCCATCCTTTGACATCAGGATACCCAGCGCCAGCATCAGCAGCTGTGCCTCCTCGGCCTTGGTTCGCAGGTCGCCTTCGCCCTTCCAGCGGAACCCGGCCGCATCATCGCACCAGAACAGCACCGTGCGCGCGGTTTCCAGTTCTGTTTCGCGGACGAACAATTCATTGCCCTTGGCGGAGCGGCGCCAGTCGACCCGGTCTGCGGCGTCTTCCTGTGCATAACGGCGATATTGCCAGAAATGCTCGCCGGTGCCCGGCCGCCTGCGCCCGGCGGAGCCGATATGCGCAGCCTCGCTCGCCTCGGCCTTGAAGTTCAGGCCAGGCAATTGCCGGGCAAGGCTCTCGGCTTCTGAACGCAGATCGGCGGACCTATTCATGCAGTTACCGATTTTCCGCACGCAATTGCGTAAGCAGAAAGTGTTTGCATCGACGTGCCAATGGCTTCGGCTTCAGTGAGTGCGGCTTCAGCCGCGCCCGAATAGGTGCGCATGAGTGCAGATGTTCGCTGGGCGAGATCGTCTTTGTCCATCGTATCGTCTCGCAGCAATTCGTTCTGACTGGCTATCACGGCCTTTCGTAGTTCCGTGCTGTCTCCATCGGCGGCATCCTCAAGCATCGCGATTGCTGCCATATGTGTGATCAGGCAGGAATCGAAATTTGTAGAAGCAACCGATGGGGCTTGCTGCGAACAGGCCACGAGGCACGCAGCCATGAAAGCGAGGCTGGACGCATGTTGAAATTCGCGGGCAAGTGTCATTCGGGGAGTGCTACCCAACCTTCCGGGCAAGGTCATTGATGAGGTCGGTCAGGCTCGGCGCTTCGCCTGTCGGGTCATAGCGCATGGCCATACGGTGGCCGAGGCAGGGTTCTGCCAGCGCTTCGACATCCTCGATGCTCGGCGCAAGACGTCCGCGCAGCAGCGCACGGCTCCGCGCTGCCAGCATCAGGGCCTGGCCCGCGCGCGGGGAAGGGCCCCAGTCGACAAGCCGCTTCACGCGCTCGTCACTCGTCTGTTCCGGTCGGGCATCCCGCACCAGCGCCAGGATCGTCGACACGATCTTCTCGCCCACCGGCATCCGCCGCACGAGGCTCTGCAGCGCGATCAGGCGTTCGGAATCCAGCGCAGGTCGGACGACATTATCATCGCCCGTCGTCGTCTCGATCAGGATGCGGCGTTCAGTGTCGAGGTCGGGATACTGCACATCAACCTTCAACAGGAAGCGGTCCAGCTGGGCTTCCGGCAGGGGATAGGTGCCTTCCTGCTCGATCGGGTTCTGCGTCGCCAGCACATGGAACGGCGCGGGCAGGTCATGGCGCACGCCAGCGACGGTTACGTGCCGCTCCTGCATGGCCTGCAAAAGCGCGGACTGAGTGCGCGGGCTGGCGCGGTTGATTTCGTCGGCCATCAGCAACTGGGTGAAGATCGGCCCTTTGAGGAAGCGGAAGGTCCGCTGCCCGCTCGGGCTCTCGTCCAGCACTTCTGAGCCGATAATGTCTGACGGCATCAAATCGGGCGTGAACTGGATGCGCTGATTGGCCAGGCCCAGCGCCGTGCCCATCGCCTCCACAAGCCGCGTCTTGGCCAGGCCCGGCGCGCCGATCAGCAAGGCATGCCCTCCGGCCAGAACGGCGGCGAGCGACAATTCCACCACGCGGTCCTGCCCGAACACCGCTTTGGCAATCTCGGCCTTTACCTGCGCCAGCGTCTCTGCGGCGGCTTCGGCTTCGGCCACGATTGCATCACTTACCTGTTCAGTATCGGCCATCAAAAGGGCGCCTCCGGCTTTTCGTCCTGAATAAACAAACCTATGTCTAAGGCCGGATCATGGCGGAGCAAAATGTGAATTCCAGTCCCACAACCACAATCAGTCTTGAAGAGACGCTTAAAGCGATCCTTCCCGATGGCAAGGTGGAGGGCAAGCTGCCTCCGGTTCATTTGTGGAATCCGGACCGTTCGGCAGACATCGACATGGAAATCCGCGCCGATGGCAGCTGGTGGCATGAAGGCGGCCGGATCAATCGCGAAAAGCTGGTGAAGCTGTTTTCCCGCATCCTGAGAAAGGATCCGGACGGCAAGATCTGGCTGGTCACGCCTTACGAAAAAGTGATCGTCCATGTCGAGGACGCGCCGTTCACCGCCGTGCGGGTCGAGCGGGCAGGTGAGCCCGGACCGCAACAGACACTGGCCTTCGTCACCAATCTGGGCGATGTGACCCTGGCAGGGCCGGACGCGCCGCTGCGGATAGAAACCGACCCGGAAACCGGAGAGCCCTCGCCCTATGTCCTCGTGCGCGGACAGCTTGAAGCCAAACTCACGCGGCCGGTCTTCTACGAACTTGCCGAACTGGCAGAACCCGCGCCGGATGGCAGCGACACGTTCGGCGCGTGGAGTCAGGGCAGCTTCTTTCCGCTCGGATCAGCAGGCTGACGCGGCATGAGCTGGAACGGGCTCGACGATTTCCTGACGCGTGTCAGCGACCGGCTGGACCCGCCACGCGGGGAGGGCAGGCTCGTCGAATATGGCGACATGGAATTCCTGGCGCCTGAGGATCTGGACCTCATCCGGCCGGCGGCTGTGCTGATCGGGGTGATCCCGCGCAAATCCGGGCCGACCGCCTTGCTGACCCTGCGCCCCGATACAATGGCCACCCATGCCGGCCAGGTTGCCTTTCCGGGCGGCAAGATTGATCCGGTCGATGTGGATGAAGTGGCCGCCGCGCTGCGCGAAGCCGAGGAAGAAGTGGGCGTGCGCCCGTCAGACGTGGACGTGCTTGGTCGCGGCGCGCCTTATGTCACCGGCACGCGCTTTCGCATCACGCCGGTTGTGGGCCTGCTGCCATCGGATTTCGAGCCGACGCCGGACCCGACAGAAGTGGCAGACGTGTTTGAAACCCCGCTCGATTTCCTGATGAACATTGCCAATCACCAGGTCGGCAGCGCGGTCTATCGGGGCAAGGAACGCAAATTCTACGAGATGCCGCATGGCGGTTTCCGCATCTGGGGCGTCACGGCGGGAATTATTCGCAAGCTCTATCATACCGTCTATGATGATTGATCGGCGCGGCTTTTAGGGTTTTTCTCGGTCCGGCAACGCCTTATCTAGAAAAGAGAAACCGGAGGGCAGTCTACATTGGCCGGACGCATCGTCTTTGAGCTTTTCATCTTTTCGATCCCGTTCATCGTGTTCGGGCTTTACCTGCTGGCAACCACGAATGCCCAGCAGGAGGGCAAGCGGAAATGGCCGATCAACATCCTGTTCCTGTGCGGTATCGGGCTGGCAACAGTGGCGTGGTTCGTCCTGATCCTGCTGGAGCCGAAGGAGCGGGACATCTGCCACGAACCTGCGCGGCTGGAGAATGGCGAGCTGATCCCGGCGCGCGACTATCCGTGCGAACATGACGTGCGAAATGTCGGCATCCCGCTGGAGCGCGATGGCGTGAGGTCTGCGCGCGGGGCAACCGGCCCCGGAACCGAGATCCATGATGCCGGCGAAATCCGGGCAACCGCCCCGAACACGGAAGACGCGGCCCGCCCTGAGGAAGAGCCGACCATTGTTGCGCCGGATCCGGATGCCGAGACGCCGGACATTGTGCGGCCGGATGATGACGCAAACTGACCGCCTGTCTGCGGAATGGCTGGATTGGCCAGGCACGCGCGCTGTCATGGCAGCGCTTGAGGCGGCGCAGCCGGGCGGCTCTCGCTTCGTCGGCGGCTGTGTGCGTAACCAGCTGCGCGGCGCGACAGTCGACGACATCGACATCGCCACACAGCTGGAGCCGGACGCGACAAAATCTGCACTGGAGGCGGCAGGCATTCGCGCCCTCCCGACCGGGATCGAACACGGCACGATCACCGCGATACACGACGGACGGCCCTTCGAGATCACTAGCCTGAGGCGGGATGTCGAGACCGATGGCCGCCGCGCGGTGGTCGCTTTTACGCAAGACTGGGCCGAGGATGCCCAGCGCCGCGACTTCCGGCTGAATGCGATCTATGCGGGCCCCGATGGCCAGCTTCATGAAGTCGTCCCGGGGTCGATTGCCGATGCCGTCGAAGGCCGCGTGATCTTCATTGGCGACGCAGACCAGCGCCTGCGCGAAGACTTTCTGCGCATTCTGCGCTTCTTCCGCTTCAATGCCTGGTACGGGGCCGGGATGGATGCAGACGGCCTCGCGGCCTGTGAGCGCCAGAAAGAGGGCCTCTCCAAAATCGCCGCCGAGCGGATCTGGAAAGAACTGAAGCGTCTGATGGAAGCGGTCGATCCGTCCGAAGCGCTGCTCGCAATGGATGAGACTGGCATTTTGGGCACTGTGCTGCCGGGCGCGATGGCGTCTGAAGTGCCGTCCCTCGTCGCGATAGAGCAGGGGGCCGGGCTGCAGCCTGACCCCTTGCAGCGGCTGATGGCGATGACGCCCCGGCGCGTGCGCGATGTGCGACAGATGACGACACATCTCAGACTGTCGAATGCAGAGGCAGACCGCCTGACTGCGTGGGCGGACCCGGCGCTGGCCCATGTGCTTGGCGCAGACGCTCCGGCGCTGCGGCGGATGTTCTACCGGCATGGGCCCGAGGCGGTGGAAGATCGCGCGCTGATCGAAGCCGCGCAGCTGTCTGACGCCGAGGCGTTCGAGGCTTTGCGCCGGGCGGCGGCAGGCTGGGTCCGGCCGGACTTTCCGATCGGCGGCGACGATGCGCTGGCCATAGGCCTGAAAGGGCCCCAGATCGGCGAACACCTGCGAGCTTTGGAGGCGGACTGGACTGCGTCAGACTTCACCCTGACGCGCGGCGAATTGCTGGCGCGTCTCAGTTCGCGAACAGGATGAACGCGTTCAGATAGCCCGCAAAGCTGATCCAGATGAGATACGGGATCTGCAGCAGCGCGGCGAGCGGCGCGAACCGCCAGAAATCCTGTATCAACGCCACGATCAGCAACCACAACACCACAATGATGCCCAGCGCCAGCAACACATCATTCATGCCGAAGAAGGCCAGGCTCCAGACGGCGTTGAACAGAAGCATCGAGTAATACAGGCCCATCGGACTGATCGCCCGCTCGAATGACCCTGCGCGGTCCAGAACGAGCAGGCCGCCCGCCGCCATAAGCATGAAAAGAACCGGCCAAACGAGGCCGAACACGATATCGGGTGGTGTCAGGAAAGGTTTGTTGAGCGCGTCATACCAGGGGTCTGAACTGCCCCCCGAAATCACTGCTCCTGCTGCGGCGGTTGTTGCCGTCGCTAGCAGGAGCAGTATCCCTGCCCCCCAGGGAAAGGCTTTCGCGTTCGGGATCATTGACCATGATCATACTCCGAAACGAAGCGTCCGTCATTTCCAACCGGTTAATTGGCGCGGCAATGCCTTGATCCTGATCAGGTTTTCAATCCACTGCCCAAAAAGCGGACGCGCTAAGGCCATTTCACGACCGGTGGCATGGACGAGAGGATGCTCGTGACATTGCCGCCAGTCTTGAGTCCGAAGGTCGTGCCGCGATCGTAGAGCAGATTGAACTCCACATAGCGGCCGCGCTGGATCAGCTGTTCCTCGCGCTGGGCCTCGCTCCACGTCTCGTTCATCCGGCGCGCTATCAATTGCGGATAGATATCCGCGAATTGTGAGCCAACCTGTTGCGTGAAGGCGAAATCAGCCTCCCAGTCGCCGGAATTGAAGCGGTCGTAGAAAATACCGCCCGTGCCGCGTGGTTCGTCGCGATGGGGCAGGTGGAAATAGGTGTCGCAGGTTTCTTTCATCTGCTCGTAGTCGGCGGCCTCGTGCGTATCGCAGGCTGCTTTCATGGCCGCGTGGAAGTCGACACTGTCCTCAAACGCCTGATCGCGCTGGTAATCGAGCAGGGGGTTGAGGTCTCCGCCGCCGCCGAACCAGGACTGGCTGGTCACCAGCATGCGCGTATTCATGTGCGCAGCGGGCACTTTCGGATTGCGCGGATGGGCGATGAGGGAAATGCCGGACGCCCAGAAGCGGCCATCAGACTGGTCCGCGCCGGGGATCTGCGCTGCGAACGCTTCGGAGAAGGTGCCATAGACTTCAGAGAAGTGGACGCCGACCTTTTCGAACACTTTTCCGCGCATCAGGCCCATGCGGCCCCCGCCAAGGTCTTCACTACCATCGCCGCGCTTCCATTCGGTCAGTTCGAACCGGCCGGGTGCGCCGGAGTAGAGCGGGCGGTCTGCGGCGTCTTCGAGCGCTTCGAACCGGGCGCAAATGTCGGCCTGAAGGGATCTGAACCACTCGCGGGCACGGGATTTCTGGGTGTCGAGATTGCCGTCTGTCATGGTGCGACACATGGCGCGAGGCGTGCGACTCTTGCAAGCGCCCTGTTGTCACAGGCTTCAAGTCAGGATAACGCGCAGGCATTAGAAGTTTATGGGGAGGCAACCGCGCCCACTTGCCGCAATGTGCAATGGGGCAGGCTCCTGTATTACGGGCCCAAATTTCTGCCTTCGCAAGGGACGGGATAAGCGTGACTGATACACCCTCACACGACCACGGCGAAATGATCGATGACGATCGCCGCAATTTCATTCATATCGCCACGGGTGCAGCTGCCTTTGGTGGTGCTGCCATGTTTGCCTGGGCCGCTGTAGACCAGTGGAACCCGGCTGCAGACACCAAGGCGGCTTCGGCCCTGGACGTCGACGTCTCCAAGATCCCTCTGGGCGGCGAGATTCGCGTTCTGATCGGCGGCAAGCCGTTCTTCGTACGCCACCGCACGGCGGCCGAGATCGCGGCTGCGGACTCTGTGAATGTTGCAACGCTGCGTGACCCGCAGACGGATGACGAGCGCCTGCGCCCCAAAGGCGACGGCTCGCTGAACCCGGCCATTCTGGTCACGTCCGGCTCCTGTACGCACCTCGGCTGTGTTCCGGTCGGTCCGGCGCAGGGCAATACGGGTGATTTCGGTGGCTGGTACTGCCCATGCCACGGCTCGCACTACGATACGTCAGGCCGCATCCGCAAAGGCCCGGCCCCTACAAACCTCCCGGTTCCGGACTACAAATATGTGTCCGATTCCGTGATCAATATTTCGCTTTAAGGGAAGGATACCGCAGATGAGTGGACACGAATCCTCCTACACGCCGACCAACGCCTTCACGAAATGGCTTGATACGCGTCTGCCGATCGTCCGGTTTGCACAGGACACGGCCATCAATTTCCCGACGCCGAAGAATTTGAACTACTGGTACACATTCGGCGGCATCCTCGCCGTCTGTCTCGTCGTCCAGATCGTTACCGGCATCATCCTGGCCATGCACTATGAAGCCAGCGTCGACGGCGCATTCGCCTCGGTCGAGCGCATCATGCGCGATGTGCCTTATGGCTGGCTGCTGCGTTACATCCACGCAAACGGCGCCTCCATGTTCTTCCTGGCGGTCTACCTGCACATGTTCCGCGGGCTCTATTACGGCTCCTACAAGGCGCCGCGCGAAGTCCTGTGGATCCTCGGCTGTGTGATCTACCTGCTGATGATGGCGACCGCGTTCCTCGGCTACATGCTGCCATGGGGTCAGATGTCCTATCACGGCGCCAACGTGATCACGTCGCTGTTCGGCGCGATCCCGCTGATCGGTGAAAGCCTCCAGACCTGGATCCTCGGCGGACCGTCCATTGGTAACCAGACGCTGCAGCGCTTCTTCTCGCTGCACTATCTGCTGCCCTTCATGATCGCCGGCGCAGTCATCCTGCACGTCTGGGCGCTGCACGTGCCGGGCAACAACAACCCGACCGGTGTCGAGGTTCAGGATGTTGCGAAAGACACCGTGCCGTTCCACCCGTACTACACGGTGAAGGACGCGTTCGCGATCGTGATCTTCCTGATCATGTTCGCTGTCTTCGTCTTCTACGCCCCGAACGTTCTGGGCCATGCCGACAACTATATCGAAGCCAACCCGCTGGTGACGCCTGCGCACATCGTGCCCGAATGGTACCTGCTGCCATTCTACGCCATCCTGCGCGCCATCACCTTCGACCTCGGCCCGATCCCGGCCAAGCTGCTCGGCGTGATCTTCATGTTCGCGGCCATCGCGGTCCTGTTCATCCTGCCTTGGCTCGACACGTCGAAAGTGAAGTCCATGCGCTACCGTCCGGTGGCCAAGCAGTTCTTCTTCGGCTTTGTCGCGGTCTGCCTGCTGCTCGGCTGGTGTGGCGCGGCCAACCCTGACGATGCCGTCATCCCGGCGCTGCAGGGCGACCCGAAACTGGTGGTCAGCTACACCGCTGATGGCCAGGAAGCGACCAGCGAATACAAGGGCGGCGGCGAAGCCTATGTCGACGCGAAACGGTTCATGGAAAGCCTGCCGGCCGACTCGAACCCATCCTTGTCAGCGGTTCCAGCGCCAACATTCCTGTTCCGGCACTTCTCGCTGATCCTGACCTTCTGCTATTTCGGCTTCTTCATCCTTCTGTTCTTCCTCGGCCTGACCGAGAAGCCGAAGGAACTGCCGGAATCCATCCATAAATCCGTGCTGAAACGCGAAAAGGCGTCAGCGTCGGCCGTACCGGCTGAATAGGGAGCTTTGGGGATAATCATGAAAGCGTTCCGCATTCTCACCGCCGGTCTTGCCGGCCTCATGATCGCCGCATCAGCTCACGCTGCCGGTGGTGCCGCTCACCCGCACGCTCCGGAAGAGGGCTGGCCCTTTGAAGGCGTAACCGGTCAGTTCGACCAGGCGTCTCTGCAGCGCGGGTATCAGGTCTATCAGGAAGTCTGCTCGTCCTGTCACTCGATGAAGCTGCTCAGCTATCGCAATCTCGGCGATCCCGGCGGCCCGTTCTACGATCCGGACTATCCGAACCCGAACGACAACCCGTTCGTGAAAGCGCTTGCCGCGCAGAACGAAATCCTCAGCCCGACCCCGAACGAGGCCGGTGACTATGATTTCCGCCCGGCAACGCCAGCTGACCGGTTCCGCAGCCCGTATCCGAACGACAACGCAGCCCGCGCAGCCAATGGCGGCGCCGTTCCGCCGGATCTGTCCGTCATCACGAAAGCTCGCCATGGCGGCGCGTCCTATGTCTACAGCCTGCTGGCTGGCTATCCGGACGACGAAGTCTTCAAGGAGCGCGTGGTCACCGAAGCGACCGACGACGCGCCGGCGGAAGTCCAGACCGTGATCGACACATCCAAGCTGCACATCGGCCACGGCGATGACCATCACTATGAAGGCTACCTGATCCAGAATGTCGGCCAGTACTACAACCCGTACATGCCGGGCGATACGGTGCCACAATTCGAAGGCGACCCACGCCACGCGCCTCCGGGCGGCTTCCTGGCAATGCCACCGCAGCTGCTTCCGGGCCGCGTCGAGTATAGCGACGGCACCGAAGCCACAATCGAACAGATGTCCTACGACGTTGCGCAATTCCTGGCTTGGGCTGGTGAGCCAAAGCAGGGCAACCGCCGGTCGCTGGGTCTGGCCGTGATGGTCTATCTCGGCATTCTCGCGATCCTGCTCTGGTTCTCCTACAAGCGTATCTGGCGCAACGTAGAGCACTAGGCGCGGACCAGCACATTGACTGAATTGATAGCCATCCGCAGGGCAAGCCCGGCGGATGGCTTTCTCGTTGAGGGCCTGACTCGCCAGATCTGGACCGGGCGCGTCTCAGAGGAATCGACGGTCTTCCGCGAAACACCGCAATCTGTTGCCGCCCAGCTTGAAAAGGGCGGCGGCACGATCCTGCTGGATGGCGAGACGGCGATCGGGTCAGGCCGTTGGGTGCCGGTTGCGGGGCCTGCCGGGCAGGGCCTCTGGATGGAAGTGAAGCGGATTGGCGTGCTGAACGCCTATCGCGGGCGCGGCTTTGGGGAGCGTATCCTGTTCGCCCTGGAAGAGTCCGGGCGCCACGCTGGCGCGCTTGGTGCCCAATTGGCAGTGCGTCACGATCAGGTGAGGCTTGTCGACTTCTATGCAGAGCTTGGCTACGTGCTGGCAGATGATGTGGAACTGACCACGCCCAACCCGCGCTCTCCGCCCCCCATTGGCATGCGCAAGGAATTCAGGACGAACATATGAGCAAATGGACTCTCGGCATCATTGGCGGATCTGGTTTGTACGAGATCGATGGTCTAGAAGACCGGCGCGAGGAACAGGTGGAGACGGCCTGGGGCAAGCCATCTGACGCGCTGGTACGTGGCCGGATAGGGGAGGTGGAGCTGGTCTTCCTGCCGCGTCATGGCAAGGGCCACCGGATCACGCCAACAGAAGTGCCTTACCGCGCCAACATCGCGGCGCTGAAGGCCGCAGGCGTGACCGACATCCTGTCCATCTCCGCCTGTGGCAGCCTGCAGGAAGTCTACGCTCCGGGCCAGTTCGTGGCCGCCGACCAGTTCATTGACCGCACCTTTGCGCGCGACAAGACCTTCTTCGGTGCCGGTATGGTGGCGCATGTCTCGATGGCAGAGCCGGTGTGTCCGCGCCTCTCGGGGTTCGCAGCTGACGCGGCCGAGGCGGTGGGCGCAACGATGCATCGCGGCGGCACCTATCTGGCGATGGAAGGCCCGCAATTCTCCTCACTGGCCGAATCGAAGCTCTATCGCCAATGGGGCTGCGATGTGATCGGCATGACCGCCATGCCGGAGGCGAAGCTCGCCCGCGAAGCAGAGCTGCCTTATGCGATCCTGTGCATGGTGACCGATTATGATTGCTGGCGCGCAGAGACCGAGGCGGTTTCAGTGACCAATGTGCTGGAAATCATGGGCCAGAACAGCGCGCTGGCGCGCAAGGCCGTGGTGCAGCTCGCCGAAAGCCTGTCCGGCATTGAGCGTACCCCGGACCCGAACGGCACGGACACCTGCCTGGACTATGCCCTCATCACCGCGCCATCGGCGCGCGATCCGGAAATGCTGGACAAGCTTCAGGTGATTGCCGGGCGCGCTCTCAACGGCTAAGGTTTACCAACACTTAACCGAATGCCATGCGGGGAGGCATGGTAAACGGCGAACGCGTTAGGGGACCTCAGAATGAGCGAAGCGCAATTCTACACTTTCTTCACCGGCGGGCTCTGCCTGCTGATCGCGGCGGCCTTGCTGATCGCCTGGCAGCTCTGGCGTATCCGGGATGAGGAGCGCGATGGCGCAATCTCCGCGCTGGATGGTGTCAGCCACGAAATGCGCATAAACCTTCAGCGCATGGTCAATGAAGTGGCCCAGATCGTCGACACGCAGGAAGCCGGGCCGGATGTGCTGCTTCCGGTTCAGCACCCACAGCTGGACGGCGTGAACGCATCCCTGATCAAGACCAACCGCAACGCCATTGCCGTGATTGGTGCCACTTATCAGGAGCTTGAAGCCCGCAAGATGGCCTTGCGTGCCACACTCGCCCAGAAGCGGGACCTGAGCGCGACACTGGACGACGCGATGGACGCGACAATCAACGGCATCGCGACGCTGTACATGTGGGAAGAACATGCTGGCGTCCGCCCGTCCGAAGCGGGCACCGTACGCAGTTGGCATGTGCGGGACTGGATGAAGAAGCACGGCTTTGCCGCTTCCTCTTTCCCCGGCATGCATCTGCGCGATGAGGTGGTTGAGCGCCTGCGCCAGTACGGCCTGCACCTGACCCCGCGTCCGCTGACCCATACGGCCCATGAATACTACAGTATGCGGTATGACCGGAAGGCAGACCCGCGGGCACCGTTCTGGAAGCGCAAGCCGAAGACCGAGGAAGTCATGGCCGTCGAAACGGCAGACGAGGCGGCAGATTATGCCAACGGCTCCTATGCGGACGAAGGTTTCGAAGATGATGCAGTGTACACGTCAGACACGGATGACATGAACGCGGCAGACGAACTGGACGCCATGGATGATGGCGCTGCCTCAGACGAAGATGGCTATCCGGACGACGAAACCGACACCGGTCGCCTCCCGAACTGATCGCAATCAGCGTCTACCTATTCAGCGCTTGCCCATCTAGCGCTTGAACGTGCCCATGATGCCGCGCAGCACGTAACGGACAATCTCGCGGCTGGCCGTGCGGGCCGCCTGGTTGCCGGCCTTTTCGAGTGAACTCATCCGGCGCGAACTGCGGCGGCGGGTAGTGGTCTTCTTTTTCTTCTTTTCGAGTTCCGCCTGCGCCTTGGCCTCCTTCTTGGCCAGCTCCTCGGCCTCCTTGGCGGCTTTCACTTCGCGCGCTTCCAGCACTTCGTAGGCGGACTCGCGGTCGATCACCTTTTCATACTTGCCGGCAACGGGGCTGGCATTCTGGATGTCCTTGCGCTCGGAGTCGGTCGCCGGGCCCAGGCGGGAAGCAGGGGGACGAATGACCGTCCACTGCACGATGCTTGGCGCACCCTTGGCGTCCAGTGTTGAAACCAGTGCCTCACCAACGCCCAGCTGGGTGATCACTTCCTCGGTATCGAAATTCTCATTCTCGCGGAAAGACTGCGCAGCGGCCCGCACGCCCTTGCGCTCGGCCGGTGTGTAGGCGCGCAGGGCGTGCTGCAGGCGGTTGCCCAGCTGCGCCAGAACGCTCTCGGGCAGGTCGCGCGGGTTTTGCGTCACAAAGTAGACGCCTACACCCTTGGACCGGATCAGGCGTACGACCTGTTCAATCTTCTGCATCAGCGCCGCCGGCGCATCATCAAACAAAAGGTGGGCTTCGTCGAAGAAGAAAACGAGGCGCGGCTTTTCCGGATCGCCCACTTCGGGAAGCTGTTCGAACAGTTCGGACAACAGCCAGAGCAGGAAGGTCGAATAGAGTTTCGGGCTGTTGATCAGGCGCGTGGCGTCCAGCACGTTGACGATGCCGCGCCCGTCCGTATTCGTCCGCATCATGTCGGACAATTCCAGCGCTGGTTCGCCAAAGAAGAAGTCCGCGCCTTCGCGTTCCATCACCAGCAGGTTCCGCTGGACCGCGCCGAGCGAGGCGGAGGCGACATTGCCGTACTCCTTGCTGAGCTCGTCGCGCACTTCCTTGTCGCTCATATGGATCAGCAATTTGCGCAGATCCTTCAGATCCAGCAGCAGCAGGCCATTGTCGTCGGCATATTCGAAGGCGATGTTCAGCACGCCTTCCTGCGCTTCGGTCAGATCCATCAGGCGCGACAGGAGCAGGGGCCCCATTTCGGAAATCGTGGTGCGGATCGGGTGGCCGTTCTCGCCGAACACATCCCAGAACACGGTCGGGGCGGCGGAGTAATCATACGCGCCCAGGCCGATCTTGTTGGCGCGCTCCAGGAATTTCTCATGCAGCTTGTGGGACTCGCTTCCGGGCATGCAGATGCCGGACAGGTCGCCTTTCACATCGGCGCAGAAGACAGGCACGCCTGCGTCGGAGAAGCCTTGCGCCATGTTTTGCAGGGTCACCGTCTTTCCGGTGCCGGTGGCGCCAGCGATCAGTCCATGACGGTTTGCGATCTTGAGAAGCAGGTTCTGCGCGACATCTGGCTGGCCCGTGCCGTCTGCATCCGCGCCGCCGATAAAGATGGAGTTCATGATCACGTCCCCTTCAATCCAAACCGTGTGCGACGCTAGAGATTTCAACAGATTCGGCAAGGGTTGAGGCGCAGGCCCTTGACGGATGGGCAGGCTCTCATCACCGTGCCGGAGAGCTGGCCGGGGGAGAGCATGGATCGGGCAACCAAGACAGGTATCTGGATCATCGCCACAGGTGTGATCATCACCTTCCTGCATCTGGGGCGCAGCATTCTGGCGCCATTTGCGCTCGCCGTTTTCCTGTTCCTGATCATCGAAGGCTTTGCGACGATGATCGACAATTTCTCACGCACGCTGAAGATCGGGCATGCGCGATTCTTCGCAATCCTGTTCGTGCTGGGGGGATTCTTCGGGTTCATGGCCTTGCTGGCCAATGGCATCGCCGAATTTGGTCGCGATGCGGGAGATTATGAAACACGAATCAACGACCTGATCGCGGACGCCTATGATGTCGTCCATATGTCCGGCGCACCGACCCTTCAGGAATTACTGTTCAACGAGACAGGCCAACGTTTCTTCGCCATCATCGCGAACGAGACCGGAGACCTGTCTGGCGATCTTGTGCTGATCCTGATTTATGTGGCGTTCCTTTTCCTGGCCCAGTCGAGCTGGACGCGGAAACTCGACAATATTTTCCCCGGCTTCGAACAGCGCGCGCAGGTCCGCCAGATCGGGGATGATGCGCGCCGCAGCATTGAAACCTATCTGTGGACCCAGACCGTGATCTCGGCGCTCATCACCGCGCTGACATACTTCTCGCTGCTGGCGCTGGGTGTGAAGAATGCACTGTTCCTGTCGGGTCTGATCTTTGTGCTCAACTACATCCCGACTGTGGGCTCAATTGTCGCTGCACTTGTCCCGCCCCTGTTTGCCATCGTCCAGCCCGAAATTCCGGCTTGGGTGCCGGGCACACCGCCGCAGGACAGCTATATCTATGCTGCGATCGTGTTTGCCGTTGTCAGCTTCTGGCAGTTCTCCATCGGCAATTTCGTGCAGCCGCGAATGATGGGGGAATCGCTCAATCTGTCGGCTTTGATCGTGTTGTTGTCATTGGCGATATGGGGAGCGATCTGGGGCATTCCCGGCATGTTCCTGTCGGCGCCTCTAACGGTTCTGATGATGATTTTCTTCGCGCAATCCAGCAGCACGCGATGGATCGCAATCCTTCTTTCGGCCGATGGCGACCCTCAAGGGAAGGGGGAGGCGGCGACCCCTCAACCAGATGCATAAGTAGCTGTTCAGGCCTATGGTGAAAATCGATAAATTATGTCAAACGTGAGGAAAGTTAGGAATTGTTATTGCGGTGCAAAACCAATACTCAATGTTCGGTAATGTCAGCTGCTGCTGACCACATCTTGTAAATGGCATTGCCCTTGCAAAATTAACCAGATCAGGCCCTCCGCGTGCGTCCCCCCACCCAGCCTGCGGAATCGGCCTGTAGGGCCCGCCGGACACGTCCCCGTTCGGCGGGTCCGACTTATTCGGCCCCGGAAAAACCATCGACTGCCCTGATCCGTGACGCAGGGGAAATTCATTTGCGACGATGAGTTGTGCCGGGGTGCGGCGCGGTCTAGATGGGAATCACGGTTAAGCTATTTCGCGAGCGTTCCACATGACAGCAATTCCTGCCTCTTCTGAGCCAATCGAGCAGGTTTTTGACCAAATTCAGCGTGAATCCGGGCATGAAGACCTAACGGGTCTGTCGCAGGAGGATTTAAAATCCCTCGCGCGCCAGCAATGGGACTGGGCTGCAACGGTGGACGCCGGCACGCAGGACGTCCGCGTCTTGCTGGAAGCTGAAGGCGCGGATGGAAACTCTCTGTCGCGCACCATTCTGGAAACGGTCAGTCCCGACATGCCCTTCCTGGTGGACTCCGTTCTTGGTGAATGCGGCGCGCAGGGGTTTGAGGTTGCGGCGCTGTTCCACCCGATCGTCAAACTTCAGGATGGTCGCAGCGTGTCGATCATTCAGGTTCACCTGCCGGTCCTGACTCATGTGGAGGCGGACCGCCTGAAGCAGGGGGTGCGCGAGGCACTGGCGCACAACGCCGTCGCCGTGGCTGATTTCGAGCCGATGCGGGCCCGCATGCAGCAGGAGATCACCCGGCTGGAAGGCGTGAACCATCTGAAGGACATGGACCGCGATGAAGCGGTAGCCTTCCTCAAGTGGCTTTCACGCGAACACTTCGTTTTCCTCGGCTGTCGCGAATATGATTTCGAGACCGATGCCGACGGCCACGTGTTGCCGGAAGAGCCGATCATGGTCGACGGCTCTAATCTGGGCGTGCTGCGCGATGAGGAGCTGAACGTGCTGTCGCGTGAGGCCGAGCCGCTCATCCTGACGCCTGAGATCGGTGCGCACCTGTCGGAACCGTATCCGATCCTCGTGGCGAAATCGACTTTGGTCAGCCTCGTTCATCGCCGGGTTGCGTGTGACTATGTGGGCGTCAAGAAATACGATGCCGAGGGCCGCGTGAACGGCGAAGTTCGCTTCCTGGGCCTGTTCACGGCGGAAGCCTATGACGAGACAGCGCGGTCCATTCCGTTGATCCGTCGTCGTATCGCCGCCATTCTGGAAGCAGCGGGGGCGACGCCCGGCGGGCATACGGAAAAAGCGCTCACCAATTTGCTGGAAACCTGGCCGCGGGACGAATTGTTCCAGACCTCTTCCAAGATCCTGCATCCGATCATCGTGGGTGCTCTGCACCTGATTGGCCGTCCGCGCACGCGCCTGTTCGTTCGGCAGGACCAGTTCGACCGCTTCGTGACGGCCATCGTCTATGTGCCGCGCGAAGCCTATGACACGGCCATGCGTCAGCGCATCACGCAGGAACTGGTGTCTGCCTACAAGGGGCGGGTCACGCGGTTCCGTCCGTACTTCGATTCCGAGACGCTGGTGCGGGTTCACTTCGAAATCTGGCTCGACCAAGGGCATCCCTTGCCCGACCTCGACATGCTGGAAAAACGTATTGTCGAGATTGCCCGAACCTGGGAGCAGGGGTTCCGCGCAGCTCTGGTGAAATCCGATCTCGAACGGACGCATCAGGAAAATGCGCGCGCCTTCATCGGCGCATTCAATGCGGCCTATCGCGAGGCCTTTGGTCCGGACGAAGCCATGCGGGATGTGGCCGCGATGGCAAATCTGTCTGCTGCACATCCGATCCTTGCGCGGGCTTACCGGATGGAGCGGGATGGTGGCGACAAGATCCGGGTAAAGATTTATTCCCGCAGCGGGTCCATCCCGTTGTCAGCCTGTGTGCCAATCTTCGAGCGGATGGGATTCTTCGTCGATTTCGAGACCGGCTTCCCCGTCCGCCCGACGGAGCGCCCGGCGGAAGATGCACCGGAAACTTACTGGATTCATGATGTGGTGATGTGCACCTCCAATGGTGCCTACATCGACCTCAACACCATTCGCAAAACGCTGGAAGACGCCTTCGTGGCGGTCTGGGGCGGGCGCGCCGAGAATGACGGGTTCAACAAGCTGGTTCTGAGCGCCGGAGCGAGCTGGCGCGATGCTGCCCTGATCCGCGCGCTTGCAGGCTATCGTCGCCAGAGCGGTATGGAACAGCCGCAATATGTTCAGGAGACGGCATTGTCTGCCTACCCCGGCATTGCGCGACAATTGCTCGACCTGTTCGCTACGCGGTTCGATCCGGCGCGGGAAATGTCTCTGGCAGAGCGCAAGCATGCCGCAGAGAAAGTCCGCGCGGACATCGAAGACTCCTTGCGGGATGTCTCCGCGCTGGCAGACGATCAGGTGCTTCGCCGTCTGGCCGATCTGATCCTCGCCGTGCAGCGCACGAATTTCTATCAGACGAATAGCGACGGAGACCCCTACAGCTTCGTCAGCCTGAAGATTGCCAGCCGCGAGCTGGAGGATTTGCCAGAGCCGAAACCGTTCCGGGAGATCTACATGTCCAGCCCGCAGGTCGAAGGCGTGCACCTGCGCTTCGGCGCTGTGGCGCGGGGTGGCCTGCGCTGGTCAGATCGCGCATCGGACTATCGCACCGAAGTGCTGGGTCTCGTGAAGGCCCAACAGGTGAAGAATGCGGTGATCGTGCCGGTTGGCTCCAAGGGCGGTTTCCTGCCAAAGCAATTGCCGGATCGTTCAGACCGGAATGCCTGGTTCGAGGCGGGCCGCGATGCCTACAAGCAATTCATCCGCGCGCTTCTGGGGATTACGGACAATCTGGTGGAAGGGGAGGTTTCTCACCCCGCCGATACAGTCGTCTGGGACGGGGAAGACCCGTACCTTGTTGTCGCTGCCGACAAGGGCACGGCAACTTTCTCCGATACGGCAAATGCCATCAGTGAAGAGATGGGTCATTGGCTGGGTGACGCTTTCGCGTCCGGCGGCTCTGCGGGCTACGACCACAAGAAGATGGGCATTACCGCGCGGGGCGGATGGGAAGCGGTCAAACGCCATTTCCGGGAGCTGGGCACCGATATCCAGTCCGAGCCTTTTTCCGTGATCGGCGTGGGCGACATGAGCGGAGACGTCTTCGGGAACGGCATGTTGCTGTCGCCGGAAATCCGTCTCGTCGCGGCGTTCAACCACATGCACATCTTCATCGATCCCGACCCGGTCGACGCCGGCAAGAATCTGGCTGAGCGCCAGCGCCTGTTCGACAAGCCGCAGTCCAGCTGGGCGGATTACAACAAGGGCATCCTGTCCGAAGGCGGCGGCATATTTGACCGGTCCGCTAAATCCATCACGCTGAATGACCAGATCAAGGCGCTGACCGGCCTGTCCAAGGACGCTGTCACACCCGACGAATTGATTCACGCCTTGCTGAAGACACCGGCTGACCTGCTCTGGTTCGGTGGCATTGGCACCTATGTGAAGGCGGCCCATGAGAGCCACGCAATGGCGGGCGACCGGGCAAATGATGCGATCCGTGTGAATGCGGATGACCTCAAGGTCAAAGTGATCGGGGAAGGGGCCAATCTGGGTGTCACCCAGGCTGGCCGGATCGAGTTCGCATTGCGCGGCGGGCATATCAACACCGACGCGATCGACAATTCGGCTGGCGTCGATTCGTCAGACCATGAGGTCAATATCAAGATCCTCGCGGCCGAAGCCATTCGCGAAGGCGATCTTCAGGCCGAGCAACGCAATGAGCTGCTCGCCGACATGACCGATGAGGTCGCCGCGCTTGTCCTGCGCCACAACTATACGCAGACTTTTGCCCTGACACTGGCCGAAGCCACGGCGAAGGAAGACCATGACGCGCTGGAGCGCCTGATGGAATATCTGGAAGATCGCGGCGTGCTCAACCGGGCGCTGGAAACCCTGCCGGAAACCGGCGAGATGAAAGTGCGCGCCGAACGCGGCCAGCCACTCACACGGCCAGAGCTTGCCGTGCTGCTGGCCTGGTCGAAGATCACGCTGTTTGACGATATTGTCGCCTCGGACATTCCGGACGATCCATATTTCAATGATCTTCTGACGAACTATTTCCCGAGCCCGATCAATACCTACACAAAGGCGATGTCCAATCACCGCCTGAAGCGGGAAATCATTGCGACCATTATCGCCAATCGTATGCTGGACATGGCAGGGCCGGTAGCGTTGCTGCGCCTGCGCGAAGTGACCGGCAGCGACAATGCGCAAGTTGCACGCGGGCTGGAAGCGGCGCGGGCCGTATTGAACTTTGACGGTTTCCAGCGCGAGGTCGACCAGCTCGACAATATCGTGCCGGCAGATGTGCAGACTGACCTGCGCTTGCATGCGGCGAGTGCGATGGTGGACGCTGCGCTCTGGTTCATAGAGACTCATCCTGACCTTCGCGTTGGCGAGGCGGTGCAGCGCACAGAGGCGCCGCTGAATGAGTTCAAGGCGGCGCTCAGTCATATCCATTCGCCATTCCCGGCGGCGCGGATCGAACGCGAAGCGCGCGGCCTGATGAAGCGGGGCGTCTCGGAGGAATTGTCGCGCTGGGCATCCGCGATGGGGCAATTCGCGCAAGGCCTGCTTGTGGTTGATCTCGCCGGAAAGATGCAGGTTGACGTGCCAGAGGCTGGCAAGGCGTTTTATCTGGTTGGCGACCAACTCCGTATCGATCGCCTGCGGGCGATGGCACGAGACAATCTGTTGCATGCTGATTATTGGGACCGTGTCGCCGGGCGTCGCCTACTGAACGAACTGGTTCGGATGCAGGCGGACGCAACCGAGAAGGCGCTGTCAGAGAACGGCGCGCAGGCCTGGCTTGACGAACGGGATGGCGCGCGCCGCGCCCTGCTGGAAGAGCTCCATACGCTTGGCAAGGATCGAAACTGGGCATTTGCGCGCTTCGTGCTTGCGGTGGATGCGCTGCGCCAGTTCATGCGCCACTAGGTCTCGCACGGAAATCCGGACAGGGAGAGTTCCCTTCCGGTTCTTCTGGGGGAGTGGTCCTTGCGGATGGGAGGCGACGCCTCTGACAGGGACAAAACAGGAGGGTGGATAGGAGAGTGGATCCCTGCGCAGTGGGCCGACTTCCATCCGCTGGCCGGAACGACGTCACCGTCCCGGCCGGACCGCCGCGCCCCTATGGCTAAGGCGCGACAAGATCAAGACTACATCGCAACCGGCTCAGACGAATTCGGATATGAAAAAGGCCCGCACCGGCGGGCCTTTCTCGGAGTTTCCTATTGGAAAGCGTCCTTCACATCAGACGCCTTCCGGGCTTTCAGCGCGCTGCACAATTGTGCCCGCTCGACGCCTTGCGCCAGTGAACGCTCATAGCCCGGAACCAGGGCGGCATTCGCTTCGAAGAAGGCGGCGATATCCTGCGATTTTTCAACGCTGCAGACATAGCCTGCCGTGCCCGCCAGCTGGGGTTTGCGAATTTCCGGCATGCGCGCCACGATGTTCTCGAACTCGGCCATGAAGATCTCCCAGGCCCGGTCCTTAGCCGAGTCATTGGAAAGCGCGTTGCTGACCACGGCGAAGACTTCATCGGCTGAATACGTCCCCTTCAGGCTTTCCGAGAACAGGTCTTCCACCATGGCTTCGTCGCCGCGATTGGCGAGCGCCGCCAGCAGCGTTCGCCGCTCTGTCTGGTTCGTGACGGATGGCAGGTAGGCCATCGCCGCATCAAAGAAGGCGCGTCCGCCATCTTCCGCGCCGATCGTCATGGCGATGCCCAGATCCTGCGGGGGCAGGGCAGTCTGGTCCGGCGCGCCATTGGCGCCAATGTAGCGCTGGGCGCGATCCAGCAAGGCGCTGCGATCATCCGGGCGCTCACCATACTCCAGAAGCAGGCTGTAGATCTTGTCGCGCAACAGTATTTCCTGTTGCGACAACGCTGTGGCCGGGCGGGATTCCAGATACTCCGCCAGCGGCCCATACGTCTCCTGAACCCATGCGTTCAGATTGGCCTGCCCGGTCTCGTCAAGCAACCGGTGCAGGGTCGGGATCACGCCTGTGGCTTCAGACACAGCGCGGGGGTGTCCGCCCGTAGTGGCCTCGATGCCGCGCAGCAGGTCTTCAATGCCGATCCGTCCGGCGCGGAAGCCGGATTCCAGGGCGTCAGCAAACAGGATCTGCTCACCATCGGACAGACTGTCAAAGGCGTCGATCAGCGCATTGAGGTTTTCGCTGCCCGTGTCGAAGCGCCAGTATCCTGTGCCATCCGCATTCGGCATGACCCAATCGGCGCACCCGCCATCCAGCGGAATTTCGGTCACGCGCTCCTTCAGCATCTGACGGATGATGCCGTCGCCCACCGGGCTGCTGATGCGCGCGGCAAACGGGATTTCCCAAAGCTGGGCATCCGGATCAATGTCAGACCCGAGCGGTGCGTACCGCTTCTGCGTGATCGTGATCAGGCCTGCATCCGGCGCGGGGCAGGATACGGCGACATCCAGCGATGGGATACCGGGCCGGCTGATATAGCTGGTGAATGAGGACACAATCTCTGGCTGGCCGGATCCATCGGCAAGGCTTTGCATGAAATCGTCTGCGTCCGCGACGCCATCCTCGAACCGCTTCATGTGCAGCCGGATGCCGGCGCGGAAATCTTCCTCGCCCAGATATGTCTCGAACATGTTCAGCACACTGCCACCCTTGCGATAGGTGATGGCATCGAATGCATCCAGGATATCGCCATTGGCGTTGATCGGATTGCGGATCTGGCGGGCAGCCACCAGGCTGTCAGACCCCATTGCGGAGAGGCCGGCAAGAATAGGGCTGAGGTTCCATTCGCCGTCCGGATCAACGGCATTCATGGTCTTGTAGCTGATCCAGGTGGCGAAGGCTTCATTCAGCCAGATGTCGTTCCACCATTTCGGTGTGACCAAATTGCCGAACCATTGATGGCCCAGTTCATGCGCATGTGTCGTCAGCACACCGCGGCGGCGCGCCAGGCTGGTTTGCTCATCCATCAGCAGCGCGGCTTCGCGATAGATGATCGCCCCGGCATTCTCCATGGCGCCATAGGCGAATTCCGGAGCAGCGATCAGATCCAGCTTTCCATAAGGGTACGGATAGTCGAAATAGGATTCCTGCCACAGCAGCATTTCGTCGGTGATGTCGAGCGACTCGGCCAGCTTGTCGCGCTTGCCGGTGGCGGCAAATCCGCGAAGCGGGATCGGCTCTGCACGCAGGGCTGTGGCGGGGATTTCAGCCGCAACGCGCTCTTCATATGGCCCGACGGCCAAGGCCACCAAATAGGATTGGATCGGGCGGGTCTTGGCGAATTCATGGCGCACCCATCCATCTTCGGCTGGCTCTGCATTGATCTCTTCGCCGTTCGCGATGACCTGCATGCCCGCAGGTGCGGTCACTGTTACGGTCCACGGCGTCTTGAAGCGGGGTTCATCGAAAGACGGAACCATGCGGCGGGCATCAATCGGCTCCATCTGGGTGGCCAGATAATCCGTGTCGGACTGGACAGCCTTGTAGAGACCGGCAAGGCCGAAATTGTATGGCGCAATATAGCTGAGTTCGAGGGTCGCAGCACCGGCGGGCAGGGGCGTGTCGAAGTCGAGCCGCGAAACACCGCCGGGTGCCTGGTCGCCGGTGAAGGTGGCCGGGATGCTGGTGCCGTCAGGCAGAACTGCGCGCGCGTCCAGAACATCCTGATCCACAGAATGCAGCCAGATGCGCCCGTGCGGCGCGGCCAGGTCGATATCAATCTCGACAAGGCCACCAAAACTGTCGGCGTTCGGATCGGTCTTCAGGTCGAGCCGGTAGGCGCGCGGGGTTACGCCGGTTGGCAGCTGACCGGCCGGAGGCACTTCGGTGACGACAGGGGCGTCTTGCTTGACCAGGGGCTTGCCAGGCTCAGAGACCGCATTGCCGCAGGCCTGGAGCGCAAAAATGGACACTGCACCGACAAGCGCTGCGCGAAACCGAAGATGGTTCATAGATGTAATCCTGTACTGGAAGAAACAGTTCAGGGATAAAAACCATAGCTGGCGCGACGGCAAAAGCGTTCGAAAGCAGCTGGAATTTAACACCCTTTTCAGTGATGCCATGAGAAGTTGAACGCATGAAACGGCTCTACCATTGGCCTCTTGATCCTGCCGGACGGCTCGTGCGCCTCGCCCTGGGCGAGAAGGGGGAGGGATTCGAGACGTTGGAGTCGCCCAGCTGGTCGCCGCATCCGGACGTGCCGCGTCTGGCGCATGGCGCGGTGGCTCCCGCATTGGTGGAGATCGACAGCGAGCCGCGCATGTTCGCCTGCGGCACGCGGGCGATCTGCGAGCATCTGGAGGAAACCTCACAAGGCCAGGCCTTGCTGCCGCAGGACCCCGCCGCACGCGCCGAGGCGCGCAGGCTGTGGGCGTGGGTGGAGGCTGCCTGCGAAGAGGTGACAGACACGCTGCTGACCGAGCGCGTGATGCAATGGGTACGACGCGACCGCCAGCCGGATTCAGCGCGTCTGCGGCGCGGCGCCCATGCCCTCCGCGGGCGGCTGACCTTCCTGAACGGCCTGCTTGAACTCAACGGCTATCTCGCCTGTCGTGAATTGTCGCTGGCAGATCTGGCTGCAGCGGCCCACTTGTCGGCCTATGACTATTTCGGCGATGTCGAATGGAACGCCGTGCCGGAGTTGAAGGACTGGTATGCCCGCATAAAATCGCGGCCCAGTTTCCGGCCCCTGCTGGCCGACCGGTTGCAGGCCGTGAGGCCGGTGGCCCATTATACCGATTTGGATTTCTAGACCTTGCCCGATCCCCTCCACATCCGCGTCAAGCACCTCGCCCGGTCGCTTGGGTTCGACGGCGTGGCGATCGCGCGCGCAGACGAGCCGTGGACAGCAGGGGAGAAGCTCGAAGCCTTTGTCGAGGCCGGCCATCATGGCAGCATGGAATGGATGGAGACGACGCTTGCCCGGCGCAAGGCGCCGACCGCCATGTGGCCGGATGCGAAATCCGCGATTGTCGTTGCCCTGAACTATGGGCCGGATCACAATCCGCTCGACACGCTACAACAGGCGACACTCGGCAACATTTCGGTCTATGCGCGGGGACGGGATTATCACGACACGCTGAAGAAGCGCCTGAAGCAGCTGGCGCGGGAATTTGTTGCCGAAACCGGCGCGGAGGTGAAAGTGTTCGTGGATACCGCGCCGCTGATGGAAAAGCCGCTGGCGCACAAGGCCGGGCTTGGCTGGCAGGGCAAGCACACCAATCTGGTCAGCCGCGAGCTTGGTTCCTGGTTCTTCCTTGGCGTGATGCTGACCGCCGCCGATCTGCAACCGGACGTGCCTGAGACAGACCATTGCGGTTCGTGCCGGCTGTGTCAGGACATCTGCCCGACCAATGCCTTTCCAGCGCCGTACAAGCTGGATGCGCGGCGGTGCATTTCGTACCTCACGATCGAGCATTCCGGGCCGATCCCGGAAGAGTTCCGCGCCGCGATGGGCAACCGCATCTATGGCTGTGACGATTGCCTGGCGATCTGCCCGTGGAACAAGTTTGCCGAGACCGCCAGTGAAAGCGCCTTTCACGCGCGGGCCGAGCTGAAAGCGCCGGGCCTGGATGAGTTGGCGGCGCTGGATGATACCGGGTTTCGCGAAGTGTTTTCCGGCTCTCCCATCAAGCGGATTGGGCGTGACCGGTTTGTGCGGAATGTCTGTATCGCCATCGGCAATTCAGGGGACGTGACCCTGATCGCCAGCCTGTTGCCATTGCTGGAGGATGCGTCGCCCGTCGTGCGCGGCATGGCAGTCTGGGCACTTGCCCGCCTTGATGGTGCCCGATTTGCCGAAGAAAAAGCGGCCCGGATGGAGCCGGAAACCGATCCGGGCGTTCTGGCGGAATGGATGACAGGGTAATGAGCGGTTTCTGGACGTTCCTGACATGGGCGGTGCGCATACTGGCGGGCCTGTTCGTGGCGTTTCACCTCTACGCACTCGCGCTGATCTGGCTGCCGATCCCCGGCACCGTGCTGATGATGCAGCGTGCGGTGGAAGGGGAGGATGTGCGCCGCAACGCCGTGCCGCTGTCAGAGATTTCACCGCATCTGGTGCGGGCAGTGATCGCGGCAGAGGATACGCGCTTCTGCGAGCACAATGGCATCGACACTGACGCCATTGAGAAAGCGCTGGAAGAGCGCCGTCAGGGCAAGGGCACACGCGGCGCTTCAACGATCACGCAGCAGACGGCTAAGAACGTGTTTCTCTGGAATGGCGGCGGCGTGCCCCGCAAGTTGGGGGATATGTGGATGGGCGTCTTCATCGACCAGTTCTGGGGCAAGGAACGGGTGATGGAAGCCTATCTGAATGTTGCGGAATGGGGCGACGGCCTGTTCGGCGCCGAAGCTGCGGCGCAGGCACGCTTTGGAAAATCCGCTGCGGATCTGACCGAGCGCGAAGCCGCCTTGCTGGCAGCTGTCCTTCCGAGCCCGAACAAATGGCGTGTTGATCCGCCGGGCCCTTATGTCAGCAAACGGGCCGGTACGCTGCAGGCCAGAATGCGTGTTGTGCAAAGCCAGGGGTTGGCGGCCTGTGTTCTTGGCGGCGCGCGCCCTCCAGTGCGGCCACAGCCTCAACCGGGACAGACTGCCCCGCAACCCGAGCCGTTGCCGGACCTGCCTGCAGAGCCGGAAACCGGACCCGAAGCCATCGAAGCTGAGTCGCCCGAACCGGCGCCTGCTGAAGACGAGTTTGACGCCTTCCTGGAAGGCGCGCAGGAGCGCTTTGGAGAAGCATCCGGTCAGCCGCAGGCCGTGGAGGAGGAGCCTGAACCGCTGGAGCCGGAGGCAGAAGCCAGCCAGTCAGAAGCGCAGGATGGCGGGCCGACCGATTTGCGACCGAGACCGCTGGAGCCCATTGAGGAAACGCCTGTAGACGACACGCCGGAAGACTAGTCGGACTCAGGCGTGTCTGTCGTCTCGGGGTCGCTGTCTGTCGCGTCTTGTTGCGGCGTGTCGCTCTTTGTCGTGGACCCGTCGCGCTTCGGTCTCGATATCTCGACCTTGAGTGCGGAATCCGGCTCGATGTACAATTCCTTGCGGCGCAGCGGCACGGACATCCCATTCTCTGTGAAGCGCTTCCAGACTTCGCGGAGAATGTTGGAGCCCACATTGGCCGTGCCGTTTTCCGGGTCGATGATCCAGAAGCGCATTTCCAGCACAATGCATTCGTCCGTGAAATCCTTCACGAGACAGACCGGCTGAGGCCAGCTGATCACGCGGTCGGTCGCCTTCGCGGCGTCGATGACAATGTGGATCGCCTCTTCCAGATCGGACGTGTAGTCGATGCGCAATTCCTTGTGGACGCGCACACGCTTGTTCGAAAAGCTCCAGTTGATCACCGTATCCGTCATCAGCTTTTCGTTCGGGATCAGGAATTCCTTGCCTTCCTGCGTCGTGATCGACGTGTAGCGCAGGCCGAGGGATTCCACGACGCCGAAGGTCTCGCCAACCTCGATCACGTCCTGCGGCTTGATGGAGCGTTCGGACAGGAGCACGATGCCGGACACGAAGTTCGAGACCACTTTCTGCATGCCAAAGGCAAAGCCGAGGCCGATGGCGCCGGAGATAACGGTCAGCGCGCCAAGCGGAATGCCCAGCCCGGCCAAGGTGAGCAGGGCGGCGGCCACGATGAACACGATCTGGATCGCGTTCCCGATCAGGATGCGGATCGACGGCTCCACCTTGGGCAAGTGATTGACGCGGCGTTTCATGGATTTCGCCGCGCGGTTTGCAATGAACAGCAGGACGGCGGCGGTCAGAATGGCCTGGAAGATGAAGACAGGGCTGATGCGGCGATTGCCGAAAGACGGCCCGATGCTGGACAGCCAGTTCATCACGTCCGGTAATACACCCAGCGCGAAGAAGATGGCGAAGGCCCAGGTCAGGACCGAAGCGAGCCCGCGCAATTCTTCCGGCAGGAAGCTGAGGGATACACGAATGACCAGCCACGCTATGGCAAGTGACAGGGCCGTCCTGACAAGGATGACTGCATGGTCAACCGAGCCCAGCAAGGACACGGCGAGGGCCAGTAGCAGCGACCAAAGCGCAGGCCGCACGGCCTTGTGCAAGATGTCGAGCCCTTCACGGCGGGGCGGTTCGACAAAGCGGCGCAGCGTGACCGTGATCAGCCGCTTGAAGGGCGGGGTGAGCAGGGCGCCGAGCGCGAGCGCCACGATGATACAGGCAATCTGTATCAGGATCGGATACAGGAATTCAGGCTGTTGAGCCTTTGACGAGAGCCAGCCTGCCGGATCATCAAGAAACGGGCGGGCTGGCTCCAGCCATTTGAGGAGTGGATTGACGAGGTCTTCTACCGGCGGAAGGATTTCTTCAGGCTGCGGAGCAGGCTGGCCGGTGGCTTCCGTCGCATCGACCGGGCGGCAATAGGTTTCCCCATCACTGCCCGTGATGCACTTCTGGTAGGTGACTGCGTCTCCGGCCAAGCGCGTACCTGCCTAGACCGGATCGTATGGGAAGACGCTGGCCGAAGCGCCCATGTCGAAGAAGTTCGCCTTCATGGCCGGCAGGGCCTGGTCGAGCAGGCTTTCCGGTGTCCAGCCTTCCAGCCGGGCCAGAGACTTGACCGGGCGGGGCTGGTCGAACAGCACGACTTCATTGCCGCGCACGGCGAAGATCTGGCCGGATGTTTCCTTGGCCTTGTCGGCGCACAGAGCCACGGCCAGCTGCGCGACCTGGTCTGCACGCATGCCATTCTTCATCCGTTCGACGCGCTCTGCGCCGGCCTCATCCTTGACCGGGATGGAGGCGATCATGCGGGTCCATGCGAAGGGCGCGATGACGTTGGAGCGGACATTCTTGCGCGCGCCTTCCATGGCGATGATGCGCGACAGGCCGACAATGCCCATCTTGGCGGCGGCGTAGTTCGCCTGGCCGATATTTCCGATCAGGCCGGAGGTAGAGGTGAACAGCACGAAATTGCCATCCTCGCGCTCGCGGAACATTTCGATGGCGGCGCGAGTGACGTTGAACGTGCCGCGCAGGTGCACGTCGATGACGCTGTCCCAGTCGTCTTCGCTCATCTTGTGGAACATGCCGTCCCGCAGGATACCGGCCGGATTGATGATGGAGTGCAGGTCGCCGAACTCGTCCTTGGCCTGTTCGATCATGCCTTCCACGGCTTTCATGTCGGTGACGCTGTCGGAGTTTGACACGGCCTCACCGCCTGCTGCGCGGATTTCCTGTGCCACGGTTTCTGCCGGGCCCGCGCTGCCTTCATCGGCGCCGGTCAGGCTGCCGCCCAGATCGTTCACGACCACTTTCGCGCCTTCGCGCGCCGCCAGCAGGGCGGTCTCCTTGCCAATCCCGTTGCCGCCTCCGGTCACCAGGACCACTTTGCCTTCCAGTACGCCCATAAGACGAAACTCCCTTTATGTGTTGCAATCGCCGCCACCCTAGAACCCGGCCCGCAATGTTCAAGGTTTGAAATCGTCGCCGGGGCGGTTACAGGTGCTCGCATGACAAAGACATTCAAAGCTGTGATCTGGGATTTCGGGGGCGTATTCACGACCTCTCCCTTCGACGCCTTCACCCGATACGAGGCCGAGCGTGGCCTGCCGAAGGACTTCATCCGTACCGTCAACGCGACCAACCCGCTGGACAATGCCTGGGCCAAGCTGGAGCAGAGCCTGGTCAGCGCCGAGGAATTCGACGGCATGTTCCGCGAGGAATCGAAGGCGATGGGGCATGAAGTGCCCGGCGGGGAAGTGCTGGCGCTGCTGTCTGGATCGCTACGCCCGCGCGTCGTCAACGCGCTGACCGTCTGCAAGACCAAGGGCAAGGTTGGCTGCATCACCAACAATGCGCCTGTCGGGAAGGGCGCCTCCATGACCAATGATGAGGCCAAGGCCCGCGAAGTCGCCAAAGTGTTCGACATGTTCGACCATGTGATCGAAAGTTCGAAACTCGGCATACGCAAGCCGGACCCGCGCATTTATAGTCTCATGTGTGAGGCGCTTGATGTCGATCCGGCGGATTGTGTCTATCTGGATGATCTGGGGCATAATCTGAAACCTGCCCGTGACATGGGCATGACAACGATCAAGGTGCTCAATGAAGACCAATTGCTGTCAGACCTTCAGGCCGTTACGGGATATGACCTGGCCTAGCGCGTTCTTCGCGGCGGCGGGCGCGGCACTGCTTGTCGCCTGTTCGCCTGCGGCCGAGCCGGAGCGGCCGCCGGTTCCCGATCAATCACTGACCCAGGCCCCGCAGGCCCCCAAGCCTGTTGTGCTGACCGAGCAGGCCGAAGAGACGCGCGATGAATTGCTCTCGCATGCCAAGGCAGGCTCGTTGACGCGATTGACCCGCGTGGCCAATGCAAATGATGGCTTCGTCTCCAATCTGGGCGGGACGCCGCACCGCCAATACTGGGATCTGATGCGCCGTATCGGCGCTGACCCGAACCGCAGCCTGCGAGAGCTGTTCGACCTGCCGCCGGGCATGCGCGAGATTGATGGTGAAGTCTGGTTCGTCTGGCCTGATCTGGCGGCGCGGGACGCAAAGGACCTGATCCCGGAGAAACTGTCCTTTCAGGACCGTCGACGTCTGATGGACCTGATCGGGGAAGAAGGAATCGAGCGCATCCGGCAAGGCGAAGGCTATCCCGGCATGCGCACCGCAATCGCCGGAAATGGACGCTGGGTCTATTTCGTCATGGGCGAGACAGAAGAGGATTAGATTATGTCAGGCAAGATTGGCGCAGACGCCGCCCTCGCGAAACTGAACGGGTGGGCCAAGGGCGAGGGGGATCGCGACACGATCCAGAAGACCTACAAGCTGGGCGACTTCAAGACGGCCTGGGGGTTCATGTCCTCTGTCGCGCTGAAGGCCGAGCAGATGGACCACCATCCCGAATGGTTCAATGTCTACAACAAGGTCGAGGTCACGCTGACCACGCATGATGTGGATGGCGTCTCGGACAAGGACGTCGAACTCGCCGGTTTCATGGACGATCTGGCCGCCAGACTTTCATGAGCTGAGCGGCGGATGCACGCTTCCCGCAAGGTCAAGCTGGCCCGGTTCCGGGCGCGCTGATACGGGTATGCCAAATCAGACATTGCGGAGGAGATCGGCATGGGCCGGGTAGACGGAAAAAAAGCATTCATCACGGGCGGCGCTCAGGGTCTTGGCGAAGCAACGGCGCGCATGCTGGCGCGCGAAGGCGCAAAGGTCACGGTCACGGATGTGAACGGGGCCGGCGCGGAAGCGGTCGCGGCGTCCATCAATGAAGAACATGGCGCAGGCACGGCGTTTGCCTGGCAGCAGGACGTGACCGACGAGGCGCGCTGGCAGGAAGTGCTGCAGGCCGCGCATGACGCGATGGGCGGTCTGAACGTGCTGGTCAACAATGCCGGCATTGGCTCTCTCGGCTCTGTCGAGGACGAAAACTACGACATGTTCAAGAAGGTCCAGACGGTGGATGTCGACTCGATTTTCCTCGGCTGCAAGTACGCCATCCCGCTGATGCGTGCGCATGGGCTCGGCTCGATCATCAATATCTCGTCCATCGCCGGGATCATCGCCAGCGGAAACTATGTCTCCTACAACACGGCGAAGGCAGCGGTGCGCCACATCTCCAAATCCATCGCGCTGCATTGTGCCAAGGGCGGCCAGATCCGGTGCAATTCGGTGCACCCGGTCTTCATCAACACACCGATCCTGGACCGCACAAAGGAGATGTTTGGAGAGGAAGAAGCCCTCGCCAAGCTCGGTCGCCAGATCCCGCTCGGCAAGGTCGGAGAGCCGGATGATATCGCCTATGCCGTGCTCTATCTAGCATCGGATGAATCCAAACTCGTCACCGGCATCGAGTTGAAAGTGGATGGCGGCATTTCCGCGATGTAGGCGGCCATCGTGAGTGCGGGGGAATTTCTCGAAGTCGGCGCGAATAATTTATTGATGACCTCAAAAGTTCCTGTTATGTTCCATTTCTGTTCTTGAGATGGGAGAGGCAGATGATTGGTTATGTAACTCTTGGGGTCGCAGACCTCACGCGCGCCGCGAAATTCTATGACCCGATTGCCGCCGAGCTGGGCGTGGGCCGGATGATGGAATTCGACACGTTCATTGCCTGGGGCGAGCAGGGCGGCGCACCGGGCGTGGCGGCAACGCTTCCCTTTGACGGCCAGCCGGCCACGATCGGTAATGGCTCAATGGTGGCCCTGCAGGCGAAAGATGCAGACCAGGTACGCAGGCTGTACGAGATCGCGCTGGCCAATGGCGGCGTGGATGAAGGCGCGCCCGGCCCGCGCGGTGATGATGGTTTCTATGCGGCCTATTTCCGCGATCCGGACGGCAACAAGCTGAACGCCTTCACGATGGTTTGACGGGGCGTTTCGACGTTACCATCAGCGCGTAAACCGCCAGCGACCCGACAAGGGCCGCCGATACGTAAAGCGGAAGCTCCGGCATGAATGAGTACAGCATTGCCCCGATCAGGGGGCCGAAGATGAAGCCGGCAGGCGGGGCCGCCGCAAGCAAGGCCGCGGCGGAGCCCTGTTCCTCGCGCGTGACAGACAGGCTGCCCAGCGCATTCGCGGCAGGCACCGCCAGCGCAGCGCCACAGCCAACGGCAAAGAAGGACAGCGCCAGCGCCCAGAAGGGGTGAAACACATCCGCCGAGACATAGCCAAGCGCCACGATCGACAGGCCAAGCGGCAGGATTTTGCGGGGATCGGGGCGCCGCGGCTGAACATAGCCGAACTGGACCAGGATCATGCCGGCGGCGATGCAGGCGAAGGCGATTCCGGAATAGAGGACAATGGCTTCCCCGGCCGTGCGGGTCGCCGTGTCCACGAACTGGTAACGGTCTTCGATGAACCAGCTGATCGTCTGCTGCACGATGCCGATGCCGATGAAATAGCAGAACAGGAAGGCCAAGTGCGGAAAGACGCGGGGGTCTCGCACCGCCAACGGCTTGGCCCGGGGACCGGATTTGGGGCGTTTGCGTGTGGGCGGTAGAGTGACAGCCAGGATCACGGCAACCACCAGGTTGAAGACGATGGTGCCCCAGATCGGCATCAACGCGCCGAAAGGCGCTAGCACGGACGCGCCGGCGGGGCCGATGATGGAGCCGATGCTCATGCAGGCGCCCAGCATGCCGAGGCCGCCAGCCCGGTCCAGCGGCGTCGTGGCATCTGTCATGGCGGCCATCGCGGCGGGCTGCAGACCGGGAGAAAGCAGGCCGAACCAGAGCCGGACAAAGACAAGTGTCAGGAAGGCGGTCATTCCGGTGATCACCGCAGCAAGCGCGGCGCTGAGCGCGAACAGGAAGATCATGTTCGTCAGGCCCATCGCCGTCAGCGAGAAGACCATGACGCGCTTGCGTCCAAACCGGTCAGCCCAGCGCCCCCAGGCCGGAATCATCAGCGCGTAGATGGCGGCCGACAGGGTGAGAATGCCTGCCACTTCGATTTCTGTGAGGCCCGCCTTGCGCGCGAGCGGGGCAACGACGACGAAATTGATGCTCATGCCTGCGCCCATGGCGATCATGGCGATGCCGATCATGGCTTTCTGCATGCCGCTGAGGGGCAATAGCGGCTTGTCGATTTCGGTCATCCTTGCGCGTTCCCCTCCGGAATTCTCTTGTTTTCTTATCCGTTCGCTGGCGGCATCGAATCACGAACGCTGCCGCAAAGCTATAGAGAACGTCTTGCGCAGAGTAGGGGCATCACCCTAAGTGAAGGCAATAACTGAAATTATCGGAGCGTCGCCATATGGCCGCCATTCTTGACCTCGTCATGATCATCCTGCGGATCGCCACCTTCATCATCGTTATTCAGGCGGTGATGTCCTGGCTGGTGAGTTTCAATGTGCTGAGCATTCAGAACCCGACCGTGCGCAGCATCTGGGTCGGCCTGCAGAACATCACCGAGCCTGTCTATCGCCCGATCCGCAACATCCTGCCGCCGATGGGCGGGCTGGACCTGACGCCGATGGTCGTGCTGCTCATCATCTTCTTCCTCGAACGCGTCATCGCCCGCTACGGCTATGGCGTGGTGCCGTTCTGACCTGATGCATCGCCTGACGGTTCGCGTGCAGCCGAATGCGTCGGCGGACCGGGTAGAGGATTGGGAGACGGACGCTGCGGGGCGGACCTATCTGAAAGTGCGTGTGCGCGCCGTGCCGGAAGGCGGCAAGGCCAATGCGGCGGTTGAGAAACTGGTCGCGAAATGGCTCGGCCTGCCAAAGTCTGCGGTCAGGGTGGTGACGGGCGCGAAGAACCGGCTAAAAGGCCTCGACATTGATGGGTCGCCGGAACTGGCGGCGAAACTGGCCGGGGATCAGGGCAATGAGCGCGCAGAAGATTGACGGAAAAGCGGTTGCGGCGGATGTCCGCGCAAGTGTGGCACAGGCGGTCAGCCAGCTGCCGGGCCAGCCCTCGCTGGCGGTGGTGCTGGTCGGCGAAGACCCGGCGAGCCAGGTGTATGTGCGCAACAAGATCCGCCAGACCGAAGAAGCAGGCATGGTTTCGGTTCATCATCGGCTGCCGGACACGGCCAGCCAGTCTGATGTCGAGAATCTGATCGCCGAGCTGAACGCAGACGACACCGTCGATGGCATCCTGCTGCAGCTGCCCTTGCCAAAGGGCCTCGACGCTGATGCCGCAATTGAAAAGATCGCGCCGGACAAGGATGTGGACGGCCTGACTGAAGTGTCGGCCGGGCGACTGGTTCTGGGCAAGCCGGGCCTGCGCCCGTGCACGCCGACCGGCTGCGTGATTCTGGCCAAGCGGGCGCTGGGCGAGGATCTGTCCGGCAAGCATGTTGTCGTGATCGGTCGTTCGATACTGGTCGGCAAGCCTGCGGCGCTCCTGTTCCTGGCAGAGAACTGCACGGTCACCATCGCGCACAGCCGCACGAAAGACCTGCCGGCCATGTGCCGCGAGGCGGACATTCTGGTGCCTGCCGTGGGCCGACCGGAAATGGTGAAGGCCGATTGGGTGAAACCCGGCGCAACGATCATTGATGTTGGCATCAACCGCGTCGACGCCCCCGAGAAGGGCGAAGGCAAGACCAAGCTGGTCGGCGACGCAGATTATGCCGGCAGCGCGGAAGTGGCCGGACATATCACGCCGGTTCCGGGCGGTGTTGGCCCGATGACGATTGCCTGCCTGTTGCGCAATACGGTGCTGGCCGCCTGCGCGCGCCGCGGCTGGGACGTTCCGGCGGGCCTGTGAGCCAATCCTTCTCCCCACCGGATACGCCGAAATTCCGGCGCTTGTGGGAAAGGCAGAACGGACAGTGCGCCCTATGCGGCAAGCCCATGCCGCGCAGCCGGGCGGAACTGGATCATTCAACGCTGTGGAAGAAGTGGCGGCCGACCTTCGACCATATCATTCCGCGCGCACATCACGGCTCTGACGAGATCGACAATCTCCAGCTGGCGCATGCCAGTTGCAACAAGAAGCGCGGCACCGGGCCAATCTAGGAGTTTAGGCAAGCCCAGCGGCGCGGACGTCTGGCTGATAGGTTCGGGACACGGGCACTTCGCGGCCGGATTTAAGGACCAGCACCAGCTTGCCATTGGCGCGCCGTGCGTCGCTGACACCCTGATGCGAGACCCACCAGGAACGGTGAGTCTGTAGCCCATTGTCGTCGCCGAGTTCACGGATCGCGTCGGCCAGACGCATCAGGATCATCTCTTCGCCGCGATTTGTATGGACGCGCAGATAATGATCTTCCGATGAGATCGCCCAGAGATCGGCGCCGCGATACTTCACGGGCAGGCGCTGGAGAAATCCGGCGACACGGTCTTCCGGTTCGGCGTCTTCCAGCTCTGCCAGGCGACGGGCGCGATCCATGATGAAGCCGCCAATCGTCATCACCAGGCACACGGCCCAGACATAGGCGAACTGGATCGGCAGATAGGGCAGGGAGACATTCGCGTCGATCAGGAAAAGGAACAGTTCCAGCGTCAGGGTGACCGGGACGGCCAGCAGGACGGAGGCGACCAGGATTCGGATGGCTGGATGCGCCGTCTTGAGATGCCGCTGGAATACGAACGGCACGACCCAATAGGAGGCCATGGCGCCAACCATCATCGTGACGAACCACATGGCGAATCTCAGCCAGACCGGGCCGCCGGTGCCGTAGACTCCGAACCATGTGAACCCCGCAGCGAGCAGGGTGACGATGCCGAATGTCCTTGCGATGTCCTTGAGGGCTGATGCCATCCCGTATGACCCCGTGCATTTCGCGCTTCGTGAAAGGATGTGCCGGTATTTGGCGAAGGATTCCAGTCCGTCCGCGTAATCTGCGTGGCGTGCCCCGGCCGGGCTATCCATCCTGTTTTCATCACCCGCAACGGGGCGAGACGCCCCAGACCCTAAGGAGAGATGAAATGAAACTCAACCACACCCTTGTCGCATTGCTTTCTGTAGCTGCCCTGCTTCCGGCGACCGCGTCGGCCGCGGAGCTGACGTTGAAGATCGAAGGCGTCACTGCCCCGACCGGGACCATGTTTGTCGCCCTGTTCAAGGAGGACGGCTGGGCCGGTCATGAGGCATTCCAGGGCACGAAGCAGGCTGTCGGGGATACCGCCCCGACGATCGTGTTCGATGATCTGGAGCCGGGCCGCTATGGCGTGAAATTGTTCCATGATGTGGATGGCGATGGCGAACTGGGGCTCGGCCAGTATGGCATCCCGGTCGAGCCCTATGGCTTTTCCAATGATGCGCCGGTCAGCTTCGGACCGCCAAGCTTCGACAGCGCCGCCTTCGATGTGACGGCGGATGGCGCAACCCATACCATCACGCTGCGCTAGGCACGGCGAGAGGAGCAACACGCCATGAAAAGCCCCGCTTTTGCCCTGCCGTCCAACTTGATCCGCCTCTCACCGGGGCGGATCAGCAACCGCACGATCATTCTGGTCGCGCTGGGGATCTATGCGCTGGTCAGCTGGATGATCCTCAACTCTGCCGACAATCCGCCGATCCGGTTCCGGCTAGATGCGACGCGGCTGGTCGAGGCGTCCCTTGTGCTGAAGCTTCATGTCGGTGGCGCGCTTACCGCCTTTGGCATCGGGACGGCCCTAATGATGGGTGTGAAGGGCAGGGGCCTGCACAAGCGTCTCGGCTACACATGGGTGGTGGCCATGGCGGTAACGGCCATCAGCTCCTTCTTCCTGACCGGCCTGAATGGGAACCAGTTCAGCTGGATCCACGGCCTGTCGGCATGGACTTTGATCGGCCTGCCGATGGGCATTGCAGCGGCGCGCCGGAAGGACATCAAGAAACATCGCAAGGACATGACCAACATGTTTACCGGCGGCATGCTGGTGGCTGGCCTGTTCACCTTCCTGCCGGGCCGCATGATGTGGTCCATATTCTTCGCTGCCTGAGCCGGATAACCCCTTACAGCCCCCTCCAAAGCCCGCTACACAAGAAACAGGTAGAGGTGCCTTGGAGGGGTTTTCATGAAACGTATCGTCAGTGCTGTACTTGTTGCAGGTCTCGCCGCGTGTCAGGCGCCGGGGCCGATCACGATACCCGGCATCACGCGCGCGCCTGACAGTGCGGAAGATGCGCTGGAAGCCTATTACCGATCCCTGCCTGACGCGTTCTATCCCCGCGCCCCGCAAGGCCTGCCCTTGCCGGCAGAGGACACAGCCTTGTCGCGTATTCTCGTCGGCTCCTGCCATGATGAGGAAACGGCCGGGCCGACCGCCACGCTGCAACAGATCGCGGCGGAACAGGCCGACCTGTTCCTGATGATTGGCGACAATGTTTACGGCGACAAGGACGGCATGGCCTATGCCAACAACCAGGCTGATCTTGATGAGCTGCGTCAGAGTTTTGCCGATCTCGCAGCGCGGGAAGATTTCCAGGCGGTGCGCGCATCCCACCCCATGATGGTTGCGTGGGACGATCATGATTATGGCGCCAACGATGCCGGGCGGGAATTTCCCTTCCGCCGTCTGGCAGAGCGCATTCATGAACGCTTCTGGGGACTTGAGAACAAGGATGTCGGCGCATGGCCGGGCACCTATTACGCCCGCAGCTTCGGACAGGGCGGCCAGCGCACCCAGATCATCATGCTGGACACCCGGTTCTTCCGCTCGGCGCTGACGCCAACAGATGCCTATGGGGCGAAGGGCAAGGAGCGCTACCTGCCATCGTCTGATCCTAATCAAGACATGCTGGGCAATGACCAGTGGACCTGGCTGGAAAACCAGCTTCAGAAACCCGCTGACCTGCGCCTGATCGTGTCTTCCATTCAGGTGCTGCCCACCGAAGCGCATGGCTGGGAAGCGTGGTCACGCCTGCCGGCTGAGCAGCAGCGTCTCTATGATCTGATCGGAGAGACACAGGCCAACGGCGTTGTGTTAGTTTCCGGCGACCGTCACTCGGCTTTTCTCTATCGCAGCGAGGCGGCCCTGCCGTATCCGGTCCACGAACTGACCGCGTCGTCCCTGAACGCATCCTTCGCAAAGACGACGGATGAGGCAGACCCGACCCAGATCGGGGAAGGGTTCCCGCCAGAGAATTATGGTGCCATCGGCATCGACTGGGAGCAGGGCGAAATCGCTCTGGAGATAAAAAACGCGGCTGGCGAGACGGTTCGTCAAACAAAGGCCAAATTCAGGTAGCTATGCCACGCGGCATCAGAAAGGCTGCCTTGTAACATGTCCGAAACCCGCAGTGTCTTTACGCTCATCCTCGCGGTGATGATCCTGCAGATTGCCGGCGGGTTGATGAGCATGCTCACCCCGCTCGGGCTGGAGGCGCTTGGCACGGCGCCGCAATATATCGGTGCGATTGCCGGTCTGTATGCGACCGGGTTCATGCTGGGTGCGTGGACTTCTCCGGCGGCGCTCGCCTCATTCGGAAACATCCGCCTGTTCGCGGCGGCGGCTGCGGTAACGTCTGCGGGGTCCATCGCACTGTCGCTGTGGTATGAACCGGGCTTCTGGGCCATCGTACGCATCGTACAGGGTATCGGCTTCGCCTACATGTTCACCAGTGTCGAAAGCTGGCTTGGCCAGACCGTGCCGGAAAAGTCGCGCGGCAATGTGATGGGCATCTATCACACCGGCGCGAAGCTTTCGCTGATGATTGGCCCGTTCTTTGTCGCTGGACTCTCGCCGCTGGACAGCCGCGCCTATAGCTGGGCGGCGCTGTTCCTGACCCTGGCGCTGGTGCCGGTCTGCCTGACGCGACAGGTGCAGCCGGAAACGAGGGATCGCACGGCCATGCCGCTTGGGCGGCTCTATCGCCTTGCGCCAGCCGCGGTGATTGGTGTTGCGGTGGCGGGTGTCGTAAACACGGGGACGCTGGCGCTGTTGCCGATCTATTTCGAAGGGTTCGCCATTGGCGGGGGAGGGACGGCTGCTGCCGCGATTGCCCTGGCGGCGGTCTGGTTTGGCGGCCTTGTCGTGCAATGGCCCGCCGGTCGGCTGTCAGACCGAATCGAACGGCGTCTCATCATCGCGCTGCTGTGTGGAATATCGGGTCTCGCTGCAATGGTAATCGCGATATTCGGCCGCAGCTTCGGTGAGCCGGGCGTCATGATGGTGCTGGTCCTCTGGGGCGGTGGTGCGATGACATTTTACGGCCTTTGCGTTGCCCACGCGATCGACCGGACCCCCAAGGAGAAGATTCCGCAAGTCATGTCGAGCCTGCTTTTCATCTGGGCAGGTGGGTCCATTCTGGGGCCGCTCCTGTCAGGTATCGCGATGCGAACTGCAGGCGCGACGGGCCTGTTCGGATGGTCCGGCCTGTTGCTGATCCTGCTGGCATTCATCATGGTCTGGCGGGTTTCCGCGCGGGCAGCGCCAGAGGAGCACGAACAGGAAGACTGGAGCCCCATCCTGCCGACGCCGCTGGCCAGTGTGGAGCTGGATCCCCGGAATGCGGAGCGCGAGCCAGAGGGCTGAGTCCATACTTGAGTACTCAGCTGGTTTACGGGCCTGCTGGGCCTGTTATATAGCCCGGACAAATTAAACGGGCCGACCTGTCGTCGGCTCTATCCGCAAGCCAGGGCAGACAAGGCAAGTTTCCATGAACATACACGAATACCAGGCCAAGGCCGTGCTGAAATCATTCGGCGCTCCAGTGGCAGAAGGCGTACCCGTTCTTTCTCTTGATGACGTGCAAAAGGCGGTCGATACGCTGCCGGGGCCGCTCTGGGTTGTGAAGTCCCAAATCCACGCAGGTGGTCGCGGCAAGGGCAAGTTCATCGAAGCTGCTGCCGGCGAAAAGGGCGGTGTTCGCCTCGCCTTCTCGAAAGACGAAGTTCTGGAGCACGCCAAGGCGATGCTCGGCCATCACCTTGTCACGGCGCAGACCAGCGCTGAAGGCAAGCAGGTGAACCGTCTCTACATCGAAGACGGCGCTGACATTGACCGCGAACTCTACCTCTCCCTCCTGGTTGACCGCGCCACAGGCCGTCCGGCCTTTGTTGCCTCCACTGAAGGCGGCATGGACATCGAGGAAGTTGCGCACGAGACGCCAGAAAAGATCCTGACGCTTCCAATCGACCCGACCACGGGTGTGACTGACGCTGATGCGGCGCAACTGTGCGACGCGCTGAAGCTGGACGGCGCTGCCCGCGAAGACGGCATGAAACTGTTCCCGATCCTCTACAAGGCCTTCACCGAGAAGGACATGGCCATGCTGGAGATCAACCCGCTGATCGTGATGGAAAACGGCCATCTGCGCGTGCTCGACGCGAAGGTCAGCTTTGACGGCAACGCCCTGTTCCGCCATCCGGACATTGTTGAACTGCGCGACACAACCGAGGAAGACGAGAAAGAAATCGAAGCTTCCGAGTGGGATCTCGCTTATATCGCGCTCGACGGCACCATCGGCTGCATGGTCAACGGCGCCGGCCTCGCCATGGCGACGATGGACATCATCAAGCTGTACGGCGAAGAGCCTGCCAACTTCTGTGACGTTGGCGGTGGCGCGAATGCCGAGAAAGTTGCGGCGGCCTTCAAGATCATCATGAAGGACCCCAACGTGAAGGGCATCCTCGTGAACATCTTCGGCGGCATCATGAAATGTGACGTCATCGCAGAAGGCGTGATCGCCGCTGTGAAGGAAACCAACCTCGCTGTGCCGCTGGTTGTTCGCCTTGAAGGTACGAACGTCGAAATGGGCAAGGAAATCATCAAGAATTCCGGCCTGAACGTCATCCCTGCCGATGACCTCGACGACGCCGCCCAGAAAATTGTTGCCGCTGTTAAAGAGGCCTAAGGAAACATGTCCATTCTCATCGACAAGAATACCAAAGTCATCGTCCAGGGCCTGACCGGCAATACGGGCTCCTTCCACACCAATCAGGCGCTGGAATATTTCGGCACCCAGATGGTGGCCGGTACCCACCCGAAGAAGGCTGGCCAGAAATGGGCTGCCGACAATGGCACCGAGCTGCCGATCTTCGCGAATGCGGGTGAAGCCAAGGAAGCCACAGGCGCAACGGCCTCTGTGATCTACGTGCCGCCAGCTGGCGCGGCTGCGGCCATCGAGGAAGCGATCGACGCGGAAATCCCGCTGATCGTCTGCATCACCGAAGGCGTGCCGGTTCTGGACATGGTTCGCGTGAAAGCGAAGCTCGACAAGTCCAGCTCCCGCCTGATCGGACCGAACTGCCCAGGCCTGCTGACGCCTGAACAGTGCAAGATCGGCATCATGCCGGGCAAGATCTTCCAGAAGGGCTCTGTGGGCGTTGTCTCACGGTCCGGAACGCTGACCTATGAAGCTGTCTATCAGACCTCTCAGGCTGGCCTCGGCCAGACCTCTGCGGTCGGTATCGGCGGCGACCCGGTCAAGGGCACCGAATTCATCGACGTGCTGGACATGTTCCTGTCCGACGACGAGACCCAGTCGATCATCATGATCGGCGAGATCGGCGGCACAGCGGAAGAAGAAGCTGCGCAATTCCTGATCGATGAGGCCAAGAAAGGCCGGAAAAAACCGATGGTCGGCTTTATTGCGGGTCGGACTGCACCGAAGGGGCGCACGATGGGCCATGCCGGTGCTATCGTGTCAGGCGGTCAGGGCGATGCCGAGAGCAAGATCGCGGCGATGGAAGAGGCAGGTATTCGTGTCTCCCCGTCACCGGCGCGTCTCGGGACGACCATGGTCGACGTGTTGAAGGGCTAGCCCGAAGACACACATTACAGCCAGGACGGCCCGTCCGGGCCAGTCTGGCGAGGCCAGCATCTGTCCCCGCACAGGCCGTCCTAGAGAACCTCAGTCCCGGTAGGAACCGGGCAAGTATTTTGTTCCTTAATGTCAGGGGACAGGTCCCAAAGGACGGATAGAAAAATGGCAGATGACGGCAGCCCGGTAGACGGCTCACGCAGCGCAGGTAACAGCGCGATGCTGGAAACAGCATTCCTGTATGGTGGTTCAGCCATGTGGCTGGAACAGATGCAGGCAGCCTATGCAAAGAACCCCGCGTCAGTTCCTGAGAGCTGGCGCGCCTTCTTTGCAGAGCTGGATGATGATTCCGCAGACGCGACGAAAAACGCAGATGGCGCGAGCTGGAAGCGCGGCGACTGGCCGCGTGCGGTCAGCGACGAACAGGTCGCGGCCTTTGACGGCAACTGGGCACTGGTTGAACCCAAGCTTGAGAAAAAGCTGAAATCCTCCAAGCCTGCCGCCTCTGCCGAGGAAATCGCGCAGAACGTCAAGGATTCGATCCGCGCCATCATGATGATCCGCGCCTATCGCATGCGCGGCCATCTGGCGGCCCAGCTCGATCCGCTGTCGCTGGACATGCCGGAAAAGCAGCCTGAACTCGACCCGGCCAGCTATGGCTTCGGCCCGGCTGACATGGACCGCAAGATCTTCATCGATGGCTATCTGGGTCTGGACCATGCCTCCGTCAGCGAGATGCTCGACATCCTGAAACGAACCTATTGCTCGACCATCGGCATCGAGTTCATGCACATTTCCGACCCGGAAGAGAAAGCCTGGCTGCAGGAACGTATCGAAGGCCCGGACAAGGGCGTCGCGTTTACCCAACAGGGTAAGAAAGCGATCCTCGCAAAGCTGATCGAGGCGGAAACGTTCGAACGCTTCCTGCACAAGCGTTATCCAGGCACGAAGCGTTTCGGCCTGGATGGCGGTGAGGCGGCGGTTCCGGCGCTGGAACAGATCATCAAGCGCGGCGGTGCGCTGGGCGTGCGTGAGATTGTTGTCGGCATGCCGCACCGTGGCCGCCTGAACATGCTCGCTGCCGTGATGGGCAAGCCTTACGAGCAGATCTTCCACGAATTCCAGGGCGGCAACACGCAGGGCGCCGGTGAGTTCGGCTCCGGCGACGTGAAGTATCACCTCGGCGCGTCGTCTGACCGCGAGTTTGACGGCAACGAAGTTCACCTGTCGATGAATGCCAACCCGTCTCACCTTGAAGCGGTAGACCCGGTTGTGCTCGGCAAGTCGCGCTCCAAGCAGGAAATGCTGCACCGGGAAAGCGGCACGCTGGACCGGTCGACTGTTCTGCCACTGTTGCTGCATGGTGATGCGGCGTTTGCGGGGCAGGGCGTGGTGTCTGAATGTTTCGCGCTGTCCGGCTTGCAGGGCTATCGCACAGGCGGCACGATCCACTTCATCGTGAACAACCAGATCGGCTTCACGACCAGCCCGATCTATTCGCGGTCTTCGCCATATCCGACCGATGTTGCCCTGATGGTGCAGACACCGATCTTCCACGTGAATGGCGATGATCCGGAAGCGGTCACTTATGCTGCGAAAGTGGCGACCGAGTATCGCCAGAAATTCGGCAAGGACGTTGTCATCGACATGTTCTGCTATCGTCGCTTCGGGCACAATGAGGGCGACGAGCCCATGTTCACCCAGCCGGTCATGTACACCAAGATCAAGGGTCACGCCTCGACGCGCGAAATCTACGCAGAGCGCCTTGTGAAGGAAGGTGTTCTGACGGCGGAGCAGGTCGAGCAGCAGGTTGCTGATTTCGAAGCCTATCTCGACCGCGAATTTGAAGCGGGCAAGACATTCGAAGCCAAGAAAGCCGACTGGCTGGACGGCGAATGGAAAGGTCTGGGCCTGCCGGACGATGATGAGCGTCGCGGCAAGACCGGTGTTTCCAAGAAGCGCATGCAGACAATCGGTCAGACCATCACAACCATTCCGGAAGGCGTCGACATTCACAAGACGCTGGCGCGGGTCATTGATGCGCGGGCCAATGCCATCTCGAAAGGGAAGGGGCTCGATTGGGCGACGGCGGAGCATCTGGCGTTCGCAACCCTGCTTGACGAAGGTTTCCCGGTTCGCCTGTCCGGTCAGGATTGCGGTCGCGGGACATTCTCTCAGCGCCACAGCCACATCATCGACCAGACCAATGGCGATCGCTACACGCCGCTGAACAATATCAGCGACACGCAGGCCAATTACGAAGTGATCGACTCGCTTCTGTCTGAAGAAGCCGTGCTTGGGTACGAGTACGGATATTCTCTGGCGGACCCGAACACGCTGACCATGTGGGAGGCCCAGTTCGGTGACTTCTCCAACGGTGCGCAGGTCTTCTTCGACCAGTTCATTTCCTCTGCAGAGCGCAAATGGCTGCGTATGTCCGGCCTCGTCGTCCTGCTGCCGCATGGCTATGAAGGCCAGGGGCCGGAGCACTCCTCCGCGCGCCTCGAACGCTTCCTGCAGATGTGTGCTGAGGACAATTGGCAAGTCTGTAACCTGACGACCCCGGCGAACTATTTCCACGCCCTGCGTCGCCAGATCCATCGTGATTTCCGCAAGCCGCTCATCATCATGACGCCGAAATCCCTTCTGCGTCACAAGCTGGCAACGTCCAGCCTGGATGACATGAGCACGAAATCCTCGTTCCACCGTATTCTGTGGGATGACGCCGAGACGCCGGGCCGCGAAGGCAAGGTGAAGCTTGTGAAGGACAACAAGGTCCGCCGCGTCGTGCTGTGTTCGGGCAAGGTCTATTATGACTTGTTCGAAGCGCGCGAGGAAAGCGGTGAGGACGATGTTTACCTGCTGCGGGTGGAGCAGTTCTATCCGGTTCCACGCAAGTCGCTGATCCACGAACTGAAGCGCTTCCCGCAGGCCGAGATCGTCTGGTGTCAGGAAGAGCCGCGCAATATGGGCGGCTGGACCTTCATCCGCGATGAGCTGGAATGGTGCGCCAACCAGGCGGGCATGCAGCACACACGGCCATCCTATGCAGGTCGCCCGCCATCGGCGGCGACGGCAACCGGCCTCCTGTCCAAGCACAAGGCCGAGCAGGATTCGCTGATCTCGACCGCGCTTGGAAAAGACCCCGTCGACGACAATATCGTCGCCAGCTGAATTTGATGACTACGAACGGACTGATTTCATGACCGATATCACAGTGCCCACACTCGGCGAGAGCATCACCGAAGCCACCGTCGGCCAATGGCTGAAGGCCGCTGGCGACGCGGTGAAGAAAGATGAAGTGCTCGTCGAACTCGAAACGGACAAAGTGTCTGTTGAAGTGTCCGCCACCGAAGATGGCGTCTTGTCCGAAATCGTCGCCAAGGAAGGTGACACGGTCGAGATTGGCGCACTTCTGGGCAAGTTGTCTGGCGGCAATGGCGCGGCTGCCAGCACGGCTGCTGAAGCCCTGCCGGAGCATGGCGGCCCGAAAGAGACCGGCGGTGTTCCGGGCAAGGAAGACAAAGGCGAACTGGTCGACGTGGAAGTGCCGACCATGGGCGAGAGCGTTGCCGAAGGTACGCTGTCGACCTTCCTGAAGGCGCCTGGCGATGCCGTCAAGAAAGACGAAACCATCGCAGAGATCGAAACCGACAAGGTTGCGCTCGAAGTGCCCGCCCCGGCAGACGGTGTGTTGGCCGAACTGCTGGTGGGCGAAGGCGACTCCGTCACGCCGGGCTCTGTCATCGCCCGCATCAGCGCGGGTGGCTCTGCGCCAACGGCCGCACCGGCTGCATCCGCGCCTGCCGCGTCGACCTCTGCACCAGCTACGACCGGCGAGCGTCCTGTTGCGCCATCCGTACGCCGCATCTCCGCAGAAGCTGGCGTCGATCCGGCCAACATTCCAGGCACTGGCCGCGACGGCCGCGCAACCAAGGCTGACGCCATGAACTATGTGAACAGCGCCCCGAAAGAGGCTGCGGCGCCTGCCGAAGCCAAAGCGCCTCGGGATATTGGTCCGCGTGAAGAACGTGTCCGCATGACACGCCTGCGCCAGACCATCGCTCGCCGCCTGAAAGAGGCGCAGGATACGGCTGCCATGCTGACGACGTTCAATGATGTCGACATGGGCGCCATCATGGACCTGCGGAAGAAGCACCAGGATGCGTTCGTGGCCAAGCACGGTATCAAGCTGGGCTTCATGAGCTTCTTCGTGAAGGCGTGTGTCAACGCGCTGAAAGAGGTTCCGGCTGTGAATGCCGAGATTGATGGCACGGACATCATCTACAAGAACTATTACGACATCGGCGTTGCCGTGGGCACAGACAAGGGTCTTGTGGTTCCGGTTGTGCGGGACTCTGACGATCTGTCTCTGGCCGGTATCGAGAAGTATATCGCTGACCTTGGCAAGCGTGCCCGTGACGGCTCGCTGACCATTGGCGACATGCAGGGTGGCACATTCACCATCTCGAATGGTGGCATCTATGGCTCGCTCATGTCCACACCGATCCTGAACCCCCCACAATCCGGCGTGCTCGGCATGCACCGGATCGAGCAGCGCCCTGTGGCCATCAATGGCGAAGTCAAAATCCGCCCGATGATGTATCTGGCGCTGTCCTATGACCACCGGATCGTGGACGGCAAGGAAGCCGTGACCTTCCTGGTCCGCGTGAAGGAAGCCCTGGAAGATCCGGAGCGCATGCTCCTCGAAGTCTAGGCCTTCGCGGTCACCCAACCTTTGATCAGTCCCGCCTGTACGCATTGTACGGGCGGGATGAATCCTCCGGTCTCTATCATGGCTTCCACGTCTGATGGGCCGTGACACGCAAAGACGGTCCCGAAACTCTTTGCGTATTGCTCCCGGCCTTCGGCTGTCATGCCTGCCTTGGCCATCATTCCCTGCCAGAATGTCATCAGCGTCTCGAACCCAGCGCCCGACTGGTCCGCGCAGAGATCAGCGTTGAACATCGGTGCCCCCGGTTTCAGGCGCTCGGCGATGGAGCGGAAATAGTCGGTTCGGGCCTCACCCTGCTGGACGAAATGCGACACAAGCAGACTGGTGGCGGCATCAAAGTTTCCGGCGTCGACATCCGACACATATGCCGCGTGAAACGTGCACCTGTCCGCGAAGCCCTCGGCTTGGGCATGGCTCCTGGCGATTTCCAGCATGGCGGGGGCAGGGTCTACAAGTGTGAAGCGCCAGTGCGGGAAGAGGGGGGCCAGATAGCGGACTTCCGCGCCCGTGCCCGCCCCGGCAACCAGGAGGTGTGCGGTCTGCGGCAGGTTTGCGAACACCGATTCCAGCGCCAGATGGATCATGTCCTTGATCCCATGAAGCGCCTTGAACCGGTCATCATATGTGGCCGCATTTTCCGGGCCGAATGCGGCGACAACATCGAAATCGGTGGACATGGCGCGAACTCCAAACTGTTATAATATAACTGTTATTGGGCATCTCAAGCGGGTGCAAGCCGGAAAACACCCGAAATCGGCCTGTTCATCTTTGAAATACAAAAGAGGGCAGATGCATTCCTGCACCTGCCCCATCGCGTCAGTCCCCTGATCGCAGACCTGCCGAAGGGCATATCCCCACCACCTGCGACGTGTTGCATTTGTTACGCGTCACAACACAAGTCAGGGTTTAGGGGCGGTTGATTGAATGACGGCCCAACACCTTGTTATTTCTCGTTCATTTGCCGCCACGTATCAAAAACGCTACGCTGGGTTGTGCTCCGGGACTGAGGTGAGACGTCAATTTCGCCCATTCGTGAGCACGCAAAACGGAAGCGATGGGCATGTGTGGGGCTCTCATGTTTCGACGACAGGAATAGGCGCACACGCAACCAGTAGCTCCCCAAGGCGTATCTGGATTGAGCTGTAGCAGGCTCAACACAACCAAAAGGGGACTAATCACATGGAAGAATTCTGGCAAAATACCGTTGACCAGGCGCAGACCTACGGGCCTCAATTGTTAAAGGCCGCGTTGGTGATGATTGCGTTCATTGTTGGCGCGTTTGTCGTGCGCTGGCTCATCGCCGCCGCAATTGACCGGACCGGCCTCGCGAAAAAGGCCAATGAGTCGACTGCCACCAGTGACAGCAAATCGCTCGGCACCAGCTTGGCTCAGGCGGCCTTTTGGGTGACGATCTTGATCGGCCTGATGCAGTCGCTCGCCATTGCCGGCGCAACACAGATTTCCAGCGCCTTGCACGGGGTGATTGACCCGATCCTGTCATACCTGCCGAACGTGATCGGTGCCGCGCTGATTTTCGGCATTTTCCTGATCATCGCCAATGTTGTCCGTGAAACGCTGAAAGCTGTGCTGGTCTTCGGTGACGGCATGCCCGAGCGGTTTGGTCTTGCGACGGGCCGGGTGAACATTTCCGGCATTGTGGCGACCGTTGCCTTTGCAGTGCTGATCATCATCGGCGCGATCATGGCACTGGATGTCCTGGCCATTGAATCCATTTCCGAGCCGGCAAATGCCCTGTTGACGGATATTATCGGCATCATTCCTAATGTGCTTGCAGCGGGCGTGATCCTGGCCATCTTCGTGCTGATCGGACGGTTCGTGTCCAATCTTATCCTCAAGACCCTGCCGGGAACGGGCGTGGATTCAGCCGTGTCGGAACTGGGCCTGTTGAAAGGCGCAGACCGTGGACTGACCGCCAGCACCGTCATCGCGCGCGTCAGCATGTTCCTGATCGTCCTGCTTGGTCTTGTCGCGGCGCTGAACGTGCTTGGTATTGAATCGCTGACCTATGCGATGAATGTCGTGCTCGACATGGGCGTACAGATCATCTTCGGCGCGCTGATCATCTTCGCAGGCGTGTTCATCGCCCGACTGGTCAGCTCTGCGATGGATTCTGCCGGATCCGGCGAGACCGACGTTGCGGCTCGCGTGATGAAGTGGATCATTATCATCCTGTCCGTCATCCTCGGCATTTCGCGCATGGGGCTCGACCCGACGGGCGGCGTATTCATTCTGGACGTTGCCAAATGGATGGTGATCGGTGGAGCCGGTGCGTTCGCGATCGCATTCGGCTGGGGCGGTCGAGACTGGGCCGCGCGGATCCTGGAATCATGGCGCAGCACCCGATAGGGGCGTCACGCAATCGAGACGGGGCCACCTTTGCCGGTGGCCCTTTTTCGTTCGGCGGTAGGCGGGGCGTGGAGGCGCTTCGTCGCAGCTGCTTTGTTGCGGCGGCGCGTGGGGTCATATATGCGCGAAGCCACTTCTCACTGGGGCAGATACCGCATGACCACCTACACATCCGACCAACGCCGCCACACTTCCGAGACGGCAGAGACCATGGCCGATGTGCGCTATGAGATCGACCGGATTGACCGGCTGCTGGTTGAAATCCTGGCCGAGCGTCAATCCTTCATGGATGCCGCCGCCCGCATCAAGCCGGACCGCTCGAAGGTGCACGACGCCGACCGGATCGAGGACGTCGTCGCGAAGGTCAAGGAAGCCTGCAAGGGCGCGGGCCTGTCACCTGCGATCGCCGAGCCTGTCTGGCGCAAGCTGATCGAGCGGTGCATTGCCTATGAATTTGGCAGTTACGATACGCGGCGTGGGGGAGACGTATAATCGTAAAGGAGCTGCGCGACTTCTTCGAGCGTGTCGCCCAGCACATCCTTGATGTCGCCAATCATGACGGCGGCGGCTGTCACGCTTGGGGGCGTCTCTGACCGTCCGGCCTTTTCGGCTGTTTCACATTTCGCCGCCAGGCGTATGGCCCCAATTCCGAGACTGGCACCTTTGAGTGTGTGGGCCGCATCAGCCCATTGAGACGTCTCAGCCTTCGGGTCGAGCATGCGGGACCAGATTTCGGCCTGTTCCCGGAAGATCTCGATGACTTCCTTGGCCAGGGCGGTGTCACCGCCGGTCATGGCATCAAGATGCGCGCGATCAAGCAAGGCGAAAGTCTGGGTCATGAAGTTTGCTCCGGAAACACCACTCTGGCAGTGACGGGCTGACCAATCGTTAACGAAATCACAAATGCCGGATTCATCGTTCAAGGTGAATTTATCGATTGTCGAAAAGTCGTTTTTGAACTATTATTCATCTGCGCCCGTTTCCGTGGCGCGTTTCTGTTTGGCTCTGGGGAAGAACGATGCTGGCCTTCGTTGTTTTTGTGCGTAACCTGGTTTTGGCGGCCGTTGTGGCTTGGCTCGGTCTGGAATTCGCGCCGGAGCACGACGAGGTCAAAGACAGTTCTGCTCAGGATACCGTCGTAACGGCGATGCTCGTACGCTAAGGCGTTTACGAACTACGCCTATAAATGCACACATTCTGGTCTCGCGCCGGGCGAAATGTCGCGGTATACTCCCGCTATGGACGAAATGCCCGCCGCTCGCCCGTCTGGCCGCGATTTGCTTGTCAGGCAAGAGGCGTCTGAGAACTTCGAGCTTGCCCGTCATGGTGGCAGCTGGATGGTTGTCACTGGTTTTGTCGTAGCCATTTTCTGGGTTCTTGGCGCCGCTGCCATGGCTGTTGGCCTGTGGGGCGTTGAGGAATTGAAGCTCATGCCGCCGCTGGTTCTGGCGGGAGGCGGCATGGCGCTCGTTGTGCCCGCGCTTCTGATGATCATGGCCGGCTACATGGGCCGTACCAATCGCCGGGCTGCAGCATCAAACGCGCTCGTGATGGAGGCGGCCGTCCGCCTGATGGCGCCGGCCCGGGAAGCCGGGACCGAGGGCATCACCTTTGCCGAGCAGATGAAGCAGGCCGCCGCGGAAGTGGACCGGGCGATGGCGCATGCGCTGTCTGCGATGAAAGCGATGGCAGGAGAGATTGGCGACGAGCGGCTGAGGCTGGAATCCGTTGCTTATGCCAGCGCAGACAATGCCCGCGAGCTGACGGAGCGGCTGGGTCAGGAGCGGCACGCCCTGGAGGGTTTGGCACGTGACCTGCGCACCCACATGCAATCGCTGAATGAAGCCATCCCGCGTCAGGCGCAGATGATGGTGAAAGCGGCGCGAGACGCCAGCGACGAGGTCTCCCGCGCCGATGAAGCGCTGGAACACCGGCTTGAGTCGATGCAGCTGGCGGGCCGCACCCTGTCTGAAAAGCTCGTTGAGCTTGACGCGCTCGCCCGTGACGCAGCCACCCGTACTGAAACGCTGACCTTTGCCGTGTCACGCGTCGAGGAGAAGCTTGACCAGTCTCGCAAGACGGTGGACGCCGCGGTGAGGGCAGGGGAGATTGCCGCTGCTGCAGCTATGACAACCGGCGACGCGCTGAAGGAGGCAGTGTCCTCGGCGCTGGATGGGGCGCGGCGCGCCAATCACGAAATCAACAATTCCACGCGCGAAGCTGCGGAGAATGCTGCGCGAGCCCTCGCGCGCCTCCGCGAGGCTGGAGACGAAGCTGCTGCGGCGATCCGGTCCGCGGAATATGCTGCCAAGGCCGACACGGTGCGCATGGAGCACAAGGTTCGCCAGGAAACTGTCAGGGATGACACGCCGAGCGTGGCCGTGGAGCCGGAGCCAGCTCCGCCAGCCATCGTGCCGCCGAAGGCCGAGCCGGAGCTTCAAGCAGATACGGCGTTCGAGCCTGAGCCTTTCGATGCCGAGGCTTTCGATGATGAGTTTGACGACGACGATACCTTCGAGCCCACGCCAGCCCGCAATGGAAACGGTCATACCAATGGTTACCACCCCATCGTGCGCAATGGTCATACGCCAGAGCCTGCACCGGAGCGGGTGGATGACGAACCGTCGGTAGAACGTCCCATAGCGCCGAGGCCTGCCCCGGCTGCGCGGCCGAGCATGGAAGACGAATTGTTCGACGCCGCCGCAGATGCCTTGGCTGATGCCAGCCTGACGGACGAGCCTGATGTGCCGGAAGAGACCTGGGACTTCAGCCGGGAGCTTGAGAAGCGCGAGCCCGAACCCGCGCCGCATATGCTGCGTCGTCGCCATGATGACGTACCGCTCGATGCGCCAAAGCCAGACGAAACTCCACGACGCCGCGCGACAGATTTCAAACCGGCGCCTGCCGCTCTACCTGAACCCCAGCCTGAGGCTGAACCGGAACCGATGGTGCCCGCTCAGCCATCCTCGCCTCCGGCTTCGGGCGCAGAGATGGGCTGGCGGGATATCATCTCTGACATGAGCCGCGAAGAACGGCCTGTGCGCGAGCGTGAAGAAGTGGCCGAAGAACTGATCGACCGCTTGCAGACATCCGGCATCGTTCTGCCCGAAGCGATCCGCCCGAAAGCCAAACGCAAGATTGCCGAGGCCGCCCGTCGCGGTGTCAAAGAACGCAAATCCGCGATCATTTCCCAAGCAGGGCGTCAGGTGGAGCGAGTCACGCAGCGCCTGCGCAATGATCGCGAATTGATGGATCTGGCGCGGGATTTCCTCGACATGGAATCCGAGGATGCGCTCCACGCGCTGGAGCAGACGCAGAAGACGGGGCGTAATGCCAGTGCGCGTCTTGCTGCCTATCTGTTGCTGGATGCCGCGCTGTAGTCAGCGATTGAGCAAGATGATCGCGACGACGCCTGACGCGAGCAGGAGGGTTCCTGCAACCTCCATAAATGATACACGTTCCCGGAACATGAGGCGTGAGGCGACAAGGGTGAACAGGATTTCGACTTGTCCCACCGCCTTCACGCTCGCGGCATCCTGCAGCGTAAATGCAGCGACCCAGGCCATCGAACCCAGAAAGCCGATCAGCCCCACCCATCCGGCATGACGCCAGGCTTTGAACAATTTGGTGATCTGGCCCGGCTCGCGTAGGCGTAGCCAGACAAGCAGCAGGCCTGACTGGACCAGGATCACAAAGGCGAGTGTCGTGGCGGTGGTGAGCACGATATCGGGCTCGCCGAGCGACAGCGACGCACCGCGAAGAGACACCGAAGACACGGCAAAGCACGCGCCTGACAGGAGCCCGATCCACAAGGCTCCGTCAGGGCGCCATTTCGTGTCCTTGTTCTTCGGAAGCGATATCAGGATGATGCCGACAATGCTGGTCACAATCGCCAGCAAGGCAGGCAGGGTAAGTGCGTCGCCCAGCAGCAGGATGCCCACCAGCGCAGCCTGAATGGGCTCAGTCTTGGTGAAGGCGGTGGCGGCCGCAAAATTGGCGCGCGAGAACAGATGGATCAGCAGGCCTGTGGCCAGCACCTGCGCGACCGCGCCGACAAGGGCGAAAGCGAAGAACCGTCCGGATACGCTGGGCACGCGCGTGTCCTGTCCCCAAGTCAAAGCGAGCAGAAGGCAGACCGCCAGCGGCGCCGCATAAATGAAGCGGGTCGCGGTCGACCCCCACGTGCTGAGACGGTCTTTCAGCTGTTTCTGAAACGCAGAGCGGAGGTTCTGGCAGAACGCAGCCGCCAGCGTCATGGAAATCCAGACATCCATGCCGCGAGATCTCTATAAGCGTGTTCGGCGCGTGATCAGGCGGCTTGCGACCGCTTGGCCTTGCGGGCTTCCAGCTTGTTCACGGCGTGGAGATATGCCTTGGCACTGGCGACCAGCGTGTCCGGATCGGACGAGCGGCCGGTCGACATGATGCCATCGCAGTTCAGGCGCACCGACACGGTGGCCTGCGCGTCCGTACCACCTGTGACCGCGTGGACCTGGTACAGTTCCAGCTTGCCTTCGTGAGGGACAATCTCGCGAATGGCGTTGAACACGGCGTCAACGGGCCCGTTTCCGCGCGCAATGGCGAACTTGTCTTCACCTTCAACCACCAGATCGATTTCGGCTGTCTGTGGTCCGTCTGTGCCGGCCACTACGCGCAGGCGCTTGAACGCAATGCGCTCGCCTTCGGCTGCCAACTGGTCGTCGACCAGCGCGATGATGTCGTCATCGAAGACATGCTTCTTGCGGTCGGCCAAGGCCTTGAAGCGCTTGAACGCATCGTTCAGGGCTTCGCCTTCCATCGTGTAGCCAAGCGCTTCCAGCTTGTCGCGGAAGGCGTGACGTCCGGAATGCTTGCCCATGACCAGTGAAGTCTTGGCAACGCCTACATCTTCGGGCCGCATGATTTCATAGGTCTCGGCATTCTTCAGCATGCCATCCTGGTGGATGCCGCTTTCATGCGCGAAGGCGTTCTTGCCGACGATGGCCTTGTTGTACTGCACCGGAAAGCCGGTGATGCGGCTGACCATCGCAGACGCGCGGGAGAGATAGGCCGGCTTGATGTCTGTCTCGAAGGGCAGGGTGTCGCTGCGCACCTTCATTGCCATCACGATTTCTTCCAGAGCGGCATTGCCCGCGCGCTCACCGAGGCCGTTGATGGCGCATTCCACTTGGCGTGCACCATTGGCGACCGCGTTGATGGAGTTGGCAACGGCCAGGCCGAGATCGTTGTGGCAATGAGCCGACCAGATCACCTTGTCGGAGTTTGGCACGGTTTCGATCACGCGCCGAAACAGGGCACCATACTCGTCGGGATGGGAATAGCCGACCGTGTCAGGCAAATTGATTGTCGTGGCGCCGCTGGCGATGGCGGTGTCGATACATTTGCACAGGAAGTCGAATTCGGTGCGCGTCGCGTCTTCGGCTGACCATTCGACGTCATCGGTATGGTTGCGAGCTTGTGCAACGGAGCGGCCAACGGCTTCCAGTACGGCGTTCGGGCCCATTTTCAGCTTGTGCTTCATATGAACCGGGCTGGTCGAAATGAAGGTGTGGATGCGTGGACGGGCCGATTTCTTCACGGCTTCGGCGCAGCGCTCGATGTCGTTCGGCGTCGAGCGGGCGAGACCGCAGATGATGGCGGATTTGGACTGTGCCGCGATGGCGCTCACCGCTGCGAAGTCACCTTCGGACGCGGCTGGAAATCCGGCTTCGATGACGTCCACGCCCATGGTTTCCATCAACTCGGCCAGTTCGAGTTTTTCATTATGGGTCATGGAGGCGCCGGGCGATTGTTCGCCGTCACGCAAGGTCGTGTCGAAAATACGGATATGAGGATTGGATGAGGTGGACATTGTCTAGCTACCGGGTCTGGGAATGGAAAATGAGGTTGATTGTACCCCCTGACCGCGTGCTTGCCCTGGCTGAACCCTAGGCAGACATCACCGGCCAGGGGCCGGTAAGCAGTAGCTGGAGAGGCATTTTATTCCACATGACGTGTTTCATCGGCCTATGGCGCGGCGCTGTCAACCTCGTTTTGCGGAATGAGGGCAACAGATTGCCCCGCTTTGCGCATTCGTGCTCGGGCGTAGGCAGCAATCGCGATATAGACGGCGATGGCGGCGCCCGCCGCGGCGATGGCAACCAGCGGATTCCCCTTCAATGCGGCGAACAGGCTCTGTCCGGCAAACGCGATGAGGGCAATCTTTGGAATGATGCCGACGCCCATGCCAGCCCAGTAGTGAAGGAATTTGGCATGGCTGACCCCGAAGGCCATGTTCACCAGCAGGGCAGGGCCCGCGGGCACGTTACGAACAATCGCGCTGGTCATCATGGCATTACGGCCAACAAAGCCGGACAGCTTGTTCGCTGTCTCGCCAGCATAGCGCCGGAAGGTTTTCTCGCCAGCCAGGCGCCCCGCATAGAATGTGGCAGCCCCGGCGACCATGTTCGCAATCCAGCCCATGAAAGCGCCAAGCCAGGGACCGAACATGGCGATCGAAATGGCGAGCAGGGCAAATTGAGGAATGCCGACAAACGCGCCGACAACAAACAGAACGATCAGGGCAGGCAACGCCCACGGGCTGGACGCAATGCTCTCCATCGTGGTCTGAAGCGCCTCAAGGTCGGTGAGATTCGTGGTCTTCCCGATCAGGAACAGGACCAGGATCACCAACAGGACCGTTCCGCCGATGATGGCGCCGCGACGTGCATTCGCATCAAGAACTTTTTTCGGGGCTGGCTGAGTGTCCATGGGGGCGCGCTTTCAGGCTTGTCGCGATTTACGGCATTCTACGGGCTGCCGCAAAGTTAATTTATGCAGCAGTTGATCGATACGCGGTGCACCGATACGAAGTCGGCCGAACGATTGTAGACTTTGAAGGATTCCCTCTCATGACAGACCTTACCCCTCGCCATGACTGGACCCGGGACGAAATCGCAGCGCTGTATACCCAACCGCTGGATACGCTGATGGCGCAGGCGCTGACCGTGAAGCAGGCGAACTGGCCGGACGGGAAGGTGCAGAAGTCGCAATTGCTGTCCATCAAGACGGGCGGTTGCGCAGAGAACTGCGGATATTGCAGCCAGTCAGCCCACTTCGACACCGGGCTGGAAGCGTCAAAACTCATGCCGCTGGACGACGTCGTATCGGCCGCGCGCCGTGCCAAGGAGAATGGTGCGGACCGGTTCTGCATGGGCGCGGCATGGCGCAGCCTGAAAGACCGGGATGTGCCGAAAGTCGCTGCCATGATCGAAGCGGTGAAGGCTGAAGGTCTGGAGACATGCGTCACGCTGGGCATGCTGGATGATGGCCAGGCCGAGGCGCTGAAATCGGCTGGTCTGGATTACTACAATCACAATCTCGATACATCGCCGGAATACTACGGAAACGTTGTTTCGACGCGGACCTATGATGATCGTCTCGAAACGCTGGGCCGCGCGCGCGAAGCGGGCCTCAAGCTTTGCTGCGGTGGCATTCTGGGAATGGGTGAAAGCCGTGATGACCGGATCGGCCTGATTCACGAATTGTCGAAACTGACCCCTCATCCGGAAAGTGTGCCGGTGAACATGCTGGTGCCGATCGAAGGGACGCCGCTTGGCGACAGTCCGGCGATTTCCGTTATCGAGATGGCGCGGGCTATCGCCGTTTGTCGCATCGTGTTTCCGAAAAGCTGGGTACGCCTGTCGGCGGGCCGCGAAGGCATGACGGACGAAGGCCAGGCACTTTGCTTGCTGGCGGGTGCAAACTCGATCTTTGTGGGGGATCGCTTGCTGACCACCGACAATCCGGAAATGGACGAGGATGCGGCGCTCATGGGCGAGATGGGTATGGAAGCCGCTTCGCGCGAAGCAATGGAATCTTCTGCGAAGCGGACAACCCTGATCGGCGCGTAATGGATTAGCGGGTTTGTCCGCCATCCACTGGCACAATTGCGCCGGTAATGAAGCTGGCGAGCGGGCTAAGCAGGAATGCGGCCGCTGAACCGATTTCCTCCGGCTTGCCGAAGCGCTGGAGCGGAACTTCCCGCTTTATCCAGCGCGTCCAGGCGTCACCGCGGTCTCCGTTGACCCGGGCTTCCCAGTCGCCTCCGGGGAAGATGATATTGCCGGGGGCAATGGCGTTGACGCGAACATTGTTGGCGCCGGACACGCGCGCAAGTTCCTTGGTCAGGTGGTTCATGGCCGCTTTCGACGTGCCGTAGGTGAGCGGCGTGCCGAGACCTGCAAGGCCGGCAATTGAGGAGATCATCAAAATCGAGCCTTCGCCGCGCGGATCCATGCGGCGGAGGGCGGACCGGGCCAGAAAGAAAGCCGAATCTAGATTTTGGGAGATACCTGCATCCCAGGTTTTGTCGTCGACTTCGAAGCCGGGAGGGCAGGGGTGCAAGCCGACATTTGCGACGGCGCCCCAGAGGTCTCCAAGTTCATTTTCGATCGTGTCGATCATCGTTTCGACCGTGCGGGAATCCCGTAGGTCGCCGGCGCGGGCCCAGACATTGTCTTCGCCATACTCCCCGGCGAGGCGCGCGCGTTCCTGTTCCAGCTTTTCCTCGCCGCGCGCCGCCAGAGCGACTTTTGCCCCTTCGGCCAGCAAAGCTTCGGCGATGCCCAGTCCGATGCCGCGGCTTCCACCGGCGATGAAGATGGTCTTTCCCTTCAGGCCCAGATCCATGGTTTTTCCTCCCTATATGTTTCGCTGCAGACTAGAGCCTGATGCCGCAATGAAAATCCCCGCCCTAGAGTAAGGCGGGGACTGTACGGGGGCAGACGTGTGGTTAGCTGGCGTTCCGGAAGCGAACATTCACGCTTTCATCGAGGCGGGGAGTGCGTCCGGTCACGCGCTTCACAATTCGCTCCAGCGCAGGGAAGAAGCCGATCCGCTCCAGCACAGGGTTGGTGTAATTGGTGATCACGCAATAATGAGTGTCCTTGCCCATACGGTGATGCGCGGCGTGATGCTGAAAGGATTGGGCAAGACCGGTCTTCTGGAGGGCCGTGATCAGCTTGCCATTCTCTTTCGGACTGCGATGGGCTGCGCGGTGGAACTCGTTGGCAAACATGCCGAACAGGACGGCAGAACCAGTGAATATGTTCAGCGTGCCGGTGGCCCAAAATCCGATCAGAAACAGGGCGCCGATGACTAGCACTTCCCGGTTTCGCGACAGGAATGTGCCTGCCAGAAAGGCCCGCGGCCTGAAATGGTGTTCCTGGTTGGCTCGGATCGTGTGGCCAAGAACGGGCCATTTCGGGTTCCCGTATCGGTCTTCGAACCAGTGGATCAGCCCTGACACGAAGTCTGCCAGAAATAGACCCCCGAAGACGGACGTGGCGGATTTCAGAACAGTAGCGACAATCGTGACCGGCATGGGTCATCTCCTTCTTGCTGTCGAACCTTGTAACTCAAACTGTAAGTGAGCGTTTGCTATCTAAATGCAGCAAAAATGCGGCAAGTAAATAATTGATCACTTATTTTTGGTGCTTGTCGCGGTTTTGAGGGTGCTTCAGTCCCTGAGGGGTTTTCGCGTAATCACGAAGATGGCGCCGACTCCGACAAGGCCGAGCCCTCCACCCAGCATCCAGGGATTCCGGTATCCGAAAATCACGATGAGGCTGGCGGCAATGGACATGCCGATGAGGGCAGCGATTTTGGCTTCCCGCCCCATGGCTCCGGTCTCGATGAAGGCCTTGATTGTGGGTCCCACGCCTGGCTGGCGATAAATCCAATCGGCCCAGACCGGGTTGGATTTGGCAAAAGCCAGTGCGGCCACGATCCAGAAGATGGTGGTTGGCCATACCGGAATGGCCAGTCCAATCGCGCCGAGCACGAAGGCAACACTTCCGATTGCGCGCCAAAACCACATCGCAAACCCATTCCCTGCGCAATGCCTGCTGGCAACCCCCAAAAGCGGTGCCGGTCGCGCGATTGTGGTCAGAATTTGTAGATTTTTCTTTGATTTGACCCAATCGCGCCCTGTTCGCGCCGCGGCGAAGAGGTGTAAGAGTTGTAAGAAAGCTCAAAGGAGAGGGTTTCATGTCGTACTTCGTATCGGGCAAGCGGGGATTTGGTCGGACACTGGTTGCTGCCGTCTTGATCGCTGCGCTGGCGGCGTGCGGAGGGGACAAGTCTGACAAGCCGTCTGATGTTGCCAGTGAGGAGGGGACAATCGTTACCCGGTCTCCGGCAGACAATGTGGCCGCCCGCCAGCGCGAACGACGCCGTCAGGCTGCTCAGGCAGAAGCCGAACAGGATTTCTCCTATTTCCGATATCGCATCGACACCTCAACTGAACAGCCGCTGGCCTGTTTCGTTTTTTCCGCACCACTTGATCCGGAGGCGGACTATTCGCCCTATGTCGAGTTCCGCCCGGCGTTTCGCCCGGCGCTGAGCGTCGAAGGTCGCGAGCTTTGCGTTGGCGGCCTGACATTCGGATCCGAACGGTCGGCGACATTGTTGTCTGGTTTGCCTGCCGCGGATGGACGGACGCTGAAATCTGAAGAGACCGTCCCGATCGATTTCGCGGATCGGCCGCCCTATGTCGGCTTCAAGGGCGCCGGCGTGATCCTGCCCCGCGAAGATGCGGACGGCCTGCCGATTGAAACCGTGAACGTCGACGAAGTGGAAGTGACTGTCGCCCGCGTGAATGATCGCGCGCTGGCCTTCAAATCCATCTCCCAGGGACGGACGAACGCCCAGGGCAGCTATGGCTACACCTGGGGCGAAGACAATCCGGACGATGTTCAGGAGACGCTTTTCACCGGGCGTATGCCAATCGCGAACGAACAGAACGCGCCAGTAATTTCTGTTTTCCCGTTGCAGGACGTTGTCGGCCCGCTGGAGCCGGGCGCCTACTATGTAACCGTGAAGGACGCGGCCGATCTCAGCAGCGCCGAAGAACCGCCAGCCTCGTCGAGCCGCTGGATCATGATGACCGACCTTGCCATCACGGCCTATGAAGGTGGCAACGGGCTGGATATCACGCTGCGCTCCCTGCAGGATGGGCGCCCTGTGCCGGACACGACGGTACAATTGGTTGCCCGAAACAATGATATTCTGGCGGAAGGGCGCACGAACGAAGTTGGGCGTATCACCTTTGATGCGCCGATCACGAACGGGCAGGGCAATATGGAGCCCAAGCTGATCCTGGCCTACAGCGCCAAGGGGGAGCTGGCCGTTCTGGATCTGACGCGCGCACCGGTTGATCTGTCTGAATATGCCGTTGGCGGACGTCGTATGTCCGGCGACATTGACGCCTACATGTACACTGAGCGGGGCATCTACCGCCCTGGCGAAACGGTCCGCCTGACAGCGATGCTGCGAGATCATACGGGCAAGGCGATTGAAGATCGCAGCGGCAATCTGGTGATTTACCGCCCGAACGGGCTGGTTGCAGAGAAGATCCGCTTCGATGATCCGGAAGGGTCGGCCGTCGTTGAAGGGTACGAGCTGGCGAAGGGCGCCTCACGCGGACAATGGCGTGCGACCGTCGAGATGGATGGCGTCTCGGGTGCATCCGGTTCAGTGAGCTTCTCGGTAGAGGACTTTGTGCCGCAGCGTATCGCGGTCGATCTGGATACGGACAAGGAAACACCGATCCTGCTGGGCGACACACGCGCGGTCGAAGTTGCCTCACGCTTCCTCTATGGAGCGCCGGGCGCTGGCCTGACCGTGAAGTCTGAAGCGCGGATCGAAGCGCAGCTGAACCCGTTCCCGGACTTCAAGGGATTCAAGTTTGGCCGTCATGATGAGAATTTCCGCGAGCGCATTCTGGAAATGGATGACCGCACAACGGATGGGGCAGGGGTGACGACAGTGACGCTGGCCCCCGGAAATGCGGGCAGCAATGCTGGCGTCCCGCTGCGCATCAATGCGGTGGTCAGCGTGCTTGAGCCTGGCGGCCGGGCCGTCACGGAAAGTGTTCGCATTCCGTATCGTCCGGAGCGGCTCTATGTCGGTCTCAAGCCCGGTTTTGAATATTCGGTCGAGGAAGGCCAGGACGCGGCCTACGAAGTTGTGGCCATGAACGAGAAAGGCCAGGCGATCGCCCAGCGCCTGAACTGGAAACTGCTGGCAATCGACTATCATTATGACTGGTACCGCGATGGAGATCGCTGGCGCTGGCGCCGGTCGCGCACTGTGACGAAGGTCAATGAAGGCATCGTCACCACGCCGGAAGGTGGCAGCGCAGAGATCCGGGTTTCCGGGCTCGACTGGGGCAGTCACGAACTGGTGGTCGAGGGTACGGACGCGAACGCGTCTGCGGCCTCAAGCGATGATTTCTATGTGGGTTGGGGCGGCGGCGTCTCAGAAGATGGCGCAGAAGCACCGGATCGCGTCCGCATCATCGGCCCGGAGAAGGCGCCATCTGCAGGCCAGAGCGCCGACATCACCATCGTGCCGCCTTATGAAGGGCAGGCCCAAGTTGTTGTCGCGACCGACCGCATTCTCTCGGTGCAGAATTTCTCTGTCAGCGAGCAAGGGACGAATGTCACCCTGCCGGTCACGGATGAATGGGGCGAAGGCGCTTATGTCATGGTGTCGGTCTATACCGAGCGCGACCCGATCCTTCGGGCGAAACCGCGCCGCGCTGTGGGTGTCACCCACATTCCGGTCGACATGGGAGAGCGTACGTTCGAAATGACGCTCAATGCACCGGACGTTGCGCGCCCGGTTGGAGAGCAGGTTGTCGAGGTCGAGTTTGATGGCGGTCCGCGTGAGCCGGTCTTCCTGACACTGGCGGCCGTGGATGAAGGCATCCTCAGCCTGACCAAGTTCAAGAGCCCGGACCCCGTCAGCTACTATTACGGCAAGAAAGCGCTGGGCGTTGAGATGTACGACGATTACGGGCGCCTGCTGGATCCGAACATGGGATTGCCAGCGGAGGTCCGCTCCGGTGGTGACCAGCTTGGCGGCGAGGGCCTTTCGGTTGTTCCGGTGAAGTCTGTCGCGCTGTTCTCAGGCCTGGTGGATGTCGGCCGGTCCGGCAAGACGAAAATCCGTCTGGAACTGCCGGAGTTCAACGGTGAGCTTCGCCTCATGGCCGTGGCGTGGTCGCGCACGGGGCTTGGGTCGGCAGAGGCCAGCATGATCGTGCGCGAGAAAGCGCCGTCCGATCTGATCATGCCCCGTTTTCTGGCGCCGGGCGACGAGGCGCAGATCACGGCCAGCATCGACAATGTCGAAGTCGGCCCTGGCGCATTTACCGCAGAGATCACGGCGGACGGCCCGGTTGATGTTGCCGACGGCAAGCTGACGCGGTCCCTGGCGACTGGTGTACGGGCCGATGTGCCGGTTCGCGTCGATGCAACGTCAGAAGGCATCTCGACGGTACGCCTGTCTGTCAGTGGTCCGAATGATTTCGAGACGGAGCGGTCCTACCAGATCCAGACGCGTTCGCCCTATCTGCCGGTCACGCGCATAAGCCGCGCGCTGATGGAGCCGGGCGACACCTACACCGTGTCGGCTGACCTGCTCGATGGATTGGTGCCCGGCTCGGCATCTGTAAGTGTCGGCTATTCGACGCTGCCGATGGATCCGGCGACGCTGTACGCCTCGCTCGATCGCTATCCTTATGGCTGCACGGAACAGACCACGAGCCGCGCCTTGCCCTTGCTCTATTCCGAGCAATTGATCGCGATGGGCGCGCCTGAGCGCCGCGATGATCCGAAGACGCGCATCCAGACCGCGGTGAACACGCTGTTGAACCGTCAGGGATCGGATGGTGCCTTTGGCCTTTGGCGGGAAGGGGATGGCTATGCGTCCCCGTGGCTTGGCGCATATGTCACGGATTTTGCCTATCGCGCGAAACAGGCGGGATACGCGGTTCCGGATGAAGCGTTGGAGCGTGCCTATGGTGCTCTCCGTGCGATCTCGACCGGCGATTCCTGGCGCGTGTACGGCTACGACACGGATGTGTATGAGAGCCGCTATTCCAACGACACGTCAGAAAAGATGATGCAGCGCTCTGCTGCCTATGCGCTCTATGTGCTGGCCAAGGCTGGCAAGGCAGACATTTCGCGCCTGCGCTATCTGCATGATCGTGAGCTGAAGGAAATCGACAGCCCGCTGGCGCGCGCACATATCGGTGCGGGCCTGGCGATGCTGGGCGACCGCTCCCGCGCGGCGTCTGCTTTTGCAGCCGCAGAGGAAGCGCTTGGCTACGAGAATACGGGTGACTACTACCAGACCCCACTTCGTGACGAGACCGCAATCCTCGCACTCGCCTCTGAGGCCGACATGCTGGACGTTGTCGAGCGCCTTGCGGCGAAGCTCAGCGAAGACGCGCCAGATCCAAGCGACCTGACAACGCAGGAAAAAGCCTTTGCGCTGCTTGCGGTGGATGCCTTGAACAAGGGCGGTGATGGCTTCCGACTGAAAGTCGAGGGACTTGGCCGTGGCAACAATAATGACCGCCAGTATGCCCTGACCGAAGCGCAAGCCGAGGAAGGCGTAACCTTCACGCTGGAGGGCAAGGCGCCGATGTTCCGGACGGTGATGGTTTCCGGTTCGCCGGAAACCGCGCCACCTGCTGCCACCTCCAAATTGAATGTCGACAAGACGTTCTTCACGCTGACAGGCGGCCGCGTAAATCTGGCCCGCGTCAGTCAAGGCGATCAACTGGTTGTGCGTCTGACCGTGTCGCCACAGGAACGCCGGCTGAACCCGGTGATCGTGGCGGACCTGCTGCCTGCTGGTTTCGAGATTGAATCCGTGCTGCGGCCTGCAGACGGGCGTCGTGAGTATGGCAGTTCGGGCGCGTTTGCATTCCTTGGACAAATCGCCAGCGCGCAGACCGCTGAAGCGCAGGATGACCGGTTCGTGGCGGCGGTGGATGCGTATGCTCAACCCGTAACGCTGGCCTATGTGGTGCGAGCCGTCACGCCGGGCGAGTTCGCCATGCCGGGCGTGGTGGCTGAGGATATGTATCGTCCGGAAGTGTTTGCACGATCACGGCCAGGCCGGGTCACAGTCAGCGCTCAACCGGGAACAATGGGGGGCGGCCAGTAAGCCATGCTGACGCCTCGGCGGATCGTCATCGCGATCGCCGCATTGTTTGCGGCGGTCGTGCTTGCGGACCATTTTCTGCCACCACCGCTTGAACGTGCCGGAGAGATATCTGCCCTCGTCACTGATCGGGAAGGAAAGCCGCTGCGGGCTTTTCCGACCGACGATGGTCGTTGGCGGTTTCGTGGCGACCTCGACAAGATCGACCCGGAATTCATCGATGCGCTGATCCGCGTGGAGGACAAGCGCTTCTACAGTCATCGTGGAACCGATTGGTCCGGGCTGGCGCGCGCTGTGGTCGATTCCGCCAAAGCGGGCCGCGTGGTGTCCGGTGGCTCCACGATCACGATGCAGACCGCCCGTATGCTGGAGCCGCGTGATCGGAACGTGGGCTCCAAAATAATCGAGATTGCCCGCGCCTGGCAGATTGAGCGTCGGCTGTCGAAAGATGAAATTCTGGAACTCTACCTGACGCTGACCCCCTATGGCGGCAATCTAGAGGGAGTTCGCGCGGCAAGCTGGAGCTATTTCGGCCATGAAGCAGATCGTCTGTCTAATGACGAAATTGCGTTGCTGATTGCCCTGCCGCAATCCCCCGAAGTGCGCCGACCTGACCGCCGCCCTGAGCAGGCCCGAAAAGCGCGCGACTGGGTTGCGACCAAGCTCAATTGGTACGGCGTTTTCAGCGATGCGGATGTGGAAGAGGTGATGCTGTCATCTGTGCCCACGCGTCGGAGAGACTTTCCGATGCGTGCATGGCACGGGACAGAAAAGGCGCTTTCGAGTGGTCCACGCGAAGACGTGCAGTCCACGCTGGACGCCGGGCTGCAGTCTGAGCTGGAAAACATGGCCCTGCGAAAGGCTGAAGCAGAGGGCACGGACGTGCAGGTCTCTGCGATCGTGGTGCACATCCCCACGCGGGGCGTGCGGGCTCTTGTTGGGTCAGCTTCCCGTGACCGGGCAGGAGGGTGGCTGGATCTGACGGCGCAGGCGCGATCTCCCGGTTCAACCCTGAAACCCTTTGTCTATGCAATGGCATTTGATGATGGGCAGGCTGCGCCGGATACGCGCATCGCCGATTTGCCGAAGCGGTTTGCCTCTTATCAGCCAGAGAATTTCGACCGCCTGTTTCGCGGCGACGTTCGCGTGTCGGACGCGCTTCAGCATTCCCTGAATGTGCCGGCAGTTCTGATGCTGGACCGTGTGGGGCCAGAGCGCTTTGCGGCGCAACTCGCTTTGGCAGGTGCGCGCCCCCGTATCAGTGGCAGTGCCAGTCATGAAGCCGGGCTTGCCTTGGCGCTTGGCGGCGCCGGCCTCACAGCGCGGGAGCTGGCGGTGCTCTATTCAGCGCTCGGTGACGATGGCGTGGCCAAGCCGCTTGTCTGGCGTGCTGAGGAAGAAGGTGCGAGTTATGAGCGGATGGGGCGACGGCTGGTCAGCGCCGAGAGCGCATCAGATATCATCCGTATCCTGCAAAATGGCCCGATGCCGGAAGGGCGTATGCCGGGGCGTTTGACCGAAGGGGCGCCGCAGGTCGCGTTCAAGACCGGCACGTCATACGGGTTCCGTGACAGTTGGGCGGCTGGGGTGTCCGGTGAGCATGCAATCGTCGTTTGGGTGGGGAGGGCCGATGGCGCGCCGCGGCCTGGCAAGACGGGACGCACCACTGCGTTGCCGTTCCTGTTCGAGATTGCTGATCGTACCGCGCACCATTTGAGGGATGAAGGGGAGGCGCGAACGCGGCTCACTACGCAGCGCAGATTTGAAACGCGTGGCGCGCTGCATGACTTTTCTCCCGCCGCGCCACCGGAGATCCTGTTCCCGCCTTCCAATGCTGAGCTGTGGGCGGGCAGTGTGGATGGCAGCTCGGCCAGGCCCTTTGTTCTGGCAGGACGAGGTGAAGGAAAGCTGGCATGGTACATTGATGGCAGTCCAGCCGAGACGGACGATGCCGGTTCACCCATATGGAAACCTGAGCAAGCGGGGTTCTATACCGTCACGGCCGTTGATGGCAGTGGCCGGTCCAGCCGAGTTCGGGTCCGTGTGCTGACGGGGCCGTCATGACGACAGATCTGGCCATACAAGTGACACCATTGGGCAACACGGCGGAAACACATTTCTGTCAACACTGCCTTTGCGGACTTCACTGCGACCGGGGGACAGCCATATGAGGGACTGGAAGCGGCGTGTGGTTTTGCCGCGAGAGTTTAGAGTACCGGGTTCAGACATGCGTTTACCATCCGCCCCCACTTTGACCGTTGCTGCCGGTCTGGCTGCAATGGCGCTTGCCTTTTTTTCCAATGCTGGCGCTGAAGACCAGCCTGTATCGGAACCGAGCGCGAAACGCCTGTCGACCGCGATTTTCGCGGGCGGATGCTTCTGGTGTGTCGAGGCAGACTTCGACAAGGTGGAAGGTGTGTTCGATACCGTCTCCGGCTATACCGGCGGCGATCTGGCTAACCCGACCTATGAGCAGGTTTCGAAGGAACATACGGGCCACTATGAGGCCGTGAAGATTACCTACGACCCGGACGTGGTCAGCTATGAAACGCTGGTCGACTATTTTTTCCGGCACGTCGACCCAACCGATCCTTACGGCCAGTTCTGTGACAAGGGTGACAGCTATCGCACAGCCATCTTCGTCACCACGCCGGATGAACGCGCCATCGCCGAAGGCGAGATCGCGGAGATCGAGGAGTCCGGGATTTTGAAGGATCCGGTCGTTACGCCCGTGATTCAGGCCAGCACGTTCTGGCCTGCTGAGGGCTATCACCAGAACTATTACAAAAAGAACCCGCTCAAATATCGCTATTATCGGGCGTCATGTGGCCGTGATGGCCGGGTGAAGGATCTGTGGGGCGACAGCGCCGATCACTGATCCGGAACAGGCGGGCAGGGCGCGGGCTTGAATTCCGTCTGTCCCTCAAACGTGTCTTCCCATTCCGCGGTGCGTTCCTGGCGCTTGTATCCCGTTCCGATGTAGAGCTGGAACTCCCGAACGATCGGACAGCCATTGCTGCGCGTGCCGAGCGGGATCGTCACCGCACCAACATGTTCGAATGACTGGAAGTCACTGCGCAGTTTCGGCCGCATGCCGGGATGCAGCGAAGCGACCAGAACGCGCTCTGCCAACGCGCCTTCAAGCGGCTGGGCTTCAGAAAAGCTCTTCGGGCCGGCATAGCGCCGCCATGAGATCATCGGTGTCTTGCGGTCGCGGGCGTAGTAATCGAGGCCATGCCAAGCCTCACGCTCGTCAACGAGCACGGCGCTGGCGTTCAATTCATCTGCGCGGGCAAACACCTGTTCAGCTGCGGCGTCCCAGCCCCGCGTACGTTTCAGCGCATTGTCAAAACCAAGCGCAGTCGTCGTCGATGCTGGCAGCAATGCGATGGTCATGAACGACACCATCAGTGTGCCGTGCAGGGCAAGGCTGGTCCAGAGCAGCCCAGACGGGGAATGGCGCATGAAGTGCCCAAAGCCGAGAATGGACACCGCAACCACCGAACCGATCAGGATTCGTGTGAGGAGTGAGACATCTGGCGCGAGCAGGAAGGCGAGGAAGCTGACGGCTGCGATGATGTACCAGAGGTTCCGGTTGGGCCTTGCGCGGGCGAGCCAGGCCGCGACGAGCACGCTGGCGGCTGGATAAGCGGTCGCTGCCCAGTTTGCGTTCGCGCGAGACAGGACGGCCTGACCGAGAATGATCAACAGAACCGGCAGGATGAAGCAGAGCAGCCAACGATCCCGCCCCATGATGCCGTCATCCTCACTACGCATGACGAACATGCCGAAGAACAGCGCGAGAAAGCTGATCGGACCAAACACGCCGAGTTGATCAACCAGGAAGGTGAGCGCGTTCTCGGGATTGATAAGGTCGCCGCCGAGATTCGCATTATCGACCGTGTGGCTGACGGTCTTGAAATCATTTGCGGCGTTCCAGAGGAGGTGCGGCGCGAAGATGGAGGCGGCGATACCCAGCGCGGCCAGGCCTTTCAGCGAAATCAGCGTGCGGCGGCTCTGTTGATCAAGCACCAGAACGAGCAGGATGCCGATCGCGAAATAAAGCATGGCGTATTTGGACAGGAAGCCGAGGCCGACTGCCGCGCCCAATCCTGCTGCGCTGACCCAGCCGCCGTTTTCGTTGCGGAGTCTCCAGAGGGCCCACAAAGCCGCGCACCAGAAGGGCATCAGGACGCCATCTGTCGAGATGACTACAGAAGAGAGAATAACCGCCGGCATAAGCGCATAGCCGAGGCTGGCGAACATACCGACGCGCGGGCCATACATGTCGCGTGCGAGGAAATAGATGAAGACCGCCCCCGCCGTATGAAGAAAAGCGGCCGGCAGGCGCACAGCCCATTCTGCATTTCCAATTACAGACGTGACGGTGTGGATGACCCAGGCGATCATCGGCGGCTTTGAATAATAGCCCCATTCAAGCGTTTCGCCCCAGCGCCAGTATTGAGCTTCATCCGCATAGAGATTGAGTGAAGACACGCTGGTGAAAGCAATTCTCAAGACAAGCAGCACGGCCAATGCGATGAAGGTGGCTGCTTGCCAGCGGCGTGACGAATCGAATCCGGCTGGAGTCATGGAGCGCGATTCCTTCTCATCCTGAGACTTATATGGCCGCCGTAAAGCATACATTGCCCCTCATCGCACGATATCTGCGCAGAGAAGCCCTCAAACCGTGTCTTTTTTGCATCGCAACAAATCGATTGCCTGCTGGAATGGAATTTAGTGCTGAACCTTCAAGATCTTGTCACTAATCTGTCATCTGGTGTCGTTATCCGACCCGCAGTACCGGCGACCCGCAAGGGGCGGTTGCTGGCGCATCACCGACTAGGGGAATAGTCATGACAAATTGGACCACTTTCGGGCGTGGGGCAGCCGTATCTGCTATTGCGCTCAGCATGGCCGGCGTCGCTATGGCGCAGGTTACAACTTCTTCCATTCGTGGACAGGTCACGAATGATGATGGTCAGGCCGTCGCCGGGGCAATGGTGACCGTCACGGATCCGACCACCGGACTTACACGTACGGCCACGACCAACCAGGTCGGCCAGTACACAATTCGCAGCCTGCCAGTGTCGAACGACTACGTCGTTTCCGTTACTTCCGCTGACCTGCAAGGCCAGTACCTGGAAGACGTTGGCCTGAACCTGGGCGATGCGACACAAGTCGACTTCGTTCTTTCCGCTGACGCAGAAGCTCGTCAGGACACCATCGTTGTGACCGCATCGGCTGCAGACCTTGCGCCGACCGCAACGGGCCCTTCGGCTTCCTTCGGCCTGGAAACGCTTCAGAAAGCGCCAGCCATCAACCGCAACATCACCGACGTCCTGCGCCTCGACCCGCGTATCTACGTTGACGAATCCCGCGGTGACATCAACGCTGTTCAGTGTGGCGGTAAGAACTCCCGCTTCAACTCGCTAACCGTTGACGGCGTTCGCATGAACGACAATTTCGGCCTGAACTCCAACGGCTACCCAACCGAGCGCATCCCGTTCTCCTACGACGCTGTCGAACAGGTTGCTGTCGAACTGGCTCCGTTTGACGTTCAGTATGGCGGCTTCTCCGCATGTAACATCAACGCTGTTACGAAGTCCGGTACGAACGAAATCCACGGCTACCTCTTTGGTGACTACACCAATGACGGCCTGCGCGCTGACAGTCTTGAAGGCGACGACATCACGACCGGTGAGTATGATGAATACCGCTACGGCTTCGGCGTCGGTGGTCCGATCATCAAGGACAAGCTGTTCTTCTTCGCTGCCTACGAAAAGCTTGAAGGTGTGAACCTGTTTGACCGCGGTCCTATCGGCTCCGGCGCTGTCAACGAAGTTGACATCACGCAGGCTGAAGTCGACGAGATCCGCAACATCGCCATGGAACTCTATGGCTATGATCCGGGCACCATCCCGACCAGCGCTGACAATTCCGACGAGAAGATCCTTGTCAAACTCGACTGGAACATCAGCAATGATCACCGCGCATCCTTCACCTACAACTGGAACGATGGCTTCAACATCGCCCAGTCTGATGGTGACTCCGATGAGCTGGAATTCTCCAACCACCTCTATGAGCGTGGTGCTGAACTGACCGCTTACGCAGGTTCGCTCTACTCCGACTGGACCGACAATTTCTCGACCGAAATCCGCGTTGCATACTCTGAACTGGATAACCGTCAGATTTCCGTTGGCGGCACCGACTTCGGTGAGATCACCATCGAAACCGACGACGTTGACGTTTACCTCGGTGGCGACGACTCCCGTCAGGCGAACAAGCTGTACTACGAGACCCTCAGCCTCGCGCTGAAAGGTTACTACTCGACGGGCAACCACAATTTCAGCTTCGGCTATGAGCGTGAAGCCCTCGACGTGTTCAACATGTTCGTCCAGCACGTTGAAACCGAGATCGACTTCGACGCATTCAGCGGCGCAGCAAACGCAGGCACCCTGCCAGGCGTGTTCGATCCGGCAATCGAAAACTTCCGTTTCGGTTTTGCTGACAACATCAACTACAACAACTCCCCAACCGGCGACCCGAACAATGCGGCTGCTGACTGGGGCTACGAAATCAACACCCTGTATGGCCAAGACGAAATCGACTTCGGCAACGGCGTTGTTGTGATCGCTGGCCTGCGTTACGACTGGTACACCACAGACGACGCACCGGAAACGAACCCGGACTTCCTCGCTGACTACGGCTTCACCAACGGTCAGACACTTGACGGCGAAGGTCTGCTTCAGCCACGCCTCGGCTTCGAGTGGGACTTCTCTGACAACCTCGACCTACGTGGCGGCGTTGGCCTCTACTCCGGTGGTAACCCGAACGTCTGGCTGTCCAACACCTACTCCGGCAACAATGTGCTGCAGTTCGGTGCTGATGGCGGTGCATTCGGTCTCGAGCAGAACGGTGGTCCATCCATCTTCGACATCGACTACGGTCTGTGTGAAGACGGCGTCCCAACGGGCCCAGGCTATTGTGTGCCACAAGACATGATCGACGCAGTTGCTGCTGGCGAAGGTTCGAACTTCGAGATCAACTACCTCGACCCGAACTTCGAGATCCCATCCGAGTGGAAGTTCGCCCTTGGTGGTACATACTACGCTGACGCGCCTTCGCTCGGCGGTGAGTATGTCTTCTCCGGCGACATCCTCTACACAGTCAGCCAGAACAGCGCTGTCTGGGTCCGTGGTGATCTGGAGCAGACCGGTACGACGACGGTTGATGGCCGTGTCTACCCGACCTACAGCAGCGTTCGCGAAGCAGCCTATGTGCTGAGCAACTCGAAGAGCGATGCCAAGTCGCTGCTCGTTTCCGGCTCGGTTTCCAAGTCTTACGACTTCGGTCTCGACTGGGCCCTGGGCTATGCCTACACCGACGCGGAAGACGTTCACCCGATGACGTCCTCGGTTGCATTCTCCAACTATGTCAGCCGCGCATTTGGTGACCCACAGGATGTCAGCGCTTCGACGTCTGACTACAACACGAAGCACCGCTTCACGGCGCTCGCCAACTATGAGCGTGCCTTCTTCGGCGACAACCTGACCACGTTCTCGGCCTTCGGCCAGGCCGTCTCCGGACGTCCGTACAGCGTGGTTGTCGGTGGCGACCCGAACAACATCAGTGGCTTCAACCCATACCTCGAAGGCAACCCATACCTGGCTGCCGGTGCAGAGCGTAACGGTGAAGAAGGTTCCTGGTGGGGCAAGGTCGACATCAAGCTGGAGCAGGAATTCCCTGGCTTCCTTGATCACAAGGCTTCCGGCTTCATCGTGGTCGACAACTTCACCAACCTGCTGAACGACGAGTGGGGCATCCTGCGTGAGCCTGGCTTCCCGTCAGTTTGTGTCATCGACGACTTCCAGGCTGGTGACTGTGAATCCCGTCAGGGTGATGCATCCCGCTACGAGATCCGCTTCGGCCTGCGTTACGAGTTCTAGTCTTCTGAACTTTGTAATATGAAATCGGGAAGGGCGGCTCTGCGAAGGGCCGCCCTTTTCCTTTGGAACAAGCTGTGGCATGGCGCGCTCAATGTCTGATATGAAACCTCATCTCCCGCCCGAATGGGCCCCGCACGCTGCCCTTTGGGTTGGCTGGCCTCGCCTTGTAGAAGAGTGGGGCGGCAGTCTGGACGGGCCCCGCGCTGATATTTCCGGCTTTATCCGGGCGGCGTCGGAATTCGTTCCGATCCGCGTTGCGGCAGGTTCGGATGAGGCCGAAGCAACGGCGCGCGCAGCGGTCGGTGATTGCGCAGAAGTCTGCCGCATTCCGACAGGTGATATCTGGCTGCGCGATACCGGCCCGATCATTACAGGATCTGGCGATGGGCGACGGGCGCAGACGTTTCGGTTCAATGGCTGGGGCGGCAAATACCTGATGCCCGGCGACACCGAAACAGCCGCAGCGATTGCGAAACATGAAGGGATCGACGCGGACACGCACGATCTGGTGCTGGAAGGTGGCGGCATTGATGCTGATGGGACTGGCCGTCTGTTGACGACCGGTCAGTGCCTTCTGAACCCAAACCGCAATCCTGATCTGGACCAATCCGAAATAGAGGCCGCCATATCACAGGCGCTCGGCATCAATGAGTTCATCTGGTTGGGGGATGGGCTACTGAACGACCACACGGACGGTCATGTGGACAATGTCGCGCGCTTCATTTCCCCGGGGCATGCGATCTGCCAGCATCCATCTGGAGAGGATGACCCGAACGCGGCAACCTTGCAGGACATCGAGACGACGCTCCGGCGCGCCGGGCTGGAAGTCACGACCATTCCATCGCCAGGGCTTGTGAAAGACGAGGATGGAAAACCCATTCCCGCAAGCCATATGAATTTCACCATCACGAATGGGGTCGTGCTGGTCCCTGTGTATGAAGATCGCTACAGCCTTGTTGCGCTCGCAGAACTGAGCGCGCTGTTCGAAGGCCGCAAGGTGATCGGCTTGCCAGCCCGGCACATTCTCAATGGCGGGGGCAGCTTTCACTGCATGACCCGTGAAATTCCAGCCTGATTGTCAGGAGACAGACATGACCCGCACTCTGACCCTCGCCAGCATCCAGTTCACGCCGTCTGACGATATTCAGGACAATATCGATCGTGTGGCCGGATATGTGCGCGAAGCAGCGGAGAAGGGGGCGGACGTCGTTTTGCCGCCTGAATTGTTCACCGGGTACTATTTCTGCAAGACGCAGGAAGAAGAACATTTTGCGCGCGCCTTCCCCTGGCGGGAGCATCCGGCTGTTGAGCAACTCTCAGAGCTTGCGGCGGAATTGGGTGTCGTCATTCCTGTATCCATCTATGAGAAGGACGGTCCCCATTACTACAATTCGCTTGTCATGATCGATGCGGACGGAGCGCCATTGGGTGTCTATCGCAAGAGCCACATTCCGGATGGCCCGGGATATCAGGAAAAATACTATTTTCGGCCGGGCGATACGGGGTTCCGTGTCTGGGACACAATGAAGGGCCGCATCGGTGTTGGAATCTGTTGGGATCAATGGTTCCCCGAGGCAGCGCGCGCCATGTCTCTCATGGGTGCTGATGCACTGCTTTATCCGACCGCGATTGGCGCTGAGCCTCAGGATTCAACTCTCGACACGGCAGGGCGCTGGCGCCGGGCCATGCAAGGCCACGCTGTGTCGAACACGATCCCTGTCGTCGCGGCGAACCGCGTCGGAGATGAAGAAGGACAGGTCTTCTACGGAACGAGTTTCATCGCCGATCCAACCGGAGAGATCGTGATCGATTTCGGGCGCACGGAGCAGGGCGTGCTGGTGGCCGAATTCGATCTGGACGAGATTGACCGGGAACGCGCAGCTTGGGGATTTTTCCGTGACCGGCGTACGGATCTCTACGACATCCTGACTTAATTGCGCGGAAGACGATCGGTCTCTGTCCGAGCCAGGCGCGGCTTTTCCTGTCTTTCCGGTTTCGGCGCCTTTAGGTCAGCAAGATTGATGTCTCCGGATTCGCCCGCAAAATCGGCAGCAAATTGCTTCAGGACGGTCTTGAATTCATCAAAACTGGCGCGACGATCAAGGTTTGGATCGAAACGAGCAGGGTTACCGAGAGTATCATCCCGAATTGGCTGATTTTCGGCCCAGGTGAGCTGCTCGAGCGGGCTGATATAGCCGTCTGCGTTGGTATCCGCCTCCGAAAAGGACGCTGAAATACCCGCAGCCAGTTCAGCTGGCGTGACTGTCCCGTCCAGATTCGTATCGAAGCTAACAATCAGGCCGCCGCCGGAAACGAGCCTGTTCGGCGCATGCGCATTCGGCGGCGCTTTTCGCTTGGAAGGGCCGGGATAGGTCTGACCCGGCAGGAGCACCAACTCGTCCAGATTGTCTTCCCCTGCATCAGCTGACGCGGGGGCGGCGATGGCACACAACGCGGCGGCGGACAGGGCGATCATCAGGTTGCGCATAGACAACTCCACAAAGGTCAGACGTGACAGAGTATGATGGTGTGGTGTTTTTGCAACATGACGTTTCAGTTATCTTGTCCGCCGAGCCGTCTCGCATTAGCCTCTCGTTAACGCCGCCTTAACGCAAAGGGAGCAATCCGTTAACCAGTTGCGGTCGCCGTCTGGTGCCCGATTCGTTCGATTTGGATTGAAGACACTATGGCAATTACGGCGGACCAGGTACCACTCATCATGTCTGCCGGCGCGACGGCGCTGGGTCTTGCGGCCTTGCTCTGGGCCTTGCGTGTCTCCGATGGCGCTCGCGGCGCTGCCCGTAAATACAAGGATCGCTCGTCCGACCTGGAGACGCTTCTGGCGGAGCACCGTTCGATTCTCGGCGCACACCCGGGCGTGATTCTGGTCTGGCAAGGCGACGCGCTGGAGCCCGACAGCGAGGAGATGACCCCGCCGGAACTTTACGGATCGCCGGTGGCGCTGGCTGGCCTGCTCAGCTTTACAGATGATGCAATTTCGCCAGACCCGGCGGTGCGGATCATTGAAGGCCTCGCCGATCTTGAAGCGCGCGACAGCTCAGGTCAGGATACGACCCTGCGCATCCGGATGCGGGAACTGCGCGACACTGGGCAGGCGTTTTCGCTAACCATCATTGGTCCGTCCGGGCGTTTCCTGGAAGCCGACGGACGTACAGCGGGCGCGCGCGCGGTCGTCTGGGTCACCGACACAACGATCAAGGGCCTCGAAGAAAGCTCCGCCCGCGGCAAGCTGGAAGAAGCCAGGCAGGTTATTGCGCGCGACCCGACAGCTTTCCTGGATATGCTTGGCAAGGCTCCATTCCCGGCCTGGCGCGTGTCCGGCATGGGCAAGCTGCAATGGGTGAACCCGTCTTACATTGAAGCCGTGGACGGGGTGAATCTTGACCGTGTCCTCGACCGCCAGTTGATGCTGGACCAGGCTTCGGCAGACCAGGCGCGCAAGACGATTTCAGATGGCGCTGATATCGACGAAACCCGCCACATGATCATCAATGGTGAGCGCCGGGCGATGCGTGTGCTGACTTTCCCTCTGTCCGGTGGGGCAGGGGCGATGGCATTTGATGTGACAGCGCAGGAGAACGCCCGCGAGGAACTGAACCGGCATGTTCGTGCACATGACGAGACGCTCAATCACGTCGCCGATGCGGTGGCGATCTTCGGCGCAGACCGCAAGCTGACCTTCTACAACAAGGCCTTCCGCGACATGTGGGATCTGGACGAGAGCTTCCTGCTGGATCGTCCGAACCATGGCCAGTTGCTGGACCGTCTGCGTGAGCGCCGCAAACTGCCGGCGCGGACCAACTATGCCGAATGGCGCGCGGAAGAGCTGTCCTATTACCTCGATATCGATGGGGTGAAGGAAGACACCTGGTCCCTGCCGGATGACCGGACCCTTTCTGTTACGCGCCAGCGCCACCCGATGGGCGGTCTTCTGTTGCTGTTCAAGGACATCACCGGCGAGCTCGACCTGAAGACGAAATTCAATGCCATCGTGAAAACGCAGGCGTCCACGCTCGACAATCTGCACGAGGCAGTCGTTGTGTTCGGCGGTGACGGCCGGTTGAAGCTGTTCAACAAGGCGTTCGAGCACCTCTGGTCGCTTGATCATGACACGTTGAAGGATCATCCGGATTACAGCGCCGTGATCGAGGATTGTGTGCCGCTGTTCCACGATCTTGATGTGTGGGATGCTATCAAGCGACACATCACTGATCCGTCTGCTCGCGCGCGCCAGTCCACGACAGGCGAGATGCGCCGTTCCGACGGGTCGATCCTGACATATCTGACCCATCCGCTGCCGGACGGTAACACGCTGATTGCCTTCGCAGATGTCACGGCGACGCGCCGCGTTGAGTCTGCCCTTCGCGATCGCGCCGAGGCATTCGAAGCCGCAGACCGGTTGAAGACGGAGTTCGTGCGCAACGTGTCATACCAGCTGCGCTCACCACTCACCGTCATCTTCGGATATGCTGAATTGCTTGAGACGAAACGCAATGGTGACCTGACTGAACGCCAGTCTGATTATGTCAGTGCGATCCTTTCGGCGTCTGACCATCTGTCCAAGCTGATCGAAAACATTCTCGACCTCGCCATGATCGAGGCAGGCCGGATGGATCTCGACGTCAAGGATGTCGATCTTGCCCATGTCATCGACGAGAGCGTCGAGATGGTCGTGTCGAAAGCGGAAGATACACAAATCAGCGTGCGCGCCGATATTACGGGCGATCTCGGCGTGATCCGCGCAGACGAACGCCGCATCAAGCAGATCCTCTTCAACCTGATTTCGAACTCTCTGCGGTTCACGGAATCCGGGGGTGAGATCATTGTCGCGTCCCAGCGCGTCGGCGACATGGTAACCCTGTCTGTGCGCGATAATGGCCGGGGACTCGAGGCGGACAAGCGCGCGACGAGCTTCGACAGTTTCGTGTCCGGAGATCAGCGCGGCGCGGGCCTTGGCCTTGCTCTGGTGAAGCACTTCGTCGACTTGCATGGCGGCACCGTTGGCATGAAGCCGGTCGAAGGTGGTGGTCTGGAAGTGACGTGCTGGCTGCCGGTGAAAGTGACGAAAACCGTCCAGAACCAGGAGTTGTTGCTGACTGAAAGCGTCCCGGCCTGAGGCGTTACCAAAGCGCCAGCCAGAAACCTGTTTAGGATTTCTCACAAAGAAGTTTGCTGACAATCCGTCGTCCCTTCCTACATGTTTGCAAGAAATGCATCAGGAAGGACACGAAACATGGCCGACAAGACTTACACGCCGCCAAAGATCTGGACATGGGACCAGGCCAGCGGCGGGCGATTTGCGAACATCAACCGTCCGATCGCCGGGCCAACCCATGACAAGGAATTGCCGGTCGGCAAGCATCCGATCCAGCTATATTCGCTCGGCACGCCGAACGGGGTGAAGGTCACCATCATGCTGGAAGAGTTGCTCGCAGCCGGTCATGAAGGCGCGGAGTATGACGCCTGGCTGATCAATATCGGGGAAGGCGACCAGTTCAGCTCGGGCTATGTCGACCTGAACCCGAACTCGAAAATCCCGGTCATGTTTGACACGACGACAAAGACTCGCGTGTTCGAAAGCGGCTCGATCCTTGTGTACTTGGCCGAGAAGTTCGGCGCCTTCCTGCCGACGGATCACCATAAACGCACCGAGGCGATGAACTGGCTCTTCTGGCAAATGGGATCTGCCCCGTATCTCGGCGGCGGTTTCGGCCATTTCTACGCCTACGCGCCAGAGAAGTTCGAATATCCGATCAATCGGTTTGCCATGGAAGTGAAGCGCCAGCTTGATGTGCTGGACCGCAATCTGGCGGATCGCGAATTCATGGCCGGAGACGAGTACACGATCGCCGATATGGCGATCTGGCCCTGGTATGGCGCGCTTGTAAAAGGTCTCGTCTATGACGCTGGCGAATTCCTGCAGGTCCACGAATACAAGAATGTTATCCGCTGGACGGACCAGCTTGCACAGCGCGATCCTGTCAAACGCGGCCGGATGGTGAACCGCACTTTTGGTGACCCGGCATCACAGCTGCGCGAACGTCACGATGCCAGCGATTTCGAAACCCGAACACAGGACAAGCTGGAGCCTGAAAGCTCCAACTAGTTCTGGAAGAAACCTCAGAGCTTCTCGAATTTGAGAATGTAGCGATCCGTCTGTCTCCGGATGGACGGATCGAACACATTGACGGTGCCATCATCGTCCGGATTGGCGAGCAGGTCGCTTTCATTGACCAGCTTCAGCCCAACATCCTCCATCATGCCCATCAATACGTCCTGCGCGAGCCGATGCGTGTCTCCGCCAGTTGTGGGCGGCGAGCCTGCCGGTGCGCGATGGTCGATCACGACCAAATGCCCACCTTTGGCGAGCACTCTCGAGATTTCCGAAAAGCACACTTCCGGATCGCCGAGTGCACCGGGCTCTGAACCCTCCGGCGTGTACCACAGCTCGTGCGGCCCGAGGAACCAGGTCACAAGGTCGACTTCCTCATCGCCTATCGGCTCGAAGTCGTCGAAGGATGTCTGGATATGCGTGACGTTTTTCAGGCGGCCATCCATCCGGCGTTCCACTGCGTCGCCAAGGAATGTCTCGAATTCCGGTGGGTTCTGCAGGTAAACTTTACCTTCCTCACCTACGACGAGTGAGAAGAGTTCCGTGTAGATGCCATCGCCTGCTTCCATGTCCAGCACGGTCATGCCGGGCTGTACGCCGGTAAATGCGAGGATTTCCCGGGAGTGACGCAGCTCATATTGTTCGAAATCGCTTTCCGGACGGCCGTCACGGACGAAGACCGAGTCATAGTCGAATGTCTCTTCGGCGATCGAAGCGATTGGTGATGTATCGGTATATTGCGGTGCGCAGGCTGTAAGCACGAGCGCGGCTGCAGCCGAGATCAGGAGTGCGTGTTTCATGCGAGGAGTCCTTTCCGAACTCAGGCCTTGCTGAGCATGGCTTCACTGATTTCCCAAAGCCGTTCGGCTTTTTCGTCATCACAGATCCAGGGGCGGGCATGTTCCCAGCGCTGGCTGTCTTCGGTGGCAAGTTTGGCGATGTCGCAATCTTCGCAGTAAACGCCGCCCTTGTCGGCGAGGGCGGGGGCAGTCGCCGCCCACACGCTTGTCGATGCGCCCTGTTCCGGGGTTTTGAACATTGCCTGAACCATGGGCGGGATCGTGCCGTCCGGGTTCTTCCAGCCGAGCTCCGCCATTTCTTCATCCGTCAGGTGGCGCTGCAGGGGTGTGAAGATGCCGCCCGGGTGGACCGAAAATGCCCGAACGCCAATGTCCTTGCCGCGATGGTCCACGCCGAGCGCAAACAGGGCACATGCTGACTTGGACTGGCCGTAGGCTTCCCATTTGTCATAAGGGCGGCTGTCATAATTCGGATCGTCCCAGATCACGTCCGAGCGAACGTGCGCGGTGGAGGAGAGGGCCACGAGGCGCGCATTGTCTGCGCGCTCCAGCGCGGGGGCGAGCGCCAGGCTCATCGCCATATGGGCCAGATGGTTTACACCCAGCTGGCGTTCCCACCCCGGACCGACGCGGGTTTCAGGGCAGGCCATGATGCCGGCATTGTTGATCAGTATGTCCAGGGCGCGGCCGGTTTCCTCATAGTCCGAGGTGAATTTCTTCACGCTGGAAATGTCTTCCAGATCCATGGCGGCGATCTCGATCTCGCCGGGCACATTGGCCAGGGCTTCTTCAGCAGCGTCTACGCGCCGAGCGGGAACGGTGACGCGCGCTCCCGCGCCGGCCAGGGCCCGAACGGTTTCCAGGCCAATGCCGGAATAACCCCCGGTCACGATGGCGTTCCGACCGGTCAGGTCAATGCCGGCGACGACTTCCTGTGCGGTGGATTTGGCGTGAAAGCCTGAACCAATTGGTTGCTGATCTGCTGCGGCCATGTGTTTCCCCTTTGTGTGTCTCGTCTCATTTATGATGAGCAAGCCTCTCTTTCGGCAAGCCCAGCCGCGCGTCGTTACGAATCTGTAAGCAGCCAATTGCGTGGACGCACTACGTGACGACACTTATATCCTTAATAAAGCAAAGGGAGAAACTGCATGCGAATTCTTGCCATCGCACTGTCCGCCGCCGCCATGTCTGTCGCAGCGCTCCCCGCCATTGCCCAATACGGTCAGGTAGAGCGCACCCAGGCGGAGATCGCACTTGAGGAGGCCAGTGCCAATCTGGAGAAAAACCGGGCCCAACGCTCTAAGGCCATCAGGGCTTGCGGCACGAATGACTATCAGGCCTGTTTCGAACTCGGTGACATGTATCGGCGCGGTCTGGGCGGGCTTCAGGACTATGAGAAGGCCGCTGAAAGCTATCGCAAGGCGTGCAATGGACGTCATGCTGAAGGCTGTTCCGGGCTTGCCTATCTGACGCTGCAGGGGCGCGGAATGGACGCTGATCACGTTCAGGCGCGTACCCTCTATGACAAGGCCTGCGACCTTGGTGAAATCAGCGGCTGCGCGGCCCTCGGCAACATGGTGTATACCGGCCAGGGTGGCCGCAAGAATGTTCCCGAAGGTACGCGGCTGTTACAGGATGCCTGTGATCGCGACTATGAATGGGCGTGCGAGCGCCTGTCGACATTGGGTGCCTATCAGCCGGACGATTATACGTGGGAGCGTTTGGAGGACGTAAAGCGCCGCTACTGATTTTCGTTCATAGCGGCGAGTTTACGCGCCAGATTAGAACCGGGTAGCGGACGTGCCGGGCGATTTGGATCGATTGCCACCTCGCCAGACGCAGGCTCGCCTGCCTGGCTGGGGTCAGGTGCCTCGGCACTTTCGTGGGCTGGCAAACCACCTTCCGTTTTCACGACAAGGTCTGCGGTCAGCAGGGATCCGGCGTCCACGCGTATACTGCGCGTGAAGACCTTGCCGGTCACTTTGGCATCGGTCCAGATTTCCAAGCTCTCTTGTGCGGTGATGGTGCCATTCAGCTTGCCATGCACGATGATCACGGGGGCCTCCAGAGAGCCTTCCAGCTCGCCTGTAGCCTCGATCAGGACCATTCCCTCAGACTTTATGGGGCCTTTCATGCGTCCGGCGATGGTGAGGGGGCCGGAGAAGGTGAAGGTGCCTTCCAGGGCGCAGTCGGCGGCGATGTAGCTGCCCTGGCCGGAGCGGCCCTTGCTGTCGGTCTCGGTTCTGGCCATCGCCCACTCTTTCCCACTTTCTGGTCTGGATACGCGTACCACAGCCAGAGTATTGAATTTATTGCCCTTATAGCGTGAATTTGCTGTGCCGCACAGCCGCAGGGCGAAGAAAGCCATGCAAGAAGCGGGCAAGTTTTGCTCGCCTTGGTGCCGTAATCATGTGTTGAAACAGTGTATGCGTGCCATTCTGACTGTCGTCCTGTTGTTGTCTTTTGTCGCCTCTTGTCGCGATGTGTCGCCATCTGTCGCTGCAAATCACGCCGTGTTGCAACCCGGATTCACCGGTCTGGACCTGTCACACCATAATGGCCGGATCGACTGGGAAACCTTTGAGGCGGCGCCTGTCGACTTCCTGTATCTGAAAGCGACCGAAGGGACCGACTGGAAGGATCCGCGATTTCAGGATCACTGGCGCGAGGCCAAGGCGCGGGGCTGGCTGGTCGGCGCATATCATTTCTATCGCCTGTGCCGATCAGGCGAGGCTCAGGCCGAGAATTTCATTCAGTCGGTCGAGGTGCGGGCAAGGGGCCTGCCGCCGGCTGTCGATCTGGAATATGCGCACAATTGCGAGCCGCGCGGCAGCACATCAGAGACGCTGGCGGAGCTGGACCGGTTTCTGGAGATGCTGGAAGCGGAGTATGGCGTGCGTCCGGTGATCTATACGACACCTGAATTCCATCGCGACTGGTTGTCGGGTGGCTATGCCGAATATCCGCTCTGGCTGAGGGGGCTGGGCGAGGTCATGCCACGAACCCAGGACGGACGCGCACCGGACATCTGGCAATACACGATGTCCGGCCGCGTGCCGGGAATTGAAAGCCGGGTGGACATGAACCGTGTGCCGGACCGTCCACCCGAATAGGGACTAGTTGCGGGCCTTGTCGACCAGGCGGTCGTTCTGTGCCCAGTGCATCATGCCGCGCAGTTTTTCGCCGACTTCCTCGATTTCGTGGCTGTTCATGCGCTGGCGCATGGCATTGAAGCCCGGTGCGCCGGCTTGGTTCTCCAGAACCCAGTTGCGGGCGAAGGTGCCGTTCTGGATGTCTTCCAGAACCTTCTTCATGTTTGCCTTGGCTTCGGAATTCACAACGCGCGGGCCGGAAACGTATTCGCCATACTCGGCCGTGTTGGAGATCGAGTAGTTCATGTTGGCGATGCCGCCTTCATAGATCAGGTCCACGATCAGCTTGGTTTCGTGCAGGCATTCGAAGTACGCCATCTCCGGCGCGTAGCCAGCCTCGACCAGCGTTTCATAACCTGCCTTGATCAGCTCCACGATGCCGCCGCACAGCACAGCCTGCTCACCGAAGAGGTCGGTCTCGGTTTCTTCACGGAAGGAGGTTTCGATCACACCGGCGCGCGTGTTGCCGATGGCTTTCGAATAGGACAGGGCAACGTCTTTTGCTGTGCCGGTCGCGTCCTGGTGGATCGCCACGAGGCCCGGCAGGCCGAAGCCCATCTGGTATTGCGCACGCAGCGTGTGGCCAGGGCCTTTCGGTGCGGACAGGGACACGTCAACATCCGGGCGCGGACGGATCAGGTTGTAGTGGACGTTGAAGCCGTGGCCGAACATCAGGTGCTGACCTGCGCGCAGGTGCGGTTCGATTTCGTTTGCGTACAGAACGGCTTGTTTCTCGTCCGGGATCAGGATCATGATCACGTCGGCCCATTGTGCGGCCTCTGCAGGCGTGACGACTTCGAGGCCTTCAGCCTCTGCCTTCTTGCGGCTTGGGGAGCCTTCGTAGAGGCCGACCTTCACGTTCTTCACGCCGCTGTCGCGCATGTTCAGAATGTGGGCGTGGCCCTGGCTGCCATAGCCGATGACGGCGACTTTCTTGCTCTGGATGAGGGCAATGTCCGCATCCTGCTCGTAATAGATTTTCATGGGCCTCTACTTGCTCCGCTGGAAGATTGATTGTTGGGGGGAAGGCTTCAGATCAGTTGGATTGGCATACCCAGTCATCTGAAAAATTGGCGACGCCGATGACGCTGCGGTTCAATTCGGCGATGGGGTCGGTGGCTTCGGCGTGGCGCGAGAAGTGGCGCAGGCCGCTGGTCGTTTCTATGCTGGTGACAATGTCGTGCGATGTCAGCAGAAGTTCGAAACTGCGCGAGCCATCGTCATTGATGACCATTTTCTCACGCGCTCCGTAAGCCGGATGGTTGGCATCGCTGGCAGTGAGCAGGGAGAGCGCAACCTTGCTGGCGACATTGGCGGGCAATTGGGTTTGTACCCGGCACATCGGAATGCGTACTTCATCCTCAACCGGAACGGTGCGGGCATCCAGCATCATCGTGCCGGACCAGTCCACCACATCATAGATATAGGATGCGCCGCTCGGGGCAGCCGTATCCACGATGCGAAGCAGGGGAGCCGGGTCAGCGTCAAAAATTGTGCGCGCACGGGCGACCAGAATATCGGCGCGATCAATATCGCACTGCAGGTCAGCTTGCGCGGCCTCTTCGGGGGCCATGTAGGCCGCCGATGAAATATCCCCGCGGCAGCTGTCAGGCAGGCGCTCCTCGGCGGCGGCGGTGCCTGCGAGGCAGATGGCGGTGATGGCAATCAGAGCAGGTCGTCTCATCCTTTCACCTTTCCGCGCTTGATCGACAGGACACCTGTCCGGCTGACTTCGACAAGGCCCAGAGGCCGCATGAGGTCAACAAATTGCGAGATCTTGTCGGAGGCGCCCGTCAGCTCGAAGATGAAGCTCTCATTTGTCGTATCTATCACATTTGCCCGGAAAATCTGAGAGATGCGCAAGGCTTCCACGCGGGCCTCTCCGGTTCCAGCCACTTTCACGAGCGCCAGTTCGCGTTCGATACCGCGTTTCGACTTGGTGATATCGATGACCTGATCGACCGGAACAATGCGCAGAAGCTGGGCTTCGATCTGCTCCAGAATGTGAGGCGTGCCCTGTGTCACGATCGTGATGCGGGAGCGATGTTCGTTCGCATCGACCTCGGCCACGGTAAGGCTGTCGATATTGTAGCCACGTCCCGAGAACAGGCCCACGACACGCGCGAGCACGCCGGGCTCGTTGTCCACCATGACGGCCAGGGTGCGACGTTCGACTTCCTGATCCTCGTGAGACAGGAAATAGGCCGATTTCGGATTGCTGCCGCCGGGCGGTGTGCCTGTCGATCCGTCGCTCATGCCTGTGTCTCCGTCCGATTAGCCCCGATCATGCCGCCTTTTAAAGACAGAATGGCCTCGTGCAAAAGATGTTTTGCTGCATGGCTCATGCCCAAACCCCGCGTCCGGCGTACTGCAAACCGCTGATCATCAGACCAGCGTCTTGCCCGCCTCTCCAATCTCGTCGCCCGTGATCTCGCCAAGGATCATTTCATTGTGCGCTGAACCCGACGGGATCATCGGCAGGCAGTTCTCCGCCTTCTCGACACGGCAGTCGAACAGGACCGGGCCCGGATGGTCAATCATTTCGCGGATCTTGTCGTCCAGCTCGGCCGGATTGTCACATCGGATGCCATGACCGCCCATTGCTTCAGCAAGTTTCACGAAGTCCGGCAGGCTTTCCGAATAGGTGTGGGAATACCGCTCACCATGCAGCAATTCCTGCCACTGGCGGACCATGCCCATCCATTCATTGTTGAGGATGAATACCTTCACAGGCAGGCGGTGCTGAAGCGCGGTGGAGAATTCCTGCATCATCATCTGGATGGAGGCTTCGCCGGCGACGTCGATGACAAGGCCATTCGGATGCGCGGCCTGAACGCCAACAGCGGCGGGCAAGCCGTAGCCCATCGTGCCGAGCCCGCCTGAAGTCATCCAACGGTTCGGCTCCTCGAAATGAAGGAATTGCGCGGCCCACATCTGGTGCTGGCCCACTTCGGTGGTAAAATAGGTTTCCCGGTCGCAGGTTAGCGTGTGCAGGCGCTCAAGCGCGTATTGCGGTTTGATCACCTCGTCAGAATTTGTGTAGGCGAAGCAATTGCGCGCGCGCCAGATGTCGATTTCCTGCTTCCAGGGCTTCAGGTCCGGCTTCTTTTCCTTGCGGGATTTGAACTCCTTCAGAAGGGCGGCCAGCGCCTGGGCGCAGTCCGCAATCACCGGGATGTCGACACGAACGATCTTGTTGATCGAAGACGGGTCGATGTCGATGTGGACCTTCTTGGAGTTCGGGGAGAAGGCGTCGATGCGTCCGGTCACGCGGTCGTCGAAGCGCGCGCCGACACAGATCATCAGGTCGCAATCATGCATCGCATTGTTGGCTTCGAAACTGCCATGCATGCCGACCATACCCAGCCAGTCCTTGTGAGAGGCGGGGAAGGCGCCCAGCCCCATCAGGGTCGAGGTTACTGGATAGCCGGTAGCCTTCTGCAACTCGCGCAGCAGGCGGGAGGCTTCCGGGCCGGAATTGATGACGCCGCCGCCGGTATAGAAGACTGGCCGGCGGGCATGCAGCATCAGGTCCACGGTTGCGGCGATGGCCTCAGGCTGGGGCGCAGTGTTCGGGTGGTAGGTCGGCTTGTGAACGCCATCCTTGCCGATATAGGCGCCGGTGGCGAACTGGATGTCTTTCGGAATATCGACCACGACCGGGCCGGGCCGGCCGGACTTCGCGATCAGGAAAGCCTCGTGGATCGTGCGGGCCAGATCGTTCACATCAGTGACGAGATAGTTGTGCTTCGCGCAGGTGCGGGTGATGCCGGTCGTGTCGCACTCCTGAAACGCATCCGTGCCGATCAAGTGGGTTGGCACCTGACCGGTCAGGACGACCATCGGGATGGAATCCATCATCGCATCCGCGATGGGTGTGACCATGTTCGTTGCGCCGGGGCCGGAGGTGACCAGGCAAACACCTGGCCGTCCGGTGGAGCGGGCATAGCCCTCTGCGGCATGGCCTGCGCCCTGTTCGTGGCGCACCAGAATGTGGCTGAGCCCCTCTGTGCTGTAGAGGGCATCGTAAATCGGTAGGACCGCGCCGCCCGGATAACCGAACATGACGTCCACGCCCTGCTCCTTGAGGGCCGTGATGACGATCTCGGCGCCAGTCATGGTCAAGGTTTCAGCGGCGGGCTTGGTCTTGGTGTCGGTTGTCATGGGAAGATCTCTGGTCGGGCTGGGTCTGGACTGTATCGGAAAAGAAAAAGGGCCCCGATGGAGCCCCTTGATGTGCGCGCACCCGCAATTGGCTTACTCAAAGCCAATCACGGGTGCTTAATAACGAGTACCACATTCGTGCGCACGGTGCGTTTCCTCCAACGTCGGGGATCAGGAATAATCTGCCTCAACCGGGCTGTCAATCTCCCTGTACAAGGCAAGAATAACCCTCAAACGGTCCTCCGGCTCAGGTGAAGGAATGCGCGGCCAGAAGGGAAATTGGCGTCCAATCCACGTGAATTGTCGCTTTGCGTAGCGTCTTGTGTCGCGTTTGGCGTTTTCTGCAGCATATTCTGCCGTGATCTCTCCTCGCGCGAAGGCCGCCAGCCACGGCATTCCATGTGCTTTCATTGCAGGAAGTTCGGGATCAAGATCACGTTTTATGAGCTGACGGGCCTCTTCCATCGCTCCCTGCATCAGCATGCCTTCGAAGCGCCGGTCGATTTTCTGATAGAGTTTTGCGCGTGGCGGGGTGAGGGCAAAGCCGATCCATTCGCCATCTTTCAAGACGGGCGGTTGCCGGTCTTTCTGGAAATCGGTGATCGGCTTGCCGGTCGCCAGATAGACTTCATATGCGCGCGCGAGCCGCTGGCGATCTCCGGTGCCGAGCCGCGCGGCGGTGTCCGGGTCAACGGGTGTAAGGCGGTCACGCAGGCCTTCCGCGCCTTCGGCATCTGCAATGGCCCGCACATCTGCGCGCACGTCTTCCGGCACAGGTGGGATGTTTGACAGGCCTTGCGTCATAGCCAGCAGGTAGAGCCCTGTGCCGCCGACAAGGATGGCGCGCTTGCCCTTCAGTTCGAGGTTGCGGATCGTCGCGCGCACTTCCTCCAGCCAGTCACCAGTGGAATAGCGGCGCGCGGCATCGACATGGCCGAACAAATGGTGAGGCACGCCGTCCATCTCTTCCTCGGTCGGGCGGGCTGAGATCACTTTCAGGTCCCGATAGACCTGCATCGAATCTGCATTGACCACTTCGCCGCCCAGACGCCGTGCGACGTCGATGGCGAGGGCGGTCTTTCCGCTGGCTGTTGGCCCGTGAATGAGGATGGCTGGTGTCATCTTCATAACGGTAAGGGCTTGTCAGCGGCTAGGAAACCCGTGAAGAGGCGGGAATGAACGAGAAAGCAGTGAATTCGATGATCCTTGTCGCCGCCGCAAACGCCCCGGAAGACAATATCGCCTCCCGCCTCGGCATGATCCTGCGGGACATCGCGCCGGACATTCGCCTGGAGCCGATCGCGAACCTCGGGCAAGTCGGAGAGGTTTCGGCCGTCGAAACCATTGTTCCGGGTGTGTCACCAGACCTGCGCCAAGCTGTGCTGTCAGCGCTGGACGAAGCGGAAATGGATGCGGCGTTCACCCGCCCGGAAGGCCGGCGCAAACGCCTGCTGATTTCGGACATGGATTCCACAATCATCGGCCAGGAATGTCTTGATGAACTGGCGGACTTCGCTGGCCTGAAAGCGGAAGTGTCGGCCATTACAGAGCGCGCGATGCGCGGTGAGCTGGACTTCGAAGGCGCCCTCACCACCCGCGTTGCCATGCTCAAGGGACTCGACCTCAAGGCTCTGCAGGATGCGTATGATGCGCGCATTACGCTGAACACCGGCGCGAAAACGCTGGTTGAGACGATGAAGGCGAACGGCGCGGTCACTGTGTTGGTGTCTGGCGGGTTCACCTTCTTCACTGGCCGCGTCGCGGAAGAGGCGGGCTTTGTTGCTCATCGTGGTAACACGCTGATTGATGATGGCGCGGCCCTGACAGGGGAGGTCGGCCTGCCGATTCTTGGTCGAGAGGCGAAACTGTCAGCGCTGGATGAAGTGTCAGCCGACAATGGCCTTGGGCGCGCGGATGCCATTGCGCTGGGCGATGGCGCAAACGACCTCGCCATGATCAAGGCGGCGGGATTGGGCATAGCCTACAAGGCAAAGCCCATCGTTGCCGCGGAGGCGCACGCTGCCATCACGCATACGGATTTGTACACGGCCCTGTTCTTCCAAGGGTATCATGCAGATGAGTTTGTGACCGGCTGATCAGGAATTGGTCAGGTCAATCGAGATGAACTGATCGAACCAACCAGCTTCGCCGCGACGCTTCACGCGCAGCAACAAGGGCTGGTGTGGCGTGGTCATGGCGGTTTCGACCTTGCTGATCGTGTCAGAGACGGTCGAGACGCGCTCAAAGTTCACTTCCACCAGCACATCGCCGCGGCGCAGCTTGCCGAAGGAGCGGCCGCGTGCGGACACCGTGGTCACAACGACGCCATCGACATCCTTGGGAATACCGTACCGGCGGCGGACATCGTCATCCAGGCTCGTCAGTTCCGCGCCGAGATCATTTGAGCTGGCAGGCGCGTCCAGCGCCGCGCTCAGTTCCTCGGTTTCTGTTTCGTCTTCAAGTTCGCCAAGCGTGACATTGACCGTTCGCGCCTTGCCGTCGCGAACAAGCGCAATCGGGACCGTACGGCCAATTTCGGTGTCGGAAATCAGACGGGTCAGTTCACGCACGCTGGTGACGGTCTGGCCGTCGAAACGCAGCACGAGATCCCCGACTTCCATATCAGAGTCTGCGGCTGGGCCGTCATCGGTGATCCTTGTGATGATCACGCCGCCCTTGCCGGTGGCCTTGTAGGCGCGGACCAGCGCTTCATCTGCATCCTGCACATTTACGCCAAGCCAGGCGCGGCTGACGCGGCCATCCTTGATCAACTGGTCGGATATGCGCCTGACCAGATTGGCCGGCACGGAAAAGCCGATGCCGACAGAGCCGCCGGTGGGCGAGATGATGGCTGTGTTCACGCCCACAACTTCGCCGCCGAGATTGAATAGCGGACCACCGGAATTGCCGCGGTTGATGGCGGCGTCGGTCTGGATGAAATCATCGGAGCGACCGGCATTGAGATCGCGGTTGCGCGCGGAGATGATGCCGGCGGAGACGGATCCCCCAAAGCCGAACGGGTTGCCGATGGCGATGACCCAGTCGCCGACTTCGGCCTTGTCACTGTCTGCAAGGTCCACGAAGGGCAGGGGTGTCGAGGATTCGACTTTCAGTACGGCAAGGTCTGTATCGCTGTCGCGGCCGATCAACTCGGCCTTCAGCACGCGGCCATTCGAGAAATTGACGTCGATCTCGTCAGCATTCTCGATCACATGATTGTTGGTGATGATGATGCCGTCCGCCGAAATGACAAAGCCCGAACCGAGCGAGCCTTCGCGGCGAAAGCCTTCCTCGTCGCGGCCAAAGAATTCGTTGAAGCGCTCCATCGGTGAGCCTTCCGGAAAGGTCGGCATGCCGTCCGGGGCGATGGTCTGCGACGTCGAGATATTTACCACGGCAGGCATCAGCCGTTTCGACAGATCCCGGAAGCTTTGCGGCTGGATCTTCTGGTCTATTCCATCAACGCGTTCGGACAGGCTCGCCTGTGCGTGGGCAGGCAGGGCGGCGGACGCCGAACTCATCAGGATCAAGGCAGCAAGGGCCGAAATGCGCATAGGCCGCTGAGCCTCCTTTCGAAGCACAATCTACAGCAATATTTTTAAACTATGGCGCTTTGCGGGCGTGTTGCAACAGGTTCAGAGGACGCGGACTGCAATGACAATGAGGATTGCGCCGACAGCCGCAGATCCAATCCCCGCCAAGGCGATCTCTCGGGGGGGCATGCGAGAGAGGTATTCGGCCAGTCGTCGCATGAAATCGGGGGCGGCCGCATAGACCACCCCCTCGAAAAACAGCCACATGCCGATCCCGAGCAGGATCAGTTGCAAGCTCATCGTCGCCAGGCCCTAGCGAGAGCCGCCATTGGCGCGGGCGCGGTCGATGAATTCATCGCACAGGCCAAGCGCATCTGGCCCGACAACAATGCGCGTGCCTTCCTTGATCGCATTCTCACATGCAATCAGCGCGCGCTGGAAGCGGAAGAATTCCGGATCCCTGTTGTAGGCATTGGCGTAGATTTCCGTGGAACGGGCGTCGCCCTCACCGCGGATGATCTCGGACTGTTCGCGAGCCTGGGCTTCGATGACGGTCTTTTCCCGTTCGGCCTGGGCACGGATCAGGCGGGCACGTTCCTCGCCTTCAGCGCGGATACGCTCGGCTTCCTGCTTACGGGCAGTCTGCATCCGGCTGTAGACACCGTTTGCCACTTCGCGCGGCAAGTCAGCCTGCCGGATCCGTACGTCCACGATGGAAATCCCATCATCGGCGAGTTCAGCCGCGACCTTCTGACGGATATTGTCCATCAGTTCGGCGCGCTGACCAGAGATAATCTCCGGCACCGGCACGTCACCCATGACTTCGCGGATCGACGCCTTGGTCACGTCGTTCAGCTGGGTCGATGCCCGGCGAATGTCCCGAAGGCTCTGATAGAATTTCAGCGGATCACTGATGCGCCACCGGACGAAAGCATCCACATCCAGACGGCGCTGGTCAGAGGCCAGGACTTCGATGTTCTCGATGTCGAGACCGAGATTCTTGCGGTCCAGTTTTTCCACGGTCTGGATGAGCGGGATCTTGAAATAGAGACCGGCTTCATCCGTGCCGGGTTGGTTGATGACGGCGCGCGGTTCACCGACCTGAAGGATCAGGGCCTGCTCGTCCTGGCGCACGACATAGAAGGAATTCACGAGGGCGACCACGACGATCGCGATAACGGCAAGTGCCAGCCAGCTAAGGTTACGCATCAGTTCTGTCCTCCGCGGTTGCCGGACTGCACCCGGTCGAGCGGCAGGTAAGGTACTGCGCCGGACTGGCTGTCGAGAATGGTCTTGTCGGTGCGTTCAAGCACGCGCTCCATGGTTTCGAGATACATGCGTTCCCGCGTGACGCGGGGCGCCTTGCGGTACTCTTCGAAGATCTGCTCGAAGCGAGAGGCTTCACCCTGGGCGTCCGCGACGATCTGGTCACGATAGCCTTCGGCTTCCTGGAGGAGGCGCTGGGCCGTACCACGGGCCTGCGGCACGATCTGGTTGGCGTACTGCGTGGCCTGGTTGATGTTGGTTTCGGCGTCCTGTTCGGCGACGTTCACATCGTTGAAGGCCTCGATGACCTGCTGTGGCGGGTCAGCCTTGTCGATCTGGATACTCAGGATGCGAATGCCGGCGCGGTAGTCATCCAGCAGGGTCTGAACCTGTTGGGCAACTTCGTTCTGCACGACATCACGCTCTGTGGTGATCACGCTCTGAAGTTTCGTCTTGCCGACGACTTCGCGCATGACGGACTCAGCGACCATTTCAACGGCGATGTCGGGCTGGCGCACGTTCAGGATGTAGTCCTGAGGCGCATCCGGCCGCACGCGCCAGAAGACGGAGAATTGCAGGTCGACGATGTTTTCATCTTCGGTCAGCATCAGGCTCTCGTCGATGGTCTGGCCGATTTCGGTTTTCCGGCGCGCCTCAACCTCGACCAGTTCATGCTGTTCGAACGGGGCAGGCAGGTGGAAGTGCAGGCCCGGCCCGAAGTTCGTCTGCCATTTTCCGAAGCGGAACACGGCGGCCTGCTGGCCCGGATCGACCATCACGACGCTGGTGGACAACCAGGCGAGCAGGGCGATACCGGCAATAACGAGAAAGCCCAACGGACCGAAATTGGCTCCGCCGCCGCCTCCGCCGCCACGGCGATTTCCGCCGCCACCACCGCGCTGGCGAAAGCGCTCTTGCATGCGCCGCATCTGATCTTCGAGGTCATTGCCCCCGCTGCCGCCAGAGCCGCCAGGCCGGTTCCATGGAGAGCCGCCATCCTTGCCGCCTCCATTGTTTCCACCCTCGCCGCCCCAAGGGCCGCTGGATTTAGTCTTGTCATCCCAGGGCATGTGCCCTCCCTGTATTGCTGTGCATGGGTTCTATATAGGCGCTTTGATGATAAGTGCATGCCTGTTTGCAGGCATCAAGAGCAGCGGAGTCGCAGATTTTGTTCGGATCGAAGGATAAATCACGCCGGAAACTCGAGGAAAAGATCAATGAGGCGCTCGGGCAGCCCGATTGGCTGGAATCTGTCTCCATCGGGGATGGTGGCCGGGTGGTGCTGGTGATCAAGGCCGACCCGGACCAGCAGGAGGCGGCTGAGGCGCGTCGGATCGAGGCTGAGGGCAAGGTGGAGCTGATCTCGGGCGTGTCGTCTGTCAGCAGCGTCCTGACTGCCGAACGCTCTGCCAGCGCGCCAGCCAAAGAAGTTCACCTGTCGCACACACCCGCACCTAAACGCGTGCGCAAGGGCGCGCGCCTGTCCGATGATGCGTTGCAGCAGGGGAAGGTGCCGTCCGGTGCGCCGACTGCTTCAATTCCTGGCATTTCACGTATTCTCGTCGTTGCCAGCGCCAAGGGCGGCGTCGGCAAATCCACGGTTTCGGTCAATCTGGCTGTGGCCATGGCGAAAGCGGGCATGAAGGTCGGCCTGATGGATGCCGACATCTACGGACCGTCCATTCCCACTATGCTGGGCACGGTTTCGAGTGAGCCGACCACATCCCAGGAGAACGGAAAGCTGCTGCCGGTTGAGGCGGCCGGGCTGAAAACCCTGTCGATCGGCTATTTGTCCGATCCGGACGCGCCGATGATCTGGCGCGGACCCATTGTCATGTCGGCCATCACGCAGATGCTGAATGATGCAGAATGGGGCACGCCGGAAGACCCGCTGGACATTCTGATCATCGATACGCCGCCGGGCACCGGCGACGCGCAGCTCACCATCGCCCAACGCATCCCGGTGACCGCGGCCCTGATCGTGACGACACCGCAGGAAGTTGCCCTGGCTGATGTCCGTCGCGGCGCCGCGATGTTCGCGAAGACCGAAGTGCCGGTGCTGGGTATCGTCGAGACGATGAGCTGGTTCGAAGACCCGGCCGGCAACCGGCATTATCTGATGGGGCAGGGCGGCGGTTCGGCCACGGCCAACGCCCTCGGCCTGCCTCTGCTGGCTGAATTGCCGATGCTTCAGGCGGTCCGCGAAGGCGGCGATTCCGGCCAGCCAGCTGCGTTGACGGACGAAACAGCGGGCCAGCTGTTTCACGAACTGGCCCGCAAGGTTGCGATCGAACTGGACGGCCTGGCGACCAAGCCGGCACCCGACATCGTGTTCGAGGACTAAGCGGACTGGATTATATGCGCCAGGATGAGGTCTTTGCCGACCTTACCGGTCCAGCACCATGCGCCGATCAGCCCGTCTAGCGGGACGATGTCCCTGGGATTTTCCTGCGCAGCCTGCGCGACCAGTTCCGATGCGTCCGGAATGGGGCGTTCCCGTCGCAGGAATTCAGCCCATGCCGTCACGCTTTGTGCGGCGTCATTTGCCTGCACCTGAGAAATGTAGGTGCCGCCCTTATAGTCGCAGATGATTGTGAAGCGTGTCATCCAGACAGACTACACACCTTTCAACGTGTGGCTACTGGGGGCAGCGCTCAATTCAGGCGGGCGCGTTCAATGGCTTCGGACCCAGCTGGAAGCAAGAACATCATGCCGTCTTCACCCATGACAATCGGGCCGTCATATGCCTTGCCCGTACCCTTCAGATAGGCGGGGTAAAGCAGGCGGCTCGGCTGAGCGGGCACGATATGGCTGAGTGCCAGCATGCGGACATTGGCGGCATCCGCGACTTCCGCGGCTTCAACCGGCGTGGTGTGATAATCCAGAATGTCGTTCATGATGGCGGCCAGCCGCGTCTCGCCATTGGCCGTGAGTTCGTCGCGAACCAGGCTGACCATTTCGGCATTCAGCGCTTCGTGGATCAGGAGATCCGAACCACTTGCCAGCGTCACCAGACGATCATCCTTCACTGTGTCGCCGGAAATCGTGACGGACCGCCCCTTGTAGTCAAATCGGTACGCAACAGCAGGCTCAATCGGGCTGTGGTCCACAGAGACTGCGGAGACGGTCAGTCCGTCCTGCTCGTATACGATTTCAGGAGTTCGTCCGGGCGTGAACGGGAAGGGGGCAGCGCCCTGTCCTGACGGTGTGATCACATTGGCGCCATGATGTGCGATCCGATAGGTCGTATCCTGAGCATAGGCCTCCATGAATCCGGCCGTGACCCGGTCGACACCGGTGGGCCCGTACAAGGCCAGCGGCGTGCCTGCGCCGCCTGCTGCCCAATGCTGCAGCATCACTTCTCCGAGGCCGTCGATATGGTCGGAATGGAAATGCGTCAGGAAGACCGCCTCGACATTGGCCCATGGCAGACGAAGTTCACCATAACGCCGGGCTGAGCCGGACCCGGAATCTATGATAAAGACGCGGTCGCCGGCGGCCACCACGGTCATCGGTCCGACGCGTCCCGGATCAGGCAGCGGAGAGCCGGTGCCGACCAGAATTACACTCAGTCCGTCGGAGGCATCCGCCAATGCGTTTTGCCCCAAATTGGCTTTCACCGCTGAACGGAAAAGCGCTTCGCCGATCTGCACGCTGAACATGGTACGCGCGCCGACCAGCACGATCACCAGTGCCCCCAGGATGATCAGCGTGATCTTCAGGAGTTTCATGACCTTTCCTCCCCGCTGCGTTACATCACGCGTTGAAGTTCAGCTTCAGGCCGGGCTCGGGCCAGCGGCATTTTGCGAGCTGTCCAGTGCTGGAGAAGGTGACATAGGCATCCTGCATGTCGTCCCCGCCAAACGCGATATTGGTGACGATCAGGTCCGGGAAGGCCGTGTGGTGGAAGTCTCCTCCGGGTGTGATGGTGGTGATGCCGCCGTTCAGGATTGTCGCGACACAGACATTTCCTGCTGCGGTCATCGCGAGGCTGTCAAAATACTGCAGGCCCGGCATGGTGGCCACGACGCGGCCACCATTGAACGGGGACGCTGGCTTGATCACGCCGGGGCTTTCCAGGTCGAAGGCCCACATGCGTCCGGTCATTGTATCGGCCATATAGACCGTCTGCTCGTCAGGGGAGAGGCCCACACCATTCGGGCTGGTATAGTGAAAGTCGAGTTCCGTGGTTTCACTGGCGCCATTGGCCAGGAAGAACAGGCCACCGAAATCCCTGTGGCGGGAATAGGTCTTGCCGTGATCGGTGAAATAGAGATTGCCGGCCTTGTCGAAGACCAGGTCATTCGGGCCTTTCAGCTTGTGGCCATTGACCGTGTCGAGCACGCGCTCAACCTTGCCGGTGGAGAGGTCGATACGCTCAATCCGGCCGCCATCATAGTCATCCGGGCAATTGCCGGGGATCAGAAGCCCGTCCATTTCGGTGTAGATAAAGCCGCCATTGTTGCAGACCCAGAGCGCACCATCCGGCCCGATGGCCAACCCGTTGGGCCCGCCGCCGGTGTGCGCGATGACTTCCGTCTTGCCATCTCCCCAACAGCGGGTGACGCATTTCTTCTCGATTTCGACGACAATAACGCTGCCATCCGCCATGACGACCGGGCCTTCAGGAAAGCGCAGGCCTGTCGTGATGATTTCGAATTCCATTGGCTGTTTCCTCCTCGCCATTTTTTGCGAGAAGGTTAGGCGCCAGATTTTCGAAGAACAATGATTGTCCTAGCGGGAAGTGAAAACGCTTACCCGGTCGAGTTGGCGAATTTTGAACGCAAAGTCATTGCCATTGCCGGCGTCATACTGCTCCGCGCTTGTTTCCTGCCACTCATCGGCGTCGAGATCCGGGAAGTAGGCGTCGCCTTCGGGCTCTGCATCCACTTCGGTCAGATAGATGCGGTCGGCCAGCGGCAGGGCGAGCTTGTAAATGGCTTCGCCCCCGATCACGAAGACCTTGTCTGCGTCGGTGCGGGTGGCGATGGCGCGGGCTGAATTGGTGGCTGCGGCGAAGCTGGAATACACGCGGGCACCATCGGCATTGTAGGCCCAGTCCCGTGTCATCACGATGTTCTCGCGCCCTTTGAGGGGGCGAACCGGCAGGCTTTCCCAGGTCTTGCGGCCCATGATGATCGGACAGCCCAGCGTGGCCGTCTTGAAGAACGACAAGTCGCTCTTCAGCTTCCACGGCAAGTCACCTGCAGAGCCAATCACGTTGTTGCGGGCTCTCGCGGCGATCAGGCACAGTTTTACATCTGCCGACATACTGATCGGTTCCAATCTACTTGCATCTTATTTGGCGGCCAGACCTTGTGACCCCCTACGTCTTTGTGACTACATGCAGAGCCGAGTTTGTAGGGTGAATGCAACCTTCTTTCTTCAGTTTTCATGAACCGAATAACAGTTCCGTTGGGGATAGCTTGAATGCAAACCTTTGTAGCGATTTTGACCAACGGAAATCCAGGCCAGATTGGCTGGGCGCTCCCGGCCATCCTGTTGTCGTTGCTGGCAATCTGGTTGCTGAGAGGGCGGGGCTGGGCGCTGATTTATGTCGCGCTGATTCCCTTTCTGAACTGGTCGTTCGGCATGATTCCCGAGTTTCAGATCATTGCGCCGACTGGCAGCGGCCTGACGGCACAAGGCGTGTCCCTGCACCCCATGACAATGGTGACCGGAATGGTGTTTGTCGTCAGGGATTTCGTTCAGCGCGAAATGGGCCACCGCGTGCTGATCGTGATGGCGATGGCGATTGCTTGGTCGTTCTATTATGCGTGGCCCGTCATTGCGCTGGCCAGCGGGATTGCATTTGCGATCTCGGAAGGCGTCGACTGGCTGCTCTTCACATTCACCAAGTACCGCCTCTCCACGCGCATCCTGTTATCCAGCGCGCTGGCCGCTCCGGTGGATACGACTGTGTTCCTGTTCGGTGCGGACCTCGCAAAGCAAATGGAGCTAGGCATGGATCCCGGAAACTCGCTGCATGTCTGGAACTGGATCGTGTTCGTGATCGGCAAGATGGTCGGGGCGGTGATCGTGTCGGCGATTATCCGGCGGCGGGAAGACGCGGGAAAAATTGACCCGGCCGCTGCCTGACTGCGCTATCCGGGAATATCCATATTGCCCGATCCTGCAAAATTTGCATATTTGCGCAAGTATGCAAATAAGGAGTCAGTCATGGCAGATGGCGTAAAAGACTATGGCGCGATAACGGGCGCGATCAATTCAGGCATTTCCGGGCTTCGCGGCACGGGCGCGAAGGAGACGCTCAATCATTTCAGCGCCATGTCCAAAACCGCATTGGCGGACGGCGCACTGGACACCAAGACCAAGGAATTGATTGCCCTGGCCATTGGCGTCGCGAAACAATGTGATGGCTGTATCGGCTTTCATACCAAGGCGTTGAAACGGCTCGGCGCGACCGATGAAGAAGTCGCTGAAACGCTCGGCATGACCGTCTATATGGGCGGCGGTCCCAGCCTCATGTATGCGGGCGATGCCTGGACGGCGTGGGAAGCGCTGAAAGACGCCTAGACTGCAACCGGCGCCTTGATGTGGGCGTGCGGTTCATATCCCTCGACCGTGAAGTCTGAATATTCCCAGCCGAACAGATCGGTCTTGTCCGGGTTCAGGACGATCCGGGGCACGGCGCGAGGCTCACGCGAAAGCTGCAGCTGAGCCTGTTCCATATGGTTCAGGTAGAGGTGCGCGTCGCCGAATGTGTGCACGAATTCGCCTGGCTCCAGCCCGGTTGCGCGCGCCATCATCATGGTCAGCAGCGCGTAGGAGGCGATGTTGAACGGCACGCCGAGGAACACGTCTGCCGAACGCTGATAGAGCTGGCAATTCAGTTTCCCGTCCATCACGTTGAACTGGAACAGGCAGTGGCACGGCGGCAGCGCCATTTCGTTCACGTCGGCCGGATTCCAGGCGGACACGATCAGGCGGCGCGAATTCGGATTGGTGCGGATCTCGTCCAGCACCCATTGGATCTGGTCGATCACGCGGCCGTCCGGCGCGGCCCAGCTGCGCCATTGCTTGCCATAAACTGGGCCAAGGTCGCCATTCTCGTCGGCCCACTCATCCCAGATCGAGACCTTGTTGTCCTTCAGGTATTTGATGTTGGTATCGCCCTTCAGGAACCAGAGCAGTTCAATGATGATCGAACGCAGGTGCAGCTTCTTCGTGGTGACCATCGGAAAGCCATCTGACAGGTCAAACCGCATCTGGCGACCAAACACGGCACGTGTGCCTGTTCCGGTGCGGTCGGCGCGCTCGTGGCCATTGTCCAGAATGTCCTGAAGGAGAGTGAGATATTGCTGCATGTCAGCCTCTGTCGGGAATCGGTCTCTGTTTCCCACCGTATCACGGAATGACGCCTGACAGGCAAGCGCGCGCAGCTTGAGTGCCCGGTTTTGCGGGCATGCTCATGGTAAATGCAGTCTTGTTCCGGAGGGCACATTTCAAGACCAGACCTGAAGGCACCGGAAATCAGTTCTGCTCACAATCTGCATTTGGCCACACCGGGCTGGTGATCATGAGGCTGGGGCAGTGAATACCGGGCGTTTCAAGACACTCTGCAATCGCTTCGCGCGCGATGTTCATGGCAATCTGACCATGCTGACGGCGTTCATCCTGACGTCGCTGATGGTGCTTGTGGGTTTGGCGGTCGATCTGGAATTCATCTTCCGCCAGAAGGCGCGCGTGCAATACGCCATGGATTCGGCGGTACTTGCGGGGGCGCTCTCGCGCCAGGCCGGAGCGACGAACGACGAAGTGATCGCCGATATCCGGAAATACATGTCGCCGCTGATCGACTCGGCTGGTGGCGGGATGAGCTGCACGCCCGTTTCGGTCACCTTCAGTGACGACAGCGAAGACATTCTCGGCCGCATGACCTGCACCCAGCCGACCTTTCTATCGAACCTCATCGGCAATGACGATATGAGCTTTGCCGTCAGCTCGACATCTACCTTCTCGGTTGGCCGGATCGATGTTTCGTTCGTGTTCGATGTGTCGGGATCGATGAACAGCAATAACCGCCTGTCGTCATTGAAGACTGCGGCGGTTACGGCGTTCGATGAACTGCTGCCGGATGACCAGGTGCGGGACGGAACGGTTCGTCTTGGCATCGTCACCTACAACAACGCGGTCAATGCGGGCGCCTATTTTGACAAGGTAACCCGCAGCGTGACCATCCCGGCCGACGCGTCGAATAGCGACGGGTTCAACAACTACAATTCCTACAATGGCGCCCGGATGTATGATCAGGCGACCGGCAAGCGCTTCATGTATTATCAGGACGGCACCTGCACGGAATCCGATCCTGATGATTGCGATCAGCATGGCGACTATGATTGGGATGTGGCTCGTTGGTTCTGGGAAGACTCGTCTGCGACAGACACCTGCGTGTATGAGCGTACCGGAACCTATGCCGACAGCGATGCGGCCCCCGGAAGTTTTGCCTGGATCGGGGCGGGTAATCCGCGCTGGAATTTCTATGACAGTGACCGCGACAAGTATCGCGGTGAGAACGAGATCGAGAATGGCGGCGCCAACAGTTCAACGGGCGCGTTGGATTTCTACTATGCCACGTGTCGCGAATCCGGGCCGGTGCCCTTGACCGAAGACAAGGCCGCCCTGACCGCGCACGTCCAGAGCATGACCGCGAATGGTGGCACAGCCGGACATCTGGGCGTGGCCTGGGGCTGGTATCTTTTGTCGCCCAACTGGCAGGGCGTGTGGCCCGAAGCGTCCAAGCCATGGGATTATGATGAGGTGAACGTCACCAAGGCGGTGATCCTGATGACCGATGGCGATTTCAACGCCAACCATCCAACTGCCAGCAAGAACTCCTTCCGCCAGGCAATGGACCTTTGCGATGCAATGAAGGCAGAGCCTTCGAACGTGCAGGTCTACACCGTCGGCTTTCAGGTGCCCTCCTACGTGCAGACCACATCTGATGGTCGTACGATCATGGAGTATTGCGCGACCAGCCCGTCCTTTGCCTTTGATGCCTCGAATGGAGAGGAATTGAAGGACGTGTACCGGGAAATCGCTCAGTCGATCTCTGATCTGAGGATCAAGAACTAGGCCTCGCTTACGGCCTTGCCCTCTTCCACGCGGACTTTCTGTGCCCGGTCGCCAAAGGCTTCAAACAGGAAGGCTTCCGTCCCGGTGAGCCAAGCCTGCCCGCCAAGGGCGGACAATTCGTCGAACAGCGCCGCACGCCGGTCAGCGTCCAGATGTGCCGCTGCCTCGTCCAACAGGAGCAGGGGGGACGGCCCGGTTCCATCCGCGCGAAGCGCTGAGGCCGAGGCCAGGATGAGGCCAATCAGCAGCGCTTTCTGTTGGCCGGTCGATGCGTCCTTTGCGGGCGCACCCGTCGGGCGGTGGATCACGGTCAGGTCGGACCGGTGCGGGCCATCTATCGTCCTGCCAGCGGCAATGTCGCGGCGACGGGTTGTGCGGAACGTATCGATCAGCGCTTCGAAGATGGATTTGAAATCTTCGCCGCGCAGGGCCGCTTCTTCAGACTTGCCTTCAAGGGCGAGATCCGCCTTCGGGAAATAGCCTTCCGGTCGGGCATTGATGGCGTCCTGCAGCGCTTCCAGAACATGCGCCCGGTTGATGGCCATTTCCGCGCCGGCTTCCGCCATCCGCGCTTCGATGGCATCGGCCCAGGCCGGGTCGACATGGCCCCGCTCCAGCAGGGCATTGCGCTCACGCATGGCCTTTTCATAGCGACTGGCGGCAGTGCCATGTGTCGGCATATGGGCCATGACCTGCCGATCGAAGAAGCGACGCCGGTCTGATGTGCTGCCCCGGAAGACCCCATCCATCGCCGGGGTCAGCCAGACAATGCGGACAAGTTCCGCGAGATCGGAGGCCGAGGCCGATGCGCCATCAATACGTACCGTACGTTTCGTACTTGGGCTGAGTTCGAGACCGACGCCGATCCGCTGTTCGTCTGCCAGCATGGCCGAGACGGTCCATCCTGCTGGCGCATCCTTGCGCACCATGTCCTGCAGGGTTGCCGAGCGCAGGCCGCGTCCGGGGCCCAGCTGGCTGACGGCTTCCAGCAGATTGGTCTTGCCCGCGCCGTTCGCGCCGTACAGGCAGACATGACGCCCATCCAGCGGCAGGCTGAGCGACGCATAATTGCGAAAATCAGTCAGGGTCAGGCGGGTGAGGGCGGTCATTCAGGCTGTATGGCGTGGCCGGGTGTCAGGAGTCGAGACCGTCGTGCCGCCGGAAACGCCGCTAATCCATTAGACCCGCAGCGGCATCAGCACGTAGCGTGCGCTGTCGTCCGACGGGTCCAGCACGAGGGCAGGTGATGCCGGATCGCTGAACATGAATTCCGCTTCGACCGCTTCGATCTGACCTGCAATATCGAGCAGGTATTTCGCGTTGAAGCCGATCTCCATTGCGTCCGACCCATACTCGGCTTCCAGCTCTTCATTCCCGACGCCGGTTTCAGCGTGGTTCACGGCGAGGACCAGCTTGCCATCCGACAAGGACATCTTCACCGAGCGCGAGCGCTCTGCCGATACGGTGGATACGCGATCCACAGCGGCTTCGAAGGCCTTGTTGTCGATTGTCAGCTTCTTGTCGTTCCCTTTCGGGATCACTCGGCCATAATCGGGGAAGGAGCCATCGATGAGCTTGGACGTCAGCACGGCGCGGCCGGCACGGACCACGATCTTCGTGTCGGACACTTCCACATCAATATCGTCTTCCACACCATCGACCAGGCGGCGCGCTTCCGCGATCGCCTTGCGGGGCACGATGATGCCTTCAAGGTTTTCAGATCCGGCCGGGGCAGGGAGCTCGGCCAGGGCCAGACGGTGGCCATCCGTGGCGACGGTCCGAAGCACAGCGCTGCCATCATCGGTCTGGGCGCCATGCAGGTAAACGCCGTTGAGATAATAGCGGGTCTCTTCGGTGGAGATCGCAAAACGCGTCTTGTCGATCAGGCGGGCAAATTCCTTTGCGCCGAGAGAGAATTTGGTCGGCGTGTCATCAGAGCTCATTGTCTGGAAGTCGGACGCTGGCAGTGTCGGCAGTTCGAAATGAGACCGGCCTGCCGTGATGGCGAGGCGCTGGCCTTCAGGTTGAACCTCCAGTTCGACCTCAGAACCAGCAGGCAGCTTGCGAACCACATCAAACAGGGTACCGGCGGGTGCGGTCACCGCGCCTTCGCGCGCCACGCTCGCATCGGCACTGTCGACGGCTTCGATATCAAGATCGGTCGCGGTGAGTTTCAACTCTCCATTGCCTGCCTGAAGCAGCACGTTTGAGAGGATCGGGATCGTGTTGCGGCGCTCCACCACATTCTGCACATGGGAGAGTGCGTTCAGCAGGTCGCCGCGTTCAATCGTCAGTTTCATCGTCCGTTCCGTTCGTGGCAGGCCGCCTGAGGTGGCCTTGAATTCTTCATACTTGCTTCCGCTTCCACCCGGAACAGCCTCCCGGAACGGAATCGGCCCGCTCTGCGGGGAGAGCGGGCCGAGCACACTTACTCAAACAGTGGCAAAAGCCAAGCGCTGATCATGTTTTCAGCGTGTTTGGCTCCACATGCCTAGTTCATACCCGCTGCCTGCAGTTCCAGGATCGCCTCGCTGACGGCCTTGATGTGGGCCTTGAGTTCGGCGTCATCCGGCAGAGCCTTGGACACTTTGCGGTGGGCGTAGAGGATCGTGGTGTGATCGCGCTTGCCAAAGCTGTACCCGATCTGCGGGAAGGATTTCCCGGTCATTTCGCGACAGAGATACATGGCGATCTGGCGTGGGTACACCACGGCGCGGGCCTTGCTCGGGCTCTCCATGTCGGTCTTGGTGACGTCGAAGACTTTCATCGTCGCCTTCTTGACCAGTTCGATGGAGGGCTGGCGCACATCGCCTTCCGTCCGGCGGACAATCTTGCGCACCATGTCCAGTGACGGGGTGCGGATGCCGAAGGCGGACTCTGTGTAGAGGTTCCAGATGGCACCGGTCATTTCGCGAGCTTGGCCCCGGATGCCCGCATTGAACTCGGCGATCATTTCATCGGTGACGACGAAGTTGGGGTGACCGGCCTGAATGTGATCTGCGAGGTCGCGCATGATCTGGTAGCGCATGTTGGCGTCCGGCTCGCCGACCTCCACGGTGGTCGCGCCTTTCAGCTCACTGATCATGCGCGGGCTGAACCCGGTGACGTCACCGGGGGCCTTGTCGCCTGCCAGCACCACATGGCCTCCATTCGCGGTAACTTCACGGATGTTCTGGAACAGCTCCGTTTCCGTGCCTGGCTTGCCGCTGATGCGGTGCAGGTCATCGATCATTAGGATCGTGGCGGCGCGCAGACGCTTCTTGAGCGCGCTGGTATCCTTCACCTTCACACCATCCGTGTAGGAGGAGAGGAATTCTTCCGCCGTCAGGTAGACGACATTGCATTCGCCATCGCGCGCTTCGGCGGCCGTCTTCAAGGCATGCAGGATATGCGTCTTGCCGGTTCCCTGAAGGCCATAGAACAAGGTTGTCAGCGTCCCGACCGGCAGTCCGCCCGCAATGCGTTTTGCCATCTCGACGGCCAACTCGTTTGCCTCGCCCGTCACAAGCGTTCCAAACGACATGACCGGCGCGCCCGTGCTGGCGGCAGATGCTTCTGCCTGAGGGGCCACCTCTGCGGTCGCTTCGGTCGTGGCCCATGGATCGTCAACGATTTCCAGCAATTCCGCCGGCGCAGTACGCCAGCAGACCAGCTTGATTGCACGACGGGCAGGGTCATGCTCACGCCAGATCCGCTGGATCGCATGGCGGTGGGCCCCATACACGCGGTCGAAGGACAGCGGGTCGCGCGCAGCAATGATCATCTCATTGTTGTACTCGGCCACCAGACGCAGGCCATCGATCCAGCGATCATAGTCTGCGGTGTTGAGGATGGTCGCCAGGTGCGCCTTGACGGTCAGCCAGATCTCCTTGCCCGGAGTATTCTTGCCATCTTGTTTTTTGGTGAAGTCTACGCCAGTTTTTGAATCAAAGAGTCTGTTCCCGTCCATGCCGAGCCCCATTTTCTAATTATATTTCACCCTGACCAACTGGCACGCAGTTCCCGCCCGAACCGTAGTCCGGTTACACATAAATACTCCGTGTCGGGAGAACTTTTCTGTTGGTGAATTCAAATTACTCAAAGGGGGTTTTGCTGACAAGTGCAACTTTTATGCGACAACAGGTTTTGCTCGCTTGACTCTTATTTCACTCCCTCAAATCGCAATCAAATCAGGCGTTTGAGAGCTGATCTTTTTTTGTGAGTGAGTCGCTCCACACTTTTGTTCGCGCCTGTTCTGTCAACAGGCGACGGGTCACAAGCCTGTGGATTTCTGCTGAATAAATGCGAGTTTTTGCCCCCACGTGACAAGCCCTAACATTACTGCAACTCGCAGCCTCGCAGTCAGGTCAATTTCGCAATCCTTACGAGAAACCTCCATAGGTTTTGAACCCTTTTCGAGGTTGGCTACATTTTGTTGTAATAAGCGATTGACATGAAAAAACCCGCCTGATTGCTCAAGCGGGTTTCAAACTTTTTGCTTGCGAAAGGTCGCTTAGCCCATTGCCTTGACGCGGGCTGACAGGCGGGAAACTTTCCGGGCAGATGTGTTCTTGTGCATCACGCCCTTGGTAACCGCGCGCATCAGTTCCGGCTGGGCAGAGCGCAGCGCTTCCTGAGCAGCAGACTTGTCGCCAGCCGCGATTGCTTCCTCGACCTTGCGGACAAAAGTACGCACGCGTGAGCGGCGAGCCTTGTTCACTTCGGTGCGGCGCGCAATCTTGCGGACCATTTTCTTGGCAGAACGGGTATTAGCCATATTAAACTCCTGTGGCCCGAAGGGCTCCCTTCAGGCTGAAGGCGGGGGAATACATAAACGGCGCGGGGGCGTCAACAGCCCAGATGGGCCCCGGCGCAGGAAATTGCAGGTATGACGCGGCTGCCTGCATCACTTGTCTTTGAAGTGAGCCGAGCGTTTCTCGACATAGGCGGCCATGCCTTCCTTCTGGTCATCTGTCGAAAACAGCGACTGGAACATGCGGCGCTCGAACTGGATGCCCTGGGTAAGGGGGGTCTCATAGGCGATTTTCACCGCTTCCTTGGTCAGCATTGCGGCTGCCAGCGGCATTGATGCGATCGTGCGGGCCATCTCCCGTGCGGCGTCCAGCAAATCGTCAGCTGGCACGACCCGGCTGACCAGTCCGCAGCGTTCAGCCTCCTCGGCGTCCATCATGCGGCCCGTCAGGCACAATTCCATGGTCTTGGATTTCCCGATCACGCGGGCAAGGCGCTGTGTGCCGCCTGCGCCCGGCATCACGCCCAGGCGCACTTCCGGCTGGCCGAAACGGGCCGTGTCTGCTGCCAGGATAATGTCGCACATCAGGGCCAGCTCACAGCCGCCACCGATTGCATAGCCAGAGACAGCCGCAATGATCGGCTTGCGGGCCCGCGCGGCGCGCTCCCAGTTCCGGCTGATGAAGTCCTCATAATAGGATTCAGGATAGGTTTTCTCCTGGATCTCCTTGATGTCGGCTCCGCCGGAGAAAGCCTTCTTGCTGCCGGTCAGCACGACGCAGCCGATATCCGGATCATTTTCGAACCGGTCGAGCGCGTCGGTCAGCTCATTCATCATCTCTTCGCAGAGCGCATTCAGGCTCTCGGCACGATTGAGCGTGATCACGGCAAAGCCGGCCTCGGCATCAATCTCGGTGAGAAGCGTGTTGTAAGACATTTGAAAAATTCCTGCTGGTCGCGGTTCGGCGCTGGCATCTTGTCTGCCGCAGCCTGTAATAATCAGGACACTCTACATACCGGTGCCCATGACCGGGAAAACTCCGGGCGTTGTTCTGTTTCATCGCGTAAATCTCGCGAAGGCGGGCCTATACATCAATCATGACGCATTTGTCATCCATTGCGAGTCATATCGGCCTCAAGGCTGCGACATGCGGTGATTGGCTGTTTTCGAGGCAGCAACCTATATCCTACCCATGACTGATGGCAGCCAAACATCCCGTGACCCTGAACGCAACCGCCTCTCGGGCCGTCTCGCACGCACAGCAAGGGTAGGGGCCAACCTGTCCGGCGCTGGCCTGACCTTCGCCACGCAGAGCCTCTTCGGGGGCGATCATGGAGATGAGAAGATCGCGCGTGCCCTGGCGGCCGCGCTGGGCAAGTCCAAGGGGCCGCTGATGAAAGTGGCGCAGATGGTGTCCACCATTCCGGATTTCCTGCCGCCGGAATACGCTGCGGAGCTCAGCCAGTTGCAGGCCGAGGCGCCGGCAATGGGCTGGCCGTTCGTGAAACGGCGCATGCGGGCCGAGCTTGGCGCAGGTTGGCTGGAGAAGTTTGCCGAGTTCGAGAAGGAGGCCGCCCATGCTGCCTCGCTGGGTCAGGTCCACCGGGCTACCCTGCATGATGGCCGCCAGGTCGCCTGCAAGCTGCAGTATCCTGATATGGCGAGCGCCGTGGAGTCAGACGTCGGCCAGCTCAAGACCATGCTGGGCCTGTTCCGGCGGATGGATGGCTCGATTGACCCGAGCGCGATGGTCGACGAGATCACCGACCGCCTCCGCGAGGAACTCGACTACGCCCGCGAGGCCAAGCATATGGCGCTCTATGCGCATATGCTCGCGGATCGGGAGTTTGTGACAGTGCCGGACCCGGTGCCGGACCTTTCGACCGACCGGTTGCTGACGATGAGCTGGGTGTCAGGTCAGCGACTGGACGCATTCGAGGATGCGCCGCAGGAGGTGCGCAACCGAATTGCGGAAATGCTGTTCTGGACCTGGTGGGGCCCGTTCAATTCCCACGCCGTTATTCATGGCGATCCGCATCTGGGCAATTATCAGGTGACGGGGCAGGGCACGGGCCTGAACCTGCTGGACTTTGGCTGCATTCGTATCTTCCCGCCGCAATTCGTCAGCGGCGTGGTGGACCTCTATCGCGCGATCCTCGCGGACGATTTCGACGCGGCGTATGCAGCGTATCAAAAGTGGGGCTTCAGCGGCCTGTCGAAGGAGCTGGTGGAGGTGCTCAATATCTGGGCGCGCTTCATCTATGGGCCGTTGCTGGACGATCGTGTGCGCTCTGTTGCTGATGGGGTCAGCCCCGGCGAGTACGGCCGCAAGGAAGCCTTCCAGGTGCGTAAGCTGCTCAAGGAAAAAGGTCCGGTGAAGATCCCCCGCGAATTCGTCTTCATGGACCGCGCCGCCATCGGCCTCGGCGCGGCCTATCTCAGGCTGGGCGCGGAACTGAACTTCTATCGCCTGTTCAATGAAAGCCTTGAGGGGTTTGACGTCGATGCGGTGGCCCAGCGGCAGACAAGCGCCAAGGCGGCGGTGGGGCTGTCGGCGTCCGATTAGAACGCCTTCGCCCCGACACGTCATCTGCGTTGCTGGGGATCACCGCTGAAAGCGACCCCTCAATTCATCTTGAACTTGATCGGGATGGATTTCGGTCCGCTCACGAAATTCGCTTGTACGCGTGTCGGCGTGCCGTTCAGTTCCACGGACTCAAGGCGCGGTAGCAATTCTTCCCATAGAACCCGCATTTCCATTCGGGCAAGGTGCTGGCCGAGGCAGACATGTGCGCCATAGCCGAAAGCGACATGCTTGTTCGGGCTGCGCTCGATATTGAAGGTGTAGGGATCGTCGAAGACATCTTCATCCCTGTTGCCGGACGGGTAGGCAAGGTACAGCCAGTCGCCTTTCGAGATCTTCTTGCCTGCAATTTCGGTATCGTCCGTGGCGGTACGCATGAAATGCTTCACCGGTGTTTCCCAGCGGATCGATTCCTCGATCATCGAAGGGATAAGTGACAGGTCGTCCTTCAGCTTGCGGAACTGGTCCTGGTTTTCGGCGAGCGCCCAGAGCGCGCCAGCCGTTGTTCCGGACGTCGTGTCATGTCCGGCCGTGGCCGCGATGATGTAATAGCTCATGGCTTCGAGGTGACCGAGCGGCTGGCCATAGACCGCGCCGTTCGCGATCACGCTGGCCACATCCTCGCGCGGGTTCTTGCGGCGGTCTTCGGTCATCGCCGTGAAATAGGTCATGAAGTCTGTAACCGTTTCCATGATGTTGGAGATACCGGCATCAGTGTCACTCACGGATTCCCCGGACCGGTTCACTTCCGGGTCCTGCGCGCCGAACAATTCCTGGGTCAGTTTCAGCATGCGCGGCTCGTCAATCTCTGGCACGCCGAGCACTTCCATGATGACGTGCAAAGGATAAAGGAAGGCGACATCCTTGGCGAAGTCGCATTCGGTACCCTTGTCGGCCATTCGGTCGATGAAACCGCGGGCGATCTCGCGGACACGGTCCTCCAGCTTGCGGAGGTTTTGCGGCATGAACCATGCCTGTGTCAGGCGGCGGTATTGCATGTGATCCGGATTATCCATCTGGACCAGAGACCGCAGGAGGTTGGGTGAGCCCCCCATCATCGCGCGAACCTTCTGGTCAGCCTCGATCGTAGTCAGCGTCGCGGACCGGTCTTCATTGTGGAACAGGTCGTTCTGCTTCTCGATGTTCAGGATGTCGGCGTGTTTGGAAACGACCCAGAAGGGATCGAACCCTTCGATCTCCGCCACGTCCAGAGGCGCGTTCTTGCGCAGCCAGGCGAACGCCTCATGCGACCTCTCCCAATTGGCATAGGCCCTGGGGTCGACAACGGTTTCGGCAATGTGGGCGGGTATGGTCATGGTTTCCTCCGGTGCAGGGGCGGCTGTCGGCCCCTTTCGGATCCGCGTCTATCATATACTTGCTATACGACCAACAAATATGTTAATCGGGACCATGACAGAGCCAACCACAATTGATCGCCCGCTCGCCGAAACCTCTGCCAATGCGCGCCTGACACAGGCTGAGCGACGCCAGCGGTCTGAACAGGAATTGCTTGAGGCGACGTTGCGCGTCGTTTCGGAGCAGGGGGTTTCCGCCGCAACCTTCGACGCCATCGGCAAGGAGGCGGGCTATTCGCGGGGGCTTGTCACACAGCGTTTCGGCTCGAAGGATGGCCTGATCCGCGCGCTCATTGCCTATCTTCACGCCTGGCAGGACGAAGCGCTGGACCGGGATCATGTCGCGGACATGGATGGCCTCAGTGCCCTGTGTGCCCTCGTCATGCTACACGGCCAGAATCTGGACGGGCAGGAGTATGAGGAAGCGCGTGCCTATTTCATGCTGCTCGCCGCCTCGATTGCCGACCTTCATGATACAAGGGGAGCATTCGCTGAATCGCACGAGATCGAGCGTATCCTGATCCGCAAGATCATTGAGCGGGGGCAGGTCGATGGCAGCATCCGGCCGGACGCCGATGCGGACGCGACCGCGCTGATGACCGGCTGCGCCTTGATGGGCATGCGGATGCAGAGCCTGATCGATCCGGTCACCGAGATCACGCCGATCCGCGACGCATTGATAGAGACACTCCGCGCACGCCTGGCGACAGCTTGAGGAGAGGCGGGGATGAGTGGCGACGCATTCAAGGTCTGGCAATGCCGTACGTGCGGCTACATCTATGAAGAAGAACATGGCGATCCTGATGAGGGACTCGCCCCCGGCACGCGCTGGGCAGACATTCCCGATGACTGGCTTTGCCCGCTCTGTGGCACGCCCAAATCCGACTTTGACATGATCGAACTCTGACCGGTTGCGGCAACGTCAGGGCTGGCATTCGCTGCAGGCTGGCGCTAATCCGCTTTGCATGAGCGACGACCTTACCAGAAACCAGACTTTCGAGACGCCGGAAGGCTATTCCATTCTGCCGTGGCATCGCGGCTTCGGGCGCCAGATCGGCCCGCTGTTCGAAAAGCGGGATGAGACCGGCGTCTACCGCGCATTCCGCGTGGAAGAATATCACACCAATGGCATGATGAATGCGCATGGTGGCATGGTCATGACCTTTGCGGACATGGCGTGGGGCGCAGCGGTCGAAAAGGATGAGGACACCTGGTGGGTGACGGTCCGTCTATTGTGCGACTTCCTTTCCGGCGCGCCGATGGGCAGCTTCGTTGAGGGCAAGGGCGAAGTCGTGGGCCGTCAGGATGATGTCTTCACCGTCGAAGGGCGCATCTGGACCGGCGACAAATTGCTGATGCGCGGCACCGGCATCTTCAAGGTGATCGAGCGCCGCGATGGCGCGCAGAAGCCTTTCACGCGTCCAACGGAAAAAGACTGATCCCCGCCTGAAAGGTTGACTCCGTCAGGGCGTCTCAGTATCCGCCAACGCGATGAACATTGCACTGCACGACCATCACCATCATTCGTGACGCGCCGACGAGGCGCGAACCGGTCCGGCTGCGCCTCCTGCAAGTGTTCAATCTCCCGAACCAGATCAGATGAGGCAGGCCGCTCTCCGGTCCGTGCTGCGTTGACGTGTTGCCTTTCCAATTCTGGCGTCTCCGTCTATGCGGGGCGCGTCGGCAACCAGGACCAGAGACGACCATGAGCGACAAGGACACACCGCCCCTCACAGGCAAGGACCTCGCCCGCAAGCCACGCGGCTTCCCGGACAAGCGCGAAAGCCTTATTCATGCGCAGGCCGGACTGGTCGAGACCATTACTGGCGTCTACCGCCAATGGGGATTTGAAGCGCTGGAGACTGGCGCGTTCGAATATGCCGATGCGCTGGGCAAGTTCCTGCCGGATGATGATCGCCCGAATGCAGGTGTTTTCGCCATTCAGGACGATGATGAGCAATGGATGGCGCTGCGCTACGATCTGACGGCGCCGCTCGCGCGGTTCGTGGCGGAGGCAGGCCAGTCGCTGGGCAAACCGTTCCGCCGTTATGCCGCCGGGCCGGTTTGGCGAAATGAAAAGCCGGGACCCGGCCGCTTCCGCGAATTCTGGCAATGTGATGCTGACACGATTGGCGCGCCGGGCTTTCACGCCGATGCGGAAATGATCGCGATGGGCGCCGAGGCACTCCGCGCGGTCGGCATGGAGACTGGCGAGTTTGTGATCCGTGTGAATACGCGTCGTCTGCTGAACGGTGTGCTGGACTCGATTGGTGCTCACTCACCGGAAACCAGACTCTCTGTATTGCGAGCGTTGGACAAAGTGGATCGCTTGGGTCTCGATGGGGTGGCCGCTCTTTTGGGCGAAGGTCGCACAGATGAGAGCGGAGATTTCACAAAGGGTGCCGGTCTCGATGCCGACGCTGCTGGTCGAGTCCTTGTTTTTGCCAACGCTAAAGCTGACACCCGTGCCGAGACGCTAGACCGGCTTGAAAGGGCTGTCTTCAACACCGAAGAGGGCAAGACCGGGCTGGCAGAGCTGGAAGCCATCGCGAAGGCGCTCGAAGCGCTGGGCGCACCTGAGGGCGATGTCGTGATCGACCCGTCCGTGGTCCGCGGCCTCGAATACTATACCGGCCCTGTCTATGAAGCCGAGCTGCTCCGCGAAGTGACGGGAGAAGATGGCAAGACGTATCGCATCGGCTCCATCGGGGGCGGAGGACGCTATGATGACCTGGTCGCCCGCTTCACCGGAGAGACGGTTCCGGCGACCGGCTTTTCCATCGGCATCTCGCGGCTTGCGGCCGCCATGCAGATCATGGGCGAGACCGAGAAGTTGGATGGTCCGGTCGTCGTATTGAACTTCGACAAGGACGACCCGTCAATTGCACTGCAGATCGCAACGGAGCTGCGCCGTGCCGGCATCCGCGCGGAAGCTTATATGGGATCGTCCGGCATGCGGCCGCAGATGAAATATGCCGACCGCAGATCATCTCCTGCTGCGATCATGGTAGGCGAAGACGAGCTCGCCAAGGGCACGGTCACCATCAAGGATCTCGAAATGGGCGCGCTGAAGGCAAAAGCCATCAAGTCCAATGAGGAATACCGTGAAGCCCGCCCCGGACAGTTCGAAGTTCCGCGCGCGGAAATGGTCGATGCTATTCGCAAGATCGTTGAGGCCCAGAAATGACACATGATGCACTCGTCGCGGCAGCCCGCGACGTGTTCGAAGCGACCGGGGCCGAGCGTGTAGACCCGGCCTATATTCTGCCGTCTGACATTCCGCTGGAATTGTCAGGCGAAGCCGTCCGTGCGCGCCTGTGCGTGTTTTCCGATCATCGCGGTAACGAGATGGTTATGCGGCCGGACCTGACCCTGCCCGTTGCCGGGCAGGAGGCCGGACGCCGTGCCGCAGGTGGCGATGGCGCGAAAGCCTACACCTATGCGGCGCGGGCCTTTCGATTGCCAGCGGCTGAGACCGATCCGATGGAGTTCACGCAGGTCGGCTTTGAATGGTTCGGCAAGGACAGCAGCGCCGATACGGATGCCGAGGCATTTGCGCTTGTGCGAGAGGCCGTGGCCGCGTGTGACGTGTCGCCCACCGCCACCGAGATGGGGGACCTGTCGATCTTTCCCGCTTTTGTGGATGCGCTTGGATTGGCCCGGATCACAACCGATCTCTTGAAGCGGGCGTTTCGCCAGGAAGGCGGCGTGACCGACTTGTTGGCCGCTGCGCCGCAGGCCCCGGCAGATGACCTGCGGCCTGTTCTGGACGCGCCGGGCGCAAAGGATGCTGAGGCCGCGTTTCTGAAGGTGTTGTCTGATCGGGGTATCCCAATGATCGGTACACGCAGCGTTGGGGAGATCGTGGCAGGCTTGCGCGGCAAGGCCGCGGTTCATGCCGCAGGCGGCGTTCCGGAGGCTGCGCGAGCCGCATTGTCGGACCTTGCCGGCGTGAATTGCCCGGCAGGGGAGGCGGCAGACGTGCTGGCTGGGATCGCCGACAAGCATGGCCTCAACAGCATGAGTAGCGCGATCGAGCGCGTCGCGCGGCGCATGGAAGCCATTCTCGCCGCCGTGCCGGGCGTTGCGACAGAGGCGCGGTTCCGGTCAGGCTTCGGACGCCGGTTCACCTATTATGATGGCTTCGTGTTCGAGACGTTCGGTCAGAATCTGACATCCCGACAGCCCCTGGCTTCGGGTGGCCGCTATGATGGACTGATCGAGGGCCTGTCCCGGTCAAAGGCGTCTGCATCGGGTATTGGCGGCGTCGTTCGCCCTGACCGCATCCTGCGCGCAAAAGGAGAGACGGCATGAGCGTCCTGTCATTGGCGATCCCGTCCAAGGGGCGGCTGAAGGAAAAGTCCGAAGCCTTCCTGTTGGAGCAGGGCTTCGAAGTGCGTCAGATTGGCGGCCAGCGTGGCTATCAGGCAGAGATCACCGGGCTCGGCGAAGTCGACATGCGCCTGTTGTCGGCGCGGGAGATTGCGCAAGGCATCATCGACGGCACGATCCATGCGGGCGTGACAGGCGAAGACCTGTTGCACGATCTGGCACCTACCGGGCCGGAAGATTTCCACGTGGCAGAGCGACTGGGCTTTGGCGGGGCGGATGTGATTGTGGCTGTGCCTCAGGCCTGGATCGACGTGGACACGATGTCAGACCTTGAAGCCGCCGGTGCAGCCTTCCGAAAGGCGCATCACCGGCGTTTGCGCGTTGCCACGAAGTATATGCGGCTGACACGACGCTTCTTTGCGGCAAAATCTGTTGGCGAATACCGGCTTGTCGAAAGCGCGGGCGCCACCGAAGCAGCGCCTGCGACCGGGGCAGCAGACGTGATCGTGGACATCACCTCGACAGGGGCCACGCTGAAGGCAAACGGGCTGAAAATTGTTTCAGATGGAATAATCCTGAAAAGCGAGGCGGTACTCGCGGTGTCCGCGAATGCCGACTGGAGCCCGATGGCGCTGAAGTCCCTGTCGTTATTGCGCAGTGCAGCAAAAATTGAAGAACTACTCAGATTGAAAAATTTGAATTCACATTCTTGACACACGTGTAAAAGCGCGGCCATATGACACGGCAAGTTTCTGGGAGGAAACGCTGCAAACGGTGGAAGGCGCGGAAGCTGGTGGAAGCTCTCCGCGCCTTTTTTCATTTCCGACTGTCAGGAGGGTCCACCAAGGCAACCCAGAGCAACGGCTCAGGTGAGGTAGGGGCGTTTTGGTCATTGACCCCGGGCCGCCTCGGCTTCTTGAATAACAATATGCATTTATCGAAAAACGTCAATCAAAATTATCGTTTTTCGATTAAATAAAATTCATGGTTTTGGATAGCCTCTCTAAATTCGAGGCAGGAGCTTCGGTGGACGCTCAATCTGGGCACCCTGCTCGTCGTCTCGCGATCCGTGAAATTTCTGGAGCTTTCAGTCCGACTCGCTCTGCGGCGCCTCGATCACCGGCACGTCGAGGAATCGGGCAACGGGAATCGGATCTGTTCGGAACAGGGCCCCCTGATCGATCCTCATCCGGGCGACGAGCGGCTCGTGAGCAAGCCCATCTGTGCTGCGCATGACCAGCGACTCCAGCACGGCGTGGCCGGACAGTCGCGACATGTCGCCGAATGTCATTGGTGTGTCGGCCAATTGGTCAGTAACGACCAGGCCGGTGTCTGTGACGACCACTTTTCTGGCGTCGCCAGACTCTGCCAATGTCGGCGTGGGAGCCGATTGCTGGTCTGCGTTTGCGAGGGGAGCGGCGACGGTTGCCGCAGCGATGAAAAGACAGACCTTGAACATGGAGTACCTCGCAGAAGCATGAGCGCGTTGGTGGAAACTGTATCTCATTAAAGGTGCGCGACCAAGGGCTGCAGAGGCTTGCTGCCAGCCTGTGTGTTGACTTCCCCAACCGGCGCGGCCAAGCGTTGGCAAAATCAGATTTTGCGTACGCATGGGAGTTATCATGAGCGATCCGCGCCAGCACATCATGCCGGTCTACCGGCCGCCGGAAGAAGTTTTCGAGAAGGGAGAGGGCCCATACCTCTTCACCGAAAGCGGCACGCGATATCTCGACTTCATTGCCGGCATCGCGGTCAACGCGCTTGGCCATTCGCATCCGGCCATGGTCGACGCGCTGAAAGGCCAGGCGGAAAAGCTGTGGCATACATCCAACATGTTCCGCGTGCGCGGCGCCGAAGAACTGGCTGATAAGATCTGCCGGGACACGTTTGCCGACCGGGTCTTCTTCACCAATTCCGGCACCGAAGCTGTTGAATGCGCGATCAAGTCTGCCCGGAAGTATCACTGGGCCAATGGCAATGAAGAGCGCATCGACATCATCACGTTCACCGGCGCATTCCACGGTCGCTCACTGGGCGCCATCAATGCCGGGGGCAACCCGAACTACCTTCAGGGATTTGGTCCGGCTCTGCCCGGCTTCGTACATCTCGAATGGGGAGATATGGATGCGCTTGAGGAGGCAGCATCCCGGCCCAGCGCGGCGGCGATCTTCATTGAGCCGGTTCAGGGCGAGGGCGGCGTGCGCGCCCTGCCGGATGAGCAGCTGAAGCGCATGCGCGAGCTGTGCGACGAGCATGGCCTGCTGCTGATCTTTGACGAGGTCCAGTGTGGCATGGGCCGCACGGGCAAACTGTTCGCCCACGAATGGGTGGATGGCGCCACGCCGGACATTCTCTGTTCAGCCAAGGGCATTGGTGGCGGCTTTCCGTTCGGCGCGTGCCTGACGACGGAAGCCGTTGGCGAGCACATGCAGCCCGGCAGCCACGGCTCCACCTATGGCGGCAACCCGTTGGCCATGGCCGTTGGCAATGTCGTCTGGGACATCATTTCCGATGAAGACTTTCTCGCCGAAGTGCGCCGCGTCTCCGCAACGCTGACCCAAGGCCTCAAGAGCCTGGCCGACAGCCATCCGGACAAGGTCGAGGCCGTGACTGGCAAGGGGTTGCTCACTGGTCTGAAGATGAAGGCGAACCCGAAAAGCCTGCAGGGGCTTTGCCGCGACAAGAACCTTCTGGTCGGCGTTGCTGGCAATGACGTGCTGCGTTTGGCCCCGCCGCTGGTCATCACGGACGAACATGTTCGCGAAGCAACCCAGATCATGGACGCCGCGCTTTCCGAATGGGACATGTAGGCCTTCGATCCAGCCTCGCGGCGCTTCTTCTGTCAGGGTGCGCACATGTTGCACCTCTGACGCCTGCCCAGCAGGAAACGCTGGCAGACGCGAGGGAGTTGTGTGCGCTCGTCCGAGAGGAATACGTATACTATTCTGATCGGACGGTTGGCTGGGAGACCGCTTGTGGGAAGTTTCCCGAGATGATCGGGCCCGTCACTGAACGGGCGGAGCAATTGCGCGCGCTCGAAACGCTGACAGATGCCTTGTATGATCCGCACGTATCGTTTGGCACGAATTCGGCCATGTCACCGCGTCTCGTTCCGTCCGGCTCGGATTACTGGCTGGATGGCACACGCGTTGTGGCGGTACGGCAGGGCGGGGCCGCTGCCAAAGCGGGTTTGCGCGTAGGCGATGATGTCGTCGCCGTGCATGGCGTGACGCTCGAGGACGCCACGCGTGCCCGGCTTCAGCCTACCGGAGTTGCCTATGGTGCCGAACAAGAGGCCTGGGCGCGGAACGCTGCGGCCGCAGGATACTGGAACGTGCCGCGGACCGTAACTGTTTCCCGTGCGGACGGTCTGGAAACGCTCTCTCTGGCATACGAGGCGCCGGGTGAGCAGGCTGGTCCTGTGTCAGGGGCGATGCTCGACGGTGCCGTCGGATACATCCGGTTTCACGATTCTCTGGGCGATTCCGACACTGTGGCGGCGTTCGACGCGGTGATGAACACTTTGAAAGACGCGCGGTTCTGGATCATCGATCTGCGCGATACGCCTGGCGGCGGAAGTACGGATGTGGCGGAACCGGTCCTTGGGCGGTTTCTCGCTGAGCCTGCCGAGTATCAACGGATACGGCCTGCGGATGCTCCGGAATGGATCAAAATATCCGAGCCCTATGGAGACTGGACCGCTGAGGGACCCGTCGCCGTTCTCGTGGGGCGTTGGACCGGAAGCATGGGAGAAGGACTCGCGGTTGGGTTTGACGGCACCGGGCGCGGAGATGTGTTTGGCACCGATATGGCGCGGCTGGCCGGCGGCGTTGATGAGTTCAAATTGAGTCAGACCGGGTTTTCGATCCGAATACCGACTTACGATCTCGCGCACATGAACGGAACGGCCCGCCATGAGTGGTCTCCGCCGCATCCGGTATTGGCGGATAATGGTGATGGACCGGATCTCGCCCTTCAGGCCGCAAAAGATTGGTTTGCCTCATTCGAGCAGTGAATCGAGCGGGGCGTCCAGAAAGAGGAAATGGACATGACAAAGCTCCGCGTTGCTTGCGCCCAACTTCGGACCGGCATCGAGATTGTGGCGAACATTGATCATGCCTCGGCCCTGATCCGCGATGCGGCGGGGAAGGGGGCGCGTTTCATCGCAACGCCGGAGATGACCAATCTGCTGGACATTCGCCCTGGCATGGCGCGGCCCAAAATCGTTGCTGAGTCGGATGACAAGACATTGGCGGCGCTCCGTGCGCTGGCGGATGAATTGGGCGTCTGGCTGTTGATCGGTTCCATCGCCGTGGCGGTAGAAGGCGAAGACCGGCTGGCCAACCGGTCTGTCCTGATCGCGCCCGATGGTTCGGTCCGTGCCCGCTATGACAAGATCCACATGTTCGATGTCGAAGTGGGGGACGGGCAGAGCTATCGCGAAAGCCGCGCCTACCGGCCGGGCGAGCGCGCGGGGCTGGCCGAGGCCGAGTTCGGCGTGCTGGGGATGACGATCTGCTACGATGTCCGCTTCCCGCATCTCTATCGCAAGCTTGCGCAGGCGGGCGCGGAAATCCTCACCATTCCGGCCGCGTTCACGCGCGTGACGGGGCAGGCGCACTGGCACGTGCTTGTCCGTACACGCGCGATCGAAACGGGCAGTTTCGTCCTGGCCCCCGCGCAAGGCGGCAAGCACGAGGATGGCCGCGAGACCTTCGGCCACTCCCTGATCGTTTCGCCGTGGGGCGAGGTGCTGGCGGAAAAGGCAGACGATGAACCAGGTGTGATCGTGGCGGACATAGATCTGGATGCCGTGACGAAAGCGCGAGGCCGCATTCCTTCGCTCGGGAATGATCAGGTGATTATATTCGAGGGCTGATTGGTCAGCGCCCCAGGCGCCGGCGGAATTCCTCATAGCCGAAATCGGACAGGCTCTCGATGATGCCGTCCTCCCAACGCACCGCGAGGTTCGCCAGCGGCGTGCCGTTGAACGTGTTCGTCTTGACGAAGGAATAATGCATCTGGTCCGTGAAGACGATTGTGTCGCCCGGCTTCAGCGGAGCATCGAAGGAGTATTCGCCGATCACGTCGCCGGTCATGCAGGTCTTGCCGCCGAAGCGATAGGTGTGCGCCTTCTGGCCGGGCTGGCCAGCGCCGATGACGTCTGGCCGGTAGGGCACTTCCAGCACGTCCGGCATATGGGTCGAGGCGGACGCGTCGAGGATCGCCAGATCGACTTCGTTCCAGTGTAGGGCGAGGACGGTGGCGTAAAGCTCACCCGTATTGACGACGAGGCCCGCGCCCGGCTCCAGAACAACCTCAACGCCAAAGCGCGCCTTGAACGCCTTGATCGCCGCGATCAGGGCGTCAACATCGTAGCCATCCTTGTTGAGGAAGTGTCCGCCACCGAAATTCACGGTACTGACCTGTTCAATGTATTGCCCGAAATTGTCGGCAACGAATTCGATCAGTCCGACAGAGCCTTCGTGCAGGCTCTCGCACAGGGCGTGGACGTGGAAGATGTCGATGCCGGACCAGTCGACCTGATCCAGCTTTGATGGCACTTCGCCGAACCGGCTTCCGGGCGCACACGGATTGTACAGGTCGCCGCCGAGCGTCGCATTGGAATAGCCGGGATTGACGCGTAGGCCGACCTTGGCGCCAGCATTGCGGGCAATGTCCGCGAACCGGTCCAGCTGTTCGAGGGAGTTGAAATAGATGTGCTCGGCCACTTCAGTCAGGCGTTCCACCTCGGCCTGCGTGTAGGCCGGCGAGTAGACATGCACTTCCTTGCCGAAGCTCTCATGCCCCATGATGGCTTCCTGCTCTCCGCTCGCCGTGGTGCCGTCCAGATAGTCGGTCATCATCGGGAAGGCGGCGGGCAGCGAGAATGCTTTCGTTGCCAGCAGGATCTTGCATCCGGCTTTCTCGCGCACGCGCTTGGCGGTTTCGAGGTTTGCGCGCAGGCGCGCCGCGTCCAGTACGAAGACGGGCGTCGAGATATGCTCGGGAAGAGGGGCAGGTTGGGTCATTCAGTCTGATCCTGGGGATGGCGGGTCCACCGGCCGGGGACGGCCATCCTCATCGACAGCCACCATGGTGAAGCGCGCTTCAGTCACCTTTTCTCGGACGGCCGTCAAGGCACGGCGCGCCCATGTTTCGATGCGAATGACCATAGAGGTTCGCCCGACTTTTTCCACTTCTGTGTAGACGCAGAGCGTATCGCCGATCTGAACCGGTTTCTTGAAGATGATCTCGTTGGCGGCGACGGTCACGGTCCGGCCGAGGCTGCGTTCGTCGGCCCGAACGGCCGCTGCGAGGTCCATCTGGGACATGACCCAGCCGCCGAAGATGTCGCCAGCAGCATTGGCGTCCGCTGGCATGGCCAGGGTGCGCAAGGTCAGTTCCATACCGGGCGGCGTGTGCGATTCCATGTGAGCGTCCTTGTGTCGGCGTGTTGTTGCCGGAACAGATAGGACACCCAAAGACATGCAAAAACACATGATCGTGCATACGCGCTTTGCAGGAATGCGGGCGCGTATGCGTTGATCAGATTCGGCGCTGAAAGCGGCGTGTGTCCGGGACTAGGTCTCGACTGCGAACAGGTCTTCCTGGTCGCCGCCATCCACGTCGATGACGTGCCAGGGCAGGCCGCGCTGGGCGACATCTTCCAGGAATGGCTTGGCCGGGAATTGTTCGACATTGAACACGCCGTGCCCACTCCATTCGCCGCGGAAGAACATGGCCGCGCCGGAAACCGGCGGAACGCCCGTCGTATAGGACACTGCCTGAGCGGAGACCTCGTCATTGGTCTTGGCGTGGTCGGAGACGTTGTAGATCATCTTGGAGACCGGCTGGCCGTCTTTCGTGCCGCGCAGGATGACGCCGATGGAGGTCTTGCCCGTATAGCCTTCCGCCAGCGAAGACGGGACCGGCAGCAGGTCTTTCAGGAATTCCATCGGGATGATGTCCATGCCCTTGTGCTTGATCGGCTCCAGACCGATCAGGCCGATGGATTTGAACACTTCGAGGTGCTTGATATAGGCCTCGCCAAAGGTCATCCAGAAGCGGATCTGCTTCAGGCCCTTGATGTGCTTGACCAGGCTTTCCTCTTCTTCGTGATAGATCAGGTAAGAGGCTTTCGGGCCGACTTCCGGATAGTCGATCATTGTCTTGATCGACAGGGCGGGGATCTCGATCCACTCGCCGTCTTTCCAGTATTTGCCGTCCTGCGTCACTTCGCGGAGATTGATCTCCGGATTGAAGTTCGTGGCGAAGGTCTTGCCGTGGTCACCGGCATTGCAGTCCACGATGTCGATGAACTCGATTTCGTCGAACAGGCCTTCCTGTTGGGCATAGGCGCAGTAGATATTGGTCACGCCCGGATCGAACCCGCAGCCGAGAATGGCCGTCAGGCCGGCTTCCTTGAAACGGTCCTGATAGGCCCACTGCCAGGAATATTCGAATTTGGCGACATCGCGCGGCTCATAGTTCGCGGTGTCCATGTAATTGCAGCCCGCTTCGAGACAGGCATCCATGATCGGCAGGTCCTGATAGGGAAGGGCCATGTTGATCAGCAGGTCCGGTTTCACCTTGTTGATGAGCGCGACAACCTCTTCAACATTGTCGGCATCAACCTGGCTGATCTCGATCGGTGTCTTGCAGAGCTTGGCCACTTTCTCGCAGCTCTCGATACGGCGCGAGGCAAGATGGATGTGTTTGAACGTGTCGCGGTCCATCGCGCACTTCTGGGCGACGACGGATCCGGCGGCACCGGCACCGATGATGAGAACATTGTCCATGAGTGATGAGGCTCCCTGTCTGGATGGGCACTGATCTGCCCGTCACATAGGGCAAACGCGCGGGGTTCGCCAGTACAGATCTGCGGGGGAGCCGGGAGAGAGGAATGCCGCAGCGCAGGAGAGCGAAGGGGGAGGAAACGAGGTGGGCAAACCTCGCCCCGCGCTGCGGCAAAACGGGATCAGGCGGCCTGCCTGTGTATGTCGAGACGAGAGATCTCCTCGCTGAGCCAGGTGTAGTGTTGCTCAACGCGATTGATCATCGTGTCAGTTGTGTCCGGTCGCTCCGTCAATTCGTTCCGCCAGGCTTCCAGCACAGTCTTCTGGCTTTTCAGCCAGCACAGCATGGCGGCATCATCGATCGGCAGGCACATGGGACGCTCCATCAGTTATTTGCGAGTCGTTCTCAAAACGCTTGTTTCATATCTTTCGAGCTCTTGCAAGTCATTCTCAATTAGTTTTCTTCCATGTTTGACCGCTTGGGGGTGAAATCCCCCGCCATCACTGGAATAATTGTTCAAAACGGAGTATCTGCCCCGCTTTCCCGTTTCAGGAGTTTCTCTGAATGACCTCATCCGCCGCCCCTCGCCATTTCATCGACCTCTGGCATCTGGAATCCGCAGAATTGCGCGAAATCCTGGACATGGCCCATGCGATGAAGAAGGCGCGACAAGGCTGGCCGAAGGGGCGCGTGGATACGGGCGCACCGCTGGAAGGGCACACGCTGGCGATGATTTTCGAGAAATCGTCGACGCGGACGCGCTTTTCCTTCGACATGGCGATGCGCCAGCTGGGCGGATCGTCGATCACGGCGACATCCAGCGACATGCAGCTGGGCCGCGGCGAAACCGTTGAAGACACAGCCCGCGTTCTGTCGCGTTTTGTCGACGCGGTGATGATCCGCGCCAATGACCATTCAGACGTTGAGGCCTTTGCCGAGAATGCGTCTGTGCCAGTCATCAATGGCCTGACGGATCGCTCTCACCCTTGCCAGATCATGGCAGACCTTCAGACGCTGGAAGAGCATGGCCTGACCCTGAACGGCGCGCGCCTCGCATGGGTTGGTGACGGCAACAATGTTTGCGCCAGCTTCATTCATGCGGCGGCGAAGTTCGGATTCTCGCTAGCCGTCGGCACGCCGCCGCGTTTTGCGCCGGATGACGAGGACATCGAGATTGCCCGCGACCTGCAGGGGCGGATTGATTTGTACGACACGGCGGAAGAGGCGGTTGCTGGCGCGGATGTGGTGATTGCGGACACGTTCGTCTCGATGGGCGACGCAGATGCCGAGCGCCGTCTGGAAATCCTGGAGCCGTACGCCGTCACTGAAGAGCTGATGGAACTGGCCGCTGGCGGCGCGAAATTCCTGCACTGCCTGCCAGCTCACCGGGGCGAGGAGGTCGACGCCGAAGTGATTGACGGGCCGCAAAGCCTCGTCTTCGACGAAGCCGAAAACCGCCTGCATGCCCAGAAGGCCGTACTGCGCTGGTGCCTCGGCAAATAGCCTAGCTGTCCTGCACTTCGTCGAGACCGAAGGCGACCGGAATGGCCAGTGCGCTCATCAGGGCGAGCAGGCCGATCACAACGGTCTCCCCGGCCATGTGCGCCACGACGCTGAAGCCGCCGCCGAGTATAAGCAAGGTGCCGATGATCGTGTTGGACAGCGCCGTATACGCCGCGCGATCTTCCTGGCTGGCCATGTCGACCAGATGGGTTGAGCGGCCCAGCCGCACGCCCTGATAGGCAATCATCAGCACGAACAGGACCAGCGGCAGCGCCCAGATATCCTGCAGCAATCCTGCCGCGTTCAGGCCGAGCGTGGTGAGCAAGGCGAGCGTGGCCGCCGCGGCAGTCAGGATCAGCACCTTCCGGCTCGACCGGTCGGCCAGCCGGCCCCAGACATAGGAGCTGAGCAGGCCTGCGCCAGCGGACGCAATGACGAGCAGTCCCAGACCGCCGAACATCTGGCTGGCCTCATCTGAATCCGTGCCGAGTGCCACCATGAAGGGTGGGGCGAGGGCGGTGGAGATCAGTAGGCCGCGCGTCAGGATGAACCGGCGCAGCTGCTTGTCTTCTGCGAGCAGCCGGAAATTGTCCCGAAAGGATTTGATCGGGTTCCCGCCGCCTTCAGTGGAGCCGGGCTCCTCTTTCAGCGTGGTGAACAGGGCCGCGCCCGCCATCCACAGGCCGCCGGCCAGCAGCAAGCCGCCAATGACAAGGCTCATCCGGTCGATCCAGCCCACCGTCAGCAGGCCGCCATAGACGAGCACAGCTGCGGCGCCGACCGTGCTCGCCGTGCCTGTTGCCGTGCCGCGCCGGGACTTTGAGACGGTTTTTCCGAGCACATCCTTGTAGGTGACCGAGCAGACCGAGCGGGCCAGTGCCAGCACCGCCAGCGCGCCCAATATGACGTAGCCCGCTGCCGCGCCGTCGAGGAAGAAGGCAGCAAGGCCCATGCTGGCCGCCGAAAGGCCCTGGATCGCAGAGCCAGCCGCCCAGGCCCATTTGCGCTGAGGCAGCTGGCGCAGCGCGGCGGCGGTGAACAATTGCGGCAACAGGGCCCCGGCCTCTCTAACTGGTACGAGCAGGCCGATGAGCCAGGCAGGCGCGCCGATTGTCGTCAGCAGCCAGCTGAGCACGAGTTTGGGGTCAATCAGCCCATCAGAGATCTTGCTGGTCGACAGGCTGGTGACATGCGTGAAGAAATTGCCCGCTTCTTCCTTGCAGGCGCTGTCAGGGATGTCCTTGCACACGCGGCCGTCATCGCCCGAGGTGAGCATTTCGAAGACAAGTTCCTGAGTGTTTTCAGACATGACGGGCAAAATAGCGCGCGCCCGTCAGGCGGCAACATTCACGATTGAGTGTGCTCCGACAAAACTGCTGGAAGGGCGCGCAGATCGCGCTACACATGGAGTCATGGCCGATAGCGAATTTCACCCCGCCAAATTCTCGGACCCCGATGTCACCGCCAAGGGCGAGACCCGCGCCAGCGTGGGCTGGACGGGATTGAAAACGCTGTGGCTCAACACAGGCACGCTGTGCAACATCGAATGCGTGAACTGCTACATCGAAAGCTCGCCGCGCAATGACCGGCTTGTCTATCTTACCCGCGCGGATGTGCGCCCTTTCCTGGATGAGATCGACACGCCCATCGAGATCGGCATCACGGGCGGCGAACCCTTCATGTGCCCGGAGATCCTGGGCATCATGGAAGACGTGCTGGCGGATGGGCACAGCCTGCTGCTGCTGACCAATGCCATGCGCCCGATGATGCGTCCGCGCATACAGCAGGGGCTGGAGCGTCTGGCCGAGACCTATGGCTCTCGCATGATCCTGCGTGTCTCGCTCGATTCCCATGACCCAGCGGTTCATGACGAAGAGCGTGGGGCCGGGGCCTTTGAAGAGGCCTGCAAGGGCCTTCGGTGGCTGGGTGAACGCGGCGTACAGGTGGCGATTGCCGGACGGCAGGCTCTGACAGAGGATGATTCAGCCGCCCGCGCGGCCTATGGCGCGCTGGCGCAATCATTGGGGCTGAGCCTTGACCCGTCTGACACCAAACAGCTCGTCCTGTTCCCGGAAATGATCGCCCGCGATGATCCGCCCGAGATCACGACAGATTGCTGGGGTATCCTGAACAAGTCGCCGGACGACATCATGTGCGCCAACCAGCGGATGGTTATCCGCCGCAAGGGCGCGGGCAAGGCCACGGTCACGGCCTGTACGCTGCTGGTTGACGATCCGGCGTTTGAACTCGGCGACACGCTGTCAGATGCGACCGCCGATCCGGTCAAGCTGAACCATCCCTGGTGCGCCAGTTTCTGCGTGCTTGGCGGGGGCAGTTGTTCGGCCTGATTTTCCCGCGTGCAGGCATGCCTCTTGCGATAGGGGCGGGGCGCTGCCACATGGGGGCACCAATTCGAGGTGCCCTCCCATGACTGACGCAGCCTACGCCGTCACCGATTTTGTCACGAACTTCCAGATCGTGGACCGTCCCATTCGCGGGCGCGCCGTTCGCATGGGCGAGGGCAGCCTGTCGGGCATTCTGCATCGGCATGACTATCCGAAGAATCTGGCCCGCATTCTCGGCGAGGCCGTGACGCTTGCGACACTGGTGGGCGCGTCCCTGAAATTCGAGGGGCGCCTTCTGGTTCAGGCCGAGGGCGATGGCCCTGTGTCCATGCTGGTCGGTGAGTATCGCTCTGATGGCGGTGTGCGCGGCTATGCCAAATTCGACGCTGAGGCCTGGGCTCATCTGGACAAGGTGAACAAGGGCGACGCCCCGCACATGCCCCAGCTGTTCGGCCCGAACGGACGCCTCGGCCTGATCATCATTCAGGATAATCCGGCGATCCAGCCGTATCAGGGCATCGTGCCGCTATCGAAAGGCACGCTGAGCGAATGCGCGGAAGACTATTTCGCCATGTCCGAACAGGTGCCGACGCGCCTTAAACTGTCCGTCGCTGAGCTGGACCGCAAGGATGGCAATCCGGTCTGGGTGTCCGGCGGCATGATGGTTCAGCGGATTGCAGGCGACGAGACGCGCGGCGAAACCGAAGAGGCCTGGCGCGAAGCCGAGGCGTTGTTCGGAACGCTGACAGATGGCGAGCTGGCCGATGCGGACCTGCCCATGGAGCAGCTGCTCTATCGCCTGTTCCACGAGCAGGGCGTGACGATGGAAACGCCGCAGGCGCTGGACGATCGCTGCACTTGTAATCAGGAACGACTGGTCGAGACGCTGAAGCAGATGCCGGATGATTCCCTCCGCGAGATGACCGAAGCGGACGGCACGCTGGGCATCGATTGCCAGTTCTGCAACCGGCATTACGACATTGCGATTGAGGACGTGACCGGCGACACGAACTAGGCGTGAGAGGGTAACCTCCACAGTTTCGTGATTGCGAAGGCGCGCGGGCACTGGCAGAGGTGGCAGCCATGGATTTCAAATGGCTCCCCAATGCGCTGACGATTGCCCGTTGCGTCTTTGCCGGTTTCGTCCTGGTCGGCTTCTGGCAGGCTGGCAGCCTCGACCTGACGCTGACCGGCTTGTCGCCTGAGGAATTGTCGCGGCGCGCCACCCTGCAACAGCTTTGGTACCAATTCGCCTTCCTTGCCTTTGTGGCGGGGGCCATCACGGACTTCCTGGATGGCTGGCTGGCCCGGAAACTGGAGGCGCACAGCCGGTTCGGTGTATGGCTGGATCCGATTGCCGACAAACTCCTGATCGCCGCGGCGCTGTTCGGGCTCGCGCTCGAATTCAAGACCTGGCTGATCTATGTCCCGGCGGCGATGATCATCGCGCGGGATGTGTTCATGACATGGTTCCGGGCAACGCCGCGCGGGCGATCGGCCATCGTGCCGTCCAATCTGGCAAAGTGGAAAACCGGTTTCGAGTTTGCGGCGATCATTGGCCTGATGCTGCCTCTGGCAACGCTGCGCCCCAGCCTTGATGGCGAGGTGGCCACAGGGTCTGACGTGCTGGCCATCGTGGCGATCGTCACGGTCGTTGGCCTGCTCTGGGTTGCGGCGGCGCTGTCCTGGTGGACGGCGGGGCAATACATGAAAGCGGCCGGATCCGCCCCGACAGAGTGATTTCCAGCTGACAGCAGGACCGAAAAGGAACGCTGGCCCCAAGGGGGGAGAAGCCAGCGTTCCACACTCATGGTCCGGAGCGGGAGGAGGGGAAACCCGACCCGGACACGGGGCATGTGTTGCGGTGAAATACTCTGCGTCTCTATCCCACCACTATCGAGCAATAGGCGGAGCGGGGAAAGGTTCCCTCAAAACGTGATTCTTCGCGAAGAACTGCAATTCCACGAAGTTTCCGACAATCCGCCCGCATTGGGACTCAATCGGCGCCGACAAGGTGCACATGAGATCACGGCTCTCCCCCACGACCCGTCTGGTCATTGTTGCGCTGGCCGCGCTGGCCTTCCTGTGCCTGCCGGCGTTGCTCGCAATGGCGGGGGCGTAGCGGCTAGGACGCGTTGCCGGACCAATAGGGCGACCGCGCCTGATCCTGATAGAATTCCGCCAGTCTCAGCCGTGTGCCTTGGGTCGTGCCATCCGGCAGGTCATCGGGCGGGCACCAGCGGATTTCCGCGATTTCGGCGAGTGCGGTGGCTTTGCCCTGGGTCCAGATGCCTGGGGGCACGTGATACAGCATGACATGATCATTCGGGAAGGAGGCGTGGTTGGAATAGACGCCTGCCAGCACGGGCGCGCCGTTCAGCACGATGCCGGCTTCTTCCTCGATCTCGCGTCGCAAGGCCTCCACGCAGGGCTCGTTCCGCTCAACCCCGCCGCCGGGCATGTGCCAGCCGGGAATGTAGGTATGGCGAACCAGAAGGATGTGCCCGTCCTCGTTCTCGACCAGTCCCCGCACCCCCATCGTCATGGGGCGGCGCAGGCGGGCATAGGCATGAAAAAGCCGGGTTCTGAGCCAGGACATCAGGTCTCCTTATGCCGTGGGAATTATAGGTTTAATGTGAAAAAACTCGCAAAGGGAATGCAAACTTCCTGAGAATTCGGGCTCGCCAAGCCCGGCAACGCACGCTAAGAGCGGTGCGAAAGCATGGAAATGCTCAAGAAAACAACAGCGAGACGGCGCCATGACCATCCATCCCTCTCTGATTGCCATTGCCGCGATTGTAATCGTATTCGGCATCCTGAATTTCATTGAATACAAGCGTCTCGACTAGGAGCGAGCCCGGCGCATGCCTGATTTTTCCCTGATCGCCGCCCTGATCGGGGGGCTCGTCATATTGGCGTTTGCGGGGGATTTCCTGGTAAGCGGCGCAGTCGCCATTGCCGAACGGTTTGGCGTGTCCAAGCTGATTGCGGGCATATTCATTGTCGGTTTCGGCACATCGGCCCCCGAAATGGTCGTGTCTCTGAATGCCGCGCTGGAAGACCGGGCCGGTCTCGCACTGGGCAATATTGTCGGCTCCAACATTGCGAACATCTTTCTCGTGCTGGGCATTCCGGCACTGATCATGCCATTCGTGGCCGGCGGGCACGGCCAGGGCCGCGCGCTGACGGCCATGCTGGTGGCGACGGCCGTCTGGATGCTGCTGACGGCGATGGGGCCGCTGACCTTCCTCGGCGGCGTCCTGTTTCTGTCCATCCTCGTCGCTTACTGCATCATCACCTTCTACATGGCGCGCAAGGCCGTGGCCTCTGGGGAAGATCCCGGCATCGAGCTGGAAGAGCATGATCCGCTCAGCCTCGGCCGGTCGCTGGCCTATATCGTGCTGGGCATCGGCGGTCTCATACTGGGCGCGCACCTGATCATTGCGGGCGGTGTCGGCATCGCCGAGTTCTATCACGTACCGCAGGAATGGATCGGCCTGACGCTGCTGGCATTCGGAACCTCTCTGCCGGAGATTGGCGCAGCCATCGCCGCGGCGCTGCGCCGGCATGGGGAAGTGGCCATCGGCAACGTGCTGGGCTCCAACGTGTTCAACATCCTTGGCGCGGGCGGCATCATCTCGCTCTTCGGACCGATTGAGATTGCGCCGACTTTCACGCAATATGATCACTGGGTCATGGCCTTTGCGGCGCTGCTGATCGGCGGGTTCATCCTGACGCGCGCGCGCCTTGGCCGCCTGATGGGAGTGCTGATGCTGCTGATCTATGCCGCCTATATCTATGGCCTGGTTCACGGGTTGAACTTCCTCGGCCTGTTCCAGAGCGCGCCGGCATGAGGCCGGGCGCGGCGCTGGTCACGGGCGCCGGGGCGCGGCTGGGCCGGGCCATGGCCGAAGCGCTGGGTTCTGATGGCTGGCAGGTAATCGTCCACTACAATTCTTCCGCCGACGGCGCAGAGGAAACCGCCAAGGCCATTCGCGCGGCAGGCGGTGAGGCGATCACGGCGCAGGCCGACCTGTCAGACGAGGAGGCCACCGGCGAGCTGATCCTGCACGCCGCCGAGAAGATCGGTCAGCCTGTTTCCCTGCTTGTGAACTCGGCGTCGGTCTTCGATGAGGACACGGTTTCCAGCCATACGCGGGAGAGCTGGGACAAGCATATGAATGCGAACCTCCGCGCGCCGATCCATCTTGCACAGACCTTCGCAGACGCACTGCCGAAGGGGGCGCCGGGCCTGATCGTCAACCTGATCGACCAGCGCGTCTGGAAACTGACACCCAATTTCTTCACCTACACGCTGTCCAAGGCCGCGCTCTGGCAGGCGACGAAAACCATGGCGCAGGCACTGGCCCCGAACATCCGCGTCAACGCCATCGGGCCGGGGCCGACCCTGAAATCCAAACATCAGAGTGAAGACGAGTTTGCGGCCGAGACTGCAGCGACACTGACCGGGCAGGGCTCCAGCCCGGATGAGATTGTCAACGCGCTGCGTTACCTCGTCTCTGCCAGCAGTGTCACCGGGCAGATGATCGCCAGCGATGGTGGCCAACATCTGATGTGGCAGACACCGGATACGCAGATCTGATGAATTTCTCCTCTGACACGTCTGCGCCCGCGCATCCGAAAGTGCTGGAAGCGGTGCTCGCCGCAAATTCCGGACTTGAGGCGAGCTATGGCAATGACCGCGTAACGGGCCGTTTGCGCGAACAGCTGGCGAATGTGTTCGGTACGGATGATTTTGACTATTGGCTGACCGCCTCAGGCACGGCGTCGAATGCGCTGGCATTGTCCTGTTTCTGTCCGCCGACCGGCGCGGTGCTGTGTCATGCCGGGGCCCATATCGCCGTCGATGAGCGCGGCGCCCCGGAATTCTTTTCCGGCGGGGGGAAGCTGCACCTGCTTCGCGGACCGAACGGAAAGATCAGCCCCGCCGAGCTGGATGAGGCATTGGCGCGGATCAATCATGACTTCGTGCATGAGACCCCGGCGCATGTCCTGTCCCTGACGAACCTCACCGAAAACGGCACCGCCTATAGCGTGGCAGAGGTGGCGGACTATGCGCGCAGGGCCCACGCATCGGGCCTGGCAGTGCATCTGGATGGGGCGCGGCTGGGCAATGCGCTGGTCTCGACCGGGGCCAGTGCGGCGGAGATGAGCTGGCAGGCCGGTGTGGACGTGCTGACCTTCGGCCTAACCAAGACCGGTGCGATGGGGTGCGAGATCATCCTGCTGTTCGGCAAGGCGCGGGAGAAGCGACGCGAGCTGGAAGCGCGGGCGAAGCGGTCCGGCCACATGCCGCCGAAGATGCGGTATCTCTCTGCGCAGGCCGAGGCGATGCTGGCAGATGGTCTCTGGCTGGAGCTGGCGGCGCACGCGAACGACATGGCCCGCAAGCTGGCCGATGGCCTTGTGGCGCGCGGCGTGTCCCTGGCGTTTGAGCCGCAGGGCAATGAAGTCTTCGCCATACTGTCGGACGATCAGGTTGCGGCGCTGCGCACGGCGGGCGCGGTGTTCTATCCGTGGATGGGAGGAAGCCAGCGCTTCGTCTGCTCTTGGGCCACGGAGGACGCCGAGATCGAACGTTTCCTGAGCGTTCTGGACGCCTGATCCTGCGCATTTTCCACCCGGACTGGACGGATGGGGCGACGCACGGCAAAGAGAGCCGGTTGGAACTTTCGGGAAGGGGTCTTGTCCATCATGTCCAGTCGCATCCGCGCGGCCATGCTCGCCGCTGTTTTCGCCACCACGACACTCACAGCCTGTTCGACCGCCTATTATGGCGCGATGGAGCAGTTCGGATACCAGAAGCGGGACCTGCTGGTGTCGCGCGTGAACGAGGCGGCGGATGCCCAGGCGGATGCGAAGCAGGAATTCACCAATGCGCTGGCCGCGTTCCGCGATGTGGTGAATTTTGATGGCGGTGAACTCGAGGCCTCCTACGACTCCCTGAACCGCGCCTATGAGCGGTCTGAAGCCAAGGCCGAACGGGTGCGCGACCGCATCCGGGACATGAAGAATGTGTCCCGCGACCTGTTCGTGGAATGGCGCAAGGAACTGGAAGAATATTCCGACCCCGCCCTGCGCCGCGCCTCTGCTGACCAGCTGGAAGCCACGCGGGAACGCTACTCCGTGCTCGTCGACAAGATGGACCGGGCCGCAGCCTCCATGGATCCGGTTCTGGCCGTGTTCAAGGATCGTGTCCTGTTCCTGAAGCACAATCTGAATGCGCGGGCGATTGCTGCGCTGGGCGACGAGACGCGCGATATCGAAACCGATGTTGCTGCGCTGATCGCCGAGATGGAGCGCTCAATTGCCGAAGCGGACGCCTTCATCGCGGAGATGCAGGCAGGAACCGTCTAGCAAGCTGCACGTTTAACGCCAGTGAAGGCGCTTTTCCGGGAACCGAATTTCAGAACAGGCGTTTCTGTCACGTCTCTGGCGCGGGCAGATTAACCCTGTTCTGCTCATTCCGGCTTTGCCCGGAATTCGGGATTGAGGGGACCAACAAGTCAATTCCGGGCTTCGTCTTCGGACGGGGCGAGCAGATCCCCATCGCGACATCTTCATCATCCGACATGGCCATGCGAAATGCCTTAGACGGCGTGAAGCTGACGCGCGCGGCGCGCCGCTCTGCCAATGTGTCTCCAATCGCGACGATCCGGACCGTGCCATTGCGGTCAACTCCCGTCAGGAAGGACGCATCTGCCCCTTTCAGGGATCGCACATACAGGCGCAACATGATCAGCTGCAGCCAGATCCAGACGCGGAAGCGCTGGAGGTGCGGTGGCAATTCCGCAGGAGGGGCAAGCAGGCCATTCATGCTGTCATCATACACCGGATTTCGAGGAGGGGGATAAAGTTCCCGTCCGGATCAATCGCAGCTGCAGGACGCGACCCGGAAACAGGGGGACAGGGCGTGCGCAGACCGGTCAGCGACATCATCGTCGCCTGTCGCCAGATGTTGCGGTATGTTGCCGGCAAGAATGCGCAGGGACGCACGGAGGAGGATTTGAGATGACATTTGTTGATGGATTTCTGGCCGCGGTGCCGGAAGCGAACAAGGCCGCCTATCTGGAACAGGCGAAGATGATGTCGGGCCTGATGAAGAAACATGGCGCGCTGAGCGTGATGGAATGCTGGGGCGTGGATGTGCCGGAAGGCAAGAAAACCTCCATGCATCTGGCGGTCGCGCGCGAAGACGGCGAGGGCATCGTCATGTCCTTCGTGACCTGGCCCTCGAAAGAGGTGCGGGACGCGGCGTGGGCAAAGATGGAAGCAGACGAACGCATGCAGGGCATGGAGATGCCGTTTGATGGCTCGCGGCTGATCTTTGGCGGGTTCGAGGCGATGCTGGAAGCTTAGGGGCGGGCGGTTAGAAACTGTTCAAGCTACCGTGTAGCGGCACCAGGCGCAGCCCTTGCTTGCGCTGCGGGCCTTACTTCCCTGCATTTGATCCTCGATCAAATGCTGCCGCTTTGCGGCACCGGGAAGTAAGACCAGACGGCCTGTAAGCCGGGTTCTGTTCGCCTGATTGCTCAGGTCTGGCAGCCATTCCTCTGGGATGCCTGTTGCCAGGCACCTCACGCGACACACCCGGGGCGCGGGCGGAAAACGGCCCATGCGCGCCCCCTATTCGGTCTTGCTCCGGGCGGGGTTTACCGTGCCGGTCCTGTCGCCAGTCCCGCGGTGGGCTCTTACCCCACCCTTTCACCCTTACCCCTTCAGAAGAAGGGGCGGTTTGCTTTCTGTGGCACTTTCCCTCGGCTCGCGCCGGGCGGCCATTAGCCGTCGCCCTGTTTCCCTGGAGCCCGGACTTTCCTCCAGTACGCCGTTACCAGCGCACCAGCGGCTGCCCGGCCGTCTGGTCAAGCGCGGGTGTATAAAGCGAAATCGCCCCGTGCGCCAGTCATGCCTCAGTCGCCTGCGAAATCGGGGGTGCGTTTCTCGAGGAAGGCGCGGATCGCTTCGGCCTGGTCATGGGACTGGCTGGTCAGCAGGAATTGGTCGCGGTCCATGTAGCTGGTCGCATGGGCCAGCGGCTGGGCCGCAGTATCGATGGCCTGTTTCGTCATGCGCAGGGCGATCGGGGGCAGGGCGGCATAGTCGCGCGCAAGGTCCGTCGCGGCGCCGAGCGCTTTGCCCGGCGGGGTCACCTCGTCCACAAGGCCCCAGTCCAGCGCGGTCTGCGCGGTCAGTTTGCGACCGAGCATGATCAGCTGTTTCGCGCGCGACGGCCCCATCAGCGCAACAAGGCGTGGCACCGAGCGCCAGCTCATATTCATGCCGAGCGGGACTTCCGGCAGGCGGAAATAGGCCGTGTCCGCACAGATGCGATGATCACACGCCGCGACAAGCGCGAGGCCGCCGCCAATGCAGAAGCCTTCGATGGCGGCCACAGTCACCTGTTCGAGATCGGCCCAAGCCTGGCACATGTCCGGGCCGAGCTTCAGGGCGCTGCGCTGTTCCAGCAGGGTCATCTCGTCCCGGCCCTTACGGTCGGGGTCTTTCAGATCCGCCCCGGCGGAGAAGGCGGCCGCGCCGGTCAGCACGATGGCGGAGCTGGTGTCATCATCGGCCAGCGCGCGGGCAACATCGCGGAGTTCGGTCATGCCCTGAATGGACAATGCGTTCAGCCCGTCGCCCCGATCATAGGTGACGGTGACGAGGCGGCCTGCGCGCTCCAGCGTGATGAAGTCGCTGAAGCGTTCTGTAGATGGTGTATCCGGCATGATCCCTCCCGTCCGGTGTCTTGTTGGAGGCAGGATCAGGCGGCGGGCGGCGTGAAGTCAACCATCCGCTAGGGGCGCAGCTGGCGGCCCATCAGGTCAGAGAGCAGGGCGTCGCGCTCGCCCTGCGAGAGTTTGCTGAAATTCAGCGGGCGTTCGGCGCGGCCCGAGACGATCAGGTCGGCAAGTCCGTGCGCCATTGCCCAGGACGCCATGATCCTCTTCGTCGCACCGGGATCGCCGTCTGGATTTTCGCCGACAACGCTGTGCACGCCGGTGACCAGCTTTTCAAAGGTCGCGCGGGAAGCCTCTGCGAGATCTGCGGCGCTGCGGTCGGGCTTTTCGGAGGTGAACATCAGGCGGAAGAGAGCCGGATTGTCGATGGCGAAGTCGATATAGCCGAGGCCGGTCGCGACCTGTTGGGACAGGACATCGTCATCAGCCCGGGCCTGTCGCGCTTCCTGCGCCGCGATGAACCGCCGAAAGCCGGAGGCGGCCAGCGCCGTGAGCAGGCCGCGAGCATCCTTGAAGTGATGGGCCGGGGCGCCGTGGCTGACGCCCGCCCGCTTTGCAACGGCGCGCAGGGAGAAGGATTCGATGCCATTTTCCGCCAGCTCTGCCTCGGCGGCGCGCAGGAGCGCACTTTTGAGGTCGCCATGATGATAGCGGTCTTTCGAGGCGCTGCGCGAAGAGGTCTTTGATGCGGTCATGCGGGATACCATAAATCATAACTTGACACTGTCTAGATGTTTTGACTAAAGCAAAATCTAGACAGTGACAAGATGAGTGGAATTGTGATGTTGAAATGGATTGTTCGGATTGGCCTGGCGGTTTGCGCGATTGCCCTTGTGGGAATGGTATCGACCTATTTTTTCATCGATCGTGAGCTGACGCGCATGTATGGCGGCTTCGTCAAAGTGGCCGAGCCGGACCTGCCAGCGCCGGGACCGGATGCCTATGCGCTGGTGGATGTGAACGTGCTGTCGCCGGACGGCGATGCCTTCGTGCCGGGGCAGGGCGTCGTGATCGATGCCGGCCTGATCCGCTCTGTCGTCCCTGCAGGCGCGGTTCCCGCCGGTCTTGAGACTATTGACGGGCAGGGGCGCTATCTGATCCCCGGTCTGACGGATTCGCATGTCCATCTCTGGGAAAGCGAGAATGACCTGCTGGTCTACATTGCCAATGGCGTGACGCAGGTGCGCGACATGAACACGGTGCCGGTCAATCTGCGCTGGCGGGCGGAGATCGAGGACGGCCGGATCGGGCCGGACATTTTCACGGTCGCGCCGCAATTTGCGACCTTCGGCCCGATGGAAGGCGCCTTTGTCGGCTGGACGCAGCGCAAGACCATCGTTCGCACCGAGGAACAGGTGCACGATGCCGTGACGGATTTCGCCGCCAAGGGATATGACGCGCTGAAGTCGAGCAGCTATCTCGACAAGGCGGGCTATGAAGCGATGAGCGAGGCGACCCGCGCGCACGACATCAAACTGGTCGGCCATCTGCCGATTGCCATCGGTCTGGAAGAGCTTTGGGCATCGAACCAGAGTGAAGTGGCGCATGTCGAGGAGTTCGTGAAAGTTCTGGACCGGGAGTTTGGCGGGTACGGACCCGACGAGGCGGAGGCCTTCCTTGAATATGTCCGGGAGCGGAGTGATGACGTCGCGGCGCGCATGATCGAACACGGCATCTCCGTGACATCCACACTGGAACTGGTGGACAGTTTCCAGCGCCAGAAGCTGGACCTGCACACGGAACTGGATGCTGCCGAACTGGCCTATGAGAACCCCGGCATTGCCGAGGGCACGGTGATTACTTCGCGTGGGATGGGCTGGATGCCGGAGGTCAACATCTATCGCTGGCCGGAAGGTTTCCCGGATGATCGCAAGGCGCGCAGCCAGGTGTACTGGGCCGCCTATGCCGAAGCGCAGCACATTCTGTTCGACACATTCCTTGAGGCGGGTGTGCCGATCATGGCGGGGACGGACGCCAATGTGCCGGTGCGTGTGCCGGGCTTCTCCCTGCATGAGGAATTCGTCGCGTTGCAGGCCGCCGAGATGAGCCCGGCCCAGATCCTGGCGTCTGCCACGTCGCTGCCGTCAGATTACATGGGCACGAATGCGGGCCGTATCGAAGCCGGGCGAGAGGCGGATCTCGTTCTGCTGCATGGCAATCCACTTGAGGACATTTCAGCGACGCAGGGCATCGACCTGGTCGTGGTGAATGGCCGCCGTCTGGATCGCGACGCGCTGGACCGGCTGCTGGAGTCGGTGAAGGCCGCCAATGATGAGAGCCGGAAGGTTTCGCTGGACCAATTCTAGGGTCCCATCGCCCAACGTAAGGGCTGTGCAGGAAGAGGGCGGCTGGTATAGCTGTTTGTATGTTCGATATTGAAAGTTACGACTCGATGATGGCGGCGCTGGATGCGCTGGCACCGGAACTGGCCGAGCGGGCCGCCGAGATGGAAGAGGCGCGCCGCCTGCCGTCAGACCTTGCGGACAAGATGGCGCAAGCCGGGGCGTTCCGCATGATGACGCCAAAGACCTATGGCGGGCTGGAGCTGACGGCGCGCGAATTCGTTGAAGGCGTGGAGCGGATCGCGCGGGCCAATGCCAGCGCGGGCTGGTGCTCCATGATCGCCTGCACGACGTCCATGAACGCGGCCTATATGGCACCGGACATGGCGGCAGAGATCTATGCCTCCGCGATGACGATCACGGGCGGCGTGTTCGCACCGATGGGCCGGGCCGAGGTGGAGGGCGATGGCTATCGCGTCACCGGGCGCTGGCAATGGGGCTCCGGATCGGCCAATTGCAGCTGGCTGGCTGGCGGCTGCATGGTGTTCGAGAATGGCGAGATGAAGCGGCTGCCCTCGGGCGCGCCGGACCAGCGGATGATGGTGTTCCCAGCCAGCGATGCGACGCTGCACGATACCTGGCATGTCATGGGCCTGAAGGGGACGGGCAGCGGTGACCTGTCCGTAGACGGTATTTTCGTGCCGAAGGCGCGGTCAGTGTCCCTGGTTACCGATACGCCGCACGAGACCGGGCCGCTTTATACATTCCCGGCCTTTGGCCTGTTGTCGCTGGGCGTGTCTGCGGTGGCGATGGGCAATGCCCGGGCGAGCCTTGATGCGTTCAAGGAACTGGCCGCCGGAAAGAAAAGCCAGGGCAGCAAGAAGACACTGGCCGAGCGCCAGACCATTCAGGCCGCGTTTGCAGAGGCCGAGGCGAAGTGGCGGGCGGCCCGCGCCTACATGATGGCAGAGCTGGACGAGACCTGGGCTGTGGCGTGTAAGGTGAAACCGGGTGAGGGCATTCCGGTCGAGCGGCGCGCGGCGTTGCGCATGGCGTGTACCCACATGACGCGCACCGGGGCAGACATCTGCCGCGCGCTGTATGACCTGGGCGGCGGCGCAGCCCTGTTTGAAGCGTCTGACCTGCAGCGCCGGTTCCGGGACTCCCATGCCATGACGCAGCACATTGTGACTGCGCCTGCGACATGGGAGCTGACCGGGCGTCTGCTGCTGGATTTGCCGACCGAAGCCGGGATGGTGTGAGGGCGACGCCCGCCCTCAGCCATTCGGGAAGATCAACGGCTCTGACACTTCACGGATCAGGGCGACGAGGTCTTCGTCCATATACTGATAATCATCCGGAATACCGAGCACGTGCAGACGCTTGTAGGCGACCTCCTGGCGGAAGTCTGCGCGCAGGCGGTTGGCGTGCTTGTCTTCCATGACAAGGATCACGTCAGCCCAGCGGATGTCGCCCACTGAGACCTGCCGACGGGCGGACTTCGCCGTGCCGGCAGACCGGGTGGCCACGCCGTCCACACGCGCGAAGACGGCCTCGCCCGTGGGGCTGCGCCACTGGTTCTTCGAGCAGATGAAAAGCACGTTCACCGGTTCGATGTCTGCCATCAGTTTCTTCCATTCCTTTGGCGGCCAGATCTTTCCGAGCTGGCGCGCACGATGCAGCTTGTTATGCCGCAGATAAAGCAGTTTCCAGTTCTTTTGCTCAAAGCCACGATAGGTCGGCGCACGCTTGTGGTCGCCATGCTTGCGAGCGGCCACGCGTCGCGCAGCCCGGTTTTCGGGGTGTGTCATTTGCTTGTCCTCGATTGTGCGGGTCAGCAGCCGCGGCAATACGAGGAATAGGCGCGTCATAGCCCGGAACAGGGCATTTACGCAAGATGGTCGGTCGAAATCACCGATGCAGGCTGGGAGCGGCAAGCGAATTGCCCCATATAGGAAGCGTCGCCAAGGAGGCCGCATGCTGAACTGGATCAAATCCCTGCCGGTGCCCGCGCCGATCCGGCATTGGGTGTTTGCGCCGCTCTGGTGCGCGATCGTCCGCCTGTCCAAGCCGGAAGTGCGGATCGTGACCGGCGGTATCAGCTTCTATGCGCTGTTCTCCATCTTTCCGATCATCTATTTGACGCTGACCTTGCTGTTTGCCCTGTTGCCGGCTGATCTCAGCCGCCAGCTGGGCGATACGGTGGACCAGGTTCTGGTGTCGGCAGTTGCCCCGCTCAGCAAGGCAGATCTCGACGTGATCCATGAGTCGACCCCGCAGGGCGTCACCTTCCGCGCATTGCTGGCGGTGTTTGTCGTGTTCTACACGGCCAGCTCCGGCGCCAAGGCCGCGATCACCGGCATCCGCATGGTGGCGGGCAGTGAACGACGGACACGGATCATTCGCTTTCAAGGCGTGTCGATCCTGATGACCGCGCTGCTGATCCTGTCGGTCTGGATCCTGGGCGCGTTGCAGCTGATCCTGTCCCTGATCACCGAGCGTGAAGGCTATGTGGCGTTCGAGCTTGCGCAGACGATTTCCGACATTGCCTCAACGCTGTGGCTGGGGAAGGGGCTGGCTTGTTTCGCGGTCTTCTACCTGATCATCGCCCTGTCCCTGCATGGGCGCATCTCCGGCAACCGGGCCAAGGCGATGGGCGCGGCCGCCGGCGCTCTGGCCTGGCTGGTCGCGACTTGGGGGTATCACCTGTATCTGAAGTTCAGTTCGCTGGACACATTCTATGGTGCGCTGGCCTCGGTCATCCTCGGTTTCATCTGGCTGTCGGTTTCGGTGTCGTCACTGTTGTTCGGCGCGGCATTGGCGGTCGAATGGGCTGCACGCATGCAGCGCGAGGAAGTGATTGCGGAGCCTGAAGAGGACGAGATGGACGAGTCAGCTGATCAGGCGGCAAACAGCGCGTGAATGACGCCGATGCGGCGCAGCGTGTTCAAATCCGCCTGTCCGGTGACTTGCTCTGGCAGCCAACGGCGCTGGAAGGCGGTGACGACTTTCTCGCAGGCCTCGCCATAGATGTCGGTCACGTCGAAGCCATAACCGATTTCTGACAGCATGGTCTGCAGACGCCAGACGCTGGAGCCGGACGTGCCGCGTTCGAGCCCCTTGCCGATGACCTCTTTCGTCGTGCCGTCGAAATCCGGCCAGAGGCTGATTCCGGCGCGGGCGAGGCGTTCCCACGGAAAATGTTCGCCGGGGTCCTGCTTGCGCAGGGGCGCAATGTCGGAATGGCCGAGAATGCGTGTGGCGGGGATGGCGTGGCGGCCGAGAATGTCGTGGACCAGATCCAGCAGGGCATGGACCTGTGGCCGCGGATAGGGCGGCAGGCTGCCATCCGGCGCGCGGAAATCATGCCCGCCATTGACGATCTCTATGCCTATGGAGCGGGAGTTCAGATCCTGCTGTCCCTGCCAGCTTGCGACGCCCGCATGCCAGGCGCGCTTTTCCTCTTCGACAAGCTGCGTGATGCGGCCGTCTTCCCAGACCATGTAATGGGCAGAGACTTCGGCCTCCGGATCGCACATGCGCTCCAGCGCGTCTTCCCCCGTGGCCATGCCGGTATAGTGGAGCACCAGCATGTCGAGCGGGTGCTTGCGTTCATTGAAGTTCGGACTGGCGACGCGTTCGACCTGCATCAGCTGCCCCCGGATCCCATTTTCTTGACGATCGCAGCATCCGGCAGCGTCTTGTTCTGGCGCACGGCGATGACGAACACGCCGGTCAGCGAGATTACCGAGCCGAGCACGAGGCGAGCGGTGATCGGCTCATTCAGCAGGATGATGCCGAACACAACCCCCCAGACCGGCGTCATCAGCGTGAGCGGCGACAGGAGGGAAATGTCGTATTTCTTGATCAAGGAGTAGAAGCCGCCATGGCCGAAGATCGACACCCCCACGACCGCGAACAGCCAGGCCAGGATCAAGGGCCAGCCGCCCCGCATCACTGACTCCATCTGTCCGGTCTCCAGCAGGCCGGACGTGATGAACAAGGGGGCGAAGCTGAACAGGCCAACCCAGGCCTGCAGGCGGAGCGCCTTGATGGGGGCCATCCGTTTCATCAGAATGCCGCCGACAGAGCCGACGAACGCCGCGATGGTGATGTAGATCAGGCCGACCGAAATTGTGAAGCTGGAGGGATCGAATGCAATCAGCACGACCCCCGCAAATGACAACATGATGCCGAGGCCGCGCCGCCAGCCAATGGTTTCGCCCAGGAATGCCATGCTCATCAGGGTGGAGAAGGGGGCGCCGAGCTGGCCGGTGATGGACGCGGCCGACGCCTCAGCATTCTGCAGCCCGGTAAACAGAAGCGCGAAGTGGACCGCGCCGATGAACATGGCGATCAGGAACAGCATTTTCAGATCTTCCGGCTTCGGGCGCAGGAAGACGAACAGCAAAGCGGCGACGCCTGCAAACCGCGTGGCCGCAAAGAAAATGGGCGGCACACCGATATCGGCGACCACCCAGCGGGTGATCACGATGTTGAGGCCCCAGACAAGGCACACGGCGAAGAGCAGGATGAAATCGCGAAAGGTCATGGTTTGGGCGTTAGCAGGATTTTTCCGGGCTGGGCAGAAAAAATAGGGGTTTCCTCGGCGTTCGGGCGACTGCGGAAGAATTGACCCCGTTCAGCTTGCAGTCACCTATTGGTTGCGAGGGAACGGAAGGCTGCGCGATGCGCTAAACAATCGTTAAGAAGCTGTTATAGTCATTGGCAGGTGGAAGGCGGGGCCGATGCGGACCTGTTATCAGGAGGTGTGGTTGAATGGGACTGATCTGGTGGATTTTGCCAGCAATCGCGGCCGTGATTGGCCTGATGCTGCTGTTTGCGGGCTTTGGGAAACTCGCCAAGCTGAAAGCGGGTTCCGGCGCCGTGCGGCTGACCTTTGGCGCCGGCGTTCTGGCGCTGGCGGGCGTGGTGGCCTTTGCGGGCCTGAATTTGCAGACCTATCAGCGCCTGACGAAGGAACGCTATGCGGCCAACATCAAGTTTGAAGCCGTGGAGGGCGAAGAGAACGCCTATGTGCTGGACCTGACCTTCTCGGATGGCCGCAAGCTGCTGGAAGAGAATGGTGCCCAGCCGATCCTGCGCGGCAATGAATTCGAAATCGGCGCGCAGGTGATCAAGTTCAAACCCATGGCCAACATGCTTGGCTATGACTCGATCTATCGCCTCGACTTCATCGAAGGCCGCCTGTCGCGCCGGTTCACGCCGGAAGCGGTGACCGAGGCGACGACGAATGGCATTGCGCTGGCCGCCAATCCCGGCTTTGACGTGCACCGCATGGCGCAGGAGCAGGGCGGACGGTTCGGCATCGATGCGCAATACGGCTCAGCCACCTACCAGCCGATGGGTGACGGGTTTGAGTATGTGGTGAACATCTCCCAGGACGCGCTGATTGCCCGCCCCAGCGAGGCGACAAAGGTGCTGATCCAGAAGCAGCGCTATCCGGGCTACAGCTCGACGCGGGAGGCCTCTCAGTGAACCCGTGGGACCGTTACGTCGTCCCGCACCTGGTTTCGTGTGCCTGCCAGACGAAGCCGATCATGAAGCAGCGCGAGAAGGTGGTACCGCAGGCGACCGGCCGTGTGCTGGAAATCGGCTCGGGGTCTGGCACGAATTTCGCGCTGTACGATGCCAGCAGGATTGACCATCTCTACGCGCTGGAGCCATCCGAAGTGATGCTGGACAAGGCGCGGCGCGAAGCGGGAAGTCTCGGCATTGGCCACCATATCGACTTTCTCCAGACCGGCGCGGAATCCATTCCGCTTGAAGACAATTCGATTGATACGGTCGTGATCACCTTCGTGCTGTGCACCATTCCGGATTGGGAAGCCGCGCTGAAGGAAGTGCGCCGTGTGCTGAAGCCCGGCGGGAAAATCCTGTTCTCCGAGCACGGCCTGGCGCCGGATGAAGGCGTCGCAAAATGGCAGCGCCGGATCGAACCGATCTGGAAACCCCTTGCGGGTGGCTGCCATCTGACGCGCGATACCGAAGCCATGCTGGCAACGGCCGGGTTCCGGCTGGACGACGCCGAGACCATGTACCTGCCATCGACGCCCAAGATTGCTGGCTATGTCAGCTGGGGCACCGCTGTCGCGGTTTAGAACAGGGGCGTGCGACAGCCTCCCTATCTTCCTTTTCTGGACGGCCCGCCCGGCATCGCCCCGGGGCTGAAGCCGATCGCGCCGGAGGACTGGCTTCTGCCGGACACCGAAGTTGAGGCGTGGCTGTCTGACAAGCGCGACCTGATGCGGGAGCAGCGCGATGCCGTGTTCGCTGCGCGCGATGCGGACGCAGAGATGATGGAAGTGGCCGAGGCTGTGCTGTCTGTGACCGGCAGCGCGAGTGGCGACTGGCCCACGGCGCTGGAAGCGGCGTCGTCCACCGTGTCGGATGATCTCTGCGTGATGATCCGGGACGAAGACGGGCTGTGGCGATTGAGAGCTGCCAGCCTGTGCGCACCAACCTATTGGCGGTTGTCGGAGAAGTTCGACCAGCCGCTTGGCGGCCTGCACAGCCCGGTGCCCGGCGGCGATCCGGGACTGGCCAAGCGCATCTCGCGCATCTTTGACGGCCTGCGACCTGACTTCATCCTTGAGCGGTGCAATTGGTCCGTCCAGCCGGGCGATGCGCGGTTTACGCCCAGCTCTGCGCCCCTGAAAGCGATGGCGGCGGAGATGGCCGAGGCTGACGCGCTGGACCAGCTTCATCTGCGGGTGGAGCGCCAGACGATCCGCAAGATGCCGGAGACGGGGGCGGTGTTGTTCACCATTCGCGTGGTGAACGATCCGCTGAGAGCCGCGCTGGCAACGCCGGACCATATCGAAGCTTTCGCGCAGGCCTGGGCGCAAGTTGATCCGGACATGTATCGCTACAAGGGCTGGCAGCTGTATGACCGGCTGATCGGCGCAGCACTGGACGCTGCCCGGAATCCCGTTACTTCCTGAGGTGACAGAAAAGACGAGGCAGGATCGATGAAATACTGGCTGTTCAAATCCGAACCCGACGCCTGGAGCTGGGAGCAGCAAAAGGCCAAGGGCGATGAGGGCGAAGAGTGGAATGGCATCCGCAATTACCAGGCCCGCAATTTCATGCGCGACATGAAGATTGGCGATCGCGGCTTCTTCTATCACTCCAACAAGGGGCTGGAAGTGGTTGGCGTGGTTGAGATTTGCGCCGAGAGCGCGCCGGACTCCACAACGGACGACGAGCGCTGGGATTGCGTGCACGTCAAGGCGCTGGCCGATATGCCCAAGCCCGTGAAGCTGAAGGATGTGAAGGCCAATCCGAAGCTGGAAGACATGAGCCTTGTCACCTCGTTCCGCCTGTCCGTGCAGCCGGTGAAGGCGAATGAGTGGAAAGAAGTCTGCCGCATGGGCGGGCTCGACCCGAAGACGCTGAAGCCGGTTTGAGGCAGCTTTAAAAAAGCAGGAAAAGCGTCTGGCGCAAAAAATGTTAGCGTGCAACAATACGTCTCGATAAGGGGGCGTATGAGAGCATGTGCGTCCCTGAAAAACATCACAGGGAGAACGGCATGGCTATGCGTCGGCATGGAATACTCAACAAATTCAATCTATTGGGTGCGGCGGCGTCTGTCGCCTTGCTGGCTGGCTGTGCTACGGCGCCGGTCGAGCAGGCCCAGGCTGACCTCGCTGAGGCGCCTGCCGAAGCCACACCGCAGATTCAGCCCTATATGGACACCTCGCTCAGCCCGGAAGCCCGGGCGAAAGACCTCGTCAGCCGCATGACGCTGGAGGAAAAGGCGAGCCAGATGTACGACAAGGCCGCCGCGATCCCGCGCCTTGGCATACATGAGTACAATTGGTGGAACGAGGCATTGCACGGCGTTGCGCGCGCAGGCCATGCCACGGTTTTCCCGCAGGCGATCGGCATGGCGGCCACCTGGGATGAAGACCTGATGCTGGACGTGGCGACGGTGATCTCTGATGAGGGCCGCGCCAAGCATCACTACTACGCCTCTGAAGACGTCTACGCCATGTATGGCGGCCTGACCTTCTGGTCTCCGAACATCAACATCTTCCGCGACCCGCGCTGGGGCAGGGGACAGGAGACCTATGGGGAAGACCCGTTCCTGACAGGCCGCATGGCCGTGAATTTCATCAACGGCATCCAGGGCGATGACGAGAAATATCTGAAAGCCATCGCAACGGTGAAGCATTATGCCGTGCATTCCGGGCCGGAGCCGTCGCGCCACCGCGATGATTATCACGCGTCAGACGCGGATCTCTGGGAAACCTATCTGCCCGCCTTCAAGATGGCATTTGACGAAACCAATGTTGGCTCCGTCATGTGCGCCTACAATGCAGTCTGGGGCGCGCCAGCCTGTGGCAGCGAACGCCTGATGGTGGACCTGCTGCGCGATGAGCTGAAGTTTGATGGCTATGTCGTCTCCGATTGCGGCGCGATCGGAGACTTCTACTATGATGAAGAAAAGCAGGCCGCTGGTGAAGCGCCGTATGCGGCACATGACTATGTCAACACGCGCGCCGAAGCGGCGGCGCTCGCCGTGAAAATGGGCACAGACCTCAATTGCGGCGATGGTGAAGGCAACAAGATGGATGCCCTGCCGGATGCCGTGGCGCAGGGCCTGATCGACGAGGCGACCATCGATAAGTCGGTCGAGCGGCTCTACACGGCGCTGTTCCGCCTCGGCATGTATGATGATCCTGCCGATGTGCACTGGGCGCAGACCCCGCGTGAGATCGTGGCGAGCGAGCCGCATATCGGCCTGTCTGCGGATGCGGCGCGTCAATCTCTCGTCCTGCTGAAGAATGACGGCATCCTGCCGTTGGCGGGCGATACGAAGGTGGCCGTGATCGGTCCGAATGCAGACAATTGGTGGACGCTGGTCGCCAATTACTATGGTCGCCCGACCCAGCCCGTCACCGCGCTTGAGGGTATCAAGGCAAAGATCGGTGACGAGAATGTCACCTATGCGGTGGGCTCGACCATCGCGGGTGACAATTATTCAGACTACAAGCCTGTGCCGGCCTCCGCCCTGTTCCACGAAGATGCCGATGGCAATCTGGTGCCCGGCGTGACTGCGGTTTATTTCGACAACAAGGAACTCGAAGGCGCGCCCACCCTGGAGCAGGTTGAAGAAAAGATCGATTTCTACTGGGATCGCACCCCCAGCACCGGCGGCCTGAACGATGAGTTCAGCGCGATCTGGGAAGGCGTGATCGTTCCTGAGACGGACGGTGTCTATCGCTTCCAGCCGTCGCGCTGGTCCGAGGTCGAGATCAATGGCGAAACCGTCGGAGAGATGGACGATATCGAGATGCAGGCGGGGGAAGCCTATTCCGTCCGTATGGTGTTGAAGTTCGACAGCGGCTGGCCGCGCGACCAGCTAGACAAATACGCCTATCTCAACTGGACGGATGTCTCGCGCGATCTTGAAGCTGAGGCCATGGCGGCAACCGAAGATGCGGATGTGATCCTGTTCTTCGGCGGCATCGATGCCAATCTGGAAGGCGAGGAGATGGGCGTGGAGCTGGACGGCTTCCTCGGCGGCGACCGCACGCACATCAAGCTGCCGGAAAGCCAGGAGAAGCTGCTGAAGAAGCTGCACGCCACGGGGAAGCCGGTTGTGATGGTGAACTTCTCGGGCTCCGCAATGGCGCTGAACTGGGAAGACGAGAACCTGCCGGCCATCGTGCAGGCCTTCTATCCGGGCGAGCAGTCCGGCAAGGCCATCGCAGAATTGCTCTGGGGGGATTTCTCACCATCCGGCCGTCTGCCGGTGACGTTCTACAAATCGGTCGACGACTTGCCGGACTTCCTCGATTATTCGATGGCGAACCGCACCTACAAGTATTTTGAAGGTGAGCCGCTCTACGCGTTCGGTCACGGCCTGTCCTATACCGATTTCACGTATAGCGACGTGTCCGTGCCGGCGACGCATGATGCCTCCACACCAATGACCGTCAGCGTGACGGTGACGAATTCCGGCGACATGGCGGGAAAGGAAGTGGTGCAGGCCTACATCCAGCATCAGGACCGCGCGCATGAGGGCGTGCCACGCATGGAGCTGGTTGCGTTTGACGTGGTGGAACTGGCGCCGGGCGAAAGCGCGCAGGTTCAGTTTGATCTCTCGCCAGACCGGATTGGTTACTACGATACGGACGGCAATCCGGTGACGCCAGACGGCAGCACGGCGATTCTCTCGCTCGGAGGCGGCCAGCCCGGATTTGTGGGCGAGGAGGACGCGCTGACAGGCGAAGTGGCCTTCACCCGCGGCAACTGATGCACGCTTGAAATTGCATGACGGGGCCTGCCAGACCGGCGGGCCCCGATTCATTTTGCGAGATACATGATCCTGTAGGCTGGTCCGGCGGTTGATCCCCTGGACTGCAGCGATTACAGCAGAACGCGTCGGGTGTGTGTTTCCGGGGAGTGGCCATCAAACATGTTTGAAATGCACACATTGTTTCAAACGTGGGGCCGAAAATGGAAAGACGATCATGGAGCCAGACAAGGTGTCTGCCTCCACAATCGTCCCGCGTCCCACTTTGGCAATGTAGTATCGGTATGCCACCCAGCCTGGTGTCTTGATGGTGGTACCGTTCCAGAAACGCAGTGCTTCCGAACCTCCACATTGGTTTTTTTACATACCACTGGTATGTTAGCTCGACAACCGCAAAGCTAGTATGTCGAAATCAAGAACGAGAAATGCCCCCGAAACGCGCGCGGCCATCCTTGAGGCGGCCCGGCAGCGCTTTGCCTCGGAAGGATTCGACGCCAGCCTCTCCAGTATTGTCACCGATGCGGGCATTACCAAGGGGGCACTGTTCCACCATTTCGAGAACAAGCAGGCCTTGTACCTGGAAGTCTGGAACAATCTGCAGACCGAAATGGCCCGGGATACGCAACAGGTGGCAATTGCCAGCCGGTCCACCGACGACCCTTACAAGGCGATCCTCGCAGGGTGTCGCCGGTACCTTGAATGGACCACGCGGACGGATTTCCAGCGCATTGTGCTGATTGAGGGGCGGGGTGTGCTCGGCATGACCGAGTGGATGTCGAATGAGCGCGATGTTGGCCGGGAAGTGGTTCGTTCGGCGATCGGCTATCTTGTCCAGCGCGGCTTGATTGCTGACGGCCGCGCCTCGACGGTGTCCTCAATCGTGCAAGGCGCTCTTCATGGCGCCGGACTGGCGCTGACGCGCAATGTTGAAGGCGTGACGGTGGATTCCATCTGTGACGCATTGGAGCGCATGCTGCGGCAAATGCGGTAAAGCGCGATCAGGCTGCGGGGATTGGTACGCCGTCCGCCGAAGGGTTCACCCGCCACCAGCCCGCAATGGCATAACGCAGGCGTTCGGTCCGCTGCACGGCGTGAGGAATGGTTTCGGACAGCATCATCACCACTCCGCCGCCTTCCGGCATGAGTGTGGCGACCGCTGGCGTGTCGTCACTTGCGCCTTCCGGCCAGACAAGCAACGCGCCGCCATCTGCCGCGTCCCACGTGTCATTCAGGTAGACCACAAGCGACACGACACGGTTTTTCGCGCCTTCGAAACTGTCCAGATGGCGATCATAGAAGCCGCCTTCGGGATAAACGGCAAAGCAGGCTTCGAACTCGAACAGGCCCAGCATCAGATTGCGATTGAGCGCCTGTCGCCAGGTTTCGGCCCAATCGGAGAAGGCACGTTGGGCCTCGGTTGAGCCCTCCAGCCACGTGATGCGGGTCTTGCGAATGGACCGGTCTACCTGAAACGCATCGTCCCGTCCGATGCCGGCAGGCGCCAGGGCGGCTTTGGCGTCCAGGGTTTCGATCTCGGTGCGCAAGGCGTGAAGCAAGGAATCCGGGAGCAGGCCCGGCTGCCAGGACCAGCCTTTCTCTGCGAGGTCATCCACCACGCAGCCGATACGGTTGTCACCCGGGAGGGGAGGAGGGGCGATCATCTGGGGCTCGATTGTCGGGGCGCGCTGGCCGGATCAGGCCTTGTGCGCCGCCATCAGATCCGCAAAGCGCTGGAACAGGTAGAAGCTGTCCTGCGGGCCGGGGCTGGCTTCCGGGTGGTGCTGCACGGAGATGATCGGGCGGTCCTTCACGGCGAGGCCGGAATTGGTGCCGTCAAACAGCGAGCGGTGGCTTTCTTCCACGCCATCCGGAAGGGTCGACGGATCAACCGTGAAACCGTGATTCATCGAAACAATTTCGACCTTGCCGGTTGCGAGGTCTTTGACCGGGTGGTTTGCGCCATGATGGCCCTGAGCCATTTTCATGGTCTTCGCGCCCAGTGACAGTGCCAGCAATTGGTGGCCGAGGCAGATGCCGAGGATTGGCAGGCCTTTGTCAATGACAGCGCGGATCATGTCGCCGGAACGGGCGATCGTGGCGGCCGGATCGCCGGGGCCATTCGAGAAGACCACGCCATCCGGGTTCAGGGCGAAGATCTCTTCAGCCGTCGCATCCCCGTTCACGACGCTGGTTTTGATGCCGACCTGCGCAAGATTACGCAGGATGTTCTTCTTCACGCCGAAATCAACGACGACAACATGGTGATCCGCATTGTCCATGTCGCTGAAACCGCCTGTCACCTGCCAGAGGCGCTGGGCGTTCTCGAAAGGCGTGTCGGTATCGACATCTGCGGCGAGATCTGCCGTCTCCAGCCCTTTCCAGCCGCGAGCGGCCTCAACCAGAGCGTCGAGATCGATATTGCCGTCCGGCTTGTTGCAGATGGCAGCCTTTTGCATGCCTTGCTCGCGCACGAGACGCGTAATGGCCCGGGTGTCGACGCCGGACAGGGCAACAATGTTGCGGTTTGCCAGCCAGTCACCGAATTCCTCGCCGGAGCGCCAGTTTGAGGCAGGCGTGATGGGCTCGCGGAAGATCGTGCCACAGGCACCATTTGCGCCCGGAACCGAAGAATCCTCGTGATCGTCAGGATTTGAGCCCACATTGCCGATATGAGGGAAGGTGAACAGCACGATCTGGGACGAGTAGGAGGGGTCTGTCAGGATCTCCTGATAGCCCGTAATGGCGGTGTTGAAGCAGAGTTCACCGACGTGAATTCCCTCGGCACCTGCACCTGTCCCCAGGAAAATAGTGCCATCAGACAAGGCGATGGCTCCCGTGGCGGTTGAGCTGGCTTGCTTTTTGCTCTGTTCGGACATATTTGGCTTGCCTTCCGGGATCATTGTCAGACGGTTAACACTCTCTGACGACATATTTTCCGGGTAATGGGACTGAGTCCCCGCAACGTCAAGCATAGTAAGGCGTTGTTGGTGTGAAAGGCGTATTTTGAATGGGCCACGAAGACAAATCTGACATGATGACCCTGAAGGCACGTGTCGCGCAGGCCTTGAAGGCGGAACGCGAAAAAGACGAAGGGTGCACCACCCGCTTGTCGACGCTTCGCCTCATTGATGTGGCGATCCGGGACCGGGATGTCTGCGCGCGCGGGCGCGGCGACACCGAAGGCTGTCCGGAAGCAGACGTGCGCAATGTGCTGGAAACCATGATTGCCCAGCGGGAAACCGCCGCGCGCGAGCACGATGAGGCTTGCCGCATCGAAGACGCCATGCGTGAGCGCGAGGAAATCGAGATCATCCGCAAATTCCTGCCCGAGCCACTGTGCACGAAGGCATTGGAAGCAGCGGTGGAAGAAGTGGTCGAGGATCTTGGCGCGACCAAGCTGAAAGACATCGGTCGGTGCATGTCCGCCCTGAAGGAGCGGTATCCCGGCAAGATCGAATCCGGCCCGGCCGGAAAGGTGATGCGCAAGGCGCTCACCGGAAACAAGGCTGCGGCGAAGTAAGCCTTCAAGCGCTGGTTAATTCTGCGAAAGGTTGGAACAAAGACCGGGAGCGGTCCGTTTGTTGTGTGTTGATAGACAACGAAAGGACTTTGAAATGAAACGGCTTTTTCTGACTACGAGTGCTGCTGCCCTGATGCTTGGTGCTGTGGCATGTTCCGGTGCCGAGACCCACACACAGACCGCTGATACAGATGCAGCGGCGATGACGGAAACGGCAACTTACGACGCTGAATATGCAAGCGGCGAAGCTTCCGAAGACGATCTGAACGCAGATACGCGCACTGACATGAACTCTTCCGATTACGCCGATGTTGAGCGTGACGGCTATGTTCTGGCCTCCGACGAGTTCCTGACCTCCGAGCTGATCGGTGAAGACGTGACGGATGCGAACGGCAAGGAAGTTGGCGAAGTTGAAGACGTTCTGATGGCGTCCGGCAATATGCAGCCAATGCTTGTGATCCGCGACGGTTTTGCCGGAGAGCTTCACACCGTTTCCTTCGATCAGGCCGAAATCTGGTTTGATGAAGAAGGCGAGCCAGAAGCCCGTATGGACCTGACCGAAGACATGCTGGATGACCTGCAGGAGTTCGAGCAGGAAGGTCTGAACGACTATCGTCTGGCGTCTGAGCTGACCGGTACGAATGTCCGCCTGGCGTTTAACGACAAGGATGTTCGTGTGACCGACATGATCATGAAGGCCAACGGTACAGCGAAATATGCTGTTGTCTCCAACGGCATCGTTGATGCTGTTACGGATGAGCGCTTCCTGATCAATCCGGCGAAGATCGTGGTCGCCCAAGGTGACAGCGCCGGCGAAGTGGTGATCGACCTCAGCGAAGAGGAATTCACCAATGCGATGAGCTTCACCGCTGACATCGACTAAGTGATCTGAAATTTGATCAAAGAAGAGGGCCCTGCTGAAGCGGGGCCCTTTTTCTGTTTTTCCACCGACACATCTGGGTGAGAGCGTTTCCCCGCTGGTGCAATGAAGGTAAACTGCCACCCTATGAGTTCGACTGTTCGCATTCCTGACGGCTTCGTTGATGAGCTGAAGGCCCGTATCCGGCCTTCGGACGTGATCGGCCGCAAGGTGAAGCTGGCCAAGAAGGGCAAGGAATGGGTCGGCCTGTCGCCGTTCACGAACGAGAAAACGCCGAGCTTTTACGTCAACGACCAGAAGCGTATCTTCAAATGCTTCTCGTCCGGCATGGGCGGCGACGTCATCAGCTTTGTAATGGAAACCGAGCGGTTGTCCTTCATGGAAGCGGTGGAGAAGCTGGCCGAGGAAGCGGGCATGGAATTGCCCAAGGCGGATCCGCGCGCGGCCGAAGCCTATGACCATCGCAAACGCCTGCAGGAGGTTTGCGAGGCGGCGACGGCCTATTTCGAAGAAAGGTTGCAGTCGTCCGAAGGCGCTGGCGCGCGGGAGTATCTGGAAGGGCGCGGCCTGAAGCCGGCGGCCTGGAAACGCCACCGGCTGGGCTATGCGCCGGATGACTGGCGCAAGACGAGCGCGCACCTGAAGGCCGAAGGGTTCACACAGGCAGAGATCCTTGAAGCGGGCCTGACCAAGGAAAGCGATCGCGGCGGCGAGCCTTATGATGCGTTTCGCGGCCGCCTCATGTTTCCGATTCCGGACAGCCGTGGTGGGATCATCGCCTTTGGTGGCCGCGCGCTGACGCCGGATGCGAAACCGAAATACCTGAATTCCGGCGACACGCCGCTATTCCACAAATCCCGCGTGCTTTACCGCTACAAGGCGGCCCGTGAAGCGCTCGGGCATGGCGAAGGCGGCGGCCTGATTGTGTGCGAAGGCTATATGGACGCCATCGCGCTGACGGAAGCCGGGTTCGGGCAGGCGGTGGCGCCCCTCGGCACGGCGCTGACCGAAGAGCAGATCAGCCTGCTGTGGCGCGCAGGTCCGGAGCCTGTCCTGTGCTTCGATGGAGACCGGGCAGGACTTGGCGCAGCCTATCGCGCAGTGGACAGGGCGTTGCCGCATGTCGAGCCGGGGCGGTCACTGTTTTTCGTCCTGCTGCCGGATGGCATGGACCCGGACGATCTGATCCGCGAGCGCGGGCCCGTGGCGATGGGCGAAGCGCTGGAGGCGCGTATTCCCTTGTCGGAATTGCTCTGGCTGCGCGAGCGGGACGCCGAGCCGCTTGATACGCCGGAACGTCAGGCCGGCCTCGAAGCGCGCCTGATGCAGGCGGCGGCGCAGATCAAGCATCCGGGCGTGAAGGCGGCCTATGAGCGAGACCTGAAATCGCGAATGCGCGACCATTTCTGGCAGCTTCGCCAAGCCAAGCGGCAAAGTGGATTTACCAAGGGCAAGCCCGGTGGACGGGGGCAGGGCGGTGCGCCCGCCTTTGGCACGCAGCCGGGTATCCAGCCAAGCCTGGGCGGTCGTCAGAGCCCCGGTGTCTTGCTGCTGATGCAGGCAGTGATGAGCCCGGCTATCCTGTCCGGTATGGAGGAAACGCTGATTGCCGCTGACTTCCGCAATCCCATGTCCAACCGGTTGCGCGATGTGATCGTCGATTTCCTGATTGAGGATGAGGAACTCAGCCTGCAGGCAGTATGCGATTTGCTGGTGCGCGAGGGGCATGAGCATGAGCTGTCGCAAATCGACATGACCCGCATTTCCCGCATTCGCACAGACGAACCGGCCTACAGGTCCTGGAAGGCTGCGATTGAGGTTTTCATCCCCGTCGACACGGCCCCATCTGCAGACGACGAGGTTCGCCGCCTGAAGCTCAAGCGGCGCCTGGTGGCGGAGCGACGCAAGGCGCATGAGGAGCGGGTACTCGTCGATCAGCAGGAAAAGGCGATGGGCAAGGCCAATATCGGCGATTTCTGGAAACAATTCGAAGAGAAGAACCCCTGGTTCAAGCAGGATGGGTCCAGCGAATAGGCATTCCGGCCTCAAACGCAGGAAAACCTATTGACCGCAACGCAATCCGTGCCCATTTATCGTATCTTGGGAACATGCGCGCTGCCAAACTGCTCAACGACGATCCAAAGACGCCTCTGAACGCGGTCAAAGAACCCGAGGCAAAGGACTGGCCCAAGGCCATCGAGCACCACCTGGTAGCCGGACGTTCACACGAGGCTGGTTCTGACCGTGGCATGAAAGATGCTGCGTGCGATGGATCGACGCTGATGTCTCCGGTATGGCACAGGCGTCTCAGGCCCGTTGAGAACCGAACGGCCCCAAGGGGCCGCATGAACAAGGCAGCAGGATCAGTCAGCGAAAGCTAACAGGGCAGGCAATATTTCGGGAGGGTTCCGGCAGGCGCAGCCGGTTCCTCACAGGAGAGAATTGAATGGCAACAGCCACCAAGAAGAAGAACGTCTCAGGTGACGGCGACCGTGAAGACGACAAGGACAATGAAAACGGCTTGGTCGACTTCAGTGCGACTGACGTCAAGAAGGTCCTGAAACGCGCTCAGAAGCGCGGCTTCATCACACATGATGAAATCAATGCCCTTCTCCCCAATGACGAGATGACCTCGGACCAGATCGAGGACGTCATGTCCCAGATCTCCGAAATGGGCATCGCTGTGGTCGAGAGCGAGGAAGAGGCCGAAGCCGAAGGCAAGGCGCTCACCAAGATCGAAGACAAGAAGGTCGTCGCCAAGAAGGGCAATGCCCGTGGCTCTGACCGGACGGACGACCCGGTCCGCATGTATCTGCGCGAGATGGGCGCAGTGGAGCTGCTGTCGCGCGAAGGCGAGATTGCCATTGCCAAGCGCATCGAGGCTGGCCGGGACGCGATGATCCGCGGTCTGTGCGAAAGCCCGCTGACCTTCGAAGCCATGATGGTGTGGCGTGACGAGCTCGTGAATGAGCGGATCCTGTTGCGTGACCTGATCGACCTTGAGGCGACCTATGGCGCGGAAAACCCGCCGCCTGAGCCCAAGCCCAAGGATGATGATGACGAGGCCGACGAAGCCAAGGCCGAAGGTGAGGATGGCGAGTCGTCAGACGATGATGACGAGGACGAGGATGATGCTGCGGCAATGTCCATGTCTGCCATGGAAGCGGAACTGCGCGATGGTGTGCTCGGCAAGCTGGACGAGATTGCGGATGACTTTGCGAAGTACCGCAAGCTGCAGGACAAGCTCGTTACCCGCCGTCTGGAGGGCAAGGACCTGACGCCGAAGGCGCAGGAAGAATATGACGAGCTTTCCAATTCCATCGTCGAAAACCTGAAAACGATCCACATCAACAATGCCCGGATCGAGGCGCTGGTCGAACAGCTCTATGCCATCAACAAGAAGCTGATGGGCATGGAAGGCAAGCTGATGCGCATGGGCGATGCCTATGGCGTGCCGCGCAAGGAATTCCTCGAGAACTATTTCGGCCGCGAGCTGGAGCCCGACTGGCTGGACCAGGTCAAAGGCCTGTCAGCCAAGTGGAAACGCTTTGCCGAGGGCAAGGAAGCCGAAATCACCGAGAGCCGGGACAATATCTCCGAGATCGCTCAGGAAATCGGTATTCCGATCGATGATTTCCGCCGCATCGTGCAGACGGTGCAGAAAGGCGAGCGCGAGGCCCGTATCGCGAAGAAGGAAATGGTTGAGGCAAACCTTCGCCTCGTGATTTCCATCGCGAAGAAATACACCAATCGCGGCCTGCAATTCCTTGACCTGATTCAGGAAGGCAATATCGGCCTGATGAAGGCGGTGGATAAATTCGAATATCGCCGTGGCTATAAATTCTCGACCTACGCGACCTGGTGGATTCGTCAGGCGATCACCCGGTCCATTGCGGACCAGGCTCGCACGATCCGTATCCCGGTGCACATGATCGAGACGATCAACAAGATCATCCGTACCCAGCGTCAGATGCTGCACGAGATTGGCCGCGAGCCGACCCCGGAAGAACTGGCCGAGAAGCTGGGCCTGCCGCTGGAGAAGATCCGCAAGGTCCTGAAGATCGCGAAAGAGCCGATCTCGCTGGAAACGCCGATTGGCGACGACGAGGATTCAAACCTCGGCGACTTCATCGAGGACAAGATGGCGCTTCTGCCCGTCGACGCCGCGATCCAGTCGAACCTTCGCGAAACGACGACCCGCGTGCTCGCCTCGCTCACGCCGCGTGAGGAACGCGTGCTGCGCATGCGCTTCGGCATCGGCATGAACACCGATCACACACTTGAAGAGGTTGGCCAGCAATTCTCCGTGACGCGCGAACGTATCCGCCAAATCGAGGCGAAAGCGCTCCGCAAGCTGAAGCATCCGAGCCGCAGCCGCAAGCTGCGCAGCTTCCTGGATACCTGATCCGATCGCAGGCAGCTTTCAGAACAATGATCCAAAGCGGGCGCCACGGCGCCCGTTTTTTTGTCTGGGATCACGGATTCTATTGTTAATGCAATTGCATTAAATTTTCGTCGCTCTATACCTTTCCGGATAAAGATAAAATCGCACGGGGAGAGGCGAGATGAGACGTATTCTGACCTATATTGCTGGGGGCGTGTTCCTGATTTCAGCGTGTCTGCTGACAGCGGTCATCGTGGCGAAGAACCGGGCTTTGTCAGTCGGCATTCGGGCCGCGACGGCCGGGCTTAACAACGCGTCGGTGACCGCGCCAGAAGATGTGGAGCCTTTTGCGCCGATAGATTTTGCCGAGAAGCATGCCTACGATCTTGGAGGGCAGGCCTATCTCTGGTTCTACGGACGCTGGCGCATGATTCTGGAGGAACGTGACTTCGTCCTGAAGAATGGCGCATCCATCAACTCGTTGCTGAAGTACCGTGATCCACCGACGGCGGACGACGAAATCTATGTGACGCCAAACCTGGACGTCCTGAACATCGTGTCCTTCTTCGATCTTGCCGAGCAGCCACAAATCCTGACGATCCCGCGTGTCGATGATGAGCGCTACTACACCTTCATGTTTGTTGATGCCTGGCACAACATCATCGCCAATGTATCGCGTCAGCACTATCCGGACGGTGGCTTGCAGGTCGCCTTGGTCGGCCCGGACTGGCAGGGGGACTTGCCGGCAGATGTCGTCCGCCTCGACTCACCGACCAACACCGTCGCCCTGCTCGGGCGTATCCGCGTCAGCCCTGAGATACCGGATGACGTGACGAAGGCGCAGGCCATTCTCGATGCGGTACAGGTTGCGCCACTCAGCACAGGGATGGATGTGTCACAGGCGGAAAACCTGGTGCCGGGGCAGAGCTATGAGCTGATCGACCCGAATGCCCGTCAGACACTTGGCATCTTCGACAATTACCGCGAAATCCTCCGGCGTAATCCGCCGTATGGCAAAGATGCATACGCAGCTGGCATCTTCGAGGAAATTATTCCGGGGGCCGGCTTGAATCCGAACCCGGTCTTCATGGAAGGGTTGCGACGCACGGCGATTGATAGCCAGCGCATGATCCGCACGTCTCCCTTGGCGTCTCGACTGCGCGGCTGGACCATGACTCCGCCGGAGGTGTCCACGCCCGACTGGTCGTGGCTGTTGCGGGCAGCATTGACCGAGTACGGCATTCTGGTGAACGTCGAAGAGGAGTCGGTCTACATCACCACCACGCGAGACGCGGAGCAGGAAAACATGACAGGCGGGGCATCATATGAGCTCCGCCTCGCATCACCGCCGCCGGTCAAGGAGTTCTGGTCCGTCACCGTGTATGACATGGCGACGGCGCAGCTGGTCGCCAATGACTGGGACAAGTATCGCATCGGGGACAACACGCCCGGCCTGAAATATGAGGCAGACGGATCGCTTCGCCTTTTCATTTCGCCGGAGCCACCTGAAGATGCTGCCTACGTGCCCAATTGGATTCCAAGCACCAGGGACAAGGACATCCAGCTCAACATCGTGATGCGTATTTACGGGCCGACCGATGAAATCCTAAACAGGGAATGGTTTCCGGAGAACTGGCAGAAGCAATAGTGTCATCGAAGGACCAAAAAAAGGGCGGCTCGCAAGGGCCGCCCTTCGTCATTGGGAGAGGGGGCGCCCTAGGCTTTCAGCGCCTGGTCCAGATCTGCGATCAGATCGTCAGCATCTTCAATGCCGATGGAGAGGCGGACTGTATCAGGTGCGGCGCCGGCGGCGATCTGCTGGGCCTGCGTCAACTGGCGGTGCGTGGTCGAGGCGGGGTGGATGACCAGGCTGCGCGCGTCGCCAAGGTTCGCCACATGGCTGAACAGGTTCAGCGCACCGACAAATTTGGTGCAGCCCTCATAGCCATCCTTGAGCTGGACAGTGAACAGGGCGCCTGCGCCTTTCGGGCAGATCTTTGGCACGCGATCCTTGTAGGGTGAAGAGTCGAGCCCGGCATAGGTGACGCCCGCCACGGCCTCATGGCCTTCCAGCCAGGCAGCGATTTTCTTCGCGTTCGCGACATGCTTGTCCATCCGCATCGAGAGCGTTTCGATCCCCATCAAGGTATAGTGTGCGGCTTGCGGGTTCAGTGTCATGCCGAGGTCGCGCAGGCCGATGGCGATGCCGTGGAAGGTGAACGCGGCCGGGCCGAACGTCTCATGGAAGTTCAGGCCGTGATAGGCTGGCTCCGGCTGTGACAAGGACGGGAATTTGTCCGAGGCGGACCAGTCGAACTTTCCGGAGTCGACCACAACGCCACCTGTGACCGTGCCATTGCCGGTCATGTATTTGGTGAGCGAGTGAACAACCAGCGTCGCGCCATGGTCAATCGGGCGGCAGAGATAGGGCGTTGCCGTTGTGTTGTCGACGATCAGTGGGATGCCTGCGCCGTCTGCGATTTTGGCTATGGCGTCCAGATCGGTGATGTAGCCGCCGGGATTGGCGATCGTCTCACAGAAGATGGCCCGCGTGTCGTCATTGATCGCGGCCTTCACGGCATCGAGATCATCAAAGTCCACAAAGGTGCAGGACCAGCCGAAGCGTTTGAAGGTCTGGCTGAACTGGGTGATCGTTCCGCCATAGAGCCGCGTGGAGGCGACGATATTGCGGCCCGGTGCCATCAGCGGGAACAGCGCCATGATCTGCGCCGCGTGGCCAGAGGAGCAGCAGACCGCGCCAGCGCCGCCTTCGAGCGCCGCGATCCGGTCGCCCAGCGCGCCAACCGTCGGGTTGGTCAGGCGGGAATAGATGTAGCCGACTTCCTGAAGGCCGAAGAGCGCCGCCGCATGGTCTGCGTCGCGGAACACATAGGCCGTGGTCTGGTAGATCGGCACCTGGCGCGCGCCGGTGGCTGGGTCCGGGTTCGCACCGGCGTGAATCTGCAGGGTGTCAAACCCCATTGGCTTGCCGTCTGTCATAGCGGCGTCTCCCTTCCTGTCTCGGCCCTCCGCCGGGACGGATGGGCTCAGTTGAACGTATCACACTGGCGTGGATCGCCGGTCTGGTAGCCGCGGCTCAGCCATTCCATGCGTTGCTCCGCAGAGCCGTGCGTGAAGGCTTCCGGGGTGACGCGACCCTGAGAGCGCTTCTGCAGCATGTCATCGCCAATGGCATTGGCCGTTTTCAACCCTTCTTCCATGTCGCCGCGCTCCAGTGCAACCTTTCCGTTCGATGCCGTTGCGGCATGCGCGGCCCACACCCCTGCATAGCAATCGGCCTGCAGTTCCAGCGCCACGGAATACTTGTTCGCCTCTGCCTGGCTGCCTGCGCGTTGCTGGGCCTGGCGCACCTGTTGCGAGGCGCCGGTGAGCGTCTGGACGTGGTGGCCGAATTCATGCGCGATGACGTAAGCACGGGCGAAGTCCGCGCCGGATGCGCCCAACTGGGTTTCCATCTGCTGCCAGAAGGAGAGGTCCAGGTAGATGGTCTGGTCGGCGGGACAGTAGAAGGGGCCCATCGCGGCCTGGCCATAGCCACAGCCTGTGCCGGTGCCTTGTGTGTAGATCACGACCGTTGGCTTCTCGTAGCCATCATAGAGGCCCGCCCAGACATCATTCACATTCGTGCCGACGACATCCACGAACTGGCCAGCCTCGTCTTCAGGCGTGCCGACATCGCCAGTTTGCTGCTGGTTGGACATGCCGCTGCCGGCTTCGAGCAGTGGTTGTGGGTCGATACCGAGGAAATACGACACGACCAGCGCGATCAGGACAAAGCCGATGCCGCCACCGGCGAGTTTGCCGCCGCTCATGCCGCGCCTGTCTTCAACGTTCCCGCCGCGTCGTCCATCTTTCCAGCGCATGTCCCACCTCCAAGCTGTTTAACTACCGGTACCCTCTGGATACAGGCTGAGCGAAACCCCGTCATCCTGCAAATTCACGCCGCAATTGATCCTGCGAAGCGGGCGCGGTATCCGAAAGGCATGCAAGCCCAACTCATGATACAGAGCCGGGGTTCCGGTCTTTACGAATTTACGCGGGATGTTGCGGAGTTCGTAGCAGGGGCGGGCAACGGCTTGCTCACCCTGTTTTGCCAGCACACATCCTGTTCGCTCGTCATTCAGGAAAATGCCGATCCCGATGTGCAACAGGATTTGCAGGCCTTTTTCCGCCGGCTCGTTCCCCATGCGAATGACCCCTCAATGAATTATCTGGTGCATCGCACCGAGGGGCCGGACGATATGCCCGCCCACATCAAGGCGGCGCTGACGCAGACATCGCTGTCCATTCCGGTGACGGCCGGGCGACTGGCGCTGGGCACCTGGCAGGGGATCTATCTGTTTGAACACAGGGACGCCCCGCATTCGCGGCGGGTGATTGCGCATTTCCAGTCGTCAGGCGGTTGAGCCGGCCAGTGAAAACGCTTGCGTGAGATGTTCGTCGAACCGCTCGAAATCGGCTGCGATGTTCGGGGCTTTTGACACGTCATGCGCGGCAAAGCTTGGCAGAGGCTGCATGCCGAAAAAGCGGAAATTCAAATGGACCGGCCAGAGCAGGTCTTCAACCGACCGGCCCTCGAAGAAGACCTGCTGAGGATCGTTGAACGCCATTCCGGGGGCGTTCAGGGTCAGCGACAGCATATAGCGTGTCTCGGTCATCCGGCCGCCGCTGCCATATTGACGAGACGGATCATTGCGGCTTCGCCCATCGCCCTTCGAAAGCCGTCCATCCATGCCCGCAGTGTACACCTCATCAAGGTAGCGCTTCAGAGACCAGGGAAGGCCCATGGAGTTCAGGGGAAACTGGAACAGAATGACGTCGGCCCAGATCTGGTTTCCAACTTCTTCTTCCGTGTCCCACCCATCCGCGACGCGCAAAGAGCGGACCGACCAGCCTGAATCTTCAAACAGTCTTTTCGCCCGCTCAACAAACGCAGCATTGAGCGAGCCGGAAGATGTGGGGAAGGGCTGGTGCCCGTTTATGATAAGGATGTTCGGCATGAAGCGGTTTTTGCATCCAAAGCGGATGCGCTCAACTTCACGGCCTTGTCAGTATCGCTAAGCGAGGTGCTATTCCTCGAAAGTGATGCCGTCGGCGTCTGCGCCGAGTTCTTTCAGCGTGCTCTTGATGTCGTCGATCATCTCGTCGGGGCCGCAAACATAGAATTGCTGATCAAAATCTCGCACATGGTGCTGGAGGAAGCCCTTGTCGATCTTGCCACGGTCCAGTTCCGAACCATCCTGACCTGTCACGGTCCATATGCAGTCGAGCCCGTCCATCGCTTCGAACTCTTCGCGCAGAATGATGTCCTTCTCGGTCTTGTGAGAGGCGATCAGGGTGTGACCGTCCAGCTTCCCATCGGCGGCCAGCTTTCGCAGGATTGCGATGAATGGTGTGACGCCCGCGCCGCCTGCTATGAAGACGCCCGGGCCCTTGTATGTGATCGTGCCCCACGGTTCGTCCAACAGGAGGGCGTCTCCCGCCTGCATCGACCAAAGCTCATGCGTGACGCCATCATGGTCGTGATAGGATTTTATGGTGAACTCCAGCGTGTCCGCATCGGGCAGGGCGGTGAAGGTGAAGGGGCGCTTTTCATCGCGCCATCCGTCCTTGTCGAGCGCGACCTCTGTCGCCTGACCGGGCTTGAACTGGAATCCGTCCGGTCTCTCCACGCGATAGTGACGCACGTCATGCGTGACGGGTTCGGTATGAAGGATTTTGACGGATGTTGGCATGAGGCGCTCCTGAATGGATGTTCGCCTCTATTGACGTGGTCTGGCCGGATTTGTTCCGATTCAGCCCCCGAGTGCGTGCCAGCGTATCATCGCTTCACAGGTGTTCTCGCCCTGGAAGGCTGCTTTCGCACTGCCATTGAACTGATCGGAGACGGAGGCTGCCCAGACGGCAGCGGCGGCGTCGTAAGACGTGAAGCCGATCTCCGACAGGCCGCGCTCGATCCGGTTGCAGATCAATCCTGCAACGTCCGGGTCTGCCGTGTCATTGAGGTAGGAGATGCGGTCCGCGAGATCGAGCCGGGAGAAGATGTAGTCGTAGACAGTCAGATCCTCTCCCACGTCAAAGGCAAGGATGTCACCAGACGTTACACCTGTATAATCCGGATACCCTGCATCAGAGACGCCTGCTGTGAAGATCGAGGGGATGGGCTGATCCAGGTAGACGGCCCACTGGCCGATCGCGCCTTTCTTGCGGGTGTCCTTGATATCACTCGCGTCCGGCATCTGCGCCGACACCACCAGGATAGGCTTGTCCGTCCAGGACTTTACAGAGAACGCGCTGACGGATTGCTCGGTAATGGATTGGCCGAACAAGGTGCTGGTGGAGGTGTTTAGGAAGGTCGACGCTTCCTGCATCAGTGGCGCGTTGAAATAGGTGACCAGTGTGGATGTCGGGGCGATCAGGTTTGCGGCCGTCGTGAGCGCGCCCATCACATTTGCACTGGCGGATGATTCCTTTTCGTCAGACAGCTGAAGACGGAATCGCGCCTCGATTGTCGTGTTCGGGCCGACCTTGAAGTAAGGCGTCGCATAGACTGACAGGCTTTCATTCGTGGTCCAGCTTTCCCCTTCGCGATTGTTGGAGGAGAAGGTCGAGGAGAAGAGCGCATTCGTGGCGGTGATGTCGGGCTTTGCTACATCGAACTCAGCGATCAGTGTGCGGGTAATGCTCCGCGACGACATCATGCGGGAAATCCAGTTGCGGCTCTCCTTGTCGTAGTTGCGGCTTTCCGTCTCCTGACTGCGTACGCCAGATGTCACACCATCCATGTCATAAGCGTCCGGTTTGAGCGTCACGATCTGAATGCGGGTGTAGCGGTCCTGCAGCATGTCGCCGAATTCGGAATAGACGGCGGCTTCGTCAATCGCGACATCGATATAGGGCAGGTAGTCCTTTGCCGGTACGGCGCCGCTGCTGGCGCGCCCGGTATGGCGATTGATGGTCGGGGTCGGATCGCCAAGGAAATCATTGTCGCTCGGATTTGGGATTCCACGGACAGGTCCCGACGGGTTGGAAGGGGAGGTGGTTGGCGGCGCAGATGAGCCCGAGCTTGGGCTGGACGCGCACCCTGCCAGTAAGAGCGATGCGGCCAAGACTGCTGCTGACGCCTGTTTCATTGCGATTGTCCCCTTGCAAACTCTCCCCAGCCTTACCGATAGTTAACAGAGGGTTTTGCGGAAGGCGAGCCGTTTTGCGGCGGAATTCCAGCCCCTTGCAGAGGTTCGCGGGTTGCGGCTCACCTCGCGCAAAGGTGAAACCTGTAGCGCCCAAACCGTCTTTACTCGTATTTGCTGCGATGCAATAAGCGCCCTTGCGCAAGGCAGCAGGCCTACCTATATGCTCAATGTGAGCAAAATAGCGCTCGATAATAATACCGGAGGGTACGTCCTTGTTGCTCAATATGCTGAAAGCCAAGCTGCATTCTGCAACCGTTACGCAGTGTGACCTTCATTATGAGGGATCCGTTTCGATCGACCAGGATCTGCTCGACGCGTCCGGAATCCTGCCGAATGAGCGCGTGGACATCTGGAATGTGACCAATGGTGCCCGCATCCAGACCTATGCTCTGGAAGCACCGCGCGGCTCCAAGACGATTGGTGTCAACGGCGCTGCGGCCCGTCATTTCGCCGTCGGCGACAAAGTCATCATCGCGGCCTTTGCGGGCGTAGACGCTGACAAGGCTCGCCAGCATGCGCCGAATGTCGTGCTGCTGGACGATGACAATGTGATCAAGCGCCCGTCCTGATTCAGGCCGGATAGGCTGACGGATCAGCCTTTCACCACATCCGCGATAATCTCGAATGAGCGCAGGCGCTTGTCGACGTCATACATATCCGAGACGATCATCAGCTCGTCGGCATTGGTGCGCTCGAGCAGCGCATCGACACCGCGTTTGATCTCGTCTCGATCGCCGATGATGCTGAAATTCAGCATGTGCTGGGCGCGCAGCTTTTCCTCCGGCGTCCAATAGGTGTCGATGTCGTCGATCGGCGGTTGGGTAAGTTTCCGGTCGCCGCGCACGAGATTGGCGAACGACATTTGCTGCGATGTGGCGAGGTATTTCGCCTCTTCAGTCGTCTCGGCAGCAATGATGTTCACGCTGATCAGGGCGTAGGGTTTCTCCATCCGGTCTGAAGGTTGGAAATTGGCGCGATAGGTTGCGAGCGCCTCGTCCAGCGCCTGAGGCGCGAAATGGGACGCAAACCCGTAAGGCATACCATAGGCAGCCGCGACCTGGGCACCGAACAGGCTGGAGCCCAGAATCCAGAGCGGAACGTTCGAGTTTGACCCTGGCACGGCCTCGATTTTCTGGCCTTCCTCAACGGGGCCCAGCCATGCCTGCAATTCTAGCACGTCCTGCGGGAAACGATCAGCGCTGTTCACATCCCGCCTCAGGGCGCGCAGCGTCATCTGGTCGGTGCCGGGGGCGCGGCCGAGGCCGAGATCAATTCGGCCCGGATACAGCGCCTCCAGCGTGCCGAACTGCTCGGCGATGATGTAGGGTGCATGGTTGGGCAGCATGATGCCACCCGCGCCGACGCGGATTGTTTTCGTGCCCGCCGCGATGTGGGACACAACGAGGGATGTCGCCGCTGTGGTGACCGCTGCCATATTGTGGTGCTCGGCCACCCAGAAGCGCTTGTAGCCATATTGCTCGGCATGCTGGGCGACGCGTCTGGCATCGTTCAGGGCGTCTGCGCGAGTGAAGCCCTGGCGCACGCGGCCAAGTTCGAGAATGGAGAGTTCAGCCACATCAAGGCCCTTTGTCTTGCTCAGCCAAGACATGGGGGCCGCGCGCCCGATGCCAAGCCCGCCTCGCGCAGCGGAAAGATATGGTGCAGACGCAAAGGCGCTTCCTGCGTTGCCTTTCGGCTCCATCATAAATAGTGTCATGTGACACTTATAGGGGTTTTATATGCGGGTTATGATTTTGGCCGTTCTGTCGGCATGGCTGGGCTTTGGCCAGATTTCCGCCCGCGCCGATGTGAGCCACCCGCCTCTCGAAGCCTATGGTGAATTGCCCTCTGTCCGCTACATGGATTTGTCGCCGAGTGGAGACCGTGTCGCCTATGCTGAACGACGTGATGGGGCAGACTATCTGGTCACCTTCGATTTTCAGACGCGCAAGAAGTCCTATCACGTCAAGATCGATGATGTGGCAACGCGTGACATCTGGTTTGCGGATGAAGACAACATCATCATCCGGGCATCCGAAACGAAATTTGTCATCGGATTCCGCGGTGAGTTCGATTATTCCGGCGCCTTCTCATTCAATCTCAAGACCAAGAAACTCAAGTTTCTGTTGCGGGGTACGGACAATATCTATCCGGCGCAAAGCGGGCTTGGAAAGATTGTGGGGGACGATGCGGATCCGGGCTATATTTTCATGCCGGCCTGGATGGGGGACCGCTACTCTGACCCAAACTACAGCCTCGTGCGCGTCAACATGAAGACAGGCAAAGGTCGCCTCTTCAAAAGCGGAACGGGAGATACGGTCGATTGGTTTGTGGATGCCGACGGCACTGTGCTCGCGCGGGAAGATTACGACAACAGTTCCGACACTTACAGGGTCTTCACCTATGTGAATGGAAACCGGGAGCTGATCTATGAACTTGAAACGTCGCAGCCGCCGCCCGGTGTAACGGGCATCAAGTCTGACAAGTCCGCACTGATCTTTTCCGACGGTGAAACACATGAGGAATCTGGAAACGTCTACGAACTGGATTTCGAGGGCAATCTGACGCCAATTACCTTGGGGGGCCAAAGCGGTATGATAGGACGGGTCATCCGTGACGGGAACAGGTTCGTCGTGGGAGTCAAATATTCCGGTGCTGTTCCTTCCTACAAGTTTTTTGATCCAGAAGTGGATGCAGCGGTTTCGGGAATAGTGAACCAGTTTTCGACGGCCGCAGTACATCTCGTTTCGTGGACGGACGACTGGTCGAAATTGCTTTATCTCTTGTATGGAAGCGATACGCCCGGCAGCTATGTGCTGCAGGATCGTGAGACCGGTCAGATGACGCTGATTGCCGACGAGCGCGCCGACATTCCTGCGGAAGCGATCGGTCAGGTGGTTGCGGTCAACTACAAGGCCCGGGACGATCTGAACATACCGGCGATCCTGACCTGGCCCGCCGGCGCCGACATTCATACTGCCAATACGCTGCCGCTCATTGTGATGCCGCATGGCGGCCCGGCATCTTATGACAAAGTGACGTTTGACTGGATGGCGCAGTACTTTGCCAATCGCGGCTATCTCGTACTGCAACCGAATTTCCGTGGATCGAGCGGCTACTCACCGGAACATGAGGCCCTCGGAAACGGCGAATGGGGCGGCAAGATGCAGGACGATATCACTGACGGCCTTCACACGCTGGTTAAGCAAGGGCTGGCCGATCCGGATCGTGTCTGCATCGTGGGGGCCAGTTACGGAGGATACGCAGCGCTGGCAGGCGGAGCATTCACCCCGGAACTTTACAGCTGCGTCGTGGCGATTACACCAGTGACGGATCTGCGACCTTTCCTGAGGGATGCGAAATGGGATTATGGGCGCGATCATTGGGTGATTGATTATTGGCAGGAAAATGTCGGCCATCTGGATGATGAGCGCGAGAAGTTGAACGCAATTTCTCCCGCGCGGTCCGCAGATCGCTTTCAGGCGCCCGTCCTGTTGATCCACGGCAAGAATGATACAGTTGTGCCAATTAAGCAGAGCGAAATCATGAAGCGGGCGCTAGAGAAAGCCGGCAAGGATGTGACCCTCGTCGAGTTGAAAGGCGAGGATCACTGGCTCTCTGACGGCGATACACGGATCGAAACCCTGCGTGCGATGGCCGAGTTCGTCGATCAACACATCGGGGCTGCAGCCGATTAGGCGCTCCTAAAACCCGACGGGTTGGGGCAGGCCGGTGGTGGAGAGGCAGATTGCCTTGAAACGGCTGCCCATATCCTTGGGGTCGATCAGGCGCTGGGCGTTGTTGAAGATGGCTTCGGCATGATCGGGATTGGCCTCAACCAGTTGATTCAGGCGCGCCTGGGCGCCGAGCCCCATGAGGAACATGCCTTGCGGGGTCGGGCCTGCCACGTCGAGACCGATCTTTGTGGCCAGACGCTTCAGGCGACCGAAATCGACATCAACCGTCAGGTCTCTCTCGCCGGGTAGGGCGAGGGGGGAAACCTGTTCGCCCTTGCTGAAGGCACGCAGGCTGTCGCCGGGTGTCGCGTCAGCGGGGCCATAATCAACAAACAGGGCGCGCATTGGCGCCGCGCGCGAAACGAGATCAGCCACCAGCAGATCAAACCCGATCTGAACCTCGACCGCCTCTGATGTATCCACCGCGCCTTCGGGTGCGCGCTGTTCATCGGCGGCGAGACCAAAAGTCAGCTCTCCCTGATCGTCCAGCCCGACCACGCATTCGCGCCACTGGCCATCCGCCCTGCGAAACTGGCGGACAGGCAGGCAATCCAGATATTCATTTGCGACAAGGATCATCGGCCCGGCGGGCACCTTGGCAAGCGCGTCGACGAAGACCGGCTCGTACGCCTTCAGCTTTTCACTCTGCTGATTGCGCAGCTCCGGGCTCGGCTCCACCAAGGTCAGCCGGGCGGCATCTGCAAACTCGCGACCGCCGGCGACATAGGCAAGGCGCAGCGCATCTGCCATCAGCGTGCCGCGGCCAGGACCGATCTCGACCAGGTGAAATGGGCTCGGCGTGCCCATTGCGCGCCATTCATGCACGACCCACAGGCCGATCAGTTCGCCAAACACCTGGCTGACTTCCGGCGCTGTGATGAAGTCCATGCCGAGGCCGGGCCGCGTGGCGTAATAGCCTTCCTGCGGATCGTGCAGGGCAAGCTGCATGAATGTGGAAACCGGAATGGGGCCGCCGGTCTCGATGAGGCGGATGATGCGGTCTTTCAGGGTCATGGCAGGTCAGTTCTGGGCAGAGGGCTTTTTCCTGAGCGCGTTCCAGACGAGCCACGCGCCGCCGATCCACATCGGGATGGAAAGCAATTGGCCCATCGTGATCCATTGCGGCAGGCCATCGACAAAACTGTCGGGCATGCGGAAATTCTCCACGATTGTGCGCCCCGTTGCGTAGATGAGCAGGAACAGGCCGGCGACGAGGCCGGGGCGCTTGAGGGCGCCAAACCGCCAGATCAGCACCGACAGCAGGATCAGGGGCAGCCAGCCTTCTAGGACGCTTTCATAAAGCTGGCTCGGATGTCGCGCCATTTCGTCGCCATTATAGACCCAGTCGCCTGTGTCCCAATTGTACGAAGGCGGCGTGGAGCCCGGGACATACCCCTCTGGAAACACCATGCCGATCGGGGCGTCCGTGTGGCGGCCATAGAGTTCGGCGTTGACGAAATTGGCAAGACGGACAAGCGCAATGCCGATTGGCGCGACCACGCCCGCCATGTCTCCGATAGAGAGCAGGGACACTTTCCGGCGCATTGCGAACAGGATCAGCGCAATGGTCACGCCCAGAATGCCGCCATGAAACGCCATGCCGCCATCCCAGATCTTGAAGATGGTCAGCGGGTTCTGCGCGATCACGTCAAACTGGTACGGCACCATATAGAACAGGACATAGCCAAACCGACCGCCCAGAATGATGCCGAGGATGATCCAGAACATGATGTCGTCGAGCTGGTCCTTGGTCAGCGGGCTGGTGCCGCCGAACAGGTTAGGACGGCGCAACATGGCGGCGCAGTACCACCAGGCCAGTCCGATGCCTGCCATGTAGCCGAGCGCGTACCACCGCAGATGAAACGTTCCGAGGCCCAGAAATCCGAGGTCCAGAGAGACCAGGGCCGGGCTGACGTCCGGAAAGGTCAGCGCCGCGGCGGGCAGGAGGGGTGCAGCGAAGCTCATCATATCCAGCATGCAGCGTCTTTTCCCTGTATGGATGAGGACCTATCTGATAGGGGAACCAAACCTTGTCCGCCCGATGCCGCGAAGGAGTAGCCGCATGGCCACAACAAATCCACTGCTAGATGACATTGCTGGCCTGATGACCGGCGCAATGGGCGCTGCACGGGCCGCGAGCGAAGAGGCGAAAACCGCCGCGCAGGCGCGTGTGAAGGGTCTGATCGCTGATATGGATCTTGCCGGCCGGGACGAAGTTGAGGCGCTGAAAACCCTTGCCGTAACGGCTCTGGAGCGGGTCGAGGCCCTAGAGGCGCGGGTGGCTGAGCTCGAATCTGCGGCCAAATCCAAATAGCCCAACCCACAACCAATCACTGCCTGCCTGTTGACCAGGGGTGGACGCGGATACGCTGCCGCGTTTCAACAGGGATGGCCATTGGACACGAATCCTGTGTCCATGACTCCAGAGAGCAGGGGAGACTTTCATGAGCCTTGATCTTTCGCGCGAAGAATTTGCCGGAGTGGATCCGCTCGACCGTGTTGAAGAAGCCCTCGAAATGGCAGGGTGGCAACACGAACGCGATGAAGAAGGGACCATTCAGGCCGTCGCCGAGACCCGCTGGGGCGATATGGGCGCGCTGTTCGCGTTCCGCCCGGAGCCTGCGGCCATCCATTTTTCTGTAACTCTGGACGTCAAGCCGGTTGCCGCCAAGCGGAGCCAGTTGTCTGAACTCATCATAATGGCGAATGAGCGCCTCTGGCTCGGTCATTTCGACTATTGGGCCGATGAGGGCGTGGTGATCTTCCGGTACACCTTTTCCATGATGGACCGGGACGAGGCGTCCCTGGGTGAGATCCGTTCGACGATCGCGGCTGCCGTCAGCGCGGTGGACCGGTTCGTGCCGGCATTCAACTTCCTGATCTGGGCCGGAAAGACACCGCGCGAAGCCATCGACGCGGTCATGTTCGAAACCCAGGGCGAAGCCTGAGCAGCGCCCTATGGCACGGGGAAAATCGATTGTCCTGATCGGGGCCGGGCGCATGGGTGGCGCCTTGGCGGCCGGATGGCTGGCCGGACGGTCGAAGCCAAACCTTACCATCATTGCTCCGCGTCCCACTCTGCAGGTTCAGGCCTGGGCTGAAGAGGGGCTCGTCTCTCTGAATCCCGACCCCGAGCCAGCGGATATCGTTGTCCTTGGCGTGAAGCCGCAGCAATTCGCGCGCGCGACCGAAGGCATGAAGCCATTTATTGGCGACAAGACACTCGTCGTCTCCGTGATGGGCGGGATCAAGCTTGGTCAGCTGGAAGACCGCCTCGGAACTCCGCATGTTATCCGCGCCATGCCGAACACGCCGGGAAGCGTGGGCAAGGGCGTGACCTTGCTGTCTGCGGCCCCGTCGCTGGGGCAGGCCGATATCGAGACCGCCCGCAAGTTGCTGACACCGCTCGGGCTTGTCGAAGGACCGATGGATGAGAAGACCATGGTTGCCGCCACCGGCATTTCCGGGTGCGGGCCGGCGTATGTCTTCCTTCTGGCAGAGGTGATGGCCGAAGCTGGCGAGGCTGAAGGCGTGCCGAAGGAGATGGCGGCGCGGCTAGCGGTCGAGACAATTATTGGCGCGGCGGCGCTGATGGAAAAGTCGGGACAGACGCCGAACGAGCTCAGGAAAATGGTGACCTCACCCGGCGGCATCACCCAGGCGGCCCTTGACATCCTCATGGATGACGGTGGGATGCCTATCTTGTTGAGGAAGGCCCTGCGCGCTGCGGTGACGCGTGACCGGGAGCTTTCAAGGGAACCCGACTAGAGGACGCGAAACCGGATGACGACGCAGGCAGGCATACTGGAAAAAGGCCTGCTCGCCGCTCTGGAACTGGCCGCCGATACGCATTGGGCGGACCTCACCCTTTCAGCCATCGCAAAGGCGGCGGATCTCAATCTCTCAGATTTTCACGGCGTTGCTGACAAGGACGATCTCGCTCTTCATGCGGATGCTTATTTCGACAGGGCGATGTCGGAGGAGGGCGTCTCGGCGGATGACACCCCGCGCGAGCGATTGTTCGATGTCATCATGCTGCGTTTTGAGGCGATGGAGGAGTACCGCGCCGGCCTGGTCTCCCTCATGAAGTTTCGCGACCGCACGCCGTCTCTGCTGCTTGCCTTGCCAATGGCGCGGAAGCGGAGTGCTGACTGGGCGCTGGTTTCGGCCGGGCTGGACAATCGTTCGGGCGCGCCTGCCGGGCTGAAATCTGTTGCCATCGGATATGTGATCGACAAGGCCGAACGCGCCTGGCGAAAAGAAACCAGCGCCGATTTCGCGCTGACGATGGCCGCGCTCGACAAGGGGTTGCGCGAAGCCGAAGAGCGGATGGAGCAGCTGCAGCGCTTCACCGGCTGGGGAAAGACAAAACAAAGGCAGGAAAACACTGCCACTGAGGAAACGAAACCGGAGGAAACATGAATGAGCCGACCAGGCCTCGACGCGAACCCGCTGACACTTGAAGCGGGGTGGTTCAACGCGCTTTTTGATGAGATCGGCATTGATGCCGAAGTCAAAGGCCTCACCGCAAAATCCATTGGCACCGGCCAGATAGGCGAGAATGTCCGTTTCGTTTTCGACTATGCTCGCAAGGGCGCGAATGCGCCTGAAACACTTGTCGGCAAGTTTCCGTCAGACAGTCCGGAAAGCCTGATGACGGCGAAGATGCTTGGCCATTACGAGCGTGAGGTGAACTTCTATCGCACGTTCCCGAAAGTCGCTGGCGTGATCACGCCTAAAGCATTTTACACGGATTATGATCCCGAGACGAACCGTTTCGCCCTGATCATGGAAGACATGGCGCCGTCAGAACAGGGCGACCAGTTGCGGGGCTGCAGCGTGGCCGAGGCGGAACGCGCACTGTCGGCGGCGGCGGTCATGCATGCCGCTTACTGGAATGATCCCGCACTGGACAGCTATGCCTGGCTGCAGGGGAGTGAGCTTGCTCCGCCGCCAGCCCTGGCACCGGAGGCGGTGCAGGGGTTGTGGCATGGCTTCAAGGAGCGGTATGGCGACCGTCTGGAGGCGGACGACATTCTGGTTGGGGATGCCTATTCTGCCGTCCTGCCGGCCTGGAGCGAGAGTTATGAAGGGCCACATGCGCTGACCCACAATGATTTCCGGCTCGACAACATGCTGTTCGGCGCAGACACGGCGCCCAAGCCATTGGCGGTTGTGGATTGGCAAACGGCTGGCAAAGGCGCACCCGCAGGCGATGTGGCGTATTTCATTGGCGCGGGCCTGACCCGGGAAGACCGGCCAAAGCATGAGCAGGCCTTGCTGCGCTTCTATCATGCACGGCTGGAAGAGGCCGGCATCCGGGATTACCCGTTTGAGGCGCTGTACGATCATTATCGCTGGTTCAGTTTTTACGGCATGTCGGTCGCGTTTGGCGCAGCCATGCTGGTGAAACAGACCGAGCGGGGCGATGAGATGTTCCTGACCATGCTGCGCCGTCATGCGGCCCAGGCGCGGGAGAATGGCGCGTTGGATTTGCTGCCAAAACCCACGTAAAACTTATCAGTCGTGTAATGTTTCCGCCGGATTCCCGGCGAGTGTCCCGGCCCGGTACAGGTTTCCAAACATTCCTCTAACCGGTGCCGTGAAACTGACGAGGTTGCTTACGCCTCGGCTTAAAACTGCTCCTGTATTGTCCCCTCCATGGCGCCCGGAGAAACCGGGCAGTCCTGTCACGACAACTAGAATGGTGTGGACATGGAACAGCAAAACACTCGCAACCTCAGCGTTCCCGGCCCTGATGGCCAGATGCTGACCCTGGCGGATCTTCCGTCGCCGAATATTTCCCGCTGGGTTACCCGTCGCAAAGCTGAAGTCGTTGCTGCAGTTTCCGGCGGACTTCTGAGCCGCAAGGCAGCCTGTGATCGCTACAGCCTGAGCGATGAAGAATTCGAGACCTGGGAGAAGCTTTACTCCCGCCACGGCACCAAAGGCCTGCGTACAACACGCCTGCAACAATACCGCCGCTAGACGGAGATCATGTTTAACGGAAAGTTTTTTCGTTAAACTCAAATTTACAAGCCAGCGCCTATCAATGGTCCCTGAATGCCGGAAAACCACGCCGGTACGGGGAGTTTCCGATGGAAAACAGGCTTGTCAGACTTAGAAACAGCGCGATGCTCTCCACACGAGCGGTCGCGCTGTTTGCGCTTGTGATTGCGGTTGTGCTCAGCTCCTGGCGCGGCGCTGACCTGTTTACGCATCCCGTTGAAGCCTGGGTTCCTGGCTCGACCATTGAAGCTTCGCTCATGGGCATTCTGGAGCCGGTCGCCGGAAACGGGAACATTCGCCTGTCCGTTACGGGCGATGGCGGGTCTGGCCGATCTGTCCTGATCCTGCTGGAAAGCACCGCGGCCGAGACCGCGCCGACCCTGCAACGCCTGGCGACGTCCGCGTTGCTGCTGTCCCCGGAAACCGGCGATCAGCTGGTCATTGAACAGGCCGAATTCGCGCGTGGAGTTGCCGGTCGCCCGGACGCCGCGGGATGGACGGAACTGGGTCTTTACGCCTTGCTTTGCAGCCTGCTGGCCTGGGTTGGTTTTCGCGCTCCAACCGATGAGGCAGTTGATGTCTCTCACACGGCGCCTGCGACGGAAGCGAAAGCACCTCGTCGTGACACAGCCGAGATCATCCCTGCACCCACCGCGCCGCGCGTCGTGCGCCAGACGGACCCTGACGCGGTCGCGCTGGTGCGCAAGGATCCGGCCCGGACGGCCTCCATACTGCGCAGCTGGATGCGCGGAGAAGGGGGCGCCGCATGAGCGCACTCGCAATTTCCCGCCCGCGCAAGGAAACCGGACTGGCCCGGTCTGCACGCTTGATGCGCGCACTTGGCCCGGAAGCGGCGCCTGTCTGGAATGAATTGAGCGCCCAGGAAGCCCGCGCCTTGTCTGCCGCAATGGATGCACTGGATGACAATCAGGGCGAAGATGTCAGTACGCTGGAAACCTACAAGCTGGCGCACCAGAAGCCGGAAGCTGATGTGTTCAGCCGGAATTCGGTCTGGGCGAGTGCTTCGGAACTGGAAACCCGCGATCTGCTGAACCTCGCAGAAGGACAGCATCCGCAAACTCTCGCGCTCATGGTGTCGAAGCTGGACGGGGCGGCATCTGCCCGTCTGCTGAAATCCCTGGAAAGATCACTCGCCGTCGACGTCATGCAACGCCTGTTGCACATGGGGCCGGCACATCCCGCAGCGATCAATGCCCTCGAAACCGCTGTCGGTGGCTGGATGAACAACGCCGCGCCGTCTGCACGCAGCGGCGGTCATGAGGGCGTGGCCCGTATCTTTGATCGGATGGATAGCCGGGCGGAGACAGATTTGCTGTCTGCGCTTGAAACCGCCGAGCCGGGCGCAGGCGAGCGTGTGCGCTCCCTGATGTTCACGTTTGATGATCTTGCAGCCCTGGATGCCGGTGGCCTGCAAACCCTGCTCGCCGCAGCAGACCGGACGCGCCTGACATTCGCGTTGAAAGGCGCGCGCGAAGCGACACAGGCCGCATTCTTCCGCAACATGACCCAGCGCGCAGGTGAGTTGCTGCGTGAAGAGATCGTCATGCTGGGATCGGTTCGCCGCAGCGAGGTCGAGACCGCCCGCATGGAGCTGGTCGATCTGGCCCGCAGCCTGATCGAGCGCGGTGATATTCGCGCCGGACGCCCGCAGGACGAGGACGAACTCGTCGAATGATCCACCGCGCCGTCAAATCCGTCACTCCGTTCGAGTTTCGCAGCGACTTCACAGCCGAGGCAATCGAGCCTGTGGAGGTCGATCCTCCGGTGAAGCTGACAACGCCGGAACTGCTGGACATGCTGGCCGAAGCGCGGGCAGAGGGCGCGGCGACAGCGCGGCAGGAACAGGCGAACGACGAATCAGGGCGCTTGCAAGACGTTACGAATTCTCTCAACGAGGCCCTGGCCAATCTGGTGGCACTGACGGGTCATCTTGAGGCCTGCGCGTATGACGAGGCTTTCAGCGAGCGGGCCCATGCGTTAATAAGGGCGACGGCCCGCACAATCCTGGACGGGCAGGGTGACCTGTTTGCAGCCCGGACTTCCCTGAAGAGCGACAACGCCGAAGGAACATCATGACTCAACCTGCAAATCCCGCGCTGAAGAAAAGCCTGATGGATGTGCCCGTCCGAGTGGACGTGGTGTTGGGTGAGATGCGCATGCCGATTGAGGATTTGATGGCGATGGCCGAGGGCGACATCGTTGCCCTGGAGCGCCACACGAATGAGCCGATCGATATTTACCTGTCGGATCGCCTGATGGCACGGGGCAAACTGGTCATCGCCGATGGTCAGCTCGGCGTGACCTTGTCTGAAATCGTGGACGAGCGCGCCGCGGCCTAAGCCGCGCCCAAATTATCATTAAATCCTTGCAACACGCGGCAATTCCTAACGAAAGAAAGGAAGTTGTTAACCTTTCGCGGTGTTAACTGTTTCCAATGACAGCATGTCCTGCCGGACATTTGGGGTGGCACTCGGCGGGGTGATTAACACGAGGGAACATGCAGACATGCGCATGAAGATGTTCGCCGCGGAGACCCTAGAGGCCGCCAAAGCGATGATTTTTGCCGAAATGGGCGCCGACGCCGTTATCCTGTCCGAACGGGAGATCGAGGGTGGCGTGGAAGTCCGGGCGGCGACAGACAAGCTGGGCGGCGGCGTTGTACCAAGCGAGCCGCTCTTCCTGAGAGATGCACGTGGCGGTCATGGCCGCGGCGCCGAGAACCCGCTCTACAGCCGGGTACGCGATGCGCTGCTCTGGCATGGTGCGCCACAGCGGTTTGCAGACCGTGTCGCCCATGAGGGCGCAGGGCAAAACGCCATTCCTGGAGATTCGCCAGAGGATTCGATTGCTGCCGGACTCGAGCGCATCGTCACGTGCGATCCGATTCCAGCCCGTCTGGAGAAAGACATTATTCTGGTTGGTCCTCCGGGACATGGTCGCACCGCGACCGCGGCCAAGCTGACCCGCCGCGCGGCGGTTGCCCGGACAGCCATCCTGCCTGTTGCGGCAGACCTTGATGGCACGGCCGGAGGCGAACAGCTCGCCGCCTATCTCGAACACGAGCGCGACCAGATCCGCATTGCAGAGACACCGGATGCCTTGTTCGACGCGCTGCGCGCCGCACGAGCAGCAGGCCAGCGCTGTGTGATCGACCTGCCAAGCATCAACCCATTCGACCAGGATGACATGGCCAGCCTGCAGGACCTGATTCAGGTTGTGCGTGCCGAGCCGATCCTCGTCATGTCGGCCGAAGGCCACCCGGAAGACCAGACGGATGCCGCCAAGGTCTTCGCTCGGGCCGGTGTTCGCCGCGCCATTCTGACCAAGCTGGATATTGCCCGGCGACGGGGAGGGGCGATCTCCGCACTCTCTTCTGCGGGCATAGCCTTCTCACATCTTGCTGTAACGCCCTTCATCGGCGGTGGACTTGTACCGGCTGCGCCATCCCGGCTCGCTGCCCTGCTGATGGAAGACGCGCCTGGCGATGTAATCGCCATGAAAGGAGCTGCGTAGACTTATGAGCTTCATGCTTCGAAAATCTCAGGAACGTCCGGCCCAGCGCCCGACGCCTCGTGTTGCCCCGGCCTCCATTATCGCTGTTGCAAGCGGCAAGGGCGGTGTGGGCAAGACCTTCATGGCCATCACTCTGGCATCAGCCTTTGCGCAGGCCGGAAAGCGGACCTTGCTGGTCGATGGAGACCTTGGCCTCGCCAATGTCGACGTTCAGCTGGGCATCGCTCCTGAAACGGATCTGGCAGCGGTAATCGCCGGCTGGGTCGAACTGGATGACGCCGTGACGCCCGTTGATGGCGGCGCTGCAGAAGGCGGCTTCGATGTGCTGCCGGGCCGCTCCGGCTCTGGCGCACTGGCGGAACTGCCACCGGAAGAAGTTGCGCGTCTGGCGGCCGGACTTTCCGCGCTGGCGCTTCAGTATGACCAGGTTGTTGTCGATCTCGGCGCTGGCATTGAGGCCAACTGCATGCGTCTGGCCCGTGCGGCTGACAAGGCGCTGATGGTGATTACCGACGAGCCAACCTCGATGACCGACGCCTATGCCTTCATCAAGGTGCTGCGCGGCTATGCGCCGAATGTTGAGCCCGTCATCTGTATCAACCAGGCAGAGTCGCGCGCCGCAGGGCAGCGTACTTATGAAGCGATTGCGCGCGCCTGTCAGACCTTCCTGGGCTTCCGGCCCCATCTGGCCGGTACGGTCATGCGGGATCCGAAAGTGCGGGATGCCATCCGTTGCCAGAAGACGCTGATCTCGACCGATCAGCAGGCCCAGCCGATCCAGGATGCAATCGCGATTTCGCAAATGCTGATCGGTGGCCGTCAGGGCGCGGATCTTGACTATTAATTTGTGTGAAGAAACCGGAAGTTTGGGGCATGAATCGTACGGCTTGTTAACCTTCGTTAAAGGATCAGCCCGTAGGATTCACATTGACAGGAAATGCGGCTAGCTTGGTCGTAATGATGATTCGGGAGACGAGAGATGCGCGTCCTGCTGATTGAAGATGATAGTGCGGTGGCGCGTTCCATCGAGTTGATGCTGAAGGCTGCAGGCTTCAACATCTACACAACCGACCTCGGTGAAGAGGGCGTGGACCTCGGAAAAGTGTACGAGTACGACATGATCGTTCTCGACCTGTCCCTGCCGGATATCTCCGGATACGAAGTGCTGAAACAGCTTCGCATGGGTCGCGTGAATACACCGGTCATGATTCTTTCCGGCAACCCGGACATTGAAGCCAAGGTGAAGACTCTGGGCTATGGCGCAGACGACTACCTCACCAAGCCGTTCAACAAGGACGAGCTGATCGCCCGTATCACAGCCATCGTGCGCCGCTCCAAAGGCCATGCCGAGAGCGTGATCCGTACTGGCGAAATCGTTGTGAACCTCGATGCCAAGACGGTGGAAGTCGACGACGAGCGCGTCCATCTGACCGGCAAGGAATATCAGATGTTCGAGCTGCTCTCCCTTCGGAAGGGCACGACGCTGACCAAGGAAATGTTCCTGAACCACCTGTATGGCGGTATGGACGAGCCGGAACTGAAAATCATCGACGTGTTCATCTGTAAGCTGCGCAAGAAGCTGCAGAATGCGACCGGCGGAAACCATTATATCGAGACAGTCTGGGGCCGCGGCTATGTCCTGCGGGATCCACGCCCAAGCTCGAAGACAAATGAGATCGAAGAGGCCGCATAAGGCCGCTCGCATCGCTAGTCAGTTTATCGAGACCCCGGCCCACAAGCCGGGGTTTTGTTTTGGGTTGACAGCCGCAATGGCCGAGCCATCCTGCGCAGGCGCCGTCACAGGCCTGATTTGCACGTGGCGGCTTGCCTTGTCGCCCAAACAGATGACATTGGGCCCATGTCCCAGAATTCCGCCGGCCCTGAAATCCTTCGCCTTATTGAGTTGATCTCTCGCCTTCCGGGTCTTGGCCCCCGGTCTGCGCGGCGGGTGGCGCTGTTCCTGTTGAAGCGACGTGACACCTTGCTGAAGCCACTTGCGGATGCGCTGGCCGAAGCGGGCGAAAAGATTGAGCGGTGCAAGACGTGCGGGAATTTCGATACGGTCCAGCCCTGCGCCGTTTGCCAGGCGGATGGACGCGATGATGGCCTTGTCTGCGTTGTCGAGGATGTGCCGGATTTGTGGGCGTTGGAACGCGGCGGCGCGTTCCGGGGGCGGTATCACGTCTTGGGCGGGGTGTTGTCTGCGATTGACGGGATCACGCCGGAAGACCTGAACATTCCCTCTCTCGTCACGCGGGTAGAGGCGGGCGGCATTCGCGAAGTGATCCTGGCCCTGAACGCGACGGTCGATGGCCAGACCACGGCGCACTATGTTGCCGAACTGCTGGAAGGGAAGGGCGTCAGCGTTACGCGGCTGGCCCATGGCGTGCCAGTGGGCGGCGAACTCGACCATCTGGATGATGGAACGCTCGCCGCCGCACTACGGTCACGCCGGGATATCTAGGCCGGACTATTCAGCCTCGACCAGATCGACGCGGAAGATGCCGTCGAAATCCTTGGTGGCCACATACAGATGCCCGTCCGGTCCCTGCACGACATCGCGGATTGCATATTCGCCGTCAAACAGGGACTCCCGTCCGACAACTTCGCCATTCTCCATGTCGATACGGGTCAATTCCAGTCCGGCCGGGCCATTCATGCCCCCGGTGAAGAGGTCGCCTTTCCAGCCCGGATAGACATCGCTGGTCAGCATGACGAGCCCGGACGGCGCGATGGATGGCACCCAATAGGTCATGGGCTGGGCCATGCCTTCGGCTTCGGTCTCGTTCGTGATGATCGTGCCGTCATAGTTCACACCATAGGTGATCTCCGGCCAGCCATAATTCGTGCCCGGTGTGACGATGTTCAATTCATCGCCGCCCTTTGGCCCGTGTTCGGTTTCGTATAGCGTGCCGGTTTCCGGATCGTAGTAGAGGCCCTGCACGTTGCGATGGCCGTAAGACCAGACCGAAGGCTTGCCGCTTTCGCCGTCCGCAAACGGGTTGTCTGCAGGGATCGAGCCATCCGCATTGATACGGACGATCTTGCCGTGCGTGTTGGTCGGGTCCTGGGAATCCTTCATGTATTTGAAGCCTTCCCCGAGGGAGACGAACAGCGTGCCATCATTCGCGAACTGCAGGCGAGACCCGTAGTGATAGGCCGTGTCACGAGCGTCAGCCCAGAAGATTTCCTCGACATTTTCCAGCGCGCTGGCGTCATCGCTCAGCCGCCCCTTGATGACGGCGGTGGCATTCGCGGCATCATTGCCTTTCGAATAGGCGATATAGACGAGGCGATTCGACTCGAAGTCCGGGTCCAGCGTGATCCCGAGATATCCGGCCTGGCCCTCAATATAGGCGTCGGGCAAGCCGCTGACCGCGCTGGCCGCGCCTTCGCCCCCGGCAACAAATTTCAGGCCGCCTTCCTTTTCAGTGAACAGCAAATCGCCATTCGGCAGGAACGCCATGCCCCACGGCCATTCGGCCTCTTCCACGATTGGTGTCAGGGCAACTTCGAAATCGCTGGTGGCGGCAGGCGTGGTTTCAGCCGGGCCACCACATGCGGCGGCCAACAGGGCGAATGGAATAATGGGGGTGAGGGGGCGCATGAGTGATCCTCCGATATGGGGTAGGGCAGTCGGGTCAGATAATAGGGTGGCGCTATCAAATGGCCAAACAAAAAGGGTGGCCCCGGCAAGGGCCACCCTCAATTCATGGATCAGCTGGGTGTTACCAGGATTTCTTGATCGTGACGCCGTACAGGGCCGGCTCGGTCAGGAACGCGTTGGTGAACAGACCAGAGGAGTCGTCGGTGAGGTAGGTACCGGTGATGACTTCTTCGTCGGTCAGGTTCTTGGCGAACACTTCCACACCCCAGCCGGTCTGTTCGTTGTTGAACAGGATCGACAGGTTGACGTTGGACCAGGAGTCCAACTCGTCACGTGCCGTGTTCCAGATCCGGCTGTAGCTGTCAGACTGCATGTAGTAGTCGCCACGGATGGTCATATCCCAGTCCGAGTTGCCGAGGGACGGGAAAGTGTATTCCGCGGCCAGGTTCAGCGTCATGTCTGGTGCACCCGGCATGGAATTGCCGTCCAGATTCTTGGCATCACCCTCGATTGGCTGGAAGGCGCTTGCGGTCTGCGTGTCGCCATTCGAGTCCGTGTAGGTCACGGTCACACCGTCGAGGCCGAATGCGGCTTCCTGGCCAACAAATGCCCCGGTGCAAAGTCCGAGCGTCGAGCCAGCGTCCAGCAAGCCGCCCTGAATGGCGCCCAGCACGGTTGCATAGCCCTGAGCCGAGACCACACAGTTGGAGTAGCTGCTGGAGTTCTTCAGGGTGACGAGGTCTGGCCGACCATTGGTGCGGTCAAGCACGTCGATACCGTAGGTGTCGACAACTTCAGCATTGAGCAGGCCGAGATTGGCTGTCAGCAGCCAGTTGTCCGCCGGGGTCCACAATGCTTCGAGTTCGATACCCTGCAGCTCCGCATCCACGTTGATGTTCACGGACGACCGGTTGATGATCTGCGTGATCTGATAGCCTTCATAGTCATACATGAAGCCGGTCAGGTTCAACTGGGCCGTGCCGTTCGCGAAAGTGTTCTTCGTGCCGATTTCATACGAGTTGATGAATTCCGGATCGAAGGTCTGCGGGAACAGGTTCGCACCTGCAGGCTGCGGTGGGTTGATACCGCCGCCCTTATAGCCCTTCGAGTAGAAGCCGTAGATCAGCGAATCGTCGGTGAAGCTGAGATCCGGCGTCCAGTCGAAACCGACACGGCCGGTCACTTCCTGGAAGTCTGCTTTCAGCTTGCCCTGAGACGCAAGCGGGTCTGCGCCAGCAGGCTGCGGCGTAAACAGGAAGGTGTTGACGACATCCTGTTCCTTCTGGTCGTCCGTGTAGCGAAGACCAAGCGTCAGCTGCAGGTCGTCAGAGACATCGTAGTAGCCTTCACCGAAGACCGCGAATGATTCCAGCTGGTACGGAGAGAGCGAGCGGAAATAGTTTCCGCCATCGCCGTTCAGGCTGAGATCGAACAGGGACGCAGTCGAGGTTCCGGTTGAGCCGCTGTCGAGCGGAACGTTGCCGCCAAACAGTGCGCCGCCGGCGGCGTTGTTGATCTGCGTCAGCGCGGTGAGGGCGTTGGACAGAACATAGTAGCCGTCTTCCGGATTGCGCGGGTCGATGGTTTCGAAATCGACCTTGATGGCACCAAGGTTGAAGTTGAACGGACCATCGAAATCCGACTGCAGACGAAGTTCGTGTGTCGACTGCTCGCTGTTCGCGCCGGACAGGTCAAAGGTGCGGAACGAATTCGCTGCGCCCAGTTCCGGATCGGTCACGACGCCGCCCGGGAAGAGCAGGCCGTACAGTGGGGCCAGTGCCGGGTTGATGAAGGGGCCAGCCGTCGCGTTGAAGCTCAGTGCGGCGGATGCCTTGTTGTAGTCCTCGCGGGATACAACCGAGCTTTCGCTGTAGCTACCCAGGTAGGTCAGCAACAGATTGTCGCCAATGTCGGCTTCCGCTTTCCAGGAGTACAGGGTCTGATCGGCCTGATACATCGGGTCGAACGCGGACTCGATCTTGCGGAGGTCTGCAATGGCCGGCTCGGTGTTCACGTCGCCGTTCAACAGGCCGGCGAGAATGCCGAGACCACCAGCGAGCGTCGCCTGCGAGTTCACGCGATCGCGGGACTGGTCCAGCGGAGCGTCCACACAGCCGAGGGATGTTGCCAATTGGTCAAATGCAGAGACCGGTACACCCATGAAGGTGTCGAAACCCGGATCCTTGGCACAGAGCTGCTTGCCTGAACGCAGACGGGAATCGTCTTCCTCGAAATGCTCCACGGAAATCCAGCCGCGGGCCCAGTCGGTAGGCTCGAAGGCCAGGGTCGCCCGGACGCTGTAGAGATCGCGGTCGTCGACATCATTGCCCGTGGTCAGATTGTCCACATAGCCGTCGCGGCTGAGATAGGAACCGGCCACCCGCAGGGCTGCGGCTTCGCCGAGGGGCAAGTTGATCATGCCCTTGCCCTTGAAGGTGTTGTAGTTGCCATAGGTCAGCTCGGCATCGGCCTGGAATTCGCCAAGCACCGGCTTGGCCGTGATCAGGTTGAACACACCGCCGGTGGCGTTCCGGCCGTAGAGTGTTCCCTGCGGTCCACGCAGAACCTCGACACGCTCGACGTCATAAAACTCGGCTTCGAAAAGGCGGTTGGCCGTAAGCGGAATGTCATTCTGGTGAATACCCACGCCGGCATCACCTGACTGAGCCACAACGTCTGCACCGATGCCGCGGATCTTGAAGTTGAAGCTCGTGAAGTTGCCCTTGGTGAAGCTGACGTTCGGGATCGACTTCACAAGGTCCGGGCCGCCAGCAAGCTGCAGCCGGTTCAGTGCGTCTTCGTCAAACGCCGAAACCGCAATCGGAACATCCTGAATGGATTCTTCGGTTTTCTGGGTGGTCACCGTAACGGTGGAAAGCGTGCGCGGGCTTTCATCGGAATCGTCCTGAGCCATGGCTGCAGGTGCTGCGAGTCCGAAAACCAGGGCGGATGCCCCAGCCAACCAGACGCACTTCGAGTGTCTGTTATTTCGCATGTTTTGTTTCCTCCCCTCGGGCCGCTTTTGTGCTGACCTCGAGCAATTTATGCCGAGCGGGCCTCTTCCGGGCCTGCTTCAGGACTCATCTGAATGCATTCATGACGGGTCTGTCAACATGACGCAGGGGTAATGGGCGCATTTAAAATCGGGGTGTTAAAAATGTAACGCCTCTGCTTGGCCCGCTTGCCCATGCCTGTTACAGGCGCAGACATGTCAGAATTACTTCCATCCGCCCTCGTTCTCTTTTCCGGAGGACAGGATTCCACCACTTGTCTCGCTTGGGCGCTTTCGCGTTTTGAGCGAGTCGAAACGGTGGGATTCGACTACGGTCAGCGCCATAGAATCGAGCTGGAGTGTCGCGAGACGGTGCGCGCGGGGCTGGCGTCGCTCAATCCCGATTGGAACGCCCGTCTGGGGGCTGATCACATGCTGGATGCGACCGTCCTGAAATCGCTCGGTGAAACGGCCATGACGCATGAGGTCAGCATCGAGATGACCGAGGCGGGCTTGCCTTCGACGTTCGTGCCGGGGCGCAATCTCCTGTTCCTGACACTTGCAGGCGCGCTCGCCAGCCGCAGGGGGATCACTGTCCTTGTCGGGGGCATGTGCGAGACAGACTATTCCGGCTACCCGGACTGCCGGGCAGACACGATGGCAGCGCAGGCTGAAACCCTGCGTCTTGGTCTTGATGTTCCCATGCAGATCGAAACGCCCTTGATGTACATCGACAAGGCGGAAACCTGGGCACTGGCCAATACGCTGGGCGGGCAGGGGCTTGTCGATCTGATCGCGGAAGATACCCACACGTGTTATCTCGGCGAACGTGGCGCGCGACACGAATGGGGCTATGGGTGTGGCACATGCCCGGCCTGCGAGTTGCGGGCGAAGGGGTGGGAAAGCTGGAAAAACGCCAGCTAGGCCGGTTCGCTGTTTGCAGCCAAAACAGCCTTATAAGCTGGACTTTTCAGGGTTTTTCCACCATTTGAGGGCGCTTGATCGCGCCTGCGCCAACCGGCGTGCGACCCTGAACCAGACCTGACCTTGAGACGATGACCACTCAGACCGACCAGACAAGCCAGAATTCTGCTGCGACCAATCCGGAAGGCAGCGTGTTCGCGATCTCGAAATCGGTGAATTTCGAGGCGGCTCACTATATGGGCGGCAAGCCTGAGGGGCACCCGTATCGCAATGTCCACGGGCATTCCTTCGTGCTTGAAGCGACGGTTGCGGGAACTGTGAAGCCGGGCGAGCAATGGGTCGAGGATTTCTCACACCTGACCGCATGCCTGCAGGAGACTGCGGCGAAGCTGGACCACAAGCTGCTGAACGACATCGACGGACTGGAAGTGCCCACACTGGAGCGGATTTGCCTCTGGGTCGCCGCGGATCTCAAGACCGGTCTGCCGGGACTGACGAAAGTGGCCATCTCGCGGCCCAGCCTCAATGAACGGTGCGAACTGGTCCTGTAACGCGTCGATCAACTCGTCAGCTTCAGTCCGGCAATTCCCACGACAATCAATCCAATAAAGGCGATGCGCATCGCGCTTGCCTGCTCGCCGAATGCCCAGATTCCGATGAGCACGGTGCCGATCGTGCCAATTCCGGTCCAGACGGCGTACGCGCTGCCTACGGGAAGGCTGCGCAAGGCCATCGCCAGGAGGCCGAATGATGCGGCCATGAGCGCAATCGTTGCCGTCGTGATCACGGGGCGTGAAAAGCCGTTGGAGAGTTTCAGGCCAGTGGCCCACGCGATTTCAAGCAGTCCTGCGAGCAGGAGATAGACCCAGGCCAAGTGAGTACCCTCAAGATTTGGCGGGTCGTCCCGGAGAACATCGTCAGGCAGGAAGGTCGTCCCTCATGCCGCCCCCGAACAGAATGCTCGAGGGCCTTGGAAAGTTTTGGAAATCAACTGCCCGATGGTGTTCCGGCGGTGAGTTCCTTCACGAATTTGCGGGCAAACTTATCAGATGCGCGTTTTGCATCCTGCCAGGTCGAAATGCCGGCATACCGAAGATCGGTCTCGTACCAGTCATATGTCAGCTCACCGGTCTCGTTGCCGCTCGCATCATAGGCGATGGCAGACAGTTTCATGCCGCCAATGCTCTTCGAGCCTCCATAATCAAGACCGGGCGTGTCGCCCAATTGTTTGAACGTCGGCTTGTTGGGCTGCGCATCCAGAATGGTCACCTCGATGCGGGGAATATCCAGACCGGCCTTTTCCAGTTCGCGATCCAGATCGTCCTTCACCGCGTCCGTCAGATACTCGGCTTCTCGCATGCCATAATCATCTTCGAGTTCCTCGGTGAATTCCGGGCTGAAGCTGACATTGATCTCACCTGCCAGCGCGATCGGCGCGGCCAGAAGGGCAAGGGCGGCAAGGGGTGTAAACCGTTTCATCGGAGATTCTCCTGAACTGTTGTGGTTGCACCCTATCATGCCGCCCGATCCTGTAGAAGTCACAGGCGTGTGATCCGGCCTAAACTGTATCAACGAAGACGATTTCCGCGTCTTCCAGGCCTTTCAGGGTCAGGGTCTCGGCACCGCTGATGGCTGCGCCGTCGCGTGCGTTCAGGACCTTGCCGTTCAGCTCGAGAGAGCCTTCGGCAAGCACCAGATACCCGTGACGGCCTTCCTTGACCTCATAGGTCAGGGACTCGCCGGCCTTGAGGGTGGCGCCAAGCACATTGGCATCCTGATTGATGACCAGGCTGTCTTCGGCGCCATCGCCGGAGGCCAGCACCGCCCATTTGCCGGAGCGTTCCCCTTTTGGGAATTTACGCGCGCCCCAGCCAGGCTTGCCGCCCGCGCGGCGTGGCAGGATCCAGATCTGGAACAGTGTGGTTTCCTCGTCTTCGGCATTCCACTCAGAATGTTGAATGCCGTCACCGGCGCTCATCACCTGCACGTCGCCGGCCTCGGTACGGCCGGTATTGCCCATCGAATCCTTGTGCGTAATCGCGCCGGTGCGGACATAGGTGATGATCTCCATCGAGCTGTGTCCGTGCGGCGGGAAGCCGGTATGCGGCTGGATCGTGTCGTCGTTCCAGACGCGCAGGGCGCCTTCGCCCATCCGCTTCGGATCATGGTAGCCCGAGAAGGAGAAGTGATAATTGGCGTTCAGCCAGTCATTCTGGAACCGGCCAAGCTGTTTGAAGGGTCTGTGTTCAATCATGGCGATATCCTTTCGCTCGTGTTGCAGCGAATATGACGTGTCTGGGCGCAGCCTGTAGATTGCGTCGAGCCATCACACCTATGCATGCCGTGCATAAGTGGAAACCGGCCCGAAACCCGCTAGGTTCCGACCGGTATGACCCTGCCTATCGTTCACCATGTTGATTATGACGCGAAAACGGTCGCGGATGACCATCGTTTCCCGATGCGCAAATATGCGCTCGTGGCAGAGCTGCTGCGCGAAGCTGGCCATCGTTTCGTTGAGCCGCAGGCCGCGCCCGAAGACTGGCTGCATCTGGCCCATGACGAGGCCTATGTCACCGCCATCCTCACCCAGACCCTGGACGCAAAGGCAGCCCGCAAGGTCGGCTTCGAGATCACGCCCGCCATTGCCCGGCGCTCGGCCGCCTCGGTCGGCGGCACATGCCTGGCCGCGCGCCTTGCGCTGGAGCAGGGGGCTGCGGTGAATCTTGCTGGCGGCAGCCATCATGCCGGGCCCGACGGCGGGGCAGGTTTCTGCGTGTTCAATGATGTCGGCGTTGCCGGAAAGCTCCTGCTGGAAACGAAGGAAGTGCGCCGTGTGGCCGTCATTGATTGCGACGTGCACCACGGCGACGGCACCGCCCTGATCTTTCGTTATGATCCGCGCGTCTTCACCGCTTCGCTACATTGCGAACAGAACTGGCCGCGCGAGAAGCCGCCCTCTGATCTGGACATCGGCCTGCCGAGGGGCACGGGCGATGCGGCCTATCTGGCCGCGCTGGAAGATCTGGTCGATGCCGCGCTCGGCACCTCGCCGGATATCGTCTTCTACAATGCCGGGGTCGATCCGCATGCAGAAGACCGGCTCGGCCTGCTATCCCTCAGCGATGAAGGGCTACGCGCGCGGGATGCCTTCGTGGCGCAGGCCTGCCGCTCAGCCGGCATCCCGCTCTGCGGCGTCCTCGGCGGCGGCTATGCCCGTGACGCCCGCGCTGTCGCCCGTCGCCATACGTTTCTGGTTGAGGCGCTGGCCGCGGCTTTCCAGAGCGTCACGGACTGATTGCACGACCAGCAGGACGGGGGCGAGCAGGATGATCAGCACGGCCAGTCCGAACATGGCCGCGAAGAACCAGACCAGCCAGCCGGGCATGTTCCCGACGCCGGCGATCTCGTCGGATTGCAGCAAGGCGAACGACAAGGGAAACCCGAAAATCAGCAATGCTCCAATTGCCAATCCAACAATCAAATTCGGACGGGATGAGTCACCTGTCGGCGTGTATTCTACATTGCTGTACTCGGCCCAGGTCTTGATGGTCGTTTTGGGATTCGCACCCGGCTTGTATCGGCGACTGCGACGGCGGATCAGGCGCCTGAGGCTGTCGGTGCGATCACGGTTTGGCGTTTGGCCGGAAGTCATTGTCTGTCATCCCTCCCTGCATTCAATCTGGGGGCGACAGGCATGTTCCGCAAGGTGTTGCACACGCTGCTCTTGCCCCGACTCACTTGCGTCGCCACAAGAGGCAGATGCCTGCCCAGCCATCTCTCGACGATGCCCGCGCGCTGCTGAAGCGCGTCTACGGCTATGACGCCTTCCGGGGGTTGCAGGAGGCGGTCATCTCGGATGCGCTGGCGGGGAAGGATGGCCTCGCCGTTCTGCCGACCGGCGGCGGCAAGTCGCTCTGTTATCAGATCCCCGCGCTGCTGCGGGAGGGGGTCGGTATTGTCGTCTCGCCGCTGATCGCGCTGATGGCGGACCAGGTCGATGCGCTGAAACAGGTTGGCGTGCGCGCCGAACGTCTCGACTCGTCCATGGATTTCAATGCTCGCGCCGAAGCGCTGGACGCGGCGGCGCGCGGCGAGATGGATCTGCTTTATGTCTCGCCAGAAGGCATGGGCACGGGCCTCGCCCAGCGTCTTGCCCAGATGAATATCTCGCTGATCGCCGTGGACGAGGCGCACTGTGTCAGCCAGTGGGGCCATGATTTTCGTCCGGACTATCGCGCGCTGGGGAGATTGAAGGACATGTTCCCCGGCGTGCCGCGCCTCGCCGTGACCGCGACCGCCGACACCCGCACGCGCGAGGACATTCTGGAGCAGCTGGACCTGACCAGGCCCGCGGTTCATGTGGCGAGCTTTGACCGGCCGAACCTTGCCCTCGCCGCAGAGCCCAAGGAAGGCAACCGTGCCCAGCGCGTCGTCTCGCTCGTGAAAGCTCGGCCGGGCCTGTCCGGCATTGTCTATGCCGCCACCCGCAATGCGACCGAAGACCTTGCCGAGGCGCTGGAGCGGGCCGGGATCTCATCGCTTGCCTATCATGCCGGGCTCGATGCGGATGTGCGGGCCGAGCGCCAACGGCGCTTCCTGCTGGAGGATGGTCTTGTCATGTGCGCGACTGTCGCCTTCGGCATGGGCGTCGACAAGCCGGATGTGCGCTTTGTCATCCATGCCGATCCACCGAAAACGATGGAAGCCTATTGGCAGGAAGTTGGACGCGCGGGCCGCGACGGGGAACCCGCCGAGGGGGTCGCGCTCTACGGACCCGCTGACATGCGCCGCTCCCTCAGCTGGACCTATGAGAGCGACGCGCCGGATGCGGTAAAACGTGTGCAGATTACCAAGACGCGCCAGCTGTTTGCGTTCTTCGATGGGGATGATTGTCGCCGCGCAGCGGTGCGCCGCTATTTCGGGGAAGAGGGGGTGGAGGCCTGCGGGGCCTGCGATATTTGCCGGGGCGAGAGCGGCGATCCCTATGACGCGACGCGCTGGGCGCAGATGGCGGTTTCGGCCGTTCTGCGCTGTGGCCAGAAGATCGGTCGAGGGCGCCTGATCAACCATTTGCTGGGGCAGGCGAAGGACGGTTTCGACGAGGAACTGTCCACCCAGTCGACTTATGGCATTGGCAAGAACATGCCGAAGCAGGGCTGGAGCCGCGTGTTCGATGCCTTGCTGTATGACGGCGTTCTGGCCGAAGGCGGCGAGATGAACCGGCCGGCCATGGTCGTGCCGGATGCCGAAGCCGCCCGCGCCCTGTTCCGGGGCGATCGCACGCTGATGCTGCGGGCTGATCCGGCCGCCACGCGCAAGCGTTCGAAGGGCAAGAGCCGCGTTGCTGCGCAGGCGCTGGCCGACATGTCAGAGCGCGACCAGGCGCTGTTCGATAATCTGCGCATCTGGCGCACGGAAACAGCAAAGACGCGGGGCGTGCCGCCCTATGTCATTTTCCATGATCGCACCCTCGCCGAAATCGCGCGTGAGCGTCCGAACGGCCCGGACGAGTTGCGCCTGATCAGTGGTGTCGGCGAGAAAAAGGCCCAGCGCTACGCTGAAGACGTGTCGCGGATTATCAGCGAAGCGGCCTAGATTGTGTCGGCGGATGCCAGTTTGATGCCGCCGAGGCGGCGCACCATGGCGTAGAGAAAGAGCGCGACGCCCGAGATTTCGCAGGTCTCTTCGATCAACACGAAAATGTCGCCGACAAGGGTCGCCTCTCCCGCGCGTGCCAAGCCATTTGCCTCGTAATAAACGGACGCAATCTGTTCCAGGCCAACAGCGCCGCACACAAAGATGAAGCCGGAGATGGCGAACAGGATCTGACTGGCGCGGTCCAGGTTCAGAAACCATCTGATCATGAACAAACCGATGGCGCCCATCACGATGAGATACGGGATTTCAAAACCCGTATAAGGCATGAAGCCTTCGGGCAGGATGGCGCGCATGGAATTGGTGATGCGCTCATGGATGCGGATGTTTTCGTCAAAGCTGAGCAGGACGAATACCAGGCCAACAGTGATCCATGGCAGCTTGCTGCGTCGATCACCTGGCGTTACGGCTGCCGTGAAGAAGGCCATCATCGCGGTCGAGAATAGAAGCAAGGACGACATGAAAGACGGAACATTCATTTCGCCGTCCATGTGAAATGTGCCGACAAGGCCGAAGGCATGCTCGCGTCCAAGTCCATATTTCAGGATGAGGACCGCAATATGCGCAGACACAAGAAACAGGGTGATTGCGATCAGAACCTTTGCAATTGAGCGCTCGGAAATTGTCGCTTCGGCAACCGTCGGGCGGCCAATTTGTTGTGCAGTAAAGCTCGAAACCATGTTGAGCGCCTCGTCCCCCAAGTAAACAAATTCTTAAAATTGGTAGTTATTTGAAGGTTTAGTGACGGTCAAGCTAAGGGTGACGAGATTTCAATTTTTCCGACGCGCTGCAAAAGTTTTGGGAAAATTCACGACGCGTCCTCGGCAAAAGGCTTTCAGCGCCTTGACCCGGCGCGCAGCGCGCCTCACCTATAGAGCCAACAAGATTTCCCGCCTTTCGGAGTTCTCATGAACCTTTTGCACCGCCTCGATGACGAGACAGAAGAAAAGACCCAGACCGAGCCGAACGCCTTCCTGGAGGAAGCGCTGTTCAAGGCCCGTACGATCCTGCTGACCGGCGGCATCGATTTCCACGCTGCCCGCCGGGTCAGCCAGCGCCTTCTGGCCCTGTCCTCAGAGAGCAAGGAGCCGATCCTTCTGGTCCTGTCCTCTCCCGGCGGCCATGTCGAAAGTGGCGACATGATCCACGACATGATCAAGTTCGTCGAAGCGCCGGTGAAGATCCTCGGCACAGGCTGGGTCGCTTCGGCTGGCGCGCTGATCTATTCGGCGGCCAAGAAGGAAAACCGTTATTGCCTGCCGAATACGCGCTTCCTGCTTCATGAACCGCGGGGCGGTGTTGGCGGTCAGGCCACGGATGTCGAAATCCAGGCCCGCGAGATCATCAAGATGCGCGAACGCCTCAACAAGATCTTTGCGGCGGCGACTGGCAAGTCGCTGGAGCAGATCAAGGAAGACACAGATCGTGACTTCTGGATGAGCGCGGAAGAGGCGGTGGAATATGGCCTGGTCGGCCAGATCGTGAACCATCGCAGCGACATCAAGTAAGCGCGCGTTCCGCTGAAAATCCAAGAAATGAAACGCCCGGTCCTGTTCAGGTCCGGGCGTTTATCTTTCGTTAGGCATGTGTTTGCCGCGCGTAAAGGTTTATGGCGCAAGGTGGCTTCTTAACCTGTTCAAGGACCCCGCCGCCTCTATGCCGGTACGAGTAGAAGACATCGCGGTCGCTGTGCGGCCCATTCCGACCGCTGCCACAATATCCGGATTGATCACCCGGTTCCTGGCCAATCCGGACCTGTTCGCCGTTCCCATCGTCAGCGATGGTGCAGCGTTGGGCATGGTCACGCGCCGCGCTGTTCTGGAGGCGCTCGCCACCGTCAGCCTGAGAGAAGCGAACAGCTCTTCACCCGTTACGGACATTATGGTCGAGCATCCCGTCATGAGCGAAGCGGGCACGCCGGTTGGCCTGGTCGCGAAAATCGCCTCGGAAATGTCGAACACGGCGCTGACCGATGGTGTGATCGTATTGTCCGAGGGCAAATATTTCGGCCTGATCAGCCCCGCATCACTGCTGTCTGCCATCGCCAAGGAAAACACGGCCCGGGCGAGGGCGCTTCAGGTTGCTCACAAGCGCCTCCAGCAAAAGCAGGGCGAAGCCGGGGTGTTCGAGCAGGAAAAGGCAAACTTCCTGTCCTTTGTCGGGCATGAAATTCGCACGCCGCTGACCGGCATATTGGGGGTCGCGGACCTGTTGCAGGACACAGTGAACGGGTCTGAGCCGAAACGTCTGGCCCGCACCATTTCCGAAAGCGGACACCACCTTGACCGGTTGCTCAGCGACCTGCTGGACCTGTCGCGCCTTGAAGCCGGGAAGCTTTCGATCAACAGCGCGCCGTTCGAGCTTGGCGCCTTCGCCAATGAAGCCCGCGACCTCTGGCATTCCCGCATCGCCGGCAAGCGGCTGGACCTGCGCATTCGGGTTGCGGGTGACACAAACGTTCGGCTCGAAGGCGATGCGATGCGCCTGCGTCAAATTCTGTTCAACCTGATGAGCAACGCGCTGAAATTCACCGAGCGCGGATATATCGGCGTTGAACTCTCCACCTTCGAAGCGGCCGGAAGCCTGAAGCTGCGCATGACGGTGGAAGACACGGGCTGCGGAATCTCGGACGCCGACAAGGCGCGCCTGTTCGACGCTTTTGAGCAGGCAAGGCCATCCACGGCGGCCACGCATGGCGGATCGGGGCTTGGTCTTTCGATTGCCAAGGGCCTTGCCCGCCGGATGGAAGGGGAGATCCTCCTCACCGACAATCCGGAAGGTGGCTCTGTGTTTACCGTCACCATACCCGTGAAACGGGCGGGACCGCGCCTGGCCGTTACCGGCGCGCCGCCAAAGCCGCGGATGCGCGCGTTCGAGCTCGGCCGCATTTTGCTTGCAGAGGATCATGCGGTCAGCGCCCTTGTCGTGACGCGCGCCCTGTCTGCTGCGGGCTGGCAGGTCGATTCCGTGCAAACCGCCGAAGATGCCATCGCGAAGGCCGCGCAGAATACGTATCAGGCGGTGCTGACAGACATTCACCTGCCCGGGGCGACCGGGGACGAAGTGCTCTCAGCCATCCGCAATGGCAGGGGGCCAAACGCGCTGGCTCCGATCATCGCTGTGACGGCTGATGTCAGCCCCGAGCGCCGACTGGCGTGCCAGAAGGCGGGCTTCACCATGATTGTTGAAAAGCCGATCCGTCCCCGCGCGCTCGTGGCGACGCTGGTCGACATCCTGCTGGCAGACAAGGCCGCCGCCGCTGAGGCCACAGAACTGCAACGGGCCTGAGCGGGGACATGCCATTGCCGGACGACACGCCAGGCCCGTTGACGGTTGTCGGTCGAGGCCTGCGCTTTCGCTGTCCGCGCTGCGGGAAGGGGCGTCTCTTCTGCGCTTATCTGAAACAGGTGGAGACATGCGACCAGTGCGGGGAGCCGCTGGGACATGTCCGGGCGGATGACGGGCCTGCCTGGCTTACCGTGCTCTCGCTTGGGCCATTTCTCGTCGCAATCACCTTCTTCGTCTCGTTCGGCCATCTTCCGCTTTGGACCAGCCTTCCCATCGCCATCATCGCAGTAACCGGCGCGGTGCTGATCCTGTTGCCCCGTATGAAAGGGGCTTTCATCGCGGCGCTCTGGCTTTCGGGGTTTGGAAGCCGCGAGGACACCGAGACCTGAAAGTTTGTGCAATTCGTATTGCAGGGTTGAAATTGCACGAAGATTTCGCTCTCACTTGAGGCAAGACAATTTCAAGTGGGGAGACACGCATGGGAAAATGGTTTGGCCGAATAGCACTGGTGGTCGGATTCATATCTGCCGTGATCGGTATCGTCGTCTATGTGAACGACGAGGTCCGTGCCCGCCTGTTTCCCGATCTGGCCCCTGCGACACGCGCGGACGTTCAGGAGCAGATGCGCCTCAGCGAAGAACGCATCGTTTCTGTCGTTCAGGCGTCTGTCAGTGCGGCGCTGACAAATGCGCAGGCCCAGGGGACCGATTTCTCTGGCGATGAAAGAAACAATTACGAAGCCGCGCTGACCTCTCTGCTGGCCTCTGAAGACCCCACCTTCAATGACGCCAAATTCCTCGCCCTGTCTGGCCAGACGGAGGAGGCCGCCAATAAACTGGTCACGATGGCAGAGCTGACGTCGGGCGATGCAGAGCCGATTCCCGAGCGGGATCGCGCGAGCCTCCTGCGCAGCGCGGGCGACATTCTTGTGCCATCCGATCCGGCAAAGGCGCTTGCCACCTACCGCAAGGCGCAGCAGCTGGACCCGGACAACCAGATCCTCGCCACGCGCATCCAGCAATTGTCAGCCCAGACAGCGGCGGCCAATCAGGTCGCTGCCATCCCGAATGCCCAGTTTGAATTTGATGGCCTGCTGTTCGAGTTCGAAGGGTGTGAGAATTCAGAAAAGCTCAACTGCGTCCTGTCGGTGACGAACACGACACCCGACGAGAAGCATCTGTTCACGCGCAGCGTCTGGGCCGTTGATGAGCATAGCCGCTGGATGAGGGATGCGCGGCGCAATGTGCGGGCATCCAGCCATTACACCTGGAATGTGCCGTCACTTGAAGCGTCTCAGATCGACTTCACCTTCGGGCGTACAGCAAACATTCTCCAGTATCTGACCTTTGACCTGCATGTGGACAATGTGTCCTACAAGAAGACATTCCGGGACGTGGCGGTGCGCGGTGGCCGGGATGTGCAGGTGCGCCAGATGCGCGCGATCGATCCGACATATCCGGACCGTGCCTTCTCTGTTTCGGGCGTACAGTTTCATTTCCTGGGATGCAGCAATCCCGACGCGCCGGTCTGCCGGTTTGACCTGGTCAATAACGGTCCGGAAATGGCCGTCATCAATGTCGGTTCGGACGTGGCCTATGACCATAACAGCCTGGCAATCGAGTCGGTTCGCCCTGAACTTGATATCAGTGGAGACCCTCGCGGGGAGGTTCCGCCCGGCATCACCACCGGCTGGACGATCAATTTCCGCAAACCGTCCTCGTATTTCCAGGAATACCGGGCCTCGTTCGAGGTAAATGGCAACCGGATTACGCGGTCCTATCGGAATCTGCCGCTCGGCGATGGTCCCATGCCCGGGGTCAAAACGCTGGATGCGGCCGCCGCCTTCGGGCCTGATGGTTATTTCGAAGCCGGGGGTGTCGAGTTCGCCTTTCTGGGCTGCACCGACACGCTGAAGCCGGTGTGCCGTACCGATGTCCGCAACACGACAGACGCCTATGTGAAAGTCTCTGCGAACCGCGCCGAAGGTACACAACAGGGAGGGCAGGACGTTCGGTCTTCAAACGCGGTGGTTCTCATGAACAATGATTTTAGCGGCGAAATTCCGCCCGGAATGACGACGACGATTGAGCACCGTTTCTCCAGTGAAATCGCCACATTCGACGTGCTGAACATCCGGTATTTCGCGGGCGATCAGCGCGAGAGCCGCAGCTTCAGTGCGGTGCCCGTGCAATAAGGGCGCAGGCAACCTGCATCGCTTGCAGGTCAGATGGTTGCAGAGGCGCGAAACCGCGTGTAATAGGCGCGCTTCGCAACATGCGATCGGTTCGGTAGCTCAGCTGGTTAGAGCGCACGACTCATAATCGTGAGGTCGGGAGTTCAAGTCTCCCCCGAACCACCATTTTCCCGATGTTTTTGGTTCCGGGCCGCCTGTGGGGCGGGGTTTTGCGTCAGAACACAATGGTCATGATGGGGGCATCACTATAGGTGCCCGAGGTGACGACCTGCTCGGACGGCAGGCGCGTATAGACCGTATGAATCCGGCTTGTCGCAATGATCTGAACGATCAGTGAGCCGGAAATGGTAGAGCCCTGGGCGCCATTTCCCCAGACGGTCGTTCGGCCGATATTCGTGTAGACCTGATAGGACAGCTCGTCTGACGTGGTGCCGCTGGTCATGTGCCGCGCATAAATATCCCCGCTGGAGCCCGGTCCAAGTTGCAGGTCATAGCTGACCCCCAGATTGGCGAGGCCGGTACACGTCACCGTGACGGTTGATATGCCGTCATTGGGCAACAGCTCGAACACATTGTAGGACAGGAACTGGATCGGCGTTGCCGAGACGGAACAATTGGTGCCGGTGCCGAGTTGCGCGCTGGCCCGTTCCGCGCCAGCGGTCATCAGCAATATCAGACAGACATATCTCAGCATCGTGATCATTCTGAACTTGCCACCCGGAGTTCCTGGTCGTTGATCAGCCTCATCAAGGGATTGGCGCGCAAAGCGGATGCGGACCGGACGAAATACCCGTAGGGAGCCTGAACCTCGATCGTGTGCCTGTCCAGTACGCGCTCGCAAAAGGCCCGGCCGTCATAGCCGACGGGGCAGAATTCCCCGGTCTCCACCACTTTGGCAAAGGCGCCCATCGGGTAGGGGGTGCCGTCCGGCTGAATGATGGTGAAGGCCAGAGAATTGGTTTGCTGGATATCAAACCCGACCCGGACAATGCCGCGCATCGGGCGAACAGTCTGGTCGAAATCATCGAGCTCATAATCCAGCGGCAGGGCATCCGGACGAACGCTCAACCGGTTCGCTTCATAAGCCCTCAGATTGCTGACGAGCAACAAGCCCTTCTCATTGGTTGCGCCGACGGGGCGGCCATCATGGTAGATCTCCACGCCTTCCACGCCTTTGGTATCCACGAGCGCCGACGACGTGCCGGAATGCCGCGCCAGCTTCATCTCTCCGCCCGCGAAGGCGATGGTGCCGCGTAGGCCGATGGCTGCCTGCTTCACGTCTCCATAAGACCCCGCACTGGCGAAGGCCTCGGTCGAATCCGAGATATAGCTCGCATGGCCCTGCAGCGTGTCGACAATGCTGCCGTCAGACGCGTGGAGGGTCCAATGCAACTGGTCCCCCACGCCGCTGATGCCGCTGAGCTGGAGGTTTGTGGCATCGCCGCCGGAATATTCGGTGCGGTTGATCTGGCCGGTGACGTTGCCCAGCTGCATGCGGAATCCCAGAGTCAGGCCGGATTCGTCAGACTGCAGATCGTGATAGGCAGACGAGAAAAGCGCCGCCCCCCGGTCGGGCAGGGGCTTGTCCCATGACAGGGAAAGAAAGCTGCGGTCCCGCAGATCGGCGTCACGTTCATCCTGAAAGGTGGCACGGAACGACCCGTAATCCGTCGCGACTCCAATGCTGGCTCTCAGCGTCCGGTCGGGGAATGGCACGTCGAAGGCGTTGACCACATCCTGGAAATTGTCCTCGGCAAAGCGGGCCTGCAATTGCACATTCGCGTTTCGAGTGTTGCGCTCGTATCCGACGCTGACAAGGGCGCCACTGCCGACCTCGCTGGACCGGCTCATGGCACCGGAAATGCGAAAGAGGCCAAGGCTGGAATGGGATATCTGCGCTCCAGTCCCGAGCATCAGGCCGGACTGGCTGAACTCGGCAAAATTCTCCGTCGTCATATAATCGCTGACGCCGTAGCGATGATAGAAACTGCCCATCACCGTTTCCAGATATTCGGAATCGACCCCCACATAGCGCCGGGGCATGCCCAGGCTGAACACGTAATCTGAGCGTCCTTCGGAGAGCGACGTGGGGGAGGTGAAAAAGCTGAAATTCTCGATGCGCGTGATGCCGGTATTCTCGCGGATCACAAGCTCCACATCGTTCAGGCCGGTTTGCGGGGTGAGGCCGAACTCCGTGCTTCCCGGCTGCACACCATGATATTTCCGGACATTGCCATTGAGAGAGATATCGACCTGCGCTTCATCCCGAAGCAGGGCCTCCAAGACCTGAAACGGGCGATAGCTGCCGTCCGGGTCCATGGAAAAATCGGTTCCATACTGAATGCCTGCAAACGGGACGGCACGGCCCCAATTCGGCGTGCGCGTAAAGCTGTCCCCCAAGCTCAACGAGGTCAGGCGGTTCGGGAAGTCGCGCTCATAGACGGTGCGCAGCCGTGTCAGACGGCTCTCTCCGCCCGACAGGACAAGGACGAGGTCATTCTCGATCCGACCTTCTGGCGCGTGAAACGAGAGGGCGAGGTTTCCGAATCCGTTCCACTCTGACATCTCGCCATCATGGACGTGCTGGACCGACAGGCTGTAGGTGCCGATCACGCCCGGCTCCGGCGGCAGATAGGTTCGCAGTCCCACGGCATTGACCGATTTCAGCTTCGGGTCGGTGCGGGTGAACACATGCAGGATCGCTGCGGCGCGGTCGATGCGATAGTCTATACCCGGAATGGTCTCGAGGCAGGCCGATGCGGCCTTGCCGGAATAGACCCCGGCATGGGCCAGGGGCTGGGTCGATACGGAATGGCAGCTTCCCTTCGCCTTCTCCAGTTCGATCAGGCCGTTCTGGACGTTCCCGTTTACATGCAGTTCCAGCAGCAGGGATTCATAGCCGGGCGCTTCCGGCGAAGGAGCTGTTCCGGGCAGGTCCGAGGCACCGGCCACGAGTCCGAAGGCCAGGCCGGGCGACCAGACGAGGGGGAACCGTTTCACTGACGGTCCGCAAGGTCCAGCTGATGGGTCGCATTGTTCAGGGTGAAAGCAATCTGCCGGATCGGCGAGGTGCTTTCATCCAGCCGAACACGGTGTTTCGCGCCGGGCAGCACGTAGGCGATCGATGGCGACAGGGGCAGGGTGTTTCCGAAGGCGGTCTCGAGGGCGAGATTGCCGAGGCGCAGATAGCCATCGCCCTTGTTCAGCAGGTCCGCGTGCCCGTTCTGTTTTGCCATCTGCAGGTCTGAAATGTCTCCTGCGGGATAGCTGAACATGGGCAGGACATAGCGGATGCGAATGTTCAGCTGGGCGGGCTGCTTGGCCTGTTGCGGAAGCTGAGGGCTGGGCAGTTCGTCCACGATGATGCGCCAGGCGCCGAGCCCGCCAGTGTCGGGAACCATCATGCGCACGGTTTGCTGGGAGCCCGGTTCGAGGCGAAAGATTTCAGGGGTCAGCTTCAGTTGAGGGTCCGGGGATAGCTCATCCTGGCCGTTTATCTGGTCCCATCGAAAAGCGCGAACCTGTACAGTGAGGCTTCGGTCAAGCTGTGAGCCGATGATGAGGGAGTTCGGGCCGCCATGTTTCTGGGCTTCGATCAGGATCGGAGCGATGGTCAGCCCCTGGCCGGTGCCGATTGGGGAAAGGATCAGGCCGCAAATGATCAGGATGATCGCGCGCCACATGTCTGCCTCCTAGAATGTCACGGTTACCTGCACGCTGTCCCCATATGTCCCCGCCGTATCGGGCGTGCCTGTTGTTTGTCCGTACACCACAATGGTGTCGAGTGGGCCGGTCCCGGCGACAGTGGATCCTGTGGATCCGTCTCCCCAGACAGTCGTCAGGCCGGCATCGGAATAAAGCTGGTAGGTGAAACTGGTCGCAACCGAGTCATGCGTCAGCTCGCGGGCGGCGATGTCCCCGGACTCTCCGCCATCCAGCGCCACCGTGAACCCGCCCGTATTGGTGCAGGTCACGGTGATGGATCCATTGGCCGTTCCGGCGACCACGCCAAGGTTCGAGAACACAACCGGCGTGGTGGCCACAGCGCATGTGTTGAGCACGACGGCCTGAACCTGAAGTGTGCCATTGGCCGTGTCCGAACTGGCCGACTGGGCCACACAGATCGCGGCTGTTAATGCAATAAGCTTACGCAGCATTTCAACCTATTCCTCCAAATCACCGAGTGCGATTATAGGCTCGCACTTCAATCATAGGGGGATTGCAATCCAAATAGATTACCCGGTCGTTACCGCCGGGCGCATGAAATAGCTGGTCCAGAGTCCAAAACAGGCCAAAAATTCCATTAGTATGCTTTTGAAAGCAATAAGTCGGCGGATTTATGCGGCATTCTCCACTTCCGCGAACCTGTAGTACTGAAAGGGGACTCAGCCTATTCTTAAACCAAAGGGAGATTTCAGGTGACCGTTCCCTTAGGGAAAGTCAGCGAGGGAAAACTGCCTGAAATGCGGCACCGAAAAAATTGTCATTAACATCTGATTTTGGCGACATCCCCGGTTCGGGAGTCGCCAAAACAGTCAGCAAGATGTGTTTTCTGGTCGTCAGACCCTATTCCGCAGCGACGGCTTCGGCGTGGGCTTCCTGTTCGGACAGGAAGCGTTCCGCCTCCAGCGCGGCCATGCAGCCCATGCCGGCCGCGGTGACGGCCTGGCGATAGGTTTCGTCGGTCACGTCACCGGCTGCGAAGACGCCGGGAATTTCGGTGGCGGTCGAATCCGGGGCCGTGATCAGATAGCCATTGTCCTTCATGGCCAGCTTGCCCTTGAACAGTTCCGTGGACGGGGCGTGGCCGATGGCGATGAACACACCATGCACCGGAATATCGGTCGTTTCGCCGGTGTCGACATTCTTCAGGCGCGCGCCGGTAACGCCGGCCGGGTCACCTTCGCCGAGCACTTCATCCAGAACCGTGTTCCAGATCACTTCGACTTTCGGGTTCTTGAACAGGCGGTCCTGCAGGATTTTCTCGGCGCGGAAACCGTCGCGGCGGTGCACGACGGTGACCTTGGAGGCAAAGTTCGTGAGGAACAGCGCTTCTTCCACGGCTGTATTGCCGCCGCCGACGACGAGGACTTCCTTGCCGCGATAGAAGAAGCCGTCACAGGTGGCACAGGCGGAGACGCCGAAGCCCTTGTATTTTTCCTCTGACGGGATGCCCAGCCATTTGGCCTGTGCGCCCGTGGAGATCACGACGGAATCGGCGGTGTAGGTGGTGCCGCTCTCGCCCACGGCCTTGAAGGGACGGGAGGAGAAATCGACGTCCGCGATATGGTCATTGATGACGGTCGCGCCCATGGCTTCGGCATGTTCCTGCATCTTCACCATGAGTTCAGGGCCCTGAATCTCGGTGAAGCCGGGATAGTTCTCAACCTCGGTCGTGATGGTCAGCTGGCCGCCGGGCTGCATGCCGGTCACCACGGTCACATCGCGCATCGCCCGCGCGCCATAGACGGCGGCCGTCCAGCCAGCTGGGCCGGAGCCGATGATCAGGATTTCGGTGTGTTTCGTGTCAGCCATTTCGGAAGGCTCCGCCATCTGTTCTTGTTGTTCGGCCCGCCATATAGGGAGCGTTGACCGAGCCTTAAAGCGCTGCGGGCTTCATATCAATGTGAACACTGCCCGGCAGGGGCCAAGGCCGTGTCATTGCCTGCGCAGACGACCTCCACCGTCGCGTGAGAGACGTGAAACCGGTCAGCCAGCCTGTCTTTCACGGCGCGGCGCAGCAGGTCCGGATCGGCGCCGTCTGCGGCGGTCACCTCCAGCGTGATCAGGGGCTTTTGCTCGGTCAGCGCCCAGGCGTGGAGATGGTCGACCGAGGCAACGCCTTCGAGGCCGGCGAGGTCTGCGCGGATCTCTGCCGGATCCAGCCCGGCGGGGGTGCCTTCCAGCAGGATATGGCCGGATTTCCGGGCGATGCGTACGCCTGCGAACAGGACGAGCAGGGCCACCAGCACCGACAGGATCGGGTCTGCTGCCATCCAGCCCGTGGTCATGATGATCACCGCTGCGCCGATGGCGGCGACCGAGCCGAGCAAATCCCCGGCCACGTGCCAGAGCGCGCCCTGCAGGTTCAGGTCTTCCTTGCTGCCACCATGCAGGATGGCGAAGGCAATGATGTTCACGATGAGGCCGCCGACCGCGACAGCCATCAGCACATTGCCCATCACCTCCACCGGTTCCAGCAGGCGGTGAATAGCTTCCCACACGATCCAGAGCGAGAGCAGGACGAGCAGGATGCCATTGGTGAAGGCGGCCAGGATCTTCATGCGGGCAAAGCCATAGGAGCGCTGCGGGTCTGCCGGGCGGTCTGCCAGCTTGTAGCCGACCCAGGCGAGCGCCAGCGACCCGGCATCGGTCAGCATGTGCGCCGCATCTGCCAGCAGGGCCAGCGAGCCGGAAATCACGCCGCCCACGATTTCCGCGATCATGAACGCCGCGGTCAGCAGGCCGGCAATGGCCACGCGCCGGCGGGAATCGGCGCTGCTCATATCGGCATGGTGGTCATGGTCGTGATGGTCATGACCGTGGCCATGTCCGTGATCGTGGGAATGGGTGTGTTCACTCATGCCATCTGTGTGGCGGGTCTTGGGGAAGGGGTCAATCAGCCTGTGATAGCGTTGCGAACGTGACGCTATAGCATCGGCAACAGGCTCGGCCTTATTCCGGCAGGTCGCTGGCGGGCAGGCCGGCTTCACGGCGCGTGCGGAAGCGGCCTTCAAAGGCGACGATCAGGCAGGCCGTGATGATCACGACCGCGCCGACCCAGAGCTGCCAGCCCGGCATTTCGCTGAAGAAGACGAGGCCAAGCAGGGCGGACCAGACGAGCGAGGTGTATTCCAGCGGGGCGAGGCGCTGCGCCGGGGCGCGTCCATAGGCCAGCGTCATCAGGTACCAGACGCCGTAACCGAGCAGGCCGAGCAGCGCAAAGATCGGCAGGTCGCTCCAGTCCGGCGTGCCGAACAGGCCGAACGTGACCGGCAGCATGGCCAGCGCGGGCACGATGTTGGTGAACAGCGCAATCGTGGTGGCGTCCTCGGTCAGCGCGCGCATGCGCAACAGGACCAGCACGAACGCATAGCCAATCGTGGAGCTGAACAGCGAGATCAGGCCCAGCGTCTGGTTTCCCGCGCCATCGCCTGTGGCGGACTGGCCGGAAAGGGCAAAGGCCACGCCCGCAAAGCCGAGCAGGGTGGCGCCCGCGGCAATGGGGCTGATCTTCTCGCCCAGCAGCAACCGCGCAACCGGCGCAACCAGCAGCGCCGCGGTAAAGCCCAGCGTTGTGGCCACGGCCAGTGGCAGCTGGGTGAGGGCGTAGAAGAAGGTGAACGCACAGAATAGCTGCAACAGGCCGCGCAATGTGTGGAAGCGGATGGCCGGCCAGCCAGGCACAGGCTTGCGCCGGGCAAGGAAGACCGCGAACGCGACTATCGCGCCGAACAGGAACCGCCAGGCCACCAGATGCTGCAGCCCGGCCTCCGGCGCGACGCCTTTCACCAGCGCGTCCACGCAGGTGCCCACCAGAATGGCAAACGCAGCGATCAGCATGGGGGCAGAGAGGAGGCGGGCAATCATGAGGCGCGGACCGTAGACGAGTCCCCTCCGCGCGGGAATCGATTTCTTGGCGCGGCATGTGTGTGCCGCCGGGGCAGGTGTGATAGGAGGGGACAGCAGTCGCCAATTGCATGAGGGACTGCGCCGAGGGAGGATGATATGACCGCACCGCGCCTGCGCCAATTGGTGATTGCCGCCGAAACGCTGGAGACCGCCGACCAGCTGGGGGAGCTGCTGGGGCTGGGCGCGCCGTTCGTGGACCCCGGCGTGAATGAGTTCGGCCTGGAAAACCGGGTTTATTCCATTGGTGACCAATTCCTGGAAGTGGTTGTGCCGATGGCGGACAGTGCGCCTGCGCGCCGCTTCATCGACCGGATGGGAGAGGGCGGATACATGGCGATCTTCCAGACCGATGATCTGAACGCCCTGCGCGCCCGTGTGGATGGGTTGGGCATTCGCCGTGTCTGGAACATTGACCTGCCGGATATTTCCGCCAGCCATCTGCACCCGGCCGATATTGGCGGCGCGATCGTCTCTGTTGACGAAGCGCGCCCGGCGGGCAGCTGGCGCTGGGGCGGCCCGGCCTGGCGTGACAATGCCGTGCCCGGACGTCTGGTCAGCGCCGCGATGGAGACGCCGGACCCGGATGGCCTCGCCGCGCGCTGGGCGCTGGCGCTGGGCCTGACCGTGGATGAGCGGGTGCTGTACCTTGAGGACGCGGCCATCGTGTTCCGTGAGGGGCCGGTGGAAAAGCTCGCCGCCTTCGGGCTCTACCGCCCGGACGCCGAGGCGATCCTGTCACGCGCCGAGGCGATGGGCCTGGATGTGGACGGGCGCGAGATCCGCTTTGCCGGCGTGGGGCTGAGCTTGCTGGAGTAGGGGGCGAGCCTCAGGCAAGCGCGCCTGTCCGGCTCAGACGAAGCTGGCCGGCGGAAGAGGTGTGAAAATCAACCTTAATTCAGGACGTGTCCGGACATTCCCGAACCGCTACTGCGTGCAACTCTATCAGCGCAGCTTCTTCGGCCCGCGTCACCGGCAGGCGGGAAAAGGCGGGCGGCAGGGCGCAGGCGAGGATGGTTTGAGCCTTGCCGAGCAGGCGGCGCATCGCCTCGACATAGCGGGGCAGATTGTCCATCGCATGTTCCAGCGCCAGGAAGCGGCGCACCTGCCGCGCGGCGGGCAGGATGTCAAAGGGCTCCGCCCTGTATTCGGACAGGTCAACGGGCGTTTCCTCATCCAGCAGGCGGATGCGCGGGCCCGTGCGGAAGCGTTTGGGCGGCGGCGTGCGCTGTGCCGTGCCGGGCTCGGCCTCTGTCAGACGGAAATGCACCGATGGGAACAGGCGAGGCTTGACGACCGGGCCGGTGGCGCGCTTTGGCGCTGGCGTAACATGCGCCGTAGACGGATGTGTGGGCAGCGCGCCGAGCTCAGCCGCGAGCAGCACGATCAGGCGCCGCATCAGGGGTTCGACATAGGCCAGGAACCGTGTCAGGCCCTGCAATTCGCGCCGCGCCAGAAAGGGCAGGCAAGGCAACAGGCCGAGGCCCAGCCGCCGGCGCATGTCACCGACCATCCAGTCCAGCCGGTCAAGGCTGAACCGGGCCGCATGGATCAAGAAGTCGCCTGCACGGATCATGCGTTGAAGTCTGCCGCACGAGCCTCTCAGACGGATTGGGGGTGGGGTTTGGGCCGCTTCATCCTTCGACTTCGCTCAGGATGAGTCGGTGCTTGTTGAGCGCTCAGGCTGAGCGACGTTGAATCATGGGCGCGGGCAGTCTGGTGCTAATCCCCATGACTGGAAGTGAGCGTCACGCCTTACGCAGTTCGGAGTGGGATTTCAGGACGCGGTCGCCGTCTTCCTGTTTGATGAGGTAGGCGGGGTCGTCTTTTGTCGCCTTGCGTTTCACCTCGTTGCCCTTGATCGTGCGGGTTACCGTGTCTGTGAAGCGCTCGTCCACCTTGCCGGTGGCGGTGCCATTGCCCCAGTCCCATTCCACCTTTGTGCCGATATTGTAGCCGTCGGTCGCCATCAGTCGCCTTTCTTCTCCGGAATGTCGTCATGCTTGGTGGAGGCCAGGTCTTCGAGCTCGGACTCGCTCATCGAGTCGTACATCTCCTTTGACGCGCCTTGCAGGTCGCTGACCTTCGTCTCGCCGCGCTTGGCGGACAGCGCCGCGCCGGCGGCCTTCTGCTGGGCTTCGGATACGGCAGGCATGGAGGGCTCCTTCGCGCATGGCTCTCGCGGAAGGAACGGGGAAGGACGGGATGGGTTCCCGGAACTCTCATTCCTGTCATCCCGGAAAATCCGGCAGGATTTATCCGGGACCGATACTCTAAAGTCCGTTCATCCTTCGACTTCGCTCAGGATGAGTCCGTACCTTTTGAGCGCTCATGCTGAGCGGGGTCTGCCCTGGTGAAAGCCGGGGTCGAAGCACGCGCGTGGGCTGGGTCCCGGATATTTGCTGGCGCAAATTCCGGGATGACAGGGATGGGGAATGCGGTCCGGAATTCCGGCTCAAGCCCGGGGAGGCGGGGTGTGGGGTATGTTGGGTGGGTTACAGCCAGGCTTCCAGGATCCAGTCGGACAGGTGCCATTGGGTAATCATGGCGAGCGTAAATCCAACGACCCGAAAGGCGGTTCTCCAGCGCACGCCGGACTGGAAAATCTGTGCAAGGATGATAGAGCCGCCCGTGAGGAAGAAGCCCAGCATCGATATCAGGCCGCCCTGGTGAACGGATTCGGCTCCAAAGAATGTATTTCCGGAAACGGACAGGACAAGTGTCGCCACAAGCCAGACGCCGAGGAACACGATTACCGGGACGAGAAACCCCTGCAACAACCAAATGGCTGCCTGTCGCCAAGTGAACCGGGGCCACCAATCGGGGCCGGGATTGTTGGATGCCGGGGGTGATATGTCCTCAGACATCCACCTCGGCTTCCAGCGCGAACTCTTCGATGAACTCACGCCGTGGCTCCACGATGTCGCCCATGAGTTTGGTGAACATTTCGTCGGCTTCCTCGATATGGTCGACGCGGACCTGGAGGAGGGTGCGGGCGTTGGAGTCGAGCGTGGTTTCCCAGAGCTGGTCGGCGTTCATTTCACCGAGGCCCTTGTAGCGCTGGATCTTGATGCCGTCGCGGCCCGCGGTCAGCACGGCCTGGAACAGGGCGCATGGTCCGTGGACGGTGATTTCGCCGCCCTTGTCGCGGCGCAGGATCAGCGGCTGGTCATACAGCTCGCGCAGGCCCTCGGCGCGTTCGGCCAGGCGGATCGCGTCCTGGCTGGCCAGCAGCGGCGCAGGCAGGATGGCGTTCTCTTCCACGCCGCGCACCGTGCGCTGCAGGATCAGTGCGCCGTCTTCAAAGCGGCCCTGCCAATTGTCTTCGCCCTCTTCGGCAAAGCGGTTCAGGCGTTCAGCGGTCTTCTGTGCTTCGGCCTCTCCGGCGCCAGCGGCCATTGCGCCGGCCATGGCTGCCTGTTCCAGCAAATCCGCCGGGGCGCGCAGGGCGAGACGGGCGAGGTTTGCCCGGAAGTTGGAGGCCGCGCGCACCCGGTCGCGCAGGTCTTCGCCGGCAATCTGGGTGCCATCCGGCAGGATCAGCGCCTCGCCGGACGTGCCTTCGTCGATCAGGTAGGAATCAAGCTCCGCATCATCTTTCAGGTAACGTTCGGACTTGCCACGCGAGACCTTGTAGAGCGGCGGCTGGGCAATGTAGAGATAGCCCTTCTCGATCAGCTCCGGCATCTGACGATAGAAGAAGGTCAGCAGCAGGGTACGGATGTGCGCGCCGTCCACGTCAGCATCGGTCATGATGATGATCTTGTGATAGCGCAGCTTGTTGATGTCGAACTCGTCCCGGCCGATGCCCGCGCCGAGCGCCATGATCAGTGTGCCGACCTGATCGGACGACAACATCTTGTCAAAGCGTGCGCGTTCCACGTTCAGGATTTTCCCGCGCAGGGGCAGGATGGCCTGGTTCTGGCGTTCGCGGCCCTGTTTGGCAGAGCCGCCAGCGGAGTCACCCTCGACGATGAAGAGTTCGGATTTCGCCGGGTCTTTCTCCTGACAGTCGGCCAGCTTGCCGGGCAGGGAGGTGATGTCGAGCGCAGACTTGCGACGCGTCAGCTCGCGGGCCTTGCGGGCCGCTTCGCGCGCCGCCGCCGCCTCGACGATCTTCATCATGATCTCTTGCGCTTCCTTCGGGTGTTCCTCGAACCATTCGGCGAGCTTTTCGCCCATCAGGCTCTCGACCACGGGGCGCACTTCGGAGGAGACGAGCTTGTCTTTCGTCTGGGAGCTGAATTTCGGATCCGGCACTTTCACGGACAGGACGCAGGTCAGGCCCTCGCGCGCATCGTCGCCGGAAATCTCGACCTTGGACTTCTTCGCAATGCCGGTTTCGTTCGCGTATTTGTTGATCAGGCGGGTCAGCGCGCCGCGGAAGCCGGCCAGATGGGTGCCGCCATCGCGCTGCGGGATGTTGTTGGTGAAGCAGAGCACGTTCTCGTGATAGCTGTCATTCCATTCCATCGCGACTTCGACCGTGATGCCGTCTTTCTCGCCAATGGCGTAGACCGGCTCAGGGATCAGCTTGGACTTTGTCTTGTCGAGGTGTTCGACGAAGGCCTTCACGCCGCCCTCATATTCGAGGATCGCCTCATAGGGCTCGGCGTCGCGCTCATCGCGGAAGATGATCTTCACGCCGGAGTTCAGGAAGGCCAGCTCGCGCAGGCGGTGCTCCAGCGTCTTGCGGTCATAATCGGTCTTGGTGAACGTCGCTGGCGAGGCGAGGAAGCGCACAGCGGTGCCGGTATAAGGCTTGCCATTGTCGCGGTTGGGGGACTCGCCCCGCTCGATCAGAGGCGCCTCCACGCGGCCTCCCTCGATGAAGCGGACCCAGTGTTCCTTGCCATTGCGGTGAATGGTCAGCTCCAGCCAGTCCGACAGCGCATTCACGACGGACACGCCGACGCCGTGAAGGCCGCCCGAGACCTTGTAGGAGTTTGAATCGAATTTCCCGCCCGCATGCAGCTGGGTCATGATCACTTCGGCGGCGGAGACGCCCTCGGTCGGGTGCATGTCGACCGGAATGCCGCGGCCATTATCGGTGATTTCGGCAGAGCCATCGGGGTAAAGCGTGACCGTCACACGGTCTGCATGACCGGCAAGCGCCTCGTCGATGGCATTGTCCACAACTTCGTAGATCATGTGGTGCAGGCCCGAGCCGTCATCGGTGTCACCGATATACATGCCGGGGCGTTTGCGGACCGCTTCGAGGCCCTTCAGGACCTTGATCGAGCCGGCGCCATATTCGGGGGATTCAGCTTGCGTGCCTTCGGCCATAAAGGCCTCCTCATCGATTCGTGGATTCGCCTTTATTTATAGGGGGTTTGACGCCCAAAGGCCACAGATGAGAGGGGGATTTTGCAGCCCGGAAAACCCTTTTAAAACAACAGCTTGCGGGGCGATTTGGCGGGCAGGGCGTCCGTCTGCGGATGGCCGAGGCAAAAAAGTGTCAAAAAACCCCGGAATCGGGCGCGATTCCGGGGGTGTCAGAGGGGGCTGAAACGGCCAGAGAACCTGCTCTGCGGATCAGGTCCGGGGCGGCAGGAGAGGGCAATGGGTCCCGGACAAACGCGGCGCGTTTCCGGGACCCGGAGCTATTGTGGCGCTCAGTCCTGGAAGACCGGCTTGCGCTTCTGGGCGAAGGCGGCAGCGGCCTCGGCGAAGTCAGGTGATTTGAGCTGTTCGGCGAAGGCTTTGCCCTCTTCGGCCATGCGCTGTTTCACGGCGTCCCGATTGGCGCGGATGAGGGCCTTGGAGCGGCGGATGGCCGTTGGTGCGGCGGCGGCGACCTGCTGGGCGCAGGCGGTTGCGGCGGCCACCAGGCCTGCATCCGGCACGATGCGCGAGACCAGGCCGCACTCAAGCGCTTCCTGAGCCGTCAGGATGCGGCCCGCCAGCAGGATCTCATTGGCCATGGAATTGCCCACAGACAGCGGCAGGAGCAGCGAGGAGCCCGCTTCCGGCACAAGGCCCAGCGCCGTGAAGGGCGCGCGGAAATTGGCGCTCTCGGCCGCATAGGCGATGTCACAGTGCAACAGCATGGTCAGGCCCACGCCAATGGCCGGGCCGTTCACGGCGGCGATCAGCGGCTTGTCTGCGTCACGAATGGCATTCAGGAAGCGGGTGACAGGCGGCTCGCCGGAGCTGCGCTCCATGTCGGAGGCGAAATCGCCCAAATCATTGCCGGCCGTGAACATGTCGCCTGCGCCGGTGATGATGATGGCGCGGACCGCCTTGTCGTCATTCGCGCCGACAATGGCATCGGCCAGCGCGCCATACATGGCCTGGGTCAGGGCGTTCTTGCGCTCGGGCCGGTTGATGGTGAGCGTCAGGATCTGGTTGTCGAGGCTGGTCTGGATATGGTCGGTCATGGGGCGCTCCGCGTCTTGTTGCCCGCAGGGGTGTGCGGGCTGGCGGGCCGGGCGTCAATCTCTGACGGTGCGGGAGGAACTGCGGTTCATGCAGCCCGGAAGCCGGGGGTGCGGTCGGGACCCCGTCAGCACATCACCCTTGTGGCTTCTTCGGGCCCTTGCTGTGGCCTTTGGCCGGGCCCGTCTTGAAGGGCTTTTTCTTGGTGGGGCGTTTGTAGGTCTGGTCGCCGCCGGTGGGTTTGCCGCCCTTGCCGGGGACCTTGTCCTGTCGACGGCGGTCGCACACGGCACTCTGGCGGAGCGCTATATCGCGTCCATCCCGGAGAAGAAGGGAACGGCACAATGCCTGATGCGCCTATGCACAGGGCGATGAATGAGAAGTTGCTGTTTGTATTTGTGAAACAAGAGGTTAGGTTGAAAACAATTGCAATCGATGCGGCGAGCGAGACCGCCTGCAGATCAGGGGAGTGAGTAGGTGTCCATTCGGTTCACAGCTATTTGGGTTGCTTGTGCTTGTTTTGCTTTGACGGCTCAGGGGCAGCCGAAAGTCGCAAGTAACAAAGAGATACGCACCCTTTCGATGCGTGTTGGGGAGCGAGCGCAGGACGAATTCAATTCGACCTGGTCCGAATATCGGTCCTTGGTTGATCTTGGTGGCAAGGACGACGGAACCACCCTGACCGAATACATGATGAGTGCCTGTAGTGAGCCCAGGGGACACTTCTGGATGAACACCAGCGTGTGGCTGACGAACCATGTCAGTGAATCAAAAGGGCCAAGAACAGCAGGTCGTATCACTGGGGCGCTTCGAAAAAGGCTGAAGGAGGGCTTTGGCCATTTTGACGACATAGCGAAGAGGCAGAGGAAAAAATCGTCCAAGGAACAGGAAAGCGCGCCGGATTCAACTGAAGCATATCGCGTGCTCCAGGGCGACGAGTACATTCTCAAAGAAGCAAACTCGTATGAAATGGATTTGCGCCAACGTGCAGAAATACTGTTGGTCTTGAGGGAACTCGTTTCGGCATCAGGCCAGCAACATGAGAGCGCCCCTGAAGCCCTGGAATATGGTCTAGGATTTGCTCTGCTTCGACGGACTCAATGTGAATTCGGAGACGCAGGAGCAGACTATTTGGATGCGTTCTTGCAGACTGAACGATCCGAAGTTCTGGATGCGAAAACACAATTGGCGCTTCTCATCATTTTCATCAACGTCAACGGTATGGAACGAAAGCGTGCTTTGTTGACAGAAATTGAAACCAAAGCCTCCTCACTCTCAGATGATCCAGCTTTCGTGGCGACTTTTCGGCGGTCATTTCAAGAGAGCCTTTAGGAAACAGGCGAGTAGTATTTAAGATCTGCGTCCGGCTTTGAGGATGTCAGGAAGTGTTTTAGTTTTTTGCCGGTCCGCGAATGGGCAAGAAACAGCGTTACGTGGTATGCGGACGGGAGCAGGTCCCGGATTAACGCGGCGCGTTTTCCGGGATGATACGCTGAGAGCGCGAATTGTGTCTGTCATCCCGGAATTTGCGACAGCAAGTATCCGGGACGCAGTCAGCACATTACCCTTGCGGCTTCTTCGGGCCCTTGCTGTGGCCTTTGGCCGGGCCCTTCTTGAAGGGCTTTTTCTTGGTGGGGCGTTTGTAGGTCTGGTCGCCGCCGGTGGGTTTGCCGCCTTTCGGCTTGTCCTTGGCGCGGATGTGGGGCGCCTTGCGGGCCTTTTTCGCGGGGCGGTCGTCCTGGATGTAGTCGGTCAGCGGATCGAAAGGCTTTTCCTTCGCCGCGGCCGGCGGCTTGGGGGTCTTGCGCTCGCGGCGGGGCGGCGGGCGGTCTTCCTTTGCTTCGGAGGCGGGCACGTGCGGGGCAGGCGGGCCATCCAGCGAGAAGGCGCGCAGGCCTTTTTCCAGCGTGCCGTCCGGCTTGATCGTGTCGAACAGGCGCTTGGCTGCATCAGGCTTCAGCTCGACATGCGTATCCGCCGGATTGATGCGGATCGCGCCGATATCGTCGCGGGACAGGCCACCGGCCTTGCACAGCATGGGCAGCAGCCAGCGCGGCTCGGCATTCTTGCGGCGGCCAACATTCAGGCCGATCCATGTGGCATTCTCGAAGCCGGGCTGAGGCTCACGCGGGCGGCGCTCGCGCTTCTCGCGGGGCTCACGCGGTTCTCTGGGGCCGCGATCATCCCGGTCGCGGCGATCATTGCGCTCGCGGCGGTCACGTGACGGTGGGCGGTCATCCACATCCTGCAGGTCTTCGGGCGCGGTGCGCCCGGCGCGCTGGCGACGGATGAAGGCCGCTGCGATCTGTTCAGCGCCATAGGTGTCGATCAGGGTACGGGCAAGCTCGGCCTCATTGGCGCTGGCGTCTTCGGTAAAGATCGGGTCTGCCATCAGACGGGCATCGTCCAGCGCATTGATTTCATCCGCAGACGGTGGTTTGCCCCAGCTCGCCTCGATCTTTGCATCGCGCAGCAGGCGCTCGACCCGGCGACGTGCGCGCGGCACAACCAGCAGCGCGCTGACGCCCTTGCGGCCTGCGCGGCCTGTCCGGCCCGAACGGTGGAGCAGGGTGGCCGGATCGCGCGGCAGGTCTGCATGGATGACGAGGCCGAGGTTTTCGAGGTCCAGCCCGCGCGCGGCAACATCGGTGGCGATACAGACACGGGCGCGGCCGTCCCGCAGGGCCTGCAGCGCATTGAAGCGTTCTTTCTGGCTCAGCTCACCTGACAGGGCGACGACCGGGAAGCCGCGATTGCCCATCCGGCTCATCAGCTTGTTCACGGCGGCGCGCGTCGTGCAGAAGACGATGGCGGTCTCGCTGTCGGAATGGCGGACAATGTTGACGATGGCGTTTTCTTCATCCCCCGGAGCAACCAGCAGGGCGCGATAGTCGATGTCGCCATGCTGCTGTTTCTCGGCGGCGGTGGTGATGCGCTGGGCGTTATTCTGGTAGCGGGACGCGAGCGCGGCGATGCCTTTCGGCACCGTGGCAGAAAACATCAGTGTGCGGCGTGTATCCGGTGTGCCGTCGAGAATGTGCTCCAGCTCTTCGCGGAAGCCCATGTCCAGCATCTCGTCAGCCTCGTCCAGCACGACGACGCGGACCTTGGATGCATCAAGCGAGCCACGGCGGATATGGTCTGACAGGCGGCCCGGCGTGCCGACAACGATGTGAACCCCGCGGCCCAGCGCCCGGTGCTCGTCACGCATGTCCATGCCGCCCACACAGGTCGTCAGGCGCGCGCCGGAGGGGGCATAGAGCCAGTCCAGCTCGCGGGAGACCTGCTGCGCCAGTTCCCGCGTTGGGGCGACGATGATGGCGAGCGGTGTCTCGGGGCGGTCGAACCGGTCGGCGCCGTCCAGCAGGTCAGCCGCCATTGCAAGGCCGAAGGCGACCGTCTTGCCGGAACCTGTCTGCGCAGAGACGAGCAGGTCCTGACCGGCGAGTTCCTCCTGGATCACGGCGGACTGGACCTGGGTCAGCGTGTCGTATCCACGCTGCGCAAGGGCCTCGGCAAGCGCCGATGGGATAAGGGAAGTGTCGGTCATGGGGCAGGGACTTTCAGGGGCGCTAAGGGCGCAGCAGCGTGCGCAGCGCGGGAAGATTTCGCCCCCTATGACACGTTTTTGCTTACCGCACCATAAACAGCGCGCAGATGGGGTGTTTGGGGGGTGAGGGGTGAAGCGCTCACACTTCCACGTCCAATCGCTCAAGGCCGCGGAAGAAGGGGAGGGCGCGCCAGGTCAGGTCTTGTTCGGGCAGGCGCATATCGGGATAGCGCGCGAACAGTTTCTCGAACACGCGGCGGGCTTCGATGCGGGCAAGAGGCGCGCCGATGCAGATATGCGGCCCGCCGCCAAAGGCGACATGGCTCGCGCGTTTCTGCGTGATGTCGAACGCTTCAGGCGCGGTGAACATGGTCTCGTCCCGGTTGGCGGAGGCGAGTGAGCAGAATACGACCTGACGCGCTTTCATCGGACAGCCCGCGACGGGCTTGTCAGCCTCGACAATGCGCGAGGTGGCCGAGACCGGCGCTTCATAGCGCAGCACTTCCTCGACCGCCTGCGCGCCGAGTGCAGGATCGGCCTTGAAAGCGGCGAGCTGGTCCGGATGGGTCAGGAACAGCCAGACGCCATTGCCGATCAAATCGGTTGTGGTGAGGTTACCGCCGACGAGGAGGGCGCCGAGATTGATGCGCAGCTCGTCATCTGTCAGCGGAGCGTCGCCACTTGCCTGCAGCTGTACCATGTCTGTGATCAGATCATCGCCGGGGGCCTGGCGGCGCGCCTCCATCAATTCGGTGAAATAGGCGTCGAGCGCGCGGCTGCCGCGTTCCATCCGTTCTGTTTCTTCCGGGGTGCGCACCGGATTGAGGCTGAGAATGATCTCTTCAGACCATTGGCGAAAATCCGGCAGGCGTTCTTCATCCACGCCCAGAATGCGGGCGATCACGGTGACGGGGATGGGCACGGCGATGTCCGCCATCAGGTCAAACCGGCCGGTGGCGGGCGCGGCGTCGATCGTCTCGTCAATGATCGCCTCGATCTGGGGTTTCATCTTCTGGATGCGGGCATAGAACGCCTTCGCCAACGGCGGGCGAACGCGGGCATGGTCCGGGTCATCCAGGAACAGGATGGAGGTGCGCCGCGGATTTTCGTCATCCTCGATCAACTGGCGCGAGATGGAGCCCTCTTCGGCATTCAGGGGATGACGCACGAAGCTGCGGTCGTTCACCGTTTCGCGAATGTCGGCATAGCGCGTCAGGAACCAGGTCTTGGCCATTTCGTCGCGCATGACAGGGCAATTATGGCGCAGGGTTTCGAGTTTCGGGTGCGGGTTGTCGCGCGCATCGGGCGCGAAGGCGGTCACCTCAATAACGGATTGCGGCACCGGCAGTGCGGTCTGGTCGTCAGCCATGTTTTCCTCCCTGTCCGGTCTTTGCGCCGGATCAATGCGCGAAGCTTAACATGAATCACGATGGAAATCGTGGGTGACGCGAGGCGAGGTGAAATTCTGCCACAGGTGGTAAATCCAGGACTTTAGCCCTTGAATGCCGTAGGGAAAGCGACCGATACTTCCCGTCAAATATGACTCGGAGGAAGCCATGACGAGATTGGTCAGCGATGCCATTCTTGAAGACACCGGCGCAGAAATGCCGGAGAACCCGCTTGCGTATCCCATGCTGGAATCGGATTTCGAACTCTGGAACCCGAATTCCTGGACGCAGGGCCACCCTTACGATCTCTATGCCCGCATGCGCAGCGATGCGCCGGTAATGTGGTCGAAGATGGGGCGGGGCGGCACGGGCTTCTGGTCGGTTTCCAGGTATGAAGACATCAAGGCCGTTGAGCTGCAGCCGCAGATCTTCTCCTCCGAACGGGGCGGCATCAATCTGGCGGTGCCCCCGCGCAAGCACTGGAAACCCGAAGTGCTGATCCGCGCCGCCATGGACAATCTGATCTCCATGGATGAGCCGCGCCACATGCAGATGCGCATCCAGCAGAAGGATTTCTTCGTGCCAGCCTATGTGAAAGAGCTGCGCGAGAAGGTCAGCGTGAAGGTGGAATCGCTGCTGGATGATCTGGAGGCGAACGGACCGGAGGTCGATTTCGTCAAATTCTTCTCCAACCAGTTGCCGCTGTTCACCCTGTGCGAAATGCTGGGCGTGGACGAGGCCGACCGCCAGAAGATCGTGCACTGGATGCATTATCTGGAAATGGCCAGCCAGTTCATGGCGAACCCGCTGCGCACCTTCCTCGGCGAGCCCTTGTTCCCGCTGCGCTTCCGCAAAGTGGTCGAGGAAATGTTCGATTATGGAGCGCGCGTCATGGCTGACCGGCGCGCCAATCCACGCGAAGACCTGCTGACCGTGATCGCCCATTCAAAGCTGGATGACGAGCAATTGCCGCAGGAATATCTCGACGGCTCGTGGCTGCTGATCATCTTTGCGGGCAATGACACGACGCGGAATTCGCTGTCAGGCACGATCAAGCTGATGACCGAATGGCCGGACCAGCGCGCCATGGTGCTGGACGATCCATCGCTGATCCCGCGCATGTCGGATGAGGCGCTGCGCCTGATCTCGCCGGTGAAGCATATGCGCCGCACCGCTCTGGAAGACACCGAGCTGAACGGCCAGCTGATTGCCAGGGATGAAAAGGTCGTCATGTGGTATGGAGCAGGCAATCGGGATGCGGACATTTTCCCGGATCCGGACCGGTTCGACATGATGCGCGACAATGTCGACAAGCATATCGCCTTCGGCCATGGCATCCACAAATGCCTCGGCTCCCGCGTCGCCCAGATGCAGCTGCGCGTGGCCTATGAGCAGATCTTCCAGCGCTTCCCGGACATCGAGTTCACCGGAGATATCAAGTACGGCCCGAACGCGCTGGTCCACGCGATCTCGAAGCTGAAGGTCAATCTCTACGGCAAGGGCAATGCCCGCCCGACCAGAGTGCAGGTCAAGGCGATGGAGACGGCCTGACTCTTATGGCTGAAGTTAGGTTGCTGTCTTGACGATCGTGGAAAGAGCCACAATTATAGAAAGATTACGAGTGATGTACTTTTAACGTTGGATTAACTCTTCGGCCCCATGATCTTCTCGTTGAAGGAGATCACCATGCACTATTGGTATCGATTGGCAGCGGCTATAAGCATTTTGTTAATTGTGCTAGAAGCTTTGTTTCCAGCGTTTATGGCTAAACTGCCATTGTCGGGAGATGCTTTACAGCAATCTGGTGTACTTTTTTTACTAGTGTATTTTGTTTTGGAAGTTTCCGCAGTTGTGCGAGAAATTAGGGCTGCAGAGTAAGATGGCTACATCCAAAGCGCGCATATCCGTGAGTTTGTCGGATAATAGTTTGGAGTACGTTCGAAACGTAGCGCTAGAGCACGGAAAATCTCTTTCTTGGGTAATCGAAAAGATCGTTATCGATCACCAAGCGGGCGAATTCCGAGTCAGCCAGTTAAAAAAGCAATTTCCTCGAACTGAGCCAGATTACGATCCTAATAACCCTCGTATTGAGAAGAAGTAATTGGGTTTAGAATCAAGCCGCCTGCGCCTTGAAGATCTTGTGTTCGGGTTCGATGAGGCCGAGTTTCCAGTAGGAGCTGACATAGGTCAGGTCTTTCCGTGTGGGGCGTTCCTTTCGGAAGTAGGTGCGGAATAATCCGGCAACGGAGAATTCACCAGCAACGAAGACGCTGGGCTCGCCGTCGCGCCAGGTGATGGACTGGGCCGCGTTGACCAGCTCATCGCTCGGCGTGTGGGAATCCGGCTTGATGATCCAGTGGATGGTGATTCCGGCCGGAGCCCGCACGGGCTGGCGGTCGGCCTCGCTGAGGATTTCAAAGAAGGCATCCCCCACGGCATCGTCGGCGAGCCCTTCGAGTTCGATCGCGGCAGCGGGGATGGCGGCCATGTCTGCGACGAACAAATGCCAGCTTGCATCCTCGGCAGCGAATTTCAGCGTGCCGGGGCGCGAAATCAGGATGCGGTCACCGGGCTGTGCCTGTTTCGCCCACGGGCCGGCAATGCCTTCGTCTCCATGCACGACGAAGTCAATTTCGAATTCCTGCTCCGCCGGGCGAACATGGCGCAAGGTATAGGTGCGCATCTGGGTCTTGTAGGTGTCCGGGTCGAAGGCGGGCGGGCCTGCTTCGCCGGGGGCGGGGGCCAGCACTTTCAGGTATTGGCCCGGCGCGCCAAGCGTGAAGTCTGCGGCGAACTCTGACCGGAAGGTCAGGCGATACATGTGCGGCGTCAGCTGTTCGGTGCGCAGGACGGTGGCTTCGGCGAAATTGGATGAGGACATGGGTGGACGGGCCTATATTGAGAATAATTCTCAATAACACATAGCCATTGTCAGGAGAGGTTCAACCACCTGGCCGGAAATAGATATGGAATCGGGTGTTTGCGGCTCAGCCGAGGGCGCGGGGAATGCAGCTGGCCGTGGCCTGAGCCAGCAAAGTGCCATCCTCACGCCTCAGGAAGCCTTGCGTGAAAATTCCGGCGCGGCCCCGGCGCACGCATTCGCCGCGACCGATCAGACGTTCGCCCACGGGGGCCGGGCGTATATAGCTGGTTGTCATTTGCAGGGTGGGGGCCATGGCCGGGCCATCCTGTACAATGGACCCGGCGACGCTCATCACTTCGTCCAGCATGGCGGCAACAAAACCGCCCTGGCCGTCGCCCGCCGGATTGCCGGCCTCAGGCGGCAGGGTAAAGGCCGCTTCGACCCAGCCTTCGGTCTCGTCAAAGGCGATCAGTTCGAAATTCAGGAAACGGGCGGCGGCGGGCAGGTCTTCGCGCGTCAGCAAATCCTGCCAGAAGGCACGCTTGTCAAAGCTCATCAGCCCAGCCGTTTGAACAACATGGGAATGGCCGTGGCGGTCGCCTTCGCAACCAGCTTGCCATCGGCATCGAAACACTCGGCTTCCATGAAGGCGGCGGATTTGCCCATGCGCAGGATGCGCGCCTCAACACTGGCCTTGCCGGGCATCAGGCGGCGCAGATAGCTCGTCTTCATTTCCAGCGTCGGCGCCGTCATGGTGATGTTGGAGGCAATGATCACGCAGGTGCTCATCGCTTCGTCCATCATGGCGGAGATGAAGCCGCCCTGAACCGCGCCGGTTGGATTGGCGAAGCTGGGCGAGACGTCAAAATCCATGCGAATGCGCTGGGCGTCCTGTTCGACTTCGACAAGGCGCATGCCAAGGGTGTCGGAGCAGGGTGGGCGCTTTTTAGAGTTCTGGAAACGCGCCAGCATGTCGGCGTCAGAGACGCGGGGTTTCTCGGTTTCGGCCATATTGCGTCGCCAGCCTATTTGCGGCGGAAGGCGTCAAGATTGACGACGGTTCCGGCTTCGGCCTCGGCGCTGTCGGCTTCTTCAGCGGCTGTGGGCGCGATGGTCGCTTCGCCCGCCGGGGAGATCACCGCGGCGTCCTTGTCCGGGGATTCGAAGGTCAGGCCGAAATTGACGGACGGGTCCACAAAGCGCGTGATCGCGGCATAGGGGATGAAGAGGTGCTGGGGCACGCCGGAGAATTTCAGGATGATTTCAAAGTGGCCATCATGCACTTCCAGGTCCCAATACTGGTGCTGGATCACGATGGTCATTTCTTCCGGGAAGCGCTCGATCAGGTAATCGGCGATTTTCACGCCCGGGGCGCGTGTGCGGAAGGTGAGGTAGAAATGATGGTCGCCCGGCAGGCCATTGCCTTCCAGACCGGTGCGCAGCGCTTCACGCACGACGCCGCGCATCGCTGCCTGAGTGAGTGCCTCGTAGCCGATATAATCCGTCATAAGCCCTTATTTTCCCCAGAAGCAGTCTGTCGTCGTTGCAGCGCTTACAGTAGGGGCGAGGGGCAAGGCTCGCAACGGCGTTCGCACAAGGGGCGAGCAAAAAAGTCAGGTTCGCTTGCTGACAGTGGTGCCTAACCCCTTGTGGACGCTGCGTTCTTTATGGCGCGCTCGCGCCGGATGATATCTTAGTAATTTGCAGGTGGATCACTGGCTGGGAACGACTCATCCAGTTCCTCGTCGACTTCGTTCCAGTCTTCCGGGGGATTCTCCATATTCTCTGCACCAGCAGGGCGAATCTCCTTGTGGTGAGTCGGCGTGTCGTCCGTCCCGTTATCGGTTTCGGGCTTGCGGTCCTTCGGATCAGCTTTCTGTGTCATTTGCATACTCCTTCGTGCCAATCCAACGCATCGCGCCGCCTTTGGTTGCGTCTGGGTGCAATCTCTCTAGGCTGCCGGTAACAGGCCGGATCACCGGCAATCGGGAGGACAATTCACATGATCACCATGCCGGAAAAAGGGCGCGACTGGAGCGACGTGCGCGCGGACATGATTGCGCGTGGCGGCGGAGACGCGCAGTGGCGGGACGGCCGCACCACGGTCTATGTGTTCAATGCCGGGCCGGAGATCTCCCGCATCCAGCATGATGCCTATGGGCTCTACATGGCGGAGAACGGCCTTGGGCCGCTGGCCTTTCCAAGCCTTGCCCAGATGGAGAAGGAAGTCATCGGCATGGGGCTGTCCCTGCTGCACGGGCCAGAAGGCGCGACCGGAGCGATGACATCCGGCGGCACCGATTCCATCACCATGGCGATGAAGACCGCGCGGGATTTCGCGCGCAGCCGGGGCAAGCCGCGTGACGGACAGAATGTGGTGTTGCCGCAATCCGCCCACCTTGCCTTCGACAAGGCTGCGCACCTGATGGACATTGAAATTCGCCGCGTGCCGCTGAAGAGCGATGGCAGCTATGAGGCAGACCCGGCGGCGATGGGGGAGGCGGTGGACGATGCCACCCTCATGATGGTCGGCTCTGCGCCAAACTTTCCGCATGGCATCATCGACCCGATCGGCGCGCTGGGTGAGGTCGCCGAGAAGAAGGATGTCTGGCTGCATGTGGATGCCTGCGTCGGCGGCTATTTCGCGCCCTTTGCGCGGATGAATGGCGTGCCCGTGCCCGCCTTCGATTTCGAGGTTCCGGCGGTCAAATCCATGAGCGCCGATCTGCACAAATATGGTTATTGCGCCAAGGGTGCCTCGACCGTGCTGTTCCGGTCTGAGGAACTCTACCAGCACATGCCGTTCGACATGGCCGGGTGGAGCGGCGCGCCGATGAAGACGCCGACACTGGCAGGCACGCGTCCGGGCGGCGCGATTTCTGCGGCCTGGGGCGTGATGAACACTCTGGGCATTGAGGGTTACAAACAGCTGCAGGGACAGGTCTGCGCCACGCGCGAGCGGATCGAGGAAGGCGTGCGGCGGCTCGGCTTTGACGTGATCGGCAATCCGATGCTGGGCCTGGTGGCCTTCTCGCATCCGGAGGTTCATGCGTTTGCGATCTATGGGGAGATCTTCCGGCGCGGCTGGTTCACATCCGTCACCAAGGAGCCGCCGAGCCTGCACCTGATGCTGAGCCCGAAACATGCCGAGGTGGCGGACGCCTATCTGGCGGATCTCGACGCGAGCGTGAAGGCCGTGCAGGCCGGCACGGCCGGAGAGAAGGTCGAGGCGCGCTATAGCTGATAGAAGTCTGAATGGGAGGGACGCAGACATGGAAACGAAGGGACGAACAGCGGTTGTAACCGGCGGCGCGAGCGGCATTGGCGCAGCGCTGGCCGAGGCGCTTGTCGCAGATGGCGGCCGCGTTGTGATCGTGGATATCAACAAGGACGCCGCCGACGCGCAGGCAGCGAAGCTAGGCGATGCGGCGCACGCCATTGCCTGCAATGTAGCTGATGTGGCGGGCGTGGAGGCGATGGCAGAGGACGCCTGGAACTGGCTGGGCGGGGTCGATCTGGTCTTCGCCAATGCCGGGATCAGTGTCGCGCGCCCGCTGCTCAAGGCCAGTGAAGCGGAATTCGACGTCACCATGGGCGTGAATTTGAAGGGCGTCTGGGCCACGGCAAAAGCCTTCGCCATACGGATGATGGAGGCGGGGCATGCCGGGCATGTCTGCCTTACCGCGTCTGAACACGCCCTTGGCCTGCAGCATGCGGGAAATGGTTTCTATACGGCATCAAAGCATGGCGTTCTGGCGCTGGGAGATGTGTTTCGGGCTGAGCTGCCGGACAGTATCGGCATCAGCGTTCTGTGCCCCGGACTGACCGCAACGAGCATGCCGGATACGAGCCCTGCCGCGACGGGGCTCCCCGCAGATGAACGCCGCAGCGCCATGACCCGGGCCGTGATGGCCGAAGGCAAACCGGCCGCCGAAGTTGCACGTCATACGCTGGACCAAATCGAACGGGGCACTTTCCTGATCGTGCCGGAACCGTCAGCCTGGCTGGCCGCGGACAAGCGCGCAGAAGAAGTGCGCGAGGAGTTTTCCCGACAGGCGCCAATGGGCCCCGGCGCGATGCAGTATCATGTCGGCGCAGTGGTAGAGCGCATCCGAAAGGCCGGGCAGGGCCTGATGTGACGCGGATGTGATCGCCCTTATCCGGCTTTTGCCTTGACCGGTCAGGTTGGCTGGGGTTCTCTTTGGATAGCGCTAACAAAAGTATAGCGGCTTTCAGGGAGGCCATTCATGACCGGACTCATTCAATCGCGCAGGCAATTCATTACCCTCAGCTCTGCCACGCTGGCGGCGGCGCCCTGGATTGCGGGGTGCGCCAGCGCAGAGGGCGGCGGCGCGATCCCGGCCAAGGCGATCGGCATGCCGTGGCCAAGCTGGGGGGAATTGCCAGACAGCCCGCCGCCCGCGCCGAAAGATGGAAGCGTTGGCTTCGCGGTGATGGGCCTTGGTGGCTATGGCATCGGCAAGGTCTTGCCCGCACTGGCCGCAGCCGAGCGGTGCCATGTGGCGGCGGTGGTGTCCGGCAATCCGGACAAGGCGAAGAAGGTGGCGGCGGCCTATGGCCTGCCGGAAGACGCGATCTATTCGTATGAGGACTTTGACCGCATCGCGGGCGATGACCGCGTGGAAGCGGTTTACAATGTGCTGCCCACGGGCCTGCACTTGGAGTGGACGGAGAAGAGCTTTGCCGCGGGCAAGCATGTGTTGTGCGAAAAGCCGATGGCGATGTCAGTGGCCGAATGCGAGCAGATGATTGCCGCCTCGGAGGCTGCGAACCGCAAGCTGATGCTCGCCTATCGCTGCCATTTCGAGCCGTTCAATCTGCGCGCCATGGAGCTGATGAGGGAAGGGGCTGTCGGCAAGATCAAGCATATCGAGACGGCCCAGAATTACCGTATGGGACCGACCAGCGTGTCTGAAAACTGGCGGGTGGTTCGCGCACTGGCCGGAGGCGGGCCGCTGGAGGATTATGGCATCTATGGTCTTCAGTCTGCGCTCTACCTGTCCGGGGAGATGCCGGTGGCCGTGAAGGCCGTGACCGAGCAGCCCGCAAACGATCCGCGCTTCGAGCAGATATTCTCCAGCGTGACGACCGATCTGCGCTTCCCGTCCGGGGCGACCGCGCACCTGTTCACCTCCTATGACACATCGCCCGGCAACAATATGGCGCGGGTGGATGGCGAGGCCGGCACGCTGCTCATGCAACCGGCGACGGGCTATGGTGGCCACAAGATGAGCCTGACCCGGGATGGCGCGACCGAAGACTTCAATCCCGGTGACCCGAATGTGCAGTTCGCGCGCCAATGCGATCACCTGGCAGACGCCATCCGCGATGGCACCGAGATCATCACGCCGGGCGAGATGGGCCTGCGGGACATGGCGCTGATCGAGGCAATCTATCGCTCAGCTGCCGAAGGGCGCGAGATCACCCTGTAGCGATTAATTCGTATTTCCCCTACGCGAGGGAGGCTGGACGCAGGCGCACTGCGCCCTACACTCCATCCTGTTTCCATTATTGGGCTGAGGGACCAATCCATGATCACGCTGCACCATCTCGAAAAGTCGCAATCCATCCGTATCCTCTGGCTGCTGGAGGAGTTGGGCGTGCCGTATGAGGTGAAACTGTACGATCGTGATCCGAACACGCGATTGGCCCCGGCAGACTACAAGGCGATTTCGCCGCTCGGCACCGCGCCCTGCATCAGCGATGGTGACAGCACGCTGGCCGAGACGAATGCGATTGTCGACTATATCCTGGACAAGCATGATGATGGCCGCCTGCGCCCCGCGCCGGGGACGGATAATCGCGCGGATTACCTGTTCTGGTTCCATGCCTCGCAGGGCAGTTTCCAGCCCTTGCTAACCAACAAATTCGTCATGATGGCGATGACGAGCCGCGCGCCGTTTTTCCTGAAGCCCGCGGCGAAGATGCTGGTCGGCGGGCTGGACAAGGCATTCTTCGGGCCGCGCCTGAGCGCCTTCATGGCCGAGGCAGAGAAGGCGCTGGGCAAGCATAAATGGTTCGCTGGCGAAGAGCTGACAGCGGCAGACATCGTCATGGGATATTCGATGGAGCTGGCCGCGCACCGGGCCGGCATGGACGCCGGAAACTATCCGAACGCGCACCGTTTCCTTCAGCAGATGCGGGCCTATCCGTCCTATCAGCGCGCGCTGGAAAAAGACGGCAAGGGCACGATCCTGCTCTAGCGCCTAGTCGCGGCGACGCATGGCGTTGGCGATGTCCGGCTGGTCTTCTGCCGTCGGATAGTATTGCGGCTCTGCGCGGGCATTGCTGACCTGTTCATAGGCGTAGCCGAGAGAGAGGATGGCCGCGTCCTGATCCTTTCCGCCCATGAACGAGATGCCGACAGGCAGGCCGCGAGCGGTTCCCATCGGCACAGTCAGGTGCGGATAGCCGGCGATGGCCGCCATGAAGCCTGCGCCCGGCCAGTCCGGCCAGACATCGCCATTGACCGGATCAACGCGCGGGGCGAGGGGACCGGTTGGTGCCACAAGTGCAATAACATCATGATCCGAGAGCAGACGGTCTATGCCATCCTCTCGTGTTGCGGACTGCACAAAGGCGACGGCTTCGCGATAGCCGTCTGACTCAAGCCCTTCCATCGCGTCGGATTGTTCGAATATGTCCTGATTGAACAGGGCCAGTTCGGTTTCCGCATTCTGCTGGTTGAAGGCGATGAGGTCTGCAAGAGAGCGGGTCGTCACTGTGTCTGGCGTGGTGGCCAGATAGGCATTCAGCGTGGCCTTGAATTCATACTTCAGTACATCGAACGCCTTGCCCCAGAAGCCGCTCGGCATGTCGACATCCTCAATATCCACAAGGATGGCGCCGGCGGCTTCCATGTCTGCCAGCGCGGCGTGGAAGCGTTCCTTGATCAAGGCGTTGCTGCCTTCTGCGCCGCGCAGCACGCCGATGCGCGCGCCTTCAAGCGCGGCCGGGTCCAATGCGCAGGTATAATCCGTTGTCGCATCGCCTGTCGCCATGGCGGTCAACATCATCGCCGCGCCCTTGACTGTTTTGGTCATCGGGCCGGCGGTGTCCTGTGAGGACGAGATGGGGATGATGTATTCCTGAGAGACAAGGCCGACAGTCGGTTTGAACCCGACCACGCCATTCACTGTGGATGGGCAGGAAATGGACCCATTGGTTTCTGTCCCAACGGTTCCTGCAGCAAGCGAGGCGGCGGCCGCTGCGCCGGAGCCGGAACTGGAGCCGCAGGGATTGCGGTCCAGCATGTGCGGGTTGCGGACCTGGCCTCCCAGGGCTGACCAGCCGCTCATCGAGCTGTTGGAGCGGAAGTTTGCCCACTGGCTGAGATTGGTCTTGCCAAGGATGATCGCGCCTTCCGCGCGCAGGCCCGCGATCAGGGGCGAGTCGCGGCCGGTGACATTGTCCTTCAGGGCAAGGGAGCCCGCCGTGGTGGGCATGGCATCGGCGGTCTCGATATTGTCCTTGATCAGGAGGGGCAGGCCGTGCAGCGCGCCAAGCGGCTCGCCCGCCTCGCGCTTGGCATCCAGCGCGCGGGCGGCGTCCAGCGCACCCGGGTTCAGGGTTAGGACCGCCTGCAGCGTGGGGCCGCTCCGGTCGACCTTGTCGATGCGGTCAAGATAGGCCTGGGTCAGCTCCTCGGCCGAGACCTCGCCGGCCTTCAGGGCTTCGGCTAGGTCCGGCAAAGTTTTCGCGGTCCAGCCCTCGGCGGCATAGCTGATCGGTGGTTTGCTGTCCGGCATGGGCGCATCCTCCACGGTTTGGGAACAGGCCGACAGAATGAGCGCCGACACGGCAGCGGTGAATACGTGTTTCATGGTGGCCAGCTCCCCTGAATTTTCAGCGGAAACGCTAACGCCAATCGTGCGGACTGGCCAGCCACATGCCATTCGGGAAGGGGAGAAAGTGGAGGCTTCTGTTGCCAGGCGCCTCCGGGCCCCGCCTTAGGGTCTGAAGCCTAAGGAGTTAAGTCGGTAATCCGAGCACAGCTTACGCTGCGAGCAGTTCACCTTCAGCAAAGTTGTCATTTGCAACTATGTTGATTTGGGCTTCTGAGGGGGCCCAATCCGGCGAAGGCATCGTCTTTACACGTCCGTCGATCCTATTTCGGCCCCGTCAGAAACAGGCCGGTGAGTGCCTGAACCTGCTTTTGGTGGAGCCGCCGGGTACCGCCCCCGGGTCCGAACCGCTTATTACACGCGCGTTTATCGCCATAGTCCGAAGACAAGACCAATATAGGGATGATTTGCGGGGGTTGGAAGGGGGAAGGTCACTGACGGGCTGAAGCGCTGGCGTCCCGTAATTCCTTGAATTCCGAAGTGGGCTTCAATTCCGGCCATACGTCCGAATTGGCGAGGTCCTGCGTTATGTCCAGGACAAGCTCTACATCCTGCGCCGCCCCGCGCAAATCCCAGTTGGGATCCCACGCGTCGTTCTGGTTGTGGTACCGGTTGGCGATATAGCCCGCCACCCATTCGGCCCCGGCTTCCTTGCCACCTTCCACAAGGTCCGATCCCCCTGCGATCCCCATAATCAGCAGAACGGGCACGCCGCGCCGGGCGAGCGAGAAATGATCTGCCCGATAGAACAGGCCGTTCTCCGGCAGGCCCTCAGGCGTGACGGTACGGCCCTGTTTGGCGGCTGCGGCCGACATTATCTCTTCAAGCTCGCTCTGGCCTTCGCCCACCTGAATCACATCTTTCGCCGGGCCGGCCGTTTGCAGGATGTCCAGCGTGAGGTTCGCCACGGTTGTTTCCAACGGATAGATAGGGTTCTGAGCGTAGGCCTCCGATCCCAGCAGGCCGCTTTCCTCGCCTGTCCATGCTGCGAAAACGACTGTGCGTTCGGGGGCAGGGCCAGCCTTTAGGTTGCGGGCAATCTCCATAACGCCGGCCAGGCCAAGCGCATCGTCATTTGCCCCGGGCATGACAACACGGCCCTGCGCGTCCGGTATGCCAATGCCATAGGCATCCCAGTGCCCGGACAGCATGATGGTTTCGTCCGGTCGCTGCGTCCCGGTGATTTTCCCGATGACATTCTGGCTCTGACCGGTTTCCACGGTGAGCCCGAGATCGGCAGTGAACGTCAATCCATCGAGCGTGAAGGCCTTAAAGTCCCGGCTTCGCGCTCTTGTGCGCAGATCATCAAGGTCGTGACCGGCTTCCGAGATCCATTGTTTCGCCATGTCTTCATGTAGCCAACCTTGCAAGTCGACCGATTTCTTTGCTCCGCTTTTGTCGGCGACAGCGTAATTCTCGCCGGGCGAAGAGGCGGCAACGTTCCAGCCATAGCCGGCGGCCTGAGTTTCATGAATGACCAGCGCGGCCGCGGCCCCACGACGGGCGGCTTCCTCAAACTTGTAGGCCCACCGGCCATAATACGTCATTCGCCGACCGCCGAAGAGGCCTGCGACGGGATGATCATCAGGAACGCCGAAATCCGGGTCGTTGACCAGGAACAGCGCAACCTTGCCGGTCAGGTCCATATCGCCGTAATCATCCCAGTCACGTTCCGGGGCGCTTGCGCCAAAGCCGACGAACACGACCGGCGCATCCTCGATGGCGATGGTTTCGCGTGGATTGGCGGAGCTGATCTCGATATCGACGGCCTGCTTAAGCGGGATGATCTTGTCGCCCTTGCGCACGTTCAGCGAGCGCACTTCAGTAACGGCAGACCGTGTCAGCGTGACGGGATCAGTCCACTTTCCATCCCGGCCACCTGGTTCAAGGCCAAGGTCCTCGAACCGTTCGATCAGGTAGGCGACTGTTTTCGTTTCTCCTTCCGTGCCAGGCGCGCGGCCCATGAATTCGTCCGACGCAAGCACTTTCACGGTCTCAGACATGTTCGCCGTGCTGATCGGGGATGAGGGCTTTGCGCTTTCCTCTTCGGGGGAAGGCGAGCAGGCGACCAGGATCAGGGACGCGCTAGCGGATACCAAAAGGTGTTTGATCATGAGCTGTGCCCTTCTTCGGTTTTGCGGCGCGGTGTTGCCGTAAGACGGCGTCAGCAGATCGTGTCGGCTTCGCCCTGTTCGCCGAAGCCGTCGGCGATGAGGCTGGCGATGGCGGTGACGGCCTCGGCGGCGTCGGGGCCTTCGGCGTTGATTTCCACTTCGCAGCCCGTATGCGCGACCAGCATCATCAGATCCATGATCGAGCGAGCATCTGCCGTTTCGCCCTCATGCGAGACGATGATGCGGGATTCGAATTCCCCCGCGAGGCGTGACAGGCGCGCGGAGGCGCGGGCGTGCAGGCCCTTTCGGTTGACGATGGTGGCGCGCTGGCTGGCGGTGACAGTTTCGGTGTCGGGCATCAATTCGACTTTGTGAGAAGTTCAGAAGCGATATTGATGTATTTCCGTCCGGCCTCTGCGGCAACCTTGGCGGCTTCTTTCAGGGAGAGATCGCCGCGCACTTCAGCAAGCTTGATCAGCATCGGCAGGTTGACGCCGGAGAGCACTTCGACATTGCCGGCATTCATCACCGACATGGCGAGATTTGACGGGGTGCCGCCGAACATGTCGGTCAGGATGATGACGCCCTTGCCATTGTCGCAGGATTTCGCGGTTTCGCGAATCTGGTCGCGGCGCGCCTCGATGTCGTCTTCGACTTCGATGGAGATTGAACGGAATCGATCCTGTTCGCCGACAACATGCTCTGTCGCGGCGACGAGTTCGCGGGCAAGCTTTCCGTGGCTGACAACCACAATTCCGATCATGGGCCGTTTCCGGTTATTGAACTTTACGAACTTGTCATGCTGCCACTGCGAACAGGAGCGTCAACCCTGATTCAGCTGCTGGGCGACAAGGTAGCCCACCTAGTTGCCCGAAAGCCCCAGCACATCGTCCATGTCGTAGAGCCCGGCATCCTGGCGAAGGGCCCATGCTGCAGCGCCCAATGCGCCATGCGCAAACACGGCCCGATCAATGGCGGTATGGCTGAGCGACAGGATTTCCATATCGGAGGCAAAACTCACCTCATGCTGGCCGATAACCCCGCCAGAACGGCGAACGGCGAAGCCGATGCTGCCGGCGCGACGCTTGGCATCCGGGCCGTCATACGGCGCCGCGCGCAATTCCGACAGCGGTTTGCCGCGACCGGTCGCGGCCGCTTCGCCCACCATCAGCGCAGTGCCGGAGGGCGCGTCCACTTTGCGGCGGTGATGGGTTTCCAGGACTTCAATGTCCCAGTCCGGCCCGAGCCGTTCGGCGGCCATACGGGTGAGCGCCTGCAGCAAATTAACCCCGACAGAGAAATTCCCCGCCTTTACAATGGCGAGCGTCTTGGCCGCCTCGGCAATTTCGGCCTCTTCCTCGTGCGAAAACCCGGTCGTGCCGATAATTGCTGCCCGAACGCTGGTGTGTTTCAGGGAATCCAGCGCGGCCAAAGTCGCGGCGGGCCGGGTGAAATCGATCCAGACATCGGCATTGCTGGCCGCAGCAACCGGATCCGTGGCCGGTTTCAGGTCCAGCAGGCGACGCCCGGCCAGCTCTCCAAGGTCGTTGCCGAGAAATTCGGACGCCGGGGCTTCGCTGCCGCCAGTAACAGTGAGGCCAGCGTCCAGGGCTGCGCCCACCAGCTGGCGGCCCATACGGCCTGCCACACCGGCAATCGCAACGCGCATCGAATCGGAAGGGGATTGATCAGTCATCGCGCCGTTATAGCGGGCTTTTCACTCAGGGCGAGGGGCCGTCAGGCCCGCGGAACAAATTTCTCATTCAGTGCGTTTATAGCGCATGGTCCCAACAGATATCCTCTCGCGGCTGGGCCGCGTTTCCTGCGTGATCAACCCGCTATCCGGCAGCACGCCGGCCGATGCGGCAGACCTGATCCGCGCCAAACTCGCCGGTCTGCCGGACGAGGCAAGACTTCATGTTGCCGGAGACAGTAATCTGCCGGTTCTGGTCGAAGATGCGCTGGCCGATGACCCGGACACGCTGATCGTCTGGGGCGGTGATGGCACGATCGCCTGCGCCCTGTCGCATGCCGGCATGACGGGCCCGGCCATCCTGCCCCTGCCAGGCGGCACAATGAACATGCTGCCGACCCGCGCGCTGGGCGGAGACCATGACTGGGAAACCCTGATGGATGCCGCCTTGAAGGGCGGACGCGTGCGGCCGATGCCTTGCGGAGAAATCGTCGGCGGCCCGCGCTTCTTCGTGGCGGCGATGCTGGGAGACATGACGCGGTTCACCCAAAGCCGGGAAGCGTTGCGCGAAGGCAAGCTGATGGAAGCGGCGGAGATCGTGCATGATTCCTCGGCGCTGTCGCTCCGCTCAAATCTGCATTGGAAAGTGCCGGGAGAGGCTGAACGCAAGTCGACCGCTGTGACGGTCAACATCAATCCCGATACGCCGGGCAAGCTGGAGATTGCCAGCGTCGATCCTGAAGGCCTGCTGGGGCTGGCCAAGATCGGCATCGAAATGCTGGTCGATGGCTGGCGGAATGCAGAAGATGTAGACCTTCTGTTGGCGGATGGAATAGAGGTCAGCAATTCCGACAAGGACCGGATCAGCCTGACCCTGGATGGAGAGTTGCGGGAAATTGCCTCGCCGGTTCAGTTTCAGCGTGTGGACGCTGCTGTAAAGATCTTCGTGCCTGACCTGTCCGCATGACCCTGATTGCACAGATTTCCGACGTTCACTTCGGAGCTGAAGACGAACGTGCGATTGCCGAAGCCACAGCGTGTATTCAAGAGGCAAGGCCGGACATGCTGGTGCTATGCGGGGACCTGACCCAGCGGGGCAGGCGCGCCGAATTCGAGGCTGCGGCCAATTGGCTTGACCAGTTCGATTTGCCGAAACTGGTCGTGCCCGGAAACCATGACACGCCCATGTTCAATATCGCGGCCCGCGCGGCCGAGCCGTTCAAGCGGTTCAAGAGCCTGTTTGGAGAATATTTCGAAGCCGCAGAGGCCGGTGAAGCCATCGCTGTTGGCCTGAATACCGCGCGAGGCTGGCAGGTGCGGCGCAACTGGGCCGAAGGCACGGTCAATTTGGAGGATCTGGACGAGGCGATCATTCGCGCAGCTGAATCCGACGCCGCGCTGAAAATGATTGCCTGTCACCATCCGTTTCATTCGCTGCCGGGCGCGCCATTGCGCACGCGCACGCGGCGCGGCAGACGCGCCTGTGACAAGGTTGCGGCCAGCCATGTTCAGGTATTGCTGACAGGGCATGTGCACACGCCGTCGGTCACGCTGCGCCAGCGGGCGAACGGGTGTTACCTCGCCGTCTCATCCGGCACATTATCAGTTCGCCTGCGGGCCGAACCACCGTCTTTCAATCTCGTGCGAATGGAAGACGGGAATGTCAGTGTGGATCGTTGTGACATTCACAGTGATGGTCCGAAGCTTTCGCGCATGGGCGAGTATGAGGCCCATATCAGCGCGTGCGCCTGATCCATCATTGCGCTCCGCCGGTTTCGAAACTCGCCTGTAACTCCGCACGTATGCGATCCACCAGCAAATGCACTTTTGGCTGAAGGTGCCGGGCCTGTGGGTAGACGGCCCAGATCGGCTCAGGTTCCGGGCGCAGGTCTTCGAAGAGTTCGACCAGTTCGCCATTTTCCAGGTACGGTGCGACGTAGAATAGCGGCAGCTGACCGATGCCGGCGCCAGCCAGCAGCGCATCCAGCACGGACGCGCCGGAATTGCATTTCAGGTTTCCCCGTGGACGGATCGTTTCATGCTGGCCGCCTTGCCGGAACCGCCAGCTGCTGGACGATCCGATGATGCAATTGTGCGCCTTCAGATCATCAAGCCGGTCCGGCGTGCCATTGGCCGCAAGATAGGCCGGGGCAGCGCAGACCAGGAATTGCCGCGTTGCGACGCGTGAGCTGACCAGGCGGGAATCTTCCAGCTGGCCCGTTCGGATGGCGAGATCAAACCCCTCGGCAATCAAGTCGACAAGTCGGTTCGACAGGTCCAGCGTGATTTCGACCTTAGGATAATCCTGACAGAATTGCCGGACGATGGGAGAGATGTAGCGCTCGCCAAGCGAAGTGGAGCAGGTGATCTTGATTTCGCCCTGAGGCTCGGTGTTGCCACCGACCACCGCGAACAATTCGTCTCGCGCGCGGATCAGCGCCTCGCACTGGCTGAACACGGTGCGACCCGTGTCGGTGAGAGAGACTTTCCGCGTCGTGCGATAGAGCAGGGGCGCGCCGATGGCATTTTCGAGCTTGGTGACGGCGCGGCTGACATGAGACGTCGACACATTCAGCATCTGGGCGGCAGGTTTGAAGCCCATACAGGTGGCGACGGCCACAAATTCCTCAATTCCATCCCAGCTGGCGCGCATTATCCCAATCCTGCAACAATGAATTTCGAATTACCCACTTTATCGCTGAATTCGCAAGAGTAGTATGGCGGGCAAACTGAACGGAGTTCCCATATGAAAACGCGCGCCGCTGTCGCCTTTGAAGCCAAGAAACCGCTGGAAATCGTCGAACTGGATCTGGAAGGCCCGAAGGCGGGTGAAGTTCTGGTCGAGATCATGGCGACAGGCATTTGCCACACGGATGCCTACACGTTGGACGGGCTGGATTCCGAAGGCATCTTCCCGAGCGTGCTGGGCCATGAGGGCGCAGGGATCGTGCGCGAAGTCGGCGCGGGCGTGACAAGTGTGCAGCCCGGCGACCATGTGATCCCGCTCTACACACCGGAATGCCGGCAGTGCAAATCCTGTCTCTCTGGCAAGACCAATCTCTGCACGGCGATCCGCGCGACGCAGGGCAAGGGCCTGATGCCGGACGGCACGACGCGCTTCAGCTACAAGGGCCAGCCAATCTATCATTACATGGGCTGCTCGACCTTTTCGAACTTTACCGTGTTGCCGGAAATCGCTGTCGCGAAAATTCGCACCGACGCGCCCTTCGACAAGGCCTGCTATGTCGGCTGCGGCGTGACGACGGGCGTTGGCGCGGTGGTGAACACGGCGCAGGTTCAGGTTGGCGACAATGTGGTCGTGTTCGGCCTGGGCGGCATCGGCCTGAACGTGATCCAGGGCGCGAAGATGGCCGGTGCGGACATGATTGTCGGCGTCGACATCAACGACTCCAAGAAGGAGTGGGGCGAAAAGTTTGGCATGACGCATTTCGTCAATCCGAAGGAAACCAAGGATGTCGTCGCGCACCTTGTCGAGCTGACTGATGGTGGCGCGGACTATTCATTTGATTGTACCGGCAATACGGACGTGATGCGCCAGGCGCTGGAGTGTTGCCATCGCGGCTGGGGCACAAGCGTCATCATCGGCGTGGCCGAGGCTGGCAAGGAAATCAGCACACGTCCCTTCCAGCTGGTGACGGGCCGCAACTGGCGCGGCACGGCCTTTGGCGGCGCGAAGGGGCGCACGGACGTGCCGAAGATTGTCGACTGGTACATGAACGGCAAGATCCAGATCGATCCGATGATCACGCATGTGATGAAGCTCGAAAAGATCAATGACGCCTTTGACCTGATGCACGCCGGCGAGAGCATCCGGAGCGTGGTGGTTTATTGATTTGAAACAAGGGATTGTGACTTCCGCTGCGGAATGAGTAGCGGAAGGTCCACAACCTGTGCGATGTTCCGCGCAATGGCCCGATGTGGCCTGTAGCGAAGAGGAAACGCATATATGTTCAGTCACGTCATGGTCGGTACGAACGACCTTGAGAAATCCAAGAAATTCTATGATGCGCTGTTCAAGGCGCTGGGCGGACGCGAGGCGATTACGGACCCGAAGGGCCGCCTGATCTATTTGCACAATGGCGGGACCTTCCTCGTTACGCCGCCGATTGATGGCCAGCCGGCCTGTCACGCAAATGGTGGCACAATCGGGTTTGCGGTCGACAGCACAGAGCAGGCCGATGCCTGGCACAAGGCCGGTCTCGAAGCTGGCGGCACGGCGATTGAAGACCCGCCGGGCTGGCGCGAAGGCGGCGGCATGAAGCTGTACCTTGCCTATCTGCGCGATCCGGACGGCAACAAGATCTGCACCATGATGCGCGGCTAGGCCGGTCAGTTGAACCCGAAACAAGGGGCGGCGCGATTGCGTCGCCCTTTTGCTTTGGCGGCGCATCCGAAAATCAAGTGGCGGGCCTCGCCTTGCGGCTCAAATCGCGTCATGGTGTGCGCATGACAGACTTCATACATTACACATTGATCGCCGACGGGCAGGTGTTCGAGCCGAATGAGAATTACGGCACCGAGGTCGGTCCCTGCATCATGGGGATGAAGGTCTGGGCCACCGATGCCGAGCAGGCGGCCGACATGATCGTCCAGATCGGAAAGCGGCTGGGCTTCAAGGCGGATGGAGAGCTGCAGGTCTATCAGACCGAGCCGGAAATTGCCGCAGAAGACAAGCCGTTTGGCTATGATGTTCAGTTCACGTCATATGCTGACATGGTCGACGATGATGACGACGAAGACGATATCGGCAGCGCGACAATCCACTAAGGCGCGAGCGCCAGCCGGTAATCCGTCCGCGCAAGGCGGGCGGGCAGGCTGAACTTCTTCAGGGCGCTGCCGCGAATACGCTCCAGCAAATCATCGGCGCGGGCCAGCGCATCGCCTTCCAGCGCTGCATATGCGTCGAGAGCCGCCTGCAACCGCCAGAGCGGGAAGGTCCGCGCCGCGGCCGGGCCTTGCGTGTCTTCGATATCAATCTCGATTTGCCCGACTGCGCGGGGCACATGCGTACCCGGTGAGGCAGTCTCGGCCCAGGTGCCGAACAATTCTGCGGTCTGGTGAAGCGCGGGAAACTGCTCCCGCATCTGGCGGGCGAGGATTGGCACCAGCGTGACAGGAATTTCGTCATTAGGCAGCAGGTCGCCTTCAGGCGGAGAGCCCGCCTTCACGCGTTCCACCCAGTCCGCAACCTTGGGCGCGTAGCGCTTCATCAGGTCGCCGGATGCCGGGTCACGATAGAGGTGTGCGTAGAGCGGGCCATAGAGGGCGAAATCCGCCAGCGTCGCGCGGCCGCCCAGCGCGTAGGGATGCACTTCCAGATGGGTTGAGAATTCCCGCAGGAAGGCCTCGTAGCTGCGTTCGATGGCGGGGGCGGTGGTGGGGGAGACGCCAAGCGGTGGTAGCGCGCCCTTGAAACGTTCACCGTTGCGCTTTCCGATTTCGTACTGTTCCGGCGCGGGGCGGTCTGGCGCCGAGATCGCGCCGAACTCCTGATAGGCCCAGTCTTCATTGAAGTTCCAGCGATAATGCATCGCCGGCAGGACCAGCCATTCATCTGCGTAGAGCTGCAGCAGCTGTGCAACGAATGCCTGAACCGGCGTGTCCGGGATCGCTGGCGGGGAGAGGCGCTCGGCCGCTTCGACATGAGCGATGATGTCGGCCGTGTCCTGCACGATCTCGCCCTCTGGAGTTTTCATCACCGGGATCACCGGCCAGCCCACTGTGGGCAGGATGATGTCGCGATAGACCTGCTGCGTCGCCAGCTCTTCGACATAGTCCACGCCGCGCCAGTCCAGATATGCGCGCGCCTTTCCGGTGAAATAGCTGACCTCTGCGCCGTAGAGCGTGTAAGCGGGCATGTGTCCTCCAAGGGTGGGTGTGTCGGGTCTTTGCAGGTTTACTGAAGCACGGGCCGTTTCGTGGCAAGGCTGACGCGGGGGGCACGGCGAACAGCAGGCCTTGCCATCAAGGTCGGTGCAGGCCACATCAGACAGGTCTTTCCATTCTGATCAACAGGACCCCCGCTCATGACCCTTACCCAGGTATCTTCGTGGCAATCCTTTGGCGGCACGCTGTCTGTGCATGATCATGAGAGCGCGCTGCAAGACTGCACGATGCGCTTTGCGGTCTACACGCCATCACAGGCGGGTCCGGAGAAAGTGCCGGTGCTGTGGTATCTGTCAGGCCTGACCTGTACTTGGGCGAACGTGATGGAGAAATCCGGCCTGCAACGCGCCGCCTCGAAGCACGGCATCATGATCATCGCGCCGGACACCAGCCCGCGCGGCGAGGATGTGCCGGATGATGAGGCCTATGATCTGGGGCAGGGCGCGGGGTTCTACCTGACCGCCACGCAGGCGCCATGGTCCAAACACTACAAGATGGACCAATACGTCACCGACGAATTGCCAAAGGTGATCGCGGAGAATTTCCCCCATGCGGACATGAGCCGTCAGGGGATCTTCGGCCACTCAATGGGCGGGCATGGCGCGATCACGCTGCACCTGAAACATCCGGATGTTTACAAATCCTGTTCAGCGTTCAGCCCGATCACCAGCCCGGCGCAGGTGCCGTGGGGCCAGAAGGCATTTGCCGCCTATCTCGGCGCGCCATCTGTTGCATGGGAACAGTATGACGCGACCGAGCTGGTCAAGGAGCGCCAGACCAAGGCGACGATTCTTGTTGATACGGGTACGGCCGATAGCTTCCTTGAGCGCGAACTGAAGCCGGAGATCTTTACCGAAGCGTGCGCCAAGCATGGCCAGCGGCTGGATTACAATCTGCGCGACGGATATGGCCACGATTACTACTTCATCGCGACCTATATGGACGAGCATATCGCCCACCATGCGCGGGCATTGGGCGCCTGATCTCTAGACAGCCTTCGCATGGCGCTGGGCGGCGGGCTTGTACCGGCCGTCCAGGCTTTGCGCGACCGTGCGCAGGAAGAGGCGGGCCTCTGTTGGGACACGGATCGTGGTGCCATCCAGATGGCAGAGACCTGCAGATTGCAGGAAGCGGGCGGTTTCCAGCGCATCGGCAAGGCTGCCGCGCGGGGCGCCCATCTCGTCGCAGACCGCGTCCGCGTCCACTTCCAGGTCACACATCAGCCGCTCAATCGCGCGGGCGCGCAGACGGTCGTCCTCGGTGAGGGCCACGCCGCGCTCAACAGGCAGCCGGCCGTCATTGATCGCGGTTTGCCAGTTCGGGCGGTCCTTGAAGTTCTGGGCGTAACCCTCTGAAAACTGGGAGATTGCCGTGCTGCCGATGCCGATCAGCGTATCGCAGGGGTCATCCGTATAGCCCTGAAAATTGCGATGCAGGGTCCCGGATGTTGCAGCGGCGGCCAGCGAGTCATCTGCGCGGGCAAAATGGTCCAGTCCGATGGAGTGATAGCCTGCCAGCTCCAGCGTGTGCGCGCCGGCTTCGGCCTGTTCGAACCGCGCCTCAAGGCCGGGCAGGGCCGCCTCGTCAATCGCCTTCTGGTGTTTGGCGAACCATGGAACATGGGCGTAGCCGAACAGGGATATGCGGGCTGCGCCCATCTCTGCGGCGAAATGCGCCGCGTCTTCGACATCGGCAACGGTCTGATGTGGCAGGCCGTACATCAGATCCATGTTGATCGCGCGAATGCCGGCCTCGTTCAGGCGTTCGATGCCTTCGCTGAGCAGGATTTTCGGCTGGATACGCCCCACGGCCTGTTGGACGATGGGGGAAAGGGTCTGAACTCCGAAACTGACGCGGTTGACGCCTGACACAGCCATTGCGTGGATAAAATCCGGTGACAGGCTGCGCGGGTCGATCTCCACAGCGATTTCCGCGTCCCGTCGCAGATGGAACGCGCGGGCGGCGTGTGCCACGAGATCCTTGAAGTCTTCTGCGGACAGCGCATTGGGCGAGCCGCCCCCAAAATGAAGATGGGCCATCCCCGCATGGTCGCCCAGGGTCGCGGCCCAGAGGTCGATCTCCCGGTGCAGGGTTTCAAGATAGGACGCGATCCGGAAATAGCCATTCGGCACGCTGGTGGCGCAGCCGCAATAGAAGCAGAGCTTCTCGCAAAAGGGCACGTGGATGTAGACCGAGATGGGTTTGTCGGGTGTCGCCGCGCTGGCCCAGAGCCGGGCGTCTGTCTCTGACACGCCGGGCCCGAAATCGGCCGCTGTGGGATAGCTGGTATAGCGCGGAACGGGGCGCGACGCGAAGGGGATCCATGCCTGTTTCATGGCGGTGTCCTACCAATGCCTGTGCAGCTTGGGACTAGGGGGAAACCCGTAAGTGTGAAGCGGCTCGACGCCGCCTTCGCCCCGGCCTAGTCTGGTCCGGTTCAGAGGAGGTTGCCCCATGATCCGACTGCTCGCCTGCGCCCTTGCGGCCAGTTCTCTTGTGTTGCCGGCCCTGGCTGGCCCGGAGGATTTCAAGTCCGGCCCGGCCATTCCGGCCTTTGGCAAAGTGGCTGCCGTGCCGGATGCGGAACGGCTGAACAAGGATGCCGTCTTCAAGATCGCCTTTGACACGGCCGCCGCGGCCGAACCCGGCAAGGTGAACCGCACGCTGGAGAGCGCCGCGCGTTTTCTGAACATGCATGAAGCGGTCGGCATTCCCGCCAGCAATATCCAGTTGGCCGTCGTGGTGCATGGCGGCGCCTATGCTGACCTGCTGAAACGTGAGGACAATGCCACGGCGCCATTGATCGCGGCCCTGCTGAAAAACCGGGTACGGGTTATCCTGTGCGGCCAGACGGCGGCTTATCGCGATGTCCGCAAAGCGGACTTGCTGCCGGGTGTGGAAATATCCCTGTCCGCGATGACGGCTCATGCGCAATTGCAGCAGGACGGGTATACGCTGAACCCGTTCTAATCCATCGCCTCGGCCTTCAGCCAGATGCCTTCGCGTTCTCCCACGCGGCGTTCGACCAGCAGGCGCGCGACCTGGTGGTCGTCTTCGAAGACATTGCCCGTCAGGCTGTCGAGCAGGGCCTTGGCGAGATTGTCGAGGTCCATCCAGGGCGCATCCCCAGTGTATTCCATCATGATGTGCACGGAATAATCGCCATAGCCGGGGCGAAGGGGCGGGAAGTCCTTGCGGAAGAATTCTTTCAGCAGGGTCTTGTAGTATTTTGTCTGGGTCGTCAGGCCATGACAGCGCACTTCCAGCGCGCCTTCATCGGTGATGCGTGCGCGGACCTTGCCCGCACTGATCCAGTCGGCGAGGCTCATCCGCGCATCCGGTGGCGCGATTGCATGCGGGCCTCGATGGCTTCCTTGGAGGCCTTCAGGCCGAGGCCAGTCTGTTCGCGCAGCAGCTTGATCGCCAGCAGCTTCTTGCGGTCGTCAATTGCGCGGTCGATCTCTGCCCACCGGGCTTTGGTGACGCGGCCGAGCGCATCCTCGACCTGAGCCTGAGTCAGGATTGGCGGAGAGGTCGAGTTCTTTCCAATACCACGGACAAGAAAACCCAGCCCGAAGGCAATGGCCATGAGGACCACAGTTTCCGGCTGTGTCAGGGCGTGGGCAAAAGCGTTCAAGAGGTATCCTGGCTCAGCTGGCGGAGAAGGGGCTTTCGGGTGGCCCGGCGCGAGCGCAATCTAGGCGCGGCGGGGGCACAAGCGCAAGCCAGCAGGCAATTGGGCGGCTGCGGCGTATGTGGCCAGCAAACCGGCAACACCTTGTCTTGTGCGCCCACTTGGCTAAACCCGGCGCGAAAGCTTTTCCACGCATGAGGATTCAAGACCATGACGACGCGGACCGAAACTGACACGATGGGCCCAATCGAAGTTTCTGATGATGCCTATTGGGGCGCGCAGGCACAGCGCAGCCTCGGAAACTTCAAGATCGGCTGGGAAAAACAGCCTGAGCCCATCGTCCGCGCGCTTGGCATTGTGAAGAAGGCCGCTGCGGAAGCGAACATGGACCTCGGCAAGATGGATCCGGACCTCGGCAAGGTCATCGTGCAGGCCGCCGAAGAAGTGATCGAAGGCAAGCTGAACGATCATTTCCCGCTGGTTGTCTGGCAAACGGGCTCGGGCACCCAGTCGAACATGAACTCCAACGAGGTCATCTCCAACCGTTCCATTGAGATTCTTGGCGGCGAAAAAGGCTCCAAGAAGCCGGTTCACCCGAATGACCATGTGAACATGTCCCAATCCTCGAACGACACGTTCCCGACCGCGATGCACATTGCGTGCGCCGAGGAAGTCGTTCACCGCCTGATCCCGGCGCTGCAGGTTCTGCACAATGCGCTCGATTCCAAGGCCAAGGAATGGGCCGACATCATCAAGATTGGCCGCACGCACACGCAGGATGCGACGCCTGTCACGCTCGGCCAGGAATTCTCCGGCTATGCCCAACAGCTCCAGAACGGCATCGAGCGGATCGAACTGACCCTGCCAAAGCTGATGGAACTGGCACAGGGCGGCACGGCCGTCGGCACCGGCCTCGCCTCGCCAGTCGGGTTTGCGGAAAAGGTGGCCGAGAAAATCGCCGCGATCACGGGCCTGAAATTCACGACGGCGCCGAACAAGTTCGAAGCGCTGGCAGCGCATGACGCGATGGTGTTCACGCACGGCGCGATTACCACCGTCGCCATGTCCTGCTTCAAGATCGCAAACGACATCCGCTTCCTCGGGTCTGGTCCGCGTTCCGGTCTTGGCGAACTGGCCCTGCCAGAGAATGAGCCGGGCAGCTCCATCATGCCGGGCAAGGTGAACCCGACCCAATGTGAAGCGCTGACGCAGGTCTGCGCGCACATTCACGGCAACAACGCCGCGATCGGTTTCGCAGGGTCTCAGGGCCATTTCGAGCTGAACGTGTTCAACCCCATGATGGCCTATAACTTCCTGCAGTCTGTCCGCCTGCTGGCCGATGCAGCGATCAGCTTCACCGAGAATTGCGTTGTTGGCATCGAGCCGCGTCTCGACAACATTCAGCGCGGCCTCGAAAATTCTCTGATGCTGGTGACGCCGCTGAAGGAGAAGTACGGCTACGACCGCGCGGCCAAGATTGCGAAGACCGCCCACAAGAACGGCACGACGCTGCGCGAAGAGGCCATTGCCGACGGCATCCCGGGCGACGATTTCGACAACATCGTCGACCCATCGAAGATGATTTCGCCGGGCTGATCACGCCAACACACTCTTGATGCACGCATTCTGGCCGGGTCTGATGATCCGGCCAATTTTCTCACGCCTATGGTTGCGCCACGCCATGAAGATGGCCATACGGCGGCAAACATCTTCCTGCCCTCACAATGAAGAGTGTCATCCCGTGGAAAAATCATCTTTTGCTGCCTTTGCTGATCGCCTCGGCGCGCAGAATTTCTCGCAGGCCAATCTCTCCAAGTTCACGCCGGATCGGATCAAGATCGAGCTGCTCTCCGGCCTGACCGTGGCGCTGGCGCTCGTGCCTGAGGCTGTGGCCTTCGCATTTGTTGCAGGTGTGCACCCTCTGGTTGGCCTCTATGCAGCCTTCATCGTCGGGCTGGTGACCGCGTTGATCGGCGGTCGGCCGGGCATGATTTCGGGCGCAACCGGGGCTCTCGCTGTCGTGATGGTGTCGCTCGTCTCGGCGCATGGCGTCGAATACCTGTTTGCGACCGTTGTGCTGATGGGCATTCTCCAGCTCGCGGCAGGCATCTTCCGCTTCGGCAAGTTCATTCGTCTTGTACCCCATCCGGTGATGCTGGGCTTTGTGAACGGCCTCGCCATCGTGATCTTCATGGCGCAGCTGACCCAGTTCCAGGTGCCTGGCACAGCGGAAGTTTCCGGTCATGGCATGTCGGGCGGGGAATGGATGAGCGGATGGCCACTCGCGCTGATGCTGGCGCTGGTTGCGCTGACGATGCTGATTATCTGGGCCCTGCCGAAATTCACGAAGATCATTCCTGCGCCTCTGGCGGGTATCGCCATTGTGGCGGGTGTGGTGATCGCGTTCGGACTGGATGTACCGCGCGTGGGCGACATGGCGTCGATCGAGGGAGGCCTCCCGCCATTCCACCTGCCGGCGGTGCCGCTGAATCTGGAGACGCTGGAAATCATCCTGCCTTACGCGGTGATCCTCGCCGCCATCGGCCTGATCGAGAGCCTGCTGACGCTGAACCTTGTGGGTGAGATTACCGGCAAGCGGGGCGGGGCCAGCCAGGAATGCATCGCGCAGGGCACGGCAAACGTGATCACCGGCTTTTTTGGCGGCATGGGCGGTTGCGCCATGATCGGCCAGTCCATGATCAACGTGAAATCCGGAGGACGCACGCGTCTCGCGGGCATCGCTGCGGCGCTGTTCCTGCTCGCCTTCATCCTTGTCGGCTCCAGCTTGATCGAGCAGATTCCGCTCGCTGCGCTGGTCGGTGTTATGTTCATGGTTGTGATCGGCACTTTCGCGTGGAACAGCCTGCGCATCATGACGCGTATCCCGCTGCTGGATGCTGCGGTCATCGTGCTGGTGACGGTTGTCACGGTGTTTTACGATCTCGCGACCGCCGTTGTGGTTGGGGTGATCGTGTCCGCACTGGCCTATGCCTGGAACAATGCGCGACGCATTCATGTCATTGAGCGCGACAGTGTCCGCACGCCGGGCGCGCATGTGTACGAAATCGAAGGCCCGCTCTTCTTCGGGTCGACGGATGGCTTCGCCGAACTCTTCCACCCTGAAACCGACCCGGACGTGGTGATCGTGGACTTCATGCGCTCCCGCGTGGTGGACCAGTCGGCCCTTCAGGCGATTGAGGATCTGGCCCGCCGCTACGAGGCGCAAGGCAAGACACTGCAGCTGCGCCATCTGTCTCGCGATTGCCACAAGCTGCTGAAGAAGGCTGGCCAGTTGATGGTCGATTCCGATGACGATCCGGAATACGCCGTCGCGGTCGATTACTCGGTTCGCACGGGCGCGTTTGGCGGCGGCCACTGATCTTTCCTGCGACCTAATCTCCTTGCACCCGGCCGGTTGTTCCGCCATCAGGAACGCCGATCAGAAACCTGGAGGAAAGTCGGATGGATATGGATTTCAACAATTTGTTCTCGGTGGCCGGAAAGACGGTCGTCGTGACCGGCGGTTCGCGCGGGATTGGCGAAATGATTTCGGCCGGCTTCCTGGCCAATGGCGCCAAGGTGATCATTTCGTCCCGCAAGGCGGATGCGTGTGAGGAAACCGTTGAGCGTCTGAAGTCCCAATATGGCGGCGAGATCTATGCCATTCCGTCCGATGTGGGCCAGATGGTTGGCATCGAGCACCTCGCCAAGGAAATTGCCGAGCGCGAAGACAAGGTCGACGTTCTCATCAACAATGCCGGTGTGGCATGGGGCGCGAAGCTGGAAGATTTCCCGGAACATGGCTGGGACAAGGTCATGGACGTCAATGTGAAGGGCCTGTTCTTCCTGACACAGAAACTGATGCCATTGTTGCGCAAGGCGGCGAGCGCCGACAATCCGGCCCGGGTCATCAACATTGCCTCGATTGACGGCATGCACACCTCGCCCATGAGTGGCTTTGCCTATGGCACGTCAAAGGCCGCCGTGATCCATCTGACGCGTTTCATGGGGGCGCACCTGGCAGGCGAGCACATTCTCTGCAACGGCATCGCGCCGGGACCATTCCCGACCTACATGCTGTCGACGGGTGTCGGCTTCAAAGGCGAAACCGAAGGCGTCGACTGGCAGAAGATCGGCGACCAGAACCCGTCGGGCCGCGTTGGCCAGCCATCCGACATTGCCGGCCTTGCCATGTTCCTGTCCTCCAAGGCATCGAACTACATAACCGGCCACACCGTGCCGTGCGATGGCGGCATCGTTTCCTCCAGCTAGAACCAGAGGAACATTGACGCGCCAAATATGCCGATCCCGGTAAAGACCGTGGCCGCTGCGACGAGCAGGCTGGCCGCGGCCTTCGCAGGCACGGAGCGACTGCGGCGCGCAGCAGAGTAAAGTTCCAGCACGGCGAGCGGGATCAGAAAGCTGCCATAGCTGATAACGATGTCGGCAGGCCCGCTCATCGTGCTGTTCATCCAGCGCGGGGACTGGTTGATCAGGATCCAGCCCATCAAGCCGACGCGGATGAACCAGACGCCATTGGCGACCATGAACAGGCGCATCGCCCAGCGTTGATGGTCGGCAAAGCGGCGGGCCAATGCAAACCGCAAAGTATAGGCGGCGCAGACGAGGATCAGCACGGCGTTCAGCGACACGCTGACAGCTGAAACGAGCGACAAATACGTCACCCGACCCCAGGTCAGCCACAGTCCGCCCAAGGCAAGGAAACAGGCCAGCACGAGAAACGTGCGCCCCGACCATCTGTGAAGCGTGGGGAATTTCCGCCGGAGCACAGGCACCAGCTGGATCAGTCCGGTGAACGTCATCACCGCGGCAAGCAGAACGTGCAACCCGAACATCAGATTGCCCGTATCGTCTCCCGGGACATGCCCCTTGATCAGGCTCTTGTCGTTCCAGCCGGCATAATTTCCGGTGGCGGTGCGCACGCCATAATAGCTGGCGATGAACAGGATGAATGCGGTCTGGCCAATGGCTGCGACGCAAAACCAGGCAATGCCGGTTCGACCGAGAATCTTGTTCCAGAGAGCGAGGGGCGGGGGAGATGTCGGCACAATGAATCCTTCCGGGTTTTCAGACCCGAAAGGCGTGACGGTGTTGAGGTCCAGCGTCTTGCCGATTTGGAAATCGGCGAGGATTTTCGAAGAAAATCGTCGAATTCGGCGTCGCGACGCCTTAAGCTGGCCTCGGATCGCAGACATCGGGATGACACCTCATGAATATTGCGCGTGCTTCGCTAGGAAATCTCGGGACGCTTCGGCGGAGCCTGCCGTCCGGACCGATATCGCCCTTGGCGATTTACTGGGCAGCCTTCGCGCTGTCGGTTGCGGCCTTCGTCGCAGAGTATTTCGTTGGCAGCCGCGTGCCGCAACTCGGTGTCCTTCTGGTATTGATCAGTTTTGTGCCGTGCGGTCTGGCATGGCTTCTATCGCGAGAGCTGTTCCGCAAGGCGGCGGAGCGTCAGGCTTGGCCCGCGCTGGTCGTCGCAGTCCTGTACCTGACCTGCCTGATCAACTATTTGGCCCCGGAATCCCAGGTCGGTGGCATGCTGGGGATCGTTGCCAGCATGAAGTCCCTGATCGGGTCTGCCATGCTGCTGATGACCTTTGTCGAGGCAATCGACGGGATCAACGCGTCGGCGCGGGAACGAAAATTTCGCCTGAGCTTCGCTGGGGGCTATGCCGGGCTGGTCACGGTGTCACTGCTCGCTGACCAGCCGGGACTGGACGCGTGGCAGGATGAGTTTCGCATTGTGGCGGCGTCCCTGGCCCTGTTGGGGGCGAGCCTTGCCGTGCTCTATCGCCGTCGTCACCCACTCGGTGACGGCAAGACCAACAAGGCGGACCGCAGCCGCAGTATGACAAGTGATCCGGTATTGGCGGCGCGGCTGACGAGCCTGTTCGAAGTCGACCGGATTTATCTGGAGCCCAACATCAAAGTGGCCGACGCCGCGTTGCGCCTGCGGACACCCGACTACCGGATCAGCCAGTGCATCGTGTTCGATCTGGGCTTCGCGAACTTCAACCAGTTGATCAATTCATATCGGATCCAGGAAGCCTGTGCCCAGCTGGTCAGCCCCGATCTGGAAGACCAGCCAATCCTTTCGATTGCGATGGATTGCGGCTTTGGGTCGATCGGCCCGTTCAACAGGGCGTTCAAGGCGCATACCGGCATGACGCCGAGCGCCTATCGGCGGCAGGCCCGGAACACAGAGACGGTGCGGTGAGGGCTGGCGGACCGCGCGGCGGCGTCTAGACTGCGCGAAAGAGAATCACTTCCCGCCAAGAAAGGCCGTGCTCATGGCAAACGCACCCGTCGGATCGAAATCCAACCCGTCCCAGTTCGATATCCTGAACAAGCTGGCCGATGATGAGCCCTATTTCGTGATCCGGGCGCACGATCCGCTGTCTTCGGCGCTGGTCGAACTGCACGCCTATATCGGCGCAGGGCAGGCGGGTGCAGCGCACAACAAGCTGGCCGAGATCATGGCGCTGACCTCTGCAAAGGCGCCGCGCCCCGCCTCCAGTCCGAAATACCGCGAAACCTTCGCCATCTCGCTGGCCATGGAACAGTGGCGCGAAACGCATGGCGAAGACTAGGGACCGGTCTTCTTGCTGATTGAACCTGTCACGCTGGAGAACCAGTTCGTACGACTCGTACCGTTCGAGATAGATGCGCACGCCGAAGCGCTGCGGGATATGGCAGAGCGTTCGGGACAGCGATTGGCAACCTGGCCGTTCTTCAATCCGCCAGGTGACTGGATCGCCGATTGGGTCAAGTCGATCCGCAAGCGCACCGAAGCGGGCACGTTGGTGCCGTTCGCTGTGCTTGCGCCTGACGGACGCTTCGCCGGGATGAGCGCGTATCTCAATCCGGATGCTGCGTCGCGAAATGTCGAAATCGGCATGACCATCTATGCGCCGGAGTTTCAGGGCGGCGCGACCAATCCTGCCTGCAAGCATTTGCTGCTGTCTCACGCGTTCGGGCAGGGCGCCATTCGCGTCTACTTCAATGTGGATGAGCGCAATGCGCGATCCCGCGCCGCCGTCACCAAACTTGGCGCGGTGCAGGAAGGCGTGCTGCGGGACAATCGCATCCTGCCGGATGGATATGTGCGCACGACCGTGGTGTTTTCTGTGCTGGCGCGGGAATGGCCCACGGTGAAGGCAGGTCTAGAGGCGCGCCTGTCCGCATTCGAAGGCGCAAACGATGGCTGAGCCGATCAATCTGAACAAGTTCCGCAAGGCCAAAGCCAAGGCCGAGAAAGACCAGCGCGCAAAAGAAAATCGCGCCAAGTTCGGTCGCACGAAAGCCGAGAAGTCGCTGGACCAGGCGCGCGCCGACAAGGCCCGCGACCAGGCTGATGGTCACCGCCTTGAAGACGATCCGGAAGATCGTGGTTAATCAGCGGTTACGAACCGGCCCCTGATTTGCACCCTTACTCCTGACTTTGTTTCAAAGCGGGAGGACACAATGGGACGCATTCTTGGAAAACTGGTGATCGCAACGATCGCTTTCGCGGCCGGCATCACCTGGGCCATCATTGCCGAAGCGACGGAAGCCGGTGTGCCGTTGTCCAGCCTTCTGGGGTTTTAGCCGCCCATCAGCTTTCGGGCGCAGTCTCTTCCGGGTGGAGGATGGAATTGATCAGCTGATCGTCCATGCGCCGACCCGAGACGCGCTCCAGCGCAGTGAAGATGGATTTGGCTTTCTTGTCTTCCAACAGCGGAATGGATTGGGCGAGCTCCGCCGCGCGGGCATAGCGCATCTGCGCCGTGGCCATATCCCCGCGCGCTTCGGCGCAGGCGCCCAGATTGTGTAGAATGGCGGGTGATTGGGTCCATTCACGGCCCAACTCGTCCCATTGCGCACATGCCCCCATGAAATTGCCGTCCTTTGTGGCCTTCACCGCCGCAGCAAAGCGAGGATCGTTTTGCGCCTCGGGGGTCAGGCCTTCTGTCATGATTTCTGCGCGCATCGTCTGATAATAGGGGGCGATGTCATTGCGGAAGCGATGGACGGCTTCAATCGTCGCATCCTCGACCATGCCGATCGGGGCGTTGTAAGGATCGTAGCTCGAATAGCGTGGCTCGCCCCAAACGCCCAGTTCCTCGCCATTGTAGGGATACTCGGCAACATCGATACAGCTTTCCCGGCTGGCTCCGCCCAGCTGTTCCTGACGCAGGACGAGACGGCCAGTGCGCTGATCAATCAGTTCAGCCGTAACCACGACTTCGACCGTTTCTTCGCGGCATTCGGTTTCCACGACGGCGCGGCGCTCGCAATCGAACAGGCCATCATATTCAACGCATCGCTTCTTGCGCTCGAACCGGGTTTCAGCCTCCCAAGAGTCGATGTCGACCCGGCCCGAATACGTCCCGGCAGGATTGCCATATGGGTCCGTGAACCAATACTCGCCATCTATCACGATCTGATCGAGCATCGCGGCGAATTCTTCCTCCGCCACATAGCCAGCGGGCCCGCGAAACTCTCCGACCATCACATCCCGATACTCGGCGGCCTGTGGGAAGGTCGGTGCCATCCGCGCCTGGTAGTCGTATCCCGGCGTTGCACAGGCCGCAGCCAGAACGGGAAACAGGAGGAGCAGGGCGTGTCTCATGTGGTGAGCTTTCAACAGTTTCAAGTCAGTAGGGTTCAGAGATACTGAACAGACACTGAACCATGCAATGTCTGTCTTTGCGCTGCGTAAATTCTTGACGCGAGGGGAGGGCGCGGCCACCTGTCTCGCAACATTGATGGAGCCCTAAATGACAAGTTCACTGTTCACCCCATTCAAGATCAAATCCCTCGACCTGCCGAACCGGATCGTCATGGCCCCGATGACGCGGTCGAAATCCCCGAACGGCGTACCGGGCGACGATGTGGCTGGCTATTACGCGCGACGCGCCGAAAACGAAGTTGGCCTGATTCTGACCGAGGGCACCACGATCCGTCGGGGCGGGGCATCCAATGATCCGAACGTTCCGAACTTCCACGAGGCGGACTCACTGTCCGGCTGGAAGAATGTTGTTGAGAAAGTCCACGCCAAGGGCGGCAAGATCGCGCCTCAGATCTGGCACATGGGCATGGTGCGCAAGGCTGGCAGCGGGCCCAATCCTGAAGCCCCGACCGACAGCCCGTCCGGCATGACGCATACCGGCAAGCAGGTCATCGATGCGCCGACATCTGCCGAGATCGACGACATGGTGCTGGCCTATGCCGACGCAGCCGCAGAAGCGGAAAAGCTCGGCTTTGATTGTGTCGAAGTGCACGGCGCGCATGGCTATCTGATCGACCAATTCTTCTGGGACGCCATGAACCAGCGCGACGACAAGTTCGGTGGCACGTCCCTGGTTGACCGCGCGAGCTTTGCTTCGGACATCCTGAAGGAAATCCGCAAGCGTGTGTCCCCCGACTTCCCGGTGATCCTGCGCTACTCACAGTGGAAACAGCAAGACTATGGCGCGCGCCTTGCCACGACGCCGGATGACCTTGAGGCGTTCCTGAAAGTGTTCGTGGATGCGGGGGTCGACGTGCTTCACGCATCCCAACGCCGCTATTGGGAGCCGGAATTCCCCGAGATTGACGGTGAGAACGGTCTGAACGGTGCGGGCTGGGCGAAAAAACTCACGGGCCTGCCAACAATTACGGTGGGATCCGTTGGCCTGTCGGGCGACTTTATCGGGGCATTTCAGGGGCAAGGCTCCGGACAGCGCTCGCTGGAGGATCTCGAAGAACGTCTGGCGCGAGACGAATTTGACCTAGTTGCGGTCGGGCGTGCGCTGCTTCAGGACCCAGCATGGGCTCGCAAAGTGCATGAAGGGCGCACCGATGAGCTGACCGATTATGATGCAGCGAGTCTCGCCACGCTATCCTAGGTCGATTTTACTTGCATCTTCGAGCCGGGAGTGGTTCTCATTAACCAGACGGATTAGGGCTCTCCCGGGCCCTGTATTCGTCTGGATGGTGGGGACACGATAGAGCCATCCGGCACAATTCATGGCGAAGTCTTGCGGGGGACCCGTACACGCATTTCCTTCGTCTGCGCTCGGAACCTGCAGGTTTCGCTGACGCCTGTGCGGATGCTCGATTTCCCCTGCTTATGTGGGCTGTGCCCACACCCAAGGTAAGATGCCTTCACACCAGCATCTTGCTTAGCCCTGCGAGGCCGCGTCCCGCACACCTGACGCGTCCTTGCAGGGTATTTTGGTTGTCAGTTCGGGCTAGGTGGTGCTGTAGGCTTAGGCCAGCCATGCCTTGACTTCAGAATAGACATTTTCGGCAGATACGAGCCGAACTTTGTGCGTGCACATACTGCCCGGCTTTTCTGCCGCTAAACGATCAGATCAGCTGATCTTGTCGCTATTGTCGAAGGATTTGGCAGATGGGCATCGGGCCTCATCATTGTCTTTCTTGGACTTTTGCCCGTCCTTAATGCCGAGCAAACTGGCCTGGAACTCTTTCAGCAGGACAGCATCCTGTTCGGTAGGATTCTCAAGTTCATGCAGTGCGGCCACACGCTCTTCAAGCCAAGCGGCTGCCTTGTCAGTTTCATCACCGACCACAGGGATACATGCAGTCGAATCGGACGGCGAATCTGCCTGTGCGGGCAATAATAAAGACACGATGGAAGCGGCTATCAGAAAGACTGGTTCCTGCATTCTCGGTTGTTCCAAATTCAATTTTTCGGAGCATGACATGGCACTGGCGAATCCACAACACTCGTGTGTGCCGCAAGCCCTGCCCAATGGGGCTTTCGGTGCTATATGTTCTGGATGAGTTCCAATCCGAATCGCATGTCCATTTCGCAGATGGCCTCGGCCAAGCCGCCTGTTGCACAGGGCGAAGCCGCCTATCTGGATGGCTTGAATCCTGAGCAGCGCGAAGCTGTGCTGACGACCGAAGGGCCACTATTGGTGCTGGCTGGCGCCGGCACGGGCAAGACGCGCGTGCTGACCACACGCCTGGCGCACATTATCGGCACAAGGCTGGCCTGGCCGTCGCAGACGCTGACCGTGACCTTCACCAACAAGGCCGCGCGGGAAATGCGCGAGCGGGCACTGTCCATGCTGGGCGAGGCGGGCGAAGGCCTGCGATGGCTCGGCACGTTCCACTCGATCAGCGCCCAGATCCTGCGCAAGCATGCCGAACTGGCTGGCCTGAAATCCACCTTCACCATCATCGATACCGATGATCAGGTCCGTTTGTGCAAACAGATCATCCAGGCGGAGAATATCGATCCCAAGCGCTGGACACCGCGCTATCTGGCCAGCCTGATCGATGGCTGGAAGAACCGCGCTCTGGTGCCGAACAAGGTGCCGCCGGAAGAGGCGCACCAGTTTGCGGATGGCAAGGGCATCACGTGTTACCAGATCTATCAGGCGCGCCTGAAAGTGCTGAATGCCTGTGATTTCGGGGACCTGCTGATCCACAACATCCAGATCTTCCAGAACAATCCGGATCTGTTGAAAGAGTACCACGACAAGTTTCGCTATATCCTTGTCGACGAATATCAGGATACGAACGTTGCGCAGTATCTCTGGCTGCGTCTGCTGGCGCAGGGGTCGCAGAACATCTGCTGTGTGGGCGATGATGACCAGTCGATCTATGGCTGGCGCGGGGCGGAAGTGGACAACATTCTGCGTTTCGAGAAGGATTTCCCTGGCGCGCACGTGATCCGACTGGAAAAGAATTATCGCTCCACCAAGCATATTCTGGCGGCGGCCTCGTCTGTGATCAGTCACAACAAGAGCCGTCTGGGCAAGACGCTCTATGTCGGTGACGACAATTCCATAGACGACATCGACGCCTCCAAGGTGAAGGTGCGCGGCCTGTGGGATGGCGAAGCCGAGAGCCGTCTGATTGCGGATGATATTGAAAGCTGGGTGTCCAAGGGCGGTAGCCATGAGGATTGCGCTGTTCTGGTGCGGGCATCCTGGCAAATGCGGGCGTTTGAAGAACGCTTCATCATGCTGGGGATCCCATACCGCGTGATTGGCGGGCCGCGCTTCTTCGAACGCGCCGAAATCCGCGATGCGCTGGCCTATCTCCGCCTGATCCGTTCACCGGATGACGACCTCGCCTTCGAGCGTGTGGTGAACCAGCCCAAGCGCGGCATCGGGAACACGTCTCTGGCCAAGCTGCAATCCTATGCGAGAGAGGATGGGCGCAGCCTGTTCGTGCTGACGCCGATGGTGTTGCAGACTGATGAGATCAAGGGCGGGGCAAAGCGCGGCCTGACCCAGTTCATCGACCAGATCAATCTGTGGCGCGACAAGCTGGCAAACGGTATGCCGCACACAGAGCTTGCGGAGACAATCCTGGAAGAGTCCGGATATACGGACATGCTGCAGAAGGATCGCAGCCCCCAAGCGCAGACCCGGCTGGACAACCTCAAGGAGCTTGTCCGCGCGATGGGCGAGTTCGACTCGCTTGCCGGGTTCCTGGAGCATATCGAGCTGGTCATGGATGCCTCGACCGGCGGGGCGGGGGAAGACCAGGTCCAGATCCTGACACTGCATGGTGCGAAGGGGCTTGAATGGCCGGTCGTGTTCCTGCCGGGTTGGGAAGAGGAAGTGTTCCCGTCACGTCGCAGCCTGGACGAAAGCGGGATGAAGGGCCTCGAAGAAGAGCGCCGGCTTGCCTATGTCGGCATCACGCGCGCGCGCCAGCACGCCTACATTTCTTTCGTGGCAAACCGGCAGATATACGGCCGCTGGCAGAGCGTTCTGCCGAGCCGGTTCGTGGACGAACTGCCTCATGAACATGTCGAGGCAGTATCAGAAACTGGCTATTCGGGTATCCCCGGCGGCGAAACCGGGTTTACCGGCACGGTTGAGGATCTGGGCGAACGTTCGAACTACAAGAGCCCCGGATGGCAGCGCTTGAAGGAGAATGCCGGAAAGTTCGATACGCGTCCGCCACGCGACGCAACCAATCTGTCAGCCACCTCGGGTGGCCCGTCCGGGTTCAAGGTCGGCACGCGCATCTTCCACGACAAATTTGGCTATGGCCGGGTCGCCCATACGGAAGGCAACAAGCTGACAGTGGACTTCGAAAAGTCCGGCCGGAAAAAAGTGATCGCCACGTTCGTGCAGCCCGTCTGACGGTTGACCGCGCCGTCTATTCGGAATTGGATGGGCGCCGGGTAGCGGTGAGGCGTGCATGGCCGGATACATTGAGAAACATCTCTATGAAGGCGAGACGCTTCGGCATCGCGGCGCATTTCACTGGTTCGAATACGCCAAGGCATGGGTCATGCTGGTTGTGTTTGGAATCCTCATATTCGGCATCGTCTATTTCATTGCGAAGATGATCCATCTGAACACGACCGAGTTTGTGGTGACCGACCGGCGCGTTGTGATGAAGACCGGGCTCTGGTCTGCAGACGTGAACGAAATCGCCTTGGACGCCATTGAGGGAAGCAGCCTTCAACAGGGCATTCTCGGTCGCATCTTCGGGTTTGGAAAACTCTCAATTCACGGCCGGGGGGAAACACACATCACCTTTCCCAGCATGGCGCATCCGCAGAAGTTCCGGGCCGAAGCGGAGAAATCGAAACAGGCCGCGATCCAGCCTGACGGGCCGCTTACAGGCTAGACGCCACATTGCCGGGTTCGGGATTTGCAGCGACCGGGGGCCTGTTCAGGGGGGTAAGGGAAGGCAGGCCAGCCTCGATTAGCGCGATGGGTGGATGCGCTGGCCCCGTAAGGACCGGCGAAGCGTACCCGGCGCTGCAGGGACAGGTGTCGCATGGGGCGGGCGAACGCAATCCGAATGGCGCGTTCATCTGCCGGTCATCGAACCCCTATTCTGCAGCGGGCAGGGAGCGGTCAGCCGGGTCGTTCTCATTCGCCGTATCAGACGATGGTGAGGAAACCGGGCGTCTTGATTGACGCTTGCCGCGGACACGATCCTTCACCCGGCCAGCCCAGCGAACGATCCGATCCGGCGCGAGCAGCCACACGGGCGTCACCAACAGGATCATGATGGTCGAGAAGCCAAGGCCGAACACAACTGCCGTGGCGAGCTGAACCCACCATTCGGAACTTGCGCCGCCGAAATTGATCGACCCTTCAAAGAAATTGACGTTCATCTGGATGATCATGGGCAGCAGGCCGCAGATCGTCGTGCCAGTGGTCAGCAGGATGGGGCGAATACGCTGGGCGGCGGTTGCGACCGCAGCTTCTTCCGGCGTCCGGCCATCGCTTAGCAGGCGGTTATAGGTGTCGATCAGAACGATATTGTTGTTCACCACGATGCCTGCAAGCGCCACGATCCCTGTGCCGATCATGAGCTGGGACACGTAAGGCAGGATGAGCTGGATGCCGACCACGACGCCCGCTGTCGACATGATAACAGCCGTCAGGGTCAGGAAGACCTGCCAGAAATTGTTGAACTCCCAAAGCAGGATGATGGCCATCATGAACAGCATGGCCAGCAGGGCGCCCTGGAAGAAGGCGGCGGCGTCTGCGGCATCTTCATCTGCGCCCTCAAAGCGGACTTCAACTGTGGACGGAATGTCCTGTTGGGCGATCCAGCCTTTCAGTTCTTCAACAACTGCGGCCCCTGCGCCTTGTTCAACCGTGTTGGCACGAACGTCGATCACACGTGCGCCGTCACGGCGGGTAATTTGACTAACCCGCGGTGCAGGCACACGTTCCACGAACAGGGACAGCGGGACATTGCCACGCGGTGTGGCGATTCGCAGATCATCGATCGCACTGGCGCTCCGGTCAGACTGCGGGAAGCGCACGCGGATATCGACTTCGTCCTGTGCGTCGTCCGGGCGGTAGCGGCCGACCAGAACACCTTCGGTGATCAGCTGAACGGCTGCGCCAACCTGGCTGATGTCGAGCCCGTACTTGCCGGCTTCGGCGCGGTCGACCTCCAGTTGGTATTCAATGCCGGGCAAGGGGCGCGTGTCTTCGACTTCGCGAAGGTCTGCGCGGGAATCGAGGTGCTCGCGGATCAACTGGGCTGTCGAGTTCAGCGCGGCGGCATCTTCAGACAGCAGAGCAATCTGCACGTCCTTGCCGGAAGGCGGACCTTGCTCACGTGCGGCGATTTCAAATCTCAGGCCGGGCACTTCGCTCAGGCGATCGCGAATGTTGGCCAGCGTGCGGCGGCCATTGTGAACACCGTCTGCTGTGGCGAGGTCGATCAGCAATTGGCCCACCGTATCGATCGGTTTGCTGGACGATCCATCCGGCGAGAAAATTGCCTGGCCGGAACTGCCGGCTTCTGTCGAGATGTCCTGCACGCCGTCCATGCCTGCAATGGCTGCCTCTGCGCGTTTGACCAGTGAGAGCTGTTCAGCCGTCGAGAGGCTGCCTTGCGCTTGCACGAAGACAAAGGCCTGCTCGGGCTCAACATCCAGGAACAGTTCGGATTTGTGGTCGGTTGAGCCGAACCACATGAAAATTGCGATCACGCTGACAATAGCGACGCCGGTGACAGCGAGCGGTCTGGCGATGAGTGATTTCACGATCCGTACATAGGCGCCGAGCCATCCGGTGGCCGACGCCGGATCAGCATCTGCAGCCAGCGCAGCGAGGCTTTCATCCTTGCCGCCAGGGCGCGCGCCGATGACCGAGCCAAGCACTGGAAGGAAGATCAGGGCCATGACCAGTGACGCCGAGAGCACAAAGATAAGCGTGATCGGGAGATAGGCCATGAACTTGCCCGGCATCGAATTCCAGAACAGGAACGGGATGAAGGCGGCAAGCGTCGTGGCGGTCGACGCGACCACCGGCCAGAACATGCGCATACCGGCCATGGCGTAGGCGCGTTTGCGGTCCAGCCCTTCCGCCATTTTCCGGTCGGCATATTCGGTCACGACAATGGCGCCATCCACCAGAATACCCACGGCGATCACCATGCCGAACATGACCATCATGTTGATTGTGTAGCCAAACGCGCCGAGCAGCAGGAACGCCATCACAAACGAGGCTGGGATCGAAATGCCGACGAGCAGCGCAGAGCGCAAACCCAGCGCTGCCACACAGATGATCATCACCAGCACAACGGCCGTGATGATGGAGTTCTGGAGCTGGCCGAGCTGGTCGCCGATGAGTTCCGAAGCGTCCGACGTGATGCGCACGTCTACCGTATTCGGCCAGCTTTCCTTCTGGGCTTCCACCGTGTCGCGAACGAAATTGGCGGTATCGAGAATGTTTGCGCCGGAGCGTTTGACGATCTGTAGCTGCAGCGACGGTTCGCCGTTGAATGTGGCGTAGCCTGTCGCGTCTTTGTATGTGCGGCGAATTTCAGCGACATCAGACAAGGTGACCGTCGCGTTTTCAGACCGCTTCACGGGCAGGTTCAGCGCGTCCTGAGCCGTGCGGATCAGGCCGGGAACCTTTACAGCAAAGCTGCCTTCGCCCGTATCGATCTGGCCAGCCGGCACAAGCTGGTTGTTGGCCGAAACGACGGCGTAGATGTCCTGATAGGACAGGTTGTAGGTTTCCAGTTTCACCGGATCGACAACGATTTCCAGCACGTCTTCGCGCTGGCCGATAATGGTCGCTTCCAACACGCCGGGGTTTCGTTCCAGCAAGTCCTGCAGCGTTTCAGCAATATCGTTCAGGCCGCGCTCTGGCGCCTGTCCGAACAAGTTCACCACCATGATCGGGAACTGGGAGGCGTTGACTTCGGTGATGATCGGCTCGCGCGCATCATCCGGGAAGAAACGTTTGGCGAGGTCCACCTTGTCCTTCACGTCGAGCACAGCCTGATCAATGTCGGAGTCGATTTCGAACTCCAGGATCAACTGGCCAGCGCCCTCGGCCCCGATGCCGATGAAGGATTTCAGGCCTTCCAGCGACTGGATTTCCTGTTCGATCGGTTTGACGAGCAGGCGCTCTGCATCTTCCGGCGTCACGCCGGCCAGAGGCACGGTGATGCCGACAAACGGGATCGGAATATCCGGGTCGGCTTCCTTGGGCAGGCCGACATAGGTGGCGGTACCGGCAATGATCGCGCAGATCAGGATGGACAGAACCATCCTGGCGCGGCCGATGGCACCTTCAACGATGCGGGTCATGGCTGCGCTCCACCCTGTGGTACGGGCCGCACCTCAACGCCTTCGGCCAGATAATCCTGGCCAATCGAAATCAATCGAGCCGGGGAGGGCAGGCCTGTGACCCATGCGCCCTCGGGCGTTTCGTCGATCACTTTGACTTTCGCAAACCGTACAATGCTCTGGTCGTCCACATAGCGTACGCCGAGGTCACCCGCGTCTGACAGGGTCAGCAGTCCAGGGGAAATCAGTGTGGCGGGAACATCGCCCATCGGGATGAACAATTCGGCGGTGATGCCAGCCGCGACCGGATCTTCACCCGTGTTCAGTTCCGCCTCGATCAGGAAGGTCCGTGTACCTTCATTGGCCGTGCGCGAAACATAGCGGAGCCTGGCCGGATAGGTCTGTCCGCTGGGCAGGCGGGCCGTGCCGGTCATGTCTGTCGAAAGCTGACCTGCATTCGCTTCGGCAACTTCGACCGCAACGATGACCGGGTCCATGTCCACCATCGTGCCGCATGGCTGGCCGGGGGACAGATAGTCACCGGCTTCAGCGAGCCGGGTTTCGAAGATGCCGTCGAACGGGGCGCGGATCTGGGTTTTGGACAATTCCACCCGCGCGGCGTTGACCGAAGCTTCAGCCGCGTCCAGCGCTGCCTTGGCGGCAGCTTCGTTATTGGCCGGGGCCAGGCCTTTTTCCGCCAGGGTCTTGGCTGCCTCGAAATCGATGCGGGCGGCGTCGCGGCGGGCTTCTGCTTCTTCCAGTCGTGCAGCGCGCGCCTCAACGTCCAGTCCGCAGAGCAGGGCGCCGCGTGAAACATGCGTACCCTCTCGCACCGGTGTCGAGATCACATTGCCTGCAGTGCCGGCTTTCACGGTGACCGATTTGTCAGGTGCGGTCAGGCCCTTGGCCTTCAGGCGAATGCCGTGGGTCTGCGCAGACACTTCGTACGTGACGGCCTGTGGCGCGACCGTGTTCTTTTCGATCCGCGGTTCTTCATGCTGGGTGCTGATATCGCCCCGGACCATGCTTCGGATAACGAACCAGGCGAGCAGCCCGGCAAAGATCAGAATGGCAATTTTGACGGATCGGTTCACGGTTCACACTTTCACACAGGGCTGCTTGTGTAGCAGAAATAGGGTTCGGCGTCGCCCGGATAAGGCGACCGATACTGCATAGTTAACAGCGGATTGTTGCGATCCCGCAAAGGTGGTGCAGGGATTTCAGCTTTCAGCGAAAGGTATGATTAATAATCGGCCTGATCCATGAGGCTGGCGATCAGATCCAGCGACGCCACCTGAAGATGGCAAGCATCAGCAGGGTCGCCAATGCGAGCCCGACCACAAGCAGGGCGAAGGCGCCGGGGCTTTCCACTCCGGGCATACCGCCTACATTCACGCCAAACAGGCCCGTAACGAAGCTGATCGGCAGGAAGACGGCAGACAATATCGAGAGCACGAACAGGCGCTGGTTCATGACCTCGGCGCGTTCCTCGATCACCTGTTCCTGAAGCACGGTGGAGCGGTCCCGGATAGTGTCCAGTTCCTCAGCCAGCCGGGTCACCCGATCCGCAGATTCCCGCAGGAACAAAAGATCATGATCGGTAAACAGGCCGGCTTGTGCGCCCTCGCGAACCAGTTGGGCCAGCGCTTCTCTCTGTGGCAGGATGTAGCGCCGGACCTGAAGCACGCGGCGGCGGAACTCCGACAAGGTGGATCGCGGCAGCTTGATGGACGGGTCGAGCAGGTCGTCTTCGAACTCGTCAGCCTGCTCGTCGAAGCGCGACACTTCGGGCTCCATGCGGTCTGTCAGGGCGTCGGCCAGCGCTGCGATCAATCCTCCGGTCGAGGCAGGGGCTTTTCCCTCCTTTACCTGGGCCTCGACATCGCGCGCGCCGCGAATGGGCTTGGCCCGCAAGGTGATCAGCGCCGTTTCGCTGGCCCACATGCGCAGGGCGAGCATGTCTTCCAGTGCTTCCCCTTCATTGAGGTTCATGCCGCGCAAATTGATCAGGAAGCCCGGATCATGGCGCACGGCCCGCGGGCGCGTGTCTTCCTGAAGAAGCGCTTCTGTCGCCAAATGGTCCAGACCGCTTTGGGTCTTCAGCCAGGTGCGAACGTCCGGAGACAGCCGGTTGAGGTGCAGCCAATAGCGCGAATAGTCAGCCAGACGGCCGGATAACACATCCGACCATTCAAGGGGCGTTGCTGCCCCATCCGCCGCAAAGCCGTAGCCGAACACCATTGGTGTATTTGCAGATTCCAGGGCGGAGGGGGCAGGTGTCGCCATTGCGTATCAGAGCGCCGAGATCGGGGGTGTGCGGGAAATCCATGGACGCGCTATTTCGAGCTGCATGGCAAGCTCAAACAGCAATGCGTCTTCTCCTCGCTTCGCCGAGAACATCGAGCCAACGGGCAGGTTGCCGGACGACCATGACAGGGGAACGCTCATTGACGCGGCACCGGCCACATTCATCGGTGCCGTGAAGGCGGCGAAGTTTAGTACGCTTTCCATAACCCTATCGAAGTCACCATCCGGGGCCTGCTCGCCGATCAGCACCGCCGGACTGCCTGTGACGGGCGTCAGCAACACGTCGATGTCGTTGAACCATTCATGATAGGCGGCTTCGAAAGCCTGAAGATAGGCGATGGTCTCCGGCATTTCCGCCTGCCTCGCCTGGAACATGGAGACCAGTCCCAGCGTCCAAGGTTCCACAATATCCGGTCCGACCGGCTTGCCGGAGAAGGCACTTGCCTGGCTGGCGAATTCAGCTGCGCCAGCGGCCCAGTAGAGCAGGAATTTGTCGGTGAATTCCTTGCCGTCCAGCGGAACCGTGAAGTCCCGTACCTCGTGGCCCAGCTCCTTGCAAAGCTGTGCAACGTCTTCGAGTGCTGCGGTGGTTTCGGGCGCAACGCGCGTGCCGCTGATCGTGTCCGGTGCGAAGCCGATCCTGAGTGGCCGGTTCAGCGCTGATATCTCGCCCAGTGGTTCATAGGTCCCGTCATTGGTCTCGGCGGCGCGGAACAATTCGATGGAATCCTGAACCGAAATCGTCACGGCGTGATTCACCGAAATATCGACAGGAGGCGTCGCACCTGTGCGCGCCCCCAGACGCGCGCGAGAGGGTTTCAGACCGAACACGCCGCAGGTTGACGCTGGAATACGGATCGAGCCGCCACCATCGCTGGCATGAGCGAACGGCACCACGCGCGCGGCGACCAGAGCAGCTGCGCCGCCCGAAGAGCCACCGCTCATACGGGACAGATCCCATGGGTTGCGGGTTGGGCCTGTCACCAGAGGTTCCGTTGTCGACGTCAGTCCCATCTCGGGCGTGGTCGATTTGCCGAGCGAAACGACCCCGGCCTGACGCCAGGCCGCGGCGAACGGGGAATCCTTGGACGAAATGTTTCCGGCAAACGCGCGGCTGCCCCAGAGGGTCTGCGTGCCTTCCCAGTCGATCAGGTCCTTCATGAATGTGGGTACGCCGCTGAAGGGGCCGGGCAGTGGATTGGCTGCCACTTCACGCGCTGTTTCAAAACTTGCCGTTGCGATCGCATTGATGTCGCCATTCACCGCTTCGGCGCGGGCAATGGCCTTCTCAATCTCTGCCAGTGAAGTGGTCTCGCCGGATTTGATGCGGCTCGCAATCGTCAGGCCGCTCTCCCAGCCTGTGGGCGGTACGGCTTTCGCTGCAATGGGGCTGCTAGTCGGGGCGAGCGCGTCGCTCGCCTTTTGGCCACAGGCGGCGAGTGTTGTAGCTGCAGCACCGCCCAGCAGGGCGGCGCGCCGAGTAATTCTTGTCATATTTTCCTCCCGTATCCCTTTTGCGCATCAACCTGAAACGCGCTGCCGGTTTTCGCAAGGAAAATGAACGTGCGAGACCGGATCCCGCCCGCGCATATACAAATGGCGATAGGCTATTGAATGACGCCGCAAGCCACACGGGCACCCGCGCCGCCAATCGGCTGGGTCATATGGTCGTCTTCCTGCGCGTGGATGATGATGGCCGAGCCGTCCTCATCCAGTAGGGAATCCAGCGCGGTCAGGCGAGTGAACGCCTCGTACCCGGCTGATCCATCCGGAGCGACCCAGATATTCGGTAGGTCGCCCGCTTCGGGGCCTTTGGGGTTGAGGAGGCCATGGGCGCCTTCGACTTTTCCATGATGCCCGCCGGACTCTTTGAACTCTCCAACATCGTCGCAGGTGCCGACTGCGTGCAGGTGAAGGCCGTGCCAGCCCGGGGTAAGGCTATCCGGCGCAAGCTCAATTCTGATGACTTCGCCGTTCGGCCCATCCAGGAAATTTGCTGTTCCGATCTCGTTGCCTTCGGCGCCAATCAGGGTCGCCGACGCTGTCATCATCGATGGATACACGCCCTCGTCCGGGCCGGGCATGTCTTCCGGGCCGGGCAGGGCGGTTTCATCCTTCGGCATTTCCTGAGGGGTCGCACCTTGCTGGCCGCAAGCAGCAAGGCTCAGCGCAAGCGCGGCGAAAGCAGTTCGGGTGATCATATGAAGGGTCTCCTGTCTGCGAGATCTGGTGTAGGCCTAACGCATATGTTGCAGGAAGGCTCCCTGACGTGAAGGATCGCGCGGATAAATTGCTGGTAAGCCTTGGGCTATTCGAGAGCAGGGCTGCGGCCCGCGCCGCCATTGATGCCGGCAATGTGACCGCTGGCGGGGCGCTCGTCAGAAAGCCATCGCAGATCCTGTCTTCCGAAGACGACATCGCTGCCACGCCCGCGCATCCATACGTGTCTCGCGGTGGGTTGAAACTCGCGCATGGGCTCGACGTGTTTGGCGTGAATCCCGAAGGGCGGCTTTGTCTCGACATTGGCGCATCGACGGGTGGTTTCACAGACGTATTGCTGAGAGCAGGGGCCCATTACGTTGTCGCCGTGGATGTCGGCCGCGGGCAGTTCCATGCGTCTCTGGCGGCAGATCCGAGAGTGACCAGCCTGGAGGCGCAGGATGCGCGCGCGCTCACTTCAGAAATGTTGGGCGGTACGCCGTCATTGCTCGTTTGCGATGCCAGCTTTATCGCACTGGAAAAATTGCTCAGCGTGCCGTTGTCGTTGGCCTCGGATCACGCAGAATTTGTCGGGCTTTTCAAACCCCAATTTCAAGTTGGCCGGGATCATGTCGGCAAGGGCGGACTGGTGACGGACACCCAAGCGGCCGATCGGGCCGCCAGCGACTTCGCCGACTGGATGGTAATGCAGGGGTGGCCGATTTCGGCCTGGACTGACAGCCCGATTATGGGGGGCGACGGCAATGCCGAACGCCTGTTCCACGCGGTCAAGCGTTAGTAGTTTTCGTCGTTGAAGGGATCGTTGATTTCCCAATTCCCATCATATGGGTCGCGACAGGCCGTGATCGGGTCGCGGATTACCTGGCCATCAGGCAGGCGGGTTTCGCGCTCAATCGTGCGGCACTCGATATTCGTACCGGCCTGTGGGGGCAGGGTCGGGCCTGGAACAGTCGACACGGGATAAGTCCGGCTGGGCGGCGGCGTGTTCGGATAGGTCATCACTTCCGGACCGCCATACAGCCCGTCTGTCGTTCGGGGGATGCCGCCGCTCGGATAGGCTGTGCGGGGGGCGGCGCCATAAGGCGTGGCAACCTGGCAGGGGCGGCTGGTGTCATCAGCGATCGCTCCGCCGGCAAATCCACCGACAATCGCTCCGAGAATTGCTCCTGCGGCGACTTCATCGGAATTGCCGTTCCCGCTATGATGGCGATCGTGCCCGCGGTATCCCCGATATCCGCGGTACCCGCGATAGCGTCTGTGATGGTGGTGGGCGTCGCCATCATCAATATTGTTTCCGATTGCGCCGCCGATCAGCCCGCCTGCAATGGCGCCGACCAGCACACCTGCCAATTGGTCATCTTTGCGCTGGCGTTCGCACTGAACGTTCTGAACGGGTTGATTGTAGGTGTATCCATAACCATTCTGGGCGGCAGCGGTTGCAGGTATCGCAAGGCCAGTCAGGGCCAGCGCGCCAATGAGCAGCGATCTGGATTTCATCGAAACACTCCTTCCAGCGGATACGCGTCCACCAAGTCAGCCATGATAGTGCCGGTTTGAACCTGAACACGAGGTGAAAGCTGGACGAAGCAGGATATGCGCCACATATTTCCGGTATGGGAGTTCTGGATGTTGCTGCCCGCACGGCGGGACGAGCGCGCTACGCCGCGGCGCAGGGGCTCCGGTCAGCTTGGTACGGTGCGCAGATGGGCGCGGCCCGGCGCAGTGCGACCGGCTTTGACCGCCCCGGCGAGCCGGCATTTCGACCAAGTCGCGGCAAGCCGGATCTCGGCGTGTTACGGCGTGCCTATTTTGAGCTTTTCCTGCAGGATCGCATGAATGTCGAAGCGGGCCTGTATCCCACACCGTCGGATGTCAGGCTGAAGGACCTGCCGAAAGCGCTGCGCTCTGCCCGCGCGTTTCGGGAAGACGTGGCTGACGTTGATCGCCGACGCCTCGAACGAAATGGCACGGAAGTGCGCCAGCAAGTGGTTGATGGGCACAATCGCTATCCGGCCTACTATCTGCAGAACTTTCACTACCAGTCCGGCGGGTGGTTCACCGAGGACAGCGCAGACCTGTATGACACACAGGTCGAAGCGCTATTCACCGGCACAGCAGATGCGATGCGTCGCGCGGCACTCGCAGAGATTTCGCGGGAGCTGAAGGGCAGGGACCAACGGGGTATCCGCCTGCTGGACGTGGCGTGCGGAAATGGTCGTTTCCTGTCGCAGGTCATGCAGGTTTATCCGCGCCTGAATGCGACGGGCCTGGACCTGTCTCCCACCTATACCGACGCCGCCCGTGACCGCCTGAAACCCTGGGGGCAGGTGGAGATTCTCCACGAAGCCGCCGAAGCCATGCCACTTGAGGATTCGAGCCAGGACATCGTGGTGTCGGTATTCCTGTTTCACGAGCTGCCGCCGAGCGTGCGATCGGTTGTGTTGGCTGAAATGTATCGCGTGCTGAAGCCCGGCGGATTGTTGATCATCGCGGACAGTGTTCAGTTTGGCGATTACCCGGAGATGGACGGCCTGCTGGAGTACTTTCCCCATGGTTTCCACGAGCCCTACTATAAAGGGTATCTTTCCTGGAACGTTCAAAAAGCGTGCGAATCGACCGGTTTTCTGCCTGAGCGACGATCACTGGCATTTCTGACAAAAATAAACAGTTTTCGGCGCGCAATCTAACGCCTTGTAAGAGAACCGTTTTCTGCTGGGACGAGCTTTGCTTAATCCCGGATGAAAAAATATTGATTTGCGCGAATGGAACATGACAGTAATATGACAGTTACGTTACGGTCATGTGACACGAACTTTGTACCAGGAAGGAAAGGAGGCACCAATGGCCGTCCTAGATCATAATGATAACCATGTTTCCTGGCTGGCGCACAGGGACCTCGCTCTCAACGAGACGGGCCTGCGTGTCCTGCGGGGAGCAATGCTGACCACAGCAGGTATTGTCGGGGTAAGCCTAGCGATTGCGCTTGACCCGATCTTCAACCTGTTTGCCTGATTAGGTCAGGAACCTAGAAGCTCGGCAGTTTGCCGGTTCCCAGTATGGGCATGGCATAAGCGAGAATGATGGAAATGATGAGGCCGAGGAAGGCACGTCCGGCATCGCCGATGACGTCTTTCACGGCCTCATTTTTTGCGCGCAACTGGGCAACATAGGCGATCGCCAGCTCACGGCCCGCGAGCAGGCCGAGGAACACCCATGTCGTGCTCATCGGCACGTTGCTCATTTCCTTGAAGATGAACAGGATGATCCCGTAGATCAGGTCGACAATTGTCGCCGCGCGTACGTCCACCGTGTTGATCTTGCTCTGAACGATCTTCTGGATCTGTCCGCCCCGCGTCGCGAAGATGTAGCCTTGAATTGCGACGAGCAGGATGGCTCCGAAAATGACATACCCCAAAGAGAAGGCGACATGCGTTTCGTCACCTGTCACCGTTACGGTGCGCGGCAGGTAAACGAAGATGTTGGCAAGATCCTGCATCAGCCATTGCGACCACAGGAAGGTGGTTGTCAGCCACTGGAACGTGACCCAGTAAGGCCAGGGCAGTTCGTCCTTGGTATGGAACACCCAGCGCTCGAATGTGCGCGAGATGATAATCCAGATCACGGCGCCGCACCCAAAGGCCACGACGTAGCCCATAGCGGACTTGATGATCATCTTTTCCAGGATGCCTTCGCTGGCCGACCCACCTGACAGGGCAAACAGCGTCAGCACGAGGAATGTGGTCGAGACCGGAATGCCGAAACGCGTCAGGAACAACAGGACCAGCGGGGGCAGGGCATGCCACCACTGAATGCCCGGCATCAGGACCTGGGTGCGATCCCCTTCGCCCGGCAGGACCGACAGCTTGTCGAGGCGCTCATAAGCGACGTCGCCATTGCCGTGGAAGTAACCATAAAACAGAACGGTGAGCAGGATAGCGCTCGCAAAGAGCCACAGAACCCACCAGGGGCGACTCGAATTTGACGACAGGAATGTGCCCAGTGTCTGGATAGAGTCGTTTGCGACGACGGCATATGCGGCCAGCATAAAACCAACGATGCCGAAAATTTCTACGCCACCCATGCCGACAACCCATCGCTATATGAAGACTGATCGCGAGGTAGCAGGTTCGTTGTACAAAGCCGATAGCAGGTTTGTGAACTTACTGTGACACGCGCATTCAAGCTCATCGTCCTGTCTGTCCTCTATGGCGCAGCTTCGCATCTGCCAGAACGCAGGCAAGCATGGCTTCGGCCACAGGTACAGCACGTATCCCCACACAGGGATCATGCCTGCCGATTGTACGGACGTCTACCTCTTGACCGTCACGGGTCACTGATTTGACGGGGGTAAGGATGGAGGAGGTCGGTTTGATTGCGATTCGCACGACGACCGGCTGGCCCGTTGATATGCCTCCAGCGATGCCGCCATTGTGATTGGATAGAAAGCGCGCGCCGTCATTGCCGGTGCGCATCTGATCTGCATTTTCCTCGCCTGAGAGCGTGGCTGCGGCGAAGCCGTCACCGATTTCGACACCCTTTGCGGCGTTGATGCTCATCATCGCGCTGGCAAGTTCGGAATCCAGTTTTCCGTATATGGGGGCGCCCCAACCGGCCGGAATTCCGGTGGCCTCGACCTCAACGATGGCGCCGGCAGAGCTTCCGGCCTTCCGGGTTTCGTCCAGGAATTTCTCCCAGACGGGCACCATTTCCGGGTCGGGGCACCAGAACGGGTTTGATGTCGTGGTGTCCCAGTTCCAGCGCGTGCGGTCGATGGCGTGCGGTCCGATCTGGACAACAGCGCCGCGCAGGGTGACGTCTTTACCAAGAACCCGCCGGGCCACGGCGCCTGCGGCAACCCGCGCTGCGGTTTCTCGCGCGCTGGAGCGTCCGCCGCCGCGATAATCACGCACGCCGTATTTCTGGTCGTAGGAATAGTCGGCATGGCCGGGGCGATACCGATCGCGGATTTCGCTGTAATCCTTGGAGCGTTGATCCGTATTCTCGATCATCAGCGAAATCGGGGTGCCGGTCGTGACCGGCCCTCCGGTACGGTCATCCTCGAACACACCAGACAGGATTTTCACTGCGTCCGGCTCTTTGCGCTGGGTGACGAAACGCGACGTTCCCGGTCTGCGCTGATCAAGGAATTGCTGAATGAAGGCCTCATCCAGCGAAAGATTGGGTGGGCAGCCATCGACCACACATCCGAGCGCCGGCCCGTGGCTTTCGCCCCAGGTCGTCACGCGGAAAAGGTGGCCGAACGTATTATGTGACATGGCTGCCCCCTGAAGTGGGCCCTAGCTGAACAGGTGCTCGACGGCGGCGCGTTCTTCGCGGAGCTCAGCGTCTGTCGCGTCCATCTTGGCGCGCGAGAACTCGTTGATGTCCAGGCCCTGAACGATCTCGTACTTGCCGTCCTTGCAGGTGCATGGATAGCCATAGATCACGCCTGGCTCGATGCCGTAGGAGCCATCGGACGGGATGCCCATCGAGACCCATTCGCCTTCCGGCGTGCCGAGCGCCCAGCTGCGCATGTGATCGATGGCTGCCGATGCGGCGGACGCTGCGGAGGAAGCACCGCGGGCCTTGATGATGGCCGCGCCGCGCTGCTGCACGTCAGGGATGAAGGTGTCCTGATACCAGGCATCGTCCACTTGCGGCTTGGCGGCGTCGCCCTTTACCGTGGCGTGGTGGATGTCGGGGTACTGGGTGGCAGAGTGGTTGCCCCAGATGATGACATTCTTGATGTCTGTGTTGTGGGTGCCGGTTTTCTCGGCCAGCTGGCTCATCGCGCGGTTATGGTCGAGGCGAACCATTGCGGTGAAGCATTTTGGATCGAGGTCTGGCGCATTCTGTTGTGCGATCAGGGCGTTCGTGTTGGCAGGGTTACCAACGACGAGCACTTTTACATCGCGCGAGGCGTGGTCGTTGATGGCTTTGCCTTGCGGGCCGAAGATGCCGCCATTTGCGGACAGCAGGTCTTTCCGCTCCATGCCTTGCTTACGTGGCATCGCGCCGACGAGCAGGGCGTAGTCGCAGTCTTTGAACGCGACGTTCGGATCGTCGGTGGCGACGATGTTGTTCAGCAGCGGGAAGGCGCAATCGTTCAGTTCCATCACCACACCGTTCAGTGCGCCCAGCGCTGGCGTGATCTCGAGCAGGTGAAGGTCAACGGGCTGGTCTGTTCCCAGCATATCGCCGGCGGCAATGCGGAACAGGAGAGCGTAACCGATCTGGCCGGCAGCGCCGGTTACAGCGACTTTCACAGGCTTTTTCATGGGAGTGTCCTTCTTGCATGGGGTGATTTCGCGGCATCAATGGCGAATTTGTCGGGGAAGGGCAAGCGGCCATGCGTCTATGACGCAGAGCGGGCACCCTGCCACAGTGGGACTCCGACAGAGTTTGGCCTATATGGAGGGCTCATTCAGCAGCCCCTTGGACCGGACATCGCCATGAGCCAGACCGACACGCCAGACATCATTCCACCGTCACCCAGCGCCGCAGACTACGCCACCGATCCAAACGGAAAGCCGCTGATTCCGAACGTGGCTGACCCGATCGCGCTGTTCAAAACCTGGATGGCTGAGGCGCGTGAGAGTGAGTTGAACGATTCAAACGCCATGTCGCTTGCCACCATCGGCGCAGACGGCATGCCGGATGTTCGCGTCGTGTTGCTGAAGGAGGTGACAGAGGCAGGGTTTGTTTTCTTCACAAATCTGGAAAGCGCAAAAGGGCAACAATTGGCGACAACGCCGAAGGCCGCGCTTGGCTTCCACTGGAAAAGCCAGCGACGCCAGGTCCGTGTGCGCGGCATGGTTGAGCCCGTCTCTGAAGAAGCAGCGGACGAGTATTTCGCGACCCGGGCCGCGCAAAGCCGGATCAGCGCGATTGCGTCTGACCAGTCCCGGCCTCTGAATGACCGGGCCGAATTCGAACAGCGCGTCGCAGAGCTTTCAGAGATTTTCGGTGACGGACCGGACATTCCCCGCCCCGAATTCTGGGGCGGGTTCCGTGTCGTACCGGTCGAGATCGAGTTCTGGCAGGATCAGGCGTTCCGCATGCACGATCGCTTGAAGTTCACGCGCGACGGTGATGGTTGGACGACGGGGCGTCTCTACCCCTGACAATCAGACGATCCCGTTCTCAACAGCCCCGATGATCAAGTGCGGGACGCCGTCACTGGTCTTTGCCCAAGAGACTCCATCGCTGCCAACCATAGCTGACACGCGTTGCCGGTGGGCAGAGAAACTGTCGAACTCGACCACATCGACCGGCGTGTCGAAGTGCAGGGTCACTTCATAGCCCATACCGCCCGCCAGTTCGCGGATCGCGTGAACGCGTCCGTGGAAAGGCTGTTTCAGGTATTGACCAGAGACATGATCGCCGAGTTGGCAGGGTGCCTCGGGCGTGTTGGACAGGCGCGCAGAGGCGGTGTTCCAGTCGCGATAGCCGAGTTCTGTGGCGACCATTTCGAGCGCTCTAGAGTGTGAGATGGATTGCCCCGCTGAACTGGCCTCAAGGCGCAGTTCGCGGGCGCGGGCCTTGGCGGCTTCGCGGGTTGTGATGGATTGCGGCATGGTTGGGATCCTTTCCCTTCATCCAGACGCGGTCACTTTACGCGGGGCTTGCCTTGCCGCTGGACCGCTCGAAATGAAGCGTCAGCATCCTGAATGGAACAGCCGCGCATTTGCGGCTGTGAGATCTTCACCCTCGGGACGTCCCGGCAAGCGGCAGGTGTCTCAAACCTGAGCGCCAGATAGTCTCGGAACAGCGAAACGTCAACGCCCGCAAGCGGAAATGGCCGTGTCGTCCGATGTCATCGCCTCAGCCGCTTCCAGCGGACGGTCGGTTGCCAGCATCACGAGGCCATCATCTGCCAGGTCTTGAAACTCGGAACCGTCACCGTCAGCCAAGTAGATGTCGTCCAGACGGTCGCCCGCTCGGCCAAGCGTGCCAAAAGCCGACTCCACTTCGTTCATTGCGTTGCGATCCCAGGCAGCCGCATCAGGACGTTCGGTGCCTGTCCAGCCGATCAGCCGGCTGGAATCCACACCACGTGCCTCCAAAGCGGAAATATCCCGACCGCCACGAACCGACGCTGTCATCATGAAGGCCGGATCAATCGCCGCAATCTCGGCAGCCTCATCATCATTGTAGGAAATCATGATGATGCTCTCTTCCGCATCTGCTGCGTACACAGCCTCGGCGATATTGGAGAAGCTCGTCGTCTTCTTGCGGTCCAGCTCCAGGATTGCGCCCGTATTGCGCGCCCAGATCAAGGCGTCAGTCAGTTTGGGCGGAGAGTAATTCGTGCGTCGACCGTCATCGTCGACCAGCGACACGCCGGACAGCTCTTCCCAGCTGATGTCAGAGACATAGCCCCGCGCAGTCGTTGTGCGATTCAGGCGGTCATCATGCATCAGCGTCAGGACCCCGTCGCGCGTTTCGGCGACATCGACCTCAAACACACGCACGCCGCGATCGAAATTGTACTGCATCGTTTCAATCGCGTTTTCCGGGTATCCCGGCGCGGGACCGCCGCGGTGAGCCGCGATGACGATGCCGCGATTTTCGCGCAGGCAATCGAAGTATTCGGGCAGGGGAAGGCGTTCAATGTCGGATCCCGCAACTGCGGAAACATCAGTTTGAGGCGCGACATCAGTTGACGGCTCGCAGCCTGCAAGAATGATGAGGGCGGTAACAAGCAGCGCGGAACGGGTCATTCTAGGGTCCTCTTCTTGCGCCGCACCAAATGCGCGCATAAACCGGTTCTAAATCAGGCTGTTATTGCTGAAAACAAGAACGCACAGGGAGACTTCATCATGTTGGGCATCATGCAGGATTGGCCGCTTACGGTTAACAAGATTCTGGAACACGCCAACCGCATCAACCCGACACGGGAAATCATTACCCGCCGGGTTGAAGGCAACATCGTCCGCACGACCTATGCCGACCTGTTCAAACAGTCCAAGCAGGTATCCAACGCGCTGATCGACGGTGGCATCAAGCTCGGTGACCGCGTCGCGACCCTTGGCTGGAACTCGGAACGTCACATGGCATCCTGGTATGGCGCGATGGGGATTGGCGCTGTGCTGCACACCATCAATCCTCGCCTGCACCCGGAGCAGATTGCGTGGATTGCAAACCACGCCGAAGACAAGGTGCTGATCTTCGACAAGACCTTCCTGCCGATTGTCGAAGCCATCAAGGACCATCTTCAGACCGTTGAGACGTTCGTGATCTATGCTGACGCCGACACAATGCCGGAGAACACTCTTGGCGCAGTGCCGTTTGACATCTGGATCGACGGACGGTCCACGAATGTGCGCTGGGGAGATTTCCCGGAAGAGACGGCATGTGGCCTCTGCTACACATCCGGTACGACGGGCGACCCGAAGGGCGTGCTGTACTCCCACAGGTCCAACGTGCTGCACACGATGATCACCATGCAGCGAGACGCGATTGGCATGGGTGCGAATGACTCCGTTCTGCCGGTCGTTCCGATGTTCCATGCCAATGCCTGGGGGCTGGCGCTGTCATGCCCGGCTGTCGGGTCCAACATGGTGATGCCGGGCGCACAGATGGACGGTGCCTCCATCTATGAATTGCTGGACACCGAGAAGGTGACCATTACCGCCGCGGTGCCGACCGTGTGGCTGATGCTGCTGAACCATCTTCAGGAAAACGACCTGAAGCTGCCGCATCTTGAAAAGGTGGTCATCGGCGGATCTGCTGTGCCGGAACGCATCCTGCGCGCGTTTGAGGAAGACTATGAGGTGGACGTGGTTCATGCATGGGGCATGACGGAAACCTCCCCGCTCGGCACGCTTGGAACCTTGCCGCCCCACATGACGGACGCCAGCATTGATGTCCGTATGGAGCAGAAGCTGAAGCAGGGCCGCCCGCCGTTCGGCGTCGAGCTGAAGATCGTCAATGACGAGGGAGAGGATCTGCCGAATGATGGCGAGACCTCCGGCCGCCTGGTGGTTCGCGGTGCGGCCATCGCGGCGGGTTATTTCAAGGGCGTTGGCGGCAATGTGCTCGATGATGAAGGCTACTTCGATACGGGCGACGTCGCGAACATTGATGAATATGGCACGATGACCATTACCGACCGCGCCAAGGATGTGATCAAATCGGGTGGCGAGTGGATTTCCTCCATCGACATCGAGAACATTGCGGTCGGCCATCCGAAAGTCGCGAATGCAGCTGCCATCGGCATCTACCATCCGAAATGGGATGAGCGTCCATTGCTGGTCGTGCAAGCCGCGCCGGGCGAGGCTCCGAGCAAGGAAGACGTGCTGGCTCAGCTGGAAGGCAAGATCGCCAAATGGTGGACGCCGGACGATGTGGTCTTTGTCGATGAAATTCCACTCGGCGCAACCGGCAAGATCAACAAGCTGGCCCTGCGCAACCAGTTCAAGGACTACAAGCTGCCGACAGCTTGAGTTCCTGGTATTCTGCAATGATGCAAGATGAGATGCGGCGGCTCTGATTGGGGCCGCCGCATTCGTTGAAGGCATATTTCTTCGCCCGGTGACTGGTTCACACCCCGGCGGTGATCTATGTCTGTGAAATTCGGAGGCTTGAGAGGGCAGGGCATATGACCATGACGACGGAACAGACACAGGATGCCGGCTGGCGGGGACTGGTTGCGAAAGCATCGCTGGCCCTGTCGATATTCACGGTGTTCTGGTTCATCGCCGCAGCAGTCGGCACCAAGCTTGGTTTCTGGGGCTGGCAGTTCGGCCTCGGCACGATGACGATAAATTGGGGGCTGAAGCTGATCTTCCTGGCGCTCGGTGTTTCCGTGATCGCGCTGGTCCTCTCCCTGATCAAGGCACCGCGCAAGCGGGCCTTTATTCTGTCATTCGCAGCGCTGCTGATTGCCGGTCTGAGTTTCGGTCGGGTTGCTGCCTTCGGGGGACAGGCAACGCGTCTGCCGCCGATCCATGATGTTCAAACCGACTGGTCAAACCCGATCATGCCCAGTGACGCACTGCTGGCCGCACGCGAGGAAACCGGCGCGATGAATCCCGTTGATGCGGCACCCGTCGTGCCGGAATATGCGGCGGACCGTTGGCCTGGTACGCCGGGCCGGCTTGTCTCTGAACTGCAGGAAGAAGCGGAATTCGACCCCGCCGTGCAGGAAGACCGGGTCGATGCGCCGTATCCGAAGCTTGATTCCTACGTGACGAATGCGCCGCCGGCGACCGCGCATGAAGCCATTCTGGACATCGTCAATGAGCGCGGCTGGGTGGTCGTGAAGGCCGATGCATCTGAAGGCATGATTGAAGCGACAGAGACCAGCTTCTGGTTCGATTTCAAGGATGACGTAATGATCCGTATCCTGCCAACTGAGGAAGGTGGATCCCGCATCGACGTTCGCTCGACCAGCCGGGTTGGCCTGTCAGACCTGGGCGCGAATGCAAAGCGGGTTCGCGATCTGTTGGACGATATAGAAACAGCGCTTCGCTAACGCGCGCCCGCTTCGGCCTCGTCCTTCACCTTTTGCGGTTGAGGACCGAGGCCGAGCAGGCGAGCGACAGGGCCAATCGTCCAGCCTTGCGTGGTCAGAGAAATGGCCACGATCACGAAGACGACGTTGAAGAAGCCGACTGTGATTGGCCCCGGTGAAATGACTGGATAGATGGCCAGCAGGATAGGAACCGCGCCCCGAAGGCCGACCCAGCTGAGGAATATGTTTTCGCGCAGGGTAAAACCCATCCAGCCAACCGAAGCAAATACGGCGAGCGGTCTGGCGACCAGCATCAGGACGGCGGCAATCCCGATGGTTGGCCATATGTCTTGCAGTAGCGCGCTGGGTGTGACCAGCAGTCCTAGCGTCAAGAACAAGACAAGTTGGCAGAGCCATTGAAACGCTTCGTTGAAGTCAACGATGCGATCAATCGGGCGTTTCAGTTTTGCCTTCAGGCTGATCCCCGCGAGGTAGGCTGCGAGAAATCCGCTGCCGCCAAGCAGGGATACGCCTGCGAAAATCACGAGCGCGCCCGCCAGAGTCATGACCGGGTATGTACCAACGGGGAGAGACAGCGTGTCCAGCAGGCGTGCCAGAAGGCGCCCCCCAAAGACGCCGCCCAGTATGCCAATGCCAGCCTGCATCACAAGCAACAGCCCCATGCTTGCGAAATCGAAAGGCTCTGCAGTCTGCAAGGTCGCGACAAGGGTTGTCAGCGTGACGGTCAAAAAGATCGCCATCGGATCGTTCAAGCCGGATTCAAGCAGGAGCGTGTCCTTCAGGCGTGGCCTGAGACCGATGCCACTTTGCTGGATCAGCAGGAAGGTGGCAGCTGCGTCTGTGGACGCCACGGCTGCGCCAAGCAGCAACCCGACCTGCCACGGCACCTGCAGGAGCAAGGCTGCCGCGACGCCGGTCACGCCTGCTGTTACCAGAACGCCCAGAGTCGCCAGCGATGTGGCTGGCGCGCCTGCGGAACGAAAGACCCGACGATCCGTTTCCAGGCCACCCGCAAACAGGATGACGGCCAATGCGACACTGCCAAGGTCAAACGCGAAATTAAAATTGCTGAACTCGATCCGGCCCGGCCCGTCTTCTCCAAGCAACATGCCGATGATGAGTGCAATCAGAAGGAATGGTGCGCCAGCCCTGCGCGCGACGGGCATGAAGGCAAAGCTGATAAAGATGATCAGGCTGCACAGGAAGACAAATAGATACACTTGGACTCCCTGACTGAACTTGTTGCGCGTCCTGTAGATAAAGGCTGTCGGCGCGTCAGTTCAAGGAGGCGCAAGTAATCTGTTGCGACTGTGTTCGCTCAGTTGCGCGCGTACTTGTCTTCGTAGCGAATGATGTCGTCTTCGCCGAGATAGCTGCCGGTCTGGACTTCGATGAGCATGACGGGCTCGGCACCCGGGTTTTCAAGCCGATGAACTGCGCCGATGGGGATGTATACGGATTGATTTTCCGTGATGAGGCTGACATCATCGCCATTGGTGACTTTCGCGGTTCCTGACACCACGATCCAGTGTTCCGCACGGTGATTATGCGACTGCAAGGACAATGACTGACCGGGCTTCACGAGAATGCGTTTCACCTGGAACCGCTCTCCGACAGCGATGGATTCGAACCAACCCCATGGGCGATAGTCGCGGGGGAATTGTTCAGCTTGAGGGGCCTGTTTTTCCTTGAGCTTGCTGACGGCAATTTTCACGTCCTGCGCGCGAGAGCTGTCAGCGACGAGGACCGCGTCCGGCATTGCCACGGCGATGATGTCTTTCAAGCCAATGCCGACGAGTTCCACGCTGTCACTTTCTGACCTCAGCAGAGAGTCCCGACACTCAATGGCGGTGACGGGGCCGGTGCTGGAGACTCCATTCTCGTCGGGCCCGGTCTCTCGTCTAACGGCATCCCATCCCCCAAGATCGGACCATTTGCCAGAGAACGGCACGACGCTGAGATTGTCGGTGCGTTCCATGACGGCATAGTCGATGGAAATGGACTGGGTCCTGCTCCAGCTGTCAGGAGCCAGGCGGATAAAACCCAGGTCGGTCTCTGCCCGGTCAACTGACTGGGCAACATGTTCGACCATGTCCGGTTCAAACCTGCGGAAAGCGGCGAGGATGCTTTCCACGCTGAACAGGAAGATGCCGGCATTCCATAGGAAATTGCCACTCGCCAGCATGTCGGTGGCGCGGTCGATGCTGGGCTTCTCGACAAACTGCTTCAGTTTGATCGGAGACAGGGAGCCTGCCCTTGGTGGCTCGCTCAACTCCAGATATCCATACCCGGTTTCCGGATGTGTGGGCTCAATACCGAACGTGACAAGCTGACCAGATCGGGCGGCGTCTGTTGCCGCAAGGATGGAAGCAAGAAACGCCTCATTGTCTGGAATGACATGGTCTGAAGGAGCGACCAGCATCAGGGCGTCTGGATCGGACTTTTCCAGGTAGAGCGCTGCCGCCAGAATGGCAGGCGCTGTATTGCGCGCTTCCGGCTCGATCAGGATCGTTGGATCCGTGATGTCTATTTCCGCCAGCTGCTCACGTACCAGAAACCGGAAATCTGCATTGGTCAGGATCAGGGGAGACGTAAACCTGTCACCTGTCAGTCGAAGCGCGGATGCCTTGAACAGGGATGTTTCACCGACAAGGGGTACAAACTGCTTGGGATAGCTTTTGCGGGACAAGGGCCACAGACGCGTGCCGGACCCGCCACACATGATAACCGGCACAATATCCGCGACTCGTTTCGTCATTCTGTCTGCCCTCTGCCAACCTTGCGTTTATGGCGCATGAAGCGTGCACATGTCAGGTCGGTGACCAAAAAAATCACGGCGTGCCAAAAGTTGAAGGCTGATGTCCTGATCGCTAGCGATCCTTGGGGTCCAGTGCGTCGCGGAGGCCGTCGCCGATAAAATTTAGGCAGAGCAGGGTGACCGCCATGGTCAGGGCAGGGGCCAGCAGCATCCAGGGCTTCTCCTCCATCCGGTCTGCGCCGTCAGAGATAAGCACACCCAGCGAGGTGAGTGGCTCGTTCACGCCAAGGCCGAGGAAGGACAGGAAGCTTTCGGCCAGGATGACGACCGGAATCGTCAGCGTGACGTACACCGCAACAGGCCCGATCACATTCGGCAGGATGTGCCGCGTGATGATGTCTTTCCGGCTGACACCGGCTGCGCGGGCGGCCTCGATGAATTCCTTGCCTTTGATGGCCAGCGTCTGGCCGCGCACGATCCGCGCCATGGTCAACCATTCAATCGCGCCGATGGCTGCGAAGATCAGGACAATGTTCCGCTCGAACACGGTGAGCAGGAGGATAACAAAGAAGATGAATGGCAGCGCATAGAGCACGTCCACGATTCGCATCATGAAATTGTCGACGCGTCCGCCGAGATAGCCCGCTGTCGCGCCCCAGCTGACCCCGATGACGAGGCTGACCGCCGTTGCGACGATACCCACCATCAGCGAGATCCGAAGCCCGATCATCAGGCGCGCAAGCAGGTCACGCCCCTGCAGATCCGTGCCCAGAGGGTGCATGCCGTCGAGTGTCGGCGCAATCGTGCGCAGGTCTGAAATCGTGCTGTATTTGTGCACCCATAGCATCGGGCCAAACACCGCGATCAGGACCAGTGCGCCAAGGATCCACATGGAGATCACGGCCGCTCGGTTGCGGAAAAGGCGCGCGCGGGCGTCATCCCAGAGCGAACGGCCGCCTACAATGGCTTTCTGCACCGGTTCAATGCGTCCGGTCGGGTCGAGAAGGGGATCGAGATCCGTCATCAGTCGTACTTCACTTTCGGATCGAGCAGGGCATAGAGAATGTCAGCGAGCAGGTTCAGCAAGACAATCAGGCCCGCATAGACAATGATTGCACCCATCACGAGCGTGTAGTCTCGGTTAAGCGCTCCATCGACAAAATAGGTGCCGAGACCTGGCAGGCCGAAGATTTTCTCAATGACAACCGAGCCCGTCATAACCCGGGCCATTGCGGGCCCGGCATAGGAAATCAGGGGCAGCAGGGCGGCCGGCAGGGCATGTCGTGCGATCACTTGGCGCTCGGTTAGCCCTTTGGAGCGCGCTGTGCGGATATGGTTTGATCGCATCGTTTCAATAATGGATGCGCGCATCAAACGGGAGATGATGGCAATCTGCGGCAGGGCGAGCGTGATGACGGGCAACGTCATATTGTGCCAGCTCATGCCGATATTGGGATAGGTGCCGAGGCCGCCGACTGCAAAGATGCCAGCACCCAGCGCGAAGATCAGGATCAGGATGGGGCCGGTGACAAAGGTCGGGATGGATATGCCCGCCATGGCGATGCCCATCACGCCATAATCGGCGCTCGAATTCTGCCGGAGCCCGGCAAACACGCCGAGCAGCGTTCCGACCACAAGGCCGAGGCCCATGGCAAGGAAGCCGATGGTCAGCGAGATTGGCAAGCCGTCGGCGATGAGGTCATTCACGCTCTTGCCAAGCGTTTTGTAGGACGGGCCGAAATCCCCCACCACCACGCCGCCGACATAATTCAGATATTGCTCATGGAGCGGCTTATCAAAACCGAACTTGGCCGCGATTGCTGCTTCGGTGGCAGGTGGCAGTTTCCGCTCGCCGTCGAACGGGCCGCCCGGTGCGGCGCGCATCATGAAGAACGCCATCGTGATGATGGCCAGCATAGTGGGGATTGCAATCAGCAGACGCCTGAACGTATAGGCCCACGGAATTCGGCTAATGGCACGTTGGAAAGAGGACACGTTCGTTTGCTATTCCGTTGCTGGTAATAGGAAAATCGTCTAGCCGCCGTTTCCGGCGCTTGGCATTGCGATCCGCAATCCTTAGCTTGTAGCCACAGCCGATCAAGACCGCAGACACAGGCAAGGACACGAAAATATGGCCGATATTCGCCGCGTTACGGAAGCTTTTGCTGTCGCTCCTCAAATTAATGAGGAGGATGTTGCCGAAATTCAGGCTGCAGGCTTCAAAACCATCGTTGCAAACCGTCCTGATGGCGAAGGCGGCGTGACACAGCCCCGTATGGGTGCCATTCGGGCAAAAGCCGAATCGCTTGGCCTGACCTTCGTTGCCTTGCCATTTTCCGGTGCACCGACGCCCGAAGTGGTTGAGCGCACAGGAAACATCCTGAATGAAGCGCCCCAGCCTGTGCTGGCGTATTGCCGCACAGGAACGCGCAGTATCACTGCCTGGGCGTTGACCCATGCCGGGCAGGGAACGGGGCAGGAAATCGTCGATGCTGCAGCGGATGCGGGCTATGACCTGTCCAGTCTGCAGTCGCTTCTCTGATCCGAAACCACGCAACTTTGTGAGCACTCAGTCACATTTGCGCCGCATTATGTGTGTTGTCAGTGAAGTCCGGCCATGCGAAGGCCAAAGCTGGGAGGCGCAGGCCATGAGGCCGAATGCGCAACAGGAGTGGAATGGATGAGCGATCGTCTGTGGATCACCGATTTCAAATACGATGATGGTGCGATGTTGGTTAAGAAGACCGGGCACCGCGTTCCGCTCACGCTTTCCCTCGCGCACGACATCTTCACCTGGTTCTGCTTCTACTTCTTCGCTCAGACCTGGCGCACCTGGCGCCGCCTGACCGGTCACAAGCGCCCGACCATCGCTTTCTATCCCGACAAACCACGCCCCTGGTACTTCATCTGGCCCGTGATGCATGTGTCTGGTGCGAAACTGATCGACGATGTCAAAAAGGCTGACATCGTCATGCAGTTTGATGATTCCACGGAAACGGACAATTCCGTTCCGACGGTCCGCGATGGCGCAAAGCTGGTTAATTTCTCCTGCGACGACATTTCAAAATCTACCGTCGCTGCTGCCTTTGAAGAAGCGGCGGGCTACTCGCTCTCTGTTGATCCGACGACACATCAGGGCCGTATGGTCGAAAAGTCCGAATTGAATGCAGCTCATGATGGCCGCATTCTGGAAGGCCCTCTGGACACACCGCTGCCCGGCAAGACCTATCAGCGCCTGGTCGACAATGAGATTGATGGCGGACTGGTTGAGGATCTGCGGTGCTGCATCGTCGCTGGCTCGCCGATCATAGTTTTTCGCAAGCGTCGCCCGCTTGAGCGCCGGTTTCTCAATGAGAATGTCCAGGTTTTGCTCGACGAGCCTCGCAATTGCTACACAGCCGATGAAATTGCCGTGATTGAGCGCTTTGCGGCATCTATCGGACTGGACTGGGGTGGGGTGGACGTCCTACGTGACCGTCAGTCCGGACGAATCTTCATCGTCGATGCAAACAAGACGGATATGGGCCCACCGGTTGCTTTGAAGCTGGGGGCCAAGCTTCGCGCCACGCGCCGCATGGCCCAGGCGTTCGCAGTCGCATTTGCATCGAAGAAGCGGTGATCCCGCTCCGGCCGGTCAGAATCGCTGCAAGAGACTAAAAAATGGCAATTCCCTACATTCGCGAAATCGAGTTTGAGTATGGCGTCGTGGAGCAAGTTTCTCCGCTGATCCGTCGGGTGATCGCGAATAATCCGGGGCCGTTCACCTATGTCGGCACCGGCGTGTACATCATTGGTCACGGTGAAGTCGCGGTGATCGATCCCGGCCCGGAAGACGCTGATCATTTCGAAGCCTTGAAGAAGGCGCTGGAAGGCGAGACCGTCACGCACGTATTGGTCACGCACGGACATTCGGATCATTCCCCGCTGGCAACGCCTCTGGCCGAGTGGGCTGGGTGCAAAACCTACGCGAAGAATTGCGGCGTGCCGACCGCCAAGGGCGAGCTTGGCAGCGCAGATGATCTTGGGTTCATGCCGGACGTGAAGGTTGGCGATGGCGATGTCATTTCCGGACCCGGCTGGACGCTGGATGTCATCGAGACGCCGGGGCACACCTGCAATCACCTCTGCTTTGGCCTGCGCGAAGAGAATGCGTGCCTGTCAGGTGACCACATCATGGGCTGGTCGACGACCGTCGTCGCACCGCCCGATGGCGACATGGGTGACTATATGCGCAGCCTGGACAAGATTCAGGCGATGCAGTTCGACATTCTCTGGCCAACACATGGCAGCCCCGTACGCGGCAAGGCATTCGTCGACAGCTTCATCTCGGAATACGCCAATCACAGGCGCGCACGTGAGGCGGCCATTCTCGATCAGATGAGGTCAGGGCAAACCTCCATCCCGGAAATGGTGAAAGTCATGTATGCCGACGTCGACAAACGGCTACACCCGGCGGCGGCCATGTCCGTGCTGGGCCACATGATCGAACTGATAAAGACCGGCGTCGCCGCCTCGCCAGATGACAAGCCTACGGTTCGTTCTCACTTCGAATTGGTGAAATCCGCTGCCTGACGGGCGTGAACAGGGTTACCGGCCTTAGACGGTTTCTGCCTTGTTAGGTCGCATCAGCAGCCGCTGAATCGCTTCGTCGACGCTGATTGCGCCTTCAATGACATCTGCGACGGCATCACAGATCGGCATGTCCACGCCGCGCCCTGCGGCGAGCCGCTTCAGGACCGGTGCGGTCGCGACACCCTCTGTCACCGCGTTGCGCGCGCCCAGAATGTCTTCCAGTCGTTCGCCTTTGCCGAGCGCCATTCCACAACTCATGTTGCGGCTTGTCTCGGATGAGCAGGTCAGAACCAGATCTCCGAGCCCGGACAGGCCGGACAGCGTTTCGCGCTCCGCACCAAGTGCGAGTGCAAGCCGGGTCATCTCGGCGCTTCCCCGCGCGATTAGCGCTGCATGCGCCGAACGGCCAAGTCCCTTGCCGAGGGCGATACCGCAGGCGATCGCCAGCACGTTCTTTACTGCGCCGCCGACTTCTGCGCCCAGAAGGTCGTGTGCCAGATAGGGGCGGAAGTTCGGGGTAGCGACAGCGGCGATCAATTCGGTGCCCAGCGTTTCATTTTCAATCGCGAAGGTAACAGCTGTCGGCAGTCCCTTTGCCACGTCGATCGCGAAACTCGGTCCTGACATCACGGCTGGCACAGCTTCGGGCAGTTCGTCTTTCAGAACCTGAGTCATGAATTCGCCGGTCTTCAGTTCAATCCCCTTCGAGCAGAGCACGACCGGCGTTCCGGGACGGATATGTTCTTTCAGCGCTTTCAACGTCGCGCGGGTATGTTGTGCAGGCGCGACGGAAAACAGGGCGTCCATCAGGTGAAGGTCGGCCAGGTCAGAGGTTGCTTTCAGCGCGGGGTTTAGCGCAACGCCCGGCAGGAAATCCGTATTCTCGTGGCGCGTATTGATGGCGTCTGCCACTTCTGGCTCACGACACCAAATCAGCACGTCCTGATCCGCGCGGGTCAGCATCTGGGCAATCGCCGTGCCCCAGGCGCCGCCACCGATGACGCCGAATGTCTTGAAATGTTTCGTCATGCGCCGGAGATTGGTCGAAACCGGTCAGCGGGGCAAGCGGCTCGATCAGATGAAGTCGAACGTGCCGCGCGCCTTCTCCGCGTCCACTGTGACGGCAACCTTCCGACCGACAGGGGACGCGTCCTCCCGCAGCACCGGGAATGCCTCCTTTGAGGCATTGGCCAAGGCGCGGCGACCGTCTTCAAGGCGAATGAAGGCGATCCCCTTGTTGGGGCCTTCCTTGCCATGCGTGACGGTGAAGGTCTCCAGCACGCCTTCGCAGTCTTCCTCGCAAAGGGTGACTTGTTCGGTCGGTGTCGCGTACGGCTCCGCGGGCGTGAATGTGGCAGGTTTCTGGGTCGAGTAGACGCCGACCGCTTCCTTCGTCATCCAGCCACCATTGGCGAGCACCAGTCCGAAGTCGCCAGGATTCGCCCGCAGTTTCGCGGCCATTTCGGCGATCCCGTGCAGGGAGTAGTTGTTTCCCGGCCCGCCAAAGAACGGCAGCCCGCCGGTGAGGGTCAACGGGCGTGGATCATTCTTCCAGTCGACGCCGAGTGCGGCGGTCGAGGAGAAGACAGCGCACGGGAAGCAGGAATAAAGATCGAAATGTTGGATATCATCTGTCGATTTTTCAGCCTGTTTCAGCGCGCGACCAATCGCGGTCTGCATCGCCCATGAGCCGTCGAGGCGAGGACGCAGAGAGATCAGGTCATCTGCAGCCTCTCCGCCCCCGTGCAGGTAAACACGTTTGTCTTCGGGTACGCCGAGCGCATCGGCCTTCGAGCTGCTCATGAGAATTGCAGCAGCACCCTGGTTCACCGCGTCCTGGGCGATGAACCATTTCAGGAATGGATCGGCGTATTCGTAATTGGCTTTCGACGGGGTCGAGAGGAACTCGATGGAGTGTTCCTGCGGAAACTGGGAATAGGGGTTTCCAGCGGCCACAGCCGTGAAAGGCTGGAAGAGTTCTGCCATTGCCTTGCGGTGTTCACTGCGCGAGCGGCCTTCGCGGGCGGCAATGGCGTTTTCGAACAAGGCGTAGAAATAAGCTGGCGCGACGATGCCGTGCTTGATTTCTTCGCGCGACAGCATCATCGGGCCCATGCCACGATCTTCATATTCCGCGTCTGCACCATCGGCCCAGTCAATCTCTACGCCGTTGCGGCGAGCGCCTTTGGACGCGCGATTGGCTTCCGAACCTGAGATCAGCACGCAGTCGGCCGCTCCGACATGGATCCGCGCGGCCATTTCATTGACGAGCGCCTGCGGGCTCTGGCCGCCGACGGTCTCATAGATCAGGTTTTCAGGAGAGGCGCTGATGTCGCGCGCCAGCGTGCCCGGCAAATTGGTGTTGTGACCATGCGGATGCGGCGCACCTCCGACAGAGTCCTCAAAGATGCGGACCACGGCAATCGTGTCGATTTCGGCCGCAAGCTCAGCGCCGCTATCGGAGAGCGCAGCCTTTGAAGCTTCAACCATGAGAGACAGCGGGGAAGGGGCACCGTCCGGCCCGTTCGTGCCGTCCCACTGGCTCAGGCTTTGCCCCACACCAACCAGAACCGGCAGATCACCTTTAGCCATATCACGCTCCCTTTTCGTCTTATGAGACGAGTCCTAGCGTGGGATTTTCGGCAAGGCGAGCCGGGACGTCGGGGAACCCCGACGCCCCGTCATTGGTGGATCAGTCGCCGTTCAGCAGGCCCTTCTCACGAAGGAAGTCGAGAATGACTTCGGCGGCTTCTTCGGGAGAGTTGTTGACCGTGTCGATCTTCAGTTCGGGATTGAGAGGCGCTTCGTAAGGGCTGTCGATGCCGGTGAAATTCTTGATCTCTCCGGCGCGGGCCTTTTTGTAGAGACCTTTGACATCGCGCTTCTCGGCAACGCTGAGCGGTGTGTCGACATGGATCTCGATGAACTCGCCCTCGGCCATCATGTTGCGCGCCATCTGGCGTTCGGAACGGAACGGCGAGATGAACGACACCAGGGTGATCAGTCCGGCATCAGACATCAGCCGGGCGACGTTGGCGACGCGCCGGATGTTCTCCACACGGTCGGCGTCTGTGAATCCCAGGTCACGGTTGAGACCGTGGCGGACATTGTCGCCATCCAGCGTGAATGTGTGCCTGCCCTGGGCAAAGAGCAGCTTCTGGAGCGCGTTGGCGATGGTTGACTTGCCGGAGCCTGACAGGCCGGTGAACCACAGTACAGCCGGTTTCTGGCCCTTCTGTTCCGCCAGCGCCGACCGGTCGACATCCATGGCCTGCCAGTGAATGTTGGACGCGCGGCGCAGGGCAAAGTCGATCAGGCCAAGCCCGACCGTGTCATTGGTCATCCGGTCGATCAGGATAAACCCGCCCATCTCGCGATTGACATCATACGGATCGTACGGGATGGCCTGGTCAAGCGACAGAGTGGTGACGCCGATCTGGTTCAGGTCGAGCGTCTTGGCCGGCACATCGTTCAGCGTGTTGACATCTATACCGTACTTTGGCGCGTTGACGGTGGCGGTGACCGTCTTTGCGCCGATCTTCAGCAAATAGCGCCGGCCGGGCAGAAGCGGGGTCTCGCTCATCCACAGGATGCGGGCCTGGAACTGATCGGACACTTCCGCAGGATCATCGGCCGAGACGAGAACGTCGCCGCGGGAGCAATCAATCTCGTCTTCCAGTGTGAGCGTAATCGACTGGCCCGCAATTGCCTTGTCCAGGTCTCCCGTCGCGGTGACGATGCGCTGGATGGTGGATTGCTTGCCTGACGGCATGGATTTTACCCGGTCGCCCGGTTTCACCGTGCCTGCCGCGATCTGTCCGGAGAAGCCGCGGAAGTCCAGGTTCGGACGGTTAACCCATTGGACCGGCATACGGAAAGAGGCGTTCAGGCGGCGGTCGCCAACCGGGACCGTCTCCAGATAATCCATCAGGCTGGGGCCTTCATACCATTCGGTCTCGTTCGACTTGCTGGTGATGTTGACGCCGTCCAGAGCAGACATCGGAATCGGCTGGATTTCCAGGTCGGTCGCCAGCTCGTCAGCGAATGCGTAAAAGTCGTCGACGATGTCGTCGTAGACATCCTGACTGTAACCAACCAGATCCATCTTGTTGATGGCCAGCACAAGCTTGCGAATGCCGAGAAGGGTGGTGATGAAGCTGTGGCGGCGCGTCTGGGTCAGGATACCCTTGCGCGCATCCACCATCAGGATGGCGACGTCAGCGGTTGAGGCACCGGTCGCCATGTTGCGCGTGTACTGCTCATGTCCCGGTGTGTCGGCAACGATGAACTTGCGCTTGTCAGTGGCGAAAAACCGATAGGCGACATCGATCGTGATGCCCTGTTCGCGTTCGGCGGTGAGGCCATCCACCAAAAGCGCGAAATCGATATTTTCGCCCTGCGTGCCGACCTTTTTGGAATCGCTTTCCAGCGAGGCCAACTGGTCCTCGAAGATCATTTTCGAGTCATACAGCAGGCGGCCGATCAGCGTTGACTTGCCATCATCGACCGAACCGCAGGTGATAAAGCGGAGCAGGGATTTGTGCTCATGCTTTTCGAGATAGGCGGCAATATCCGATTCAATCAATTCATCATTGAGGCGCATCAGAAATAGCCCTCCTGTTTTTTCTTTTCCATGGAGCCGGACTGGTCGGCATCAATCACGCGGCCCTGGCGTTCGGAGGTCGTGGTCAGCAGCATCTCCTGGATGATCTCTTCCAGCGTGTCCGCCGTGCTCTCGACCGCGCCGGTCAGCGGATAGCAGCCGAGCGTGCGGAAGCGGACGGATTTGGTGACGGCTGTCTTCGCCAATTCTTCCGGCATCCGGTCATCATCCACCATGATGTCGACCCCGTTCCAGTTCACGACCGGACGCGGAGCAGCAAAGTAGAGCGGCACGATCTCGATGTTTTCGCGGCGGATATATTGCCAGATGTCGAGTTCAGTCCAGTTCGACAGCGGGAAGACGCGCACGCTTTCGCCCTGATTGATCCGCGTATTGTAGACGTTCCACGGCTCCGGGCGCTGGCGTTTCGGATCCCAGCGATGCTCGGCCGAGCGGAAAGAGAAAATCCGCTCCTTGGCGCGGGATTTTTCCTCATCGCGCCGCGCGCCGCCAAAGGCCGCATCGAATTTGTACTTGTCGAGCGCCTGCTTCAGCGCCTGCGTCTTCATCACATCCGTGTGCACGGCGGAGCCATGGCTGAACGGGCCAACCCCCTCGCGCACGCCGTCTTCATTGATGTGGACCAACAGGTCGAAGCCCAATTCTTTCGCTTTGCGGTCGCGGAACTCGATCATCTCCCGGAATTTCCAGGTCGTGTCGACATGCATCAAGGGGAATGGGGGACGCGACGGATAGAACGCCTTCATCGCAAGGTGCAGCATGACCGCCGAATCCTTGCCGACCGAATACAGCATCACCGGGTTCTCACACTCGGCCGCAACTTCACGTATGATATGAAGGCTTTCCGCCTCCAGCCTGTCGAGATGGGTCAGATTGGTCAAAACGTTCAGTTTCCTTCAAGCATCATTGGGCCGCGTAACTTCCGTGGCTTTCAGATATAGTCACGAGAACAGGGCGATAGTCCCCAATGTGTGTGAGTTCAATAATCTGACCTATCAGCAGGGCTAAATGGTCGGAAAATGGCGCGATCTGTCTGAAACGTGTCGCTGATTGTCGTATTCCTACATAATCTGTCATTATGCCGTCCGATTCAGGAGGTCTAAATACGCTTTGTCTGATTGGAGATAGAGTATGTGCGGAATTGTAGCGATCGCTGGCACCGAGACGGTGGCCAGCCGTCTTGTGGATGGTCTGAAGCGCCTCGAATACCGCGGTTATGACAGCGCGGGTATCGCAGTTCGGGCGGGCACCCAGGTCGAGCGCAGACGCGCACAGGGCAAGATCGTCAACCTTGAAGCGGTGATGGCAGAGACGCCGGTGGATGGCCCGACAGGCATTGCTCACACACGTTGGGCCACGCATGGTCAGCCGAACGAGATCAACGCGCATCCTCACATGTCGGGGAAAGTCGCGATCGTCCACAATGGCATCATCGAGAATTTCCGGGAACTGCGTGACGAATTGCAGGCAGACGGGCGCAGCTTTGAATCGGAAACCGATAGCGAAGTCATCGCGCAGCTGATCGACAAGAACATGGGCGATGGCATGGACGCCGTCGACGCGTTCGAAGCGGCCCTGAAAAAACTGTCCGGCGCATTCGCGATCGCCGCCATCTTTGCGGACGACACCGATCTGCTGATTGGTGCGCGCAAAGGCAGCCCGCTGGTGCTGGGATATGGCAATGGCGAGATGTTTCTCGGATCTGACGCGATCGCGCTTGCGCCCTTCACCCGCGATGTGACCTACCTGGAAGAGGGGGATTGGGTAGTCCTGACGCCGGACAGCCATGACATCCGGAATGCCGATGGCGAGCGCGTGAACCGCCCCCGAGTGCAATCGGCCGTGAATGAGGGCCTGATCGAGCGCGGCGAATATGATCATTTCATGCTGAAGGAAATCCACGAGCAGCCGGAGTCGCTGGCGCGTTCGATTCTTCCCTATATCGATCAGGCGACGCAGACGCTCAATCTGGGCGAAGTCGCTGACAAGATGTTTGCCAAGGCAGACCGCGCGGTCGCGATTGCCTGCGGCACGGCGTATTACGCGGCGCACACGGCCAAATACTGGTTCGAGCAAAAGGCGAAACTCGCTCTGGAAACCGACATAGCATCGGAATTCCGCTATCGCGATCCGGTTCTGCCCCAGACCGGCCCGGCCATGTTCGTGAGCCAGTCGGGCGAGACCGCCGACACGTTGGCGGCCCTGCGCTATTGTCGGCAGAATGGCACGCCGGCTGTGGCTATTGTGAATGTGCCGGAAAGCTCAATCGCCAGGGAAGCCGCGGCCATCGTGCCGACTCATGCCGGCCCGGAGATCGGTGTTGCATCCACAAAGGCGTTCACCGCGCAATTGTCCGTGCTGGCGGTTCTGGCGCTCAATGCAGCCAAGGCGCGCGGGCATTTGCTGCCGGGCGATGAAGTGAAGGCAGTCAAAAGCCTTCTGGCCTTGCCGCGAAAGGTGACGGAAGCGCTGGAAGCCCAGGATGAAATCCGCGCGATTGCAAAGACGCTGACCCAAAGCCGGGATGTCCTGTTCCTTGGCCGCGGCCGGTATTATCCGCTCGCATTGGAGGGAGCGCTCAAACTTAAGGAAGTCTCCTATATCCATGCAGAAGGCTATGCGGCGGGTGAGCTGAAGCATGGTCCGATTGCGCTGATCGAGAAAGATGTTCCGGTCGTGGTGATCGCGCCGATGGATGAGCTTTTCGAGAAGACCATTTCGAATGTTGAAGAAATCCGGGCGCGCGGCGCACGTGTGATCCTCATTTCAGATGAAGCGGGCATCAAGGCAGCCGGCAATCGCGCCGATCATGTCATCGCAATCCCGGAAGGCGACGAGATCAGCCTGCCAGTGCTTGCGGCTGTGCCTCTTCAATTGTTGGCATACCACGTGGCTGTGGCCAAAGGCACCGATGTCGACCAGCCGCGTAACCTCGCCAAGTCCGTAACGGTGGAATAGATCCGGCAGCCCGGCCTGACTTGTTCAGCCGGGTGTCGTCGGCTCAGGCGCAAGCCGCAGCACTTCTGTGAACGCCAGCCAGACATGATACAGGGTAGAGCTTGGAATCTTGCCTGATGTCGGCTGACGCTGCGCGTCGAACGCATCAATCCACATGCCGTCTGGTGCGAGGCTTCCAAGATGATGGCTGAACAATGCGTCGCAACTGTTTTCGACGGCGTGCCAAGGGGCGGTTCCGGTCAGCTCATACAGACCAAGCCAGCCTTTTATGCGCTCCGTACTCGGCCAGGTGCGTGATCCCTTGTCCTTTGGGCTCATGTCCAAATGGTTCGCATTGATTGTCAGCTGGCTGATTGGGTCCACACCGAATGTTTCTGCATTCGAGACGAGGGTTCGCACAACGCCGGAGTGGTCTTGTCCGGACAACTTTTGGTGCTGGGCCAGAATCCAGGCCCATTCAAACTGGTGCCCGGCCTCCAGCCTGTTGCCGTCTTCATCGCCAATGCGCGCCGAATCATCATCGAAGAATTCCGGGACTGTTCCGATTTCCGGCGTGTACAAATGTTGCAGAAAGAGATCGGCGAGTTCGTTCGACAACTGTCCAAACCTGTCGTCGCCAGTTGCGTCCCACATGGCAAGTGCTGCTTCGAAGAGATGCATGTGCGGATTCTGCTGGCGGGGCAGTGTGGCCGGAATCTGATTGTGAAAGCCCTTCCCGGATGGATGACGGAAGGTGTTTTCGATAATGTCTGTTGTCTGGTGCGCCAACTTCAGCGCGGCGGGGCTTTTTGAATATTTGTAGTACCAGCCAATTCCAAACAGGCAGAAGGCAAAATCATACAGGTCAGCAGTGGGGTCGAAAATGGTCTTGTCGTGCGCCAGCGAATGCACCCATCCCTGATCTGCGCCTTGCCAGTTATGCCTGGAGAGATAGTCAAATAGCATGTCCGCGATCGGCCCTGCCTTGTCTACGCCAAGACATGCGGCGTGAGACATGACGTACAATTGGCGAGCAATCACGAATGTTCGCTTGAACGGATCGGCCGACGGGCCAGTGCCTGTCAGATCGAAACTTTCGATGGGGCCGCCAAAATGCGGATCAAGACACTTTTCCGTCCAGACGGGGATTGCCTCGTCGAAAAGCCAGTGGCGTATCCTGGTTACACAATCCATTTGCCTTACCGCTACGCTTGCTTACGGAAATGTCGTCAGCGAGACCACGGCTTGCATGAGGTCCACAGCGGCCTGAACTCAGTGAATCCCGTACAATGGGCCGTGTTTCTCATCAAGTATTGACCTGTCGACGGCTGCGTTCGATCCTGCGCCATCGATGCGGCAAGAAACTGCGTGTCGTCGCCACCTAGGAGATCGAGTCCGCCTGTGACCATAGACCTGAATGAGATCGAAGCCCGCCTGACTCGGATCCTTGAGGAGAAGGGGCCTCGGATTGGAAAGGAGCTGTCGGAGGAGATGCCGGATGTGCCGGTGCTGGCGCTCTGGCAGGTATGCAATCGAAGCAAGAGCCTGCTGATCTCCCATTTCGCGAGCTATTATTTGCGGTTCGATATCACGCGCGAAGACCAGGTCCGCCTCAGCCCGTCCATCTTGCGGGATTTTCTGTCGTTCACATTGTTCGGACTGCCGGCGCAACGCTATCAGATGATCGAGCGACAGGGCACTTTATCGAACATGCACCGGGAGATCAGCCGCGAAAAGATCGGTGTCGCTCAGGATGTCATGAAGCAATTGTTCGTGAGTCTGGGCCGCGAAGTTCGAAGCCAGTTATGCGCATTCATTGCGGGAGACCTGTCCTATTTCCTCGCCCACAACGAGATGCGAGAGCATTCCGCTTCGGGCGAAATGGTGCGGGGGTCGGATATCGACATCATCATCATTCTCAGTGAAGCCTTGCCTGACGATATTCAGGAACGGATCGACGGTGAAATGGTCGCACTGAAGAATTTCTATTTGCGGCATCCGAAGTATCGGCACGAAATAGATTTCATCTGCAAGCGCAAATCCGTCATGGAGCGCCAGTTCCAGTATTCGGACATCCACGACAAGATCGCCAGCAAGATTGCGTATGAGTCCATGTTTCTCGGCGGGTCGCTGACGCTGTACATGGAAGTACGCGATGCAATGGTCCGAACCGGCGTGGACCGGTTGATCGAAGATGACTTCACGCACGCGCTGAAAGACCGCAAAAACGCGATGAAAGCGCTGCTGAATGCGCCTGGCGACACGATTGATGACGAGACGCGGTCGCTCTTTTACTTCTCGCAGGAGCGCGTCGAGTTTTCATGACCCACTGAAGGAAGTGTTTGCGCTGTGTTTTTCTTTGGGGTGAACTATTTCTTCTTGAAGTTATAGCGTGAAAACTTGCGTGGATGTTGGGAGGATTGCGCTTGATCTGGCGTGCAAAAACGAAATCTCGTACGGTGGGGTCCGGTTCTGCTTTGGCCCTCTTGATGATGGGCGCATCCGTAACGCTGTTGGGTGCCTGTGCAGGCGGTGGTGGAGGCGGCAGTTCCGCCGTAACGCCGTTGCCGCCACCCCCACCACCACCGCCGCCTCCACCACCGTCAAACCCGTTTCCGGATCAGATCGCTTCGCCGGAACAGTTTGAGACCCGGGAGTACAACGCCACGGTTGGTCTGCCGATTATCGGCGCCTCCAGCGCCTATGCGCTGGGCGCGACCGGGCAGGGTCAGACGATCGCTGTGATCGATACCGGCACCGAAGGGAGCCATCCGGATCTTGAGGGCGCGGTCGTTCAGATGTTCGATGTCTGCGCCGATACAGACTGTCCCGGCTATGACGAGAACGGGAACCGCACGACCATGCGTCGCCAGCCGGGCGATATCGATACGGGTGGCCACGGGACACTGGTGTCGGGCGTGATTGCCGCGCGCCGGCAGGACGATTTCAATTCATCATTTGATGACAACACGCCAAACGGGATTCAGGGTGTCGCCTATGAATCCTCAATTCTCGACATTCGCGCGGACTCGCCGGGAAGCTGCGGCCGGGAAGGCGAGGATGATGATTGTGTCTATAATGACAATACGCTGGTGCGCGCAATCGAGTACGCCGTAGATCAAGGCGCCACAATCATCAACATGTCGCTCGGCGGGGAAATCGATAGTGACCCCACGCTCGAAAATGCCATTCGCGCGGCTGCGGCGGCCGGCGTGCTTGTTGTCATTTCTGCGGGCAATGACGGAGAACCTGCTGGCACGGACGAAGATGGAAACCCGACCGAAGCCAAAGGCGAACTTCCGAATGAGCCGGCCTATATCGCCGGCGAGTCAGCGTCGCTAGGACGGGTTGTGGCCGTTGGCGCGGTAGACCCAGATGGGAAGCTCTCGGAATTCTCGAACCGCGCCGGTACCGCGTCGCAATCCTACTACTTGCTCGCACCCGGAGAAGATGTGATTTCGACCGGACCAGACGACGATGTGGCTTTTCCCGGCCTGCCGACATGCGTGGGCAACAATACTGTAGAATGCAACGATGCGGACGATGTGGGAGATTATTACCGTATCTCGGGCACGTCGTTTGCCGCGCCATACGTAGCGGGGTCGCTGGCGTTGTTGCTGGATGCATTCCCAAATTTGAGATCACAGCCGGAAGTTGCGCTACAAATCCTGTTAGACACGGCTACGGACTATGTGGATCTCGAATTCCCAGATGCAATCACAGGTGAGTTCGCTGGCGTGGGTACAGATAGTGTGTCCGGCGTGGGTGTCCTGAACCTCGCAGAAGCGTTTCGTCCGCAGGGGCAACAGAACCTCGATTTCGGAGCCGAGAAAGTCAGTCTCATCGATGCGGTGGCGCCCAGCGGCGGTGCGTTTGGCGATTGGGCTTCCAATTCCGGGGCCTTCAATCAATTGGTGTTTCAGGACAAATACCAACGCGGCTTCCTGTTCAATGCGGATGCTGTGGCAGCGGCGTTTCCGGCAGATGCTCTCGGATCGCGCCTGATCAATTTCGACACGCGCGCCGACTGGGCAGCAGGGGAATCCTACGCCATGAGTGCGGGTGGCGTGTCCTTCAGCTGGACGCAAGCGCGGCTGACAGAAGACCCGACTGCGCCGTATCAGGAGGACCCTCAGTCCACGTTCAAAATGCGCTACAGCTTTGGTGAAAGCCAGGTCGAATTCGGGCGCGGCGGGTCGCTGACCCATCTTGCGCCTGATATTTCCCTGTTGAATGAACCGGGTGTGGGAAATGCGTTCTCAACTGGCGGTGCGTGGGCAAAGTTCAGTCATGCCATAACGGATGATCTAGTCATGGATATCTTCTCGGCAGAGCAGGGCGCTCGTAGCCAGTCCGGTTTCATGTTCGGTCGGGATGAACGCACATGGTCTGTCAGGGCAGGTGCGTCCTTTATCAAGGACGAGAGCACTGCCCTTGGTGGATCATTGCAGGCTCGCTTCGGTGCGCAGGACCAGACCGAGATGACGGCCTATGCGTTGGAAGGCGCATGGCTCGCAGGTGGCGGATGGATTGTGTCGTCCGGGCTTGAAATGTCGAGTGTCGAATTGCCAGGTGTTGATGCGGAGAATATCTGGACCAGCCGCTGGTCGCTGGGCGCGGACCGGGCGCTGGGCGAGGGGCGGCTTCACTTCATCGTGGCGCAGCCCCGACGCGCAGAAACGGGCCACCTCAACCTCGACGCACCCATTGGGGTTGATATGAATAGTCAATTGATCCGTGGTCTGGTGCAGGCGGAGCTGACGCCGAGCGGCCGGCAAATTGATTACGAAACCCGCTACACGTTCGGCCTCACCGACACATGGTCAGGCGAAGCGGCAGCCGTGATTTCGACTTCGCCGAACCATATTTACGGCGCCGAGGATCAGGAGGCGCTGTGGATGCGGTTGTCGACACCATGGTAAGGGGCGCGCTGTTGATTGCTGTGACCGGTGGATTGGTGGCCGGCTGTGCGGGTCTCCCGTTTACAGGCAACTCCTGCCCGGAAATTACGGACACATCAGCATGGATCAACAGGATGCCCGGGCCCGGCCAGCCGTCTGGTGGCAAATTGCATGTTGTGGTGCGTGTGGACGATGATCAGCCCTGGATGCTAAGCCCAGCGGCAACACAGTCAGAGGACCTGCTGGTGCTGGCACTGTCAGAGGGTGGACCATCCGTGCCGGGAACGGCGGCTTACCAGCAGTCGCGCAAGCCGCTGCCACAGCGAGTTGAGGTGGAATGCCGAGGCAGGACCGTGGCGACCATTGAAAAGATAACGGTCGCCTACTAGTGATCGACTAATTCGTGAGGCGTTTGAGTTCGTCCACGAGGTCTGTCTTTTCCCAGCTGAATCCACCAGCATCCGTTGGTGTGCGTCCAAAATGGCCGTAAGCCGCTGACGGACCATAGATCGGACGGTTCAGGTTCAAATGGGTGCGAATGCCTTTCGGAGACAAATCAAACAGCTCGCGCAGCGCTTTCGCGATGCGGACTTCATCCACGTTGCCTGTTCCGTGTGTGTCGACATAGATCGAAAGGGGCTGGGCCACGCCAATCGCGTAGCTGACCTGAATTGTGCAGCGGTCTGCCAATCCAGCCGAGACAATGTTCTTGGCGAGATAGCGTGTCGCATAGGCTGCGGAACGGTCGACCTTTGACGGATCCTTGCCTGAGAATGCGCCGCCGCCATGTGGGGCTGCACCGCCATAGGTGTCGACAATGATCTTGCGACCAGTCAGGCCTGCGTCGCCATCAGGTCCGCCAATCACGAAGCGCCCGGTCGGGTTGACGTAGAACTTGTCCTCTTCGGGAAACCAGCCTTCAGGCAGTACATCCTTGATCACGGGCCGGATGATTTCCCGCAACTGATCGAGTGTCGCGCTGTCCTTGTGTTGATGGGAGACCACGAGGGCGTTCACGCCAACCGGCTTGGAGCCTTCATACTGCAGCGTTACTTGGCTCTTGGCGTCGGGTTCGAGTTCGGGGTGGGTGCCATCATGCCGAAGTTGCGCAAGCCGTTGCAGGATCTGGTGCGAGTATACCAGCGTGGCAGGCATCAGTTCCGGCGTTTCGTTCGTCGCGTAGCCGAACATGATACCCTGATCGCCCGCGCCCTCTTCGCCATACAATCCCTGGCCTTCTTCAACGCCTTGGGCGATCTCGGCCGATTGACCATGCACATGGTTGGCGATTTCCATCGTCTGCCAATGGAAGCCATCTTGCTCGTAACCGATGCGTTTGACGACGTCGCGCGCGACCTGGTTCATTTCATCATGGCTGACATCCTGACCATTATTGGTGCGGACTTCGCCGGCCAGCACAACCCGATTGGTCGTTGTCAGGGTTTCGACGGCCACTTTCGCAGAGGGGTCTCGCGACAGGAAAAGGTCCACGATGGCATCTGAAATCTGGTCCGCGACCTTGTCCGGATGTCCCTCAGAAACGCTTTCGCTGGTGAATTCGTGGCTGGCAAGTTTCATGACTGCTCTCTTTCGACAAGCCCTATCGGGCGAACACGACCGTTTTTCCGGAATTGATGAATATGCGATGCTCAGCATGCGCCTTTACGGCACGGAGCAGGGCGTTGCCTTCAAGATGACGACCCGTCTCGATCATGTCGGATGGGCTGAATGTGTGGTCTACAACTTCTGTGACCTGAGTAATGATGGGGCCTTCGTCGAGATCCGCAGTGACATAGTGCGCCGTTGCGCCAATCACTTTGACGCCCCGCTCATGGGCCTGATGGTAGGGGCGGGCGCCCTTGAAGCCTGGCAGGAAGGAGTGGTGAATGTTGATGCACCGTCCTTCAAGGCGTCGGCATGCATCATCGCTCAGCACCTGCATGTATCGCGCAAGCACCACCAGTTCGGCGCCTGTCTCTTCGACGATTTCGAACAGGCGCGCTTCGGCTTCCGGTTTTGTGTCCCGGGTCACCGGCACATGAAACCAGGGCAGGCCCCAATGTGCGAAATTATCCTTCAGCGTCTCATTGTTCGACAGGATACCAACAACTTCGATCGGGAGCTCATTGCGGCGCGCGCCATAGAGCAGCGTGTTGGCGCAATGATCGGATTTCGAAACAAGCAGAAGGGCCTTGATCGTCTCACCTTCGGGGTGGACGGACCAATCAGCCTCAAGCTCTGTGGCAAGATTCCCAAGGTCTGCGCTCAGCCCATCCGGCAGGTCTTCGCCGGGACCTCGGAAGACCAGCCGCGCGAAGAAGCGGCTGGTTTCAGGGTCACTGAATGTGCGTGAGGATTCAATGAAGCACTCATGCTGTTCCATCGCCTTTGCGAGGCTGGCGACGAGTCCGACCCGGTCCGGGCAGGAAAGCGTGAGAATATGATTACGTGGCACGGTCCGGTCAGTCCTAGTAGCGGTAATGGTCTGGCTTGAACGGGCCTGCGGTGTCCACGCCGATATAGTTTGCCTGCTCATTGGACAGCTCGGTCAGCTGAACGCCGAGTTTTTCCAGATGAAGCAGGGCAACCTTTTCATCGAGGTGCTTCGGCAGTGTGTAGACCTTGTTTTCGTACTGGTCTGCGCGCGTGTGAAGTTCGATCTGGGCAAGCGTCTGATTGGTGAACGAGGCCGACATGACGAAGGAGGGATGCCCCGTCGCATTGCCGAGGTTCACGAGACGGCCTTCAGACAGGAGGATGATCCGCTTGCCATCCGGGAAGGTGATCATGTCGACTTGCGGCTTGATGTTCGTCCATTCGAAATTGCGCAGGCCTTCGACCTGAATTTCATTGTCGAAGTGGCCGATATTGCAGACGATGGCCATGTCCTTCATCGCGCGCATATGGTCGACGGTTATGATGTCCTTGTTGCCGGTAGCCGTGACGAAGATGTCGAATTTCGGCGCAGCCTCGTCCAGCGTGACGACCTCATAGCCGTCCATGGCTGCCTGAAGGGCGCAGATCGGGTCGACTTCGGAGACGGATACGCGGGCGCCTGAGCCGGAAAGCGACGCTGCAGAGCCTTTGCCCACGTCGCCATATCCGGCGACGAAGGCTTTCTTGCCCGCCATCATCACATCCGTTCCGCGACGGATCGCGTCGACGAGCGACTCTTTGCAACCATACTTGTTGTCGAATTTTGACTTGGTGACAGAGTCGTTGACATTGATCGCCGGGAAGGGGAGTTCGCCCTTCTTCTCCAGCTGATAAAGCCTGTTCACGCCGGTTGTGGTTTCTTCGGACACGCCGCGGATTGCGGCCTTGGTCTTGGCAAACCAGCCGGGCGATGCGGCCAGACGTTTCTTGATCTGTGCGAACAGGAATTTCTCCTCTTCCGAGCCCGGCTTTTCCAGGAAAGACGGATCGGATTCAGCTCGCTCGCCGAGGATCAAGTACATCGTGGCGTCGCCGCCATCATCCAGGATCAGATTGGGGCCTGTTCCATCGTGCCAATGGAACATGCGATCGGTGAAGTCCCAATACTCTTCCAGCGTTTCGCCCTTATAGGCGAAGACCGGCGTGCCATTGTCGGCAATCGCGGCGGCGGCGTGGTCTTGCGTTGAGTAGATGTTGCACGACACCCACTGCACGTCTGCGCCAAGGGCTTCGAGTGTCTGGATCAGGACGGCCGTCTGGATCGTCATGTGCAATGAGCCAGCGATCTTTGCGCCCTTGAGGGGCTGCGACGGGCCAAACTCTTCACGCGCCGCCATCAGGCCTGGCATTTCCGTCTCCGCAATCGCGATTTCCTTGCGGCCATAGTCAGCAAGAGAAATGTCCGCGACGTGATAGCTCTTGGCCATATCAATGATCCTTTATACGTTTGTATCGCGGCTAACATGACGGAGGCGAAAAGGCAACGCGCGATCTGCTCACCTGACCCTCGCGCGTGCATTTCAGATTGGGAAAGTGAGGGCATTCCGCTGGCATGGTGCTCTTGCAGATTCCATGTCTGGGTGAGTTGGCCGTTGGCAACCTGGGGTGGGACAGATTATGGGTAGTCTTTATCCTAGAGGTGCATGTTGTCTGTCTCGTCAGAACCGTGGGTGTTTATATTGTTCCCGTTGGGGTTCGCCATTGCGCTCTGGTGGCCGAAGCGGCATGGCACGGTCATCGAAGAGTCCCGTGTCGGCCTGACAAGACGCTTCGTAGCGTTCTATCTCGATTTTTTTGTCATAGTTGTGGGAGTGTTGCCGGCGGTGTCTCTGCCAGCCTTGGTAATTGAGTATATTGCGACCGGCGTATGGCAGTGGAGTTTTGAACGCGAAGTGTTCAGGCCGAGAGACTGGGTGTCGCTTTTCATCGGCCTGGCCGCCTGCTTCGGGGCCTTTTACTATTTCAAATGGCACTTCGACCGGGGTGCCCAGACCCTCGGGCAGCATCTGATGAAATTCAAGGTCCTGCCAACCCGCGAACGTCCAAGTTTCGGAACCCGGACATTCGTGGTTTGGGTGGTCTGCAGCTGGTGGCCTTTTTGGCCGTGGACGCTGTTCCGAAAAAGGCAGGACTACATTTGGGACACGACATCCGGAACAAAGGCGAGACGGGTGGCATCGTCCTAGCCAGAGGAGCGCCTGTCGCGTCTGGCTACGCGTTGAACGCCCGGATCGCGTCTATGATGCGGGTTTGGTCGGCTTCTTCCAGATACGGGTGCATAGGCAGGGCGACGACGTATTTGCTGGCGGCTTCGGTGACGGGCAGCGTGCCCCCTTCAGGTTTGAAGCGGGCGCAGAAATCCTGTTCGTGGATTGGTACGGGGTAATAGACGGCGGTCGGGATGCCCTGACCGGAGAGATGCGCCTGCAGGCCGTCACGATCCTCGTGCTCAATGACATATTGTGCCCAGACGCTGTTGCCACCCGCGATGACGCTGGGCACGCGCTTCACATGTCCGGTCAGGCCCTCGGCGTAGCGGTCTGCCACAATCTGGCGTTTCTCGATCTCGTCCGCGAAGATTTTGAGCTTTTCCAGCAGCACCGCAGCCTGGATCGTGTCGAGCCGTGAGTTCATGCCGACGCGCAGGGAGAGATATTTCGGGTCATGGTGGAAGTTGCGTTCGGCGGCGTCAGTCGGCGTTACCTTGCCGTAGACGCGCAGCGATTCAATGCGTTCGGCGAGGGCTGCGTCATTGGTGATGATCGCGCCACCATCGCCATAGCAACCGAGCGGTTTGGCTGGAAAAAAGCTGGTCGTGGCGATGTCGGCCCAGTCTGACGGATGTTTTCCGTTCAGGGTGCAACCATAACCTTGGGCCGTATCGGCGATCAGTTTCAGGCCGAACTCATCACAGATCGCGCGGATCTCAGGATAGTTCGCTGGCTGGCCGAACAGGTCCACCGCGATCACGACTTTCGGCGTCAGCTTGCCCTCGGCCTTCACCGCTTCGATCTGCTTGCGCAAATGGGCCGGATCCATGTTGTAGGTGTCTGGCAGAATGTCGACGAATACCGGCGCCGCGCCAAGCCACGGCACGACCTGGGCCGTTGCGACGAAGGTGAAGGACGGGCAGAAGACCGCGTCACCTGGTTTCAGTTCCCACGCCATCAGTGCGAGTGCCAGTGCGTCCGTGCCATTCGCACAGCTGACCGAATGAGACGCGCCACACCAGTCGGCGAGCTGTTTCTCCAATTCGGTCACTTCCGGGCCGAGCACATAGCGGCCACTCTCGACGACGCTCTGAATAGCAGCGTTGATTTCGCCCTCAATGCGCTTGCGCTGGGCCTGAAGGTCGATGAATGGAATCTGCACGGCTCTGAAACCTTTTCTTTGGGTGTCGTGGCGGAATAATTGGGTCTGCCTGACGCGACAATACACGACTTGTTACAAAGTCAGCACCTGTGACGGGTTATGTTGGCTCTGCCAGCAGCGCCCGCGAGTAGTTCGACGGCGACAGGGACGAACTGATGGAGGCATGCCCGGCCTGCGCGATGCGCTTCAGACGGCCAGGGTCGGCATACAGGGCGCGCAGGGCTGCAGCGCCCGCATCCAAATCTGCCTCTGCCCATTCGGTGTGTCCGAAATCAGCATAGATGCCGCTGTCGTCCTGCACTGAAACCATCGAGTATGGGAGCAGTACCGAATTGTCTTCGGCCATGAACTCCAGATTACCCGACCATCCCGTTGCCACTGCTGCGCGGCCCGCGGCCATGGCTTCTGCCAAATGGAGGCCAAAGCCCTCTGCGCGGTGCGCCGATAACATGATGTCATGCGTTTCAATCAGCCGGTCGAGATCCGGCTGAGGCAATGTCTGGTCTATCAGTTCGATACGAGGGTCACGCCTGATCAATTCCATCAGGCCGCGCGTCTGGTCTTCGAACAGGGTGAGGTTGCGGCACTTCAGGCAGAGCGTCACATTTTCCTCACCGGGGAACGCCCGCTGGAACATTCCAACAGCAGATTCCAGGTTCTTGCGGGGCAGGGATGACCGGCCATCCGCGAGGCAGAGGATGCGCAAAGGGCGTTCGGACAATCCAGAAAAGTAGTCGTCTCGAGGGTCTGGGTTTTGCGCGACAAAGTGCGGAACGATGTAGGCGGGCGAGTTGATGTCCTTGTGCAGGGCGTCGCGCACAAAGGCGCTCGGGTACCACATTTCCGACAGCATGCGGGCTGTTTCGGACCAGCCCGGCGGCGCAACGGGAAGCTCCCAGGCCCAGGCGCCCACCAGCCGCCAATCATGCCATCGGCGCAGACCCAGCCCGACCAGCGCCCGCATGACTTCCGGGGCGTTGGCAAAAAGGATGAGCGTGCCAGAGCGAGTTTTCGGCATTGGCGACAGAGGAACGCTTGCGTCGCCTTCGACCTGATTGAACATTTCGCTGAGGTCGACCGCGATCGGCGCGTGCCCTTCCAGGGTGAGGGCTTCGACGCATGATCTTGCCGCGCGGCCGATACCGTTTCCAGTCCGGAACATGCCAGCCACCACGAGAGGCCCGGATTTCGGCACAGCCCGGTCCAGATGTGCCGGTCGTGGCAGTATGAGCCGTCGGACAGCATTTTTCGCAACTTGCAGAGGAGAGGCCATGCGTCGGTTATAACTCTTTTCATGCAGGCGGATGGAAGATCAGGTCTGTTCCTACTGTGGTGCGATAGGCCCCGACAAGGGCACTCTGACCCAGACTCGAAGGGGCGGTACTGCGAGGTGCTGTCGCGCTGTTCTGACCGGCAGAAGAAAACTGGACACGGGCCAAGCGTTCATGCCATGCCAAGGCCGATTTCAATCATGAGAGAGCCACGCATGTCCCTTAAAGTCGAAGCCTTAGCGATCCCCGATGTGAAACTGGTTACGCCTCCGCGTTTTGGAGATGATCGCGGCTTTTTCAGTGAGACCTACAATGCGCAACGCTTCAAGGAAGCGGGAATCGACGCAGATTTCGTGCAGGATAACCACTCTCTATCGGCCCAGAAAGGCACGGTCCGCGGGCTGCATTTTCAGGCTCCACCATTTGCGCAGGCCAAGCTTGTCCGGGTGCTTCGCGGCTCCATCATTGATGTCGCTGTGGACGCGAGAAAAGATTCGCCGACATATGGACAATGGGTCAGCGCAGAGCTGAGCGCAGAGAACGGCGTTCAGATCTACGTGCCGCGCGGGTTCCTGCACGGATTTGCCACGCTCGAGCCGGACACAGAGATCGCCTACAAGGTGGACAATTACTATTCCAAGGATTGTGACGGGTCTGTTCTGTGGAGCGATGAAACGCTGGGCATTGATTGGGGTGTCCGTCCGGAAGAGGCCATGCTGTCCGACAAGGACAAGACGGCGCAGTCCTTTGCGGAGTTCAAGACACCGTTCTAATGGGAGAAGGCGCCGTGTTCTCCCCGCCATTTTCGCGGTTCTGACAGGCGAAACTGCCGCCCAATCCGATGGGCATGATAAGCGATGACTCTGTCGGCTGACCTTCAGTCGGGAGAACATTCAATGGATTTCACACCGCGGCACGCCCTGCCATATCTGTTGCCGAACCAGGCACAGAAGCACGTTACCTTCAACGACGCGCTGAGCCGCCTCGATTCCGTGGTCCAGATGCGTGTGCTGTCTACTGATATGACTGTGCAGCCAGAGGACCCAGTGGACGGGGATGCGTATATTCTGCCAGCCGGAGCCAGTGGCGCGGATTGGACCAGCGGCAGCGCCGGGCAACTCGCATGCGTCCACGATGGCGGATGGGTGTTTCTCACACCGCAGGACGGCTGGCGCGCCTTAAATGTCGAGCGCGGGGGCATGCTGGTCTTCCTTGCAGGAAGCTGGCACGAAGTGTTCCGGTTTGATCAGGCAACCGGCTTTATCGTGCTGGGGGAGGGGGAAGCTCAGGCGCCATTGACCGTGGACACTGGCCGTTTCGGTCTGGTTGCCGGCCAAGCGGGGATCGTGGTACAGGGAGAGACCGGGGCAGAGCGGGCGGAGTTTCGCTCTGTCGGCGCAGGTCCGAATGCAGCGTTTCAGGGGTATGGCGCGCGGGGTTCTCTGGACCTTCCGGAAGCAACGCAGAATGGCGACCGCCTGTTTGCCATTCTAGGATCGGGGCACGACGGCGCTGGCTTTGTCATCCCTTTGCCAGCGCAGATAGACATGGTTGCGGATGGAGACTGGTCTCCAACCAGTCATGGCACTGACATATTGATACGGACTACCCCTGAGGGTGCGACCGCGAGCGCCCGCGCGGAGCGCGCACGATTCAAATCAAACGGCAATGTCGGGATCGGCACGAGCGAACCGAGCTGCCGATTGCATGTTGAGGGGGCCGTGCGGTGCGGCAGTTTTTCCGCTGCTTCATTGCCGTCCGCATCGGATTATGGAGCAGGGGCCATGATCCATGTGCCGGACGCCAGCGGCGGCGCGATCATGGCCTATTCGGATGGTACCGATTGGCGTCGCACGACGGATCGGTCCGTTGTGTCCTGAATGGCTTTGTCAGTCTTTGGGGGTGAATGAGCGCCCCATCTCGACCGGGCCTGAATACTCCGCCCGGTCCGCCAACCAGAAGACTACTTGAAAAATCGAACCATTTTCTGGTCTCTGGGGTGCCCCCAGTCTCCAATATATTCCATTTCCCACGGTAGATCCCGAACTATGTGGTTTAGATCGGAAATGGAGTAGTGAAATGGGTCTCTGTGAGGAAAAGTCTGCACGCCAGCTCGCTCATGCGTGTGAGGCTCACTCACCTTGTGTTCATCAACGACAAACGTCGTTGCGAAGAAGGTGCAGTTGTTCGTCACGTGCTTTGCCAAGTTCGCAAGGCAGAGACGGAAGTGATTTAGTGGCAGGTGTGTGAATACAGATTGAGCGATTGCGATGTCGATATTCGTTGGTACGTTCGTAAACTGAAAATCAGTGTCGGTAATTAAGTTTGCTCTCGAAATTTTCGCCTGTAGTCCGTTCGCTACGATTTCGCGCTCATACCCGGCATCGAGCAACGATTCGTTGAGGTCTGTTCCCCAGTAATTTTCTGCGTCAAGAAACTCAACTGCGCGAACCCCCAAACGAAGGCTCCCGCAGCCGATGTCGAGAAGTCGGCTGTCCGTGCTGAGACCATTCTCCTTAAGAAAATTGATTTGTAGGTCACCGATTTCATCCCATAGACCGCCAATTACTTCCCGGTGAGATCCCGTCAGCGCAGCCTGTCTGACTTCGTCCTTGTCGTAATATGGAGAGTGATTTTCAGCCATTTATAAATTTCCGTAGATGATGCTAGCGGCTGTTTCGGATCAGCCAGGATTTCAGCGAGCGGGTCACAGGCGCGGGAAGCAGTCTGGCAAAGGGTTTGGCCATCTTGACGAGCCCATTGGCCTGCAGGCCCTTGCCATTAAAAGGTCGGCCAAGGGCCGCCTCCAAGCTGGCGCGCGGTGCGCGGCATTCACGTTCCCCATTTTCCAGAAACCAGGCGTGAAATGAGCGGCGCCCGGATCGGCTGGCCAAGGAAAAACTGGCGCGCAAATCCGGGCGGGACTGATGAATTGTCTCCATCAGCCGGGTAATTCGGCAGGCCTCTTCCTGGTCCACGCGCGGGCTTGGCGCGTCCCAATAGGCGCTGTCATAGGCGCGCCACCATTCAGCGGGCGACGCAGTTTCCGGCGGTGAACGCCGAACGATGTGCGGAATGAGTGTGCCGTCCTCAAACCGGTCAAAGGCGTAGGGAACGCTGCCCCAACGGGCCTGATCATTTTGCTCAAGCTGTGCCAGATAATCTGTCACGAGCTGCGCTGCCGCGCCGAGGTCGTGAATGGAAAATCGTGTCTGATGTTTCGAGAAAATTCCGGGATTGCCGGGCACGACGCCGCTGAAATGAAAGAAGACAAGGGGCGCGCCGCCCGCCTGCCACCCTTCCGTCGTCTGGCTCAGCGGTCTGTGGGCCAAATTCCAATAGGCAACATTGTATCCAGGGTTATGAAGTATGCGGAGGTTTGGCAGGAAGCTTGGTGCGAACTCAGCGAATTTCTGGTCTACGAACAGGCCGCGCTCAAGATCATTATAGCCGTGGTGATATAGGCGGTTTTCCCACCAGTCGAGAAAGGCGAGGGTCTCGTCACATTTCCGCGCCGCCGCAAAACCCAGATTGAAAGTTCCGCTTCGCAATATGTCGATATCGGTGGGAGTCTTGTCGTCTGTCAGGGGAGCGAGGATGTGGGGTGTCACGACGAAGGACGCCCCGTCGGTGAACGCAGAGTCGACGCGCGAAAGTGGCGCGAACAGCTGGATGTCCGGGTCCAGGTAAACGGCCTGTTCGTAGCCCATTTCGGTGAGCAGGTGCTTGAAGCAGGTGGGTTTGATGGCTGTGGCCAACTCCATAAGGGAATACCGGAAGGCCATTTCCCTCAGGTTCGGCAGGTTCAGCGCATCAATCGGAATGATGTGCGTGTCAGGGACAGGTTCCTGCAACGGCGCATCCGCCAAGAAGATGATAAAATCGGTCTGCGGACTGGATTGAAGTATCGAGTCTCGCAACGTAAGCGCGTAAGAAAGGTAATTTCGCGCGCAAATTGTAAAATACGCGATATTGATAGCTTCGCTCCGGACCTACTGGCGCAAAGACTGTGGCAATTAGCTTGCCGCCGATGTCTTCTGCCGTTCAAGTTTTGTGATCTCTGCCGGAGTGTTTTCGGGACAGATATCGACCATTCCATACCGACTATATAGCGGGTCGGTTGGTAGTACACGAAATAGCGCGGCATCTAACACGCGGTGTAAAAATGTGTGTGATCTCAATTGAGTAGTGAACACTGCGCAGTTGCAACTGTAGACGCCGGGAAGAAAGCTACAACGAAATGGGAGTGAAACTTCGTACCGAACACCAACCTCTGCATCAAAGCCTTTGTCGAATGGAAACGCATGGCGCCCCGCAATTTCCACGCCGTGGACAGATTTTACGTACATAGCGAAGTTGGCTTTTTGTACCTCCTCTGTGAACACCACATCATAGACGTAATGGTACTCATGGTTGAGAGAGATATTGTTTACAACTTCTCCGTGTTTATTTACAATCCGAATATTGGAGATGATTGCGCCTTCGGCTTTGTATTCAACTGCCGACTCACTCACCAACTTGTCGTCGAACCACGACTCTTCGTCGTCGTTGGCAATTGTGGTCGGACTTTCTGTTATCGTAGCTGTTTCACTGTCTTCGTTGGTATCCGCCCAGCCATCCAGCGTTTTGATCTTTTCACGAACAGCTTCGGCGTCGTCGCCGGAGAGGTTCACCATGCGCTGGTAATGATTGACGACGATCTTCGGGCTGCCTTCCATGATCTTTTCGCCGCGGTCCATCAGAATGGCACGGTCGCACAGCTGGATCACGCTCTGCGGACTGTGACTGACAAACAGGATCGTGCAGCCGCGCTCCTTGATCTGTTCGATCCGCGCGAAACATTTACGCTGAAACGCCTCATCGCCCACGGCCAGCGCTTCGTCCACGATCAGGATATCCGGATCAACATTCGTGGCGACAGAAAACGCCAGACGCACATACATGCCTGAAGAGTAGGTCTTCACGGGTTGATCCATGAAGTCACCAATTCCGGCAAACTCTGCGATCTGGCTGAAGCGCCGCTCGGTCTCGGCGCGTGACAGGCCGAGGATGGCGGCGTTGAGATAGACATTTTCGCGCCCGGTGAAGTCCGGATTGAAGCCAGATCCAAGTTCCAGCAGGGCGGCGATCCGCCCGTGAACATTGATCGTACCGCCAGTTGGCTGCAGCGTGCCGCAAATCATTTCGAGCAAAGTGGACTTGCCCGAGCCGTTGCGGCCGACGATGCCGACAGTCTCGCCGCGTCCGACCTGAAATGACGTGTGACGGACGGCGGGGAACTCCCGGAAGTACTGAACAGGGCTCAACCCGGCGACGCTGCGCAGCCGCGGAACCACCATCTGCTTCAGCCGGTTCTCCGGCTTGTCGTAGATCAGGTAGGTTTTGGAGACGTCGTTTACATCAATGACGAGGTCAGAGGACATCGGCAAACCCCTTGCGCGTTTTCTGGAACCACAGGAATCCAAAGCCAGCGAATACGACGGAAACAAGAGCATAGCTTGTCAGGTCATTAAAGTCTGGCAGGCGTCCGAATATCAGCACTTCGCGCGCTTGTTCAACGGGGACGGTGACAGGGTTCAACGCCAGCCAGGGCTGTAGCCAGACGGGCAGAGCCGTCGAAGGAAAAAAGATCGGGGCAAGAAACAGAATGGCAGTGGCAACCGTGCCGATGAACTGGCCGATGTCGCGCGTATAGGTCCCGAGGGATGCCAGGAACCAGCCAACACCCGCAGACATGAGCAGCAGCGGCGCAATAACGATTGGCAACAGAATAATCGTCCATGGAATGCCGCCCATGAACAGCAACAGGAAGGGTAGGAGAATCAATAGGCTGACCGCTGCATGGAACAGGGCGTTGCCGATCGCCACCGGTATGAGGATTTCCAAGGGAAACACGACCTTCTTCACATAGTTGCTGTGAGAGATCATGAGCATCGGCGCCCGAATGATCGTTTCAGCGAAAATCTGGTACACGATCAGGCCCGCAAACAGGATCACGGCAAACTGAGCTGGAGGCGTTTGTGTGCCCGCCTCAGTCCATCGCGCGCCGAAGACGGTCCCAAAGACAAAGGTATACACGCCAAGCATGAGGAGCGGGGTAATCATCGACCAGACGATGCCAAGCACTGATCCGCGATAACGGGACTCGATCTCGCGTTTTACAAGCTCGTAGGTCAGCCTCTGTTTAGAGTTTTGCTGCGCTTTGCCTTGCGAAGAATCACCAGCTGCCTTTTGAGGTCTGGTCGATAAAAATGACAGATATTTCAAACTTGAAACTCTCACTCTTGCCTACAGAGCCCCTCTTCATTGTCAGCCCTGCTATCAAAATACACGACTCACGGCCAGTAGCGTCATCATTTTAGGCGTGACTTTCCTCTTGGTGCTCAATCGACCTTTTTAGGGGGGCTTCTCGCCTGTCATTCAGGGCGAATGAGTGCAAACTGTTCTGGTTGCGCCCATTAAGTTGACATGTTCGTACAAGTCCGACACTCAGGCTTCGGGTGCCGTCCGGCACCGTCGCGCCTGAGCATGTAGGAGGGGACTTATGCAAGCTCAAAAGGCCGCACTGGGAATCATGTGTGCGGCGGCTGTCCTCATCGTTCTGCTTGCGTTTGCTGGTGGTGTTCTGCAGTTTTCCAGCATTCCGTTCTGGGACATGTGGGATGGAACACTCGGCTTTGTGCAACGCTTCGAGGACGATCCACGAGGCGCTCTTTTCGGACAGCACAATGAACACCGAATCGTTCTGACGAGATTGCTATTCCTTCTTGAATACAAGGTCTTCGGCGGGAGCAGCCTGTTCCTCATCGTTGTGAATTATCTTTGCGCAATCGCAATTTGTGCGACTTTCTGGCGAAGTCTGATTGTCATCAACAGGCATCGAACGCCGAAGCTGCACGTGACTGTTGCAGGCCTGTTGATGACCGCATGGCTTTTCCTGTGGACGCAGAACAACAATCTGACGTGGGCTTTTCAGAGCCAGTTCTTTCTGGCCCAGCTCGTGCCACTGCTGGCTTGCCTCGCGCTTGGCCGGGCGATGCTGGAAGATTCGCCATTCGGGCCCTGGTTCCTGATTGCTGTTGTCACCGGTTTTGTCAGTCTCGGTACAATGGCTAATGGCGTGGCGACGCTGCCCTTGCTGGCCGTAGGCGCTGCTGTGTTTCGCATGGGGTGGGTTCGTTTTGGCATCCTTGCTGTTGTGGCCGTATTCTCAGTGGCTCTCTACTTCAACGGATACCATTCGATCGGCGGCCACGGATCACTTAGAGAATCGCTGCTTACGGACCCCATCGGTCTGCTTGTTTTTGTGTTTCGGTATCTCGGCAGTCCGTTCTTCTACATTTTCGGCATGAACCGGGTCGCCCACCTGATCGCGATCCTGGCAGGTGCCAGCATGGTATTTGTGGCGGCGGGCATTGGGTTGCAGGTTCTGCGCGGACGCCGCTTGCACCACGTGTCGTCCGGTTTGCTTCTGTTCATCGTGTTCGTCGGATTGACTGCATTCGTTACGGCTGGCGGCCGGCTGATGATGGGGAGCGGCGCAGCATTTGCGAGCCGCTACACCACACCCGCTCTCATGGCCTGGGCGGCTCTGTTCTGCATCTTCTCTCCCTGGATCCTGGCGGCTTTCCGAAAGGCGGGGCCGGAAAGATTTGCGTCCTTGTCCATTGTGGCGGCCATGGCGCTGTTTCTATTGAAGTATCAATTCACTGCGCTGAATCCTCTCACCCATACATTGCACGTTCGGAGCGTGGCGGCCCTCGCCGCCGAACTGGACATTCCGGATTCCCCCTACATTTCTCAGATCTACCCGAACACAGCGGTTGTCCTGGATATCGCGAACAAGGCGACTGCCAACGATCTCGCCGTATTCGGGCTTGAGCCCTACAAAGGTCTGCGTGAGCGCATCGGCGGGCAAGAGCCGCTGGGCGAGGTGCGCGCCTGCGCAGGCAATCTGGAACGAATTGAGTCGATTGGCGGCTCAGACAAATATGTGCGGGTCCACGGCTGGCAGTTTGATCAGCAGCGACGACGCGTAGAGCAGAGCCTTCGCATCGTGGATGAGACCGGGCGCCTCGTGGGCTTCGCCTTGACGGGAGAATCCAGACCCGACGTGAAGGCCGCGGTGGACCGGAAAGCCGGTGCAGCCGGGTTCACCGGCTATGTGCTCGCCGAAGCGCTGGGCAGGCCCGTCTCAGCAATCGGCGATTACTGCAAAACGGACGGGCAGTTCGAGCCCACAATCCTGCTCAACCGGGGGCAGACGACCGATGCAGCGCGCGTATCCCTGACACAGGGAGACGTTGTCGCTTCCGAGGGGTGGCATGGAAGCGACTTTTACAAGAGCGAGTTGCCAGGGCTGAGTGTCATGGGAACGCTTGTGACGTCCGATGCAGACACCGGCGTGATCAGGCTGCGCATCGGGAAAGGTCAGAGTTTTCTGTACCGATCCGGTCCAACTCCGAGACGGCAATTGCTCAAGGTTATGGGCAAGGATATCGAAGTGTCGCTTCCTGTTGCCATTGAATGGACTTTGATCGAGCTTCATGCCGACATTTTCGAGACCGACTCACTGGAAGTAGAAATCTCGGATATGGGCAGCGAGTGGGGGGAGTGGTCTGCGATCGCCCTCCGATCCGAGCAACCCGGCCAGTAGTCTGAGTCAGCAGGAGTAAGATGTGCCAGATTTGAATCGGCGAATTGTCGTAACAGGTGCTGCCGGATTGGTGGGCCAGAACCTTTGCCTGAAACTGCACGAGGCCGGCTACACGAACATTGTGGGCATCGACAAGCACAAGCACAATCTCGACGTGCTGCGCCAGCATCAACCCTATGTGGAGGCGATCGAAGCAGATCTGGCCGAGACTGGTGACTGGGCAGCAGAGATCGCCAAGGCAGATACGATCGTCCTGAATCAGGCGCAGATTGGCGGTCTGGAGTGGGACCAGTTCGAGCGCAACAACATCACCGCGACGCAGAACATTCTGGACGCGATTGATCCTGAGACCGCCCCTTTCATCGTTCACATCTCGTCGTCCGTTGTGAACAGCCGTGCGGACGATTTTTACACGAGATCGAAAACGACCCAGGAAGAAATGGTTCGCGCGTCGCCCTTTCGGCATTGTGTGCTGCGCCCGACGCTGATGTTCGGCTGGTTTGATCGCAAGCATCTCGGCTGGCTTCGGCGCTTCATGGACAAGTCGCCAGTGTTCCCGATCCCGTCGCACGGAAAATACATTCGGCAACCGCTGTACGAGGGAGACTTCTGCCGCGTAATCATGGGCTGCATAGAGCAGGAGCCTGAAGGCGAAGTATTCGATATTTCCGGCCAGGAACGCATTTATTACAAGGACATGATCCGAACCATCAAGGATGTCGCGAAAGGCAAGGCCGCGATCATCCATATACCCTATTGGGCATTCTGGATGTCCTTGTGGACGGTGGGCTTGTTCATGAAACAACCGCCTTTCACGACGCGCCAGCTGGAGGCGCTTGTGATACCCGAAGAGTTTCCGATCATGGATTGGCCCGGGCGGTTCGGGTTTGCGGCCACGCCGTTTCGCGAAGCGGTCGACGAGACGTATAACCATCCGGTGCATTCCGACATTTTCCTGGAGTTCTGAACATGCCTGACGCGCAGACCACGCCAATCCATGACGTCGTCGTCATCGGTGCTGGAGCCATGGGGCTTGCGGCGGCTCATCATGTAGCCAAATCCGGCGCTTCCACTCTGGTGCTGGAAGCAGGAAACATTCCGGGTGGCATGGCGGCGCATTTCGATTTCGACGGCGTGTCGCTCGAGCGGTTCTATCACTTCGTCTGCAAGACCGATCAGGACACGTTCGACCTGATGGCGGAGTTGGGAATTTCAGACCAGATGGTGTGGAAAGAGACTTCGATGGGGTATTTCACCCGCGGAAAGCTGCATGATTGGGGTAATCCCGTGGCTTTGCTGAAATACCCTCATCTGAACCCGATTGAGAAATTCCGCTACGGGCTGATGGCGTGGTGGTGTACCAAAAGAAAGTCATGGGGGCCTGCCGAAAGCATGACGGCGCCAGACTGGTTCAGGGCCTGGCTCGGAGAATCCTGCTATCAGAAGATGTGGCATCGGCTCCTCTACCTGAAGCTATTTCAGTTCACGGATGTTGTCAGCGCAACATGGATTGCGACCAGAATTCAACGCATCGGCAGATCGCGAAAGTCGCTGCTTCAGGAGCAGCTTGGCCATATAGCTGGCGGAACGCAGACGCTTGTTGATGCTCTGTGTAAGTCCATCTCGTCCAATGGTGGTGAAATCCGTTGTAGTGCGCCTGTCGCGCAAATTGAGGCCGGCGAGGACAATCTGAAGACCGTCCGGTGCGCCGATGGAAGTGAAGTCCGCGCGAGAGAGGTGATCAGCACCGTCCCAACGCCGCTGGTCAGCGCCATGATCCCCCAGCTGTCCGAAGACGAGAAATCGAAGCTCGATGCAATCGAAAATATTGGGGTCGTTTGCCTGGTCTACAAACTGAAGCGCAAGGTCACGGGTCATTTCTGGCTGAACATTATCGACGAAGACCACCCCATTCCGGGGCTGATCGAATTCTCTGCGCTGCGCGACTTCGGCGATGAGACAATTGTGTATGCGCCGTACTACATGCCGGTCGACAATCCACGATGGGCATGGACAGACGAAGCCTTGCTGGATGAGGCTTTTGAAACGATGAAGGCAGTCAATCCTGACCTGACCGAGGCGGACGTGTTGACGCGGCAAGCTGCGCGTCTGGTACACTCGCAGCCAATCTGCACTCCCAACTTCCTCGACAAGCTGCCGGCTGTCGATACGACGGTGCCGGGCGTTCAGGTTGCCGACACCTGCTATTATTACCCTGAGGATCGGGGGATTTCCGAGAGTGTCGGCTTCGCCAAGGGGATGGCCGCGACGGCGCTGGGCCGACTTCGACAGAACGGCGAAGATCACTGACCATGACCAGCGAGAAGCGCCGCTTTATTGTATTTGTGCTGACTGGTGGATTTGCCGCTGGTGTGAACGTGCTGGCCCGGATCGCCCTGTCCTTCGTGATGAGCTTCCAGCTCGCGGTTTTCGTGGCATATCTGATCGCGATGGTGGTGGCGTACGCCCTGTCTCGGAAGTTCGTGTTCGAACCGTCAGGTCGGTCTGTGTCGGAAGAATTGTCAAAGTTCGCCATCGTGAACCTGGTGGCCATCATCCAGGTCTGGCTCGTGACGATGGGACTGCGATACTATGTTCTGCCCGCAATAGGATGGACCCTCTATCCTGAACTTGTGTCTCACATGATTGGTGTCGCCAGTCCGGTGCTGACCAGCTACCTCGGGCACAAGCATTTCTCGTTCCGAGCAAAGCCGGAACAGGGCACCCAGGCCCAGGATTGATGACCCTTCGCACGGCCATAACTGACATGCTGCACTTGCTGGCAATGTCCAAGGCTGTGCGGATCGGGGCCGGGGTTTTCCTCATATCGATTGCCGCATTGGTTGCGGTCGAGCTGCTGGACCCGATGGCGGTTTGCAATGGACTTCTGGAGTTGCAGCGGATCGCTCAGGAGCATCGGATGCTCGCCTATGCAATCCTGCTGTGCTGGTCGTTCCTGCTGTTCCTGACTGTCATGCCATTGGGCACGCTGACCATTCTGATGGCAGGCTTTCTATTGGGGCCTGCGGCCGGGGGCGTACAGTTTGTAGCGCTGGTCCTGTCGAGCGCGATTTTGTACAAGCTTGGTTCGGAATCAGACCCGGCGGCAGTCAATCGTCGCTTCGCTGCCTATCCGGTTCTGGCGAAAGTGCGCGACAAATCGGTGAGAGGTGGCAAATGGGTCAGCGCGGGATTGCGACTTGTCCCTGTGGTGCCGAGCGCTGTTGCATCACTCATGGCAAGCTTTCTGGGAATAACCTGGAGAGATTTCATGATTGGAACACTTGCGGCTGGTTGGGTTAGACCCGTCGCATTTGCTTTTGTAGGATTCGGAGGGCAATTTGCTCCTGTTTGCGGTATTGGTTCAGTTTAGGGGAAGGGCCGATTCCGGCTTTGCAAGACTCTGGAAAATATAGAGAAAAAAGAAAATCGTAGCACGCTGGCGGTAGATTTGGATGGAACCTTGATCCGTTCGGATACCACGCACGAGCTATTGGTATTGTGCGCGCGGTGGGCTCCATTCCTGCTGCCGTTGGCCTTGTTCAAATTGTTGAAGGATCGCGCGTCCGCAAAGCGATGGCTGGTCGAGAAGTTCGGTCATCACATGGACCCGGCGCACCTGCCATATGAAGAAAGCGCCCTCGACCTGGTGCGTAAGCACACGGCGCAAGGGGGCGAGGCATGGCTCGTATCCGGGAGCGATCATTTGCTGGTGGGCCGGATTTCCGATCACCTCGGAATGTTCACGCGCTATCAGGGTTCGGAGCCTGGAAACAACCTGACATCGTCACGGAAGGCGGCGTTCCTGAAGGAGCATTTGTCGGGGGGGTATTCATATGCCGGCAACAGCCATCAGGATATCGCGGTCTGGAAGGAATCCCTGGAAGGCTACGCATTCCGGGCGCCGAGCAATGCTTTCCGCCTCAATTCGCCCAGTGGCAACCCGGTCAGCGTGCACGAGCAGATTCCGCGCGAAAAGAGTTTGCGACCGCTGCGAAAGGCCATGCGGCTGCATCAGTGGGCGAAGAACATTCTCGTGTTCGTCGTGCCGGGTCTGTTGCTCAGCGAGCTGACGGGCATCGACATGGTGCGTGTCGTCCTTGCCTTCATATGCTTCGGATTGATGGCGAGCGGCACATACATTCTGAATGACCTGTTTGATATTCCGGATGACCGACGTCACCAGACGAAAAAGTTGCGGCAGATTGCGGATGGTCGCCTGAGCGTTCCGGTGGCCGCAGGCGCTTTGGCCACACTGGTTTGCGGCAGCATGATCGGGGCCTTCCTGCTCAGCAGTTCGTTCGCCATGGTGTTGGCGCTCTATGCCATTGTGACGATCGCCTACTCCTTCCGTCTGAAACGGCTTCCCATCGTGGACGTGTTCATCCTGGCCGGATTGTTCAGTCTGAGGGTGTGGGCTGGCGGAGAAGTCGTCGGTGCCCCGATTTCACCCTGGTTCATGATGTTTATCGGGCTTGTGTTCCTTAGCCTCGCCTTGGCGAAGCGTTACGTCGAGATTCGAAAAACCGAAGCGGGCGGCAAGGTTTCGGGCAGGGGGTACCAGGCCGAGGACGCCCCCATGATTCTGGCGTTTGGATCGGCTACGGCAAATGCCGCCGTGCTCGCCCTAGCCATCTACGGGCTGCTGGCGCCGAACAGGCTGATCGACAACGCCTTTGTCATGATGGTCGTGGCATGTGTTGTGGGCGCCTGGTTCATGCGTATCTGGCTTGTCGCCGTCCGTGGAGAGCTGAACGACGATCCTGTTCTCTTCGCGGTTAAGGACAAGATCAGTCTGGCGTGTCTGTTCATCGTAGGCGGGTTTCTGGGCGTCGAGAGCCTCAGGCCGGTGTGGTCTCAATGGTTCTGAGCTGGGGCCGCGTCCAACGATATGAGCATGATGTCCGGCGCCTGAGAGCCGGACGGGAAACCGCTCAGATCAAGGCTGCGTTTGAGGGTGAGGCTTCGGTTCTGGCCCACGGCCTTGGCCGATCCTACGGCGATGTGGCCCTCAATGACGGCGGCTGCCTGCTCGTGACGCCGGGAATGGACCAACTGATCTCCGCGGATTGGGAAACCGGACTGGTCCGCGCCAGTGCGGGGCTTTCAAATGAAGAGCTGCTGCGTGTCTGCGTACCCAAAGGATGGTTCCTGCCCGTCACGCCGGGAACGAAATTCGTCACGCTGGGCGGCGCGGTCGCCAACGATGTGCACGGCAAGAACCATCACAAGAAGGGCAGCTTTGGGGCGCATGTGACGCGCATTGGCCTGATGCGTTCAGATCGGGGCTTTCTGGAGCTGAGCCGCGAAGAGAATGCGGACCTGTTTGCACTCACGCTCGGCGGGCTGGGACTCACAGGTATCATTCTCTGGGTCGAGCTTCAGCTTGCCCCCATTCAATCGGCGTATGTGGACGTCGAGAACATTCCCTGTGACTCGCTGTCGGACTTTTTCCGACTCAGCGAAGAAAGCAAGGACTGGGATTATACCGTGATGTGGGTGGATTGTTTTGCGACCGGCGACGAGCTGGGGCGGGGAATATTTTCCCGAGCACGACCGCGCTCGGATGGGCGCTTGCAGGTGCATTCCAGCAAGACGGTCAAATGGCCCGTGCCAACGCCTGGCTTTGCATTGAACCGCATGAGCATTTCGGCGTTCAACGCCCTCTACAGGGCGCGGCCCGGTGCCAGATATGTCGGGGAGCAGCATTACGATCCGTTTTTCTATCCCCTGGACAAGATCCTCGACTGGAATCTCCTCTACGGTTCCAAAGGCTTCTTCCAACACCAATCGCTTCTGCCGCCGGAATTGGGCGAAGCGGGCATTCGGGAGATGCTGCATCGCATCGCACAAAGCGGGCAGGGGTCCTTCCTGGCTGTCCTGAAAGTCCACGGGCCAGAGACGTCGCCGGGCGTCATGTCTTTTTGCCGCGAAGGTGTAAGTCTGGCTCTGGATTTCGCAAATAAAGGCGCTTCCACGTTACGTCTTTTTTCAGACCTCGATGCTATCGTGCGGAATTATGGAGGCCGGGTCTATCCGGCCAAGGATTCACGCATGTCGGCAGAGTTCTTTCAGGAAGCCTATCCTGAGTGGACCCGGCTGGAGGCAGAAAGAGACCCGAAAGTGTCTTCGTCCTTCTGGCGGCGCGTGACAGAAACTGGTGGGAACCCAATTGATGACTGAGACCGCAGCCACTTCCAGGACAATTCTTGTGCTCGGGGCAACATCTGCTGTTGCGATCGCCTTTGCGCGCCAGGCGTGTGAGCAAGGCCAGCCTACTTTCATTCTGGCGGGCCGGAATGAAGCAAGATTGAACGAAATTCGTGCCGACCTTGTGGCGCGGGGCGCACGTGACACGTCGTCGATTGTCGTTGGCGATCTGGGCGACCCGGCAGCTGTACCCGGTCTGTGCGCGCAAGTATTTGCATCCGCTGAGCAGATTGATGATGCCTTGCTGGCCTATGGCGTGCTCGGGGACCAGGCAGATCAGCAGTCGAGCGCAGACACGTTGAAATCCCTGATGGACGTGAACCTCACCTCCGCGGCCATGTGGTGTGAAATGCTCGCGACACAATTCGAGCAACAAGGGCAGGGCCGACTGGCCGTGATCGGCTCCGTCGCAGGGGATCGTGGGCGCCAGTCAAACTATCTCTACGGTGCGACGAAAGCCGCGCTCGAGCGCGTGTGTGAAGGCATGGCTCACCGGTTTGCGGGGCAGAAGGACATTGTCATCACGATCGTGAAGCCGGGCTTCATTGACACGCCCATGACGGACCATATCGAAGGCAAAGGTGGCCCGCTTTGGGCGACGCCGGAAAAAGTGGCCGGTGTGATCCACAAGGCAATGGATTCGCGCCGTGTTCGTGTTTACGCGCCCTGGATCTGGCGCTGGATCCTGCTGATCGTGCGCAGCTTGCCCGTGCCGATCATGCACAAGACGAAGATGTAAGCGGACCGTTCAGGACCGCCTCTTCTTCCGCATCTATCTGCTTTAGCAACTCGTACCGGCTCAGTCCCGGGCCATCTCCGCTCCTGCTGAGCTGGATGTGAAATTCGTGTCCGGTCGTGTTCTTGAATGAGGATTCCCGAAATGGGCTTAGGCCCAGTATGTAGAGATCCTCAATGACCAGCCGGAAGCTGCTGGGGGTAAAAACCCAGGCGTGCAGGTCCAGGTAAGCGCCTTGCTCGGCGATGACCTGCATCGCGTTTCTTGCCTCTTCAGATGTGTGGACGAATGCGTACTGCCCGTCATGCGTTGGGTCCCAGGCGATATGCCCGCCGCGTGACACCACATTGAGGAAATATTCCGCGGCCGTCCCAACGGAGTGGATTTTCCGGTTGCTCTGATGCGCATCTATGATGCTGGCAAGGGATGTGCGGGGTCGATAGCGATCAAAGCAATAGCGCTTGTCCGGCACGGTCAGCGCGACAAAGCCGTCAGCAGTAACGATCTCCGCACAGTCGAGCAGAAACGAAATCATGTCCGGCGTATGCTCGATCAGGTGCGATGCGACGATCCAGTCGAAGTACACGCCGTCGCCGACCAACTGCCGGTAAGGTTCCCCATTCCAGACATAGTCGACCTCTTCAATCACGTTGAGGTCTACGCCGTGCTGCTCGTATTTCGCGATGAGTTGTTCACGGTTCAGGTGGTCCAGCACACGTACATTATAGCCGTTCCGCTTGGCGGCCACGGGACGATGGCTCGGGCCAAGTTCAAGACCAAAGTGCGACTTGTCCAACCACGCGTGAAACGGATGCGACAACTGACAATCCCCCTAAGAGGGTTAAGTCCAGAAATCCTACTTATGGTGTATCTTTTTGGCAACTAAAACTTGGTGAAGTGTGCGTGAGACGCGCGCCGTCCTGTCACCATCTGGTTTCAATTCCGACAATTGTATTTACCATCGATAGTACCCGAAGTAGACGCGGGCGGACGGGTTGAAAGACAGAGATCAGTTGCGGGGGCAATGATGCAGAAATGGGCTCTGGGTGTTGCGTGCACAATTGGCATTCTGTGCCTCTTCATCAGCATGCGGTGCCTCACAAATGTGAACTTGAACGTGGATGAAACCATTCCGCTGAGAGTGTCCGATTGGATGCGAGAGAGTGGCACACTCAATCCGAACTGGGCTCGCGCCGATCTGGCCGAATTTTTCAAGTATGACCAATACAATTTCTACTTCTACAACATCGTTGCGCACATCTCTCTTGTTGTTGGTTCCTGGTTTGGCGCCGAGCAACTGGTTACGCTCAGGATTCTGAACTTGCTACTCCAACTGGCCATGATGCTGGTGATTGGAGACTGCTTGAGGCGTTTGGAAGCAGGCACCCTCGGCATTGCGGCGGGCGCGCTATCTGTCTTCCTCTTTCCTCTCATGGCTCAGGACGCAACGATGGCCCGCCCTGAGTGTCTGGTGGCGTTGATTGCGTCTATTGTCGCTTGGCTAAGTGTGTCGGTTCCCCATCGTATATATGGCCCGGCGTTGATCGGGTTTACGATTGCGTTGGGCGTAGCGATCAAGTTCAGCTTCTTAGTGTTCGCTGCTCCATTGGCGATATATTGGGTAGTCCGAAACCGCGTTTTCAAGGTTCAGGCGCTGGGAAGCACGATAGGCATTGGCGCTGTTGGCGGGATCGTAGGTATCGTTGTGGCCATGCCATATGCGCTCGTCAATTTTGACGTTTACCTGAACGGTATCGAGTATTTGATGAACCAGTACTCGACCCAACACCCGCCCCATTCCCGCGCCGAGTCGACCTTTTTCTCTCAATTTGAATGGGTCGTTTCGTACTTTTCAGTTACAGCCGGAGTGTTCCTGATTATTACGCTTTTTGGAGCGCTGTTTGATGGTGAGGCCCGAGAAAAAGGCGCGTTTTGGTTTGTCCTGCCCTTTGTGCTGGCCCTCTTTTACTTTTCGACGAAGCCTGTTTTCTTCGAACGGAATTTCTCGCAATCCATTCCGCCTTTATGCATTGCCTTCGGAACCGTCGTTGATCGCTTCTGGAAAAGGTCAGGGCATTCTTCGAAAACGTCTGGCTTTGGGTTAGCTGCGATGGCGGTGTCTGGTCTGAGTTTGGTCCAGATGGGATATTGGACGTCACAGATCACCCAGGCGACGGAGTACATTGGCGAAAGGCGGACCCATTTCCAGGAAGAGCACGAGCTTACGAGATTTTCTGAAATTGGCTTTAGTGGCAGCATTCATAATCTCATTCCCCCGTGCGGTGAGGTCGCCGTGCTCGAATACAACGATCCGTGGACAGAAGCTCATCTACTGCGGTTGGAACAGAGCGGTTACGAAGAGATTGCAGAGTACCGTTCTCGGTTTTCCGCAATTCCTACCAGCACGCTGCAGGTAAACTTGGATCCGGACATCCACTATTTGAGAAAGCCGTGTGAGACCGAGCTGTGACGCGCATTCGAATTACGAATTGCATCGGCGCCGCATGTCTTTGATGCGATGACATTATGAGAGTTTCGGCTTTCGCATCCCGTGCGATTTAGAAACGCGATCAGCGCGAGGCCGTGCCCTTTTGAGGTCAGGGCAGGACCTCAAAGTTCTCGCCGTCATATTTCAAAGTGAAGGGGGTAACACGCACTGTCGCTGGCGTGCCACTTTCCACTGATGTTGCGAATTCCGGCCATTCTGTCGCCGGAAGAGGCGCGCGCCGAAAGAGGTGCGGCTGATAGGACCCGATTACGACGCCAAGCGCTATCAGTGCTATCGTGCGGTCGTTACCAGCGCGGTATGCGCTAGCGCAAAGACTCCAGATCGATAAGGCATTGAGCATGAAGAAGTATCGCGCTCCGCCATAGCCTTGAAAGACGGGGGCCATGGGAAACCGCGCGTTCGCCATGGCAATCACGAGAACCGAGAAGCCGAGTGCTCCCCAAAACACAGGTGAGTTCCGCGAGAGCCAGACGACCGCGGCAAGCATCACAAGGGAAAGAATGTAGTGGCGTTCTCCCGTGAGCACTCCGAATGTCTGCCTGAGGCTGTCGACCATGTTGATCCAGATAGATAATCCGGTTTCCGCATATATTTTCTGAGGTGTCAGAAGCATGGTCACGATCTGAATGGCGGCAGCTGCGATCACGATTGCCAGACCTAATCGGTCCGCCGTTCTGAAGCGTAGAGCCCATACTGGCAAAGCCAATATAGAGAATGGTCCTGTGAGTGCCGCGATACCGAGAAGCACTCGCCCATTGTTCGAGAGAGGGGAGTACGCGGATAAGGGTATCAGGAGTGCCAGATGCCACTGAATGTTCGTCGCATTGATCAGGATTTCACCGGTGGTCGGCGTGAGGGCCATGACAATCGGGAGAAACTGCACATAAGGGATCTTGAGCGAGGCGATAGAATAATACAGCCACCCCATGAACGCGATTGTCAGCCAGTTGAATAGAACTGGCGCGAGCGTTGATGGGAACAGGTCGGCAACCAACGCAACCAATCTAGGGGCAGCAGCAAGGTAGCCGGTACTCGGAGTAAAAATGGCAAACGGATTTTGAAATTGGTCCGTCCAGTAGTCGACCCCGTCTTCTGCCCAAAATTCAGGACTTAAAAGTGCGTCAGGTGCCCTGAGCACCAGCAGAAGCACCGCAATCATCGCGATCAGCAAATAGGACCAACTGCGATCTTCGGAAACAATATCAAGCTTACCGAGTATGCGGCTACCTGAAGTGTTAGACATGACGGTCTCCACAGTCCCGTTGAATTGTTATTGGGCGGTTCGCGTTTTCCCCGCGGATGTGATGCTTTCGGCTACAGCGTCGAAATCGACAGGCTGTCCGTCGCAGGGGAGGTCCTTGACGGTGCGGAGTGGCGGGGTGGCGCCAATCTCTACGTTTCGAACAGCCTGTTTCAGCGCGTCTGCCAGGGTGGCCGGCGACAGGGACGCCAATGAAATCAGCCGGTCCGAGCGACGGCTCACATCCTTGCCCTCATAGGCATTCGTGATTGTCAGACAGCCTGCATTCGCCATTTCAAGCGGTGGGTAGCTGGGGTGCGGACTGACCATCAGGGAGACGCCGAGCGCACTGCGATTCAGCATGTCGGCGTAGTCGTCCAGCGTCATTTTACCCACAACGCGAGCGTTGCGCAGCGCGCCAATGGCGGCCGGGTCAAATGGCTCTCCCGCAAAGACGATTTCGTAGCCTTCGGACTCCGCAGGGTTTTCCCGCTGCCAGCGGCGCAGACCCTCAACCAGGATGTGGAAGCAATTTCGCGGCGTGCCCGGGCGCCCATAGCAAATGATGGACTTTTCTTTCGGTGTGGGTCGTATCAGCTGATCAAGGCGTTCGTTCAGCGTATACGGAACATACCACGCCGCGCGGAAATCATACCTTTGCTGCATGAAGCCGAACAATTCTTCGGAATTGATGATCGCCAGCGTATCGTCGCCCCGGTGATAGGTTGCTTCGGCCATCGCGTAGTTTTCCGACCAGCTGTAGAATCCCGGCTCATAGTCCTGAATCAGGTAAACGACAGGGCGATCCACCTCGAAGACTTTCTGTTGCGCATCTTTCAGACGGAAAGCGAGATCTGCTGTCCACCAGGCCGTCGCAAAGAAGATGTCCGTGCTTCTGACGGCCAGCGGCTCCTGAAGATTGGATGGAATGTCCACGACGGTCGCGCCGCTCGCCGCATCCGCTCTGGGCGGCGCCAGGGTGACGCTTGTTCCCAGACGGCGGCTGACTTCCTGAATGGAATCCATGTCGACATTGTCCGTTGTGACCAGCACGCGCAATTCGACACCCAGCGCATCCGCGAGCGATTTATACGTCGCGATCGCAGTCGATATGCCGCCATACACCTTCTGTGGCTTCAATGTGGGAAGGACCAGATTCAGTCGGGCTTCGGTCCGCGGCGATGCGGCAATCTCTACCGGGTACACTTCGCCCACATGGTGAAACAGATTGGCTCGGTTCACATGGTTAGGAAGGAGCTGCGTGATCGGGAGTTTGGCTTCAAACGCCAAATCGTCCGTGTTCAGAAAAGCCGCATTGGCGAGATGGTCCCCATCGGCAGTCTTCGAAACGACTTTTCGGAATTGAAAGCCTTCGTTTTCGCAAACGTACAGGAAGGACCGCTCAATTGCATGTGCCAGCGTGCCATCGATCTGGCCTTCTTCCGGGTCGAAGTCTTCATAGCTCAGCTCGAGATCGAACAAAGGCTGGAGAACATCACGTCGTGCCCAGAACATTGTGCTCGTCGGAAACTCGAGCAGATTGTCCGCATCGATATGGCAATCCATTCTGGCGAGCAGGGCGCGCGCCTTGTCAAAATCAAAGCCCCAGTTTCTGAGGTCTTTCACCTCTCGGAAATGCTCTGAATAGACCAGTCCAAGTGTCTCCTGAGTGAACAGCTTCAAGATGGAGCGGACGATCGCTTCAGAACCGATCAAATTTTCACGCAGGAACTTGCCCCAGTCGGCATAGCGCTCGTCATGCTTTGATTTCTTGGTGTGCAGATGGAAGACCAGCTCTGCGTCGCCAATATGGCGTCCACCTTCAATCAGGAAAGGGGCGACGTCTCGCCCGCGGTTTGGTGTAACGACGACGTCGCCATCCAGTCCGCGGTCCACGATAAAGGCAACAAGCTCGGCTTGCTTGTCGGTGGTGTCTGTTGTGAGCAACAGGCGCATGGGCAGATTAAGCGCAGCCAATTCATCAAGAATGTCCCGAGCTACGTCCGTGTAAAAACAGTGAATGACGCCAAATATGCGCGGCACCGGGATGTTCTCTTCTTCAAGACCATCCAGCGGCAGGGCAATTGGACGTAGCCAGCCATTGCCGGGATTGCATGCATTCTGCGCGCCATGCTCGTTGTAATCGCCGAAATGACCGAAGGCGGGAGACGGTACGAAAGAGGGGGACTCAACCGGACCGTTCGGAACGCTCATTCGCGCGGCCAGGTGGCGTTTGAGCTTGTCCGTACGCTCTTGCCCAAGGGCGGCGACAATTCGCGGATCCTCCAGTTCCAGGATCTCGGCGGTTATCAGCTGGGCCTTCCAGAATGGGAAGCCGTCATCGATCAGCTCTTCCCAATAATGGATAGTTGGATTTACGCCCGCTTCTTCGGCTTCATCGACATGGTAGAGCGCTTCACAGACGTGACCGGCATCCGACAACTGGTCGCTAATGTTGACTTCCACGTGATGGATCAGGTCGATCTTGTCAGCGTGGTAATTCAGTGACCTGAACTGGTTGAGCACTCCGTTTTTCAGGGCGGAATTCTTGATCGCGATGGCGTATGACTGAAGGTGTGGTTTCACTTCCAGGTTGCGTGTGCAGAAGGCGATGTCCGCCTCAGAATCGGCCACTCGCTTGCGATAGTTTTTCAGGCTTTCGCCGCCATTGACAGGCAATACGCTGTCGTTTGCCAGGACCACCAGATTGGCACCATCTAGTCCGCCAACGAGCTGTAGACCATGGCGCCATGCGCCGAAATCAAAGCCAATGTTCTCGCGAACGATCAGTCCGTCGCAGTCTATTGCGCCGGTGGCGACATGTTCATCATACTTGGCGGCATTAACGACCAGGATGACCTTGAAACCTGCAGACTTCCAGCTCTGGATAATATCGTTCTGCAGTTCAGTGACGCGGCCATCGGGTGAGAAGAGAACGAGAACCACAACATCGTCTGCGGACGAAATGGCTGGGGCTTTCCGAACGGAATAGAGTGCTTCACGATGAATCAGTTCCGGTTCCCGGTCGACTTCGGGCGGAGTCTGTACCGGAAGATCCGCGGAAAGCGCCTGGCGCCGTGTGGGTTCGGCCGAGTTTCGCGAGACCCGCGGTTCCAGACTGAGTGTGTAGACGCCGCGATCGAGTGCCAAATTGGGATTGTAATAGGGATCCTGACGCAGGACGTCTCCCCATCTGTCCAGCATGTAGTCGCGTTCGCGTTCGAAGCGCTCAATCTTCTCTGGCGTATCTTCAAAGCCTCTGGATTTTGATTCGTGATGATGAAGCAGGGCGTAGGGGGTCCAGATAATGCGATGACCGGCTTCCCTAATTTTCAGGCAGAAATCAATGTCATTGAACGCAACCTGCAGATTGTCCTCGTTCAAGCCTCCGACATTCTCGAAAATATCCCGCCGTGTCAGCAGGCATGCGGCGGTGACAGCTGAGACTTCCCTGGCCAGTCGAGCATAGCTGAAATAGCCTTCGGCATTGGCAGGAATGCCGACCATTCCGTGTCCGGCGACGCCGCGCTCTTCAGCGCCGATCCCCAGCACGACGCCAGCATGTTGCACGGTTCCATCCGTGTAGAGCAGCTTTGCGCCAACAGCGCCCACCCCGCTTTGGGACAGCTCTGCCACCATTTCTGTCAGCCAGTCAGGCGAGATGACTTCCGTGTCGTTGTTGAGGAGGCAAACGAGCGAGCCAGCGGAATGGTGGACGGCGAAATTGTTGATCGCCGAATAGTTGAACTTGTCATCATACAGAAGAACTCGGACGTTCGGAACGGCTTCGAGCTCCTTGAAATACTCAAGCGTCTCACCCTTTTCGCTTTGATTGTCGACGATCAGGATTTCGAAGTTCGGGTACGTTGTTTTTTGCAGTACCGAGTCGACGCAGGGCTTGAGTACATCAAGGCCGTCTCGTGTCGGGATCACGATTGAGACGAGGGGCGAGGCTTCGGGGGCGTTCAGCTTGAGGCGATAATAGCTGAGATCTTCCGCGGCTTCGACGTGGCCATTTATGCCGCGTCGCTCAACGGCTTCCTGCAACGCCCTTATACCGGCTTCGAGTGCGTAGGATTTCTCTCCCGCGTCCAGCGCGGTGGATCCTGGCATCACTCGCCAATGATAGAGGATATGAGGGATGTGGACGATCTGATCGACTCGGATCCGTTCTGTAACCCTCAAGACGAGGTCGTGGTCCTGAGCGCCCTCGAAGCCCTCGCGCAAGCCACCAATCTCTCGCACCAGATCCGCATCGTACGCAGCCAAATGGCAAACCATGTTCTGTTCGAACAACAAGCGCTCGTTCCAGGCGGATTTGAAGTAGGGTTGTGAGCGCGCGCCGCGAAGATCAACCTTGTCCTCATCCGAGTACAGCATTTTGGCGTTTGGATTGGAGTTGATCGCATCGGCCATGCAGAACAGCGCATTCGGGGCCAGCAGGTCGTCATGGTCCAACAGTGCGATCCAGTCCCCGGTTGCGACTTCAATGGCCGAGTTGGATGCGCGTGAGATATGACCGTTTTCTGTTCGGAAAACCACTTTGATCCGGTCGTCTCGCTTCGCATACTCCTCCAGCACTTCGCGGACTTCGGGCTCGGATGAGTTGTCGTCGGCTATGCACAGTTCCCAATTGGGATAAATCTGGTGCAGCACGCTTTCGATACACTCTTTGAGGAGCTTTATCGGTGTATTGTAAACCGGCATCACAACGGAGAACTTCGGGTGGTTCGCCATCGCATTGATTGCCTGGTCCATTTCCGCGCGATCGTCTTCGGAAATGGCGTCGAATTCTTTGATCCAATCGCGATACATCACGGCCTGGATGTTCTTGTCCGAAGGCCCCAGCTTGCGTGACTCATGCTCCGCACGCAGACGGGCGCCCGCTTCTGACGTGCCCAGTTTCAGGGCATTGACCAGTGTTCGTCCGACCAGCTTTGCCGAATGAGGTGCCGACGTCGCGGTGCTTCCGACGATATGTCGATAATAGTCCAGCGATGAAATCTTGCTGAGCTCAATCCTGGAAATGCCGAGCGAGGCGTCATGACCCCGGCGGGCATCGAGTGGGTCAAACCGGATCTGATGAACCTGTTCATTGAGCGGGATCAGGGCGACGGCTGTTCCGGATTCGTCGACATCGAAGACAGCCCGGATTGTGTTGTCCTCATCGAAACCCAACCCGTAATCAAAATAGAACCGCGCGCGTTTCAGGCCATCTTCCGGGCGAGAGAAGTTGATCTTCAGGCGATAGTGCCCGGGCTCGAAATAGTCTGACGATACGGGATTCAGAACGATGTAGGGGTCGTCATTCTGCACATGCAGATACATGAACCCGTTTTCGAACGCGAACGGCACCAATCCGCTCATTGCGCTCATCCGTACGCCAATATTAGGCGTCGCCAGCAAGGCGTTCGGATCAAGATTTTGCCGTAACGACAGGTGGTGAGACAGGGAGCTGACGCCCGCGTCTACTGTGATCTTGTGGACGGCAAGGTGCGTCTGTGCGCACAGCCGGTTGCTGGGGGACAGCTCGCTCGCACCAAGCGACAGATACGTCGCGAGAACATTTTGACCCGGGCGAAGCACGCGGCCGATTTGTGTGCGGACGAAGGCGGGGTCAAAATACGGGTTCGGCCAGGCTCCCTCGGCCTCTCCAACAAGAATGTAGTGTGAGAGAGGAGGGATCTTGCTGACGTCCAGGTCTGGATACTGGGTGAGGTAGAAAGCCGTATCGAAAACGCCGGACGGGTCACGCCCCTCCGCAGCACCGTGCAATACATAATGCCGGATCGGGTCACCCTTGAGATCGGAAATGTCGGGATATCGCGCACGGTACCAGACGGGATCAAACAGACCCGAATTGCGAATCAGCCGAACTGACAGGAAGCGTTTGACGGGTATGGCGACCATGTGAATTTATCTCGTTTCCAAGGATTATCGAACCGTCAAAGGTATCGATAAGCGCCTTTTTGCAACGGAAGTGTGTGTTGGCTGGAATTGCCAATCGACGCAAGCCGATAGCCCTGCTTGTTTGCAAGCGCGCCTGTAATTCGTTCAACCGCGTGAGCCATCGTGCCATCGGTTTGACCGTGCTCCAGATCGAACTCGGTTATGGTGATGAGTTCGTCGGTCAGGTCTTTGACGACTTCATGCCGGGCATAGAACATCGTGCCCGCGATGAAGCCCGAGGATTCAAAGCCTTCCTGTTCTATGCCGAGACGAGGCAGGATGGCCGAAATGGTCGACCCGTTCGAGCCCAGATAGTCCACGGTCGACAGGACGTGACCGTCCGGACCAAGCAATCCGATATCGGGTGAGGATTCAAAAATGGTGAGCGCACGTTGCGGACCGTCCAGCCCCAGCAGGCTTTCAAACAGATGACCGCGCCAATTCTCACCGTTTTCAAGGTGAACGCTCTTTTTGGTGTGCAGTTTGAGGACGTAGTCAGGCTTGTCCTTGTTCACCCACCGCATCGCACTCAGGAATGGCGCGACGTCGCGGCCGCGGTTTTCTGTTTCGATCAACGCATAAGGCCGATCCTGTGCTTCCAGAATTGGCTGAACGTTGACGAGCTGATTGAGGGGCGTCGTCACGTATAGCTTCAGCGGCACTTTTGTGTGCGCAAGGCGATCCAGAATTTCCGGCAGCAGCGCCGGATAAAAGGCATGAATGACAACGGCCAGCCAAGGTTCGGTTCGCGTGGGCGTCTCTCCTTCCGACGCACGCAGCACGGCCGGCAGGGCGGGCGGTGGCAAACGCCCAACAGTGGCATCACCAGACGACAAGAGCCTAAGCAGGCGGCGGGACACTCTGCTGCGCGGGCGACGCTGTACGGTTTCGTCCGAGGTTTCTCCCCGAACGAAACGAAGTGTGGCGCGCAGGGGGGCCGTGATCTTCCAGGAGGTGCTGTTTCTGAACCGGTCAATCTCGGCTTCAGAACGCGAAAGAGCGTCGCGAAGATGTGCAGACGACTGGATCTCGTACTGGGCGATCGCGCGATACGACTTTACCTGTCCGCGCTGCGCATCGGCCTCGGCAGATAAAATATCGTGGCGTTGTTGGAGATCAGCCAGTTCCTCTCGGATGGCGCGCAGGGATTCGTTCGCCGTGTGTAATGCGCCCGACGTGGCGTCCAGTTCAGCCCGGATCTGTTCGCGCTCAGTGACGGCCAGTCCGTGCGCGTGAGCAACCTGCTGAAGCTTTTCGCTGGCGTTCGAGAGTTCGAGGCGGGCGTCGTCTCTCTCTCTGCAGGCTTGATCATGTGCGTGCTGAATGGTTTCGGCGCGGTCTGAAGCCGATTTGGCGTCTGCACGGGCCTTGTCACGCTGTTCGCACGCAGAATCGTGAGCTGTCTGAACTTCATGCAGTTGCTTTTCCAGGGTGCGAACGGCCTTGGTTTGCGCATTGGCGTAATTCTGGCTCGCGCCAGCGATATCTTCCAGGGCGTCCATATTGCGGGCGAGCGGAGCGATCTCATCAAAGCGCTTCAGGGCCGCCTCGAGCGATTTGTTGCTTGTTGCCTTGCGGTCGTCGCCGGGCAGTTTCGCCAGCTTGAGAACGCCATTGTACAACTCAATAACGCTTTTGATTGTGTCGCCGGACAGGCCCAGCTCTCGGGAACTCACCTTGTTGGACTTCAGCTTCTGCTCCAGGAATTCGTCCCGATAGCTGATCAGCTCCGGCGATTTCGGGTCGGGCATTGCCAGCCCGAAAGCATCACTGATTCGGCGCAATTGGGTGAGCGGCTCTTCAAGGATGCTGTCGAAATCGACAAACAGGCGTGTTCTGCCTTCTGTGGCCCGCACAGCGTCACTCATGTAGCGCCCCCAAAGGGCCGTCGCGCGCGTGATCGACATGCCGTTTCGCTTGTTGAGTGACAGGGCCACTTCGAGAGGATTCCTGACGGGGATCACGAAACCGCACCCGGTTTGCGAATCATCGATGACGCTTGTCCAGAATGGAAGCAGAACGCTGAGGCGCGGATCCTTGAGGCCGATTGTGGGTGATTCGGAAAACTTGCGTGAAAGCAGCGAACCGGCCTCGATGCGTTCATTCATCAGGCTCGATTTTGTCAGGTCATCAGGGCTGATGGGGCTGAGGGCGTGCCATTTGCGGCCAACCTTTTCGAGAACGCGTTCGTTCAGGTTCACCAGATCCCGATCTTCAAAGAATCCCTTCGGATTGTCGTCTTTCGGTGGCAGTAAATTGTCACCGAGGGTTACGCCCAGCACTTCAAGGCCTTTGGTGATGGCGCTGGTGCCACTTCGGTGCATGCCCAGTACCATCAACAGCTTCTGTCGATGCGAGACATCAGTTTCCTGGGGCTTGTGGGGCAGGGTTGTTTGCTCGGTCACGGGGAAATTCTGGCTCGTTCTACGCTGTAAATTTTGTTCGCAGGCTTGTTCACAGTTTCGTCAAACTCCCCGCCTACGACAAGATGAGAAGGCTTTATAGTCAACTATCTAACGCGATGTTCGTAAATTGGGTTAATCTGGATGGTATCTGTCATAACCGTCAGCTTGCCTATCCGCGCGGGCTCACCTATCGCAGGGATGGTTTGCAAATTACAGTTGGTAGGACTTTATGGGAAGTAAGAAGGTCATAGTAACAGGCGGGGCGGGGTTCATCGGTTCTGCTGTTGCGCGCCATCTGGTGCTTGATGACGATGCGGACGTCGTTGTCGTCGACAAGATGACCTACGCCGCCAATCGGGCCAATATTGCCCCGGCAGAGGCGACAGGCCGGTGCCGTCTGGTGGTCGAGGACATCTGCAATCAGTCTGCGATGACAGAACTTGTGGCGGCAGAGCAGCCAGACCAGATTCTGCATTTGGCTGCCGAAAGCCATGTCGACCGGTCAATTTCCGGGCCGCGCGATTTCATCGAGACGAATGTCATCGGCACATATTCCATGCTCGAAGCCGCCCGGTCGTACTGGTCGGGGCTTTCGCAGGGTGATGCGAAAGACGCGTTTCGATTTCTCCATGTATCGACGGATGAAGTGTACGGGTCCTTGGGCAAGGATGGCCTATTCCACGAGACGACGCCCTACGATCCATCATCTCCCTATTCCTCATCAAAGGCGGCATCGGACCACCTCGCGAAAGCATGGTTCCGCACCTATGGCCTGCCGGTCGTCGTATCGAACTGCTCGAACAATTACGGCCCCTACCATTTCCCGGAAAAATTGATTCCGCTCGTCATTCTGAACGCATTGGAAGGTAAGACCCTTCCCGTCTACGGGGACGGTTCGAACATCCGTGACTGGCTTTATGTCGAGGATCATGCGCGCGCCTTGTCACTCATCGCCACGAAGGGGCGACTTGGGGAGACATACAATGTCGGCGGCCGCAATGAGCGCACCAATCTGCAAGTGGTCGAAACCATTTGTGACGAACTCGATCGGATCGTCCCAGCGGCGACGCCGCGTCGCGAGCTTATAAAATTCGTGACTGACCGCCCCGGACACGACCATCGGTACGCTATTGATGCAACCAAGCTCGAAACAGAGCTGGGCTGGAAAGCGCAGGAAAATTTCGATACTGGACTGCGCAAGACAGTGCAGTGGTATCTGGACAATGAGGCGTGGTGGATGCCGTTGAGAAAATCGGTCTATTCAGGCGAGCGCCTTGGGCTAGCAGAGCCACAAACGACCTGACTGCCAGAATAGTTTTCAGGGATAATCATGGGACAAGAACATAAAATTCTGGTCGCGGGAGTGACCGGGCAAGTGGCGCGCTCACTTGCCCTTGCAAAAGCGCCCGCTGGGATGACGGTCATCAATGCGGGCAGGCCCGAACTGGATCTGCTGGATGGCGACACCGTGCGTGGGGCGATCGAGCGCCACAAGCCGGACATCGTCGTAAATGCTGCTGCCTATACCGCCGTTGATCAGGCCGAGAGCGATGAGGATGCTGCGTTCGCACTGAACGCCGCGGGCCCCGGTCGGCTTGCTGCTGTGGCTGCGGAACGCGCAATCCCGATCATTCACATTTCGACAGACTATGTCTTCGATGGAACCAAGAACGCACCTTATGCCGAAACCGATCCCGTCGCACCACTAGGTGTCTACGGCCGGTCGAAACTTGCCGGTGAAGAGGAAGTTGCGGCGGCCAATCCCGCGCATTTCATCTTGCGGACGGCATGGGTTTACAGCCCGTTTGGAAAGAACTTCGTCAAGACGATGCTGCGGGTAGGGGCAGGCCGTGACGAGCTGAACGTCGTTGATGATCAGCGCGGAAACCCGACCTCGGCGCTGGATATTGCTCAGGGCATTCTGACCGCAAGCACCAAAGTGCTGAGCGGCGATCCGGCCGCTGCACCTGGCGTGTACCACATGTCCGGAACCGGCGAGGCCACTTGGGCCGATTTTGCGTCATTCATATTCGAATGCAGTCACGCCCTTGGTGGACCGTCTGCAGCGGTGAACCGGATTACATCGGCGGAGTTCCCGACACCGGTAAAACGTCCTGCCAATTCCCGGCTCGATTGCCAAAAATTTGCTGAAGCATTTGACGTACGCCTGCCCGACTGGCGGGATAGCGCGCGCGAATGTGTAGAAACACTGATACTTTCAGGAGAGTGGAATTCATGAAGGGGATAATTCTGGCCGGAGGAAAAGGCACGCGCCTGCATCCGATCACCCGTGGCGTTTCCAAGCAATTGCTGCCTGTCTACGACAAGCCAATGATCTACCATCCCATCACGACGCTGATGTTTGCGGGCATTCGTGAGATCCTGATCATTTCGATGCCCGATGCATTGCCGATGTACCGTCGCTTGCTGGGCGATGGGTCCGAATGGGGAATGAGCTTCGAATACGCTGAACAGGCTGAAGCCAATGGGCTTGCAGAGGCCTTCATCATCGGCGCGGATTTCGTCGGTGGTCAGAAGAGCGCGCTCGCCCTTGGTGACAATATGTTCTACGGCTCGGGGTTGAGTGGAGAGCTTTCGGAAGCCGGGCAAATGAAGCAGGGCGCTGAAGTCTTCGCGTGCCAGGTCAATGATCCGTCCGCATTCGGTATCGTGGAAATGGACGAGACCGGCAAGGCACTTTCGATTGAGGAAAAGCCGAAAAAGCCGCGTAGCAACTGGGCGGTGACCGGCCTTTACTTCTACGACGAAGATGTCGTGGATATCGCACGGAATGTGGAACCGTCAGAGCGCGGAGAGCTTGAGATCACGACCATCAATGAGGTCTATCTCAATCGCGGTGACTTGCGCGTCAATCGCCTGGCGCGCGGGACGGCCTGGTTGGATGCCGGCACGTTCGATGGCCTGCTGCAGGCTTCGCAATTCGTACAGACGGTCGAGAAGCGCCAGGGGATGAAGATTGCGTGTCCGGAAGAAGTCGCGTGGCGCAAGGGTTTCATCGGTGACGAGCAACTCGAGAAGCTGGCTGCGACGTACAAGAATGAATACGGCACCTATCTCAAGGGGTTGCTGACTCACTGGAGCCGCTGAACAGGTCCGGGCCTGGCTGCATTCTGACATGAATTTTCCGCTGGCTCATGCGGAAGGGGTCCCACGCCATGGAGCGTGCAAGTTGCCAGACTGACGGCACGTTCTGGCGTCCGGATCTTCCGCGGCGGCGCATTTCAGCTGCGCCTTTCAAGCCATCTTTCATACCGCGCCATGTCTGGCGGACACGTCCGATCATCGCACCCCTGACAAGCAGGTAGACGGACAATGCAACATGGCCGGGCAGTGTGATGACGAGCAGGGATGTCGGCATGTTCTTGGCGTAGGTCCAGACGCGATTGCGGGTGCCGTGATAAATCGCGAAGTCACTCGCCCGGCCGGATAGTCCGCCACCGACATGATGGATCTTCGCTTCCGGCAGGAAGATGCATGTATGGCCTGCCAATCTCAGGCGGAAGCCGATGTCGACGTCTTCGCAAAAACAGAAGAAACGCTCGTCCATTCCCCCATGATCGAGAAAGGTGGAGGTGTGGAACACGGCGCCAGCGCCGCACGGGCTGAAGCATTCCCCTTCACCGGGCAACTCGGCTGAGGACCTGCCAAAGCCGCCGCGCCACGGAAAGCCGAAGATCAGGTAGGCGTCTCCCGCGCCATCCAGCACGGCTGGATCCGCAGCGTCGAACTGAGCTGATGCGAACATCCGGGCCGTGGGGTAGCGCACCTGACCCTCCGCAATCCTGGCCAGCCAGTCCGGGGCCGCTTCTGCATCCGGGTTGAGGCATACGAGCCACTCGCCACGTGCCCGCTGCGCAGCCAGATTGGTCGCGCGCGCATAGCCGTGATTTTCTGCTTCAGCCATCAATTCGAAATGAGGCAGACTCGTCGTGTCGAGGTGACTGGCAGACCCATCGCTGGAAGCGTTGTCGATCAGGATTACTTCGAAGTCCCGGCGCGACTGGCGGGCGAGCGAGTCGATGGCTTTCTGCACATAATCGCCTCCATTGTAGTTCACAATGACAACGGAAAACGTCGGATGCTCGACGCAGGTCGAGGTGCCGTCAGCATTCGAAGAAAGGGTCATGGTGCCAGAATCGAAGTCTACCTTGAGGTTCCGAAGCTTCTCGCATCTTCTGTCGCAAGCGTCGAGCCGGGCCATGAACCGGATGGCAGCATAAAGTTTCATTTGAAACTAATGTGGGGCTGCGATATGATTGGTACATGAGCGAAGCAATCTCCAAGAACCGCTACCATGATGCGCCCCGGGCTGCAGATTTTACGATCGACCAGGCCTGGGACACCTATAGTGCAGCCGAGCATGACCGCTGGGACCGTCTGTTCCGGCGCCAGCGCGAAATTGCCAAGGGCCGCGCGTGTGACACCGCTTTGAAGGCCATGTCAGAACTCGAGCTGTCTGCGTCGGGCATCCCACATATGGGAGAGCTGTCAGACAAGCTGGAGAAGCTGACGGGATGGCGTGTGGTGCCGGTTGCGGAATTGGTGCCGGACGAGATCTTTTTCGACCATTTGGCAAACAGGCGGTTTCCTGCCGGCGCCTTTATCCGGCCAGAAGCAGAATTCGACTATCTGCAGGAACCGGACATCTTCCACGATATTTTCGGGCACGTGCCTTTGCTGGCCAATCCCGTTTTCGCCGATTTCATGGAGGCGTATGGCAAAGGCGGCCAGCGTGCCATGGAGCTCGGGCAATTGCACAATCTGGCCCGGCTCTACTGGTATACAGTTGAGTTTGGACTGATCCGCGAGGCCGGTGGTCTGCGAATCTACGGCGCAGGCATTCTGTCCAGCCCGAACGAAACCGTGTTCGCATTGGAGGATGACAGCCCCAATCGCGTCGCCTTCGACCTGCAGCGGATCATGCGGACGAAGTACATCATCGACGACTTCCAGCAGACTTACTTCGTCATCGACAGTTTCGATGCGCTTCTGGACGCCTGTTACAAGGATTTCGGGAACGTCTATCAGGACGTCAAAGGCGCTGAAGATATCGAGGCTCACGAAACCACGCCCCAAGATGGCCTGATCCATCGGGGCACACTCGATTACTTCCGCAAGAAAGCGAAAGTCTGACCTAGCCCACGCTGAGCGCCAGAATACGACTGATCTGGGCGTAGGGCAGTGCGGTTTCCGAATGCCAGTGATTGAAGGCTGCCTGTGCGGCTTTCAGGGCTTTTCGGGTTTTCGCTTCGGGTTTTTCCAGAACGTCTTCGCGTAGCAGAGCCTTGCACACGTCACCGGACGTGATCCACGCGTCCCAACCTGAAAATCTCAGGAAATACTGCCCGGTCGCACCGCCAAGGCGAGAGCCGTGCTTATTCAGATAGTCCAGCAATCCTACCTGGTCGTCAGCTGGCCAGTCCGACAGGAATTGGCCAAAGCTTCCATGCTCCCGGGCGGTGTCGGCGACAAATCTGGCATTCTCCAGCGTCGCTTTGATCTTCTGTCCATTGCGCACGATGCGTGCATCGGAAACGAGTTGGCCCAGCATTTCGTCACCGAAAAAGGCCAGGCGATGGGGATCAAATCCCTCGAAAGCCGCTTCGAACCCATCCCATTTGGCGTCGATGACTTTCCAGTTGAACCCGGCATTGAACACGCAGCGGGTCATGGTGGCCAGGAGTCGGTCATCTGTCGTCTGGCTCAGCGTATCAACCGAATGCGTATTGCTGGACAGGTTCATCACATTGTTTCGGTCGCCATGGTGGTGCGCTGCGAAATCTATGATGCGTTCGAAACGATTCATGCGTCAGTTCTTCCCATACGGGTCCATGGTAGGGGTAAAGAATGCCTTAGTCTCTTGACCAAGCTGAAAAAAACGGGGATCGCATGGATATGCATTATGTTCCTCGAATTCTCGTTACCGGCGGCGCCGGCTTCATCGGTTCCTACCTCTGCGAGCGGCTTCTCGAAACTGGCGCTGAGGTTCTCTGCGTCGATAACTTCTTCACCGGCCGTCGCAGCAATGTCGCGCACTTGCTCGACAATCCAAAATTCGAGGTGATGCGTCACGATATTACCGTGCCGCTTTTTGTTGAGGTCGACCAGATCTACAACATGGCTTGCCCGGCCAGTCCTGTTCACTACCAGTTTGACCCCGTGCAGACGACGAAGACCAGTGTTCATGGCGCAATCAACATGTTGGGCCTGGCCAAGCGAACGCGCGCGAAGATCCTTCAGGCTTCTACGTCTGAAGTTTACGGCGATCCCGAAATCCACCCACAGACCGAGGAATACTGGGGCAATGTGAACCCGCTCGGCCCACGGGCCTGCTATGATGAAGGCAAGCGCTGCGCCGAGACCTTGTTCTTTGACTATCACCGCCAGCATGGTGTGAAGATCAAGATCGCCCGGATTTTCAACACGTACGGACCGCGCATGCATCCGAATGATGGCCGGGTCGTGTCGAACTTCATTGTCCAGGCCCTGCGCGGTGAGGACATCACGCTATATGGCGACGGCGAACAGACTCGCAGCTTCTGCTATGTGTCTGACCTCGTCGACGGTCTGATCCGGCTGATGAACACCGAAGACGATGTCACAGGACCCATCAATCTGGGCAATCCGGGCGAATTCACCATTCGCCAACTGGCTGAGCAGATCATCGACCTGACGAATTCTTCTTCGCAGCTTGTACACAAGCCGTTGCCGCAGGATGATCCGCGCCAGCGTCAGCCGAACATCGGTCGGGCGAAAGCTGCCCTCGGCTGGGAGCCGACGATCCCGCTGGCGGAGGGCTTAAGGCCCACAATCGAGTATTTCCAGAACGAGATCCGAAATCTGTTGCCGGCCTGATTTGCAGGGGCACAGCGGGGCCGTGATTTAGCCCGATTTCTTGAGCCGCCCGTTCAGATAACGTCGTACGGGCGTATCATATATGTGCAGCGCTATATAGCTCGCGATCAGCACAACGGCGGCCATGAACAGGCCGCTGATCGGCGTCATGGCCTTAGCACCTTCACCAAACACGACCGTCAAGGCGCCGCCGACGACGAGCAGCAGCGGCGTATGCAAGACATACATCGGGTAAGAGAGGTCAGCGCTCAGGCGAAATATGCCGTGCAGGCCTCGTGATGGCTCCACGGCGCTTCCGAGGCAGATCACGATCGGGAAGATCACCATGACGCAGACAAGGTCGTATAGGGCGCTGCCTTCGCTGATGGATGGAGCGAAAACGCTTATGATGCCAATCGGCAGGATGTAGGCGAGCCAGTGAATGCGTCCGGCAATGTGCGCGCGATGACGCCAGATCAGCACGCCTGCGAAGAACGAGAATGTCACACGCAGTGCGCCGCCGAAGATGGTGCTGGCATACATGCCGACATCCAGCGATCCATGGTTCAGCCCGTACCAGGCCAAGCCGACGCCCGAGCCGATTACCAGTCCCCAGAGAACCCGGTTGCTGAGCCGTGGCAGCAACAGCGCGTAAGCGAAATTGGCAAGCAACTCAAAGAACAGGGACCAGGCCGCAGGATTGTAGTGATACAGCGCCCGTTCGCTCAGTTCCGGCAGGAACAGCGCTGACAACAGAATGGATTGCGGGTGCAGTTCGTTGCCCTGAGCCGGGTCGAGGATCAGGCGCAAGGCGAAATAGCCCGCTCCGATCACGATCGACGCGATGTAGAGAGGGTAGAGCCGGATGAAGCGGGCGAGCGCGTATATGCGCAATGTCAGCTTTCCCTCTGACAGGCGCGCGTCGTAGGCGTGAGCGATGACGAACCCGCTGAGGATGAAGAACATGTCCACGGCCAGATAGGCCTTTGGCAAAACTGTGCTGCCCGGCGTCAGGAACTCGCTGAAATGGTAGAGCATCACGCACAGGGCTGCGATGCCGCGCATCCCGTCCAGCGTCATATAGGTCCGGCGACCGGAAACGCGCTGGGCTTCACTGGCTGTGCGAATGTTTGTGTCGCTTATCACCGGAGCCGCTCCGTTCGCCATTCCTGTCCCCTCATGCCACTCCCGGGCGGGCCTGTATTCTACAAAACCACTTCGGGAGCCTTAAGTCTGACCGGAGAGATACGCAAAAACCGTGCCTGATGGCCGTCGCTAACTGCATCAATATGTCGATGAAAATGCGAAAACGTTTGTCGTCGCCAGCGTCTGGTGGGCCCGGCAGGACTTGAACCCGCGACCAAACCGTTATGAGCGGTCCGCTCTAACCAACTGAGCTACAGGCCCCAGCGGCTCGTTTTAGCGTGCTTCTTTCCCTTGGCAATGTGCTGTATGCGCAGTCCAATAAGGCTTTCGCGAATTACTGGCAGGTGATTTGCAAGAAACGCGGTGAAACGCTGACAAGGGACGCAATGGAACATGGCTGAAGTTTCAAACTTCAAACGAGGCAATTCAACGCGCATTCTGGTGCCAGGCGGCGCAGGATATATTGGGTCGCACACATGCGTTGAGCTGATCCAGCGTGGTTACATGCCTGTGATCGTTGATAATTTTGTCAATTCCAGCCTCGCTGCGGTAGACCGCATTTGCCAGATTACCGGCGTGAACGACCTTCCCGTCATCGAAGCGGACATTCGCGATACCGACACCATGGCTCGGGTCATGCAGGAGCATGACTGTGCTGCTGTGATCCACTTTGCCGGTCTGAAGGCCGTTGGACAGTCCACGGCCCAGCCGCTGGATTATTACAGCAACAATGTCCAGGGGACACTGAGCCTGTTGGAAGCGATGAAAGTCGCGAAGGTGAACCATATCGTGTTTTCATCTTCAGCCACGGTTTACGGCACGCCGGTCACGCTGCCCTACACAGAAAGCCATCCTCTGGCGCCGACCAATCCCTACGGCATGACCAAATATGCCGTCGAACTGATGCTGAATGACCTTGTCGCGTCAGGGACGGGGATCAATGCGGGTATCCTGCGCTACTTCAATCCCATTGGGGCGCATCCGACTGGCCTGATCGGGGAAGACCCGAATGGCGTGCCGAACAATCTCATGCCGTTTGTTGCCCAGGTGGCTGTGGGCCGCCGGGCCCGCCTGAACGTTTTCGGCAATGACTATGATACGCATGACGGCACCGGTGTGCGCGACTACATTCACGTCGTCGATCTGGCCGAGGCACACATCGTGGCACTTGAGAAACTGATGGCACAGCCAGACAGTTTCACGGTCAATCTCGGATCCGGAAATGGGTATTCCGTGTTGGACGTCGTGAAGGCGTTCGAGAAGGCAAGTGGGCGTGAAATTCCGCTGGAATTTGTCGCCCGCCGTCCGGGGGATTTGCCGGCTTACTGGGCCGATCCGCACTACGCGTTGGAACTTCTGGGCTGGAAGACCCGTTTCAGTCTCGACGATATGTGCCGGGACCAATGGGCATGGCAAAGCGGCAATCCAGACGGGTATCCGCAGCGCCACAGCAAAACCGCCTGACGCGAGTTTGACACAATGCGCTGTTAGCTCTCGGTCACATCAATCAAAACCGAGGAGACTTCATGCGCAATTTCCGGACCCTGTTCATCGCCTCCAGCGCCCTCGCGCTGGCAGGAGCCCTGCCTGCCTGTGCGCAGATGCCGTCACCATCGGCATCCAGCGGGACCAACCAGATGACCATTCACCCGAATTCGATCCAGCCTGAGACAACGCTCGACATCACGGCAAATGCCAAGGTCAAGCGTGAGCCGGATACAGCCCACATCACGGCGGGTGTTCAGGAAGAAGCCGACACGGCCGTCGCGGCCATGCAGGCGCAGGCCGATGCCATGACCAGCATGATGCAGGCGCTGAAGGCTGCAGGCATCGCAGACCAGGATATGCAAACGTCCAACATCTCGCTGAACCCGGTGTATGACTATGTTGAGGAAACCGACACTTCCGGTCGCCGCAGCGGGAAGCAGGTGCTGCGAGGCTATTCTGCCTCGAACCAGCTGACCGTGAAGGTCACCGATCTTGATACGTTGGGCGAAACCCTCGACAGCCTGGTGGCCGCTGGTGGCAACCGGTTCTCTGGCCTAAGCTTCTCACTCGATGACCCGAGCGAGGCCCATGACGAAGCGCGCCGCAAGGCTGTGGCGGATGCGATGGCCCGCGCAGAACTCTACGCTGACGCAGTCGGCATGAAGGTTGCGCGCATTGTTGGCATCTCGGAAAGCGGCGGGTTCGAACCTTCCCCGATGCCGATGGGACGCATGGCTGCGATGGCTGAGTCCGCGGATATGAGCTCCACGCCGATCTCCGGCGGAGAGATCACGTATTCCTCACAAGTCAGTATTCGGTTCGAACTGACCAACTAACCTGATCAGACATAGCCTTCGGCAAGAAGGTCCTTCATGTCGACAATTCCGACCGGGCGTCCATCTTCAACGACAAAAGCGTTGGAGATGCGGTGCTCGGTCAATTGCTTGATGACGGCAGACATGCGCTCGTCCAAGGAAATTGTGCGTGGCGAGACGGTCATGATGGATGCTGCATCGGCGGCGAGCTTTCCTGCCAACATGGCGCGGCGCAAATCCCCATCCGTCACCATACCAACCATCACGCCAGCCTCGTCCAGCACCGCAGCGCAGCCCTTCCGGCCTTCGGAAATGGCCAGGATGACATCCTCGACCGGGGCGGTCTGGGATACGGATGGAATGTCGTCTGTACGGGCGCCGACATAGTCTCCAGCAGTTTGCAGGGAGCGCCCCAGCTTGCCGCCGGGATGTCGGAAACCGAATTCCTCACGAGAGAAACCGCGCCGAGCCATCAGGACAATCGTCAGGGCGTCGCCCAGTGCGAGTGCCATGGTCGTCGATGAAGTCGGGGCCAACCCATTCGGGCAGGCTTCGGCGACCGTAGGCAAGGTCAACAGCACGTCGGACCCACGCCCCAGTGTCGAGGCAGGAGCGCGGCTCATACCGATGACTGGAATTTTGTTGCCGCGGCAATAACGCAGCAAATCGACCAGTTCGCGGCTCTCGCCCGAATAGGAAATGGCGATCACGACAGAGCCCGGCACGATCATGCCAAGATCGCCATGACTGGCTTCTGTGGGGTGGAGGAAGAAAGACGGTGTGCCGGTCGAGGCCAGGCTGGCGGCGATCTTCTGGCCGATATGACCGGACTTGCCGACGCCCGCCACGATGATGTGACGATCCGTGGCCATGATCAGATCGGCAGCACGTTCGATCGTTTCATCAAGGCCGGCTTCCAGTTGCTCAAGGGCCTCGCGTTCAATGCGGATCACATTGCGCGCAATCTCGATATCGCTTTCACGGGTCACGTCTGATCGCTCCTGTTTGCTGCAAGGCGTTCTGGGTCAGACCGCACAGGCTGGCAAGGGTCAGGCGTCAGATAGGGCAGGCGGAAGCAGGGCTATTTTGCCAGCTTCAATTGGCGCGCCTCATACTCAGAAACGCTCATGAACTCGCTTTTGGGCTCGGCGAAATCATCGACAGGCGTTTCCAGTTTCGCATGAGCGGCTTCTTCGGGTTCAGGTTCGGGGGTCGGCAGGACCAGCGGAGCGACTGGTTTCGACTCATTATCCTCGCTGCCTTCCGCGATGATCACGCTCAGCGGCTTTCCGTTCAGCATCGGCTCAGCCGCAGCGTCCGGGTGGATCGGTATCAGCACGCCAGCAAAGGCAAGCTTGGTGTCATGCGCCGGGTCGTTCAGCGTCGTGAAGGCGGCCTCCACCAGGTCTTCGACATGGGAATTGCGTGACCGGGATGTGTTGCCGCCGAGCATGATGGCGATGATGCGGCGTCCGTCGCGCTTGGCTGACGTCATCAGGTTGAAGCCTGACGCCCGTGTGTAGCCGGTCTTGATACCGTCCACACCGTCAACATTGCCGAGCAATTCGTTGTGATTCTTGTACGTGCGGCCACCCCACTGAAAGCTCTTAGACGAGAAATAGTGATAGTAATCGGCGTGGTCGGTCAGCATTGCGTCAGCCAGGATTGCGAGATCCCGGGCGGTGCTCATCTGCTGGGAGTCGGGCAGGCCGGATGCGTTCTTGAAGCGTGTGTTTTCCATGCCCAGGGATTTGGCCTTCACGGTCATCAATTGGGCGAAACGGCTCTCCGTGCGGCCAAGCCGCTCCGCGACGACAACGGCGACGTCATTTGCGGACTTGCTCACAAGCGCGCCGATGGCGTCGCGAACCGTGATGGTGGAGCCCGTGCGCAATTTCAGGTTCGAAGGCGGCTGGCTGGCCGCATGGCGAGAGATAATCAGGCGCTCGTCCAGTGAGACATCGCCTGCCTTCAATGCATCAAACAGCATGTACAGCGTCATCACCTTCGTCAGCGAGGCCGGATAGCGGGTTTCGTCTGCGTTGCGGGCGTGAAGCACTTCATGCGTTTCAGCGTCCACGACGATGGAGGCGTACTTCTCGGCAGAGGCAGTGTGCGCGAACAGGCCGGTTGCAAGCAGCGTCACTGCGAGAGCAAGTGCTTTTACAACGGAAAATGGTGCGAGCCGCATCGTGTTCTCTCCGAGAAATGAGTTAACCCCGAGCCCCGGGATCAACCTTAGAGTCCGGCAAATCAGTTGACCAGATGTTAACACAGGCCCCTCCCTCACAATTCCGTAATCCCGCTTCGCGTGTGTTTTCAACACCGCTGCAAAACATGTGCAAAATTTAAAATGCTGCACCGCACAAAAAATGTTGCAAATGCTCATTTTTTGCGTTAGATAGAAGCATCCAGGGTGAAAGGATCCTCCTCATGGCGACAGCAAAGAAGACAGCTCCGAAGTCGGCTCCAAAAACGAAAGCGGAAGCACGTGTGGCGGATTCCGCTACGAAAATGATTGATGAAGGCATGGAACAGATGACAGGTTTTGCAGGCAAGTTCGGCGATTACGCTGAGGGCGGATTCAAGGCATTTGCTGAACAAGCTGCCAGTTCCTCCGAGATGATGCGCACAATTGGTGCACGCAACATGGACTTCTTCGCACGTACGCTTGAGCAAGGCGTCGAAGCGACTCAGTCGCTGACCAGCGCGAAAGACCCGCGTGAAGCGATGGAGATCCAATCCGGTTTCGCCAAGAGCCTGTTCTCGGCCTACACGTCTGAAATGAGCGCACAGGCAGAACTCTGCATGTCCGCATGGCGTGACGCAGCGAAGCCCTTCATGGCCTTCTCCGCGAAGTAATCTCCTTTCCGCACTTCCGGGTCTGGTGACAGGCCGGAATGTAGAGTGGTGTAGACAGTACTGAGCCGGACCTGATTGGTCCGGTTCTTTTTTGCGCGCCATAAAACTTTTCGGAAGCCGCGCGCAGAATGTGCTGTGACTTCCAGCGAGCTGCGCCTACATTCAGTCCATGAGCGAATTTTTGGACTTCCAGGCCCTTCAGCGGCCCAAATCACCGAACACATATCTGGTTGCCCCTGCAGGGTTCGCAGACCATGCAAATCCGGACGAGGCAGGGCCCGTTTTCGACTGCAGCCCGGAAGCATTGTTCAGCCAGGTCGAAGCCCTGATCGGCATGCGCAAGGATTGGCGGCTTGAGGCGCTGGACGCCCAGGCTGGCCGTATCTACTTCATCGCGGTGTCGAAGCTGCTGCGTTTCAAGGATGATGTGAATATCGCGGTGTTGCCCGCTGACGGCAAATCCACGCTGGCAATCTATTCGGCATCGCGCATCGGACACAGCGATCTGGGGGCCAATCGCAAGCGCGTGCACGAGCTTCTCAGCAGCCTGCAGGTGACCTGATTTCAGGCAGTTTGTGTTTTTGCGGTCAATCCGCTCTTCAAAGTCGGACAAGAACGTATATCTTGTTACATATGAGCGGCGACCTGAATCATTCCAAATTGGATCCGGCACGGTTGAACCAGCCTGGTCCGGGCGACCCACCGGGGGGCGGGCAGACCGGTGATGAGGATGGTACAAACTTTGGCCTGTCCACCCAGACACGGGTGCGCACGAAGAAGCCGTCGCTTTATCGCGTGCTCCTGTTGAACGATGATTACACGCCGATGGAATTCGTCGTTTACATCCTGGAACAGTTTTTCAACCGCTCCAGGGAACAGGCCACGCGGATCATGCTTCATGTCCACCAAAAGGGCGTGGGGCTGTGTGGGGTGTATACTTACGAAGTGGCCGAAACAAAGGTCGCGCAAGTATTGGACCTTGCCAAACGCCATGAACATCCTCTCCAATGCGTCATGGAGAAAGACGACTAGAAACACTCATTCCGGAAGGCCAGCCACTTGCCACGTTTGTCCCCCTCCTTAGAGACCGCACTCGAAAAGGCCCTCACGTTCGCCTCAGAACGGGACCATGAATACGCCACACTGGAACACTTGCTTCTGGCGCTGACTGAAGACGAGCATGCCCGCGAAGTCATGGGCGCCTGCAAGGTCGACATCGAAGCGCTCAGCGCAGACCTCAGCCGATACATTGATGAAGAGCTTTCCAGCCTCACCGTTGATGAAGCGGAAGGCCGGGTTCAGCCCACTGCCGCATTCCAGCGTGTTGTGCAGCGCGCCATTCTTCACGTTGAAAGCTCCGGCCGGGACGAAGTGACCGGCGCGAATGTGCTCGTGTCCATCTTCTCCGAGCGTGAAAGCCACGCTGCCTACTTCCTGCAGGAGCAGGACATGACCCGTTATGACGCGGTCAACTTCATCTCGCACGGCGTCGCGAAACAGCCGGGCATGTCCCGTCAGTCAAGCCCGCGCGGCGCGGAAACCTCTGAGGAGGAACCCGTCAAGCAGGGCCACGAGGCGCTGGACGCGTATTGTGTGGACCTCAACGAGAAAGCCCGCTCCGGCAAGATCGATCCGCTGATCGGTCGCGACATGGAAATCAATCGCTGCATCGAAGTGCTCTGCCGCCGCAGCAAAAACAATCCGATCCTTGTCGGAGATCCGGGCGTGGGCAAGACGGCCATTGCCGAAGGCCTGGCCAAGAAGATTGTTGACGGCGAAGCGCCGGAAATCCTGGACGATGCCATCATCTGGTCGCTCGACATGGGCGCCTTGCTGGCCGGCACGCGGTATCGCGGTGACTTCGAAGAGCGCCTGAAATCCGTGATGAAGGAACTTGAGCAGCAGGAAAAAGCAATCCTGTTCATCGATGAGATCCACACCATCATCGGTGCGGGCGCTACGTCCGGCGGCGCGATGGATGCGTCGAACCTGCTGAAGCCTGCGCTTCAGTCCGGCGGCCTGCGCTGCATGGGGTCGACGACGTTCAAGGAATACAAGCAACACTTCGAGAAGGACCGCGCCCTGTCGCGCCGGTTCCGCAAGATCGATGTGGTCGAGCCGACTGTTCCGGACACGATCAAGATTCTGACCGGCCTGAAATCCCGTTTCGAGGATTTCCACGGCCTGCGCTACACCAATGATGCGATCAAGTCCGCCGTGGAATTGTCGGATCGGTACATCACCGATCGCAAACTGCCGGACAAGGCCATCGACGTAATTGACGAGGCCGGGGCCACACAATGGTTGCTGCCTGCTTCCAAGCGCAAGAAGACGGTTGGCCAGAAGGACATCGAAGCCGTCGTCGCCAAGATCGCCCGCATCCCCCCCAAACAGGTGTCTACGGACGATGCGGCCGCGCTCAAGTCTCTCGAGACCGATCTCAAGCGCGTGGTCTACGGCCAGAACGAAGCCATCGAGGCGCTCTCGGCCTCCATCAAGCTGGCTCGTGCCGGCCTGCGGGAGCCGAACAAGCCGATTGGTTCCTACTTGTTCACCGGCCCGACCGGCGTCGGCAAGACCGAAGTCGCCAAGCAGCTCTCCTCCATCATGGGGGTCGAGATGCTGCGCTTCGACATGTCGGAATACATGGAACGGCACACTGTTTCCCGCCTGATCGGCGCGCCTCCGGGCTATGTCGGGTATGATGAAGGTGGTTTGCTGACGGACGGTGTGGACCAGCATCCGCATTGCGTGCTGCTACTCGACGAGATCGAGAAGGCACACCCGGACCTGTTCAACATCCTGCTGCAGGTGATGGACAATGGTACACTGACGGATGCGAATGGCCGCAAGGTCGACTTCCGCAATGTCATCCTGATCATGACCACCAATGCCGGTGCATCGGATGCGTCGAAGAACTCCATCGGCTTCGGCCGTGGCAAGAAGGAAGACGAGCAGGAAGAGGCGCTCAAGCGTCTGTTCACGCCGGAATTCCGCAACCGTCTCGACGCGACAATCACCTTCGGTGGCCTGACGCCGGAAATCATCGACCGCGTCGTGGAGAAATTCATCCTGCAGCTGGAAGTCCAGCTGGAAGATCGCAACGTCTCCATCGAGATCACCAAGCCTGCCCGTGAATGGCTGGCCAAGCGTGGCTTTGACGCGGACATGGGCGCCCGGCCTCTGGCACGGACGATCCAGGAACACGTCAAGAAGCCGATGGCGGAAGAGCTTCTGTTCGGCGAACTCCAGAAGGGCGGCGTCGTTTATATCGACATCGACAAGGCGGACGACGAGAAGCTGGCCTTCAAATATGTGGCCGAGAAGCCCAAGAAGAAAAAGCCAGCCGCCAAGAAAGGCTCTGCCGAAGAGCCCGCCTAGGCACTCGGAACGCGTATGTTTCTGAAAGGGCTGCCCGTGGGGCAGCCCTTTCTCATTCTGGCGGCGTCGCTATCCTCTCCAGCAAAAATCGGGAGGAAACCAAATGTCATCAGCCGTCAGCGGAGCGTGCGATCCGAAATTCGCCGCCGTGAAGGAAGAGTTCGAACGCAACTTTGCGGAGCGGGGAGAGGTCGGCGCGTCGGTCTGCCTGTCGGTGAATGGCGAGACGCAGGTCGATCTCTGGGGCGGCATGGCCAATCCCGAAACGAACGACCCGTGGCGCGAGGAGACGATCTCGATCGTCTTTTCCTGCTCCAAGGCAGCAACGGCGCTGTGCGCGCATATCCTGATCGACCGGGGTGAGTTGAACCCCGAAGCGCTGGTTTCCGAGTATTGGCCGGAATTTGCAAGGAACGGCAAAGAGAAGACGACCGTGCGCATGATGCTGAACCATGAAAGCGCGCTGCCAACGTTGAGAGATCCCGTCCGCCCGGGTGGCTTCACCGATTGGGACTACATGATCCAGCGCATGGAGGACGAGGAAGCCTTCTGGGAGCCGGGGACGCGCAATGGCTATCACATGATCAATTTCGGCTGGACGGTGGGCGAACTGGTCCGCCGAGTGTCCGGCAAATCGCTGGGCACATTCTTTCGCGAGGAAGTCGCTGAGAAAACCGGCGCGCGGTTCTGGCTCGGCCTGCCGGAAAGCGAAGACGTCCACATCGCGCCGATTATTCCCTACGCGCCCAAGCCGGATGATCAGCCGACCGAATTCGCGCTCAAGCTGCTAACCGATCCGGACTCGATCCAGCACAAGAGCTTCATGAACAATGGCGGGTGGGATTTCAACGACCGCAAATCCCAGGCGGCAGAAATCGGCGGCGGGGGTGGCCTGTCCAATGCGCGCGGTCAGGTCGCGATGTACACACCCCTGGCGACAAATGACGGCACGCTGGTGTCACATGATCGACTGCAGGCGATGAGCATGGTCACAACGGCGACACAGCGCGACGCAACGCTGCTCATTCCGACGCGCTTCGGGCCGGGCTTCATGAAGTCGATGGACAATCGGGCTCTCAATGCAGGTCCGGGAACCAGCGTGATCATGGGCGATCGTGCCTTCGGCCATGTTGGCGCGGGCGGCTCCATCGGTTTTGCTGATCCTGAAGCGGGCCTCGCCTTCAGCTACACGATGAACCAGATGGGCAGCGGCATTCTCGTGAATGACCGCGCCCAGAGCCTGATCGATGCGGCCTACCGCAGCCTTGGCTATCGCACCAACGCACCCGGCGTGTGGGTGAAATAGGCCAGCGCCGGGTCAGCCATCATCATTTGCCTCGCCGATACCGGTCGTCTGCAGCTTGCCGGCCTTGGCGGCCTGCGCGCGTGCGACGCCGTCACTACGGGCGGGCGGGGCCATGATTTCCGGCGGGTCGGTTTCCTGCAGGTAGATCGTGCGGCTCGGAAAGGCGAAGCCGGTGCCGGCCTTGTCGATGATCTCCATGACGGCAACCGCGAACTCTTCCTTGATCTCCAGCCATTCGCCCCAGTTTTTCGTGTGGGTAAAGGCATAGATCAGGAAATCGATTGAGCTGGAATTGAAGCTGTCGACGCGCACGAACAGGGCCGCCTCCGGAGGCTTGGCGAAGCGATCATCGTTCCACAGCCATGCTTCGATCTCGTCGCGGATGTATTTCAGCTGATCAACCGTTGTGCGGTATTCAACGCCAACCACCCATTTGATGCGGCGGTGGGTCATGCGGGAAAAATTCGTCACTGCCGCGTCAGACAGGGCGCTGTTGGGCACATAGACCGGGCTCTTGTCGAAACGGCGTACCAGGGTGGAGCGGAAATTGATTTTCTCCACTGTGCCCTCAACCACGCCATCCACCTGGATCCACTCGCCGGGAATGAATCGCTTCTCGGAAATGATCAGCAGGCCAGAGATGAGGTTCTTGAACAGATCCTGCGCGCCAAGGCCGACCGCGATGCCGAGCACCCCAAGGCCCGCCAGAAGGGGCGCGATCTGGATGCCCCATTGTTCGGCTACCGCGCCAAGGCCCAGTACGATCAGGATGATCTGCAATGCCTTCACCATCCAGTCCACTGCGGCGGGCGACAGCGCGGACCGGAGTCCGCGGAACAGGAATTCAAACGCGTGCACGGCGCGAGACAGCGTCCAGAACACAGCGAGCGTGATGATCGACCGCAGGATGCGCGTGGCATACACCTCCGCTTCGCCAGAGATGTTGGTCACCTGCAGCGCAATGTAGATGCCGATGATGACCGGAACGATCTTGAGCGGGGTTGAGATCGACTTCACCAGCGCGTCGTCGAAACCGGATTTTGTGCCGGACGCAAAGCGCATCACCGTCTTCACCATAATCCGGGCAAACAGGCCGCGCACCATCATGGCGATCATGATGATGATCACGGCGATGGTGATCTCGCCATAGGTCAGTCCGTAGGCGCCATCATTCCAGACACTTGCAATGAAAGTCGCAGGCTCGATAGCCCATTCCGGGGCATTGTTTGCAAACCAGTCCGGCAGCGGCGTCTCGTCCATATTCGGGCTCCATCTGATTGACCGGGGCAGGCCCGGAAGGGGTGGAGTGCCGCTTGCTAATCTGTGTTACGCAATATGTGAAGGTGCACAGCTCAAGGCTTGATGTCGCGCCACTCTCCGGTGGCAAGATCGCCCAGTGTCCAGTCACCGATCTGGACCCGGATGAGGCGGAGCGTGGGATGCCCCACCGCAGCGGTCATGCGTCGGACCTGGCGGTTCCGTCCTTCGGTGATTGTCAATTCGATCCAGCTGTCTGGCACTGATTTTCGATAGCGGATGGGCGGATTGCGGGGCCAGAGGTCGGATGGCTCGCCCATGCGGCGCGCTTTTGCCGGCGCGGTGCGGCCATCATTCAGGTCCACGCCGGTGCGCAGGGCATCCAGCGCGGCGTCGTCCGGCACGCCCTCCACCTGGGCCCAATAGGTTTTTGCCATCTTGTGCTTCGGATCGGAGATGCGCGCCTGCAGCTTTCCGTCATCGGTCAGTAGCAGCAGGCCTTCGCTGTCACGGTCGAGGCGGCCGGCAGGATAGACGCGGGGAACCGCCAGATAGTCTGACAGCGTCTCGCGGGTGCTGGCCAGCGTGCCTTTGTCCGTAAATTGGGACAGCACATTGAATGGCTTGTTGAAGGCAATCAGTCGGGTCATCGGTCTGGCTCGTCCGGCAACAGGCCAAGGGCTGCGGCGGCAACAGGAGTGCGGATCCAGATCCAGTTGCCGGTGCCTTCAGTCTCACCGCCCGGTTCGTCGGTCTCGATCCAGCCCATTGCGCGGTAGAAGGCGCGGGCGCGCGTGTTGGCCGTGTTGCATTTCAGCGATAGCGAGCTGCCATATCGCATCATCGTCCCCACCATCAGGGATCGCCCGATGCCGCGGCGGTGATAGTCCGGATCTACGAAGAAGTGATGCAGGAAATGTTCGGCGTCCCAGACGCTGGAAAACCCGACGGGACGATCATCCTCTTCAGCCACCAAAATGCTTTCGCCCTCGGTCTGGCGGCTGAATTCTGTCTGATCTATCCGCTCGATGCCCGCCAGCGGGAACACATCCCGGCTCGCACGGAAAAGTATCGAGGCAAGCGCCTCCCGGTCTGATGTGACCGCGTCCCGGATCAAGAATTGACCACGTCGTGGAGGGTTTTCAGGGTGCGCAGCAGGCCTTCGGCTGACGAGATCGGCAGGCAGCTCGGTCCGTCGCACAGCGCCTTGTCGGGATCGGTGTGGAATTCGAGGAATACGCCGTCGGCACCTGCTGCGATGGCAGACTTGGCGATGATCGCCACACCATCCCGGCGACCGCCTGTCGAGGCCCCTCCGGTGCGGGGGTCTGCACCCGGCAGCTGGACGGCATGGGTCGCGTCGATCGTCACCGGGCAGCCCAGTTTCTGCATTTCCGAAATGCCGAGCATGTCCACGACCAGATTGTTGTAGCCGAAACTCGAGCCCCGCTCGCACAGGATCACGCCGACATCTGCGGCTTCACCAATCTTGGAGACGATGTTCTTGGTATCCCATGGCGCAATGAACTGCGCCTTCTTCACCTGAACGATGCCCCCGGCTGCGGCGGTGGCCTGCGCGGTCGCCACGACCAGATCGGTCTGGCGACACAGGAAAGCCGGGATCTGAACGATGTCGGCAATTTCTGCCACGGCTTCGGCCTGACCTGGTTCATGCAGATCAGTACAGATTGGCACGCCCAGCTTCGCCTTGACGCTGGCCAGCGTGCGCAGGCCGTCTTCGAGGCCGGGGCCACGATAGGATTTGATGGACGAGCGGTTTGCCTTGTCAAAGCTTGCCTTAAACACATAGGGCAGCTCCAGCTGCTCGCAGATGCGCTTGAGTTCCCCGCCGATTTCGAGGGCCAGGCCTTCGTCTTCGAGGACATTCAGGCCGGCAATCACCGACAGGGGCTTGCCAGTGCCGATGCTCCAGCCAGAGGTCTTGTGGGTCAGCGCATTCATAAGGGGCTCCGCTCAGAAGTTTAGCGTGAGATAGCGCTGTTTCGGTCAAAACGTAACCCGGCGCAGTCAGGCTGCGTCAGAATCAAAGAAGCCGCCCTTTGGGGCGGCTTCCGTGAGTCCTCGGGACTCAACAGGTTCGGCAGCGTTTCAGCCTGCCTCAAATATCTCTATGCGCCGACAGGAGGCTGCTCCGGCCGGGCACCACAGGATATAAACTTGTTGATCCCTCTGGTTTTCTCACTCGACATGAATCACCTCCTTTCAAGCGTGCAACAGGCACGAACTTTGTCCAGAACCATCCCGGACGAATCAAAGTTAAGCATGATTTGCGCCATTACAAAGTTAACTTCGGGGCTTTTTTGAACGACATTTTCGTGACGCACAAAAAACGCCCGGGCAGGGGGCCCGGGCGCTTCGGCAAACTGGTTCCGACTGAGCTGGAATTCTAGTCGTAGGCCAGCGCGCCAACTACCAAGCCAATAATGGCACCTGTTGCGACAGAGGCGAGCACGGCGTCGCCACTGCGGTGGTCGCGAACCCAGTAATGTCCGGGCGGCGGGGCGTAGAGCCCATAGGTGTGATAATCGGTGATGTAGACCGTGTGCTGGTGCGGACGGTACCAGCCGCCGACATGGTAGCGCGGTGTGTAACCGTGACGATAGTACGGCCCATAGGCGCGGCTGTAGCGCGTATAGCTGTGCCGTGGCGGTGCATAATGGCGGTGGGCCCGCGGCGGCGGTCCGCGATAGGCATGGCGCGGGGCTGGCCGGTAATGATGACGCTTGGCGTGGTGGCCCTTGTTGTAGTGGTGATCGTTGCGGTGGCCGCGATTGTAATCCCTGCGGTGGTGGTCATTCCGGTGTCCGCGGTCACCGCGATGTCCGCCATCATGATAGCCACCGCCGCGATGATGATCGCCGCGTCCGCGATCTGCATAGGCAACAGGGGCCGCGAGTAGGCCAATCGTCGCCGTGGTGGCGACGAGCGTGGTAAGGGTCTTGAACAGTTTCATGGCAGGCTACGTCTCCGACTTGTCGCCCTGGAATGAACCTCCGATCCGGGGCGGCCTGATCCCGCAATTTTGCGGGCTGATGCAGCGAACCTAGATGTGCGGGGCTGAACTCCCGCTGAACACCATGTTAAGGAAAATCCATGGCCGAGTTCGGAGACATTCGCATCAATGACACGCTGACGCTGCCCGCCTGGGAAGTGTCAGAGGCATTCGTGCGCGCGTCCGGGCCGGGTGGCCAGAATGTGAACAAGGTCTCGACGGCGGTCCAGTTGACCTGGCATGTCGAGGCGTCTTCCCTGCCACCGGAAGTGAAGGCGCGGTTTGCCAAGCTCTATGCCAATCGCATTACCAAGGATGGCCGGCTTGTGCTGGAGGCGTCCGAACATCGCAGCCAGGCCCTGAACCGGGAAGCCGCCCGCAAGCGCCTGGCCGAAATGATCCTTCGCGCCAGCCGGAAGCCCAAGCGCCGCATCAAGACAAAACCGACCTATGGCAGTGTCAAACGTCGCATTGCTGCCAAGAAACGTCGCGGGGAAATCAAGGCTTTGCGCGGAAATGTTGATCCAACGGACTAGGCCCGGTCAGCAGCACCCGCCTACCGGCGCAGGGCCGCTGGATGCCTGTGTGTCCGCGAACACGTCCGGCGCGGCGCAGCCTGGAAATACGCCGAAATGGGTCTCTCCCCGGCCAACCACATCGAAGTAGGGGGCGAACCGTGTCTCCATCAGCATGGCGAGTGTGTTGCCGCACACGGGAAAGACGCGGCCAGCTTCGATCTCGTGCTCTGCATCGAAACGGAACACGGTTTCCATGCCTTCAATTCCGCCCTTGTAGATGACGGCCTGGCCGTAATCCTCGCAGGCTGGCTCCAGACCGTCGAGCTTCATCAGGCGGGCGGTGACGGATGCGAACCGGATGGGCTCCACCCTTGCCTTGAGCACGGGGTCGATGATGCCGAGGCGGCGATGGGACACCACACGCGGATCTGCAAATCCGGCCGCGCGCGCAATGGACTGGTAGTCGCCCCAGTACAGCGCCCCGGACAGGCATTCGCCATACAGGATGGGATCATTCACCAAATCCTGTGGGATGCGGCGGTCGGCATACACATCAGAGAAGTAGAGTTCGCCACCAGGCTTGAGCAGGCGATGGGCCTGGCGGAAGACTTCAGGCTTGTCCGTGCAGAGATTGATGACGCAATTGGAGATGATCAGGTCAAAGGAGCCCGGCGCCAGGTCCAGTTCGCCCAGCTTCTCAAGCTCGCCTTTCACGAACCGCGTATTGGGCGCGGTATAGCCGAACTTTTCCGCGTGCCAGCCTTCATGCGACCGCGCGATATCCAGCTGCTCATCCGTCATGTCGACGCCGGTGACATGGCCATCCGGGCCGACGAGTTTGGCGAGGGCGAACACATCGCGCCCGGCGCCGCTGCCGAGGTCAAGCACTTTCAGCCCGTCCAGCGCCGCCGGAATGGCGAGGCCGCACCCGTAGTAGCGCGCGGCCACATCATCATGAACCGCAGCGAGAGCGGCCGATACGTGCGCGGGTGGGCGGGCATCTGTCGTGCAGGCGTCTGTCTTCAGGTCTGAAGACGAGGTCAGCGTTTCGCCGTAGTAGGTTTTGACCACATCCTGCATCTGGTTCATGTCACGCTCCGTTTGTCATTTCGCCAGAGAGCCTAGGGCGCTGGACGTATAGTTTCCAGTCACGGATCCGTGTGATGCGCCTAGGCTTTCGGCTTGCCGCGATAGGGGCCTTTCGGCTGGGGCTTGCGAGCACCGTCGGCCTTGTCGGCATAGGGGTTCTTGCCCTGACGCACGAACAGGCGGATCGGCACGCCATGCATGTCGAACGCATCGCGCAGATTGTTCACCAGATAACGCTTGTAGGTCTCCGGCATCTGGTCCCCGCGTGAGGCAATCAGCACGAAGGTGGGCGGTCGCGCCTTCATCTGCGCCATGTAGCGCGGCTTGATCCGCTTGCCCTGTACGCTCGGCGGCGGGTGACGCTCGATCGTGTGGCGCAGCCAGCGGTTCAAATCGCCGGTCTTCACGCGGGCGGTCCAGTCTTCGTAGACTTTCGCCACGGCGGGCATCAGCTTGTCCGTATGCTTCCCGGTCAGGCCGGACAGGAACACGACAGGTGCGCCGCCGGCATTCGGCATCAGGCGATTGGCCAGATCACGGATGTGGCGCGCGGCCTCATCCGGTTTCTTGACCGTATCCCATTTGGAAATGACCAGCACAACGCCGCGCCCTTCGCGCAGGGCGAGGTCAGCGATCAGCAGGTCCTGCTTCTCCATCGCCTCATGCGCGTCCATGACAAGCGCGATGATATCGGCATATTTCAGGGACCGGATTGTCTCGCCGGTCGACATGCGCTCCAGCCGTTCCTGTACCTTGTTCTTGCGACGAAGTCCCGCGGTATCGACGAGGCGAATGCGGCGGCCTTCCCATTCCCAGTCGATGGAAATGGAGTCGCGCGTGATGCCTGCTTCGGGTCCGGTCAGCAGGCGGTCTGATTTCAGGAGCTGGTTGATCAGGGTCGATTTGCCCGCATTCGGACGACCGACAATGGCCAGCTTGATCGGCTTGTCGTCTTTCTTCGGCTCCGGCTCGATGTCTACATCGGCTGCCTCGATGGCGGCGACGAGTTCGTCATCAGAGACGCTGAGGTCGTCAATGTCGATATGCGCCAGCTTTTCGATGATGTCTTCGGCAGCGCGGGCGTCATAGTCCGGCTCAGCTTCCTGCATTGCCAGTTCGAACGCTTCCTCGCCCAGCGCCTGACGGATCGCCTCGAACAGTTCGGCAAGGCCTTCGCCATGTTCTGCGGACAAGCCGACCGGCTCACCAAGACCAAGCGACCAGGCGTCCATGACGCCGACTGCGCCCTGTTTGCCTTCGGCCTTGTTTGCGGCCAGCACAATCGGAATGTCTGCCTTGCGGAGCAGGGCCGCGAAATTTTCGTCTTCCGGCGTCACGCCGACGCGGGCATCGATCAGGAACAGCGCCAGTTCCGCCTCGGCAATGGCCGCTTCGGTCTGCTGGCGCATGCGGGATTCAAGGCTGTCATCATAAGCGGTTTCATAGCCCGCCGTATCGATCAGGATCAGCGGCAGGGAGGCGAGATAGCCTTCGGCCTGTTTGCGATCACGCGTGACTCCCGGCTGGTCGTCGACCAGCGCGATTTTCTTTCCGACAAGTCGGTTGAACAGGGTCGACTTCCCCACATTGGGGCGTCCGACAATGGCAAGTTTCAATGGCATGGCTCAGCCCGCTTCAATGCCTTCAGGCGAGGCGCGCCAGCCCGGCGCGGCCTGCTACTGAATGGCAACCAGTTTGGCATCGTCGGTCAGCAGGAAGACTTTCCCCTGAACGGCGATAGGTTCGATATAGACAGTGTCCTTGATGTTGAGCGAGTCAGTCTGCTCACCCGTCTGCGGATCAAAGGCCAGCAATTCGCCATCCGACGAGACAATCAGAATACGGCCAGAGGCCAGCAGCGGACCGGAATAGCTGATCCGTTTTTTCTTTTTCTTCTCGTTCTCGTACTGGCGCAGTTCCGTCACCCAGAACGCTTCGCCCGTGCCGGCGTCAAGCGCAGCCAGACGTGCATTCGTTCCGATCACAAACAGGTATTGCGCAACAAGGGCAGGGGCCTGTGTGGAGCCGATTGGCTTGGCCCAGACGCGATTGCCGCTGCGCCCGTCAATGGCGACGGTGACACCGGACTGGCTGGAGGCGAACACCAGGCCGCCGGCAAGCACCGGGCGGGAACCGATATCATTGATTTCGGAAATCGGCGTGAAGCGACCGGCCTGGGAAATGGCGTCTGTCCACAGGCGGCGGCCATTATTGGCCAGATAGGCGATGATTTCACCGGAAGAGTATGGTGCGATCACGAAGTCTTCGACGGCGGCCGGGCTTGGGCTGCCCAGCACGCGAGCCGATTCCGCAATGGCCTGGTCACTCCAGTCCGTGCTGCCCGTGTCGAGGTCCAGCGCGAAGACTTCGTTGTTGTTGGAGGCGACAAAGATGGAGCCATCCTTCACGGTCGGCGCACCCGTCATCGGCACGCCCAGTTCGCGTTTCCAGATCTCGCTGCCATCAGAGGCGTTGAGGCGGACAACATAGCCGAAGCCACTCGCCACGATCAGCGTGTCGCCATTCACTGCCAGGCCACCGCCGAGCGCGGTCTTGTCACGCTTGGTCAGACCCTTGAGTTCCTTTTTCCAGAGCGTCCGGCCATTGGAAATGTCCGTGGCATAGATCGTCTGGTCGGCGTCCAGGGTGAAGATGGTCGTCTCGCTGGCCACAGGTGGTGTGGTCACGGCGGATTTGTTGCTGGAGCCTTTGCCAACAGAAGTGCGCCAGGCGATTTGCATGTCTTGCGCCGCAACGACGTGGCCCGGCGCCTTGGCGGGCGTGCCGCCAGCTTCCGGCCAGGAGGTCAGCGTCTGAGCTTCCGGCAGGTCGATGGACTGGGTGGCCAGGTCCGGGGACGCCTCAATGGCTTCTTCGGCCAGCACCATGGTGACGCGGCCAGCCTTGTCGATCTGCTCTTTGTCATCATTCCCGGACTTGCCGAAGAAGGGGATGCTGCTGCAGGCCGACAGGGCAACCAGAGCGGTTGCGGTCGCGGTCAGCTGAAAACGGCGGGAAAGCCTCATTGGCCAGTCTCCTCAATATCGGCTGTATCGGTCTCGGCAGGGGCGCTGCTATCGGCCGGTGTGTCTGTGGCGCCGGTTTCCGCTTCAGCCGGTTCGGCTGGGGTCGGGGCGGGCGGTATGGCGGCCAGCGCGATCTCGGCGCGGCGCTTTACGCCTTCAGGGGCGGCTGCATCGAAACGCAGGCGGTTGAATTCTGTCCGGGCGCGGGCGATGTCGCCGGTTTCGAACGCCTTGGCGGCGATCAGTTCGCGGGCAAGAGCGCCCAGCGGGCCCTCATCCTCGACCAGGCTGCCGAGGGTCGCTTCCAGATCCTGCATCGACTGGGTGTCGACCGAGAAATAGGCGGTCTTCAGGATGGACAGGCGCTCATACGGGCTGCCTTCGACCGCAGCTGCGGCGGACAGGGTACGGGTGGCGCCGGTGGCGTCGCCGCCGCCCTCATACTGGGTCTGCGCCAGATATTGCGCGGCCAGCGGGGCGATCTTGCCATTGCCTTCGGCCAGTTCACGGAAGGCGGCCTCGGCTTCTACATACTGATCGTCATCCAGCAGGTTGAGCGCGGTTTCGAACGCCAGGGCACGCTCATTGCGGGCCTGTTCGGCTTGCGGGCGCAGGACAAACTCGTTGAGGGCCACAGCCCCCACGAGCAGCGCCGCCGCGCCATAGACGAACGGCCTGTAGCGTTTCCACAGGCCTTCCATCTTGTCCTGACGGATGCTTTCATCGACTTCGTCAAAAATGTCGCTCAACGGGGCGCTCCGATCGGGTAATCTGATTTCGGGGGGAACCTAGACGCGCCTGCGCCCTGCTGCAACGTGTCAGGGCTGTTTGGCATCAGGTTTTCGCAGGGAATAGGTCTCTGCCTGGCCGGGGAATTCGCGTGACCGGACATCGGCGGCAAACTTGCCGATGGCGGCATCAATGTCTGTGCGCAGGTCGCCATAGCGGCGAACGAATTTCGGGGCCCAGTCAAACAGGCCCAGCATGTCCTGTGTCACCAGCACCTGGCCATCACAACTGGCTGAGGCTCCGATGCCAATTGTCGGGCAACTGACCTCGGCGGTGATCTCGTCTGCCAGGTCCCGCGCAACACCTTCTATCACGATGGCAAACGCGCCGGCGCGATCGGCCGCGCGGGCTTCGTTCAGCACGATATCGCGTTCGGACCCCGTGCGGCCCTTGGCGCGGAAGCCGCCATCCACATTGATGGCCTGTGGGCGCAGGCCGACATGGCCCATGACCGGAATGCCGCGCTCGACCAGATGCGCGATCTGGGTGGCCGCATAGGCTCCGCTCTCGATCTTCACGGCCTGGCAGCCGGTTTCCTTCATGATCCGCGCGGCGTTCAGGAAGGCCTGATCTTCGCTGGTTTCGTAGCTACCAAAGGGCATGTCCACGACCACAAAGGCCTGCTGGCTGCCGCGCATGACGGCCTGGCCGTGCAGGATCATCATTTCCATCGTAACGCCTACGGTGGAGGGCAGGCCGTGCACGACCATGCCCAGGCTGTCGCCCACCAGGATCAGGTCGGCATGCGGGTCCATGATCTCGGCCATTGGCGCGTCATACGCGGTCAGGCAGACAAGCGGCTCCCCGCCCTTGGCGGCGGCGATATCCTTGACGGTCTTGCGGGAAATTCGGGTTTGTTTCGACATGGCCAGCGACTTAGCCTGCCTCAGTCTGGCGAGCAAGCGGCGGACGCTGGTTGTATCGCGTCCGGCAGGTCAGCTGCGGCCTCTCGGAAAGTGTTGCGAGGCCGGTGTGATCTCGACCCAGTCGTGCCGGGTCTCTTCCCAGACGGACCGGATGGGCGCCGGAAAATGCGGATCTGCAATGGCCCCGACAGCAATGCCGACCGCGTCTGGATGCTTTTCAGTGGTCCAGTAGACGCTGGAGCCGCAGACCGGGCAGAAATGGGTGGTGAACGCACCGCCGCTGTCGGCCAGCCGGGCCCAGGCGCGGGTCTCGCCCGAGAATGAGAGCAGGGCGCGGGGGTAGTATGCGCCAACGCCGAAGGGTGATCCTGAGCGCCGCTGACAGGCCGTGCAATGGCAGGCAACCACGGCGGGCGTGACATCGTCAGGCAGAGCGACCGTCAGCTGGCCACAGGCGCATTGAGCCTCCATGCTTCAGCCCCTCAGCACGACCGGAACGCCGATCAGCCATTCATGCAGGTGGAACACGAAGACCAGATACGCCCCGATCCCGATGACCAAAGCGCCGATATCGCCCAGCGCAGAGGGCGCCGTCGCCGGGTCCGGGCCATTGTCGCCGCGCTTTTTCACGGCGATGCGGTCTATCACTGCATAAGCGAGGAAGCTGGTGAATAGGAGGACCGAGTTCCATTCGCCATTGGCGATCAGGTGGCCGAGCGCCCAAAGCTTCACGGCAACCAGCATGGGGTGTTTGAGGGCTTTCTTGATCCGCCCGGCGGGCAGGTAGGCCGCCGCCAACGCGATCATGGCTGGCAACATCAGCGCCATGGTGACGTGGCGCCCCCAGACTGGTGGAAAATAGAGGGAGCCTGCCCAACGAGCCTGATCATATCCGATGATGATCAATACGAACCCGGCGATCGCGAAGAGGCTGTAGAGGCCCATATACGGCGCGTAGCCAAGCCGCTGGCGCAGGTCCTTGCCCGGCGCGCGGCTGCGAAATGCGGAAAACAGGTGGGCCCCGAAGAACAGAAACAGCCCGGCAACCAGATACAGCATGACAACTTCCTCCCGACTCCGATCCTACCGGCGATGCGGGGGCGGGACCATCGAAAAGTCGGTTCTTGCAAAAATATGACGCATGTGTCACGTTTTTCTGATGGACGCGCAGAAGCCTTTGGCATTTCGGATAATCGGCGCCGTTTTCGCGGTGGGACCACTGATCTTTGCATTCGGGTTCATCGCGCCGCTGGTCACGCAATTGCTGGTGAAGTTCGGACTTCCACTGCCTGACGGCATCACCCCGCTGATGGTGGGGCTTGGCGTGGCTGCCCTGTGGGGCGGGTTTGTCCAGTGGAAGGGCAGGTGGATCTGATGGACGGCACTCATGGCCTTTCGGATGGAGAGCTGATGCGTCTGGAGCGGGAGGTGGCCGCGCGCCATCTGAACAAATTCCCCTGGGGCTCTGTCGTCTGGGCGCTTGGAAACTTTGCGGTCTGGCTCAGTCTGTGGCCGCTGGTCTTTTTCGGCATCCTGCCGCTGTGGGCCGCTTTCCCGATTGCCACGCTGAACATCATGCTCAGCTACCTGCCGAGCCATGAGGCGCAGCACGACATCATCGCCAAGCCGGGCGCAAAGCTGCGCTGGCTGAACCAGCTGGTCGGTCACATCTCGACGATCCCGCTGGTGCTGCCCTATCGCGTGGCCAAGCTAACGCACATGGAACACCACAAGCATGCGAACAATCCGGACTTCGACCCGGACTACAATACCCACGCGCCGGGGCCATTACAGGCGATCTGGAAGAGCGTGCAGAACCGGCAGCCCGGTACCAGTCATCCCTATGGCGAGACGCTGGTGCGCATTGGCCGGGCAGATGCCATGCTGGATTATATCGCCTACGAACTGGTCTATTACGGCGTGCTGATCGGCCTGGCGTGGAGCGGGTATGCGATCGAGGCGGCATTGCTCTGGTGGCTGCCGCGCCATATCGCGCTGACCTATATCCAGTATTATCTCAGCTGGGCGCCGCACCATCCGGGGGAAGAGACCGGACGCTATCGCGACACGCGCAGCTTCCGCGCCGTGCTTGGCAATATCGGTTCGATGGGCATGCAGTACCACATCGTCCACCACCTGCATCCGCGCATTCCGCTGATGCGAACACCGCGAGCCTATTGGGAGATGCGAGACCTGCTGGACGCGCGTGGATGCAAGATCAGCGAACTATGAGTCCGCGTTTCCGGCGTCCTTGATCCAGACTTCAACCTCGCCCTTCAGCTTCAGCGTCAGGGGGCGGCCCTTGCGGTCCACGGCCTTTCCGGCAGCGACGCGGATCCAGCCTTCGGAAATGCAGTATTCCTCGACATTGGTTTTCTCGACGCCATTGAAGCGCACACCGATCTCACGCTGCAGCAGGTCTGCATCGTGGTATTTGCTGGCCGGGTCTAGGGCGAGGCGGTCTGGAAGCGTGTCAGTCATGTCCTGCTCTTTGCCAGCGAATTCGGGAAAAGCAAGTGGTCAGACGCAAGTCTGACGCGGTTTTACACTGTGAAGGTAGCGTTAACGACAAGCGGTGGAATTTTTCTTCAACTAAACCGGGCTTTATAAAACAGGCCTTATGCGTCGATGCTCAGAAGAGTGAATCGTCGATGCAAAGAATTTCCGACCTAAAGCACTACCGTACGATGCTGCAAAATGCACGGACCCTGGAAGAGGCCGTGATGATGGAGCAGATCCGGGCGACCACACACAATCTGCCGGCGCTGTATGTCATGCTGTGCGTGGCAGCCTTTTCGCTGGGCCTTTGCTTCCTGAATTATGCGCCGCTTTACCTGACGCTCGGCCTGCCATGCTTCATGATCATTGCCAGCATCCTGCGCATCAGCCACTGGCGCGGCGTGCAGTCCGATTTCACCGATCCAGACAAGGCGCGCGGGGAATATCGCGCGATGGAAATTGGCTCGCTGATCATCTTCGTGGTGATGGGCGGCTGGATCTGCCTGTTGTTTCCCTATGCAGAAGGGGCCAGCGAAACGCAGCTCGCCCTGTTTGCAGGCCTGATCGGCCCCGTCGGCATGATGTGTTCCATGCCGCGCCCGCGCATCGTAGCGATTGGCCTGATCGGCACGCTGGCCGTGTTTGGCGCGCTGTTCGTGTTGTCTCATCCGGCGTCGTACGGGTTTATCGTCGTGCCGATGGCGGTGGCCTACACGGTCTTCTTCAAGGTGTCGTATGCCTACAAGCAACGGATTGTGGAATCCGTGATGCTTCATTCCGAGCTTGTCTCCGAGAATGAGCGGGCCTCGGGCCTGGCTGAATCCAACCGCTTCCTCGCGCTTTCCGATACGCTGACCGGCCTGCCGAACCGTCGCCGGTTCTTCGAGCAGATTAATCTCTATTTCGAGCGGTGCCCGGAAGGCGAGATGCCAATCGTCGGCCTGGTCGACCTGGACGGGTTCAAGCCGCTGAACGATGTGTTCGGACATTCCGCAGGCGATGCAGTTCTGGTTGAGACGGCGACCCGCCTGAAGACGGCCGTGGCGCGGCATGGGGGTGTTGTGGCGCGGCTCGGCGGGGACGAGTTCGCCTATGTGTTGCCCTGGGATATGTGCCGGGACGATGTTGTCAATTTCTCCGAACATCTGGTCAAGGCAATCGGTCACCCGGTGATCCTGCCGAGCGGAGACACGAGCCGCGTCTCCGCGTCCATCGGCCTGTCGTCGCGCGGGTTCGAAGTGGATTCGGCCAAGGACCTTCTGGAGCAGGCAGACTTCGCCCTGTTCCGCGCGAAGGAACAATCCGTGGGCGCCGTGGTTGAGTTTTCCTCCCGCCATGCCGCCAGCAAGCGCCGGGAAGTCATGGTGCATCAGGCATTCAAGAATGCGCGCCTCGACCGTGAAATTCATCTCGTCTTCCAGCCGATCATCGACACGCGCGATGGCAGCATCCGCCGGTGCGAAGCGCTGGCGCGGTGGGACAGTCCGGAAATCGGCATGGTGCCGCCGGGCGAGTTCGTGCCAATCGCCGAGAAGGCAGGCATGACGCAGGAAATGACGCTGGCCGTCTTCCGCAAGGTAATCGCCCAGCTGAAAGTATGGCCGGACACGGCCTGCATCGCCGTGAACCTGTCGGCGCAGGATGTGAACAGTCGCCAGTGTACGGATCTGATGGCGTCCATGCTGATCCGCCAGCCACCAAGCCTGCGCAAGCGTATCTCCATCGAGGTGACGGAAACGTCGCTGCTGACGGACTTTACCGAAGTCCACAAGAATTTGATGAAGTTCCGCGAACTGGGTGTGAAGATCGCGCTTGATGATTTCGGCACGGGCTTCTCCTCGCTGCGCTACCTGCAGGAGCTGGAGTTCGATATCGTCAAGATCGACCGCAGCTTTGTGTCCTCTATCGAGTTCAATCAGAAGAGCTTCGGACTGGTGCGGACGATCAGTCGTCTCTGCCGCTCCCTGTCTGTGGCCTGTGTGGCCGAGGGTGTGGAGACCCGCGAGGAGCTGGAACATGTGCGCGCGGCCGGCTGCCATCTGGTGCAGGGCTTCTATTTCTCCACCCCGCTGACGGCAGACAAGATGCTGCCTTACCTGACCGGCGAACAGGGCTTTGACGGCATGGGCACGCTGGCATCTGTCCCGCGTCGCGACGTGGCCTGATCACCGCCAGAACAAGCTGTCCCTGATTCCGCTGTCCCCGTTTGGGCGGGTGTGGTAGTTCAGCCTCCATACTGCCAATGTGACAGCCGGGAGGGGACACCATGACACTATCGGTATTCAGCGCAGGATTCGGCCGGACAGGCACAATGTCGCTCAAGCTGGCGCTTGAGCAATTGGGCTTCGGGCCGTGCCACCACATGATTGAAGTGATCGAGAATGGCGACGTGCAGGTGCCGCTCTGGAATGAGGCCCTTGCCGGACGGGCGGATTTCGAGACGATCTATGCCGGGTATGGCGCGGCGGTGGATTGGCCGACAGCCGCCTTCTGGCAGGAACTCGCCGCAGCCTATCCGGATGCCAAGGTGATCCTTTCGTCACGCTCGGCCGAGAGCTGGTACAACAGCATTTCCGAAACCATTCTTGCCACGGTCTGGGATGAGGCGTCCTGGCCGCCGCCGGCGGTGGAGTGGTTCAAAATGGTCTCCAAAGTGCTGGAGCGCAGCCTGGGCGATGCGCGCGACAAGGACAGCATCATCGCCGCGTTCGAGGCGCACGAGGCTGCAGTGAAGGCGGCCATTCCGGCCGAGCGCCTCCTGGTCCACTCGGCAAAGGATGGCTGGGCGCCCCTCTGCGCCTTCCTCGGCGTGCCTGTGCCGGATGAGCCCTATCCGCGGACCAACACCAAGGAAGAATTCTTCGAACACATGAAGAAGGCCGACGATCTGTAGTCGTTAGCCAGCCAGCTCGGCGAGCAATTTTTCCAGCAGGTCCATTCCGGCAGACCAGCCCTTGCCAGCACCTTCAATGGCGGCAGCGAAGCAGGCAATTTCTGCCTCCGTCGCCTCGTGAGGTTGCCAGATCAGCCGCAGGTGCGTGATGTCTCCCGTCTCTGTCAGGTTGACCTTGGTCAGCAGGGTGCGTGGCCAGTCCGGCATCATCGGGTTTGCGGCGGGTTGCCAGGTTTCGTCCGTGGTCGACATCAGGCAGGTAAACGATTCCGGCGCATTCACATCTGTAAAATCGGCGCGCTGAAATCCTGAGCCATTGGCCATACGCATCTCGGTCAGCCAGCGTCCGCCGGGGCGGACATCCAGTTCGTGCACGATGGTTTCGACATTTGGCCCATACCAGCGCGCGAGCAGGGCTGGATCAGTCCAGGCCTTCCAGACAAGGTCGCGTGGCGCATCGAAAATGCGGGTCAGTTCGTAGACGGGAAGTTCACTCATTTGGGGGGCTTTCGGAAGGGTCTGATTTCATGTCTTCAAGCAGCTGGTCGAGCTGGTCAAAACTGCCGGTCCAGAAGCGGCGAAACTCGTCCAGCCAGTTCACCGCCTCGCGCATCGGCGCTGCGGACAGGCGGGCCAGCCGCCGCTGACGGTCGGCTTGCCGCACTATCAGGCCGGCGCGTTCGAGAACCTTGAGGTGTTTGGAGATGGCCGGCTGGCTCATCTCATAGGGCGCAGCCAGTTCGTTTACGGAGGCTTCGCCGCGCGCCAGCTGACTGAGGATTCCCCGCCGGGTCGGGTCGGCCAGCGCGGCAAAAACATGGTCGAGATCGGGAGGGGCCTGTAGCATAACCAAGTGGTTATATAAAAGCAGGCGGCACGTCAAGCACAAGCGTGTGGCGGGTGTGCGGGGGGTGGGTTCAGGTGTCGGGAAGCACGTGCGACGCCTGTGGGGGCGCTTCGGTCGTGGGCTGAGTTTTCAAGGGGGAAAGCGCGGTCAGGTGTCCGGCAGGGGCAGGGGGCTCTGCGTGAAGACACGCGGGATACACGCGATGCGGCACGGAGAGGGCGCGGCATGGGGCGCGAGGTCCCGGCATTCGCCGGGATGAGCGGGCTCGGGGCCGGTGAGGGCGGCCTGATAGGCTTTGGAGGGTGTGAAGCTGAACGGGTCAGGCGTCAGGTCTGCCGGGGCCTTCTCGATCCAGTTCAGATAGACATTGCCGTGCCGGTCAATCAGCGTGCTGAACAGGATTCCCTTGCCGCGGACCGCGCGCACATAGGCGCGGATCATCACGATCTGCAGCCAGATCCAGAACCGGAACGGTTCCAGATGTGGCGGCAGCGGTGTTCCAAGAGGCCGAAACAGCGAGTCCATGCCGCTTAGCCTGCCACAGGGCGAGGGCCTGTCGGATAGGGGCCGAAGAAAAACCCCTGACCTGCCGGGCAGATCAGGGGTTTTTGGTGTTCAGGGCCGGGGAGAGGCCGGTGGGTGTCCCCGGATCGCTAATAGCTCTTCGGCAGGCCGAGGACGCGTTCGGCGATGAAGTTGAGGATCATTTCGCGGCTGACCGGGGCGATGCGGGCGAGCATGGCTTCGCGCATCATGCGTTCGACATGGTATTCCTTGGCATAGCCCATGCCGCCATGGGTCAGCACGGCGGTCTCGCAGGCGCGGAAGCCGGCCTCGGTGCCGAGATATTTCGCGGCGTTCGCTTCGGCTCCGCAATCCTGCCCCGCATCATAGAGGCCGGCGGCCTTGTAGGCGAGCATTTCGGCGGCCGACAGCTCAGCCCAGGCCTTGGCCAGCGGATGCTGGATGCCCTGGTTCTGGCCAATCGGGCGGCCAAAGACGACGCGCTCTTTCGCATAGGTCGCGGCGCGCTCCAGCGCGGAAAAGCCGAGGCCGATGGATTCGACGGCGAACAGGACGCGCTCCGGGTTCAGGCCCTGAAGCAGGTATTTGAAGCCTTCGCCTTCCTCGCCGATGAGGTGGTCCTTCGGCACTTCCAGACCGTCAATGTAGAGCATGTTGCACTCCACCGCCTTGCGGCCCATTTTCGGTATCGGCTGGCGCTCGATCTTGTTCGGGTCGAGATCGGTGTAGAACAGGGACAGGCCGAGATACGGCTTGGCGCACTGGTCCTTGGGCGTGGTGCGCGCGATGATCAGGATCTTGTCGGCGCGCTGGGCCCCGGTGGTCCAGATCTTGCGGCCATTGATGACATACCCGGTATTGGTGCGTTCGGCCTTGGTCTCCAGGCTGGACGTGTCGAGGCCGGAATTCGGCTCGGTCACGGCAAAGCACATCTTCTCTTCGCCGGAGATGATCTTGGGCAGGTTTTCACGCTTCTGTTCGGGATTGCCGAACCGTTCCAGCGGCTTCGGCCCGAAAATGTTGAGGTGGATGGCAGAGGCACCGGAATAGCCCGCGCCGGTGCGTGTGACGGTCTGCATCATCAGCGCTGCTTCGGTCAGGCCGAGGCCCGCGCCGCCATACTCTTCGGGGAAGGCAATGCCCAGCCAACCGCCGGCGGCCATGGCGTCGCAGAATTCCTCCGGCCAGTCGCCGGTCTCATCGGTCTTCGCCCAATACTCATCCCCAAAGGGTTCGAGCGTTTTTTCGACGGCGGCCTTGATGGCGGCCTGATCTTCACTCATCGGCGCGATCTGGTGCATGTGACGTAATCCTCCTGACGCCCAGACTTAGGCCGGGCGGGCAGGCCCGTCCAGCGATGGCCCTGCGTCAGGGGAGCGCAATCTCCTGGGTGATGCCGATGGCCGCAAGGAAGGCGGGGTCGTGGCTGATGACGAGGAGGGCGCCCGTATAGGCGTTGAGGGCGGCTTCGAGGGTTTCGATCGTGGCCATGTCGAGATGGTTGGTCGGCTCGTCCAGCAGGAGCAGTTCGGGCGGCTCGGGCGCGGCGAAGATGGCGGCGAGGCCCGCACGCAGGCGTTCGCCGCCGCTCAGCGTCGCGACGGGCTGGTGCGCCGCCTCATTGCGGAAGGCGAAGCGGGCGAGGGCGGCATGGGCGGCGTTGCGGCTGAGGTGTGGCTGGACGGCGAGGAGCGCGTCCAGGATTGAGCCATCCTGCGGAAGAAGACTGACATGCTGGTCCAGCCGGGCGATGCGCGGCGTCAGTGTTTCGACCGTGCCGGAGACAGGGGCAAGCTCGCCGAGGATCATCCGCGTCAGGGTAGACTTGCCCGAACCATTTGGGCCGGAAATGGCGACGCGCCGGGGGCCGCGCAGCTCAAACGAGAGCGGGCCGAACAGGTGACGATCCCCGAAGGCGGCGACGGCGTCCCTGATACGGAGGATGTCTTTCGAGGCGGGCAGATCGACGTGCGGCACATCCATTGAGATCGGCGCGGTGACCTCGACCTTTGCGCGCGCGGCATCGAAGGCGTCAGCGGCATCCCCGACCAGCCGGCCGGCGAGATGGTCGCCGCGGGCAGACGTATGCTCGGCGCGTTCAGCCCGGGCATCCAGCACCATTTTCGGCTGCGCCCCGCGCGCGCGGCTGGCCCGGCCAACCTTGTCGCGGCGGTCCTGTTTCTCACGGGCACGCTGGGCTTCGGTTTCGGCGCGCTTGAGGGCGCTGGCAGAGCGGGTGAGGTCGGCTTCAGCCTGGGCGCGGGCCGCGTCGCGGGCTTCGCGGAACGCGCTCCAGCCGCCACCGAAGATGGTGATACCGATGGGCGTCAGCTCCACAATCCGGTCGACCTGTTCCAGCAGGTCCCGGTCATGACTGGCGATGATCGCGCCGCCGCGCCACTGGGCGAGCAAATCCGCTATGGCGCGTCGACCATCCGTGTCGAGATTGTTGGTTGGCTCGTCCAACAGCAGGATGTCTGGCTGTTCCAGAAGCAGGCGGGCAATCATGACACGTGTGCGCTCACCGCCGCTCAATTGTGACATCGGGGTGCCAAGCGGCAGGTCGCGCAGCCCGGTGGAGGCGAGGGTCTCTTCCAGCCGGGCTTCCAGCGTCCAATCGGCCTGTTCGGCATCTTCCAGCGTGCCCTCGCCCGCCGCCATGCGTGCCAGGCGGGCAAGGTCTTCCGCCACGCCGAGGGTATCGCTGAGAGTCAGCGACTCATCGGCAATCTGGGCGAGACGGCCCAGCCGAGCGTGTACGGACAGCGTGCCGCGCGCGGGCGTGATCTCGCCGACAATCGCGCGCAGCAGTGTGGACTTGCCACAGCCATTGCGCCCGACAAGGCCAATGCGTTCGCGGCCAAGCGACAGGCTCAGCCCGTCAAATAGCGGGGTGCCGTCAGGCGTGGTGAGGGAAAGGGAATCGAGCGTGAGAAGAGATGACATGGGCAGGCCGGATGATCATGGAAAGGGACAGCGAAGCGGTGGGCTTTGCGTAATCCATGTCTCTGGCCTCCAATAATCTCGGGATGGTTTCTCTGCGGATCGAGGCGTCTACATACGCATTTCGCGGCGCAGTTCAAGCAAAATCACGCCTGCGCGGGCAATTTCCGGTTCGGCGCGAATGCGTCGGCGAGCGCATGTGTGCGCTCCCCCAGCATCATATCTGCGATGATGGATGCGGTGATCGGGGTCAGCAGGATGCCGTTTCGATAGTGGCCGGCGGCGACGAACATGTTCGGCTGGCGTGTGCGGCCGAGGAAGGGCGCGAAATCCGGCGTGCCGGGGCGAACGCCTGACCAGGTTGAGGCGATCCGCGCATCGGCGAGTGACGGCACAATGGTCGCGGCGTTAGACAGAAGCGTCGCAATATCATCCGTGTTCGGCATGCCTGTTGTGCGGCCCGGCTCCATCGTTGCGCCGATGACCAGTTCCCGGCCACGCGGCACCATGTAGATTGACCCGGCGCGTAGTGTCGTGTCCGGATGATCGGTGCGGCGTTCCACAGACAGCATCTGGCCGCCGAACGTGTCGATTTCGTCCAGCGCGGTTTCCCAGTTCACGAGGCTGAATTGTTTGCCATGCTCAGTCACCTTCAACGCAGCGCTCTGCCAGCCTGCAGTGACGAGCAGCAGGTCGTGTCCCTCGACCGCCAATGTGCTGCCGGTGGAGTGGAGCGGCGCGGCGGTGGCTTCGAGTGTGATGGCAGGATGGCGTTCGCAGACCGAGATCAGCGCAGAGACGACGGCGCGATTGTTCACATGGCCATCGGTCTGGAGCCGCAACGCACCGCACAAGTCCGGGGAGAGGGCGGGCTCTATGGCGCGGGCGGCGGCGATGTCCAGCCGGTCGCCGGGCAGGGCGCGGGCCTGAAGCGTTTCCAGAATGCCGTCCAGGTGCCGGGCGGTGGCATCGTCTGCAGCGACGGCGAGCGAAGGGCCGGGCGCATAGCCGACGGTCTGGCCGCTCTCGTGTTCCAGCCGCGCGGCAAAATCCGGCCAGAGGTCTGCGCTCTCAAGGCAGAGGTCGAACAGGTGCGGGTGGACGCCCTCTTCGCTGGCGGCTTCGAAGGCCGGGGCGATCATGCCTGCGGCGGCCCAGCTGGCACCGCGCCCGGGCGGGTTCGGGTCGTACAGGGTGACGGATGCGCCGCGCCGGGCGAGTTCAAGCGCGCAGCTCAGCCCGATGATGCCGGCGCCTGCAATGGCAATGCGGGGATGTGAAGGGTCGGCAGCAGCGCGGGTCATGCGCGCTATCTAGGCGATGGAATTACAGAAATGAATGCTTAGGCCGCGTTGGCCTGCATTTTCTGGACTTCCCAATAGGATTTGAAGGCGTCGGCCCATTTGCGGCTCTGGAAAACGACTTCCTTGCACATCTGTCCGCTGGGGCGGAAAGCCGTGCGCACCATCATCTGGGGCGCTTCGTCCAGATTGCTGGAAAGTTGTTCGGTAATGAAGGAGTCCAGTACGATAGACAAAAGTGCGTCTTCTTCAGGTGTTCCCAAGTCCAGATCCAGGACGATGTCACTCATGTTATCCCCAACCATCAGGTTTTATATCCACAATCGTGGAGTTTGTTTGTAACTATTACCTTTACCGCAAATATTGCGGCGCAGCATAGTCATTTTGAAACTCTTTCGAACTTTCCAGACAAATGTGCAAAATTCGGGCAAAAAGGTCGCGCATCTCTTTGTTGCGATCCATTCTCAACTATGTTTGAACAGGTCATCAACGCTCGAGAAGGAAAATTGGTTTCATGAAATGGTATTTGCCCCTGGCTGCCGCCGTCGCACTTGTTGCTGCCTGTGGCGCACCAACCGAAGAAACAGCCGAATCTGAAGCGATTGCACCAGATGCCGCCGCGCCTGTTGAGGCGGCCGGCGTGCTGAATGTCTACTCCGCGCGGCACTATGATTCCGACAAGACCATGTACAAGAAATTCGAGGAAGAGACCGGTATTCGTGTCCGTTTCCGCGAATCCGGCGCGGCCGAATTGCTCGAGGCCATGAAGGTTGAGGGAGATAACAGCCCGGCAGACGTCATTTTGTCGTCCGATGCTGGCACACTTTACCGCTTCATGGACGCCGGACTGATGCAGCCGATCGAATCGGATGTGCTGTCTGAGCGCATTCCAGAACACTTCCGCGACCCGGCAGGCAACTGGTTTGGCCTGGCCAAGCGCCTGCGCGTCATCGTGTACGATCCGGACCGCGTTCAGGCCGAGCAAGTGGATGAGTATGCCGATCTCGCCAGCGCCGATTTCGAGGGCGAAGTCTGCATGCGCTCCAGCACGAATATCTACAATCTCTCCCTGATGGGCGAACTTGTTGACCGGTTGGGCGAAGATACCGCCGCAGCCTGGGCGCGCAGCGTGGTTGCCAATTTCGCGCGCCAGCCACAAGGCGGAGACACGACACAGATCGAGGCGATCTCTGCAGGTGAGTGTTCCGTTGCGCTGGTCAATCATTATTACTGGGTGCGTATGACCCAAGGCTCTGACTCACAGCGCAAATCCGTCGAGAAAACCATGCTGTCCTTCCCGCAGCAGGACAGCTGGGGCACGCATGTGAACGTCACCGGTGCGGGTGTTGCTGCCCATGCGCCGCACAAGGAAGCCGCCATCCAGTTCATTGAATGGCTATCCAGTGAAGAGGGCCAGTTCCTGCTGACCACTGAAACCAAGGAAATCCCGCTGGTTGATGGCGCCGAGATGCCGGCCGGCCTGGATCGCCTTCCAGCGGACTTCAAGGAAAGCGTCTTCCCGCTCAACACGCTGGGTGAGAACCAGCCGCGTGCCCAGGCCATTTACGACCGGGCTGGCTGGAACTGATTTCGATTGACCAGCCTTAGCGACATTCGAAGCTTCCGGTTCAGAAGCGTTGACGGGCCCGCCTTTTTGGCGGGCCTGATCATTGCGGTGCCGGTCTTCGTGACGCTGATCGCCGGATTGATGAATGGCGGCGGCGATGCGTGGAGCCATATCCGCGACACGCTACTGGTTGGCTATACGAGCGGCACGCTGGGCATGCTGGCCTTGACCGGCATCATGATCCTGCTGGTTGCGGTGCCCGCCGCGTGGCTGGTCACGATGTACCAGTTTCCGGGGCGGGGCGTGTTCGAATGGCTGCTGATCCTGCCGCTGGCCGCGCCGGGCTATGTTCTGGCCTATGCCTATGCAGACCTGATGGGGCTGATGGGGCCGTTTCAGGTGGCCATCCGGGATGTGACCGGCTGGTCGGCGCGCGATTACTGGTTTCCGGATATGCGCAACCTGCCGGGGCTCGCCTTTGTGCTGAGTTGCGCGCTGTATCCTTATGTCTATCTCACCGCGCGGGCAGCCTTTGTATCGCAATCGGTCTGCGCCCTTGAAGCGGCCCGCAGCCTGGGCGCCAGCAGCCTGCGCCGTTTCTGGCAGGTGGCATTGCCAGCCGCACGCCCCGCCATTGCGGCGGGTCTGGCCTTGTCCCTGATGGAGGCGGCGGCGGATTATGGCGCGGCAGAATATCTGGGCGTTCCGACGCTGACCTTCGGCATTGTGCGCGCCTGGCAGAGCTTTGGTGAGCCGGCCGCCGCAGCGCGCCTTGCGCTGGTGTTGGTCGTGATCGTGATTGGCCTGATCCTCGCTGAGCGATACACGCGTGGCCGTGCGGGCAGCCAGCAAAGCTCTACGCGCTGGCGCACCGTGTCGCGCACCCGCTTGCCGCTCGGCCCGGGCTTGGCGGCCAGCGCCTTTTGTGGCGCGGTCTTCCTCGGGGCGTTTGTGTTTCCCGTCTCGCGGCTGGTGTGGCTGGTCATGGAGTCCCGTGACAGTATCGCGCCGATTGGCCGGGCATTGCTCAACACGCTGATCCTGGCCGGGTCCGGGGCAGCGCTCGCCTTTGTGCTCGCGCTTGTGATTGCGCTGACCGTTCGCCAGAGCGGTCTGGTTGCCGGTTTCGCGCGGCTGATGGCCTCGACCGGCTATGCCATTCCGGGGGCTGTGCTGGCGCTCGGCGCGCTGATCGTGATGGGACAGCTCGGCCTGACGCTAACCGGAGCAGGGGCGATTGTCGCGCTGGCCTGGGTCTATGCCAGCCGTTTCACGACCTCCGGCGCCGAACCCATGGTGGCCGCGCTGGGCCGGGCGCCTGCCTCAATGGGCTATGCGGCGGAAAGCCTTGGCGCGTCGCCGCTGCGCCGGGCGGTTTCCGTTGACCTGCCAGTCGCGCTATCAGGCGCCATGGCTGGTGCGCTGATCCTGTTTGTTGAATCCCTGAAAGAGCTGCCTGCAACCTTGATGTTGCGACCGTTCAATTGGGACACGCTGTCTGTGCGGGCGAATGCCTATGCCACCGATGAGCGGCTGGCGGCGGCGGCGTTGCCATCCCTGCTGATCACGCTGGCGGGCCTGCTGCCGGTGATCCTGTTGTCATGGCGGCTGAGCCGTTCCCGGCCGGGGGATGCTGAATGAGCGTGAACCTGATCGCCCGAAACGTGTCCCGGCGCTATGGCCCGGCCACGGTGGTCAACGGCGTGAGCCTCGATCTGGAGCCCGGCAAGATCACCGCGCTGCTCGGCGGATCCGGTGCGGGCAAGTCGACCCTGCTGCGTCTGTTGGCGGGCCTTGAGCCGCTGGATGAGGGAGAGATCTGCCTTGGGGACCAGATGTTGTCTGTGCCCGGCAATACGGTGCCCGCAGAGAAGCGCCGCATCGGACTGATCTTTCAGGACTTTGCCCTGTTCCCGCACCTGACGGCGGCGCAGAATGTTGCCTTCGGCCTGAAGTCCCGCGGCAAGGAAGCGGCCCGGACGATTGCCGCCGAATGGCTGGCACGTCTTGGCCTGACCGGCCGGGCAGATGCCTATCCGCATGAATTGTCGGGCGGCGAGCAGCAGCGCGTCGCCATTGCCCGCGCGCTGGCCCCGGAGCCTGCGGCGATCCTGATGGACGAACCCTTCTCCGGTCTCGACCCGGCGCTGCGGGGCAGCGTGCGTGATACGGCGCTGGCAGCCATTCGCGCGGCCGGCATTCCAGCCCTGCTGGTGACGCATGACCCGACTGAGGCGCTGGAGAGCTCTGACGCGATTGCCATTTTGCAGGGTGGTCGCCTGTTGCAGCAGGGCATGGCGCGGGATGTGTACCTGAAACCAGACAGCGCCGCGATTGCCGCGGCCCTCGGGCCGGTCAGCCGCATTTCGGGCGCGGATTTGCCGGCGGGCCTGGCCGGGCAGGCGGTTCCGGCGGAATCTGAACTGGTCGTACGGCCCGAAGGCGTGGTGCAGGACGAGACGTCATCTGTGCGGGCGAAGGTGATGACCAGCCAGTTGACCGGGCCGCTCTGCCGCTTGCTGCTGGAGTGTGCCGGGCAGGAATTGGTGGCTCTGGTGCCGCGCATGACCGCGCCGAAGGCCGGCGCAGAGATCGGAATCCGACTGGACCCCACATTGACATTCATCTTCCAGTCAGCAGATTCCTGACATTTCCGTTAGAGTGCGAGGAATCCCTCGCCATCCGGATATGCGTCCCATAAAATCAGGGATGTAGATGCAATCAACAGGAGGCGCTCTGAATGGCGCGGAATTTCCTGAAACTGGCCGCAACGGCTGCCCTGGCCGCCCTGATGGCTGCCAGCGCCACGGCGCAAAGCCTGATCCGTGATGCGGAGATCGAAGAGACCCTGCGGGACTGGACCGATCCCATCCTGGAGGTTGCGGGCCTGCAGCCGAATGATGTCGGCCTGTACCTGATCAATGATCCGTCGCTGAACGCCTTTGTGGCGAATGGCCAGAACATCCACCTTCATACCGGTCTGATCATCGCGGCGGATTCCTCGCTGCAGATCAAGGGCGTGATTGGCCACGAGACGTGTCACATTGCCTGTGGCCACTCGGTCAGCCGGTCGCGCGCGGCTGGCGTGGCGATGCGCCCGGCGCTTCTGTCCATCGGCCTTGGCATTCTGGCCATGGCGGCAGGCGAGGGCGGTGCAGGCGCTGCACTGATCGGGTCATCCCAGCAATTTGCGGCGCTGAACTTCTTCACGCACACGCGCTCTGAAGAGGCGATGGCAGACGCTGCCGCTGTCGAATATCTCAGCAAGCTGGGCCAGTCGCCCCGCGGTATCGTCGAGTTCTTCGAGAATTTCCGCTATCAGGAGGTGCTGTCCAGCGCGCGTCGCTACCCGTATTTCCGGGCGCACCCGCTGGCCTCTGACCGTATCCGCAATGTGCGCACGCTGGCCGAGGAAACCGGCATGATGGAACTGCCGCCAACCGATGTTGAGCAGCGCCAGTATGAGATGATGCGCGCCAAGCTGATCGGCTTCCTGGACACGCCGAACAAGGTGGCGCGGGAGTATCCTGCCAGTGACCAGAGCCAGCCGGCGCGATATGCCCGCGCAATTGCGGCGATGCAGGCATCGGATATCCATCGCGCACTGGAGCTGGTTGAGACGCTGGTCGAGGACGACCCGGACAATCCGTATTTCTGGGAATTGAAGGGCCAGATCCTGTTCGAGAGTGGCCGGGCCGCTGAATCCGTCGCGCCGCACGCCCGCTCGCTGGAACTGAAGCCGGGCCAGCCCCTGCTGCTGATCAACCTGGCGCGCTCGCTGAATGCCCGCGATGAGCCGGGCGATGTGGACGCCGCCGAGAAGGCGCTGCGGGATGCCTTGCTGGCTGAGCCAAACAATGCGTTCGCCTGGGCCCAATTGGCCATCACCTATGAAAAGCAGGGACGCCGGGCCGATGCACAGCTGGCAACGGCTGAGTCAGCCTACGCTGTTGGAGACATTGTGCGTGCCAACCGTTTTGCGCATTTCGCGGTGCAGAGCCTGGAGCCAGGGACGCCGGATTATCGCCGCGCGGACGACATCCTGCTGGTGACGGATGCCAACAATCCGGACAATCGCGACATGTATCGCCGGGCACCGCGTCTGTCGTTCACGGCGCACTAGGCAGCGATCAACTTTGTGTCAGGCCGGATGGACGCGGCGAGTCTACACCGTATATGTGACGGCAAATCCCTCTGACCTGTGAACAGGAACATCTTCGCATGAATTTCAAACTGACCTCGATGATGGCTGCCGGCTCCGCAATTGCGTTGACTGCCTGCGCCGACAATTCCGCCCCTGCCACGGCGGACCGCGAAGCCATGGAACAGGTCGTACGCGAGTACATTCTGGACAATCCCGAGATCATCGAGGAAGCGCTGATCAAGCTTGCCGCCAAACAGAAGGCCGCGGCTTCGGCCGAGGCACAGGCGGCCATCGCAAGCAATTTCGATGCGATCTACAACAATCCGGGCGACTATTCGATCGGCCCGGCGGACGCCGAGATCACCGTGGTCGAGTTCTTCGATTATCGCTGCGGCTGGTGTAAGCGCTCGGTCGACTGGATCCAGGAGCTGCCGGAAGAATATGACGGCCAGGTGCGCGTCGTGTTCAAGGAATTGCCGATCTTTGGTGGCATCAGCGAAACGGCCTCGCTCGCTGCGCTGGCCGCAGGCAAGCAGGACAAGTACACCGAGTTCCATCTCGCCCTGATGGACATCAAGAACAATAATGACCTGACCGACGACAAGCTGGACGAGATTGCCGAAGAGGTCGGCATGAATGTCCAGAAGATGCGGGCAGACATGAAGTCGATGGATATTCAGCGCAAGCTGGCCGATTCCAAACAGCTCGCCCGTACGCTGGGCGTGGAAGCGACACCGAGCTTCTTCATCGGCAACGAGTTCATTGAAGGCGCCAATCGCGACCGCGTGAACGAACTGATCAAGGATGGCCTGAAAGGCTAGGACGGATCAGGATGGCAGCGCGGTTTCGTACGGGCTGTCCAGCGAGAACAAGGGGATGGTGGCGATCAGGACGCGGCCATCCTCGCCCTGCAAATCATATGTGCCGCCCATCACACCGGACGGAGCTGCCAGCGGCGCGCCGGACGTGTAGCTGAAACGCTCACCGGGGCCGAGCGTCGGCGTCTGGCCGATCACGCCATCGCCATCGACTTCCTGGCGGCGGCCAGCTGCGTCGACGATGCGCCAGTGGCGCCGAACGATGGTCCAGGTCTGTTCGCTCTCATTCTCCACATCGACCGTGTAAGACCACATGAAGCGGGCACGGGCGGGCTCTGACTCGTCATGCATGAATTTCGGGCGCACGCGAATGCGGACGCCGTCCGTCACTTGCTCATACTGTGGAGGTGGAACCCGTCTTCCCATTTAGATAAAATTCAATCCAATTCGTTCACACACTGTTAAGGGCGCGAGTCAAATCCATTACAAGATCGTCAGAATCTTCAAGGCCGACTGACATCCGGATCCAGCTGCGGTCCAGGCCCATAGATGCCTGCTCCTCATCGCTCAGCGCGCGGTGCGTGGTGGAAGAGGGGTGGCAGGCCAGCGTCTTGGTGTCGCCGAGATTGTTGCAGATATCAACCAGCTCAAGCCCGTTCAGGAATTTGAACGCTTCGGCCTGACCGCCCTTCAGCGAGAAGGCGACCATTGTGCCGCCCGCGCTCATCTGGCGTTTGTGGATTTCGTAGTGCGGATGATCCTGGCGATGCGGATAGCGCACCGCGGCGATGGCCGGATGGTCCGCGATCACGTCTGCCACGCGCGCCGCATTGCGGGTCTGCTGGTCCACGCGCAGCTTCAGCGTTTCGAGCCCCTTCAGCACCACCCAGGCATTGAAGGGTGACGCCGCCGGGCCGAGGTGACGCAGCCACGGATCGTAGATTTCTTCCATCCGCGCAGAATCGCACAGGATGGCGCCGCCCATGACGCGGCCCTGTCCGTCCATGTGCTTGGTGGTCGAGTAAACGACGACATCCGCGCCAAGCTCCAGCGGCTTCTGGAGGATCGGCGTGGCGAACACATTGTCGACCACCAGTGTCGCGCCCGCCGCTTTGCAGAGTTTGGCAACGGCTTCGATGTCGACGCCATCAAGCAGGGGATTGGCCGGGCTTTCAATCAGCACGAGCTGGCAGCCCTTGGCGATCTCGCGTTCCCAGGCCTCAAGGTCTGCGCCGTCGACGAAGACGGTCTCGACGCCAAACTTCGGCATCTGGTTGGCGATGATCCAGCGGCATGAGCCGAACAGGGCGGTGGCGGCCACGACACGGTCGCCGGCTTTCAGCGGCGCGAGGATGGCCGTGGAAATCGCGCCCATGCCGGAGGCGGCGACGCGGCAGGTCTGGGCTCCTTCGATCAGGGCGAGACGTTGCTGCAGCATCTCGCAGGTCGGGCTGCCATAGCGGGAATAGACGAAGCCGTCCTCTTCGCCAGCCATGCGGCGCATGGCCTGTTCAGCGCTTTCATAGGAAAAGCCGGAGGTCAGGTAGATGGCTTCGGAAATCTCGCCATGCTCGGACCGCATGAGGCCGCCGCGCACAGCTTGTGTGGCGGGCTTCCAGCCCTTCTTTGCGTTATCGCCCGGTGCGTCTGCCATGTCAGGTTGGTCCCTTGTGTTTCCTGAAGTGCGTCTTATGCCTGAGAAGGTAAGGGGTGCAAGTGATGGCCGACGATTCGGGTGTATTGTCTGATCAGGAAATCGAGGCGCTGGTGCGGGCGGAGGCGATCCGGTTTGACCTGCCTCTGGCCGAGGGACAGGTCCAGCCTGCCAGTCTCGATCTGCGCCTGGCCGAGGATGCCTATCGGCTGAGGGCCAGCTTCCTGCCGGGCAAGGACCGCACCGTCGCTGAAATGCTTCAGGAGCCGGGCATTCACATGCACCGGATCGACCTGACCAAGGAGGGCGCGGTTCTGGAGACGGGGTGCGTCTACCTTGTGCCGCTGATGGAATCGCTGCGCCTGCCGGCCGGCATCGCGGCCCGGGCCAATCCAAAAAGCTCGACCGGGCGGATCGACGTGTTCACGCGCCTTGTCACCAATCGGTCCCGCGCATTCGATGAAGTGCCGACCGGCTATTCCGGGCCGCTCTATCTGGAGGTCAGCCCGCGCACCTTCCCGATCATGGTGCGGCCGGGCGACCGGCTGGCGCAGATCCGGTTCAAGCGGAAGAAGCCGGAGACGCTGAAAGAGAAAATCGTTTCCATTGACCTGGAGGTGAAGGGTGACCAGCCTGTGGGCTGGCGCGCCAAGCATCATTCCGGGATTGTGGACCTGCGGGGCCTTGCCGCGCATGAGGCGAGCCAGTTCTGGGAGCCCGTCTGGCCCCGCGATGGTCGCATTGTTCTGAACCCGGAGGAATTCTACATCCTCGTCAGCCGCGAGACCGTGAAGGTTGGCGCGATGGAAGCGGCCGAGATGGCGCCGATCGCGCCGGAGCTGGGCGAGTTCCGCGCGCATTATGCCGGCTTCTTCGATCCGGGCTTTGGCATGAATGATGGCGGCAGCCGCGCCGTGCTGGAAGTGCGCTCGCGCGATGTGCCCTTCATTCTGGAGCATGGCCAGCCGGTCGCCAAGCTGATCTATGAAAGCATGGCCTCAAAGCCCACGGGGCTTTATGGTGGCAAGGGCTCCAATTATCAGGGGCAGGGCCTCAGGCTCTCCAAGCATTTCCGTATCTGAAGGCGCACGTCATGAAGCTCTATTACTCCGCCACGTCGCCCTATGCCCGAAAGGTTCGGGTGCTGATCATGGAGCAGTGGCTGAAGGAGGCGGTGGAGCTGGTGCGCGCGGATCCGATGGCGGAAAATGCGGCGACGCGGATCGGGAACCCACTTAGCAAGATTCCGGCGCTGGAACTGGATGACGGCACTCATCTGTTTGATAGTCCCGTGATCTGTGAATACCTCGACCATCAGGCGGGCGGCGAGCCATTATTGCCGGTGGACGGCGCGCGACGCTGGAGCGTGCTGAAGGCGCAGGCGCTGGGCGATGGCATCCTGGATGCGGCGCTCAGCCTCGTCATGGAATCCCGCAGGCCGGAGGAACAGCAATCCGACTTCTGGCAGGCCCGCTGGACATCCGCCATACATCGCGGCGTGGACGACATCGCCGAAGACATTCGGGCGAATGGAGACAGTTTCGACCTTGGCCGGATCACCTATGCCTGCACGCTTGGATATCTCGATTTCCGACTGCCAGACCTCGATTGGCGCGCGCCGCACCCGGGGCTGGCGGAATGGTTTACCGAAATCTCCCGACGTGAGAGTTTCGTCCTGACCGTGCCACCAACCTAGGACGGCTCGTCCAGATTCAGGCGCATTTGAGTAATGTACGGTTTGAAGCCGGTTTTCTCATAAGCGCGGATGGCAGGGGCGTTCTTGCTGTATACTTCCAGGCGTAATTCAGGCAGTCCGCACGCTCGAGCCCAATTGCTCAAATGATCAATCAGAGCACGGTTCAATCCTTTGCCACGATGGTCCGGGTGCACGAACATGAAGCCCAGATAGGCGTGATGGTCTGACGCGACATATGGTTTGGACGGACGCTTGTGGGCGTAGCCAGTTGCGATGATGTCGCCGTCCAGTTCGATCACTGCAACTTTGGCATCGTCTGACCGGACCAGGTCGCCGAGATCATAATAGCTGATCGGGTCGGGCTTCAGCGTGTGATCATAGGGGCGTTCGGCCGCAATGATGCCCTGCTCGCAGGCCTTCAACGCGGGTAGGTCTTCCAGCGTGGCAGAGCGGACAGGATAGGTCGGATCGCTCACGCGATCAGCCTTTCGCCGCGGCCAGCTCGCGATACACCACACAGGCGCCGGTGCGGGTTTCGTCCGGGGAAACCAGCTTGACCATTTCAGCCGCAACCTCTTCCGGGGTCGGAAGGGTCATCGGGTCTTCGCCCGGCATCGCCTCGGCGCGCATCCCGGTGCGGGTGCCGCCCGGATCGAAGATATTTGCGCGCAGCTTCATGTTTTCATTTTCGTCTGCCCAGCCGATCACGAGCGCTTCCAACCCGGCCTTGGCGGCCTGATACGGACCCCAGAAGGCGCGCGGGTGGCGGGCGACGCTGGACGTGACGAAGACGGCGCGCGGCGCATCTGACTGGTGCAGCCAGGGCGACAGGGCGCGGATCAGGTGGAAATTCGCATTAAGGTTCGTCGCAATCGTTTCCTCGAAGCTGCGCGGGCCACACGTTTCCAGCGGGCCGAGCGTGCCGAGAATGCCGGCATTTGCCACCAGCCCGTCAAGGCGACCGAAGCGTTCGCCGATCACCTTGCCGAGCGTCTCGATGCCCTTGGTGTCTTTCAGATCCATCGGCACAAGGACGGCTTCGCTGCCGAGCGCGCGGATTTCATCGTCCAGCTTTTCCAGCGCGGCCTTGGAGCGCGCCACGGCGATGACGACATTGCCCTGACGGGCCAGGTCCAGCGCTGCGGCGCGGCCAATGCCACGGGATGCGCCGGTGACGAGGATGAGGCGAGGTGTGTCAGTCATGGCGGAGCCCTTGCAGGTCCTCAGGCATCGTCCAGCAGCGACAGCTGGCGTTCCTTGTCGGACTCGGCGTGTTCATTGTCGACCAGCGGTGTCGGATAGTCGCCGGTGAAGCAATGGTCTGAGAATTGCGGCTGCATCGGATTGCGTTCAGGCTCGCCGATCGCCTTGTAGAGACCGGGCACGGAGAGGAAGCCGAGCGAGTCGACTTTCAGCTCTTTTGTCATTTCCTCATGCGTATGGATCGCCGCGAAGAGTTCCGATTTGGCCGCCATGTCGATTCCGTAGAAATCCGGATTCACGATGGGCGGGCTGGCCGAGCGGAAGTGGATTTCCTTCGCGCCCGCATCGCGCACCATCTGGACGATCTTCTTCGAGGTGTTGCCACGCACGATGGAGTCGTCGACCAGGATGACGCGCTTGCCTTCCAGCACGGCGCGGTTCGGGCTGTGCTTCTTGGATACGGCGCTCTGGCGACCGGTCTGGGTCGGCTGGATGAAGGTCCGCCCAACATAATGGTTCCGGATGATGCCCATCTGGAAAGGGATACCGGACGCTTCGGAAAATCCGAGCGCGGCCGGGACGCCGGAATCCGGTACGGGCACGATCACATCCGCATCAGCAGGCGTCTCTGCTGCCAGCTGGTGGCCCATGCGACGGCGCACCTCATAGATGGAGCGGCCCTGGACGATGGAATCCGGACGGGCGAAGTAGACATATTCGAAGACACAGGGGCTGGTCGCGCGCTTCGGAGCGAACCGATAGGATTCGACGCCCTTGTCGCTGATGACGACGATTTCGCCATTGTCGATTTCGCGCACAAATTCCGCGCCAATAATGTCCAGCGCGCAGGTCTCGGACGCCAGCACGTAGGCGTCGCCCAGCTTGCCGAGGATCAGCGGGCGCAGGCCCACGGGGTCACGGGCGCCGATCAGCTTCTTGCCGGTCAGGCCGACAAGCGCATAGCCGCCTTCGATTTTCTGCAGCGCGTCCACAAGGCGGTCGAGGAAGTTCTTGCCGGTGCTGCGAGCCACAAGATGCAGGATGACTTCGGTGTCCATCGTGGACTGGAAAATCGCACCATCCTTGACGAGGTCATGGCGCAGCTTGCGGGAATTGGTCAGGTTGCCATTGTGCGCCACTGCGAACCCGCCGCCGGCGAGATCTGCGAAGATCGGCTGCACGTTCCGCAACATGGTGCGGCCTTGCGTGGAATAACGGTTGTGACCGATGGCGGCGTGGCCGGGAAGGCGCGTTCGAAGATCACCCCCGAAATGCTCACCTACCATGCCCAAATGACGTTCCGAGGGGAATCGCTTGCCGTCAAAGGTGATCATACCGCAGGCTTCCTGCCCGCGATGCTGGAGGGCATGCAGACCAAGCGCTGTCAGCAAGCTGGCCTCATGATTTCCATAGATACCGAAGACGCCGCATTCCTCGCGGGGCTTGTCGTCATCATGATCGAAAAGGACCATTTGAGACGCACCTCCTGAGTGACAGTTCTGCGACGAGGGCCTATTGCCCTGTTTTGCCCGCCGAGGGAAGGGCAGCTTGCACATCTTTTCCGACTTTTGACGCATTGTCGTTCACATAGTCGGCCATTTCGGCGAGCGGTGGATAGGTCAGGGAATTGAGAATGAAGTCCGGAATGCGGCTTTCATCCAGTGCAAGATTCAGCAGGACCGCAAAGAAGACCAGCGCAATTGCGCCGCGCGCGATGCCGAAGAACAGGCCGGCCACATGGTCGAACATGCCGATGCCTTCTGCGCCCTGGATGTTTTTCGACAGGCGCTGGCCGAACCATGCGACCAGGACATACACGATGATGAAAGCGAACACGACCAAGGCGAGATCGCCCAGCACAGGGTCTGCCCCTTCCGGCACCAGAGTCCGCACCGGTTCAGCAAAGAAGCGTCGGGCGTAGTAGGCTGCGGCGAGCGCGGCGATGAACGAACCAAGCGTGGCGACTTCGCGCAAAAAGCCCCGTGCAAACGCCATGATGGCGGAGATCACGATGACCGCGACCGCGATGGCGTCAAAAGCTGTAATGGACTCAAGCATTCTGGGCGTCCGGGGCGAGAAGTTGGGCAAGATCGATAAGCCGTTTAATCGGGGTGATCGTCAAGCCATCGACTGAAGTCGGGCTGCCTTCCGGCACATAGGCATGGGTGAAGCCGAGGCGTGCAGCTTCCTTCAGGCGCTGTTCCATCCGGGCCACCGGGCGAACCGCACCGGACAGGGCGACTTCCCCGAAAAAGACGCTGCGCTCCGGCACGGGCCTGTCGGCCAGCGAGGTGAGCAGGGCCGCAGCCGCGCCGAGATCGCCCGCGGGTTCGCCGATGCGATAGCCGCCCGCGACGGAGAGATAGACATCCATTCCTGCGAGGCTGATGCCGCAGCGCGCCTCCAGCACGGCCAGCAGCATGGCAAGGCGCCCGCCATCCCAGCCGACAACGCTTCGCCGGGGCGTGCCATAGGCGGATTTGGCCACAAGGGCCTGCACTTCAGCCAGCACGGGCCGAGAGCCTTCCATCGCTGCGAAGACAGCGGCGCCGCCCTCTGCATCACCATCAGTGGACAGGAACAGCGCAGACGGCTCCTTTGCCGGGGCGAGGCCATATTGGTGCATCTCGAAGATGCCGATCTCGTCTGTCGGGCCGAACCGGTTTTTCACCGCGCGCAGGATGCGGAACTGGTGGCCGCGTTCGCCCTCGAAATAGAAGACCGCGTCGACCATGTGCTCAACCACGCGCGGGCCGGCAATATTGCCTTCCTTGGTGACGTGACCCACCAGCACCAAAGCAGCGCCGGATTTCTTGGCCCAGCGGGTCAGTTCCTGCGCGCAGGCGCGAACCTGGCTGACTGAGCCGGGCGCGGCTTCCAGACTGTCGGACCACATGGTCTGGATGGAATCGATCACAACGAAGTCCGGATTGGCGGCTTTCAGCGCAGACAGGATCTTGCGCAAGTCAGTTTCGGTTGCGAGGTCCACCGGGCTTTCGGCCACTTTCAGGCGCTTGGCGCGCTCCTGAATCTGGGCGGCGGCTTCTTCGCCTGACACATAGACCGTCTTCACGCCATTGCGGGCGAGGCGCGCGGCGACCTGCAGCAACAGGGTCGATTTGCCGATGCCGGGATCGCCGCCGATCAGCGTGGCAGAGCTGGGCACGATGCCCCCACCGAAGACGCGGTCGAGTTCCTCGACGCCCATCACGATGCGCGCGGGCGTCTCGGTCTCGGCATTCAGGGCGACGAACTCCGCCTTGGACGAGCGCTTTGTGCCGGCCTTCGGAGCAGCGAGCCCGCCCGGCGTGCCGCCGACGGTTTCCTCCACCAGCGTATTCCATTCTCCGCACCCATTGCACTTGCCACTCCATTTGGAGTGAACCTCGCCACAGGATTGGCACACAAAGGCAGTCGTCGCGGTCTTGGCCATGGCAAATGAGATATGAGGGTTTGCGGGCAGGGGGAAGGGGCTGCCTTCGCTGCAGGCTGTAAAAGTGGGGATGTGCAAGATGAGCTGTGCGCCGGATCAGTGCATTTACATGGGGCTCAGATCGAACGCCCTTGTGTTCGATCTTCCGACACGCCAAACATCACCCGCATGTCGATTGATAGTTCCAATCCTGAAACCAGCTCGGGGAGGTCCGCTGCGCCGTTTCGCCCGCTACAGCCTGCGAGGCAGTTGCTGGCTCAGAAGCAATATCGCGAGGCGTATGCATATTGCCGAAACGCGTTGAACCAGGACCCTGACTGCGCGGACGCCTTTTTCCTGCTTGGTATTCTCAATTATGAGCACAATGAGTTTGAGCGCGCCCTCAAGCTTTTCGAGCGCGCTTTGGAGAAAGGGCACCCGGAACCGGGGGCTCATGTTCAGGCGGCGCGATGCTATGCCCGGCTCACGCTGCCGGTGCAGGCGCTCGAGCATATCGAAGCAGCAAAAAAACAACAGCCATCGGACAGTTTTACACTTGCCTCCATTGGCGCAACATTAAGCACACTGGACAGGCACGAAGAGGCGATTGTCTTCCACCGAAAAGCCGCAGCCGCCTCTCCGCATGACCCGACCATTCTTTTCAATCTTGGTTCGTCTCTTCAATTCATCGGTGACTTTGAAGGAGCGAAACACGCGTACCGCGATTGTCTCAAAGCTGCTCCGCAACATATTCCGGCGCGCGTCTATCTCGCGATGATTACCAAGCATACCTCCGACCAGAATGATCTTCAGGGCCTGGAAACGGCGTGGCAACAGCGCCACCCGCGCGACGTTGAAGGCGGGCTGCAACTCGCCCATGCGATCGCAAAAGCGCATGAAGACCTGGACAGCCCGGAGGCTGCGATGGGCTGGCTTGACCGGGGGAAGGCCCTGGTGCGCCAGTCCGTTCCGTCTCGTCGAGCGGTGGATACGGCGAGCTACGATGCGGCGGAGCAACTCTGCGGCAGGCTGAACGTGGGCAGTGAGGCGCAGGCAGGTGGCCCGATCTTCATTGCGGGATTGCCGCGTACCGGGACTACGCTTGTCGACCGCATAATCTCAAGCCATTCGGGAGTCGTGTCCGCAGGGGAGCGTCCTGAGTTTGGAGCGGCTCTGAACCGTGCAGCCGGAAACACCGGGCGCGATATGTTGGAAGCCGACACGATCCGCATGGCTGGCGAGGTCGATCTGGCTACGGTCGGGCAGGCCTACTTGAAAAGTGTGGAGGGCATATTGGGGGGGGCACAGCGCTTCACAGATAAAATGCCGATCAATGCCTTCTATGTGCCGGCGATACTGTCCGCCTTGCCCGATGCGCGTGTGATTTGCCTGCGGCGCCATCCAGCCGACAGTGTGCTGAGCATGTATCGGCAGCTATTTGCATTGTCTGCACTTCACTATCGCTGCTCCCACAGCCTGGAAGACCTGGCGCATTATGTTGTGCGCTTTCATAGCCTGGTTGATGCCTATGCGCGCACACTGCCATCCAGTCGGTTTACGATCGTGGACTATGAAAGCCTTGTGGAGGCTCCGGAAGCTGAAACGCGGAGGCTGCTGGAGTTCAGTGGTCTCGACTTCGAGCAGGCGTGTCTGGAATTTCAGGACAACTCCGCACCCGTGGCGACTGCCAGTGTCGCACAAGTCCGACAGCCGATGTATCGGTTCGCGGTCGGCCGTTGGAAGCGTTTTCAGGCCCAATTGGAACCAGCGCTCGAAATACTCAGAGAGTCGGGCCGACTTTAACAGGAAGGTCTGTTCGGCAAACGTGCCGGACAGTGGCGGGCGCCCTAGATCGCGGGCTGGATCGGTCCGTCTGCGCGTCCGTGTACGAATTGGTCGACATGGTCATTGCCACTATTGTCGATAATGTTCGCCGGGCCGTGCCAGATGATCTTGCCTTCGAACAGCATGGCGATGTTGTCGGCAATCTTGCGGGCTGAGGCCATGTCATGCGTGATTGAGACCGCCGCAGCGCCGAGGCCGCGCACCTGTTCGAGGATCAGGTCGTTGATGGCATCTGCCGTGATCGGATCAAGCCCGGTGGTCGGCTCATCAAAGAAGATCAGGTCCGGCTTTGAAATGATGGACCGGGCGAGCGAGACACGCTTTTGCATGCCGCCGGAGATTTCCGCCGGATAGAGATCGGCCACGTCCGGGCCAAGACGTACTTTCTTCAACGTCTCGATGGCCTGTTCCTTGGCATCCTTGCGCCGCATCTTGTCGACCTGCAGCAGGCGGAAGCCGACATTCTCCCAGACGGTGAGGGAGTCGAACAGCGCGCCGGACTGGAACAGCATGCCGATGCGGGCGCGCATCTTCTCACGTGTGCGGCCGGTGGCCTTGGTCACGTCCTGCCCGTCGAAGAAGATCTTGCCAGCGGTCGGTGTCATCAGGCCGAGCGCATTCTTCAGCATCACCGACTTGCCGGAGCCGGAGCCGCCGAGAATGACGAGGCTCTCGCCTTTCTGCACTTCGATGTCGACGCCCTTCAGAACCTGTTTCGAACCGAAGGATTTCTGGACATTCTCGAGTCTCAGTATGGGCGTGCTCACAGGCCGATCTCCACAAACAGGGTGGACATGAGATAGTTGGCGGCCAGCACGAGCACGGCGGCGCCAACCATGGAGAGCGTCGCCGCGCGGCCCACGCCGGTTGCGCCTGCTTCTGACCGGTCGCCCTGATAGCAGCCCATGATGGCGATCACCGCGCCGAAGACGACTGCCTTGATCAGGCCGACCAGCACATCTTCATTGGTGAGGAAGTCGAGCGTGTTGCGCAGATAAGTGGTGGAGTCGAAGCCCAGCCCGTAAACGCTGACCAGCCATCCGCCCATGATGCCGATAATGTCTGCCACCAGCACGAGCAGGGGCAGGGCAATGATCGCCGCGAGGAAGCGCGGGGCATAGAGATAGCGATAGGGCGAGGCAGAAAGTGTCTCCAGCGCGTCGATCTGTTCGGTGACGCGCATGGCCCCGATCTCTGCCGAGATGCCTGCCGAAACGCGCCCGGCCAGCATCAGGCCGGTGATCGTGGCGCCAAGCTCGCGCGTGATGCCGAGCACGACGATGCTGGGCACGAATTGCTCTGCGCCATAGCGGCTGCCGCCTTCATAGATGTTCAGGGCCAGCGCTGCGCCAATGAAGACCGCTGACAGGCCGACCACGGGCAGGGAATAGAAGCCGATATTGACGATCTGCCGCCAGACCTGGCCGGGGTACCAGCGCGGGGTGAAGGCCGCGAATTTCACGCGGCTGGCGAACACGGTCAGTCGGCCGATCTCGGCGAAGAAGCCGAGGACCGCTGCACCGATCCATTGCAGGGGATTTGGCACCCCACGCTTAGGCGTAGAAACGTTCGACACGGTTGCTGAGTCCTGTAAGCAATTCATACCCTAGCGTGCCAGCGCGCGCCGCTTGATCTTCGAGTTTGGCATGCGCGCCGAGGAATTCAACGCGCCCGCCTGTTTTTGCCGCTTCGTGTGCTTTTGAAACATCAATCGTGATGAGATCCATCGACACCCTGCCAAGCACGGGGCAAGGCACGTCGTCGAGGTACCCGATCAGCGTGTTGCTGCCCGCGCGCGGTATGCCATCCGCATAGCCGAGCGCAACCGTGGCGAGCAAGGAATCCCTTTTGAGCGTATGCGTTGCGCCATAGCCGACCGTTTCTCCGGCGCGGGCTTTAAATACGCTGACGATGCGAGCTTCAAGCGTGACACCCGGCTGCAGGGGAACATGGCCAGGCGCGTCCGACCCGCCATAAAGCGCAATACCGGGGCGGAGCAGGTCGAACGCATAGTCCGGCCCGAGATAGCAGCCTGCGGAATTGGCGAGGCTGGCTGGTGTATCCGGAAAGGCGTCGGCGATCCGGATGAAGCGTTCAAGCTGGATCTGATTGAAGGGATGGTCCGGCTCGTCCGCGCAGGCCAGATGGCTCATCACCAGAACCGGTTGCAGCTTTTTCAACGCATCAAGATGGGTTTCGATCATGGCCGGGGGCAGGCCCAGACGATTTATGCCGGTGTCAAAGTGCAGCGCGCACGGGCCGCGGCCATCGCGGGTCCACAGGTCGACTTGCTCCGGGCTGGACAGGGCCGGTGTCAGCGCAGCTTCACGATAGGATCGCATGTCGGTCTCGGTGGGGCCGTTCAGCACAAAGATGCGCGGCCCCTGGCCCAGGGTCCGGCGGACCATGACGCCTTCTTCGACATGAGCGACAAAGAACGTGTTGCAGCCGGCTTTCGAGAGAGCCGAGGACACTCTCAGCGCGCCGAGACCATATCCGTTGGCCTTCACCACGGCCGCCGTTGTGGCGCCGGGGTGCAGCTGGTCAATCGCCTGCCAATTGGCAACAATGTGGGGCAGGTGGACCGTGGCGCGGGGACGGAAGCTCATGCAACACTCCGATAAAAGCGTTTGACCGGCGTGTCATCTACACAAAGCCGTCAGCACCGCTCCTGATGCTCCAGCCAGGCAGAGCCCTTCATGTTCCAGACGGGGGTGAAGAACACCATCCAGAGGATCAGTGCAATCATGCCGCCAGCCGGCACGATGGCGATGCGCTGCGGGCCGAAGAAATCGACCAGTGCGCCCATGATGGCCGCGCCAAACGGCGCGCCAGCCATGAAGCCCAACTGGTAGATCGACAGGACACGGGCCAGCTTTTCCTTCGGGGCGGCGTCCTGAACGATGGAACGGCTCATGGCGATGGAGATGCCCGCGGCAAGGCCCCAGACAAAGACGATGCCGAGGAACGCGAAATGCGGCACGCGCCACATCATGGCGAGAATGCTGAGGGAGGCGAGGAATTGCGCGATCAGCAACAGGCGGCCCTGACGCTTGATGCGCTTGAACACGGAAAGGACGACCGAGGATACGAACGCGCCCATCCAGAAGGTGACGAACATGTCCCTGATGCCATCCGAGCCGAAACCGTAGACATCCCGGTTTACGATCGGCAACACGACGAGGAACGCGCCGATCACGAAGATGCCGACGCCGAACATCAGCGCCGTCATGGCCCAGAGTTTCCCGTCAGAGCGCACAGCGTGGAAGCCGTCTGCGATGTCGGCCAGCGCGGATTTGATGCCCTTACCGCCAGTCACGATCTGGCGCCCCCGGCCCAGCCAGAGCGCAAAGCCCGCGCCGAGCGCCAGGATCATGCCCTGTATGGCGAGAAGGTGCTCAGCCGGTATCGGCCCGATGCCGAAGCCGCCGAGCCAGTCTGGCATCAGCGTGCGCTTGTCGGCGTAACCACCGACGATCAGACCGCCGATCTGCGCCAGGAACTGCGCCATCGTGGCGAGCGTCACGCCCAGTTGCAGTGTCACGCCGGAGCCGACACGCATGCGACGTTCGACGACTTCGTTCACAATGGAATCGCGCGCCGGCATCATGAAGGCGCCGACCGTTCCGATGGTCAGGCCATAGACGATCATCGCTGGATAGGAGAGCTCGCCGCGAGAAACTGCGAAGGCCAGCAACAGGGCAGGGGTGGCGGCCAGCAGGTGCAGGATGATCAGCAGGCGTTTGCCGTCTGCGCGTTCGGCTACGACGCCGCCGATCAGCAGGAAGATCACCGACGGCGCCGACAGGGCCATATTGGCAAGGCCGAGCGCCAGCCCGTCCATGTGCAAATGTTCCTGACCGGTGATCAGGTAAGGGAACAGCACCATTTGGAGGCCAAATGCCATGAACCAGCTGAGCTGCACCATCAGATAGGCGGGCAGTTCGATCTTCACGCCGCGGCGTAGGCGACGGGCACGCCAGTGATTGGCCGTGGCCAGCAGGGATGCCCCGGCGCCGATTGCACCGCTGACGCCACTGACAGGAGACGAGATGTCTTCGGCCGCGTCCTCGGCCATCTCGTCTATCAGGTCATCCATCTTGTCTGACATGCCCACTCCGGAACGATTGGCAGGACTGTATGGACACGGTCCCGACATGGAAAGCCCCCGGGATTGCGACACCTGACGACCAATGTCCATGACCGATGCGCAAGAAACGATCGGCTGCCTATAGGGAAATCTGCTGAGACGGCACGAAACAGGCAAAAGCCGGGCTGCGCCCCTGTCACGTTAACTTCGCGCATGCCTGAGTTGCCACGGCCGAAGGCTATGGTTAGCTTTCGCCTAACGGCCGTCCGGCGAAAGGAATGTAGAATGCGTTTGTTCCGGCATCTCGTAAGTTGGGCACTGGCCCTGTTTTTGGTCGCCATGTTCGTTCAGGCGACGCTTCACCCCTTGCCGAACCCGCCGGAAGGCATGGTCAAATTCTTTGATCCGCCGGGTGAGAACATCGTGTTCCAGACCATCGCGACAAATTCCGGTATCAGCCTGTATGAGCCGACCGGGCGTGTGGTGGTCGGCATCATAGAGCTGATCGCGGCGCTTTTCCTGATCCTGCCGATGACACGGCGATTTGGGGCGTTCCTGTCTGCCGGCATTCTGGGCGGCGCCGTGGCGATGCATCTGTCGCCCTGGCTGGGTCGCGAGGTTCCGGTGTCGCTGGATCCACAGAACACGGCCACTGATGGCGGCATGCTGTTCATGCTGGCGATCCTGATGCTGGTGTGCAGCCTGCTGGTCATGGTGGTGCATCCAAGCTCAAAAGAGCGCGGCTGAGACGGCGCAGGTATTTCCACAGACCGTTAACCGTTTGCTGCAACAGTTTTCTCCACAAAGAAGACGGTCGCACAGATGGAAGATCAATTGGCCCCCGAGCAGACGCAACAGACCGGGCGTGCGCGCAACGCCCTGTTCCGGCGTTTATTGGACCTGGTTTCGATGCCGGCATCACGGCTGGCGCATCAGGATCGCCACATGGTTGGCGACATCCTGCTGGAAGTCCTGTTCCATGCTGAAGAGGCAGATCGGGAAATGTGCGCGCGTCGCCTCGCCACCCATCGTGAAGCGCCAAAGCGGGTTCTGAGATATCTCGGACAATGTTCCTTCGCGGTCGCCCGCCATGTTCTGGAGGCGAATGAAGGCTTTGATGCATGCGACCTGCGGGAAATCTGCATGTCCGGCACGGCAGAGCACCGCCAGATCATTGCGCAGCGCAAGCAGGTGCCCGAATCGGTGTGTGAGTACCTTGCCGAATTTGCTGAAATTCCGGCTGTCCGGGACATGCTGACCAATAATGGCGCGATCCTGCCGGAACAGGCCATTGACAAGCTTGTGGTACGGTCACGCGGTGAAGAGAGCCTCTGTGACCTGCTGGTCGAGCGGCTGGAGACCAAGCCATCCCAGGCCATGGCCATGTTCTGGTGGAGCGACAGCGCAACCCGCCGCAAGATCCTGCAGCGCCACGCTGCGGACCGGCTGGAAGTGATCGATACCTGCCGTGATGTCTTCGAGCTGGCTGCAGAAGAAAACTGGTCCGATCCCGTCACCCGCAAGGCGCTGCAGCTGATCGAGCGCCGCCAGCGCAATCGGGCGGCGATCGACAAGAGCCCGTATGACAGTCTGGAAGACGCCATCAATGCGTCGGCGCTGAACGGGATGGATTCCGAACTGGCGCAGGAGATCGGATACCTTGCCGGACTGAAACCTGTGACGGCCGCAAAGATCCTGACCGACAAGGGCGGAGAGGGGATCGCGGTGCTGTGCAAGGGCACCGGCGTGAACCGGGATTTCCTGCCGGTCCTGTGGGCAGGGCTGAAGCGGCCATTGCAGACAGAAGAGGGCGAGATTGACCCGCAATTCGCCAAAGTATCGGAAATCTTCGAAATCATGACCGTGGCGAAAGCGCAGACGACGCTGCGCTACTGGAACTGGTCGCTTTCCTCGGCCTTCTCGCCGAATGCGCTGGCCTCGGCCATTGATGATGTCCCTGCGAATGAAGAAGCCAGCTTCTCCTCGCCGCAACGCACTGTCCGCCTCGTTTTTGGCAGGTAACGGCAGAAAACCGTCCGAAAAGCACTTTCCAAGTCGACCGCAGACCTTTAGGTCAGGGCGTTCATCCTATTGGGTCATCTGCGAAAGGGGCACGCGTGGCGTACTTTCTGGGGTTGCTGGTTGCACTGGTTGGCTTCTGGCTGGGCATGTCCGGCCATTACTCTCCTCTCTTGTTGTCGCTTGGCGCTGTTTCTGTCGCCGTCTGTATGATCCTGGCCTATCGGCTTGATATTATTGACCGCGAAGGTGCGCCTTATGTGCGCATTGTGGGCTTCGCCCTGTATTTCCCGTGGCTGATGGCAGAGATTGCGAAGTCCAACTGGGCCGTGGTCAAAGCCTGCCTGAAAGCCGATCTCGATATCGCGCCAGCTTTGGTCAAGGTTAAGACCGCCTGCGAATCCGACCTCGCCAAGGTGACCTTCGCGAATTCCATCACGCTGACGCCTGGCACGGTGACGGTCGAGATCGAAGGCGACAAGATGCTGGTCCATGCGCTGTACGAACAGTCGGCCCAGCCTGAAGCCTTTGCCGAAATGGACCGCCGCTCCCGCGAGGCCGCTGATGGCAAGAGGAGACCTGCATGACCGCCGCCGCCCTGATTGCCGTCCTGTTCGGGATGCTGCTCCTGCTGATCCGCGCGATTGCAGGGCCCACCCTGTATGACCGTGTGCTTGCCGTGAACTCGTTCGGCACGAAGACCGTGCTGGCGCTTGGCCTGCTCGGGTTCGTGATGGGGCGTCCGCAATTCCTGGACATCGCCATTCTCTACGCGCTCATCAACTTCGTTTCGACGATCGCGATCCTGAAATTCTTCCGCTACCGGTCCTTCCAGGTTCCGCTGGTGCGCCGCGGACAGGGAGGTGGCAATGGCTGATTTCGTCGTATCGATCGCTGAATGGTGGCAGGTCGTGCGGTTCCCGCTCGGCGCGGCGCTCTGTCTGGCTGGTGCGCTGCTTTGTGTCGTGGGCACAGTGGGTGTCCTGCGCTTTCCGGATTTCTACACCCGTCTTCACGCGGCCAGTGTCACCGATACGTCGGGCGCAACATTGCTGTTGCTCGGCATGGCGCTGATGGCGCCGGACTGGATGGTCGTCAGCAAGCTGGTCGCCATCTTTGTGTTCATCTACCTGACCAGCCCGGCCTCGTCGCATGCGGCGGCCAATGCGGCGCACACGGCAGGCCTTCAGCCGCTGATCGGGCCGGTCGACACACATGACAAGGAAGGGCAGGATTCCTGATGACCATGAGTGAACCAGATATCGGCCTCGCATTGGTCAATATTGTCTTGCTGGGCCTTCTCTTCGTGGTGGCCATTGCGATTGCGCGCCTTCGCAGCCTGTTTGCCATCGTGATGCTGTCCGGCATTTATTCGCTAGTCTCTGCTGTCTGGTATGTTGCTGTGGACGCGGTGGATGTCGGCTTCACGGAAGCGGCCGTTGGTGCGGGCATGTCTACCGCTGTGCTGCTCGGCGCCATGCTGCTGACGTCACGCACGGCCAAGCCGGAGAAGTCTCTGCGCCAGCTCGGGCCGCTGCTCGTCTGCATCGCGACCGGCATCATGCTGATCTATGCGACCGTCGATCTGCCGGCCGTTGGCGATCCGAATTCACCGGCGAACACAGGCGTTGGCCTGACATATCTGCGTGTGGCCTGGTACGACACCGGCATCGAGAACGTGGTTACGCCGGTTCTCGGTAGCTATCGCGGCTTTGATACGTTGGGCGAAACGACCGTTGTGTTCGTGGCCGGTATTGCCGTTGCGTTGTTGCTCGGCTTTGGCGAACGATCGCTGGCCGAGACGATCCGCAATGAAGACAAGAACCTGTCGAAAACTGCTCCCAAAACCGATGCCGAAGACGAGGAGAGCGACTCATGAAGAGCGACCATCACGTCATCCTGCGCGTCATCACCAAGACGCTGATCCCGGTCATTGTCCTGTACGGTCTGTACGTTCAGTTCCACGGCGATTTCGGCCCAGGCGGCGGCTTCCAGGCCGGTGTGATCCTGGCTGTTGGCGTCATTCTTTACGCGCTGGTTTTCGGGGTTCCGTCCGCCATGCGCGCCGTCCCACCAGCCTTTACCCGTTCGGTGGCTGCCGTTGGCGTTCTGCTTTATGCGGGCGTTGGTTTCTGGGCGTTGCTTCAGGGTGGTCAGTACCTTGAATATCAAGCTCTGTTCCAGGAAGAGCCCGGCGGCCATCACGGCCAGCATGTCGGCATTATCCTGATCGAACTGGGCGTTTTGTTCGGCGTTTCGGGCGCCATGCTGACGATCTTCTATGCCTTTGCCGGCCGCGTGGCCGAAATCCGCGACGAGGACTGGTAGGCCATGCTTCTATTCATTCTTGAGCGCGCAAACTACTGGGCGATCATCGGCCTGATGATGATCGGCCTGTACATCACGTTTGCTTCCGGAAACCTGATCAAGCGGCTGGTTGGCCTGTCCTTGTTCCAGACGTCGATCTGTCTGTTCTATGTCACGCTCGGCATTGTTGCCGGGGGCACGGCACCGATCCTGATGGATCCTGACAAGCCCGGCGGTCATGGTGGCGGACACGGCGAAGAGCATGCCGGCGAGGCGCATGCCGCGCTGGATGCGACGCTGACGGCTGCAGCCAGCGGTGACCGGGTGGCGGACCTGGCGAATGCCTATTCCAACCCGCTGCCGCACGTTCTGATGCTGACGGCAATCGTGGTGGGCGTGGCGACGCTGTCAGTCGGACTGGCGCTGATCGTTCGCATCCGCGAGGCCTATGGCACGATCGAAGCCGACGAAGTACGCGAAATCGACATGGAAACAGCGATCGCGCAGGAAGCCGAACAGGCAAAAGCTGAGAAAGAGGCGCTGGCATGATCGAAGCGATCCTGGATATGGCGCCGCGCTGGGCGCTTCTGCACGCGCCTGCGTTGCTCATCATGGTGCCGCTGTTCCTGGCGCCGCTGCTGGCCATCCTGCCAAGCGGGCGGCTGTCCTGGCTGATCAGTATATTCGCGACCGCCTTTGCCCTGTTCTGCGCCATGATCCTGGTCGGGCAGGTGCAGGCATCTCCGGTTGGCGTGGTCGGCTATGATGTTGGTAACTGGCCGGTGCCAATCGGCATTACGCTTCGCGTCGATGCCCTGAACTCGATGATTCTCTTGCTGGTCGCGGCGATTGGCGTGCTGGCGACGATCTTCTCCTGGCCCACGGTGAAAGCCGAGATCCCGGAGCGCAAGCACCCGCTTTTCTACTCCGCTTTCCTCGTGTGTTTCGCGGGCCTCAGCGGCGTGGCGATTACGGGCGACGCATTCAACCTGTTCGTCTTCCTCGAGATTTCGTCGATCTCCACATATGTGCTGGTTGCTCTGGGAGCAGGGCGGGACCGCCGTGCGCTGCCAGCGGCGTTCAACTACCTCATCATGGGTACGCTCGGCGCGAGCTTCTACATCATCGGCGTTGGCTTCCTGTATTCTGCCACTGGTACGCTGAACATCGCCCAGATCGCCGAGATGCTGCCGGAGCTGGCAGGCAATCGCAGCGTTGAGGCGGGCTTTGCCTTCATCATCGTTGGTCTCGGCCTGAAGGCGGCTGTCTGGCCGCTGCACCAATGGCTGCCGAACGCTTACGCTTATTCGCCAAGCTTCGTGACGATGTTCCTGTCGGCGACAGCGACCAAGGTTGCGCTCTATGCGTTGATCCGGTTCCTGTTCACCGTATTCCGTCCGGAATTTGCCTTCGAGCAGGCGACCTTCACCTACCTGCTGATGCCGCTGGGTCTTGCTGCCATGATCGCGTGCAGCTTCCAGGCGGTTTTCCAGACGGATGTACGCCGGACGCTGGCCTATTCCTCGGTCGCGCAGGTTGGCTACATGATCCTCGGCGTGTCCGTGGGCACAGTCGCTGGCGTCAGCGCCGGCCTGTTCCACCTGTTGAACCACGCTATGATCAAGGGCGCGCTCTTCATGGCCGTGGCCGGTGTTGTTCTGACCTTCCAGGGCACGACCATTCGTGACTTTGCAGGACTTGGCCGCACGGCTCCGTGGACGATGACGGGCTTTGCCATTGCTGCCCTGTCGCTGATCGGTGTGCCGCTGACGGCTGGCTTCCAGTCCAAGCTTCAGCTCGGCTATGCCCTGTTTGATCAGGGCATGTGGTGGGCCGTCGTCTTTGTCGTGTTCTCCAGCTTCCTGGCCGTGATCTATATGGGCCGCATCATGGAAGCGATCTTCTTCCGGCCTCCGATCAATCCGCGCAAATCGCGCAAGGAGGCGCCCATCCTGTTGCTGGTTCCGCTGTGGATCCTGGCACTGGCAAACATCTATTTCGGTATCACGACCGAACTGCCGCTCGGCCTGGCGCGTGACGCTGCCGCCGCTGCGTTCGGACTGGAGGCCTTCTGATGAGCTCTGAGCTGTTGATCTGGGCCGCATTGTGCCTGCCGCTGCTGATTGCAGCGGGTATTGCCATCACCGGGGCGTTCTCGAACGTTCGGGAAGGGGTGACGCTGGTCGGCGCGACGATCCTGTTCGGGGTTGTCATTGCGCTGGCGTCCAAAGTCTCTGGCGGACAGGTGCCGGAACTGTATATCGGTCAGGTCGCACCGGGACTGGACTTGGCCTTCAAGCTGGAGCCGCTCGGCGCCCTGTTCGCACTTGTCGCTTCGGGCCTGTGGATTGTGAACTCGTTCTATTCCATCGGCTACATGCGTGGAAACCGGGAGCGGAACCAGACACGCTTTTATATCTGTTTTGCCATCGCCATCTTCGGCGCGATGGGCGTCGCCATGTCGGCGAACCTGTTCACGCTCTTCATCTTCTATGAAGTGCTGACCCTGTCGACCTATCCGCTGGTCGCGCACAAGGGGGATGCGGCGGCCAAACGCGGGGGGCGCATCTATTTGCTGACCCTGCTCGGCACATCCATCGGCCTGTTCCTGATGGCGCTGATGTGGACCTGGGCACTCGCCGGGCAAAATTTGGATTTCGTGCAGGGCGGCCTGCTTGCCGGGTATGACATTGACCCTGCGGTTGCCACAGCGCTGTTGATCCTGTTCGCATTCGGTATCGGCAAGGCGGCATTAATGCCGTTCCATTTCTGGCTACCGAACGCCATGGTCGCGCCGACGCCGGTGTCGGCGCTGCTGCACGCGGTCGCCGTGGTGAAAGCGGGTGTCTTCACCGTGATGAAAGTGTCGATCTACATTTTCGGCGAGGATTTGCTGAATGCCACACCAGGGCGCGAGTTCGTGCTGTGGGTGGCGTGCTTTACCATCATCGTCGCGTCACTGGTCGCGATGACGAAGGACAATCTCAAGGCGCGGCTTGCCTATTCGACAATCGCACAGCTGTCCTACATCACGCTGGGCGCAATGCTGGCCACGCAAGCTGGCTTCATGGGCGGCGCACTTCAGATCGCGGCGCATGCCGTGGGCAAGATGACACTCTTCATGTGCGCGGGTGCGATCTATGTCGCGACCGGCCTGACCAATATCTCAGACATGAAAGGCCTCGGCCGCAAGATGCCGCTGGTCTTCATCGCCTTCTTCATCGCCACATTGTCCATCATCGGCATTCCGCCAATGGCTGGCGCATGGGCGAAGTATGAGCTGATGCAGGGCGCGATCGACCGCGGAACGGATTTCGTGCCGTGGGTACTGATCGGTTCATCGCTGCTGAACATTGCCTATCTGTTGCCGATCCCGATCCTGGCGCTGATGCCGACACCGGGAACGCCGGAGCCCAAGCCGTTCAAACGACCGGATGGCGCGCCATTCTTCACCGTTGCCGCCCCCGTCCTGACGGCGGCGCTGTGTGTGGTCCTGTTCTTCCTCGTCGGCCCGCTGGCAGACTTCCTGTCGCCAGCATTTGAAAACCCGACATCATCTGCCTTCGTCGGAGGTCAGCCATGAGCGATAACACGCCCAATGATACCCGCGATGCCAGCGGCCGCTTTGTGAAACAGGCCGCTGAAACCGCGCATCGTCTGCACACGCCGTCCGAAGACGGGGTGCATCCGATCTCGAAAATCCTGTTCGGCTGGACCGAGGCAAAGATCACCGGCACCGCCATTTTTTGGGGCGTCGGGCTTCTGTCGGCCTTCCTGATCGTGATCGATCTGGCAGTGGACCGGCATGAATATGTTCGCATGGCAGAGGCGACCGGATTTTACGCCCTCTGGGGCTTTGCGGCATTCGCCTTTGTGGTGCTGATGGGCTGGCCGCTGGGCCGCCTGCTGCGCCGCAGTGAGGATTACTATGGCGATCCGGGCGGGCCTCCGGCGGATATTGACCCGGATGTTCCCGCTGCGCCTGACACTTCCCCGACTTACCCAGACGAAGGAGACGAGCTCTGATGACTGGCCTCCTGTCTCTTCTGAACCCCGGCTGGCTGCTGATCGCGGTTGGCCTTGCGGCGCTGTTCCTGCCCATGCGCCGGATCCGTCAGGGCCTGACAATCGCTGCACCGATCGCCGCGATCCTACTGGTGTCGCTGGCCGATCGGAACGTCAATCTGCTCACGGCCAATGCGCTGGGCCTCGAAATGGTGCTCTACCGGGTCGACAATCTCAGCTACATTTTCGGGCTCGCCTTCTTGCTGGCCGCGCTGCTGAACGCGATCTATGCATGGCATACGGATGACCGGCTGCAGGACGGCATGTCCATCGCCTATGCGGGGGCCGCAGTCGCCGCGACGTTCTCCGGCGACATGATGACCCTGTTCGTGTTCTGGGAACTGACGGCCATCACGTCCGTCTTCCTGATCCTGAGGGCAGGGACGCGCGCAGCCTATTTCGCCTCCATGCGGTATCTGGGCGTGCAGATCCTGTCCGGTGTACTGCTGCTGGCCGGCATCGGCTATGTGTACCAATCGCGCGGTGATCTCTCGATCTCGGCCTTCACCAGCCTCAGCGAGCCGGGCGCGATGCTCGTGTTCATTGCGCTGGGCATCAAGGCGGCGTTCCCCTTCCTGCACAACTGGCTGCAGGATTCCTATCCGAAGGCCACCGTTGTTGGCGCGGTTGTGCTGTCTGCCTTCACCACGAAGCTCGCCGTCTACGCGTTTGCGCGCATGTTCCCCGGCCAGGATGCGCTGATCTGGATTGGCGCCGTGATGACGGTATTCCCGGTCTTCTTCGCGGTGATCGAGAATGATTTGCGCAAGGTTCTGGCCTACTCGCTGAACAACCAGGTCGGCTTCATGATCTGCGCCATCGGTGTCGGCACGGCAGGCGTCGGCAATGCGCTGGCACTGAATGGTGCGGCAGCACATGCCTTCTGCCACATCATCTATAAGGGCCTTCTGTTCATGAGCATGGGCGCGGTGCTCTATCGCACCGGCACGACCAAGGCGTCCGAACTTGGCGGCCTCTACAAATCCATGCCGTGGACAACGATCTTCTGCATCATCGGCGCAATGTCGATTTCGGCCTTCCCGCTCTTCTCGGGCTTCGCTGCCAAATCGCTGACCATGAGCGCCGTCGGCAAAGAAGGCCTGACCGTGGTCTGGCTGATGCTTCTGTTCGCGTCGGCGGGTGTGCTGGAGCATTCGGGCATCAAGATCCCGTACTTCGCCTTCTTCGGCCATGACAGTGGCAAGCGCGTGAAGGAAGCGCCCTTCAACATGCTGTTGGCCATGGGGCTTGCTGCCTTCATCTGTATCGCGGTTGGCGTGCCAGCCATCGTGCCGGGCTTTGGCTATGAGTGGCTGTACAATTTGCTGCCATACCGGGAAGAGGCGATGGCCTATCATCCGTTCACGCTGGACCATGTGTTGACGCAGATGCAGCTGCTCGTGCTGGCCATATTCGCGTTTGTCATGCTGAAGCGGCTTGGCTGGTATCCGCCTGAAAAGCCGGGCGTGGTGCTGGACAGCGACTGGACCTATCGCAAGGCGGGCTATGGCCTTGCCACATGGACGGGTACGGTCTGGCAGAAAGTTGGCCCCGCAATGACGGCCATCTTCTTCAAGATGACCGGGCGTGCCTATAACCGGATCGAAGCGGCGTTCAGCCCGAGGGGGGAACTGGCGCGCGGAGGCCTGGCGACGGGTATGGCGACCTGGACAGCCATCCTGCTTGGCTTCGTCCTTTTGCTGTCGTTCATCACCGCAGGGTAGGCACGCCACGCTGCTGAAGGAAATTCACCGCGACTTACAGGATGCAAAGCATTGCATTCTGTAATGACTGCTGCGATTTGTGCGTGAGAGTCCTTTTATAATACGCTATCCCCCAAAAGTTGATTACGCAGGCTTGTTAGGGGGGACGCGTGATGAAAGAGATTGCTGAGCCGCGAGATGGAGGCGCCGATTTGACGGCGCAGACCACGCACATCGTTGCGGCCTATGTCAGTCACAACGGGGTTGAGGCCGACAAACTGCCCGGCTTGATCCGGGATGTGCATTCGGCGCTGGTCGGGTTGCGGTCTCAGGGGCCGGAGCCTGTGCAGCTGCGCCCTGCCGTGCCGGTGAAAAGCTCTGTCGGCGAAGAGTACCTGATCTGCCTTGAGGATGGATTGAAGTTCAAATCTCTCAAGCGCCATCTGCGGACCAAGTATGACATGACGCCGGAGGAGTATCGGGAGAAGTGGAATCTTCCGCCCGACTATCCAATGGTTGCGCCGGGCTATTCCAGACAGCGCTCAATGCTTGCCAAGAAGATGGGGCTCGGCAAGTCAGAGCGGGAATAGTATTCAGATCCGAATACTTTTGTTTCACATCCGAAACGAAAGCATTTGGCAAGAATGGTTAAGAAAAAATCACCAAGACTCTTGATCCGCGACTCCACTCGCGCGATAGGTGATTCTATCGAATCACCTGGGGGTGACTGAAATGACCAAATCAAAAGTGTTCAAGGGCGTGACCGATTCGCAGCAGAAGCTGATCGAATACTGGTGCAGCCTGCGCGATTCGCACGGATCTGTGCGACGCGATTCGATGGACCCGGGCCAGTTCCGCGCGATGCTGGCCAGCGTGTCCATTGTGGAGTTCGATCAGGCCGGAAACGGTCGGTTCCGAATCGCCGGATCTCGCCTTCGCGAAATCTTCGGCATGGAGGCCCGCGGCCGACAGATCGAGGAAGTTCTCGGCGAGCATGGCGAAGCCTATTGCCTCGGCCTTGCTGCAGCGCTTGAGCGCGGCGCGCCGGTGGGAGGTGTCATCCAGCAGGAAGATGGCCGGCTGCATGCCTGGGTTCGCCTGCCGCTTGCCGGGCCGGATGGCTATCTCAGCCAGGTTCTCTGCCATGACGAACTCGTTCGTCCCCGCGCGCGCAAGGATGTGCCGCAAGCCGGGCAGGGCCGCATGACTGGCGGACAGGGCATCGCGGCCTGATCAGATATTGATCAAACGGCCAATGAAAACGGCGCAGCCCGCAATGGCTGCGCCGTTTCATTTTGCGCCCAATCCCACGAACTCCTGCACGCAACTTCGTCGCCATCCCCAAGGATTACGGGACTTCAACTTGTCGGAATAGGAAAGTTATCCTACACCGCTGGAAAGCGGGTAGTCTGTTGCCTGTCATCACAGGAGAAAGACATGTCGGATTTCGATCCCCAAAAAGACGAGGATAGGGCCTATCTGGCTGCCGCGCTGACAGGCTATGCGCTGGGCCTGAAGACAGAAGCGATCCTCAGCGCCCGCCGCCGTTCGCCCGCCGAAGCGCGTGGCCGACAGATTGCCATGTATCTGTTGCGCACCGCCCTGGGCATGAGCCTCAGCCGCGTGGCCCGCGCCTTCAACCGTGATCGCACGACGGTCGCGTATGGCTGTAACCAGATTGAGGATTGCCGGGACGATCCGGACTTCGATCTCTGGATCGAGCAATTGTCCGTCGGCCTGTCCAGCGTGGTCGTTCTGGACGGCGCGCCTTTGGAGGCCTGAGACATGGCACGCACAAGATTGCTCACAGAATACAGGGTCCGACCCATCCTACGGCGTGGCGGCATCGTGGTTGCCAGCCGCGGCAGCTTCCGGGTCTATCGCGGGCCGGACACGCGGTTCCAAATGGTGGGCTGGGTCTCACCTCACATCATTCAGCGTCTAAGCAGGGACGGGTGCCTCAGCCGGATGGCGGAGTTTCCGGACCGGCTCGGTTGGCGCAAGGGTTCAGTCCCGGATCCGGTGCCACAGCCGGTGAATTCGCCCTTGGACAAGGTAAACGTGCCCGGCCGTATGCAGCGCGGATTGGCGCATGCCTGGCTCGCTTCGCCGGAAAGGGTACGAGAGAAGGCGGCGGCCGGTCGCTTCCAGGATGCGTTCACCCGTGCCTCTCAACCGATGCGCTCAGACCGGCAGTCTGTAGACGCAATGGCTTCGTCCGCGCAGCGTCTTTCTGCGCTGGAAAGCGAACTCGGCACGGCCTGCATGCGCCGATTGGAGGATTTGATCATCGACCGCGCAACGCAGTCCGCCCTGAGCGTACGGTGGGAGATGAACGTTTCAACTGTACGGGCTACGGCCGGCGATGCGCTGACTCGGCTGGCTCGCGCCTATGAGTTGGTGCCGGCAGCGGACAGCCCCGCCTGAGCATCCTTGTTGATGCGTTCCAGCATCGAGGCCAGCCCGTTTGAGCGTTGCGCCGTCAACGCGCCGCTCACCCCGATCTCATCCAGCAGGGCCTTGGCGTCAAAACGGATGATTTCGTCCAGGGCTGCACCGGAATAGAGGCGGATCAACAGCGCGATGAGGCCGGAAACGATCATCGCATCGGATTCGGCGCGGATCGTCATCTGGCCGTCCGCGAGATCCGTCACCATCCAGACCTGCGAAGCACAGCCGCGTACGCGAGTGTCTTCCGTGCGTTCTTCCGGGGAAAGCGGCGGGTTCGCCTTGCCCAGATCGATGATGTGCGCATAGCGCGCTTCCCAATCGTCCAGCCAGGAAAACTCTTCGCGGATATCGTCGGCGGTTTCTGCAATCGTCATGACCGCCAAATGGGGCATGTCACGCAAAAAAGAAACCCCCGGAGCCATTGCGGCGCCGGGGGCAAGAGAGAGACTTGTCTGCGTTGGCTTACTGGTAGACGCCGCCAATGCATTGTCCGACGTCGGCCAGCGCGTGCTCACCGATGCAGAACGGAACTTCATATTGTTGGTTCGCTGCGGCAACGCATTGCTGCAGGTTGAGGTTGGCCATGTTCAGGCAGCCACGGGTTTCGCGCTCAGCCATCGCGGAATTGACCTGGCTGGACGACGAAGCGGTCTCACCGAGGATACGGTACGCAGCGAGCGTAGCGATCTGGTCGGCGACAGGCTCCTTGCCATATTTCACTTTCTTCTTCTGGGTCAGGCCGAGACCGGACGTGACCGCTGCCGGGAAGCGGATGGCTTCAGCGGCGCCGGAGACATTGTCCCACAGGGAAGGCGCACCAGCGCGGCCTGCACCGGCCAGGACGCTGTCGATGTCAGAGGCGGAAAAGGCGGAAATGAGCGGCTGGCGAGCAGGGGTGCCGACCGTCTGGATGCTGTGCAGGCGGTTCGCCTTGGCCCCGGAGTTTCCGATCTTTGCCTTGGCCCAGCCAGAACCCTGAAGGCTGTAGGCCTGTTCTTTGACGTAGGCCGCTGTCGCGTTGAGTCGCTGGCTGTCGGCGGCTGTCGCGGCGAGGGACATGCTGACCGCATTGTCGCCACCGCTGAGCGTGCGGGCATAGCGCACATCATTCTTCAGTCCTGTCAGCAGGACGTCAGAACCGTAATAGCTTTCGATGTCGCGCACGGCTGCGCGGTATTCGGGATCCTGAGAGGCAATCAGGGCAGAGTAGGAGATCCAGCCTTTCGAAAGCTGGTCTGGATTGTGTCCGCCCAGCGTATTCAGGGCCGTGTCGATATCCTTGGCCGAGGCGAAAGGTTTCTCTTTCACATCGGTCACGTCGGACTGGTAAGTCCCGTAAACAGCAGCGGATTCAGAAATCGGGTCCGCCGACTGCGCTGATGCTCCCATCGCCATACCCAGGGCGATCGCTGCAGTACCGATCATTCTGATGGATTTCATGTGCAAATTCTCCCTCACGCGTCACGCGACACTGTTGCATGAACTTCCCCACATGGGGAACCTCACCTTGCCTGCTGGACACATTACAAATACAGCAAGACATGCGTGACATAGGTAGAATGCCTAACGAATATCACCGGGGTGTTAACGACTTGCCCGATCTGGCGCGAAAGAGATTACAGTTCATTCATCTCGTCTGGCTGGTGCTGACGGGGGGAGTGGGTCTCGCTGCGCTCGTTGGTGGCACAGCTGATTCGGCGCTGCTGGCCGGGCTCGTCCTTGCGGCGTTGCCGGGAATTGTCGGAGCCGCACTGTTGCACGACAAGGTGCAGGCCGACGATCTGGTCGGGCCATTCCTGGTTATCGGGTGGACACTGCTGGCCATGCTCGGCATTTCGGCGACCGGCGTCGCCTTGTCACCTTTAACCATCTTGTTTGCCATCGCGCCCCTGACGGCCATGAACCTGAACAAGCCAGGCATGGCTGCCGAAGCGGCCATCTTCAGTGCGTTCGCGTTTGTGGCGGCGGCGGTGATGGTGCGCGTGGGCCTTTTGCCACCAGCAAATCCCGCAAGCGTTTATCAGATCCCGGCCATGTTGCTGGCCTTTGCAGCGCTGGTGATGGTTGGCCTTTTGGCGTGGAGCTTCCTGCACGCGCGGCAGGAAGAGGCCGCTGTTCCCGCGCAGACGCCAGACGAGCTGGTGCCGGTTCGTCAGGACATTGGCTTGCCGAACGAGTCGGGCCTGTTGTTGCTGGATGTTTCGGAATTCGGACGCATCCGCACCCTGAGCGGAGACCTCTTGGGTCTGGACGGTGTAAAGGCGGGTGGTTTGCTGGCCAGCCTGCTGCAGGATGAATCCGAACTCAGCCTGCTGAAACCCGCCAATGGACGCACACACGGCGAAATCACGCTGAAGAATGGCCGCGACGTCGCCTTCGTCGCCGAGGCGCATGAGGGCGGCGCGGTGCTGGTCCTGCGCGACCTGACCGAAGTGCGCGCACGGACACTGGAGACAAAGGCCCGGTTGGAAGAAGCCGAAGCGCGCCTGAGAGGGCGCACCGCCTTCTTCGCCTCACTCGGCCATGATCTGAAGACGCCGCTGAACGCCATTCTTGGCTATGCCGACATGATGCGCGCAGGCATCCGCGGACCGATGCCGGAACCGTATCAGGACTATCCCGAGATCATTCATGAAAGCGGGCAGGATCTGTTGCTGCTGGTTGAGGACATTCTTGACCTCGCCAAGGCCGAAGCAGATCGCCAGCGCCTTGAGCCTGAGCCGGTTGATCTGACTGCATCGGCTCTGTCTGTCCTGCGGCAGCTGGAAAACCAGGCCGATCGGGCAGGTGTGAAGCTGAAGCTGAAAGCCGCGGGCGAAGTCTGGGCGGAAGCCGACGCGAGGGCCGTGCGCCAGATCTGGCAGAACCTTGTCTCCAATGCGATCAAGTATTCGGCTTCGGGCGGCGTCGTGACGCTAGATGCGCGCGATGAAGGCAATGCCACCGTGCTGAGCGTAACAGACAGGGGCGCCGGCATGACGCCGGAAGATGTTCGCCGCGTGCTGGAGCCGTTCTCTCAGGGCAGCAATTCCAAGGGACGCAACGGAACAGGGCTTGGCCTGGCCGTCGTCAATTCCTTCGCCCAGCTGCACGGCGGGCAGGTCGTCATAGACTCTGCGCCCAACAAGGGCACGAAAGTCGAGGTCAGCCTGCCACGCGCCAACCCGGCCGACATTCAGCCGCTGGAGGACGCGGCAGAGTGATGATGGACAGGCTGCCGACAAAGGTCTGGGTTGATGCGCTGGTCCGCCGGGCGCAGGTCGCAGGGGCGGCGGCTTTCGTGTTGCAATCCGGTGACGAGGAGCGCGGCGACGTTCTGGTCAAGATTGCCCGCCTGGACGGAACTGCGGCGGTCTATGCGCCAAGCATGAACATGGAAGGCGACCGCATTTTCCTGAACCTCATCGTGCAGGGGATCGGCCCCGACGAAGCGGACGTCGATGCCTATGTTCGCAAGGCCCGCGACCGGGACCGCGATCTCTGGGCCATCGAAATCGAGGATCGCGATGGCAGGCACTTCCTGACAGAATCCGTTCAGGAACAGCTGGACTGAAGAATTCAATCCATTGCTTAAGACAAGGTAGCCCTTTGTTAACCGTGTGCGGGCAGCTTCCGGCCATAAGCTAGCTGGGGCGCGCGACATCATGCTTTTCCTGTTGAACGATCAGATCACCGAGATCGAAATTCCCGAAATTCACCTTTCAAAGAGATGGAAGTCTCTTGGATGTGGAGATCCCTACGGCATGCGGGCGCGTGAGGCGCTCAATTTCACCAGCCGTGTGGTGGGCGAGCATATGAAAGATCACATTCCGCTGGAGGATTCCCTGCTTCAGGACCTCGGCGCGCTGATCATCGCCAAGACCGGCGCCAACGCGGTTCTGTTCCCGAAATTCGGGGACGTGATCGGAGAGCCGCGCCTGACCATCCTGCCGGAAACCGTGCTGGCCTCCCTTCGGGATCGTCACCGCCGCGAAGGCAAGGTGCCGAATGTCGGCGAGATCTGGCCAAACGCGGCCTGACCCGATCCTGATACTGGTGCTTCAACAGATGCGCCAAATGGGCTAGGGCCTCTGCCCAGCACGAAAAGAGCCCAGATTACATGTCCCATGAACAGGAAGCCGCCCGCCGGCGCACCTTTGCCATCATCTCCCACCCGGACGCCGGTAAGACGACGCTGACGGAAAACCTGCTGCTAGCAGGCGGCGCCATACGTGCGGCCGGTGAAGTGGCTGCGCGGGGTGAAGCGCGGCGTACCACGTCAGACTGGATGAAGATCGAGCGGGATCGCGGCATCTCGGTTTCGGCCTCCGTCATGACGTTCGAGTTCGATGGCCTCGTCTTCAACCTGCTCGACACGCCGGGCCACGAAGACTTTTCGGAAGACACGTATCGCACGCTGACCGCCGCCGACTGCGCCGTCATGGTGCTGGACGCCGCGAAAGGTATTGAGCCGCAGACCCTGAAACTGTTCGAAGTCTGCCGTCTGCGCGACATTCCGATCGTGACCTTCATCAACAAGATGGACCGTGAGGCGCAGGATCCAATCGCGCTGCTGGATGAAATCCAGGACAAGCTGCAGCTGGATACGTCACCCCTCTACTGGCCAGCCGCCAGCGGTCAGCGCTTCTCCGGCATGATGGATCTGAAGAAGCAGGAATTCTGCGTTTTTGAGCGCAAGCCAGGCGAAGCGCCGAGGATTGGTGAATCCCAGCGCATGCCGGGGGACGAGGCGAGCCTCAAGGCGGCGCTTGATGAAAGCGTGTTCGACGAACTTTCCGAAGGCGCAGAGATGGCAACCAGCCTGCTGCCGGAATTTGACGAACAATCCTTCCTAGACGGACATATGACGCCGGTCGTGTTCGGATCTGCCTTGCGTCATTTCGGTGTTCTGGAACTGCTCCGCACCCTGCATGCCTATGCGCCGCCGCCGCGTGACCAGAAGGCAGAGAAGAAGGGCGAGCCGATCACGGTGCACGCCTCTGACAAGCCGGTCTCGGGTTTCGTCTTCAAGATCCAGGCGAACATGGACCCGAACCACCGCGACCGTGTGGCTTTCCTGCGTCTGTGTTCGGGTGAGTTCAAGCGCGGCATGCGCCTGAAGACGACGGCGGGCAAGCAGCTGAACATTCACAATCCGATGATGTTCCTGGCGCAGGACCGCGAGATCGCCGAAACTGCTTATGCTGGCGACGTGATCGGCGTGCCGAACCACGGACAGCTACGTGTGGGCGACAGTCTGTCAGAGAACGGAGATATCCAGTTTGGCGGGATCCCGAACTTTGCTCCGGAGCTGCTGCGCCGTGCACGGGTGAAAGATCCAATGAAAGCAAAGCATTTGCGCAAGGCCCTCGAAAGTCTCGCGGAAGAAGGCGTGACGCAATTGTTCAAGCCGGCCATCGGGTCTGACATGATTGTTGGCGCGGTTGGACAGCTTCAGTTCGAAGTGATGACCGAGCGTGTGGCAGCAGAATACAATCTCGAAGTCGTGTTCGAGCCTGCACCCTACAATGTCGCGCGCTGGCTGAGCTGTGACGACGACAAGGTGCTGGAAGCCTTCCTGGACAAGAACAAGTCCGCCAGCGGAACAGATCTGGACGACGCGCCGGTGTACCTGGCCAAGAATACCTGGGATGTCGGCTACGCTCAGGAGAAGAATCCTGACATTCGCTTCACGGCAACCAAAGAGCGCCTGCTCTAGACGGGCGGCATGCCGGAGCCGGAAGCCGCGATACGGCTCCCGGCAATTGGCTTAAACGGACACGGACAGTTTTACGTCAATGTTCCCGCGTGTTGCGTTGGAATAGGGGCAGACCTCATGGGCTGTGTGCACGAGTTCCTCGGCGGCTGCCTGCTCCAGTCCCGGCAGCGACACATCAAGCGCCACCTCCAGCCCGAAGCCGCCCTCATCACGCGGACCAATACCGACCGTGGCGGTGGTTTTCGCGTCGGCGGGAACTTTCAGGTGCTTGTTTTGGCTGGCAACGGCCTTCATGGCGCCGATGAAACAGGCCGCGTATCCGGCAGCAAACAATTGTTCGGGATTGTTCCCGTCTCCGCCCGCTCCGCCAAGCTCCTTGGGGGTTGCGAGGTTTACCTTCAGGCTGCCGTCCAGGGTTTCGGCCGATCCATCCCGGCCGCCTGTGGCGGAGGCTTTCGTCTGGTAAAGAACTTTGACTGCCATGGTGTGCTCCTTTGCTAAAATATCGCGCACGATTTAATCGTAAAAGATAATTATGGAGGGCAACGAAGATTTCAAGCCTTGCGATTAGATCGCGTGCGATTATTTTTGTCTGAGCGGGAAACCCGTTCCGCAAACCGGAGAGCAATCATGGCCGACACCCCTGAAAAGTCTGACGATATTGTCCTGAACAATTTTCTCTGTTTCGGCCTCTACGCCGGCAACCATGCCATGAACCGCGTCTACCAGCCGCTGCTCAAACAGCTCGGCCTGACCTATCCGCAATATCTGGTGATGGTGATGTTGTGGGCGCGGGATGACCAATTGGTCGGAGAATTGGGACGCCGCCTCTATCTGGAATCCAACACGCTGACGCCCATGCTCAAACGCCTCGAAACGCTTGGCTATGTCACGCGCGGACGTGACCCGAAGGACGAGCGGCAGGTGCGGATCAGACTGACCGACGCGGGAAAAGCCCTTCAGACAGAGGCTGCCTGCATTCCGCCGGAGATTATCGAAGCAACAGGCATGACCTTGTCAGAACTCACGGACCTGATCGGCAAGATCGAATCCCTTCGGGCCAATCTTTCCGATTGGAACCTGCAGAGGTCGGCGGGCTGACGGCTCAGGAGCCGCCTTTTATTGAGGGCGCGTCCGGTCCGCCCGCCAGTTCATCGGGATTGGCAAGGATTGGCTGGAACCTGTCCAGGTGCGCGGCTGACAGGCCGGACGTTGCGCGCGGATTGTATTCCACTTTCCCTGCGCCGCGTTTCAACTCGCACCGCGATGCGCCGCCGTCAAATCCGGCCACGTAACTCCACGCCACGCAGGCGCTGCGGGTATCGCACAGCATCTGGCAATCGCTGGCCGTGGCGGTGTTCGTGAATTCATAGGTCGCGCCGTAGCGATAAATGCCGGTGGCTTGCTCGCTGGCGACTTCAGCTGTGTCTCCGGCGACTTCGTTATTGTCGCCAATCGCCGGCAGGTTCAGGCAGGCAGCAAGCAGCAGGGCAGACACGATACGCATTGGGCAGGACTCCATCCGTCTTGCGGATGAGACTAGGTGCGCGGTCTTAAGGAATGGTTGTTCAGGACCCGGCCAACGCTTCGCGCTTTTCCTCGATCTCCAGCCATTCCATTTCGACCTCGTCCAGTTCGTCGCGCGCTGCGCCGATCCGGTCTGAGGCCTTTGCGAACCCGTTCGGATCTCGCGTGTAGAATTCGGGATCGCCCATCTTCTCCTCCAGCGTACGGATCTCTTCCTGCAGTTTCGGGATCAGTGTGTTGATCTCTTTCTGGCGATGCTCGTCCTTGTATGAAAGCTTTTTCTGCGGTTTCGCGCGTACTGTATTGTTCGCTTTCGGTTTTTCCGTCTTCTGAGCAGGTGCGTCAGACTTGCGGAAATGTTTCAGCTGGTCCTGCGCGTCGCTCCAGCCGCCGGCCGTCACGACCCATCTGCCGTCACCAACCGGACAGAGGCAACTCGTCACCGTTGCATCCAGAAAGGCCCGGTCGTGGCTCACCAGGATCAGCGTGCCATCATAATTCAGCAGCATGTCCTCCAGCAGCTCAAGCGTCTGCATGTCGAGGTCGTTGGTCGGTTCGTCCATGACCAGAAGGTTGGACGGCTGCGCCAGGCCGATGGCGAGCGCGAGGCGGTTGCGCTCCCCGCCGGACAGCGCGCCGACCGGCTGGCGCAGCTGTTCCGGCTTGAACAGGAAGTCTTTGGCATAGGCCGCAACGTGGCGCTGATTGCCCTGTACCATGATGGAATCCCCGCCATTGGGGGCGAGGGCCTCCCACACCGTGTCGGTGGCATTCAGGGAATCCCGGGTCTGGTCCTGATACGTCACCTGCAGCGTCTTGGAGAGGCGCACATTGCCGGCATCTGGCTCGATTTCGCCGAGCAGCAGGCGCACAAGCGTGGTCTTTCCCGCGCCATTCGGGCCGATGATTCCGATTCGGTCACCGCGCAGGATACGCAGGGAGAGATCGTCTGCGATCACGAGCGGCCCGGTCGGCGTGTCGAAGGTCTTTGACAGGCCCTTGGCCTCGATGACCTTCTTGCTCATGGAGTCGCCGGAGCTGACCGAGAGATCGGCTGTGTTCTTGCGGTCCTGCAGGGCGCTACGCATCTCTGCGTGCTGAACGCGCATCTGTTTCAGCTTTGCAAGGCGGCCCTGGTTTCGTTTGCGCCGTCCGGTCACGCCGCGCGCCAGCCAGTGCTGCTCGTCTTTCAACTGTGTGGTCATCCGGCGCAGCTGGCGTTCTTCTTCCACTTCAATCTGCTCGGCCCATTCGTCGAACTTGGTATAGCCGTCCGGGCTCTTCAGCACTTTGCCCTGGCGCAGCCACAGCGTGTTCGTCGAGACATTCTCCAGAAACCGGCGGTCGTGGCTGACCAGCAAGACGACGCCATTGAAGCCCTTCAGGCGGGCTTCCAGCGTTTCGATCATGGGCACGTCGAGATGGTTGGTCGGCTCGTCCAGCAGGATCACATCGGGATCGCGGGCGAAGGCGCGGGCAAGGGCGGCGCGGCGTTGCTGGCCGCCCGAGAGCGTGGCCGGGTCTGCGCTGGCATCGACACCGAACTCCATCAACTCGGCCTCAGCCATGTAGCTGGCTTCCAGCCCGTCCGCCACATAGTCCAGAACAGTGTCATAGCCTTTCAGGCTCGGCTCCTGCGCGACGACGGCATAGGTGATGCCGGGTTGGCGCCAGACCTCTCCGCTGTCTGCCTCAACGCTTTCGGAAATGATCTTCATCAGTGTCGACTTGCCCGCGCCATTGCGGCCGACAAGCGCGACGCGTTCCCCCTTGGAAAGGGAGAAACTGACCCCGGTAAACAGGGGCTTGCCGCCAAAGGTCAGGCGGACATCATTCAGGGTGATCAGAGGTGGTTGAGCCATCTCCGCGATGTAGCGTGTGCCGGGGCCGCGCGCTAGGGCGCCAGCGCTGCAATCTCGTCCGGTTTCAGCAGACGCCACGCGCCTTCGGGCAGGTCGCCGAGTTCGATCGGACCGAAGCGGGCGCGGTGAAGCGTTTCGACGTGGTTGCCCGCGGCGGCAAACATGCGGCGCACCTGATGGTAGCGGCCTTCGGTGATGGTCAGGCGCGCGCTGCGTTCTCCGGTAACGTCCAGCTTTGCCGGCAGCAGCGGCTTGTCTTCGCCTCGCAGCATCAATGTGCCGCTTGCGAACATGTCGCCTTCGTGTCCGTCGAGCGGACGGGCGAGTGTCGCCTCATAGGTTTTCTTCGTGGACGATTTCGGGGAGATCAGCCGGTGCAGCAATGTTCCGTCGTCGGTGAACAGGAGAAGTCCCGTCGTGTCCGCGTCCAGCCGCCCGACTGTCGAGAGCGCAGGACTGCGTTGCAGGAACCGCGGCGGCAGCAATTCATAGACCAGCCGCCCCTGGTCCGCGCGAGAGCAGGTAAGGCCCGCGGGCTTGTTCATTATCAGAACCATGCCCGGCGGCGGATCGAGCATTTCGCCATCAAAGCGCAGATCGTCTCCTGATCCCGTCACGCGCCCAGCGCGAATGGCGGCTTCCATCTCCTTGCGGCTGCCATAGCCGAGATTGGCGAGATATTTCGCAAGCTGACGATCAGTCTTCATCGCTTCCGCTTCGGTTTCTCCGCGCGGATGATCTTGTAGCCGCCAGCGTCTTCCAGCATTTCGTGGGCCTTGAAGCATTCGCCCAGAACCTGCTCATAGGGCAGGTGGCGATTGGCAACGAGCCAGAGTTGCCCGCCGGTCTTCAGGGCCTTGGCAGCGGCGCGGATGAAGTCCTGCCCGAGGGACGCGGCGTCGGCCCGGCCAACATGGAAAGGCGGGTTCATCACGATGAAATCGTACAGCGCCGTGCCGGCATCCTTGGTGGCGTCGGCCCATTGCGCATCCCAGTTTTCAAATCCGGACAGCGTTCCCGCAATACAGGGCAAGGCGCGATGCTCTGCTTCCAGCAGCGTCATATGCTCCACATGCGGACAGTTTTCGAGGACTTCGCGCGTCAGGAATCCTTGGCCCGCACCAAAGTCCGCGCCGCGGCCCTTGATGTATTCCGGAATGCTGTCTGCCAGCAATTCGGAGCCTGCGTCGATCCGGTTCCAGGAGAACAGGCCGGGGCGACTGGAAATGCCGCCCTCCATCTCCTGCGGCTCGTCGTGACTGATCCACTCATTCATCAGTTCGGTGTTGATCCGGGTGCTGTCCTTCACGGCCCAGAATGCGCGGCATTTGTTCTTCGACAGCGCGTCGGTTTCGCCAGCGATTTCACGCAGCAATTTCTCGATTGTCTTCGAGCCGAGCGTGTTGGGCAGGCAGGCCAGAATTGTGCCGCCTTCCGGTGCATCCCGCAGGGCGCGGGCGAGCAGGGCGCGCGTTTCGTCCTTCTGGCGGGGCGGCAGGATCAGCGTCAGCTGCGCGGCGGGAAACTGTTCGGTCTCAGGCGGCAGAACATCATATCCGGCCGTTTTCAGCGCGTCATGATCCGGCTTGAAACTGTTCTGGCAGATCAGCCTGTCTTTCGGCAATTGGGACAGGTAGGGCGTCACTTCGGCGCGCAGGAACAGGACCGGCCCGCTTTCAGGCAGGGTCACGGCGCCATCTTCCAGCGCCAGCATCAGGGTTTCGTAGACAACAGGATCAAACATGCGCGCTCTTTAGGAGGTTTGTGGCGCGCGGGAAAGGCCCGGCCTCACAGGGCTGTGCTACTGGCGAATGACGCGTACGCCGCTTCTGCTCCGGGAGCTGGACGCCGTGGCGAACGCCTGGGCCATACCGCGATAGAAGGTGATACGTTCTTCCGCCGCCTCACTCATTTCCATACCGACTTCCGCGCCAAGCAATGGTTCGGGTGGCATACCGGCATGCGTGATCTCCATGATGTCCGACCAGAGATCGGCAGGCAGGCCACCGCCGGAAACTTTCGCCATCGGGCTGTCATCATCATTGCCGATCCAGACCCCGCCGACATAGGCGTTCGTGAAACCGATGAACCATGCATCGCGCCAGTCCTGGCTGGTGCCGGTCTTGCCTGCGACGGTCCAGTTGCCGAATTTCGCGCGCTGTCCGGTTCCAAACGAGGCATTCGTCACACGTGACAACATGCCGTTCATCTCTTTTGCCAATTCGTGATCGAACACACGGTCTCGATTGTAATCCGGCCGCGTATAGAGCACGTCGCCGCGTGAGTTCTCGATCTTTTCGATCAGCCACGGATCCATGCGAAGGCCGCCTGACTGGAACGTGCCAAAGGCGCGGGTGATCTCCCACAATGACACTTCCTGACTGCCGAGCGCGATGGATGGGAAAGGCTTCAGCGGCGTGGTGATGCCAAACCGGCGGGCAATGCCGATGACGCTTTCCTCGCTGGCTTCCTGAGTCAGTTCTGCGGCGACCGTATTGGTCGAGCGGGCCATCGCTTCGCTCAGCGTCATCGGGCCGAGGAATCCGCCGCCATAGTTTTCGGGCTTCCACTTTCCGATGGAGAGCGGAGCATCTTCGAACACGTCATAAGGCGAAAAGCCGCTTTCCAGCGCAGCTGCATAGACGAAAGGCTTGAAGCTGGAGCCGGGCTGGCGCTTTGCCTGAGTGACGCGGTTAAATTCGGACTCGCTGAAGTCGCGACCGCCGACGAGGGCAACGACGCGGCCTTCGCGGTCAATCACGAGCGCGGCGGCCTGGCTCGCCTTGGCGGCCTCGCCATCCTTCTCCATCCGTTCATTCAGCTTTGCGTGGATCTTCTGCTGCAGCTCAACATCGATCGACAGGGTCACCACCATGTCGCCCGGTGGGCGGGGCAGCATCAGCTTCACACGGTCTGCGACGGTATCCATCACATAGCCAAGCTGTGGATCGTAATTCGGCGCATCAATGATGGTGATGTCGGTCTCGATGGCTTCGGTAACGTCATCCTGCGTGATGAAGCCGAGATCCTGCATCTGTTGAAGCACGTAAAGCTGGCGGGATTTGGCGCCTTCCAGATTGTCACGCAGATTCAGTTTGGACGGGGCCTTGGGCAGTGCGGCCAGGATTGCGGCCTCCGGCACGGACAGGTCTTCAGGGGGCTTGCCGAAATAATAGCGCGAGGCGGCATCAATCCCGTAGAGACCGGCGCCGAAATATACCCGGTTCAGGTAAAGCGTGAGGATCTCGTCCTTGGTAAGTTTCTTTTCCAGTGCCCGGGCCAGTTTCATTTCCTGCGCCTTGCGGGAAATGGTCTGGCGACTGTCGAGAACGAGGTTCTTGATCAGCTGTTGGGTAATGGTCGAGGCACCGGACACGGTCTCGCCTGCGCGCATATTGGACCAGGCCGCGCGCGCGATGGCCGCATCATCGGCGCCATCATGCTCGTAAAAGCGCTTGTCCTCGGCCGCGATGAAGGCTTGCGGTACGTGGGCGGGCAGGCGTTCGACATCGGTGGCACGGCCATAGCGCGGGCCGCGAACGTCCAGCGTATTGCCGTTGCGATCCACGAATTCGATGGCAGGTTCGCGCTTGGCGTCCCACAATTCGGCCACGGGCGGCAGGCTGGGCATGCCGAAATAGAGCGAGCGCCACTTCCAGAACGCCCAGCCCGCGCCGATCAGCACTACGACCAGCAGGAACAGCATCAGGTATCGCCCGGCACGCGTGCCGAGAAAGCCGAAGCGTGAGCGCCGCACTTTGATGGCGCGGGCGCCAGCGGTGTTGCCTGCCTTCGCGGGCGGTTTTCTGGGTGTTTTCGCCATATGTTCCAGATACCCGAGTTCGGTTTTTCAACAGGTTAATTGCTTCAGGAATGGGGCAATGAGAAGGCATGGCGTGCATTGTGCCGCCTGCCGCGAGGGAACGCCTTACAATAGGGGTATTCCCCGAGTGATAAGGGAGGCACAAACTGGTTCACTGAAACCAGTATCGACCAGGGCCCGCAAATGATGGCCCGGCACCCCGGAGGAAAACATGCCCACACCACCCGCCACCACGCCCGCAGAGCATTTTGACGTCCTGATTGTCGGGGCGGGCATTTCCGGTGTGGGGGCCGCCTGGCACATGCGCCACCAGTCTCCGGAAAAGTCGTTTTGCGTGCTTGAGGCTCAGAGCGATTTCGGCGGAACATGGCGCACGCACACCTATCCCGGCATCCGGTCCGACAGTGACCTCTACACGTTTGGCTATCGCTTCAAGCCGTGGGAGGGCGCGCCCATTGCGGCAGCGCACGAAATCCTTGCCTATATGGGCGAGGTCATTGAAGAAAACGACCTGGACCAGAACATCCGATACAACCACCGCATCGTCTCGGCAGACTGGTCGTCCGAGGACAAGGTCTGGACCGTCACGGCGAAGCGCGAAGATACCGGCGACACCCAAACCCTCACAGCTGGCTTTTTGTGGATGTGCCAGGGCTATTACAATCACGAGCAGGGCTACACACCCGAATGGGACGGCATGCAGGACTTCCGGGGACAGATTATCCACCCGCAGACCTGGCCAGATGATGTGGACCTGAAGGGCAAGAAAGTCATCTGTATCGGGTCTGGCGCGACAGCGGCGACCGTCGTGCCGGCCATTGCTGGCGAATGCGAGCACGTCACATTGCTGCAGCGCTCGCCCACCTATTTTACGCCGGGCCGGAATGTGAACGAGCTTGCCGATGCATTGCGGGAAGAAGGCGTGGATGCAGACTGGATCCATAAGATCATCCGCAAGCGCGTCCTGTTCGACCAAGCGAAATTCACCGAGCTGGCCGAAAAGCACCCGGACATTGTGCGGGCCGAATTGCTGAAGGGCGTTCGCGATCTGCTCGGACCGGACTTTCCGATTGATCCGCACTTCACACCCAAATACCGCCCCTGGCAGCAACGCATTGCCTTCGTTCCAGATGGAGACCTGTTCCAGGGCATCGCCAGCGGTAAGGCCAGCGTTGTGACCGATCATATAGAAAGGTTCACAGAGTCGGGAATCCTGCTGAAATCCGGCGAGGAGCTGGAGGCGGACATCGTGATCACCGCCACGGGGTTCAATTTGTCTGTGCTCGGCGACATTCCTTTCTCGAAGGATGGCCAGCCCATCGATTTCAGCCAGACGGTCACCTATCGCGGCATGATGTTCACCGGCGTGCCGAACATGGCTTGGGTATTCGGATACTTTCGCGCCAGCTGGACGCTGCGGGTCGACCTGATGGGCGATTTCATCAGCCGGCTCCTGAAGCACATGGACGCCAAGGGCGCGAAGGAGGTTCGCGTAGAGCTTCGCGAGCAGGACCAGGACATGGAGCTTCTGCCATGGATGGACCCGGACAATTTCAATCCCGGCTACATGATGCGTTCGCTGCACCTGATGCCCAAGCGCGGCGCGCATGACATCTGGCAGCACTCACAGGACTATTGGCGCGAAAAGGACGAGATGCCGCTGATCGATCTGGACAGTGAAGAATTCGTCTATGATCGCGCAGGGGCAGATGCCCGGGCGAAAGACAAGGCGCTGGCCTGAACCGGGTTGAGTTCGCGCGGCCCGCACACCGCTTCACATCAAGGGCAGCCTATGGCGTGCGCCAATATGTTCCGATGCACCTCGCTGGTGCCTGAATAAATCGTGGCGGCGCGGGTCGACAGGTATTTCGCCTGGGCAAAGTCGCTGTTCGGAGCAAGGCCAAGGCCTGCCTGCGTAATCGCCTGGTGCAGTTCGGTGGCGATCACTTTGAGTACAGAAGACGTGGCCGCAGAGCTTACCGGCATCTCGCCGCTGGAGACCCGTGCCTCTAGCGCTTCGAACGTATCGACCTTCATGGCCAGATTATAAATCTCCTGCGACGGGCCAAGGCCAACCATTCCTCGTTTGGCCGCCCGCAAGGCGCGGCGGAGCAGGCCGGTTGTCGTATTGTTCGACCGCGCGATTGCCATCAGGGTCTTGGCGGCTTTCCAGCCCTCGCCGATCTCGCGAATCCGGTCAGCGGTGGGTGTCCGGACATTATCGAAAAAGACTTCATTGGTTTCGGCTTCACCGCTAATGAAGTCTATCGGGCGAACACGAATACCCGGCCGGTTCATCTCGACGAGCAGGAAGACGAGGCCGTCGCGCCCTGCACTGCCGTCTTCGCAGCGCGCCAGCAGGAACATGTGAGAGGCGTATTGGGCAAAGCTTGTCCACACCTTGCTGCCATTCAGGATGAAGTCGTCGCCGTCCCGTGTGGCGCGCAATGACAGGGCTGACAGGTCCGAACCGGCTTGGGGCTCGGAAAAGCCCTGACACCATTCGTGCTCACCGTTCAGAATGGCCGGCAGGTATCTGGCTTTCTGTTCCTCGCTGCCTTCTGCAATGATCAGCGGACCAATCGTGCGGACACCGGAATTCATCAGGATCGGCGCATCGCGTTCTGCACAGGCGTTCTCGAAATAGAGCCGCTGCGCCGCACTCCATCCTGCTCCGCCGTGTTCGACGGGCCAGGATGGCGCGAACCAGCCTTTTGCGGCCAATCGCTTTCGCCATGCGTCGCACGCCCAACGCGGAGACTTCAGTCCGGTTGTCTCGCGCCCTGCTGCACGAAGCTCGTCTGACAATTCGGCGTCGAGAAACGCGTCGACTTCATCGCGAAAGGCGGCGTCTGCCAGTGCTGCATCGTTTTCCGGAAACGGGAAACTTCCATCCATGTCGCCCTCCTGCGTATGGCGTCAGCAGGACATTACGATGTCGTGGAGGATGGTCTCAATCAGGGGATATACGGGGTGCGGCGCATCTGTCGCCCGCATCAGGCAACATTGTTGCGCGGGCCCTGAGGCACGATCCGATACGGATTGATGTGCGCGTGCGAGTAATAATAGTGCTGCTTGATATGGTCGAAATGCACAGTCGGCTTCACTTCCGGCATGTCGTAGATCCGCTTCATGTAAGCGCTGAGCGCCTCATACTGGCGGATCATTTTCACATTGCATTTGAAGTGAACGAAATAAACCGGATCGAACCGGATCAGCGTGGTGAACAGACGAATGTCTGCCTCGGTCAGCTGATCGCCAACGAGCCATTTTCGCCCGTCTGAGAGGCGCTGCTCCAGCCAGTCCAGCGCATCAAACAGCGGCGCGATATTCTCGTCGTAGGCGTCCTGTGTCTGGGCAAAGCCGCATTTGTAGACGCCATTGTTCACCGGTTCGTAGACGCGCGCATTCACGTCCTCGATCTCGTCACGCAGATCAATCGGATAAAAGTCCGCCCGGTTGCCGGTAATGTCATTGAACGCAGAATTGAAGATCCGGATGACTTCGGCGCTTTCATTGTTGACGATGGTTTCTTCCTGCTTGTCCCAGAGCACCGGCACCGTCACCTTGCCGGAATAGTCCGCCTTCGCCTTGGTATAAATCTGGTGCAGGAATTCCTTGCCGTAGAGCGGGTCTCCCGTTGTGCCCGGAAAATCAGTCTTCAGCTCCCACCCCTCGTCCAGCATGTGCGGATGAACCACGCTGACCGGGATCAGGTCTTCCAATCCTTTCAGATGGCGGAAGATAAGCGTGCGGTGGGCCCATGGGCAGGCATAGGACACATACAGGTGAAACCGGCCCGTCTCGGCTTTTACAGCATCCTGTCCATCCGGCCCGGCAGAGCCATCGGCGGTGATCCAGTTTCGGAAGGCGGAATCTTCACGGTCGAACTTGCCGTCGTCTCCGGCGAATTCGTCTTTCTGTTTCCATTCTCCGTTCACCAGCAGGCCAGCCATCATCATCTTCCTTCATTGTTGTTTCCGCCCACGCAACGGCTGGCGCGGCGGGTGGTTGCATCGGCGCCCGGACTGGAGAAGACTGGGCGCATGTCGGTCATTGACAGGCGAAGTCGGGATTTCTACAGCCGCACTTGGAACGCAGCTTCGTGCATCGTGTTCGCTTCGGTGTTCGCCCGCTCCAAAACGCTCGCGCTAACGAGGCTGGAATGATCAGATCTATCTCCGCCATTGCTGCTCTCCTGTTTGCTGCCGCCATCCTGTATGCGGGCAATGGCTTGCAGAGCACGTTGCTGTCCGTGCGCGGTGATATTGAAGGTTTTCCGACGACGGTCATCGGCCTTCTGGCGTCTGCCTATTATGCCGGATTCATTCTCGGGTGTCGTCTGGTGCCGGGAATGATCCAGGGCGTTGGCCACATCCGTGCATTCGTGGCCCTGGCCTCCATCGCATCGTCCAGCGCGCTGGCGCATATCCTGTTCGTTGAGCCGATCGCCTGGGGTGGTCTGCGGTTTGTCACGGGCTTCAGCTTTGCGGGCCTGACCATGGTCCTTGAAAGCTGGATCAATGAGCGCGCCACGAACGAGAACCGGGGAAAGATCCTGTCGGTCTACCGGATCGTTGACCTTGGCGCCGTGACCATCGGCAATGGCTTGCTTGCCATCGCGCCGCCAGAAGGCTTCCAGCTGTTCATCCTGGTGTCGATCCTGATCTCCATCGCGCTCGTGCCCGTGGCCCTGACCCGGTCTTCATCGCCCGCGCCGCTCGAAACGGCAAAGCTAGATATCGTGCAGCTCTACAAGGTCTCGCCTGTTGGCGCGATCGGCGCCGCCGCGACCGGGCTTGCGAACGCGGCCTTCTGGGGCATGGCACCGGTCTATGTTCAGGAGCTTGGCTATGGCGCGGCAGCGATTGCGGCCTTCATGAGTACGGCCATTATCGGCGCGGGCCTGTTCCAGTTTCCGGCGGGCTGGCTGTCCGACAAGATTGACCGGCGCATGGTGATTTTCGCCAGCTCATTGCTCGGCACGGGTGCATCGGCCCTGCTCGCCATGTTCGCCGGATTGTCAGAGAATGCCATGCTGGGCTTCAGCTTCCTGTTCGGCGCTTTCATCATTCCGGTGTTCGGCATCTGCGCTGCGCACGCCAATGATCATGCGGCCGTCGGCAAGGCGGTTGCGACCAGTGGCGGCCTCCTGCTGCTTTACGGCGTGGGGTCTGTCGTTGGTGCACTGGTCGGCGCGCTCGTCATGAGCGCATTCGAGCCGGCAGCCTTGTTCTGGTATATTGCAGGCGTCTATCTGGTGCTGGCCGTGTTCACGCTGCTGCGCATCGGTATCAAGCGTCGCCCGCGCATCGTCGGCAAGAAGTCGCGCTACATTCCAATGGCAAAAAGCCCGCTGACGCGCGTCTACCGCAAACGCGGCAAGACACCGCCGAAAACCCAGGCCAACGCAGAACCCAAAACCTGATCCACGCCTCCGCAGCGGCGAAGAGAGAATTGACTCTAATCCAGTATTAGGTAGACCGGTCTACCTAATACTGGAGTGCGCCGATGACGAAGCCCGACACGACGAAACCAATCAGTGCGCGGGATCGGCTGATCACGGCAGCTGCGAACCTGTTCTATCGCGATGGTGTGGCGGCGACAGGTATCGACACCATCACGCGCGAAGCGGGCGTGGCGAAGCAGAGCCTCTACAACAATTTCCGATCAAAATCGGAACTCGTGGCGACATATCTCGACATACGGCATCAGGAATGGCTGGGCCTATATGCGGCGCGCGCCGGTGATATCTCGCTACCGATCGATGGCATCCTGGCCGTGTTCGACGCGTACGAAGACCATGCCGAACTGGCTTATGCGCACGGCTTTCGTGGATGTGGCCTACTCAACGCGGCGGCAGAATTGCCTGCAGGCGATACCGGGCGCGACACCGTGCGACGCCACAAGGAAGAGGTTGAGGCCATACTGGCCGGGCATCTGCGCAAGCTGACAGCAGACGAGGCGCGTGCGGTCCGGTTGGCGCGGCAACTGTCCTACCTGCTCGAAGGGGCAATGTCCCGCGCTGGCCTTGAGGGCAACGGGGCCTGCATCCGCGATGCGCGGGCGATGGCCGAGACCCTGCTGATCGACCTCGCATGAGCACGCCGGACAATCGACAGCTGGGCGTCGCTGCCATCTTCGTGGCGGCGATCCTCTGGGGCACCACGGGAACGGCGGCGACATTTGCGCCGGGTGTCAGCGCGATGGCCATCGGGGCGGCCGCAATGGGGATTGGTGGATTGCTGCAGGCCCTGATGGCCGCGCGCAGCATCGCCGCCCGCAGAAGCGCGCTTGTCGCGCGTATGCCGCTTGTCCTGATCGGTGCTGTATCCGTTGCGATCTATCCGCTCGTCTTCTACGCGTCGATGCGCGTTGCCGGCGTCACCATCGGAACCGTCATCTCGATCGGGTCAGCCCCTCTCATGGCCGCGCTGATCGAGCACCGGCTGGAAGGTCTGAAGCTGTCCACACGATGGCTAACCGGCGCAGCGATCGGCGTAACCGGAATGGCGCTGCTGGCGGTGGCTGAAGGCAGCGGCGCTCACGCGCTTGATGTCAGCGCCCAGAATGTACCCCTGGGCATCGCGCTCGGCCTGCTCGCCGGCTTTACCTATTCGCTCTACTCATGGTCGGCGCGACGATTGATGCAACACGGCATCCCGTCTACAGCTGCGATGGGGGCGATGTTCGGCCTTGGCGGTGTCTTGCTGATGCCGGTTCTGCTGGTCACCGGCAGGCCATTTCTGGACTCCTGGACCAATGCATCGGTCGGGATCTACATGGCGCTGGTGCCGATGTTCTGCGGCTATGTCTGTTTCGGCTACGGCCTTGCACGCGTGCAGGCCAGCATGGCGACCACGATCACCCTGCTGGAGCCGGTAGTTGCGGCGGTACTGGCCGTCATCATTGTGGGAGAGCGCTTGCCACCGCTGGGCTGGACCGGCGTTGGACTGGTCATTCTCTGCCTCGTCTGGACAACTCTGCCGACCCGCAGGTTTCAGGCCATGCCCGGCCGCCAGGCATCGCGCAGGTGAATCGGCAGGCGGCCCGGCACAATGCCGATCAGATCGTAGCGCCATCCATGTTGCGAATATTGCGGTCGCTTGGCCATCCAGCTCTCGGCCGCGCGGGCGATGCGCTGCCACGCATGAACGCTAACGGCATCAAGCGCGGTATCTTCACGCTTGCGGGCCTTCACCTCGATAAACACGATTGTGCCGGACTTTTCCGCGATCAGATCAATTTCACCCACCGGCGTGCGTACCCGGCGCGCAAGGATGCGATAGCCCTTGAGGCGGAGAAAGAGCGCAGCATAGGTTTCGCCTGTGCGCCCACGCTTTTCAGCAGCGGAGCGCCTGGCGCTTGGGCTGCGCCCTTCAGCCATCGGCCTTCAATTGCAGTGCGCGCTGATAGACCTCCCGCTTGGGCAGGCCGAGCGCGTCGGCGACCGCATTGGCGGCGGCTTTGGTCGGCTGGTCCTGCAAGGCATCGCGCAGGGCGACGTCCAATCCTTCCGCGGTGACTTCCGTGTCGCCCGGCGGGCCGACCAGCAGCACGATCTCGCCACGGGGCGGGCCGGCTTCGCCGTAGTGCGCCGCAAGGTCTGCCAGCGTGCCGCGCCGCGTTTCCTCGAACAGCTTGGTCAACTCCCGCGTCACCGCTGCGTCGCGAGGGCCAAGCACTGTGGCAAGATCCGCGAGCGCATCGGCAAGGCGCGGGCCGCTTTCATAGAAGATCAGCGTGCCCGGCACGGCTTTCAGCGCCTCCGCGGCAGATTTCCGCGCGCCTGACTTTGGCGGCAGGAACCCCGCGAACAGGAATTTGTCGCTCGGCAGGCCGCTGGCGACGAGACCGGCCAGCATGGCGGATGCTCCCGGCACGGGGATGACTTTCACGCCAGCCTCCAGCGCTTCATGCGCCAGCTTCCAACCCGGATCCGAAACCAGGGGCGTGCCGGCGTCAGAGATCAGCGCAATCTTTGCACCATCCTGCAGCGCCGCAATCAGGCCCGGTCTCCGTTCCGCCCCATTGTGGTCATGATAGGGGCTGAGCCGCGCTTTAATTCCATAGGCCGACATCAGCTTTGCCGCGACGCGCGTGTCCTCTGCCAGAACCTCATCGGCAGCGGCCAGCACGTCGAGTGCGCGTAGGGTGATGTCGCGCAGATTGCCGATCGGGGTGGAAACCACATAGAGACCCGGATCCAGAGATACAGCCGGTTGCCCCTTGGGGTGGCCGGGCCTAGAGTCGGCGGAGGCGGGAATCGCCCCGGAGTCAGAAGGATCAGGAGATGACATTGCTTCAACCATTGCTCAGGAAGCTTCCCGCGCCAAGTCTTCTGTTGGCCTCGCTGCTTCTGGTCAGTGCCTGTGCCACAGCGCCCGCCCGCCAGCCAGTGCCGATCGGCACCGGACAACCGCGCGACGAACCTGTCGGCGTACCGCGAGACCTCGGCAGTGTGCCGGGCGATGAAATCGAGATCAGCGATATTGAAGACCCTGAAGACATGCGCCGGGGCCGCGGGGACCGGGGCCTGACGCCACCATTCATGCAGGGGCGCGAGATCAAGCGCGCTGCTGTGTTGTTGCCCTTCTCGCACCCGAACGCGAATGTCCGCGCCGAGGCCGAAAGCATGCTCGCCGGCATTGAGCTGGCGCTGTTCGAATATGCCGACAAGGACTTCCTGATCATCCCCAAGGACACGGCTGGCAAGACATCTGTCGCGGAAGCGCGCATTGATGAGGCCTTCGAAGACAAGGTGGACGTCGTGCTGGGGCCGCTGTTCGGCGCGAACGTGAAAACCGTCCGGGAAAAAGCCCGTAAGGAAGATGTGCCGGTGATCGGCTTCTCGAACGACCGGTCTGCAGCCGGGGGCGGGGCGTATCTGGCCTCGATCACGCCTGACGAGGAAGTCCGACGCGTTATGGAATACGTCGCTGCGCGCGGTGTGGACACGTTCGTCTTCCTCGGGCCTCGCTCTGAATATGGCCGCCAGATCGAAGCAGCAATGCGATTTGAAGCGCCTCGTCTGGGCGCTGTCGTTGCGGCGTCGGCATTCTATGGCGAAGACAGCGGCGCCGGCGCAGAAGCGCGTCAGATCGCCAATGTCCTCAAGAATGAGCTGTCCGGTCGTCTTGACCGCGTGGCCGTGATGATCCCTGAGCGCGGGGTCAAACTCCTGTCTGTTGCGCCGCTGCTGCCGTATAACGGCGTCGACATGCGCCGGGTGAAGCTGATCGGAACGTCCTACTGGGACGATTCCAGCATTTGGCGCGAACCGACCCTGCGCGGCGGCTATTACGCCTCGACGGATCCCAACAACAAGACAGCTTTCACCCAGACCTATCGCCGGATCTATGGCCGCGCGCCAACCGATCTCGCTGCGCTGGCCTATGATGCCGCGGCGCTGACCGTGCGCCTCGCGGCCGATGATAGCCTGACCTATGGCGGCGTAACGGATCCCGATGGCTTCTTCGGGGTCAATGGCCTGTTCCGCTTCCGCATTGACGGCACATCGGAGCGTGGTCTGGCCGTGATGCAGATCCAGCCCGGCGGCGCTGAACTGGTCGAAGGCGGGGTGCAATCCTTCCCGACAACGCCTGTCGGCCCCAGCTGATACCCGTCCTGACGCTGCGCGACCTGTGACGATCCCTTGCACGTCGCGCAGTGCTCCCCCACATGATCGGCTGATCTGACACAATCCTGGAAGACGATAGCCATTCCATGAGCAAGCGCGACTATTACGAGATTTTGGGCGTATCCAAGGATGCGGACGAGAAACAGCTCAAGTCCGCCTATCGCAAGCTGGCGATGAAGTATCATCCTGACCAGAATGCGGGAAATCCGGAAGCCGAAGAGAAATTCAAGGAAGTGGGCGAAGCCTACGCGATCCTGAGCGACGGCCAGAAGCGTGCCGCCTATGACCGCTTTGGGCACGGTGCCTTCGAAAACGGCGGCGGGGGCGGTGGCAATCCGTTCGGCCAGGGCGTCAATCCGGAAGACATCTTCTCCGACCTGTTCAGCCAGGTATTTGGCGCGGGCGGCTTTGGCGGCGGTCGTCGCCGTGGCGGACCGCAGCGCGGATCAGACCTGCGCTACGATCTGGAAATCACGCTGGCCGAAGCTTGGGCCGGCAAGGAAGAAACCATTCACGTGCCCCAGGCCGTGCCCTGTACGGGGTGTGACGGGTCTGGTGCCGCGCCAGGCACGCAGCCGGAAACCTGTGACACGTGTGACGGCGCAGGCCGTGTGCGTGCGCAACAGGGCTTCTTCACGATGGAGCGCACCTGTGTCCGCTGTAGCGGCAAGGGCAAGATCATCAAGAAGCCGTGCAAGGAATGCGGCGGCGTTGGTCAGGTCCGCGAAGAACGCAAGCTGCAGGTGAAAATTCCGGCAGGCGTGGAAAGCGGCATGCGCATCCGCCTGTCAGGCGAGGGCGAACCGGGCGAACTGGGCGGCCCAAGCGGCGATCTCTACATCTTCGTCGATGTGGTTGAGCATGACATTTTCGAACGCGACGGGCCGAACCTCTATTGCCGCGCGCCGGTGCCGATGGCGACCGCTGCGCTGGGCGGTGAGATCGAGATTCCGACCATCGACGGCGGTCGCGCCCGTGTTGTTGTGCCGGAAGGCGCGCAAACGGGCCGCAAGCTGCGCCTGCGCGGCAAGGGTATGCCGTCCGTGCGCCAGTCAGGCCATACGGGCGACCTGTTCGTGGAAATGTTCGTGGAAACGCCGCGCAATCTGTCCGCTCGCCAGAAAGAGCTGATGCGCGAATTTTGCGAGTGCACGGGCGCTGACTGCCATCCGGAAAGCGAAGGCTTCCTGGGCCGCATCAAGCGCTTCTGGAGCGGCGACGGCGACGAGCACCGCCCGAACTAGCGGCAGACCTCCACCCAATCCAGAACCGATGCGATCATCTCCTCGCGTGACCATGAGAAGGAATGATCGCCGGAGAGCGTGAGCGTCGTGGCATTCACATCAGGGCTCTGCGCATAGGACTCCATCAGCGGCTGGACAATGGTCTCCAGTGGCACGGCTTCGTCCTGATCCGCCGCAATGATCAGTACGTTGCGGCCAGAGAAGTCCGGCGCGAGCGCCGCCAGGTCGAACGCATCCCGGTTTTCGATCAGCTCACGGACCAGCGCTTCACCGGATGTTCCGGCCAGCATCTGCAACGTGTCGCCATAGGCGGTAAACCCGGCCTTGATGTCCTCACTCGCAGAGATGGCATCCGCCACGACTGCGAAGTTTGCCGGGGCCAGCCCCGCTGCGCAGGCGATCGTGTCGTCCCGCGCGCCCGCGGCCAAAGCGGCGAACCCGCCCATGGAATGCCCGATCAGAATGATCTTGTCCGGATCGCTCCGATAACTGCTTGCGTTGAGGCGAACATGATCAGCGGCTGAGGCCACATCTTCGATCACATGCGTGAAGGAGAAATCGCCCTCGCTGCCCCACGCGCCACGATAGTGGAAGAACAAGACATTGAAGCCGTTCGCGCGGAGATCCTGTGCCAGATCCAAATTCTTCTCATTGCCCGGAAACCCATGCAGCAGCAGGACGGTCGGGTGCGGACCGGGGCCATCGGCAACATAGACGAGACCATTCAGCCGTTTGCCGTGGCTCTGGAAGTTTACTTCTTTCAAGGCAGGCGGATGGTCTGCATCAAAAGTGAAGGTCGGCTCCGACTGCGCGGCGGGTGCGACGCCTTGACTGGCGCAGCCCGCGATACCGGCCAGTACAAGAAGCGACGCGGCGATCCTGGCAAACTTGTTCATGGTGTTCTCCCTTTGCGCAATCATACGCCAAACGCACTCGGCTCCAAGCTTGTCGATGCGGAAGCCTTGCCCCGCAAGGCAAACCCGGCCTATCTGCCGCGCGGAACACAGGTTTTGGCGGGCAGGCACATGAAAGCAGCGGGCATATTCAGAAAAGTCCAGAAGGGGCTGACCGACCTCTCCCGGTTTGAGCGGTGGATCTGGATCGGCGTTCTGGTCGTTCTTGTTTCCAGTACAATCATTCGCCTCACGGCGACTTTCTTCCCGCAATTTGCGCATTGGGCCAGCGAGGCAAGTGCGATCAGCGCTTTTGTGTTCAGCACCGTTGGCCTTGCGCAATCTGTAACGCTGACCCTCGTCGTGGCCCTGCCACTCCTGCGCTACCTGCTGACGCGCAACCCGGCAGAAAAAGTGGCCGAGCGAATTGTTAAAAAGCGCCAGCCGCACCTGATCAAGGATCTCAGCACGCTGGCCGATCAGGGGGAGCTACGCTTCCCGGCGCATGAGCTGGAGATTGTATCGGACAATGACGCGCTGAAGGAATTCAGTCGCATGAACGCCGAATGCTTCGAGGAAAGCGCAAATTATTCCGGGGACTATGTCGACAAGCTGTTGCGCAACACCAGCGTTCATGACCGCTATCCGCAAAGCTTCGCGTTCGTGCTGGATGAAACCGGGGAACGGATGGGCATCTCCATGGTCATTCCGCTGAACCCGACCGCAACGCATCTCTACAAGCGGGGCGTATTGTCAGACCACGATGTTATGGACATCCATGTCGCGGCAAAGGGCGAGGCGTGTGACTGCATACTTTTGTTTGCGATTGGTATGCTGACCACTTACCGCCCGGCCGGCGGCAAGGCAGATGGCTCTGCAGCAATCCGGCGGCTGGTGCGCAATCACGTGCATCACATCTGGAAAGTCGCGTCTGACTTCGATCTCGAAACCGTGCCTTTCATCATGCAGGTCGAGCGGCGCAGTATCCTGCGGATGGGGGAGATGTTCGGCTTTCGGAAACTGGACGGCAAAGGCGCGGATGGCGACCCGCTGTTCGAAATCACCTGGCCGGAATTCAAGGACAATCTCGGCCAGTTCCTCGCCGAGGACTAGAGCGTACGCATGAGGCGGGAACCGGTGCGTCGGTTCCATCGTTAATCCCGGCATTCACAAGCCGAGAGAAACGTCGATGCCCTTTAGCTCCGCTCCCGATACGCTCTGTCGCGAAGGCGTGACGGCAGAGGCAATCGGTCTTGTGAGATCCGACCCGGCAGCAAAGGGCTGGACGCGCAAGCGCCGTGGCAAGGGCTTCACCTTTCAGGACGAAAAGGGACAGACTCTGAAGGGGAAGCGGGCCGAGCGCTGCCGCGCCCTGGTGTTGCCGCCCGCCTGGAAGGATATCTGGATTTGCCCCAATCCGCGCGGCCACATTCAGGCGACAGGACGCGACGAAGCCGGCAGGGTTCAGTATCGGTATCATCCGACATGGGCCGCGGCGCGCAATTCTGCCAAGTTTGACGACCTCATCGCGTTTGGACATGCGCTGCCGGAGCTGCGCCGCCGTGTGCGTCATGACCTGACCTATTCCGACTGTCCGAGAGAGCTGAGACTGGCCGCGATCGTTCGCCTGCTCGACAAGGGCGCCTTGCGGATCGGTCGCTCGGGCCGGAAAACCTATGGCGCGGTCAGCCTTCGAAAGTCGCATGTGACAATTGAAGGGCGACGCGTCATTTGCGCTTACAAGGGCAAGGGCGGAACGCCCCGCCGGGTTCAGGTGCGCGACGCGCTTCTCGCGAAAACATTGACCAGCTTTCTAGACGAACGCGGCGCTTTCCTTTTCCGCTGTCGCAAGGTCCGCCCGGTAGCTCAGGATGTGAATACCTATATTCAGGAGACGCTGGGGCTGGCCTTTACGGCCAAGGATTTTCGGACATGGAAGGGCAGCGTTGCCGCTGTCGACAGTCTCGCATCATGCGACGACATCACCATCAAGCGCGTCACGCAGGCGGCCGCGGATGCCTTGGGGAACACGCCGGCGATTGCGAAATCATCCTACATTCATCCCGTCATCCTTGAGCTTGCGCGCGACAAATGCCGCCCTGAAGCCTATTGCCGGGATGCGAACGGATTGAGCGGGGAAGCGCTGCTTCTGTCAGTGCTGGAAAAATCCCAAGGCTGATCCCTTCAAACGTTGCCTGTCCAACGTGATTGCCCGTCTGTCACAAGCCTCTATGGTGCGCCGGACCGGACACGATTTGGGGAGGCAGGTGTGGACATTTCTCATCTTGATTGGGACAGGCGCCAATGGGTGCGCGAGGCGGTGCAGCGCATCAATGCCGATTTCAACAGGTCTGCAGACACGCACCTGATCAAGGTCGATCTGCCGGGGTTTGACGCGCAGACGCTTTACCTGAAAGACGAGTCCACTCACCCGACCGGCAGCCTGAAGCACAGGCTGGCACGCTCGCTCTACCTCTACGGTCTGTGCAATGGATGGATCGGGCCGGACACGGTGATCGTGGAAAGCTCTTCCGGGTCGACGGCAGTCTCGGAGGCCTATTTCGCGCGCCTGCTGGGCCTGCGCTTCATTGCCGTGGTGCAGGAAGGTGTTTCGCGCAGCAAGATTGATCAGATCGCCTTCTATGGCGGCGAGACCCGCGCCGTTCCGCCAGCCGACATCTATGCCGAGGCCGAGCGGATCGCTGCCGAACTTGGCGGACACTATATGGACCAGTTCACCTATGCCGAGCGCGTAACGGACTGGCGTGGGAACAACAACATTGCCGAAAGCCTGTTTTCCCAGCTCTCGATGGAGGCGCATGCCCTGCCGGATTGGGTCGTGATGAGCGCTGGTACAGGCGGCACATCGGCCACGATCGGGCGCTACATCCGCTACCGCTGCGATATCTCTGCGAAGACGTCTCTTTGCGTCGCCGATCCGGAGAATTCGGTCTTCTATGATCACTTCGAGACAGGCGATCCGGATATCCGTAGCCAGAGCAAATCACGAATCGAGGGAATTGGCCGTCCGCGCGTGGAGGCGTCTTTCCGGCCCAGCGTGATCGACCGCATGATGCGCGTGCCGGACGCGGCCTCTGTCGCGACGGTGCACTGGCTGCAGGACATTCTCGGCAGGCGGTGCGGCGGCTCAACCGGCACGAATGTCTGGGCTGCGCTCACCCTGATGAGAGAGATGCGAGAGGCCGGGAAGGCGGGCAGCGTGGCGACTCTCATCTGTGATGGCGGCGAACGGTATCTGGATACCTACTATAATTCCGACTGGATCAAGGCGCAGGGGCTGGACCTCGCTCCCTATCTGTCGCAATTGAAGGGCGCTTGAGCTTTGGAGGCGAGCTGATGGGCGTCACGATCTACCACAATCCCGAATGCGGCACGTCCCGCAATGTCCTTGAAATCATCAAGGCCAGCGGGGAGGAGCCGGAAGTCGTGCTCTATCTCCAGCGGGGCTGGACACGCGAATTGCTGGCAGGCCTGCTTAGCGCAGCGGACCTCACACCGCGCCAGGCGTTGCGCACGTCAAAAAGCCCGGCTGAAGAGCTCGGCCTGACGGATCCATCGGTGGATGATTCCATCCTGTTCGAAGCGATGCTGAAGCATCCCATCCTCGTGAACCGTCCTATCGTGGTCACGAAAAAAGGGACGGCGCTGTGCCGTCCCTCCGAGAAGGTGTTTGAGCTGTTGGAAAATCCGCCGGAAAGCTTCACCAAGGAAGACGGCGAGATCATCAGCCCGGCCTGAGACCTCAGGCGGCCTCGGTTTCTGCCGGTGCCTTTTCCAGCCACACGCGGGCGTCGGCCTCGTCGGCCAGATCATAGACTTTCAGTTCGGTGTCCGGCAGCGCCACGGCCTGCATCTTGGCGGATTGGCGCACCCAAGGCTGGTCTGTGAGGACCGCCACTTTGCCGAACCGTTTCTGGAGTGCAAAGAACTCCGCCTTTCGGGACCAGTCGCTGGCAACTGTGTGCAGCGTGCCCAGATCCATGTGCTGTAACCGTACCAGCAGGTTGCCGGGGTCCTCCGCGTCTGTCTGCTCCATCAGCGTGTCTACGGCGTCCGGCATATTGTCCGGGTTCAGATCGCCTTGTGCGTCAATGGTGGTGAGGTCGTTGGTTTCAGCTTCAATGGTATAAGGCATGAGTCTCCTGTTGGGGTTGCTTGTATGTAAGCAACGCCCCGGCGAGCAGGGCGTTCCGAACTTTCTGCAGATGGTGATCTGCAAAAAAAAGCCCGGTCCAGGCGCACCTGGACCGGGAGAGGATTGAACGGATTAAACTGAGTTTCTGGGAGGAAAACTAGATCCGTTCAATGATGATTGCCGGGGCCATGCCGCCAGCGGCGCACATGGTGACCAGGCCGTAACGGCCGCCAGAGCGCTCCAATTCGTCCAGCGCGGTGCCGATCAGGATAGATCCGGTTGCGCCAATCGGGTGGCCAAGCGCCATGGCGCCGCCATTGATGTTCACTTTCTCGCGGTCCAGGTCGAGGTCGCGAATGAATTTCTCGGCCACAACCGAGAAGGCCTCGTTGATTTCCCAGACGTCGATGTCGTCCTTGCTCATGCCGGCTTTTTCCAGAACCTTCTTGGCAGCCGGAACAGGGGCGTTCAGCATCAGTGTCGGGCAGTCGCCCATGTTTGCAGTCGCCACGATGCGGGCGCGCGGCTTCAGGCCGTTTTTGTCTGCATAGTCTTTCGACGTGATCAGGAGGGCGGCTGCGCCGTCCACAACACCGGATGAGTTCCCGGCATGGTGAACATGGTTCATCTTGCCTTCGAGTTCCGGATACTTCTTCGTGACCATCTTGCCATAGGTATTGCCCTGGTCATCGACCGGGATTTCCATGAACATGTTGAACACGGTCTTCAGGCCGGACAGGCTTTCCATCGTGGTGCCGGGGCGCGGGAATTCGTCTTTCTCCAGCGCCAGCGTGCCGTCACGATTGTAGACCGGAACAACGGATTTATCGAAGCGGCCTTCGTCCATCGCGCGCTTGGCGCGGTTCTGGCTGGTGACGGCCAGCTGGTCGACAGCTTCGCGGTCGATGCCTTCCAGCGTTGCGATGGCATCGGCGCAAACACCTTGCTGGGATTGCGGGTGCAACTCGCGCAGGTGCAGGTTGCCAGCATCCATCATGGGTGGGTTTTTCGGGTCAGCGGAGGCCGCCGTGTAGCTCATCATCTCACAGCCGCCTGCGATAACGCAGTCTTCCATGCCGGACATGACCTGCGCTGCTGCGAGCGACACTGTGGTGATGCCAGAGCCGCAGAACCGGTCCAGCGTCACGCCGGAAGCTTTCACGTCGAAGCCTGCGTCGAGGGCGGCCATGCGGCCCATGTCAGCGCCTTGCGCGCCGCGCTGGCTGGATGTGCCCCAGATAATGTCATCGATCGTGGCCGTATCGAGATTGTTGCGGTCGCGGATCGCGCCAAGCACGGTTGCGCCCAGATGCTGTGGGTGCAGGTGTGCCAGCGATCCCTTGCCAACCTTGCCAATTCCGCGCGGTGTGCGCACGGCGTCGATGATATAGGCCTCGGCCATGTCCAGTGTCTCCCTCGAATTATCTGTTTCGAAGCACTTTACGCGAACGTAAGCGTAAGACCACCCGTGACGTCGGGTTATGCACGTAAACTGTTTTTGCGGACTGTTCGGAACGCCCCGGTTTATATTTCATTAACTATCAGCTACATCCAAAGCGAATGGGAGAAGGCTGCATGGCTGACGACGCAAGCGACTTGTCAGATGAAGACATTGCATATTTCGCCAACCGGCCCTCGACCGATTATGATGAGGTTGTGCTTCAAGCCGATTATGCGGCCCGTGCAGCGATCAGCTTCTATCGGTTCCGCCAGCTGGGTGGTGGGCGAAACGGGCGGACGCCGGAAACGCGGCTGAAATTCGGACAGTCCACAGGGCAGGGCATCCATTACGTGTCCGACCATCCGCAGGTTCGCATATTGAACCTGTCTGTGATCGCGCTGCTCATCCTGTTCGAAAGCGCGGCCAATGCGTATTTCTTCGCCCAGCAGAGTGAGTTCGGCCTGTCTGGTGGCATTTTCCAGGCCGCCGCAGTCTCGCTCGCAAACGTGGCGACCAGCTATTTCATCATCGGCTATTGGGGGCTGCGCCATGCCTCCATCTCGACAGACCCGCACAAGCAGTTCTGGGAATTTGATTCCCGCAATGTGATCCGCGCATTCGGCATGCTGGCGGTCATCGTTGGTGTCATCATCGTATTGCTCGTAAACCTGTCGGCTGCGCACTACCGCAACCTGTTGGACCTGAAGACGACACTGGGCGACACGCCCGGTGCGTTTGAGGCATTCCGGGAGAACACGACGACATTCCCGCGCTTCCTGATTGATGCGGATGTTTGCAATTCGATCCTCACATCTCCGATGGGTGAGTCCATCGGCAGCGCGGCGACCAACGCCATGTGCCGGCCTTTCGCGCTGCACTCGCTGGACGCAATGGTGCTGTTCGCGCTTGGTCTGGCGATTTCCGCGGTCGCCGCGTTCGAAGGCCGCAAGGCCGATGCGGCTTTCCCCGGCTTCAGCGACGCTGCCCGCCAGATCGAGCGGGCCCGCCGCGACCTGCAATATGCGCTGGAAGACTATTATGACAGCTATGAGGATCTCGTAGAGGACATCGAAAAGGATATTGGCGGAAAGCTGAAAGCCGAGCAGAAAATCCAGCTGAGACGTGCCATGGATGTGCGTGTTGAAAAGTTCCGCCGCCTGCTGGAAACAGACCCGGATGTGTTGTGCGATGAATTTGACGTGCCGCCAGAGGCTGTCGAGCACATCACCGGCAAGAAACCGATCATGAAACCCCGCTCGGAGACGAATGAATGAGCCGCAGGCGACGGCAACGCCAACGGCGCATGGCCTATCTGAACTTCGCAATCATCGCCCTGCTGATTGCGGGCGGTTTCGTTGCGTTCCAGTTCATCAAGCCTGCACCCTATGATGAGCAGACACTCTGCCTGCTGAGTGATGAGATGCCCCCGCACACCGCCATCATCCTCGACAAGACGGATGAATATGATGAGCGTCAGGCTGAACTGATTTCGAGCCTCATCCGCCGCACGCGGGACCGGCTGGAGATCGGGGAACGGCTGTCCCTGTTCGAACTGGACGCCGAAGGACAGTTTGACCCGCGTGGCGAGTTCTCACTGTGCAATCCGGGCCGGGGCGGGCAGGTCAATCCGCTGTTCCGCAATCCGGGCATGATCGAAGAGCGCTACGCCGAACTTTTTGAAGCGCCGATGGATGCCGTGATCGAAGACCTGGTCGTTCCGAAGGAGGCGCCCGCCAGCCCGATACTGGAAGCGATTGCGCGTCTGGCCCAGACCGAGAATTTTTCCACCGATGCGCCCGCGCGGAACATCGTGATTGTTTCCGACATGCTGCAGAATTCTGATCTCTTCTCTGCCTATGGTGGTGGGGGCGCGCTGCCAGCCAACATGCCGGATGCCCGCGATGTGGCAGAGCAGGTGGACCGGCGCTATGGGCGGTCACTCTCTGGCGTCGAAATCGAGATCCGCCTTATCCCGCGCGACAGGTACACCGATATGCAGCGCGGCGCGCTGAAAGAGTATTGGGACGAGGTGTTTTCCGAACTCGGCCTCCGGCCAGACTGGCGCGACCTGTAGCAGTTCCGTCAGGTTTCCTCGCATTTTGTCCGCAGGCGCGCTTGTGGCATAATGGAGGAAAAGGAAGCGTTCATGGGAGGATCGCCAGCATCACGGACCCTGCGGTCTGGTTTCGCACAGCAGCTTGTCCAGCTCAGCCTGCTGATCGGCATTGTTTTGTGTCTTCCTGTGCTGGCGTCCGCCAATACCAACATTCACCAGATTGTACCGTTTGAGATGGATTCCGAAGATCGCTTGATCACGGAACTGTCCTTCGCGAACGGTGCGCGCGCGTCGGCTGTCATCGACACCGCGGCAACGCTGCCCATGATTGGTGGCGCCACCGCGCGGTCTGCCGGGGTGGAGGTTGTACCGGGCGAGGAGCAATTCGTTGAAGTATTGGGCCTTGGCGGGCCGCAAATGTTTCCGTTGATCGATTTGCCCAGCCTCGGCGCCGGCTCTGTCGCGTTACAGCAGGTGCCCGCTGCGCTGGACCGGAAAATCGCTGTGGAGGGCGTGCGCAATGTTTTCCCGATGAGCGCCATGACAGGCGATGTCGTGGATTTCGATTTCGACAGCAAACAGGTCACCGCCTATGACCAGCGCCCGATGGGCCGGATGCGGGAAATCCTGTGCAAGCGGCCCATGGAGGTTCGCAACGGCCTCTATTTCGTTACGGTAAAGATCAACGGGCACCGTGGCCTCGCCCTGATCGATACCGGCTCCACCATTACCTACATGAATTCCACCTTCGCCGCGCTGGCGGGCACGCGGATCAATCAGGAAGAAACCGAGCGCCTGCATGGCGTAACGGGCGAGGGGTATGACATGCATGTTGCGCGCATATCCCGCTTCCAGCTTCACGAAGTGAAGATGAACAGTTTCAACATGGTCGTGTCAGACCCGGCGCTGTTCGAATATCTCGGCATGTCAGACGAACCCGTCATGATCCTCGGCATGGATTTCCTCGCACAGTTCCGGGTGCAGATAGATCGCAAGAACGAACTGCTCTATCTGCGTATCCGCCACAGCACTGCGCAGAAGTGCCAGGTCTGCATGGAGATGCAGACCTATCGCCGCCGCTGACGCGCCCTAGCCGAACGCCCCATAGGCATGCGTCACCGCCAGGCTGATGCCATGCAGTGCCCGGTCGATCTCGTCCAGCGGCGCAATCACATCCTTGTGGATCCGGTCATAGCCATAGCTGGCCTGCGCCTTGGATTCATTGCCCGCTTCGGTCAGCGCCGTCAGGGGCGTATCCTGGTCGCGGGAATGCGGGAAGATTTCACGCAGCAGGCTGACGGCCTCGCCGATGCGCAGCTCGGCCACCATCTCAACAAGGTCACGGCTGCTGGCATCATGCCGCTCTGACAGGCGTGGCAGGCCGCCCACAATCGAGAACGCCTTCATGATCAGCGCCTGGCGTACCGCATGCAGGACATGCAGGTCCAGCCGCCCTTCGTGGCGTGCTTCGATCGACGGCGCCGACTGAAGCTGGGCAAGCAGCCGGTCGAACTTTCCGAGGTCGACAGACAGGAAGTTGGCAATCTGGTTCATCGAGACGGCGGTCTCGGTGTTGCGCAGCGCGTAATAGACCGCGCGATAGGCGTTCGCCTTGTCCTGGTCGGCCAGTTTGGAATGCGCCACCCAGACGCCCGGATCATAAACCCGGGCATAGGAGCGCAGCGCAGGCAGGCTGGTGAGCACACGGGCTCGCGTGGCCAGCAGGATCAGGCGTGTCATGCGCGGGCTGGCATCGATCAGCTCGACCAGGCGGTCCATTTCCCGCTGCAGGGACGAGCCGATGCCCGCGGCGACATTCACCGGAATGCTCAGCTGTTGCAGCGTGGCGTTGTGAGAGATGGCGCGCAGGGAGCGCGGGCCGACCGGTCCGGCGGCCCTCCGCTTCGGGCGGGACCCGGCCTTCACGGTCAGGCCGCTGGAGAAGGCCCCGAGCAGGCGGCCATAATCCTCGTTGACAAACAGGCGTTCCTGCCAGGCACGCAGCGAGCGGTAGAAATCCCAGACGAGGTCCGTGCGCGTATAGAACGGGTCTTCGCTGCGATCTTCAGGGTCAGACAGGGTGTGGCTGCACCAGGCGGCCATCGTCGCCTCTGCCAGATTTGGGTTGGCGAAATGCAGGAATCCGTCGCCGCCCTGAAAGCTTACCTCATGGCGCAGCTGCAGGCCGCGTGCGCGCGCTCCACCACGGGTCCACGGTGTCAGCAGGTGATCGAAGCGTTGTTCGAAGCTGCCCGGCCATGCGCCGCGGCCCATGCTCTCGCCATGCGTGTTGAAGATCAGCAGGTCGACATCCGCGCCCTTGGCGGCCAATGCCCGGGCGATGAGGTTGTGAATGCGTTCAATCGCCATGTCGGCGGCGACCTGTCCGATAAACCGTCCGGCATCGGAGAAACCAAGCTGGATCGAAAGGTAACCCCGCTGCTTCACATAGGCGAGGAATTCCGGCTCTTCCAGAAGACGCTCGATGAAGCGGCCGCCGGTCTCAAGCGCTTCCGGCGTTTCGAACAGGGGAGAAATGTCCAGCTTGCCGTCAACGCCATATTGCCGTGCGAGATAGAGCGCGCCCATCACAGTCGCCGGGTTCTCACTCTCCGCAATCAGGAAGCGGATGACGGAGCCGGCATCAATATGTTTCAGGATCTGCGCGCACATCATGAATTGGCGGCGCGCGGTCGATTGCTCCAGGAACAGGTCAGCAAAGTTCACCTGAACAGGTTTCGATTTGCGGGCCTTCTGCGCCAGTTCGGCCAGCGCGAGACGGCCCAGTTCCCGGTCTTCGGTCTGCAGGCCAAGGTCGCGATTGATCACGGTGCGGACTTGTGCGGCGTTCACGCGCAGATGAATGCGCGCCGTGCCCAGTTGCAAGGCCTCGACCTGCGCGCGGATGGCCATCAGCTTGGCAGCAAGGTCGTCCTCCGCCGTGGCGATCACGCCGTCCAGCACGTCGACAATTTCGCTCGCGTCCAGCACACTGCGCTTGGTGTGCGCGGTCAGCGCATTTGCGGCGGGCACCAGATTGTCCGGGTCGGTCAGGTCCGCCGCGAACAGGGCCGCATGCCCAGCTGTGTCTTCGGCCGCGGTTTTCAGGCGCTGGGTCAGCTTGGCGAGCGGGCCAATCTTCTGGCTGCCGCTGATCGCCTCAAGTTGCGCAGCATAGCGGCCCAACTGGACGGCTTTCTCTGTCAGTCGGAAGGTCAGCGACTGAGACCAGTGAATGTCCGCGCGGCCATCCAGATCATAGCCAACCCAGCAGGCAATTGTCGGCACGTAGATTTTCAGCGACCGCCAATCATTCGGAAAGGCCTTCCGGGCGACAGCAATCAACACCGACGCATAGGCCAGCTGCGCATTGGACGCATGCTCGACCGCGTCCTGCACTTCGTCATGTTCGCCCTGCAGGCTGATCTGCTGGTTCCAGGCGCGCGAGTCGGCGCGGATCTGGCGCTGCAGTGCGGTCCGGCTGGTCTTCGTGGCGCTCACCACATGATCGGCCAGTGCGGTGCGCAAGTCACGGGACAGCGCAAAGGTCGGGTGTCCGGTAAAGACAATGCCGCCGGTGGCCTGTTCCACGCGCGCCTTGAAGGCTTCGAAGCCCTGATCGGCCAGCGCTTCCAGTTCTTCGGTCAGGCTCGCCCAGGCATTCTTTGCCTTGCCGCCGGCATGCTGGTCGCGAAACCGCTCAGCGCGCTCTTCAATCAGGTCCAGATGAACCTCATCAGCCAGCTTGGACATGTCAGAGATTTTCGCATCGCCACGCTCCAGATCCCTGAACAGGGTCTGGGCCAGTGCAAACACGGAATTGGTCAGCGGATCGACTTCAATCCGGGCTGCCTGCTCACGCAGGAACAATTGGGCAGAGGCGAGGGTCTTCGGGGAGGTCATCGTTGTCATGCCGCCAGAAATACGGAAATTGACGTAAAGTCAAAGGTCTCCGCCCGGCCAGCCGAAATAATTCCCGCCCTGCGTCGAAACGCGCCTATTTGCGGCCGAAGAACCGGAACACGCCGATCAGGCCCGCCACGGCAGAGCCCAGCCCGCCAAGCAGCACGAACAGTGGATTGGCCTGGTCTGCAAAGGCAATGGCGCGGTTGATGCCGGACACTTCCACGGTCACCGTGTCGCGGAAGGTGCGCAGGGGCACAACCGCGTCTTCATCAATGGCGTAAATCTCGAACACGAGATCATGACTGCCCGCCGTCAGCGGCACGACAGACCAGCGCCAGACATTTTCGGTCAGCGGCGACATCGCCTGAATTTCCGGCGACATGGCGACAATCTCGAAATTCGCGCCGCTCAGGCGGGCTTCCACACGGTCAGAGACCAGCGCTTCGCCTTCGATAATGTTGCCGCGGCCGGGCAGGGCATCGACAGCGGTCTCGTCGCCCGTGGAATCGATGGCCAGCGTCACATCAAAGGCGCGCTTGTATTCGGCCTTGCTTGGCGTCTCATGCGCGACGGGAACGGATTTCAGTGTCTCAACGAAGGATTCGTTTGCCTGCGGCGTGACATTGGCCGAGCGCGTGGACAACGGCACGTCGAATTCCGGCGCGGGGCCGACTGCTTCCGGGAAGACATCGCCCGGAATGTCTGCGCCAAGGCTCCGGGTCGGGCCAGCGGGCGGAGCGTCGGTCATCAGCTCTTCGCTTTCGAGCGGCTCCAGCTGTGCCAGTTCTTCTTCCAGGGCGGGCGGCGCTGCCTCTTCAAAGGCCTGCTCCGTTGCCATTTCCTGCGCAGGCGTGGCCGCTACCACTTCGTCGCGCGGGGCGTAGGTGTCCAACAGGACAGACCCTGCATAGCCCGCAGCGCCCAGGCCGCACAGAAGTAGAAGGATGGACAGCAATCTCAGCATGGCGGCACGCGCTCCGTCTATTGATCCCCTCAGCGTGGTTAATCCCTTAGCAGAGCTTTATGACAGGGGGAAACGATTACGGCTGCTTTCATAGAAGGCGACCGCAGCTGCGTTCGAGACGTTCAGGCTCTCCATTTCCGGGGCAATCGGAATGCGCGCCAGCTCGGCGCAGGCCTTGGCGACGGCAGGGCGGATGCCCGGTCCTTCCGCGCCCAGCACGATGGCCAGTTTCGGGGCGCCATCCACCGCGTCGGCGATCAGCCGCTGCCCTTCGCCGGCAAGGCCTACCGTGTGATAGCCCGCCTCTGCCAGCTGCTCCAGCGCGCGGGCAATGTTCACCACCCGCGCTTCCTGCACGGTCTCGATCGCGCCGACGGCAGCCTTCGCCGCCACACCCGTCACATTCGGCGCATTGCGCGTCTGCAGCACCAGCCCGCCAAAGCCGAACGCCGCCGCAGACCGGTACACCGCGCCCAGATTGTGCGGGTCAGACACCTGGTCCAGCACGGCGATGTGGCTGATTCCTGCATCGATCAGGTCTTCCAGCGCGACCGACTCCAGCGGGTCTACCTTCACCGCCACGCCCTGGTGCACCGCGCCTTCCGGCAGGCGCGAATCAATATCCTTCGCCGAGACGATGACAGGCTGCACCGATCCTGCTGGCAGGCGCTGGGCCGCATTCTCGGTCGCCAACAGCTCATGACAGGTGCGCGCAGGGTTTGCCAGCGCGGCGGCGACGGCATGCGTGCCCCAGATCCATAGCGGGCCGCCATCTGCCCCGCCGGAATCGCGGCCTTTTCCGCCACGCCGAGAGGGCCGGGCAGGGCCTCGACGTGCATTATCTGCGCTGTCGTGTGCTTTTCGCCGATTAGAATGGTTGCGCGGCATTTCGGGTTTCCTTATAAGGCCGCTTCCGGGTTGGATCGGAAGCGCGAGAGCGCCCATGTGAAGCCCCGGCGCGGCAACGTCAATTGGCGTCAGGTCGCGGGTCCCGTGGAGGGATGGGAGAGTGGTTAAATCCACCAGACTGTAAATCTGGCCGCTTAGCGTACGCTGGTTCGAATCCAGCTCCCTCCACCACCCCGCACTGATGTGCTATAAGCGCCTGCTGTGACCCGGTGAGCGGGTATAGCATAATGGTAATGCACCAGCCTTCCAAGCTGTGTATGTCGGTTCGATTCCGTCTACCCGCTCCAACTGAATACTTCCGCAAAATCAGAGAATTGTACGCGATCGAGCAGCCTGTGAGATGGTCGTTGGCTCCGCTCCGGACCGATCAGATTCGGGCAGGCGCAACGCCAACTCGGCGGCTGCCGGGTGTCTTGTTTTTCGTGATATCGGGCTCGGATGAGACAAGGCGCAGTTTCCCGCCCGAATGCTACAGTTTTACCGTTGACGGACCCGGCCCCAGCCTATACATCGGCGCCTTCCGATCCCGTGCCCAGATGGCGGAATTGGTAGACGCGCTACGTTCAGGTCGTAGTTCTCGCAAGGGAGTGGAGGTTCGAGTCCTCTTCTGGGCACCAAACTGTGTTGGTAAGGCGCACAGTTACTACAGGAATATCCAACAAATTCATGTAGTTATCGGGCGAGTTTGGTTCCCGATTGTCCACGGTCGTCCATGGGCCTCCGTGGACTGCCAACAGGTTTGTTGGCATCAAAATGGCATTATCCGGCTCAAAAGAGTGACGTTCACAGGATGGTGCCAACAAATGAAGCTTTCTGACTATAAAATCAAAGCACTAAAGCCGTCAAAACGACCCGTCCGCAGCGCCGATGGCCGCGGCCTTTATATCGAAGTGAAGCCGAACGGCACGAAACTGTTCAAGATGGCGTACCGATACGACGGCAAGCAGAAAACGCTCTCCTTTGGTGATTATCCGATCACAACTTTGGCGAAAGCCAGAGAGCGGATGGTAGATGCTCACCGTCTTCTCCGAGACGGGATTGATCCCATGGTGCAGTTCAAAACGGAGAAGCAGGCACGCATCGCCAAACGCGAGCATACGTTTTCAAAGATCGCGGCAGAGTTCTTGGAGAAGCGAAAGCAGGAAGGTCTCGCTGAGGTAACTCTCAAAAAGAAGCGCTGGCTCGTAAGCCTGGCTGCCGCCGACATAGGAAAGATGCCAATCCGCGAGATTTCGGCCCCTGATATCTTGATCCCACTCCGAAAAATTGAAGCGGATGGCAACTATGAAACCGCCAAACGTACACGAGCAACAATTGGCGAAGTGTTTCGCTATGCTATCGCGACAGCGCGGGCTGAGTTTGACCCAACAGTAGGACTGAAGGGCGCACTTATCTCGCCTCGTGTGACGCACCGGGCAGCAATAGTCGAACGAAAGCCCTTCGCGGGGCTGTGTCGAGCCATCTGGTCGTTCGACGGGATGCCTGAAGTCCAAACAGCGCTAAAGCTAATGGTGCTCCTGTATCCTCGGCCGGGTGAGTTGCGTCTCTCAAAGTGGGACGAGTTTGATCTTGAAAATGGGAAGTGGACCATCCCGTCTGCACGCATGAAAATGCGGCGTGAGCATATCAAGCCGCTTTCTGGTCTAGCGGTAGAATTGCTTCAAGAACTCAAAGCCGAAGCATGGAAGACGGATTGGGTGTTTCCATCCCGGCTATCACGAGGGCGTTCGATCAGCGAGAACACCTTAAACGGATCGCTCCGCAGAATGGGGTTTGGAGCCGAAGAAATGACATCGCATGGCTTTCGCGCCAGCGCATCCAGTTTGCTCAATGAAAGCGGACTTTGGCAGGCCGACGCGATAGAGGCCGAGCTTGCGCATTTCAGCGGCGACCAGGTGCGCCGCGCATATCACCGCGCAGCTTACTGGAAAGAGCGAGTAGAAATGACCGAATGGTGGTCAAAACAGGTGTTGGGCTTTCTTGAAGACAACTAGTCCAGAGGGCGATTCGATCCGCTGAAACACTGCGCATCTTTCATCAGTGAAGCGATCTTCCATTCGATGGCTTTGCTTCTCTGGATGACGCAACGGCCATCTGCATGAACTCCTGTACTTCGCTTTCAATCCACACGCTGCGTCGGCCAAGGTGGATGGGTGCCGGAAACGGCATTTCTGGGTCTTTGATTTGCGCGTAAAGCGTTGACCTTCCTACACTGAGTAAATCGAGCACCTGCCTCAGCCCAAGAAAGCGAAGATTCTTGAGAGCCGGATCGACGCCTCGTGTCGAATGCTCAGTCGTCGCCATAACGTTCGCTCCGGTGTTGCTGCTTGAGTGTGGAACTCAGCTTCAACCTCTCCCTGCCAAACGTCTACATGAGGCATATGAACATCGCGGGACGTGTCGGGACAATCACGGCAGCTGCTGAACATCTGTGAACTGATTCACTTCGTGTCACACGCTCTCCGTAGCCGGGTCACATAAAAATCGATGTGCAGACAATGGGTTAAGTGTCTCTGGGTGACACTCCCTTAATCTTGCCCTCTGGTACCCCGCCACTCCACTGATCCGCCCATTGCCGAGTTTCCGCGGTAAACTGAGGTAATTTCACCCGACTCTTGTCCAGTCAAGGGCGCGCAAAGTGCGCGCCGCGGAGCGGTCAAAGACCCTTGAGTGGATAAGAGTCAGGTGACGAAAATAGGCATGGCCCAAGCGGCATTTCATGCCATTGGGCCTGGAAGAACTTCAAACACCGATAGACCGAATAGCCTAGGCTGTATCATAGCGCCATAGTGGTTACTTTTACGAAGAATTCAGTCGAAGAAAACTCCCAACCCCCTCCAAACATGACTCAAATGTGGAAAGACATTTCTCGATGAACTCCTGGCTCATATAGATGATCCAAGGCTCACCACCGCTCAGAGATTCTGTGAACCAAGTTTCCGGCCAATTCTCATCAGAGACCGCCTTTTTGAAACGCTTGCGCTCATCCATTGGCCACTCGAACCCATGGTGGAAGACCTTGTTGCGATATCGAAACAAGGCGTTGAATACGTCCTGATAATCGTTAGGCAACGCGTTGCTTAGACCCATGGATTGGGCGATCTGGACGATACCGCCTACGATGTCCTTTCTTGTTCCCTTTTTACCGAAAACAAAGTGGGGATCCCAATATTGCACGACCGAGTTTGCCGAGCGGATGTTCCCGTCAATCGCGCGAGGAAATAGATCGAGCTGCTTCGCGATGTTGGGAAAAGCGACCGTGAAGTAGCCTTCGATTAGGGGAGAAAGCATCCCTGCGGCGGCCAGACTGTGTGCGGCATCTTGAAATACGGAGCCGTGGCATTCGTCCACGAATAGGCTATCCAGAAAATACTCCTCATCTCCTGTTGCCGATTTCATCTGTTCTGCGTACGCGGCAATTCTCTCACTGACTCGCTTGTCCGCTTTACTGTTCCTGCGAAGGAAGTCGCGGATGGCGATGAGTTGCGCCTCTATGTCGAATTCTTCGAGAACGAAGAGGCCATAGTCGCGGTCTGACAGACCAAACTGCACGAATGTATGGTTAGCCAAGTCATATCCTCCTTCGCAGCCGGAACGGCTCGCCTGTGACCGTAACGACGCTATGAAAGTTAGAGGTGCCCTGCGAAAATCACAGGAATCATGCTCGCTCGATGCCAACAATGGTGTCGGACAACTAAGCTAGTTAGGCAAACCATGCTTTCTCCCTTAGGGTGCGGACAATCACTCGACAGCTTAAAAACTAGAAAAGGAGCTTGAATGCCGATTCCAGGCGAAGAGAGAAATGCGATAACTTCTCTTCGGCGTATTCCGTTGGAGCGCTTGCAGCTAAAAGTCGAAGTCAGAATCTGTCCTAATGTAAAAAAGCAGCACCGCGAAGTAAGTCTGAACCTAGTTTCCAGAATTTGCTCAAAAGAACAACGCTGCCAGTTCTTGACCGCTGGAGTCGCCCAGCTAACCTGCAGTTTTCAAGAGACTTACCGACTCATGGCGCCGTCATCCTCAAGATGTCCCCGCACACTCATCGGCGGTAAATTCACAGAGAGGTATTCCGGTGAAAGCGTTTGAGTTCGATCAACACCTGATCTCAGGATACGAGCGTTTCTCGCGCTCCTTCACTTCGGTTCGTGCAGATGACCTTAGGTTCGAGATTGATGCGCAGTACGATGCTGGAAGGTTTTGGCCTGAGGCTCTGCTATCGCTCAACCCTCGGTATCGAGCAGACAGGAATATTGATGAACTAGTCAATTCCGGAGATCTCGACGAAGCAACTGGCAAGGTCTTTCGCTTTGGCGATGAACCGATGACCTTTTACCGGCATCAGGCTGAGGCAATTGCCAAAGCAAAAGCCGGCAAAAGCTATGTGGTTACCACCGGCACAGGTTCCGGGAAGTCGATGTGCTTCTTTGTTCCAGTGGTGGATTCAGTTATTCGAGCCCTGAAAGCGGGAAAAGCAAGAAAAACACGAGCAATCATCATTTATCCAATGAACGCTCTGGCGAATAGTCAGTTGAAAGAAATTGATAAATTCATCAGTCAGTCAGGACTTCCGGAAAATATTCGTCCCACAATAAAGCGATACACTGGACAAGAGAGCCAGGAGGAACGCCAGAAAATCGCGGCGAGTCCACCGGACATACTGCTAACAAACTATATGATGGCCGAGCTTTTGCTGACGCGCCAAGACCAGCTAGATGCTCAAGTTATTGAGAATGCCAGCGGTCTGGAGTTCATAATTCTGGATGAATTGCACACTTATAGAGGACGGCAAGGAGCGGACGTCGCCGTTCTTGTTCGGCGGCTTCGAGATCGATGCGCGCCGGACAGAATTCCTATTTGTGTCGGTACCTCCGCAACTATGGCGTCGGAGGGGTCAGATGAGAGTAGAGCTGTTGCAGTGGCAAAAGTTGCCGCTCGTCTGTTCGGTGCGGACATCGGCCCGGACGCCATAATCGATGAGTCCCTTCAGCGCGCCACGGATGACAAGATTGGTTTGTCTGATGCTATCTCTGCGCTTCCATCGGTGATCAGCGCTGGACTGCCAAAGAATTTGGACGACCGTACACTCAGCACTCATCCGTTAGCAGTCTGGGCTGAGCTTGCGCTCGGCCTTGATGATGGACTCGAGCTCAAGCGCAAAAGGCCGATCCCCTTTCAGAGCGCGGTTGAAAAACTCGCAGAGGATAGTGGGTCAAGCTCTGAGACTTGCAAAGTCGTGCTTCAGGAGTTCCTGACAAGAGTTAGTCTGCCGGAGCATGAGCGCGGGGGAACCGGGGAGCGAGCATTTCTGGCATTCAAGCTACACCGCTTTATTTCTGGTGCGGGTGACGTTTTTGCGACCTTGACGAAGCAGCCGCGCACGGTTCTTTTTGAAGGGCAGCTTGAAGATCCAAACGCCCCCGGCAACAGACTATATCCAACGCGCTTTTGCAGAAGCTGCGGTCATGAATATCACGTTGTTACAAAGATTGATGAAGGCGGCGAAACCCGATTCTTGCCACGCGGCATAGACGATACGCCACTGGAGTCTGAGGATGGATCGGAGGTCGCGGGTTACCTCTGCCCTGTTCTCGAAGGTGATACTGAATCTGTCTTCAATGGGGACCTCACCACATTCCCGGAAAGCTGGATTGAAGAACGTAATGGCGTAGAACGGCTGCGGTCGTATCGAAAACCGCGCGCACCTATTTCGTTTCTTGTCGAGCCAGACGGGCGTCACGGCTCAGGTGGCCGCGAGTTCTTTTTTGTGCCGGGAAAGTTTGCATTCTGCTTATGCTGCCAAGATGAACCCAATCAGGGTATGAGGGAACGCAGCAAACTTGCGGGTCTTTCAGGCGAAGGCCGTAGTTCGGCGACAACGCTGCTGGTGTCGAGTGCTCTGGAGTGGATGAACGCGACGGACAGCGGTGTACCAGAGACAAAGCGGAAGCTTCTCGGCTTTACAGATAACCGACAGGATGCTGCGCTTCAGTCCGGTCACTTTAACGATTTTCTTTTTGTCAGCCTCCTGCGTGGCGCAATACTGCGCGCCATCCTTGACGATAGCGATAATGGACTCAGCGAGGATGAATTTGGTCTTAGAGTCGTCAAGGCGCTTGGATTTGTATCATCCAATTCCGTAGCGCGGGTTCATTGGATGCTTGATCCAAATGCAGGCGCTGTCATTCGTGAAGATGCTCAGAGAGCGCTTGCAAAAGTACTTGCCCATCGGGTCTGGACTGATCTTCGCCGCGGGTGGCGGTACACAAATCCCAGCCTCTCGGTTCTGAATCTGATTGATGTGAGATTTGTTGGTCTCGAGGAAATCGCCAACGATCGCGAACGGATGATGACGGTTCTGCCGGAGTTGGGAGATGTTTCGACCGATCAGCGGCAGAGCCTCCTCAAAGAGCTGCTCAGTGCCATGCTCGCAGGCCTTGCCGTTCATACTGAATCCCTCGACCTGGCAGTGCTTGACGGTGTGGCGCAGAAATCTCGATCACTGCTCCGTTCCCCTTGGGCGATTGACAGCAAAGAGAAGCCTCGCGGGAGGTCTGCGCTGGTCCAGCGCGCCCCAGGCAAGGGGGTTGTTAGCCTGCGTGAAGAACAAACGCTCCTCCGTGCAGGTCACAATTCCCGTATCGCTAGATTGATAAACAAAAGAAGCGTTATCGGAACAAAGCTTGGCAAGAATGACTATTTGGAATTCTTGGAGCGTCTTCTGGCGCTTCTATCCGATGAAGGGCTCGTTGTCCCCGTAGAGGTCGACACAAATGTGGTGGGTTGGCGGCTAGCGCCCTCTGCAGTCAGACTCGTCCCAGGGGCAGCACTCCAGGACGTGAACGCGCAAGGGAACGAGTATTTCCACAATCTGTATCTTTCTATTGCAAGCGATCTCGCCTGTGGGAAGAGCGCATATTGGGGCTTGGAAGGACGGGAACACACCGCTCAGGTGTCTCAAAAGCAACGCGAGTGGCGCGAGTGGCGTTTTCGCTTCGAAAATGACGATCAGATAAATCTGCAGGGTTCGGAGTACAGAACCGAGATCAAGGCCACGGGTGAGTCGGATCAATTTCTACCGGCGCTCTTTTGTTCCCCGACGATGGAGCTTGGTGTCGACATATCAGCATTGAACGCCGTATATCTGCGCAACATTCCGCCAACTCCCGCCAATTATGCTCAACGCGCGGGACGTGCTGGCCGCTCGGGGCAGGCTGCTGTCGTGATTGCCTATTGTGCATCAGGTTCGCCTCACGACCAGTATTTCTTTGAGCGTCGCAACGAAATGGTAGCCGGCGTTGTGCGGCCGCCCGCGCTCGACATCACGAATGAGGAACTCGTTCGCTCACACCTTCACGCAGTTTGGCTCGCAGATTCGAAGCTGGCCCTGTCTCCGGATATTCCAGAGATACTCGATCTCCAGGCGGACAAGTTTCCGCTGAAGGAAGACATATTGGGCATCATCAACCAACCATCGCTCGTTTCATCAGCAATGGGTCCGATGAGACGAGTGTTGAATGCGATTCTGGCGGCGGATGATGGAGTGCTTCCGTCATGGATGGACAACGCCGATGATTTTATTTTGAAGGTTGCTGTAGAGGCGCCGAAGTCTTTTGACGAGGCGTTTGGCCGATGGCGGGAGCTCTACAAATCAGCGCGTAGTCAACTCTCCGAAGCCAACGCCCGATCAGAAATCTCGGGACTGTCAGGCGCAGATCGGCGTAGGATTAAGTCGGCACAGATTCAGGCGAGTGATCAGATTGCAATCCTTGAGCAAGGGAAAGCATCGAACGGTTCTGATTTTTACTCTTACCGTTATCTTGCGACGGAAGGGTTTTTGCCAGGCTACAATTTTCCGCGACTGCCACTCTATGCATTCATTCCGGGTGAGGACAAAACCGGTTCCTTTTTGTCGCGCGCCCGCTTTCTGGCAATTTCCGAATTCGGGCCGCGGAGTTTGATCTATCACGAGGGCCGCGCCTATCGAGTAATGAAAGCAAAGCTCCCTCCTGAAGCGCGTGGCGGGGACGGTTCAGAACTGGCGACAAAGGATATCTTCATCTGCCAGGAGTGCGGCGCTTGCCATGAAGGTGAGGTCGAGCGTTGTCATGGCTGCAACGAGCATATGGCGAGCGAAGTGCCGATCAAACGGACTCTTCGGATCGACAATGTAGAAGCAATGCCGACAGAACGTATTTCGGCGAACGATGAAGAACGCGTGCGCCAGGGCTTTGATATTCAAACGGTCTTCTCATGGCCGCGCAAGGACGGACAAATTCAGGTCACCGAGGCCGATTATCGGTGTGGAGACGCAGGTCTGTTGGCGCTCCAGTACGCCAACAGCGCTGAAATCAGTCGGTTGAACAAAGGCCTGAAACGTCGCCGCGACCAAACCGTCTTTGGTTTCTACATTGACCCCCGAACCGGATACTGGGCCAAGTCCGAAGATGAAGACGCCGAAACAGACGCAGCACCAGACGTTGTAAAGCCAGTCCGCATTGTCCCGATTGTCCGTGATCACAAGAATGCACTTCTCGTCCGGGTCAAAGAGCCACAAGCCTATGCACCTGAAACGATCACTACACTACAACATGCCATGCTCAGGGGTATCGAAGTCGTCTACCAGCTGGAGGAAGGTGAAGTGCTGGGCGAGCCTCTACCGGCTCGCGATAATCGCCGGGCGATTTTGGCGTATGAGGCTACCGAGGGTGGCGCGGGCGTACTAACCCGTCTGATTGATGACCCTAAAGGGATTGCTGAGGTCGCGAGGACAGCATTGGAGCTGATGCACTTCGAGAACATTGAGAAGGCGATTAGCGATGGCGATGCGACATTGCTCACGGACGCTGACGATGAAGCGTGCGTCAGAGGCTGTTATCGGTGCCTGCTCTCATATTTTAATCAGCCCGATCATGAACAGATCGACCGGGCGAGCGATGAAGTGAAGCAGTTGCTTGTGGATCTCGCTCGCGGCGAGACAGTTATCCAGCAAAAGACAAAACTCGATGCGGCGGCGTATCTCTGGATGAGCGCTTTCGCGGCCGCCAACTTGCCGGAACCAGATGCTCTGCATTTTGAAATCGGAGAAGCGTCGATCGAATATGGCTGGAAAACACATCGCGTCGCGGCGACCTTGAAGCCTCTCACCGATGCGCTGGCCAAACAGGCTCAAGCCCAGGGGTGGGAGCTGGTATCTCTGCCCTCAAGTCCGAGTGAGGGACTTCCGTCAGAGCTGGTTGAATTGCTGGGAGGCGGTACATGAGGGTCAATGTCTCGCCAGGCGATCTGGTACGTGCGCGAGGACGGGAGTGGGTCGCACTGCCGCCACCAGATGGAGATGTGTTGGCGCTTCGCCCTTTGTCCGGCAACGAAAACGACATGGTGTTGCTGAACCCTGACCTCGAGCTAACGACGGTTGAACCGGCCCGCTTTGACTTGCCTGCAGACGCTACACCAACTGTGCAAGCCAAGGCCGCACTTTTAAGCGATGCATTAAGGCTTACCTTGCGTCGCGGGGCGGGCCCTTTCAGATCGGCGGCCCATCTGTCTTTCGAGCCTCGCACTTATCAGCTCGTCCCTTTGCTTATGGCCCTGAGGCTTCAGGTGCCGCGTCTGCTGATCGCTGACGATGTGGGGATCGGAAAAACCATCGAAGCAGGATTGATCCTCCGCGAGTTTATGGATCGAGGCGAGGTGGATTCTTTTTCCGTGCTCTGTCCACCGCATCTGGTGGATCAGTGGCTCATTGAACTCAAGGATCGGTTCGGGATTGATGCGGTTCCGGTGACCTCGGGAACGGCGACACGGCTCGAACGCAATCTGCCTCTGGCGCAAACACTCTTCGACGCGTTTCCTTTTACGGTTGTCAGTCTCGACTACATCAAAGCGGAGAAGCGCCGGGACGGGTTTGCACGGGCCTGTCCTGACTTTGTCATCGTTGATGAAGCTCACGCCTGCGTCGGGACCCATAAGGGCAAGCAGCAGCGCTTTGGTCTCCTTCAGGGGCTAGCAAGAGACGCCAATCGTCGCCTGATTATGCTGACCGCCACGCCGCATTCAGGCGATGAAGAGGCTTTCGCCCGGCTCCTGTCACTGATTCATGAGGAATTCGCGAGCGCAGACTTCGACAATACTCGCTATCGGGAGCGCCTTGCACGGCATTTTGTCCAGCGCAGACGTGTGGACCTAATTGAAGGGGACTGGGACGAGACGCGGTCCTTTCCAAAACATGAGACGACGGAATTCTCCTATCGGCTGACGGGACCGCATCTCGATTTCCAGGAGGCGGTCATCGACTATTGTCTGGGAGTAGTCTCGCGCGCCGGCGCCCAAAGACGGGATCAAAGATTAGCGTTCTGGGGAACGCTTGCGCTGATGCGCTGCGTTGGGTCCTCTCCGGCCGCGGCGCTCAGTGCACTTAGAAACCGTGCCAGCAATGAGAGTGAACGTCTGGAGCCTCAAATTTATGATGAGGACGGCGATGACGAAGACGCCGTCGATCTGGAGCCTGGAACAGTTTTTACCGCTGATCCTGAATTGCTTGCGTTGCTGGATCGCGCGTCGAGCCTTGCTTCGGAACCGGACCCCAAGATCGATGCACTTGTCAGCGCGTTGAAGCCTCTGATCAAGAGCGGTGCGAACCCAGTCGTATTCTGCCGTTATCTGGCCACCGCGGAATATGTGAAGGACCGGCTTCGCAAGGCGTTTGGCAAACTCACCGTGGAGGCTGTGACTGGTGAGCTGACGCCGGATGAGCGGCGCGACCGGGTTGCCGAGATGGCGTCTGAGGATTCGCAGAGGGACACTCAGCGGATTCTTGTGGCGACTGATTGCCTGTCAGAAGGCATCAATCTCCAGCAACTCTTTGACACAGTGGTTCACTACGATCTTTCGTGGAACCCAACACGCCACCAGCAGCGAGAGGGCCGCGTTGACCGCTTTGGTCAGCCCGCTGAACTCGTCCGCTCAATCATGATGTTCTCTCCGGACAGTGCAATCGACGGCGCCGTCCTAGATGTGATCCTGCGAAAAGCGGAAGAGATCCGAAAAGCGACGGGTGTTTCCGTTCCTCTTCCCGAAGAACGTGGAGCTGTTACAGATGCATTGATGGCGTCGATGATGCTGCGCCGGGGTGGACAGCAACAGCTCGCGCTCGACCTACGTCTTGAAGACGGTACACGCGCCATCGAAGCGCGGTGGCGCGATGCCAGCGAGAATGAGAAGAAATCGCGCGCGCGATTTGCCCAGAACGCCATGAAGCCGGGGGAAGTCGCTCCAGAGTGGAATAAGGTGAAGGACCTGCTCGGTTCGCCTGATGATGCTCGGCAGTTCGTTGATCGGGCCATGTCGAAATTCGGCGTACCCCTTGAGAAAAAGGGAGGCATCCATCTCGCGCATGTGCACGCCTTGGAACCAAGCCTGAAAGAAAAACTAGATCAGCGCGGGCTCAGGGACTCGGTGAGGCTTGCCATTGCCGAACCTGCGCCTTCCGGAACAAGTCTTCTGACGCGAACCCATCCCCTCACGTCCTCGCTCGCGGAAAGCCTCCTAGAGGCTTCCCTTGAGCCAGAATCATTGCCCGATCTTGGGATTGGCCGTGTCGGCGCCTGGCCAACGCCAGCAGTGTCTGTGTTGACGCGGATCGCCTTGCTTCGTTTGCGATACAAGCTGACCATCCACACCAGAAAAGAAAGACTGCTCCTCGCTGAGGAGGCCACGCTTGTGGCCCTGCAGGGCGATAAGATCGTTGCGTCCGGAAACGCGGTCCGAGACTGGCTCGGCACGCCAGCGACAGCGGACCTCGCCGACATTGCCCGCAAGAGACTATCCGATGCGGCCAAAGCCGATCTGCCGATGATGCTTGCGGGTCCGCTGGCCGACTTTATCCGGCAGCGTGCGGACAAGCTTGTTGAAGATCATGCCCGTCTGCGCGCTGCTGCAGGGTCCGCCTCCAGGGTGAGCGTCGAACCGGTGCTGCCGCCGGATGTCATCGGGCTCTTTGTTCTCATACCGGACGGAGCCTGAGTATGGCTCGTCGTCCTGTCACCGACCTTTCCGCCTGGCCCTCGATTAGTCTCGAAGGCAATCTGATCGCGCCCGCCATGCTGGCTCGTATTGATGAACGCGCTGCGCCCGAACAAAGCCCTGAAGACTATGGCGTCCGCAAGGGCCTGACGCTTCGCGAAGACATCTCGATCGCCTTTCGGGTCGGCCAGTCGCATTTTGATGCGTTCAGCAAACTGAGTAATCCTTCGGCCGACGCCACGCGGCGCTTCATCAAGGCCTTCCTGAAGGAGACATTTGGATTTGATGATGTCGAAGACGGCGAAGGTCTGATCGCGCTTTTTGCGGGCGACAAGCGTATTCCCGTGATTGTCGTGCCGCCGGATGAGGAACGGCTCGACCGGCGCAGCGCCACCTTGTCGGTTGAGCGCTCGCGCTCGCCCGCCTTTGCGCTTCAGGACTATCTCAATGAAGAGGATAACGCCCTCTGGGGCCTCGCGACCAATGGCACGATCATCCGCCTGATGCGGGACAACGCCTCTTTGACGCGCCCTGCATTCATAGAGGCCGACCTCGCCCAGATCTTCTCCAATGAAGATGCTGCTTCGTTCGGTCTGCTCTGGCTGCTCATCCATCGTAGCCGCTTCGGTAATGCAGGCGCACCCGCCACGGATTGCGCGCTGGAGCGCTGGCGGGAGACCGGAACGAAAGAAGGCGAAGTCGCGCGCGACCGGCTGGCTGCCCAGGTCAAACTCGCCCTCAACATTCTTGGATCGGGCTTCCTTGAGGCCAATCCCGATCTCGCCAAGAAACTCAGCTCCGGCGAACAGAATCTCACCGAATGGTTCAACGAGCTGCTGCGACTCGTCTACCGGTTGATCTTCCTGATGGTTGCGGAAGACAGAAACCTTCTGCACCCGAAGGTTTCCCGCGCGGAGGCGCGCAAGCTGTATGCGGACGGTTACAGCCTCGCCCATCTTCGTGCCCAGTGTTTCCGCGGGGCGACATGGGATCGCCACCATGACCGTTACGAGGGGATTAAAATCGTCTTCCGTTCACTGGCTGGCGGACAGGAGGCGCTGGCGCTGCCTGCGCTTGGCGGGCTTTTTGCGCCAAACATGCTGCCCAGCCTTGAAACAGCGAAGCTGCGCAACCGCGCCTTCATGGAGGCGCTCTATCGTCTGTCCTGGCTGCAGGGCAAAACCGGGATGGCGCCGGTCAACTGGCGCGCCATGGAGACCGAGGAACTGGGGTCCGTCTACGAGTCGCTTCTCGAACTCCAGCCCCAGCTCGGCGATGACGGCAAGTCGCTCGTCTTTGCCTCTGATGCGGCGGAGCAGAAGGGAAATCAGCGCAAGACCACCGGTTCCTACTATACGCCCGACAGCCTCGTGCAGGCGCTGCTCGATACAGCGCTCGATCCGGTCCTCGACAAGACCGAAGCTGAAGCCGACGATCCGGAAACGGCGCTCCTTAACCTGTCCGTCATCGACCCTGCCTGCGGCTCGGGTCACTTCCTGCTTGCGGCGGCACGACGCATAGCAACGCGCGTCGCCCGCATTCGCGCGGATGGCACACCGGCGCAGGAGGATTTCCGCCATGCGCTGCGCGATGTCGCGCGGTCGTGTATTCACGGGGTGGACCGTAACCCGATGGCAGTGGAGCTGACCAAGGTCGCCCTCTGGATAGAGACGGTCGATCCCGGCCTGCCGCTCGGTTTCTTTGATGCACAGATTCGTTGCGGTGATGCGCTGCTCGGCGTGTTTGATCTAGCTGTCCTCGAAGAGGGCATCCCCGATGCGGCCTATAAGCCGCTGACTGGCGATGATAAGGACGTCGCCAAGTACTATCGCGACAAAAACAAGCGTGAAGTCAAAGAGCGGGAGAACATCGCCAGCGGCTTCGGGTTCAATCGCCAGCAGGATTTCATGCGCGAGTTCGCGCGGCTGCGCGCCATGCCGGAGAACACCGTCAGGCAGATCGAAGCGAAAGCTGAAAAACTACGTGCTCTGACGGCGGAAGGGGCGAGCGCCTGGACGCTTGAGAGCGCCTGCGATCTGTATGTCTCGGCCTTCCTCCTGCCGAAGACGAAAGACGATCCGCATGCCGGGCCGGATGGCCTACCGCGCCGGGGTGCAGAGACCGTGCCCACCTCTGGCGCGGTCTGGGAATGGTTGCGCGGTGTGCAACTCTTCGGCCCACTCTTCGCAAACAGCATCGACGCCGCCCGGAAAGCCCGCGCTTTCCACTGGCCGCTGGAATTCCCGGACGTCATGCAACGCGGCGGGTTCGACGTGGTGCTGGGCAATCCGCCGTGGGAGCGGGTAAAGCTACAGGAACAGGAATTCTTTGCCCTGAAGGATCAAGACATCGCCACGGCGAAGAACGCTGCTGCGCGCAAGAAACTGATTGAACAGTTGGATAAAACGAATCCGCCACTCACCAGAGAATGGCAGGAGGCATTGCGAAGCGCCGCAATCGAAAGCCATTTCATGCGGGCATCCGGTCGTTTCCCACGGGGTGGCGTAGGAGATGTAAACACTTATGCTGTGTTTGCTGACCAATTCTGGCAACTCACTCAACCGCAAGGCTACGCTGGGCTCATTATTCCAACAGGGCTGGTTAGTGGCTTCACGTATCGCGCTTTTCTAGGCGAGTTGTTGAGTTCGAAATCGCTGGTCGCATTCTATGGCTTCGAGAATGAAGACCTCATTTTCCCACATATCACGAACAAGGTGAAATTTGGTCTACTGACGATCGCGGGGCGCGGTGTTCGTGTTGAGCAGCCATGGTTCACGGCGCACATCCGCCAGCCTGCTGAAATCGCCGATCCCGAGAAGCGTTACGCGCTAACTGTCGATGAAATCCGGGCGATCAATCCGAACACACTCAATCTACCCGCCTTTCGCTGGACCAGAGATGCCAAGGTCACCGCGGCGATCCACACGGCTGCACCTATCCTCATCGAGAAGGATGGGAATACAGTAGTCAGGAATGATTGGTGCCTCACATTCCGGACAATGTTCCACATGGCGGGGGATTCCGGGCTGTTCATAGACCATGAGGACATTGCACCACTAATTGACGATCGCCGAAGCGCGCTCGCCATTCTGACAGATGGTCGACAAGTCTATCCGCTCTATGAAGGAAAGATGTTCTGGCATTTCGACCACCGTTACGGAACCTACGAGAACCAAACCGATAAGCAGGCTAACAAAGGCGTGCTCCCTAGGGTGACGGATGCGCAGCATTGTGGAGCCAACTATCGAATTCAGCCACGCTATTGGGTCGATATAAAATCAACACACGACGCATTAGCAGACGATGTAGACACGGAATGGTTTTTCGCCTGGCGGGATGTTGGACCATCGGAGCGTAGCTTCGTTGGCACCATTGTGCCGAAAGCCGCAATGGGCCATGCGTTGCCTTACATCTCAACCGAGTTGCCACCGTCTGAAGCGCTTTCGCTAAGCGCGATCCTATCAACTCTAGTTGTCGATTATGCGGTTCGGCAGAAAACAAGCCGAATGACATTCTTCGTGGTAGAACAGCTTCCGATGCTTGACCGCGAAAAACTGGAGCATGCTCCGATTTGGCTCGGAGAAAGTGCCGGTGCTTGGATCAACCAGCGGGCGATTGAGCTCTTCTACACGAACTGGGAGCTCAGCGGACTAGCGGAGAGCATTGGTTCAGCAACATCGCCTTATAGGTGGGATGCCTCCCGTCGTTCGGTGTTGCAAGCTGAAATAGATGCAGCTGTTCTGCACCTCTACTCATTGAACCGAGATCAAGCCGGATGGCTCCTCGATTCATTTACCGTTCTCCGAAAATACGAAGAGCGTGATCACGGCGAGTTTCGAACAAGACGGCTTGTGCTTGAAGCTTACGAAGCAATGGCAAAAGCCAAAGCGGAAGGGGTCACCTACCAAACGCCGCTATCACCGCCGCCTGCCGACATCAGCCTTTGTCATGGTGCAGAACAATCACTACAGCCTTCGATCGCACAACCCATCCAACTACCGCCGCTCGAACAGCTGCCCGATGCGATCTGGGCGTGGCCGCAGGGCGTTCCTGAGCGCGATCGCATTCGCGCGCAACTCCGGGCTGTGGCCGGTATCCTTCAGGAGCCATCCGACGCTCGCCGGGTACGCCTCGCAGCACTGTCCTGCCTGCAACCCAGCTTGCTCAATGGGTTCCTTTCAGACGGCGATCGCCAAACCTGGCAACGCCTCGTGGCGCACGCTACAGGTGCCACACAACTGGTCCCGCCGACCAATGCCGCCTGGGGCGGAGCATTCAACGAACTCGTCTCTTCGGCAGTCCTCGAAGTTTCGCCAGACGGCGACATCTGGAGCGCCGGCGATCGGCTCGACCGCTCCACGTTGAGCGCCGACGACCCGGCGGTGGCTCGCGCGCTGTTTGCGTGGTCAAGGCTGCAGTCAATCGACCTGGAACAGGGGCTGACGCACGTCTCAGCGGATATCATTCCATTCATCTGGGAGGGACGGCTTGCAGCCTGATTTCTTCCCGCCAGAAGAGATCACGTTCACCCTGCCGGAAGGCCAGCAGGGGCCAAGATTGTGGGTTCGCCGTTTGGCGCTTTGGCAGGATGCGAACACGCTCCTGCGGGACGTCCCGCTTCGACCAGGTGTCAACATCATCTGGTCGCCAGACCTCTCGACCAATGGCAAGGGCGCAACGCCCCATGGCAGCGGCAAATCCACCTTCTGTCGCCTGATCCGCTATTGCCTCGGGGAGCGACACTATTCGAATGAAGAGCAACGCCCGCTGATGCAGCACAAGCTGCCAGACGGTTTCGTCGGTGCAGAGATCATCATTGACGGCGAATGCTGGGTCGTGACGCGACCAATTGGCATGAACCTGCCATCTCGCGCCGTTCGGGCAGACCGGATTGAAGAGACGTTTGACCAGCTTCTTGTCGGGACAGACCCACCGACACTTGCACCGATCATTTCAGATCGCTTTTGCGAGACCTATCGTGATCAAGTGCCGGACAATTTGCGGGCAGATCAAGTCTGGGATGTGCTGCTCTCCTGGCTCACCCGCGATCAGGAGTGTCGCCTTGATGATGTATTCGACTGGCGCTCGAAGCGCTCTGGCTCTGGGTCTCCTGCGCAGGAATTGTCGCTAGAAACGAAGCGGACTGTTGTTCGCCTCGCAATTGGTGCTTTGTCTGCGGAAGAAACATCCGCGGCGGCAGAAGCAAGAACGCTCACCCGCGAACGCGACAGCCTTCGCCAGCAACTTGGCCATCTCGACTGGTTTCAAAGCCAGCGTTTTGGCGAGCTTTGTGAAAGCCTCTCCTATCCAAAGGAACGTGACCCATCGGAGGAAACGGTTCGGAAGGAATTGATTGATCGGGCCAATGAAGAACTCGCGAAGGCCACTGGCGCCAGGCATATGAAAGGGAGCACGCCCAGTGCGGAGCTTCAGGCCAAGCGCCGTTCGCTGCAGACTGAGCGTACAAAGGTCAGCGACAAACGGGCGGAAGCCCAAGCGCTTCTAAGCAGCCTTCCGGCTCAGATCGCAGCGACGCGCTCAGAACAGGGCTTTGAGCAAGCCAGACTGGAAACCGGCGCAATAGTTCGTTGCACGATTTGCCATGTCAGCATTGATGAGGTGAAGGCAAAGGGCTGCGGCGTCTCGCTGGAGCGATGCGATCTTGATGAAGTTCGTGCACGGCTAGACCGCGCGGGAGCGCAAGTTGCAGAATTCGAACAACAACAGACATCACTACCCGCTGAAATAGGAAAGCTGGACGCAGAGATCTTACGCCTGGATCGGGAGATCAGTCAGATCGACGACGACTTCGCCAAGCTGGAAGGCCAGCTGACCGAAACCAACACGCGGATCGTCAAGGCGCGCGAGCTTGTCAGAGAGACAACCTGGTTCGACCGTCAACTGAACGGCAGGCAGGCCATTGTTCGCCGGCTTGAGGCGATCGACACGAGACTAGAGGTTCTCCGGGATTCCATGCGCCGGGAACGCGAACGCGCGTCTGCTGCGATCGGTGACCTTGAAACCGTCTTCAAACAGCTGATCTCGAGCCTTATGCCGCGTGGCTGTTCCGGTAAAATTCAGCTCGACGGAAATGGTCTGCATCCGGAGATACTGTTGGAGCGCGGCGTCGGTCTATCAACGGCGGCCGTAGAGTCCTTCAAAATCGTCGCCTTTGATCTCGCAGCTCTGATTCTCGCGGTGAACGGCAAAGCGCGGATGCCAGCACTTCTGATCCATGACAGCCCGCGTGAGGCCGATCTCGATGCGGGCATCTATGCCAATCTTTTCAATTTCGTCTTGGGTCTGGAGGCCCAGGCGACCCCGTCCCCCTTCCAATACATCGTCACCACAACGACCGCTCCATCGGACACAGCGCGCGATCATGAGGCCATGCGTCTGGAGCTCTCGTCCACGCCGCCGGAGGCGAGGCTCTTCGCTATGGACTTCTGATGATCGAAAGCCCTCAATCCTTCGTCGTATCGACCGAGTGCAGCAAAGCCGCCGAGCAGAACGGATTTCGACGTCGGCTAGGCGAGACTGACGGATGGGCAGCGTTCCAGTCTACAACCGCTCAAGGGACAATCTGGCTCGCATCCGCGGGGGCATCAGGTCCATGGTATCTCGCGCTCGACCATTCTGGCGTGATCGCAGAATCGGGTCTTGCTGAAATGTCTGCGAATGGACCCGGTATAGCGCGCTTCAGGTTCGAGTCGCTCCGGGACCTCTATGATGTGCTACCTCGTATTTATGCGCTCGCCGCAAGTCTTCCAGATGCGCCGCTTCGAGTTTTTGAGAAGAAGATTGAAAGTCTTCCGCGATCAACTGAAGCCGAGCGACAGGTTGTGCAGCGCATTGGCCAGGATGTGTTTCGCAGCAGCTTGTTGGAGTACTGGGACGGCAAATGTCCCCTAACTGGAATCGACAACCCGCCTTTGCTCCGCGCCTCTCACATCATTCCTTGGAAAGATTGCTCTACTGATGCAGAGCGCCTTAATGTCCACAACGGCTTGCTACTTTCAGCACTATGGGATGCAGCTTTCGACCGTGGGCTCGTCACTTTCACAGCTAATGGCCATCCTGTGCTTTCGAGATCGCTCACCGTAACAGCGCAAGAGTTCCTAATCTGGCGCGAGCCAATCAAGTTGACGACCGGCCATAAGGAGCGTCTAGACTATCATAGAAATACAATTTTTAAGCCGTAGGCGTCCGCGTTGAGGGTTCCTGTTTCGGACCAAAACCACGGTAGCCCGCCAAATTGTTGGCATCGAAGCTTCAAAAATAAAACTGTGGATAACCAAAAAACTCAATCAAACAAAGGGGTTGTTGGTTAACGTAAGTCCTCTTCTGGCACCAGACCGCTCTTCGGAGCGGTTTTTCTTTGGCTGAAACTCATTGAAAAACAGGGAAGTATTCGTCATCCGACGCTTTGGAGCGTTCGGGGCGATGCGGGTGTTCGGTTTCGTGGCATCGCCGGGAGCCAGGCTTGCTGAGGGGCGACAGCGACAGGGGCACGCTTGGGTCTGGCCCCGTGCGGAATCACCTGTCTTCCGCCCCAGTGCGCACCGGGCAGCGGAATAGCGCTATTGCGCGCTGATGATCAGCGTCAGGCGATCGGAATATTTCCCGGCAACGCCGAGGGCAGGGTCGCCTTGCAGCTCAAAATCCAGCCGATGGCGCGAATTGTCATTCCCGGAGAACAGCGTTGCGGCGTTGGGATCGGAATCGCGCACAACCTGGCCATCAATCCGGATTTCATAATCCAGCAGATTGTCCGAGAATTCGTGCTTCAGCGCGCCGGAATTCTGCGATTCCAGATTCACTTTGTAATCCGTATTGGCGGAGACGGCGAAATCCAGTGAGGCGTTCTGGTGCCGGGTCATCATGCCGAGATTAAGGTCGACAGACTGGTTGTTGCCGTTTGCCAAATCACCGAACGAGGCCGACACCTTGGGCGTGACATTGCTGGTCACGAACATGGATTGCTGGTCCATCAATTCCTCGATGCCATTGTCGGTGCGATAGAGAGACAGGGCGATGCGGCCATTATAGACGCCTGCCATGGCGCGCTGGCCGGTCGGCATGGTCACCTGGAAGGGCACATCCGTCTGGGGTTGGTTGCGCGAGAAGGCGCCCGGCAATTCGATGACATTGCTGGCATTTCGACCCTGGCCGCCCCGCGGCTCAATATGGAATTTCAGCTGTCCGGAAGACGCCGACAGGGTCGCATCGCCCGGGCCGGTTTCCGGCTCTATGCGCAAAGTGTACTGGCAGGTGCCGCCATCATGCAGGATTTTGACGGATGCCAGTTCTGCATGCGCATGAGAGCTGGCCGCGTCATACCCCCGGCTGAACGGGCCGCGATAGGTGAGCGCAGACGGGGGCGAGATGCGCATTTCGCACGCGGCCTCAGCCTCCGGGGCAGCGCCATCGCCCGCGCCGGTGTCGTCCGCAAATGCCGGAACAGCCCCTGCGAGCAGGACGAGGATGGCTGTGATGTATCGTTTCGGGGTCATGGGGTCAGCCTCCCTGGTAATTGTGAATGCGCATGGTGACATTGTATGGTGAGCCGGTGTCCGGCGTCTGGATACGGATCGGCTCTGGCAATCGCATCACGCCGATCTCGCCTTCCGGCACGACGAAGGAGCCGGTCGCGCCCTCGGGCGAGTCAAACTCCATCTGCACGGTCTCGCCGTGTTTGAGGCCGTCAATGTAGAACCGTCCGCCGCGATTGGTGAACATCTGGTGGCGTTCGCCGTCGCTGGTGATGGCATAGCCGGCCGCGAAGGGAATTGGCTCACCATTCTGATCGACCAGAACCGACATCACCGCCACATTGCGATTGTCGCCCACCTCGACGACGTGGCCCGAGCGGTATCCGGGCAGGAAGTTGAACACCTGTCCGCCGAGCGACGTGCCTGGCGGCGCATCAGGTGCTTCCACCTCCACCGTACGCAGATAATAGGAATTCATGTCCGGAACGACCGCAGGGCCGAGCGCAGACGAATACGACGCGTAAGACGGCTTGGTGTCGAACAGGGAGCCCTGCGGATCGACCGCAATATCAAATCCTTTCACGGCATCTGACTTGGTGACGATTGCGAAGCTGTCATAGACCGGTCGGGACAGCGCCACATTGCCGTCTGCATAGACCACCGCGGAGCCGAGGGAGAATTCTGTCAGATTTTCTGCGCCCAGATTGCGATCCGTCCGGCCACTGGCGAGGATCTGCTCGGCGCGCGCCTCGAACCGGTTGCCGATATAGGTGGCGCCAGCGCGCAACTCGTCGGAATTCGATTGATGCGTGTAGGTCGTATCCCATCCAAAGCTGCCGACGCTCCGGTCTATCCGGGAATTGTATCCCACGCGTGTCGAAGGGGTGCGTGTGTCATGATAGAATTGCGCGCTGCCGTCGCCGATCCGCATGTTGAACGAGATGCCGACCGACCAGCCCTCTGTCGTCAGGGAATCCTGGTAGCGGAATGACGTGCCCAGCGCGCCATAGCGCGTGTTCCAGGTCAGGTTGGCCGAATGCGATTGCTCGAAATCATCTGACCCGTGACGCTGTGTGAAGCGCGAGCCAAGCTGCATCCGCACAGTGTCGGTCAGTGAGCGGGAGGCGCGGGCGGAAATATCGTACCTGTAAAGAGGATTGGCCCCGCCGAGCGTCATGAATTGCTCGTCCTGATACCGGAATTGCAGGTCGAACCGGTTCTTGTGCTTCAGGTCTGTGTCATTCCAGCGATACAGGCCGGTCAGCGCTGCGCCAGTGCCGGCATCCATGTCGCTGAAACTGGCCAGCACGCCGAACGTGCCAATGCCGGTTGAGTAGAATGCCTCGCCACCGACATTCATGATCTCGGTGTCCGCTTGAAAGTTCAGGCCGGCGGTCAGGCGGTCATTCCAGCCCTTGCTGTAGAAACCGCTGATGGCGGGATTGTCGAAATCATATTCCCGCTGGCCGTCGACCAGATCGGATGTCGGCCCTACGCTCAGCGCGAAGTCGGTCTCCCCGGCTTTCAGCAGGCTGAAATCGTAGAACGCCGAAAAGACGATCCGTTCGGTATCGCCACTGTCATACTCGATTTCCAGCACGACATCATTGCCCGCTGCGCTCTGCAGGGGCAGGTCGGTCAGGCTGTAGCGTCCGGCCTGCAGACGGAAATCCCGCACGAACTGTCCATTGATATAGACATTGATGCGGGCCGACCGCTGCAGCTCAAACCGCTGCGACGGGTTCGTGCGATATTCCTTGTACGGCTGCAGCCCGAAGTTCCGGAAACCGGCAAGGCCGAGCAGGTCCGGATTGCCCTGAAGGCCTGATGTCGGAACAGACAGGTCGCCAGCTTCGACGCGTATGCGGCGGTCCACGAAATCCTTGGTGAGGCGGGTATCGTTCAGAACGACTCCGGAATCGGTTGTCTCGCTGTAGCGGAACCCGGTTTCCAGAACCAGGCCGCCTACGTTCAGCGCTGTATCGACATTGACCTGCGTTGCGGCAAAGCCGGACGGTCCGAACTCGCTGGAATGGATGTATTGCGTGCCTGCGATGGCGTTGATGATCGCGCTTGTCCGGGCCTGCTGGACCGTGTCGAGGTTCCTGTTGGCAAAATTCGGCCGAACGGGCAGGGGCACGATCGAGCGCATCTCCAGCGGAATATTGATTTCAAGGAACAGGTTGGAATCGTTGAACCGGACATCAAACCCCAGCCGGTTCAGGTCTGCTGCGGAAATCTGGCCCTGTGTCGGCAGGGTTCGGAGCAGCTCCACCTGTTTGTCTTCGACCAGGAAAGGCAGCAACAGGTCAACGACTGCCTGGCGGTCGATGAATGTCTCTTCCGGCGTTGGGCCGGGCGTCATCGATACGTCGCCGCGATTGAGGCCGGAGATCACAACCGGATAGGGCAGTTTTGCGGCTTGCTGTGGCTTTCCGCCAAACAGGGCGCCGAAGATGTCATCAGCTGATGCGCCCGGATCCAGCGTGGGGGAATCCGTGTTCGGATCGGCCGGCTCGTCCGCATGGGCCCGGACGGGGTGCCCGGCCAGTTGCATGGCAAGCACCGTGCCCGCGAGCCAGACATATTTCCGGACCCGGCTGACAAGACTGTCCGTGCGTGAGCCTTGCACGGCGGCTGTTGTCAGGGGAGTGCTGGGTTCACGGGACACGGGACCATCAGTTGCGGAAGTAATCTGTCTTCAGCGTCGCAGTCACAGGGCCTGCGGCAAGGGCGGAATCTACAGGCACGTCGATAACGGCCTGGGTGCCGGCGATGATGTTGCGATTGTTCAGCATGTCGACCTCCTCCCCGGACATTTCAAAATTTGTGCCACCGGCCGTGAAGGACAGGACAGGGCGTTGCAGGATGGCGCGACGTGCACCAACATTCTTGATCGTCAGGCGCAGGACGGTCTCGCCGTCTTCGGTTTTTACAATCTCGCTATTGCTCAGGACAGCGTCAGGATCGCCGCTGGACGGCACGACATAAAGCGCGGCTTCATAGCGGAAGCCCAGTTGTACATCGACGGCTACGCCTTCGGCTGCGCCTTCCTTCTTGTACGGAATTGGCAGCTGTTCCACGACGAGACGGTAGGACAGTTCCATTGTGGGATTGCTTTCGCCAACCCATTGGACGCGGATCGACTGGCTCTGGCCTGGCAGCAACACCATTTGCGGCGGCGTGGCGATGAAATCATCATATTCGGGTTCGCGCGTCTCATTGCCGAATTCATCGGCGGACCGGCGGAAGATCTCGATCTGCAGTGCCACCGGCTGTTGGTGGGTGTTGCGAACGACGAACGTCCGGGCGGAGCCGGAACCGGTGGGTGAGAATTGGGCGACGATGGGCGAGAATTCAAATGCTGCGGCGGACGGGAGAAGCGCAAGAACGGCAAACGACAGCGCTAACAGAAATGGTCGGATGAGCATGTTGAAAACTCCGTGGGCGAATACTGTACTGGGAGAAAAAAAAACGGGTCAGGCGGCACACGGATTCTCCGTCGCCGCCTGACCATAGAGGAGTCAGATTAGAACTGTGCTGCCAGCGTGATGGTCAGCGTGTCCTCATACGTACCGGCCACTGCGTACTCGGCGAGCGAGTCGAAGGACAGGTCGAGGTTACCATTGCGTGTGCCGCCATTGGTCAGGATGTTTTCCCAGTCATTGTCGGTGACGATGGTTGCGCCAGCGCCGGACAGGTCCGTTGCGGAGTTGTACGTACCGGTAGGGAAGATCCAGAAGCGTGTGTCGACGTCATAGTCGATGTTCACGCCGCCCATGCTTTCCTGGTGCTCCATGCCGCCGTTTGCGGACTGCAGGGTCACCGTGTACGGCGAGTTGCAGGAGTAAGCGATGGCCAGGAAGCCCTGGTCGCCAGATTCCAGCATGTCAACGTTGTAGTTGGCAGAACCTTCTGGGATCAGTTCACAGTTGCTGGCGACTTCGCCGCTGAGGTTGATGACCAGCTCTTCTGAGTCCTGGGCAGCGGCAGCGCCGGCGAAAACGGCAACTGCTGCAATAGCTGTAAGTGTACGCTTCATTGTGGTACCCTCTTGATTCTCGACATGGGTGCAAGCCATGGCCGAGGCGTTCTGCCGAGCCACTATTGGCAAGGCAGGTTCCCACTTTCGTGGGCGGAATTGGCGAGTTATCGCCGGCTCAGGTCACGGGGCATAAGTGTCCCGTGACCACACTCCGAATTTTGAGTGTGAATTCGGAAGTGATTTCGAATTTCGTGATGGTAACGAACTAATCTCGCTCGCAATTTTCTTTGCTGCTCTGATGTCCCCTAATCTACGTCTCCCACTGACTTGGCATATTCTATGTCAATCCGTCCGCTCATGTTTCCGTGCCGACCAGGCGGCTCGAAATGCGTGTCCCCGAACGTCACCTTCGATACTTACCTACTATCAAAGGTTAACCCGTTTTAACCCCCAAATCGGGGATGCTCAACACCGAATTTGTATTTTGCGAATCGTTGCGAACGCAAAATAACGCCTCAGAGGCGAAATCGGGGGTGTGGTTAATTCCTGAACAGTTCAGTAGTCGGAGCATAAACTTTACGTCAAATTTCACGGAAATCCGGCCTTTTCCGGGGCGCTCCAGACGCGATTATTCCCTGCATTCTGTAGTAGTATCTGTGCAAGTGGAGAATTTTTCGATGTTTGGCCGATTCTTGAACAAATGTTGTGCAGCCGACGCAAATCTCCCCATATTCATGGAGGTTTACCATAGGCAATCATGCTTAAAAATCGCCCGCCGGGAGAGATGAAATCTACCGCGGCGCACAACAAAAAAATCGTAAAAAATGCATTACCAAAGAGAAAAACAGTAATCGATGTCCCCTCAGAGGGAATTCTTGATCGAAAATTCTGAATCACCAGATTTCTACTTAAGCCATACAAACGATTGTTTTTCAGGAATGCATCGTCTGCGCAAGGATTGGTCTGATTCGGAGGTTCGGAAAGTGCTCAGGTTTTGAACGCCTTGCCCGCATTTCTTCATTCAGGTTCCACCTTTGCGGGATTACGCCGCGGCACCTTCCAATGCGTGCGATCAGGCCGTGCCGGTCATCGCGCGATAGGAGCCCGGCGTCTGACCGGCCCACCGTTTGAACGCGCGGGTGAAGGCGCTCTGCTCGGAAAATCCCGTCAGGAACGCGACTTCGGCGATGGAGTAGTCCGTGGCCGTCAGGAAACGTTCCGCGCTCTCGCGCCGAGCCTGGTCAACCAGTGCCTGAAAGGTCAGCCCCTGATCTGACAGGCGCCGTTGCAGGGTCCGCGCGCTCATCCCTAGATCCGAGGCGACCTCCGCCAGGGAGGGGATGCCATCGGTCAGTACATCGGCAATCTGCAACACGACCTGCCGGTCCAGTGACCGCTCGGCCGGGTCTTGCGGCAACAGGCCATCGGCCTGCGAGCACAGGAATTTCCAGATGCTCTCGTCGCCGACCAGATTTGGCTTGTCGAGCCGTTCGGCCGGAATGATCAGCGCGTCGATGTCTGCGCCGAATGTGATCGGGCACCGGAAATGGGCTTCCAGCACCTCGAGCGACCCGGCTGGTTCCTTGTGGCGGAACTGGACCGCGCCCGGCCGCGAATTCGGCCCGGTCGCCTCGCGGCACAGGCTGACATAAGTCGCCAGCGCCCCCTCGCTCGACAGGTCCAGCCCGAGCCGGGGCATGTCCACGCGCTCATGCGTCCACCAGAACGTATCGCCCTTGTCGTGCAGCTTGAACGTCGACGCCGTATTGTAGGCGCGGACATGCCGGTCCATCCGCAGGAAGGAGTGGCGCAGCGTCGGCGCGGACTTCCAGGCCAGGCCAACCGCGCCAAAATCGGAGCAGGTGGCCGACATGCTGATGCCGAGCAGGAAGCGGATGTCCGGCTTCTCACTTTCGGCGATGGTTTCCAGCAGGCTGTAATATTTCTCCGCGCTGATCATGCCGGGCGGCGAGGCCGGGTCGATGCCCGCCACATCGCAAAGCATGTCCCGGTCCAGCTTGTGGCTGACCTGATCGATCACCTTCAGGACAAACAATGTTGAGACGGCAGCCATGCCTCGAATCCTCCCCCGTCTGACGCCTTCGCCAGCGCGCGATCCCCATCGCGCATACCTCGAAAACTCTGCCCCAGAAGGTTTGACGCGTCCAGTCAACAGGATGTCGCGACCAGTCAATACCGTTCCGGGCCCGCCTCATAGGGTGAGTACAGATCAGCTCAGGAGGGGGCCGCAAGCTCCGGACAGAGTTGACGCCGCCACCAATCGCTCAACCCGCTCTGAGGAAATCTGCCATGTTGAATTCCCCTTATCCGCCAAAATCCTTCCTGAAACTCATCGTCACCGCCACCGCGATCTTCGCCTGTGTCGGTATCCCCGCCGATGCAGATGCGCCGAAATCCCGCGCAGCCAGCGCCAAGCTGCCTCCCATCAATGATGGCCTGCCGATGCCGGGCTTTGTGGTAACCACCGAAGGCACCGCCATCGTCGTGACTGATCCGCAGAATGACTTCCTGTCACCAGACGGTGTCACCTGGGGTGTTGTCGGCCAGAGCATCACGGAGAACCGCACCGTAGAGAATATCGGTGACCTGTTCGAGGTGGCCGAGGAAACCGGCATGCCGGTCTTCATCTCTCCGCACTATTACTTCGAGCATGACCATAAATGGCAGTTCGAAGGCACGCTGGAAACGCTGATGCACGCCATCGGCATGTTTGACCGCCCGTCTGCGCTGGACCTTGAAGGCTTTGAAGGCTCGGGCGCTGACTGGCTGGAAGAGTACAAGCCCTATATCGAAAACGGCAAGACGGTCGTGACCAGTCCGCACAAGGTCTATGGCCCAGACAGCAACGATCTCGTCCTCCAGCTGCGCAAGGCTGGTATCGATAAGGTCATCCTCGCCGGCATGTCATCCAATCTGTGCACGGAATCCCACATGCGCAGCCTGATCGAGGCCGGGTTCGAGGTCATGGTCGTCACGGACGCGACAGCAGGGGCCATCACCGAACATTACAATGGGTATGATGCATCCCTCACCAATTTCCGGATGATCGCCAGCAAGGTCGACAATACCGAGAACACGGTGAAGGCCATCCGCACCGCCTACAAGAAATAAGCAATTGGGCCATCCGCACACGCCCACACCCACCCCCGGATGGCCCAGTGGCGCCCGACTGTTCCCCTGCCTCTCACTCCTGACAGTCGGGCGCCCACCCTGGTTTCGCTGGCGGTCGATCCAAGGCCCGCCGCCAGACGATCTCCGCGCCCGTCGGCGCACATCTCTCTCCCCCTGCGGCCTCACTCCCTCGCGTCCCCTGAAGGCGCCCCAACCAAGGAATACTGAAATGTCCCGTAAACTTGCTCTCGCCGCCGTTGCACTCGTGGCTGCCACATCCGTCTCTCTGCCCGCTCTTGCTGAAGATGAGTACAACGTGTCGACAGGTATCACAGCGGCAGGTGCGCCACTCGGCCTGCATGGATTCGACCCGGTCGCACTGACCACCTACAACGCAGTTGCTGAAGGTGACGCCTCCCACACGGTCGTTGAAGACGGCGTGGCCTATTACTTCGCTTCGGCAGACTCGGCCCGCATGTTCAAGAAAGATCCGGCCCGCTACGCGCCGCAATATGGCGGCTTTTGCGCCTATGCCGTTGCGGTCGGCAAGAAGTTCGATGGTGATCCTCAGTTTGCGGACATCGTGGACGGCAAGCTGTACCTCTTCGTGAATGCTGATGTCTTCGCAAAGTACAAGAAGGACAAGGCCAACATTCTGAAACGCGCGGAACGCACCTGGCCAACCATCCAGCACAAGGCCGTTGGCGACCTGTAATCGCCAGAAACAGGCAGCCGGGCAAATGCGCCCGGCTGCTCACCTGATCCTGCCTCAATACATCGGAGATCTGCATGCGTCCCCCATTGCCGCCTTTTACCCTTGAAACCGCCATCCAGAAGGTTCGTCTTGCCGAAGATGGCTGGAATGGCCGTGACCCTGAGAAAGTCTCCCTGGCGTATTCCGAAAACAGCGCCTGGCGAAACCGTGACATGTTCCTCAATGGCCGGGCGGACATCGTCCGCTTCCTCACCGCCAAATGGCGGCGCGAACTGAATTATCGTCTGATCAAGGAGTTGTTCGCGTTTTCGGAAAACCGGATCGCTGTCCGCTACGCGTATGAATTCCACGACCGGACGGGGCAGTGGTATCGCGCCTATGGCAACGAGAACTGGGTGTTTGACGACGCCGGCCTGATGAGCCAGCGCTTTGCCAGCATCAACAATTTGCCGATTGGCAATTCGGAACGGAAATTCCACTGGAAGCTGGGCCGCCGGCCGGATGACTATCCCGGCCTGAGCGATTTCGGATTCTAGGACAGGGGCTGCAGGTGATCTCCATGTTCGAGAAAAAGCCGGAATGGCCTATTGAGTTCTGATTTAGAACGCTCAATAGTGCGCTTCAGACGTACAGCCGGGAAGGAGCGTTAATGGAACACCGCAATGAGACCGTCGCGATTGTCGGGGCGGGCGACTATATCGGCGCCGAAATCGCAAAGAAGTTCGCCGCCGAAGGCTATACGATCGTGGCCGGGCGGCGAAATGGTGAAAAGCTGTTGCCGCTGGTCGAGGAGATCGAGGCCGCCGGAGGGCGCATATCGGCCCGGTCCCTGGATGCGCGCGAGCCCGATGACGTGACCGCGTTCCTGAATGAAGCCGATGCGCTCGCCCCGCTGGCGCTGACCGTGTTCAATGTCGGCGCTAATGTGAACTATCCCATTCTCGAAACCACAGACCGGGTGTTCCGCAAGGTCTGGGAAATGGCCTGTTTCGCGGGCTTCGTCACCGGCCGGGAATCGGCGCGGCTGATGCTGGCGCGCGGCAAGGGCAAGATCTTCTTCACCGGCGCAACTGCCAGCCGCCGCGGCGGCAAGGGCTACGCCGCGTTTGCCTCCGCCAAGTTCGGCCTGCGGGCTGCGGCCGAGGCGATGGCCCGCGAACTCTGGCCCCAGCACATCCATGTCGCGCACCTGACGATTGATGCCGGCGTGGACACTGAATGGGTACGCCAGATCATCAAGGACCGGGGCGGTCCGGAAGATCCTCAGGGCCTGATGCCACCGGAAGCGATTGCCGAAGCCTATTGGGAACTCTTCCGCCAGCCGGAAACGGCCTGGACCTTCGAAAAGGAAATCCGGCCTTACGGGGAGAACTGGTAGGCTTGCTCTTTCCGCGCATGAAAAAGCCCGCTCCCGACGTATCAGGAGCGGGCTTTTTTGTCTGGCGACACCTGGCGACTATTCGAGGCCGAGTGCAATCTTGATCAGCGTCCAGTCAACCAGCTTGAAGTTCTGGTCCACGCCCGATTCCGGGTTGCCATCATCCTGAACCACAAGAATGCCATTCGGGAAGCCGGGCAGCGGCGCAGAGTTCACGTCCAGACCATCGGTATGGGTTACCGGGTCGATCAGGCCATCGAGACTTCCGGTGACCGTGAACACACCGCGCGGCGTATGCGGCGCCTTCAGGTCATACACAACGAACCGGTCCGCAGCCTGTGAGGAGACAACCAGATAGCCTTCGCCATTCAGGCCGGCCCAGATGTCCATGCCTTCCACGTCAGCCACAAGGCCGTTGCGCGCGTCGATCGTGTCCACGCTAACCGGCGCGGCCGTCCAGTCGTTCAGGTCCAGCTTCCACACGCCATGCTCTTCCTCGCCGAGGAAGACCTGGCCATTGGCTTCGTCAAAGACACAGCCTTCCAGCTGCAGCTGGCCGTACTGGCCGACCTGGATTTCAGCCAGCAGCTCCGGCCCATCGGCAATCGCATCGGTCGCCACGGCCCAGACCTGTGCCATGCCGTCCTTGTAGGTGGGCATGGCGTAATAGGTGTTCCCGACAAGACCGGCGCAGATGCCATAGGGCTCGTCCTTGTTGGTCGGCGTGTCGGCAATGTGGCTGACCGTGTTCGTGGTCGAATCGATGGTGAACCAGCTGATCGAGTTGGTCTCGTCATTCGACGCGACAGCCAGATCGCCGCGCAGGTCCACATTGTTCACGCGGCCAACGTCCAGGAACTGAAGCTCTTCACCGGCCAGATTGTAGACGTGCAGGCCTTCATCCTTGTTCGTGCCGAGAACCAGGCTGGCGGCAGGATTTGCCAGATTGACCCAGACAGCCGGGTCGTCAGCCTTGTCACCGACGCCCGTCATCGGGGCGGTTTCGACAGCCGCTGGAATCGGGGCGGTCTCGATGGCGTAGAGGTCCTGTGCAGGCTCGGTCGCACAGGCAGATGCAAGCAGGGCGGCAAGGGGCAGATAGCGTTTCATGAACACTCCTTTGGGGGCTCGGTTAAAAGCGGTTCGCGCCGGTATTCCGCGCAGGGACGGGAAGATCAAGTCAACGAACAGAACTTTCACATAACTGCCACGAATTGCCGTCCGGATGCAAAAAAAGCAGGTCCGAAGACCTGCTTTTCAATGTCATTGCGATGACGGGAGATCAGCCACCTTGTCCAGGTGCCGGAGCGCGCAATGCGCTGCGCTGGGCGTCGCCCGTAGCGTTTTCACCAGCCTTCTCGTGGCGTTCCCACTGCTCAGCAGTCATGCAGATCTTGCCAGGATAAATCTTGCCAGGAATGGACACACGTTCACAGATCAGGTCCGGGTTTGTCGAGGCGTCTGCGACGGTATAACCATCTTTCTTTTTCAGCGCGCAGCCAGATACGGCGAGGGCGGCTGTGAGGGCGATAAGTGCGATTCTCATAAAGTTTTTTCTCCCACGAATTGCAGGAGGTCTAGCAGAGCGATCCGGAAACGTCGCCCCCCAAAGCATGATTTTTCGATCTGAACCGGCAGAAACGCACATTTCTGTTGCAATCCTGCACCCCTGTCGGAAATGCAACGGATTGCAATCGGGCGTGTCGCTCCGATCGGCCGCCTTATCCAGGTGCCGGAGTGCGCAATCCACCGCGCTGCATTTCCGATGTCGCGTCCTGCCCGGCCCTGTGGTGACGTTCCCACTGAGCTTCGGTCATGCAGATCTTGCCGGGATAGACCTTGCCGGGCACATCCACGCGTTCACAGACGAGGTCAGGATCGTTTGAATGGTCGACGACCTGAAAGCCCTCCTTCTTTTTCAGCGCACAGCCAGACAGCGCGATTGCTGCTGCGAGAACGGGTATCAGTCGTTTCATACGGTCTCCTATCCAGACGGGAGCGTATAGCTTGATTGTGCACGCATAAAAAACCGGGCGGATAACGCAATCCGCCCGGTTTCCTGTTTTTGCCTGATTTGCGGGCTGGCCCTAGTAGGTCAGACGTGCACCGATAACATAGCGCGCACCGTATTCGTCATATTGGGACAGGCGGTTCTCGGAACCGAAATAGTAGTATTCCGGCTCGTCGGTCAGGTTCTTGCCTTCAACGAAGACCTGCAGATTGTCATTCACGTCATACTTCGCAGACGCTTCGACGCTGAGGTGATCGCTGGTGTACCGGTCGATATTGGCACCGAACAGTTCGTCCAGGTAGTCATCGCGGAAATTGGCCGAGATGCGCAGATCCCACGGACCGCGATCGTAACCGATCGAGGCGTTCCAGATCAGGTCGTTCTGCTTCAGCATCGGAACGTCGCGGGTCAGCAGCGGATCTTCCTCGTCCGGAACGGACGCTTCGGATTCGGCGATGGTCACGTTCGCAGAGACCAGGAAGCCTTCCCAGAAGTCGCCGATGAAATCGAGCTGCTGGACATAGTTCAGTTCGATGCCTTTCACCGTGGCGTTTTCACCATTCACATAGGTGAAGACTTCTTCCACCGAGTCTGGCAGCAGGGACAGGTCAACCGACCCCGGAACATCGTCGATGTCATAGTTTGCACCGAAGATCGGGTTGGAGATTTCCTTGTAGAACACACCCGCTGACAGGACGGACAGTTTGGTCGGGTAGTATTCGATCGAGAGATCGAAGTTGTCGGCTTCATACGGATCCAGTGCCGGGTTGCCGAGTTCCGCTTCGTCGCGGTCATCGTTCAGGGCGATGGTCGGGCGCATTTCCCCGAAGGCCGGGCGCACGATGGACGCGTAGTAAGCGGCGCGACCGATGAGATCGTCGGAGAAGTTGTACTTGAGGTTCACGCTCGGCAGGACGTGGGTGTAATCATCCTCATACTTGCGGACGGTGACATTCTCCGGGTCATCTCCTTCGAAGAACACGTTGCCCGTTGCCGAGACGTCGGTGGCCTCGACGCGGACGCCGGCGACCACGGTCAGATTGTCGAACTGGAATGTACCCATACCGTAGCCGGCAAGGATCATTTCCTCGATCGTGTAGTCACCTGACAGGCTGTCGAAATTCGTGCCGTCTTCGTCCAGCTCGTCATCCGTGAACGTACCGCGCAGGGCATTGGTCAGGCCGGCGCTTGGCCATTGGTACATCGGATTGTTCATGCGCCAGCCGGAAATCTGGCTGTTGGCGGTGATGTAGTCCGTCATCAGGACGTCATCGCGTTCCCAGATCATCAGGTTCTGGTCGCGGACCTTTTCGCGGTCGCGGACCTTCACACCCATCTTCCAGGTAACTGGCGTGCTGCCGATGGAGGACTCGTTTTCAAGGTCGAGCTTGTAGGCCCATTCGGTGTCTTCGTTGACGGTGAATTCCTGTTCGAAGGCGTCCATTTCGTAAGAAGACGGGTCATAGACGAAGTCGACGCCCGGGCCGGTCAGGCGCGGCTTTTCGGGTGTGGAATTGTCCCACACGATGATCGCATCGCCGTCCATGTCGTCGGAGCGGAAGGCCACATCGTGATTGTTGGAATCGTCTTCCTCGGCATAGGCGTAGGAGACTTCGTAATCCACGGTCCATGCGCCGGCGATGGTCTGGCCACCCAGGGCATAGGTCTGGATTTTGCGCTCTTCTTCACGCTGGCGGACTTCTGCGTCCACTTCGGCGAAGTTGAAATTGTAGTTGTTGCCATCGACGCTGACACCTTCTTCGGCCAGATCGCGGAACTCGAATTTGTTGCGGACCTCATCATCCTTGTACTGGTTGAACAGGGTGCGCAGGTAGAGCTCGGTATTCTCGGTGGCGCGATAGTCCACATTGAAGACGAGGCCGAGGCGTTCGCGGGTCAGGTCGTACCAGCGCATCTCGTAATCATCGTTCGGGACGAAGACGTTGAGGTTGTCATCAAAGCCCCATTCGCCGATTTCGTTGTTGTGGGCTTCGATGGCGAGGCTCTGGAAGTTCACGGAGGCCGCGATGCCGAGCTTTTCCCCGAATACGTTGGAATAGGTCAGCGTGGCTTTCGGGGAGAGTTCTTCAGCGATCTCGTTGTAAGAGCCTTCGACTTTTGCACGGATGAACTGGCCGTCGCGGTCGAATGCGGAGATGGTCTTCAGGTTGATGACACCGCCGATCGTGTCGGCGTCAACGTCCGGGGTCAGGGATTTCTGAACTTCGATACCGTCCAGAAGGTCAGACGGCACACCGTCCAGCAGCACGCCGCGGCGATCTTCCGGGGAAGGGGTGCGCACGCCGTTGATGGTGGCGGAGATCAGGTCTGTGTTGATGCCGCGGATCGAGACATAGCGGCCTTCGCCCTGGTCGTTCTCGATGGAGAGACCAGCCACACGGGCAAGGGAGTCTGCCACGGTGGTGTCGGGGAAGTTGCCGAGGCCATCGGAGTCGATCACGCTGATCAGGGCGTCAGAGGCGCGCTGCTGGTTGATGGCACCAGCCTGCGCAGCAGAGGAGCCGACCACGAGGATGTTGTCGAGATAACGCACGTCGCCGCCGAGGCGGACGCTGAAATCCGTGTCGCCAGAAACCGTCACCGTGTCGCTGACCGGGTCGGCGCCCACATAGGAGACAGACAGCGTGTACTCGCCGGCCGGGATGTTCGCAAAGCGATAGGTGCCGAAACGGTCTGCAGATGCCGTGCGGCCGAGTTCTTCAATCGTCACGAGCGCGCCTTCGAGGCCGGCTTCACCGGTTGCGTCCGTCACGGTGCCAGAGAGGATGTCTGCGCCTGCAGCCTGGGCGAGAACTGCGGTGGCAGCGCCCAGCATAAAGAGTTTGCGGGAGGTTTTGGTCATCGGAATGATCCTTGCTGTGGAAAGCCGTATAAAGAAGTCTACGCTTCGAAACTGCGGCCCCGTCCCACAGCAAAGTTACGGCTGGATGACAGGTGTGTAATGTTTTCGTGACGGTGCGGAAAATCCCTTTAATCACGGCCTTCTGCCGCCATTCGGGGATATCCGCGTGGTTTTCCGGCAACACAAATTCACCATGATCGCCGCGGGGACGCACGCTCTGGCGGAAATCCTCTATGATTCTGGAGCTTCGAATCCGATGGGGATGGGCCTGTGTCAGCCTTCTGGAAACAGGAGGCCCGAGCCATGTCCGACATGCCACATCGCAATCGCCTGATCCGGCAGGTTCGCCAGATGCGCCTGCTCGGCACGCCGGTCGCCGAGATTGCCGGCCGAGTCGGCCTGCACCGGGCGACGATCTACAAGCTGATCCAGCGCAACGGCCTGGATAGGCCGGAAGAGTGGATGGAGCGCCCGCGCCTCGCCCTGCACGAGGCCATTGATGACACTACGGAACGGCTGGCCGAAAGCCAGACCGGAGAGGCGCAACGGGCCTATTGCGGCGTGCTGACCCGCCTGATCGGGGAGCTGCGCCGACTGGAAGTGACTGTGGCGAAATGGAGAGGAGAGCAGGATGCCGGGCATGCCGGATGTGACGATCAGGAAAGCCATTCCGACACGGACGACACCGAAATCTACGACGAAGCCGAAGACGAATTATCCCCCGCCGCAGAGAGACGCCGGCTGGCAGCCTATGCAGCCCGGCTTCAGACAAAAGGCGAGGCAGGCCAGCAAGTCCGGTCAGATGCACCTGCTGAGCGCGGCAGAGAGCCGTCTGGTCAGCCAGAATCCGTGGATCCTGAGCGCCCGCGATATACAGGTTCCGCCGCCGGACGGCTGGCGGAGTTTCGTCTTCATGGGCGGACGCGGCGCTGGAAAGACACGGGCGGGGGCCGAATGGCTGCGCTGGTCGATGCTGCAGGGCGGATGCGGCCGTGCGGCGCTGGTGGGCCCGGCCCTGCACGATGTGCGCGAAGTGATGATCGACGGGCCGAGCGGCCTGAAATGGATCGAGCCGCTGAAAGGCTGTCGCCCGTCCTACTCGCCCAGCCGCCGGATCCTGAGCTTTGACAATGGCGCAGAGGCGCATGTCTTCTCTGCCGAAGACCCGGACAGCCTGCGCGGCCCGCAATTCGATGTGGCCTGGTGTGACGAGATCGCGGCCTGGCTGCGCGGGCAGGCGGTGTGGGATACGCTGCAAATGGGGCTGAGGCTGGGCGTTGATCCGCGTGTCATGGCGACGACCACGCCGCGGGCGACGCCCTTCTTCAAGACGCTGCTGGCCGGGCCGCACACGATCATCCGCCGCGCCAGCATGGCAGAGAATGCGGAGAACCTCTCGGCGGGCTTCGTGGCCGCGATGGAAGCGGCCTATGGTGGCAGCGCGCTTGGTCGGCAGGAAATTCACGGTGAATTGCTGGAGGATCCCGAAGGGGCATTGTTCCGACGGCAGACGATAGATGCGGCGCGGGTGGAGACGCCGCCGATGCTGGAAGATGTGATCGTGGCCGTTGATCCGCCCGCCACCAGCGGCGCGCGGGCCGATGCCTGCGGTATCATCGCGGCGGGGGTGCGCAAGGGCGCGGCCTATGTGCTGGCCGATGCGTCTGCGCCGGGGCTGAAGCCACTCGACTGGGCCCGCCGCGCTGTCGTGATCAGCCGTGAGGTGGGCGCGCGAGAGATTATCGCGGAAGCAAATCAGGGCGGCGAAATGGTGCGCCAGGTTCTGGAAAGCGCGGGCGCGGATGTGCCGGTGCGGCTGGTCCATGCCCGGCTGGGAAAGCGGGCGCGCGCCGCGCCGGTGGCCACATTGTACGAACAGGGACGGGTGGCGCATGTCGGCCTGCTGCCCGAACTGGAAGACCAGATGTGCCGATTCGGCGCGGAGGGCTTTCGCGGCTCACCGGACCGGGTAGACGCCCTCGTCTGGGCCATCTGGGCCCTCCTCCTCGACCGCGCCGGGCCGTGGGTGCGGGTTTTGTGATTGGTTTTTGAAGCGGAAGAATGTGGCTTCCTCTCTTCCGCTCATCCCGGCGCAGGCCGGGACCCAGACGGGTCAGTCCGGTGTGCGTGGCACTGGGCCCCGGCCTGCGCCGGGGTGAGCGGAATTGTGAATTGGGGGAGTGGGGGTCCAGTCGAGCAGCTCCAGATACAAATCGCGCCAGTCGGGATTTGTCTGCTCGATGAGGTTCAGTTTCCACTGCCTCCGCCAATCCTTGATCCGGCGTTCGCGCGTAAAGGCGGATTCCCGCGTGTCGTGTTCTTCGAACCAGATCAGTCGCCTGCAATCATATTTCGACGCGAAGCCGGGGCGCACCCTGTTCTGATGTTCCCAGCACCGCCGTATCAAGTCATCCGTATGACCCGTATAGAGCGTGCCGTTCCGGCGGTTGCAAACGATGTAGGTGTAGAACGCCATGACCGGGAACGTATCATGAACGCCGCGGAAAATCTACTCGGTATCTTTGGAGGACTACCCCCCCGTACGGAAGGCCTTGCGTCCGAAGTAGGCGTTCTTGGGGGCCGGGGGTGTGTCGTCCGGTTTGTCTTCCGTGGCGGGGTCGACTGTTTCTGTCTTCTCCGCAGGGGGCGGCGTTGTGCCGTTCATCAGGCCGCGGATCCAGGCGCAGGCGGCGCCGGCGGTGGAGACTTCGAGATCCGGGACAGAGCGGTCCATGCGGCGGGCCAGCTGGCGGGCCTGGTGGGCGGTGAGGGATTTCAGCGTCGTTTCGAACAGCTCCGCGCCGACCGTCTCGCGCAGATCCTTCATGTCCTCCGTGGTCTGACCAGCGGAGATCATCAGCTTTTTCACGAGCAGGGCTGTTGCGGCGGCAAAATCCTTCTCGCCGAGCTTCGCAAAGCGCTCGCGCTGGGCCAGCAGGGATTCGAGCGCCTTTGCGCTGGAGGGGGCGGGGGTGTCGGTCATTGAATTTTCTCGCGCACTTCCTTCAGCAGGCCTTCGATGATGCCGAGGGCATCAGCGGGCCATTTTGCCTGAAGGGTTGGCTCTGGGCCAAGCTCGATCGGGTTGGTGGCAAAGCCCGGTTTCATCGGGATTACCGTGTTGAACATGTTGAATTCGGTTTCCTTGGCATTCGCCGCGTCGCGCATGGCGTTCAGCACCACCTTCTGGTGGGCCGAGCCGTCAAACCGTGTGGCCAGCACGCAGGGCAGGTTCTCGATGTCACGCCCGCGCAGATTGCGCATAATGTCACCGGTGAACAGGTCCAGGCCCAGCGTGGACATGAAGTCCGGAATGGTCGGCACGATGATCAGGTGGCTGGCGGCCAGCACGGTTTCGGTCATCACGGAAATGCCGGGCGGGCAGTCGCAGATGATGACATCGTAATCGGCTTTCAGCTTTTCGAAGTCATCGCGCATGCGGCGGCCAACCTGGCCCTGCAGCGCTTCCATGGAATAGCCCTTGGCGGTCAGCTCATAGATCAGCTCGCGCTCTGTCTTGCGCAGGCGCGGCGAGGACGGGATCAGGTCCAGCTCTAGCGGCTTGCCATTATAGGTGACGTCAGAGGCGTCGGTGACGATGAAGTCTGACAGGCGCTTGTGCTCGCCGGCGAAGAAATTCTCCAGCAGCCAGTCGGAAATCGTGACGTAATCATTGATGGCCTGGAACAAATGCTCGTCGCCCTCATGGCCGAAAACGAGCAGGGAGGCGTTGGCCTGCGTATCCAGATCGACAACCAGCGTGCGGAAGCCATTTGCGGCAAAGGCCTCGGCGAGGCTGACGCAGGTGGTGGTCTTGCCCACACCGCCTTTGGAGTTGGCGATGGAAATCACGCGTGCCGACATTCTGTAAGCTCCTTTACCCCTGATCGAATGGCGAAAAAGCAGATTTGCGGCGGGATGGCTATGGCCGGGCCGCAGGAAAAACCGGGCATAGTGTTCGGTTAACCCTCAGCTTTTCGGCGCTAGCGGGCTGATTTTCCGGCAGTTTTCCTTTCCCAATCCGATGGGGGGCAGCGGCATTTAATTTCTGCTCATCAAAGGAAACGGAGCCGCGCCCCAACATGAACCCGATCTGGCCATTCAGCCGTCGCCCGCAAGAGGTGAAAAACACGCCATCCCTGGTGGCGCTCTCAAACCTGGGCGAGGTGCCGCAATCGCTGACGTTGCCTATCTTCATCTGCACAATGCCAAACCGGGTTGCTACGCCGCGCGGGTCGACCCGGTAAGGTAATCTCCGGGTTTCAATACGCTGCGGGAGGGCCTAACTGTGTGCGGATACGTGACTCGCAGACAGAAGGAAGCCCGGCCCGTGGCTCTTGACCCTTACAAAGTGCTCGGTGTGGACCGTTCGGCCAGCGATGCCGATATCAAGAAGGCCTATCGCCAGAAGGCGAAAGACCTGCATCCCGACCTGCACCCGGACAACAAGGCCAAGGCGGAAGAATTCAAGCGGGTCTCCCAAGCCTGGGACATTCTGGGCGACAAGGACAAGAAGGCGAAATTCGACAGCGGCGAGATTGATGGCGACGGCAACCCGACGGGCTTTGGCGGGGGCGGGCACCCCTATGGCCAGGGCGGCGGGTCCTATCGCTGGGAAGGACGCGGCGGGGCAAACCCGTTTGGCGGTGCGCAGGGCGACCCGTTTGAGGACATCCTGTCCGGTATGTTTGGCGGTGGACGGTCGCGCCGGGGCGGGCCGACCAAGGGCCGGGACGTACGCTATCGCGTGTCGATTGATTTCGAAGATGCCGTCACAGGCGCGCGCCGCCGCATGACGATGGCGGACGGAACCGCGCTGGACGTGAACATTCCGGCGGGTGTGGAAACCGGACAGACGCTGCGCCTGAAAAGCCAGGGCGAGCAATCGCCCAATGGCGGCCCGCCGGGAGATGCCCTGCTGGAAATCCAGGTGTCCGACAGCAAGGTCTGGCAGCGCGATGGCAAGGATCTGCGCATGACTGTTCCGATCGACCTGAAGACCGCCGTGCTGGGCGGCAGTGTCGAGGTGAAGACGCCGTCCGGGCCGGTGACGCTGAAAGTGCCGGCGGGCTCGAATACCGGGTCTCAGCTGCGCCTGCGCGGAAAGGGGGTGCAGACCTCAACGCCGGGCAATCTCTATGCGCGGCTGGAGATCGTGCTGTCTGATCCGAAGGATTCTGGGCTGAAGAGCTGGGCCGACGGCCAGTAGGCGATCAGGCCTTGATCGGTTCGAACAGAAGCGTGTCGTCTTCGAAGATGATTTCCACCGGCGCGGGCGCAGCGATCAGATAGCCCTGCAATTCTTCACAGGCGAGACGTGCAAGGGCCTCGGCCTGATCCTCGGTTTCGACGCCTTCCGCGACAACCGGGATCTGCAATGAGTGTGCAAGATGGATAATCGCTTCCACGATGGCGCGTGACTTGGAATCGACATTCATGGACGTCACGAATGACCGATCGATCTTGATACGGTCGAACGGGAATTCCTGGATATAGCTCATCGAGGAATAGCCGGTTCCGAAATCGTCCAGCGAAATCTTGATGCCCAGACTTTTCAGGTCCAGCAGGATGCTGGTCGCCAATTGGGTGTTGTGGATGATCGCCGTCTCGGTGATTTCCAGTTCGAACCGGTCAGGCGACAGGCCGGTTTCGGCAAGTGCTGTGCGAACCGTGTCGACGAGGTCTGCGTCCAGAAGCTGGCGCGCCGAGAGATTGACGGCGACTGATTCATTGTCACCCCAGTGACGCGCGGCGCGGCAGGCGGCCTGAATGGTCCAGCGGCCAACTTCCACGATCAGCATGCTTTGTTCCGCAATCGGAATGAATGTGTCCGGTCCGATCAGGCCAACGCCGGGCCGGTTCCAGCGCACCAGGGCTTCGCGGCCGACCACTTCGCGGGTCGCGGCGTTCACCTTGGGCTGGAAGTGCAGCACGAGCTCATCATTCTCGACCGCCTTGTGCAGGGCGCGTTCAAGGTTGCGCGCATCCATCTGTTGCTTGTGCAGCTCTGCATCGTAGAAGCGGAAGCAATTGCGCCCGGCTTCCTTGGCCGAGTAGAGCGCGCGGTCTGCGAATGTCAGCAGGCGGGCGGCGCTGTGATTGCCTTTTGACGGCTGGGCGATGCCGATGCTGCCGCCGCTGGAAAGCGTGCGACGGCCGATCGCGATCGGTTCCGACAGGGCGGTCAGAATGCGGCTGGCGACATCCGTGATCTCGTCATGGGAGGTGCGCCCCCGCAGCAGGACGGCAAACTCGTCGCCGCCGAGACGCGCGAGCACGTCCTTCTTGCCCAGCTGGCTGGAGAGGCGGCGTCCGATGGATTTCAGCAGCGTGTCGCCCGTGCCGTGTCCGTACTGGTCGTTGACTTCCTTGAATTCATCAAGGTCGATGATCAGGACGGCCAGATCATTCGCATTCTCGCTGGACCGTTTGCCGACAGCTGATTCAAGCGCCATGTTGAACGCGACGCGATTGTAGAGGCCGGTCAGGGAGTCGCGATAGGCCAGCGTGCGCACACGGGCTTCGGCGCGGACGCGCTGGGTCATGTCGTGCACGGCGAAGACGATGAAGTCTCCGTCGCTCTCGCGGACATACCGGCTGGACACGGTGGCGACCATTTCGCGGCCATCCGAGAAGCGCAGGCGGCGCTCACCGAAATCATGGTTTTCGGCAAAGGTGATGTCTTCATCCTGGATCTGCAGGATGTTCTGGATCTTGTTGCCGGTCAGGGATGGCGCCGGTTCGGATTCCGGTGTCAGGCCCAGATCTTCCAGCTTGTGCTTTTCCGGCCCGTCATCCTGGAACATGGTGCGGGCGGCAGAATTGGTCGACAGGATCGTGCCGTCTGGCGCGACAACGAACAGCCCCTCGCTGCTGGCATCGGCCAGGACGAACAGCTTGCGCTGCTCCTTGGACCGGATGCGCTGGAACTGGGTGTCGAGACCGGCAGCCATCGCAAAGATGAACACGACGAGCAGCATGGCCAGCGCGATGATGATGCTGAGCCCGCCCGACCGCAGGGCGATGGCTGGCGTTTCCAGGCCCTTCACCGGGATCATCGTGGTGCCGGTGGCGCTGACGAAGTGGATGGCGAGTACGGCAATGATGCTGAAGATCGTTGCCAGCAGAGTGCTGCGCGGGATGCTGGGGTTGGCGCCGGTGAGATAGGTGGCGACGTAGCCGATGAAGCCGAGCACGATGGCTGTCGTGACCATCATCTGGTCGTACTCCATGATGGCCGACGCGTTCAGCGCGGTCATGCCGTAGAAGTGCATGACCGTGACAGATGCCGTGGCGATGGCCGCGGACAATACGCGAACCAAAATGTCGGAATTCAGGCGCATCATCAGGGCGGTGATCACGAAGCCGGTGACCACGATCATCGCTGAGATAATGGTGCGCCCGCCGGAGAACACGACCTCAAACCCGGGCTGGTAGCCGAGCAGGGCGATGAAATGGGTCGACCAGATTCCCAGCCCGACCACTGTGCCGGAGGCCACAGCCCAGAAGATCTGGTTGTGGCGCATCGTGGCCACCATGCTACGGCGGAACACAACCAGCGAGCAGCAATTGCTGAAAGCAAGAACGAAAAGTGCGGCAATAACGTGCGAGAGATCGTGCTCGGTCGTTATGCAATTCAACACGTTGTACATAAACAAGGTAAACCCATCAGTCCGGCCGCTTCACTGCCGTGGTTGCGTTACCAAAAGGGAAACCGGTTGCGTGACGTTTACCATATTGATCGCAACCAAAGAGAGAAACGCAATCTACCGATTGCTGCTTGTGTAATGGCAGCTGCAGATTTCACGGAAATCAACGTCTGCGCGCCCGCGTAAAAAAACTCGGTCACGAAACCGTGTTTCTGCAGTGGCGGCTTAACGATCCAACCGATTGCGTTCTGGCGGGGAAACGAGACTCCACCCGAGATGGCGAATTGTCGTTGGCGAAGGTCAAAGACTGGGGTAGATTGTGTACAGAGGCTGTGGGGGAGACGCAGGCATCAACGCGGAAACCGTGTGCGCTCGAGGCGACATCGGATCATACAGACACCTGATCCGGTGCGCCGCGAACGGCGGGTGACGCCTTTTTTCTTGCCGAACCGCAAACGCCACCTAGCATCGATCATGGTGTTGGTGAGGGTGAAAGACATGTTGGACGGAATCTCCGCATTGTTGACCGCGCGGTCCCTGCAGGACCTTCGGACGGCTGCCGTATCCGTGTTCAGCCAGATGGGCATGCCCCGCATCATGTGCATTTCCCCGATCGGTCATGACCGGTCTGTGGGGCGCACCGTGGTCAATGCCGGGTTTCCTCTGGAGTGGGAGACGGCCTATCTCGACACCCGCCACATGGATGACCCGCTGCCGGATATCGCCGTGCGCATCGGCTCTGCGTTTCACTGGGACCAGTTGCCATCCGACGTGGTGCTGAATCAGAACGAGGCGGGCTATCTGTCAGACCTTGCCGGGTGGCAGATGGAGCGCGGCATCTGTGTGGCAACCTATGGGCCGGCGGCGCGGGTCGGCTTTGTCGCGGCAAGTTCTGAGACAGGCGAGGACAGCCTCCATTCAGTGGACATGCAGACATTCCAGGTAGCCGCCCAGACAGCCTATCTGCGTCATTGCCAGCTGACGACGCTGGAGCTGAACTACGAGATGAACCTGTCGAGCCGTGAACTCGATGTGCTTCACTGGATGGCGCAGGGCCGCAGCAACGCCGCGATTGGCGAAACCCTCAATCTCAGCCCCGACACGGTCGGCACCTATGTGAAGCGCATCTTCACCAAGCTGGAAGTGTTCGACCGGACCTCAGCCGTCATGAAAGGCGTGATGCGCGGACTGGTGATTGCGTCCGATCCCGAAGTAGAAGCGGAGGCGATTGCCCGCCGGATCAAGAAGAAGAAGGGGTAGGCGCAGTCCCCTCTGCCACAACCTGCTGAAAGTGAAGGAATCCGAGCGGATATGTTCACTTGGTATTCAGAGCCTGTTGCCTATACAGCGAGGCTATGAAACGGATTTCTGCCCTTCTTCTGGCCCTGGGCCTTGTGGTGACGCCGCCGGCGATCGCTCAGGACTGGCGTAACCAATGGTCGCCGGGTCAGGCCCGCGATTCGGTGCGCGAGGGCAAAACGGTGCCGCTCAGCCAGATTTTCCAGAATCTGAAGCGGCAATATGGCGGCTACCAGTTGAACGCCGACCTGTTCGATAATGGCGGTAATCCGCGCTATCGGATCGACTGGATGACCGGTGACGGCCGCAAGATGCGGTTCACGGTGGATGCCCGGTCCGGCCGCGTGCTTGACCGGCAGGGCGCATGACCCGACAGTGTTTTTTTGAATTCGGAGGGACGTGTTGATGCGTATCCTGGTTGTTGAAGATGATTCAGACCTGCGTCGCCAGCTGGCGGACGTGCTGTCGCAATCCGGCTATGCGGTCGATCTGGCCGCAGATGGTGAAGACGGCCACTTCCTGGGCGACACCGAACCGTATGATGCGGTGATCCTGGATCTCGGCCTGCCGAAGATGGATGGCGTCAGCGTCCTGAAGAAATGGCGCGCCGACGGCAAATCCTTCCCGGTGCTGATCCTGACTGCCCGCGACTCGTGGAGCGAGAAGGTGGCTGGCTTTGATGCCGGCGCCGATGATTACCTGACCAAGCCGTTCATCACCGAGGAATTGCTTGCCCGTTTGCGCGCCTTGCTGCGCCGGGCCGCGGGTCACTCCGCTGCAACGCTGGAGGCCGGCAAGCTGGTGGTCGACACCCGCGCGGCACGGGCCAGCGTGAATGGCGAACCGGTGAAGCTGACCGCGCATGAATATCGCGTCCTGTCTTACCTGATGCATCATATGGGCCGCGTCGTGCCGCGCACGGAACTGGTCGAGCATATCTATGATCAGGATTTCGACCGCGACTCCAACACGATCGAGGTGTTCATCGGCCGCCTGCGCCGCAAGATCGGCACGGACCGGATTCAGACAGAGCGCGGCCTTGGCTATCGCCTCGTCGTGCCGGATGCCGAAGCCCGCGTCGCCGGATAAGGCCTGCCTCGCGCCGGAGCCCTCAGCATGAGCGACAGCGCCGCTTCAAAGCCAACCCTGATGGATCGCTGGACCCGCCTGTCGCTGGCCCGGCGCATCATGCTGGCCGCGGCGATCTGGGGCCTTGTTGTGCTGGTTGGCGGCGCGATTGCCTTGTCCGCAATCTATCGGGCGCAGACGCTCAGCCTGCTGGAAGAGGATCTGGAACAGACCCTGGTTGGCCTGACGCGGGAAATGACCCGCGAGAATGCCTTCCTGGAAGATGGACGGGTGACCGACACGCAGCGGGAATTCTTCGCAGGCGATGTGCGCTTCCGCACGCAATATTCCGGGCGGTACTGGGCAATTGTGGGCGTGAACTCGGAGGGCAGTATCGCAGGCGATATCCGCTCGCGGAGCTTGTGGGACGAACCGGTGCCCCTGAATGATGACCAGCTTGAGCGTACACTGACAAACCCCGGCATGACCATGTTCGGGAATTTCCGGTTCGAAGGACCCGCAGGCCAGCGCGTGCGCGTAGCGTCTCGCGCCATCCTGATCGAGAACCGGGAGACCCCGCTGATCCTCGTGACGGCTGCTGACCGGGCCGCGAATGATGCGGCGGCCAGCAGCTTCCGCAGTCTTCTTCTGGTCACGATGATCGCCCTGTTCGGCGGGGTGTTTGCGGCAATGGTGGCGGCGATCTCCTTCTCCCTGCGGCCGCTGCGACGGATCGGGGACGATATTGCCGAAGTGCGCGAAGGCACGCGGCAAAAACTGTCTGAAGACTATCCCGCGGAAGTGCGCCCGCTGGCCGATGAGCTGAACAAGCTGCTGGAGCATAACCGGCAGGTGGTGGAGCGCGCGCGCACCCATGTGGGTAATCTGGCCCATGCGCTGAAGACGCCGCTGGCCGTGTTGCGCAATGAAGCAACGGGCGAGACGCAGCTGGACGATGTCGTGCGCCGCCAGTCGGAGAACATGCAGACCAATGTGGAGCATTACCTGAAGCGCGCGCAGATGGTGGCGCGGGCGCAGACACTGGGCGCGCGGACCGAATTGCGCCCCGTGATCGATGGCATCGCCCGTATGCTGAACCGTTTGTATGATGCCAGGGGCGTCAACGTGTCTGTTGACGGCGGGGTGGGGGCCGTGTTCCGGGGAGAGAAACAGGATCTCGAGGAAATGGTCGGCAATCTGATGGAAAATGCCTGCAAATGGGCCAACAGCGAAGTGTTGGTGCGCGTGCGCGACACCGCGGCGGCCCTGACCATTGATGTCGAGGATGACGGCAAGGGCCTGTCGCCGGAAGAGCGCGCCGGCGCCCTGAAACGCGGCGTGCGCCTGGACGAGACGACACCGGGCACGGGCCTCGGCCTGTCCATCGTGAAGGAACTGGCTGAATTGCACCGAGGCTCGCTGGAGCTTGGCGATGCAGGCCTCGGCGGCCTGAAAGCCCAGTTGAGGTTTCCCAAGCCATGACGCGCAGCAACTGGATCATTCTCGCGGTCTGTCTCGCGGTGGCGGTGGGCGGCTACCTTCTGGTAGGGAAGCCCGGCATGGGCGACCAGCCCATGAAGGATCGTCAGGCGGGCCTGATGGAGAAGATAGAGACCAATCCGCAATCGCTGACCCCGGCCGAGACCCTGTCGCGGTTGGAAGCCACTGTGCAGGAGCGCCCGGACGACCCGAAGCCACATTTCTTCATTGGAGAAATCCTGCGATCTCAGGGGCGCACGTCAGATGCGGCGCGGGCCTATCAGTCCGCCCTGCGGCGCGATGGTGAATTCGTTCCGGCCCTGCTGGCGCTGGCCGATACGCTGGTGGAGCTGAACAATGGCGCGGTATCGCCGGAGGCAACGCGTCTGTTTGCGAAGGCCTATGAACTGGACGAAACCCAAGTGCGCGCAGGCATGTGGGCGGCGATGGGCGCGGCGCAGGCAGGGGACCAGGCCAAAGCCGAACAGGCTATGCGCTATATCTATTCCCGTCTGCCGGAAGACGACCCCCGCCGCGAACGCTTCGCCCCGATGATCGAGGCACTGGGCGGTGGCGAGGCTGCTGCACCGGACGCCGAATAGACCGGCTACATTCGCCGCACTCCCCACGCAGGCCAACACACCCTATAAGACCTTTCATGCGCGCACGGACACGACGGCTTTACATGTTTGGCATTGCGGCGCTGCTGTTGCTGGCAGCGGCGGCGCTGGCGTTTCTGGCGCTGCGCGAAAACGCGAACCTTTTCTACACGCCTGAAATCCTGGCCGAGAATGGCCAGCCGGAAGCGGGCAAGGTGGTAAAAGTCGGCGGCTGGGTCGAGCCGGGCTCGCTGACCTATTCCAGTGATGGAGCGACCATGATCTTCACGGTCATCGACAACAGCCCCCACACGATCCGTGTGAGCTATACCGGGATTGCGCCAGACCTGTTCCGCGAAGGGCAGGGCGTGGTTGCCACAGGCCAGTTCGGCCCGGAGGGCGATTTCACCGCCCGGCAAATTCTGGCCAAGCATGACGAGAACTACCAGCCGCGAGAACTGAAACCGCTGGACGCAGCCGGATGATCGAACTCGGCCATTTCGCGGCCTTCCTCGCGCTGGCAGCAGCGCTGGCTCAGGGCCTGTTCGGACTGAAGGGGCAGAGACGCCTTGCAGCGCTGGCAGCCTATGCCGGGTTCGGCGTGATGACGCTGTCCTTCGTAACGCTGATCATTGCCTTTGCGCGGTCTGACTTTTCGGTCGCGCTGGTGGCGAACAATTCGCACACGCTGAAGCCGATGCTCTACAAGATTGCCGGGGCGTGGGGGAACCATGAAGGCTCAATGGCCCTCTGGTGCCTAGTGACGATTGGCTTTGGCGCGGCGGGGGCCTTGTGGATGCGCACGGGCCGCGACCGGTTCGAAGCGCGCGCGCTGGGCGTTCAGGGTTTGCTGGCGGTCGGGTCGCTGGCCTATCTGCTGTTTGCGTCCTCGCCGTATTTGCGTCTGGACCCGGCACCGTTTCAGGGCGCGGGCCTCAATCCGCTGCTGCAGGATCCGGCGCTGAGTATTCATCCGCCCATGCTGTATCTCGGCTATGTCGGCTATTCCTTTGTCTTCGCGCTGGCCGCGGCCGGCATGATGGAAGCACGCATTGATGCCGTCTGGGCGCGGGAAGCGCGGCGCTGGTCTCTGGCGGCGTTCATTCCGCTTACGCTCGGCATCGCGCTGGGCTCCTACTGGGCTTATTACGAGCTTGGCTGGGGCGGCTGGTGGTTCTGGGACCCGGTGGAAAACGCGTCCCTGATGCCGTGGTTGATCGGGGCGGCATTGCTGCATTCAGTGGTCGTGACGGAAAAGCGCGAAGGCTTTGCCGCATGGACTGCCTTGCTGGCCGTGCTGGCCTTCCTGTTTTCGATCATGGGCGCATTCCTGGTGCGCTCTGGCATCCTGACCTCTGTGCACGCCTTTGCGGTGGACCCGGAACGCGGGATGCTGTTGCTGGGCGGATTGCTGGTCTATGGCGGCTTTGCGCTGATCCTGTTTGCGATCCGCGCGCCGAAGCTGTCCGGCGGAAAGCCGTGGGCCCTGCTCAGCCGCGAAGGCGCGCTGATGGCGAACAATATCGTGCTGATCGTGGCCACGCTGACCGTGTTGCTGGGCACGCTGTTCCCGCTGATGGCGGAAGCGGCAAAGCGGACGATTTCCGTGGGCGAGCCTTATTTCAATCTCACTTTCACGCCGATGCTGGGCGTGTTGCTGGTCATCCTGCCGGTGGTTCAGGCCTGGGCCTGGGGCAAGGCGGATCTGAAATCCTGGACCAAATGGGCCATCGGCGGCGGGGCGCTGGCGCTTGTCTTTGTCGCGCTGGGCGTGGGCCTGTGGAGCATTTCCATCGGCGCGGCGCTGGGCCTGGCATTGGGCGCGTGGCTGGTGTTCGGCTCTGTCTGGGAATTGAAGCGCCGCGCGATCACGCCGGGCCGCATCTTCCGCCTGCCACCGCGCGTCTGGGGCATGACACTGGCGCATCTGGGGCTGGGCCTGTTCGTGATCGGGGCGGTTGTCGAGACCACCGGGCGATATGAAACGACAGTGGCCTTGGCCGAGGGCGGCTCCGCCAAGGTGATCGGCTGGACGCTGACGCTGGATGAGGTGCGCGCGATCGAAGGGCCGAACTGGTATGCCGACCGCGCGGTCCTGACGGCGGCGCGCAGCGGATCCCGCGCGGTGATGACACCCATGAAGCGCTACTACCCGGCTGCGCAGATGCCGACGACGGAAACCGCGATCCACAAGACGGGTACGGGCGATCTCTATGCTGCGCTGGGCGAACAGCGCATGGTGGACGGCGAACCGCGCTGGGTGTTCCGGGTCTACTACAATCCGATGATCGACCTGTTATATTTCGGCGTTATCCTGATGGCGCTGGGCGGTGTGTTCAGCCTGTGGCCGAGGCGGAAAGCATGAAGCAGATCATCCTTATCCTGATCAGTGTTCTGGTGGCGGGCGCGGCGTTTGCCGAAGATGTGGCGTTGGACGATCCGCGACAGGAGGCCCGCGCGCAAGACCTGATGCGGGAGCTGCGCTGTGTCGCGTGCGAGAACGAACCGATATCCCAGTCCGCTGCCCCGATTGCCGAAGACATGCGGGCCCGTGTGCGCAGCCTGGTCGAGGAAGGGGCGAGCGATGAAGAAGTCCGCACCTGGTTTGAAGATCGGTATGGCGAGTTCGTCCTGTTCCGTCCGAAGGCGGAAGGTGTGGCGGGATGGATGCTGTGGGGGATCCCGTTCCTGTTGCTGTTGCTGGGCGCGGGGATTGGCCTGTTGATTGCGCGCACTCGCAAGGCGCCGATTGAGCCAATCGCGCCGGAAGACGCCTAGTAGACGCCCGCGGGCAAGAAATACGGCGCGCCGAGCCAGACCACCCAGCCGCCGAGAGCAATGAACGGTCCAAACGGGATGGCCGTATCGGCGTCCGCCTTGCGAAGGCCGGTCACGGCCAGCGCGATCACGCCGACCAGTGCCGATGCGGATGCGACGAGCATGATGGGCGCGAGCCCCATCCATCCCGTCCAGACACCAAGCCCGCCCAATAGTTTCGCATCGCCGCGCCCGATGCCGTCGCGCCCGCGCAGGCGGCGATAACCGATTTCTATGGCGACAAGTACGAGATAACCGGCAAGGCCACCGATGAAATGCGGCTGCCAATTGTCGGCCCGGGTCAGCCAGACCATCGCGATGCCAAAAAGAACCACGCCGGCGGTCAGGGGATCGGGCAAGGTGAGGCTGCGGATGTCGATGATGCTGAGCGCCAGAAGCAGCACGCCGAGGCAGAGCGTCAGGATCAGGGTGCCCGGTGGCGCGAACATCCAGGCCGACACCACGATCGCGACGGCGGCCATTCCTGCCAGCAAGAGAGAAAGTGGTTTTGACATGCGCGACTGTCCTTTCCCCGGCCGGGGCGATGCTTGCTCAAGAGCATTGGCGCATGGGGAAATCAAGGGCAGGGCACGAGCGTGTCTCTGTCGTGGGATGCCGACGCCGCTCCATAACACTCGTCAGCTGGGTGGGGACGCGCTTGACGATTGCAATGGCCCGGAGAGAAGTCCTGGCAGGGACCCGTACCTCCGGAGGCATGTGCCGCAGTTCCCGTAAGGGCCTGTGCGACGCCGGCAACTTGTTTGGGGGTAGCCCTCCACGACCGAACGCAGACGCCCCGTCTCTCATGCCGAATCGCGGCGCGAGAGACGCGAAAAGACTGCGGATTCACCCCCCAAAGCCAATTGTTATTACAGAATGGGACGAAAATCGGCTTCTTACAAGCCAATTTGGGGTTTCCGGGAAAAATTGTTGGGGAATCAGAGCGGTGCAGGATTAGCCTCAGATTTACCCTGAATTCGTCATCAGCGGCGGTCAGACTGGCCGTCGCGGCCAAACCTGCCGCTTTTTGTGGGGAAATCCGGCAAATCAACCTTGCTGTCTTTTAATGACCACAATGCTTGTGGCAGGTTAATGTTTGGACCACATGCCCAATACCGGCAAATTTTTCAGTGACTTGGAGACAGGAATGAAGACAATCGGCATATCGAGACAGGCCATGGTAGCTGCGCTGGTAGGCGTCGCGATGGTGGGCTCTTTCTCTCTGGCCCCACAGGTCTTCAGCCCGGAAGCGGGCGCCCAGCCGATTCAGATCGAAGCCCCTCATGGGGCGCCGCTCAGCTTTGCCGATCTGATCGAGCAAGTTGAACCGGCTGTCGTCAGCGTGAACGTGACCACAGAGCGCGAAGTTGGCCGTCTGGCTGACATGCAGCAATTCTTCGAACAGTTCCGCGGTATGCCGGGCCTCGACGAATTCATGGAAGAGCGCCGCCGGGAAGAGGAAGAAGAGCCGGAAACCCAGGAAGGGCGTTCGCTCGGCTCGGGCTTCTTCATCTCGAAGAATGGCTACATCGTCACCAACAATCACGTCGTGGATGGCGCGACAGCCATTCAGGTTGTCCTCAAGGATGGGCGCGAGCTGGACGCTGAACTCGTCGGCAAGGACGCTCAGACAGACCTCGCCGTGCTGCGCGTGACCGAAGCGGGCGAGTACCCGTTCGTGAATTTCGGCAATTCCCACACGATGCGCAAAGGCGACTGGGTCGTGGCGCTGGGCAACCCGTTCGGCCTCGGCGGAACGGCCACCGCAGGCATCCTGTCAGCGGATGGTCGTGAGATCGGCCCCGACAGCCCGTACACAGACTTCCTGCAGATCGATGCCTCGATCAACCGCGGCAATTCCGGCGGCCCGACCTTCGACCTGAATGGCAATGTGATCGGCGTGAACACCGCAATCTTCTCGCCAACGGGCGGCTCGGTCGGCATCGGCTTTGCCATCCCGGCAGAACTGGCCGACGAAGTGACGAAGGCCCTGATCAAGGACGGGAAAGTTTCCCGCGGCTGGCTGGGCGTTGCGATTCAGGACCTGACCGAAGACATGGCAGAAGCCCAAGGCATCAAGGATGCTGAAGGCGCCATCATCGCTGACGTGACCAGCGGCAGCCCGGCCGAAATGGGCGGGCTTGAGCGCGGCGACATCATCCTGTCCGTCAATGGCGACAAGGTGACAGATGCCACCTCAACGACGCGCCTGGTCGGCAAGCTGATCGCGAACACGTCCAACCGGTTCGAGATCATTCGTGGCGGCAAGAAGCAGACCATCAATGTCACCGTTGGCGAGCGCCCGAGCAATCCGAACGCGACCGTCACACCATCCAGCTCATCCCCGTCGGATGATGCGGTCGAAGATGGCCAGGTGGTTGCCGAAGTCGGCGGTACGTTCGAACAGATGGATGACGAGCTGCGTGAGCGTCTCGGCCTGAAATCGGGCGAGAATGGTCTCGTGATTACCAATGTCACAAAGGATGGCGTGCTGGAGGAAGCAGGCTTCCAGCCCGGCATGGTGATCCTGGAAGTGAACAATAAGCCCGCAACGAGCGTTGATGCCCTGCGCAAGGCCATCAGCGATGCCAAACGGGCCAAGCGCACGAAAGTTCTGGTCGCCGTCCGCATCGGGCAGATCACGAATTATCGCACAATTGATTTGTCGGACGCCGAATAGGAGGGTCTGATGCTGCAGACAGTTCAGGAAGACGCCATGCATGTACTCGTGATTGAAGACGATATCGAGATGGCCAGCTTTATCGAGAAGGTTCTGGTTGAGGCGGGGCACCGCGTCGACATGGCCACAGATGGCGACAGCGGCCTGGCCCTGGCGAGATCATCGGAGTTCGATGCGCTTGTCGTGGACCGGATGCTGCCGGAGAAAGACGGCCTGACGCTGGTCAAGGAATACCGCGAAGCGGGTGGCAAGACGCCGACCCTCTTCCTGTCGGCGCTGGGCGATGTCCAGAACCGGGTTCAGGGCCTGAAAGTTGGCGCGGATGATTATCTCGCCAAGCCGTTTGCCCCGGCCGAACTGGCCGCGCGCGTCGAAGCGCTGGGCCGCCGCCTGCCAGTAGAGCAGCAGGTGACGGTTCTGAAGGCTGGCGATCTGGAGATGAATTTGCTGACCCGCAAGGTGACGCGGGCCGGCCAGAAGATTGACCTGCAGCCGCGTGAATTCCGCCTGTTGGAATATCTGATGCGCCATGCTGGACAGGTCGTGACGCGCACAATGTTGCTGGAGAAGGTGTGGGACTACAATTTTGACCCCCAGACCAATGTCATCGACGTGCACATTTCGCGCCTGCGCGCGAAGATCGACAAGGAATTCGATGAGCCTCTGCTTCATACGGTGCGCGGCGCCGGGTATCGCCTGCAGGGCTAGACGCCCGCGCAGGCGGCTGGCACCAAGCGCTGTATGAAACTTGCCCTGCCGACCTTCCTGAAGACGACGACGTTCAAACTGGCGCTGATCTACAGCGCCATGTTTGCGGCGTTTTCGGCTGCGTTGCTGGTCTATCTGTATTATTCGACCGTCTACTACATCCGCACTGAGAGCGAGCGGCGGATGGACCTGGAGTTCGAGCAGCTGGGCAATGCCTACTTCACCGGCGGGATGGAGCGGCTCAGCCAGTCCGTTCTGGAGCGCATGACGCGCACCGGTTCGACCTACTTCTACTATCTCGAAGATTCCTCTGGCCGGAAGATTGCCGGCCATTTCGGGCGGATGCCGACCACGCCGCCGGAAGAGGATGTGCAGACCGTCTATTTCGAATTCCGGCAGCAAGAGCCGGACGGCACGGAGATATTCCGCCCGGCGGCGGGGCGGATCGTGCGCCTGCGCGACAATGGCGGGGCCCTGCTTGTGGCGTTCGACACCGAACAACAGACTGCAATCGTGGGACGTATCCAGCGCGCGATCTTTATCGCGGCGCCCATCGGGCTCGTTTTCTCTCTCTTGGGCGGTATCCTGATTTCCCGAGGCGCTGCGCGGCGCGCCGATGAACTGGCCCGGACGGCGGAGGCCGTGATGGGCGGGGAACTGGGGCGGCGCGCGCCGGTGCGCGGATCCGGCGACGAGTTTGACCGTCTGGCCTCACGCCTCAATGCCATGCTGGACCAGATCGAGAAGCTGGTGGATTCGACTCGCCATACGGGCAACGCGATCGCGCACGATCTGCGCTCGCCCCTGTCTCGCCTGCGCAACCGGCTTGAGATTGCGCTGTCAGAACCAATGACGCGGGAGAGCGCAGAGGCCACGCTGGAAGAGACCGTGCTGGAAGTCGACCGCGTTCTGGGCACCTTCAACGCCATTCTCCGCCTTGCCCGGCTGGAGGCTGGCGCGGAAGGCGAACGGGTTCGAATGGACGTATCCGAACTGGGCGAGGAACTTGCCGAATTGTTCGATCCGGCCTGTGAAGAAGCGGGGCTCAGCTTCAAGAGCCATATTTCGCGCAACCTGACCGTGCTGGCCGACCGCGACCTTGTCGGGCAGGCGCTGTCGAACCTGCTGGACAATGCGGTGAAGTACACGCCGGAAGGCGGCGAGATCAGTTTTTCCATCATGCGCGGGCCGAATGGTACGGTCGACATGGTAGTAGTCGATTCCGGGCCGGGTGTGCCGGTCGAGGCGAGAGAACGTGTCGTGCAGCGGTTCCAGCGCATGGATTCGGCGCGGACCCAGCCGGGCTCCGGCCTTGGACTGGCGCTGGTGGATTCGGTGGCAGACATGCATGGCGGCGCGTTGATCCTGGATGATGCCGGCGGGCCGTCAGAGGCGCCCGGCCTGAAGGCCACGCTGCGCCTGCCAAGAGTGTGAGGCCCGTATGCTGACGATTGCGCCCATCGCCGATACGCCAGAGGCCGCGCTGGAGCGTGTCCTGCCATCCGCGCCCTATCTGCGGCGGCTGCATGAAACGGGCACACGTGGCCATTGGCGCGATGCCCTGCAGGCGGTGAAGGACATTCCGGCAGACTTGCCCGAAGCGGAGGCCATGGCCGCCATGCGCAAGGCGAAGGCGCAACTACACCTGTCTCTGGCGGCGGACGATCTGTCCGGTGTGCTGCCCGTGATGGATGTGACGCGGGCGCTGAGCGAGTTTGCCGAGGCGTGTCTCGAGGCGGCCCTTCGCGTGACGCTGACGCGCCGCAATATCGACGGCGCAGGCATTTTCGCAGTCGCGCTCGGCAAGATGGGCGCGTATGAGCTGAACTATTCCAGCGATATCGACATCTGCGTGTTTTACGAGCCGGGCGTGTTCATGGCCGGGGACTATGAAGCCGGTGAGACGGCGCAACGAATTGCGCGCGATATCGTCCGGATCATGCAGGAGCTGACCGGAGACGGGTATGTGTTCCGGACCGATCTGCGCCTGCGCCCCGATCCATCCTCCACGCCGCTGGCGGTTTCTACACGGATGGCAGACCTCTATTATGAAAGCGTCGGGCAGAATTGGGAACGCATGGTCTGGATCAAGGGACGCCCGACGGCTGGCGACCGGGAGAGCGCCGCGCGTTTCCTGAAAATCCTGTCGCCTTTCGTCTGGCGCCGCAATCTGGACTATTGGGCGATTGGCGACATTCAGGCCATCAAGCGCATGATCAACAGCAAGGTGGGGCGGGCCGATTTCGAGACCGTGTCGCCGGATGTGAAATTGGGGCCGGGCGGTATTCGCGAGATCGAATTCTTTGCCCAGACACAGCAGCTTATCCTTGGCGGGCGCCAGCCGGAGCTGCGTGACAATTCCACACTCGGCGCGCTGGCCGCGTTGACACAGGCGGGCGTTGTCGAGCCGGATACCGAGGATGAGCTGCACACGGCCTATCTGGCCTTGCGCAATCTGGAGCACCGGGTCCAGATGCGCCGCGACGAGCAAACGCATATCGTACCCGCCGGGGAAGATGATCGGCGTGATGTGGCGATGATGTGCGGGTATGACGACCTCGCCGCATTCGACCGGGATCTGCAGGCCACGCGCCGCTGTGTGCAGGCGCATTATGACCGCCTGTTTGCACATGAAGACCGCGCGCTGGAGGACCACTCGCTCGGCAATCTCGTCTTCACGGGTGTGGATGATGATCCGGGCACGATCGAAACGCTGGCGTCGCTTGGCTTCAGCAATCCGAGCGCAGCCATCGACACGATCCGCAACTGGCACCGGGGCCGTGTGCCCGCGACACGCACGGCGCGTGGCCGGGAATTGCTGACCGCCTTGCTGCCGGGCATGCTGGCGGCCATGGGCAAGACGGGAGAGGCGGACGAGGCGTTTCGCTGGTTCTCTCGTTTCTTCGAAGGCCTCTCGTCGGGTGTGCAGACGCTGTCCATGCTGCTGGCCGAGCAGAAATTGCTGGACGATCTTGTGGCCACCCTGGCGCTGGCCCCGCGTCTGGCGCAGATCCTGTCGCGTCGGCCTGACCTGCTGGAGGCACTGGTCAGCAATCAGGAGCCGTCCCGTCCGGTCATTGACGAGACGGTCAGCTTTGACGGCGCGCTGGATTCGTGGCGGCGCTATCACCGTGAACAGAATTTCCTGATCGGGCACCGCCTGTTGCACGGGCTGATACAGGCGCGGGATGCCGGTACGCACTGGTCAGACCTTGCCGACGACACCATTCGGGAGATGGCCGCCGCAGCGGAGCGCGAAACCGCAAATCGGTATGGCAAGCGGCCGGGCAGTTGGGCCGTGTTCGCGATGGGCAAGCTGGGCGGGCGGGAGTTGACCGCAGGATCGGACCTCGACCTGATCGTGATCTATGATGCCGACCCGCTGGAAGCCCAGACCTGGTATACACGGTTTACCCAACGCCTGATCACCGCGCTGACTGCGCCAACGGCAGAGGGCGATCTGTACGAGGTGGACATGCGGCTGCGTCCATCGGGCGGGGCCGGGCCGGTGGCGGTCAGCGTGCCGGCTTTCGAGCGCTATCAGAACCAGGATGCGTGGACGTGGGAGCACATGGCGCTGACCCGGCTGCGTCCGGTCGCAGGGGATGAGACGCTCAGCCAGCAGATTATGACGATTGCGTGCGAGGCGATCGTCGCGCGTTCGGCGAAGGATGATGGCACTATTGCGCGGGACGTGAGCGATATGCGCCAGCGGCTTTACCGCGAAAAGCCCGGCAAGGGATTGTGGGACCTGAAGACAGCGGAGGGCGGGCTGGTGGATGCCGAATTCGTCGTTCAGCAGGACATGTTGCTGAGCGGGAAGCCGGACGCCATTTCAGCTAATACGCGCGAAGCGATCGCGTGCTCCACCCTGCCGGAAGCCGAGCGCAGCGTTCTGATTGAAGGGGTGACTTTCCTGCAATCGCTGCAGCAGGTGCATCGCCTGGCGCTGGGCAGTGATGTGAAGGCGGGAGAGATGCCGGAAGGCCTGAAGGACCGCCTGTGCCGCTCTGTGGACGTGGACAGTTTTGCCGCTCTGGAAGAAGAAATTTCCGCATTGAAATCAAGGCTTCATGCGCTTTGTGCAGAAAAACTTCATTTGCCCGCGACGGATTAGGCGGGCCGCTCCGTTCAATACGCGATGGGTGAGTAAAACGAACGGAGTTTTTCCAAATGAAACGCACTACTCTCGCAACTGCTTCGATTGCCGCCATTACTGCGCTGACCCTGCCACTCGTGGCCCTGGCCCAGCCGGGCGATGGTCCGCGTGGAGACCGTCCGCATGGCCCCCGCGGCGGCATGGAAGAAATGATCAAGCAGATCGACACCAATGGTGATGGCGACATCAGCAAGGCCGAAATGGAAGCGCACCGCACGGCGCGTTTCGCTGAGATCGACGCAAATGGCGATGGCGCTGTCACACAGGCCGAGCTTGATGCGCATCACGAAGCCAAGAAAGCTGAACGTGAAGCCGAACGCGCTGCGCGCCGCGCCGAGCGCAAAGCCGAAATGTTTGCGAAAATGGACGCAGACGGCAACGGCACGATCAGCATCGAGGAGCTCGACAATCGCGGACATCCCGGATTCGACAAGCTCGACACAGACGGTGATGGCGTCATCACTGCTGAAGAGATGGAAGCCATGAAGTCCAAGATGAAGGGCAAGCGTCATGGCAAGTGGCACAAACGGGGTGAAGCCCCTCAGCCGGAATAAGGCTGGCCTTGCTGAATGGGCCGGAAGCGTGTGATGTATTCGCGTGACTCACGAGATGACCAACCTCTTCTGGCCCGTTTGCGGTTAAGATATCTGTCTTGGCTTTCAGTTCAGATCTCGACCGGATTACACGTGCGGCAGCGGGCGACCCCGCTGCCGTATCCAGCCTTGTCGACCGCTACAGCAGCGGCGTCCTTGCGCTGGCGACCCGCATGCTGGGCGACGCCGCGGAGGCGGAAGACGTGACGCAGGAAACCTTCCTGCGCGCCTGGAAAGCGCTGCCGACCTGGGAGCCGCGGGCGAAATTCTCCACCTGGCTGCACCGGGTGGCGCTGAATCTCTGTTACGACCGGCTGCGCAAGCGCCGGGAAGTGACGATGGAACACCTGCCGGAACGTAGCGATCCGGCCATGACACCAGCAGAATTGCTGGACCAGTCCCAGCGCGTCCGCGCCGTGGAAGATGCAATCTCCCACCTTCCGGAACGCCAGGCCGCAGCCTTGACGCTGTGCGCGTTGCAGGGACACTCACAAGCCGAAGCGGCCGACATCATGGATGTCAGCGTGGAGGCGCTGGAAAGTTTGCTGGCCCGTGCACGTCGCACATTGAGAGCCAGCCTGTTGGAGAGGGCCGCATCATGAGCGGACAGATGATTACAGATGAACGCGTGCTTGCCCTGATCGAAGCCTATGGGGCCGATCCGGACATGTTCCCCGAGGCCGAGCGCGCCGCTGCGAAATCGCGGATGGCTGAGCATCCGGGCCGGTTTGCAGACGCGGTGGCTGCGGCGCGGGACCTGGATGGCATTCTCGCCGGTATGCCGGACATCACGACGCCTGCATCCTTGCGGGACGCCCTGATTTCGTCTGCGCCGAAACCGGCCCGCGCCTCTCGCTGGAAGCTGCCGGTGTGGATCCCGGCGGGCGCGCTGGCCTCCCTCACGGTGGGCCTGTTTGCCGGGATGAGCGTGGCACAGCCGATCACAACGCAGGACGAACAAGCCGAAGCCGCTGTCTATGCTGCGCTCGGGTTTGATACGTACACGCTGGAAATTGAAGAAGAGGTGATGCAATGAGCGATGCGCCCGCCCCGAAACCGCGACGCATTTCCTTCTGGATGACCGTCTCGCTTCTGTTCAATCTCCTGCTGCTGGGCCTGATAACCGGCATGATGGTCCGTCAAATACCCGACCGCGACCGGGGGGGAGACCGCCCGCGTTTCATGGAAGAAATTTCGCCGGATACCCGCCGCGCGATGTTTGGCCTGATGCGGGAATCCTATCGGGAATCAAAGCCGGAACGCGAAGTGCGCAATGCCGCGCGCGAGGATTTGGCGAAGGCACTGAAGACCGAGCCGTTCGATGCAGAGCAGGTGCGCGATGCGTTCGCCGCGCTGCGCTCCAGTGAACAGGACGTGCACGCCGCAACGCATGAGGCAATGATCGGGCGTCTGGAGGCTCTGCCATCTAAACAGCGCGCAGCCATGGCTGACCTGCTGGCCCGCGGGCCTGACCGCCGCAGCCGCGAACGTCGCGATCCTCCGCCGCCAAAAGACTAGGGGTTTCATTCTCTGCCAGCCCGTTCCAAACTGCTTTCAAAAGAGGAGGGCGGCATGAAGGAATACGCGGCATTTGATGCGATGGGGCTGGCAGAGCTGGTCCGCACCGGGGAAGTATCGCCAAAGGAATTGCTGGACGAAGCGGTAACCCGCGCACAAGCCGCGCAGGAAAAGCTGAACTGCTTTTCCGCACTTTATCCCGAGATGGCAGAGGCGCAGCTGGCGGATGCGCCCAAGGACGGTCCGTTCGCGGGCGTACCGTTCCTGACAAAGGATCTGGGCGTTGCCTTGAAAGGCGCGCCACTCACCAATGGATCGGTAAGCTGGAAAGGACACGTCGCTGAGCGGGATTCGGTGCTCACAGAGCGCTACCGCAAGGCTGGCCTCGTCATGTTCGGCCAGACGACCAGCCCGGAATTCGGTCTGACCACGACAACAGAGTCCACGCTCTATGGCCAGACACGCAACCCCTGGGATGTGACCCGCACCTCTGGTGGCTCCTCCGGCGGGGCATCAGCGGCGGTGGCGGCGGGCGTCGTGCCTTTGGCGCAGGCCAGCGATGGCGGTGGCTCGATCCGTATCCCGGCGTCCTGTACGGGCCTGTTCGGCATGAAGCCGTCGCGCGGGCGCACACCGATGGGGCCGCTTCAGACAGAGAACTGGAACGGCATGTCGACGGTTCACGCGGTCAGCCAGACCGTGCGCGACAATGCCGCCCTGCTGGACGCCTCGCATGGCCGCGAAACTGGCAGCCGCTATGTCGCGCCAGCGCCGGACGGCAGCTATCTCAGCGCCGTCTCACGTGACCCAAAAAGACTGGAGATCGCGCTGTGGCGTACCGCGCCGAATGGCACGGAAATGAGCGCCGAGGCGAAAGAGGGCGCAGAAGCCACGGCTCGCTTGCTGGAAGGGCTGGGCCATGAAGTGGTCGAGGCTGCGCCTGCGCTGGATGGGGAGGCGCTGGCCAAGGCGGCGCTGTTCACCATCTCGGCCAATGTCGCCGCAGCGATTGATGCGCGCGCGGCCATGCTGGGCCGGGAGGTACGAGAGGATGAGCTGGAGCCAATCACGTTTGCGATGGCCGGGCTTGGCCGGACCGTGCCGATGGTAGAGTTGGCCCGCGCCAACAATCTGTTCAACCTGACCGCCATCCAGTTCGAACAATTCCTGGATGATCAGGGCATTGATCTTGTCCTGACCCCGACGACATTCCGTGCACCGGATGAGTTGGGTGTTCTGGCGTTGACGGCGCCACCAGACCAGATGAGCGAAGCGGTGGGCAGCTTTGCGCCGCTGTGCCCGCTGTTCAATCAGATCGGGGCCCCCGCCATGTCGGTGCCGCTGCACTGGACGGAGCCGACCGACACTGCGCCGCAGGGCCTGCCCATTGGCATGATGTTCGGCGGTCGGTGTGGCAGCGAGGAATTGCTGTTCTCACTCGCTGGCCAGCTCGAGCGGGCAAAGCCCTGGATCGATCGTTGCCCACCGGTCTGGATGGGATGAAGCAAGGAAGGCGAACAATATGATCAAACACTCGGTCTGCGCGGCCGCTGCAGCATTGCTGGCCTTGCCGGGCCTGGCTTGGCCGATTTCTCCGGAGAATGCCGGCACAGTGTTGACCCGCGCGGATAGTGAAGACGTGAACGTCGTCTGGCTGAACGATCAGGCGGCGCGTATCGATGCAAAGCGCGGTGACTACCAATACTCCGTCCGCATAATGGACTGCGACGAAACGAAAGCCTGCGCCACAGCCATGATCTTTGCCACGTTCGAAATGACGGGTACGCCGGACTTCGCCATGTACGAGAAGACAAATCTCTTCAATGACAGCTTCCCCTACGGCCGAGCGTTCATTCTGCCGCGTGCGGACAATCAGTCCTATGCCGTGGGAGTCGACTATTCTCTCGATCTGAGAAACGAGGCCAATTTTGACGTTGAAGATGTGTCGAAATTCATGAGCATACTCGGCGCCTATATCGACCATATGAGCCAGCAGGAGTAATCACAGCGGACGCGGGCTCTGAGGCTCGGCGATGGCATTGCGACGTGCCCGGAAGGGGCGAGGGCCAATGCAACTGCACCGGCCCGAGCAACCCCAGATCACGTGGCCTTGATCGTCACCGCCGTACCTGAAACCGACACCATCATCATGGAACCGCCCTGGCCAACGACTTCATAGTCGATGTCCACGCCGACCACGGCATTCCCGCCGCGCCGGGCGGCTTCCTCGCACATTTCGCGCGTGGCAACCTCGCGGGCTTCGCGGATCGTCTTCTCATAGGCTTCGGAGCGGCCACCGACCACGTCCCGGATGCCGGCGAACAGATCCTTGAAGATATGCGCGCCGATAATGGCTTCGCCGGTCACGAGTCCCTTGTACTCGGTGATGTCATGGCCCTGCAGGGTCGGGGTGGTCGATACGATCATGTCTTGCTCCATTATTATTGTTTATCAATAATAATTGGGGTGGGCCGACCCGGCTTTCAAGAGTTTTTTTGGAAAACCAGCTTCGTCCATTCAATGCCCATCGCCATGTTCTCGGCCTGGATCGAGCCAGCCCGGCTGCAATAGAGATTGGTCAGGCCATGCGGGGCGGCGAGGGCGATGGTCTCGTCGCCGGAAATGTCGAACATGCGGCGGCCTTCCGGGATCGGCCCGTGGCGCTGGCTCATGAACAGGCGTCCGCCGGGCTTCAGCAGGCTTGCGACGTTTGCCATGCCGGCGGCGCGTTCAGCTTCGGTCAAATGCATCCAGACGGCATGCATCAGGATCATGTCAAAGGTTTCGCCTCGTGCGCGGGTGGCGGTCAGGTCGGGCAAGGCATCATCCAGCCAGATGATGCCGGGCTCGGGATGGAGTTTCGCCGCACCTGTGCGCAGGGCGTCGACAGGTTCGACCGCGAGCACGGAATGGCCCGTTCGCGCGAACCAGGCCGCATCCCGTCCCGTGCATGCGCCAATGTCCAGTATGCTGGCAGGCTGTTTGGGCAGGAACTCTGCCCACGGCGCATGCACCGCCGCCGCGTCGCGCGCCTCATAGCGCACAAACAGGTCGGGCGCCTCCTCGGCATAGCCTGCGGTGGACGCCCGTTCGTTCACTCCGCCGCGGTCTTGGAGCCGTCGTCTCCGTCCAGAACTTCCAGCATACGGATGGCGCTGTCGGCGATGACGGTGCCGGGCGGGAAGATGGCGGAAGCGCCGGCGGCATAGAGCGCGTCGAAATCCTGTGGCGGGATGACGCCGCCGACAATGATCTGCGTATGCGCCGCGCCTTCATTGCCGAGTGCGCGTTTCAGTTCCGGCACCAGCGTGAGGTGGCCCGCCGCTAGGGATGAGGCGGCGACGATGTCGACACCTGCCTTGCGGGCATCGGCGGCGGCTTCTTCCGGTGTCTGGAAGAGCGGCCCGATCTCGACATCCCAGCCAAGGTCCATCAGCGCGGAGGCAACAACCTTCTGTCCGCGGTCATGTCCGTCCTGGCCCATCTTGGCGATGTAGACCTTCGGTTTGCGGCCATGCTTCTTTTCGAACTCTGAAGCAAGCGTTGCGGCGGCCTCGGCCTTGTCGTCGCCCTTCACGCCGCCGCCATAGACGCCCTTGATGGAGCGGATGACGGCTTGGTGGCGGCCCTGGCTGCGCTCAACGGCTTCGGAGATCTCTCCTACCGTTGCCTTGGCACGCGCGGCATCCACGGCCAGCGCGAGCAAATTGCCCTCGGTGCCGGCGGCGGCCTTGGCAATTGCGTCCAGCTTGGCGGTGACCTCGGCCTCGTTGCGTTCGGATTTCAGGCGAGCCAGCTTGTCCAGCTGCATGCGGCGCACGGCGGCATTGTCTACCTTCAGTACGGGAACGTCTTCTTCCTCGTCCAGCAGGAATTTGTTCACGCCGACCACGGTCTGCGTGCCGCTGTCGATGCGTGCCTGCGTATTGGCCGCGGCTTCTTCAATGCGCAGCTTCGGCAGGCCTTCCTCGATGGCCTTGGCCATGCCGCCCATCTTCTCGACTTCGGCGATATGGGCGAGGGCCTTTTCGGCAAGGTCATGCGTCAGGCGCTCGACATAGTAGGAGCCGCCCCACATATCGATCGTCTGGCAGGCGCCGCCTTCCTGTTGCAGGAAGAGCTGCGTGTTGCGGCTGATCCGGGCGGAGAAGTCGGTTGGCAGGGCGAGGGCCTCGTCAAAACTGTTCGTGTGCAGCGACTGGGTCTGGCCGCCCGTGGCCGCGATGGCTTCGAGGCAGGTGCGGATGACATTGTTGTAGACATCCTGCGCGGTCAGCGACCAGCCGGAGGTCTGCGAGTGTGTCCGCAGGCTGAGGGATTTCGGATTCTTCGGGTTGAACTCTTCCTTCACCAGCTTCGCCCAAAGCAGGCGCGCAGCCCGCATCTTGGCGACTTCCATGAACGTGTTCATGCCGATGGCCCAGAAGAAGGACAGGCGCGGCGCAAAGGCATCGACATCCAGCCCAGCGGCGACACCGGCGCGGATGTATTCGATGCCGTCTGCGAGCGTGTAGGCCAGCTCCAGATCGGCAGAAGCGCCCGCTTCCTGCATGTGATAGCCGGAAATCGAGATCGAGTTGAATTTCGGCATGTTCTGCGAGGTATATGCGAAGATGTCCGAAATGATCCGCATCGACGGCTTGGGCGGATAGATATAGGTGTTCCGCACCATGAACTCTTTCAGAATATCATTCTGAATCGTTCCGGCGAGCTTTTCCGGGCCGACGCCCTGTTCCTCGGCGGCGACAATATAAAGCGCGAGGATCGGCAGCACCGCGCCATTCATCGTCATGGACACCGACATCTTGTCCAGCGGAATGCCGGAGAAGAGGGTGCGCATGTCATAAATGGAGTCGATGGCAACGCCCGCCATGCCGACATCACCGGACACGCGGACATGATCGGAATCATAGCCGCGGTGTGTGGCCAGGTCGAAGGCGACCGAAAGGCCTTTCTGACCGGCGGCAAGGTTGCGGCGATAGAAGGCGTTTGAGTCTTCTGCCGTAGAGAAGCCCGCATACTGACGAACTGTCCAGGGCTGGTTCGTATACATGGTCGGGTAAGGTCCGCGGCCGAACGGGGCAAGGCCAGGATAATCATCCAGGAAGTCGAGTCCCTTGCGATCGTCTGCCGTGTAGGTGGACTTTACCTCAACGCCTTCCGGCGTTTCCCAGGCCTCGCCCAAGTCGGGCGACTTGGCCTTCGCGTCTGGCGTGCCGAGATCGAGTTTCGTGAAGTCGGGGAAATTGGTCATTGGGCCACTCCCAGGTTTGCGTGGGCAAGTTTCAGCGTGTGCAGCACATCGCAGCCCATGAAGATGTTGGAATCGATGCTGTCGCCTTCGAACTTGCCAGCGAGCCAGACATGCAGCGCGCCAGCGGCCTTCAGCGCCTTGGCGGTTTCGACGGCTTCGTCTTCGTAGCGCGCATCGGCGCCGCAGATGCAGGCGATCTTGCTGCCGGAGGCCTTGAAGGCGGCAGCGGCTTCGGACGGGGATTGCGGCGGCACAGGGGGCTGGGTCGCCTCAAGTCCGCCAGCGGCGAAGAGGTTTCGGGCAAAGTCGGCGCGGGCATTGTGTTCGGCAAGCGGGCCGAGCGTCGCGAGGAAGATGCTCGGGCGCTTGGGCGCCGCGCTCGCCGCATCGCGCAGGGCTTCATAGTCTTCCGCAAGACGAATGCGCGGTAGGGCTTCGGCAGATGCATCGGCCTCGTCGGCGGGCAGGTCAGCCGTCACGAAATGCGCAAAGCCGTCGTTCGAGATGCCATCCTTCGGCGTGACGGAGGGCGCGTCCGCGACCGGCGCGGCGATTTCGTCGAGCAGCGGGAACTCGCTGACGCCCGTGATCGGCACCTTGCGTTTGGCAATGTCCTTGGCACGCGCCTCGCGCTTCTCGGCGACGCGCTTCTGGAAGCTGCCGGCGATCAGGGAGTCGGCATAGCCGCCTTCGGCTTCGATGGTCTGGAATTCCTTCCAGGCCGCTTCGGCGAGATCGTCTGCAAAGGATTCGGTGAACCATGCGCCGCCGGTCGGGTCCGCCACGCGGCCAAGCTGGCTTTCTTCCATCGCGATCAATTGCGTGTTGCGCGCGATGCGTCGGCCGAGGCCTTCCGGAATGCCGAGCGCCTCATTGAAGGGGCGAATGGTGAGAATGTCTGCGCCGCCTACTGCACCGGCAAACGCCGCCGCCGTCGTGCGCAGCATATTCGTCCAGGCATCGTACCGCGACAAAATGCGACCAGAGGAGACAGCCTGCAAACGCATCGGCGCAGGCTGTAACTCCATGGCATCAAGAATGCGTGCCCAGAGACGGCGGGCTGCGCGTAGTTTTGCGACGCCGAGGCCGTAATTGCTGTCGAGGGCGATTGCGAAACTCATGCGCGGGACAAGCGCGGAGATATCCGTGCGATTGTCCAGCCGGCGAAGTGTGTCCACGGCGCTGGCGATCAGGGCAGCGAGTTCCTGTGCGTCGGAACCGCCAGCCTCGTGCACCATGCGGGCATCGATGCGGATGAGGCCTGCTTCCGGATAGGCGTCGCCAAGGCTCTTGGCCGCTGCCGAGAGGCGCGCAAAGGCGGCGTTCAGTCCCCCGGACAGCTTGCCCGTGCGGGCGAGGCAGCCGAGCGGATCCATGTTGAAATCGAACTTCTGGCTGGCAGGATTCTCCTGCTCTTGTCCCCACAGGCCCAGCAGCGTGGCAGCGGTCACGCCAGAGCCTGCGCCATGGTCCAGTGCGATGGGGGCAATGTCCGCGCGCAGGCCTTTCAGCGCCGTGCGGAAATCATCCAGCGTGGTGATCTGCACGCCATTCGCGCCGGTGCAATCGAGCGTCAGTTCGACTGACATGACCCCGCGCTCAAGGTCCTGCAGGATCTCGTCATTGGTGGTTTCCGCAGATGGATGCGCAAAGGCCTGGCGGATGTCCCAGGGCGCGAACCGGTCCGGCGCCGCGGTGGGCCCGCGGAGATAGGGCGCGACGCCCGGTGTGCCGAGGGGGTCTGTTGCGGCGGCAAAGTCGCTTTCGCGATAGAGCGGGTGGATTTCCAGCCCGTCCACGGTCTTGCGCGTGATTGATTCTATGCCGCGGCCCTTCAGGACCTTGTCGACGCTGGCGAGCCATTCGGCTTCGGTCGCGTCGGGAAACCCGCTGCTCAGGGGAAGGAGATCGTCTGCCATGACAGGGATTTAGTCCGAACCGGGGGCGCTTGTGAACTGCTAACGAAAGGTCAAGGACACTTGGTCGCTTGACTCTTCCCGTCGACTCCATGAGAATGAGAATTGTTCGCAGATAAGAGGTGAGTCATGTCCGCCAAGCTCCTGCCGTTTCAATCTGTTTCTGAGCCGCTCGCGGCGACAGGTACGCGGCATGAAGTCTTGAGGGACTGGATGGAAACTCACACTCGCATTCTGGGCTTCTGGATGGATCGTCTCATCGAAGACGGTGATTCAGAAGACATCGTATCCATGCTTCATCGCCAGCAAAGCTGGTTGGCCATGATGCAGGACCGGCTGGTCGGGGGATGAGGGATCCCCGGCCAGTCGGAAGTTCTCTCCAATGCGTGAGAGTTATTAGTCGCGCAAACTGAAAAAGCCGGTACGGGATTTCCGTACCGGCTTCTTTTTTCGTCGGATATCGGCGTGCGCGATTATTCGCCTGGCATCGGATCGATAGGCTCGATGGTTCCATCCTCGTTGAGGGTCAGCTCGGCAATCTTCACATTGCGCAGATGGCTTTTCCCGCTCAGCTGCACGTCATGATAGGCCAGATAGTATTTGCCATCATGTTCGAAGATCGAGTGGTGATTGGTCCAGCCTTCCACCGGTTGATTGACGACGCCCTGATACGTGAACGGGCCATAGGGATTGTCGCCTGTCGCGTAGACAATCAGGTGCGTGTCTCCCGTCGAATAGGACAGGTAGTAAGTGTCGCCGATCTTGTTCACCCATGCGGCTTCGAAGAAGCGACGCGCATGGTCCTTCGCTTTGATCGGGTCGCCATTCTCGTCGAGGATCATCACATCCTTCGGAGCTTCTGCGAAGGACACCATATCGTCGGCCATCCGGGCGATTTTCGGCATCAGGGAGACGTCATCCGGCTGGCCGGCTTCGTCGTCGCTGGTCAGCGGGTCGTCATTGACGAGATCGGTGTTGAGGGTCGGATCAGCATTGTATTCGCCTGTCGCCCAGCGTTGCAGCTGGCCGCCCCAGATGCCGCCGAAATACATGTAGTATTCGCCATCGGTGTCCTCGAAGACGCTCGGGTCCATGGAGAATGAGCCTTCGATCGGCTCCGGCTCAGCGGTGAACGGGCCGGTCGGGCTGTCGGAAACAGCCGCGCCGATATAGAACACGCCGTCAGCATCCTTGGCCGGGAAATAGAGGTAGTATTTGCCATCCTTGTGCGCGGCATCCGGCGCCCACATCTGCTGCGCAGCCCAGGCAACATCATCAACGTCCAGCGCAACATCGTGGATGGTCACGTCGCCGCCGACTTCGTCCATTGAAAGCACGATGTAGTCGCGCATGGCATATTGGCTGCCGAGGTCATCTTCAGGGATGCCGGCGTCATAATCGTGGCTCGGGTAAACGTAGATGCGGCCATCATCCCAGACGTGAACCGACGGGTCTGCGGTGAAGATTTCGGTGACCAACGGCTGGACGAGGTATTTTGACTCCGACGCGCTGGAATCAGCTGTTTCGCTTGCTTCGACCGGCGGTGCAGCGACTTCGGTATCGGCGCTCTGATCCGCAGGCTCGCCAGAGCAGGCGGCCGCAGCGGCGAGAATGATAGCGCTACCAAAAGTGAGGCTGAAGTTTCGCATTCCGTTTTTCTCCCTCGGACAATTTTCTTTTGCACTGTTGTGAATGCCCGGCACTCTGGCCTGAACAGCAGTTGAGGGCAAGAGGTCTCCGCAACGTCACGCCTTGCCCAACATGGATCAAGCGATAGTTTCCGTTTACGTAAACGACGTCGTTATCAAATGAGGTAATTTCTCATGGCACTGCCCCCCATTCTCCAGAACCTGCGTATCCCGGTCATCGGGTCGCCGCTGTTCATTATCTCCAATCCGGACCTCGTGATTGCCCAGTGCAAGGCGGGCGTGGTCGGCAGCTTCCCGGCATTGAATGCCCGCCCGGAGCACGTGCTCGACGAATGGCTCGACAAGATCACGACCGAACTGGCCGAATACAATGAGAAGAACCCGGACCGCCCGGCTGCTCCATTTGCGGTGAACCAGATCGTCCACAAGACGAACAACCGCCTCGATCATGACGTCGAGATGTGCGTGAAGTACAAGGTGCCGGTTGTCATCACGTCGCTGGGCGCACGTCAGGAAGTGAATGATGCGATCCATTCCTATGGTGGCATCGTGCTGCACGACATCATCAATGTTGTCTTCGCGCACAAGGCTCTGGAAAAGGGCGCGGATGGCCTGATCGCGGTCTGCTCTGGCGCGGGTGGCCATGCGGGCACGCTGTCGCCCTTCGCGCTCATTCAGGAAATCCGCCAGTTCTTTGATGGCCCTCTGGCGCTGTCAGGCTCCATCGCCAATGGCGGCTCCATCGCGGCGGCTCAGGCGCTCGGCGCGGACCTTGCCTATATCGGATCTGCCTTCATCTCCTGTGACGAAGCGAACGCGGTTGATGGCTACAAGGACATGATTGTCGATTCCAAGGCTGGCGACATTGTCTATTCGAACCTGTTCACAGGCGTGCATGGCAACTATCTCGCGCCGTCCATCGCAAAGGCGGGGCTGGATCCGAACGATCTGCCGGAAAGCGATCCGAGCGCGATGAATTTCGGCTCCGGCGGCAATCAGGAAGCCAAGGCCTGGAAAGACATCTGGGGCTGTGGCCAGGGCATCGGGGCCATCGACAAGCGGATGCCGACGTCCGAATTCGTCGACAAGCTGGTCCGCGAATATGACGAGGCCCGCGCGGCGCTTGCCAAGCGGCAGGCCTTCGGCGTGGCGCCGGTTGCTGCGGAGTAGGCTCGGCCTTTCCCCGTTCTGAACATTGAAGACGCCCCTGAGATCCGAGTGATTTCAGGGGCGTTCTCTTTTCTGCGCCGTTTCCAATCCGGCAGGGACAGGTCCGTGTCAGCCTTGAGGCATGTTGATCCCGTCTGTCTCCCTGTTCGATGCGCATGATTGGCGCTGGCCGCATTTCTCTCCCAGAGAACTTGCCTGCAAATGTGAAGGCCGGTTTTGTGATGGGGAGTATTGGCATGCGCCCGACTTCCTCGATTCGCTGGAGGCGTTGCGGGCGCGGGTCAGGCGACCCTTGCTTATCAATTCCGGACATCGCTGCGACGGCTGGAATTCAGAGATTGGCGGCGCGACGCAATCGAGGCATCGCGAGATAGCGGTCGATATCTCCCTGATCGGGCAGGACCGGTTCGCGCTTCTGGCTGCAGCGGAGGAATTGGGGTTCACCGGTATCGGGCTCGGGCGGAACTTCCTTCATCTGGACCGGCGCGAACAGCCAGCGCGCTGGTACTACAAAAGGAGCCGGTCAAAATGGCGGAGCTGATCGGACTGGCTGCGAGCGCCGCAGGGGGCGGTGTGTTCGGCCTGCTCGGCACGGTGATTGGACGCGCCGCGGGATATTTCGAACAGCGCCAGTCGCAGGCGCATGAGCGGGCCCGCTGGCAGCATGAATCTCACCTCGCCGGGCTGGAATTGCAGGCACGCCGGGAAGAGAGCGAAGCAGCGGAGCGGCTGGCGGAAACCTCGGGCCGCTGGCACGGGCTTGCGGCATCGATACAGGCAGAGGCGGCGATTGGGGACAGCTATGCCTGGGTGAATGCCGTACGCGCGCTGACCCGGCCCGTGCTGACCCTGCTTCTCTGGCTGATCACCTGGCTCGTTTTCCTGGCATCGCCCGAGGCGGAATAGGCGAAAATCGTGGAGACGGCCACATTCGCGGCAACCGCGGCAACGCTGTGGTGGTTCGGGGATCGCGGAGCACAGCGAAACGCGCGTTGACCGGCGGGCGCGCACCGGTCCATCCTGTCTCAAACACCAGAGGGCAGGCGACATGGGCGACTATATTCTCGTCATTGATGAGGGCACCACATCCACACGGGCAATCGTGTTCGACCGCGACCTGAATGAAGTCGCGCTGGCACAGGAAGAGGTGCCTCTGACCTATCCCGACGATGGCTGGGTCGAGCAGGATGGCGAGGAAATCTGGGAGAAGACGTTGAGCGTCTGCCGCGCCGCGATTGCAGAGGCTGGCGGGGTGGAGCGTATTGCCGGCATCGGAATCACCAACCAGCGCGAAACGACGCTCGTCTGGGATCGTGCAACAGGAAAGCCGATTGCCCCGGCCATCATCTGGCAGGATCGGCGGACAGCGGAAAACTGTGATCGCTTGCGCAAGCAGGGTCATGAAGCCGCCGTGCAGGATGAAACCGGCCTTCTGATTGATCCCTATTTTTCCGGCACGAAGATTGGCTGGATACTGGATAATGTGGACGGCGCCCGCGCGCGCGCCGAAGCGGGAGAGCTGGCCTTCGGCACAATCGAGAGTTTCCTGATCTGGAAGCTGACTGGCGGCGCATCCCACGTCACCGATGTGACCAACGCGTCGCGCACCTTGCTTTACCGTCTTGGCCTCGGCGGGGATGCCGGCTGGAGCGAGTCGATGTGCAGCCTGCTTGGTGTGCCAAAATCCATGCTGCCGGAAATCAGGCAGAATGCGGATGATTTCGGAACGAGCGACATGGCCCTGCTTGGCAAGGCGTTGCCGATCCTGTCGGCGGCAGGCGACCAGCAATCGGCGCTTGTCGGGCAGGCATGTCTGGAGCTCGGCACGGCAAAGATCACATATGGGACGGGCGCATTCCTCGTCGCCAATTGCGGCCAGGATCGTCCGCAGTCGGCGAACCGGTTGCTTGGTACGGTTGGGTATGAAGCGGCGGGCAAGGGCGCGATGGCGCTGGAAGGGTCGATCTTCAACGCCGGCACGATCGTGCAATGGCTGCGTGATGATCTGCGCCTGATCGAGGACGCCGCAGAGAGCGCGAAAGTCGCGGCCAGCCTGCCGGGCAATGGGGGCGTCTATATCGTTCCGGCCTTCACCGGCCTTGGCGCGCCGCACTGGGAGCCGGATGCGCGGGGTACGATGACTGGCATCACGCGGGCCACGACAGCGGAGCACCTGGTGCGGGCGGGCCTGGAATCGGTCGCATACCAGACGCGGGACCTGCTCGATGCGTTCGAGGCGGATGGTGTGGCGATCACGGAGCTGCGCGTCGATGGCGGCATGGTGGCGAATGACTGGCTGATGCAGTTCATTGCCGACATTTGCGAGCGACCGATCCTGAGGCCCGACTATCGAGAGATGACGGCGCTTGGCGCAGCAGCGCTCGCGGCGATGCAGCTTGGCTGGCTGTCGGCTGATGACTGGGCCAGCCGCACTGTGCCGGGCACGCGGTTCGAACCTCAAATGGAAAAGACCGCCTCTGCCCGCCTGCGCCGGGGCTGGGCGACCGCTCTGCGCAAGACACTCGCCTGAGCGGGCAAGCATTCGACGGCAAAAGAAAAAGGGCGGATCCGAAGATCCGCCCCTTCTGATTTGGGGTATGTGCCGGGGCTTACATGCCGCAGGTCGTGTTGAGGAAGGTCTCGATCTCCTCAAGCACAACTTGCTTGTGCTCCGGCAGCCATTTCGAGCTCTGGTGACCCATCTCTTTCAGCTCGATGAACTTGCTTCCAGGCTGCTTGTTCTTGATCGCGTTGTAGAACTCGCGGCTATGGAAGATCGGCACGCGAACGTCATAGTCACCGTGATAGATCAGGATCGGGATGTTGATCTTGTCGGTGTTTTGCATCGGGTCCATGCCGGTTACCGTATCACCCTGAACAATGCGCTGAATGCGGTTGCTGCCCCACTCATTTCCGAGCTTGGCGAGGTTGGAGACACCTGCGCCAGCAATTGCACACTGATAAGGGCTGTTCGGGCGGACTGATGCCGCAAAGGCCGCGAAGCCACCATAGGAATAGCCATGGATGGCGATCTTGTCGGCATCAACGTAGCCATTGTCGACAAGCCAGGCTGCGCCGTCATCCTTGTCGTCCTGCATCTTCTGGCCCCATTCCATGTCGCCGGCGAGCCAGAGTTCACGACCCCAGCCGTCGCTTCCGCGATATTGAGGCTGCATGACGACATAGCCGCGGCTCGCAAAGTACTGCGTCCAGCCGGAGCTGTCGAAGCCGGCGTAATCCCGCGCCCAAGGTCCGCCATGGGGAACGATGATCGCACCCTTGGCCTTGTCACCTTCTTCGTAGCCTGCCGGCAACGTGATGATGGCAGGGATCTTCATGCCATCACGTGCGGAGTAGTAGATGAATTTCGACTTGCCGAGATCTTCTTCCTTCAGCCAAGGACGCTGTGAACCGATCACCGCGACTTTGGACTTGTCGACCAGCAGGAAGTAGGCGGGTGGCATCTCTGCTGCACTGACGGTGAAGAGGACGCGATTGCGATCAGCCGTGTAGTCGTTAAGCTCGACATTCTTGCCCGGGAAAGCCGCATCAAGGCCGTCCTGGATGCTCTTCATCTCCGGATCGATCCAGTATGTTTCCCGGACCGGACCGTCATAGGTGAAGCCAAGGATGGCGCCGAAATCCTCTGCCCGGTTGGAGAAGATCATGCCAGCTGCATCAAATTCCGGATGCGCGAACAGCGGGTCGTCGCTGAATGTGTCCGTTGCTGCGTTGTAAAGATAGATCGAGACTTTGTCGTCGAACTTGTTTGTGGCGATGAAGTACTCGCGGGAATCTTCAAGTTTGCCGATCACCGACATTGTGAAGCGATTGGCAATTTGTGTTGTCAGGGCCGGTTCGGATTCAAATCCTCCGGCTCCATCGGGTAGGCTGATGTACTGACGCCAGGCACCGTCTTCATATTCGAGTTCCGTCCGAGCGACGGGCTGGCCTGTCCGGCTGCTGATTTCGATCTGCTGGGTCGTGCTGGCCTTGAACAGGAATTTTTCGCGACCGTTCGACAAGTCGTGCTCAAAATAGCTGGTGCCGTTCTTTGTGGTGGCACGGGAGATAACAATCTTCGTCGGATCGAGTGGGAGCAGAGACTGAATGGCTGTTTCGCCTTCCAGCTCGAAGCAGCGAAGCAGCATCTTGTTGGCGCCGACCTCGGCGCGACCGTCGGGCAGGTCATCAATCTTCTTGATGCGCTCATTGCCCATGTAGACCTTCTGGAGGTATTTCTTGGTCGAGCCGGTCGTCTTGCCTTCACCACAGCCTTCAAGTGCGCCGATGTATGGCTGCACGGTAAACCAAAGCGATTTCTTGTTCTTCAGTGCGTTCGCTGCGTAGAATTTGGTTTTGCCGCTGGACGGTGTGATGTTCGATGGGACGAGGGGCTTCGTCGTGTCGATATCGCCGCTGATATCCCAATAGGCTGCCGCGCGCTGCTCACCATCGTTGGTGGGGTCAGCGATTACGCCAACCAGCATGTCCCCTTCCAGAGACATGGAAACGCTGGAAACCGAGGGGTGCTTTGCGAAATCTTCAGCAGAGACGGGGTCTGCCTGTGCGGACAAAGCGCCCGCCATCACGCTGACAAGGCCAGCGGCAACAATGCGACTGCGCATCAAGTTATTCCTCCGAATTAAGTACAGGCAATATTTAAGCCGTGCGCCAGAGCGTCAAGGAAATCATGCACTTCTTGAAACAAACGTGTTTTCGCCTCAAACGCGCAAGGCACAAATGTGGCGCAAAGATCACAGTAATTGGACAAATATGCCTGCAACCTGAAATTTGTGTCATGTATTCTTGTCAGTTTTGAAACAGGCGTTCAACGTTGCTGTAATGCCCGTAAATCAGAAGGCGGGTGCTGGGTGGAAACACCGGGCTTAAGGTGAGCATAAACATTTCTTAGGGGAAATACTGATGAACAAACGACTGTTCCGTCGTACGGTATTCAGCAGTGTCGCGATCGGCGCACTTGTTGTTTCCGGCGCGGCTCAAGCTCAGGATGCCGACGGCGAGTCCGACGAAGTTCTGGAAATCATTGACGAAGCACCTCAAGACGAATCGCGTCAGGAAAAGATCGTCGTAACCGGCTCTCTGCTGGCCCGTGACGAATTTTCTTCGTCCTCTCCGATTCAGGTCATCACGGCTGAAGTTGCGACGCTCGAAGGTCTGGTCGATACGGCTGCTCTTCTTCAGGGCTCTTCGCTCGCCTCAGGCTCCACGCAGCTGAACAACACGTTCCAGAACTTCGTCACCAATGGTGGTGTTGGTACGCAGACACTCGACCTTCGCGGTTGTGGTGACACCCGTACGCTGGTTCTGCTTGACGGTAAGCGTCCTGGCCCGGCCGGTACGCGCGGTGCTGTTTCTGCACTCGACCTGAACGTTGTACCTCAGTCCATCATCTCCCGTATCGAGATTCTGAAAGACGGCGCTTCCACGATCTACGGTTCCGACGCTGTTTGTGGTGTGGTCAACATCATCACGCGCGACGAAGTCGACGATCTGGAGCTGAACTTCAACATCACGCAGCCTTTCGAAGAAGGTGGTGAGCAGTACACAGCCAGCGCGGCCTGGGGTTTTGACCTCGGTGATAACGCTGACTTCACCCTGTCTGCTGAGTACCGTCTGTCTGAAGAGCTGGACACCAGCCAGCGCGACTACCTGTCCTGCCCACGTGACCTCGTCCGTGATCCTGAGACAGGCCGTCTGCTCGACCGTCTGAACTATTCTGCGACGGCAACTGATCCGCGCGTGAACTGTAACAACCTGTACTTCAACACAGTCATCGACGCGTTTTCGGGCGAGCGCCTGATCCCGTCGCCAGACGGTGTTACCGGTGCTACGATCTTTGGCGGCTCCATCCCGGGCTACCGTCCACGCATTGGTACGGGCTACCTCGACAATGGCCAGCCTTACTACGAAGACATTCTCGACGCGCCATTCCTCGACAATGAGGACTTCATCCCGCGCAACCAGAACCTGTCTCTGTTCGGTACCGCAGACGTTGTTCTGGGTGGTGTCACCTGGGATACCGAATTGCTGTACAGCCGTCGTGAAACTGAAATCGAAGGCTGGCGTCAGTTCTTCCCGCGCGTTGGTTCTGCGATCAACCCGGCCGGCAGCCCGTTCTACGGATACATCAGCGACCCGACCTACTCGAACCAAATCGAGTCTCTGGCTCAGCCGGTCATTCCGTTCGCAACCACCGACAAAGTCACGGTTGACTACTACTACGGCGCAACCTCCTTCTCCGGCGGCTTCGCACCTGGTCTCCTGGACGACTGGTCCTGGAAAGTGGACGCTACCTACACCCGCGGTGAAGGTACCTACGAAGGCAACGAGATCCTGACGTCCCGTTCGGGTGACTGGAACTTCGATGGCGTCGACTACGACAATGACGGCGACGTCGATTTCATCGCACCTCCGACGATTGACCTGCTCGATCCAGCTGTACTTGACGGTACGCGTCAGGACGAACTGCAGGCCGCCATCGGTGGCTATCAGTCCGGTGAGACCGTTTATGAGCAAACGACCTTCACGGCCGTTGTCGCTGGTGAACTGTTCGAGCTGCCAGCTGGTCCGATCGGTCTTGGTCTTGGTGCCGAGTACCGTGAATTCAGCATCGATGACACGCCAGGTGAGCTGACTCAGTCCGGCGACATCTGGGGTTCTTCGACCGCTGGCCCAACCCGCGGCGAAAACAACGTTGCTGAACTCTTCGCAGAAGTCGAAGTGCCGATCTTCAAGGGTCAGCCTTTCGCTGAAGACGTCTTTGTGAACGCATCTGTTCGCGGCTTTGAGTACGACATCGGCGGTTCGGACTCGATCTACAAGGTCGGTCTGAACTGGCAGGTCAACCCGATCCTGCGTGCGCGTTCGAGCTTCGGTACGTCCTACCGTGCACCAGCTCTGTTCGAACTGTTCCTTCAGGATCAGACGGGCTTCGTGTCTCAGACTTCGATCGACCCATGTATCAACTGGGGCGACTCGACCAACCAGAACATCCGTACAAACTGTGCAGCTGAAGGTATTCCTGACGACTTCGCAGGTGCGCTCGGTGGTTCTGCTCTGATCACCACTTCCGGTGGTGGCGATGAGCTGGAATCAGAATCCGGTGAAACGTTCACGGCTGGTATCGTTCTGACACCAACTTTCGCGAACCTGAACATCGCTGTCGACTACTATGAAGTCGAAATCCAGGATCAGATCACGAGCCTGACCGGTGCTCAGATCGTTGGTGGCTGTTACGCTACAACGACCTTCCCGAACGATTTCTGTGACCTGTTCGAGCGTTCCGGTTCAACGGATCTGACACCGTTCCAGCTGGACAACATTCAGGCGCTTACCCTGAACGTGGACTCCCAGCAGCAGCGCGGTATCGACCTCGAAGTGCGTTACGAAGAAGACTTCAACTTCGGTACGCTGACCGTCGAGAGCTCCGTCAACTGGGCACTTGAGCGTTACATCAACGTCTTCGGTTCTGACTTCGTTTCCGGCGTGGAAAACAACGACTTCAACGGCACGATCGGTTATCCGAGCGTCGTCGGTGACTTCGACATCCGCCTCGACCGTGGTGACTGGACCTACTCCTGGTTCACGTCCTTCATCGGCCGTCAGGATGACAACCGTTACTTCGCTGACGACCTGAACGAGCCGTCTGCATACTTCGGTCTGCAGGGTCAGTACAAAGTGTTCACGGAAGCTCAGTTCCAGCACGGCGCGTCCGTACGCTGGACGGGTGACACCTGGTCGATCACTGGCGGTATCCGCAACATCTTCGATGAAGCTCCGCCGCAAGTCTCTGACATCATCACGACCAGCGCTGGTAACACACCACTCAGCGCGACAGCATACGACATCCGCGGACGTCGTGCGTTCGTGAGCGTGTCCAAAGTCTTCTAAGACTGGACAACCCCATTACGCGAAAGGGCGGGCTCTCGGGCCCGCCCTTTTTGCATTTGGAAATGAAGACGCATCAGTACCGCGCGCCAAGGCAACGGCACGCCAGCGCGTGTCGGCTCAATTCAGTTGCATGTCGTGGGGATTTCCTGGTGCCGCGAGGGAGAATTGAACTCCCGGCCTCATCATTACCAATGATGATTTCCTACCCAGATTGAGCTTTGTTTTCGTTGTCTTTTTCTCTCGGGCTGTATTCTTGCTGCCCGGATATTGCCCACTTCCGTGACGACACCTCACCAGCCAACGCATCATCAGCCAAGTGTACGTATCGCTTGATCAGGTCATCATTCGTCCAACCGCCATCATGCATCAGTCGCAGACGGTCCCGGTGTACCGCGTAATGCCACGTCGCCCAGGTGTGTCTCAAAACGTGTGGCGAGAGCGGGGGAACGTTGATTGCCTTGCAGGCGGTTTCCAGCATCTTGCGCGGGCCATTCCGGTCTGACCACGCATAGCCCCGCGAATTGACGAGCGCGCGGCCTGGAGCGAGGCTAATGACCGGCATGAGGAACTCTCGAGCGCGCGGTGGTATCCTGACCGTGCGACTATAGAATCCCTTTGTGCCCTCGTATCCCTTCTCAGCTGCGCCAGCGTCATCGTCCCACGCTGTGCCCTGTACAGTCACCTGCGAGAGGTCTGGCGCAAAGTCTCGACCGTCAGCGAACACAGCTTCCGATACCCTGAGCCCGCATCCCACGAGTAGAGCGGCGATCCCTCGGCCCTGCGGACTTGATATGGCAGCGAGAATATCCTCGATCTGACCCGGCCGGCGCCAGTCAGTGCGCGCCTGTCTCTCTCGCTTACGCGGCCATTTGCGCAGTGCGACACGATTGTCATCCGCCGCCCAACACATGATGGCGCTGATCGGGGAGATGATGTTTCGGTTGATGGTCGATGCTTTGGCGTTGGGATAGATGCGAGTAGCCAACCGGTCACAATCGGCTGGCGATATGTCTTCGAGGTTCTTCTCTGCGAGATCCGCGATGATTTCTTCTGCTTTAGGGCCGAGGTCGCGTCCTGCTGTCAGGTAATCGACTGCAAGCTCCGCGAAGCTCTGCGAGGGCCTTTTGCCGAGGACGACTTGTTCGAAGACTTTGCGCTCTGCCGCTTCCTTGAGCGCTTCTGCTTGTTCTCGCGAGCGAGTCTTAAGGCTTCGGTCTTTTGCTGGGACACCGTGGTGAGTCCCCCTAAGCCGGTAGAACCCGTTGTCTCGCTTGTCGATGTAATACGGCATGCCTTATTCCTCAGTATAACTTTTGCGGAAGCGACATCCCCCGCCTCAAACGACCAGCGGCCATTAAGGCGCATGCCCAGACCATGCTCAAGGCAAATCTCTCTGAGGCTGCGCCAAGGGAAGCCGACGCGCTCGGCGAATTCGTCACGGGTGAGGGGGTTACTCATACCAAATGCGCCCCCTCGATCGCGTCGACCACAGCGGCGTTCAGCGCGCGGTCATATCGTGCCTGCAGGACAACCGGGATGCGGTTCGCGCAGGCGGCTTCGTGATAGGTCCGGGTGACAGCGCGCAGCCGCTTCCTCGCCCGCCGGCCGACAAGCGGCCAGTGACGGCTGCAGAACCACCAGTAATAGTGGTTCTTTGCCCTACCGGGGCAGAAGGGGAGCGCGCAGGGGGTCATTTCAGCCAGCCGCGCTCGCGTATATAGGTCGCCGGGTCTGCGCCATGATCAATACTGGCGCCCAATTCATTGCGGGCCAAAGGCAGAAGCTTCTCCAATGGATCAGAGCCATCATCATCAGCCGTTATGGCCGACGGCCAAAGCTTCACGACTCCCGCCTCGTTCTGCAAGCGAAGGTGCTCCTGCTCATCCTGATCAATGTAGACAAGCCACTTCCGGCCACTCCGGCCAATGACGGTTCCCATCACCCCGTCAACATCTGAGAGTTCATATCCACCATCATAGTCGCCAGCATATTTGAGGTAGACAGATACGCGCTGACCGGGTGTGAACAGGTTGCGATAGTCGGGGCACCGAATGCGGACGGCCGAAACTGGGGCGCCGCGCATCTGTTTCTGAACGGCCTCTTTTCGAGCGCATGGGTTCATGGGGCATTGGGTGCAGGGAGTGTAGCTAGCCATTCTCCTTCTCCCGTTTCTGCTGCTCTTTCACCCACCGCCGAACGTCCGTGTAGGTGGTCTTTTTGAGGATTGCGTAAGCCTGCCGGCACTGCTGAATGTCGAACATTCCCGTGTGGCAGTCATCGACGCTGATGCCCATCTCAGCGGCCAGATATCGATATACGCGGCGACGCATCATAGACTTCAGCTGATGGGGCTCCAGCTTGCCCTTGCCGCTGTACTGGGGCGGTATAGTCCGCCACAGCGGGTCCAGTATCCGGTGGACATATTTGCGGGCGTTGCGGGTTTCCTTTCCAGCGGTCGCGCCCAACGGATCGGTGGTGCCTGGGTGGCACCCGCAATAGGCGCCGCACGGGCACAGCCAGAACTTTTTCGCGTGCAGATCAGGCCGGTGCGGATAGATGCGCTCACCCGTCACAAGGTCGGGGGTGATGCAACCGCATTCGATGCAGGGGCGGTGTTCCGTCATGCCTCCGGCCTCCCGTCATGCTGAACGCCATCGAGAAGACGGCCAGCACGGGCCTTTCCGACGCGCTGAAATGCGAAATGGTTTTCACCGTTGGCAACAAAGCCAAGCCCATCGTCCCAGTTTTTGTCCGTATCTATATCAACTGGAAGCAAACAGTTGTGTTCTGCGCGCCCGCCCGCCGGGCTTATCCATTCCGGCGGGCACCCGCTTTCCCAAGGCTTCCACTCGCCCCATTGTTTGAACAGGAACGGCACGTCCGCTTCGGCGCATTGGTCGCGCAGGGATCTGAACCAGTCGGGATGCGAGGGCCGGGCTTGCGGGCCGGACTCGCCCCCGGCGATGACCCAATCAATACGCTGCCCTTTGTTGTCGCGTCCGTGGACGAATCCATCAGCATCTTCGTGCCACATTTCGCCTGTTAGCACGTTCGTGAAATAATACCCCGTGCAGATGTCATCCAGCCTCACCGGCCCCAGCAACGGCTCACACGACAGGAACCGCTTCACCGCAGGCACGGCCAATAGCGCCGGAATGTTCCGGTCAGCGGCTTCCTGACTTTCCACGGTCGTGCCGAGCCAGACGTTCGGCCAGCCTTCGCCCCATGCAGGCCCACCGCGTGAATAATGCTGGCCGGGGTTGGGCAGCATCTTTGCGATGTTCTGCGGTCGTTTCGTCAGCAGCAGCCAGGTCAGGTGCGGGGTTTCTGCGATCAGTTCCCACAGATCCCGTCGCCATTCGATCGGAACCTGGTTGTCGAACACATCAGCCAGTGATGCGCAGAACACGAAATGCGGCTTGCCGGACTTCTCGGCGTCGCGGTTCCACTTCCGAGGCTTGCGCCAATTCGCGTCGGACGTGCGCTTGCGGGGATTGTCGCCCCATTGCACTTGCCCGAACCGGCCAGCCCATTCCTCTGCATAGCAATGATCGCACGCCGCGCTGATCTTGGTGCAGCCAACCCACGGATTCCAAGTTGAGTCAGCCCACTCAATCTTTGTGTTCTCACCCATCTGCTTTCTCCAAATATGACATTGCTCTGCGAAAAACGACTGGATCCTCTTTGAACTGCCCAATGGCTGTGTTGCATCCCGAACATAGTAACCCGCGCACCCTGCCTGTCTTATGGCAGTGATCGATATACAGGCTTTTGGAGCGCTCGCAGATTTCGCAACGGTTCCCCCTGGACCTTTTGAACAATCGCAGTTCTTCGATTGTCATTTTGTACCGAGACGCCGTTGATGCCTCAGAGCAACATCGCTTGCAGATGCTGGCTCGGCCACTGCCGCGTGTTGAATCAATGCTAAAGTATTTCGATCGCTTCCATGTCTTGCACCGATAGCACCGCCGCTCTCCTGCCGACCTTCTGGACATCCACTCTTCCACGGAGCACCCACACTTCTTCGCGGCGCTTTTGTAGGAACCAAGGGTTCTGCCAGTTGCATTAATGTTGATGGCGTCACTCATCGGCTATCTCCTTCAGGGTATCGACATTCGCGCGGATCACCTCGAACTGGATCGCCACCACCATCGGATTGTCCGCCCACGTCTCGCCGGGCTTGGTGTGGAGCTGATCCCATAGATTGCCGAAGGCGTTGCGAGCCGTGTTGAAGAAGTGATCGCGCTGGTCTGCCGCTGGGAGCCAGGATTTGACCTCGCCACCATAAACCGTAGCCGGATACATTCCCTCCGCAATCGCGTCTGCTTCGCTGATACGCTGTATCGGATCGAAGAACACGCGATTGACGCGCAAGGTCAGGCGAGAAGCCGCGCGGGGAAAGAACATGGCCGGGCGAATGAAGGGTCCACCATCGGCATCGCTGCGGCGCCACCAGGATTCTTTCATATCCTCGGCCGGCAGCTTGAACCATGTCCGGGTCCGGGTTGCCGCAAAGTCCAGGCATGTATTCACGAAACGTCCAGCACTGGTTGTGAAGAACTGGTTCTCCTGAATCGTGAACGCCTCCCGCACATAGAGCAGATCCCCGACTTCGGTTTTCGAAAGCGGGCAGGGCGTGATGCGGCGGGTCTGAGTCTTGCGGCCGGCCAGCAGGGCACGGACCATCGGGCCGCTGAAGATTATGGGTCTAATTGTCATTGGAGGTGTCCTTTAGGGTTGCGCGGAGAACCTCCGCAGCATCAGCTGGAACGCCAGCATCGCGATCATGTTCATCCAAGCGCCACCAATCCCACGCATTGAGGAAGCCCTTTGCCGCCTCCCGCATTTCCCCCACCTCCGCCTGCAGGGCGCGGATGGTGGACAGGAGGAAGGCGCGGTCCAGGTGCGCGCGATGCAAGTTAGCGCTAAGCCAGCGGACGCGATCCTTAGCGGTCGTCTGCGCAGCTACTAAATTCAAATCATGCCGGTTTGCGGACGCAATCTCAAAAGCGACTTCCATATCAGTTAGACGCGATCCACAGAGAGAGGTGAATGCCATTGCCTCGACACGCCTCATCATGTGCCGACCTTCCTCGGTTTTCGGCTCCTGCCCGGTGCTGTCGAACGCCTCGTGCCGCGCCTCAATTTCATCAATCCTGCTCATGGCTACTTCAGTCATTTGTCTGCTCCTTCAGTCCGTGTAGGCGACATATTCAAACTTGCCGCCCCCGAAGCTCTCGAACCGCCCTCCAAAGGTTCCGCGAACGCGAGATTCGACTTCGGCCCTGGTTGTGCCTTCCGGGTAGACGCCCTTCTTCAGCATGGAAGAGCTGCTATGGGGGAATGACCGGAAGCTGATTTTCGTGGGGTCTAGCGGAGTCGGCTTGTACAGCACTTCACCAATTCCCGGTGCGACCTGGCGATGCTTTGGCCAATCCTCTTCCGACGCCTCCCATCCGCACTCTTGACAGTATTCACGCGGAGCGGTGCACGCGCCACAGGGTGGGGCGATGTGGCAGGAACAATTCTCTACCGGCTCGACCTCAATGATGCCCTTGCAGCCTTTACGGCCACACGTTTCGCCCTCGGTCCACCCGAGCATTCCGCCGTCTATTTCAGCCATTCACTTCATCCTTCATGCTAAGGGTTATGCCGCGCTCTGCGGCGTCACCATGGAATCTCGTCTTCCAAGTCTTCCTCATCGTCATGCGGAAGTTCTGGCGTTTCGCTCTTTCGATACTCGACCGGCTGGACGGGCTTGCGAAGCGCGCCATAGCGATCACTGGCCGCATCTCGTGCGATGTCCTCAGTGCATGGCCGGATCGAATAGATGGATGCCATGGAATAGAACTCTGTGATGTCGCCATCGACTGTCGGGACATCTACGCGGAGCATCTTGGCGCCAGCGATCTCAACCTCGCGGACAAATCCGGGGCGGGTGCGGTGGCCCAGAATTTCGAGGACTGCCCATCCCTCGAAGGCGGGCGCTGTATCTTTAGTTTGGGTAGTCATCACTGATTGCCTTTCAGATGGTGATTGATCGTGTTCAGAACGTCTTCGTCCCAGTCGCCATTGCCCTGCATCCATTCGAGGTATGAGCGGGGAACATCTGCCCAGGCCTTCCCCCGGTGCTTCCCAAAGGTGCAAACGCGAAGCAGGCGGGGCCGGGACGAAACCTCAAGCATGCGCTCTATCGTCCATCCGCGGCTTCTCAGATCGTCGAGAATGCCAAGCGTGGTGTAGCAATCATAGAGCGCTCGGTGCGCATGGCCTGTGCCTTCCGGTGGGCGGGGCGTTCCCAGCCAATAAGACAGCGCCTGGTTGCCGTATGATGGCGCATCGTGGAATTCCTCATAGGCGCACTTCATCGTGCAGATCCACTTGTCGCCCAGCTGACCGACGAATTGCCGGTCGAAGGCTGCATTGTGCGCCACATAGACATCCGCGCCCCGGAACAGGGGCAGGGCGTCCTCGAAGGATGGCGCGCCTCGAACGTCCGCATCGGTAATGTGATGGATCGCTGACGCTGTGGCGGGAATTGGGACTCCCGGGTGAACCAGCGTCTGGACAGGCGATCCCACCTGAAAGCGGGACATGCCCGGATGCTGTTCGAGCGGGATGCCTGCGATTTCGACCACCTTGGCGTCGGTTTCAACGCCAGTGGTCTCTGTGTCGATGACCATCAGTTTTGTCACGATCACACCTCCTCATCCGAAGCCGGAGAGTTCATCGCATCATTGATGATCTCAGCGGCCGCATCAGTGATTTTGGCAGCCAGGTTGATTTGCTGATCGAACTTGCCGCCAATCGTGACATCCGCGCGTTCGGCCTTGGTCAGCGATTTGTACCAAGCCGCCCACGACTCCGCCCACGCTTCGGCGCCAGCTGCTGTCTGGATGATGGTCTGGTTCGGCTCCTTCACCACAGGCGAGGTGGCCGCGTCCAGCGCATCATCGACAGCCTTTGCCGCGCTGGTCTGGCCTTCCGGTGCCGGTTGCTTCAGCTTCGCGCCGTTCGCATCGGTAGCAGGTTCATCGCCCAGCAGGTCGCCCTGCGATGCTGGCTGCTCTGGTTCCGGCTTGCGCTCCAGTTCATCCTGCATGGCATCAAGCACCTCAGATTCGGTGGCGGCTGGCTGTGCTTCCTCGAACTCCGCATCCTGCGGCTCTGGATCAGCTGGGGCTGGTTCCTCCGCTTTCGCCGCCTCAGTTTCCGCGCGTTCCTGGCTGGACCGTTCGATGGACGCGGATAGGCGGGCGGCGGGATCATCGTTCTTTGCGGGAGTGACGTTGACCATTTCCTCGGCTTCATCACGGGAATAAACACCCATGAGGATGTGAGGCGCATGGCGACGTGCCCAGAGGCGGGAGCCGTAATAGGCAAGCTGCTGATCAGGTTCACCGGTCCAGTTCGGACTGTTCTTGACAGGGATCTGTTTGATCGGGCTGGACTGGATGCTCTGGCTTTTCGTGTGCCCGCGCAGGCGACCGGTCACGATGATGTAACGATCCACGCCCTCGCCCCGATACTCGAATTCCAGAAGGCCATCGAGTTCGCCACTTCCGATCAGCATCGCGTAGATAGCTTGAGCCTCCCACGACTGAACCTCTACGCCACTTTTGCTCTTGGTGATGTACGCTTTGTGCGAAAGCAGGAATGGGTCGAGGCCAAACCGACCCGCCATCATGGTAACGGCCATGCAGGCACCGACATTGCCCCGGCAGGCCGGGCCAACCATGACTCCAGCACCCGCCATTGCGGCCGCAAACTCCATGACTTGCCCTGCGTCCGAAAACGCGACGCGGAAGCCGCCCCCGGATTGGGCGACGGGCACGCCCGCACCCCTGTTCTTGGCTTCCATCAGGGTTTTTGGTTTTTCGATTTCGGTTACGTCAGTCATCATCGACTCCTAGAATTTCAGTGAAACGTGGGGGACGTTGCCGGCGAGGATCGCGGTCACGATGTCTGCGGCGGCGGCCTCACCAACCATGCCGTGCTTGGCGATGGCGGCGGCGGCCTCAGCCTGTACCCGCTCACGGTGTTCGGCATCGGCTTTGCGCTGTTCCTCGGCAGCTCTTTCAGCGGCCTCCGCATCGCGCTGGGCCTGCAGCTGGCGCTCGGCCTCGGCGGCGCGGTCACGTTCAGCTTGCAGGGCGGCAGCGGCCTCGGCATCCTTCTGGCGCTGGCGTGCCTCGGCTTCCTCGCGGGCCTTCTGCTCGGCATCCCGCGCGGCCTGTTCCTGCGCGGCCTTGATGCGTTCGGCCTCTTCGGCTTTCCGGCGCTCCTCGGCTTCTGCGGCCTCCTTCTGGCGCTGCGCCTCTGCCTCGCGTTCTTCGCGTTCTGCCTGTTCGCGGCGCAACTTTTCCAGCTCGGCGCGTTCAGCCTCGGCCTTGCACGCGGCCTCCAAAGAGGTTTCGGCATCGGCAATGCGTTGGTTTAGCGCAGCCTGCGCATCGGCTAGTTCCCCGCGGAATACGTCCGGGTCCAGTTCAGTGGCGCGCAGTTCTGCCAGGTTGGCTTCGATGGCGGCCACGGTGTTGTCGGGGCGTTGCGCCAGCCAGTCATGGAACTGGTCGACGGCCACCTTGCGGGCCTGCTCGGCAGCTTCCCATTCATCCAGCGGCTTGCGGGCCTGGTCGATGATCGCATCCAGTGTGTCCTTCACTTCGTTGCGGATACCGTTGACTTTCTTGACGGCGGCGCGGTGTTCCTCGGTCAGTGCCAGTCCGGCCTTGTCGATAGATGCTTTCAGCTTGCGGATGTTATGCGCACGGCTGGCGATATCGTGACGGCCCACATTGGTTTCGAGGTTCACGTCAGCGGCGTCGATCTCTTCCTGTAGTTCGGAGACCAGCTGCTTCAGCATATCCGGTTCATCGAAGATGGCGGCGGGATTCTCGCGTAGGATTTCTCCCACGGCGGCTGAGTTGTGACCGATGGTTGCCTCGGCGGGAGCTGGGGGGGCTTGAACGTCTGTCATGATAGATTCCTTTCGGGTGGGGGCGGTGATCAGGCGGGGACAAGTTCGGGGGCGCGCTTGGCCATTTCGGCCAGTGGCTCGACGCGCGGCAGGATCTCGTCATGCTCTTCGAGCCGTTTGCGCGCGTAGGCCGGAAGTCCGCAGGCGACAGGCCCTTCGTGATAGGACGGCCAGTCATTGGCTTCGAGGCAGCGCGCCAGACGGTCCAGCGCAAAGCGGTTCAGGCGAGCGCCCCACTCGATATCGATGTCGTAAAGCGGTGCCACCGTGACCGTGTAGGGCCGTTTCTTCTCCTGCAGGACGAGGGAGAAACTCTCCATCACCCGTCCACAGACTTTCGCCATGCCCTCGGCCATTAGCGCCAGCTGGCAGTGATAGCCATACTTGTCGATAGCCCGCTCAATGTCCGATTTCTCGGCGCTTTCGGTGGTCTTGTAATCGGCCAGAATGGTATCGTTCGGGATCATGTCCGGGCGGCTCTTGATCCAGATCCCGGTGGCTTCATCTTTCCAGATCAGCGACGCTTCGATGATGCCGCCGGAAAGTGCGAGGTCCATGAGCGGTTCCTGCGCAAGGCGCTCGGCCATGCCCTGGATGTCCGCAACCTCCGTTTCCTTGAAGACGGTCAAGCCATCGGCTTCGCAGGCAGCCTTCCACTCTTTGGCTTCCTTCGTGCGGAAATCGTCATAGGGCGAAATCACGATGTCGGACGGCCAGCGTTTCTCCACGCATAGCACGTGCGCCATGCGGCCGAAGCGCTTTGCATTGGTCTCTGGTTCCGGCTCGCCGTTTGGGTTCAGGGGAGAAGAGTCCCAGAACTTCTCCGGGCAGGCTTCTATCTTGCGCAAGCCGGTGTTGCTGATGGATGGGCCATCGAACAAGTCAGCATCATGATGGTATCTGTGAATAGGTATGTAATAGATACCCGGCTTGGTGATCTTCTCATCGTCCCTGATCGTGATCGGCGTCATCAGAAAGGCACCTCCTCGTGTGTGAACTCGTGGGATTGGTCGCTCTCGACCTTGGCCAAGCGTTCGGGGCCGCCGCCGTCGATGACCAGGAATGCCCCGCGCAGCGTTGCGTAAACGCGCTCCAGATATTCGACGCGGGCACGGAGAATTGAGCCCGCCGCCTCCTCGCGATTGAGGTCGCGCTGGAATTTCCTGGCTTGCTTTTCGGTTTCGTTTAGCGCTTCCTTTGCTGCCTCCAGCCGCCGTTCCAGAACGCCGATAGCGGCATCTTTGGCTTTCAATTCCTGGGCGTGTTCAGCTTCCAGCTGAGCTATGGTTTTACGCGGCATTTTCTGCCTCCTGTTGCTTCAGCCACTCAGCGCGTCCGCCGGCGTAATCGAACCCGGTGGGCTTGCCTTCGAGGGCCTTTGCCAGATCGTCAGCCATGCGGTTTCGCGCGCGGGCCTTTTCGGTGTCGCCGCGGACCAGCCAGCCGATGGCATCAAGGCGCAGCATGCTGACGATCCGGCCTGCCTCGTAATCGAGGCGCTCGCGGTCGCGGGTAGAGCGGGGGCGGATCATTCTGCCGACTCCGCTTCGGCCTCGAGATTGTCGAATACTTCGCGTGGCCAGAACCACACATCCTTGACGATATGGCCTATGGCCTCGATCCCGGAGTGAGTTTGGCGAACGCGAATGGTCTTGCCCGGCAATTTACTCCAAGCGTCAACCCCCGCCATGCGCATGACCTGCTCAATGAAGATGCCAGCATAATTTGGGCCTTCCTCGCTCGCCTTGCGGTGGGTGTAGCTGGGGCCGAGCAACAGCACATACCCCCCGAAGCCTTGGCCGGAGCCGCCATAGTCCAGATGGACCCACGCACTCAGGCAGTCGCGGTCGAAATTGATTTCCGCGCCATCAATAACCGCATTCCGAATTGTCGGTGCCTCACCCATCAGCCGAACCTCCGCAGGGAGACGGCCCGGCGCTGCATGCGGCGTAGTTTCGTCATCGCATGCGCCCGCGCGGCGGGGTTGGCGAACTTCGCGGCCACGATGGCCTGCGACGCTTCCTTGATCAGGTTGCGTTCGCGTTCGTCGCCCTTGCTTTTCAGCTGGCTCTCGAAATCGAGGGCGGAAATGTTGGTTCCGGGATTAGCCATTATCAGTGTCCTCCTTGATGGCTGCGAGGATCGATTCCTCGCTAAACTGGTCGGGGGTGGGTTCACCCATTGCGCGGTCACAGATCGCGCGGGCCTCAGCGGCGCCGGGAAGGCCATCCAGAATGTGGTCGATGGCGTGACCAGCGGCGGCGCGGAGTTGTTCGCGGGCGCGGGCGGCGTTGGCCTCCTCAATGCGCGCACGGCGTTTGGCGTTGAAGTCGATGATGAACTCGCTCATGCCACCACCTCGCTGGTGCGGCTGAAGCGCAACATTTCCGGCCATGTGGCGCCCTCAATCGGGAGGTCACCGATGCGTTCCAGAACCCGCCCCTTGAACAGCGTCACATAGCCATCGACCAGCGACAGCGGATGAGCTGGGGCGTTGTAATTGTGGGAGGGGCGCGTGCGCGTGACGATGCGGACGCTCCAATCCTTGCGCGGGCCAAGGCGCTGAAGGAACACATCCCCCACCTGTGCGCGGTTGCGCATGCGGCGCTCTGGCAGGCGGTAGGCGCTCAGATGGTCAACCCATGCGCCAACCTGATCTTGATGGTTTTCGAGGAAGTCTGAGCGGTCGGTGGAAACACCAACCCGCTCGAGAAAAGCGGTCAGGAATGCACCGCTGTCGATGTACTGGCGGCCCACCAAAGCCGTGGCAACTGCCTCGGCGGTCGGGGTTGATGGAGTGTCATATGGCATCGCTTGTTTCCTCTTCGATGAGGAGACAATGCATAATGCATAATGCGTAGTCAACAGGAAATTCTGCAAAACGCATAATTTTGGGCCGCGAGCCGGTAACTATCGGCCAAACGACAGAAGGGTGATGCAGTTGTAGGTGGGCTTACGGTGGAGGGTTAGCTGTCAGGTGTTGCGGTCTGTGGTTTCTGCCCAACGAACAGAATAAGTCCGACCAGGAAAAGGAATGGGCCTGCCATCATCGACGCCAAGCCGGGCAGGGTGAATGTTTCGGCTCTGTCGGCCAGTTCGGTTTCGCGCATTTCAAGCCTGGCTACGCTCTCGGAGCAATCGGTATAGTTCCCGTCATAGCGGTCCAGCATTTTCGTCGCTTCGCACAAACCGGCAACAGATCTATCGGCCTCCAGTATTAACTGCTCAGATTCCGATGGTTTGCTCAGCCCGAAATACATGACCAGGCCGACCGCAAAGACGAATATGGACGTGATCATCAACCCCTTGCCCAGTGACCTCACCCCAACACTCTCCCGATCCAGATCACTCGGCCCAGAACGTCGACGCGCTCGGCATCTGTGACCGTCATTGTCTCATAGGCGGGATTGTCCGACTTCACGATGATATGTCGGGTCTGAAGGTCCACCTGGCACCGCTTGACTAGCAGGTCATCCTCCAAGGCGATGATGTAGATCCCGTCACGGCCCACCTTGCGGATGGACCGGTCGACCAGCACCTGATCTGCATTAGCCAGCGTTGGCTCCATACTGTCACCGGCAACGCGGATCACCGCCAGATTGTCCTCCGCCGTCCGGGTGATGCGGCTGAGCTCTTGCTGCCTGTATGGCTGGTATCCGATTGGCTCTCCATCCTCAGCCATCGCGCCGGGGCCGGCACTGGCCCGAATGTCATAGATTGGGATGGTGGTGATCGCCTCCCGGTGTGATGGTTTCAGGGCGGTCTGCGCACCCGTCAATAGCCATTCGATAGGGACGCGAAACGCTGTGGCGTAGCGCTTGAGGGAATCGGCCTTGACGCCCCTCGAACCATTCTCATGCCCTGCATAGGTGGCGTATTTGAACCCAAAGGCTTCGCAAGCCTCCATCACGGTCTCGTATCCCGCATTGATGCGGGCTTCTCTCAGTCGTGCTGCAATCGCGGAATCGGTCATGCCTTCTCAGTACCGCATTGTATTATGCATTAGGCATTGACTTTGCAGAATGCATAACGCATAGCGATTTTATGCGTTTTGTTAAAGACATCTTTGCGAAGTTCGGTGGCAACGGCGTGATCGCTGAGATCACTGGCGAAAAGTATCCCACGGTTTCCAGCTGGCTTGTCAGGTGCAGCATTCCTCCGAAGCACTGGGCGGCGCTGGTCGCTGCCGCGCCTTCGTACGGGGTAGCGCTGACCACTGACACGATGATCGCGATTGCGGCGAACCGCGATGAAGAAAAGCGCCAGCGCTCGATCGAAGCGGCGGCGAAGAAAGAAGTTCACGCGGAGCCGGCCCAATGACGCCGGCTGACCGCCACCTGTGCAAATGCGCGGAATGCCGCGCCAGAGAAACGGCTTCACCTCCCGTCCCCTTGGGTGATGACGCCGGAGCAGGGCGGGTTGTCCCCACCCCCCGAACGGCCCGTCCTGCTCATCCTTTCCAACTGATCCGCAAGTTCCAGCTTGCGTTTCGCGTTCTCTATCAGGAACGAGGCGGCCACCGCCAAGTGCTCTACCTCGTCCCGCAATTCCTTCGGTCTGCTGTTCATGCCGCCTCCTTGCCTCAACACTTATGGAGGCTGTGACACATGCATTTCGAGGTCAGAAATCCCCAGAATTTGCCGTTGGGGCGGCGCATTCAGGTTTACCTGAAAACAAAGTTCGGCAGGGACGCGGCCAAGCACGCGGCGGCTCTGGCGAATGTGGACGTTCGCACCGCACGCGGATGGCTTGAAGAGGGCAGGGAGCCGAAAGGCGATGCCCTGCTGGCAATCATAACAGACATGGGCCGCGACGGCTTGCTGGCGATCTTTTCGCCGGAGGTCGAATGCCACGAGGCGCGCCTTCGGAGGAAGATCGATGAACATGGGCAAGAGATCGCGCGCCTTCGCGCGCAGCTGGGAAAGGGCGCGCCTGCGCCTGCAAATCAGAATGCTCTTGTTCCGTGTACGCTTCCGGAAATGGCGCGCGCAAATGGATCTGAACATCGGTGATGAGATGATCCGTTGTGGCCGGGCAACAGGCCATCCGGGCCTTGTCTTCGCCGGTCACGCCACCTGCGACCGCGCCATGATGATCCTCAACGAAATCGAGACCGGTGAACGGCAGGTGCCGCGTCCCGCCAGCTATTGGCACGATCGATAGCCCCCAATCCCTGCCACCAGGAAAGGACCCCCGCATGGCGAAAGATGCGAAAGACAAGAGCAGTGATGCGCCGAAAGTGTTCACACCGGCTACCAAGTCGGATTTGCGGACTGCTCTCGATAATTACGAGGCGATCAACAACGAAAAGAGTGACAAGGCTGACGCCCAGAAAACCCTTCTGGAGCGGTTCAACGAACAGCATTCATTGCCGCCTTGGATCTTCAAGATCGTCCGCAAGTTCGACAAGCTCGAGCAGGATGACAGTGCCGAGTCCGCACGCTCAAAACGCGCGCTGACACACGCGCTGGATCAACTGGGCATCGGCCGTCAGACCGACATCGAGGACTTCACCGGCGCCGCGAACGATGCCGATGACGACGACACGCCGGACGCAGAATCCAAGGCACAGCCTACGTCTGATGAAGAGTGGGACAATGCAGCCCCCCAACAGGCGGCTGCACATTGATCCTCGCCATCGACCCCTCCGTAAGCAGAACGGGTTGGTGCAAAGGCCACCCCGGCGGCCCCGTGCAAACGGGTTCGCTGGGGCTTGGCTCCTATGGCAAGGAACTCGGCCCCACCCTGAACGCCTTGGAGCAATGGCTCACGGGCGCTCTGGATGGTGTCGACTTCGTTTTCTACGAACAGCCAATTCAGTTCGGAAAGCAGTCATTCGACAGCCGACGCAAGCTCTATGCATTGGGCGCGTTGATCGAGTTGGTCTGTCACCGCCGCCGCATTCGTGTGCGGGAGGTGAACAACCAGACCTGCAAGGCGCTCTGTTACGGCAGCGCCAAGATGAAATCCGCTGAGGTGAAAGAGCGGGGCGTGGACCTCGCCAAAGCCTGGGGATTTGACCCCGCCAACCATGACCAGGCTGACGCCTGCGCCGTGTTCCTCGTGGGCGTGCGCGAATGGTTTCCGGATGACTTCAAGACATGGGTGGACCGCAAGGCCGCGCTCGCCCGCAATCAAGGGGAGTTACTCATATGACCAACGACCAAGAGGGGGCTACCCTCCGAACCACCATGCCGGGCACTGGACTGGTCAATGGGCATCCTGCCGAAGCCGGGGAATTGGGAAGCCGCCCGGCTGAGGTCAAATCCGCGCCCCCTCCACCTGAAGGGGGTTCAACCCCTGATGATGGTGCATTTGAAGCGGTCAAGGATGCCAACCCGCGCGCTGCTTTCCGCAATCTGAGTCCACTCGCCTATGATTTGATCATGGCAGATCCGCCATGGCGGTTTGAGACGTACTCGGACAAGGGACATGGGAAATCCGCTCAACGTCACTACGACTGCGAATCTCTGGATTACATCAAAGCCTTGCCGGTCCACGAACTCGGCCGGGGTGATTGCATCCTCTGGCTTTGGGCCACGCACCCGATGCTGCCACACGCCATGGAGGTGGTTAAAGCATGGGGGTTCAGATACGCCACCAGCGGCGTCTGGGTGAAGCGTACCGTCAACGGCAAGCTGGCCTTCGGCACCGGCTACAAGCTGCGCTGTGCGTCCGAGCCCTTCATCATCGCCACGCTCGGCAATCCCCAGACCGCGCGCGATATCCGCACCGTAATCGAAGGCCCTGTCCGCGAGCATTCACGCAAGCCCGATGAAGCCTATGCGGCGGCTGGCCGGATGTTCCCCAAAGCCGTCCGCAAGCTGGACATGTTCAGCCGCGAGTCCCGGCCCGGCTGGGATACGTGGGGGAATGAGGCGGGCAAGTTCGACACACAGCAGGCTGAGCACACCTTCGAGAACGCGGGGGATGTGGCCGCGCGCGTGGTCGCCAATGCAGCACGGGGAGGGGCTGAATAATGGGACTCATCATCGACAACTTCGCAGGCGGCGGCGGTGCCAGTGTGGCGCTGGAGGAAGCGCTCGGTCGCCCGGTCGACATCGCAATCAACCACGATCCAGATGCCATCGCCATGCATGAGGCAAACCATCCGGACACGCTGCATTTGCAAGAGGATGTATTTGCGATCAAGCCTGCCGAATTGTGCGCCGGTCGCCCTATTGACGTCGCGTGGTTCAGCCCGGACTGCAAGCACTTCAGCCGTGCCAAGGGCGGTGCCCCGGTTTCCAAGAAGATCCGGGGGCTGGCATGGGTTGTCCTGCGCTGGGCATCGCTTGAGAAATGGCAGCGCCCGCGCGTCATCTTCCTCGAGAATGTCACGGAGTTTCAGACCTGGTGCCCGGTCAAACGGAACGGGCAGCCGGACATGTCGAAGAAGGGCGAAACGTTCCGGCTTTGGGTCTCTCACCTTGAGGCGCTCGGCTATTGTGTCGAGTGGCGCGAGTTGGTGGCGTCTGACTATGGCGCGCCCACGATCCGCAAGCGATTGTTTCTTGTGGCCCGCTGTGATGGCGAGCCGATACGCTGGCCGGAACCGACGCACGGCAACCCGTCCGCGAAGGGCTTCGCCAAGTCCGGGCTCGCGCCCTGGCGCACCGCCGCCGACATTATCGACTGGTCTATACCATGCCCGTCAATTTTCGAGCGCAAGCGCCCGCTGGCAGAGAAGACGCTCGCCAGGATCGCGCGCGGCATTCAGCGTTACGTGATCGACGATCCTCAGCCCTTCATTGTGCCAGTCACGCACACCAAGTCGGGCGACCTTTCCTATCCCTCGCGCGAGCCATTGCGAACGATTACGACAGCGAAGGGCGGGGAAATGGCGCTCGTAGCGCCGGTGCTGGAACGGCAGTTTGGCAATTCCTCGGGCGGCTCGGCAAATGCGCCAGTTGGCGCCATTACGGCTGGCGGCATGGGAAAGACAGCTCTCGTCGCCGCCTTCCTGGCGCAGCACAATGGCGGGCCGCGCAATGGCTCGCTTAGTGGTCGGTCGGCAGATGCCCCGATTTCCACCATCACCGGACGGGGCACACAGCAACAGCTCGTCACCTCGCACCTTCTGAAGCTACGCGGCACTTGCAAGGATGGCCAACCCGTCACCGAACCGGCTCCGACGATAACGGCCGGCGGGCTCCATGTCGGGGAAGTTCGGGCGTTCCTGCTGAAGTATTTCGGCACCGAGCAGAACCCGCGTTTAGACGAGCCCCTGCACACCGTCACGACGAAACACCGTTTCGGATTGGTCACCATCCACGGCGAGACGTTTCAGATCGCTGACATCGGTATGCGGATGCTGGCAGAGCATGAACTCTATGCCGCGCAGGGGTTCCTGCAGGTGCGTCCCGATTACGTCATCCGCCCCGTGATCAACGGAAAGAGGATGACGAAGACGGCATCGATCGCGCGGTGTGGAAACTCTGTCAGCCCGCCGCCGGCAATCGAACTGGTGCGAGCTAACGCGCCGATGTTCTCAACACTGCTTGGGGCAGGCCGTAACTTTACACCGCCAGCACCCGCTTACGGTGGCGTGTGATGACCGGGCGCAAATCCATGGAAGAGATACACTTCCCCAGATCAGAACCGCCAGCACCGCCCCCGCACAATCTGTCGGCCGAGGCGGCGGTGCTGGGCGCGATCCTGTTCGACAACAATGCCTATGAGCGGGCCAGCGCCTTCGTGCGTGCCACCGACTTCTACGCACCTGCCCATGAGAAGCTTTACCATCGGATGGCTACGCTGATCGAAAGTGGTCAGGTTGCTGATGGGGTGACGATTTCTGAATGGGTGAAGGCCGAGCCCCTGTTGAACGAACTCGGCGGCCTCCGGTATCTTGAGCAGCTGCTCGATTCCGCGGCCTTCGGTCCGGAGGTCTCGGACTACTCCAAGGTGATCGTAAACCTTTCTGCCCGTCGCGGGCTTTTGGATGTAGGCGAAACACTGGTCGCTGACAGCCATTCACCTGATCCCGACGAGCGCATCGGGGACGTGATTGATCGCGCCAGAAACGGCCTGCAGGACGTCGAAGACTTCCGCCTTCGCGCCAGCGTGGCGACCGTCACCGCCGATGTGGCGGATGAAACATTCGACGAGGATCCGGCCAAGACGCTCCAGCCGACAGGCATGACCGAACTGGACCATGAACTCGGCGGCCTGGAGCCGGGCGCAATATCGTTTGTGGGCGGCCGTCCTGGCATCGGCAAGACCGCCTTTGCCATCTGCCACATGGCAAACGAGGCAGCCGCAGGAAGCTCTGTGGGCATGTTCGCCGCCGACACGGGCGCAACCGTCTGCCGGCAGCGTCTCGCATTCTATCTGGCATGGATGGCAGGCGAGGAAACCCCGTTCTTCTCCGAGATGCGCAAGCGCGGATCGCCCTGGATCACCCCAGAATTTCGCGAGCGCATGAAAGGCCATCTGAAATCGGAGGTTGGCCAGCGCATCTTCATCGACGGCAGGGGCGGACTTACGACGCGCGCGGTGTCTGCGCAGATCCGTGCATGGAAAATGATGTGCGCCCGTCGCGGGCTTCCGCCACTGCGGCTGGTCTATCTCGATCACATTGCCAAATTCATGCCGTCGCAGAAGTTCGGGTCTCTGTATGAGAAAACCTCCTATGCCAGCAATGAATTGCTCGACGTGGCAAAGGATCACCCGGAAATCGTCTTTGTGCCGCTTGTCCAGCTGAAGCGGATCGACGAGGGCCATGCTCGCCGTCCGAACATGCAGGACATGCGCGACTCCGGGAAGCTGGAAGAGGATGCCTCAGCGGTCCTGCTCCTGCACCGTCAGGACCACTATCTGTCGCTGCTGTCAAAGAACCAGGACCTGCCGGAGTCGGAACGTACCGCCGCTGAGGAAAAACTTGCCGACGTTCGCGGCCGTATGGAGGTCATTCTTCCAAAGAACAGGAATGGCGAACCCAGCGTGGTCAGCCTCCGTCATGTCATCGGGAAAAACATCATCCGTGGCGGTTCTGACCGGCCGCGCGGGTACATCAAACAGGAGTCAATGCTGTGAGTATTCAGGCCGTGGGTGCAGTGATTGAGCTGCGCGACATACCGACAACACCGAAAATGATCCTTCTGCTGCTGGCAAATGCACACAACCGGCACACGGATAAATGCTTCCCGGACCAGCAGCGCCTGGCAGACGAAGCGAATGTCGATGTGAAGACTGTTGCCCGCCACTTGAAGTGGCTGGAGGACGAAAAACTGATCCGTCGACACACGACACATCTGGGTCGGGGAAGGGGGTCGGAGACGCACTTCGAACTGCTGTTTTTGCACCGGACAAATTGTCGTGTGCAAGGTGATAGACCCCTCACTGGTGAGATTAAGACCCCTCAGCAGCGAGATTTAGACCCCTCAGCATTGAGGGGTGAGAATAAGAAACCGGAATCTCAACCGGAATCTCAAACCGGAAGCGTGAGCGTCAAGGTGGTCGCAGATGCATTCTGGAAGGCGGCGCCTGATCAAAGCCGAAAGCGATCTTCCAGGAAGCGAACTGAGCAGGCTGTTCAGAAGGCGTTGAAGGACGAAACACCCGATCGTCTGTTGAAAGCGTGGCATGCTTACCTGGCCTCGCCTGATGCGATCAAGGACGGAGGGAAGTTCGTTCCCGGAATTCACACATGGATCAACGATAGCAAATTTGACGCTTGGCTTGCGCAGGAGCCTGACCTGCTGGCCCAGCATGACCGCGGTGTGGCGTGGAAAACCTGGGCGAAGGCGATCGGCTGGTATGGCGAGACGGGCCAATGGGACCTTGAAAGCATCAGCCCACCGCCGCACCGGCCGGGCTGCAAAGCGCCTGAAGACCTGATCGTGAAAGTCCGGGGGCGTATTGAAGTCATGAAGCGGATGGAGGGTATCGATGCGTAAGACGCCCGATTGGCATCACCAGACGCACCTGGAGCGGCGCAGGCTCGCCATCAGTTTGACTGAGAGCCCGATAGAAGCGCTGTTCGCCGGGGAGTTGGCCACATCTCCGAGTTTTGGTGTCTGTCGCACCAAGCCCCCGCAGGAAGAATTTTCGAGGGGCCGAATTGCTCTTGTGCCTCAGCAGCCGGCGGGGCGCTTTAGGATCGATATCGCTGCATTCTTGCTGGACCAGAATGGCAAGTTTCACCAGATCGCCATCGAATGCGATGGTCATGCGTGGCATTCCTCACCAGCGCAAATTGCGCGGGACACAAGGCGCGATGAGTGGCTGGTGGCGGCAGGCTGGTGTGTATGGCGCTATCGGGGCTGGGCAATCCATCATCATTGGGCGGATGCTGTCGACGAAGCTGAAGAGGCCATTCGCAATCTAGCAGTCGATAATCCTGTTTGCCACCTTTGGGCCAGCAGCGTGAACGGACAAGAACCGGATCGGGCAAAAGCTGCTCGCATGTATCTGGAGCGTGCTGACGATTATGAGCGGATCACCGGCAATCGGATCGAGCGCAGGGAGCATGGCGATGACTAGCTCCCCGAAACCGCGATTCGCAAACGCAAAGTACCCGGCCTGGCAGCGTTGCCTGCTGATCGTCGGCTTATCCGCTGCCCTGTGGGGCACAATCATTCTGGCAATGGAGGTTCTGTGATGTTCGAGATCGGGGAGAAAGTTGCATGCGTGATCGATGACTGGCCGAACGACTTCGGCCCGCCACTTATTCAGCCTACACCAGCGTTCGAGTTGACCAAGGGAGCAGTGTATCGGGTGCGGGCAGTCTATCCTGTCGGGCACACAGAGGTATCCGGCCTCAGACTGAGGATCCCGTGCATCGGAATAGGAAAGTGCTTTGAAACCCTGCGGGCTGAAGTCCGCCAGACGAGTTGGGGGAACTGGTCCACCTTCGACGTTTGGCCCGCTGATTGGTTCCGCCGCCTGCAGCGCAACGCTGAGAGCGTCGAGCAGGCCATGACCATCTTCCACAAAATGACAGAAACCACGAAAACACCGGAGGTGATTGGAGCATGAAAAATGCATGGACGCAGCCAGAGATGGATCATGTGAAATCCGCATGGGCAAAGGGGTATTCCGCCAGCCAGATCAGCCGCACAGTCAGCGCGACGTTCGGCAACAATCGCACCCGGAATGCGGTGATCGGGATCGTTCACCGGATGGGGCTGGACCAGCGGTCAGTTCCCACCCGCCCCGTCAGGATCAAGCCCCGCCGCAAGCGCGTGATTCCGGTGCTGAAGGCCAAACAGAAGCCTGCATCAGAGCCAAATTTGATACCGCCGGCCGAGCCCGAAATGTGGGAACCGGAGGGCGCGTTCGACATCCTGGACCTGAAACCGCATCAGTGCCGGTGGCCGGTCAGCACAGGCGATGACCATAAATTCTGCGGCAAGACCCAGACCACCGGTTCCAGCTACTGCCGGGAACACATGAGGCGCTCTGTGTCGATCCATTCCGCCAGCACACTGATGACTGATCCGGTAACGGGAAAGGCCGCAAAATGAGAAAGACGCAAAGGCGAGGCCCCGCCACGGAAAAGGCGCTGAAGGAAGAACAAGGCCGGGTTGAGCGCATCAAAGCCTACTGGATGGCGCGCGGTTACCTGGTCGACGTCACCGTGGAATTGGGTGGCTATAGCGAGGAAATCTATCAGGCGATCACGGTGGTCCGTTCCGATCTGGTGAACGGCCTGCCAGTGCGCCGCGTGACGGAGGTTGTGAGGCGATGAAAGCCGATGAATTGAAGCCATTGGCGGTCGATTGGTTGCGCGCCCGCTTCCCGGAGGCGCACATTACCTGCGAACTCAGTCTCGCTGAATACGGCGGAGCACTTATCGACGTAGGTGCAATCTGTTCGGATCAGATCGTTGGCGTGGAGATCAAGGGCGATGGCGACTCAGCCTCGCGCCTGAAGCTGCAAGGTCAGATGTATTCTCGGGTGTGCAGATCGGTCTACCTGTTGCCTAGTCTCGACCTCTTGAAATCCTGCAAGAAGCATATACCACCGGAGTGGCGGATGCTTGTCCCACCGGGCGGTGATCTGGGAGTTCATTCAAGTCGCCGGTTATGTCCGGATTCGGGGATTTCGTGGGGCTCCACGTATGGATCAGCGGACCCGAAGCGGGGTGAGGGGTATGGGCTTTCCCCAGCCGCTTTGGCGGCGATGGTTTGGACCACCGAGTACGGCGCTTTCCGCTACCACATACAGGAAAAGCACTTCACCGCACTTCCCAGCCGCAAGGCTGATTTCATCCGCTTTGTCGCTGAGCGATACCCGCTGCCCGTGATCGAAACGGCCGTGTGCGCCACCTTACGAGAGCGCAATTGGAACGGTTTGAAGGAAATCCAATACCCGGAGGTAACCCAGTGATGGCCACCAAACCCCGTCGCCGTGCTGGCCGAAAGCGTCGCCAGGACGTTCAGCGCCAGCCCAGCGGTCAGATTCGCAAAAGCACATATGCCGAGCGTGTGACCCCAACAAAGGAAACCCAGCGCCGGCGGGAGGATCTGTTGGGCGACAAGAACGCGACAGGCGAGATCGATTGTGCACTTGACGTCATCGCCAGCCCGAAACAGCGCCTGATCACCCCCAAGCAGGCCGAGGCCGGGCGGCGCTATGCGGTCGCGCGGGTGAGGTTGTTGAAAACCCTCGGCACCAGCCCGGACCCGACGACGCCCCGACTGTCAGAGTGGATCGATAACGGACAATCCGTGGCCGATGGTCCTGATGACGGCAAGGCGGCATTCAACTGGCGCAAGGCCAGCATGTGCATTCACGATTGCGGCGCTGATGTCCGCATCGTCATCGATCGGGTGTGTCTGGAAAACCAGCTGCCGCGGAAAGATCAGGTGACGAAACTCCGCATCGGTCTGGATGCGCTCGTAAGGCTTTGGAGGATCTGATGAACACAGCAATTCAGGATAACTGGGCAATCCCGGATGAGGCAGAGCGCGGCGCGGAATTCGTGCTGACCCGATCTATGGGGGACCACGCGGTTTATCAGGTCCGGGGCGTTATCGACGGCCGCGCGGTCTGTCGCCGCTGGAACACCACCCATAGCCGTTGGGAATATGAGGCATTCGGACCTGGCTGGTTCCGGGGCAGGGTCAATGACATCGAATGGAGGCAGGCGGCATGACCCCAGAACACGTAAAAGCGCGAGTTGAGGAAATCGAACGCGAGTCGATGGACAGTGAATCTGCGCACTGCATGGAGGACACCCTTCACCAAGACGTTTTGAGGGCGATTGGAGAAGGTGCGGCGACCGATCCGGCGGCCTGTGCTCGTGAGGCGCTGAAAACCAGTGAGATCGAATTCGCGAGGTGGTATGCCTGACCCCCAAAACCTAGTGCCTCACTCGACCGACAGGCACACCATCTGGACGCTATCGCTTGACAGGTGAAAAGAAGCACCTCATAGCCCGAGTCAAATGCAAATTCGAGAATAGCGCCTGCGGCCCATCTGGATCGCGGGCGCTTTGCGTTTCAGCGGGAGGTTGGCATGGGCGAGGCAGTCGGTTCCAAGCTCTACGGTCTCACGGCTCCTGACCGGCAGATACTGCTGTTCTATTGCCCCGGCTGTAAGCGCACGCATCCCTACCATGTCGGCAACAAGACCGGGCCAAGCTGGAACTGGAACGGAGACGGTGACAAGCCGACCTTCACGCCCAGCCTGCTGGTCTATGCCAGTGAGACAACACCCCGCTGTCACCTGTTCCTGACCGATGGTGTCATCCGGTACTGCGGCGACAGCCAGCATGATCTCGCTGGCCAATCCGTTCCTTGCCCTGATTTTCAGCACGATTCAGACTGACCTGTTTCAGAGAGGTGCTCTCACAGACCTCCGAACGGCCCAAAGAGAGCGTAAGCCGTTCACCCCGCTTCCCCAGTTCATCGCCGCAGCCCAGCTGTTGGCACCTCCGCTCCTTGCCATGGCAACAGGCGGAGACCGTTCCAGAATTCACCACCCGGCGCATGGCCAATCATGTTTCCTCCCTTTCAGCGTTGGCGCGCGTACGTGTGCCGGGTGGTGATCCCAATCCCCCAAATCCAGTGAGTTCCATCATGGCCGCACCCGAAGGCAACAGGTTCTGGGAAGCTCGCAGCTCCCACGGTCGCAAACCAATCTTCGAAACAGCCGAGGATCTGTGGAACGCCTGTGTCGAATATTTCGCATGGGTGGAGGAAAACCCGCTCTATACCACTGAGCTGGTCAAGTATCAGGGAAGCGCAGAGCAGGTCGAAGTCCCCAAAATGCGGGCAATGACCATCACGGGGCTCTCCCTTTTCCTCGATATCGACGTGACGACATGGAAGGCGCAGGCGAAGCGAAGCAAAGATTTTTCCACTGTCGTAACGCGAGCCGAGGGCATCATCTACGATCAGAAGTTCTCCGGCGCTGCCGCCGACCTCCTGAATGCCAACATCATCGCCCGCGATCTTGGTCTGGCCGACAAGCGAGAACACACCGGAAATGATGGCGGGCCGATCAAGGTAGAGGGCCGGACATGGCGCGACGTGCTGAGGCAGGAAACCGATCAGCCGGAGGCGGAGTCGGAAGGATAGCCCGGCCTCTCACCAATCCCGCTCTGTTCGAGTTCTGGGAAGAAGTCTTCCTTGGCGGCAATGATACGGCTGTCCTTCACGGTGGCCGGTCCAGTTCGAAGACACGGGATACAGCCTGTCAGCTCGTGCGCCTGGTCGACCATGTTGGCGTCGGCATGCGTATCCTCTGCATCCGGCGCTTCCAGAACCGCATCAAGGATTCGGTCTATACAGAGCTGAAATGGGCGATCAATCATCTGGGGCTGTCGGACAAGTTCGAGATCCAGAAGAACACGATCATTCATATTGAGACTGCTTCAGAGTTCATCTTCTACGGCACCGAACGCAACATCGATGACATCAAGGGCACGTCCGATGTTGACATCCTCTGGGTGGAAGAGGCGGAAAAACTGACCGAGGAACAGTGGGTCATCATCGGCCCGACGATTCGGAAAGAGGACAGCCTGGCAATCCTGCTGTTCAACCCGAAATTCGTGACCGATTACGTCTGGAAGAACTTCGTGGTGAACCCGCCGCCGCATACGGTGGTTCGCAAGATAAACTATTCGGAGAACCCGTTCCTCTCACAGAAGGCGCTGCGGGATATCGCGGCCATGGAGGAACGCGACCCGGAGATGTTCGAACACGTCTATGGCGGCGTTCCTCTGGGAGACAGCGAACTCTCCATCTTCAAGCGCCGCTGGCTGGATGCCTGTGTGGATGCGCACGATGTGCTCGGCATCGACCTGGCTGGCCGGAACGTGATCGGGTTCGACCCGGCGGATGACGGCGAAGACAAGTGCGCCACCGCTGACAAGATCAATGGTGTCTTCATCGATGCTGAGGACTGGTCATCCGGCAAGGATGAACTGGTGCAGAATGCCAAGCGGGTGTGGGCGAAGGCCAACCGCATCAAAGGCTGTGTCTCCTACGACACGATTGGCATCGGCGCATTCGTCGGTGGCTACATCGATGAGCAGAACGAGACAGAAGGCGGGGATGTGGAGCACTATGCTTTCCATGCAGGCGGGGCCGTCATGGATGGCGACAAGCCCAGCGATCCGCAGAACGATAACAGTCCGCTCAACAAGGACGAGTACCTGAACCTGAAATCACAGGCATGGGCCAACACCGCCCGCAAGGCGATGCTGACCTTCAACGCTGTCACCCGTGGCCAGTCGGTCAAGCCGGAGGACATCTTGTCATTCTCATCCTCAATGGGCGCGGAGAAACTGGATGCGCTGTTCACTGAGTTGTGCGTGCCCTGGTGGGTGGAGACGGAAGGCAAGAAGCGCGTTGTCCCCAAGGCCAAGCTCAAGAAAGACCTTGGCGTGAAATCGCACAACCTCGCTGATGCCGTGATTGCTGCTGACAATATCGACCTTGGAGGCCAGCGCCACTACGCCGGCATGCTGCTGTCAAAAAGGAAGCGCTCATGACCCGACTATCCTCTCTCGTGAACGCAGCAGAGCGCAGGCTGGCTGCGATCTTCCCCGGCTATTTCGAGGGCGCCAAGCACGATCACTATCAGGATTTTGGCTATCCAAAGACGATCACCTTTCCGATGTTGCACAGCATGTACTGTCGCAACAGCATCGCCCGCGCGGCTGTGGACAGTACCGTGGAGAAGGTCTGGGAGACACATCCGCAATTGCTGGAGAGCGACGCCAGCAAGGAGGAGACAAGCCTCGAATCCGAAATCCGTCAGCGCTTCCGCGACCTGCGCTTCTGGCAGAATATCATGGATGCGGATACCAAGTCGCTGGTCGGTGCCTATTCCGGCGTGATCCTGCGCCTGGCTGATGGCAAGCGCTTTCGTGAGCCCGTCGACACAGTGCCCGGCGGTCTGGATGGGCTGGTCGAGATTATCCCGGCATGGGAAGGCCAGCTGACCGTCTCCACGTGGGACACGGATGAACTCTCTGAGACCTATGGCCAGCCGACCATGTTCCAGTTCAACGAGTCATCGATCGGCAACACCAACACACAGCAGCCGCGCCAGTTCGAGGTGCATCCTGATCGCGTGATCATCTGGTCGAAAGATGCCACCGTCCACAACCGGTCCTTCCTTGAGCCCGGTTATAACGACCTGATGACGCTGGAGAAGGTCATCGGCGCCGGGGGCGAAGGCTTCTGGAAGAACGCCAAGCGCGATCCGATCATCAACGTTGAGCCTGACTTCAAGGTCGCCAACATGGCCAAAGCCATGGGCGTTGCCGAGGATGAATTGCTCGAGTTGATGAACGATCAGGTCGACGACTGGCAGAAGGGTTTCGACAAGCTGCTCATGCTGCAGGGCATGAAGGCCGAGACGCTATCAGTAACCTTGCCCAGCCCGGAGCACTTCATCTCCGGTCCGCTGCAAGTGTTCGCTGCCTCTATCCGCATGCCTATGAAGATCCTCGTCGGCACCCAGACTGGAGAGCGCGCCAGCACCGAGGACGCCAAGCAGTGGAGCAAGACCTGCATGTCCCACCGGGAAAACCGGGTGGTCCCGAACATCATGGACGTGATCAACCGCCTGGAGCAGTTCGGCATCCTGCCAGATCGGGATTGGAACCTAGACTGGGATAGCCTGACCGACTCCAGCGAGGATGAGAAAATGGGTCTGGCCTCGAAGATGTCTGAGATCAACTCCAAGATGGAGCGCTCGGGCGAGATCGTGTTCACGCATGATGAGATCCGCGAAGTCACCGGCCGTGACCCGCTCAGCGATGCGGACAAGTACCGCGAAGAAGATGAGCCGGACGAAGAGGACGAGGCAGCCGCGCTGGGCCTTGTACCGGAAGAGATCGAAGCCGCGGCCTGACCGGCCTCACCCCCGTATCAAACGCAGCAGGCGGTCCATGTGGCCGCCTTTTTCATATGGAGCATCCGATGCCCAAACTATTCCCGGCCTTCCTCGTCAACCGCAGCACCAAGGATGAGCAGGTCGCCGTCCATGTTCGCTGTAACCTCGCAGGCAAGATCAAGCGCGAGATGCGTGAGGGGCGCGAAACCATCATCCTGCCCAGCTATGCGGCCAAGGCTGACACGGTGCTCAATGGCACGCTCTATCCGCGCGAAGAACTGCAGAAGTCCTATGCTGGCCTGAACCGGACCCCGGCCCCTCTCGGTCATCCGCTGATCAATGGCAATTTCGTCGCCGCACTCGACCCTGAGGCGTTGGCACGAAACTACGTCTTCGCCTGGAACGAGAACCCGCGCTGGGATGGCGAGCGCATTGCTCTGGATGTCGTCATCGATGTCGCCCGCGCCAAGGAGAGCGAAGGCGGCAAGCAGGTCCTGAACGCGATCGATGCTGGCACTCCAATCAGTACCTCCACGGGTCTGCTCTGCATGCTGGAATATGTTGAGGGCGCTGAACACGACTCCATCGCGCGCGAGATTGTCTGGGATCACGTGGCGATCCTGCTGGATGAGGAACCAGCCATCAGCACCGACCAAGGCGTCGGCATCTTTGTGAATTCGTCTCGCCAGACTGGCAAGACCACTGAACTGAAGGTCATCAACTCCACGATTGAGGAGGAGTTTGACCGAGAAATCGAATGGGCGGCAGAGAGCATCTGGCGCGCAGTCGAGCGACGCGAAGAGCGGGAAGATGACCGACCCGCTGTTGAGCGTATCAAGTCCGCTATCATGAAGGCACTTGGCCTCGAGCGGGAACCCTCTGCAAATCGAAAGGAAGCAGATATGTCGAAAGAGCAAATCGACGCGCTTTCCGCGAAGGTTGACGCCCTCTCGGAGTCGATCACGCCGGAAGCCCTGGGTAAGACCATCGGCGACGTGGTGGCCAATGCCATCAAGCCGCTGACGGACAATCTGAACGAACTTCAGAATGCCCAAAAGGCCAAGGACGACGCCGAACTGGCAACCCTTCGCGAGAAGATCGTCAAGGCCAATCTCATGGACGAGGAAGCCGCTGGTGAGCTGACGCTCAACGCCGCGCGCGCTCTCGCCAAGAAGGCTGAGCCGAAGAAGGCCGCAAACCTCAACAGCAAGTTCGGCGGGTCGGGCGATGAAGCCGACCAGTGGGACGGCTACACCCTCAATCAGCACGTGAAGACGGAGGTTTAATCCAATGGCTGGAAACGTGATCTATCGCGGCCCGATCAAGGACGAGCCTGAAACCGTCTCCGACAAGACGGTTGCCGGCGCTTACCTTCCGGGCGTTCTCGTCACCGAGTCAGCTTCTGCGCTGACGGTGGCTACCGGTGCCAACATCGAGGATGACCTGCTCGTCCTCTCCAATCGCCGCTTCGCTGGTCAGGATGTGGCAACTGCCTACACCTCCGGCGATACGGGCGTCGCCTATCGTCCGCGCCCGGGCGAAGTCTACCAGGTCCGCGTTGCGGCAACCACTTACGCCAAGGGTGACCCGCTCACTGTCGGCGCCAGTGGCTATCTGGAAGACGCCGGGGCTGGCGAACGTGTTCTCGCATTCTTCGAGGATACGCCAGGCGCATTCTCCGCAGGCGACTTGGCTGATGTTCGCATCGCCAACAGCTTCAACATCGCAGCCGCATAAGGAGCCCTACCATGCGCGTTTATAACTCCCGCAATCCTTCCGGGGCGGATACCGGCATCGATATTCCTGATCGCATGCCGATTGCCTCTGAGGAGCAAAACAACTGGCTGCTCAATCGCCGCCGCCAGGTCGATGCTCACGAGCTGAACTTCCTCGGCAATGCCAGCCCGCTTCCCCGCGATGTGTGGGGTGAATGGGATCGTGAGGGCATCGAGGTCCAGCGTGAAGTGCTGGCCGTCTTTGGTGACCTTGCCGCCGCCGTGGGTACGCCGATGCCGATTGGCAAGCTGATCCACTACTTCCAGCAGATCAGTGACTCCGGCGAGGCGCACGTCTCTCTGGATGGCCGCTCGAAAGGCCGCACCGATCAGCAGGTCATCAGCTATCAGGGGACGCCGCTGCCGATCATCGACAGCCCGTTCTCCTATGGCTGGCGCCAGATGGAAGCTGCCCGCACCGAAGGCTATCAGCTGGATGCTGCAGGCCGTCGCAACGCTGACTTCAAGGTGGCGAAGAAGCTGGAGAGCATTGCGCTCGTCGGTGACACTTCCATCGTGGTGGACGGCAAGCCGCTCTATGGCCTGACCACTCACCCGAAGCGCAACACGCGCTCGACCACAAATGACCTGAGCGCTTGCACGGGTCCTGAGTGGGCAGATGATGTGAACGCGACGATCAAGCTGTTGCATGCGGACAATTTCCGCGTTCCGGCGACCCTGTATGTCAACTGGGATGACTGGTTCTATGCCACCCAGACTGACTATTCCACGCAATACCCGAACAAGACCATTGCCCAGCGTATCCTGGAGAATGGCGGCGTTCGTGAGGTGATCCCGGCATCTGATGTGCCGGCGGATACCATCATTGCCGTGGTCAAGGATCGCCGCAGCATCCAGGTGCTGAACGGCATGCCGATGAACTCCCGCCAACAGTTCCGGGCTAACCCGGAAGACGATTACAATTTCCTCGTCATGGCGGCGCAGGCTGTCGAGATCAAGTTCGACGCCGAAGACAATTGCGGCATCGCACACTCCTCGTAAGTGAACCGGGCGGCGGGGCTCCGGCCTCGCCGCTTCTCCCCCAAGGAATCCACATCATGCAATACGAAATCACTCAGCCCGGCGTCTATGACAGCAAGGGCAAGCCCGTGAAGGTCGGCACTGTATTCGACATCAAGGGCGACACCGTTCCGGCATGGCTCGTGAACAAGGGCCGCCGCCTCGGTGGTGACACCGAAGGCAAGACGCCGATCACAAATCCGAAGAAGGATGCGCGATCTGCCGAAGCGAAGGCGAAGGCTGAAGCCGAGGAAAAGGCTCGCCTCGAAGCCGAGGCCGAAGCGAAGGCGAAGGCTGAAAACACCAAACCTTCCGCACAGGAGCGCCAACAGCGCCTGCGCGAACTGGTTGGCGAGATGAAGCCTGAAGCCTTCACCGCTGACGGCTCGCCAGACGTCAAGGTGCTCAACGGCATGCTGAAAGATGGCGAAATGGCCTTCACCGCTGAAGAGCGTGACCAGCTGTGGCCGGGCATCAAAGGCGAGTTCACCCCGCCTGCCACCGGTAAGTAAACAGATTGCCGCCCTGTCCATGATGGGGCGGCGCTCACCCCAGCCAGGATGATCAGACATGCCATACGGAACGCTGGCCGGTTTCCGGTCATACTGGACGGATCGCGGCAATAGCGCGCCAACGGATGCGGATGATGCAGACGCCAATGCCGCGCTCGTCCGCGCCTCCGATCACATCAAGTACAGGTATGTAGCCAACCTGATCAAAGGCTATGACGAAACCCTCGATGTGGTTGAGTACGCGACCTATGAGGCGGCGCTACTCGAACTCTCCACAGTGGGCTTCTTCTCCAAGACATACACGCCAGCCCAGCAGAAGGTGCTGACGGGCGTAGACAAGATCCGGTGGACTGTGACCGGCGACGCCAGCAACAAGTATGCGCAGGTGCCTGTGTCCACTCTCATCGAGGCAATGTTCGAGCCCTATGTGCGCGATCTGAATGACGCGCAGTTTCGGTTCATGTCGATTGGCCCGGGAACACTCTGATGGCAGAGGATTGGGCCAGCATCGCCGCCGAGGTCGAAGACGCCATCCGCTCGGTATCGGACACCAGCCAGCCAAGCGGCTTTCCCGCCACCATCCGCAAGGCCGGGACAACCGCTGGGGCGAACCCATGGGATCCGGACACGGGCACGCCAACCTATCACACGGTCTGGATTGTCGACGGGGATCGCGTCATCCGTGATGAGACGGGCACGCGCATCGAGCGCATTGAACGGACGCTGATGGTCTCGGCCACCGGCACCGCCATCGAAGACGAAGACATGATCGCTGTGGGAATCGCCGCCGACGATGCGAGCGAAGCCACACAGTGGGAGACTATCAAGGAAGTCCGCCCCGTCGCGCCTGCTGGCGTGGTGGTTTACTACAGCTTGGTCATCGACGGTGCACCGGGCAAGCTCTCAACCTGAAGGAAGCCCCCATGAGTAACACAGAAAAGACAGTCGATAGCGCATCCGATGACCGGACAGCGAATAACGCAGTTCGCCATCAGTACCGCGTTCTCTCCGATGAAGAGAAGGCCAAGATGGTCGAGATCAAGGATGCGGGCGCCAAGATGCTCAGCCTTATCGACAGCATGGGCGGTAGCCGTGAACTGTCCCTCGCCAAGACCAAGACCGAGGAAGCCGTCATGTGGGCGGTGAAGCACCTCACAGCGTAACGGAGACCCCCATGAAATACACCGTTCAGAAAGCCAACCAGTTCTTCAAGGGCGACAAGCCAATCCCGGTCGGGGGCGAAATCGAGCTGGAGGACAATGCGCTGACGCGAAAGTTCATCGAGCGCGGTCATGTGAAGGCGCCTGCCAGCGGCGGTATGGTCTCGGACAAGTCGGAGTATCGCCCCGGCGAGAATGCCTCTGAGTTCAAGATCACGAAACCAGAGTCAGACGCTGACTAGATGCCCCGCAACATCCCGGATTTCGACCAGCTGACAGAGCTGTGGGAACCGCGCCTGCGCGCTGCCTTCCTCGAAAGCATCGACGGCGTGACAGACCGGGTGACGCTAAAGCAGATCACGGCCCTGCTCGAACGCGGGGACATTGAGGGCCTGCTTGATTACCTCCGCATCAACCGGCTGAGCTTCCAAGGCTTCGAGATCGCCATGCGCGATATGTACGAGGCCGGAGGCATGCGGTTCGGCTCGTCACTCCCGACACTGGCGCAATTCGTGTTCGACGTCCGCAATCCGCAGGCTGAGGCGTGGATACGCGACAGGTCATCCAATCTTGTCACCGAGATCGTGGAGGATCAGCGCAACATGATCCGGGGCCATCTGGTCGAGGGCCTGGCACGGGGCGACAATCCCCGCACCACTGCAATCGAGTTGGTGGGGCGCATCGATCGAGCGACTGGCAAACGCTCTGGTGGGATTATCGGACTCACACAGCAGCAGGAAGCGTGGCAGCGCGCCTATGCCGTAGAGTTGGCCTCTGATGACCCAGCCATGCTCCGCAAGGCTCTGGGGCGCAAGCTGAGGGACAAACGTTTCGACCGCGCCATCCAGAAGGCCATCAGGACCGGCAAGCCCATTCCAGCCGAGACGCGCCGCAAGATGACCCGCGCCTATCGCAATCGCATGCTGAAGTATCGGGCGGACGTCATCGCCAGGACCGAGACGTTGCAATCCCTCGCAGGATCTCAGTACGAGACTTATCGGCAGGCCATTGATGCCGGCGAACTTCGCGCCGATCAGGTCACCAAGATATGGAAGAGCGCTCGTGATGAGCGCGTCCGCTTCTCTCATGCTATCCTGCACAACGACAAGGCGCCATTTGATCAGCCATTCATATCCCCGCTTGGCAATGCAATGCGCTTTCCCGGCGACCGCTCGCTGGGCGCAACCGCGGCTGATACGATCCAGTGTCGCTGCACACTGAACTACCGGGTGGCATTCGAGTGATGGGCAAGTTCGTTGATGCCGTTCTCGATTTCAACGACAAGGCGCTGGAGCGCGCTGATCTAGTGCTGAAATACGCAGCACAGGATCTATCGGAGGATGTGACGAAGCCGATCTATGAGGGCGGCCGCATGCGGGTGGATACCGGATTTCTGCGGGCGTCCTTTCGCGCAACATTGGACGTTCCGATCCTGACCGCAATCGAAAAGCCGGACGGGGAATATTTCGCCTTCGATAGCGCCGCCATTGGCCTGACGATAAACCGGATGACCATGGGGCAGACGCTCTATTTGACGTTCACTGCCAATTATGCGCGCCACAGGGAGTATGGTGCCAGAGGGCAGGCGCCTGATGCGTTTGTGCGGACATACACGGCCGACTGGCAGGGATACGTCAATCGCGCTGCGGAACGTGTGAAGAAGATGGACCGTTAGCGGTCTGGCCGTCTTCCGTCATTTCGAAGCCAAGGATCATATAGGCCAGCGTCATCCGCGCTGTCTGCAATGCCGTGTCGGCTGATGTCGATGCGCCCCGTTCCACTCCGAGAACATCATGCGCGGCCCTCAGGCGCCGCAGGGTTTCAGCACTATCCAGAGGGTCAGCCATGGCAACCGATCACGAGGAATCGGTGAGAGCGGCTTTGTTCGGTCATCTCACGGCCCTGACTACGACACCGGCCACAGAGATTGCGTGGCCAAATAAAAGCTTCGACCCGGACACTTACCCATATCTTCGGGTGAATGTCATCCCGACCCGGCCCGGAATGATGACCGAGGACGGCACACGCAAGCCGCACCGGGGCATCCTCCAGGTCGATGTCGTGACCAAGAGAGGCGGCGGATATCCGTCCGGTCTGGTCGACCAGCTCTGCCAGCATTTCCGGCAGGGCGCTCAAATATTTGGCTCAGATGGGCGGTTCATCCACATCACCGAGCCGCCATACCCCACGGCCCCGTTCAACGACGAGACCGAAACAGTCGTGCCGGTGCAAGTCCGGTACACCTCCTCATCAACTGTCAGCTCATCGTAAAGGAGACATTCCATGTCTGACGGACGTACAAACATTGCTTCCAAGCTGTATATTTGCGCGACGCCGCAGGAAGGCAATCTGACCAAGACCGAATATGAGGCCCTGACCTGGGTTCTGATCACCGGCGTCGGCACCTGCGGAGAATTCGGCACCGACGAGAACATCAGCGAGTACCAGCTGGAAGACGGCAACACGCTGAAGGCCAAGGGCTTCATGAACATGAAGAACGTCGATGTCGAGTTCGTGCCCGACTATGATGATGCCGGTCAGGATGCCCTGCGCGCCGCTGGCGACACCTACACCTCCTATGCGTTCAAGCGCGAGAAGAATGACAAGCCTGATGCAGGCGGCACCAACTCGATCTTCTACGCCATTGGCAAGGTCAAGAAGGTCACGCCTGTGGACGGCACTGGTGATGACTTCATCCGCCACATGACGACGATTGCGCAGGAATATGCGCCAGTGTTCGTCGAGCCGGCTGCCGGCGCATAAGGGACAGGTCATGGATATCTCAGGCATTGATCCCCACACCTCTGTTCTGCACCTCAAGCTGCCGGGCTCGTCCGAAAAGATCGGGCTCGCGCTTGAGCTGCAGAGCCTCACCAGCGATGCTTGCCAGAAGGTGATCGAAGAGAACCAGGCTACCTATGCAGAGGCACGTGAAAAGCATGGCGAAATCCCCAAGGAAACCTACGAAGAAGGCGGGCTGAAGCTTTACGCCGCAACCATCGTGGGATGGACATGGGAGAAGGATGCCAGCTGGGGCGGAGAGCAGCTGAAGTTTACCAAGGCCAACGTCATGAAGGTTTTGGGTAAGGACTTTATCCTGCGCCAGGTCACCGAAGCGGCGAATGAGCAGAAGCGTTTTTTCGCCAAGTTTGCGAAGGGCTCGTAAGGCACCTTCGCAACCGGGTCCGGTATCACACGCCGGGCTATGACGGTAAGACGCGCGCGACCATCCACCGGGAATTCAGCCAGCCGGTTCCGCATGTGGCCAAGCCGAAAGGCGGCGATCACCTGCTGAGCTGGTTTTATCAGCTGAGCGATACGCGGTCCTACTCGGACGGAATGCCCCAGCCGATCACATTCACCGAAATCGAGGCTTGGTCGCGACTGTCGCGGACACGCCTCAAACCTCACCACATCGAAGCGCTGACGATGCTGGACGCCGCCTATCGGTCGGAGATGGCAGAGGCGATCACCTATTCAAATGAACGTCGCAGACGGGAGCAAGGCAAGAAATGACCGATATCGCCACGCTCGGAATTGCTGTTACCTCTGACGCCAAGGGTGCGGCTGCGGACCTCGACAAGCTTGCGGGATCCGCTGGCGCGGCCGAGGGAGCGACCGAAAGCCTTGCGGAGTCGGCAGGCCGAGCCGCAGCGGCTGAGGGAAATCTCGGCAGCAAGGCCAGCATGGCTTCCTCGGCCATGAACGCGAACACGACAGCGGTGAAGACGAACACAGCCGCCCTGCATGCGCAGGCCGCTGCCGCCCGTTCCGTTGCCGGCCGTCAGCAGCAGATGATGTATCAGTCCAACGACATCTTCATGATGCTGGCATCAGGTCAGGCTGTGCACATGATCGCCATCCAGCAGGGTTCCCAGCTGGCGCAGGTCTATGCCGGGCCGGGTGGTCTGAACAATGCGTTCAAGGACTTCACGAAGCTGATGGGCGGCGTCATCCGCACGATGCTTCGCTTTGCCGGGCCGCTCACGTTTGTCACCGTGGTCGCGGGCAGTTTTTCTGTGGCTCTGCAGCAGCTCAATCGAGAGGCTGAAGAGACAGAAAAACTATTGGAGGATATGCGGAACCTCAGCGAAGATAACGCTGACGCGCTGCAGGACACCGCTGAGAGTGCCCTGAAGGTGGACTTGGCCCGTATTGGCCGTGAGGCAGACAATAGCGTCACACCCATGCGGGAGTTCAAGCACGAATTGACCGGCGTTGCCGCTGCGTTGAATGACATCACGGTCGCGAACTTCATCAAGCAGACCGGCGAGATGATGAAGCAGATTCGCGACACCGAGGCGGCCATCGACAAGTTGGAGCAAAAGGCGCTGAGGGAAGCGCCGAGTGTCAGCTTCGCCTACGGCTCAACGGGCGGTCTCTCAAACCCAGGCACAACCCAGCGCGGCCTCACGCCTGAAGAACAGGAGGCGCTCACCTACGCTCGAAATGAACTGATTGGCCTCGAGCGTCGCCTCAACAGCTTCGGCAATGTTCTGTCTCCAGAGCAGTCCAAGGACATTCTCAACGCTTTGACGAGGGGTGACGCGGTAGGTGCTGCTGAAAAATTCCGTGATGCCCTCAAAGGCGTCATGGAAGACAGTAAGACAACGACCTCCGAACAGAACAAACAGGCCACCACCATGGAGCGTCTGGCCAAGCTCGCAGAGCGTCAGCGCGAGGCCATGGTGAAAGCCCGCGGTGATGAGGTCGAACTCATCAACTACCGCCGGGATCAGGAAATCAAGGCGATCAATGACGCTGCTACCGAGGCCATCGCGCAAGGCAACAGTCGCCATCAGGTCGAGATGCTGCGCGATCAGGCCGCTGCCGATGCGAGAATGGCTGCTGAGCGCGAAATCGCCAACTTCCGGGAGCAGGAGCACGAACGTGCCATTGCCGCCCTGCAACGCGACTTTGACCGGCTCATGCGGGATATGGAACGCACTGTCTCGGACCGCCAGCGGGCGGCTCAGCGCGGGGCGGATTTCGACAGATCCCTGCAACCGGCCACCGAGGCGAACCAGCTGGAGTGGTGGCGTCAGGATGCGCAAGGCGAGGCAGCAAGCATCCGGGATCGGGAGCTTGAGCTCTACCGCGGCAACCAGGAAGAGCAGCTGCGCATCAAGCAGGAATTTCTTGACCGGGAAGCTGAGATCGAGCGCATAGCAGCGCTGGAACGCACCCGCATCCGAGAGCAGCAGTATGCGGACTCCACCGGTCTGGCCTCGTCCTTCTTCGACTCGCTTGGCCAGTTGGCGCAGAACTACACTGACGGCCAGTCAGATGCCGCAAAGACGCTGTTCGCCATCAGCAAGGGGCTGAACCTCGCGCAGGTGACGATGAACGCCTTCACGGCCTATTCGACCGCATGGGCTGATCCGACGCTGACATACTTCCAGAAGGTGTTCACCAGCGTGCAGGCGATGACCAGCGTGCTGACAGCATTGGCCAGCCTGCGCAATGTCCAGCTGAGCGGCGCACGCGAAATGGGCGGGCCTGTCTATCAGGGCGGCACTTACCTCGTCGGTGAGCGCGGCCCGGAACTGTTCACGCCCGGATCGTCGGGGCAGATCACCTCGAATGCCAACCTGCAGAAGGCCATGGGCGGACCAGCCAATGACAATGGGACATCCGGCACACTCCGCCTGATCGTTCCAGAAGGATGGCAGGTTCAGATGGATGAACAGGCCAAGAGGTTGGTTCAGGTCGAGAAAGCCGCAGCAGATGCGCCAGAGCGCGCTGCCGGCGTCGTGGCTCGCGATATTGCTCAGGGCGGCGGAACCGTCTCAGGCGTCATCGAAAGCAAGTATGGACTTAACCGGGCAGCGGGTGCGTAATGGCCGACAGTTCAGAACGCCTGAAGAAATACTATGCCTCCGCACCAGCGGGAGAAATTGCCCGGGAAGGACTCAGCCTCTTCCACTCGGCGTTCTCTCAGACCTGGCACTTCACCAACTACCCCGAGGCGTTCAGCGCAAATGTGCGGGGCGGGAGCGTCAACTTCCTGATCCATCCATTCACGTTCCGTGAGCCGGGCGCCTCCACAACGGGCAAGCTGGAAGTTCTCGTCGACATCTACAATTCCGGCCGGGACTTCATTGCCGAACTTCAGGCCGCCGCTGCGGATGCATCAAACCGGATCGAGATGGAGTACAATGTCTATCTTGATCCGGGCACGGATGCGGAGAAGACGCTTCTGCTGGATGTTCAGGCGGTCTCGCCGTCGCAAGACACGAGTAGCGCCACGCTTCGAGCAGTGGGAGCGAACGTTCTGAATAGCCCGTATCCGCGGATCTACTACCGCACAAGCAAGTTCCCGGGGCTTCGACGATGACCAGTGATGACGTGATCAACGCCATGCTGGCCACGGAGTACGAGCGCGGCGCGCGTGGACCAGATGCCTGGGATTGCTGGGGTCTGGTCTGCGAGACCTGCAGGCTGATGGATTGGCCAATTCCTTATGACCCGCTCGCACATTCTGATGATGTGCGCGAATTGCTGACCATCTTTCGCCAGCATGTCCTGGCTGAAGATTGGAAGCTGACAGACTGCCAGAATGGCGCGGTAGCGTTCTTTGGGAAGTTCGCCGCCGCCCGCCACGCCGGAATCGTCATCAATGGCGGCGTCCTCCACACCCGCGAGGATACCGGTCCGCAATGGCTGGCTCCGGAGGATCTGGAAGAGCACAAGATCGAGTATGCACTATGGGCACGATAACCATCCTGCACAGCCTGACCGATCCGGAAGCGCGCGAAGTCGTTGCATGGGAAGGTCCGTACATCGACTTCCTTGAGCATCGTTTTCCAGGCGGGTTCAGCCAGCCGCATCGAACAGTGGACATGTCAAATGGTGGCGAGGTCTGGGGCGAGTCCGCGCTTGAACCTGTGGGAGAGCGCAATCTGACGTTGGCGTTCGCCCCGGGCGGAATAGACCCTTTCACCGCAGCGATCATCGTGGTGGCGTCCGTTGCCATATCGCTGGCTGTCACATTTTTGCTGACGCCGAAGGCACCTACGGCGGCTGATGGGAGCGGTGCTGGAGGTGTCTACAGTGTCAACTCGCAAGCCAATCAGGCCAGGCTTGGCGCGCCGGTTCCAGAACAGTTTGGCCAATGGGAGCGAACACCAGAGTACGCTTCGCAGAGCTATAGGGTTTATGCTGGCAATGAAGAGATCCGCTACTTCCTGCTGTGTCTGGGAGCAGGCAAGCATCAGGTAGACGGCGTGCGCATTGGCGACACCCCTGTCGCGGACCTGCCGTCTGGCATCATCGAGTACGAGACATATCAGCCAGCTGATCATGGTTCGGCGCTGGGAACGATCGATGCCGATTTCGGCATTCACGAAAATGTGGCGACATCCGGCGAGGTCGACCAGCAAGAACTCAAGTCTCTGGAACGCATCACCGATAGCCTGGTTGGCAGTGTGGTGCTGGTCGGAGACAATACGATCTCGTTCGAAGGTGAAATCGCCAACGCTGGAATATCTCCGGGCGACCTTCTCATTGTGTCGACGCCAGCATCCATTGCTGGAACCTATTCGATCGCGTCCAGCACCACGACAAGCATCACAATCACCACGACCTTTCCGACAAGCGTGTTTGATGAGGTGATCAGCTTTCAGGTGAACGCGACGGGGGCTCAAGAGGCTGGACCATTCGTCGTCAATCGTTCAGGCACAACCACCCAGAAGATCGAGATAGACATTGAATTCCCGGCGGGCCTCTACATCCAGAAGGACAATGGCAGTTTCCAGAACCTGACCCTGAACTTCACAGCAAAGGTGCAAGAGATCGATGACGCGGGCAACAATGTTGGATCACACACAAACCACGTCTTCAGCATCACCGAAGCCACCAGCACGCCACAGCGCAGGACCTGGCAGGTCACCAAGCCTTCAGGGCGTTACAAAGTAAGCCTGCGGCGTTCGGATTCTCAGGAGTTGAAAGCGCGTGATGCTCAGCGCTCTGTGTGGACTGGTCTGAAGGCGTATCTCGACTACGACAACAGCGACACTCGATATGGTGATGTAACGCTGATGGCGATGAAAGTCACAGGCGCTCAGGCTATCTCCGGATCTTCGCAAAGCCGCATATTTGTGAAAAGCACCCGCGTCATCAATCAGCTTGGGACCACCACACCTGTTGCCGGTGGGAACCTCGCGGACGTGATGAGCCACATCTATGTCGACCAAGTGGGCAGGCCTTCTGGCGAACTGGATAGCGCGGCATTCTCCGCATTCAGATCGGCGCAGGCATCCCGATCCGGGTTCAATGGTGTCTTCGATAGCGTTGGTACGGTGTGGAGCGCGTTGGAGACGGTTGCCGCACTCGGACGGGCGAAACCCTTCCCGAAGGCGATGACGCTCTCCCTGGTCACGGATGGGGTGAAGACGCGCAGTTCGCTGGTGGCGCCGCACAACACTTTGGAGGGTGGGGTCAGGGTCCAGTACAACTGGATTGATCCCGGCGGCTACGACGGTGTGGTGATTGAGTACTTCGACCCAGCCACGTTCGAGCGCAAGACAGCCAGTTGGCCCTCAGACGAAGACGATCTCATCAACCCGAAACAACAGAAGGCGCTTGGACTCACCAATGACGCTGAAGCGTTGTCTATGGCAAAATACATCTGGCGCCAGATCACTCAGCGGAACGTCGAATTCAGCTGGCGGATGGAACTGGATGGCCGAAACTTCAAGCCATATGATCGCGTCGCAGTCGTTGTGCCAGAATTCAACTGGGCTGAAGCGGCTTTTGTCCGGTTCGTCAGTGGCAACGAAGTCACATTAAGCGAGCCAGCGCCAGCCGGCGCTCTTTCGGTCATCCTGAGAAAGTCAGATGGCTCCGTCAGCGACGTTTTGGGAGCAACCGGAAACGGGACGAATACGATCACACTCGATAGCGCTCCACCGTTTGCGCTTCAGTACGATGGTACGCAGGTGCCGACTGTCTGCGCCTTTGCGCTTACATCCGAGTTCACAGTGCAGGATGTCACGATCATGAAGGTGACCCCGGCGAAAACGTCCACAGCACTTGAGGCGGTGAATTACGACGCGACACTGTTTGATGGACTAGTCTGATGGCAAACGTATTTACTTTTCCAGCCGCACTGCCGGTGCCAACGCTCTCGTCGGCAGGCGGTGACATCGACTTTGGCTATCAGAATAGCGCCATGCAAAACGGCGTCATCAGGCAACGACAGACATTCGCGAACCAGCCTTTCAACCGGTCTGTCGAGTTGCTCCTCACCACTGTAGAGGCCTCGCGGCTCATAGCATTTCTAAGGTCACTTCAGGGCTCAAGCTTCGACATGGTACTGGCGGTGCCAGGCGAGCCTGAGAACGCCAGACCAACGGTTTCCGCCCGGTTCTTGGGAAACCTCAAGCAAAAGGCCACCACCGGTCGGTTAGGACTTTATACCTTCGACGTATTCGTTGAGGCGCTTCCTGATGGTCCGTCCGATGATTATATCGAGTACTTCGATGCGCTGGCTGGAGATCCGAATCCTTACTGGCAGGCTCTTGAGAACATAGTGAACAACTGGGGCGCCTAGCTCGCGCCAAGAAGATAAATAGGAGCATTCGATGGCTGATCTCAGCGGACTGTCGCCAACCCAAAAGATCGCGCGTGGCGCGCTCAACGAGCAAGCACGTGAAGACTGGGTCAACCAGCCCACGGGTACAGTTACGACGCCTGCGGGAACCGTCCTGAAAACCATTGGGCAGGTGATCCTTGATGCGCAGAACATGTTTGGCAACGAAGTCACTCAGCAAAAGGATGACTATGCGAGCTTGACGGCGATTGCTCCGGAAGATCGTTTCGACGGGCTGAACGTGTATGTGAAGTCGACGGGATCCATGTGGACCTTTGACGCCGCTTCTGCTGCAGGCGCAAATGGCGGAACCGTACTGGCTCCGGACTCCGGCTCCGGGCGCTGGCTTCTGAAGTTCTTCGGTCCACCAAAGGCGTCAGACTTCCCGTTGTCTGGCTCGGGCGTTGACGCGCTCATCGGCGTGACCGGTATAGCGGACATCAACCAAAGCGTGTCGAACACCGACACGGCAATCAGTCTCGACTTCGGCCAGATGCTGAGGTTTGAACCTGGAGCAGATATCTCTTCGTCCGGGGCAGGATCTTTGACGAATAACGGAGCACTGCTCAGATACAACTACAACCCTGACGGCTTCTCTTGGACAGGTTCGGCTACCCAGAACTACGAGGCGTTGTCAGTGGAGGTGGGGCCATTCGGCGCTCGGTCCTTTGGCAATATCGGCCTCCCGCACGCCATCTCAGGCGCGGTCTACGTGCCGTCAACTGCAAACATCGTCGCTCACGGCGCTGGACTTGCTGGCCACGCAAAAACAGAGAGTACGACCACCGGCGCGGTCGGCGTGTTTGGAGAGGCGGACGCGCGCGCGGATGGCGTGAACGTTTTCGGCGCCAACTTCGTTGCGAACGATCGAGGCTACGCTGCAGCGGGCGTGTTTGGAATTGAGATCGACGTCAATCAATCCAACGCGTCATCGACGGTATTTGGTATCTACATTGCCGGCGGGGGCACTGTGACGCCAGCAACCACTGCGCAAGCCATTCGCATCAACCCTCTCGGCGTCGGAACGACTCCGAAGAAGCGCTGGACGCAAGCTATCGCGTTCACTGATGGAAGTGCTGATACCGCGCTAGAGATCGGCTCCATTGAAGAGACAGTCTCTGGGCCTCAGCTGATTGAAGCTTTCCGCCGCGATGGAGGCGGGTCGCGTCTGGCGCATTACACTATCGGTGGCGATGGAACCGGGAACACCTTCTTTCGTCAGGAAGCGTCGGGAGCCATATTCGATATCGAATTGAGCGATGGCGCGGGCGGCTACAACAGGAACCTGAGGCTGTACGGCGGAAACGTCGGCGTAGGTTACAACGGCCTGCCAGGGCACACACTCCACGTGGGCGGCCGGATATGCTTCGCGCCTGGCTCATCAGTGACGCCAGGCAACGATGGTGAAGTCGTCTTTGAGCTGACCAACAATACAACCCTTACCGTGAAGGCGAAGGGTAGCGATTCAACAGTGCGTAGCGGAACCGTTGCGCTTTCATAGGAGACCGAAATGGAAGTTAATCTTGATAAAGTACTGGTGGACCTCGCCGGACAACCTTTGGAGCCAAGAATAACGCTGGGTGACGTCCTCCTAACGGCAGCCACTGCAGGGATACCGGAGGATCAGGGCGCCAGCGGGGAAAAGAAAATGAAGCTGTACCGTCTAGCCCAGAAAATATCCAAAGACGGCACGAGTCATTTGACGGCTGAGGAAGTGACGATGATCAAATCGCGGGTGAACGCGGTTTATCCGAGTCCTCTCCTGTACGGTCAGGTTTCTGATTTGATTGATCCGCCGGAGACGGTCTAGAAGCCGTGCTGGGTTACTTGGTAGATCACCATCAGCCACACAGCCCAGAAAAGTCCCCACCCAGCCAGTTTGAGTAAGCGGGAACGCCCCGCTGGTGTCGTAGCCATAGTCTATCCCCTTCGCGCTATTTGAGCCGGACGATAGCCCATTGTCCTGAAGTTGCAACGACAAACCTGATGCCCCTCAGACTGAGGAGTCCTGAGTAGCGTAACCATCGCCCAAACAGCCACGCGCTTTGCGTGGCTTTTTTTGTGCCTGACAAGCAAAGGAGACCCCCAATGTCAGACAAATCCAGTAAGGAAATCGCTGTTGAAATGGCCTTCCAAGGCATGCTGCCCCTGATGGCCCAGCGCCTGCGGAACAGCGAACAATACCAGGCGATCATCAAGTCGATTGCCGAAGCGCGCGTCACCGCCCGCGATGTGCGTGCACAAGCGCGCTCGCGCATCGAAGAAATCATGACCGAAGCGCTGAACCGGATCGATGAAACGGACCAGCTGATTGAGGAAAAGCTGGCCGCACTGGAAACGCAGGCGTCTGATTTCCTGACCGAACACGGGCTGACCAGTGTGCTGGCAGACATCAGGGCGGCGGAACCGGCCAAGCCGGAACCGTCGGCAACCGATAGCGATTACCCGGTTGCACAGGAAAGCGCGGACTAGCCATGCTGTTCCAAGCAACGCAGGTCCGGCCCGTATCCGCTGAGGTGCGCGCCGGACTTGTGCTTTCCTGGGAGGATGTACGCAAGACCGGCGCGACCCGTCAGGGACGGCCGGAATACGAAATCAAGCGGAAACTATGGTTCCGGGGTTTCGAAGTGCCAGCCGGGTTCGTGTTCGACGTGCACTCCCTCCCACGCCTCTTGCGTCCGTGGCAACCGCGCCACCCGCAATGGTGGGGGCCGGCGGCCATCCATGACTGGGCGCTGGAAAGCGGGCTTGTGTCGATCGAGGAAGCCAATCGGCTTTACATGGCGGCGATGCAGGATCTGGGCGTGCGCTGGATTCACCGCACGGTTGCCTTCGCTGGCGTCGAGTTTGCGCGGCTCGCCTTCCCAAATCGCATCACCTGCATTGATCCGGATAATGCCCCGCTGGTCGAGGCCGTGTCAGGCCGGGACATGGTGTTCAAGGAAGACATGCCGAGCGTCCGCAAGGCCGTGTTCATGGCCGCGAAAGCGGCGGCCAAGGGCTACCTCGTTTCGAAAGGAGTGCCGCTGCCATGATTGCTGTGTACTCTGAGAACTTCCTGATGGCCTTTGCTGAAACAATGGCGCATGAGGGCGGCTATGTGAACCACCCGGACGATCCCGGTGGGATGACCTTCCGGGGGATCACCCGCAAGGCTTATGCCGCGTGGAAGCGTGTGCCGGTTTCCTCAATCACCGAACAGCAGATGCGGAACATTCCGCTGGCTGAGTGTCAGCAGTTCTATCACGAGAATTACTGGCTGCCGGTGGGCGGGGATGACCTGCCAGGCGGGCTTGACTTCGTTGTCTGGGATATTGGCGTGAACAGCGGCCCCAAACGGGGTGTGAAGATGCTGCAGAAGGGCATCAACAAGCTAGGCCGGATCAAGGTCCAGGTTGATGGGGTCATCGGTCCAAAGACGATCAGCGCGGCTGGCTATGCCAACGTTTTCGATCTGATTGATGAGATCGGGAACACCCGGCTGTGGTTCTACATCAGCCTGTCCACGTTCAAGACCTTCGGCGGAGGCTGGATGAAGCGCCTGCTGAAGGTAACCAGTTTCGGCACGGCAATGGCGCTGGGCCGAGCACAGGCGGTGATCATGTCCCGCCAAACCCACCGAGGCGGCGCGTAATGAAGCCCCTCCGCAGGGCCGCTGTCATCGTGGCCCTGTTTGTTTTCCCCCTCACAATCCTTGCGGTGTGGTTCGGCCTCGTGATGGCCGGTCATGCCGTGTGGCGTTACGGCGCCCACTGACAGTCAATGAAAGGACTGAACCCATGACCCATGTGAAACGTGTAATGATCGGCCTAGCGGCCATTTGCTCTCTCGGCCTGATTACGGCCTGTGCCAGTTTTGCCGGCCTGACCGCTGTTCAGGAACGCGAGGCGACACCGCGAGCGGCCGCATTGATGATGCAGGCAGACATTGAGCCGGTTGTTTCCGAGCTGGCTGATGCCTGCGAGGCTGGCTTGCTGGATTCCGGCACGACTGACCTGATTGCCAGATATGCGGACCCGATCCGCACTGCGATTGGTGCGTATGCATCCAGTGCACGCCCCTGCATCGTCGTTGATGGCAAGCTGATCACGGATCCAGCCGCCGGCGGGACTTGCTATCGCGGATCTGTCCAGCAGGCGTCCTCAGCCGTCCCATCAGTGTTGAAGGAAGTTGGCCTCGCTGTCGGGGGCGAGATCGGCAAGAAGGCTTTTCTGGCTGGCGTGGTTGCCACCAGCTTTGTCAGCCGCGGCGATGCCACCTCCGTGGATGGCTTTGATACCGAATACGTCGATTACTCGCTGACAGCGTTTGATGACACCTGGGCTTCGGTTCAGGCGGACGCTGACCGGCTGCAAGCCTGTGCGGCTGGATAGTAATCTGACGTAGGAGCGCGGCCGGGCGGATAGCTTGGGGGCTTGGCCGTCTGGCCGCGCTCTATCTCACCAAACGCAGGGGGTGACCTATGGCACCTTACAAGTTTGTAGCGCATTCCGGCGAGGTCATTCTGGGGATGGTCGCCGGGGCCGGCAGTGCGGCTGTGGGAGCCATTGGCGGTTCAGAATTCAATAGCCTTATATTCGCCGCAGCCTGTGCAGGATCTGCAACAGCGATTGCGTTCAATGCTTTCAACAGCGCGGAAAAGGAGGTTGGCACGATCGTGCGCCGGGTCACCCGGTCATTCGTGTTCTTTCTAATCGGTGTCAGCTTCGGGCTGTTCATGGGCACGTCATTCGCCGGCATCTTTCCCGGCGTTGATCGGATTGGTGGCACCTATCTCGGCGGACTGATGGGGTATGGACTGGTAGCGTTGCTGCTGAGTGGCACCATGCGGGAAGGATTGTTGGAAGCGTTTCTCGCTGTCCTGCGTTTAATCACTAAGGACAAAGACGATGACCATAGCTGACCTGATCAACGCGCACGAAACACCCATCCTCATTATCGCCTGTTTGGTTCAGGTGATGTTCGCCTTCTTTGTCCTCGTGGCCACGGCGGAGCAGCCGGTGATGACGCCAAGCCTGCCTTGGGTGAAAGCTGATCACAGGGGATGGCAAAACCTGCTGAGGTTCCTGATTTGCATGGGATGGATCGGCATCATTTTCGGTGCCTCGCTGTCAGCCAGCGGAATCTTCCTCGACATGACGGGCCATGCCCCACACACCATCAGCCAGGCGCAGAATGATTTCGGGGTGCTTGTATCCCGACTGTCCGGCGCGGTGATTATCCCGCATGCGGCCTATGTATCGTGGCGATTTGTGGTTCTTTGGGTGCAGTGCGAGCGTGAGCGAAAGCAGAATGGGTGAAAATCGCGCCAGTTTGACCGCTGGCGGGTTATTTTCGCTTTTGGGTGCAGGAGCAGCAGAATTCAAAACGCGCGCTGACGGCCATTCTAGGGCGATGGTGCCCCATGTTAAGAATTGGGGCGGGAAGTGATGGCCGGGCGCAACTTCATGATTTGATGGAAAATCGACGTTAAACGAAAATCGTTCCACACCTAATTGGATCGCCCCGGCCGGAGGGCTGGGGCGTTTTTTTGTGTCTGAATTCGGGGTTATTTGCAGAAAGTGCAAAAAAAAGCCCCCGCGCCAGATGGCAACGGGGGCAAGTTCACGCTTAAGCACGCATCGGGATGACGTTGTCGTCGGCCTCGTCCAGATCTGCGAGCTTGCGCTCGAATTCTGCGATGGCTTTCTTGTCCCGTAACTTCTGCTGCCGCTTCTGAGCGCGGCGTTGTGGCTTGGTCAGACCCTTCGTGGAAGGGGTGGCCAGCGCATAGAGCCCGCCGATCTTCACCAGCTCGAACAGCGCGAGCAGGATGTAGATGATGCCTTCAGGAGGCGGGGCAGACTTCAAGGCTTCCAGCTCCTTGGCGTCTGCTGTCTTCTGACGGCTCTCATAACGTGCGAGGTTCATTTCGGAGTCGTCGGCAATGTAGATCGCCTTGTACTCGTCAGCGACACCTTGGGCCGCTTCAGCGCGAGCCTGAAGGGCTTTGTGGTTGGCGTCGGCCTCAAGGAACAATGTGCTGAAAGCCTTGTGACCGCTGAGAACGCATCCCGTGATGGCAAGCGCCAGGATGATGCTGGAAAGGCGAGCCTTCCAGAAACGGTTGTTCTCATAATCCGCAACGATGTGCCGAAGCGACAGAGCTGCGATGACCTCGCCTGATGCGATCACTGTCCCGAACACGATGCTGGTGAGCAGTGCCGGGAACATCTGTGATGCGCCGTAGACGTTAAGAGTGGCGGACCCGAAGGCCGCAACGATGATGGCGATTGCCGTGACCTTGCGGCCCTCGAAGTCTTGTAGAAAGCGTGAGGAGTTTTTAGATTGTGACATGGTGCTTCTCCGTAAGCAGCGCCTTGCGGCGCGGTGTCTGGCGGGTCCGATCCGCCAGCGCCCCACCGGGGCGGGACAAAGCGTGTGTCGCTCTCTCCGGCTCCGGGTGTCTTCATCATTGTCAAACAGCTGAGGGGGTAGGCCCTCACCCCAAAACCCCGCCAGCTTGGGGCTGGTCGGGGCGCTTTGGTCGGTGCCGGTCTGGCTAGCTGGTCCGGAAACACTTGCGGCCGAAATACTTGGGGGCCTCTTTTTCGTGTTCGTGATCCGGCTGGTGCTCGGCGGTCTTGCTATCGGTCATCGTCATCTCCTCTTCCGATGGTTAAAATATAGCGCCATGCTAAATAAAATACAAGAGAAAACTTTAGCGTTATGATAAATTTTCTTTTGCCGGGATCAGAGAGTAAAGAAAACAAAGACTTGCGCGCCACGCTAAACATTAATAGTGTGTTTCCATGATGACTGGTGACGAACTTCGCGCCTTCCGGAAGGCTAAAGAGATGAAGCAGGCGGAGTTCGGTGCCTGGCTGGCCGAGCAGCTCGGTCAGGAACGTCCATATGCGCCGAGTGAAGTCAGCTCATGGGAGAAGGGGCACCGAGATGTCAGCTATGCGGTTCAGGCAGCGGTCTATCGGGCGCTGTGGCAAGAGGCCAAATCCTAGTGATTTTTCGCAACCTGTAATCAGGACGAGCGATTCAGCCGCATGACCGACTTTGCACACGACCTTTCGGTGGCGCTGGCCACCTGCCCGAAACGGTATTTCGATCAGGCCAGATCAAAGAACCCGCTGGAAGCCGATGAGGGCAGGTCGGCGATCGCGCGTCATTGCGCGGAACGGATGCCCAAATGGCAGGGCAAGCCGCCGGCACCTCACCATTCAGCTGGACGGTAGGCGACAGGAGTGCCCGTGCGCAGCGAGCACCTTTAGTGAACAAAACGCCCAGATATTGCCCGTTTCTGTTTGAACGTTTCTGAACTGTTCTGCACGATCCTGCACATAGTCCACAGCCGCAAGGGGCCTGTGAAATGGCGGAACCTGTTGCAAATATTGTTGGAGAGCTGGTGCCGCGAGGGAGAATTGAACTCCCGGCCTCATCATTACCAATGATGCGCTCTACCACTGAGCTACCGCGGCACATTGCAGGAATGGAAAGCGGGCTTTAGCTTATGCTGGCAGACATGAAAAGACCGTTTTGCCGCGAAAAGCACCTCACATGACAGACAAGCCGAATGAACAGGAAAAAGCCGCACGCCGTGCAGAGGCGTTGAGGGCCAATCTGCGTCGCCGAAAGGCTGCGACGCGAAAGGTGAAGGCACCGCCGGCGACCAAGCCAGACAGCGGTGAGCAGGGGTGAGCCTGCCGCTCACTTCGCAGGCCTATCTGCGCGCACCGCAGGAGTTCCTGGCGTCTGCGCAACGCGAAAGCTTGTTCGTTACCCAGAAGCTGCCCTTTCTGGGACGCTGCACGCTGGTGCTGGGCCATGCGGAGTGTCAGGAGTTCCTGAAGGATGCTGGCCGCTTTGCGGTCGATGCGCGCAATGCCGGGGCGGACTCGCCCTTCGGCATCAAATTCCTGCCGAAATCCCTGAAGCGCCTGTCGAACAATCTGTTGTCACTCGACGATCCGGATCACCGACGGCTTCGTCGATTGGTGGACCAGCCGTTTCGCCGCGTCTCCATCGACGAATTGAAACCCCGGATCCGCGAAGCATGTGACGAGCTGGTGCAGGACATGGTCAAATCCGGGCAGGCGGATGTCGTGGAGGGCCTTTGCCGACAGCTGCCCCTGATCGTCATCTATGACCTTCTGGGGTTTTCCGGCGACCTCCGCGCGCGGCTGGATTCCCTGCTTCAGGGCCTTACAGCGACTGCGAACATCTTCAACGTGATGCGCGGGCTGCTCTTGCTCGGCCCGGTCCAGCGCATGCTGGAAGAAGAATTCGAGCGAGTGCGCCGGGAGCCGCGGCCGGGACTGGTGACGGAACTGGTTCATGCAGAGGCAGACGGCGAGCGCATGAGCGACGACGAACTGGTCGCGATGGTGTTTGTGCTCTTCATCGCTGGGCATGAAACGACAAAGCATCTCATCTCGACCGGGCTGTATACTTTGCTGACAACGCCGGGCGCGGCGGATTCGTATCGCGCGATGGATGAGGATGCACGCGGCATCGCCGTGGATGAACTCGTGCGGTATTGCGCGCCGGTCCAGATGACCAAGCCGCGCTACGCGCGCGACGATACGCAGTTTCACGGCCTGGAATTGAAACAGGGTGACAAGCTGGTGGGGATGCTGGCCGCAGCAAATTTCGATCCGCGCGTTTTTGAAGACCCTTTGGCGCTGGACCTGACGCGCCGTCCGAACCGCCACATGGGATGGGGCGGCGGCCCGCATATCTGTCTTGGCCTGCATCTGGCGCGGGCAGAGGCGCAGGCCGCGTTTGATTGCCTTCTGGACGGATGGCCGGGCCTGACGCTGGGCGTGGATCCAGACAGGTTGAAATGGATCCCGCGTTCCGGCCTGCGCGGCCTGAAACAACTGCCGGTAATATTTGGATAAACTCTGTGCAGCAGATGCCACATTCAGGCCCTTCCAAAGCCGCGAAGCGCTGTATAAGGGCAAGTCATGGATAAATTGCACATCAAGGGCGGCGCTCAGCTGAACGGCCGCATTCCGGTTTCCGGCGCGAAGAACTCCGCCCTGAAGCTCATGGTTGCGTGCCTGCTGACGGATCAGCCAATCACGCTCACCAATATGCCAAACCTCGCGGATACGCGCTTCCTCGCGCAGCTGCTGGAGACGCTGGGCGTGGAAGTGTACTGGCCGAAGGGCGAGTCGACCTGCCACCTAAATGCTGCCGAGCTGAAAAGCACGATCGCGCCCTATGATCAGGTCCGCAAGATGCGGGCGAGTTTCAACGTGCTTGGCCCGCTTATCGCGCGGTCTGGTCACGCCACAGTGTCGCTGCCCGGCGGCTGCGCGATCGGTGCGCGCCCCGTAGACCTGCATCTTCAGGCACTGGAAGCGATGGGCGCGGACCTGCGTGTCGAGCAGGGCTATGTGAAGGCGGCGGCGATTCACGGCCTCAAAGGCGCGCATATCAATTTTGCCATGCCGAGCGTTGGCGCGACCGAGCATGCCATGCTGACCGCGACCTTGGCGCAGGGCGTGACGGTCCTGGAAAACGCGGCCCGCGAGCCGGAGATTGAAGACCTGGCGAACTGTCTCAACTCGATGGGTGCGAAGATTACGGGGGCTGGCACCTCCAAGATCCGTATCGAAGGCGTTGAGACGCTCGGCGGCACCACTCATGCTGTGATGCCGGACCGGATCGAGGCGGGCACGTTTGCGATGGCAGCCGCGGCTGCCGGCGGGGATGTCACGCTTGAGGGCGCGCCGGTTGCTGCGCTCGGTGCGATGAATGCGAAATTGCGCGAAGCAGGCGTGACGGTCGAGGCGGATGAAGAGGCCGGCACGTTGCGCATCGTACGCAACGGATCGCGTCTCAAATCCGTCAGCGTGTCGACCCAGCCGCACCCCGGTTTCCCGACCGATCTGCAGGCGCAATTCATGGCCTTGATGAGCCTCGCTGACGGCACAAGCATCATCCGCGAGACAATTTTCGAGAACCGCTTCATGCATGCGCCGGAATTGTCACGCCTCGGCGCCGACATAACTGTACGGGGGCAGGAAGCTGTCGTGAAAGGTGTTCCGCAATTGACCGCTGCGCCCGTCATGGCAACGGATCTGCGTGCTTCAGTCTCACTCGTGATTGCGGGGCTTGCCGCAGAGGGGGAGACTGTGGTGAACCGTATTTATCATCTGGATCGCGGATTTGAGCGACTGGAAGAGAAACTTAACGCCTGCGGGGCGAGCATTGAGCGCCGGTCCGAGGACGAAGACTGAGAACTGATCAAGGGGCGCTGATGGCCGACCAAACTTCACTTCGACTCCTCGCTGAGACAGCGGAGGATCTGGAAGTCATTTCGGCCGCCATTCAGGACAGCGTCGTGAAGGCCGGAAACCTGAAATACGAGTCCCGGCGCAATCGCTTCACATTGGAGATCAACCGCTTCCGCTGGGAAGCTGGCGCGAAACGCGGCGACGGTGAGCGCGTGCGCTCGCTGTTGGCGTTTGATGGCGTGATGGGCGTGAAAACCCGCGCGGTTACCAAGGTCGATCCGGAAATGATCCTGTCGCTGCTTCAGGTCAGCTTTACCCCGGCGGATGAACCCCCGGGCGGGAAGGTCACGCTGTTGTTCGCTGGCGACGGGGAAATCGTGCTGGACGTTGAAGTTCTGGATGCAACCCTGCTCGACAGTGACTATGTGTGGCCGACGCGCCGCCTGCCCAATCATGAGCGGCGCCGGAGATAGAGATGGTCCGCAGGTTTTTCGCCTCCACTGATGCCTTCAACGGCGAGTTTGCCCAATTCCTGGAACAGGAACGTGGGACAGGCGCCGATGTGGCGGCAATCGTGGCGGATATCATTGCGGACGTGCGCAAGCGCGGCGGCGAAGCTGTCGCGGAATATACTGCGAAGTTCGACGGCTTGCAGCTGGATCCCTCCACGCTGAAATCAGACAATGTGGATCTGCACGCGCTGGCGGCTGACTGCCCGCAGGACCTGCGTGACGCGATCGATTTCGCGCATGACCGCATCGCTGCCTATCATTCGGCCCAGCGCCCGAACGATCACCAATTCACCGATGATGCCGGGGTTGAACTCGGTTGGCGCTGGACCGCGCTGGAAAGCGTTGGCGTTTATGTGCCGGGCGGGCGGGCCAGTTATCCGTCCTCCGTGCTGATGAACGTCGTGCCAGCCAAGATCGCCGGTGTGGATCGCATCGTGATGGTGGCGCCAGCGCCGAAGGGGGAATTGTCGCCCGCCGTCGCCTATGCCGCGCTGAAGGCGGGCGTTGAAGAGTTTTACCCGATGGGCGGCGCGCAGGCCGTGGCGGCACTGGCCTATGGCACGTCCAATCTTGCGCCAGTCGACAAGATTGTTGGGCCCGGAAATGCGTTTGTCGCCGAAGCCAAGCGCCAGGTTTTCGGCCGGGTCGGCATCGACACGATTGCCGGACCGTCAGAGATTCTGGTCATCGCAGACCACACGGCAAACCCGGACTGGGTGGCCGCAGACCTGCTCTCTCAGGCAGAGCATGATCCGAGCAGCCAATCCATTCTCATTGTTGTGGATGAGGCTGTGGGGGATTCTGTGGAAAAGGCTGTGGAAAACCAGTTGAATTCCCTCGCCACAGGTGAGCGTGCGCGCGAAAGCTGGACCAATAATGGGGCCATCGTTGTCGCGCCTGATCTGAACGCTGCAGCAAGCATTGCGAACCGGATCGCCGCCGAGCACCTTGAGCTTTGCATTGAGGATCCGGACGCGCTTCTCCCGCTGGTCCGCCATGCAGGGGCGGTGTTCCTCGGTCACCACACGCCGGAAGCGCTGGGCGATTATGTCACCGGATCGAACCATGTCTTGCCGACCAGTCGCGCCGCGCGGTTCTCGTCCGGCCTGGGGCTTTACGACTTCCTGAAGCGGATGAGTGTACAGCGCGCCGGGCCACAGGGCTTTGCTGCGATTGCGCCAGCCGCCTTGCGCCTTGCCGAGGCTGAGCGGTTGCCTGCGCATGCGCGCTCTATCTCCATCCGAACCAACAGGGATGCGGACGGATGAGTTCGGATCGGCTCATCGGTGTCGATATCGACGATGAGACCCTGGGCGCCTCCGGCCCGGACGCTGAGCATGAGCGCCGCGTCGCCATCTTTGACCTGTTGGAAGACAATCAGTTCAAGGTAATCGACAAGGATGAGGGGCCATACCAACTGAACCTCTCCAAGGCCGAGCGTCGGCTCGTCTTCGCCATCCGCAATGAAGCGGGCGAGGAGGTGCATACCTTCATTCTGTCGCTTGGCCCGTTCCGGGGCGTGATCCGCGATTATTTCATGATCTGCGACAGCTATTACGACGCAATCCGGACACAATCGCCTCACCAGATCGAAGCCATAGATATGGCCCGTCGCGGCATTCACAATGAGGGGTCCGAACTCCTCGCCGAACGCCTTGAAGGCAAGATCGACGTCGACTTCTCCACGGCCCGTCGCCTGTTCACCCTGATCTGCGCGCTACATGCCGGTCAGACCCGCGCCGCGGGTTAGGCAAGAGTCGGGGTGCTGCAAGCGGTGCCTCAAAGGCGTGTTAAAGGCTGTCTGTTGCAAGAAACGCCCGCTCTGAACCACAATACCTGAGTTGGTGTCACAAACATGCCTTAAGGTGAGGAAAGTTCAGGTAATTCGGGCATATCTTGCCCCTGCGTCCGGGCTTTGTGACGCAACGACAATGTGTATGATCGGTCAAAACATTCCGGAGGAAACATGCACTACACCGAACTCCTGAAAGCACGGGAAGAACTGACTGGCCCCGGCGGCGAATTCGAGATCGTCGAGGCGGAGGTTCTGGGCAACCGGCTCCGCGTCTACAAGAACGCCCCGCCCAGTGTGCGGGAAGTCTGGCTGTCGACACTGCAATTCCCCGAGCGGGACTATCTGGTCTACCAGGATGAGCGCTGGACCTATGCAGAGGCACACCGCGATGTGGCGTCTGCCGCGGCGTGGATGGCGGAGCAGGGCGTGAAGACGGGCGACCGCGTGGCGATCGCCATGCGCAACTATCCGGAATGGATGCTGCTCTACTGGGCCTGTGTGTCGACTGGCGTTGTCGTTGTCGGCATGAACGCCTGGTGGACACCTGAGGAAATGGACTACGCCCTGAAGGATTCTGAACCCAAAATCCTCTTTGCGGACTCAGAGCGCCTCGAGCGGGCCCTGTCTATCGACGGCGTGACCGATCGGATGAAAGTGGTCGGCATCCGCGCACCCGATGCTCCCGCGCCGGTCATCCCGTGGGCAGACGTGCTTGCGCATGGCGGTGACCTGCCGCAGGTGAGCGTGGACCCGGATTCCGACGCCTGCATCTTCTATACGTCCGGCACGACCGGTTTCCCGAAAGGGGCGCAGCTGACACATCGGGGCTGTGTCTCGAACCTGCTGAACATGGCGTTCTCTGGCGCGTCGACGACACTCGCCACGGCGCGCGCGACCGGCGAACTGCCGCCACCCCCGGAAGAAGCGCCGATCCCGGTGGGCCTGATCACGACGCCCTTGTTCCATGTCACGGCAAACAATTGCGCTGCCTACCTTATCACCGCGGCAGGCGGGAAGATCGTGCTGATGTATCGCTGGGATGCCGGCGAAGCGTTGAAGCTGCTGGAAACAGAGAAAGTGACTGCGCTGAGCGGCGTGCCGATCATGGCGCGGGAACTGATCAATCATCCGAACTTCGCCACAACGGATACGTCCAGCCTGCAGTCGCTTGGCGGCGGCGGCGCACAATTGCCACCAGACCTGGTCCACAAGATCGATGCGTCGGTTGCGACGGCCCGGCCCAACACCGGCTATGGCATGACCGAGACGTGCGGAATCATCACGTCGGTGTCGGCGGACTTCTTCATCGACAAGCCGGACAGCGCCGGCCCGGCCATGCCGAACTTCGAGGCCAAATGCGTGAATGAGCTTGGCGAGACGCTGCCACAAGGCCAAGTCGGTGAGCTTTGGGTGAAAGGCTCTTCCGTCATCAAGGGCTATATCAATCGTCCGGAAGCGACCGCTGAATCCATTACTGATGGCTGGCTGCACACGGGCGACATTGCGCGTATCGACGAAGATGGCTTCATCTTCATCGTCGACCGGAAGAAGGACATGGTGCTGCGCGGCGGCGAGAATGTGTACTGCGCCGAGGTCGAAGCCGCCGTCTATCGCCATCCGTCTGTCGCGGAGTGTAGCGTGTTTGGTGTGCCGGATGACCGTCTGGGCGAGGAAGTGGGCGTCGCCATTGTGCTGAAGCCGGGCGAAGACGTTTCCGCCGACGCGCTGCGCGAGCATTGCGCTGGCATCATGGCGAAGCACAAGGTGCCGCGTTATGTCTGGTTCCTCACCGCACTGCCACGCAATGCCAGCGGCAAATTCGTGAAGCGCGATCTGAAGGAACAATTGACCAAGGACCTCGACAGCGCGCAGGTTAGCTGACGAATATACTTCCAAACGACACAAGGCTGATTGGGGACGCAGTGTTGAAACGAATTCACGGAATTTTGGCGACGTTGCTGTGTGCTGCGTCGCCAATGGCGTTTGCGCAGCAGGGTGACATCCCGTTCTGTGAAGCCGGAGTGATGGGGGATACGCACCAGATCCGGGCAGGCTATTTCGAGGATTCGAACGGGCACGTGACGCTGCAACAGTTCACCCTCTTTACGGACAAGAAGCTGACATTCTTGGACGCGGACGTGGCTGCAGCGCCGCCGGCGAGTTCGATCTGGTTGGAGTATCGCGGAGACCTGAACGGGGAGAATGCAAAGGAATCGATCGTCGTGGCATTTTACGACTACCCCGGCGCAGACGATCAGTTGAAGGCCTGCGGCACGTTTTCGGGAGGCGTTTGGGATCTCGAGACACCTGTCGCGCGAACCGTCGAGACCGCATATGGCGGCAAGCAGACGGAGTGGCGCTGCACCATGGATTCCCGTTTTTACCTCTATGAGCAGGACCCGGAGCCGGTGCGCGGCGAAAAGCTGGAGATCAGTTTCGGGGACCGCGAAGTGACCCAGCCTCCTTTCATTTCCCGCAAGGTGACAATCGTTTCCCCGGTCGTGGCGCGGATCCTAATTCCATTTGATTTTGGCGAGGATGTCCTGGGTCACCTGCGCCTCCAGAAGGGCCGCATGAAAGACCGCTACGAGAAGGGCGAGTGCATCCCACGTCCCGAATGAGACGGTTGGGGTTCGCGCCAAAACGGCAATGGCGACCCCGGCAGGATTCGAACCTGCGACCGTCCGATTAGAAGTCGGGTGCTCTATCCAGCTGAGCTACGGGGCCGGAACGCCGCCGGCGGGCACCCTAGTGTGTCCAGGGCTGCTTGCGATTTGCGTCGAAATTAGCGCTGTAGGACTTTACAAGCCGTTTCCGCTCCTCAGAGGGCGTGACAGTGAAGGTGAGGCCTTCGCTCTTGGCGTATTCGATGGCCTGTTCCTGTGTGTCAAAGGACAGACGGACCTGGCCGGACGTGTCGTCGATGCTGGTCCAGCCCATGACCGGATCGGCAAAGCGTTTCGCGTCATTCTTCACGAATTCCAGGATCCAGGCTTTGGTCTTGCCGCGTCCTGAGGTCATCGCGCTTTTTGCGGGCTTGTAGATACGCGCTTGCATTGATCGACCTCACCGCTGCGAAAGTGAATGGTCGGAGCGAGAGGATTCGAACCTCCGACCCTCTGGTCCCAAACCAGATGCGCTACCAGGCTGCGCTACGCTCCGGACTCCCGTAATAATGGGGTCGCGCTATGGCGCAAGCCCCTTTCGGCTGTGAATTCAGTCTTTTGTGCGCAAGCGTCGCACCAGACCTTCCTGTGCAACACTCGCGACGAGGTCTCCGGCCATATTATAGATCATTCCGCGGTTCAGTCCGCGGCCCTTGCCGGCGAAAGGGCTGTCCATGGAATAAAGGTGCCATTCATCGAACTTGATGGGCGCATGCAGCCACATGGCGTGATCGAGGCTGGCTGACATCAATTCCTTGTGGTTCAGCCAGGTGATGCCGTGCGGGCGATAACTGGAGCTGAGCAGGCTCATGTCAGACGCATAGGCCAGCAGGCAGTGGTGCAGGGCAGGCGGCACATCAATCGGGCGGCTGACGCGGAACCACAGATTGTGACGATCATCCGCGATTTCCGGGTGAATCAGGTCCAGCGGGTCCACATCGCGGATCTCGATGTCGCGCTCGCGGGTGAAATCCTCCCGAATGGATTCCGGCACCTTGTCGAGAATCTGCATGCGGCGCTCGCGCAGCTCTGGCAGGCCTTCGGGGCCTTGTACGTCTGGCATCTTGTGCTGATGTTCCCAGCTGTCTTCGTCGGTCTGGAAGCTGGCGGCCATGTTGAAGATCTGCTTGCCATGCTGGATCGCCACCACACGCCGCGTGGTGAAGCTGCCGCCGTCGCGCGAATGATCGACCTGATAGATGATCGGCACGGTCGGATCGCCCGGCCGGATGAAATAGGCATGCAGCGAGTGGCAGGTGCGGTCATCCGGAACGGTGCGATAGGCCGCCACCAGTGACTGCGCGATCACCTGACCGCCGAATACGCGCTGGCTGGCCCGCTCATCAGGGCTCTGGCCCCGGAACAGGTCCAGTTCCAGGCGTTCGATGTCCAAAAGGGCCAGAAGGTCTCCGACGGGGTCTGCCATGCGAGGGTCTCCAGATTGTGTTGGATGGAGCTAGCAGAGGCAGGAATGGATGCAAACTGTGCAAGTGCGCGCGTCCATTCGAATTTTGACCTTTCTGGTCACTACATGTTCACCACATTCAGGTATTGGCGAGTATTATGGTTAATGCTGCCTCACTCCGCACCGCCGTGCCGTTTCACGATTCCTTCTCGCAAATGAAGCGGGATCTCGATTTCCTGCGCATGGCGTACAGGATGCACAAGCTGATTGGCGATGTGACACCCGAGACGGAGCAACTCGTTGCAGACGATTTCGAAAGCAGCGCGGACAAGTTTGCCGACAATGTCGCCTTCCGCTTTGAAGGCGGGCTGACGACCTATGCCGAGTTTGATGCGCAGGCGAACCGCATTGCGCACTGGGCGCTGGCGCACAATCTTAAAGCGGGTGACCGTGTCGCGCTCTGCATGGAGAATTGCCCGGACTATGTCGCGATCTGGGTGGGTCTTGCGAAAGTCGGGGTCGTCACGGCGCTGATCAACACGCATCTGGACGGGGAGGCGTTGCGCCACTGCCTGACCATTTCAGAAGCCAGCCACATCATCGCCTGTTCTTTGCGCGACAAGGCGGTGCTTGATGCATCCGCCACTATGGATGGTCCGCCGAAGGTCTGGACCTGGGGCGGCGATCATGGCGAGGACATTGCGGCGATGCTGCCGGGCCTGTCAGCCGAGAGACCATCACGTGACCTGCGCGCACATCTGCGCGGCAAGGATGATTGCCTCTTCATCTACACCTCCGGAACCACCGGCCTGCCTAAGGCAACCAAGATCACAAATTCCCGCCTTCAGATCATGATGCGGACCTTCATTGCGCCTTGCTATACCGGGCCGCGTGACCGCGTTTACATCACGCTGCCGCTGTACCATGCGACGGGCGGCGCCTGCGGGATCGGTCAGGCGCTGATGACCGGCGCGAGCGTCATCCTGCGTCGGAAGTTTTCCGCCAGTGCTTTCTGGGACGATGTCGTAGACGAAGGCGCGACCTCTATCGTTTATATCGGCGAGCTGTGCCGCTACCTGCTGAACCAGCCTGTTCATCCAAAAGAGCGCCAGCACCGCCTGCGTACAGGCTTTGGAAATGGCCTGCGCGCCGAAATCTGGACGGAGTTCCGTGAACGGTTCAACATCACCAATCTGGTTGAGTTCTACGGCGCCACAGATGGTAACGTGAACCTCATGAGCATTGACGGAACGGTCGGCGCTGTGGGCCGCATTCCCAAATGGCTGAAGGCGCGGTTTGATCATGTAGAGTTCGTCAAATACGACCTTGAAACAGAAGACGTGATCCGCGGCGAAGACGGATACGTGATCCGTGCGGCGGCGAACGAAGTGGGCGAAATGCTTGGCCGCATGTCCGACGAGGAATTCGAATTCGCCGGTTATCACGACCCCAAGGCAACCGAAAAGAAAATCCTGCGCAACGTATTCGAGCAGGGCGACCGCTGGTTCAGAACGGGAGACCTCATGCGCAAGGACGAAGACGGCTATGTCTATTTCGTGGATCGCACCGGCGACACGTTCCGCTGGAAAGGCGAGAACGTCTCCACCAGTGAAGTCAGCAACGCCCTGTCACGCGTAGACGGGATTGCCACCGCCAATGTCTATGGTGTCGAAATTCCCGGTACGGAAGGCAAGGCAGGCATGGCGGCCATTACGCTGAATGGCGATGTCGATTTCGAGAGCCTGCACTATAATCTGTCCAACAGCTTGCCGGCCTATGCCATTCCGATCTTCCTGCGGATCCAGCGCGAAGCCGAGACAACGGGCACGCTGAAATTCCGCAAGGTCGAGCTGATGAAAGAGGGCTTCAATCCCGATCTCGTCGACGATCCGATCTGGATGTATCATCCCGAGCGCCGGCAATATGTGCCGTTCACTCAGGATCGGTACGACTCTCTTAAATCTGGTGCCTTCCGCTTCTAGATATCAGGTGACGCGGCCCATGCGCTGTTCCAGGCGCGTGGAGAACCAGGAAATGATCCGCCGCCAGAGTTCATCCTTGAGCACGGCACCCTCGACATCATGATCGATGGAGGGGTTGTCATTGATCTCGATGATCACGACGCCCTTGTCGGTTTCCTTCAAATCCACGCCATACAAGCCATCGCCTATCAGGCGCGCCCCGCGCACAGCGGCGTCCACCACTTCCGGCGGCGCATCTTCCACCGGGAAGGTCGCGAACCCGCCCTCGGTCGTCTTGCCATCCGGTCCGTGTTTCACGATCTGCCAGTGTCCGCGCGCCATGCGGTATTGGCAGGCATAGAGCGGCTCTCCATTCAGCACGCCGATGCGCCAGTCGAACTTGGTGGGCACGAATTCCTGCGCGATGATCAGCGCGGTTTCCTTGAACATCTGTTTCGCCCCGGCGCGCAGTTCTTCCAACGACCGGGCCTTGACCATGTTCGTGCCGAATGACCCGTCCGGTGTTTTCAGGACAACCGGATTGCCCAGCGTTTCGAATACGGCGGCCAGGTCTGATTTCTCGTCAAGGATCTCCGTCCTCGGAATGGGCAGGCCGGCCTTTTCCAGGATTTCCTTCAGGAACACCTTGTTCGTGCAGCGGATCATGGATTGCGTGTCGTCGATGACGGGCATGCCTTCCTGCTCGGCGCGACGTGCGAATTTGTAGGTGTAATTGTCGATCTGGGTCGTTGCCCGAATGAACAGCGCGTCGAATTCGGCGAGGCTCGTCAGGTCAGACGGCTCGATCGTCTCGACCTCAACGCCCATCTTCGCGGCAACGTCGGCCAGCCGTTTGATGGAAGAGGGTTTGGAGGGGGCTGTCTTCTCTTGAGGATCGACCAATACGGCGAGTGCCCATTTGGCAGGCGCCTTCGTTTTCGGCTCACTGATCCGGCCGCTCGTATAGGTGCTCATCGCCTCAAGGAAAAAGTCTCGGCGCGCGCCTTTCAGCTTGTGCGGCGGCACCATCCGGACACGGCCAATTCCATGCGGGGATTTCGGGTCGAACTCGACCTCCAGTGCGGGCACGCGGAACCAGTCGGAAACTTCGCGGGCAAGGCGCTCATAGCCGGGCGTGTCCGGCTTGGAGAAGGCCACGAAGAGGCTTTCCTGTTCCGGCGCGCCTTTCGAAATGGCTTCACGCAGACGCTCGCCAAGATCGGGCAGGGCGTGCTTGTACAGGCCCTTGGCTGACAGCTCCACCATGGTCTGTACGCTGGGGCTGACCCGATGGCCACGCGCTTCAGCGAGCAGGGAGGCGTAATAGCCTTCGGATTGATAGCCGTAGGAACGACAGAGGTTCAGGATATAGGGCCGCCGTCCGCTGAACAGGGCGGGCTTGGTAATATAGTCCGCAACCTTGAGCACCTTGTGAGGCGTTTCGGCCTGCGAGATGTCGTTGGCGGATTCGACGAGTACGACCCAATCGGTCATTGATCCTCTCTCGAGAAGCCCGTCAGCGGCTTCTCCATTCTAAGTGCGGTTTCCCCGTCCGGGTAATAGCCCGCGGCGCGCGCCATTACGCGATAATCATGGCGTTCGTAAAGACGCTTTGCACGCGAATTTGTTTCGCGCACTTCGAGCCTGATCGCAACACAGCCGCGTTGCCTTGAAATGGCTTCGCTTTCGGACAGCAATTTGTCGGACAAGCCCGTTCCCCGCGCGGCTTCTGCGACGGATATCGAATAGATTCTTGCAATGCGGCTGGTTCGCCGGAACAGGAGGACAAGCGCGCCGGCAAGCCCCGCTTCTCCGTCGGATACGAGGATGGCTGAATTTCCGCGCAAGAGCCGCTGCCAGGTGCGCCGGGAGAAGCGGTCTTCTTCCGGAAACGCCAGTTCCAGCGCGGTCAGCGCGGCTACGTCTTCCTGTGTGGCGGCGCGAACAGTCTGTGTCATGGCTGTTCAGCGAACCAGAACCATATCGTCCCGGTGGACAATGGCCGGGCGGCCGCGATAGCCGAGGATTGCCTCGACCTCATCGCTCTGGCGGCCGATGACGCGGGTGATCTCGGCTGAGCCATAGGCTGTGACGCCCTTGCCGACCATCTTGCCGGATGGTGCGTTCAGGGCCACCGCCGCGCCGCGTTCGAAATTGCCGGTAACGCCCGTGATGCCCACGGCCAGGAGGCTCGCCCCGCCGCGCAGGGCCTTGGCCGCGCCTTCGTCCAGCGTGATTGCGCCCTCTGGGGTGAGATGCCCGGCGAGCCAGGCCGCCCGCGCACTGGCCGGTGTGGTTGCCGCCGAAATCAGCGTGGCGCGCGCGCCGTCCTCGATTGAGAGCAGGGGATGGTCCCGATTGCCGAGTGTGATGAGGGTTGAACAGCCTGCCGCATGGGCGATGCGCGCTGCGGCCAGCTTGGTCGCCATGCCGCCGGAGCCAACCCCCGCATCGGCATTCGCGCCCGTCGCCATGGCGTCATGCTCCGCTGTCAGCTCGGCAAGATGGGGAATATGCGTCGCCTCAGGATGGCTGCGTGGGTCAGCGGTGTAGAGGCCGTCTATGTCTGACAGCAGCACCAATACGTCTGCGCCCATCATCTGGGCCACGCGCGCGGCGAGTCGATCATTGTCGCCATAGCGGATCTCGTCCGTCGCGACCGTGTCGTTCTCGTTGATCACCGGAACCGTCCCGGATTCCAGCAAGGTCTCCAGCGTCGCACGGGCGTTCAGCCAGCGGCGGCGGATCTCTGTGTCGCTGAGCGTGAGCAGGGCCTGGCCGATGGTTACGTCATGCGGATCAAACGCGCTGGCGATGGCTGACATCAGGCGAAGCTGCCCGATGGCGGCTGCAGCCTGTTTCTGGTCGAGACGATTGGCGACAGATCCGGCAACACTCTGGCGACCCAGGGCGACAGCCCCTGACGAAACGAGCACGATCTGCAACCCGCGGCGACGCAGGGCGACAATGTCCGACGCCAGCTTCTCAAGCCACTCATGGCGCGGCTTGCCGTTTTCCGCCACAAGGGCAGAGCCGGTTTTCACCACGATGCGTTTCGCTGAAGAGAAGGGCGTGTCAGTCATGAAGCGGAGCGATACACTGCTGCGGCAAATGCCGGAAGCGAAAATGAAGTCGTTGACAATCAACGGCTTTCGCCGTCACGACAGATGAAAAGAAGAGGTTTTCGCCATGCCCCAATTCGACATGATCCTGCTGACACCTGCCCAGGCGCAAGGCGCCGATGTTCTGGAGCACACGGCCGGATCGCCCGCGCGCGAAGGCGGCGGTGACGAAACCTATCGCTGTGGCTCGTGCAAGACGAAGCTGCTGGTCAACGTGGCTCATCATGATGCGCACGGCGTTGTCGTGAAGTGTGGCAAGTGCGGGCGCTTCAATACAGAACCGCACCACCATCACCACTAGAGCGGCGACCATTCGGCCTCTTCGTCATCGTCTTCTTCAGCGGCGATGATGCCTAGGTGGCGTGAGATTTCGGACAGCGCCTTTTTCACGCCGGCACCTGTGACGCCTGAAATGCGAAGCGGCTCGCCGCCATAAACTGTTTTCAGCTGCGCAACCTGTTCGTCGACCTGTTCTGGCAGCAGCGCGTCAATCTTGTTCAGCGCGACGACTTCAGGCCGTTCGGCCAGTTCAGGGCTATACGCCTCCAACTCGTTGCGAATCGTCGTGTAGGCGCCCGCGACGTCGTCCTGCGTGCAGTCGATCAGGTGCAGCAGCACCTTGCAGCGTTCGACATGCCCGAGGAAGCGGTGGCCCAGCCCTGCGCCATCTGCGGCGCCCTCGATGAGGCCGGGAATGTCCGCCATCACGAATCGGCTGCCGGGGCCCAGATCCACAACGCCGAGGCCGGGGTTCAGCGTGGTGAAGGGATAGTCTGCGATTTTCGGCGTCGCGGCCGTCACGACGCTCAGGAAGGTCGATTTGCCGGCATTGGGCAGGCCCAGCAGGCCGGCATCGGCAATCAGTTTCAGGCGCAGCCAGATCCAGCGTTCCTCGCCCGGTTCGCCCGGATTGGCGCGGCGAGGGGCCTGGTTAGTGGACGTCTTGAAGCGCGTATTGCCCCAGCCGCCATTGCCGCCGACCGCCAGCAGTACGCGCTGACCGACTTCGGTCAGGTCTGCGACCAGCGTTTCCTGATCTTCTTCGAAGATCTGCGTGCCGACCGGCAGTTTCAGCACGACATCGTCGCCGCCCGCGCCTGTGCGATCCTTGCCCATGCCATGGCCGCCGCGTTTGGCCTTGAAATGCTGTTTGTAGCGATAGTCGATCAGCGTGTTCAGGCCCTCAACGGCCTCGGCCCAGACGTCGCCGCCGCGTCCGCCATCGCCGCCGTTGGGACCGCCATACTCAATGTACTTCTCGCGCCTAAACGAGACACAGCCAGACCCGCCGGTGCCCGACTGGATAAAGACTTTGGCCTGATCGAGGAATTTCATGACGTACTATCCAGCTTTCAATCGATGTAGGACATGTTGATGTGATCTGAAGCTTCGCCCCGACCGAGACTGAACACTCTACCACGTCCGGAAGGCAGAAATCCGATCTTTTTCAGAACGCGCCCTGATGCCGGATTGTCGGCAAAGTGGCCTGAGGTGAACGCGCGTTCGCCGCGCCCCATCAGCCAGCTCTTCACGGCATGTGCCGCTTCGGTCATCAGGCCGGTGCCCCACTCAGAGGGGGCGAGCCAATAGCCGATGTCAAACGCCAGGCCCACGCCAGGGCGGTCTGCGCCGATCACCCCGACCAGGTCCTTGCCCTTTTGCAGGGCGAAGATGTGGTTTGTATCCCGGGCCGCTCCGGCCTCATGCGTGGCGATCCATTCCTGAGTACGCTCCACGCTCTGATCCGGCACGATGCTCGCGACCATGCGATAGATGCGCGGGTCGGCAATGCATTCGGTGATGCGCGGCGCGTCTGAAAGGGTCAGGCGCCGAAGAACCAGTCTGTCTGTCTCAATCATTTCACACATGGTGCGTGCCCTTCCGGGGCAGTTGCAGGGGAGACAAAACAAAGGGGAGGCAGTGGCCTGCCTCCCCTTGGAAACTGATCGTCTGAAGCGATCCGGCCACGTTCCCGCGGCCGCGCTGTCAGCCGCTATTCTGCTGCGTCTGCGACCGGTACAATGTTTACGTAGAGACGGCCGCCCGCCTTGCGCGTAAACTCAACCTTGCCTTCGGAGAGGGCAAAGAGGGTGTGGTCACGGCCCATGCCGACGCCGCGGCCTGGCCATTTCTGGGTGCCGCGCTGACGCACGATGATGTTGCCCGGAATGACGTGCTCGCCGCCAAATTTCTTGACGCCAAGATACTTCGGGTTTGAGTCGCGGCCGTTACGGGACGAACCACCTGATTTCTTATGAGCCATGGTTTGCTCCTGATCCTCTATAAAGGGCTTATAGCGCCCTTATGCGTCCTTGGCGAATTCTTCGGCCTGCTTGATCCACTCATCGCGAGTGATGCGGCCTGGGAAGCTCATCTCTTCTTCGAGATCAGCGATCTGGTCTTCTTTCAGGGCAGCAACCTGCCAGAAGAAGTAGATGCCAGCTTCGTGCAGCTTTTTCTCCAGAACAGGGCCAACGCCGGAAATCTTTTTCAGATTGTCAGGCTTGCCTTCCAGATTGGCGATACGGCCGCGGGAATCGACTTCCGGCTTGGCGGCTGGTGCAGCAGATTCTGCAGCAGGTGCTTCAGCTTTCGGAGCCGCTTTTTTCGCAGCAGCTTTCTTGGCTGGTTTCTTGCCGTCGGCGCTGATGCCGGTGATCTTGACGACCGTCAGGTGCTGGCGGTGGCCTTGTGTGCGGCGATAGGTCTGGCGCTGACGCTTCTTGCGGATGATGACTTTGTCACCGCGCGTCTGCTCCTCGACTTCACCGAACACGCTTGCGCCGTCAACCAGCGGGGCGCCAACAGTTACGTCGTCGCCATTGCCCAGCATGAGCACGGTGTCAAAGGTTACGTCCTTGCCGGCTTCGGCGTCCAGTTTTTCGACGGTGATCGTATCGCCTTCCGCGACTTTATATTGCTTGCCGCCTGTTTTGATGACCGCGAACATGGGTCTGTCCTTCCGGAATACTAATCGAAATGAATTGCGCGCGAAGCCGTTGCCGGTTCCGCGCTCGAAGCGGGGGGTAAACACCAATCAGGCCGCGCTGTCAAATGTCATCTTCAGGCGATTTCAGGTGCTTGCATGACGGGCGCATATTATATAGTGCAGGCAGCCGTCCACGGGCTCCGCGGAGAGGTGCTAGAGTGGTTGAATAGGCTAGTCTCGAAAACTAGTGAACTCGCAAGGGTTCCGAGGGTTCGAATCCCTCTCTCTCCGCCAGCCACACCCCCAAGCAGAGAAAAGTACCGTCGCGTCCGTGCAAAGTCCCGCACACCGCAGGCTTTGGCGCAAGGGTTGCGTCTCCGTTTCCGGAACAGGGTAGATTTCGCGCGTGAATTTTGTCGTCGATCTCTGATCGCGAAATGCAATGGTACCTTCAGGGGCATCGCTGGCGCGATCAGGCTTATGCGGCGCATTTTGACATATATACTTAGAAAACGAAGATTTTATCGACACGCTTCTTGAACACGTCGCCCTCGGTGGAGGGTGCGACGTCTCGTCGTTGAGGGGGGCTCTCGACCGTGCCGTCGAACTAGTGATCAAAATGTTGCGTGTGCTGCCGGTTCTTACTCGGCCTCCTACTTCCCAGCTGTCATCGAGCCCCGCAACAACGTTTCGCAATGGCCTCTATGTGTCGTGAATCGGTCCCGCAACATCCGCCGAACACTCTGAGATCCGGCAGGGTTTGCATGAGTTCGGCATACTCATCACCAAGCTCCACTGGGTTGCCGGGATCGAGTTCTTCTGCTTCGTCGAGCTCTGCATGACTGAGACGAGACGCATTCGCCCTGATGCCTTTGATACGCTCCACCCACTCAGCCTCTCCGTCAATAACATCAAGGAAATGCGCCGGGTGCGCACAATTGATCATGTAGTATTCCGCTGCCGAACCGGTCATAAGGTCGGATCGCGTGATTGCCTCGCCAAGAGGCGTGCCATCGGGAAGGCGGCCATCCGTTTCGACTGTATAGGATAGCACGCAGGGAAGTCCGGCTCCGGACGCAGCTTGGATGATGCCGACGCCTTCGTTTACACTGCAGATGGTGAACGCGCTGATCAGGTCGATCCCTGTCCCTGAGAGCCAGCGGATTTGTTCAGCGTGGAAGCTTTCGGCATCATCAACTGTCATCGCGAGATCGGCGATGTATCCATCTCCGCGTGGGCCGAGATTTCCGGAGATGAAGATGGGCGAGACATCTTCAGTTTTTTCGCGGATGTCCGTGAGCAGCGAGATTGCTGCCTTGTTCAGGCGCTCAAGGTCGGTTGGAGTGTGGCCGAGTTGTTTTCCCCAGTCTCGGCTGGCTCGCCAAGTCGGCGCTTCGAGGAGAAAGCCGGTCCCATGTCTGGCCGCGATGGCGAGATGTCGTTCATAATAGGCGCGAAGAATCTGTTGTCCTGACTCTGTTTCAAGGAGGGGGTAGGAGGCAAAGCAGGGCAAATCCAGGCCTTCTTCGAAGACAAGCGTGGTTTCGAGGCCGGAATCGGTCAGCAGTCTGGCGCCGTCCAGTTTAGCGAGGAATGTGTGTGTATTCATGAGTGTCTGTTCCCTGAATAAGTGGGCTTGGCGCGCCGCAGCTTTATAAAACGCCGCGGCGCTGAGTTTGAGTGAAATGTGATGAAAAGCGGTGTCGGGTCAGGCGATCTTCCGGCCCAGCAAGAGCTGAAGCAGTTTTCCGGATGATCCCTCATAGAAGCCGGCCTTGCCGGACCAGGTTTTCGGATTGCGGAACGTTCCGAAAATCATGTCGAATAGAGGAATGTCTCCATAGTTGAACCCGTGCACACCGCGTTCATGATGGACAGAGTGGCTTTCCGGTCGCGTCACAATGAACCCCAACCAATACGGGGTCTTGAGATTGGCGTGCTGGAACATGGAACAGAATGTAGCGAGAACGACGATGATGAGGACGGCGTCAGGCGACAAGCCTATTCCGAGTACAAGGGCGACACTGCCAATCAGGGCCCAACCCAGCATATCAAGGGGATGGAAATAGAAAGCTCCCCAGATATCTACGCGCTCGGCCGAATGATGCGTCTGATGAAAGAAGCGCCAGAGCGTATCGGAGTGGTGCAACGCCCGGTGCCACACATAGATGAGAAATTGCAGGACCAAAAACCCGGCGACCACCTGAAGATAAAGCGGCAAGGAAGATCCATCCACCAGTTGGTACTGGCCGAGAAGGCCGTCCCAGGCGAGCGGAGCGAAGGTTGCGATTGCAAAGTACAAAAGGGCAAAGGCCGCCCCCTTGGCTCGCCAGAACGTCACTTCCGGGAAACTCCGGGCGTGAACCAGCAGGTCGAGCATGGCGAATGTCGTAAACAGGCCGAGGGCGATCCAGTGATAATCAGTCATTTCAAGCGCCTCGGATCAAGTCGTCATAATGGGCGAAAGCAGGCAGATAAGGCGGCTCTGTACATGCTTGCGGAGGCAAATAGTCGGGGCAGGTTTGCGGGCCATTCCAGACAGGTGGGACAGACGTCGGCAAGTGTGCGCTCGTTCTGGGCGGGCCTGAATAGAGCAGGCTGATCGCGGCCAGTATGCTGACCAGGCCTTCATTTGAATAGGTCATGATATTGTTCCTTCTGATGGACCGCGAAGTGCGGCCCCGGACCGAAACTGAAACGTTTTGGCGGCGCGATCTTGAGGGAGTTCTGAAAAGTTCCAGTTTTGACAAGCTGTGCTTATGGGCACTGGCGACCCGAAAAATTTCCTAATGTTTCAGTTATTTGAGAGTGTCGGCGTTACAGGTTTCCGGCTGCGCGAATTCTGAGGAAGTTCTGAGACAGCCGGATGAGCTGATACTCGACTCAAGATTCTGGTCTGCTATTTTGGTGCGTGAAGAGAGAGGAAAACGGATGGGCCGCGAGCGATTCTTGATCAGTGCTGCGCTCGTGCTCGACCGCGAAGAAAGGTGTGCTCGGCTGGACGGGCGGCCTCTGCGTCTCGGGGCGAAGGCAATCGCTGTTCTGGACGCGTTGATGTCTGAACCAGGACGGTTGCTTCCCAAGGAACGTTTGTTTGATCTGGCATGGCCTGAACAGGCCGTATCAGACTCTGTTCTCACGACGGCAATCAAGGAAGTTCGCCAGGCGCTGAATGACAATGCAAGACAACCCGAATGGATCGCGACCGAGCATGGTCGGGGCTATCGCTACCTTCAGGACGTCACACCCTCCGCAGTTGATCCCGGTTTAAGAGCCTTGCCGTCGTCACCGGTTCAGGGCGAGGTGCCGGCGAAGGTCACCACTTTTCAATGGCCTCTGGTGTTGGCAGCGCTCGGCGTGCTTGTGATCATAGCGGGCCTGATGGTTGGCTCGCTGGTATCTGCAGACCGGGAAACGAGGGCGAGCCAGGACAGCGTACAGACAAAATCTGTTATCGTGCTGCCCTTCGAGACGTTTGATGACGAGACCGCAGACGTGCTGGCTCGGGGGCTCAATGAGGAAATTCTCACAACGCTGACCCGCACGCCGGATATTCAGGTGGCAGGGGCTAGTATAGTCAAGCGTGTGCTTGAATCGGGCGCAGACGGTGATAGTGCGGGGAAGGCGGCAGGTTTCGGCCATATTCTGCACGGAGTGGTACGGATGAGCGATGATCGCATTCGGGTCACTGTGCGTCTGACCCAAACTCATTCCGGACTCGAAATCTGGTCAAATCGCTTTGATCATTCCACAGATGACGTGATTGCCCTGCAGGAGGATATCGCCGTGCAGATCGCACGCGCGCTGGATAGTGTCATGGATCCGGATCGTCTGCGCGCGATGGCGCAGATCGGAACCCGCTCCGTTGAGGCCTATCAAGCCTATCGTGCCGGCAAGGATTTGGTTGCCGACGCGGTTACGACCAGCAATCCTGCCCTGATGGGCAAAGCGCGGGAGAGCTATTCTCGCGCCGTGGCAGCCGACCCTGAATTCGCCCGCGCGCATTGGGAATTCGCCTATATGGAGCTCATGACCGCGAACACAATCTACTCGGATCCGGCAAGCCAGGCCTGGGGCGATGATGCCAGGGAACGCTACATTGATCACGTCGAAGCCGCCATTCGTGCAGCACCGAACGACACAGATCGCCTCCTGTACCGGGCGGCCCGGGAGGTGGCAGACCTTCGCTATCGCGAATCCGTGCGGTTGCTTGAGCGCTATCTTGCTGAACGACCCCGGGACATGGATATCTGGTACAATCTGCTCGAGCAGGCTCGCATTGCGCAGCGGGATGATCTGGTTGACACCGCGATACGCCAGCTTCTGGAACTGGGGCGCCAACGGGGATTTTACCCGGTCATCGGATCAAACTACATGGATCATGATGCCGAACTGGCGTTGCAATATGCCGAAGACGGCATGAAGGCCATGCCGGATTATACGGCGCTGCAATTCCAGGCGCATCGGGCCTTCCTAATTGCAGGCCGCCCGGACGAGGCGCGTAAATTGCTGGCGCGGATGCAAACCGGACGCCTGCCGGTTTCCGTACGCTTGGGCGCGGAAGTTCGGCAGTTGTGTGCAGAAGGACAGACGGGCCCGGCACAAGACCTGGCGCGCGAGCTTCTGGACAATGAAGCTGTGCCGATCGTTGCAAAATGGTCGTCTGCGCTGACGGCGGGCCTGACAGACGAGGCCTATGAATTGCTGTTCCCTCTGGAGCGTTCGGAAAACCTGCTGCCGCTCTCGCAATTCCTGATCTATAGCGAGTTCGACGCAGGCCGGTTCCCGCAGCTTGCGGCAGCCATGGCCCGTGCAGGAATTGATCGTGGGCGCCCCAGGCGGCCAGTGTATAGTTGTCGGCCCGACTAGTGACGAATTTCAACCGCGTTTGCGGAAGGTGGAAGACCGTGAATTCCCTTCCGCTCGCAATTAATTCTGTGAGACGATCGACGCGCAAAAGGTAGCCTATTCGTCGGAGCCAGCCTCTGATGAAAAGTACTTGGAAATATACAAAAGCAAGGGAGGCGAGTGGCGCGGGGCCAGCGAAAATCGCGTTGCCGAAGGAGCGTGTGTCAGCGTCCTAACTCAGATAGTACGCGAGTTTCTTGCGGCCTTGTGGGGTCGCTATACCGGACAGCAGCAGAGCATATCCGAATCGTGTCGTGTGATTGAGATCCGGTGTTTCGATGGATCCCAATATCCAGGCAAGCATGTTGCCGGCAAAGCACTTGCCTAATTCTCCAAGCAGGCGATGTAGATCGATTTCAGGATCCAAGTCTCCCTCTTTGACCGCTTCGGCCAGAAGGCTCTGCCAGAATTCGCCGCTGTGGGGCGGCATGAGTTGTGATCTCAGATCGGGGCTGCTGGCGGTATCGAGCAGGCAGGCCCATATCGTTTTATAGAATTCCGGTTCAGCTTCGAAGTAGTGAAACGTCAGGCGCAACGCTTCAAATATCTTTTCGATTGCGGAATCGGCTTTCACCTTCGCGAAACCCCGACCGAATTCGCGTACATCCTCCAGCATCGCCTGAATGATGGCGCGCTTTGAACCGAACAGATTGTAGGGCGTTGCTATGCTGACTTCTGCGCGTTCGGCAATCGCTCTCATGGACACGCCGCCCTCGTCAGACTCCTGAATGAGGCTGCGCGCGGCCTGCACAATCCTGTGGCGACGTTCAGCCTTGGCGGCGTCGCGGCGCCCGGTACCGGCTTTCTGTTCCACTTCTTCCATATACCGTCTTCCGAGCAAAATTACTGAAACGTGTTATAAGTTTCTTGTGCGAGTTACTTCAATATGCCACAATTTTCATATCAGAGAGCGGACATGCAATGAAACCGATTGACACATATCTCGGCTGGCGCGTCGATTATACGAGCCCCAAGGGCGAACCAGCCTATGCCGCGCCGGATTCCATTTCATGGCGCGTCTTCAAGAATCCTGTCGCCCTTGCGATAGGCGGCGTCTGTGCGGTGCTCCTCGAATTTGCGGATGATCGTGTGCGATCCGGCGTGTGGGACCATTCGGTGTTCAAAACTGACCCGATTGGCCGGTCCAAGCGTACCGGCGTGGCCGCTATGGTTGGGGTATACGGCCCGCAGAGCGCCGCACGACGCGTTATCCAGGGCGTGACGAACATGCATTCCCGGGTAAACGGCACCACGCCGAATGGACGATCCTACCGGGCGCTGGACGTCGAATTGCTCGACTGGGTCAGCGCTACAGCGAGTTATGGCTTCCTGACTGCGTATCACCGATTTGTGTCGCCACTGACCGCGCAAGAGCAGACCCGGTTTTTTCGTGAGGGTGAAGCGGTCGCAAGATTGTACGGCGTTCAGAATCCCGTGCTCTCGCTCGCAGATTTCGAAGCCATGCTGTCGCAACTTCTTCCGGATTTCGAACCTCATCCGATCAACACGGAGTTCCTCGACATCATGACGTCTGGACGTGCCGCGCCGGGCGTGCCCAGAGGGTTGCAAAGCGCGCTCGTTCATGCGGCGATAGATATTCTTCCGGTCGCAGTTCGGGAAAGGCTTGAGCTTGGGCGCGAATACGACCTGAACTGGAAAGGCCGCATGACCGTCAAGGCGATGGGCAAAATAGCGGAGATGACGCCAGATCTGAACGGCCCTGCGGCGCAGGCGTCGGAGCGATTGGGGCTGCCCCGAAAGTTCCCTTGGCTGTCGCCTGCGGAGCAGCAACGTCTGCTCAAGACGGCGACAGAAGAGTTTGCATACGAAGGCGGCTGATTAGCCTGCTTCCACCTCGCACTCCGTACGATGAGGAAATCGACTTATGCTTCGCTTGTTTGAGCATCCGCTGTCGCCATACGCGCAGAAGGTCAAAATCCTTTTACGTGAAAAGGGAATAGCCTTCGATACGCAGGTTCCGGATGGAATTGGTGCCGGAACGACTGGCGGAGAATTTACGGCAGCGAACCCCCGGGCTGAAGTTCCTGTTCTGATCGACGATGATACAGCTGTCTTCGACAGCACCATTATCCTCGAATACATCGAAGAGAAATGGCCTGAGCCGGCAATCGCTCCACGCTCGCCAGCTGAACGCGCCAGAGCACGTATGATAGAAGACGTGATGGACACTCAGGTTGAGGCGATCATCTGGGGGCTGGGAGAGCTCAATTTCTTCGGACGCGCTGACGGCGAACTCAAAGCAGAGATGGAAGAGACTGCTGCGCGCCAACTTTCCAGCTTTTTCGGTTGGTTGGAAGGAGAATTGAAAGACGGACCGTGGTTCAATGGTACACAATTCGGTTGGGCCGATATTTGTATTGTACCCTACCTGAACGGTGCCGCCGGCTTCGACATTCTCCCAGAAAGCGGCTCGGCGCTGTCTGCATGGTTCGCATCTGCAAATGCTCGCCCGTCGGTCGCGGAAACACAGTCTGAATCAGTCGCATCCATTGGTAATATGGAGCTGGTCAAGGCGGCCGTTGAGCAAGGTCTTTTCAAACGACAGTATCGTGATCACCGGCTGGAATGGATGATGAAGTCCGGCGGGCGCGAAATCGTCCTGTCGGGCTTGGATGCTGGAAATATTCGATTCACAGGACCGTAAACCAAGCAGACCAAAAGATGGTTCGCCTGATGAAGGGGCAGGGCTTGAGCGAGGCCTTCTCGTCAGTGAGGGCGACGACAGTCCGTGAATGAGCGGCGGACGCCTATCGCACATGAGAGTTGGCCTCCTGCTGATTGGAAGTGAGCTGCGGTGGCAGCTATGAAGCATCGCGCACCGCAGCTCTCCGCCGCTCTAGAACCTCAACCCGATCTCGATACCGTACAATCTGGGATCGAGCAGAAAGACCGTTGTAGCAAGCCCTGTACCCTGATCGCCGATGTACTGACCGGTGATGTTGTCTTCATCCAATATGTTCTGAACAAAGCCGCGAACAAACCAGCGGTCATCGGCGCTATTCAGCGTGACTTGTGCATTCCACACATCCCAGGCGTCGACCCGGTCCTGAGTTGGCGAGTTGTAGATCGAAGCGTACATCTTGTCCTGATAGTAGTAGTCCGTACGCGCGACGATGTTCATGCCATTGTCAAAATCGAACGTGTATTGCGCCCCGATATTGAAACTGTATTCAGGTGAATTCTGAAGGCTGTTTCCGGACAGGTCCTTGGGAATGCCGGCTGCGACACCTACGTCTGTGTCACCAGCCGCGTTCATGCCCGCGATGACAGCTCCAAGAATCTGGGCGTTGCAACTGAAGATCAGTCCCGGGCTTTGCAAGCCATTGACGTTTTGCAGGGGCGTCGCCGCGAAGGCTGCGGGCGATACCGACTGCAGTCCGCTGAGCACGGCCTGGAAAATCGCAGGATCCGCATCGGTCAAGACGCAGTTGTTCGCCAGTGTGGCATCTTTGATCAGTATGTGACCTGCTTGCCCCGCTGTGGGGTCGCGTGGGTCTTCTGACGAAAATTCGGTAACTTCGGTATCCAGATATGAAGCCGTCAGGTTGAGCAGGACATTGTCTGTCGGCGCCCAGAGGAATTCGCCCTCCAGTCCCCAGATTTCAGCATCGACATTTTCGTTGATGGAGGTGCGTGCCTGAATTTTGCCGACCTGAAGCCCTTTATAGTCGTAGAAAAACGCAGCCAGGTTGGCTTGAAATGGGCCGATCGTGTTCTTGGTACCAATTTCAAACGCATCAATTTGCTCTGGGTCGAAACTCGTCGGAACGCCGGAAATGACCGCCGGGTCCACAGGTGGATTGAATCCCCCTGATTTGTAGCCTTGTGAATAAGAGCCGTAGATAAGGGTTTCATCTGCGAAGCCCAGGTCCGGGGCCCAATCCACGACAAGCCGGCCAGTCAATTCGTCATCATACTCCACGTCCAACTCGCGATATGTGCCGTCCAGAAGCGCATCCATAACGGGCGCTGCGCTGTCGCCTATCGGGATGGGGCCAACAGAGAGCAGGGGTGGTGTTCGATCCCGTAGGAACTTCTTGTCTGTCGTGGATCTCAGGCCGAGGGTCACCGTCCAATCATCACCCGGCGCCCAGTATACCTCGCCGAAGATGCCGGTTGAATCCAGTTTGAATATGTCGGTGTCGCTATGAAAATAGGGCGCTCCGAGAGCGACTCCATCGAAGACCACGCCGCTGCCGGGATCTCCGAACAGAAGGGTTGGCAGGAGTGCAGCAGCATAATCAGCAGAGTTCGAGAAAATGTAATAGTCTGCCTCATTCTTGTAAGCGAGGTCGTAATAGCCCAGCGCAAAGTTCAGGGGGCTGTCAAACTGGGACCTGAGACGTATCTCGAAACTGGTTTGCTCAGCTGTGAGGTCAGACCGGTCATAACTGAATATGCCGTCAGCATACCGAAAAATATTCCCGCCTATGAACCCGACTTCGCTCGGATCGATGCCGGAAACCGCAATCCTGTTTCCATCAAACAAGACTGACGACGTCACCGGCAGTAGAGCCCTGACGATGGCCGGGGGAATAACTTCTCCCGCGCCTGCGGGACTACCGCTGTAGGCGTTGGAGGAGACTTCCGTTTCCTGTCTGGCGATGTTCGCATTCAGCATGAAACTGCCGAAATCATGTTCCAGCGCGGCCATGAGGAATGTCTCATCAGCGTAATATTCCGGGGCTTGATCAAGATAGACCTTCCGGAAATCGGGCGGATTGAGATTGTTCTGAATCGTGTTGAATGGAAACGCGCCGAACGGCCCCAATACAAGGTCACTCATCTGCAGCCCTCCGAGGGTGGCAGAGAAGTTTGTTGATTCAAAGCTCAGGCCAGTCGGTGTGCAGCCCAGAACGGCGGTCGGATCAAAATCACACAGGGATTTGGCAGCCCGCGTACGGGAGTCGTTTTCCTCGAAGTATGACGCGACCAGGTCAATGGTCGTGTCGCTTGTCGGTTCGAAGCGCAGGGAGCCACGAAGGGAGTAGATATCTCTGTCGTCAAAGTCCTCGAAGTTTGCGCGCGGGTCGACGGTCTCTGAAAATCCGTCACGCTTCAGGTGCAGGCCGGCAATGCGGAACGCTGCTACGTCACCCAGAGGGACATTCAGCATTCCCTCAAATCGCTGGGAGTTGAAATTCCCATATTCGAAACTCGCTGATCCTGAAAACTCTTCGAGTATCGGCTTGGCGGTGACCATGTTGAGCGCGCCGCCAGTCGCGTTACGGCCGAACAAGGTTCCCTGCGGGCCGCGCAGAACTTCGACACGTTCCAGGTCGTAGTATTCCGTCTCGAAGAGCCGGGGCGATTGCAGATATACATCATTGATGTGAGCGGCAACGCCCGAGTCGGCCGATGCGGCGGTCAGGGTCGAGCCAATTCCCCTGATCTGAAAGTTGCTGCCACTGAAGAACGTCTTGGTATAGTTGACGTTCGGCGCGTTGAACTGGAGGTCTGAGAACGCATCGACCTGCTTCAGTTCCAGGAGGTTGGCGTCAAGCGCCGTGACAGCGATGGGAACATCCTGAATGTTCTCTTCAATGCGCTGAGACTCGACCACGACATTTGGCAATCGGCGAGTTTGATCGGCATCCGTCTCGGAAACATCGGGGGATTGTGCCAAGGCCTGCCCGCATGTGCTCGCTAGCAAGGCCGCAGTAAATCCCATAATCACCAGATTTCTCATTCTTCACTTCCTCCCTCGTTGTTATAATCGGTTTTGAACGGACGTTTCCGTCAGGAATAATGCGAATCCAGGTTCAGTTTTCTTTGGCTAATTCTCCGGTATTGCCTGCGCCTTTGCGAGGCGCTGTGATTTGAGTGTTTCAAGATTTTTAAGGTGGTCGTTACGGCGTATGCGATAGAAGCTGAGTGCAAACAGACCGAGTACATAAACAGCCAGGATGATTGGCACATAAACCATCGCAAGTCTGTTTGCGGCGGCCGGATCCGGCTGGATGCCGGCTTCGCGTGGGAAGCTGGCGATATCGAGGATAATACCCGCGAGCAAAACGCCCAGTCCGGATACGGCCTTTCGGGCAAACATTTGAGCGGCGAAGAAAGTTCCTTCTGATCGCCGTCCAGTTTTTATTTCGCTGTCTTCCGGAATGTCCGCCACCATGGACGCCAGCAGAATCTGCGTTGCGATAATCAACGACAGATCGACTGCGATAATAACGAAAAGCGTCGGGAATAGAGCGGGGTCATCATTTTCCGGAAACCAGCCAACGAGCCGCAAAATGATGGGTGATGGGGCTATAACGAATGCGGTTGCCGCTATGGAAAGGGCAGCGGTTTTCTTCTCCATAACCCGACCAGCCAGCCGAGCGATTGCAAAAGCAGCGGGAGCAGACAGGAAACCGGCAAGCAGGAAAATGCCTACTTCCTGCGGAGTTAGTTCCCAGAAATAGTTGTTGAAATAGACATTCAGAGCCGCCGCCAGAGCAGCGCCAAGGCCGAGAATGATGGTCGCCACGAATGTGGCAAGAAAGGATTGGTTGGAAAAGGTTTCAGACATCTCCCTGATGATGAGGCCGATTTTCATTTGGCGCTTGGGCGGCGGAGAGTTCAGTGAAGGTATCAGATGATGCGTGCCGACCGAGGAAATCAGTATAGACGCGAAAATCAATATGCCGCCATAAACGCCATAGGTGAAGTATCCTTCGATGTTGAAAAACCCGTTCGGAGTATCAGTTGTGGGCCGTAGCAGCGCGACATACATAATGAACCCAATCGTCAGGCCGCCACACCACTGGAAAAAGTAGCGGTAGCTCAACAGCGCCGTGCGTTCTTCGTAGTCTTCGCTGATTTCCGAAACCAGCGCCGTACTTGGAATCTCGTATAGTGTAACCGCAAGTCTCAGTGCGATGGCCACCACCAGGAGGTATGGAAGAAGATCGGCTCCGGTCAGTCCGGAAGGTGGGTTCCAGAGCAGATAAAAGCTGGCAGCCACGGGAAGTGCGGACACATACATAAGTGGATGTCGGCGGCCCCAACGAGAATGAAGCCGATCCGAGAACTGGCCAACGATCGGATCAGTGATCGCATCAACAATCAAGGCAATGAAGATGACCGCGGCGGTGAGACTGGAGGGGGTGCCGAGCACCTGGCTGTAGAAGAAGAGCAAGAAATAGCTGAAGCCGTTGTCTTTCACACCATAAGCGATGGATCCGAGGCCATAAGCGAGGCGCGTTGGGAAACCGACGCGCGCCTCAGAAGAAGCCGTATCGGATACGCTCACAGGATATCCGCCATCTGCAGATATTCCGACGCGTAAATCGGTCGGGTATGCGCCGTAATAGGCGTCAGCATGTTTTCCTCCCACATTGAAGCAAGCAGCTTCAAAGGCCAAACTGACGCGTGCGGACATTATGTTCGCAGAGTTCTTCGACTCTTATTCACGACAGCTTGCGGAAAAAAGCAGAACATGTTTTAAAAGTTTTGACAAGTCGTTTGGGAGGAGAACATGTCGAATGCACGGCTCAAGCCGGTCCGCCGCTCAATACTACCACAACCCGAAGATACTTGGCAGTCCATTGCGAAAAGAGAACTGTCGGAAAAGCCCGCAGAGGACGGGGTGAGCGCCCTTCAAAGCTGGAACCTTCACGTGTTCATGCGGGCGCCTGCGCCTGCGGATAGTCCGAGAGCTGGTAATCCGATCCTGCCCAGCGATGTCATCTTTGTTGAGCCACCGCTCAAGGGATGAGTGACGCTGTGATTGGTCACGTTCAGGTGGTTGCAGCGCATGATGGCGATGCCGAGTTGATCGTGACACTCGTATTTGAAAACGGGGGGCAGTCGCTTGTGACTTTGGATGAATTTGCCACTCGGACATTGATGGAGTCGACCGGGTCACAGCAGCCGGAAAGCCTCGCTGGAAGCAGCTGGAGGCACGTCCGGGACGCGCTGGCTGCTTCCTCCTCACGTTATCTGAAAGAATAAGAACAATACCAAGGGGAATGCCAAATGTATGACTTAGTAGTCCGTAATGGAACAGTTGTAGATGGGTCCGGATTGCCGGGCTACCAGGCTGATGTGGCCATCATTGGAGATCGAATTGCCAAGATCGGGCAGGTTTCAGAACAGGCCCATGCAGAGATCGATGCCGAGGGCAAAATTGTTGCACCAGGCTTTATAGATCCACATACCCATTTTGATGCACAGTTACTTTGGGACGGAGCGGCGAAGCCAGCCCTGTCCCATGGCGTGACGACGATCATACCTGGCAATTGCTCTCTTTCGCTTGCGCCACTCAAGGAAGACCACCGCATGCGACTGGTGGGAATGTTCAATCAGATCGAAGAAATGCCGTACAAGGCTTTTCAGGAAGGTGTCGTCTGGGATTGGGAAACCTTCGCCGAATACATCGCAAGAATTCGAAAGGGGCTCGCAATCAACGTCGCTCCGCTTGTCGGGCATAGTGTTATTCGGCTGTGGGTCATGAATGACGCGGCGACCGAACGCACTGCGACGGATGCCGAAATTGCTGAGATGCAGGCAGTACTACGGGAATGCCTCGATGCAGGCGCGGCTGGGCTTTCGACCAGTTATGTCGATATGGACGAGACGCTCCAGCCAGTGCCCAGCCGATACGCTGATGCTCGTGAAGTCGATGCACTCGCGTCGGTACTGGGAGAATATGGCCGGATGCTACAGATCGTGCCGGAGTTTTATGACCCAGATCTTACGGTGGCTCGTCTGGACCAACTTGCAGAGCTGTCTATCAAGTACCAGATCCCAACCACGTTTTCGCCGCTGTTCGTGAATTCTGATAACGTTGAGGCAGTCGACAAGGTAATGGCACGCGTGGACGAGCAGTTCGCGCGCGGTGCGCGTGTGTGGCCGCAGGTCCAGACGCGTCCGATCGATATTTCCTTCAGTTTCGCCGTGCCAAGCCTACTCTTTATCCGCTTGCCCAGCTGGTACCGTATCATGCGTTTCGAAGACCATGATGGCATCATGTCTTGTTTCGCAGATTTGAGCCGACGCAAAGCGCTATTGGCGGAAGCCAGGCAGATGGAGCAATTGTGGCCATCTCTCGTGCTGCGCCAAGTGAAGACGAAACAAAATCAAAAGTATGTTGGAAAGACGCTCGGTGAAATTGCCAAAATGCGTGACACAACACCTGTGGAGGCGATGATCGAGCTTTCGCTCGAAGAGCATCTTGATGCACACTTTCTCGCTGCGGACATGGGGCATAACAATGATGAGAAAGTTGTAAATCTGCTAAAGCATCCTCGCGTTCATATTGGCGCCAGTGATGGTGGCGCGCACATTCTTTCCTTCTCGACCTACGGAGACACGGGTTACCTGTTTGCGCATTTTGTCCGTGATTTGAAAACCATGCGGATGGAGGATGCGATCAAGAAGATCACGTCTGACACTGCATCGATATGGGGCATCCCGGAACGCGGTCTATTACAGCAGGGGTATATTGCTGACATTACCGTCTTTGATCCTGATACGGTCGACCGTGGAACCGAGAAATTCGTTCAGGATGTTCCCGGTGATGGCAGCCGTTACATTCGCGACTCGCACGGAGTGGACACGGTTATCGTCGGTGGCGGCATCGCCTGGTCAGCCAAGGATGGTTATCAGGAAGCACGCGGTGCTGTTCTGCCGGGTGAGAAAACGAACCAGCCTGAACTGGTCGCCGCAGAATGAGTTGGCCGGGTGTAAGTCAGCGTCGGGTCGCGACGAACGGCATCGAGTTGAACGTAGCAGAGGCTGGGAACGGTCCACTTGTTCTGCTTTTGCACGGGTTTCCGGAATCCTGGTATTCTTGGCGCCACCAATTCGAGCCGATCGCGAAGGCAGGCTACCACGTCGTCGCGCCGGACATGCGTGGCTATGGCAAGTCAGACAAGCCGCACGAGATCGAGGCCTATAATCAGGTTGAAGTCCGTAAAGACATAATCGGCCTGATCGATGCGCTCGGCTATGACGAGGCAGTGGTGATAGGGCATGACTGGGGCGCGCCCACCGCCTGGGCGACGGCTTTGCATCACAATGACAAGGTTCGCGCTGTCGGGGCACTATCGGTACCCTTCATGCCACGCTCGCCAGTACCGCCAATGGCCGCCATGCGCGAAATGTTCAAGGGGCAGTTCTTTTACCAGCTCTACTTCTTCGAGCCCGGCGTCGCCGAGGCAGAGTTTGAAGCCGATATTCGTATGGCGTTGAAGAAATTCCTCGTCATGGCGGGTGGCGAAACCGATCTCACCCAGCTGCCGCCCAAGGGCCCGGACGACGACATGTTCTCCAGCTTGCCGGCACCTGAAACGCTGCCAGCTTGGCTGAGTGAGGAAGATCTCGATTTCTACACCGAAGAGTTCACTCGATCAGGCATGCGTGGTCCACTGAATTACTACCGCAATCACGATCTCGCCTGGAAACTCACCGAAGGCGCGCCCGAACATATTGACCAACCCGCATTCTTTATCGGGGGGCTGAAAGATGGGGTTATCATGATGGCGGCCGAAGCCTATCAGGCGATGCCCAATTTTGTCCGTGACCTCCGTATCAATGAACTGATCCCCGACATTGGTCACTGGACCCAACAGGAAGCTCCGGAAAAGACCAATGAGATCATTCTTCGATTCCTCAAGGAGATAGACGGATGAGTGAGCATGTCCTTGTTATTGGCGCAGGTATTGGGGGCTTGTGCACGGCGCTGTCGCTGTCCACCACGGGGCGGCAGATCACCTTGCTGGAACGAGACCAGCCACCCCCAGCCGAAGACCCCGACGTCGTATTTCTCGACTGGCACAGGCGCGGCGCGGGTCATATTCGTCAAAGTCATGCCTTTCTTGCGAGACTTCGCAATATAATCAAACAACATCATCCGAGACTGCTCGACGAGTTGAAGTCGATGGGAACACGTGATCTCACCTTCGACATGATGCTGACGGAGTCGCAGCGCATCGATTACAAACCTCTCCCCGAGGATGCTGACCTTACGATTATCACGAGCCGACGTACCACGCTGGAGCTCGCCATGCGCCGCTATGTTGAAACGCTCGACAATGTGTCGATCCGGTCGGGATTCTTCGTCCGTAAACTGTTGACAAGAGAAAAGCCCGGAGACCTCATAGAGGTCTTCGGTGTGGCCGGAGAGGTGGATGATGAGGCGACAGAACTCCACGGCGACATTGTGGTGGACGCCAGTGGGAAATCCGGCTTCCTCATCAAGCAGTTGATGGAGGAAGGCGCCCCGATTTCGGAGGAAAGTGAAACTGCGGGGATTCTTTACTTCACGCGGCACTACCGACTTCACCCTGGAATGGATGAACCCGACCGCATCACGAACCCACCTGCGAGCGGAGATCTCGGCTATATCAAGTTCGGGGTGTTTCCTGGCGACAATGGCTGTTTCTCGGTCACCATTTCAGTGCCGGAAGTCGAGATGGAGTTACGCAAGGCAATCATGCATCCTGACACTTTTCACCAGATGACGTTGAACCTGCCAGGACTAGAGCCGTGGACAAATGCCGAGCGGTCAGAGCCGCGTGGTAAGGTTTACGGAATGGGCGACCTTCACAGTCGATGGCGGGAGATGCTGGTTGAAGGAGAGCCGGTGGTGAGCAACTATTTTCCACTGGGTGACACTTTGGTCCGGACGAATCCGCTCTACGGTCGTGGCTGTTCCTTCGCTGCTGTCAGTGCCGAAATTTTACGCGAGACGCTTGTAAGCGAGACGGACTCGACAGAACGGCAGATCACATACCACAAGAGCCTTCGCAGTCAGCTTCGCCCGTTTTACATTGTCCAGCGAACGCAAGACCGCTCGGCGATCAAGCGAGCAGAAGCGGCGCTAACCCCCGGCTACAAGAAGAGTTGGCGCGGTCGTCTCATTGAGAGCTTCTTTGAGGATGGCGTACGCATCGCGATACGTTCGGACGTCAACCTGCTTCGTCAGGCAATGCGCGGATTTCACATGTTGGAACACCCGAACAAATGGCTCGGAAAGCCGGGCAATCTATTGCGCGTGATGGGGTATTGGGTACGTGGCAAGAAACGCAACGCAGCTGCCTATCCGCCAAATCCAGGTCCGGACAGAGACGAGATGCTTCGTCGACTGTCCATCAATCATGAAGCCGACAAAAGTCGACTGTCGTCGATGAAAAAGATGGCTGCCTAGAGTGGAAATGTGACCGCTTTCGACTGCTCGCTTGCGGGTCAGACGGTCGGCCACGCGGGCGTGCTTTTCCTGTCCAGTCGGGCCACCAAGCGGTCGCTTGCCGTCTGAACATCCGCGTAGAGCTTCTCCTCGTCAATCAGGGTAGATCGATACGTGTCAACAACCCTGATGCCGTCCACCCACACGCTGTGTACGCCGCGGCCGTCTGCAGCGTAAACGAGCTGGTTCACGGGATCTATGAGGGGGGTCCATTCCGGACGTTTGCGATCGTGCAGTACGAAATCGGCCTTCTTTCCAACTTCGATCGATCCGACAATATCCGAGACCTGCGCGGCTTTGGCGCCATTTATCGTCGCCATTTCCAGGACACGCGTGGCTGGGAACAGGTTTGGGTTTCGCCGGCTATCCTTGAATATGCCGGCGGAACAGAACATGGCCCGCATGAGGTCCGACGTGTTGCCATTATTGGCACCGTCCGTGCCAAGAAGAATATTGACCCCTCTCTCTGCCATCTCGGGGAAAAGCCCTTCAGCGGTGGCACCGTATCCACCTTTCATTGCGGTCATCGGGCAGTGGGTGACGCTTGTTCCCGAACCGGCGAGCAGTTCGACTTCATTCATATCAAGGTGGACTGCGTGAGTCAGCGACAAGTGAGAGCCCAAGGCGTCAAGGCTGGCCAAGTGATCAATTGCGCGTTTTCCTGTAGTTTCTAGATAGTAATTTGGATCGGCAGGATCGGCGCTCATGTGAGCTGTCACCCCCACACGGCGATCGCGGGCCAGAGCAGTGGCCTCTTTCCAAAGGTCATCTGTCGCGGTGTTATGTCCGACAAGGCAAGGAGCAGCCGCAAGACGTGCATCTGCAGAAGCAGGATACTTCTCCTGTTGATCCAGCATTTTCCTGACAGCCGCCTTGGTCAGCTCGGCCTGATCGTCGGCGGGGTCGAATGCGCGGTCTTGAAGCCATTGTCCCAATCGGCCCCGAATACCTGTTTCGCACAAGGCTTCGAACGTTGCATCAAGATCGAGAATGGTTCCCGCTTCGACGAAACATGTCGTTCCGGTGCGAAGCATTTCCAGAGCAGCGAGTTGTGCAGAGAGTTTCTCATCTTCAGATGTCTGGGAAAGGTAGGTTGGTATAAGCCAACCGAATACGTTTTCCTGCCAATCTGTATTGTCCGGCACGAAACCGCGGGTGATGGGTTCTCCGGTGACATGGACATGTCCGTTCACAAACCCAGGCGTCACCACAAACCGATCAGTGCCGTCGATGACGGATTCCGAGCGAAAGTTCTGCAGAACTTCTGAAGTGGAACCGACGGCGACAATCCGGTCGCCCTTGATGGCAAGCGCGCCATCGCGAAGTATGCGCCGGTCAGCATCCACCGTCACGATCCAGACGTGTTTCACGATCAGGTCCGCACCCTGCAGGGCTCCTGTGTCATCGCCGTCATGCCTTGTGTTCATGTTGCCTCCGATGAGTCTGAGACCTGAGAGAATTGATACTCAAGACACTAGGTCTGAGTTGCCGTTCGTTATTGACGTCTGGCGAAGGAATTTCTGTTGCGTGGCAAGGGCGCCCCGCATTGGCGCAATCAAGCGAGCAAGTAACTGGCCGCGCTGAGGCAAGACCAAAGGCGCAAATAGCTCCAAGCGTAGACGGACACATTGCTTCCGGAGAAGATGAATATCGTGAATGGCCAGACAAACGATCTATCGAAGGGCGTTACTTTGGCGCTGCTTTCCTTTTCGCTGTTCGCGACCAAAGATGCGGTAGTTCGCTACATGGGCGGGCAAGTGCCGCCATTTATGTTGGGATTTCTGGGATGCCTGCTTTGTCTCGCAATCGCGCCCTTAGTTCGAGGACGAGGTGAGCGGCTGATTCACATTGTGAAACCGAAGCATCCGAAGCTGTGGCTGCTGCGCGGCACGATTCAGACGGTGGGAATCATTTCCGGAATTGTTGCGTTCACAGAATTGCCGATGGTCGAAGCGTTTTCACTGGTCTTTCTCATGCCGGTCATGATCTCTTTGATGTCGATCATCTTCCTGAATGAGAAAGTCACGCGCTCCACCTGGCTGACGATCTTGATCTGCTTTGTGGGCACCTTGATCGTATTGCGCCCTGGGATGCGCGAACTGACCACCGGCCATCTGGCGGCGTTCATTCTGACGATATGTTCTTCATCGGTTTTTGTGATCCTGCGCTACATCAAGCATGATGAGCATACGATATCGCATTTCGGCGCCGCGACGCTTTTGCCCATGGTACTTTGCGGTGCTCTGGCTTTGCAGGATTTCGAACTGCCTGTCCTGTCCCTTTGGGTACCAGTCGCCATCTATGGGGTATTCATTGCGCTTGGTAATTTGGCCATCATGTTTGCGTCTCGGTATGCTCCCGCCAACCTTCTGGGGCCAATGCAATACTCTCAGGTCGTGTGGGCCGTAGGCTACGGAGTGTTCCTGTTCAACGACCCCATCGATGCGCCTACAATTATCGGACTGACACTCATCGTGGTAGCCGGGCTTTGGAAATACACGCCACTAGCCGGAATGGTGAGAGTGTCGCGGAAGCCTGTTTGACGCTGCTCACTCAACCGAATTGACAAGCCGTATCAAAAGAGAGGCGTGGCAGGCGGGGGTGCAGGCTGGATGCTTCACCGTGCCCGATGTTGACCAGAAAGTTGGACCTGACATTCGTCCCGGCAAAGAATGCCTGGTCGACACCTTGTTGATCGAAGCCAGACATCGGGCCGCAATCGAAGCCAAGGCTACGCGCCGCCAGCATAAGGTAGGCGCCTTGCAGACTGCTGTTCCTGAAAGCGGTATCGCGCTTCACATCTTCGGCGGCGAACCATTTCGCGGCATCGGGAAAATGCGGGAAGAGTTCGGGAATCTTGTCTGCGAAATCCAGGTCTTCAGCGACGATAATCGTCAGCGGAGCTGACATCGTTTTCTGAGTGTTGCCCGAAGACAGGAACGGCTTCAGCCGTTGTTTCCCAGCCTCAGTCCGGATGAAAACGAAACGGGCAGGCGATGCGTTCGACGACGTTGGCCCAAACTTCGTTAGCTCGTAGATGCGTTTGCAATCTTCATCTGATACAGGCCTAGCCTGCCAGGCAGAGTGGGTCCGCGCTTCGCGAAAAAGCTGGTCGAGCGCCGTGTCTGATAGTTCTGTCTTTGTCATTTGGGTTCCCATTTTGGCGACAAGGATATGGTCGTAGCGCCCACTATGCCTTCGCCCGGTGGCCGGATTCTTTGCGAAGACTGCCCCTTTTCTTGCCGAACGGAAGCACTCCGCGTGATTGTTCAATTCGAGGACTCATTGCTGCCATGCTGCTTGAATGGACGCCGGTTGCGGGCAAGAAACTGTGCGGTGCAGATCAAGACTTGCTGCAACGTGAAATGATTTCTTCACTGGCAGACTGAGCAATATTGGGCGGATCAGGAAGTCGCGTGACGGAAACACACAACGCATTCGAGAATTTACCGCCCGTCGAATATTCGGTGACTGAAGCCGAACGACGCGCGATTGAAGCAGCAATCGACAAGGATGAGCTGACGCAAACCGCGCTCGAACTTGGCAATATCGACAGTCCGTCGATGCAGGAAGCGACTGCGGCGGAATACGTCTTCGATTGGCTCTCAAAGGAGGGGTTCAAACCGAGAAAGGTCGGGGCCACACCTGAACGACCAAACGTCATTGCGACTTACGGCGGCAAAGGCGATGGCAAGAGCCTGCTTTTCACGGCTCACCTCGACACAGAGAGTCCGACCTGGGATCCTGATCTGGACGCGCAAAAATTCCGACCCGAGACACTGGCCAACCCCGAATGGAACAAGTGCTGGCTGCAGGACGGTGCATTCCATGGGTATCCCATCTCGAATGATCGCGGGCCCATGGTGTGCTTTCTCATGGCGGCCAAGGCGTTAAAAACGTGCGGTATCGACCTTTCAGGTCAACTTTACCTGACTGCATCGCCTGGCGAGATTGGTCCGGAGCCAATCGAGGAGGCGCGAGGCATCCAGTACATGGGAAAGGAAATCGGGACGCATTACGCCTTTTATCACGGAGGAGTGGCGCCGGATTACGCAATCGCCGCAGAGGGCTGTGATTTCGGGCTGACATGGGTCGCGTGCGGCTACGCTGTGTTTCGGATTCAGCTGTTCGGTCAGGGTGTTTTTACGCCGCTTCTGGAGAGCCCGGAAAAAGCTTCAGATCACCCCAATCCCATCTACCGACTTGGAGATGCCATTCAGAGTATCCTGGATTGGGGGCGTACTTATGAGCAGGAGAACATCTATTCTTCGGCCGGTGGCGTGGCGAAGCCAAAGACACAGATTTCTTCAGTTCGGGGAGGCGTTCCCTACGCATTTGGCGCGGGCACTGAAATCTGCTCGCTGTACCTTGAGGTAGGCTTGCCTCCGCATGTCGAGATCGGTCAGGTATACCGGAGCCTGTCGAGCCATCTTCGACAGCAGGGTTTGGGAGAGTTCGAGATTGAGCCCGTTGTAGTAAGGCACGGGTTCGCTGCAGATGAGCAGCGTGTGTCGCCGCTTGTCGCCGCTGTCGACGCGGCCACACGGGACACGCTCGGCGAGCCATTGCAGTTGGCGCATCCGGTGTATTCCAGTATGTGGCGCGATCACAATGTATTCAATATGAACCGTATACCGGCCGTCACGACCGGGTTCCCCCGATGGCGTCCGACTCCAGAGGACATGGTCAAAAGTACTTTGATCTACGCGCTCACCGCGCTGTCTCTCTGTGGTCGGGCGCCAGAATCCGCCGCGAAGGACTCTACGGTCTCTCCGGATGTTTACGGGGACAACCCATTTGCCAAGCAGGAGCAAGCTGAATGATCAAATCGGCAATTCCGTTCAAGGCAGGTAGTCAGCTTGTCGCGATGAGTTCACTAGAGTTGCTCCTGGCGGCGGCGACATACTCGTCCCTGGGCGTAGTTTTGCCCTTTATGGTGATGGAGCTGGAATGGAGCTGGGCGCAGGCTGGGCTGGGTTTCACGGTATTGGGCGCTGTAACCGGTATCGCATCATCTGTGCCGCCGCTTCTCATTCGAAGGGTTGGCGTGCGTAACACAATCCTTCTCGGAGGCATACTGACGGCTGTCGGGCTCTACCTGCTTCATGGTGTGAACAATCTTATCCAATACTATCTGGCCGCAGCCATTTGTGGTCTCGCCTATCCGATGATGGCGTCCATACCCACTACATTCATGGTCAGCCGACTGTTCAAGCGCCAGTCTACAGCCCTGGGAGTTGCGGCAACGATCAGTGGGCTCGGTACGGTTGTGGGTCCATTGATGGTGCTGGGCGTACTGGCTCTGGAAGGACAGACCTGGCGGAATTATTGGGAGTACCAGGCTCTACTTATCTTTGCTGCAGCCGTGCTTTGCGCGGTGATCATAGGACTGGAGCGTAGCTTCACGCGTCCGGCCAGAGAAGAGCTTGAACCATCAGGTTCGCCAGATACCGCACCAGTGATCTCTCCTGATCAGGTAGATACGCCTGTGTCGCGATTTGGACGAAACATTTATCGCACGGCCAGCGACTGGCCGGCCAAACTGGCGATGAAGACAACACAATTCAAAATTCTGGCAGCCGCCTATTGCCTGAACATGATGTGTCTCGTCACGGTCACCAGCCTTTCTGTTGGTCATCTTATCGAGCGCGGGGTATCCGAAACCGTCGCCGGCGGTATGCTCAGCATCGAGGCGTTGATCGCGGTCCTTATCCGAGGGTTTTCAGGTGCGCTCGGGGACATATTCGACCCTAAACTTCTGGCCGCTTTTGCGCTGTTCGCCACGATGATCGGCTGCGCGGTTCTCGCGCTCACAACTGATCACGTAATGCTTTTGCTGTACGCTTTCGGCACGGGCATCGGCTTTGGAACAACTCAGTTGGCGTGCACTGTTCTGCTGCTGAATTACTTTGGTCGGAAATACAATCTCGAACTGTTTTCAGCCATGTGCGTAACCGGAGCCATCTCCGCGTTGGGACCGCTGATCGGGGGCGTCATCCGGGATGTGTCGGGCAGCTTCTCCCTGATATTTCTCATATTGTCAGTGCTGGCTGCCTGCGTCTTTATGCTCGTTCTCTTCATGAAGCCGCCGTATCCCGCAGATGCGCGAGATGGCGAGGCGGACGTTCCTGCGGACGATGCCGGAATTGAGTTCAGACAACCTGCTGAATAGGCCTTCAGAGCTCGAAGATAACTCCAAATCAGGTGCAAACTGCCTGACTGCGAAAGACTTATGTCTCCTACTCCAGAAACACCGGAGCCATCGCGCTCTAAAAGTCATCCGCGAGTTGCATTGGCCAAATGGCTGAAGCCGGATCCGTACGCACTTGTACTGGTTACCGTTGTTGCGACGGCAAGCGTGTTGCCGTGTCGGGGAAATGTCGCGGTCGGCTTCGAATGGCTCACGAAGTTCGCCATTTTCCTTCTCTTCTACATGCACGGTGCCAAGCTCTCCCGCGAAGCGATCCTGGGTGGAATCGGGGCGTGGAAGCTCCACGGACTCGTGCTCTCCAGCACGTTTCTGCTGTTTCCTGCGCTCGGTGTATCTGTCAGCATGCTGCCGGATGACTGGATCAGTCCAACAATAAAGATGGGTTTTTTGTTCCTCACAATTCTGCCATCGACAGTGCAGTCCTCAATCGCATTTACATCCATGGCGAGGGGGAATGTTGCAGCTGCTGTTTGCACGGCGTCATTGTCGAACATGCTAGGCGTTTTCATCACCCCGCTTCTTGCTGGATTGCTGATGCGCTCCGAGCTGCAGTCGTCAGGGGGAGACATGCTTGGCGTCATGCGATCAATCATCCTGACGTTGCTGATGCCATTTCTCATCGGCCATCTGAGCAGGCCGCTCATTGGAAAATGGATTGATCGACACAAGGCATTGCTGTCCAAGCTGGATCGCGGTGCGATCTTGCTCGTTGTTTATACCGCATTCAGTGCGGCGGTTGTCGATGGTATCTGGCAGCGCGTGTCGGCCTCGGACATTGTCGCTATCCTCGCGGTGAGCGCTGTCGTGTTGACGGTCGTGTTGATGTTGACGCGCAAGACAGCCCAGTTGATCGGGCTGTCCAAAGGCGACGAAATTACACTGGTAATGTGCGGGTCAAAAAAGAGTCTTGCAAGCGGCGTCCCGATGGCTGCGGCGATGTTCGCTCCTGCTCAAGTCGGCGTCATAATCCTGCCACTGATGATATTTCATCAGCTGCAGTTGATCGTATGCGCGATAATCGCGCGCAATTACGGGGACAGGGCGACGTAGCGTATCGCAATCAGCCAAATTGGAATGCTGAGACCGTTGCGTTCATGACGTTGTCCGAAAACACTTTCTTGCCGTCATCATGACGCGCTGCGCCAGCGGCAACCATCAATGGCAACAAATGCTCTTCCCTGGGATGGGAGTTTCGGGCTTGCGGAGCTGACAACCAGTTGCTGAGCTGGCTCCAACGGTGTTCTGTCGTTCCAGACTCAATGGAAGCGGTAAGCCAGGCGTCGAATTCCGCAGAGGGCGCCGTGGCGGCAGGCGTCCGGAAAGCACGCATGTTGTGATAGCTCATGCCGCTTCCGATTATCAGTACCCCCTCGTCTCTCAAGGAAGATAGGGCCTCTCCCAGTTTCAAATGCTTTTCCGGGGACAGGTCATTGGTGAGGGAAAGGGTAAGAATTGGAATATCTGCATCGGGAAAAGCTACGAGAAGCGGCACGAACACGCCATGGTCGTAACCACGGTCCGCAGTTCGTGGCGCTGGCAATCCCTGCTCGGAAATGAGTTGAGATACCTTGTCCGCGAGGTCTGACGCTCCCGGAGCAGGATAGTCGAGTTCGTAGGTGTGCGGCGGGAATCCGTAATAGTCGAATATCATTTCCGGGCGCCGGGCGGTCGAGATGGTGAACTCCTGTTCCTCCCAATGCGCCGAGATGACAAGCAACGCTTTCGGCTTTTCGGGCAGGCTTTCAGGAATGCTTTTCAGCCATGCTTCGGTTTTGTGCCAGGTATCGGCAGGTCCGCCCATAAGTGACCAATCCATAAAGAAGCATGGTCCTCCACCATGTGGGATGAAGAGCGTCGGCATTCTCGTGGAGGGCGACTCTGACATATTCTGCTCCTGATATTGTCTGGTGTCCGTGCGTGTTATGGCATGTGAACGTCGGATGTCTTGTTGAGCGGCGACCACAAACTTGAACTGCCAACTTCATGTGTGGGCCGGTGTCAGCCGATGCAACTAGTTGGGCGCATTTGAACAAGACCAGTTGACGACCTTGAACCCAGACTTGCGACACGGCGATTTGGTTCAAGGAGTTAGGTATGGCGTTGATCGAGGACACCCCGAAAAGCAAGGTTCAGGTTCAGCCCGAAAATCTGCATCATTTGAAGGCGACACCAGAAACGGTGCACTGGGGATACTTCCATCCAAACATCAAGCCAGCATTGCGCGTGAAAAGCGGCGACCTGATTCAGGCCGAAGCAATCACCCATCATGCTGGAGACGCTCCGGACCTGATGATGGATGAAACTGTCAAGGCGATCTGGGAAGGCGTGCGCCCCGAAGATCGCGCGCCGGGCGTTCATATCATGACCGGCCCTATCTATGTCGAAGGCGCTGAGCCTGGGGACATGCTGGAAGTCAGGTATTTCCGCATGGTTCCCCGGTGCAATTACGGATCGAACCTCGCTGCCAACTGGGGCCACCTCTATCAGGAGTTTGGCGAGAAAGAGCGCGTGACGATCTACGAGCTGGACCCAAACTCCAACACGGCGCATGCGCTTTACGCTTATGATTTTGAGGGCAAATACCTCATTCCCGGTACGATCACTCATTGCCCGGATTGCGACAAGGAGCCTGCGCTGACCGGAGTGCGCGTTCCTGCGCGTCCTCACCTTGGAACGGCAGGTGTTGCGCCTGCCGTTGATGAGCGGGTCAGCACCATTCCGCCGGGGCTTCATGGTGGTAACATTGACAATTGGCGTATCGGTGCAGGCGCAACGATGTACTACCCGGTGCAGGTTAAAGGCGGCCTGTTTTCGATCGGAGATCCACATGTCAGCCAAGGCGATGGCGAGATCAGTGGTACCGCGATTGAGGCATCACTGGATGTGCTGTTCCAGATCGTCTTGCGCAAGGACTTCAAATTCCCGTCCCCCCTTCTGGAGACTCCAGATCATTGGATCGTGCATGGGTTTGACGAGGACCTGAACAAGGCGATGAAAAATGCATCCCTGGATATGCTTCACCTGCTGACGGAACATCAGGATTTGAGCCGCAATGATGCCTATTCACTTATGAGCGTCGCCACCGATTTCGGGATCACGCAGGTGGTGGACGGCACTCAGGGAGTTCACGTCAAGATTGATCGCAACATCTTCCCCGAGAAGGGCGTGGTGAAGGATCCCAATTGATCCTGCGCGCCTGCGATACGTTGTTGCGCGGCATTTTTGGCCACGATCGGTGGCGGAACGGTGTGATGCTGCTCGTCTTTTGAGCAGCATCACCTGTGTTCTGCATTGATGAATACAGGTTTCGTTGACGGTTCGAGACGTGTTCCGAGGATCAACATTGGGTGAGGTCTGAGAGCGAGAGCGGAACGGAGCCAGTCTGTGCAGTTTACAACCAATGCGTACCCGAAAGAGCAGAGGAAGGATGCCTGGCATTTCGCGTTGCAGCGATTTTCCATGGAACTTCTGGAGCATGAAGGGGAATTGTACGGCGAGTTGGTCAGCTACAGAAGCGCGCAGGATTTCGCCTTCGTTCGCATTACATCCACTGAGCACGTCATGCGTCTCGACCTGTCACAAGGACCGTCGCAATTCTGGTTGATCATGTTGCTGGAAGGCGACTTACTCGCCAAAACAGAGACAAATTCCATCGACGTGTCAGAGGGTGACGTCGTTTATGGAATTGGCGATCTGGACGTCACGCTCGACTTCAAGCGCGATAACCGGTTTCTGATGGTGCAGGTGCCGCTGACGCATCCGGCCTTGCGGTTGAGATCAAAGCCGCAAGCCGACATTTCCAATCTGGTGTCTGAAACGGGCGTGGGCCGGATGTTGTCCGGATTGTTGCGATCTGTCGCCGACACGATCATGGATGTCGACGATGATCAGATGCGTCCGATTGAAGTTGCGCTTCCCGAGTTCATCTCGACGGCGTTGATGAGCGAGGCCTCGACGAAGGAGCTGGGCGGCGCGGCTGGCGTACGCGCTGCACTGCTTGAGCGGATATTTCAGACCATTGAAATGCGCTTGAGCGATCCGGATCTGAATCTGCATCAGGTTGCCAAGGAACATAATATTTCCCCTCGCTACCTTCAGAAACTTTTTGAATCTGTCGGCGACAGTTTCGGTCATTTTGTGAAGCTCAGACGATTGGAGCGGTGTCGGCTCGACCTTCGCAGCCCTTTGCATGCGCAACGTTCGATCTCGGATATCTTGTTCCAATGGGGTTTCAACGATAGCGCATCGTTCAGCAGGGCTTTCCGTGAGCAATACGGCATGAGCCCGCGGGAGTATCGCAGGGCGCCACAAGAGGAAGAAGCGCAAGCCGAAGCTCCGCAACGGGGACGACCGCCGACGGCGAAAGACCAGGCGATCGAATCCCAAGCCGACGATATGCTGGATGATATCGAGCAGGAGGTTGCTGAGGCTTCGGATCAGCCGCGAGTCCCGGTCCAGCACGGAGCGCGCCACCACTATTTGCCGGTTACGCCTGACACCATTCATTGGGGGCATTTCAGCAGTTCTCTGAAGCCCGTCTTGACCGTCGAATCCGGGGATTATGTAACGGTCGAAACGCTTACACACCACGCGAACGACGATCACGAACGCATGGTGATGGGGGATGCGGCAATTGAGGATATCTATCGCTGGACCCCGGAGGGAAAAACCGTCAATCGCCGAGGGGCTGGGGCGTTGGATTCATCTTCCTCAACAGGCCGTGGTGCGGGAGAAGGGTTTGGAGTTCATATATGCACCGGCCCCATTGAGATTGCAGGCGCTGAGCCAAATGACATTGTTGAGGTTCGTATTCTTGAACTGAAGCCTCGGACAAGCGGCAATCCCAAATATGCCGGACAGTCATTTGGCAGCAATGCGGCGGCGTATTGGGGGTTTCAGTATAATGACCTTCTGACGGAGCCAAAGCAGCGTGAAGTCATCACGATCTACGAGGTGGAGAGCGAGATGGGACGCTCCTGCGCGAGGGCTGTCTACAATTACCGTTGGACGCCCCAGACCGACCCGTTTGGAGTGGTGCATGAACTGTACGACTATCCCGGTCTTCCGGTCGATACGGACACGATCAAGAAAAACTATGACGTGCTCAGGAATATAGAGATCCCCGTACGTCCCCATTTTGGCGTGATTGGCGTTGCTCCTCCACAATCCAAGTTGGTGGACTCCATTCCACCAGGAAACTTTGGAGGCAATCTGGACAATTGGCGCATTGCGCCGGGGTCCAGCCTGTTTCTACCCGTTGGTGTTGCCGGCGCGCTCCTGTCGCTCGGAGATCCGCACGCGTCACAAGGTGACTCTGAACTGTGCGGCACCGCGATCGAGTGTTCGATGACTGCGTTGATCCAGCCTATCCTGCACCGGGCGAGCGATAAGCGCGGACACATTCGAGATCTGGATTATCCGCTACTTGAAACACAGGATGAGTGGGTGATCTTCGGATTCAGTCACCCAAACTATCTGAAAGAGTTGGGGGCATCGGCGCAAAGCGACATCTACAAGAAGTCTTCAATCGATCTGGCGATGCGTGATGCCTTTCGAAAAGCGCGGCGCTTTCTGATGACGGCGCGAGACCTGGACGAAGACGAAGCGATCTCGCTGTTGTCGGTGGGCGTGGATTTCGGAATCACACAGGTCGTCAACGGAAATTGGGGTGTCCACGCCATCATCCGCAAGGAATTGTTCACGGCGTGATGAGCGATTTTTGTATGAATTCCTGGAAAAACCATGAGCCCAGCAACTTCTTGTGCGCGCATAGACAAGAATAGACTGTTTGCCAGTGACAGGGTGATGCTGCGAAGAAGAGGACACAAGGGTCATGCCGATCACCATCACCGAAGAATTCATCCGGTCTCTGTCATCGTCACGGGGAGATGTTCTGGAAGCCGAGACCCTTCCGCCGGAATGCTACACCGACGCCAATTTCTACGAGTTTGAAAAAGAGGCCCTTTTTACACACGACTGGCTGTGTGTCGGTCGCGAGGAGTGGGTGAAGGAGCCTGGAGACTACTTCACCACATCAACCGTGAACGAACCGATTGTAGTGGCTCGAAATCGCAAGGGTGAGCTAAAGGCAATGTCTTCGGTTTGTCAGCATCGGGCGATGCTCGTTGCAGAGGGAAGCGGTAACGCGCGTGGGTTCGTGTGTCCATATCACCACTGGAGCTATTCACTCGATGGTGATCTGGTCGGCGCGCCGGCCATGAACAAGACCTGCGAATTCGACCGAAAGGCAAATGGACTCCCGAACTTCAAGGTCGAAGTCTGGGAAGGTTTCATTTTTATCAATTTCGATCAGAATGCCGCGCCTCTCGCGCCACGCCTCACGCATGTGCAGGAAGCCATCAAGGGCTATGACCTTGCCAATGCGGAAGGTCCGCGACCTGATCCGGCTCCGCGCCTCATGTGGAACTGGAAGGTGATGTTCGAGAACAACAATGATGGCTATCATGCCAGCCGCCTTCATCATGGCCCGCTGCATGATTTTGTGCCTTCAGAGCAAGCGAGCTTTCCGCAAGCTCCGCAGGGGGCGGCCGGATACCTCCGCTTCAATGGTACGCTGCACGCAGACGCTAGCTTCAATCCGACGCAGAAGGCGGTGTTGCCGGTATTCCCGGGTTTGTCAGACGAGGCCCGCAATCGGATGACCTTCGCAAATATTCCGCCAAGCCTGTCGTTGGTCATGACGAGTGACATGGTCATCTATTTGATCATTCGGCCCGACAGTCCTGAGACGCATTACATGGACACAGGTGTTCTGGTTGCGCCAGGGGCGATGGAGGATGAAGCCTACGAGCACAAGATGGAGATGATCATGAACTCGACGTCTCACATCATCGCGCAGGATTGGCACGTTGACGAGATGGTCCAGCTGGGGCTGCGGTCTCGCTTCGCGAAACGCGGACGCTATTCTTGGCAAGAGGGTGCCCAGGCACAGTTCAATGACTGGCTCGTCGACCGATATCAGGCCGAGTGGGATCGACGTGGCCCGTCCTCGATAAGTGCCAGCGTTGCCGCTGAATAGGGCGGCCGGCTCAGTGCATCCTTCGGAACACCCGACAACGTGGCGGTTTCACACACGCTCTGTACCGGCCGCGCAAAGGAATTCGGCTTGGGCAAATGCTATGCGTCGTTTGCGCCTTCCCTTTGTGTCGGACCCGGAGGGGCAGCCGATTGATGGCCGTATGGTGATCCAGTCGTCTGCCTTGGGGCTGCAATTCGCCCGTATCGAGTCAGGGCGACAGGTGATTGATGGGCGCGAACTGGAGCAAAGTGCCGGATTGTGGCTGCTTGTCCTGCTCAAGGGGCAGGCTCGCTTCAGTTCAGACGGGGTCGCTGTCAACGTTACCGACGATATGATCGTGTACGGTGCAACAAGGCACGACTCTCGTTTGGAGGTTAGCGAAGACAACGCCATACTTTTCGTTCGTATTCCGGATGTCGCACTGGGCGGACGTTTGATAGCGCCAACGCACTATAAGTCCGGTACGCTTGATGGGCGGGCAGGTGTTGGTCGAATGCTTATTGGCATGCTTTCGGTACTCGCCGATGAGGTTGGTGAGATTTCCAGTCAGGAGTTGCCGCCGGTAGAGCTGGCTTTGATCGAACTTCTGACGAGCAAGCTGCTGGATGTTGCGGATACGCGACTTTTGGGAGGTGCCCGCGGCGCAAGAGCAGCTCACCTGCACCGGATTCAGCAGACACTGGAAACCTTACTGTGGGATCCAGACCTGACCATCGTGAAGGCCGCCGACGAAGTGGGGGTCTCGCCGCGATATCTTCAACGGTTGTTTGCTGCGGATGACCACAATTTCAGTTCATATCTCAAAACGCGTCGATTGGAGCGATGTCACGCTGACTTGATCAGCCCGCTTCACGCTCAAGAGTCGATTTCAGAAGTCGCGTTCCGCTGGGGGTTCAGTAGTTCCGCGCATTTCAGCCGAAGTTTCAGGGAGTATTACGGTCTCTCTCCGCGTGAGCATCGCCGGACTGGCCTGGCCAATCGCGCGCAGGACGAAGCCGAGGTCAACAAATTGTGGGGCGAGTATCAAGAGTTCACTCAGAACCAGGCCTAGTGTGAGCTTGGCAGTCTAACTCATCAAAAAATAAGTATAAGGAATATATATGCCTATCCCAAACACACTCATCTTCGTCGACTTGATGTCAGATGATCCCGTAGCTGCTGGCAAGTTTTACGCAGAAGTCATGGGATGGGAGGACGATGTGCGCATGGACGGTCAGTATTGTCGCATGGTGCCGGGTGGAAACTTCAAGAATCCGGATGGCAGCGATAGCGAAATCGGGAATCTTCATATCGGTATTGGTAACGTGGAGAACCTCCGGCCGAACCCGGACCCAAGCGGCGTAGAGCCCCGTGCGCTCGCTGCTGGTTCCCGCACTTCGCGTTTGTGGGTACTCGTAAGCGAAGATGACTCCGTCGACCGCATCATGTCTGCTGCGGAAGCGCGGGGCGCCAAGACGCTGTGGCGAAATCACTATTGGAAGGAATTCAACGGCTTCAATGATTCCTTCCAGGACCCCTGGGGCAATCAGATCATCCTTTGGCGGAAAGGCGGTGCGGACCCCGTAATTCCGGAAGGGTACACGAGCGAATGACGGGGGTGGCTGACGTTCAGGCGATTGATGATCCAGCCGTGCAGAACCGGACTGGTGTTGTGGTTGCTGCGACGGTTGGAAACATCGTTAGTACTACGCCTGCTGTCAGCGCCGTTTTCAGCTTGTTCCTCGTTCCAATATCCACGGAATTTGGGTGGCCTAGAGCTGTTGTGTCCGGCGTCCTGCTGCTGACAGCTGTGATGTCGGCGATCATCTATCCCATTGCGGGGCGCCTGTCTGATCGGTGGGGGTCCCGTAGAATCCTGCTTATTGGAAATGCGCTTTTTGCGCCTGCGATTGCCGCATTGGCCTTGGCCAATGGTTCAGTGTTCCAGTTTTATGCACTGTTTGCGCTGGTAGGTGCCGCGGGTGCCATTCCGTCCACGCCAGCTTACTCCAAGGTCATCTCGGAATGGTTTGATGAAAAGCGCGGATTGATGCTCGGCATCGCTGCAGGCTTCGGAAATGGGCTTGGATCGACCTTGATGCCTGTCCTCGCTGGGCTGATGCTGGTGCGGTTCGGCTGGCGAGGCGCCTATATCGGGATCGGGTTGATTGTTTTCTGGCTCGGCTTTCCAGTTCTGTTCGCTTTGCTGAGGGATGCGCCGGCACGTCTCGCAGTAATTAGTCAAAGAGAAAAAGACCCTCATGCAGAGCCCGGAGGCGAGAACGTCTTATCGGGGCATAGTCTCAAGGATGCAGCCTCTACACGGACGTTTTGGATTTTGATGGCAGCTGTTGCCCTCGGAGCCGGCTGTATGACAGCCATCTTTACCCATGTTGTGCCTATGCTGATGGACCGTGGAATTGCGCTTCAATCAGCAACTTTGGCAATCAGCATCTTTGCTTTGGTCACTGCTGGCTGGCAGGTAATGACAGGCTACTTGCTGGATCGATTTTACTCTCCCAATGTCGCCGTCCCTATGTTCGCGGCAGCCATATTGGGTCTGATGTGCTTCCAGTTCGGTACATCATTGCCCGTTATCTATCTGGGCTCTGCTTTGATGGGGATCGGACTTGGGGCGGAATTCGGCTGTCTGTCTTACTTTGTATCTCGGTATTTTGGTCTGCGATCGTTTGGCACGATCATAGGTGTTTTCTATTCGGTCGTGATCATCTTTCAGGGTGGTTCGCCGGTCTTGATGGATGTCGGGTTTGACCTGACCGGCAGTTACGTCACGTCTGTTTGGGTTTTGGCTTGCCTGCTATTTGTCGGAACGATGCTGGTCGTCTTGTTGCCGGAATTCGATAAGCGGTCGCCGGCCGGTTCGCAGGAGGCGGCTCGCGGATGACCGATCTGATCATTCTTGGCAGCGTCAATCTCGATGTTGTTCTTCGGGTTCGCGCGTTGCCGAAGCCGGGGGAAACGATCGCTACGCGTAGCGTTGATCAGTTCCTTGGAGGAAAGGGCGCAAACCAGGCGGTCAGCGCGTCTCGATCAGGAGCAGAAACAATGTTCCATGCCTGTGTTGGTGACGACGCGCAGGGGGAATGGCTGATCTCCGAATTGCAGGGGCATTCTGTTTCGGTCGAGCGCATCGGAATCGAGGCGGGAGAGCGCAGTGGGCGCGCTTATGTGTGTGTCGATGACGCCGGAGAGAATCACATTGTGTTGGAGGCCGGAGCGAACAATCTGCTCAAGCTTGACCAGGCTGTCTCGAAGTCCAGCCGCGTTGTGCTCTCTCAGTTGGAAACGCCGATAAGCACGACCCGAAAATTCTTTCTTAGTGCCTTGGATGCGGGCGTCAAAACGGTTCTGAACGCCGCGCCTGCGGTTTTCGAGGCGCGGACAGGATTGTTCCCGCTGGCCGATATTCTCGTCGTCAACGAGTCTGAGCTGGCCTTTTATGCTGGCGTCGATCGGATACCAGAAGACATAGAGGATATCACGCGTATTGCTCGAGCACTGATATCACGTGAGGGGCAGGTCATTATCGTGACATGTGGGGCGGCAGGTGCGCTGGCCATAAGTCTGACGGGATTTGATGTGACGCCCGCTCGACGGACTCGGGCTAAAGACACCACCGGCTCAGGTGACTGCTTCTGCGGAGCGCTCTGCGCCCGATTGTCCATGGGCGACGACCTCAGCACGGCCATGCAGTACGCGTCAGTCGCGGCATCGCTGTCGGTTGAGAAAGAGGGCGCGGCTGCATCCATGCCGAGCAGGACGGATGTGGAGCTGATTATCTTTGAAATGCAACCCGAGGAGATTCCGGGATGAAAACTTGGCTGATTACGGGTGTTAGCAAGGGGCTGGGCAAGCAGATAGCCAAGCAGGTTCTCGATCAAGGGGATCGCGTCGTCGGTACAGTACGTTCGGAAAAGGATTCTGCGGAGTTCAGCCTTATGGATGCCGAACGCGCGATACCATTGCTGCTGGATGTGTCGCGTTTCGATGAGGTTCCGGAGAAGATCCGCGACGCGGAAGAGAAGAACGGTCCATTCGATGTGCTCGTCAACAATGCCGGATACGGATTGACAGGCGCCATAGAAGAAGTCCGAATTGATGATGTTAAAGCGCTGTTCGATGTAAACGTGGTAGGCGTCATTGCCGTGACGCAGGCGGTGTTGCCCGGCATGCGTCGTCGACGGGCAGGGCACATCATAAACATTTCGTCCGTTAGCGGCTTGGCACCCTGGGCCGGGACTGGTGTGTATGGTGCCAGCAAATATGCTCTGGAATGTTTGGGGCAAACATTGGCAGATGAAGTTGCGCCACTCGGCATTCATGTGACGAATGTGGCGCCTGGTGGGATGCGAACAGATTTCGCTGGTGGATCGCTACGTGCCACGAGCGCGTCAATCCCGGACTACGAGACGACAGCGCATGTTGCACATCAGGTTCTGACCAGTGGCAAAGGGCGTGAACCAAGCTCGACCGAAAAAATCGCGCTCGTGATATCCCAACTCGTCGACATGAGTGTGCCGCCTCGTCTTCTTCTGCTGGGAGAGGATGCATACAAGTATGCAACGACGCACCTCAAGGGCCAGTTGGACGGAATTGAAGCTTTCAAGGAGCTGACCTTGTCTGTTTCAGCGGAGACAGTCTGATGGGGCCGCTATCCAACCCAGACGACGCAAGATTTCATGTTGCTCAACGCAAGACTGTTGAAGCCGATGTCACTAAGCTCAATTCTCGATTTTCAGAAACGCACTGCGTTTGGAGGCCATGATGACAACAGAAGCTATATGTAAACCGGTTACCACTGACGCAGCGTGGCGCGGGGATGTGATCAAGGATGGCGAGGAATGGATCTACCATCTGTCAGGCGAACAAATTGATGAGCTTGAGCGGCTGGGTTCCGAGTTTGTTGAGCAAGATCCGGACTTGAGGTTTGTACAGGCATCGGACTACCCGCTTGAAGCCTGTGCGGATGCGGTGAAAGAGTGGGGGCGGGATGTTGATACCGGTCGTGGATTTGTCCTCGTGCGCGGACTGCGGACGCAGCTCTATTCTGACGCGCTCTCATCGGCGATTTACTACATCTTGGGTTTACATATGGGAGACCCCATCCGCCAGAACGAAATGGGAGACCTGATCGACCATATCTATGCCACGTCCGACAAGACGATGGATGACCCGACCGCCCTGTCGTCTAAAGTGCGCGACAAGCTCGTGTTCCATTCCGACAGCTCAGATATCGTTGCGCTGATGTGCCTTCGACCTGCCAAGGCAGGTGGTGCCTCCTGTCTGGTGTCGGGCGCCGAGATATACAATGAGATTTTGCGTCGTCGTCCAGACCTCGCACCCCTCTTGCTTGAACCCTTCCATTGGGACTGGCGGCGGCAGGACCATAATGCGCCTGAGAATACCTACACATCTCCGATCATCAGTATCGAAGACGGTGTCTTCAGCATGTATGCGGGCTCGCTCTACATTCTGACCGCTCAGGAGTATCCAGGCGTTCCAAAGTTGACCGATGCTCAAAAGGAAGTGTTGGAGCTCTTCGACGAAATTACCTACGAGCCGGGAATGGCAATTGATATGGACTTCCGCCCGGGAGACATCCAATGGCTTTCCAACTATGCCGCACTTCATTCCCGTACGGAATTCTTCGATCATCCTGAACCTCAGCGCAAGCGCCATCTCTTGCGGCTTTGGTTGAGCCGTAATGCCGGTCGGCCCGTCGTTGAGGGTTTCGGAAAGAATGGCGTAGTTCAGGTCAGGGAAAAGCCGCGAGAAGGTGTAGACGACGAAGTGATTGGAAAGTTTCGTGTTGCTGACGCAGCTGTTCCGAGACTGATTTCCTGATCGCAAACCCAAGAGGTGGTGGAATGCCAGAACTGCGTATCGTCAAGCGATGTGGAGAAGAAGTGGTCATCGACGCGACTACAGGACATAGCGTCATGGAGGCAATTTCCGCGTCTGGTGCAGAAGATATCGCCGCTATTTGCGGCGGCGCCTGCGCCTGTGCGACGTGCCACGTATTTGTATCGGATGAGTTTCTGGATCGCACCGGCGTTGCATCGGAGCCAGAGAAAGAGCTGCTCGATTTTTCTGAGTATGCCCGGCCGCAATCCCGCTTGTCCTGCCAGGTTATCATGACGGAAGAGCTGGCGGGCCTTCGTGTGGAAGTTGCTCCGGAAGAAATGTGAGAATGGTCTGAATCGTTCGCTGATCAATAGTTGAGGCGCGAGAAATCAAGAATTTTGCACGCTGCGCTGGCGATAGTCCGGTATCGAAATGAGGGAACTGAATACATGTCCGAGCCGATTTCTCCTACCAAGTTCGACTTGCCGTCCGATAATGGGGGCAAGGATCTTGGCATCTTCATGCCGATTGCAAACGGCGGCTGGATCCTGTCGAGGAACAAGCCGGAACTTGACGGGTCGTACGCCTACAATAGGCAAGTTGCCGTCCTGGCCGAAGAGCTCGGATATGACTTCATCATGTCCATGGCAAAATACCGGGGTTATGGCGGCGAGACCAAGCAATGGGATGCGACGCTCGACGCGACTGTTACAATGGCCGCTCTCGCCGAAGCCACCAAGACTGTGAAAGTCTGGACAACGGTTCACACCATCCTTCAAAATCCCGGAACAGTTGCGAAAATGATTTCTACATTGGATCAGGTATCCAATGGGCGGGCCGGACTGAACGTTGTTACCGGTTCGTACAAGGGTGAGTTTTCGCAAATGGGTATGTGGCCGGAGGGCGTGGACCATGATGCCCGCTACGATTTGGCCGAGGAATGGATTCAGGCGATCAAAGGACTGTGGACCGAGCCGTCGGTCACCATGGATGGCAAGTACTTCCAATTGGAAGATTGCGTGTCGGACCCGAAGCCTTCCAAGAAGCCGTTTCTGGTCTGTGCCGGCACGTCGGAGAAGGGCATGCGGTTCAGTGCCAACGAGATGGATGCCATCTTCCTGTCCGGAGATGTGCCGGAAGTCCTGGCGCAGGCTAGTAACAAGGTGAAGGGCATTGCTGCGGAAATGGGGCGGTACATTCGTACCTACGCCATGATGACAGTCGTGCTCGGCGAAACCGATGAAGAGGCGCAGGCGACTGCGGAACACTATCGGGACGGACTGGATGAAGAAGCGCTGCGCGGCATGATGCGTGCCTACGGATTCCTCGATGCAGAGATTGGCAAGGAGAATGCCTTCGTGAAGAAGGCGCGGTCATCCTTCATGTCGCCACATGTTGCCGGGTCACCAGATACAGTTGTGGAGCGCTTGTCGCATCAACTGGAAGTCTCAGGACTCGACGGTCTGATGCTTATCTTCCCAGATTATATCGACGGTATGCCGAAGTTCGCAAAGGACGTGCTTCCGAGGCTTCGTGCCAAGTTTCCTTCACTCGCAGGAGTGGCGTAAATGGCAACTTTGCCAGCAGTGGCCGACTTACCGCACGTCTCACGAGAGTTGCTCGGCGAAATAGTCGATCCCGCGCGCACGGCATTGGTGCTGGTCGACGTCCAGGTCGACTTCGTTGCGCCAGACGGCGTGATCGGAAAAGCGGGCGTTGATCTGTCCCCTGCGCATCAGGCGATGCAACAAATGGACCGGCTGCGTGGAGAAATAAAACCCAGCGGAGGCAAGGTGTGCTTTCTGAAGGTCGTCACCAGAGACGAAACCGACACTGAGGCTTTGAAGAACCTGTATAAGTGGCGCGGGCAACCGGGTCAGCATGCCATTTGCCGCGCTGATGAAGCCGGTTCTGATTACTATCAGCTGGTTCCAGAAGACGGTGACCTCGATGTCGAAAAGGTCTTGTTCGACGGGTTCTACAATACAGACCTGGAAGCACAGTTGAAGGCGCAGAGCATTGATACGCTATTGATGACCGGTGTGACGACAGACTGCTGTGTCGATCAAACGGCACGGTCAGCCTTTCATAGAGGATTCAATGTGATCATCGTTTCAGATGCTTGCGCTGCATATGATGAAACGCTTCACGTTGCTAGCTTGATGGCGTTGGAAAAGAACTGCGCGTTGCTGACCGATACTCAAACATTGTTGAGTGTTCTGCAGAAGAGCCACTGACGTTGCGGCGGCGCAGTCGCAGTAATCTGCTTTCAAAATCTGAGTGCGCACAGCGACAATATTGAATCCGATACATGTGAGACGTTCGCCAGACAGGCTTTTGGCGACAGGATGGCATGCATGTTTCGTAAGTGGTTCGTTTTTGCAATTCTGGTCGTTGGCTTCTTTGTCCTGAACGCCAGCACGTTTGCCTCGCTCGGAGTCGTGCTGTTCGTCATGGCAGACGATTTGGGCTGGAATTACACGTCGGCGGGAATGGCCTTCACCGTCCTTGGACTGGCCGTTGGTCTGACGAGCTTCCTGCCAGGCATGCTTCTTCAGCGTATCGGTGCCCGCAACACTTTCGCATTGGGCTTTGTTCTGGTCGCGATTGGCTTTGCTCTTGCGAGCACAAGCGATGCGCTCGGAACATTTTTCGCGGCTATGTGCCTAGTCGGCGGCGGTTTCTCGATGGCTGGAAACGTGACAGCGGTCTGGTTGATCGGCGAATGGTTTCCACATCGAACAGCACGCATGATTGGACTTTATCTGATGCTGGGCGGCATCGGCGACATAGTCGGGCCCAGCCTGAGCTTCTATCTCGTTGAATGGACAAGCTGGCGTGTCAACTGGATGATCCTGTCATGTGTTTGTGGCGCGCTTGTCGTCTTTGGCGCTCTGGCTATCCCGATGGTTGGCGGGTCAAAAACAAAGGAAACCAGAAGCAGCTCAACTGATGAGAAGGCTGAGGCTTCGCCGAGCACTACCGGAAGCTCAGATCGGGAATCCTGGAAGTCGGCGATCTTTCGTCCGCTGTTTCTTGTCATCGCTGCGGCGGTCACATTCAATCTCGCATGCGTCACCACTGTGCATTCCATGGCGGTGAGCCATCTGAAACTGCTCGGTTTGTCACCCTCCATGGGGGCGCTTGGATTGAGTTTCATGGCCCTGGTATCACTTGCGTTCAAGGGATTGGCAGGACCTCTCTGCGAAAGGTTCTCTTCCCGGCATTTGCTGGCAGTCAGCATGGCGCTTCAAGCGATCGGGATCGTACTGTTCGCGGTGGGGGCCAACCCGGGTATCGTGCTGTTCTCGTCTCTACTGTTTGGGGCGGGTTGGGGCATTACTGTTGTTGCGACAATGGTCGTGCTCGTCGAGCGTTTCGGGCGGGTATTGGGTGCCCAATTGCTGGGCGTATCTCACCAGATATCGTCTGTTGCCGCGTTCGGCCCGTTGGCAGCGGGACTTGCCGCTGACAAGGTCGGCTCGTTCGCGCCGGTTTTCTTTACATTTGCTTTCGCGCTCGGGCTCCTGGCTCTATTCATTCAAATCCTGAAGGATCCGGGATTTGCGCGATTGCAAAGTAAGGAGCTGCCCAAAGAGCCAGCCGCAGCGGACGTGGTCAATGCCTAAGGCAGCGCGAGACCGAAGGGTATTGCGAATGCAACTTATTGGTGTGTGTGGGGATTATATTTCGTGTTTCAGGCTGTGCAATTTCCGCAACTAATTTGGCGCTCTAAATCAAGTCATGACCGGCACCCGAATCTAGCGTGAGATATCGCAAAGTTTGTGATCTTCTGCAGCTTGAAGGGGTTATGTCATGGGTCGGAATAATAGAATTGGATTGAAGTATGGCGCCGCTGTTATGGCGCTGAGTGTTGCCCTGGTTCAGGGAGGTGTCGCATTCGCTGATGATGCCGCGGGTGATGAAGATGACATCCGCAATATGAACCAGATTACAGTATACGGAGAGAAGCGGGAAACCACTCTTCAGGATGCTCCGATTGCGCTGAGCGCGATTACAGGTGATATACTGGAGCAGGCGGGTATAACGGATCCGAGCCAATTGAACGGGTACGTCCCGGGCCTCATGATCACAAAGAGTGGCGGATCAGAGCGAATTGTCACTATTCGTGGTGTAGGCCAGCAAACACCCGAGAATTTCGCCACCATTCCGGGTGTGTCCTTTCACGTGGATGGAGCGTTTCTTCCCAACTCAATTGCTCTGAACATGGGGTTCTTTGACGTAGACCGGATTGAAGTTCTTCGCGGTCCTCAAGGCACGGTGTTTGGACAAAGCTCCACCGGCGGTTCTATCAACGTCATCACGAACCAGCCGACGCTCGGAGAGTCCAAGGGGACTTTCAAGGCGACGCTAGGGGATTACAACTACGTTCAGGGTTTTGCGTCGTACAACGTCCCGATCGGCGAGACGGCAGCCATTCGCGGATCCATTCAGCAGACGTCTCACGATGGCTACGCAACGGCAACCAGCGTTGAGGGAGGATATGAGCTCGATGATGCTGACAATGAGCATTACCGGATAGCAGGGCTCTGGGAACCCACCGACAAACTCTCAACAACGCTCTCCTACACACTATACAATGACAAGCACAATGGCGGCGCACTGAAGAATATCGCCGATCCAAATCCGGATATCCGTGAAGTCACACAGGATTTTCCTGCCAAGTTCAAACTGCGGTCTGAACTTGCAACGTTGAACGTCTCATACGAATTGCCTTTTGCGACGTTGAAGTCTGTCACCAGCTACCAGGACATGTCTCACGATCAGTCGTTCGATGCAGATCGTCTCGATCTGGCGACGTATGGCGGATATGACCATGTTGCTACCTGGGCGACCGAAGCAGAAACCTTCATGGAAGAGCTCACCATCAGTTCGCTGCCGGAATCGGGTATCGACTGGATCGCGGGTGTATTCTATTCGAACACGGACTCTGCTCAGTATGTCGTCGAGTATCGGGAACTGGGTGTAACCTCAATTCCGCCGCTTCCGGTTCTGCCAAAGGATACAACACCAGCCGAGATTCCCGGTAATCTGGCATACGAGAACATCTCGACTGTGAACCGGGAATCCATCGCACCTTTCTTCCAGGCGACCATCCCTTTGATGGAAAAGCTCAGCGCTACGGTTGGTGCGCGCTACAATGACGACAAATATGACGGAGAGGGCGCGTCCTACTATGCAGCGCCAACCGCCAGCACGTTTGATACTCAAACCTGGACCGGAAAGGTTGGCTTGGATTTCGACGTTTCTGAAGATTCCATGCTGTATGCCAGCTGGTCGCGCGGGTACAAGCCGGGTGGTCTGAATGGCGGATCTTCCGGTGCACTCACCGTGTCCACTACGTATGATGAAGAGACGGTCGAGGCCATTGAGTTCGGGTCGAAGAACACGTTCCTTGATGGTCGTGCGACTCTCAACGCGTCTATCTTCTTCAACCAATACGAAAACATGCAGTTCATTGAGGAAGATCCGATCCCGTACTCGGGCGGCATCGGCAACATTCCCGAAGCCGAGACGTATGGATTGGAACTTGAAGGCAGCTACCTGACCTTCGGTGACCAGCTCATGTTGGGTGGCAACATGGCTCTGCTCGATGGCGAAGTCACCGCAGAGTACGAGGCTCTGGATCGCAGGCTGGCAGACATTGCTGCCGCTGAAGCCGAAGCAACAGGAACGATCTATCCGTGGACATATGACTGGTTCCTTGCCCGTCAGTCTGCAGCCGTACAGGTAAAAGGCCACACGCCGCCAAATCTCGCAGACCTCACCTACAATCTCTACGCCGCGTGGTTCCAGCCAATCGGTGATCATGGTGAACTGACATCGCGTATCGAAAACGTTTATGTGGGTGAGTACGAAGCGCGCATTTTCAACACTGATGGGGCCGATGACGTTCCATCCTACAGCTTGTGGAATGCCTACTTCCAGTATCAACCAAATGAGGCACCATGGTTCGTCTCAGCTTCGATCACCAACATTGGAGATGAAGAGGGAATTTCCGGGCGCTTCGTCGATCCATACTCAAGCGGCGCAGTCAGCAACGAGTATGTGCCGCCGCGGCAACTGCTCGTGACGTTCGGATTTGAATTCTAACCGAGCCCTAGACACAAAAGAATGGGAGGCATCAATCGTGTCCGAATTTGACGGCGATAAAACTTACGAACACTTCACCGCAAATCGAGTCACGCCCTATATGGGGGCCGAGTTGGACGGGATAGACCTGACTCGGCCTCTGTCATCCTCACAGGCAGATGAACTGCGAGACGCATTGGCTCGATACCAGGTTATCTTCTTTCGAAACCAGGAGATCGGGCACGACGCTCACAAGGACTTCGGGCGTCTGTTCGGTCCGCTTGCGATTCACTCCGCTGTCGCAGGCATCGATGGGCATCCGGAAATTGTGGCGATCCATGCTGACGCAGATTCTAAGTTTGTTGCCGGCGAGAGTTGGCATTCGGATTTGAGTGCCGATGAAAAGCCGCCTCTCGGCAGCATTCTCTACCTGCATACAGTGCCAGACACTGGCGGGGACACCATGTTCTCAAGCATGTACAAGGCTTACGATTCCTTGTCGGATCGGATGAAGGATTACCTTGAAGGACTGGAGGCGGTTCATGATGCCAATCCCGTCTACCATGCTCTGTTCAAGGACTACGACAAGCGATATCCGGTGGCGACTCACCCGGTTATTCGCACGCATCCCGCGACGGGAAAGAAATGTCTGTTCGTGAACTCTTCTTATACGACGCGTATCGAAGGGCTCTCGGATGAAGAAAGTGGGGCCATTCTCGGATTCCTGTTCGATCACGTCAAAAACCCGAACTTTCAGATACGGTTTCGATGGAAGCCGCACTCCATAGCATTCTGGGACAACAGAGCCGTTCAACACCTCGCCGTATGGGATTACTTCCCGGAGGTCAGGTCCGGATACCGAGTCACCATTGCCGGGGAAAAACCGATCGCATAACTGAGCGGCTGAGTGGTTGATCGGTCATGCACAAATTGCTGTGAGATCACGATGATCGAATGGGTGAACAAGCAAGTCTGAGAAGCTATTCAAAGCCCCATGTCAGAATGGCGATCAAAGGCCAAGCCGTGCAGAGAGGCCTGAAGAGGCCACCTGCGGTTCCGTTGAACGTTCAAGCGCTTCTGCCAATGTAGCCAAGGCTGGTGGCGACGCGAACCGCCTGCGCGCGCCCCGTTACTCCCAGCTTTTGGCTGGCATTGGTAAGGTGAAACCGAATGGTCGGAATTGCCTTGCCCATGATGGTGGCAATTTCGCTGTCAGTCTTTCCGATGGCGGCCCATTTCAGGCACTGGATCTCGCGCCGCGTCAGGTCAACCATTTCGGGAAGGGCAACATGAGTGTCAATTTCCCTATGCGCGCAAAGGAACTTCAACGTCAGAAGGTGCATTTCGCCGGCATATTTGCGGAAAGTGCTTTCGATGTCTTCGATGCTCTCGTTGGTCGCCCACACGATCACACCCAGCACGCCATAGGGCATGTAGCAGGGGCAAATGATGGCATTCGATACGCCGTACAGATCGTATTCGGCGGTGTCGTTGAAGGCATCAAGCGCAGCATTCCTGCGCCAACTCGCAAGGCGAGCACCGTCAAAGTAGATGGGTTCCGCGCATATGCGGGCGGCCTGGACGAAACCGGATCGAAGCGCAAAGGTTCGGTCATCCCAATAGTGGAAATCCGGATCGAACCAGTGAAACAGGCTTTCCGCATAAGGAGTTCCATCTTCATCACGCATTGGACTGGGGTCGCTGACGTCCGCTGACGTGGCGATGTACGGCAGTCCCGCTCGTTGCCCCACTTCCACAACATCCTGGGCCAATTGACGAAGGTACAGGTTCAGCTTGTTGTCGTCAGACTCTGTCGAGGTGGAAGGTTTCATACCTATTGGTTCTGTTAGCTTGAGCCTCGATGGCCGGCTTCTGTAAGGTTCCGGGTGTCCGAAAGGGAGGAATAATATGCATCTGGGACTATCTGAGAAAGATATCGTGTTTCGAGATGAAGTGCGAGCTTTCCTTCGCGACAATCTAACGCCGGAACTCGTCGCTGCGGGAACGAAAGCCACGAGTGTGTTCGTTGAACCAGAGTACACGCTTGTCTGGCAAAAGAAGCTTCACGCAAAAGGTTGGGTGGCGCCAAGTTGGCCAAAGGAGTTCGGCGGGCCGGGGTGGTCCGAGATGCAACGTTACATATTTGCTTCTGAGTGCGCTATCGCGGGCGCACCGCCATTGGCGCCAATGGGACTCGGAATGGTCGGGCCCTGTATCATCGGGTACGGAACCCCGGAACAAAAGGCGTTCTATCTGCCGCGATTGCTCGCGGGGGAAGATTACTGGTGCCAAGGTTATTCTGAACCGCAATCGGGTTCGGATCTGGCTTCTCTCTCGCTAAAAGCGGTTCGTGATGGTGATTCCTATATCCTGAACGGGTCAAAGATTTGGACGACACACGCGCACCATGCAAATCGCATGTTCTGTCTAGTTCGCACGGACTCCGAAGGTAAGCCCCAGGAGGGAATCACGTTCCTGTTGCTGGAGATGGATGTCCCTGGGATCACTGTGGATCCAATCATTACGCTCGCTGGGGAGCACGAGTTGAACCAGGTTTTCTTCGATAATGTGCGGGTGCCGGTTTCCGGCAGGCTGGGCGAAGAAAACGACGGCTGGACGGTTGCGAAATACCTTTTGGAGTTCGAGCGAAGCGGCGGGTCTTCAGCGGGCCTGGAGGCAGCGCTGGACCGACTTCGTGCCCATGTCCTCGCAGAGGAAAATGGCGATGCGGGGTTGCGTGCAAGACTGGAGCTGGCGGCAACACAATTGGAGGCCATCCGCGTTACGGAACAACGTGTCGTCGCGTCACTCAGCTCCGGACGACCACCGGGGCCCGCCGCATCCATGCTCAAGGTCCAGAGAACGGAAATGATGCAGCGAATAGACGAGTTAGCGATTGAAGCAGCGGGTCTTCATTCCGCTGTTCTCGATCCTGCCACCTGGCATCCGGAGTCGAACCTGGAACCGGTCGGGCCAGAGGCTCTGTGCGTTTCCACGGCGAAGTATCTCAATAATCGAGCCGGCTCGATTTACGGCGGATCGAACGAGGTTCAGCGTAACATCATGGCAAAATCCGTTCTTGGTTTGTGAGAACGCCCTATCAACCTTGATAGCTTGCCGGACATGGTTGTTTCCGGGGAACTGTCTCCTGACAGCTCCAATAAAAAGAGAGCATCGGGAGGAACAATTGAAACAACGAAACAGATATCTGCAATCGCTATGCTTGGGAGTCTCCTTGGTCGCATTGGGGACGAGCCTGCCGGCCGTCGCTCAAGAGGAAGAAAACCCGCCAGCCAGTCAGGATGACCGTCCTGACGCTTCCATGAAACTGGGCTCGATTACCGTTACGGCGCAACGCCGGGAGGAATCTGCCAATGACGTGCCAATGTCCATTCAGGCGTTTGGTGGTGACCAGCTAGACGTGCTGCGCGTCAATGAGGTCGACGACCTTCAGGCACTCGTTCCCAGCTTTTCAGTTTCACAAAGCTATCAGGGTGTGCCGACTTACACGCTTCGCGGCATCGGCTTCAACACGATCAACGTGTCTGCAACGTCAACCGTGGGTACATATGTCGACGAGGTGGCTTATCCGTATCCTTTCATGAATTCTGGACCCATGTTCGACATCGAGCGGGTCGAGGTCCTGAAAGGTCCGCAAGGGACACTGTTTGGGCGCAATACCACAGCGGGCCTCATCAACGTGGTCACCAACAAGCCCGTTGATGAATTCCAGGCCAGCGTGTCAGCCGATGTTGGCAATTACGATACCTGGAACCTTGAGGGCATGGTGAACCTGCCTCTGGCGGAGAACCTTCAGGCTCGTTTTGCCATTCGCAGTGAGAACAGCGACGAAGGGTGGCAGGAATCGATCAGCCGCGGCGAGGATCGCGGTACGGTGGACAAGCTTGGCTTCCGGGCCGCTCTCGCATTCCAGCCGACGGACAAATTGGAAATCGACCTGTCCTATAATGGCTGGATCAACAAATCAGATACGATTGCCGGGCAGGCAATCGGCCTAACGCCGAATACAGACCCCACCTTTATCGTTCCAGGAACAAATGGACCGGCCACTGCCTCTGGATTCAATCAGCCGGGCCTGGTGGACTTCATAAACGGAAACTTCCCGACAAGTGCTGAGCAGGCTGATTGGGCGCCTTACGCGCTCCGTTCTGCGGACATCGGTGCAGGCGCAGGAATTGACGGTCCTCATGAAGAGGATTCAAAATTTGACGCTTTGAAACTGGGTGTCAGCTACGAATTCGACAATGACATGCGCCTCGTGTCGTTGACCGGCTATAACAAGCTGGAGCGCGAAGCTGTCCTGGACTGGTCCGGGGCGCCTTACCAGATCCTGCTTCAGGACATCGAAGGAGAGATCAAGTCGTTCAGTCAGGAGCTGCGCCTGGAAGGCGGCACAGACCAGATGAACTGGCTTGTTGGTGCCTATTACGGGAAAGATGAAACCGTAGACAGCAACCGCACATTGTTGCGAGACAATGCGAACTCAAACTTCGTCAGTACAGCTGCTTACTTACTAACCGTGAATCCTGCGGCGCTTGGTTTCCCTCCTGAGATTGCAGGGCTGGTTTCGGTTCTAAATATCGACCCTGAAACGGGACAGCCTTATTCGGCTGCCGACTTGCTGGGATCATTCCAGACGTACTACGACACCGGCGATTTTGAATCGACGACAGCGAGTGTGTTTGCAAACATTGACTGGGAAATTTCTCCGGAATTTTCTTTGACCACAGGGCTTCGCTATACTGACGACCAGCAGGAATATGTTGGTTGCTCCGGCGACGTGAACGGGTCCATGCAGCCCAACGTCAACGTGTTCAACCGCGTGTTCTTTACGGCCACCTATAGTCTTGCGGTTCCTCCAGCGCCGCTGCTTGAGAATGGCTGCAACACGTATGACCTCGAAACGAATTCGTTCGGACCTGTTACGTCGGACGTGAAAGAAGACAATGTGTCCTGGCGTGTGGTGGGTAACTGGACCCCGTCGTCGCTCGAAAACATGCTGTTGTTTGCGTCGGTATCGAAGGGATACAAATCTGCGTCCACGCCTGTGAACGCGGCATCCAAATCGGAACAAAACGCCCCGGCAACTCAGGAAAGCCTTCTGGCCTACGAAGTTGGTATGAAGGCGGGATTGTTTGACCAGCGCATGCAGGCAAACGCTTCCCTGTTCTACTACGACTATACCGATAAACAGGTGTCGTCATTCTTCCCGGACCCAATCTATCGCGCCTTGTCGCGGTTGCAGAATGCTCCAGAAGGCGAAGCCTATGGTCTGGATGCCGAGCTGACCTGGCTGGTGTTCGAGGACCTTACAGCCATTGCCGGACTCACCCTTCTGCAAACGGAGTATGGGTCGTTTGAGACATCTGACGCGTTCGGGCTTCCAACAAACCGTCAGGGAGATCCATTCCTTTACAGCCCGGAGACAACCGCCAGCCTGACGCTGCTCTATGACCGGCCAGTTTCGGAAACTCTGGGTGTCAGGGGATCGCTGAGCGGTCGCTGGCAGAGCGAGTCGACAGCGGGAGACCCGGATGATCCGTTCTACGACATTGATTCCTACGGCGTTTTGAACGGAAGTGTTGGTCTGTATTCGCTTGATGATAATTGGGAAGTGTCTATCTGGGGCAAGAATTTGACCGACGAATACTATTGGCAGCAAATTGCGACCAATGCGAACGTCGTGCTCCGATTTGCCGGGCGACCCAGGACATTCGGAGCGTCTCTGAGCTATCGATTCTAGCTTCCTCCTGTGAATGAGCTGCGCCTTCGAATCTTCGGAGGCGCAGCTCTTCTTTTCCTTTCGAGGCAGGGGCTTAAGCCAGAGAAATGCGCAACGACGTGAAACCGACACAACATTCTAGAATCTGATGATCACTGCTTTCAGTCAGGAGACGAACCATGAGCGCTGACACCTGTCTTACACCGGAAGATTTCGACGCAATGCCCACCCTGGGCGACATTCCGAGATTTCATGCCAATGAGCGACCGGACGCTATTGCCTTGAGCTTTGAAGGACGCGACACAACGTTTTCAGAGTTCGACACTCATACCAACAGGGTCGCGAATGCTTTGCTCGCCGCCGGCGTCCGCCGGGGGGAGCGCGTAGCGTATGTGGGCAAGAACAGCGATCACTATTTTGAACTATTGTTCGGTGTTGCAAAGATGGGCGGCGTTACCCTGCCTATCGGTTGGCGACTGGCACCCAGTGAGATGGCCTATATTCTGGGCGATGGTGGCGGATCTACGGTATTCGTTGGGCCTGAAGTTGCGGACCAAGTCGTCAAGGCACTTGAGGAGTTGGACACGCCGCCACGCATGATCTTCATGGAAGGTATGGGCGCTGACGGTTTTGTGAATTGGCGCGACAGCCAGAGCGACACGGACCCAGAGGTTGACGTATCGCAGAAAGATGTGGCGCTTCAGCTCTACACATCTGGCACAACCGGGCGACCGAAAGGTGCTATGTTGAGCCATGACAACTTGCTCGGCGGGCGCCGCGAAGCCGCTGATATGGATTTGCCCTGGAATCAGTGGGGACCAGACGATGTCAGCCTCGTCGCCATGCCAGTTGGACATATTGGAGGCACGGGCTGGGGCATTGTCGGTCTCTATAATGGGGCAAAAGGCGTTGTCGCCCGTGAGTTCGACCCATTCAAGGTGCTGGACTACATCGCGAATGACGGAATATCCAAGATGTTCATGGTGCCGGCCGCTCTGCAAATCGTTGTGAGACAGCCAAATGCCCGTAGCGTGGACTACTCCCGCCTGAAATACATCCTGTACGGAGCGTCGCCCATTCCGCTGGACTTGTTGCGGGAGTGTATGGAAGTCTTCGAATGTGGGTTCTGCCAACAATATGGCATGACTGAAACATGTGGGACAATCATCTATTTGCCACCTGAAGACCACGATCCGGAAGGCAACCAGCGTATGCGCGCAGCCGGCATTCCGATGCCGGGAGTTGAAATCCGTATTGAGGACAAGGATGGGAATATTCTTCCCGCTCACGAGGTAGGAGAGTTCGTTACCCGGTCTCGAGCAAACATGACAGGCTACTGGAATTTGGAAGAGGCGACCCGCAAGACGATTTCCGACGACGGCTGGCTGCATACCGGGGATGCGGGGTATCTGGATGAGGATGGGTATCTCTACATCCATGATCGCGTGAAAGACATGATCATATCGGGCGGAGAAAACATCTATCCGGCTGAAGTTGAAAACGCTGTTTATGGTCATCCGGCTGTCGCCGAAGTCGCCGTTATCGGTATACCTGACGAAAAATGGGGAGAGGCGGTCAAGGCTGTTGTCGCGTTGAAGCCCGGAGAAGAGGCTGATCCTGACGCAATTCTGGCGTTTGCACGTTCCCGCATTGCCGCATTCAAAGCGCCTAAAAGCGTTGACTTCGTAGACATTCTTCCGCGCAATGCATCGGGCAAAATACTCAAACGGCAACTTCGCGAGCCTTACTGGGGCGGCAAGGACAGGGCCGTAAACTAGAAAACAGACAGCGGGAGCAGACCATGGCAATCAAAACGCGTTTCACCGAGGAATTCGGCATTCAACATCCGATCGTGCAAGGGGGCATGCAATGGGTCGGGTATGCAGAGATGGTGGCACCCGTCGCGAATGCTGGTGGGCTGGGATTCCTGACCGCCCTGACACAGCCAACGCCGGAAGACCTGGCCAAGGAAATCGCGCGCACGAAGGAAATGACTGACAAGCCGTTTGGGGTAAACCTGACGATCCTGCCTGCAATCAAGCCACCGCCATATGCCGAGTATCGGCAGGCGATCATTGAGGGCGGTATCAAGATCGTCGAGACCGCAGGCTACAAGCCTCAGGAACACATCGATCACTTCAAGCAGCACGGTATCAAGGTCATCCACAAGTGTACGGCGGTCCGTCATGCGCTATCCGCCGAGCGTATGGGCGCGGATGCCATATCAATCGACGGGTTCGAGTGCGCTGGACACCCCGGAGAAGATGATATTCCCGGCCTGATCCTCATTCCGGCCGCTGCGAACAAAGTGAAGGTGCCGATGCTGGCTTCCGGTGGATTTGCGGATGGCCGGGGTCTGGTGGCCGCGCTGGCATTGGGCGCAGATGGCATCAACATGGGCACGCGCTTCTGTGTAACGAAAGAGGCACCGATTGATGAGGCGTTCAAACGGCAAATGGTCGAGAATGATGAGCGCATGACCAATCTGATTTTCCGGACTCTCCACAATACGGCGCGCGTAATGAAAAACGCCGTCAGCGATGAAGTTGTGGAGATTGAGCGCAAGGGCGGCGCAAAATTTGAAGATATTCAACACCTTGTTGCCGGCGCGCGCGGTCGTCAGGCAATGGCGGACGGCGATACAGATGGTGGTATCTGGTCTGCGGGTATGGTGCAGGGGCTCATTGACGACATTCCGACTGTGAAGGAACTGATCGACGGCATTATTTCTGATGCGGAAGCGATCTATCAAAAGCGGCTGGATGGAATGTTTGTTTAGCCTCGGGGCTGGGGCGACGAACCAGGTCAGGTTGGCTTGAGAAATGCCTCCTGATCTGGCGTCTCAGACGGCAGGGTATTGTCGCAGTATTTCGCCTCGTATGGGCTGTTTTGTTTGTATCGATAGCCCCAGACAATTGGGCGCAATCTGTTGACGCAATCGGTGAAATTGCAATCAATTGCAAAACCGGCCTTTAAAGCGGATCGCTTAGGGTCAAGGCTATGCAGATCGTATTGTCCAAGAAAATGAATTTGGGTCCGCTCACCCGGACCGCTCGCCAATTGGCTTCAATCGGACTGCTGGTTGTGGCCATCGGGGCGGCGCAAATCTCTTTTGCGCTTTTTCAGGCATTGTCCGCCGAGGTTGTCGTAAGGGTAATTTAAACCATACGTCGGGTGGAAATCTGCTGTGGTTCAGCTGTATTTGAGCAGTTTCTGCCAAGAAGCGTTAGAACCCCGCTAACCAAACCAAGTTAACAAAAAGGCGAGATTCCGTAACCGGAGGTCCCGCAATGCTTGGCGCCAGACGAAAACCTGCATCAGCTTTTGCCGCGCTGCGTACGGTAAGCGGCGGTCTCGTCCTGCTCGCAATCTTCCTGATCGCGGCTTTGCCGACGACCGATGGTGTTCAGGTCAGGTTGGCTGCCCTTACGGTGATAATTCTGATGATCATGGCGTGGCTGAAGCCTTTGGGCGGCCCGTTTCGGCTATTCACCTTGCTTCTGATCGTGTTCACCAGCACCCGGTACATGGTCTGGCGGGCTGCAGAGACAATTCCCCATGATTCCCCCCTTACTCTCGTGGGCGGCCTGCTTCTGTTCGGAGCCGAGGGGTATGGCTACGTGCTGCTATTGCTGTCGGCCTTCCTGTCTGTGGACATCTTCAAACGCCGCGCCAAACCCGCGCCGTTGTCGCCCGACAAATCGCCAACAGTCGACATCCTCATTCCGAGTTACAACGAGGATGAAGACCTCCTGGAAGTCACAATCACGGCGGCGCTGAACGTCAGCTATGCAAGTGGCAAGGCAAACGTTTACCTGCTGGATGATGGCGGAACTGTCGCCAAGCGAAATCAGGCGGATCCCGACAAGGCGCGACAGGCACAAGAGCGCCACGACTCGCTGAATGCGATGTGCGAGCGTCTCGGCGCGACCTATCTGACGCGCGAAAAGAATGAACATGCCAAGGCGGGAAACATAAACGCCGCGCTACAGCATACGAATGGCGATCTGATCCTCATTCTGGACGCGGACCATGTGCCATCTGCTGATATCCTATGGCGAACGGTGGGGCATTTCGTCGATGATCCGAAACTCTTCCTGGTTCAGACGCCTCACTTCTTCCTGAATCCCGACCCGCTCGAACGCAATCTCGGTACATTCCACAAGATGCCGAGCGAGAACGAGATGTTCTACTCCGTCATTCAGCTCGGGCTGGATAGCGTAAACGCATCATTCTTCTGCGGATCGGCGGCTGTACTTCGGCGCAAATACATCATGGAGATCGGTGGGATTTGCGGTGAGACGATTACCGAGGATGCGGAAACGGCCTTGGAACTTCATGCCCGAGGGTACCGCAGTGCCTACATTGCACGTCCCATGGTGGCCGGGTTGGCGCCGGAAACCTTCTCTGGCTTCATTGTCCAGCGGATGCGGTGGGCGCAGGGGATGGTTCAGATATTCCTCCTGAAAAATCCACTGCTCAAGCGCGGACTGACCTTGGCCCAGAGAATTGGATATCTCAATTCCTGCTTTTACTGGTTCTTCCCGATCGCGCGCATGATCTTTATCCTTGGGCCGCTTCTGTACCTCTTGTTCGGAGTGCGCGTCTATGTGGGTGACTTCGATGACTTCCTGATGTATGGCGTGCCGCACATTGTTGGAGCACTGATGCTTTCTGCAACGCTGTATGGCCACACGCGTTGGGCTATCGCGTCAGAACTCTACGAGATCATCCAGTCCATTCATTGTTCGGGAGCAATTCTTCAGGTTCTGAAAAATCCGAGAGCGCCCGAATTTGCCGTTACTCCGAAAGGAGAGTCGCTGGATACGGAGTTTGTGTCTCCGCTGGCAAAGCCGTTCTATGTCTTGATAGCGATTGTCTTCATCGGACAACTGGCCGCCATCGCCCGATTGTTCTTCGATCCGATTGGAACAGGGGTGATCGGAGTTCTGTTGATCTGGAACTCGTTCCATCTCTTCCTTTTGGTTGCGGCGTTGGGCGTGCTCTATGAGCGCCCTCAACGGCGGATTTTCCCTCGCTTTGAGCGGGACGAGCCTGTCGTCATTCGTGCCGGGCGTGAAACCATATCTGCTGAGCTGACTGACATCTCCATCACGGGGCTTGGCTGCGTACTTGCGGAAAGCGGTGCGCATGAAATCAAACCGGGTGATACGGTGTACCTCGACGCAGTGGATCTGGGCATGCCGTACTCCCAGAAAATTGACCTGAAGGTTGAGAAGGTTTTTGACGCTGATGGCCGCTCGCGTCTCGGGTTCAGTTATCTGCTCGACGATCCATCACAATGGCAGACGATTGTCGCGCTTGTGTATGCGCGCAGCCAGCACTGGAAGACCTTTCAGGAAGAACGCGCAACATCGGGAGGCATGATCAGGAAAGTGTCCTCCCTGATGGCAGACAGTCTCAAACATGCTGGCGCACACATACGTTATCTCAGGCAGGAGCCGAAAACATGAAGTATCTACTCTCAGGCCTTTTTGCGTCCTTGATTGTCGGAGGCGTTTGCGCTCAGACGACGGAAGAGGTGGAATCTTACGATGTTTTTGCGCGCGCGCCTGCAAAAGCTGAGCCAGAGACGCTCCGCCGAACCGATGGCAGCTACGTTACCCGAATTCCATTTGCGTCCGTGCGTTCGGAGTGGGGGGACATACGCCTGCTCGGAGCCAGCGCGGAGGAGGCCGTCGCGTTCAATTTGGCGCCGCAGGCGAAAGTCCTTTCTTCACGACTGGTCCTTCGGCATGTGAACGGACTAAGCCAGACGGATCTGAAACCTCAGTTGCGAATGGCGCTGAATGGCCATTTCCTGGCGCAATTGCCTGGCGTCACGCAGACCGGCGCCGCTATCAACGAAGTTCCAGTCCGCGCCGACATGCTGCAGAACGGGTACAACACGCTCCTTCTGGACGCAGTGCAGCGATATACGCTGGAATGTCAGGATCCGGTCGCAGCTGAGTTGTGGACCGATATTGATGCGGTTCGGTCGTTTTTCGAAGTCACCTATGAGCGGGCCGCGTTTGATATGACGTTGGCAGATCTTGAGGCCGTTATCACGCCTGGGGTGGGAGGTGTGGAAGCCTTGGGCATCGTCACTGGTGACGTTGTGTCAGAGAACGAGGTGAAATGGGGAGCTCTCTCGTCACAGGCGATCGGCAACCGGCTCCAATACACGCTTCCGAGCATTTCGCATCTGACTGTTTCAGAACTGTCTGAACCAGAGAACGCACGCGAAGCACTCTCCCGCATGGACCTCATTCTCGTCGACGAGCTGAATGACCTTCCAAAGGAAATCCGTGATCAGGCACCGGACATTCCTGATGGGTATTCGTATCTGGCAATTCAGCCGTCACCATTCAATGACGAGCATTTCATGCTGGTGCTTTCTGGAAATTCTGCTGCCGCGGTGGAGCGTGCCGTTACCGCATTCGGCGTGATGGACTTCCCGATGGATGATGCGCGGCAGCTTGTTCTGGCTCCAGTCGAAGTACCATTGGTTCGGACTCGCGCCGAAACCGGTCCGGTTGAGACAGGGCATACATATCGTTTGTCTGAACTGGGCCTTCAGGACACGTCTGTATTCGGACAGGAGCACGCCCGGATTGACCTTTCATTCGAGTTGCCTGCCGACGTCTACTTTGAGGAAGGGCAGGAAATCGAATTGTCGCTGGATTTCGCCTATGGCGCCAATCTGGAGCCAAGCTCAGTGATAAATATCCTCGTGAACGGCCAGTTTCAGCGCGCGATTCCGATGAAGAATGCCAATGGCGAAGTAAATCCGGGATATGTGCTGCTGCTGGACGCCACTTCGCTCAAGCCGGGAGAGAACAGATTTGCTTTCGAGGTGGAATTGTCCACCCAGCAAGAGGGGCATTGCGCCAGCCGTAGCCTGCGCCATCTGGCCTTTGTGCTGAAAGGTTCCTCGACCCTCAAACTTCCTCCAACCGAGCAGTTGGCTGTTCTTCCTAATCTTTCGCTCGTCTCGGAGACTGGCTTCCCATACTCAGGTCTCGAGTCCGAGCCGTTTGTGATTGTGGCTGCAGATACGAGATCTCCCACTCTTGCGGCGACATGGCTGTTGTCGGCGAAGCTCGGACAATTGCATGGTGCGGTTTTCAGCGACACTGAATTCGCTCTTGGAGACGTTCCGAAGTCGAAAAACGCGCTGCTTGTTGGCGCGAGTTCTGAGCTTGGTCGAAAGCTTCCGGCCGAACTGCGTCTTTCCCGGCGAAGCGAAACGGTGACCGCCCAATTGATTAGCAGTTCCGCTGAGCTGCCGGATCGGCTTTCGTCGCGTACGCTGGGGCAGACCGGCTTGATCATCTCCGGCGAAACATCGCCAGGCAGCGAACGCCTGCTGACGGTTGTCACTGCACAGACCCCGGAGCGGTTGTTGAAAGCTGTCGAATATCTGGTTCAGCCTGCATTCTGGAGCCAGCTTGAAGGCGGTGCGGCCATCTGGAGGGATCACCCAACCAGCTTTGTGTCGCAAGAGCCGGCAGACGTATTTTTTGCCGGCACAGCCGGAGCGGATACCCGCGTAAGAGTGGCCAGCGGGCGTGCGCCCTGGGCGTGGATCCTTGGGATCGGCGCGCTACTTTTCGCGATGGCATCCGTGCTTGCCTTGCTAGCGCGTTACATGCGGTCACGGATCGACTGATCATGCGATCCCTGCGCCCGAAGATTTCCGGTGTTCTGATAGGGACCAGTCTCGTCTTTCATAGCGGCGCGGCCGCGAACCCTGTGGACGCTGAACCGGCGGTGCGGGCGATCGGGATTCCTTCTGGCGCAGAGGAGAACGCCCAAGCCGAGACTGCCGAAACGATCGACTCTGAGCAGGTGGAAACGATCGAATCTCTCGCGCGGCAAGGTGAATGGCAGCGGGCAAAGAAAGAAATGACGGCGCTGTCGGACAACCAGTCCGACGTGCAATTGCCTGCCGGACTCGTTGAGCGGGTCAACGCAGGAGTGACCGCACAACAGGTTGAGACGGCTATCTCGCAAAGGAACTGGGATCGAGTTCTGGAGCTGTTGGGGCCGATCTCTCAGGAAAAATGCGACGACGGACGTTTGCTCTGGGCGAAGCGCGACGCGTTGCGTGGCATAAACGACGTATCGCGACTTCAGTCGTTCTATGAAAACGCACTGTCGCAATGTGACGCGAGCTTGCTTCCAGATTTGTTGGCAAGCGCGAGTGGAGATGTGGACGCAGACGGGCTCAAGGTGCTGCTCGAACTTCCTGAGGTCCGCCGGGCTGAGGGGCAAGAAAGCATGGCCGGTGCGGTCCAGCGCATTCAGGCAATTGTGGACGCAAATGATTTTCGTCGCGATCTGGATGCGGGTTTGCTGGAGACTGCTGCACAGTCGGCTCGTCAGTCCGGGCGGGCTGACTTCCTGCGCCGAGTCGCCTGGGCCTATCTGGAGACGGATCCGGACATCGCGGCGTCTCTATTTCTTGATGCAAATGCGAAAGACGTCACAGCGGAAGGCCGCTATGGTCTGGCTCTCGCACGTTACAAAGCAGGCGAACCAGCTGTGGCATTGGAGATCGCCAATATTCCCTTCGACTGGGGTTTGTATGAGCAGGATGTATCACATCTCAAGGGGCTGGCTTTGCTGTCTTTGGCAGACCAGGCAAGGAAAGATGGAACGTACTCTGACGCTCAATCCTATTTGGCAGAGGCGCTAAGCAGCGCCCCTGACCTGGCAAATGAAATCGCCGAATTGACCGGTACAATCTTGGTGATGCAGGCTGGTGATGCGATGGACGCATCCGACTATGCGCATGCACTTGTTCTTGCCCAGCAGGCGACCTTGTATCCGAACACCCACCCCGCCGCGACGGAACAGATTGCTTGGGCATTGTACAATTCCGATCGCGCTTCCGAAGCCTACGACTATTTCGAGGCGCTCTATCGTGAAACAGGAGAGGAGCGACACGCGCGTGGCTGGATGCTTGCCGCTGAGCGGGCAGATCGTCTTGATGCGGTTGCGATTGCTGGCGCTGGAGACGAACTGATTACGCGTCTGCTCTCAGAGCGGCGCGCAGAAATTGCGTTCGCCGAGGGTGACTATCTTCTCGCCAGCTACCTCGGGCCCCAGCAGTTTTCAGAGTTGGCCGGAATGAGGGCGTTGTCTTTCCATCAATCAGCCGGTGCCCGATGGCAATCTGCAGGGACGTCTGAAAGCGACTTCAATCTGCAGACTTATCGGACCTTTGTCCGCAAACCTGTTGGCGCTCACGCGTTGGATTTCGGGGTGCTGGTTCATGAAATTGATTTCGATAATGCTGGCAGCACGCCGGGGCATAGCGATGATCTAATCTGGAGCCCGTTCTTGTCGTTGAACAGAGCCGGCGCGCCGGGCATTACGATACAGGTCGCAACGACACCGATCATTGAGGGCCTTGATACTGAGCTATTGGGGAAAATTGGTTACTCTCGGAATTTCGACACCGCTTTCGTAGATGTGAATCTCTTCCGCTTTGGCCGTGACGACAATGAAGACACGTTGTTCGGCGGACGTGACAGCAATGGCGACTCTATGAGCCCGCTGCTCGAGACCGGGTTTGACCTGACAGCTCGCACGACGATCAAGCCGAACAATATTCTGGGCATGCGTCTCGGGCGCTCTGTTGTGGACGGCGATCAAGCTGCGTCGAACGGGCGGACCGAAGCGCGGCTGAGCCTTTCGAGAGACTTGGATCTGGAGACCTTCGACTATTTCCAAACGGGACCGTTTCTTCAATATGATGCGTATCAGGAGAATATGGGAAGCAATCCTTCCGGATCCGTTTCCTATTTCAGTCCGCAGTTCTTTGTGCAGACAGGATGGGAGCTGAATTTCCAGTCGCAATCCTTGAGGCGGATCTTGTATCGAGGAAGCGTCTCGGTTGCCCATCAATACATCGAGGAAGAAGTGGCAACAAATCAGGCCACTTCCGACAGCGTCATATCTCAATCCGTTGCAGCAAATGTTGATCTGTCGCTCGGCTATCAGGTCACCGATACATGGATTGTGGGAGGATACCTGAAAGGGCTGACGTCGGGGCCATTCGACGATGTCAGGGCTGGCATAGCTTTGACCTTCGTGCCCGGAGGGCGCAGCGGGCTTGTAAGAAACGATCTCCAGCCCGGGGCCTTCATGGAAGACTTTTGGAGGCGATAATGACCACTCAGCAGGCGCGAGCAACACTGGCGGGCGGACGCCGGAGGTCCTGGCGAAGGCTTTCGGACCCTGTCATCTATCGCACGCTTCACTTGGCGGCCATTTTGGGGTGCTTGCTCGGGGTCATGTTGTTTGCCCAGTTCGAAGCCGGACGGGCACGTACATCCGACACCGCAAGTGTCACCGTCTGGGCGGATACATTGTCCCCCGGATTGGAGGCCTTGTTTGACCAGTCCGAACTGACGGCACGTGACTTGCTGCCACTTATCGACAGGCATCAGGATGCCAGTCTGGATCCCGAGATCCGGCGATCTGCACTCGGTGAGATCAACGAGCGCATGGTGGAAAGTGGATTGAGCGGCCTCATCCTGATGGGACAAGCCGGTCAGATGGTAGACGCGATTGGGCGTACGCCTGCCCATATCCCGCCCGAACAAGCGAGTGAGCTTTCGAACGGCGAGCGGATCAGCCTTCAGCGTATCGATGGCCCGGCGGGTCGATTTGTTATCTTTCGAACCAGGTTGACGACGACCAGCGGGGCCAATCTGGTGTTGGTTCTGCCACTCGCCCATATTCACGAAATACTTGAACGAGCAACCGCGCCGTCGGTCCTGCTCAACCGGGATGGGGAATTGATCGCGGCCGGGCGTGGCGTTTCGAGCAGCGTATCTCCGGACGATCTGGAATTGCTTGAGTTGGTCCGCCAAGTACTTGCCGGAACAGACGACACTGCCAGGCGACTGGATCAACTGGACAGCATGTTGTCTTCTCAACGCAGCGCTCGCGCGATGACCGACATCAGTCAAGGTCAGGCCCATGTCCTGGTGTTCCGAGCGTACAAAGGACCCATGTCGGCGATATACTCGTTTCGGTCTGACTTGCTATATCTTGCTGGTCCGTCCCTAGTCGGAATTCTTTTGGTGCTGTCCCTGATTCAGAATGAGTGGCGCCGCCAGGACCGGCTTGACCGGGATCGGGGCAACATGACCGCACGGGCTCGCATTGCGGGCGAGATCATGTCGGCAGGAATTATCGACTGGTCTGTTCGCGAGGGTACGCTTTCGTACTCCGAAGGCTGGGCGCGCATGTTTGGGTATGAGCAATCTCCCCAGCATGAGGAAGTGTTTGACTGGGTAAGCCGCATCCATCCAGACGACCGGATCAGTGCGCGAAATCACTATGAAGGTCTTCAGGACGGTACGTTGGGTGATCTCGAACACACAATTCGCGTCAGGAAGGCAACCGGCGACTATATCCATGTACGGGAGCGCGCGCGTGTGCACGAGGATTCGGCAAATGATGAGCGCTTCGTTGTCCTCGTCCAGACCGAAGCGGTCGCAACGGGCGAACCGGAGGTGGCCTACTCAGAAGCCTAGCCAGTCTCGATCGGTCGGCATTTCCAGTACGCGATCATACGGCAGTGAAATCGCGAAATGCCCCACGCGACAACTCAAAAGTGTCAATCTTACACGAGGCGTTTTCGAAAGCGTGCGGAGACGATATCCAACGCTACGACGGTAAGAAATATCACCAGCAGAATTGTTCCTACTCGATCATATTGGAACATGTCGAAACGTCCCTTCAATTCTTGTCCGATGCCTCCCGCGCCCACCAGGCCAATAACGGTCGCCATACGGATATTCCGGTCCAGAATATAAAGGGACAGTCCGGTGTAGCTGGGCAGGACTTGCGGTAAAACCGCCAGACGGAGTGTAGTGAAGGTCCCGGCGCCCGTTGCTTTCATGGCGTTCTGGGGACTCGCATCAGAGGATTCGATGTCTTCTGCGTAGAATTTTCCCAGAAACCCCATGCTGTGAAAGGTGAGGGCGAGTATTCCCGCAATCGGGCCGAAGCCGAACGCGAGCACCAGAAACAGTGCGCTTATGAGTTCTGGAACAGAGCGCAGGAAGGACACAAATGCCCGTGCCGCCGCATAAATGAATGGATGGGGCGAATAATTTGCGGAGGCGAGCCAGGCGAGAGGCAGGCTCAGCAATATGGCTATCGCGCTCGCCCACAGCGCAATTTCCATTGTCTCCAGCATCTTTCCCAAAACAAAAATCAGATATCCGGCGGGTTGGACCAGGAATGTCTGCTCTTCAAAGCCCGTGGTCATCTGGAGAGTATCTGGATCGAGCTCTGTCGTTTCCACGCGTACTGTCTCAGTTCGAGACCATAGAGGAAGGTTAGCTTCGTCGAATTCGGTTATCAGGGAAATTGGTCGGCGCTCGGATATCGCGATGGGAAACATGTCACGCGTGACACTTTCCACGCCGCGACCGATTTGAGAGTCTTCCGCCTGTCCTATCAGCTCAAGACCGAAAAGGCCTATCTCCGAAACCATGTGGTCCAGTTCCACCCGCTTGGCCGAGAGGTTGGCCACAGCGAGCAAAATGATCAGAAGGATCACCGACTTCCAGCCGAATGGCTTCTTGAGGTGCCAATCACTGGGGGCGGCGGTATCGTTGCGTGTCAGCATCTCAGGCAAGCTCCATCGTCTCGCCCGCAGAAGCTGTCTGAATGTCGAATATTGACTGGACAGCACTCGCCGTTAGCGCGTCCGGAGGACCATCAAACATGATCGTCCCCCGGTTTAACCCGACAATTCGATCAGCATACTGTTTAGAAAGCTCAATCTGGTGAAGCGAACACAACACTGCGGCGCCGCGTTCTTTTGAGGCGCGTTTGAGCAGGCTCATTGTTTCATTCGCGGATTTCGGATCAAGGCTGGCCACTGGTTCATCCGCCAGAATGAGCGTGGGATCAGAAATAAGTGCGCGGGCGATGCCCACGCGCTGCTTCTGCCCGCCCGATAATTTACCCGCAACCTGGTTCGCATGGGTTTCAGATAGTCCCACATCATCGAGTAGCGTACAGGCTTTCAACTCGGTTTGACGGGAGTATTTCTGAAGGACAACTCGCCACCACGGAGTGACAGACGCCTTACCCGACATCACGTTCTGTGCAGCAGTCAAACGGTTCGACAGGCCAAAATCCTGATGGACCATGCCTACGTGCTGAAGGCGTTTCCGGGTGAGCTTTTCACCGAGTAGCTCTATGTTGCCTGCATCAACAGGCGTCAGTCCTGCGATGCACTTGAGGAGTGTCGACTTGCCGGATCCTGAAGACCCGAGGAGTACGCAGAACGTTCCCGGTTCGATGTCCAGATTGAAATCCACGAGAACGTCCGGTCCACGCTCGTACGATTTGAAAACGTGCGAGAGGCTGAGCGCAGGCGTCGTAGTCGCGACTTTGGCAGATTTCTTCATTTGAGTCTGACGTGGGTATCTATGGTCTAGCCGCGGTGGGCAGAGTCGGCTTTGCGTAATAAGGCGGCCATGTAGTCTTCCGTGAGAAACGCGGTTGCCTCAATCACACTGTCGAAAAGGGTTTCGCCGACTTCGATATTGTATCGATCAACGCGCTTTCCGCCATAACCGCGTATGGCTTCGGGATTCACGCCTTTCGTGGCGTGCGCGTTGCCGATAGCATTCTTCAGTCTGGCTTTGATCTCGTCTGGCAATCTCGAGTGCATCGCGATTGGGGGATTGGGGATCGGATCAGATTTAGCCAGAATTCGAAAGGCACGCGGGTCCAGTCCTCCCTGATTCACGGCGCGCTCGAATGAAACGAATGATGCGCCGGCGGCGTCAACGTGCCGGTTTTTCAGCGCAAGCAAGCTGTTGGTATGACTACCTGTAATACGAATGCTGGACAGGTCTTTAAGCGGATCAATGTCTGCTTTGCGAAGCATGGCCAGTGGGTAGGAAAAACTGCTCGCAGAATGGCTGGAGCCAAGTGCGACAGAACCACCCGCAAGATCACTCACGTTTTGAAATGTCGAGTCAGCCGAGACGAACAGACCTGCGTAATAGGTAGACGAGCCATTTCGTTCTTCGACTGCCAAGAGTTCCGCGCAACCGCGATCTCTTGCCTCGATGTATGAGGCAGGACCAAACCAGGCAACATCCGTCAGTCCGGCGCACATGCCTTCGATCACTGCAGAGTAACTCTGCCCTGTGCTAACGGTGAAATGTAACCCGCTGGACCGGGTGATCGCGTCAAAAAGCGGTTCGAAGTCGGCTTTGGTGCCGTCTTCTGTTCCACCATCTGCCGGGATCAACATGACCCTGATTGGATTTTTGTGGCTTCCGATCTGGTCTGCCTGAGACGTAAGTGGAAGCATCGCAGCAAGACAGAATGAAACGACAGCAGTGATGATGCGCATCTCGGAAACCCCAATTCTCACCAGACGGTGCGTCGTCATATTCGGCGCGACGCCTATGAGAAACCGCTAGCATTGCCTTGTGACATTGGTGTTACGGAATTCATATATCATTGATAAAAATTGAGTAGTATTCAATTCATGTCGCTCAAAATCCGAAGGGAAGCGTATGTCGGAGAACAAGACAAAGCGTAAAGCCGCCTCCAAGAAGCGGTCAGATGTGGCGATCGTGGACAATGTGATGACTCGTATCCGGGTCAGGCATCCCTCCTTGGGGCCCAGCACACGTTCCATTGCGGATTATGTGTTGGAAAATCCGCGAAAAGTTGTCGGAATGTCCGTCACGGAACTGGCTGAGGCGACGGGGGCGAGTGACGGGAGTGTGATTAATTTCTGTCGCCAGCTGGATCTGTCCGGATTTCAGCAACTCAAGCTGAGCCTGGCGCAGGATGTCGTGCAGCCGGTCCAGTTCATTCATGAAGATCTGCAGCCGGGCGACGATACGGGCACAGTGTGTCGCAAGATGTTCCATGCGGGTGTCCAGGCTTTGAAGGACACGATGTCGATTCTGGATGCCGACGCCGTTTCAGCGGCGGTGGACATCATTCGTTCTGCCAAGCGGGTCGAGATCTACGGAATCGGCTCCTCCGCGCCGATCGCTGAGGATGCTCAATACCGCATGCTGCGCATCGGCCTGGATGCCCGGGTTGTGGTGGACAGCCACGTGCAGGCCATCAGCGCGTCGCGTACCGGTCCGGATGTGGCGGTGCTCACCATTTCTCACTCTGGCGCGACACATGAGACACTGGCGGCGACACGCCTCGCCAAGGATGCGGGGGCGAAAACGATCATCGTGACGAACTTCTCGAGCTCTCCGTTGCAGGCATATGCGGATGTGAAACTGTTCACCATGGCACGCGAGACCAAGTTCCGCACGGAGGCGATGACCAGTCGGATCGCGCAATTGTGCGTGCTGGACGCGTTGATTGCCGCACTGGCATTGGCCGATTATGACCGTGCGACCGACACCTTGCGCAAGACGTTCGACGTGTTGTCGCTGAAGCGGTTCTAGCTTTCCTCCACGCCCAGCAGGGCTTCGAACACTTCCGGTGAGCGGGCAGATGTCAGAATCGCCTGCATGCCCAGCGCGTGTGCGCCGGCGATATCTGTCGCCGGGTTGTCGCCCAGCATCGTGACCTTCTCTGCCGGCAGGTTCAGGGCGCGGCAGCCTTTCTCGAACATGTGGGATGAGGGCTTGCCGACGATGTCGATCCTTGTCGCCTCGATGTCGACGCAGGACCGGATTGCCGCGAGGAGTGAGCCGGTTTCCGGCTTCAGGCCGCCATCAGGTGCGGGATGGGTAAAATCCGGATTGGCGACAATCAGATGCGCGCCCTTGGCGAGCGAATTCACCGCGCGTTCCAGTCTGCGATAGGTGAAGCGCCGGTCTCGCAGAAGAACAACGACGTCAGCATTCTCTTGCGTCAGGGTTAGGCCAAGCTTCCTGGCGGTGCCGCGCATGTGTGGATCCCCAAGGACCATGGTGAGCGCGTTGTCGAATTGTGTCGCCCGATGTAGCGCCTCGATGCCGGCGAGTAGTATTTTGTCGCCTTCAAGTCGTATGTTGTCGCGCTCGAGAATTTGCTGGAAGTCTTCCGGCGTACAGGTCGAGTTGTTGGACACGATGGCGACGCGGTTCTGATTTGCACGGAGGAAATCTGCGGCTTCCGGTACAAGGGAGTTCCCGAGCGCGCAGCAGCCATCCCAGTCGACAAGGTATCCGGATGTCGAGTTGCTGATACTGGTGATTTCTTCCAGGCGCTGGGCAGGAAACTCATAGGCCATAGTCCACTCCGATAACGACTATTTCGTGATGAGTTTTCCTCAATTACAAAACCATCATCGTGTAAATATCATTCATACAATGTTTTCTTAATCTTCATGGAAGTGTCGCGTTGAGCCTCTAGAGCACCCTCGTGGCAGAGAGCGCCCGCCAGCGCTTGGCCATGATCCGCCGATGGTGGCGGTCCCTGGGGTTAGATGGAGAGACCAGCGATGAGATTTGAGACAAGCAGAAGTTTGAGACTGGGCTTGAGCGCCCTGATGGCGACGGCAGCAATTCCGGCCGCCCTGGCGCAAGAGGCAGAGACGGGGGAGAACTCCCGTCGCCTGGAAACCATTCGCGTGGAAGGTCAGGCAGTTGACGCATCCGTATCCGACATTGCGGTGGACTTTGCAGAATTCGGCACACAGGTTCAGTTGATCAGCTCAGACGAGATCGAAACCGGCGGCTTCACCAATTTTGGTGAACTTGCATCCGGCCTGATCCGTGGAGCCAACATCGGCTATTCGCCGGATGAGGGCGAGTTCACCATTCGCATTGACGGCGGCACCGACCGTGACACGCTGCTTCTGGTGGACGGCGCGCCATTCTTTGACCGGTCGTCGCCTTTGGAAGACCTCTGGCCTGCAACCGCCATCGATCCGCGCATGATTGAGAGCGTTGAAGTTTATCGCGGCGGGAACAGCCTCTACTTCGGCTCCAATGGCGGTCTGGGTGTTGTCAGCGTCAAGACAAAACGCCCCGACGGAACGCTGAAGGGCGAGTTTGGCGTCTATGCGGGATCCTTCAAGACCCGCGAATACTACGGCAACATGTCGTTCCCGCTGGACAAGGATGGCAAGCATTCGGTGCTCGTCTATGGCCGCTCGTATGAAACCGACGCACACGAACTGTTCGACGAGTCTGCTTATGGCGACAACGTGCTGGCCCTCGGCGGCCGCCACGAATTTCCGTACAGCTTCAACAGCCTCGGCATCAAATATCTCTGGGATATTGCACCAGAGACCGAATTGCTGCTTGGCGCGTCGTACACTACAATCGACTTCCGGGATTCCTTCCCGCAAAGCACGGTGTTCCAGCCAAACTTTACGGAGTTTCCGATCTACACCGGTGAGTTCAAGCACCGCTTCAGCGACAAGCTGAAGCTGAATATTGAGGCTCACTATCAGGATCCACAACTGAAGAACAACGAGATCGACGCACAGATCTGTCAGATCCCGCGCCTGCAAGACCTGACTGCAGACATTCAGACGATTGCCGCCAACCAGGGTATCACGGGCTTCTCGACCGCTTCGGCATTTGAGACGTTTGCTGCGGGTATTCCGGGGCTTTCCGCCGGGTGTGTTACCAATCCGGTCGGCAGCGCAGGCGGTGCTTCGGACGACAGCTGGAATGGCGGTAGCTCTTTCTACATCAACCAGGATCCGGACAGCCCATTCTATGGCCAGCCCTACGGCACGCACGAGAACCCGTTCCCGATCGGCGCGCCCATGGGATATGTCATCCAGTCGACAGCCGGCTTTGGTGACGGCGGCCTGACGAAGGGCTTCGGCACAACAGATCAGCGCGAATCCGGCTATGTCGACTACGGTATCAATGCCCGCGCGACCTATACCGTGAACGAGTATCTCGAAATCGTGGCCGGTATCCAGAATACAAGCTACACGGACAATTCGGACGACTCCTTTGGCGTGCGGGACGTTACGCTGACCAGCACGGGCGTTTATGGCGACCTGCGTGTGTCCTTGCCGGTCCTCGATGGTTTCAGCGGATCCTTTGCGGCCCGTCAGGACTTCAATGACAATTTCGACGATCAGGCGGTCTGGAAAGTTGGACTTCGTCAGGATTTCGGTCGCGGCATTTATGCGCGCGGCTCCGGCGGTACATCCTACAGCCTTCCAAAGATTGACGAGATTGGCGCATTTGGTGCCGGATCCAACATCAATCCGGGGCTCCAGCCGCAGGAGGTCAACGCCTTCAACGTGGGTGCAGGTATCGACGGTGAAATCTTCGGCGGCACGTACAATGTCGAGATCGGGTACTTTGAAACGGAGATCAAGAATCTGTTCTCAAGCCGCGCAGTTGGGGCGGTCTGTTTCGAATATGCGAACGACATTGCAAACCCGCTGTTCATCAATCTTGTAAACGACACTGCCGCCATCGAACGCAACCGCAGTTCTATCGTCGCACCGGATGAGTTCTGCGCAACCGCAGCAGCCGGCCTGAGTGATCCGGGTGAAACGGTGGCCGTGAACGCTGTCGCCCAACAGGACATTGAGGGCATCACGCTGGATGTCGCGTTCGACTTCGACAAATGGCAGGCGGATTTCAGCTTCACCGACATGGAATCGCTGGAGCCGAACCCGGTCTATGGCGTCGCCGCGCGTCTCGACGGAACCACCACGAACCTGGACTTCGTTGTGCCGGGCCGGGCAGGGAGTGCGGAGTTCCGCCAGTCCTCGGAGCGCCCGGAATGGACGCTGTCGGGTCTCGTGTCGTACCGTCCGACGGATCGCTGGATCCTGTCGCTTAACCCACGCTGGCAGGGGCCGGAATGGGCTTATGCGGGCACCAGCCTCGCCCGTATGGTGGATGAGGATGGCAACCGGGTTGTCGAAGACCTGAACTTTGGTGACTATTTCGTGCTCAATGGTTCGGTCCAGTACTTCATGGGTGACGAGAAGCAGCATCGCTTCCTGATCCGGGGCGTAAACCTTCTTGGGGAAGACTATTTCGAGCGTGCGTCTGGTGGGTCTGGCTACAGCCGTGACCGGGCCGTGGTGCGCGGAGAAATCGGGCCGAACGACAGCGCCTATTATCGCCAGTATGGATGGAACGGCAAACCGCGTTCCTTCTGGATCCAGTACGAGTATTCGTTCTAGCCATTCGATGGCCCGACCCCGTGAGAGCGGGGTCGGCGTCCACCCCGATCGAATGGTTCTGGTCACCGGCGAAAAAGTCCCCTGCCGGTGACCACCCCATTTGAAATCAGATGAAAGGAAGTGCCATGTTTTCCCGTAGACTGTTTCTGGCGTCGTCTGGCGCTGCCCTCTGGTTACCAAAACTGGCTGTCGCCCAGGGCGGCAAGCCTCATTTCACGTTGGGGGTCGCGTCCGGTTCGCCGCGCCCGAATAGCGTCATTCTCTGGACCCGCCTGGCGCCCGAACCCCTGCAGGGCGGCGGCATGCCGGTCGGCACTACGCAAGTGCGCTATCGTGTGTGTTCTGATGAGGCGATGCGGAGCACATTGCAGGATGGCGTGGTCGAGACGTCCGACGCCAAAGGACATTCGGTGCATGTGCGTATCGAAGGGCTGAAACCCGGGCGGGAGTATTTCTACCAGTTCTACTATGGTGACGAGGAAAGCCCGATTGGCCGTACACGCACGTCGAGCCCGAACGATGAGTCCGCCAGGATCGCGCTGGCCTATTGCCAGCATTACGAGACAGGTCATTATGCGGCGTACCGCGACATGGCAGAATGGATGCCGGACTGCGTGATCCACACGGGCGATTATATTTATGAAGGCGGCGCCAATCCACTCGGCGCAAGGATGCGGGATGTGGGCGGCGGGGAGCGTCGGCTGTTCGAGATTGTGCGCCAGCATGATGGCGACGAGATTACATCGTTGTGGGACTATCGCAATCGCTATGCACTCTATCGGTCGGACCCATATTTGCAGGCAGCGCATGCCTGCGCGCCCTGGATTGTCGCAATGGACGATCACGAGGTCGACAACAACTGGGCCGCGCAAACGCCGCAGGACCCGGAAAAGCAGACGCCGCTGGAGTTCCAGGTTCGCAAATACATGGCGTTCAAGGCTTACTATGAACATATGCCGATCGAGCAGCCGCCCATCCTGCGGAACATGGAGCCGGCATTGCAGCTGTACGGAAAATATGTTTTCGGGCCGGCACAGGTTCATCTGCTGGACACGCGGCAATTCCGCTCGGATCAGCCCTGTGGTGACGGGCGTAAGGCGTATTGCGACGAAGCGCTCGATCCTTCGCGGACCATGCTCGGCAAGACGCAGGAAGCGTGGCTGACGCGCGAGCTGAAGAAATCCGATGCAGCGTTCAATGTGATCGCGACCCAGATCTGGTACACGTCCTATCGCTACAATGCGCCGCCGGAAGCGCCCGTTACCAATCTCGATTCCTGGGATGGCTATCCAGCTGCGCGAGAGCGGCTGAATTCTGTCCTTGCAAACGATGTCTCGAACCCTGTCTTCCTGACGGGGGACTGGCACACGGCGATGGCGTCCACGCTTCATGAAAAGCCGTTCGACACAAATTCGAAACGCCTTGGCTATGAATTGGTTGGAGGCCCCATTTCATCTGTCTGCCCATGGGCGCGTGACATGGAGATCATGCGCGATGCAAATCCGCATGTAGCGCATCTCAACGGCAAGCAGCGTGGATATCTGCGCGCCACCTTTACCAAGGACAATTGCCGGGGAGAGTTCCGTGTGGTGGAGGACTCAGGCCGGGCCGACTCGCCGGTAACGACCGACATCGACATCCGGACAAAAGATATGTGATCACCGCAGCTGGGTGAGACAAGGGGGGGGCAGAGCTAGAGCTCTGCTCCCCTTTAAGTTTGGCCTAGTGGCTCGGCGGCGCGTATGATGTCAGATTGATGCCGTCTACAGCAGCAATGTACTCATCGATCGTTGGCGTGCGGCCGAGGATGGATGACAGGACGACCACTGGCGTAGACGCCAGGAGTGACTCGCCTTTCTTCTCCTCGGAGTCGCGAACAACACGACCCTGGAACAAGCGGGTGGATGTCGCCATGACGGTGTCGCCCGGCTCGGCTTTCTCCTGGTTGCCCATGCAGAGGTTACAGCCCGGACGCTCAAGATAGAGAATGTTCTCATACTTCTTGCGCGCGGTGTCTTTCGGATTGGCATCGTCAAACACAAAGCCGGAGTACCGCTCCAGAACTTCCCAGTCACCTTCTTCGCGAAGTTCGTCCACGATGTTGTAAGTGGGCGGAGCAACGACCAGCGGTGCATTGAACTCAACCGAACCCTTTTGCTTTTCGATGTTACGCAGCATCTGGGCAAGGATCTTCATATCGCCCTTGTGCACCATGCATGAGCCAACGAAGCCGAGGTCCACTTTGCGGTTGCCGCCATAGTACGAGACCGGGCGAATGGTGTCGTGGGTATAGCGTTTCGAAACGTCTTCATTATTGACGTCCGGGTCTGCAATCATCGGCTCGTTGATGGCGTCGAGGTCCACAACGAATTCAGCGAAATACTTTGCGTTCTCGTCCGGCACCAGTGGCGGCGTTTCGCCGGATTTGATCCCCGCAATCCGGGCTTCGGCCAGATCGATCAGGCCCTGGAGGACCTTCTGGTCGTTGTCCATGCCTTTGTCGATCATGATCTGGATACGGTGCTTGGCGATCTCGAGAGACTCAACAAGCGTGTCTGGCTCGGAAATACAGATCGATGCCTTGGCCTTCATCTCTGCAGTCCAGTCAGTGAACGTAAACGCCTGATCAGAGAGCAGGGTGCCGATATGCACTTCAATAATGCGTCCCTGGAACACGTTCTCGCCATTGAAGTGATCGAGCATCTGGGCCTGCGTCGCGTGAACCACATCGCGGAAGTCCATGTGATCTTTCAACGTTCCCTTGAAGGTCACCTTGACCGACTGCGGGATTGGCATCGTCGCTTCGCCCGTGGCGAGCGCAAGCGCAACGGTTCCGGAGTCCGCACCAAAGGCGACGCCTTTTGACATGCGCGTGTGAGAGTCACCGCCGATGATGACCGCACGGTCGTCAACCGTGATGTCGTTGAGAACCTTGTGGATCACGTCGGTCATTGCAGGGTATTCACCCTTCGGATCGCGTGCCGTGATAAGTCCGAACTTGTTCATGAAGCTCATCAGCTTCGGAATGTTCTGGCGCGCTTTTTGATCCCATACGGATGCTGTGTGGCAGCCGGACTGGTAAGCCCCATCCACGCCGGGAGAGATCACCGTTGCCGCCATCATTTCGAGTTCCTGGGACGTCATCAGGCCCGTTGTGTCCTGGGATCCGACGATGTTCACTTTGACGCGCACATCAGAACCCGCGTGCAGCACCTTGCCCGGAGCAACGCCGACAGCATTCCGGTTAAAGATTTTCTCGACGGCTGTGAGACCTTGTCCCTCGTGATGAATCTCTTTGGACTCGGCGTACACGGCGGGAGCTTCGACACCGAGAATTTCAGCGGCAGTCGTCTGGAGTTTTTTTCCGAAGACAACGGCATATGAACCGCCGGCCTTCATGAATTCCACTTTCTGAGGGGTCAGGGCGTTCGAAATATCGACGAGCTCTTTGCTGCCGTCTTCATTGTACAGCTTTTTTGTTTTCGTGTTGATCGTCAGCACCGTGCCATTGTCGACCGAGTAGAGCTGTTCGAGAACCGGCTCACCATCCTCATCCAGAACGGGGCCGCCATTGTGGTTGAGCTTCTTGGCCCAGTTCTGAAGGTCCACACCGATACCACCGGTCACGCCGACGGTTGTGTAGAAAATCGGCGAAATGCCGTTGGTGCCGCCGACCACAGGCGCGATATTGATGAAAGGCACGTACGGGCTTGCTTGCTTGCCTGTCCAGAGCGCCACATTGTTCACACCGGACATGCGGGACGAACCGACGCCCATCGTGCCCTTTTCAGCGACCAGCATGACGCGCTTGTCCGGGTGCTGAGCCTGAAGCGCCTTGAGCGCGGCTTGCTGTTCCTTGTTGTGTTCGAACATGCACTGACCATGCAGTTCGCGGTCAGAGCGGGAGTGCGCATCTGCGCCCGGCGAAAGCAGGTCGGTCGAGACATCGCCGACAGCCACAATGAAGGTGACGACTTTGATTTCGTCTTCGATGTCTGGAAGGCTCGTGAAGAATTCGGCCTTGGCATAGCTTTCGAGGATTTCCGTCGCCAGCGTGTTGCCGCTCTTGTGGGCGGCTTCGAGGCGGTCTGTGTCTGCTTCGTACAGGAACACCTGGGATTTGAGGACGTCTGCCGCGGCCCGCGCGATGTCCTGATTGTTCCCGAGCGCCAGGTCGATCAGCACTTCAATCGAAGGGCCACCCTTCATGTGCGACAACAATTCGAAGGCGAATTCGGGGGAGATCTCTTTGACAGTGTGCGTTCCGAGGATGATTTCCTTCAGGAATTGCGATTTTGCGCCCGCTGCGCTCGTCGTGCCGGGAAGCACGTTATAGATGAAGAAGTTCAGGGAGTCGGCGCGATGCTCGTGATCGGCATCCAGAATCTGGGCGGTGAGCGCGTCTACAAGATCGGCGTCTTCAATCGGCTTCGGATGAAGACCCTGGATCTTCCGGGTTTCGATTTCATCAAGGTAAGTTGTGTAGATATTCATATTAATCCCGGCGCTATGTTATTGATTTTAGCTAGAATACTGGCTCAAGCAGTATCATAGCCGGCCGGTTCTTCGCTTTTGTGAAGATGTACTATTTTAGTCAGTTTTCCCTTGCAAGACATTTCCTGCTGACTGTGGGCGAGGCATTAAGGCGGTTGGACAAGGCTAATCGTGCTCAAAACTGAACACGGAAATGCCGCGTGACCGCGTGTCGAAGACGAGTTTCTTGTTCAGCGGGGCGTGTGCCCGGGAAGGGCAATTGTTCCGGTCACACATGTAGCAGTTCACCCCGATCGGCGTTGCCTGCATGGCTTGCAGGTTCAGGGTCTGTGCATAGACGAGACGCGGGGCGTAGGCGATATCACACCCAAGACCGATGGCGTACTTGGTTGGCGGCCGGTCAAACGCACCTTCCGACCGCGACATTGTACGGGCGATAGAGAAATAGGTGGTATTGTCCGGCATCTGAATGATTTGTGTGCGCACCTGATCGGGCGTGGCGAAGCAGTCATGGATGTTCCACAGCGGGCAGGCGCCGCCGAATTTCGAGAAATGGAACCGCCCGGCGCTGAACCGTTTGGACACATTGCCGGCGCTGTCCATGCGAACGAAGAAGAACGGGATACCGCGCGCATCGGGCTTTTGCAGCGTGGTCAGGCGGTGGGCAACCTGTTCGAAGCTTGCGCCGAAGCGGTGGCTGAGCAGCTCAATGTCATATTTTGTCGTCTCGCATTCCCGAAGGAAGCGGGCATAGGGCATCAGCAGGGCGGCTGCGAAATAGTTCGCCAGGCTGACGGAGGCGAGATTCCGCGCGCTGCGGTCCGGGAATTTGGCTTTCTCGACATGCGCTTCTATCAGCGGGGCGTATTCCAGCATGGCGATCTGAACCGCCAGCTGAAAGCGTCGTCCGGACTGGTGCAGCAATTCCGACAGGTCAATCCGGCGATGGTGCCGGTCAAAGTAGCGTAGCCGGTCTGGCATCACGTGCGCAGGCACAATCCGGACCTGATAATTGTGCTGCTTTTTCAGACGGTCTGTCAGCGTGGTGTGGGGTTCATCCGTCGTCAGGAACAATTCGGCAGACAAGGCTTCTGCCGCTTCGTCGATTTCAGGGAAGTAGTTCCGGTTTTCGTGGAAGTACTCTCGCACCGAATCCACGCTGCGGTCGGTTTGTTCCAGCACTTCGACCTTTTCCCGGTCTGCCATGGGGTTGGCATCCGAATAGAGCCGAATGTTCATCTCCTGGTGGCGCGAATAGAGGCGGAGAAACGCCTTCGCGATATCCGGATTGGCGTTGACGACGTCTTCCACATCATTCTTGCCTATCGGGCCGGCCTCGAAGACCGGGTCCCGCAGAGCTTCCATGAGTTCTGACGCCAATCGCGCGTCTCCTGCGCCGCCCACATCGCTCAAATCGAAGTCGTAGACCTGCGCAAGGGAAACGAGAAGCTTGGCGCTGACTGGACGCTGATTACTCTCGATCAGATTGATGTAGCTGGCTGAAACATCGAGATCTTCGGCCATCTGGGCCTGTGTCAGTCCGAGCGTGCGGCGAAGCCGCCGGAGCTTGGCGCCAATCAGAAGCTTTTCTTTTCGCTGGCTCATCAAGCGCCCCGCAGATTTACAAAATTTACAATTGTCGTCGGGTTTACCTTACATCGTAAACATAAAAACCCAATAGAAACAATTGGATACTCGATCTTCGGACGAAGTGTAAATAGTGTTGTGTCAATTCGAGTTTGATTGATGAGGCACATTATGACTTTTGTCGAAGCGTTGGAGCGGGCCCCCAAAGAGGCTGACCACATAAACGTCCTGAAGCAGGTTGAGGGCGTGGATCGGGTTCTGACCGAGGGTGCCCTTGATTTTCTGGTTCGCCTGGAGCGCCGGTTCGGATCCCGTCGCCGTGAGCTTCTGGCAGCCCGCCGCGCACGCCAGGCACGGTTCGATGCCGGCGAGCTGCCGGATTTCCTGCCTGAAACGAAATCTGTCCGCGACGGTGTTTGGGAAGTCGACCCGATCCCGGCCGTTCTTCAAGACCGCCGCGCGGAAATCACCGGCCCGGTCGATCGCAAGATGATGATCAACGCGCTGAACTCCGGCGCCAAGATGTTCATGGCAGATTTCGAGGATGCGTCCTCACCCACCTTCGGCAACATGATCGATGGTCAGGTCAACATGCAGGATTATGCCAGCGGTAACCTGGACTATAGCGATCCGAGGTCCGGCAAATCCTACGCACTCGGCGAACAGACGGCAGTGATGATCGTGCGTCCTCGCGGATGGCATATGGAGGAGGCGCATCTGCTGATTGATGGTCAGCCTATCTCCGCGAGCCTGTTCGATTTCGGACTGCACATCTTCCACAATGGCGCGAAATTGCACGCCGCTGGCCTTGGTCCGTTCTACTATCTGCCGAAGATGGAGAGCCATCTTGAAGCGCGCCTGTGGGATGAAGTCTTTGAATTCGCGCAGCAGGCCCTCGGCATTCCGGTAGGCTCAATCAAGGCGACCGTTCTGATCGAAACGCTTCCTGCCGCATTTGAGATGGATGAAATCCTGTATGAACTCCGTCGTCACATTGCGGGTCTCAACTGTGGCCGGTGGGACTACATATTCTCTTACATCAAAACGCTTCGGAAAAATGCCGCATACGTTCTTCCTGATCGTGCGCAGGTCGGCATGGACCGCGCGTTCCTGAATGCCTATTCCCTGCTGTTGATCAAGACATGTCACAATCGTCGCGCGCATGCGATGGGCGGCATGGCCGCTCAAATTCCGGTCAAGAATGACGAGGCCGCAAACACGGCTGCCTTCGACAAGGTGCGGGCGGACAAGCTGCGCGAAGTGAAGGCAGGCCATGATGGCACCTGGGTGGCTCACCCCGCACTGGTTCCGGTGGCCATGGATGTCTTCAATGAGCATATGCCTGCCTGCAACCAGGTACGCAGCCAGCGGACGTTCCCGCCGATCCGTCGTGACGATCTTCTGCGTCCACATACCGGAGAGATCACCGAAGCAGGCGTTCGCACCAATATTTCTGTCGGTATCGAATATACAGCTGCCTGGCTGAATGGACGCGGCGCGGTGCCGATCCACAACCTGATGGAAGATGCTGCAACGGCAGAAATTTCTCGCAGCCAGATCTGGCAGTGGCTGCATCATCAAGCGAGCATCGTTGCGCAGAATGGTGAAACCCGCTCGTTCTCGCAGGACTGGTTCACGGAAATCCTTGGTGAGGAACTTGCCAAGATCCGTGAAGCTATCGGCACTGATGCTTATGAGCAGGGCCGCTACGAGCTTGCCGCGGACATCTTCACCGAGACGGCAACCGGTGACGACCTGCCGGACTTCCTGACAACCCCAGCTTACGAGGCGCTGCGCAAGCTCGCCTGATCCCCATACAGACTTTATCAGATTTCAAGGAGACAAAACCATGTCCAATCGCCCAACTTACTCCGAACTTCGCGCCGAGGCGCTCAAGCGTTACCCGGATGGCGTAACGCGTGCCGGAATCAGCATCGACGATATCGTGCAGCTGAAGATCCAGAACACATACTCCACGCATCTCGACATCGCTCGTGAAATGGCTGGCGTGATGAGAGCCGACATGGCCGCCTATGACGCAGACCACTCAAAGTTCACCCAGTCCCTGGGATGCTGGTCCGGCTTCCACGCGCAACAGATGATCAAGTCTGTCAAGCGCATGCGCGGCACGGCAAAAGGGACCTACGTTTACCTGTCCGGCTGGATGGTTGCAGGCCTGCGCAACACTTGGGGCCATTTGCCAGACCAGTCCATGCACGAGAAAACCGCTGTCGCGGAACTGATCGAAGAGATTTATGTCTCTCTCCGTCAGGCCGACGAAGTGGCGCTGAATGATCTGTTCCGCGAACTGTCCGCCGCCCGCGAATCTGGCGCGAGCCAAGATGTGCTGGACGAGATCATCTACCGGATCGATACGTTCGAAACACATGTTGTTCCGATCATTGCGGACATCGATGCAGGCTTCGGTAACGAGCACGCGACATACCTGCTGGCCAAGGAACTGATCAAGGCTGGTGCATGCTGCCTCCAGATCGAAAACCAGGTCTCCGACGCGAAGCAGTGTGGCCACCAGGATGGCAAAGTTACGGTTCCCCGCGAAGACTTCATCGAGAAGCTGCGCGCTTGCCGCCTGGCCTTTGAAGAGCTCGGCGTGGACGATGGCGTGATCGTGGCACGTACAGACAGCCTCGGTGCTGGCCTGACCCAGAAGGTTCCAGTGTCTCAAGGCCCTGGCGACCTCGCTTCGGAATACATCAAATGGCTGGAAACCGAAGAGATCTCCGACTCCAATCCGCTTCAGAATGGCGAGCTGGCGTTGCAGAAAGACGGCAAGCTGGTCAAGCCGGTGCGCCTGCCGAATGGCCTTTATCGCTTCCGCGAAGGTACGGGAACGGAGCGTGTGATCGAGGATTGCATCGCGAACCTCACGCTCGGCGGTGCGGACCTGCTCTGGATCGAAACAGATACGCCGAATGTCGACATCATCGCGGGCATGGTGAACCGCATCAAGGAAGTCGTGCCGAATGCAAAGCTGACCTACAACAACAGCCCGAGCTTCAACTGGACCCTCAATCTGCGTAAGCAGGTGCGTGCAGACTGGATCGAGGCGGGCAAGATTTCCGAGAACGAGTATCCGGAAGCAGAACTCATGTCAGCCCGGTTTGACGATACCGACCTCGGCAAGGAAGCCGACGCACGCCTGCAACGCTTCCAGTATGACATCAGTGAGCGCGCTGGTGTGTTCCACAATCTGATCACGCTGCCGACCTTCCACATGACGGCCTTCGCCATGGACGAATTGTCGAAAGGATACTTCGGCGAGAACAAGATGGCCGCTTATGTGCAGACCATCCAGCGCCGCGAGATCCGCAATGGCGTGTCGGCTGTGAAGCACCAGCACGAAGTGGGTTCAGACCTCGGCGACACATTCAAGGAAATGGTTGCTGGTGAACGTGCGCTGAAAGCGGGCGGTGTACACAATACGATGAACCAGTTCGAAAACGTCGACTGATCGTCGAGTACCCTTCAAACGGACCTAAAGCCCAGCCAGCTTGGCTGGGCTTCTTTTTGATTTGTGTTCATTTACCGGTCGTGTCGCGAGGCGTGTCAAAATCAAGCGTCGGCGATGATGAGCTTGATGCCGGCGGCTTCCAGAGTGCTGGCATCCTTGTCGCCGAGCCGGGAGTCTGTCACGAGTACATCGATTTCCGTCAGTGGGCATACGACATTGCCCGATGAGCTTTCAAACTTTGAGGCGTCGGCGAGAACGATGACTTCTTCTGCCCGCTCCATGAAACGACGTTCGCTGGCGACCAGCACAACATCATCCTGCATCAGGCCCCGTGCGCTCAGCGCAGCAGCGCCCATGAACAGCTTTGGCGCGTGAAAGGCCGGGGTCAGATCCTCACCAAACAGGGGCAGTACGATGTTCTGTTCCGGAAATACCGCCCCGCCGGGTATCAAGACGCGGGTCCCGGGCTGGGCGCCCAGAGCCTGAACGATGTGCAGGGAATTGGTCAGCACTTGCAGATTGAGCCCCTCAAGAAACGGGCACATCTGCAGGGTAGTCGACCCGCCATCAATCATGATGCCTTCGCCGGCATTGCATAAGCGTGCTGCAGCCTGGCCGATGGCCTTTTTCTGCTGGGTATTCAGGACGACATTTTCATGGAAGGGCGTGCCGAACAGTTTCAGGTCTGCTTTCGTCTGACCGTCGTCGGATGCAACGGATTTCGCCCCGCCGCGTACGCGGATGATCTTGCCCTCTTCGTCCAGTCGCTCCAGGTCGCGCCGGATCGTTGCCGGTGAGCCGTCCAGCTTTGCTTCAATGTCCCGGAAGCTGACAAAGTCATGCTTTGCCAGCAGGTCCAGAATGATCGATTCACGTTGTGTCGCATGCATGAAAGGCATTTTGAACGACGAACGCTAAGAATCAATCAATTTCGATCAGACAATTCCAGCGCCGAGGCCAACGGCAGTGCGCTCCTGGCTTTTTCGGTCGCGGTACTGGCTCGCGCGGTAGGTCGCGATCATGTCGATTGCGCCGCCTTTGTCCGCCCGCACTGCCGCAAGCAGAGACGAGACGTCTGTCTTGTAGGCTTCCCGCAAAGTCTGGAACGCCAGCATGACGTCATTCGTTTCCTGCGCCGCGTGCAATGCGTCGCGATCCACGAGCAGGGCTTTCGAGTATGCAGTCAGAATGGCGTCCGCTGAGGACATCATGGACTCGATTGGGTCCGTCACATTGTGCGACTGGTCGATCATGTAAGAGGGGCTGAAGCCGCTGCGCGGATTGAGCTCTGCCTCGACCAATTCGTTGAACACCAGGAACAATTGATGCGGATTGATCGATCCGGAGTCGAGATCGTCGTCGCCATATTTGCTGTCGTTGAAATGAAAGCCGCCGAGCTTGTCGAACCGGTGAAGGCGCGCGACGATCTGTTCGATATTCACATTCGGCGCGTGATGCCCAAGATCGATCAGGCATTTGCATTTATCGCCGAGTGTCTGCGCCGCCAGAATAGATGAGCCCCAGTCCGAGATGACGGAAGAATAGAACGCCGGCTCGAACATCTTGTGCTCAAGCAGCATGCGCCAGTCATCCGGCAGTGCGGCGTAGATTTCTGCCGCCGCGTCCAGGTACCGGTCGAGCGAGCGCCCCAGATCCTGTTGGCCCGGAAAGTTCGTTCCGTCGCCCACCCAAACTGTCAGGTCCGTCGCGCCGAGTTGTTTTCCGATCTCGATGCACTCGATATTGTGGGCCACAGCCTGGGAGCGGGTAGCCGCGTCGGTAGATGCAAGTGATCCGTTGGCGTAGGAATGTGACTGGCCTGGTTGATCCTGAAATGTGTTGGAGTTGATGGCGTCGAAGCCCAGCCCCAAGGCTTCAGCATCGCGGCGAAGCGCGGAATAGTCGTCGACCTTGTCCCATGGAAAGTGGGGGCTGACGCGCGGCGTGGCCTGTGACAGCTGGTTGATCACCGCACAGTCTTCCAGTTTCTCGTGAATGTTGGTCGGCTCGCCGGGGATCGGAAACTTCGCGAACCGGGTGCCGCCACGGCCGGTGCCCCAGCTTGGAACCGCTACGCTGAAGTCAGACACTTTCTGGCGCACGTCGCTGATATTGATGCCGCTGCGTGACAGTTTCCGCGACAAGGCGGCGTAGTCTTCTTCAACCGCTTCGATGCGCTTGTTATTCTGCTCTGCGATCAGGTCCGCTGAAATGGGAAGATTTGTCATTGAGGCTGCTCCCGTCTAGCGCGTAAAGGCTTGTGCGTTGCCTGCGTCGACATTGATCATGTTTCCGGTCGATTTGGCAGACATGTCGCTGGCGAAGAAGTACACGGCTTCGGCAACGTCAGCTGGCAATACGTCCCGCTTCAGCATTGAGCGAAGTCTGTAATGTTCTTCCAGTTCCTTGCCGGTATCAATGCCATGCGCGCTGGCGCGCTCCTTGCGCCAGTCGCCATCCCAGATGCGAGATCCCTTGATCACGGCGTCCGGGTTCACCGTGTTCACGCGAATGCCATGAGCCGCCCCTTCGAGGGCCAGACAGCGGGCGAGGTGGTTCGCTGCGGCCTTTGCCGAGGCGTAGGCGGCGGCACCGTTCGCGGCGGCCACACCATTCTTTGAGCCAATAAAGACCATCGAACCTTCGCCTTGCTGTTTCATCAGTGTGAAGGCTGAACGTGCCGTCAGGAAATAGCCTTCAGCGAGCACGTCGAAATTCTTCTTCCACATTGCGGACGTGGTTTCTTCGAACGGCGCAGATGATGCGATACCGGCATTGGCGACGAAGATGTCACAACCCCCGAATTCTACCGAACAGGTCTCGAACGCGGCAACCACCGCGGCCTCTTCTGTGACATCGCAGACGGCTGTCCGGATGGCATCCTTCCCGAACTGGTCCTGGAAACCTGCGGCGGCGACATCGAGTGCAGCTTCGTCGCGATCAAGCAACATGACACAGGCGCCTTCGCGCATCAGGCGTGCGGCGGTCGCAGCGCCAATACCGCCAGCGCCACCCGTGACAACTGCAATCTTGCCGACCAGCGGTTTTGGTTTTGGCATGCGCTGCAGCTTGGCTTCTTCCAGTGCCCAGTATTCGATATTGAATGCCTCTTGCTCGTCCAGCGCCACATAAGCGCCAATGGCCTCGGCGCCGCGCATCACGTTGATGGCATTGCCGTAGAATTCACCAGCGATTCTGGCTGTGGCCTTGTTCGCAGCAAATGTGATCCGGCCGATGCCGGGAATGAGAACGACAACCGGGTTTGCGTCGCGCATCGCTGGGTCATTCGGCCCAGCGCACCGCTCATAGTAGCCCGCATATTTTGCCCGGTAGTCTTCCAGAGAGGATTGCAGGTAGGCTTGGTCGTCCAGTCGCTCCGGGTCCAACGTCAAAGGTGCGATCTTGGTGCGCAGAAAATGATCTGGACACGATGTACCCAGGCTGGCCAGTCGTTCGAAGTCGGCGGAGCCAACAAACTCCAGCGTTTCCCCATCATCCGAATAGTGAGCCAGTTTGGGGCGGTCACCTGTCATCAGGGCGCGCAGTTTGGGCATCAGGCTGGCGGCGATGGCGCGGCGGTTTGGGTTTGGAGGCACGATCTGGCCTCCAAATGCCGGCGCATCCCCCAATTTGGCGTTCAGGTAATTCGCAGCGTCCGCAATCAGCTGGATTGTGTGCTCATAGCAATCCTTTGCTGAATCTGCCCAGCAGATGATGCCGTGACCAGCCAGCATGACGCCCTGAACATCCGGGTTCTGTTTCACGTAGTCCCTGATCATTACGCCGAGCGTGAAACCGGGGCGCTTCCAGGGGAGCCAGCCGATTTTGCCGTTCCATATCTCCTGCGTAGCGGCTTCGCCTTCGGACGATGCGGCCAGCGCGATGATGGCGTCCGGGTGGACATGATCAATATGGGCAAAGGGAAGAAGTGAATGGAGCGGTGTGTCGATGGATGCCGCGCGTGTGTTCAGATTGTAGGTGCAGTGAGGAAGATAGCCGACCATCTTGTCGTCATCTTCCGGGCCGGAATAGTGCTTTTCCAGCTCAAGCAATCTGGACTGGTAGAGTGTGGCGAACCCGTCAATTCCCATTGAGCCGATATCGCCGCCGGAGCCCTTCACCCACAGGATCTCAACATTTTCGCCTGTCAGTGGGTCGACGCCGTCAAGTTTTGCGGACGTATTACCACCGCCAAAGTTCGTTACAGTTAGATCCGACCCAAGCAGGTTGGATCGATACAGCAGCAGCTCAGGAGGAGAAAGTTTCGCAGCAGTATCGTCGTTCCACAGGCTTTCTGGGACGGCGAACTTGGTTGCGGAGAGAGCGCGGACTTCAGTATCTGTGGACATGTGGGGCCTCCAAACGACATCTTGCGGCTCGCTAGCATTTCAAATTGCCAAATTCAATCATTTTCGCTTAATAATGATCATAATTGTTGAATCGTAATGGGGAGCAACCGGATGAGTGCTGTCATAGTGCTCGACGTCGGAAAGACGGTGAGCAAGCTGAGTCTGTGGTCTCCAGAGGGGGGATTGATCGCGCGGCAAGTGCGAGAGAATGCTCGTGTCACCGCAGGCGCACGCGCAGTTCTGGATGTGGACGGCATCTCTGAATGGCTGATTTCGACGCTGACGCAATTTGCTGCGCTTGCGGACGTTGGCCACATCATTCCCGTTGCGCACGGTGCCGGGCTTGCGATTCTTCGGTCGGAGCGTCTTGTGATGGCGCCACTCGATTACGAGACGAAAATTCCTGACAACATTCGACTCGCTTATGCCTCGGAAAGGGATGCCTTTGACGTCACCGGGTCTCCGTATCTGGCGGATGGATTGAATGCGGGAACTCAACTCTACTGGCTGTCGCAGGATAATCCGAGAATACTGGATCAGGCATCGATCATGCCATGGGCTCAGTATTGGGCGTGGTACATGTCCGGGGAGATGCGGTCTGAAGTGACCAGCCTTGGTTGCCATACGGATTTATGGTCTCCGAAGGATCAGGGCTATTCTCCAATGGCATGTCGACTTGGATGGGCGGATCGCTTCGCGCCGATCGCTTTTGCGGGCGAGCCCATCGGGAACATCCGCGCCGACCTGGCGCACAAGACGGGGCTAAGCCCTGATGTATTGATTCATTGCGGGCTTCACGATTCGAACGCTGCCCTTGTCGCGGCCAGTGGGTTTCGCGAGTTCGCAGAAAATGAAGCAACCATCGTGTCGACCGGCACTTGGTTTGTGACGATGCGGCGGCCCGGAAAAGCGTCCGCCTTGAACAAACTGCCTGATGGAAGAGATTGCCTGATCAATGTCGATGCCTGGAACCGGGCCGTACCGTCGGCGCGCTTCATGGGTGGCCGCGAAATCGAGGGGCTTGTTGCACCGGATGCGCAGCGAGTGGACAGGCAGCAGGATCAGGCGTGTCTCATGAAGGCTCTGCCAGACGTCGTCGGGAATGACGGTCATTTGGTGCCGTGCTTCGCTCCGGGATTTGGTCCCTTTCCTGAGAACACCGGACAGTGGGTTCAGCGACCTGAAACGCCGGAGGCGCGCGGCGCAGCTATCTGTCTGTACGCCGCCTTGATGACGAATACGTGCCTGGACCTTGTCGGGTCATCGGGGACAATCCTTGTCGAAGGGCGTTTCGCGCGGGCTGAGCCTATTGTGCGCGCATTGGCCTCCCTGAGGCCCGGCGACGATATCTATGTGGCCGAGGCGCAGAACGACGTATCGTTCGGTGCCTTGAGACTGATCAATCCTCGCCTGGCGCCGCAGGGTTCGCTGAAAAAGGTCTCGCCTCTGAAGGAAAGCCTCGACGCGTACAGGGAGTCCTGGGTCGAGCTTGTAGCGGAAACGACAAAAGATTGCGTCCCGACCTGATCACGTCAGGTCGAGATGCTCTCGAGACAGGCCCGAAATGGATTGCGCGCCAACCAGCACCATGGCGATACGCATTTCGTGTTCGATCAGGGAAATGAAGTGCGACACAGCCGCCTCGCCTCCCGCGGCGAGTGCGTAGATGTATGCGCGCCCGAAGAGAACTGCGTCAGCACCGAGGCATAGCGCCTTCACAACATCAAGCCCCGTCCGAAAGCCGGAATCAATCAGCACTTTCATCCGCCCATCCACGGCATCCACGATGGCGGGCAGTGCTGTGATCGAGGAAGAAACAGTATCGAGTTGGCGCCCGCCATGGTTGGACACGACAATCCCATTCGCGCCAAGGCGGAGTGCGTCTTCCACATCATCCTTATCTAGAATTCCCTTGATCACGAGGTTCCCCGGCCACGCATCCCTGATCCATTCCAGGTCTCTCCAGGAAATCTGCGGATCGAAATTCTCGCCAAGCCAACCGATATAGTCAGACAGGTTGGTCTTCTTTCCTCGGTAGACTGATATGTTTCCAAGGTCGTGGGGGCGCCCGTTCAGCCCTACAGACAAAGCCCATTGAGGGTGGGTCATGGCCTGTAATACGCGCCGGATTGATGCGTTGGGGCCGCTCATGCCGGAATGCGCGTCCCGATAACGCGCCCCCGGCACCGGCATGTCGACAGTGAAAACTAGGGTCTGAATTCCTGCAGCCTGAGCGCGCTCCAGCACATTCTTCATGAAGGCGCGGTCTTTCAGTACGTATAGCTGAAACCAGATGGTGCGGTCCGTCTGTTTCGAAACTTCTTCCAGCGAACACACAGACACGGTGGACAGCGTGTAGGGAATACCCGCCCGCTCGGCTGCCTTGGCGGCCTGAACTTCGCCTCTTCGCGCATACATGCCGGTGAGCCCGACGGGCGCCAGAGCCAGAGGGGCCGATAATTTTTCGCCAAACAGGGACGTGTTCAGGTCGATGTTTTCAGATCCCCGCAGCACCCTCTGCCGAAGTTGAATGGATTGCAGGTCCGACGAATTCCGTCCTAGCGTGTGTTCCGCATTTGCACCCCCATCAATGTAGTCAAACAGGAATCTCGGCAGCTTGCGACGGGCCGCTGCGCGAAAGTCTTCCGGGGATGAGATAATCAAGGTCGATGCCTCCCTGATGGATTGCCGTCCAATCTGGCCTGTTCGTGCTTGACGCACAACAAATCGAATGCAATCAAGAATGATAATAATCAATCAAAATATGTCACTCATATGCAGGTGGTTCAGGGGAGGAACATCTCTATGTCGATTGCTGGAACGGAGTCGCTCGGTGTCGCGGGCGATGGAGAACCCCAGAATCTGGACTTTCACCCAGTCCCACCTCGCAAGTTGCAACCGGCTGGCTATTTCGCTGGAAACTATGCCGGTGAGCATGTTGCGGGAACGGAATTCGTAATCGGTGCGCTGTTCGCCGGGGCCGGCGCGGCCGCATCAGATGTCATTCTCGGTCTGCTCGTCGGAAATTTGCTGGCCGTGCTCACCTGGGCCTTTGTTACAGCGCCGATTGCCGTGGACACGCGCCTGACGCTCTATGCCTATCTGGAGAAGATAGCAGGTCGACATTTCCTGAAACTCTATTCGGTCGTGAATGGTGTGATGTTCCTTGGCCTGGCGGGATCGATGATCACTGTTTCGGCCTCTGCCGTCCGCGTGTTCTACAATTCAGCGATGCCCGGCGCGCCGATTGCCCCGCAGACAGGTATTTTCCCGACAGATGTCAGGTTCGTTATTATCGCATTGGCGGTCGGAGCTGTCGTCGTCGCGCTCGCAGTGATGGGGTTCAAGCGGCTGGCTCAGTTCGCAGGGGCCGTTGTGCCCTGGATGATTTGCATGTTTCTGGTCGGAGCATTTGCACTCTACCCCATGCTGGCACAGGCGGCAGGAAGCCATCTTCCGGCAATGTCGGGCGGCGAATTCTGGCAAGTGCTGTCGACAAAGGTTTACCAGCCAACGCCAATGGACGGAGCCTTCTGGGCCATCCCGAATGAAGCCAAGAGCTTCTGGTCCATCGCGGCTTTCGCATGGGTCGCCAATCTGGCAATGCACGGATCGTTGGGCGATATGACGTTGCTGCGTTTTGCGAAGAGCAAATCCTATGGCTGGTTCTCTGCACTCGGAATGTTCATCGGTCATTTCGTCTGTTGGGTGTGTGCCGGCGCCATGGGAGCAGGGGCCGCCTACGCCCTGAATACTCAGATTGGACTTCTGGACCCTGGGGCCGTTGCGACCCAGGCGCTTGGCATGGCGGGCATTGTTGCGGTCATTATTGCGGGATGGACCACTTCGAACCCGACACTCTATCGGGCGGGACTGGCGTTCCAGAGCCTGAACCCTTCATGGAAGCGCGTGAATGTCACGGTCATCGTCGGCCTGGTCACGATGATGCTGGCGTGCTCGCCCTTCGTCTTTACGCAATTGCTCGGCTATGTCGGGTGGATGGGGCTCATTCTCTCTCCGGTGGGCGCGATCATCGTGGCCGAACACTGGCTGTTTCCGCGGGCCGGACTGAAGCGCTATTGGACCTCATATCGCGAGTCAGGTCTGAATCTGGCCGCCGTGCTGGCATGGGGAGCGGCGCTTTTCGTGATCGCCGTTTTGTATTTCGGGATTGGCGTCCATCAATTCTTCCTGCTCCTGCCGGCCTGGGTCTCAGCCACGATAGCGTACCTGGTGCTCGCGCGGTGGTGGGGCGCCGCAGATGACTATCCGCAGGCGGACAAGGAAGAAGCCCGGATTGCGGCGCGTCAGTCAGAAGAAAAGCAGTATCTCTCGTCGGGTGGGGTGATTGACGAGTCAGGTGGTCACACGCCGGTCTGGTGGGGCCTGCAATTGATCAGTTTCCTGTCCCTGGCCTGGATATTGGTAAGTGGCGGACAATTGCTGTTCCTGGATGACACGGCCTATTCGTCTGCATTGACGAGGTTCCGGGATAGCCTCATCTGGCCCAGCCTGATCTTCTTCGCTTGCGCCGCACTGGCGGTCATCATTCGCGGAGAGAAGCGGGAGCTGTCTTGACGTGTCACCGTCATTTCGGACGACAATTCCGGACCGCGGTTGACCGTGTCACCAGCGATCTAACGAATATGTGAGGACTTTCGCGTCAACTATCACTGGATATTAAGGCCCAATGCGGTACATGCGCCGCATGAGACCCGCTTTTAATCCGGCCCTTTCTGTAGTGTTGGCCGCCATTTTGGTGGGGTGCGCTTCCGTACCGGCAAGTCCCGAAGCGACGAGCCCGCCGGCGGACGGCAACTTTCTGAGTGATGAGGCCGGTCTTCCCCTCAATACGCGCTGGTGGACACAGTTTGGGGATCCCGACCTGACGAACCTCGTCGATCTGGCATTGTCGGCAAACAAATCCCTCGACGTCGCCGCCGCGAATTTGCGCGCTGCTGAGGCCTCAGCAGCGGGCGCACGGCTGGAGGAAAGTTACTCGACCTCGACCAGCGTAAGCGGTGAGGTCGGCAGGGCGGCGCGGTCTGGCCAGGATGTCAGCGTCTCTGCTCAAGGGGGCTTGGGGGCCAGTTGGGAATTCGATGCGTTCGGCCGGATAGAAGCCCAGATCGCGGCAGCTGAGTTCGACGTGGAAGCCGCGCGCCAGGCTCGCCGGGACATTGCAGTGATCGTCGCGAGCCAGACAGCACTCAATTATGTGCAGATGCGGGGGGCGCAAACCCGTCTGGAAGTGGCCAGGAAAAATGCCCAGACCCAGGCGGAAGGCCTCGACCTGCTGAACACGCTGTTTGAAAATGGACGGGCGACACGGCTCGACCTTGAGCGTGCAGAAGCTCAATACCGAACAACATTGGCGTCGTTGCCCCGCTATGAGGCGGCGATCCAGTCTGCCCGGAATGCCCTTGCTGCATTGACGGGACAGGCTGCCAGTGACCCCGACAGTTTGCTGGTCGAGCTCGTTTCAGCCGGTAGCGAGATTCCCGAACATGATGGTCCCATCATGGCGGGATCTGTTTCTGAACTGGTGCGGCGTCGCCCGGATATTCGCGAAGCGGAAGCCGCAATTGGTCGACAGCTGGCCCTCGGGGAGGCGGCGCGGGCGCAGCTCTTCCCGACTGTTACATTGAACGCAAACCTGCTTGCCGTGTTCGATGACAGCAATGATGTTGGCGACCTGTCGAGTTTCGGGTTCGGAATCGGACCTTCAATCAACTGGGCGGGACCGGATCTCAGACGCGTCCGCGCCAACATCGCCGTCGCCGATGCCGTTTCAGAGGCGGCAATTGCGCAATATGAGCAGACGGTGTTGAATGCGTTGAGTGAAGTGGAGTCGGCGCTGACCGATTACACCAATGAATTGAGACGGCGCGATGATCTTGAACGCGCCGCTGCCTCAGCGCGCCGCGCAATTGATCTGGCGCGACTACGTTTTGAAGAAGGCCTCGACGACTATCTTGATGTGCTTGAGGCCCAGAGAACCCTGCTGGCTGCAGAAGACCAGCTGGCTGAAAGTCGACTGCAATCATCCAACCTCGCGATCACCGCGTACAGAGCACTGGGTGGTGTAGAGTTTTTGAATGGCGACCCGCAAGCGGCGCCCGGAATAGCGTTGGAATAGACATGTTTAACCGAATAGTGCCCCTTCTCGTGAGTGCATTGCTCTTTTCAGGGCTAAGCGCGCATGCCCAGCGCAATACGGCGGCGAGTGTGTTTGTGGAGCCGGTGCAAGAGCGAAGCTTCGCCATGCGGATTGAGGCGCTTGGCACCTTGCAGCCGAACGAGCAGGTGGACCTGACACTGAATGCGGCAGACCGGGTTCGGGCCATTTACTTTGAAGACGGCGATCGCGTACTCGAAGGCAAAACGCTCTTGTCGCTCGCCCAGCGGGAACAAGTGGCGCTGGTTGAAGCCGCTGAAGCGACATATGACGAAGCCCGGCGCCAACAGGAACGCCTCGCCCGTCTCGCAGAACAACAGGCTGTGTCTCAATCCGAGCTCGATCAGGCCAATCGCAATCTGGACAGCGCCGCCGCTCAGCTCCGGGCAGTGCAGTCGCGTCAGCAAGACCGTGTTCTGGTCGCGCCCTTCGATGGCGTGCTCGGGTTCCGGATGGTCAGCGTCGGGTCATATGTGCAGCCGGGAGATGTCGTGGCGCGGCTGATCGATGACAGCGAGATGAATCTGGATTTTTCCGTGCCGTCGACATTTCTGAGAACCCTGAAAAAGGGTACGGCGATTGAGGCGCGAACCGACGATTTGCCCGATCAGACATTTGAAGGCGTTATCGCGTCCATCGACAATGCGATTGACCCAGTCACCCGCTCGGTTCGTGTACGGGCGACCCTGCCAAACCCTGACCGACTCCTGATCGCGGGCATGTTTGTACAGGTCACGCTGGTGGCGGACCCGCGCGTATCCCTTTCCATTCCGGAAGAAGCCGTCCAGCCCGTGGGGCCGCGGACATTTGTCTTTGTGGCAGAAGAACAGAATGGTGAGCGCGTCGCACGCCGCAAGGAAGTTTCGCTTGGTCTCCGTCAGGCTGGGCATGTGGAGGTAATCTCCGGCTTGCAGGCGGGAGAGGACGTGATCACCGAGGGCGTCATCCGCGTTCGCGAGGGCGGGACTGTCAAAATTCTGGACAAGTCCGTGCTGGAGCCACAAACCGTGAGCGGGCAAAGCAGGTCAGGTGCCAGCGGTTCATCCGCATCTGCGGGGCGCTAAGACATGCTGCTCTCAGATACTTCGATCAAACGCCCGGTCTTTGCTTCAGTCCTGGCGATGATACTGGTCATCTTCGGACTGGTGTCTTTCGAGCGTTTGCCGCTTCGTGAGTATCCGGACATTGATGCGCCGATCGTATCCATTGATACGAGTTATCCCGGAGCATCTGCGAGTGTTGTCGAAACCCGGATCACGCAGATCATCGAAGACCGCATCGCCGGCGTGGAAGGCATTCGCTATATTGACTCAAACTCCAGCGACGGCCGGTCCCGGATCAGCGTGGAGTTCGGGATTGACCAGGACATCGACGTCGCCGCGAACGACATTCGCGACCGTATTTCCGGGGTCATGGACAATTTGCCTGAAGACGCAGACCCGCCGGAAGTTGAGAAAGCGGACTCGAACGATGACGTCATCATCTGGCTGAACCTTGCCAGCGATACGATGACGACGGCAGAGCTGTCCGACTACGCTCAAAGATATCTCGTGGATCGATTTTCGGCTCTTGATGGGGTGGCGCGTGTGCAAGTGGGCGGCTCGCGCGATTATGCCTTGCGCGTCTGGATCGACCGCAGGGCATTGGCCGCTAGAAACCTGACTGTCGCCGAGATCATACAGGCGCTGCGGAGCGAGAACATCGAAGCGCCGGCGGGCAGCCTGGAATCGGAAAAGCGGACATTCACGGTTCGTATTGATCGGACATTCCGCACGCCGGAACAGTTCGCGTCGCTGGTGATCGCTGAAGGCGAAGATGGGTATCTCGTCCGACTGGGCGATGTGGCGCGGGTTGAGCGCGGCACCGAAGAAGACCGCAAGATGTTCCGCGGCAATGGTGTGCCGATGGTCGGGCTCGGTATCATCAAGCAGTCTACGGCCAACACGGTCGAAGTCGCGGCAAGTGCGCGAGATCTCGCAGACCGGCTGAACGAAAGCCTGCCAGACGGCATGGTCATCGCGCGCAGTTTTGACAGCTCAGTTTTCATCGATGCCTCCATTCGCGAAGTGTATATGACCCTGGCGATTGCCGTGGGTCTGGTGACGCTGGTGATTTTCATCTTCCTGGGCAGTATTCGCGCGACAATCATTCCGGCAATCACCGTGCCGATCTCCATCGTGGCGACATTCATCGTGCTGTATGCGCTCGGCCTGTCAGTGAACCTGCTGACATTGCTCGCGCTGGTCCTGGCCATCGGCCTGGTCGTGGATGATGCGATCGTTGTTCTCGAGAATATTGTCCGTCGGATTGAGGAAGAAGGCGAGACACCGCTCGTCGCTGCATTCCGGGGCACTCGGCAGGTGGGTTTTGCCGTCGTCGCCACAACGCTGGTTCTGATTTCCGTGTTCGTGCCAATCACCTTCATGCAGGGGGATGTCGGCCGGCTGTTTACCGAGTTTGCTTTCACGATGGCGGCTGCTGTCGCGTTCTCCAGCATTCTGGCGTTGACGCTTGCTCCGATGATGGCGTCGAAGCTGCTCAAGCGCGAAAAGAGTACGGGTGTCTTCGCCGCGCTTCCGAGGATGATTGATCGGGGCTTCGGACAATTGCGCGGTGGATATGCCTGGGTCCTGGACCGACTGATCATGCGCCCAATCGCGGTTGGGGCTATTCTGGTTGCGCTGTTCGGCGGCGCATATGTTTTGTCCCAAACGATCGAACAGGAATATGTGCCAAGCGAAGATCGCGGCGCGTTCTTTGTGTCCATACGCGGCCCCGAGGGCGCGTCCTATGACTACATGGAACGCTACATGGACGAGATTGAGCGCCGTATGCTGCCCTATACTGAAAGCGGTGAAGTGAGCCGGCTTTTGTTGCGGGCGCCCGGGTTCGGTACCGCATCCTTCAATCAGGGCTTCATGGTTGTTGTTCTCGACGATTGGGCAAACCGCAGGCCTGCGGATGAGATCATCGGCGAAGTAAATGGAAAGCTCTCCGACCTGCCGGGCATTCGTGCATTCGCCATCATGCGGCAAGGACTGGGTGGCGGAACCGGAAAGCCGATCCAGTTCGTTCTGGGCGGTCCGTCTTATGAGACGCTGGTCGAGTGGCGAGATAAATTTGTTGCAGCGCTCGAGGAGAACAATCCCGGCCTCGTCGACATCGATTGGGACTACAAGGAAACGCAGCCGCAATACCGTATCCAGGTCAATTATGATCGCGCCGCAGATCTTGGTGTCACGGTTGCAGATATCGGCGTGACGCTACAGACGATGCTCGGCTCGCGACAGGTGACGACATACATCGACAATGGCGAAGAATATGACGTTATCCTCGAAGGACTGAGATCCGAACAGAACACGCCGAACGATGTGCAGAACATCTACGTTCGCTCGGTGCGCTCTGGCGAGCTGATTCCATTGTCCAATCTGGTCAACATCATGCCGATTGCCGACAGTCCCTCACTGAACCGGTATAACCGGGTGCGAGCCATCACGATTGAGGCCGGACTGGCCGAAGGCGCGTCGCTTGGGACAGTGCTGGATTCGATGCAGGCCACTGCGCGTGAGGTGCTCCCGCAAGAGGCGGTCATCGATTTCAAAGGCCAGTCGCTGGACTTCAAGACATCCGGGCAATCGATCCTGTTCGTTTTTGCGACAGGCCTCGTTATCGTCTTTCTGGTCCTCGCAGCGCAGTTCGAAAGCTATCGCCACCCGATTATCATCATGTTGTGCGTGCCAGCCACGCTGGCGGGCGGAATGCTGGGTATCTGGCTTACCGGGAACTCGCTGAACATCTACACGCAGATCGGGCTGATCATGTTGATCGGTCTTGCCGCCAAGAACGGCATTCTGATTGTGGAATTTGCCAACCAGCTGAGAGATGAGGGGCGTGCGTTTCATGACGCCATCAAAGAGGCGTCACTTGCGCGCTTCAGACCGATCGTCATGACCAGTCTGACAACGGCGGCCGGTGCGCTGCCGTTGATCCTGTCCAGCGGCGCAGGTGCGGAAACGCGCTCGGCCATCGGCGTGCTGATCCTGTTTGGTGTGATCGCCGCAGCGTTGGTGACAGTTCTGTTCGTGCCAACGGCCTATGCGCTCATCGCCAGGGGAACGGGCTCTCCGGGGGATGTCGCCCGGAAGCTCGAAGCAGAGAGCGCGCAAGTGGATCAGGCCGCCGTACCGGCCGAATAAGGCACAGGCACGCACTCAAGGCTCTCCCAAGCGCGTATTTTTGGCTTTTTGCCAATCCGACCTGATTGTCTTTCCTGCTTCAGCGCGCGGAGCGCCATTGCCCGACGGAAAGTGTGGTTTCTCCGTCACGGACCTCGCAATTCTTTAGAAAATGAACCTCATTCTCAACAATGCGCATGCGCTGCAATTGACTTGCAATTACAGGGTCCGTAGGTGCGCTTCTGTATTGAGATGCATTCTCACGTCAGAATTTCAGAGGTTACACAATGAGTATTTCGAAGGTTGGTGCAGTCAGCACCGTGGCACTTGTTCTGGGCATGGCTGCCGCATCGCCAGCACTGGCACAGTCCAGCGATGATGAGAGCCGCCAGGAAACAGTGATTGTCACCGGCACAACCGGCTCATTCGGCGCAACCAAGAACGAAACGCCGATCGTGGAAACAGCGCGTTCACTCTCTGTTGAAACGTCTGACATGTTCATCGACAAGGGCGCACTGCGTCTCGCGGACACGCTGACCTATGTCGCCGGTGTTACAGCGGAGCCCTATGGGTTCTCCACGCGGGGCGACTTTCCGTTTTCCCGTGGTCTGACCATCCCGCGTTATCGGGATTCCATTCAGGAACTCTTCGGCAGCTACAATTCCACGCGCGCTGACGTCTACACGATTGAACAAGTCGAAGTGCTCAAGGGACCGGCTTCCGTGCTCTACGGACAGGGATCCCCCGGCGGCATCGTGAACTACGTCTCCAAGACACCGCTGGAGGACTTCGGTGGTGAAATTGCCGCCGAGATCGGCAATTTCGACCGGTACCAGATCGCGGGAGATGTGACCGGGCCGGTAGCCGGTAGCGACGGCAAACTGCTGTATCGAGTTGTTGGTGTTTATCGCGACACCGGAACGCAGATCGACGAGGTCGATGAGAAGACGACGGTCTTCATGCCATCACTCAGCTGGCTTCCGACACCGGACACGAAGTTCACCGTTATCGGTCTTCTGCAGGACACAGACAGCGACACCGCTGCGCAGTTTATCCCAGTTGAGGGCACATTGTTCCCGCACAACGTGACCGGCGAGTATCTTGATACCGACGTCTATGTCGGCGAACCTGGCTTCAATCGGTACGACACTGAATCGCAACAGCTGACCGTTCTCGCCGAGCACCGCATCAACGACGTATTCAAGCTCGAAGCCACTGCACTCTGGCGTTCCGGTGAGGCCGACTACCATCAGGCCTGGCCAACGTTCACTGGCGCCAGCCGGTATCTGAACCAGTATCTCGGCCTGCCGCTCTTCACTGAGACAACGGTGGCGCGCACCTTCTACCAAGGCGACAACACGTTCGACCAGCTGGCAGGCGACGTCCGCTTGCGTGCTGAATTCACGACCGGTGCCTTTGAGCACCAATTCCTGGCAGGCGTGCAATATCAAGATGTCGAGACTGACAGCGATTCGGCCTACTATTTCGCAGGCGGCGTGTTGCAGGGCGACTTCAGCTACGTCTTTGACCTCGCAAATCCGGTGTATGGGAACTATCCTGATCAGGCCGTTTTTGATGCGATCTACAATGACAATCCGGTTTCCACGGTTCAGGATCTCGGGATTTATGTCTCTGACCAGATTTCCTACGAGAACTGGCGCTTCACCCTTGGCCTTCGCAGCGACAATGTCGAAAATGACAGCGGCACGGCGGTTCAGGATGATGACGCAATTTCTACGAGCGTCGGCGTGCTCTACCGGTTCGACAATGGCTTCGCACCTTATGCCAGCTACTCTGAATCCTTTGAGACGGTCGTGGGCACGGACACCTTCACGGGCAATCCTTTGAAGCCTCAGGAAGCGCGCCAATACGAAGTCGGCGTGAAATATGAGCCGACCGCGTTCCCGGGACTGATCACATTCAACTATTTCGATATCGAGATTTCGAACCTCAGCAACCCGAATTCTCTGCCGGGCGCGTCGTCCCAACAGGAAGGCGTGGGCACATTGAAAGGCTTTGAATTCGAAAGCCATGTTCAGTTCGATACGGTCTACGTTCAGGCCGCGTTCTCCACGCTTGACGCTGAAGACCCCAACGGCTTCCAACTGGCCGCCGCACCAGAGACCCAAGGGTCGCTGTGGGCAACGTGGCGTCCAGATGGCCAATGGACTGGCTTCAAATCAGGTGCAGGCGTTCGCTATGTGGGTGAGACCGTTTCTGAGAATGGCACCATTCGCTACGTGACCCCTGACTACACGCTGGGCGACCTCATGGTCGGCTATGAGTGGGACCAGTGGGACTTTGCGATCAATGCCCGAAACATCACGGATGAAGACTACCTGACCGGCTGTCTGACGCGTGGTGACTGTTTCCCTGGCCAGCGCCGAACGGTCGTTGCGAGCCTTCGCTACAAGTTCTAAGGCAGACCCTATATGAGCCCAACCGACTACATCTTTGCGATGATTGCCGCTTTGGCCGGCTTTGCCGGTCTGGCCATGCTTTACTCAGTGTGGCGTAAACCGGGGCGTCCGGTGATGCTTGCGGTCGGTTGGGTTCTCGTTCTTTCAACTCTCGTCGTTTGGTTCGCCGTCAATATGGACCGCGGCGTGGCGCAAATAGCCTCTGTTCTCATGCTAATTGTCGCAACCGCAATCACGTGGCCGGGCTTGTTGGGTACAAATGGTATGCATGCACCTGTTCGTTCCCGCGAACCGGCAATGCAAAATCACCACACAGCGCTTCAGCGAGCTGGCGCCATTGGTTCTGGTGTGTGGACCTTCCTTCTGGCCGGGCCGATTGCGGGCATCATATCGATGTATGCTGGCGCGGCCGTTCTGCGTGTAATTGTTCCGGAGACTGGTAATCCGGCGAATGCTGCGATCAGCGCATTTCTACTGAGCCTGGTTCTGTGGGCGCTGTTGAGCGCACTGTTCCTTATGGAAGCTCGCAAATTGCGCCGGACGCTGTATGCTCTTGGCGCATGCGTGGTCGTGCTGACCGCAGCCTTCATTTAACTCGTCGAGATACGCTCATGGCAAAATCCATTTGGCCCAAGTCTTCCAGCTCACGCGTCGATTCCGCTCTGTCGGCACACTCCGTGATGGGTCTGGTTATCAGCGCGCTCCTGTTCGTGCTGTGCCTCAGCGGAACTGTTGCGGTGTTCGAAGACGAAATCGAATGGTGGGAACAGGCCGAAACCCCGGTGGTTCACTCCGTTGACCCCGCCATTGCGCAAGCATCAGCCGAAGAAGTTCTCAGGCGAGATCCGGAAACAACGCACCTCTATATGTATCTGCCACGATCTGATTGGCCACGATACGTGGTTGGCGGCGATAACGGGATGTATGCGGTGAATGAGGCGGGTGACTTTGTCGCCCGGCTGGAGGCTCCCTGGAATGAGTTCCTGATCGAATTGCATTACTATCTGACAATGCCGCACAGTTTCGGCATGATCATCGTGGCGATTTTCGGCGTCATGCTGGTTTCCATGGCCATTTCCGGCCTGTTGGCCCATCCGAGAATATTCCGCGACGCATTCCGTTTCAAACGCTCGGGCCAGGCCAGACTGGCGCAGGTCGATTTGCACAATCGACTGAGTGTCTGGACCACGCCGTTTCTGGTCGCGGTTGCCGGCACAGGCGCGATGATTGGCCTGTTTGGTGTGGCGGCGCTCGTGTTTGCGCAAACCAATTATGGTGGCGATACGAACAAGCTGAGCGAGGCAATTTTTGGCGGTGAGGTGATTGAGCCGGACGACTCTCCGGCGCCGTTGACCGGAGTCGATACGGCAATGATCAACCTTTCCCGTGATGTTGAGGACGCCAATCCCTTCATCATTATTGTGCATGAGCCGGGCCAGAAGAGCCAGCATATCCAGTTCTATGGCGACGAAACCGATCGTCTCATCTACGGCGAGACGTATACATACTCCACAGAAGGCAAATTGCTGGCGACAGGCCACAATTCTGATGGACCGGTCGGCCAGCAAATCGCGATGTCGATGTACAAGCTGCACTTCGGCGATTTCGGTGGGCTTTGGATCAAGGCGGCGTATTTCGGACTTGGCGTCATGCTCTGCATCATCGTCGCAACGGGCTTGAATATCTATTTCCTGAAGCGGCGGGAAAAGGGACGATCAGCTCCGCGGCTGGAAGCAATGTGGAGCGGCTGGATCTGGGGGAGCACAGCCATGTTGCCCATCACGTTGATTGCCAGCTTGTTCGGACTGAGTGTTGTGGGGCTCATCATCCTGTTCTGGCTTGGCTCGGTGGCCGCCTCGGCGGTAGCAACTTTCGCGATGAGCGCGGCTTCGGCCGGTCGGGCTTTCCGCGCCGTATTCGGGGCGGGTCTGATCGTTGCGCCCTGCATTCACCTGCTGCTGGGCCGCATGGATTGGTCAAATGTCTACGCAGTTGGAGTGACTATCCTTTTCGCCGCAACAGGCGCCGCGTTCCTCGCCAAGGCCGTGCTGTCTCTGCGCGCTGGAAGAGTTCAGCCTTTGGCGCCTGCTGAGGCTGGGTGAAGAACAAGTCAGTCGGCGGACTAGTGAAAATCCCTGCTCCTTGGAATGACCCGCACATTGCGTGGGTGGCGTCCGCTTGAGCGCTGCGGTGGGCCTTTTCGGTCAGGAATGGGGCGGGTAACCTCATCGGCACGGTCTAGGGCCTGCTTCAGCGGGTCTTGGTGTGCGTCCTCCGTGAGGCAAGACAGGTCTCCGGTTCGGTCGATCAGCTGGTTTGCCACAATGTGCGTAACATTATCGGCTGTCTGAACCCGGCCTTTTACCAGCAGGATACGCGCGCCCATCACCACAGAACGAAATCTTTCGAACACGTTTGGCCATACGACGAGATTGGCAATGCCTGTCTCGTCTTCAATCGTGATGAAACAGACGCCGCTGGCTGAGCCCGGACGCTGGCGAACTAGTACGACACCAGCTGTCTGAACGCGCGCGCCATTTGGCAGGCCGCAGGCTTCGCGTGTCGAAACAACGTCCATCCGCCCATAGGCTTGGCGAAGGAAAGACATCGGATGATCCTTGAGAGAAAGACGCGTGGTCTGATAGTCCTGCAGAACCTGCTCTGATGCAGGCATGATGGGCAATTGTGGAGTCTGTTCCTGGCCCTGCTCAGCAGCGTCTGCAGCTGCGAACAGGGGTAATGTGTTGCCGCTGGCCTCACCGCGGACACTCCATAGGGCTTCGCGTCGGCTAAGCTGCATGGAACCGAAGGCGTCTGCTGCTGCCAACAGCTCCAGTGACCGGCGGCTGACACGCGCGCGGCGGCGTATGTCGTCCGGGCGATCATAGCCGTGTCCCCGTGCCACCATCAGAGTCTCCATCTCGTCTTCACGCAGGCCGTCTACCTGCCGAAAGCCGAGCCGTACTGCGCAATACCTGCCATCGGTAGGCTCCAGCGTATTATCCCAATCTGACAAATTCACATCAACGGGACGTATCTCCACGCCATGCTCGCGCGCATCCCGAACGATTTGGGCGGGGGCATAGAACCCCATGGGCTGGCTATTCATCAGGGCAGCGCAGAAAACATCCGGGTGGTGACATTTAAGCCAGCTGGATACGTAAACGAGATGTGCGAAGGAAGCCGCATGGCTTTCCGGAAAGCCGTACTCGCCAAATCCTTTGACTTGATCGAAACAACGCGCGGCAAAGGCTGAATCATATCCCCGTTCAATCATGCGGCCGACCATCATATCCTGATAGTTTCCAATCGTGCCGACTTTTCGGAAAGTGGCCATTGCGCGGCGCAGGCCATTGGCTTCATCGGCGGAGAACTTCGCAGCATCCATGGCAATCTGCATGGCCTGTTCCTGAAACAGGGGGACCCCCAATGTTCGGCTGAGGATGCGTTCCAACTCGTCTGAGGGACCATGCTCTGGCGCTGGAGACGGATAGGTTACGGTTTCCAGTCCTTTGCGGCGGCGCAGATAAGGGTGGACCATATCCCCCTGAATGGGACCTGGCCGCACGATGGCGACTTCGATGACGAGATCATAAAAGGTGCGTGGGCGAAGACGCGGCAACATATTCATCTGTGCCCGGCTTTCGACCTGGAAGACACCCAAACTGTCGCCCTCGCAGAGCATGTCATAGGTTGCCACATCATCCTGCGGGACGGTCGCCAGCGAGAATTCCAGCCCCTTGTGCAACTGAAGCAGGTCAAATGCCTTGCGGATGCAGGTGAGCATGCCGAGCGCCAGCACATCCACCTTCATGATGCCAAGTGCATTGATATCGTCCTTGTCCCACTCAATGAATGTGCGTTCGTCCATGGCCGCATTGCCGATGGGGACGGTTTCGACCAGTGGGCCGCGCGTCAGGACAAAGCCGCCAACATGTTGCGACAAATGACGAGGGAACCCGATCAGTTGCTGAGTCAGCAGGATGGCGCGGCGGATCATGGGATTTGCGGGATCCAGCCCGGCCTGCCGGATCTGGTTCGGATTGATGGCGCTGCCCCAACTGCCCCAGACTGTTCCGGCGAGTGCAGAAGAAACATCTTCGGTCAGGCCCAACGCCTTGCAGACCTCGCGAACCGCAGAACGGGGCCGATAGGAAATCACTGTTGCTGTCAGCGCAGCCTTGTGACGACCATAGCGCTTGTAGACATGCTGGATGACTTCTTCGCGGCGCTCATGTTCGAAGTCGACATCAATGTCTGGTGGCTCCTTGCGCTCCCTGGAGAGGAAGCGTTCAAACAAAAGGCTGGTCAGGGCCGGATCGACATTTGTGATGCCAATACAATAGCACACTGCCGAGTTCGCGGCTGAGCCGCGCCCCTGGCAGAGAATGCCTTGTTCACGTGCCCAGGCGACAATGTCGTGTACGGTCAGGAAATAGCGCGCATAATCCAGTTCCTCGATCAGGGCGAGTTCCTTGTTGAGGGCGGCGCTGACCTTTCCGGGAACGCCATCCGGATAGCGCCAATGTGCGCCGTTCCAGGTAAGGTCATTCAGGTGTTCCTGTGGAGTCTTGCCGAGTGGTACGGGCTCGTCCGGATATTCATAGGCCAACTCATCCAGGCTGAACTGGCAGCGATCCACAATCTCGGTGGTGCGACGCAAAGCGGGCTCAAAGCCTTTGAACAGGCGCGTCATTTCTTCCGGGCTTTTCAGGTGGCGTTCGGCATGGGCCTCCAGCCGATAGCCGGCCTGCTCGATGGTGCAATGCGTGCGGATGCAGGTGAGAACATCCTGCAGGGGGCGTCGCTCCGGCACATGATAGAGTGAGTTATTTGTCGCAATGATTGGTACGCCGTGGCGAGCACAGAAATCGGCAATGCGAGCGATCCGTTCGCGATTGCGGCCATGATAGGAATAGGTGGCGGCAGCGTAGACATTGTCCGGCGCATGCGCTGCGAAGCGTTCCAGTGTCTCTGCAAAGGCCGCATCAAGTCGTTCCGGTGGATGGAAGATAAATACCTGTCCGTCTGCATGTCCAAGAATATCGTCCAGAGTGATCAGGCAGTCGCCCTTTTCTGCGCGCAGCTTCCCGTCCGACAGGAGTCGTGACAGGCGACCATAAGCGGCCCGGTCAGTGGGGTAGCAAATCAGTTCCGGGCCATCTGTTGGAACAAGGCGCGCGCCAACGAGAAGGCGCAGGCCGGCCTCTTTCGCTGCGATGTGCGCCCGCACGACACCCGCGAGTGTATTGCGATCTGCAACGCCTATGGCTGTGAGTCCGAGCTGTTTGGCGGTCAGGACGAGTTCTTCTGCATGTGAGGCTCCATGCAGGAATGAGAAGTTCGTCGTGACGCAGAGTTCAGAAAATTCAATCATGCAAAAATACCGTGAACATACCATTCCGGTGGTCCGCCGCGGCCATCTCCGTAAAGTCCTTCCCGGAACAGCCAGTATCGTCGCCCGGATGCATCCTCGACCCGATAATAGTCCCGCGCGCGGGGCAGAAGCCTTACCGGTTCAGAGGGGGCGTCCAACATGGCTTCGAGGTCGGCGCGGACATGGGCAATCTGGGCGGCATCCGCGCGTGGGTCCATTTTGGGGGTCAGCCAAGGCCGGGCCTGTCCATCCAGTGATGGCGGAGCCTGGGGGGCGGCGATATGCGTCCACCATTCCGGTGCGATGCGTTCCGGCCCGTCAGCGCGGGTGACCGTACGCGGCACGCGTCGCCAGATGAAGCGCAGGGGTGGGCCGTCGGGCACCTCGGCCATGACAGTGACGCGCTCCGGTGAGGGCAGCAGGCGGATGGGGCGTGGCCCCGCGACCGGGCTGGGGGCGGCCAGGTCCGGGGCGCTGCCGTCAAATCGCGCCTGAGGCTCGGCTCGCTCCGGCATATGGCTTTCGCATGGCTGGACCAGGCTGACTGTCTTCTCTCCAAGCCGGGCTGCGATCCGATCGGCCAGGGCAGACAAGGCAATGGCGTCCATGTCGGTTGAGGCGAGGTCGCCTGACAGCGCCATGGGGGCGGTTTCCATGGCGTCGGTGCGGTGAGCTTCCAGCAGAAGGAGGTCTATGCCAAATCCGGGATCGATCGTATCAATCCGTTCCCGGAACAGACGGATGATATGTTTCGGTTCACGTACGGGCCGGGCAGCCTTCACCTCAAGGTCTGACCGGGAGCCATCGGATTTGAAGGCCGTAAGCAGGAAGCATCGTGCGCCGGTCCCTGTGGCGCTGAGGGCCTCGCACAATTCCTGTGTCAGTTGCTCAAGGCCGATTTTGATGGCTTCGCTGGTGCCAATGGGCTCCGGACAGTTCAGTCTGGCTGACCGAAGTGGCAATGGACGCAAGGGCGCAAGTGGTTCATGGCGCAGGCCAAGGGCTTGATCGAGCCGGAGGAGCACAGCGTCAGCGGCGGATCGAGATTGAAAGCGCCGTCCCAGCGCTTTGCGGTCAATACCATAGAGTTGGCCAATCCGTGTGAGGCCGAACCGTCTTAGCAGGGTTTCGGCATCAGCCGACAGGCGCAAGGCGGCCACGGGCAGGTCAGCAAGGCCAGTCTGTTCCTCGCCTTCTTTCAGGCAGGTGCCGGGCGCAGCGCGGGACAGAGCCGAGGCCGCCCCCGGTGTGCCGGCAAGCCCCAATTGGTGTGGAATGGCATTTCGTTCCAACAGGCTGGAAACCATCTCCATCATGGCGCGCTCACCCCCATAGAGGTGGTCGCATCCCTTAGTCTCAAGGATGAGACCATCTGTGCCATCAATTGCGACAAGGGGCGACAATCGGATCATCCAGTCGCCAAGGGCCGTGAGGGCCTTCGCATCGGCGACAGGGTCCAAATCTTCGGCGACGAGATTGGGCGCACGTGCGCGTGCGTCTGTGAAGGCCAGTCCTTCCGTGACGCCCAATTTGCGGGCGGGTTCATTGGCGGCTGCTACGCACAGGCCCTTGGCACCGCTTTCCAACAGGACAAAGGGTTGGTGGGGATCAGGCGCTTTGCCGGAGGTGGGCCGGGCTGATCCGTTCTTGTGGCCGCGACGGGCGCGCCTCAACCGGGTCAACGGCCAGTCCGGACACCACACGCAGAGATAGCGTTTCATCATCAAGCTCCAGGTCAAAGGACTGCCCGACCATGTGCGGGGCCTGGCGGGACCGCTCGAGCACAGCCTTCCAGCGGAGCGCTCCGGGGGCTTGAGGGTCGTAACGATTGGGGGAGGACGGACGGGGGGATACTCGCCAACGAGCGCTGGCGGCGGTGGCACCATTGCGGCTGTAAGGCATCAGCAGAAGCACAGGCACACCATGGCGACCGGCGGCCAATGCCAGACGACGAGATGCTGTGAAATCGGTGTCTTCCAGTTCTGCGATGACAAGCGCTGCGACACCTGAGCGAATGGCCTCCTCAGTCGCCCAGAGGACCTCGGAAAGCTTGCGGGGCGTGATGGTCAGGCAAGGTGATACGTCCGTCGAGACTTCTCGATAACCAGCCTGCAGGAGGAGGCCATGAGACTGCTTCAGGCTGGCTTGGCGGATCCATATGATTGGGCCCTTGCGACGGGCTCGGGCGGCGAGGGCAAAGCCGGTCATGGCGGCGAAATCCCCATGCGAGGTCTCGCAGATCTCGTGCAGGCCCGCATCCCCCAGCCCGAGGGGAAAGGCCGGATTCGGCCGGTCTCGGGGCGGCGACAGATGAAAAACATCTCTCAGGGGAAGTGGGGCACGATCCATATGTTCATTATTTGTTCTCTCGCTGAAGAGTCAACTATGGATGGCTGATGAGGCGAAATTCCTCAGGCGTGAACGAAGATCAGGAGCAGGATCACGGGCAGGGCGAAGCCTGCTGCCGTCAGCGGCCATGTGCTGTTTCGGCGCGCTGACTGCATCTGCAGCAACCACAGGCCGGTCGCACTGAAAACGATGACGCCGATCGCGAACAGGTCAAGGAACAGTGTCCAGGCAAGTCCGGTATTGCGGCCCTTATGCAGGTCATTGAGGTAGGCGATCACGCCGCGATTGGTCTTCTCGAACAAGACGTCGCCTGTTTCGCGATCAATGCTGACCCAGGCATCTCCGCCGGGCCGGGCGAGGCTGATATTGATGTCGTATTCGGTCCACTCGCCGGAACGACCGACAAGGTCGAAACCGGTCTCGGATTTCAGATGACGCGCAACGTCTTTGGGCAGGGGCAACGAAGTGCCATCTTCTACGGTTTCCTGAAGCTGAAGCGTCATCTCCTCCGGAAGCAGGACTTCTCCATCGATCACTTTCGGTTTTGCAGACAGGATGCCCGCGTGGTTGAGCGTAATTCCCGTGGAAGCAAACAGGATCATACCCACAAGGCAGACCGCGCCGGACATCCAGTGTATTGTGCGCACCTGGCGCTTTACGAACATCTTGAATGAGGCCCGCTTGGCAGCGGCATTGGGAGAAGGGCTCATGAAGGAAGAATCCGCTATCTATGTCGCATTGGTGAAACGAGTACCAATGTCACCGGGGGCGTCGTAGCACGCGCAGAAATGCTCTTGCAAGTCATTCTCACGGGTGTGCTGCGATCATTACGTGCCTTTTGTGTCGTGCACTCTATTGATCTGATGAGGTTTCTCATCTCTGAGTTGGATCTGAATGCGTTACGTCTTGTTAGATCAATGTGACCCCGCGCGTGCCGCGACCGCGTTCCATGGCAAACAGGGAACGTTGTGGTTGGACAGCGCTGACTTGGAGCACCCATCGTCGCATTGGTCGTACCTCTGCATGTCGCCGGTTGCTGGCTTGCGTCTCGATGCCGGAGCGGATGCATCTAATCTGGCGAAAGGGCTGGAAACGCTGCGTGGCTGGATACGCGGGCAGGCGCGGCGACGGATTGCAGGCGGGCCACCCTTTCAAGGAGGTGCGGCAGGCTATGTGGCCTATGACGCAGCGCCGCTGTTTCATGATCGGTTTCGATCACGTCACGGGCCCCAATCTGACCTTGCTGAATTCAGTCTGTACGACACGCTTGTGGCGTTTGATCATGCGCAGGGAAAAACGTGGGTTATGTCGTGTGGTCTGTCGTCTTCTGACGCGGAGCAAGACGATGACCTCGCGGATGCGCGAATTGCAGAAGTGATTGCGTCCATCACCGACACGAAAGAGCCCACGACGCTTGCCACACCGCCCCAGTGGCGGCGACCCGAACGGGCAATCGATTATGTGAAAGCGGTTGAGCGCACGCAGGAATACATTCTGGATGGCGACATCTATCAGGCGAACATTGCGCAAAACTGGGTCAGTGCGGAGATGCACGTGGCTGATGCGTTCGCGAATTACCTTGAGATGCGGCAACGAACCCCTGCGCCCTTCGCGGCTTTCGGTCATTTTCGTGGACGGGTGCTGGCAAGCGCATCGCCAGAGCGACTGATCTCCATTTCGGCTGAGGGACGTGTCGTGGCCGAGCCGATCAAGGGAACGATGCGGCGGGCCGCAGATCCAGCGATCGACGCTGAAATCCAGGCCACGCTTGTTGCATCAGAAAAAGACCGTGCCGAGAACATAATGATCACCGATCTCCTGCGGAATGACCTTTCAATTGTGTGCGCGCCACACTCTGTCAAAGTGACATCACTGTGCCGACTTGAGACTTTCTCCAATCTCCACCACTTGGTCTCGACCATTGAGGGAGAACTGGCGGAAGGAAAAGATGGAGTAGACTTGTTTGCGGCGGTCTTTCCTGGGGGATCCATTACCGGCGCCCCCAAACTTCGAGCCATGGAGATCATTGACGAGTTGGAGCAAAGATCGCGCGGCGTCTATTGTGGGGCGGTTGGGTATGTCGGGTTTGATGGCGCGCTGGATTTCAATATCCTTATACGCACGATAGATCACCTTCCCGGAGAGAGCGCGCTACTGGCAGGGGGAGGGATTACGCTCATGTCGGATCCGCAAGGTGAACTTGCCGAGTCCGAGTTGAAGGCGGAGCGGATAGCGCCTGATCTGTTTGCTCGCGGAAACCAGTCATGATCCTGGTCCTCAATAATCGTGATAGTTTTGTGTTTAACCTTGCGAGGTATCTGACCTGTGCAGGCGCGAACATTGAGGTCGTCGACAGCGACCGTATCACCTTGTATGAGATCACCGATTTGAAACCGGACGCCTTGGTTCTTTCGCCAGGGCCTTGTACGCCCAACGAGGCTGGAATTTGCCTCGACGCTGTGCGTCATTTCAGTGGTACCCTGCCCATTCTCGGAGTTTGCCTCGGCCATCAGGTCATCGCGCAGGTGTTTGGTGGCGAGATAGTCAGGGCGAGTCACCCCAGGCATGGCCGAACAACCCAATTGTCTGTTCAGGGCGGTGGCTTGTTCGAGGGATTGCCGAGATCAATCGAGGTGGGTCTGTACAATTCCCTTGTCGCCCAGTTCGATGAATTGCCGGATGAGCTTGCTGTTGACGCAGTTTCGGCTGAAGGAGAAATCATGGCGCTTTCGCATGTTTCGAAGCCGCTTTTCAGCGTGCAATTTCACCCAGAATCCATTTTGACGGAATATGGTTCGGAATTGATTGCCAATTTTGTTCGAGTTGCTGAGGCTTGGCGTTCCCTATGATCCTGTTTCAACCATCTTCAGATCCAGTCCATTCTGCGTCCTTCGACGTCAGGGACCGGGGCTTGTTGCTTGCAGATGGCGTCTTCGATACGTCTCTGGTAGTTCGTGGCAAGATCATTTTACGCGACGAGCATGTTGACCGCCTGATGGACGGTGCTTCCGCTCTCGGAATTTTTCTTGAGCGGGAAGTGGTGGAGCAGGTGATGGACCAGGCGGTCTCGACCGGCCTATCCGGAGCCTTGCGAATTACCGTGACAAGAGGCGCTGGCGGCAGAGGTCTGGCTGGTGAAGTGGCCGGAGGTGCGACGGTTTTAGCGAACTTGACTGACTACGATGCCAGCGCCCCTTTGCCCGCAGTACATGCGCAGCAGAGTGAGATTCAGCGAAACCCAACTTCAATTTCTGCGCGCTACAAAACTCTATCCTATACAGATAATGTCGTCGTACTTCGGGCAGCGGTCTCGTCGGGTTTTGGAGATGCCTTTTTCTTTTCGCCATCTGGGATGCTATCCTGCGCGACAGCGGCAAATGTATTTGTCCAGTTCGGACAGACCATCGTCACGCCGCCCACCAGCGATGGCGCCCTGCCTGGTGTCATGAGGAATTGGGTGCTGGAGCAGGGTAGTGTCGGGCAGTGCGCCGTTGAAGTGCGGTCAGTTTCCCAGGAAGACCTGTTGGCGGCAGATCGTGTGTTTCTGACCAACAGTTTGCGCTTGTTCCAGCCTGTTTCAGGGTTCGAGGAGGCTCACTTCGACCCAGCCCTGCCTGAAGGATGCGCTTCACTGCGGAGCCAGCTGATTGACCGCTGACTCCGCTGTGAGACGTGTTTAGGCGAGTGCAACCGACAGAGGCGTCAGGTCGAGTTTCAGGCTGTCCGCCACTGCCTCACAGGTGACCTTTCCGTTCCACACATTCAGGCCGGCCGCGAGATGCGGATCGGACTTCAATGCGTCTTTCCAGCCCTTGTCGGCAATCCGAAGCGCGTGAGGAAGCGTCGCATTGTTGAGCGCGTAGGTGGAGGTGCGCGCAACGGCGCCCGGCATATTCGCAACACAATAATGCACGATGTCGTCCACTACATAAGTCGGGGCATCATGTGTGGTCGGCTTGGAGGTTTCGAAACAGCCGCCCTGGTCAATTGCGACGTCGACCATGACTGCTCCGGGCTGCATGATGGACAGCATATCGCGGGTGATCAGTTTCGGCGCCGCGGAGCCTGGAACCAATACAGCGCCGATGACGAGATCAGCCTGAGCGATTTCCTGTTCAAGTGTGGCGCGCGTTGAGTAAACAGTATTTGCGCCGGCTTCGAAGTGCGTTGCCAGACGTTCGAGCACATCGGGGTTGCGGTCCAGAATGGTCACGTCTGCGTGCATTCCCACGGCCATCTGTGCCGCGTTGAATCCCACAACGCCACCCCCAATCACGACGACGCGGCTTGCGCGCACACCTGGTACGCCTCCAATCAGAACGCCTCGTCCGCCTTTAGCCTTTTCGAGTGCGGATGCACCGGCCTGCACGGCTAGACGGCCGGCGACCTGGCTCATTGGCTTCAGCAGCGGCAGTCCGCCTGTGCGATCGGTGACGGTTTCATAGGCGATGCAGGTTGCACCTGACTTCATCAGATCTTGCGTCTGTTCCGGATCCGGAGCGAGGTGCAGGTAGGTGAACAGGATCTGGCCTTCGCGAAGCATGTTGCGCTCCGGTGCCAGAGGCTCCTTCACCTTGATGATCATGTCGGAGCTGGAGAACACGTCAGCAGCGGCGGCGGCAATGTCAGCGCCCACGGCGCGGTAGGCGTCGTCGTTAGCGCCAATGCCCATGCCGGCCTGGGTTTCGACCAGGACTGTGTGTCCTCGCGCAACAAATTCGCTCACGCTTTCGGGGGTCAGGCCTACCCGAAACTCGTTGTTCTTGATTTCCTTTGGAACGCCAATCCGCATGCTCGCAACTCCCGTAGGGTGAGGTTACCTTTGTTTTCGCGGATATCGTATATTTTCTGCCTCAATGTCCAGAGAATTTGTATGTTCGTTTCAACATACAAATTCTTCGTCGAATAATTTTCTATTCGCCTGAGGGCGTTTCAGCAGGGGCTTCCCACGCCGCAAGGGCGCGGTATAGCGCAAGGCTGTTGAGCCCGTGGTCCAGATTTGCCTGAATGAGTTGCTGCTGGGCGTCATAATTTTCGCGTTGGGCATCCAGCACCGTCAGATAGTCATCCAACCCGGATTTGAACCGCTCCTGAGAGAGGTTCAGTGTCACACCGGTATCTTCTGCCAGTTGTTCCAGAGCGTCCAGACGGCGCGAAATCGTGTTCGAAACCGCCAACGCATTTGCGACTTCCCGGAAGGCCTGCTGGATTGCGCCCTCGTAAGTCGCGATCGCAGCGTCAGCGTTCGCCTGGGCTGCTTCAAGATTTCCGCGGCGAGCGCCGAAATCGAAGATCGGAATCGAGATGCTCGGGGTGAACGTCCAACCCGAGGCATAGTCGCCTTCAAACAGATCGGAGATATCTCCTCCTGCTACGCCGACCCCGCCAGACAACGACACCGTCGGGAAGTAGGCGGCCCGCGCTGCACCGATATTAGCATTCGCCGCAAGCAGGTTGCGCTCAGCTTGGATAACGTCCGGACGGCGTAGAAGCACCGCAGAGGACTGTCCGACAGTCAAGTTCAGTTGCACGGGTGAAGGCGATAGTGCCACACGTGCTTCAATTGCCGGAGGCAGGTCGGCACCGACGAGAAAGCGGAGCGTGTTGACGTCTCTGCGTACATTTGCCTCGAACGTCGCAGCCTGTGCCTGTGCGGAGGCAACGGATGCAGAGGCGCGCCGCAGGTCGATCTCGCTGGCCGTGCCTGCATCGAAGAGAGCCTGAGTCAGTTCCAGACTCTCGTTCTGGCTCTCGGCGGTTTGCTGGGCGAGGCGCAGCAGTTCTTGATCCGCAGCAAGTTGAAGCCAGGCTTCGGCGACAGAAGCGACAAGTGAGATTTTCGTCGCGCGTTCGCCCTCTACGCTGGCGAGGTAAGTCTGCAATGCCGCCTCATTGGTGTTGCGCACGCGGCCGAAGAAGTCGAGTTCCCAGGCGGACACACCGATCTGCGCCGATGTGCTGTCTCCGAACGCAGATGAGTAGGCTGCATCATCATCGAACGTATCGCCCATCTGAGCGCTTCCCGAACCATTGAAAGATGGCCAGAAGCCTGAGCGGGCCGTAATCAGATTGGCGCGGGCGACCTCTACGGTTGCCGCAACAGTCCTCAAATCGCGGTTCTGCTCAAGCGACAACTCGATCAAGCTGCGGAGATCTTCAGACTGGACGATTTCCTGCCACGTCAACGAAGTCGCAGTATCCGCGGCCGACGCCGCAACTGGCAACTCAGTCGGAACTGGTGCAACGGGGCGCTCATATTCCGGCGCCATGTTGACACAGCCGGTCAGAACCAGCGCGCTGACGGATGCGGCGAGATAGTGATGACGGCTCATGCGGTCTCTCCGGTATTGGCAGGGCGTTGGCCGCGAAGGCGCATGGTGACCTGACGAACAATGACATAGAACAGGGGGGCGAACAGCAAGCTGAACGTCATGGCGGCGACAACACCACCGATCATGATCCAGCCCATCGCATTGCGGCTTTCGGAACCCGCGCCCGAGCTGAGCGCCAGAGGCAGCACACCAAATCCAAAGGCGAGCGATGTCATCAGCACAGGGCGGATACGAAGACGCACAGCATCGATCGTGGCCGATACGACGTCTTTGCCGGTTTCCTCAAGTGAACGCGCGAATTCCACGATCAGGATAGCGTTCTTCGACGCCAGTCCAACGGTCATCAGAAGGCCGACCTGGAAGAAAACGTCGTTGGCCAGACCGAACAGATTGGCCGCAGCAACAGCGCCTGTGACGCCAAGCGGGGCGACCAGCAACACGGAAATAGGGACGGTCCAGCTTTCGTAAAGTGCAGCCAAGCACAGGAATACGAACAACAGCGACATCACATACAGCATGGTTGCCTGATTGCCGGTCTGTTGTTCCTGGCGGCTGAGGCCGCTCCATTCATACGTAATGTCACCGGGAAGCTGGTCGACCAAGCCGCCAATCACATCCATGGCGACACCTGAGCTTTGGCCTGCAGCAGGAGAACCCTGAATGTTCATTGCTGACACGCCGTTGAAGCGCTGCAGCTGTGGCGAACCATAGCTCCACTCACCAGAAACGATCTCGTCAAGAGGTACCATTTCCCCGGTCGTGCTGCGAGCGAACCAATTCGACACATCGTCTGGCTGCATGCGGTCGTCGGCGTCTCCTTGAACGTACACGCGTTTAATCCGCCCACGATCAAGGAAGTCATTCACATACGTGCCGCCGAACGCGATGGACAGCAGGCTTGTCGCGTCGCCTACGGAAACGCCCAATGCCTGAGACTTCTGATAGTCGAGGTGCATATTGAATTGTGGACCGTCGTCGCTGCCATTGGGGCGGACGCCCATCAGACGCGGGTCCTGGGAGGCCATTCCGAGAAGCTGGTTGCGGGCGTTCAGAAACTCTTCGTGGGACAATCCACCCGTGTTCTTGATGAACAGGTCAAAGCCATTCGAGTTACCCATTTCCTGAATCGGAGGCGGGACGATTGGGAAGATGTTGGCTTCGTCGATTTGAGACAAACCCATGAAGGCGCGCCCGGCGATCGACTGTACCGTGTTGTTCGGACCGGGGCGCTCTTTCCAATCGTTCATCGCGGCGAAGGCGATGCCGTTGTTCTGGCCTGCGCCCACGACGCTAAAGCCAGCGACGGTGAAGAGGCCTTTGATGTTCGTGCCCTCGTTTTCAGCGTAGTAACCACGTACTTCGTCCAGGACGGTGGCCGTGCGCTCCAGCGTAGCGCTTTCCGGCAACTGCACGATGGTCATCATCGTTCCCTGATCTTCGTCGGGAAGGAATGCCGTCGGCAGGCGCGTAAACATCAGTCCGGTCAGGGCGATAATCACCGCGAATACGCCCAGCATGATCCAGCGTCGGCGGACGATGCGGGAGATGGCCGCCTCATAGCCGCTGGTAAGCTTGTCAAAGCCGGCATTGAACGCATTGGCCGGAGCCATGTACCATGACTTTCCATCGCCATGTGACGGCTTCAACAAAGTCGCGCACAGGGCAGGTGAGAGCACAACGGCAACGATCACTGACAGCGTCATGGCTGCAACTATGGTGACTGAGAACTGACGGTAGATCACGCCGGCAGAGCCCGGGAAAAATGCCATCGGAACGAATACTGCAGACAGCACGACAGCGATACCAACGAGCGCGCCAGTAATCTGCTGCATGGATTTCACGGTGGCGTCATAGGGCGACAAACCATCTTCGTGCATCACGCGCTCGACGTTCTCAACCACAACAATGGCGTCATCCACCAGCAGGCCAATTGCAAGAACCATCGCGAACATGGTGAGCGTATTTATGGACATGCCGAATACGAGAAGCACGGCAAACGTTCCGAGCAGCACAACCGGAACGGCAATGATGGGGATAAGAGATGCACGGAAGCTTTGCAGGAAGATGAGAATGACGATGAAGACGAGCGCGATAGCTTCGTAAAGAGTCTTCTCAACTTCGTGGATTGAGGTTTCGATGAATGGCGTAGCATCGACTGGGAAGACATATTCCATGTCGGCCGGGAAATCTTCGGCCAGGTGCGCCATCGCTTCCTTTACCCGTTCAGCCGTATCCAGTGCATTTGCACCGGTGGCCAGCGAAACGGCGAAGCCCGTCGACGGGGCGCCGTTGAAGCGGGATATAAATGAATAGTCCTGCGCACCAAGCTCCACGCGAGCGACGTCTTGCAGCCGTACCGAGCCGCCCGCAGAGGTCGTGCGGATTAGCAAGTTGCGAAAATCTTCAGGTGTTGTCAGCAGCGATTGCAGCGTCACTGTCACATTGATTTCCTGGCCAGGCACTGAAGGTGCACCACCGAGCGCTCCAGATGCGATCTGTGCGTTCTGGGCCTGAATCGCCTGAACCACTTCCGACGGGGTGAGGCCGTATTGGTTTAGTTTTTCCGGCTCGAGCCAGACCCGCATGGCGTATTGAGATCCGAAGACCTGAACGCTTCCGACACCCTCCAAACGGCTGACAGTGTCGTAGATGTTCGATTGAACGTAGTCGCCCAGATCCGTCTGATTGAACGACTCATTCGGCGAGTAAACCGCCGTAACGAGCAGGAAGCCCCCGCTCGCCTTGCTCACGGTTACGCCTTGACGCTGGACCTGCTCGGGAAGCAGCGGCGTGGCGAGGGAAATCTTGTTCTGGGTCTGGACCTGAGCAATGTCAGGGTCGGTGCCGGGTTCGAACGAGAGCGTGATGGACGCCGTACCATTGGAATTGGACGACGAGGAGATGTAGTCCAAACCATCCAGACCCGTCAGCTGCTGCTCGATTACCTGCGTAACGGCGTTCTCCACCGCTTCTGCTGAGGCGCCCGGGTAGCTTGCATTGATGCTCACGGTGGTCGGAGCAATATCCGGATACTGCGCGACAGGAAGAGACCGCAGCGCCATCCCGCCTGCAAGCATGATGATGATCGCAATCACCCAGGCAAAGACTGGGCGATCGATGAAAAACTTTGCCATGGGAAATTATCCGAAGTTCTAGTTCAGGTCGCTTTGGGTTTCACGCGATGCGGAAATTTGCGGAGTCGCTCTTACAGGGCTGACCGTCATTCCGGCTCGGACAGACTGAAGATTTGAGACAACAATCTCTTCACCGGCTTGAAGTCCTTCGAGCACGATCCAGGATTTGCCATCGAAGTCCTCTACCTTGATGAGACGCTGCTCTACCGTGTTGTCGTCTTTCAGTACCATGACCGATGCCTGACCTGTCGGCGTGCGGGACACGACGGATTGGGGCAGGGTAACGACATTTTCAAATGTTCCAGCCACGAATTTTGCTCGAACGAACATGCCCGGCAGGAGGATGCCGTCGGGGTTCGGCACATTCGCACGCACGGCAATCGTGCCCGCGCTTTCATCGACATTGACTTCGCTGAATTCAAGCGTGCCCTGAAGCGGGTAAACGGTGCCGTCATTCAGAATGATGTTTACCGGGGTCATGTTCAGGTCAGAAGAGGCGACCTCTCCTGCTGCGATCTGTTGGCGTACGCTCAGCACCCGGTTGCTGGAGACCGTGAGATCCACATAGATCGGATCGATTTGCAGCACTCGGGCCAGGGCATCGGTTTGGTTCTGCGTTACCAGAGCCCCCTGCGTCACAGATGATCGGCCGATGCGGCCTTCAATCGGCGAAGAAATTCTGGTGCGGGAAAGGTCAATGCGCGCGCGATCCAGCGCTGCCTTCTGAAGGGCGATATCGGCTTCAGCTTCCTGAGCAGAGGCAACAGCCTGGTCATACTCTTGCTGGCTGACGGCGTTGATCTTGGCGAGTTCGGCAAACCGGTCGGCCGTTTCATGTGCGACTTTGGACGACGCCTGAGCACGTGCCAGCGAAGCTTCAGCGCTTCTCACATCGGCGGCGTATTCTGCAGCGTCGATTTGATAGAGTGCCTGTCCGCGCTCGACAAGGTCGCCTTCCTTGAACAGGCGTTCCTTGATGATTCCGGTCACCTGCGGGCGAATTTCCGCTTCAGCGAACGCCCGGGCGCGCCCCGGAAGTTCCACTTCATTCGGGACGGTTGTCAGTTCTGCCGTGATGGTTTCGACACGGGGGGCAACGGGTTCTGGGGTGGCGGTGGTTTCCCCGCTTTCGCCGCATGCGGTTGCCAGTAACGCAACGGCAAGGGCTGCAACCGAAAGACTTTTTCTTATAGGTTTCATGGGGATTCCTTGACGAGCCGCTAGGCTCAGGTGTAAAAATAGAATGAGCGCTCTATCTAGTGCTGCGGTGCAGCAAGTCAAGATGGGGCATGACTTTAATCAGGTGCATTATCGCATGACAGATATTCATATTTCGAAGACCGCAGCCAAAAGAGAGGCCAGAATTGCGGAAATTCTCGACTGCGCAGAATTACAGTTCGTGGAAAGCGGATTTCACGGGGCAGGTATTTCCAGCATTGCGAAAACCTGTGGCATCAGTGTCGGGCACCTCTATCACTATTTTGCCTCCAAGGAATTGCTGATCGAAGCTGTGGTTGAACGGGAGCTGATGCGGCAGCGAGAAAAGCTGGATGACTTCCGAAGTCTCAACGCTGCGGAGATTCGCGAACAGATTGCTCCGAAGGTGATTGACGCAATTGTAAATCATCAGGATCCATTCCGGACTGTTCTGAATTTCGAAATTCTTGCTGAAGCGCAACGCAATCCCGCCATCGCCAATATTCTCCATAAGTATGACCGGGAAATGAGAGAGGAGTTCTGTAACCTGCTGGCGAAAGCGGGAATCGGGACGCCCGTCATGCGGACTGAAATGCTGTTCAGTTTGTTTGCTGGCATTCCCGCGCGAAATCTTCGTCATCCGGAGCAGGAAAGATCACAGTTCATAGAACTGATGAAACCGATCATCACGGACATCCTTATTGGTGATGATTGTTCCATATAACGGGATGAGACGATAACCGGCATCATGAGGGAGTTGGAAGGAAGGCGGTCAAACTGGCGCGGAACTTGTCAATTCCGGCAGCAGTGATGTTGGCGACTTGTACAGACCTGTCATCACGTTGTGGATCCGTGACAGGTCGCTCGAAATTGAGTTGCCTGTAACGTTCCAGGCTGTCTGCATAACAAGACGAACCGAGGTAGATAGATTGCGTTGCTGTATCGGAAAACAAAATTCGTGATCTGATGATAGGTTTGGCTCCAATGTGGAGTGCGTCAAGGTTGCGGTACACCTCGAAATGAATATGCGGAATCCGCCCGCGGTAGGTTCCCGGAAACACGGTCGAATAGGTCACCCGGCCATTGATGTCGGTCACTCCGATACCGCGCAAATAGTTGGTGTCAGGCTTTCCAAAAACAGAATACTGGCCAGACGCATCCGCATGCCAGACATAGACAGCGTGACGCGATAGCGTTTGCCCGTTCGAGATCGATCTTAGTTCCATTCTCAGGTCAAGCGGCGCTCCGGCGGCGGTTCCGCTCAATCCGTTGAAGCCGCGGGTAATATCGCGACGAACAAGGCCAGTATTGACCCATACCCTTGCCAGGCTTTGTTCCGGGCCACAGACGCGCTCCATCGGATATGGAATGTCCGCATTCGCAATCTCTGTTGGTACGCGCGGTTGATCTAGGGCAGAAAGCTTCATGTCTATTGCCGTCCACGAGGCGGCGGACCACGCCGATCAGGCTGTTGAAGTCTGCTTGCATCGATCTGGCTGGTGTACTTCGACGCGGCGAGCAGTTCGGCACGAGTCAGTTGCCCGTTGTCATCTTGGTCGATCAACTCGAATGTTTCTATAAGGCGCGCACGGAATTCATGAGCCGTGATGCGTCCGTCGAGATTGCTGTCGAACGCGACCGGATTTGGTAATGCGTTCGCATCGCCAAGTGCGATAGACGCCCATTGTGTCATCTCGATTGCAGAGCGATGCTCGTCATTCGTTCCTGGTGCGGATAGCCACTCGGAATCGATGCCCTGCTGGGCTTCATTCAGGGTGATGATGTGGTCAGCATCTGTGTCCATTCCGGCGAATAGCAACGCAACCGGCGGAGCAGACATCGAGTGGGAAGGAGCCGGACGCTCGCGGGCGCCCATCTCCCGACCATTGGGAGGGCCGCTGTGGGAAGGTGTTGTGCAGGCCCCAAGCAATATCGCTGAGCCCAATCCCCAGGCTGCCCGCTTGGTGGTGGAAAGCAGGCCCGTTTGAAGATTTGTACGAGGGGAGGTGAGGGAGGTGTCACAGGGTGAGACGTAGGGGACGCGTGACACCTCCCTCTCATCGCATCCAGATTTGCACCCAAAGGGAGGTTCGGTGAGCAAGGGGAGGACTTGAACTGTCCTGGGAGGTGCGATGATTTCGGTAGCAGGAGCTGAACCCGAGATGCTGTTAGTATCAGGTGTTATTGTTTCATTCGGCATCACGTGGCTTCTCGCTGCAGTGGCCGGGAAGCTTTCCCGGTTTGATGATCCCAACATGCGCTGGCCATATTGAGAGGATGTGCCGGTTCGGAAAAAAGTGATGGCAAGGTGTGTCAGGCCGCAACACAGCATTAACGGATTGAAAGGTCGGGCCATTTGAGGCGCAGTCCGCAGTGCTGGTCGCTCGAAATATCCAGGAAACCTTCGCAGGTTCAGTTGCGACACAACTTGGCAACAAGTTTATCCTAACTGTAATGATCTGTTTCAAACGCCTGTTCAGGAGGATCTGGCGATGCCAGACCCAGCGACTAGCCCCTCGGAGCATATTCTCGTCATCGATGATGACCGCGAAATCCGGGAAGATTTGCGAACCTATCTGACGGAGAACGGTTATCGGGTCTCGACTGCCGAGAATGCCCCGGCTGCCCGCCGGACGATACATTCGGAAGAGCCGGATTTGATCCTGTTGGATGTCATGATGCCGGGAGAGGACGGTATCAGCCTGTGCCGCTCCATCGTTCGCCTCACGACAATTCCCATCGTGTTCATAAGCGCGAGAACGGACGAGATAGACCGGATTGTCGGCTTGGAAGTCGGAGCGGATGATTATGTCTGCAAACCATTCAATCCACGTGAGCTGTTGGCCCGTGTACGGTCAGTCCTGCGCAGAGCGAATGGTGGCAGTCGCGAGATGACCCCGGAGAAAACACGGTACTTCGAATTTGATCGCTGGACTTTGGATACCGCCAAACGCAGTCTGACGCGCGATGATGGGGTCATCGTATCTCTGAGTAGCGGCGAGTTTCAGCTGTTGATGATTTTCATCGCACGTCCGCAGATTGTCATGTCTCGCGAGCGGATTGTGGAGTTGTCGCATGCGGAAGGTGCTGATGTTTTTGACCGCAGCGTAGACAGTCAGGTGAGCCGCTTTCGAAAGAAAATTGAACGCGACCCTAAAAACCCGGAGATTATCCAAACGGTTTGGGGGGGCGGATATGTATTCGCCGCCGACGTGAAGAAACTCTGATGCTGTACCGCTTCGATACATTGCTGATGCGGATTGTCATGCTGGTGGTCATGGCGGTTCTGTCAACCTTCATCCTTGTTTTCCTGATGATTCAGTTCCAGATGTCATCGCGCGACAACGAACCGGGCAAGGCTCTTAGAGTTGCAGCGGCCTTTCTTGAGCACCTGCAGTCGCAGGATTGGCCGTCAGATTTGTCCAACAGCGAATTGAATCGCTTCCAAATAGATCAGTACTTCACCGCAGACACTCCATTGGTCGCTCCGGATTCCAATCCTGCCGCGGAGGAAGTACGGATGCGTCTGGGATTATCAGACAATGTCGCTGTTGGAGTCCATTTCGGAAAGCCGAGATTGGGGCCGCGGGGTGATTTCGATGAGCCCGGTCCTCCTGAAGAAAGACCGTTTGGTCCGCCTTATCAGTCGAACCCGCCATTGACGAAACAAGAGTTCGGAATGCGGGAGCGCGCTGTGGTTTCTCTGGAAATCAGAGAAGGAGAGTGGATCAATTTGCGCACTGCCCCAATTGTATTGGATGGACCGCGTCCGGGCTTGTTGCCGGCTGGGGTACTCGTCCTGCTGATGGTTGGGATCGGGATTTGGGCGGCAATGAATGCCATTAATCCTCTGCGTCAGATGGCAAAGACCGCAGATGCGTTTGCGTCCGACTACACTTACCAGCCATTGGTTGAGCAAGGGCCTTATGATGTGCGCGAATCCTTGCGTGCATTCAATCGTATGGGGCGGAGGCTGGAGGCAACTGTTGCGGGACAGAGGCAATTGCTTGCGGCCATTGGTCATGATCTTCGCACGCCTATTACATCACTTAAATTGAAAGTGGAGATGCTTTCGGATTCCGCTGAGCGCGAGAGGATGAGCCGCGCATTGTCCGAACTCGAACGTATCACTGAGGCTGCGTTGGCTGCAGCGACGGCTGGGCAGTCCGATGAACCGTTTCAGCCTCTGGATATGTACTCTCTCGTTGATAGCCTTGTGGAAGATCTTGTCGATTTGGGCCTTGATGTCTCGTTTACAGAGACTGATGCCCGCCCAATTGTCATGGGGCGATCAGATGAGCTGACCAGAGCGCTGCGCAACATCGTCGAGAACGCGGTTCGCTACGGAGAGCGGGCGACTGTGGAATTGAAAGAACGACGGGACGACGCAACAATTCTGGTTCGAGATTTCGGCCCCGGTATTCCAGAGAGTTCGCTTGTACGCGTATTTGAACCCCTTGTTCGATTGGAACAGTCGCGTAATCGGGAAACTGGCGGGCACGGCCTCGGCCTTCACATCGCAAAGACACTGATCGAAGCGCACAACGGAAAAATCGGACTCAGGAATCAGGCCGAAGGCGGACTACAGGCAACAATTTCATTGCCCCTGAAGACTGCCTCCAGGGCGTGATCGTCAGAACCTTGTCGAGGTGCTGAACCGGAACGACTCCGTTCTGTCATATTCCTCGCTTTTCAGGATATGACTGAAGTCAAACCGGATCGGGCCGAAGGGCGAAGTCCAGTAGACGCTGAGCCCTGTGGACGCCCGCAAGGATAGCTCATCTTCAATCATTTGAACGGCATCTCGACCATAGGTGTCAGTGAACTCGACTGGGTCGCTCTTGTCCACGTCGCTCAGCAATCCGACCGATCCGGCCTCGACGAACAAACCTGTTTTAATGCCGTATTCTTCTGGCAGATAGTTCGGAATGGATAGGTCCAGGCTGGCCTGATAAAATGCATTTCCACCGAGTGCGTTCAGCCGCTTCACCGTCTCAGTGCCGTCATCATTCTGAATCACCTGAACAATACGCGGTCCGAGACCAGCGGTGTCGAAGCCCCGGAAACTGTTGCCACCCTTGAAAAAGCGATTGTTGATGCGCACGCCTTGGGGCGTTGTTTGCCCGTACTCTGAATTTCCATCGCTGGTTCCGTATGGTTCGATGTATCCGCCGGACAGGCGAAGGCTCGCGACGATGCCTTTGCTGATGCCCTGGTATACATTCATTGAGGCATTGGTACGGATGAAGTTCACATCACCGCCAACGCCAGATACATCCTGACCAAACAGCAGGTCAAATCCACCCGTTGGCTCAATCGGATCGTTCTTCATATCAAGCAGAAGATTGTACCCGACAATCGAGGATATCTCGGACCGTTCACTTGAACAGAGCGAATAGCGATTGAGATACCGAATATCGCAGACATCCACGATCAACGAGCCATCGGGCAACGGCACATCGTCGGCGCTCACATAAGCTACGCCTGTGATGTCGTCGCTGGTATCACCCGGCGTACCGCCATCATCGACAGTATACTCCGTCGTCAATCGTTCGCCGCTTTCCTCGTCAATGACGATGCTCTGGTCGACCACGTCAATTTTGTCATTCTGGAGCGTGTATTTCAGGCCGAGTTGAAGTCGATCGGAGAGGGGAAAGCCAAGTTGAGCGCTTACGCCCATGGACTCGGTTGTATATCCGCCAAGGTCAGTATTGGAATAATCGAGGCGCGTTGCGAAAGCGCCAAGCCCGGCAGACATGCTTCGATCCAGGAAACGTGGTTCGGTGTATTGAACGTCCAGGATTTGCTGCAATGCGGAAGTGGATATTCGCGCTGAAGCGGACTGTCCCCGACCGAGCACGTTGCGCTGGGCGACGCTGACATCGACAAGGAAGGATTCTGAAGATGAAAAGCCGGCCGAAAAGCTCATCTCGCCGGTTGGCTGTTCAGCCACCCTCAGATCAACGTCAATCTGGTCAGGATCGGCAGTCGGCAGTTCTGTCACTTCGACGTCCTTGAAGTAGCCAAGGGCTCGAACCCGATTTCGGGAACGATCGAGGAGGACCCGGTTGAAAGCGTCGCCCTCATTTATGCGCAGCTCCCGGCGAATGACCCGGTCGAGCGTCTGCGTGTTGCCGATAATGTTGATCCGATTGATGTAAACTCTGGGCCCTTCATTGACGTGGAAGGTGACATTCACCGTCTTGGTTTCCAGATCGGCGGAGATTTCTGGCCGAACGTCGATGAAGGCGTATCCGCCTATGCCGGCCACATAGGTGAGCCCGTCAATGGACTGTTCAATTGTGTCACCCCGGAAAAGGTCTCCAGACCTGGCAGCGAGAGATGCGCGAAGGGCGTCCGTGTTGAGTTTTTCCAGTTCAGTCTCGACATTGATTTCGCCGAAACGATAAATCTCACCCTCATCAATCGTATACGTGATGTAGAAGTCTTTCTGATCCGGTGTCAGCTCGGCAACAGCGGACTCGACCCGGAAATCATAGTAGCCTTTGTTTTGATAGAATTGCCGCAGAAGATCGCGATCATATTCCATTCGCCCCGGATCGTAATTGTCATTGGACGAAAAGAACTGCCACCAACGAGATTGTCGGGTGACAATTTCTTTCCTCAACCGATTGTCGGAGTATTCCTCATTTCCAAGAAAGTTGATGGCGCGAACGCCTGAGACAGGTCCCTCGGTGATCGAGAAAATGACATCCACCCGGTTCTGGTCCAGCGGAACGTATTCCGGCGTGACCTTGGCGGCAAACCTTCCAGACTGTCGGTACAGCTCCATGACGCGTTGAACATCAGCCTGCATTCTCGCCGCGGTAAAAACACCACGGGGGGCAATCTGGATTTCCTCGCGGATCTTGTCTTCCGCCATCGCGCTGTTGCCTTCGATCATCACTCGACTGACGATTGGGTTTTCGACCAATGTGATGATCAGCTGGTTGCCGACCCGGTCAAATTTGGCGTCGGCAAAGAGGCCTGTGGCAAAAAGGGATTTCAAGGAGAGATCAATGCGGTTCGCGTCAAATTCCGAGCCAGGCTCTACCAGGATATATGAGAGAACTGTGCGATCTTCGATCCGTTGATTACCGTTGACAATGATACGCTCAATCTTGCCAGCGCCTTCGGTAATGCCGGCTTGGGCCGATGCCGGAAACTGAATGGAACTGACTGCGACAGATGACAACAATAGTGAGAGCGCAAGCGTTCTGGTTTTGTGGCTCATGAGTTTGGGTCCCTGGACATGGAGCTGGGATAGTCTGCGTGACTAGAAACGGAGTTTGACGGCGGCATTGGCCGTCACGGCGGTGGCATCGGGCGCGAACTCTCCGTCGATGCCGAACCTGATTTTCAGAAGTTCCGATCCGGCCAATAGGGACAGCCCCAAGGTCGCCGCATCGCTGAACTCTTCCGTAGCTTTGAGCGTAAAAGAGTCTTCATACCCAACGAATCCTGTGTCGAGTTCGTAGGGTGTCGTGGAAAGCGTGGATCGATACCCGACATCGAGACTCGCCCTGACGAGTGGACGGTCTCGGTTTGAACTGGAGTAGTTGGAGTAGGCCGGGCCAGAACGGCTGGAATCGTTTCCGCCGCGCCAGACATAAGCAAAGCTGAGCCCGGCATCTGCAGTGACCTTGTCAGTGTCTGCGTCGCTTACCCACAGATTTAGACCGTTTGAGGCGGTTTCAGAATACCCGTCTTGCTCCAGCCGGAAGTAGTCCAAGCCGATTGAAGGCGACATTCGGAATGAACCCGTACCAACCTCTGTAGACGCCACGAAGGATGCCGCGAGAGTTCGCCCGTCCCAGGTTCCACTGACTTCGGTTGCGTAATCATCCAGGATGATCTCGCGATAGCTCGAATGATCGACTTTTGCGATTTGTCCGACCGCTTGCAGATTGATCGGGCCGACTTGTTCGGTGGCGTATAGGCCCAGGCCCAGGCTTTTCATCGTGACCGGATTGTTGCCCCCGGTTTTCTCTTCGAATTTCCCGTCGGTCATCGAGCCCATAATTCCAACCGCATCAATGCCCAGGAAAGGACGGTCGTATCCGAGCGCTATGCCAAGGCCGCGGCCGTCGTAGCCCGGTCCGTCGTCCGATCCATCGTAGCTGACGTGTGAATAGGTCTCTTGCACCCAGGCACCATTTCCGGACTCGCTTGAACTTCGAGAGAACTCCAGGTGATCGCTCAGGGCGCCGAAGGCTGCGTTCGATTGGGATTCCAGATACCGTGTGGCCGCGTCTGTTCGCTGTGGAAGTAGGAGGTTGTACGCTTCGAGAAAGTCATGCTCAGTGTACAACTGCGTAATGGCTGACCCGAAATCATCGTCGTCCATGGCGACCGAGAGTATCGCGCTGAGCGCGTTCGACTGGTTGGAGTCGAGGTTGAGTTCTTCGGCTGATTTCAATTCGAAGTCGAGGCTGAGGATATCCGTGTCAGCGCTTTCGGTTTCGAGCGAGACATTGTAAATCCAGGGCACATTCTCCGTAGCAAGTTCGGCAGTTTCTTCGTCGAATACAAGTTGACCCGCCTCAATCAGGCTTACCTCAAAGTCGCCATCTACGAACGAAGTCAGTGTAGGCTGTATCGTCGTGTCGTTTCCAATGACAGCGGTTCCTGCCACTGAAATGAATGGAGTGGATTTGACATCTTGAGGATTGATTTCGAAATCAAGGATCGATGCCTCAGACACCGTCAGCGAGGCGAGATTCAGCGACGTGTCTTCCAGGAGGATGATTTCAGAATCGGACACTGTCGCCGCCAATCCTTGGCTGCTACTGATGAGGTTGCCGCTGAATAGTGTTGATGACAGGAAATCAAGGGTTCCCGTGGCATTTCCAAAGTCGATGTCTCCTTCGACATCGGAGTCTTCAATACTGAATTTCAGCGTCGTTCCATCGAAGTATGTGTCGCCAACGAATTCGGCGCCGGTCAGTACAAACTCGGCCGCCCCATCACCGAAGTCGACGTTTCCGGCCAAGCCACCATCAAGTATCTCCAGCACATCGTCGCCGCTGCCAAAGAGAATGTCGCCATAGATCGTCGGCTCGGTGACATCGTCTTCGTCAATTTCATCGTCACCATTGATGTCTTCGGTTGGTGTCTCCTGATACTGTCGGATTGTAGCGCCCACACTTTGGGATGACAGGTCAATGGCGATTTGAGAGCCGGACCCATCATCTTCCCGTCCGTCAGAAACAAGCAGACCGGAAATGACGCCGGTATTGGTAATCGTGCGCAGAGTATCGCTTTGATCCAGAATGGCGGTGGCGTTGCCGCCGTACCCATTTGACGATGCGGATATCGTACCCGAGTTTGTGATTGACTCCAGCTGGCTTCCCTCAGCGATAACTACGCCTTGGGCAATATCGTCCGTAAGCGTGTATACTGTCGCGCTGATGGATCCCGTGTTCTCAAGTGTGCCGATGGTCGTGTTGCTGCCAAGCAAGAGGGCCGTGGACGAGGCTTCATATGCGGTTGCCTGAATGGATCCTGTGTTCAGGATGCCGCCGTCAATGGAGACAGTGCCACTACCATCATCGGACCCGTTGATCCTAGCGGCAGTTGCATCGAAACCGATATTCAGTCCTGTCGCGTAAATCGTCCCGCGATTTATGAGTCCCTGATCGTACGCAAAGGTGGCGAGAATTTCATCGACATCGTCGTCCTCATCGTCGTCTGTCGTATCTCTGACGGTTTCGACGACTCCCGACAGGACAATCGTTTCACCGGATTGGGCTTCGATGCTCAGGGCGGGCGCAGAACCGTAGCTGTATATCCGGCCCGTACTGCGATTTTCGTCGTAGTCGTCTACGGTATCCTTTGTGTCGTCATCCTCGTCTTCTTCGGATGTGAAGTCGTCTACCGCTCCATTGATCAGGAGTCCCTGACCAAGGCTTCCCGTAATCCGTACCGCGCTCGCATTGTCGTAGAGGTCGTCTGCATCGCGGCGGTCCTCAACCGCCTCCGTATCTTCGTCGACGTAAATTGGCGCGATGTAGTTTGTCGAACTGGTGCTGGTGAAGCCGGTAGAGCTGATGGTGCTTTCGATGGTGAGATTGCCGGCAACGTCTCCGTCGATATCCAGGGCAGAGGCGCCTTGTCCCTGCGCCGAGATGGCTCCGCTGATCAGGATGTCGCCATTCACATCGTCCTGGAAGGCCAGCCCGCGCGCATTGTCACCAATTACGGAGATCGTGCCCTGTTGCACATAGTCGCCGGTCAGCGTCGATCCCACAATCACACCCGCCGAGTCATTGCCCTCCACATAGAGGGATGACCCGTGATCTAGCAGAATGTCGCCCGTGACCGTTCCGCCGGATTCGACGTTGATGCCTACTCGATTGAACCCGATTGCCAGTGGCCCGTCGTCATCGTCATCATCATCTTCATCTTCCCGATCATAATCTTCGAACAGGTCGATCGAGCCGGCATGGATGATGTTCGTCGTTACATCGGTTTGAATGGCTATCGCTGTGACATTGTCTGTGTCTTCTGCAACGATGTCGCCGTCATTTGTCACCGAGTTGCTTGAGTCGACGGTAATGGCTGTCGAGCCGGGCTGGCCTGTCAGATCGATTTCACCGTCTTCAGTGATGGTTACATCGTCTGGCGCTCCGCCATTTGCCGTGGATGTTTGCACGGATGTGGTCGTGGAGTCGTCGATCTCGACCGCCCATGCGGGGAGTGCCGTCGATATAAGCAGCGTGATGATCAGACCACGTGACAAGCCCATCGACTGCGATACTTTATTTTGCGATGGGCGCCAATCTAGTCGATTGTTATTTAATGAAAAATAGTTCATGTTTGCACGCTCCGCATCGACCAGTTCAAGTGCGTTACGGGAGCGTGTTGTCTGAACTTTGCCAGAATGTGCCGGTTGGCAGCGAGAGTTTGTCAGGCTGACACAGTTTCGGGAAATTCGCTGCAGTTCGCATTCGCAATCACAGCGAGGACTCGGCCCTGCAACACTCCTGCAACAGCTGTCTGATGAGCCAATCCTTCGCACCTGCAGAAAAAATCAAACGGGCGCGACGGATTTTGCCTGCTTGTCCGTTGAATGCAGGAATGACGTTAACAGCCAGAACTGCTGGGAAGAGACTGAGATGAAATTGAACGGGAAACGGCTACGGTGGATGGGGGTGCTGGCAGTGATACTGCTGGCCGGCACAGGCGTCTGGTTTGCGAAGTCCGGCATGGCGAGTTCCACAACGCCCGTTTACGAGACTTCAGCCGCGACACTCGGCGATCTGGAAGTTACGATCTCAGCCGCAGGTACGCTTACACCCAAAGAGACCGTGGAGGTTGGCGCGCAAGTATCCGGACAACTCCAAGAGTTGTTTGTCGACGTTGGCGACGAAGTCGAGGCTGGACAATTGCTGGCGCAGATTGATGCAACCATCGCGGAAAATACGGTCGAGGCTCAACGCTCGCAACTGGACTCTCTCAAGGCGTCGCGTCGCCAGCAGGTAGCGTCCCTGAAGTTGGCGCGCGCTGAAGCGGAGCGCGCAACCATGCTGTGGGAAGCAGACGCAATCGCGAAAGCAGAGTATGAGGCGACCCAGTCCGAACTCGAAATTGCGGAAGGGAAGCTCGACGCGATCGACGCCCAGATCGCCCAGCAGACATCGAGTCTGAAGGCTGATGAAGCCAATCTCGAATATACGAAGATATACGCGCCAATCGCTGGCACAGTTGTGTCTCTCAGTGCATCTGAGGGGCAGACCCTGAACGCCAATCAGACCGCACCGGTAATCATGACGCTTGCCGACCTGACCATCATGACCGTTGAGGCAGATGTTTCCGAGGCTGATGTCTTGCGCGTCACCAAAGGCCAGGAGGCCTGGTTCACAACGCTTGGGGATTCGGATCACAAGTGGGAGACCGAAGTCAGGCAGATTCTTCCGACTCCGGAAGTTATCAACGACGTCGTTCTCTACAAGGCGTTGCTTGATGTGGAAAACCCGGATGGAATTCTGCGTAGTGACATGACCACCCAGGTCTTCTTTGTTCAGGGGCGGGCTGACAATGCGGTGCTCATTCCCGTGTCCGCACTCCAGAGCCGACCGGCGCGTCCGGAGGGTGCGAGTTCTCAACGCGTCGAGCGTCCTCAAGGGCGCGAACAAGGCGGTCGTGGTGAGGCATTGCGTGAAGCACGTGAGCAGTATCCTGATGCCGAAATAGGAATGGTCATGAAGCTGAGCGCCGATGGCGAAGCAATACCTCAGCCGGTTCTCGTTGGTCTCCAGACGAGAAGCAGTGCGGAAATTTTGTTCGGCTTATCTGAAGGAGACGAAGTCGTAACCGGCCAAGTCGAACTGCGCCCACGCGCGGCGTCCGAGCGGCGCGACAGCGATCGCCGGCCGCCAATGGGGCCGCCTCCGGCGTAAGGATCTTCTATCATGAAAAGTCCACTGCTGCAGTTGCAGAGCATTACGCGCGTCTATGGCAAGGACAGCGCAGAAGTCCGGGCGCTGGACGGCGTCGATCTGACGATTGATGAGGGCGAGTTCGTTGCCATCGTCGGTCAGTCGGGGTCTGGCAAGTCTACCCTGATGAACCTGCTCGGCTGTTTGGATCGGCCGACGTCTGGCACTTACCGTATTCACGGCCAGGATGTGTCAGAAATGGATGCTGACGCGTTGGCATCCTTGCGGCGGCGAACGTTTGGCTTTGTGTTCCAGCGTTACAATCTGCTCGCCAATGTGAGTGCGCTGGAGAATGTCGAGATCCCGGCTGTCTATGCTGGGGTGCGCCAGTCCGAGCGCAAGTCACGAGCGCGCGAACTGTTGGCCCGATTGGGTCTGGAGGGACGCGAGAAGAGCAGGCCAGGCCAGCTGTCGGGTGGACAACAGCAGCGCGTGGCGGTGGCGCGGGCGCTCATGAATGATGCGGAAGTCATCCTTGCCGACGAACCGACCGGCGCTCTCGATTCCGGCACGAGTAAAGAGTTGCTGGGATTGCTGGAAGGCCTGCACCAATCCGGACGGACGGTCATTCTGATCACACATGACCAGAAAGTTGCGGCGCGGGCCGACCGGACCATCGAAATCCGCGATGGTAAGATCATCGCCGACTCCGGTGCCAAACCGCACGCGCAACCATCATCGGGACAGCGTGATGAGAAAACATCCCCGTCATTTCTCCTACAGCTCACTGAATCCATCAAGACAGCGTTCAGGTCGCTGAGAGCAAACCTGTTCAGAACAGCTCTGACTCTTCTCGGCGTTGTGATCGGCGTGGCCGCCGTCGTGGCAATGCTGGCCGTGGGGCAGGGCAGTCAGAAAGAAGTGATGGCCCGTTTCGAAGACATGGGCGCAAATCTCCTGTTCGTGCAGCCAGGTGGAGATCGTGGTGCCCGCATGAGAGGTGACGCCATTGCAACTCTCACCCTCGAGGACGCGGACGCATTGGGCGAACTTGGCAATGTCGTCGCCGCGGTCCCTTCAAGGTCCGGCTCGGCCACATTGCGGCGGGGTAGCGAGGATCATCGCGGGTCCGTCGAAGGAGTCTCGGAGGACTGGCTCCTCGCGAACAATCGCAGGGTCGAGTACGGAACCTTTTTCACCGCCGAGGATGTGGAGCGCCGCGTCGGCGTGGTCGTGTTGGGAACCACTACAGCGGGCGAGCTCTTCGACAATGTGTCTGATGCGGTAGGAGAGTATGTCTTTCTCTCTGGCGCGCCTTTTGAGATTGCTGGCATCCTTGAGGAGAAAGGCGCCAGTTCCTTTGGACGTGACCAGGACGATATTGCGCTTATCCCGATCACCACGGGCATGATGCGCGTGTTCGGCAGCTCTTACCTGTCGAGTATTACGATAGCCGTCGATGATACAGACATCATCTCTTCGACTGAAGAGGAGGCGAATTCGCTTCTGCTGGCGCGGCATGGCAGCCAGGATTTCCGTATACGAAACACAGCTTCGATTCTTGAGTCCGTCCAGGAAACACAGAATTCGTTTTCCATGTTGTTGGGAGCAGTTGCGTCAATCTCGCTGCTCGTCGGCGGTATCGGAGTGATGAACATCATGCTTGTCAGCGTGTCTGAACGAACCCGCGAGATTGGCGTTCGGATGGCAACCGGGGCGCGGCGGTCGGATATTCTCGTACAGTTCATCGTTGAGGCCGTTGTGGTTTGCGCGCTCGGGGGCGTGATCGGAATTCTCACGGGTTTCGGAATCTGCGCGCTCCTGGCCAATCTGGGAACATCCATTGCCATCACGCCATTGCCGGCCATTCTGGCCTTTTCCACAGCCTTCCTGACGGGATTTGTGTTCGGCTTCTTGCCTGCGCGCAATGCGTCCCGCCTGGATCCGGTGCGTGCCTTAGCCGCGGAGTAATCATGACCAAGACTTTCCTTGTTCCCCTCAGCCTTGTTCTTGCCATTGCGGGATGTGCCAGCGTGCGAGACACATCCGCGCCGTCGCCTGCTGTTGCGCTGCCGGATGCCTATGAGACGGACGTCACAGCAGGTGCCGATCTTCCGGCGTTGGAGCTTTGGTGGGCGGGTTTTGGTGATGAGACGCTAGATGATCTGGTTGCGACTGCGCTGACACAAAATCGCTCCCTTGAGGCGGGGATTGCCAGCGTCGTATCAGCTCGCGCTGCGTTGACGGTTGCCAATGCGCAATCGCTTCCATCGCTCTCCGGGAGCGCCAGCACGTCAGTCAATTCTGAAACAGGATTTGACGATATCTCGAAAAGCGCGCGCTTGTCTGCAAGTTATCAACTGGACCTGTTTGGCGGAGTCGCCGCTTCACAGGATGCGGCCAGAGCAGGTCTGGAGTCCGCAGAATACGCCCAACGGGCCTTGGAGCTGAGTGTCGCTTCAGATCTGGCCACGAACTATTTTGACCTGCAAGTAGCTCGAAAGCAGCTTGAGGTGGCCAACGAAAACCTCGCGATTGCCGAAAGGATATTTGACATCGTGCAGGTGCGCTACGAGGCAGGGGAAATCTCGGGATTTGATCTTGCGAGCCAGGAAGCGACACTTGCGAACTCACGCGCTCAAATTCCGCAGATAGAACAACAGATACTGTCGCTCGAAACAGCGATCGCTATTCTGGTAGGCGAAACACCGCAGAATTTCCGTGCGAAAGACGTCGATCTGTACGAGGCTATGCTGCCCGTTCCGGAAGCTGGTCTTCCATCTGAGCTTCTCACGCGGCGTCCGGATCTGCTTCAGGCGGAAGCGGATTTGAGGGCAGGGCAGGCAAATGTACAGGCGGCGAGAGCGGCCATGCTACCCAGTATCGATCTCGGCGCGGGCGTAACCACATTGCTGACGTCGCTATCGGATCCGACCGCGAGTCTTTCTGCCGCCTTGTCTCAAACAATCTTCTCGGGTGGCTCCCTGGAAGCGCAGCTTGAAAGTGCGAAAGCACGCCGTGCGGCCCTTTTGGCAAACTACGAACAGGCAATCCTGACATCGTTGCGAGACGTGGATGTTGCACTGTCCGCCATCAATACGAGTGCCATGCGTGAAGAACAGGTTCAGATCGCCTTGGTGGCGAGCCGTAAGGCGCTGGATTCCGCAGAGCTCCGATACCGTGTGGGAACGGATGATCTCACCAGTCTCCTTTCAGCTCAGCAAACCTACTATTCGTCTACGCAAAGTGCGTTGGAGGCTCGGCGTGACCGGCTGGCGGCGTCTATTGATCTGTACGTCGCGCTGGGCGGAGGATACTAGCGGTAAGAGAAGGCCGGTTTGCGTTTTTCGAGGAAGGCCTGGTAGCCTTCCTGAAAATCAACATTCTCGAAGCTTTCGAGAAATAGCGCTTTCGCTTCAGGACTGTCGTCTTTCCAGCCGGCCTTCACGGCGTCGAAGGTGCGCTTCATGGCTCCATGAGACCAGAGCGAGTTTTGTGCGATAAGCTTTGCGGTATCTTTGGCCGCCTGCAAAGCCTGGCCTTCTTCGACTATGCGGGTGACCAGGCCAATCCTGTGAGCTTCTGCGCAATCGAACAGTCGGCCTGTCAGTAGAATATCCTTGGCCGCGGGAACGCCCACCGTGTCGATCAGACGTCTCGTATCATCAATCGGGTAAACAAGTCCGAGTTTGGCAGGGGGTACACCGAACTTCGAAATAGAACTCGCGACGCGGATGTCAGCCGTCAGCGCCAAGCTAACCCCTCCGCCTACGCAAGAGCCTTCGATTGCCGCTATGACTGGCTTTCGACACCGGGCCAGGCTCGTCACCGCGGCCGAGATCAGATCCGCTGAATGTCGCGCACTTTCGCTGGTGGCGTAGATCGTTTCGAATTCGGAGATGTCCGCACCAGCCGCGAAGGCGCCTGCTGACCCGCCATGGAGGATTACCGTTTTCACCGATGCGTCGTTTTCCAACTCGGCTACGAGATCGGGGATTGCCGCCCACATATCGCTGGAAAGTGCGTTACGTCGCTCAGGTTTGTTCAGAATCAGTTCGCCGATATCGTCTCTGATTTCTATGCGGATGCGTGATTGGGTCATACGGGTCTCCGAGTGTCCTGCCTGCCGGTTCTGGGCGCTGTCAGTGCTTTAAGACAGCAAATCACAGTCCGCCACCCCGGCATCCCGCAGCGCAGTGGGCGTGATTGACGAAGCGTGGACTGTCTCATTAGGAACAGACCATGGCTCAACATCGAGAACTTCTTACAGCTATTCGCCAGATCACGCGGGCAATCGACCTCAACTCAAAGCGACTGGCGAAGACAACTGGACTTACGGCGCCGCAATTACTGGTTCTGCAGACCCTTTCGGCAGCCGGGTCGATCAAACCTTCGGAAATCGCGCGTCAGGTTCACCTCTCGCAGGCGACGATCACGTCGATCGTGGATCGGCTTGAAGCCGCAGGTCTGGTGGCGCGCCAGAAGAATGACACTGATCGACGAACCGTGGACATTGTCATCACACAGTCGGGGCGAGAGAGCCTTGATGAAGCTCCGGAAGCGCTTCAGGAGGGTTTCCTGAAACGCTTCGATTCACTGGAGCTTTGGGAGCAGAGCCTGCTCATCTCATCGGTTCAGAGACTGGCGGCGATGATGAATGCCGGGAGTCTCGATGCGGCTCCAATCCTGGATGTAGGCGATCTGCGCCGCAACGATTGATCAGGATTCAGCGATCTCAACCATTGTTTCCTGATCCGGCTTGTCCCACAGCAGGTGGCGGTCTTCCAGAACGATCAAATTCTCGCGGCTGATTACGGTGCCGCCGGTCTGGTAGCCGAGCAATTCCTTGGGAGAGATCTCCGGGTGCCGGGCCAGGACCATTGTTTCTTCTGATGAGAAGTTCGTCATTCCGCGGGCGATTTCGTCGCCTTTCTCGTCATAGACGTGAATGACGTCGCCTTTTACATATTGGCCCTGAATGGAGATGATGTCCTCGTGAAGGACATGTTCGGGGCTGTGCGACAGGCTGTTCGCCAATTCGTCACGGATCACAATGCTTCCCGCGATTTGAAGTCGGTCTGTCAGCCATGTTGCCCAAGCTGAAGCGGGCTTCGTATGGGCGAGGCATTTGGTGTGCGGGCGCTCGTTAAACAGCACGGACGAGACCGGCGCTTCGTGCTCGCCATTGGCGATCAGCGTCGTGCAGCCAGCGTTCTGGGCCATGTTGGCCGCTTGCATCTTGGTGAGCATGCCACCGCTGCCGAGGCTGCTGGTGCCTTCAGTGACGGCGATGTATTCGCTGACATCGTGGACTTCCTCCACGAGCTTCGCGCCCGGCTCTTCCGGGTTGCGATCGTAAAGTCCGTCGATGCAGGTGAGGATAACCAGATGGTCGGCCTGGATCATCTGCGCGACTTTCGCGGCCAGACGATCATTGTCGCCAACCCGAATCTCTTCGGTCGTGATCGAGTCGTTTTCGTTCACGATCGGCAGGATTTCACCCTGCAGCAGGCGGTGAACCGTGTTCTTTGTATTCAGGAAGCGCTTGCGTTCTTCCATGTCCTGAAGTGTCACCAGCACTTGGGCGATGTCGAACCCGAATTCGTGGGCGACCTGCTTGTAGGCGTTGAGAAGAAGCGGCATGCCGCAAGCGGCGGCAGCCTGCTTGTCGCGCAATCCGGCCGTTTCAGGTTTTTCATTCAGCATGTTCAAGCCGAGCGCGACGGCACCCGAGGAACACAGGACAACTTCGTATCCTTCGTTCCGTAATCTGGTGACGTCTTCTAATAGCCGTTGCATGAATGCCCAGCGCGGTGTGAGAAGGTCTGGATTGGCAAGAAGGCTGGATCCGATTTTCACGACGATGCGTTTCTTGGAAGGCAAATTTGGCTCCGGTAGTTGCTTAGGGGCGGACATAAGTAGGTTTGGGTTACGATGCAAATAATTAGCTTACAAAAGACCTTGAGAGTTTCTTCACAGGCTCGATACCTTGTTTAAAGTCACGGCATAGCGGGAAATTTGACGATACTGAGGCATGGGACGGAACCTTGTCCTTCTGTAATGGATTGTTTGAATTCTAAACAAATATCACTATCTGGCGCATCAAGCGGACGAAGGAATTACCAAGGCATGAAAATACTACTGGTCGGATGCGGGAAAATGGGCGGTGCGCTGCTTACCCAGTGGGTGCGTGCGACGAACGATGAATACACGATCGTCGATCCCTTTCTTGACCAGCCGATCGAAGGAGCCCGGCTTTTCAAAGACATCAACGCATTAGGATCGGAAAAGTTCGATCTGTTGATTGTCGCGATCAAACCGCAAATGATCGACGAAATTTTGCCCGCCTATAAAGACGTATTGGCCGATACTGGCGCGGTGGCATCCATCGCGGCTGGATGTTCGGTGAAGCGCCTTCAATCCGCACTTCCGGGCTATCCGATCATTCGGATCATGCCAAACTTGCCGTCGGCCATCGGTGCCGGTGTCGCCGGTTTGTATGCAAGCGGCGACGCCCAGGAGACGCACAAATCTGCCGTCGAGACGTTGATGAACTCCGCCGGGACGGCCGTCTGGGTCGATGATGAAGACCAGATTGACCGGGTTACGGCGGTGGCAGGCAGTGGGCCCGGTTATATATTTGAATTGGCGCGCGCCTACATCGAGGCGGCCAAGGATCTCGGCTTTAACGAAGACCAGGCGACGGATCTCGTGCTCGGAACGCTGGATGGTTCGATCCGCATGATCCTCGAAACCGGGGACAAACCCGAAAATCTGCGCAATTCAGTCACCAGCAAGAATGGCACGACAGAAGCGGGGCTGAAGGCATTGAATGGAGACGGCAAGCTGTCTGATTTGCTCAAAGCCACCACAGAGGCTGCTTACAAGCGCGCAATCGAGCTGCGCTGAACGCCTGAACACGAAATTGAAGGATACAAAGTGACCACACTTGATTCCAAACTGAACGCCTACATTTCCGGTCTCGGCCAGAATGCAAAGGACGCGGCCAAGGAGCTGCTGAGCGCGACGACCGAACAGAAAAACGACGCCCTGCGCGCATCTGCTGCTGCGCTGCGAGAGTCAAAGGACGCGCTGTTAGCTGCCAACAAGGCAGATGTCGACAGTGTCGCCGACAGTCGCCCTGAATCGTTCATCGACAGGCTGCGCCTGACCGATGAGCGCGTGGAAGCAATGGCGTCTGCTCTGGAACAGATCGCAGACCTTCCTGATCCTGTCGGGCGACTTTTGTCGACCACCGAACGTCCCAACGGCCTCACCATTGAGCGTGTCGCTGTGCCAATCGGCGTGATCGGCATGATCTATGAGTCACGTCCGAACGTCGGCGCGGATGCGAGTGCGCTTTGCCTCAAATCCGGTAATGCGGTCATCCTGCGCGGCGGATCTGAGAGCAAGCATTCCACGAAAGAGATTGTGGCTTGCATGCAAAAGGGTCTTGAGGCTGCAGGATTGCCCAAGGCGGCGGTGCAGACCGTGGAGACGACAGATCGCAACGCTGTGACGGCATTGCTCCACGCAGTTGATTACGTCGACCTGGTCATTCCACGCGGTGGGCGCGGGCTCGTTGAGTTGGTTCGCGATGAGGCAAAGGTGCCGACATTGCTTCACCTTGATGGCAACTGCCACAGCTACATTCATGCGGATGCAGACATAGAGAAGTCGCTGGAAGTTGTCCGCAATGCCAAACTGCGACGCACCGGTGTGTGCGGGGCGACGGAAAGCATCGTTGTGGACCGCGCCATTGCTGAAGCGGTAATTCCGCGCCTGGCCGATGTGATGCAGGGATGTGAACTTCGCGGCGATGCGGAAGCACGCAAGATTGCGCCGAGCCTGGCCGAGGCCAGTGATGAGGACTGGTCAACCGAATACCTCGACACGATCGCGTCGGTGAAAGTGGTCGACGGTCTTGATGAGGCGATCCGTTTCGTCAGTAAGCATTCGTCGGGTCACACCGATGCGATCCTGACCGAAGACAAGGATGCCGCGCGTCGTTTCATGACCAGCATTGATAGTGCTGTCGTCATGCACAACGCCTCGACCCAGTTCTCTGATGGCGGCGAGTTTGGCATGGGCGCCGAGATTGGCATCGCCACCGGCAAGATGCACGCACGCGGGCCGGTTGGCCTGGAGCAGCTGACAAGTTTCAAATACCTGGTTCACGGCAACGGCCAAACGCGACCATAACGAAGTAAACATGATGCGCGGCCACGGGGGGCGCGCTTTTCCGTATTCACGAGAACAGCGAGACACATATGACAATCAGCGTTCCCGAAATGATTTCGCTTGGGGCTTATTTCGTCCTGATGATGGCCATTGGCCTCTACGCATACAGAGAATCCACGAGCGACGTTTCCGAATACATGCTGGGCGGACGTAACCTGCATCCGGCTGTCGGCGCACTGTCTGCAGGCGCTTCGGACATGAGCGGCTGGATGCTTATGGGGCTGCCGGGTGCCATCTATGTAAGTGGATTTTCAGCGGCCTGGATCGCGGTTGGCCTGACCATCGGAGCCTATCTAAATTACCGGTTCGTGGCACCGCGCCTGCGCATTTATACTGAGCTTGCCGATGACTCGATTACGATCCCAGACTTCTTCGAGAACCGCTTCCACGACACCAGCCACGCTCTTCGCACGATCTCTGCGATGGTCATTATCGTGTTTTTCACGGTCTATACGTCTTCCGGCATCGTCGCAGGCGGCAAGCTGTTTGAGTCGGCGTTTGGCCTGAACTACCAACTCGGCCTGTTCGTTACTGCAGGCGTTGTGCTCGCATACACCGTGATCGGCGGTTTCCTTGCCGTCAGTCTGACAGACTTCGTGCAGGGCTGTATCATGTTCATCGCCCTGATCCTCGTCCCAGTCATTGCCTTTTTCGTGGTCGGTGGTTGGAGCGGCATGGAGAGCGCGATCATGTCTGCGCCGGCTCACGTCAATCCTGACACGGGAGGTGTTGGGCCTTCCCGTGAGCAATTCTTTGATATGTGGCCTGAGGGCATGACCGTGCTCGGTCTGATTTCATTGCTCGCCTGGGGACTCGGCTATTTCGGTCAGCCGCACATCATTGTTCGCTTTATGGCCATTCGCTCTTTGAAGGACGTCGCCACCGCGCGCGCAATAGGCATGAGCTGGATGATCGTGACTGTAATCGGCGCCGTTTTCGTCGGCGCTGTGGGTGTCGCGTATGTGAACCAGCACGATCTTGGCGGGCAGCTGACGGACGCGGAGGCGATCTTCATTCTGCTGTCGCAGATTATTTTTCACCCGCTCGTGGCGGGCTTCCTGCTGGCGGCCATTCTGGCGGCGATCATGAGCACGATCTCTTCCCAGCTTCTGGTGTCGTCCAGCTCGATTACAGAAGATGTTTACAAGACCTTCTTCCGGCGCGAGGCATCTCAATCGGAACTCGTCCTGATCGGCCGCATCGCGACGGTCGCAGTTTGCCTCGTTGCTATCGGTCTCGCCTTCAACCCGAACAGCAACATTCTGGATCTGGTCTCGAACGCATGGGCTGGATTTGGCTCGGCCTTTGGTCCGATTATCCTGCTCAGCCTGTTCTGGCGTGGCCTGACGCGTGATGGTGCGCTGGCCGGCATGATCGTCGGCGCCGTCACAGTGCTCGTATGGCTCTATGTGCCATTGCTGCCATCGGAGAATGGGCCGGTTCCGCTGGAGTCGCTTGTGTATGCAATGATACCGGGCTTTTTCCTGTCGGGTCTTGCGGCCTGGCTGGTCAGTACGGTTGGTCGCTCGGTGAAGCCGAAAGTGGCAGACGGATTTGACGTCATGTCCGACACGATGAGTCAGGAATCCTGATCAACTCCCGCCCCTCTGGCGCAGAGGGGCGGTGACACATCCCGCCTCAGGCGTTATGAAATGATAACGCAAACATTTGGGGCGGAGACCGTCAGGCTGATGACCCCGAAATCAGGAAACGGGTTCAGGGTCGTGAAAAATATTCTTAGGCATGTCGCCATTCTTTTCACTGCATTCGCGGCGGTTGGCACATTGTCGTCAGCGGTCGCCGAAGACGGGTATGAGTTGTGGTTACGGTATGCGCCGCTGGAAAAGGCATCATATTCACCCCCTCAACATGTGATGGCTGCCTGCGCGGATCCTTCTGCGACGATTGTTGCGGCGCTGGAGGAAATAGACCTCGCAACCCAGTCGATGATGGGGGAACCCCTCCCGCTCTCCGACACGCTGCAGGCTGGCACACTCGTTCTGGCCAGTCCGGACTGTTCCGACGCGCTGGAAAATCTGGCTCTGCCGATCTTATCCGAGGTTGGCGCTGAGGGGTTCACCATAAAGGAAATCCGCCACTCCGGTCGGCAAGTTACCTTGATCGCCGCTCAGTCTGATGTTGGCGTGCTGTATGGCACGTTCGAATACCTCCAGCGCATGGCGCGCGGAGAAGATTTAACCGGCATCGACATTGTCTCGCGCCCAAAGACCAAATTGCGCCTTCTGAACCATTGGGACAATCTCGATCGCCATGTCGAGCGGGGGTATGCAGGGCAATCCATCTGGGACTGGCATAGACTGCCGGGGTATCTCGATCCGAAGTACACTGATTATGCCCGCGCCAACGCCTCCATCGGCATCAATGGCGTCTCCCTGACAAATGTGAATGCGGATGCGACCGTTCTCACGCCGCACTATCTGGAAAAGGTCGCGGCGCTGGCGGACGTGTTTCGGCCATACGGTATCAAGGTTTATCTGACCGCACGCTTCTCGGCGCCGATGGAACTGGATGGACTACCAACAGCAGACCCGCGTGACCCGGCCGTTCAGGCCTGGTGGCAGGCCAAGGTGGATGAGATCTACACCTATGTGCCGGATTTTGGCGGCTTCCTCGTGAAGGCAAACTCCGAAGGCCAGCCCGGCCCGCAGGATTATCAGCGCAGCCATGCCGAAGGCGCCAACATGCTTGCCGAGGCGCTTGCCCCGCATGAAGGCGTCGTGATGTGGCGCGCCTTTGTCTATTCGGCGGAAGAGCCAGAAGACCGCGTGAAACAGGCCTACACCGAATTCGTGCCGCTGGATGGTCAGTTTGCCGACAATGTTCTGGTTCAGGTCAAGAATGGACCGCTGGATTTCCAGCCGCGTGAGCCGTTTCATCCCCTGTTCGGCGCGATGCCGGAGACGCCGTTGATGATGGAGCTCCAGATCACCAAGGAATATCTAGGGTTCTCCACTCATCTTGCCTATCTCGGCACGCTTTGGGAGGAGGTGCTGTCAACGGAAACCAATACAGATGTCGACCGCGTGTCGGTTGCTTCCATTGTTGATGGCGCGGCGCATGGCTACCACCTTACGGGCATGGCAGGCGTCGCCAATATCGGCAGTGACCGCAACTGGTCTGGTTCGATCTTCGATCAGGCAAACTGGTACGCCTTCGGACGGATGGCTTGGGATCCTGATGCGTCTGCCGAAACCATAGCGCGCGACTGGGCGGAATTGACTTTCAGCCGTGCGCCCGAAGTCGCTGATACTATTACCGGATTGATGATGGGCTCTCGAGAGGCCGTGGTAAACTATATGACACCGCTCGGGCTGACCCACCTGATGGGCACGGGGCATCATTACGGCCCGGCCCCTTGGGTAGACGATCTGGGGCGCGCTGACTGGACGCCATATTACTATCACAAGGCAACGAAGGACGCGGTCGGCTTCGACCGCACTGAAACCGGCTCAGGCGCGGTCGATCAATATGCCGGGCCCGTCGCACAGAAATGGGCCAGCCTGGACACTGTGCCGGACGAATTGCTGCTCTGGTTCCATCGCGTGGGCTGGGATCATGAACTCCACAACGGCAACACTGTGTGGGAAGATCTGGTGCGTCGGTATGATCTGGGCGTATCACAAGTTGAGGAGATGCAGACCGTCTGGGCATCTCTGGAGCACGAGATCGATGCCGGACGGTTCAAACAGGTCTCGGCTTTCCTTGCGATCCAGCATCAGGAAGCCGTCTGGTGGCGCGACGCCTCCATCGCCTATTGGCAAAGCGTGAACGGCCTGCCTCTGCCGGAGGGAACGACGGTACCTGCGCATGATCTCGATTACTACAAGAGCCTCAGCTTTCCGAACGCGCCCGGACAAGGCGAGTAGGTCAGACCGCTCCAGTCAAACGTAGGGCGGATGTCTCGAACAGCTCGTCCAAAAAGTCACTGACGGCCCGTACCCGTGTTGTTCCGTGCACGTCTTCGTGGACGGCCAGCCAGAAGGCGCGCTCGATGCGCACCTGATCAGGCAGGACATGAACCAGGTTTGGATCGCCCGCCGCAATGAAGTGGGGCAGCACCGCCAGCCCGGCGCCTTCACGCGCCATCTGCCATTGGGCAACGATGGATGGGCTGCAGAAGCGCGGCGTCAGGCCGGGCGCAATATCCTCGTGGTAGCGCAGCTGGCTGGAATAGATCAGGTCGTCGACATAGCCGATCAGGTCGTGCTCGGAGAGATCGCTGACCTGCTCGACCGGGCGGGTGCGCGCCAGATAATCCGGATGTGCGTACATCTGCAGGACATAGTCCGACATCTTGCGTACTTTCACGCGCCCTGCCTTGGGGCGGGTCAACATGATCGACATATCGGCTTCGCGCTTCGGCACGCTGACGAAACCAGACACGGCAATGATGTCGAGCCCGATATGCGGATGGCGCGTCGCAAAGTCTGTCATCGCCGGCGCGATCAACAAACTGCCGAGACCTTCGGTAACACCCAGGCGCACCCGTCCGGCGGCAAGCGGTCCATCCCGGTCTGACAGCGCGGCAATCTCGGATGCGGTATGCTCCAACCCCTCCACCTTGTCTGCAACACTTTGGCCGACAGGGGTGAGCACATGGCCTTTCGGGGTGCGCTCAAACAGCTCCAGTCCGAGATCTGTTTCCAGCCGTCTCAGCCGCCGGCTGATGGTCGTGGGGTCCAGGCCGGTTCGCGTGGAGACATCCGCCAGTCGCGGGTGACGGCTGACATCAAGCAGCAGTCGAAGGTCGTCCCAGTTCATAAGTTTTACCTGCGAAATTGCAGTCAATGGCTGCGATATTGTCCATTTACCGGAATTTATACGCGCGTTAGGGTCCCGTCAAAATCAAAGGGAGCTCCACATGCGCGACGTGCATCATTTCATTGGCGGTAAGACCGTCACGGGCACATCCGGTCGGTTTGGCGATATCTACAATCCGAACACAGGCGAGGTGCAGGCGCGCGTCGCCCTTGCCACCGAAGCCGAACTCGCCGCCGCTGTGGCAAACGCGTCAGAGGCGTTCCCGGCCTGGGCCGCCACCAACCCCCAGCGTCGCGCTCGGATCATGTTCGAGTTCAAGCGCTTGCTGGAAGCGAACATGGACGAACTGGCTGAGCTGCTCTCCTCAGAGCATGGCAAGGTCGTGGCGGATTCACGCGGAGACGTGCAGCGCGGCATCGACGTGGTCGAGTTCGCCTGCGGTATTCCGCATCTTCAGAAGGGCGAATATACAGAAGGCGCAGGCCCGGGCATCGATGTCTATTCCATGCGCCAGCCGCTGGGCATCGTGGCCGGAATCACGCCATTCAACTTCCCTGCCATGATCCCGTGCTGGATGGCAGCCGTGGCGATCGCCTGCGGCAACACCTTCATCCTGAAGCCGTCCGAAAAAGACCCGTCCGTGCCGATGCGCCTCGGCGAACTGCTGCTCGAGGCCGGCGCGCCGGAAGGCGTGCTGAACGTGGTCAATGGCGACAAGGTGGCGGTGGATGCCATCCTCAAGCATCCGGACATCAAGGCCGTCAGCTTCGTCGGTTCATCCGACATCGCACAATATGTCTACGCGACCGGCACGGCGCACGGAAAGCGCGTACAGGCTATGGGCGGGGCGAAGAACCACGGCATCATCATGCCTGACTGCAACATGGAACAGGCGGTGAAAGACATCGTCGGCGCGGCCTATGGCTCGGCGGGCGAACGCTGCATGGCGCTGCCGGTGGCCGTGACCGTCGGCAAGAAGACGGGTGATGAATTCGTTGAGCGTATGATGGATGCCGCCAAGGCGCTGAAGGTTGGCGTGTCGACAGATGCGGATGCGCATTACGGCCCCGTCGTTTCGGCGGCTCACAAGGCGAAGGTCGAGAGCTACATCCAGATGGGTGTCGACGAGGGCGCAGACCTGCTGCTCGATGGCCGGGGCCTCACCCTGCAGGGCAGCGAAGGCGGCTATTTCATCGGGCCGAACCTGTTCGACAATGTGAAGCCGGGCATGCAGTCCTACAAGGAAGAGATCTTCGGGCCGGTGCTGCAGGTGGTGCGCGCGGAGTCGCTTGAGGAGGCCGTGGCGCTGCCGAGCAATCACCAGTACGGCAATGGCGTCGCGATCTTCACGAGCAATGGCCGGGCCGCGCGCGAGTTCGCGGCGCAGGTGAATGTCGGCATGGTGGGCGTGAACGTGCCGATCCCGGTGCCGGTGAGTTATCACACCTTCGGCGGCTGGAAGCGCTCGGCCTTCGGCGACACGAACCAGCATGGACCGGAAGGCGTGCGCTTCTGGACGAAGATCAAGACGATCACCCAGCGCTGGCCGGAAGGCGACATCGGCGACCAGGCCTTCATCATTCCGACGATGGGGTAGCATCAGATGCGAGCCCTGCTTGTTGTCTGCATTCTTGGCTCAGGCCTGGCGGCGTGCGACAAGCAGGGCGATTGCAGCGACAGCGCCGGCATCTGGGCCGGCGACCCGGGACGGTGTATCTGCACCGATGCAGACCGGGGCACCTACTCGGAAACACCGACCGCCACCCAGTTGAGGACCCGCGAGCTTTGCGCTCAAAAGCCAAACGGATCAGACTGGACCAAAGAGGATATCGAAGAACTGCCATGACCTATAACACAATCACTTTCGAACATTCTGACCGCGTTGCGCTGGTCACGATTAACCGGCCGGACAGCCTGAATGCACTGAACCAGGAAGTCATGGGCGAGGTCGCGCATGTCTTTTCAGAGATCGACCGCAACAAGGACATCGCCGTCACGGTGCTGACCGGCGAGGGCCGGGCCTTTGCAGCCGGGGCCGACATCAAGGAGATGCAGCCGCAAAGCTTCTCCGACATGTATGTCGAGGATTTCTTCGGCCTGTGGGACAGGTTCGCCGCCTGCCGCAAGCCGGTGATCGCGGCGGTGAACGGCTTTGCCCTCGGCGGCGGCTGTGAGCTGGCCATGATGTGCGACATGATCATCGCCTCCGACAAAGCGAAGTTCGGCCAGCCGGAAATCAAGCTGGGCGTCACGCCCGGCATGGGCGGCTCCATCCGCCTGACGAAAGCCGTTGGTAAGGCAAAGGCCATGGACATGGTGCTGACCGGCCGGATGATCGACGCCGCAGAGGCCGACCGGATCGGGCTCGTCTCTCGCGTGGTCGAGCATGACACGCTCATGGATACGGCGATGGGCGCTGCGAAGGAAATCGCGGGCTTTTCCATTCCGTCAATCATGGCCGCCAAGGAAATGGTGGGCCGTGCTCTGGAGGTCTCCACCGCTGAGGGCGTGAAATTCGAGCGCCGCCTGTTCCAGGGCCTATTCGGCACCGCCGACCAGAAGGAAGGCATGAGCGCCTTCGTCGAAAAGCGCGCGGCCGACTTCAAGGACAAATAGGCCCGCACCGGAGTGCACATTACACCGCGCCGCAAGAGCGCGGGGACAAGGGAGTACAACATGACGAAGATCGCATTTATCGGGCTCGGCAATATGGGCTCGGGCATGTGCGCCAATCTCTGCAAGGCTGGGCACGAAGTTCGTGCCTTCGACCTGAATGCGGATGCGGTAAAGGTTTCCGAAGGCAACGGCGCGAAAGCAGCGGCGACAATCGCTGACGCGGTGAATGCAGCCGACGTGATCGTGTCCATGCTGCCGGCGGGCAAGCATGTCCTGTCTGTCTATTTCGGAGAGGATGGCGTCGCTGCGCATGCTGCTCCCGGCGCGCTTTTTCTCGATTGCTCCACCATTGCGGTGGAAGACGCGCGCGAAGCCGCGTCGAAGGCTGAGGCGGCAGGTTTCCTGATGGCGGACGCGCCTGTGTCAGGCGGCACGGCGGCGGCCGATGCCGGCACGCTGACCTTCATGGTCGGCGGTCCGGACGAAGCCTTTGCGAAGGCAAAGCCAATCCTGGATGCGATGGGCAAGAACATCTTCCATGCCGGCGCCAGCGGGAACGGACAGGTGGCGAAAATTGCCAACAACATGCTGCTCGGCATTTCCATGATCGGCACGTGCGAGGCGTTTAATCTGGCCGAAAAGCTGGGCCTCGACGCGCAGACCTTCTTTGACATCTCGTCCACCGCGTCCGGCCAGTGTTGGAGCATGACTTCCTACTGCCCCGCGCCGGGGCCAGTGCCCACTGCGCCATCAAACCGGGACTACAAGCCGGGTTTTGCGGTGGCGATGATGTTAAAAGATCTTCACCTTGCGGCTGGTGCAGCCAAAGCAGCGGGGGTGAACGTGACACTCGGTGAGGTTGCCGAAAAAATCTATCAGGATCTGGACAGTAGAGGTCATGGAGGCCTCGATTTTTCCGGTGTCATGAAGGATCTGAAGAACCAATTGGCCTGATCCGGTCGGCCTGGTGTCGCCCTAAGTCGACGCCCATCAACCGCTCAATGGGATGCGAAGTGGCCTGCTTTGCAACCATTCTCCATCTCGCCCATTCATTCGCCTCGGAATGTGTTGCGCCGCAACATGAGGGACGGGGATCATGGAGGGCGCAAGATGATGAAGAGGTGGGATTTGAGCAGGCAGGCCGCCCAGAGGACGAGAATCGGTGTCCTGGCGATCCTGATATCCGCATGTGCAGCGTGCTCCCCGGGTGGAGCGCAATCTGACATTGCGGAATCGGAGCAGGCGCCAGCTGTCGCAGCTGCGCCGGAGCCATCGGTCGCCCCGGCGCCGGAACCGGACACTACGTCGAATATCTACACGCTTGAACGAGTGAAGCCGGATACCGAGCTCGCAAGCGGAGAGTCCGACACGCAAACCGAAACCCTGCCAGCGCCGGTGTTCGGCCTGCCGGAGCTTCGAGACCTTGCCCGACGCCGGGCGACGGAACCGTATCAGCCTTCGCGCGCGCTTCCCGAACCGGCAAAGCGGCTGAACTATGACCAGTACAGACGAATCATCCCGAAACAGGATGACATGAGTGGGGAAGAACGGCCCGGCCAGGTTCGTGTCCTGTTCGACCCGCGCGGCTATCTGTTCGATCATGAAGTCAAGATCAATCTGATCGACGGCGAAACCGTGTCGCCACTCCCCTACGACGCGTCGCTTTTTGACTTCAAGGATCTGGATCTGCCGAACGCGGTGACGGAGTCACTTGGCTTTGCGGGTCTCAAACTGTTGCAGCCTCTCAACGAGGCCGGAAAGTTCGATGAAGTCCTCAGCTTCAAGGGAGCCAGCTTTTTCAGGGCTTTGGGCGCGGGCAGCGTGTATGGCGCCTCGGCGCGTGGGTTGAGCATAGGCACCGCATCCTCTGAGGGTGAGGAGTTTCCGGCATTCCGGGAATTCTGGATCAGGCGTCCATCCGGACCGGCAGGCGATACGTTCGTGTTCGCGCTCATGGACAGCCCCAGCCTGACGGGCGCGTTTCAGTTCCGCGTCGCGGCAGGCCCGACGACGCGCATGGATGTTGAGGCTTCCTTCTACGCAAGAAAGAAAGTGGCGCAGGTTGGTCTTTCGCCCCTGACGTCCATGTACTATTTTTCTCCGCACGACGTGACCAAGAGAGGCGATGACTATCGCCCCGCCGTCCACGATTCTGAAGGCCTCGCCATTCATATGGCGAATGGCGAGTGGGTGTGGAGGCCCTTGCAGAATCCGGCCGCGCTTGAAGTGTCTGTATTGGCAGGACGTCAGCCAAATGGATTTGGCCTTGTCCAGCGGCACCGGAAGTTCGAGCACTACTCTGATCTTGAGGCTGACTATCATCAGCGTCCGGATGTCTGGGTCGAACCAAAGGGCGACTGGGGCGGTGGCCAGCTAATGCTCGTCGAAATCCCGACATCGAATGAATACAATGACAATATCGCAGTATTCTGGAGGCCCGAACAGGCACTGATGCCCGGGGCCGCGTTCACTGTTTCCTACACGATGAATTGGGGGCTGAAGCCGGGTGTCGTCGCGGATGTGGCGACGGTTTCAGAAACCCGTGCCGGTCAGAAGCCGGGCGACAAGAACCAGATATTCGTACTGGATTACAAAGGCGCGCCAGCCGAGCATTTCCGGAACGCTGAAATCGAAGTTTCGACATCGGCCGGGCGTATCATCAATCCCGTACTCCAGCCTCATCCCGATGGTGATACGCAACGGCTGAGCTTCGAACTCGACGCAGAAGGGGCTGCCATGGCGGAGCTTCGGGCCGTGCTGACCAAAGGCGGCCAACCCATCACCGAAACATGGTTATATCGCTGGAGCGCAAAATGAAGAAGTTTCGGCCCCGACCAACTGAATTCCCGCTGACAATGCCCAACCAGCCATTCCAGTCCGGTTTGGCGCCGCACCGCAGTCACGCCCCGTCGCTGCTCTGGCGGAAGTTGTTTGTGCTTGTCCTGTCCTTGGCGCTCATGGTCTGGACGACCCATGAGATGTACGCCGTGCTGGCGCTATCCGGCATGACGGTACTGGAATGGGTGCTTCTGGTTGTCTTCGCAATCAATATCAGCTGGATATGCTTCGCCTTCGTCAATGCTTCCATTGGTTTCATCGCGGCCATCCTGCCTCGTAAAGCGCGCCGAAACGAAAAGGCGGTCTGTATCCGGAATACCCGGACTGTCCTCGCATTTCCGATTTACAATGAATCTGTTGAGGACGTGTTCTCCACCGTGCTAGCCACCGCGAGAATGCTGGACGATGCGCCGGGCATCTATGAGTGCTTTATTCTCAGTGACACAACCGATCCCGAAATCGCGCTCGCCGAGGAGCAGGCCTATCTGGAAGTCCTGCAGAGTTCCGAGCTGTCTGTTCCGGTTCGATATCGCCGCCGGACCATCAACCATCATCGCAAGTCCGGGAACATCCGGGATTTCGTAATGCGCTGGGGCGGGCGCTACGATTACATGATCGTGTTCGACGCAGACAGCTATATGGAGCGTGACACGGTTATTCACCTTGTTGAGGAAATGGAGCGTGCCCCGCAAACGGCATTGATTCAGACCATTCCGCATCTTGTCGGCGCGCGTACGTTGTTGGCGCGTTGTCAGCAGTTTGCGTCTGCCATGTATGGTCCGATCCTGGGTGGCGGCATGGCCTGGTGGGCTCAGAAGGAAGGCAATTTCTGGGGACACAACGCCATCATCCGGATATCAGCGCTGGCCGAAGCCGCCGGTTTGCCGGAAATGCCGGGCAAGGCGCCCTTTGGCGGCTCAATCCTCAGCCATGATTTTGTTGAAGCGGCCTTTCTCCGGCGCGCTGGCTGGGACGTGGAGATACGGACCGAGATTGGTGGATCGTTTGAACAGGGACCACCCACAATTATCGAACTGGTGAAGCGGGATCGCCGCTGGTGTCAGGGGAACATGCAGCACATGGCCGTGCTGTTGAAGACCGGCGGCTTCAGCTGGACGAACAGGTTCCACCTGATCACGGGAATTTTCTCCTATCTCGCCTCTCCGCTCTGGCTGATCTTCATCACGCTTGGCATGCTCCTGTCCCTTCAGAACAGCTTCATGGAGCCAGCCTATTTCAGCGACGAGGTCTCGTTGTTTCCGGTCTGGCCGGTCATCGACTCCGAACGCGCGCTGACCTTGTTCTTTGTCACGATGGGGCTTCTGTTTGCCCCGAAATTCTATGGTCTGATCTTCGGTCTCCTGTCCCCGCAATGGCGCAAGGTGGTCGGCCCGGTAAAGACGACTGCCGGGTTCCTGGCCGAGACTTTGCTCTCTGTATTGATGGCCCCGATTTTGATGGCCACGCAGACCGGAGCAGTCATCAGCGTCTTCCGGGGCAAGGACAGCGGCTGGTCCCCTCAGGAGCGCGACACGGGCGGCTACAGCTTCCTGGCGACATTCAGGTATCACTTGCCTGCAACGCTGCTGGGCGTTGCGCTGACGATTTCCGCCATCGCGATCTCACCGATCTATGCGGCCTGGTTGGCACCGGCAACGATCGGCCTGGTATTGGCCGCGCCTGTGTCATACTGGACATCTCGCGATATGGCTGGCCGTGCAGCCCGCAAGATGGGCTTGCTGGTCAGCCCTGTTGAGATCGCGTTGCCGGGTGCGGTTCGGGATTCGCGAGAGGCCACCAAGGCGTTCCACGGATTGCCCGCGCCGGATGTTGCAGCAATCATGCAGAACCGCAGCCGTCAGCGTGCGCGTCGCCCACTTCTTGATCCGTACTGGCCATTGCAGCGTCACGAAGTTCATGCCCCTCTGGCCCTGGCCAGGGCAAGGGCTGGGCGCATCCTCACCGTGGAGGCCTTTCTCGAGGCGGTATCAAAGGATGAACTGATGGCGGTGCTGAATTCAGCGCAGGATCTGGAGAGCCTGTATTTCAGGTTCTCAGCGACCGGGCAGGTGGCAAGCGACTGGTCTGAGTACAACAAGTCCCGAACGCGCTGGCGTATCGGAAAGGCTGTGGCTCCGAAATCCGGAAGTGGCGGTCTCGGCTGACCTTACGGATTGGGTGTCGTGGCCGGCAGGCCCGTCACGAAATCCGCGATTGCCTGCAGGGATTGCGGCTCGTCCAGAAACGGTGTGTGCCCCCGACCGGGCACAGTCAACAGGCGGCTGGTCTTGTGACGGCGATGCATGCGGATGGCTGTTTTCTCGGCGAGAATATCTGACCACTCACCGCGGATGATCAGCAGCGGGATCGATTTCATCGCCGCAAAGACACGCCACATCGCGAAGTTCACGCGCCACCCCGGAGTGGTGCTGCCCATCCCTTTGACAATCACCGGGTCATAATCGAATACGATCTTTCCATCGGCCTGCTCAGTGCAGGTCCGTCTTGCGAAGGCCTCCCATTCTGTCTCTCCATACTCCGGATAGACGCCTGCCTGCGTCCGTCCAATCGCCGCTGCGGCGTCCCCCCAGCTGTCGAAAATCTCATTGCCCCCGGCATAGCCCGCAATGCGCTTCAGGCCTGCCGGATTCACTTCCGGCCCAACATCATTCATCACGATACCGCGTATCTTTTCCGGGAATGCCTTGGCCATCAACATGGCCATCAAACCGCCCATGGAAGTGCCGATCAGGATCACCTTTTCCAGTTTCAGGTGAGCCATCAGCGTGGCCATGTCCTGTGCGTAGACGGGGGGCTGGTAAGTGGTGCCGCTCGGGTCGCGGTCAGATTTCCCGCGCCCGCGCACATCAACCGAAATGAAGCGCGCTTCCAGGCCAAGCCCTTCGATCATGGGCTCGAAATCCTTGTGGTTCCGCGTCAGCCCATGCATGCACAGGATGACAGTGTCGCTGTCGATCGGGCCATAGTCAGCGGCATATAAGGTCAGCCCGTCATGCGACGTGTAGAAGACGTCGCGTTTGGTCCGCGTTGTGCTTGCCGGGAGGGACGCTGCTTCGCTCATACGATCTCCGCAGCACGTCTGGCGTCGCGTGCGTATGTGCGACCCGCCAGAGCCAGGAACACGACGCTCAGCGCATTCAGGCCAAGCATGAGTTCAAGCGCCGACTTCAATGGAGCCTCATTGCCCTGAGCCGCAAAATACTCGCTCAGATACCCGACAATGCTGGGGCCTCCGCCGATGCCGATCAGGGTGAGGCAGAACAACATGAATGCCGAAGCAAATGCCCGCATGCGAAGCCCCACCAGTTCCTGTGAGGCCGTATAGGCAATGCTGGCATAGATCAGGCCAATAAATGCCGGCACCACGTTCCAGGCGTATGCCATATTGATCGTGTCAGCCTGCAGGAACATCCACGCGAACGGCAGGGCGATGGCTGCACACACGGCGATCATCCACGGACGCCATGCCAGGTTGTGCGCGGACAGCCGGTCACAAACGCGGCCCAGGAGGATCGCGCCCACACTGCCAACTCCGCCAATCAGAAGACCGAGAGGGATCGCAATGTCGCTTGGGCCAACATCATAGGTCCGTTGCAGATGGCTTGGCGTCCAGGCGAGGAAGGCATTGGCGGAGATACAGATGAGGCAGCAGCCGGCCAGCATCAGCAGGAAAGAGGTTTGTCCCCCAATGAATTTGAGAGTCTCGCCGAGGGTGGAGGCCTGGCCGTCATCGCTGCGTTGCTCGATGGCGCCGCGCTTTGGTTCGCGGATCGTGAAGCGGACGATGGCGGCCAGTATCAGGCCGGGAATACCCGCGACGAGGAATGCGGTGCGCCAGCCGAAATACTTGTAGACATACCCGCCGATGACAAAGCCGGCCAATACGCCAAGCCCGATGCCGGCCGTGTAGATACCAAGCGCGAAGGCTCTTTCTTTTGGCGCATACAGGTCTGAAATGATCGATGTTGCGGGAGGCGTTCCGCCTGCTTCTCCGACGCCGACGCCGACGCGCGCGAGCAGAAGCTGCCAGTAGGTTTGGGCAAAGCCGGAGAGCGCAGTCATGCCCGACCAGAGCGCCAGCGAGATGGCCAGAATGTTCCGGCGGTTGCCCCGGTCCGCCCACATGGCGATCGGGATTCCAAAGGTTGCGTAGAATGCGGCGAAGACAAAGCCGGTCAGCAAGCCGATCTGGCCGTCCGAAATCTGGAGTTCCGCCTTGATCGGCTCGATCAGGATCAACAGGATCTGACGGTCAATGTGATTGAACGTGTAGACCAGCGTCAGCAGCGCCAGGACATAGGCACGCGAGTTGTTCTGGGAGGTCTGGGAGGGGGCAGCCGCAGTCTGTGTCATGAGCATCCTTCAGGGCGCGGCGATCCGCACGCAACAATATGCAAGGTCCTGGGAGGGACGGGTCGGCAATCCGATGTGTTCAGATTGCCGACCCGCTCAGCTGATTAGAAATCAACCGAGATTGAGGCAGTCAGCGTGCGTGGCGGGCCGTAGAAGGCGGAGTACGCACTGTCGAAACCAAGCTGGCTTGGCGTAACGAAGTTATAGCCTGCGACGCGATACTCTTCGTCGGTCAGGTTGCGGCCATGGATGCCGAACCGCAGGCGCTCGGACGGGGACGTCCAGACGAAGCTGAGATCCAGCAGCGTGTAGGCGTCGGGGTCGAGGGCCGGACCACCATTCGGGAACAGTGCGTTCGTGCCCGCGGCGAAGCCATTGTTCTCAATGTTGAAGAGGTTGTACGCATCCCGGTAGGACGCTGAACCTGTGATCGAGATGGTGCCGAACTCCGGTCCGAAGTCGCGCATGTAATTCAGGGACAACTGGCCCTGCAGCTCCGGCGTGTTCTGCGTGACGAACTGGTCGGCGATGTTGGTTCCGGCGGAGATGATTTCCTGGATCTCGGCATCAATGTAGCCGAGGTTACCCATCAGCGTGAATTCGTCATTGATGAACCAGCTGCCTTCGATCTCGAGGCCGGTATATTCCGAGGAACCGGCGTTGAAGACCGACGAGACGAATGTGTCGTTCACACCGTCATTGTCAGAGTCTGCGCCGCTTTGCACCGTGATCTGCTGATCAGTGTATTCGGCGAAGAAGACGGCGGTGTTCAGTTGCAGGCGATCTTCAAAGAAGCTGCCTTTCACACCGATCTCATAGCTGTCGACCTTTTCCGGGCCAAAGCCTTCTTCGGAGAGACCGAGCGGATCCAGGTCAGCCCGGGCGCGGGGGTCGAAGCCGCCTGCCTTGAAGCCCTGCGCGAAGGTTGCGTAGAGATTCAGATCGTCAGTCGGCTGATACGAGATCGAGATGCGCGGCGTAAACTCTTCGTCTTCGCGGTTCAGGCCGGTGTAGCCTGTTTGGGTTGCGAGGAAGACAGAGGTCGAGTTCGCCGGGTCGAACGAACCCGATCCGAGGCCGAGCCAGAGTTCGCGGGTCACGTCCGCTGTCGTTTCGTCCTTGGTGAAGCGACCGCCGAGCGAGACGCTCCACTGGTCTGTCAGGTCATAGGTGAAATCACCGTACAGGGAGAAGTTCTCCTTGTCCTGCACACCGGCCTGATAGACCGTCACGCCAAGCGCGCTGAGCAACAGGTCAAAGGCGCCATCTGCGGTGCCGTCCAGATAGTAGACACCGGCGACACCGGACAGGCGGTCGCCATTGTAGAGCAGCTGGAATTCTTGGCTGAACTGTTCGTCGCTATAATAAGCTGGAACGTCGAAGTCCGGGTTTGGCAGGGCGTCGAAGTCAATCGGTGTGATGGTCGAGCCTTCGCGGAACGCGGTGATGGATTTCAGCGTGAACTCATTGTTCACGTCCCACTGGCCGGTCAGAGAGAAGCCTTCGGTTTCCACCGAATTGTCGTCACCGATGCCTGCACGCGTATCATAGACATTGTCCGTGACGGGCAGTGTGCCGTCTCCGCTCGGGATCAGGCGGTGGCCGTGCTTGGCGTTGGAATCGTCTTCCGATTTGTCATAGGCGAGCCGGAAGAACAGGGAATCCGTCGGGGCCCATTCCGCGCTGACGCGATAGGCCAGAACGTCCTTGTCGTAGTGATCGGCGCCGGTGAAGAGGTTCTCGCCATAGCCGTCGCGCTGATAGCTCGCAATGGCGCCACCGACCGTGAACGTATCGCTGAGCGGTACAGAGCCGGAGAGGATGGCATCCATCTGGCCATAGGAGCCGACATTGACCTTGGCTTTCAGGTCGGGCTCGTCTTCCATCTTTGCGGTGACGTATTTGATCGCGCCGCCGATCGTGTTGCGACCATACAGCGTTCCCTGAGGGCCGCGCAGGACTTCGATCCGTTCAATGTCGAAAATGTCCAGGATCGCGCCTTGCGGGCGGGCGATGTACACATCGTCCACGTAGAGGCCAACGCCGGGCTCAAAGCCCCAGAGCGGGTCTTGCTGGCCGACGCCCCGGATGAAGGCGATGAGGGTGGAGTTCGAGCCCCGGGCAACTTCGATCGTCGCGTTCGGGGTAGAGCGCTGGATGGAGGTGATGTCGACGGCGCCGGTCGCTTCCAGCTGCTCGCCGGTGAATGCGGACACAGACAGCGGCACGTCGATCAGGTCTTCCTCGCGGCGCTGCGCAGTGACGGTGACCCGGCCCAGGGTGCGGGCCTCTTCCACGGTTTCTTCTTCCGCGTCCTGCGCATGCGCAGCGTATTGGCCCGCGGTCAGCGCGAGCGCCGAAACGAGACCGAATCTCAGCGTATTGAATTTGTGATGTCCCAATTTTTCCTCCCGAGGGCATTCTTCTATTTGACGGGAGTTTTCCAGAAACCGCACATGACGGCGATGACATATGGGTTCAGCGCGAGTGAACATTTTCGCTCACGCTGATCAGGCTTGAGCGGCTTCGACACCTGACTTTGCGTAGGCTGCGGGCGACACGCCGCGCATTTTCTTAAACGCGCGATTGAAGGCGCGCACATCCGAATAGCCAAGCGAGTCAGACACCTGGCTGACACTCATTCCCTGGCTCAGCATCAGGCCGGCACGTTCGGCGCGGCTTTCCTGAAGGAGATCGCGAAAGCTCGTGCTTTCCTCGCTCAGGCGCCGACGCAGTGTCGCGACACTCACGCCCAGTCGTTGCGCCACGGCTGATTGGGTCTCGTGACCATCCGAGATCAGATCAGAGGTCCGGACCGCAAATGCGCGTGCATCGGCGGACGGCGCGAGCCCCTCCAGATGGCGGATAACGCGCGCGAAGATGCCATCGGCGGTCAGGTCCACTTCTGGCGCTGGCGTGATCGGCTCGCAGGCAATGTCGATATCGTAGATCAGCTCATAGGCCGCGTGGCCGTAACCGATGGGCACTTGCCAGAAGTCCAGTTGGCCATGACCGCTATCATGCCGGTTCCGCAGCAGGCTGACGCGTTTCAGCGCGCGCCCGGCTGTCCCTCCAGTCAAGCTGTCGAGCAAGGCATGTGTCTTGATCAGCAGCGCGTCGCCCACGAAATGCGTCAGCGCGCGATCATCCCGAAAGCGATAGGGGAAGGTGGAATCATCCACGACCAGCGTCAGCGTGCGATCAGTCTGGCGGACATAATTGTAGCGGCCCCCATGCATCATGTTGAAATGCGATGCGAGGCTGCGGATAGCATCTTGCAGAGTGGCGGCGGCCTGGATTTGTGTGACCACGAATGTGCCGGTCTGGTAGAGCAGCTTGCGCTCTGAAAGCTGCGCGGTCAGGTCATCGAAGGACCGGGCGATCTCGCGCTGGATACGGTAATAGTCGACAAGGTCGATCCGCGTGCCGGGCGCGTCGCGGCGCTTGCCTGGGTCGATGCCCAGCCGATGGAGCAGCCCGTCGACATCCACGCCGGCCGTGCCCGCCCATGAAAGGATCGGCTCGATCTGCTGGAGTTCAAAACTGGCCCGGGCCGTTGAGGTCGACATGCAGCGCTTATAGCAGGTTTCGGTATCGAAAACGTATCCTGATTCCAAAGGAAATTTTCGATTATGGCCTTCCCGCAACAGATCTAGCGATAATAGGCGCAGAGCGTATTGACGAGTTCGCGTCCGATGCCTCCGGCACAGCGATAGTAAATGGTCTGCGCATCACGGCGGCTTTCGACCAGATTTGCCGCGCGCAGTTTTGCCAGGTGCTGTGAAACGGCAGAGTGGGACTGGCCGGTCATTTCCGCCAATTGATGGACCGGGCGTTCGCCTTCATTCAGCGCGCACATGATCTTCAGGCGCGTATCGCTCGACATGGCCTTCATCACCTCTGACGCCTCATGGATGCGCTCTGACATCAGGTCAAAGGCGTCCTTGGTCTGGGGTTTTGCATGTACAGCCATGTATTTTTGATCTCGCGTCAGATTTCAGAACCAATTTTGTCCAATATGCGTATATAAGCATCAACAAAGTGCAAAACAGGGGCCGGTCAGCAGTTGGGCGGTCTCAAAAGCCTGAAACTGCCGGTATTGCGGGGCTTTTGCTGAGCTTCAAATCTTGCCGGAATCTGTGCAAGGCTTTATGCGCCCCCTATATGCGTTTCGGCGGCGCAACGGACCGCCTTGATTTGGAGACTGCATGTCGAAGGAAGAACTGATTGAATTCGAAGGCACAGTAGTGGAACTGCTGCCGAACGCGACGTTCCGCGTGAAACTCGAGAACGACCACGAGATCATTGCCCACACGGCTGGCAAGATGCGCAAGAACCGCATCCGCGTGCTGACGGGTGACAAGGTGATGGTCGAGATGACCCCATATGACCTGACCAAGGGTCGTATCACCTACCGCTTCAAATAAACGACATGGCGTCCTCAGGGCCTGTTCCCCTGATCCTCGCCAGTGCGAGTCCCCGGCGGCGAGACCTACTCGCCCAGATCGGGATAGTGCCGGACGCGATCTGCCCCACTGACATCGACGAAACCCGTCGCAAGGACGAGTCCCCCCGCGCGTTGGCCGAGCGGTTGGCGCGGGAAAAGGCGGCGGCGTGCCCGGAGGCGGGCTTCGTGTTGGCGGCTGACACGGTCGTCGCGCTGGGCCAGCGCAATCTTGAAAAGGCAGCCGACGAAGCGGAGGCGGAAGCCTTCCTGCGCCTGCTGTCCGGCCGCGCGCATCAGTGCATCACGGGCATCGCGGTAAAGGCGCCGGACGGGCGGGTGAGTACGCGCACCGTGCTGGCGCGGGTGAAGCTGAAACGGCTGACTGACCGCGAAATCGCCGATTACATCGCCAGCGGCGAATGGAAGGGCAAGGCAGGCGGATACGGCATCCAGGGCCGGGCCGGGGCCTTTGTCAGCCACCTCAGCGGCAGCTATACGTCTGTCGTCGGATTACCGGTGTATGAGACGAAGCTGCTTCTTGAGGGGATGGGCTGGCGTAGTGGATGAGGTCCTTTTTAGTATTGATCAGGTCTCTATCTGGGACGTGTTCAGCTGGGGAACGATCGCGGCGCTATACCTGCTGCCCACTGCCATGCTCCTGTTTCCGCGACTGGTAGAGATTTGGCCATTTAGCTCATTTGCAATTCTCAGATTTCGGGGAAGATGGGCCGGGGCAGTCTCTTTTGCCTTCGTTTCAATAATCGCAATTCCCCATTTTCTCGGCGAGTATGTCCCTCTCAAAAATCAGAAGGCGGCATTTGCCGAGGGGCGGTTCGTCACTGTTGTTCTTACAGTCGATGGTATGCAGCCCGACAAGAAGGTCGCGTGGGCTTCATTTCCTGAATCGAGTCTCTCATTTGAAGGAACACAACTCGACGTTCCGGGGTCACTGCACGGTAGCCTGAATCTCCTGCCCGAGATTCGAGACAGACTGGTGGCGGGCCAGCATTATGAGTTGAAGATCGCAGATGAGACTATTCTCGAAATCCGATCGATGAAGCCCGGCCAATAGAAACAGGCCGTCAGGCCCGTTCCCAGCTGGTAATGGCCAGCAGGCTCAGTGCAACTACTCCGCCCACCATCAGCCAGATCGGATCTGCACTTGTCAGCAGGTTCGCGTCCTGGCGTGCATCGGTCACGGTTCGGGTGACGATCTGGTCCAGTCCCGTCCAGTTTGACAAAAGGCCGGGCAATTGAAGCGCGGCAACACCTGCGCCCGCCACGCCGACCGCGCCAAGCAGCAGGCGGCGGAACAGGGCCTTGCGGCGGATGCCGGTCATCACCTCATTCACAAAGGGTGCGGGATCCATCTTGCGGTCTTCCGCCGCGAAGAGATCGGTCAGGTCTGAATAGGTTTCCTGGTCTCGCATCAGTTTACTCCATCACGCCACATGGCTGCTTTCAAGATGTTTGCGAAGCGCCGCCACGCCGCGCGTTACATGGGATTTGATTGTGCCAAGCGGCCAGCCGGTCGCTTCGGCCGCTTCGCGGTGGGACAGGCCGGAGGCCACGCACAGCACCACGCAGACCCGCTGGGCCTCTGACAGTTTCTCCAGCGCCCGGTTGAGGTCCATCTGGTCGCCGACATCATCGGATTGCGTGCGTTCGAACGGGATGATCTCGGCGGTTTCGTCGAATTCGATCTCGATCTTCTGCTTGCGGCGGGCTTGCAGGTATTCCCGCCAGCAGATCGTGCAGATCCAGGCAGAGAAGGTGCCGCCTGCATACGAGCCGATCTTTTGCCAGGCCTTCAGGAAGGTTGCCTGCGCAATGTCATCTCCGTCGCTGGCCGAGCCGGTCAGTCGGCGGGCCATGCCGCGCACACGGGCCTGATGGCGCCGCACGAGTTCGGCAAAGTCTGCCTCATGCCCTCGTGCAGCACTTGCGGCCAGGTCCGGATCGCTGCGCATGTCGCGCCCTCCCTCGGCAACCAGTCTCAGCTCAGCCCCTCTGCTCACGCCGACCCGCTGCCCAGAGGCCAAGATATGCCAGACCGATGAACACAGGGAAGGAGGCAACGCCGATCATCGGCCTGACGGCTTCGCCTTCTTCCATGCCGACCATCAGTCCGAGGAAGCCGAAGGCGATACCAACGGCCATGAACAGCACGCCGCGGCGCAGGTCTGCGCGGACCGGATCGGTAATCAGGGCGAGTTTCTCCATCGCCTCTCCGGTCAGGTCCTGACCCTTGTCGACGGCGTGGCGCACGGTTTCATGCAGGGTCAGGCGCTTCTTGAAATTATAGTGGCTGACCAGCCAGACGATGCCGGCAATGGATCCGAAAAACGCGATGGGGACGATGATGTCTTCACTCATGAGAGGGCTCCTTCAAGCAAATGGGGCGGCGGATTTTTGCGCCTTTGATGGGTAGATGCAGGCAGGATCATGTTTGGATGCAGTGCGGCGGACATTTTTCTTTCTGTCGCCTCTGCTTGCCCCCGGCAGGCCCGGCGGCTAATCGCGGGGCAATGGTAAAGCTGAGATCCAAGAAGAATCGCAAACCGCATGTCGCGCCGGACCTGTCCACGCCGCAGGGCCGCGCCCGTGCGCGCCGTGAGCTGGTCTGGGGTGATCATGGTTTCCTGCGCAAGATGTTCTCGAACCTGCATCAGATTTCCCCGGAAATGTGGCGCGCGAACCAGCCTTCGCCGAAGAAGGTGGTCGAATATGCCGAAACGCTGGGCATCCGCACGATCCTGAATCTGCGCGGCACCAGCACCAAGGGCTATTACCTTCTGGAGAAGGAAGCCTGCGAAAAGGCGGGAATCACGCTGGTCGATTTCCAGGTATTCTCCCGCGATACGCCCACCAAGGAAGCCTTGTTCGCGGCGAAGGAATTGTTCGACACGATCGAATATCCGGCGCTGATGCATTGCAAATCCGGCGCAGACCGCGCGGGCCTGATGTCTGTTCTCTACAAATTGCTGCGCGAAAAAGTGCCTTATGAAGAGGCAATCGAGCAATTGTCGCTGAAATACCTGCATGTGAAACACGGCAAGACCGGCATGCTGGATGCCTTCTTCCAGACCTATGCCGACTATAATGCGGGCCGCGATCTGGCGGATTGGAAACCCTTCCTGGACTGGGTGGAAGAGGATTATGACCGCCTGCAGGTGAAGGAAGATTTCCTGCGCGAGTTCGGCAAGGGCGTTCAGGTCGACAAGATCCTGCGACGGGAATAGGCGCTTTCCTGTTGGTTAATTTCATGCTTGGCTGGGCAATGAAGTTTCCGGAGCTGCCAGAATGCGCGTCCTGACCCTGTCCTGCCTCTGCGTGGCGATGCTGGCTGCCTGTAGCCAGAAATCAGACCGCGAGCTGCTCACCGAAGCCTGTATTGCCGATGGCGAAGCGCCAGAGACCTGTGCCTGTATCAGCGGCGCGATGGAAGAGAAGCTGAGCCCGGACCTCTACCGCCGCACGGCCGCTGCCATCGGGCGCGAACGCCGCGATGTAGGCGATTTCGTGGAATCACTGTCGATCAGCGAACAGCTCGAATTTGCCGGCACGCTGACGGCAATGGTCAGTTGTGAATTATCGGGGCAGGAGGGGGAATGAGCCCGGCCTGTTGCAAAACGGTTTCCCGGCAGTCACGGGATATTCGTTTGTCACGTGTAATCGGGTGACGCGCGGAAGCAATCCGCATAGAAATAGCTTGGAGTTAAGGAAGGGGATCTCATGAAGTTCTTTATCATCAACAGCTTCCGCACGATGGTCTACGTTGCCTACATCGCGATCATCGTCGCGGGCATCGCGCTGGGTCTGTACAATCGCGGGGAATTCACCGGCGAACTGCTCGGCCTGACCGGCACGCTGGCACAGGTGGCGGACTTTGCTGTCTTCACCGTCGGGGGATGGATCGCGGCCAGCCTTGTCTGCGGTCTGATCGTGACGCTGCTGGACATCCGGGACGATATCAACGACCGCCTGCCAGACGCCCGTCGCGACGACTGATCGGGGCAGATGAACCGCCAGAAATATTCAAGGGCCATCGAATCATTCGATGGCCTTTTTCAATTGGGAGGAACCAGAAAATGACATCACTCGAAGTGGCCGCCGTCTATGTGGCCGTGAACATGCTGCTGCTGATCTATCTCGCATTCCGCGTGGTTTCCGTGCGCCAGTCTGCGCGCGTCTCCATCGGGACCGGCGGCAACGAGACGCTGGAGCTGCGCACGCGGGTTCACGGCAATGCGACCGAATACATTCCTGCCATGCTGGTTGGTCTGGTCGTGGCGGCGCTGATGGGCCTGCCGGCCTGGGCCATTCATGTCGGCGGCGGATTGTTCACGCTGGGCCGGGTGATGCACATGATCGGCATGGGCGGAAACATCCTGCCGCTGCGCGCGGGCGGCATTCTGCTCAGCTGGATCACCATGATCCTGGTTGCCGGGGCGCTGCTCTATCACGCCTTCGCCTGAACTGAGCAGTTGCGCGAAACCGGCGCAAAGTCCATCTAGCCGGAATGGCTGATTTCACGACACCGCCGGCCGATTTGCTCGCCGGACTACTGGACCATTGCCGCAAGGAAGGTGCAGACGCCGCAGATGCCCGCATAGGCGTGACCGAAGGCGTCAGCGTCTCCGTGCGGGATGGCTCACTGGAAAGCATCGAACGCGAAGAGGGCCGCTCGGTCGCGCTGCGCTGCCTGTATGGCAAGCGGCAGGCCCACGTCTCTGGCGCAGACCTGTCCCCCGAGGGGCTGAAGGCGCTGGCTGAACGCTGTGTGGCCATGGCGAAGGCCGTGCCGGAAGACAAGTATTGCGGCCTGCCGGATGCGAGCGTTCTGGCCACGGGCGATCTGGACATGGATCTGACCGGCGAGCCGGAAATCCCCGCCGAAACTCTGGAAGCAGAAGCGCTGGCAGCGGAAGCGGCGGCACTCGGCATAGCAGGCATCAAGACGGTCGCCGGTTGCGGCGCGTCCTGGAACCGCTCGACCCGCTGGGTCGCGGCCAGCAATGGCTTCTCCGCCTTCAAGACCGGCACATCCACCAGCCTCGGCCTCGCAGCTGTGGCAGAGCGTGATGGCCAGATGGAGCGGGACTATGACAGCTGGTCTGTCCGGTTCACGAAGGACCGCCCAACCGCTGCTGAAATCGGCATCACGGCAGGCGAGCGCACCATCTCCCGTCTCGGCTCCCGCAAGCTGAAGACCCAGAAGGCGGCGGTGCTGTATGATCGTCGTGTGTCCGCAGGCCTGCTCGGCGCCTTCCTCGGTGCCATCTCGGGCCCGTCAGTGGCGCGCGGGGTCAGCTTCCTGAAGGACCGGATGGGCGAACAGGTGTTTGCCGATGGCATTCATATCATCGACGACCCGTTCCGCCCGATGGGCATGGGATCGCGCAGCCATGATGGTGAAGGCCTGCCAGTGCGCGAGGCGCATCTGATCGACAATGGCCGCCTGACGACCTGGCTGCTGAACGGGCCGTCCGCCCGCCAGCTGGGGCTGGAGCCGAATGGCTTCTCCGCGTTGGGCTTTGGCGACCCGCCGGGTGTCACCACATCGAATCTGTACCTGAAAGCTGGCGACAAAACGCCGGGTGAACTGGTCAAGGCGGTCGGCAAGGGCCTGCTCGTCACCGACATGTTCGGCCCGTCCATCAACCCGAACACAGGCGACTATTCCGTCGGCGTGTCGGGCTTCTGGTTCGAGGATGGCGAGATTGCCTATCCGGTGTCGGAAGTGACGATTGCCGGCGATCTTCCCTCCATGTTTGCCCGCCTGATCCCGGCATCTGATCTGGAGTTCCGGGGCACACGTGATGCGCCAAGCATCATGATCGAGGATATGAGCCTTGCGGGCAGCTGACCGCACCCTGTTTGAAGACATGAAAATCCTGCGCGAACTGGCGCAGGACGCCGGCAAGCTCGCCCAGTCCTTCATGCAGGGGGGCAATCAGGCTGAGACCTGGCACAAGACAGGCGGCAGCCCGGTCACGGAAGCCGACATGGCGGTGAACCAGCTGTGCGCAGACCGGCTGACGCAGTTCCGCCCGGAATATGGCTGGCTGTCGGAAGAGACCCTCGACAATCCGGATGCCCGGCGGCGGGACCGCTGCTGGGTGGTCGACCCGATTGATGGCACGCGCGCCTATATCCGCGGTGATCCCCATTGGTGCATCGGCCTGGCCATCGTCGAGGAAGGCGAAGCCGTGGGCGGCGTGCTCTACGCGCCGGAGCTTGACGAGTTCTACGAGGCCCATCGCGGGCAGGGCGCGTTCCTGAACGGCGCGGCGATCCGGGTCAGCGAGTGCACCAGCGAGGAAAATTGCCGCCTGATCGCGGCCGAACAGATGCTGGAACATCCCGGCTGGCCGGAGCCGTGGCCGCCGCTGACCCTTGCGCGGCCCAAGCCGAACTCTACCCTGCTGCGCATGGCCTTCGTGGCGGCGGGAAAATGGGATGCGACGCTGGTTCTGGGCGAGAAATCAGACTGGGACCTGGCCGCAGGGACCGTGCTCATCGAAGAGGCAGGTGGTGTCGCTACGACACATCGCGGTGAAAAACTCATATTCAACCGGGCAGTACCTGCACAACGTAGCGTCATTGCTTCTGGAAACGCCCTGCATCCTCTGTTAGTGCGCAGGTCAGAATTTGTGACTATACCTGACCCACAGGAAAGGGCGCCCAAACCAGCGCCTGAAGAGACTACGGAGCCAGTCAAAATGGGCGATACGAACGTTCAGACCAAACAGCTTCTTCACATCGTGTTCGGCGGCGAGCTGAAGGATGTGACCGAGGTGGAATTCGAAGACCTGTCCAAGGTCGACTTTGTCGGCGCTTTCCCGAACTACAAGGCCGCCTACGACGCGTGGAAGAATGCCGCGCAGCGCACGGTCGACAGTGCCGAGACGCGCTACTTCATCCTGCACGCCCACAAGCTGCTGGACCCGGAGACGGGGGATCATCATCACGTCTGAGGTGGTGACAGCTGAGGCCCCCAAACAGACGGGGAGCCTGAGGCGCCTGTTTGCAGCCTATTTCCGACCGCACCTCGGCTGGTTTGCGGTCGGCACGCTGATGGCCCTGCTGACCTCGCTCAGCGCCATGGGCTATTCGCTCGTGCTGAAAGAGCTGGGCGACCGGCTTCAGGCCACCTTTGGAGACGAGGCCGCTGCGCCGATGGCCGGCCCGGACTGGATCTGGTGGATCGGCGGGGCCATCGTGGCCCTGTCCTGCGCGCGGGCGCTGACCCTCTACCTGATGACGGTGTTCAACAATACCGGTGTCCAGCGGGGCCTGGTCTCGGTTCAGTCCAGCCAGTTCGACTCCCTGACCGATGGGGACTATGCCCGCGTGGCCGCAGACGCCTCGGGCGATTTCGTTTCGCGCTTCATCAATGATGTGAACGCGATCCGCGATGCGGCGCTGCGCTTTGCCAACAATTTCACCAAGAGCACGATCACCGTGATCGGCATGTTCGGGGTGATGATCGTGATCGACTGGCAGCTGACCCTGTTGCTGCTGGTGGCCTATCCCATCGCCTTCGGGCCGGTTATCGGGCTGGGCAACCGGATCCGCAAACGCTCCAAGCAGGCGCAGAAGCAGGTGGGGCAGGTGACATCGCTTCTGTCTGAAGGCTTTCAGTCCGCCCGCGTGGTGAAGGCCTATGGCCTGGAGCCCTACCAGAAATCCCGCGCGCGTCAGGGCTTCCGCGAGCGATCCAAACTGTTCCTGAAAGTGCTGACCGACCGGGCCGCCGTGGACCCGATCCTGGAGGTTGCGGGCGGCGCGGCGCTGGCAGGCATATTGGGCTTTGCCGCCTGGCGCATGTCCGAAGGGGCGATGACGCTGGGCGATCTGCTGGGCTTCATCGCGGCGCTGGGCATCGTTTCGCCGGAACTGCGCGCGCTGGGCACGCTGAACGCCGTGGCGCAGGAAGGCGGGGCCGCTGCAGACCGCGTGTTCGAGATTGTCGATGCGACGACCCATATTGCCGATGCGCCGGACGCCGAGCGGCTGCACCGGGCGAGCGGCCAGATCGAATTCGACACCGTCACCTTCGCCTATCCGGATGGCACGCGCGCCCTGAACGGCCTGTCCTTCAAGGCCGCGCCGGGCGAAACCGTGGCGATTGTCGGCCCATCGGGCGCGGGCAAGTCCACCGTCTTCAATCTGCTGATGCGCCTTTATGATGCCGAGACCGGCAGGGTGCGTGTCGATGGCCATGATGTGCGGCGTGTGATCGGCGATACGCTGCGCGCCAATATCGGCCTCGTGGCGCAGGATTCCGCACTGTTCGATGACACGATCCAGAACAATATTGCGCTGGGCCGGCTGGGCGCGACGAATGCCGAGATTGAAGCGGCGGCTAAGGCGGCCAATGCCCATGAGTTTATCTCTGCGATGCCGGAGGGCTATCAGTCCCCAGCGGGCGAGATGGGCCGCAATTTGTCCGGTGGCCAGCGCCAGCGCGTGGCGCTCGCCCGGGCCATCCTGCGGGGCGCGCCGATCCTGTTGCTGGATGAAGCGACCTCTGCGCTGGACGCGGAGAGCGAGGCCAAGGTTCAGGCTGCGCTGGCAGATTTCTCTCGCGGGCGCACCACGCTGATCATCGCGCACCGCCTGTCCACCGTTCGCGCGGCAGACCGGATTGTCGTGATGGAAGATGGCCGCGCGGTCGAGGAGGGCACGCACGACGCGCTGATGGCCTCCAGCGGGGCCTACAAGCGCCTTGTCGAGCTGCAGCTGAGCTGAGCCTGATCCGATACTCCACCCGCACGTGCGACGCCTGTGAGGGCGCTTGGGGTGTGGGCTGAATTGTCAGGAGTATGATCGTGGTCAGGTGTCCGGCAGGGGCAGGGGACGCCGTGCGAATACATGCAGGATGCACGCGATGCGGCGCTCAGACGGCGCAGCGATTTGCGGGAGGTCCCGGCATTCGCCGGGATAAGCGGGCTCGGGGCCGGTGAGGGCGGCCTGATAGGCTTTGGAGGGTGTGAAGCTGAACGGGTCAGGCGTCAGGTCTGCCGGGGCCTTCTCGATCCAGTTCAGATAGACATTGCCGTGCCGGTCAATCAGCGTGCTGAACAGGACTCCCTTGCCGCGGACCGCGCGCACATAGGCGCGGATCATCACGATCTGCAGCCAGATCCAGAACCGGAACGGTTCCAGATGCGGCGGCAGCGGTGTGCCAAGAGGCCGAAACAGCGAGTCCATGCCGTTTAGCCTGCCACAGCGCTAGGGCCTGTCGGATAGGGGCCAAAGAAAAACCCCTGACGTGCGTGGCGGATCAGGGGTTTTTGGTGTTCAGGGCCGGGGAGAGGCCGGTCGGTGTCCCCGGATCAGCCGAGCGCTTTCTCGATTTCGCGCGCTGCAGATTCGAACTGGTCGACGGCAGTGTCTTCAGCGAGCAGGCGGCGGGCGGCCTCTGTCGCAGCGTCGGCAGCCGCGCGGCGAACTTCCTCGGTTGCCTCGGCTTCAGCGCGGGCAATGCGGGCTTCGGCCTGCGCTTCACGGCGGGCGAGGCGTTCTGCAATGTCCTTGCGGGCCTCTTCCATGATGCGCTTGGCGTCTTCCTTGGCCTGGGCGATCATCGCTTCGGCTTCCTTGTCGGCATCCTGCTGGCGACGCTCAGCCAGAGCGAGGGCTTCCGCAGCCTGCTCACGGAGGCTCTGGGCTTCGTCCAGCTCGTTGCGGATGTCGTCAGCGCGCTTGTCGAGACCGCTGGTGATGGCCTTCACGGCGCCCATGCGCCAGGCAATCAGCAGGAAGACGGCAAACGCCAGGAAAGCGGTATGCGTGACCGGATCGGTCAGCGAATACATCAGGCCGCCAACGAACCCGCCGCCATGCGAATCGGACGCCGCAAAGGCGGGCGATGCGGCCAGCGCGGCCAGGGTCAGGGCAGGGACAAGACGAAGGGTCATCTGCGTGTCTCTTAGTTCAGCGCCGCCGAAACGGCTTTCTTGAGGTCTGCTGCCGACGCTTTCAGCCCGAAACGGCTGGTCATCGCGTCCGCGGCATCCACGGCAATCTGTTCGACGTTCTGCATGGCGTTTGCGCGCAGGGCGGAAATCCGCTCTTCGGCAGCGTCCAGCTTCTTTTCGATCTCGGCATCGACGCGGGCGGTTTCAGCCGTCATTTCGGCTTCGACCTTGGCAGTGGCCTTGTTCGCGGTTTCGCGAGCCTTGGCCTTTGCCTGGGCGATGCGCAGTTCGAGCGCCTGCTGGGCCTCTTCGGCCTGCTCGTTCAGTTTGGCAGCCTGGTCGAGGTCAGATGCGATCCGGTCAGACCGTTTCTCGATCGTGTCCGACATCTTCGGCAGGATGAAGCGCGAGAGGGAGAAGTACAGGACCGCGAAAAGAATCGCGAGCCAGAACAATTGGCCCGGCATGTGCCATGCCTCGAAAGGCGGGAATGGCGGCGGCGCGTCATCCGGCAGGTGATGGGCAGTTTCCGCAAGCAGGGCGAGCAGCATTTCAATACCTCTGGTGCAGCATCAGGCTGGATCGGGCCGGAGACAATCAGATCCCCCGGCCCGTTCTTGGCGTGTTCGTGTTGGTCTTAGACCACGACGAACAGGATCAGGACGGCCACGAGGAACGACAGGATGCCGAGAGCCTCTGCGAGGGCCATACCGATGAAGAGGTTACCGGTCTGCTGCGGAGCAGCGGACGGGTTGCGCATGGCAGCGTCGAGGAACGAGCTGAAGATGTTGCCCACACCGATTGCGGCACCGATCATGCCGAGCGTTGCGAGGCCAGCGCCTACGTATTTCAGACCGAGAGCGATATCGCCTTCCATGGGTAGTCTCCTGTTTGGAATGCAAGGGTTTCAGTATTTTGCGGCCCGTGAAGCGTGTTCGTTAGGCTGCGTCAAGGTTTTTAGTGCGCGCCGGGGCCCGCACTGGCGAATAGATCCTTAGTGTGACGGGTGCAGTGCGTCGTTCAGGTAAACGCAGGTCAGGATTGCGAAAACATAGGCCTGAAGACCTGCCACAAGAAGCTCGAGCGCGTTGAGCGCAACCCCCATGCCGAAGGCCAGCAGACCCACAACACCCATGAATACCGCGCCGGACAGGGCCGCGCCGATGAGTTGGGCTGCAAAGGTTGCAAACAGTTTCAGCATGATGTGACCGGCCAGCATGTTGGCGAACAGACGCAGCGCCAGCGTGACCGGACGGGCCAGGAAGGAGATGATCTCGATCGGTACGAGAATGAGATAGATCAGGAACGGTGCGCCGGACGGGGCAAACAGCTTGAAGAAGCTGAGGCCGTTTTTCCAGATGCCGAACCCGATGACGATGGAAATGACGAGCATGGCCAGGGCGCCGGTGACAACCAGATGGCTGGTCGTGGTGAAGGCGTACGGCACCATGCCGATCATGTTCGCGAAGAAGACGAAGAAGAAGAGCGTGAAGACAAACGGGAAGAAGCGCAGGCCTTCTTCGCCGGCCGTGGAACGGACCATGTCAGCCACGAAGCCATAGCCAATCTCGGCCATTGACTGGGTGCGGCCCGGAACAAGCGCTTTCTTGGAGGCGGCATAGCCGAAGAAGGCGATGCACAGAACCACGCCGAGCAGCATGAAGCCGGACGCGTTGGTGAAGGAAATGTCCACGCCGCCAATGCTCAGGTCCAGCCACTTCGTGACCTGGAACTGGTGGATCGGATCAATCGCGGTGTTTTGCAGAGCGAAGTTCATTCGTTCCCGGTCCCGTCTGTTGGAGCCTCCGGCCCCTTTAAGTGTCCTTGCGCCCGGGCGTTCAGTTCCCGATAGGCGCGCATCATCGCTCGAATACCTGCTGCGAAGCCGAGTGTCCCGACAATCAACAGGCCCCAGGGTTTTGTTCCTGCGAATGCGTCGATCCAGTAGCCGATCAGGCCGCCAACAAAGACACAGGCGACGAATTCCGCGCCATATCGCAGGGCGTAGGCCCCGGCCGAAAGACTACCATCATCTGGTTCGAGCTTGCGCTTGGCTGCCTCTTTTGCCGCTCGGGACGCCTGAGCCTTGGCGATGCGTTCACCGAGGTCGTTCGGGCCTTCACTGGACATGGTATGACAAGCTTCGCGCGTGCGAATCCCTTCTGATGGGGTGCCCCCCGGATTTCGGCGCAAACTATGTATACGGGGCGGTCAAGTCAACCGCGTTTGCAGAAAGCTAGACGCCTGATTTTATTGGGTTTCTGCAACCGAGGTGTGCGCTACTCCGCCGCAACGAGCTCTTCGGCCGCCTGAAGGTCCACGGAAACCAGCTTTGAAACGCCTTTTTCGCGCATCGTCACGCCGAAAAGACGGTCCATGCGGCTCATCGTGACCGGATTGTGCGTGATCACCACGAAGCGCGTGTCTGTGCGCTGGCGCATTTCGTTCAGCATGTTGCAGAACCGGTCCACATTGGCGTCGTCCAGCGGGGCATCCACCTCGTCCAGCACACAGATCGGGGCCGGGCGGGACAGGAAGACCGCGAAGATCAGCGCCGCCGCCGTCAGGGCCTGCTCACCGCCGGACATCAGGTTCAGCGTGCCGAGCTTCTTGCCGGGCGGTTGGGCCATGATTTCGAGGCCTGCCTGAAGCGGGTCATCCGCATCGACGAGGCGCAGCTCGGCCTGGCCGCCGCGGAACAGGGCCGTGAACAGCGCCTTGAAATGCTCATTCACCGTTTCGAACGCGGTCAGCAGCCGTTCGCGGCCTTCGGCGTTCAGCTTGTCGACGCCCTGGCGCAGCTTGGCGATGGCCGCGATCAGGTCTTCCTTCTCGGTGACCTGCGAGCCGAGGCGTTCTTCCAGCTCTGCAGCCTCTTCCTCGGCATTCATGTTCACGCCGCCCAGCTGGTCGCGCGCGCGGCGCAGCTCGTCAGCCTTGCGCTCTGCGTCGCGAGGAGAGAATTCGCCCATCTCTTCTTCGTCGAGGCCCGCTTCTGCAATCGCCAGCAGGCCTTCGGGCGTGCGCTGGAAATTGTTGCGGGCGATCTCGACCGATTCTTCGAGGCGGCCTTCGGCGTTTTCGAGCTTCACCTTCCATCCCGCCAGATTTTCGCGCGCTTCAGAGGCTTCATTGGCAGCGCGGCGGGCGGCCTGTTCGGCTTCGCGGATCGCGGTTTCTTTCTGGGCCAACTGGTCAGCAACGCGCTTGCGCTCTGTTTCCAGCGTTTCGACTTCGTTGCTGCGAGTCTCGATCTCGCTGGCGAGTTCTTCCGGCCGCGCCTTGGCGGCGAGCGCCTCGGAGGCGGCAGACTTGCGGCGCTCGATCAGGCGGCCAACGCGTTCCTCGGCTGAGGCGATGCGGCCAGACCAAGTCTTGATGTCCCGCTCCAAACCTTCGCGGCGGGCAGCAGCCTGTTCCCGGCCACGGGTGATGTCGGTCAGGCGGCCACGCGCTTCGATCTCTTCGGTGCGGGCCTCGGCCACCATTGTCCGCGCTTCAGCAAGGCGTGCTTCCAGCGCGCTTTCATCTTCCGCCGGGCCTTCAGGAGAGATCATGGCCAGCGTTTCATTGACGATGGCGAGATCTGATTCGGCGCGGGTCAGCGCTTCGCCGCTGGTGTCGCGTTTCATCGCCGCGCGTTCAGAGGCCTGCGCCTCCTGAGAGACACGGTTGCGGGCTTCGCTCAGCGCGCGCTGGGCCGGGGCGATTGCCTGACGCAGATCACGCAGAGTCGTTTCGGCGGTCTGACGGGCCTCGCGCGCTGCGACCAGGTCGGCCTCGCGCGCTTCATAGGTTTCGGTCAGCGGGCCAAGTTCGGCCTCAGCGGCTTCCAGCCGGGCCTGTTGCTCCAGACGGGCGGCGGCGCTGACGGGCGCATCCGGCGTGCGGATATAGCCATCCCAGCGCCAGAGATGCCCCTCGACCGAAACCAGGCGCTGGCCCGGCTTCAGCTCGGCCATCAGGCGCTCTCCATCAGCCACATCCACCACACCGCACTGGGCAAGACGCGCGGCCAGTTCGCCGGGGGCTTCGGTCACATCCGTCAGCGGGCGTGCGCCGTTCGGCAGGCTTTGCCCAGCGAGGGATGCGCCGCCCCAGAACATGGCCGCGGACCGATCCGTGGGCGCTTCAATATCGTCCCCGAGGGCAGCCGCGATGGCCTTTTCGTATCCATCCTGCGTGCGGATGCGCTCCACAACCGGCGGGGCCTTTGGTCCTTCTGCCTTGCGGAGCAGCTTGTGCAGGCCGGCAATCTCGGCCTCCAGCGCGCGGACTTCCTGCTGCGCTGCGTCCCGTGGGGGCTGGGCCGCGGTTTCAGCCTCGCGGGTCTCGGCCAGCTTTGTTTCCGCGGCTTCAACGGCGCGCTCTGCTTCGTGCAGCGCCGTTTCGGCAGATTGTTCCGCCGCCTTGGCGTCTCTCAAGCGGGAGGTGAGGGTCACCACGTCCTCGATGCGGGACATCTCGCCCTTGAGGCGGTCGATCTCTGCCGTCAGCTGCGACTGGCGACGACGCTGGGCGGCGGCATTCTCTTCAGAGGCGCGGCGCTGGGCGCGGACTTGCGACAGGCGTTCCTGCGCTTCGTCGGCGGTCTTTTCGGCTTCTGAAAGGCGCATGCGGGCATTTTCCAGCGCGCTTCGCGTCTCGGCTTCGATCTCTTCATTGCGGGCTTCGTCCAGTACCGGCAGGGAGGAGAGTTCGAACTTTGCATGGGCGAGCGCGTCTTCAGCTTCCAGCTTCTGGTCCTGTTCGCGCTCGATGTCTTCCATCAGGCGGGTGGCTTCGGCGTCGAGCCGCTGATGCGTTTCGGCAGCAATCTTGCGCTCGGTTTCCAGCTTCGCCAGCGTGATGCGGGCCTGGCCCAGCTTGGCGGCGGCAACGCTCTCGGCTTCGCGCAGCGGGTTCAGGCCCTCGCTGGCCTCGATGCGCTCACGCTCGCGCACGGCATCTTCGCGGGTTTTCTCTTCAACGGCGCGGCGGGCGTCTTCCAGCTGGGTGCGGGCGGTGTTGCAGGCGAGCTTGGCCTCATGCCAGCGCAAATGCGCGATCAGCGCGTCGAGGGCGTGGATTTCTTCGGACAGGCGCTTGTAGCGGCGCGCTTTGGCGGCCTGGCGCTTCAGGCTGGCCAGTTGGCGCTCGACCTCGGCGGAAACTTCGGACAGGCGCTCCAGATTGGTCTCTGCGCCGTTCAGCTTCAGCTCGGCTTCGTGACGGCGGGAGTTGAGGCCCGCAATGCCGGCCGCCTCTTCGAGGATACGGCGGCGGTTCTGGGGCTTTGAGCCAATCAGTTCGGAGATCTGGCCCTGACGCACCAGCGCCGGGGAATTTGCCCCGGTGGAGGCATCCGCGAACAGGAGCTGGATGTCCTTGCCGCGCACGGTACGGCCATTGAGTTTGTAGGTGGAGCCTGCGCCGCGCTTCAGGCGGCGGATGATCTCAAGCGTATCGGAGGCGTTGAATTCCGGCGGTGCGGTGCGCTTGGAATTGTCCAGCACCAGCGTGACCTCTGCCGTTTCGCGGGCCGGACGGCCGTCTGCGCCAGAGAAGATCAGGTCATCCATCTCCCCGCCGCGCATGGCGCGGGCAGAGCTGGCGCCCATGGCCCAGCGCAGCGCTTCGAGAAGGTTGGACTTGCCGCAGCCATTCGGGCCGACGATCCCGGTCAGGCCGGGTTCGATCGGCACATCCTGAGGGTCCACAAAGGACTTGAAGCCAGCGATACGGAGTTCGGTTATCTGCATGCTGGCTCCCCCATATCCTTACTCGCCTGCAGCCTCGAGTGCTGCGTCGAGCGCGGCAGTGACCTTGTCGGCAGAGTTCATGTTGGCGAACTGGTGCACTTCACCATTGATGATGAAGGTCGGAGTGCCGGTCACGCCAAAGGCTTCTGCAGTCTGGTACACATCCGCCATCTGCTCGCGCAGCTCGCGATTGTCCATGCAGGCATCGAAATCAGCTTCGGATTCGATCCCGTGGCGTTGGCCGATGGTCTGCAGCATCGCTTTCAGCACGCCATTCTGGGCGGACTCAACAATGCCGGACTGGTATTCGAAAAGCTCGTCCAGAACGTCGAAATACTTGTCTTCGCCTGCGCACATCGCCACCAGATAGGCCGGTACGTCCGGACCGTGGATCGGGTATTCGCGGAACACGAACTTCACCTTGCCGGTATCGATATAATCAGACTGGACGACCGGGCTGATGTCATCATGCCAGTATTTGCAGGCCGGGCAGGTCGGGGACGCGTATTCGATCAGCGTGACTGGTGCGTCGGCATCGCCTTTCACATGGCCCAGTTCGCTACCCGCGCTCACGGCGGCGCCATCTGCGGGCTTGTTGGCTGCGCCGGAGTCCCCGCAGGCAGCCAGAGCCAGCGCCGAGAGTGCGGCAAGCGCGGTGCGTCGTGAGAAGATGTTCATGGTCATAACCTTCGCGTTAAGGATTGAGTCGGTTAGGTTGCCAATTGGTTAACTGCAACCCCGGGTTCTGTTAACTATTCTGCCTGTTCGGCAGGCGTTTCGGAAAGCGCGGCCAGTTGCGCATCAAGATAGGCGGCAAAGGCGTCGGCGGAATTGAAGTCTGCATCGACATATTTTTCCTCGCCATTCACGATCAGGGTGGGCGTACCGCGCAATTCGTACTGTTTGGCGGTTTCCTGCACCTCGATCATGTCCAAGCGGATATCCATGTCTTCATAACAGGCGTCGAACTGGGCCGGTGTGCGGATGCCGAATTCAGCGCCAATATCCAGGAAGGTGTCGAGCACGGTGCCGGCCTGCGCGGAGCGGATGATTTCCGGCTGCTGTTCAAAGATCGCGTCAGTGATCGCAAAGAAATTGCCGGACCCCTTGCAGCGCGCCATTGCGATGAGGGCTGTGTCCACATCGTTGCGCAGGGACTCGCGAAATATGAAGCGCACCTTGCCAGTCTCGACATAGTCTTTCTCGACGCGCGGCATGATCTTGTCGTGGAAGAATTTGCAGCCGCCACAGGTGACGGAGCCATATTCGATCAGGGTGATCGGGGCGTCTTCCGATCCCTTGGAGTGCCCGATCGACAGATCATCCGCGAAGGTCGGCAGGGCCAGAACGGCAGCGGACATGAGGGCGGTCAGAAGGGGTTTCAGCATGTCGGGGCTCCTTGCGGGCGGCGCGATATCTAAAAGGGCAGATCACCGCCCGGGCCGGACTTGTCGGCAGGCGGCGTGTCGTCAGCGGTTAGCACGGCCTCTCCAAGCGCAACAATTGCGGCGCGCAGCTTGTCGTCCTGGATGCGGGCAGCGGATTCCTGCAGCGCCTCACGCTCGGCGCGGGTCAGGGGGCGGGACTTGCGGCGCATCGGCTTGGCAGGCTCGTTGCCCAGCGCGCCCTGCTTGATCTTGATGGCGGTGATGTCGCCCCCGGCAGAAACAGAGACACGCTGGCGCAGCGTCTCGGACTGGTGCTGCACCATCGGGGCGGCCTGGGGCACGACCAGCAGGGTGAGCACGCGGCCGTCCTTGCCACCGCTGAGGCGTTCCGGACGGCAGTATTTGTAGAGCTGTTCGCCCGCGATCTCGCGCCAGCGCTGGCGCAACACCTGGATGGGAGGCAATTTCTTGGCGCCGGACTTGCGCCCGATACGCTCTGCCGACAGGCCGATCTGGCGCATGCCCGGATGGGCGCGCGTTGCCCGCTGGTAGCGCAGGCGAATCCGCGCGCGGGCTTCCTCAATGGGATCAAGACTTGATCTCGTGACCATTCGCACGAGATTGCACGGCTTTCGGGCGAGGAAAAGGCATGGCGCCGGCAAAGCACAGAGATTTGAACCGCCTGCCGGGCAAATTGCTGCCCTGGTTCGAACGGCATGCGCGCGATTTGCCCTGGCGCACACTGCCGGCGGACCGGGCTGTGGGAGAAAGGCCTGACCCCTACCGCGTCTGGCTGTGCGAGATCATGATGCAGCAGACCACCATCCCGCATGGTACGCCTTACTTCCACACATTCACCGAACGCTGGCCGACTGTGGAGGCCCTAGCCGCGGCCAGGGATGAAGACGTGATGAGCGCATGGGCGGGGCTCGGCTATTATGCGCGGGCACGGAACCTGCTGAAATGCGCCCGCGAAGTGGCGGCACGCGGCGGCTTTCCGGAGACCGAGACGGAGCTGCGCAAGCTTCCGGGCATCGGGCCTTATACGGCGGGCGCGATTGCGGCGATTGCCTTTGATCAGAAAGCGGCAGCGGTGGATGGTAATGTCGACCGCGTCTTTGCGCGCCTGCTGGCGCTGAAGGGCGAGTGGGCGGCGGAGAAGAAAGTGATCGCGGAGACTGTACGCGCGCTGGTGCCGGAAGACCGGCCGGGAGAGTTCGCCGAAGCGCTGATGGACCTTGGCGCAACGGTCTGCACGCCGACCAAACCCAATTGCCTGATCTGTCCCATCTCCGATCTCTGCGCCGCGCGGGCCGAGGGGGAGCCGGAACGCTATCCGATCAAGCCCGCCAAAGTTGCCAAGCCTGTGCGCTACGGCACGGCCTTTGTCCTGCGTGTGAAGGATCAAGTCCTGCTTGTCAGGCGGCCCGACAAGGGGCTGTTAGGGGGCATGCTGGCCCTGCCGACCGGAGATTGGGTGGAGGGTGACTTCGCCGGGACAGAGCCTCCGGCCAAGGCAAACTGGGAAGAGGTGGGCGAAGTGCGCCATGTCTTCACGCATTTTGCATTGCGCTTCCGCGTCATGCGCGCCGAGGTGGCGCGCAAGCCCAGCATCTCCGGAGCGATCTGGACCGACGCCAGCGCTGTCGAAGGCCTGCCCAGCGTCTTTGCGAAAGCCTACAAGCTGGCCGCGCACTGAGGCCCGTTCGTTACCGCTAACACTAGACAAGTCCATGCCCATGCGAGAATGATCGCGCCCAAAGAGAGGGCGGAGGCGAATTCATGATTCAGAGGCTTGGGCTGGCAGGACTGGCTGCGGCGATGCTGGCCGGGTGCGGCGGACCAGAGAGCGCTAAACTGGCGGATGTGTTCGGGGATCACATGGTGATCCAGAGAGACCAGCCGGTGCGTGTTTTCGGAAGTGGCGAGCCGGGCACCGACCTTGTCGTGAAACTCGATTCTGCCGAGCGCGAAGTGACGGTTGATGAGCATGGCGCGTGGCAGGTTGCCTTCGACGCCTTGCCAGCGGGCGGTACGCACGACATTTCCCTGCATGAAGGCAGCCGAAAACTGGACGCGGTCGGAGATGTCCTGTCCGGCGACGTGTTCCTGTGCTCGGGCCAGTCGAACATGAAGTACCCGCTGAGCAACATGCCTTATGCGCCCCAGACGCTTGAAGGTGCCGCCAATGAGAACATCCGTCTTCTGAATGTTTATCAACAGGCTGAGCTGGAGCGGAAATCCTCACTGCCTGTTCCAACCGCATGGAGCAAGACGACCCCGGAAACGGCCGGGTGGTTTTCCGCGATGTGCTATTTCACCGGACGTGACATCGCCGAGACTTATGATGTGCCGGTCGGCCTGATCCACTCGGCATGGGGCGGCTCGCGCATCGAAGCCTGGATTGACGCGGATGTTGCCGGGGCAGCGCCGGGGCATGCTGAACAAGTGGAACTGCTGCGCACCCACGTCTCCGATCCGGTGGCGGCGGCGAAGGCCTATTCGCAAAGCTGGCAGGCGAGTTGGCTGGCCGACCCGGCAACGGGCGGGGACGCTGTATGGGACGCGCCGGATGATGGCGACTGGACCCCTGTGCCTGGCCAGTTACGCGACTGGCGCAATTGGGGCGATCCTGACCTGACCGACCACAAGGGCATGGTGTGGCACAAGGTCAGCTTCGAGTTGACGGACGCGCAGGCGAGCCAGTCTGCGCGCGTGCACATCGGGTCCATCGACGACACGGACATCACCTGGCTGAATGGCGTGTCCATCGGCACCACGTTCGATTGGGGCGGGTTGCGGGTCTATGACGTGCCGGCTGACCTGTTGCAGGCAGGCCGCAATGTGCTGCTCGTCAACGCGCACAATGATTATGGCGAAGGCGGCATGAATGGTCCGGATGCGGAGCTGCGGCTTGAGCTTGCCGATGGCAGCTCCGTGTCGCTGGCGGAAGGGTGGACGTATCGCAAGGTGGCGACGGATGTGAGGCGGCCAAAGCCTGCGCCGTGGCAGACCATCCAGGGCTATTCCATGTTACACAATGCGATGATCGCGCCGCTGGAGGGCATCGGGCTGAAAGGGGCCATCTGGTATCAGGGGGAATCCAATGCTGGCGCGGGCGCGGCCTATGAGGAATTGCTGACGCTGCTCATTCAGGACTGGCGCGCGAAGTTCGGGGCGGATTTGCCTGTGGTCGTGGTGCAGCTGCCGCGCTTTGGCGCACTGCCAACAGTGGCCGGCGAGCCCGGCTGGGGCTCCATCCGGGAATCCATGCGCCGGGTTGCGGCGCAGGATGACGGGGTGGGACTGGCCGTCACGATCGACCTCGGCGATCCATATGACATTCACCCGGCCGACAAGGTGGCGGCTTCAAACCGGGTCATCCGTGTCGTGAAGGCGCTTGTTTATGGCGAGGCGATTGATGGGCCCAGCGGTCCGGTTGCGACCGGTGCGGAAGTCATTCCGGATGAAATCCGAGTTGAATTCGAAGGCATTGATCAGGGGCTGGTCTCGATCAGCTCCGGCAATGTGACCGGCATAGAGTTGTGCGACGGAGAGGCCTGCCGGTTTGCCGCTGCAACCTTGGACGGCGACGTCATGGTCATCCAGACAGATGGCGCGCCGGTCTTGGAAATCCGCTACTGCCAGGGCGACTCACCGCTGTGCAATCTGTTCGACCGCAATGGTCTTCCGGCGGGTCCGTTCTGGATGCCAGTCGACTGAGGCAGGCTATTCCGCAGGCACCATGTCAGGCGCGTCGCGGCGGATGGCGCGCCGGATGACATCGCCATAACCGCGAGAGATGCAGTCGAACTCGTCGTAGTATCCGCGGGTCGACAACAGCGTGTGCAGCCGCTTCAACCGGTAGGGCGGGATCGACGCGAACATGTGATGCTCAAGATGGTAGTTCACATCATTCGGCGCGATCAGGACACGCTGCCAGAAGGGGGCGACCGTCGTGCCGGTGTTCAGGCGCGGGTCCAGGCTGGTGCGGTCCAGCGCCGTGCCGTGTTCACCAATCTGGCGCAGGCGAACGATTGCGGGGTAGACGAACAATTCCGCCGCCCACCACATCAAATAGGCCCATGGGGCGCCGACAGCGGTCAGCACGGCGAGCAGGCCGACATGGAAGGTGAGCCAGGGCCAGTTGCGAGACAGTTTGAATGAGCGGATCTTGCGCATCGTGTCGCGAAACCCGGTTTGCCCGGTCAGGTCGCGCACGAATTTGCGGCGCAGGCTCTCTTTCGGAACCGGATAGTTCTTCACGAAGATGATATCAGGATCGTCTGGCGTGCCGGCATATTTGTGGTGTTTCAGATGGTAGGCGCGATAAGCGGGCAGGGAGATGTTCATCGGCGCGCCGACAATCCAGTGGCCCACGAACTCATCCACTTTCCGGCTCTTGAAGAAGGCGTGATGCGCGCAGTCATGATTGATGATTCCAAGGCCCAGCTGGCGCCCGCCAAGGATGAGCACGCCGCCCAGAATTGTCAGCGGGTTCGGCCAGATGATCGCCACCGCGAACGCCGCAATGATCAGCCCCCAGTTCCAGCTGAGCGTGGCCAGCGCGCGGACGTCCGATTTCTTGCGCAGCTCGCGCAATTCTTCCTTGGTTACGGCTTCCGACAGCTTCATCTTGGCGGACATGGCAGGTCTCCCATCCTGTGCTTTAATTGTTTATTACATAAAACAGCAGTATGAGTCAATTAGTGTATTATTATGAGCCCCTGACCCCCGAAGACGTCTCGGCCCGCGCGCTGGTCCTGTCCTTGATGAGCAGTACCGACGCGTCTCCGCAGGCCATCGGGCGGTTGATCCATGCCGCGGCCTTGTTCGGGATCGAGGCGGCGACGCTGCGCGTGGCCGTTACGCGGCTGATCAAGGATGAATTGCTGGAGAGCCCCGAGCGCGGCGTCTATTCTCCCGGCCCGAAGGCGCAAGCGCTGATGCGGCGCGTGCAACAATGGGAGCATGTGGCCGGGCGCATGGTCGACTGGAATGGCGACTGGCTGGTCGCGCTGACCAAGCATCTCGGCCGCAGCGATCGCAAGCAGCTGCGCGCGCGGGAACGGGCGCTGGCCCTGTTCGGCTATCAGCAGACGGAGGAAGGCTTCTGGGTGCGGCCCGCAAATCTGGCGGGTGATCTGGAAAGCCATCGCACGGGTCTGACGGATATCGGCGCAGATGAGGACATCATCCTGATGCGCGCGTCCGACATGGCGATGGCCGGGCCACAGGACTGGGCGAGCCTGTGGTCGCCGGATGCGTTGTCGCGGTCCTATGCGCACGCAATCGACACAATGGACCAGAGCATGGCGGCGCTGGATGGGAAGGCGGAGGATGCGGCGGCGCGCGAGACGCTGCTGATCGGCCAGCCCGTGATCCGCGCGATCAACTTTGACCCGTTGCTGCCGCCAGAACTGGGCGATCAGGACGGCCTTTTGCGCATGGCGGACAAGATGCGCGCCTATAACAAGATCGGTCAGGCCTGCTGGCAACGCTATTATGCGTCCATCGAAAAAGCGGCGCAGGAGTGATCCCGCGCCGCTTGGTGTTTTTGGATAATCCGGGGGCGGTCTAGTTCAGCCCCATTTCCTCGCGATAGCGACGACGCAGCAGGTCGATCGGCGCAAGGTTCCGCTTCGGATCTTCATAGTGCCAATAGGTCCAGCCATTGCAGGCCGGGGCCTGTTGGACATGCGCGCCCAGGCGGTGGATGGAGCCGGAGATGGTGCCGGTTGTCAGTGAGCCATCGACACGGATGCGCGCCTGGTAGCGACGCTGCGGGCTGAACAGGCGGTCGCCGGGCTTCAGCCAGCCGCTTTCCAGCAGGGCGCCGAAGGGGACGCGCGGCAGGGATTTCTTGCTCTTCTCGGTTTCCAGCACCGCGCCTTCAATCGGTTCGATGGCTTTCAGGCGGGCGCGGGAGAGGCGGATATAGGTCTCGTCGCGCTCGATGCCGACATAGTTACGGCCGAGGCGCTTGGCGGCGGCGGCGGTCGTGCCCGTGCCGGAGAACGGGTCCAGTACCGTGTCGCCCGGATTGGTTGTCGCCAGCAACACGCGCTGCAGCAGGCTTTCCGGCTTTTGCGTTGGGTGGGCCTTCTTGCCGGCCTCATCCTTCAGGCGTTCGCCGCCGGTGCAGAGCGGGATCATCCAGTCAGACCGCATCTGCTTGTCGTCATTGAAGACTTTCAGCGCGTCATAATTGAAGGTGCATTTCGAAGCTTCGGATTTGCCGGCCCAGATCAGCGTCTCATGCGCGTTCTGAAAACGTGTGCCCTTGAAGTTCGGCATCGGGTTCGATTTCAGCCAGATCACGTCGTTCTGGATCCAGAAGCCCTGATCCTGAAGGATCGCGCCGACGCGGAAGATGTTGTGATACGAGCCGATCACCCAGATCGCGCCATCATCCTTCAGGACGCGGCGGCACTCTTCCAGCCATTGATGGGTGAACAGGTCATAGGCGTCAAAGCTGTCAAACTTGTCCCAGTCATCATCCACGCCGGCGACGTGTGACTGGTCCGGGCGGGTCAGGCCGCCGCCAAGCTGCAGGTTGTAGGGCGGATCGGCAAAGACGAGATCAACCGACCGGTCCGGCAGGCGGGACAGGATGTCGATGCAATCGCCCTGCATGATCACGTTTTTCTGTAGTTCCATAGGTTCAGCCCCGCTTGCACAAGATGTCGTATCGAAGCGCGAATCAGTGCCGGACGCCGGTTTCTGAATCCCTAATTATTGCGCATCCGAATCAGCCCGAAAATATTTCGGGTCCGAAACTAACAGCGAAAGTGGCCTGTGGATAGGGTTGTGGAAAGGCCTGTGCATAAAGCGCGTAATTCAGGTGATTTTGATGTGAATTCCGGGCGCTGTGCCGGGAAGGTCATGTTGCGTGGGCGCGCCATTGCGCGTGCAGGCAGGGGCAGGCGGGTGAGGTGCGGCGGAATTTGCAGACTGCGCCTGTCATGTGTGGCTAAGCCTTAAACGTCCAGCCGCATCTGGCCGCCTTTGTCCTCGACCACGCGGAACAAATCCGTGCGCAGGGGCTCTACCGGGTGGTTCATGTCCAGCTTTGCGATGGCGCGGCCAAACCGTTTGGAGATCATGTCCGCCATCGGCCCGCCGCCGCGCATGCGTTCATGCCAGGTCGGGTCGTAATCCTTTCCGCCGCGCATCTCCCGCACAAGGTTGATCACCCGCGCGGCGCGGTCCGGCACGTGCTGCACCAGCCATTCCAGGATCAGATCCTTGATCTCGTAGGGCAGGCGCAACATCACATAGCCCGCCCGTGTCGCACCGTGATCGGACACCGCCTCCAGAAGGCTTTCGATCTCGTGATCGTTCAGTCCGGGGATGATTGGCGCGGTCATGGCGGTGACCGGAATGCCCGCATCGGCCAGCGCGCGCATCGTGTCCAGCCGTCGCTGTGGCGTTGCTGCACGCGGCTCCATCTTGCGCGAGAGTGTGCGGTCCAGCGTGGTGATGGACACGCCGACACGGGCGAGCCCAGCCTTGGCCATGGGCGCGATCAGGTCGATGTCCCGCTGGATCAGGGCAGACTTTGTCAGCAGGCTGACCGGATGGCGATAGGCATACAGCACTTCCAGCAATTCGCGGGTCAGGCGCTGGTCCCGCTCAACCGGCTGGTAGGCATCGGTGTTCATGCCCAGCGCAATGACGCGCGGCACATAGTCGGGCTTTGACAATTCCCGCTTCAGCAACTCGACTGCGTTTTCCTTGTAGAAAAGCTTGCTCTCGAAATCGAGGCCGGCCGAAAGCCCTTCCCAGGTGTGCGTTGGCCGGGCGAAGCAATAGATGCAGCCATGCTCGCAGCCGCGATAGGGGTTCACGGTCCGGTCAAAGGAGATGTCTGGCGACTTGTTGTAGGTAATGATCTTGCGGGCAGTGTCCTTCATCAGGACCGTTTCCAGACGCCCGGCATCATCCTCGATCGTGCCCCAGCCATCATCGAAGGCATGATGGGTCTGCTTCTCGTACCGGCCGGTCTGATTGGAAATGGCGCCGCGCCCGCGGTGCTCAAAGCGTTCCTGCGCGGCATTCGTGTCCATCAGTGTGACACGGCCCTTGGGCGAAAGTTTCTGTCCTGTCCTCATGATCGGGAACAGGCCACAGGAAATGGAACAAATCAAGAACATTTATTTCCGCGCATGGCGGAAAACTGTGGATTCAGATCCCGCGCAGGGAGGTGAAATTGTCCAGCACCTTGCGCACGCTGTTGGGCATCTGCCGCTCCATCACGTCCGTCATGACGCGCAAATTCTTGAATTCGTGGTCACCATCCAGGGCAGGCGTCCTGCGGGCGGCCATTTGCCAGTCAGGGAAGATGCGCATCTGCGCTGCCTCGGACAGCACCGTCGTCACCGAGACGTGTCTCCTGTCGGTCAGGATCCTGTTGAAGATATTCTCGACGTTTGAACGAGGCCCTTCCAGCAATTGCAGGAAGTTGAGGCCGTTGAACATCAACACCCCGGTTATGCTCTGCATCTCGTTCACACGTTCGGCCGTTGCCACGATATCGTCGATATCGCTGTTCTGAATCGAGTCGATCGCCGTGCTGATATAGATCAGTCGTTTCATAAATGTCCTGTCGCCTGAGCGCGCCCCCCTATGGACACTGCTTCAAGATTATTTTCGATAACCTAGATCAAGTTAACAAAAATTGTCAGCAATCCAGTGCTTCCAGTCAGCCGCTGTGTCCACATCCTGTAGTGTCGGCAACAGGGCCACGCGGAAGCCGGATGGCAGGTTGGCGCGCAGATCCGACATCGCATGCGGTCCGGACCAGCGAACATTCTCAAACAGCGCGGGCAGGCCGGGGCGTTTGTTCACACCGAACAGCCAGAAGCCACCATCCGACGCCGGACCGAAAATCGCATCATTGCGCGACAGCAGCCGACTGGCATCGCGAAGCAGCGCGGGGCTGATGTCCGGCGCGTCCGTGCCGATGAACATCACCGGCCCGTTCGGGGAGTCCGCGAGCCCCGTCGCCAGCTTTTCCGTCAGCGTGCCCGGCCCCTGGCTGAAGCGCGGCAGGTGCGGCGGCAGGATACCGCCCAGCGTTTCGCCAAGTGCCCGGTCGGGCGAGAGATAAAGCGACACGTCCAGCCCGCTGGCCTCTGCCGCGCGCATTGTGCGGGCCAGTGTGAAATGGGCAATGCGGCGCGCCTGTGTCCGGCCCATGCCCGCGGCGAGCCGTGTCTTGGCAAGGCCCATGCGCGGGGGCTTTGCATAGATAAGAAGTCGCGCGCGCCGCATCAGCGATACGCCTTAGCCAGTGTCTCTGGCTTTGCGCCGAGCAGGAACCGCGTCAGCAGGGCGGCATTGCCCCAGGCCCGTTTGCGCCAGCCATCGCGCTCGTATTTCTCGGCAGAGGTGCGCGCCTCGGCGCTGAGAAAGGAGAGCCGCGCCTTGCCCAGCGTGCGCACGATCATCACGTCTTCCATCAGCGGAACATCCGCATAGCCGCCAATCTCGTCATACAGCTTGCGGGATATCAGCAGCCCCTGATCACCATAGGGCAGGCCTAGCCAGCGGGCGCGGCGATTGGCGCGCGACTCCAGCCAGCGGGCCGCGCGATCATCGGATCGGTATTTCAATGTAAACGCTGCCGCCTTGCCGGGGCGGGTGTCCATATGGTGCGCGGCACGTTCGGCCCAGTCGGGGGAGAGATACGTGTCAGCGTGCAGGAACAGCAACCACTCGCCCCGCGCAGCCTTGGCGCCGGCGGCCAGCTGCGCCCCGCGTCCACGCACTCCGGTCACCAGCGTCGCGCCCGTGTCCCCGGCAATGCGCGGCGTTGCATCTTCAGAGCCGCCGTCAGAGACAATCACCTCACGGATCAGCCCCAGTTCCAGTCCCGGCATCAAGGCCTGCAGACAGTCCGGCAGGCCGCTCGCGGCGTTCAGTGTGGGAATGATGATCGAGAGCGGTGCAGCCATGAAATTTCCCTAGCAGGCAATGGTGCGCTGCGGAACCGAAGAGCGGTTAACACGTTCGAGAGGGACAGAATTAAACAAGGATCCCTCACATGCCTTCGATTTATGAAACCCTGAAGAAAGACCATGACAAGCACCGCGAGCTGCTCGCCCAACTGGCTGAGACGAGCGGAGATTCAACCCGCCGCCGCGAACTCTGGAAGGAATTCTATTATGATGTCGGTGGCCACGCCGCCGCCGAGGAAGAAACCTTCTACAGCCCGCTGATGGAGAAGGAAGACGGCCAGCCCAAGGGCCGCCATTCGGTTGCCGAGCACAAGGAGCTCGACGACATCATCCAGGAACTGGACGAGATGGATATGAGCTCACCTGGCTGGATGACGCGCTTCAAGACGCTGCGCCATGACTATGAGCATCACATCGAAGAGGAAGAAGAAGACATCTTCCCGGTCGCCAAGAAAGTCATCGGCAAGGATGAAGACGGCGCGATCAGCAAATCCTTCCTCAAGCGCAAGGAACGCGAACGCAAGATTGTCGACGAAAAGGCCGAAGCCGCGCTGGAGGAGTGAGGCCCCGTAGGGCTGTCAGTTTGTCCAGCTGAATAGATTTATCAGGATCAGCAATTCGTAGATTATCGCGGCGGTCGCCCGTCCGGCCTTTGTGAACGCGGACAGGGCACCCGCGAAAATACCGAAGGCAATAGCGGCGAGAGCAATCAGGAGGCCCTCCTTGCCGAACGCGAATTTGGCAACGCCATAGCTTGTCAGCGCCGATCCTCCGCCAATCACGATCGCTGCGAGAATGCCGGCGGTGATGGTCTCCATACCGCGCTCCTGAGTATCTGGCTCGCTCATCCCTCCAGTTCCCCAAGCCGCTGTTCGACCAGCAACAAGTCCCGCCATGCGCGGGATTTGTCTTGTGGGCGGCGCAAAAGATAGGCCGGATGCAGGATGGGGATCAGTGGCGCGGAGGAGCCGCCCGCCGTTTTGTACTCATGTTCCGTGCCACGCAGGCGCATGATGCCATCCGAGCTTGCGAGCAGCGATTTCGCCGGAACGCCGCCCGCTGCGATGATCACTTTCGGCTGGCTCAGTTCGATCATCCGGTCCACGAAGGGGCGGCACACGGCCAGTTCCTCGGCTTCCGGATTACGGTTTCCGGGTGGGCGCCAGTAATTCACATTCGTGATGAAGGCGTTTTCGGTGCGGTCGCGCTGGATGGCGGCAAGCATGCGGTCCAGTAACTGACCGGCTTTCCCCACAAAGGGCAGGCCGCGGCGATCCTCTTCTGCGCCGGGTCCTTCGCCGATCACCATCAGGCTCGCGCCGGGTGTCCCATCATAGACAACTGTATTTTCTGCAGCGCCTTTCAGGGGGCTGCCATCAAACGCTTCGATGGCTGCTTTCAGCGCCTCGACCGAATCACACGCTGCTGCGGCGGTTCTGGCCTCTTCGATCCAGTCGACTTTCTTGCGACGTGGACGCCGTGCAGGCGTTGCAGCTGCTGCAGGTGCGGCGGGCGCAGCGCTTTCGGCGACCTTCAGATAGGCCTGCACCGCGGCGTCATCGACCTCCACGCCCATGTCGCCCCACCATTCGGTGAGGGCTTGAATGGCATCAATTGACGCAGGGGCGGGCATCTGGACGCTCTGGACCTTCCTGATAGACGCTGTAATTGCTTTACCAAATGGGCTTATGAGCGGGCAACCTATCACCCGCAAGGAGGAGAAACCAATGGCTGATGACGCTATTCAGCGCGAGTCGATGGAATATGACCTGGTCATCGTCGGCGGCGGTCCTGCGGGTCTGTCCGCGGCGATCCGCGCGAAACAGCTGGCACAGGAAGCTGGCGAAGACATTGAAGTGGTCGTGATCGAGAAGGGCGGCGAGATCGGCGCTCACATCCTGTCCGGCGTGGTCATGGACCCGGTCGGCCTCGACAAGCTGATCCCTGACTGGCGCACGCGCGATGACCGTCCGCTGAAGACGGAAGTGACCGGCGACAAGTTCAAATTCCTCGGACCGAACGGCGAGGCCGACATTTCCTGGCTGCCAATGCCGGGCTTCATGAAGAACCACGGCAACTTCACCGGCTCGCTGGCGAACGTGACCCGCTGGCTTGGACAGGAAGCCGAAAATCTCGGCGTCGAAATCTTCCCGGGCTTTGCCGCGTCTGACCTCGTCATGGGCGAGAATGGCGAAGTGAAAGGCATCGTGGCCGGCGTCATGGGCATCGCGGCCGATGGCTCTCACAAGGCCGACTATGAGCCGGGCATGGAGTTGCTGGGCAAATACGTCCTGTTCGCTGAAGGCGCTCGCGGCTCGCTGACCAAGCAGCTGATCGCCAAGTACAATCTGGACGAGGGCCGCGACCCGCAGAAATTCGGCATCGGCCTGAAAGAGCTGTGGTCCATTCCGGAAGACCAGTTCGACGAAGGGTATGTCCAGCACACAATGGGCTGGCCCCTCGACAACAAGACCGGCGGCGGCAGCTTCCTCTATCACTTCCGAGATAATGGCGAGCCCTTTGTATCGGTCGGCTTCGTGGTTCACCTGAACTATGAGAACCCGTACATCTCGCCATATCAGGAGTTCCAGCGCTTCAAGCACCACCCATCCGTTCTGCCTCACCTGCAGGGCGGCAAGCGCGTGGCTTATGGCGCGCGGGCGATCACCGAGGGTGGCTTCCAGTCCGTTCCGAAGCTGGCCTTCCCGGGCGGCGCGCTGATCGGCTGCGGCGCAGGCTTTGTCAACGTGCCCCGCATCAAGGGCAGCCACAACGCCATCCTCACCGGCATGATGGGCGCGGAAGCGGCCTATGCTGCGATCAAGGGTGGCCGTCAGGGCGATGTGCTGACCGATTATGAAGAGGCTTACAAAGCGTCTTCCGTCTACAAGGAACTGAAGCAGGTGCGGAACGTGAAGCCGCTCTGGTCCAAGCTCGGCACCGCGATCGGCATTCCGCTCGGCGGTCTCGAAATGTGGATCTCCAGCCTGTTTGGCGGCTTCTCCTTCTTCGGCACGCTGAGCCACGGCAAGACCGATGCCGCGGCGTTGAAGCCTGCGAAGAAGTTCAAGCCGATCGAGTATCCAAAGCCCGATGGCGTGATCAGCTTCGACAAGCTGACCAATGTTTCCTTCACCAACACCTATCATGGCGAAGACCAGCCTGTTCACCTTGTCGTGAAGGACATGGCGCTTCAGAAGGCCTCCGAGCATGACGTCTATGCCGGTCCGTCGGCGCGCTACTGCCCGGCCGGTGTGTACGAGTGGATCGAGGAAGGCGGTGAGCTGAAGTTCCAGATCAACTCGCAAAACTGCATTCACTGCAAGACTTGCGACATCAAGGACCCGAATCTGAACATCAACTGGACCGTGCCGGAAGGCGGCGGCGGCCCGGCCTATCCGAACATGTAATCGGGCCTCTCAGGTCATGGTTTCCGGAAAGCGCGGTGGGGTTAACCCTGCCGCGCTTTCTCCATTTCGCGCCTTGCTCTCGCCGCATCCGGCTGCTTCACTCACCGTCAAAGCGAATTCGGAGCAAGCCCCATCACCATGCGTTTCAGACTGACCCTTGCCGCCTCTGCCCTGACCCTTTCCGCCATGATGAGCGCCTGTGCCACCGAACCGGCCCCGGCGCAGCAAGTGGCAGAGGTCGACGCGCCCATCATTGAGAGCAGCATTCCGCTGTCCCCGGCGGCGCGTGCCACGGCAGTTCTTGGCGACAATGGCATGCCGGTCGGCATTTCGGCTTATCCCGCGCCGCTGGACGCCGTGAAAGCGGGCGACATGGCCGCGTTCCTGGAAATGACCTCCGGCCTGTCTCAGGAAGACCGGGATGTCAGCCCGCTGTTTGATGCATTTCTCGCGCTGGACCGCGCTGCCGATGGTGACACGCTGGCCGCGCGCAACATCCTGAAATCCTCCAACAGCCAGGATGACGAAGACAGCGAGACGGGGTTCTACGCGTTCCTCGATGCGTGGCTGTTGGCGATGGAAGGCAAGCCCGACGAGGCGATTGAACGCCATCGCGGCGCCGCTGGCTCCATGCCCGGCCTGACAGGGGACCTCTCGCTGGCCGCCATGCTGGAAGCCCTGGGCCGGCCAGAGCAGGCGCTCGCAGTCTATGAATTCATGACGCCCGCAGAGATCGAGGCTCCGGAACACCAATTCGACCCGAAGGGGCTGCTCTACAGCCATGTCCGCACGGTGATTTCCCGCCATGCCCTGCTGCTTCAGCGCCTTGGCCGGATCGAGGAAGCAAAGGCTGTCTATCAGAAACTGGCCGATGCCGAGCCGGAAGAGGCGATCAGCTACGCCGCCGCGCTGGAAAGCCTCGAAACCGGCAAGAATCTCGACAATGAGGCGCTGGATGTGCCCGCCGCCTTCACCCAGTCGCTGGCGGATGTCTCCCGTGCCCTGCAGGAACAGCGCATCATCCGCACCATCATGATGGGCGGTCGCATCGAAGGGTTTGACGACCAGCGCTCGGCCTTTGACCAGGTGGCGCTGCTGATCAATCCGGAAGACGAAGGCCTGCGCGCTGCGGTCATCGACCAGCTTTACGAACACGCCCTCTATGAAGGCGTCGCCCATGTCGCGATGAGCGCGCCGGAGGATACTGCCACGCTGCAGATTGCTGCCGGGCAGGCGCTGATCATGTCGGGCAAGGAAGACGAGGCCCGCGCCGCCGTCAGCCGCGCGCTGGAGATCACCGACGAGGATGACCGGCTGCAGACGCTCTACGGCGCGTTGCAGCTGCGCACGATGCTTCACGACAAGGACGGGTCGACCGAATTGGTGGAGGAAGTGATCACGCTGGCCTCCAACCAGGCCGAGCGCGCCTCCGCCCACGGACTGGCAGCGGAGATCAATGACCAGTTCGGAGATCTCAAGGCGGCGGCCTACCATGCCGAGAAGGCCCGGGAGCTGGACGACACGCATGACCGGCGCATGGCGCTGGCCAACGCCCTCGGCAAGGTGGGGGAGATCAATCCCGCACTGGCCATTTTGCGCACAGAGCTGCTGGGCCGTCCGAACGACCCTTACACGCTGAATTCTCTGGGATATTTCCTGATCGAGAATACCGACAAGTACGAGGAAGGCTTCAAGGTGCTGTACCGTGCACGGTCCCTGGCAGAGCGCGATCCCTACATCGCGGACTCGCTTGGCTGGGCCTATTACCGCCTCGGCCACCTGAAGGACGCACAGCGCCTGATCGAACAGTCACGCGCCGAGCTGAAACCGCACAAGCATTGGGAAATCGAGACCCATCTGGGCGACATCTACTGGCATCAGGGCGATGAGGAAGCAGCACGCGAAGCCTGGCAGAACGCAATCGAGGCCCGCCCCCCAGCCAAGCAGCGCGCTGAGCTGGAAGACAAGCTGGCCAATGGCCTGACGACGCCAAAACCAGAGCGTCAGGCCCTGCCGAGCGTGTCCATCGGTGACGGCGAGATCGACCGGCAGGATATCTGACGAAACTGTCAGGCAGCTGAGACCTTTTACCCGCCTCCGACGCGCCTTACTATCGCCGGATATCAATGCGATTCCGCGATGCGAACGCTGACGGGAAAACTATGTCGAACCAAATGAATCCGCACATGCAGGAACCAGAGCCAGAGCGCAGCTTCCTGCCGGGGCCACCCTGGGTCTGGACGTGGGCAAGACGCCTGCTGATCCTCGGCTTTATTCTCGCAGCGCTCGGCTTTGTGGCGCTGTGGCTGTATTTCGCCGCGCTCGGTCGCCAGGTGCCGTCCATCGACAAGCTGAAACAGTATGAGCCGCCGATCACGTCGCGCGTCCATGCCGGCGATGGAACGCTGATTGCCGAATTCGCAAGAGAGCACCGCGTCTTCGTGCCCTATGAGTCGATCCCGAACCATGTCGTCCACGCCTTCGTGGCGGCGGAAGACAAAACCTTCTTCACGCATGGCGGCCTCGACTACAAAGGCATCGTGCGCGGCGGGGTGAACTCCGCCAAGAACAAGATCACCGGATCCGGCGGGCTGGAAGGCGGGTCGACCATCACGCAGCAGGTTGCCAAGAACATGCTGCTGACGCGCGAGCAGAACCTCACGCGCAAGGCCAAGGAAGCCATCATCGCCCAGCGCATGGAGAAGGAATTCTCCAAGGAAGAGATCCTCGAACTCTACCTGAACGAAATCTATCTCGGCTATCGCTCCTACGGGGTGGGCTCTGCGGCGCTGAACTATTTCGACAAATCGCTGCCTGAGCTGGACCTGTCCGAAGCGGCCATCCTGGCTTCGCTGGCCAAGGCCCCGTCTTCGGTGAACCCGTACAGCCGCCCCAAGCGCCTGCTGGCCCGCCGCAACTATGTGCTCGGCCGCATGGTCGATGATGGCTATATCACGCGCGAGGAAGCCGAAGAGGCGATGGCGCTGCCATTGACCACAACGCGTCGCCTGAAAGGCCCGGAATACGCCGCGGCGACCTATTTCGTGCAGGAACTGCGCCGTGACCTGATCAAGAATTATGGCGAAGACACGCTGCAACAGGGCGGGCTTTCCATCCGCTCGACCATCGACACGAAGCTTCAGCTGGCCGCGCAGGACGCCCTTCAGAACGGCCTGATCGCCTATGACCGCCGTCATGGCTGGCGTGGGCCGGTCACGCGTCTCGATGCCAAGGCCGATGACGTTCTGGAGCAGCTGAACGATGTGACGCTGCCCGGCGGCTATGGCACGTGGGAAGCCGCGCTGGTGACCAGCACCGGTTCACGCGGCGCGCAGCTTCTGCTGACCGATGGCGCCACAATTCCGCTGCCCGCCGAGGAAGTCGAATGGGCCGCCACCTACAAGCCCGCAGAGGGCAAGGGCGGGCTGAATGTCGGCGACGTCGTCCTGGCGGAGCTGAAGCGCAAGGTTCTGAATGCGGATGAAACGTCAGCCCCGGCAGAGCAGGAGCTTGACCCCGATGGCGACGAGATCGACGAGCCGGAACCCGAGCCGATGCTGGTGCCGGTTGGCAACGCCATCCTGCGTCAGGTGCCGGAAGTGGACGGCTCCCTCGTGGCGCTGGATCCGCATACGGGCCGTATCCTTGCCATGCAGGGCGGCTATTCCTTCTTCAAGTCGAGCTATAACCGGGTCACGCAGTCCAAGCGCCAGCCGGGCTCCAGCTTCAAGCCGTTCGTCTATGCGGCGGCACTGGAGCGGGGCTATACGCCTGCCTCGCGCATGCTGGACGCCCCGTTTGTGGCATTCGATGTGTCTACGGATGATTACTGGCGTCCGTCCAACTATACCGAAGGGCGCACCTACGGCATGGTCACCCTGCGCGTCGCGCTGGAGAAATCGCTAAACCTGGTCACCGCCCGCGTGGCGCAGGACATCGGCATGGAAGCGGTTTCCGAACTGGCCGAGCGGATGGGCGTCTATGAGGACCTGCCGCCCTATCCGGCCATGTCCCTTGGCGCGGGTGACGCGTACCTGATTGATGTTGCGCGCGGCTATGCGGGCTTCGTGAATGGCGGGAGGAAGATCAACCCGACCCTTCTGGACCGTGTGCAGGACCGTCATGGCCGCACCCTGTTCCGCCATGATGAGCGCCTGTGTGATGGATGCTCTGCGGACGATTGGGACGGCGCCGAACCGCCGCAACTGGCAGAAGTGGGCGAGCAGGTGCTCGACCCGATCGTTGCCTATCAGGTGACCCACATGCTGGAAGGCGTGGTCGAGCGCGGCACGGGCCGCCGGGCCCGCCGCGTCGGCAAGCCGCTGGCTGGTAAAACGGGTACCACGGATGATTATCGCGACGCGGTGTTCATGGGCTTCTCGCCAGACCTCGTCGTGGGTGTGCGCGTCGGCTTTGATGACAACCGCTCTCTCGGCGAAGGCGAAGCGGGCGGCTCTGTTGCCTCGCCAATCTTCACCGAATTCATGGAACGCGCCCTGGCAGACGAGCCAGCAACGCCATTCCGCATCCCGCCCGGTGTGCGCCTGGTGAAAGTGGATGCCCGCAATGGCGAACTGCCCGGCCCGGATACCGCCGTCATCATCGACGAGGCCTTCCGCCCTGGCACAGAGCCCGGCATGAGCGCCTTCACCGACACCAGCGACTGCCTGTCGATCTCCGGCAATTGCGGCGGCGGCACCGGCCGGTCCAGCGGCGGGTTCGACCCTGAGCGGGACGCCGGAATTGTCGAGGAGAGCGATGAAGGCTTCCCGTTTCAGCCGGCCCAGCCCCGTCCGGCGCCCGAAGCGCCCGTGGATGACAGTCTCGGCGACGTTTACTGACGCAGTTGCTTTTGACGCAGAAAGGCGGGCGCGCTATGCCCCGCCTTTCCAGTTTTTATCGAACAAGACCATAAGAGGCAGATCCCATGTCCGCAGAAATCAAATCCCTCACAGACCAGATCCGCCAGTCCGCCGATTTGCTACGGAGGCGTCTTTGACTGGGATACTGCCACAAAACGCCTAGATGAGCTGACCGCGCTCTCCGAGCGCCCTGATTTCTGGGACGACCCGCAGGCCGCTCAGGCCATGATGCGCGAACGCCAGCGCCTGGCCGACGGGATCGACACCGTCGAGACCCTGCAGCGCGAAGCCGACGATGCCGAGGAATTGCTCGAACTCGCCGAGGGCGACGCCGACATGATCGCGGACATCGAAACCAACCTCAAAAAGGCCGCCGAGCGCGCCGAGAAGGCAGAGCTGGCAGCGCTGCTGTCGGGTGAGGCCGATGGCAATGACTGCTTCATCCAGATCAATGCGGGCGAGGGCGGCACAGAAAGCCAGGACTGGGCCTCTATCCTGCGCCGCATGTATGTCCGCTGGGCCGAGGCTCATGACATGAAGGTCGAGGAGATGGACGAGCGCGAGGGCGAGGAAGCCGGCATCAAGTCCGCCACGCTGCAGATCAAGGGCGACAACGCCTATGGCTGGCTGAAATCGGAGACCGGCGTGCATCGCCTCGTGCGGATTTCGCCCTTCGATTCCTCCGCGCGCCGTCATACCAGCTTCGCCTCGGTCGCCGTCACGCCCGTCATCGACGACAATATCGAGATCGAGATCGACCCGTCCGATGTGCGCACGGACACCTATCGCGCCTCCGGCGCTGGTGGCCAGCACGTCAACCGGACCGATTCCGCCGTCCGCCTGACGCACGAGCCGACAGGCATTGTGGTCCAGTGTCAGAATGACCGGTCGCAACACCGCAACCGCGATCAGGCCTGGCAGATGCTACGCTCGAAACTGTACGAACTGGAACTGCAGAAGCGCCGCGAAGTCGCCGATGCCAGCTATGCCGGCAAGACCGACATCGGCTTCGGCCACCAGATCCGCTCCTATGTGCTCCAGCCATACCAGATGGTGAAGGATCTGCGGACCGAAGTGGAAACCTCCGACACGTCCGGAGTCCTCGATGGCGACATCGATCTCTTCCTCTCCGCCGCCCTGGCCGCCTCCGTGGCCAAGAACGAGGACGAGGAATAGGGGCCTAAGCCAGCGCCGTGACTGTCAGGCAGGTGATCACCACGGCTGACAGGATCAGGCGCAGGCGCATCCACCAGCCGGGAGCAAGCTCGCGCTGCACGAACCAGGTCTCGATGCCGAGCAGGCCCAGATAGCCGACGACCAATCCCCACGCGGCGGAGGTATGGCCTCCGCCTGTGGCAAAGAACGCCCAGAGCGCAGGCAGCACGCTGAGCCCATAGCCGATGCTGGCCTCGCGCCCGCTGGATTTCGTGGCAAAGCCCCAGAGCACGCCTGACATGAAGGCGAGGATGATCGCGCCGTAGAAGACCTGCACATACGGCCCGACAAAGCGCGCGCCGAAGGCGGCGGTGCCGAATTCGTGCAGTGCAGGGATGAACAGGCTGAGCGTTCCCCAGATGAAGGGAATCAGTCCGGCAAGGCCAAGCGCTAGCGGCGCGGCGGGGATTTGTCTGTCAGTCATGGACCGGAACATAGGGCGTCGCGCGGCAAAGGCGACGGCTCGGGAGTGCTATGCCTCTGGCGCGATCGCCGTGACGATCCAGGCCTGCGCGCGCCATGTGGTGGCGGTGCCGTCTTCCCAGATCGGCGCCAGGAATTTGGTCAGCACATGACGGGCCTCCGGCGCGTCGACCATGCCAGCCTCCAACAGACGCGCCACGCCGCCGATGCCGATCATGAAATCCACCAGATCGTCGAGGGAGCGCATGAATTCAAAAGCCAGATGGCCGATCCAGGGATGCAGTTCTATTTGGGTCCAGCCTGACCGCGCCAGAATGGACCGTGTTCGCTCCGCGCTTGCGAGCGAGAACGGGCCGGGGGCATCGGCAGGTGGCAGGGGCGGTTCGCTGGGCTGTCCGGAGCCGATATAGTCCAGCATGGCGCGGAACGGTGCCATCACCCACTCATTCTCGGCCATGCCTGCCCAGCTTGCGAAGACGAGCTTTCCGCCCGGCTTCAGCATGTTCCGGATATTGCCGAATGATGCGACCGGATCTTCAAAGAACATCACGCCGAAACGGGATACGGCACCATCGAACTTCTTGTCCGGCTGCCACCGGCCGGCATCCCCAGAGGCAAAGCCGACAGACAGCGACGTCCGCGCCTCGGGGCGCGACAGCGCGACTTCCAGCAGTGGCAGGGAAATATCGAGGCCGATGGCCTGGCCCTTTGGCAGGAAGCGGGAAAGCTCTACCGTCAGGTCCCCCGTACCACAGCCAATGTCGACGATCCGGGCATCCGGGTCCGGCCCCAGATGACCGATAATGTCCTTTGAGAAAGGGGCGAGCGCCGCTTCCAGGTGGTGAGCGTTGCGTCGCCAGCGATCCGCGCCCTGCCTGTTCCAGTATGCCGTTGGTGACAATAGGGACGATGGGCGCGGCGGAGTGATAGGGACGACAGTGCGCGACATGGGCGACTCCTGAACGATGGTATTGGCAGGACAGACTCGAAGGGCGCTCACCTCATAATGCAAATGCAAATCATTTGCAAATATGTTTCATTGCCTTTTGCTATCCTACGAAGTCACGGGGATAGGGCTGACCCGTCGCTGCCCAGGGGATCAGCCGTGCTTGCAGAGAACAGCGCCGCGGGGCGGGGACAGGAAATTTTTTCGTCCCCGGTGCGCAAAGTGAGGCGATGATGGTTCGCATGAAACCGCTTTCGCCTGACGCCGAGATATTCCTGGATGACAGCTGGATGATGCTGGGCCACATCTTTGCGTCGCTGCTGGAGCTAACCCGGCGATCGGTCAGCCAGCCTGTGCCGCGTCGCTACTACAATTTCGTGCTGCGGCGGTTGCGGGCGGCCGAGGCGATGCTGCGCCGGATGATCCTGATGGTGGCCTTGCAGATAGAGGTCGAGCCGATCCTGCCGCGAGCGCAGGCGAAGGCAGTGAATCCGAACGCGCCGCCCTCGCCGGACAAGACCAGCCCGCGGCCTGAGCCGTTCGGCCCCCGCATCCCAACGCCTTTCCTGCTGTGGGAGGCTGACACATCGCGCCGGAAGACAGAACGCTTTGCAGAGCCGCCGCGCATCTGGATGCCGGGCATGGACTGGAAATTGCTGCCATCAGAGCTCCGCGCCCTGAAGGCTGCCGAAACCCCGAAGAGCATTTCCCTGCAGCCTTTGCAGCTGCGCCTGAAGCGTCTGGAGATGGCCTTCCGGGATCCGGATACGGCGGCGCTTCGCCTTGCCAAATGGCGGGCACGACAGGCCGGGCTGCGGGCGCTCTGGCGGGAGCAGTATGAGGGCGGTGAGGCACAACCAAAAGCGCCGTTCGGGCGCACTTCGCCACTCGGCCGCTTACGTCGATTGGCGTCTCGCGGAACGTTGCCAGCGGAGTATCGCCAATGGCTGGATGATCTCGACACCTATGCGCGCGATGAGCTGATCAATTCATCCTGATACGTACTGAAATGAAAATCGCCCGCCCTCTGTCTGTGGCAGGGGCGGGCGAAGCTATGCAGGAAAGGTCGGAAGCTACAGAACGTCCAGCATTTCCGCGACCAGTGGGTGGCGCACCACGTCCTTGCCTTCGAGGCGGACGACAGACGCGCCGCCCAGTTTCTCGAGTCGTTCTGCGGCTGTGGCGAGGCCGGAAAATTCCGGCAGCAGGTCTGACTGGGCCGGGTCGCCCGTGATCACCATCGTGGAGTGCCAGCCAAGCCGCGTCAGCAGCATCTTCAGCTGAGTGTAGGTGCAGTTCTGCGCCTCGTCGATCACGATGAAGGCATTGTTCAGGGTACGGCCCCGCATGAAGCCGATGGGGGCAATCTCGATCACGCCCTCGGCCAGCATGTGCTTCAGCTGTCCGGGCGACAGCCGATCCGACAGCGCGTCATAAAGGGGGCGCAGATAGGGGGCCAGCTTGTCTTCCATCGCGCCGGGCAGGAAGCCGATCTGTTCGCCTGCCTCAACCGCGGGACGGGACAGGATGATGCGCGCCACCTTGCCTTTTTGCAGGGCTTCCACCGCCTTGCAGACGGCGAGATATGTCTTGCCCGTGCCGGCCGGGCCAAGCGCGGCGACGAGGGCTTTTTCATCCATCGCCTTCATCAGCTCGGCCTGGTTTTCCGTGCGCGGCTTGACCGTTTTCTGGTATTTCTGCGTCCGCCCATTTTCAGCACGCTGATGATCCGATCGGGCGTCTGAATCGTCCGGGTGCCAGCCCCGGCCGCCTTCTATGGCCTGCAGCTTTGGCCCCTTGTTACGGGCGCCCTCCTCGAACCACGCGTTCAGGTTCACTTCGGAACCGTGCTTCATCCGTTTTGCTGCATTGCGTTTACCCATGGAAGGTCTCCTTGGTTACGGGCAAGAAAAAAGCCACCGGCGAACTCGCGCGATGGCTTGGCGGAAACTGGGAGGAAGAAAGGGCCGTCCGCCCGGTGGGCGGCGTGGCCAGATCCCGGGACGTATCACCGGGCGGCGGGGTGTGACAGGATCGTGTGATGACCGTCTCCAACTCCGAATCTGTTGATGATTAGAGTGTAGCAAGGTTATCAGAAGATTAAATGAAAATTCCGCGCGAATATAAACAGGAGACCCTATGGCCATTTACGAGATTGACGGAACCCGCCCGCAGCTGCCTGAGAGCGGCAATTACTGGGTCGCCGAAAATGCGCAGGTCATGGGCAATGTCATCCTGAAGGAAAATGCGTCGGTCTGGTATGGCGCGGTGCTGCGCGGCGACAATGACCCGATCACGATTGGCGAGAATTCCAACATCCAGGATGGCAGCGTGCTGCACACCGATGTCGGCAGCCCGCTGACCATCGGGCGTGACGTCACCGTCGGCCACATGGTTATGCTGCATGGTTGTACCATCGGCGACGAAACGCTGATCGGCATCGGCTCCACCATCCTCAACAATGCGAAGATCGGAAAGAATTGCATCATCGGGGCACATGCCCTGATCCCCGAAGGCAAGGTCATTCCGGACAATTCGCTCGTCATGGGCGCGCCGGGCAAGATCGTCAAAGAGATCTCCGATCACCAGGTTCAGGTGATCAGGATGTCAGCGGTCCATTATGTCGAGAACTGGAAGCGTCACCGCGCCAGCCTGAAGCGGATCGATTAGGAATCCGCGTCAGCTTCGTCCGGGCGCAGGAAGTTCACCGCGAATTCCACACCGTTCGAGCGCACGACGCGGCCACGCAGATTGCCTGCCGTGACGACTTCGCCGATCGGCGGGGTCTGGAACTGGCCGGTTGTCTTGAAGCTCGCGCCGGTCAGGGAGATATCCATGACCGTGCATGGGATCTGAAGACCGTCCTTGCGTGCGATAAAGGCCGGGCCGCCAGTCGGGAAGCGGGCCGCAGCGCGCTGTTCCGGGGCTTCCATCAGATCCTTGTTGACCAGCCAGCTCAGACGGTCGGCCAGTTTCTTGCGCTTGTGCGGCACGACGTTGAACTCAACGGCGAAGCCATCCTTGGAGGTACGCACCACACGCCCGGCCACGCGGCCCAGATCGTCGAAATAGCAGATCACATTGGCGCCGTGTTCCGGTACGGTCGCAGCGCGCAGATAGGCGCCGGAGCAGGACAGGTTTTCGGTGACAAGTTGATGGTCTTCGCTGGATTCATCCAGGAAGCAGCCCTCAAGTTCAAGATCCACACGCTGGTATTTGCGGCGATCTTCCTCGGATTTGATGACGGGATTGAATTGAGGCACAGACAAATCTAGTGCGGGCATGTGGATTCTCCTGAGTCCGTTACGGCAACCTGTCTGTTCTTCTCCATCAAGCCTTTACTTAGCTGAGTTTCGTTCACAAACTGTTGCTGAGAACAGAAAGATTCAGGCTAATCTTTCACTATAAGGTTTATTGGGAGGTCCTCCGGTGCTGGAGACATACGACTATATTATCGTGGGTGCGGGAAGCGCCGGCTGTACTCTTGCCAACAGGTTGAGCGAAGATCCGTCCGTCAGGGTCTGCCTGATCGAGGCCGGCAAGAAGGATAACAACCTGATGGTGCGCATGCCCGCCGGAGTTGGAAACCTGATCAAGGCGGAAGGGGATTTTAACTGGGGCTTCTGGACCGAGCCACAGAAGCATATGAACGGTCGCAAGCTATGGTGGCCGCGCGGAAAAGGCTGGGGCGGGTCCTCATCCATCAATGGCATGATCTACATCCGGGGCCATGCGCGAGACTATGACCAGTGGGCCCAGATGGGGCTGCGCGGCTGGAGCTTTGCGGATGTGCTGCCCTATTTCAAGAAATCTGAGGGCTATGAGGGCGGCGACAGCGACTTCCACGGCGGCAACGGCCCGTTGAAAGTTTCCGAGAGCCCGCTCTCATCGCCGGTCTACCGTGCCTTCCTGCAGGCCGGTGAGCAGGCAGGCTACAAGAGCACAAAGGATTTCAACGGCGCTGACCAGGAAGGCTTCGGCCGCTATCAGCGGACAATCCACAAGGGCGAGCGCTGGAGCGCATCCTTCGGTTATCTGCGTCCCATCGTCGGCGTGCGGGACAATCTCACCGTGATCTCCACCGGCATGGTGACGCGTGTCCTGATCGAGAATGGCCGCGCGACAGGCGTGGAAGTGGTCGAAGGCAAGGGCCGTCTCACGCAGGAGATCCATGCCTCGGGCGAAGTGATCGTCTGCGCCGGCGCCGTTCAGTCACCGCAATTGCTGCAGCTGTCGGGGATCGGCAATCCAGACCATCTCGGCCGGTTCGACATCCAGACCAAGGTGAAGTCCCCGAATGTCGGCCAGAACCTGCAGGACCATCTGGATGTCACCGTGATCCACGAAATGACCCAGCCAATCTCTGCCTATTCCATGCAGAAGGGCCTGAAGAAGCTGGGCGTCGGCATCCAGTATCTCGTGAACCAGACCGGCGCAGGTGCCGACAACCATTTGCAGGCCGGCGCATTCCTGAAATCCCGCGAAGGGCTGGAGATGCCGGACCTGCAGCTCCATTTCGTGAACGCCATCATGATGGATCACGCCAAGCACCAGGCGAACAAGGATGGCTACACGGTCCATTCCTGCCAGCTGCGCCCGGAAAGCCGGGGCACGGTGTGTCTGGCTTCGGCAGACCCGTTCGCGCATCCCGCCATCGATCCGAACTATCTCGAGGCAGAAGAAGACCGCCGCGCCATGCGGGAATCCGTGAAGATGATCCGCGATATCTGCGGTCAGAATGCGCTGCAGCCCTTCACCGGCGCAGAGATGATGCCGGGCGAGAGCGTGAAAACCGATGAAGAGATAGACGCCTTTATCCGCCGCTGTGGCGAGACGATCTATCATCCGATCGGCACGGTTGCGATGGGCGTGAACGATGACAGCCCGGTGGATGGAGAATTGCGCGTGCGCGGCGTCGATGGATTGCGGGTCGTGGATGCGTCCGTGATCCCGACCCTGATCGGCGGCAACACGAATGCGCCGACCATCATGATTGCCGAAAAGGCCGCAGACATGATCCTGGGCCGGCCGGCATTGGCCGCGGAGGCGCCGGAAACAGTCGCCGCCTGACCGGTTCCGGCCAGTCGCTAATGGATGTTGTTGGAGACCAGTTTCAGCGTCGGCTCGACGGGCTGGGTGTCCGGCGGCACCAGCATGGCGACGCGGTGACGCCAGATCGGGCGACCCTTCAGGATGCCTGTACCACCAAGGGTCTGGTACAGGCCGAGGAAGCGTGTCGAGGATTTCGGCATGCCGGTCTGGGCCAGAGGCATTGTGGTGATCTCGATTTCGACCCGCTGGCCGGTCAGGGTTTCACCGCGACCGCGGATGACGCCCGGCGCGCCGTCGGCCCGCACCGCATCGAGAAAGCCGCTGATCATGGCGCGGTCCGGACCGGTCCACAGATTGAGGAAGTCGTGATTTGGCAGGGACCGACCCAGCAGGTCTGACACGCCGTCGCCAGCTGTCCGGAAGATCCAGGCGCCGTCTTCGGTCGCTTCGATCATGAAGATGTTCGCGATCAGATCCGGATGATCATTTGCGCGAGGAGTCTGGTCCTCATACGCGATCGGATCAACGCTCATGCGTTTCCATGCTTCCAGCATGATGCGGGTGTTGGGGTGTATAGACCGGTCTTGCATGTTGAGCGGGGGCTCCATCGTAATCTAGGGGCCCAGCCGGGCCAGAGTGGAGTTGTAAACCGCAATAAATATTCCAGTTCGCAATTCCCCGGTCGGGGGAATTACAAGCGGAAGAGGTCGCGTTTTTCCCCGGTCAGGATGTTTTCGCCGGGATTTGAGCGTGGGCTGGCACGATCGTGGGACATGAGAGTCTCGACTCGGAACACTCTGACCGACGCTGAAGTCCGGCTGAGGGCGCTCAACTGATTCGCGGCACGGAATGGTTGCGCGGGGCATAGGTGAAATCGCGCAAGATTGTGTTTGTTTCACGGTCGGCAGTAGCGAGATGAGGCTGTGAAATCACACTCTCTGACAATTCCGGGCTCTTAACTCATGGTGACACCTTGTCATGCATTACCATTTGATTAGTCCTCATCCTGTACAGCGCAGCTGACGAAATTCCTCCCACACCAAAAACAGAAATTTGCTCAAAGGGACCTTCACGTGAAATCCAGAAAATTTGTTGTCTCGGGTGCTCCGAAGTTCAAAACGGCGCTCACCCTCAGCGCGGGCTTTGCCGCATTTGCCGTTCTCTCCATGCCTGCCGTCGCCCAAGACGCGCCTGAAGAGGATGAAAGCCGCACACTCCAAACTGTCACCATCACGGCCACCAAGCGCGAGCAGACGCTGCAGGATGTGCCGGTTGCGGTCTCCGTGGTCGATGAAAGCGTCATCGAAAAGGCAGAGATTGTGGATTTGGGCGATCTTCAGTCTGTCGTGCCATCGCTGCGCGTCAGCCAGCAGCAGTCTTCTTCGAACACAAACTTCATCATCCGTGGCTTCGGTAACGGCGCGAACAATGCCGGCATCGAGCCGTCCGTGGGTGTGTTCGTGGACGGCGTGTATCGGTCGCGTTCGACATCGCAGATCTCTGACCTGCCAAACCTGCAACGCGTCGAAGTTCTTCGCGGGCCGCAATCAACCCTGTTCGGCAAGAACGCCTCCGCAGGTGTCATCTCCATCGTGACGCAGAAGCCGCAATTCGAATGGGGCGGCAATGTTGAAGGCACTGTCAGCAACTACAATGGCTACCGCGCGGGCGCATTCGTCACCGGCCCGTTGTCTGACACGGTCGCGTTCAGCCTCGGCGGCAATTTCAACACGCGCGACGGCTATGTCGAAGATCTGGGCGATGGCCCGGATACGAACGAGCGCAATCGTTGGGGCATTCGCGGCGACCTTCTGTGGGAGCCGAACGAAGACCTCTCCTTCCGTGTGATCGCGGATTATGACGAAATCGACGAAATCTGCTGTGCTGCCGCGAACGTCATCAACGGACCGACCGGCGCAGCCATTCTGGCGCTGGGCGGCAATCTCGTCGCCGAGGATCCGTTCTCCTATGAAGTGTCGTACAATTTCGGTTCCGAGAACCTGATCAAGAACAGCGGCATCTCCCTGCAGGGAGACTATGATCTGGACGCGTTCACGCTTACCAGCATCACGTCCTACCGCACGTCTGACCTCAGCACGAACCAGGATTCGGACTTCACCAGCGCCGACCTGCTCGGCCGCAAGTCTGACGACGTGGAAATCGAGACCTTCACCCAGGAAGTCCGCCTGACCTCAAACGGCAATGGCCCGCTGAGCTGGATGATCGGCGGCTTCTATTTCGACGAAACCGTCGAGATCGAGAACCAGCTGCTCTATGGCAGCGACATTCGCGGCTATATCGACATCCTGTCTTCCGGCCTGCTGACATCGCTTGAGCCTGTTGTGTTCGGCGTGCCGAGCGGCACCTTCTTCCAGCCGGGGCAGGGCTTCACAGAGTATTACGGCCAGGACGACACGTCCGCGTCCCTGTTCGGTACGATTGACTATGAAGTCACCGATCGCCTGACCGCGACCTTTGGCCTGAACTACACACAGGTTAGCAAGGATGCGTATTCGAACGCGGTTTCGACCGATACGTTCGCCGCGGTTGACCTGAACACGGCGGCGCCATTCATCAGTCAGGCAACGGCTGGCGGCCTGCTCCTGCAGGCTGGCGTGAACCCGACCGACCCTGCGGCTGTTGCTGCATTCGCGACGGCATTCCCGACGGAGTTCGCAACCATTCAGGCAACGGCCGCTGGCGCACCCGGCGCATTGCAACAGCTGCAATTCCTGCCGCCATTCCTGAACTTCCCGAACGCCGTGGAAAGCGGCTCGACGGATGATGAAGACACGTCGGTGACGTTCCGTCTTGCCTACGACGTGACGGATTCGATCAATGTCTACGGATCCTACGCCACCGGTTTCAAGGCATCTTCCTGGAACCTGTCACGCGACAGCCGTCCGACACCAGCGGACTATGCATTGCTGGCTCAGGGCGGCCTGCTCGTGCCGAACCTGACAACCGGCACCCGTTTTGCCGGACCGGAAGAATCGAAAGTATTCGAACTGGGCCTCAAAGGTGCGTACTCTGACTTTGCGTTCAACGTCGCGATCTTCGACCAGACGATTGAAGGCTTCCAGTCGAACGTCTTCACGGGCACAGGCTTTGCGCTGGCCAATGCGGGTGAGCAGTCCACGCAAGGTCTCGAACTGGATGCGCAATGGAACGCGACGGACAATCTGCTGCTCAGCTTTGCGGGTACGTTCCTGGATCCGGTCTATGACAGCTTTGAGGAATCCGCGAGCGGCGACATTTCAGGACAGAAGCCATATGGCATTCCGGAAGTGTCCACGTCCACCGCGGCAACCTACACATTCAATGTGAAGTCCTATGACGCCTTCATCCGGGGTGACTGGCAGTATGAGAGCGAGTCGGACTATTTCGACGAGCCAGCCAACCAGGCCCTGATCGGCGAGCAGAAGGAAGTCAGCACGTTCAACGCGTCTGCCGGCCTGACCACCGAATCGGGTCTCAGCTTCACGCTCTGGGGACGGAACATCTTCAACGACGAGTACATCACCGTGGCCTTCCCGGCCGTGGCACAGAATGGCTCGATCTCAGGCTATCCGAACCAGCCGGCGACTTACGGCCTGACCGTCCGCAAGACGTTCTAGGCGTCGCCGCGACTCACGAACAGGAAAGCCCCGCCCATTCCGGCGGGGCTTTTTATTTGGGGCGGTACGCCGTCAGCAATACGATTGCGATGACCAGGCACGTCATCTCAAAGCCGACAAACATCAGGAACTTGGATGTCGGCGCGTCACCAGCGATCAGGCCCGCGACCCGCGCGAACATGTAGCCGCCCATATAAGCCGTGATGAACCACAGCGCCGGGCGAACCATTCGAGGGCGAATCAGGCCCGACAGCGCCAGCAAGCCGGCCCCAAGGCTGACGCCGCCATATATACCGCGCGCCTCATAGATGCCGTTCGGCCCGCCGAGGGTAACGCCCAGACTTGCGCTCATGCCTGCCGGGTCCAGCAAGGACCATGTTCCGAACGCCAGAAAGCTGACCGCCACGAGGAAGAGGTAGATACGAATCATCATGAGGAAGCAGCTAGAGCGAACCGGAAGGCCGGAAAGGGGCCTGATTGGCGAAAATCGGTGGCGGATTTCTGTGTCTTGCGGGGTGGATTTTGTGCGCCGCGTCCCATCTGATGAGGGGCAGACCTGACAGGAGACCGTCCATGCGCGAATCGCGGCGTGCGCCCCCCATGATCAATGCCCCGCCCTTTGTGACGGCGCTGGCGCTCGGAATCATCGCTCTGCACGGTGCGCGCCTGCTGCTTGGGTCATCAATGGACATGTTCTTCGTGGATCTGGGCGGGGTTTTTCCGGACCGATTCTGGGGCTGGGCCACCGGACAGCAGATTCCGGGCGGCTACGCGCCTTATGACAATGCCCTGGCGGCACTGATTCCCCTCGCCGGAACCGCTCTGGTTCATGGCAGCTGGTCGCACGTCCTTATGAATACGATCATGCTGATCGCCGTCGGCAAGCCGGTTTACTCGGTCTTTGCGCGACTCAAGCGGTCGCAATTGAATGTGAGCCTCGCCTTTCTGGGCCTCTTCATAGCTGGGGTTGTCGGTGGATCGCTCGCGCATCTGGTCTCGCACTATCCCACCGGCGCGCCCGCCATTGGTGCATCGGGAGGCGTCTCCGGCCTGATCGCGGCGGCCCTTATGATTCAAAACGGCCTGCCGGCGCGAATCCTGGAGAGACGATTCCTTACGGCCAGCGCCGTATTCTTCGTGGGGAACCTTGTTCTGGCTTTTCTGGGCCCATCCATGTTCGGTTCGGCCATCGCCTGGCAGGCCCATATCGGCGGCTATCTGGCCGGCGCACTCCTGTTTCGCGTCATGGTGCGCGATGCCGGACGGGCTCGATTCGGAGCCTGATCGCGTCTCTTCCAGAATTATGGTAGGCTTTGTCCATACGAGGCACCCGACAAAGGGGCCCAAACGCCAGGGAGGACGTGGATGACCATAGACCAAATTCTGAAAGACAAGGGATTCGCCATCATTTCGGTAAGCGCCGGAGAGACATTGGCGGCTGCGGCGCAAACGCTGGACGCAAAGAGAATCGGCGCGGTTGTCGCGCTGGATGATGATGGCGGCATAGTCGGGGTTCTTTCAGAGCGGGATATCGTCCGTCATGTTGCCCGTCAGGGAGCCGACGCCCTAGACCTGAACGTGGGTGACGCAATGACCCGCGACGTGATTACGGTCGACTCAAGCTCCAAGGTGGATGAGGCGCTCCAATTGATGACGGACCGCAGGATTCGCCATTTGCCCGTTTTGACGGGCGGAAAGCTGGCGGGCGTGATCTCGATCGGCGATCTGGTGAAGTGGAAAATCGCTGAAACAGAGGCCGAAGCAGAAGCGATGAAGTCCTACCTTTCGGCCCAGTATTAGCGAACAGGCCCCGTATTCATTGGGCTGTTTCGATTCTTGCTCCAAAG